>BNJU01002162.1_pt1 | contig 827021 bp, 1375 predicted proteins | sample 8539281 | NCBI WGS metagenome assembly BNJU01 (sample SAMD00202456, study PRJDB9452) | human saliva metagenome | isolation source: human saliva | place: Japan
CGTTCGGCCGCAGCGAATCAAATGAGCTGATTTTAGTTTGCAGGCGGTTCGACAGCCTCAAAGCATCCGACCCAGCACACAGACATTTAACCGTCTCAACGCAATGTCATAAGGCAAAACTGGCGGTGGATACATTTAATCGCGAAAAAAAGCAGCGATGCTGGCAAATGCGGGAGGTACGGGCTTCCGCGGGCTTGAACGTTTACAATAACGGCAAAATAGTCACACAACAACATACAGGTTAAGCGTAAAGAGTAACGTACAGCATTGGATAAAACTGTTGACTGTTTGGTGGTGAAGTGGCGGCAACTCACGGCAATTTGGTCATTAACACCGATAAATCACGACTGGCGGCTCAAAATCCGACACTGTAACATTGAGCAAGCCGGTAATGTTGGTTTGAGCGTGGCACCGTAACCAAAATTCAGGCCAGTACCCGCACAGGTGACGGGCGGCTGTTCGCTATTCGGCGTGAAAGCAAAGCCCCAAAACGAACTTTCGGCGGCAATGGTGTCGGCAATACAAATCATTGACATCAAAACGCAGCAAGTGCTGGCTTGGTGAAATATCAGAAAATACGAAAGAGGTACTTCACACGACGGCGAAAATAGCACAAATAACGACGTAATGTGGTGTTGATCTCCTACCATCGCGAGCATTGATAAATCCAAGCTTTCGTGATGAGCGAACTGCTGCAAGGTGGGCGCGCAAACACAACGCTACCGCAACGCAGACTAAAAGCGAGCAAAAATATCGGCGAGATACTGCAAGCCATTCAGATAATGCCTGGCCTTTGCGGGAAGCGGCACAATTTAATTCAACGGCAAAGCCAGCACTTGCGCGGGTGCAATAGTGTTGAAAAAACAGCCTTTCAGCTGGGCGAGTGTGACGTTTCAGCGCACCTCTGATTTCCAACGCTTTGCGTTTGCAGCAAAATGAACAAGTACAATCAATCTGTTAGCAAGAAAACATGCCGTGCGGAAATTAATCAGCGACATTGTTCACACAGGCAAATTTAACCAGCCAGCAATATTAACGCAGGTGAAAATATTAAATATTCAAAACTCAAAGTGCTCGATGTTAAGCAACAGCGGTAAACCCAATTGGTTTTGAGCAATGAGTGTTAATGTTGTGCCATCAGCAGGTGCAGCAGTTCATCTATTGATTTAAGCCTTTCTGCAAATGGTAAACATTAGCAAAGCAAAGCAATTGTTGATGAACTCTATTGCGGCAAAACGTAATCGCGCAACACAAAAGCGTATTGAACTGAAGGCACAAGCGATACAAGCGGTTGAAAACCGCAACTGGCGAAGCGATGGCGAACCACAACCGGCAATAATCACGTTCAAATATTGGCAAACTTACTCCGTGACGGCGGCAGGCGACGGGCTAAAGTGGCAAGCCTGGGCTGTAAAATGGGCGTAACACGAAAACAGCCAAACGCACAGGGCGGCGGTAAATGGTAAATGTGAGCATTCAAGCTCAAAACGAATGATTAAGAGCGTGATCAACCTCTGAACAGCTCCGATCTGTGCGGGCAAACCGTTGGCTTGCCGCGGCAGCGAATAACGTGGTTCCTTCGATGTTTCAGTGAAACGCTTAAAAACTATAGGCGGTGGTGTGAAACAAAAGCAGGCTCCGTCTTCGGGTGGCGGGATCGTCTTGCTAAAATGTGGTTTGGCGTGACACATACCGAGCCACTCTCAAAACACCGTGCAGTGAATCAATGCTGGTGGGTGGTCTGCGAGAAATTTATCGGTGAAACATGTCGTGCTAACCACGCCAAGCGGTACGATTGAGCGACTCTACGGTGAGCAATTAGTCAATAAGATCAATGGTAAAAAATTGAAAACGCGAATGGTGGTAAACTTGCTGTACCAACACGAATAAGTGGGCAGAAAGCAGCAAAAATGACTGGAATAACGGTTCCATTGCGGGTGCCGGCGGATACGAAAGTAGGGTGTGCTAAGCATCAACGGAAAACAGCAGCGCGGCGGCGGTGCTTACAGGATACGGTTGTGGTCCAGTTAAATCGCCGCTGAGATGACGTCATCGCCAGTCGCCAAATACATTTTGAAAACTACTACGGGCAACAGGATTGACAAAAATTATGAAAAGTGACAGGTATTGAAACCAGCCGTTGCCCGGTAAGGCCTGGCATGCGTCTTCGGGTTAAGTATAAAGAGTACGTGTAAAAAGCAAAACCCGTCAAGCAGTCGGTACTGCAAATTTTTGATGACCGCTATTCAGTATAAAGAGGTTCTTTGTGAACCGCTAAGCTACGTAGCAATCTGACCGGTGGTTTAATGATGCCAGCATTGCGCGTCGGCAGGGGCGCCCGCCAATCGTTTTAACGCCCGTGTAATGTTGGTTGAACAACTGTTCACTGGTTTCGTTGATCAAATTAAAAAAATTGAAGACAAAACACCAGGTGTCTGACTTTGACATTGACGACACCGTGTTGTTGGTAACCCTTGCTTCTACGAGATGACAAAAATACTCTGGGCAAACAGTTACTTTAAAAATAAGACACTGGAATGAAATGAAATGCCGGGGTGCGATAATTATCGAACAAAACAAGTGATTGCCAGATTGTCAAGTACACCAAGCATTGGCGATCGAATTTACTTTATTACGGGTTGTATGGTGAAACCGATGGCATGTACTCTGTATTACAAAAAGCATTTGATGTTAAAATAACATCAGTGGTATGGGCGGTCGTGAACGTGCTGCGAATATAGCAAAAACCCCAGGTATTGTTGCTCGCCGTCACGTACTATGGCGACGATGATGATGTTGCTGCGGCGGGTATTCGTGGTGGTGGAGCCTGGCGGCAAACTCGCTTATAATGACTCACCAGCTTTGGGTGGCTGTGGTGGTAACTCAAGCTATTAAATGGTTTTGGACCAATCTTAAATAGGATAAAGAAATGTTTATGGACTGATTTCTATCACTTCTTTCAAGTACATGGCGTTTTATGATGGTTTCAGTCATTTTGTTCAAGTGGTTGACCAGTCTTCTTGCATTAAAGTTAATATCGTTTTGCGATAGCGAGGAAAGAAACGGTGATGATCTACGCATTGTGGCAACGAATAACGGATGTAACGATTTCGGGTTGGACGAAAGCTTTATTTTTACGTTGATGGACTTACGGCTGACAAGAAATTATTACTATAACTTCGACACGCCGAAGTTTTTCGGTGGTAAAAAAGATGTTAGAACAGAACTGGTCTGACCGTCGATGATGCCGATTATTCGCCCGCGAAGGTGACATTGTGAAACCGACGGAATGAATGCAGGTGTTGGAGGGTAAACCGTGCAAAAGGCATGAACCGCAGTACTATGTTATGCGGTGATTGGTTTTTGCGATGCAGGCATCAGGTGCTTTTACTCTCGGAACTTATCATTCAATTATTGCGAATTACAGGCTGAAGTGAAGAATCTTTGGTGTATTTGTCTAAAAACGGTAAACTTGGTTTAAAGTTGAGCTGACCGAGCTCAATATTTTAGGATTAACCGCTGTCAACTTTTGAGGCAGATCGCTGTGCGATGGTTTAAATACTGTGCGTATTACGCGACGCGCGGTGTTTACGTAGTAGATGTTTGTCAGTATTCTTGTTTGCATCGAACCAATGTTCGGACGGTGATGGCCAGTGAAATTCTGCTGCTTCTTCTTACCACAGAATTATACACGGCATCGGGCATCTACTGATAAATGGGCCGTAGAGAATGCTGTACACCGAGTACTGATCTGGGTAGCATACCGCGAACGGTTTCACCGACTTTTTCCGTTTCAAAGTTCCGTATTCTCCAGCAATTTCTTCTGGTGTTGTCATTCGGCAGTTAAAAGTGAACCGTAAGTAGTCACCTTAGTACCCGCGCTTGTTGTGGCCCATGGCGAAAATGGTAATGCACCACCCAATATTCGGGGTGACGATAAACTCTGGGTGCGTTGGCGTATCAGAAAGACGGTTTTTGCTACCGTATTACAGTTCCGCATTTAAATCCACCAACTGTATCTTCTACGGTCATGGTGTCTAATGCCTGAAGTTTGCGACAAACCCTGTTTCACGTTCTATTTCGCTCATTTCCCCATGTAAAAGTGACAGCTTATATTTGAGCGCTCTAAATTTGCTGTACGCTCTCTTGTGCTTGACGCTGGGTTAATTCGGTTGGTGGCTCGCCAATTCCGTATCCTTCTTTCGTTTTGTTTCAATCAACGGCGCGCGTTGATGATTTAGCATTGGCTCTTCCGCCTTTTCTGTCCACATCTCAAGTCAGGCTTCCACGATAATTCAAAACATAAAAGTGTTAAGCTGGGAAATCTACATCCATCATAAACATGAACATCACAGACTGACGCTTTGCAGATTTCAAATCTTCCTCAGGCTCTTTTAAATGGTCACAGAAATTTTTATTGATGCCTAATTTAGCTCTTCCTGCCCGTTGTCATTCATACCGAAGGGTTTGCCCTAAATCTCGTTAAACGGTGAAATACATGGCGAATCGATAATTTCATCCGCACCAACGGTGAAACTCGCCAGTGACATCATAATCTCGCTGCAATGGTTGCCAGTTGCCTTACTGCTATTCGAAGCCGCATTCCAGAACCTTCTTGAAACGATGCTAATGTGCCTTCATCGTTCTTCCTTGTGCATAAGCCAGCAAGTTGAATTGTTTGAATACGAGATCACCATGATGAGATCGCTTTTCGCAATTTCGCCAGATTTTGACGAGTTACTCATCGTAACGAACCAGGGGCGGCGGAGATGGTCTGTATCGAAGGAATCGGTGCCGGTATTGATCGCTTTCACTAATTGATGCCTTTCTACTCTTTGCTCCAGTTCGGCAGGCCGGCGGTTATCGGTTTTATCAATTTCACAAAATCGAAACCGCAGTTTTACAGTCAGTCTATCTTACCAGAAATGGTGACAAGCAGGGCACTCGTGCCTGGTTTGTGTTTCTTAACAACCTCTTTGGCTATGTTGGTTGTCTTTTGATACAAAAATCTATAAATCAGCCGCTTACTTAAAACCACTTCCAAACGCACTATATGCTTGGATGTCCGGGATGGCCTCTTGCCGGTAAAATATCAATACTCGTAGCAGACTAAAATAACATACCGACTTACGCTAATTTTGTTGCGGCGACAGCGCAATGGCTTGTCTGCTTTTTGCTGAAATTAACGTTCAATTCGCAATGATCGTAATAAATTTTATACCATCCGGCGGTTAAGCCTTTGCTGGTAACATGAGCATTCATAAATGGTTAATTTCTGCCATTTAATGAAAAGTTACCGGTTTAACGTTATGTTACCTTACACCCATAATCGCCATTCTCCTTGACTATTGAGATCAAATCATTTGCAACGGTAAAAATTCAGTGATGGTTGCCAAATTCCGACCATAAGCGGTTGTAACATTTGCATGGTTGATCTGGAACGAAGACGGCAACACCATATGCGTACAATACGGCGCAACAGTCGTTGCAATGCACTTTTTCGTTGGCGATGATGATGATTTTTTTCTTTGCCACCGGTGCGGCAAGCAGCCCCATTGCCGGACTTTTCTTAATCTGCCCTGCTCATTGGTATTATCGCGACGTTTGGTTTATGGCGATTTCCCATCAAATGTCAATACTGTTGAAAGGATTGCTCTTTTCAGCACCACAACAGCGAAAGTAATTCGCGATAATCGTGCGTTTCGTCGCATTGGTTGCGCGATAACGTATGTTGAGCATTAAATCAATGACGATCCACTCTGCTGAGAAAGGGGAGGGATGCCGGTGCGCCATTCTGAATGTCCCCAGGTTAGTACAACATTGATTTGGTGAATATTCGGCTCTTGTTCAAGGCAATCATCAAAACCACGGTTGATGATATTCGATTAAATCTTTGTCGCAGACAAAGCATATTTTGCCGCCGACTTTAAAAATGAATGAGTTGGAATTTATATTGCAACGGTCTTTACGCATACGCCATAATCAATGATTTCTTGCGGTACTTGCCATAAAGTTCGTCCAAGTATCATTGGTGCTGGAATAATCACTTTACGTAACGTTCTATGCGAAACTGGGTCAGTTAGAGATCACATCGGCCCGATCCCTACCGTTCACCGTAGTTATTTAATGCGGCATCGATATCGACTCTTGCCATGTTTAAATTGGATTGGTGGTGTGGTCTGCACCGTGATGCGTCGTACCACCTAGTTGGTTTTGAAAACATGGCGTTTTCATTACTTCATCAGATGGGCATAATCCTTTTAATTCGCCACCTTGTTCTTTACTTTACCTTCTGGTAAGGTTACTAACAGTACAGTCTGGTGATCAGCTCGTCAGTATTTCAACGTTGTTTTGTTTTACTACATCGCGGGTTTACAGCAATATGCGCTCTTCTTTTCCCATTTTTCCATAACTCAGCACAGTGCGCAGGACCAACGGAGCGCCGCCGCGTCTAATTTGGGTTGTTGATAATTGCTGCTGCCACATTCACATCCCAATGTGATCGCTGTGATAGTGAGAAGCTAAAATTACTTCCGTTGTCGCAAATGGGTCTAGCCGCCATGGTTGCGCATAAATTGGAGTTGCGCATTACGAACACCGCCATATTTGCCGTTGTTGACGCAGACCACTTATCTTTTTGCACGGATTTGATTTGCCACGGCTGCACCATAAGTCCGCGATGTTTTGCCTGCCGGGGTTTTAATCCACCTACGCAACCCTAACACCACATTCTGCTTGCCTTCGGGCACGACCTTTAATCTTCGTTTGGTACGCATTCCCCATTCTGGAAAGTTGAATAAGCTCGCGGGTGATTTCGTGATGACTTAACCATAATGCTCTCTTTGGTCAGCAAATGCGGTATTTAATCTGCGATAATCGCCTGACAATCATATTTTTTTGGCAAAATGATTTTCACGGTTTGTGATCTGGATCTCATTTTGCGCAAGTATACTCATGTGGCCTTATTTTCTTCATTTGGCAAAAATTCGCGCTATAAATCATTCTGGTAACGCGAAGTCCCTCGTCTGACCGCTTGGAAAATAAAATACGATCGGCTTCAATAATCAAAAATATCTTTATTTTAAAAAATAGCGATTATTATTCAATGATACATTCAGTTACTGATAACGTCTAACTAAACATCTTGATTAACGATTACCATCGGGGTACTCTTATGGAAGTACTTTCGTGTCTTGATTCTTTTTAAGATCGGTGACTAAATAAAACGCCATTCTTGCATGAATGACTGATGACGCCTGGCAGGCCATTCTCTTAAAAAGATTCCACTACACCATTATTCGCGGGCATTAAAACCATCGTTGGTTTTATGATTGGCCTGGGCAGTTCGGTTTCTTAGTGACGCTTAGCCAGTTGACGAACTGTCCTAAATTCCTGTCTTACTGGTGCGGTTATTGACCTGCTCTTGATATGCAAGCCACCATCCAAGCCATGGCAGACATTATGCGTCGGGTGGACATCAGTTATCGGTGCATTGATATTCTCTTGTTAGTTGTATTTAGAAAATCTTGGGTTAACTATTGCTGACTGGGCATATTATCGTTTCAACAACAGGCTTAGTCTTCGGTGTTCTACGCGATCATTGAATTGCATCATGTGAGGCGGTGTTACACCTCAGTAATAACTTTTTATTGGCATTTCTTCTGTATGTATAAAAGCAACTTAGCAGTTGTAGCGGTGAAGTTTCTCTATCGTCTGGCTCAACAAGCCGTGTAGTTGCCTTTCCGTGCTTTAAACGGTGATAAACTCTGTGATCATAAGTACCGTAGTTACATATTTTCCGCGGCAACATTTTCAACCACCATGCGTGACCTGGCCATCATTCTGCTTTCTTTCCTGATTTGATAACCTTCTTAAATAGCAGCTAAACACTGTTTGTCTTAAAGCGAGCTGCATTGCGGTTGCAATTCAATTATCGTGCCAAGCATTACCGTATGTTCGTTGGAGATGCTCTGACTTTTCGAGGTTTAGCTTAATTCCGAACTCTGGCCAACAGTGACTGTTACGCTGGTACGCCCCAACTCTCCTGTTCACGATGGTGTTCCGGTTTCGCATGGTGCTGGTGATTCAATTCGTTGCGGTAAAGGTTGTGCAAACTGGCTATAGTGCTATCGGTCAAACATCCCGTGTTCTCTAACGCAGCCATCGGGTGTTGCAACCAATTCAGGAGGTGGCTGAAGCGGTAATGAAAATCTGTTTTGATGGTGTTGACCAAACAGCATGGGTTGTCAAGTAACTTGCAAGCCAGGTACAACCTTCAACGGCTGGATGGGTATGTGGCTGACTGGTATTCTTCCACAATCTTACAAGTGTCATCAGCCGCGGATTTCTGCTTCGTTGTTATTGGCGTTGGCGCTCGTGTGTATATTTCTTGCATCTCTTGGTACGTTGCGAAGAAAGCGAAGCAAGCGAGGTTTAACAGCGAACAGTGAATGGTTACGGACTTGATCAGCTCAGAAGAGCCTGGTGGCGGTCGAAAAAAAGCGAAAATATTGCCGTGTTTAATAGGCATTGAAACTGCTGTTGCGTATCTTGGCAGTATGTGGCTTTCTGGTTCGAGTTCATCAATGATGATTAATCAAACAATGTGATAAACGCGGTATTCCCAAGCGGCCTGCTCTGCCGTGACCGACCGCGCGGTGAAGTGGCGGTGTCAGACGTCATCGTAATAACTAAACACTTGCAAGAAATCGTTCAAAAATAATGTTCTTCCTTTTGGAATTGACGCAAACATGCTAAATCGACATCGGTGAAGAACTCACGCACTCGTTAAAAAGTATCAATAAACGTTGCGATAAACAATCCGCCAATATATTTGGGCGTTCGCTATCACCGTCAATAGGACAACCAAGCTCTTAAAAAGAATCTTATAATAATAGTCCTTCTCAGCCAAAAGTTTAACTGGAAAAAGCCATTAAACTTGAAACAGATTTAATCGGCTGGTACTCCAGCCAGACCTCGCCAGCCACGATCATCGTTGGCGTGGTAGACGCCTGTCATCCTCACTGGGATTTGCGCTGTCTCACGCTCGTCAGAAGAAGGTGTTGATTAAACTTCTTTGCTACATTAGTGACGCGCGCCGTTGTTGCGATATGGCGAAGACAAGTGTTTCGGTGTATCCACACTGGCGAGCGAGCTCCGTCGGCTGCGGAAGGTTAATGGAAATTGCGGTAGATGATGAAGGCGTACCGGTAATTTGGGGCAAAGTGCTTTTGCTTGTGCCTGAAGGCGTTTGCTGCCTGCGCCGATGCGCGTGTGCGTGAGATGCCTCATTTTTATTTAAAGAACAATATGTGTCTGACCGCTATGATGCGCCGTTCATTAAGCTTTGAAAAAGCGGTTGCTGATGCTAAGCAAGCTGGCGTGGTTGATATCATCGGATGGCACCATTTGGCGGTGCGCGAAGGCATGGCTGCGTTCGCACGCTTCACCCAAATCACATTATCGTGTGTGGTTAAAACCACCGATGGTGCAATTCTTCGTGGCATTTGAGCAGGGTGCAGACGCTGGTTTCAAACTGCGGCACCGCCCAGCAACTTAAAACCGCGTAAAAATTCGCGATGATTTCAATGCCGCTCACCCAGAACTTAAAGTAAGGGTTAATCAAAATCATTAACTGGACTGTGGAAAGATGCACAAGAATAATGGGTTGTTGGGCGTCGTGGCTGTTACCACCGTTCACGTGTTGCCTGAATGCGCTGGAAAAAGGCTGGACAGCGAAGACGATGAGTTAATAAAACAACTTTCTGTAAAAGGCCTAGAGCTTTCATACTGGCGGTATCGTTTCAGAAGAAATCCACCACTATTTAAAACTTTCATCGCAGGTCGCGTGGTCATTGAAAAGGCAAACAAACTGCCAGCAATTCGTGCTGAAATTGACAAATACTGGACATAATCATAGCCCAATAAAGCTAAGCGGTCATCTTTGCGACCGTTTTGAAATCTGGATAACCGTTCGCCTTCGTGTTGGCATATTGAAATGTGGTTGCGGCTAAAGCCTTATCGTGCGAGCTTTGGCCCTATTTTTTAATATCATTAAAAACGTTCGTTTGCCAGGGTGCAAGAATAAAAACGCGGTAAGCTAAATCAATGCTTTCAACGTTGTTTTTGCAATCAATGCCATAAAAACATTTATCCTAAAAAACAGTGAATCCTATTAAAAATTTGGTACCAGTTACCTGGAAAACAAGCCTATCAACAGCTCGCGATAAACTCTCAGTGTTCGGTGAAACCCGCCTGAATATATAGATAAAGCACCTAAAACATCTTTAAATCAACTAAAATCGATACCTTAACTGTCATTATGGATACGACTTCTTTTTTCTACATCGTTGTTCTGGTGTTTTGGTGATGGTTAAAACAGATAGTCGTTTCGCCAGCCTAGGCTGTGGGTGGAAAAGACTCTTTCCACTGCAAACTTTGCATTACAGAAGCAATTAAGAAAAAGGCATATTCAATCAATTACTTGTGATGGTGAGATGCAACAGAAGAGCTATTTACTCCCTTTACGAATGTGATGATTTCTTATGGTCGCTATTGGCGATGCGAAAATTAAGAAACATCGATGCAACGGTATAGGGTAATAATTGAAATCATTGGTAAAAGTTCTAAAAACATTAGCTTTTGTCGTCGTTTATATGCTTGGTTTATAAAGCATGAGGATGTTTAAAGAAAAGAGGTGATAAAATGAAAAAAGAACTATTTTCGCCTCGGCGTCAGGGTGGTATATGAATTATTGTTGCTGAAAACCTGCTGAAATGAATATGAAAGAAAGCTGGCGCAAATAGGACTATTTAAATATCTAAACGTCAATTAAAACCAGACATGTAATGGATTGGCTTGTGTAAAGTTGTATAAAGACAATAAAAGTTGCCCCATGTTTTAAAAATAACATTAACAACTGTTTTGTCATGGCACTGGTTTTGTTGATTAACAACTATTTTGTCTGTACCGTTTGATATTTCAAACGAAATTGTTGGAAACGGACAACACACGCCAAATTGGGTCTAATTTTGGGGTGCAGATCACTATTGTCAAACCACTCTAAGCACAAAAATTTGCTTGCTATCGTTACAATGTCTAAAGGTGATTTCTGACAATCGAGCTAAATACCTGTTCCAAATAAAACTTCTTCGATGATAAGGTAAATATCTGTCCTAGTGCCTCTGGCGCTAATATGATGGTTTAATGTTAGACATCGTTTATATACACTAAAACACCATATTCTGGATTGGTATTTTCTTTTCAATTAATTCGATCTATTTCAGGATTAATATTTTATTTATTACTATCTTCTGTGCTTCCATATTCAGTGATATTTATAAAACTCTTTTGAACATATTTTCATCTATTGAAAATTGGAAATCCTCCATTTCAAGCCTCTTTACGTCATCAAACGTGTCATATGAATCCTTAAACTTTAATTGTTTAAGATATCGATTAAGTATCTTTATTTTCATTAAATAGGATTACCTCTTCTTTCTTATATCTACCTTTCCTTTGGTGTAGTCAAAAACATTAATATACATTCACATTTGCATTTTCGCCTAAAAATATCGTTTGTTTGATTCTGAATTTTTACTACTGTTGCTAACTTCCAATTTGTTTATTTTTAGTTGAATATAAGCACACGTTGCGGAAACGCGCGCTGTCTGGGTGCATACGAATCTGTTAAAGTGCCGGTCGGTTTGCAAGGTTTAAAACTCTTTAAGTGGTCTTTACCTATCTTATGTTCAGTACAATGTACTAAGTTTATAAGTATTGGCTTTTGGTTGTGTCTTGGATTAAAGATCAGCTAAAATAGTAAGTTCGACAGCGTGTAGAATTTCGATATTCTAAATAGCTTGCCCTATCATATGATTTAAATAGATCCATATCTATGTCTTCGACCTCAATACTGTCATTCTTACCATTAATAAATAATAACTTGGTTTGATGATACAAAGTCATCAAACTGTCTCTATTTTTTCCAAGTGAATCTTTTATGAAAATACTTAACCACGTTCTATTTCTAAATATTCAACTGCAGATGAACTTTCCATCTACCAGAGATAATATAAAATGATTTACTTTTGTAAAAATAATGGTCCATATAATCTCAATTCTATTCTAAATCTTACATCATATGTTCCCCATTCTGGTTTCTTTTTACCTAGATTCTTAACAAGTCGGCCATTTCAGACACCTCTGATGTAGAACCACTTCTTTGAAACGTTGTTCTAACATCAGACTCAATATATCTCACTTGCGCTATCTGTAATCCTTTACTCCTTTTAAAATTAAATTTGTTTTCAATCCTAATTTCTTAACTCTTCAGTAGCCTCTGTGGGTTATTAACAGTATTGTGACGGGTATTTCTGTTGGGATGGGTTAAGTTTGCTCCCTCTGAATTTCTTTTTCGTTGGAGAATAAACCTTAGGATCGTAATAGTCCCATCTTTACCACTTATAGCTGTTTTATATTATTTACAGTACTCCGTTAACAAAGTATGTAAAACTCTTCCATCGAACCGTAGTTTGCGCGTCGGCTGCATCTGTGATTAGCTATTCAACAGTTATTATGCACCATCAAGGTCGGTGTTCCTTCGCTTTAGCCAAATGGTATGGTCAGTCTCAACTATCGGGTTGTAACTTCTCAGCCTTGATGGTATTTTCACCAGTCTGCCAGTGATTATTTTCAAACAACAATTTGCCGGCCCGACTTTTCAGATTTTATTGCATCTGCCATTGGGCGTTTTAGTTTCTCCGTTGTGGTGATGCCCTCAGAACTCGTTTCGCTCACTGCGGTTACCTGGGTGAAAGTGGTTAATTTTATTTAAACAATGGTTTGATGTTTGCCCCGTTTATCCAATCACTTCTACATATACTGTGTAAGTCCCTTACGGGTTGTTGTAGTGCGCTTGCGCGCTGATAAGGTGTTTGTGCCAGCTCGTTTTCATATAAACCTGTCACCAACTAATCGGTCTATCGGCATGGCTTATAGTTTTCATGTCACCACAGGCAAGTTAACGCTTTTACTCTACGGTACGACCGTTTCCGTGTTTGATCGGCGGACTTGTACTGGATGCCTTTCTTTCATACTACTGCTGTTTTTCTCCTTTCGCAAAAGTTACTACTGCTTTTGTTGAATTTTGGCCATAACAGCAAACCACACCGACGAAGTATTCCCACCGTCTCTTGCAGCAATTGACCGGTCTCTAAGCCAGCGCGAAAGCCGCTACTGCACCCGCTGCTCATATAACAATCATCCATCAGTTATTCGCATAGGATTGTTTCGTGCTGATAAATTGCCTTCTTGGATGGGTCTTAATCGCATTCAAGGTGGTCAATCGGCGGACATCACTGTCTCAACAATGCCTTTCGCTGTTCAAAAAGCCCCACGGAATTGACAAGCCCGGCACCATAAGCAATGTCTGTCCCGAACAGCGTTTAATGGCTCCTGTTTTTAGTTCACAGCCTGGCTTCATTTGCCGCAAACTCCTCATCTCTTCTTTTCCTGCCACCCGGAAGGTAATTGACGTCGTATTTTCCACGCAATCTGTGCGTGTGCCGTGCGTATAACACCTTCTGATTTTCGGTCGGTAAAGCACCGACAATGCGCCGCGAAAGACCGCCACTATTCATCCGCGCTTTGTCCGGCGTTAATCAAGCTTCGATTTGCAAGTATAGAAGGCAATTTGTGGCGCCAATAATTAACCTGCGCGTGCCTGTGCTGCTCTTCCTCTGACAGGCAATCGCTCCCGATAGCGCGCATTCTGCGCATGCCCGCCTTTGTCAATTTCGTTTGATTTTGCACTATTTTCATGAAGATAACCGTTTTGTTTATTTTGATTGGGGTATCTGGCACGCGTCAGAGGACGCGCTATCTAGATCGGCATTCTCATCTTCAAAATACCTAACTTTTCATCGTGTAACTCTATTCAAACCTGATAGAATTCCTCCTCTGAAGTGTCACTTATGCCATTGTCTGTGATATTATCCCAAAAACTATCAGCTCTTTATTATTTAATGGTAAACTCTATCAGGATCATCTAAATCACGCCAGCAATATAAACTATGCCCGATCTTTATCGGTGACTTTATTACAACAGGCTGCATCGGTGCTGTGCATATATTTCAATATATCTTCTGGGTTTTTCATCGTTTGCCTATGTAATTATGGTTTCTGCTAACTGCTCTTTTTGGATCGCGGGTTAATCTTGTATCTCCTGTTTTATATCAAAAGCACTAAATGCTTCCATAAACGGCTTAAAATTCACTAATGCACTTTCCGCTTCGGTTGGTTTAAGCGTTCTTGCGTCTTGTAAACTTTCAATGTTGAACACACCGCGGTGGCGTTAACGTTGTTGTGCTGACGACCCCAGGTTGGCGGTATCGCAGCTGTTTAAAGTCGGTTTATTGCGCTGCCCAGTGATTTGCACCATCTTCCTTGCAGTGCTTCCACCTGTGTGCTTGCTCGTGAGGCTCTTGATGGTTAAATGTGCGGTATAAGATTTGCTGCTGTAAGTATCGTTGACCAAAAGTGCGGTTAAAAGATAACGTGACGACCGCACTTTATCATTCCTGGTTTATCCTGCAACCGACGGCAAAATCTTTTATTTTTCAGCTTTCTTTTGCTTCGCTTCTTCCATTTCTTTGGTGACATAATTATGACTTGATGAGGGCATCAAGATAAATGATTATAAAAAATCATACTGAAGGTTTATATTCTGCTGTGGTTATATCAATCAATTCTTTTGGCGCTATCGGTATCAGCCGTCAAAACCGCTGGATTGCGCGGTACGGCATACGGTAAAGCTTTAGGTTCTGGTAAAAATCAAATAAGTGTATCTTTTAGCTGTAATTTGCTTAAACTTAAGTTCGATAATTTATCTAAAGCCTCTTGCATTGCATGTTTTTATGCTGGTACCCATAAAGTCGCAATCAGGAATGCGCTTTAAACCACGGGCTTTTCTGTCATTTAGAGCCAGCGGTGCGTTCTTTTAATAATTACCAATCTCCGCCAACGCCAATAGTGTTCGTGTTAAAGGTCATCGGTTCGGTTTATGGGGACAAATATCCCTGAGAACTGTCACGATGTTTAATTAATGATAATCAACTTTTGATTATCTGAAAGCAAACTCGCCAAAAAATTGCATGACAAGCCGTTTGCTGCGCCCATTGAAAATCATATTCAGACCTAAAAACCTTGTAATGAAGGCTTTTCTTTAATCTGAAATATCATTTTCTGTCAAATGTGAAGATGACTATGCGATGAAAATGTTTAATAGTAATTAAAAGCATTACCTGTAAAATTGACATCTATGGAATGCGTTGACAGTGGCTATAGTAATTCTTTATTCCTCAACTCTAACTAGGTAAAATTCTTAAACTATCATGGGTTTAGCAATCTCACTACCTAAAAACTTGCACACATGTTTTCCATATTTACCACCCGTGTTCTTCAATGAGATTCTAACTGGTAATAACACAACCTTACCATTGATTTATCCCGCCAGCGCCGGCAGGGAACATCGTTGGTCGATAAACAGCCCAATTTCGCCAGCAATCATGCTCGTGACTTTTGAATGGTCGCGAAGCAATAAAAAAGAGATGATACTTTTTAAAACTTAGTAAAATTAACCACGCCCCAATTTGACTGTCTGATAGTAAAATCACTACCGCATATTGCGCCAAATCAAACTCACCCTCGGCACATTGAGAATAAATGAGCAGCATAATGATCATGCTGCGGACTGATCGCTTTTTATGCCATCCATCTGCTGGGTCATCACGCGGTACGTTTCGTAGTAGCCGAAGGTACAAATAATTGATATCCTGTTTGCTCAATCATCATTGAGCGGTATCAAGTAAACATTTAATTCAAAATATTTCATCATTGAATTTATCGTCGCAACGATAAAACGCCGTTAATTTCTTATAAAGAAATCGCGTATTCGGGAGGTGCAACGCCATGACTATCTTCAAAACCTTCTATGGTGAATGAATCAGCATCAATAATAATGAGGTAAGTGCTATATATGTTGAAGTTACACTCTGAACAATCCATTTATCATAAAAATAACGAAGTTAAGCAATTCAGGTGCACTATGGTGCAGCGACTATATTCTCCAACGGAGAGATAATGGGTCATAACTTGTGACAATATCTCATTAGTATTACGCTTAAATTCCAGTTATATCGTATGCACGGAATCAGCTAACAACCAACATAAAAAAATCTTCCATCGTATAATAAGAGCCATGACTCGGGCTGTATAACTTTAAATCGTTCAGCCAAATAACTGGTTCAACTTTTATTGCTAAATTTAGCCATCAAATTTCATTGATTCAAAAATCATCAATTTACTGATAAATAAGTTAATTTATCAAGCTTTAACTCTGATAAGTTAAACGAACTTCGTCAAAACTGCATATAAATCGAATTTGATCCATAAATTTACTTGAACCTCTCTTTTAATCTGTTCCTCTTCTATTACCATATTTCTTTGTTGTTTTTCATATACACTTTCTATGTTGGTGATATATCTTCAACCTTCGTTCCTGTTCTACTTTGCTAGATAATTTAGTTCCTTTGGTAAGCTGTGTAAATTCATAGGGTGATCATCAATCATTTGAACATGTTTTGGTATTTATCCATCTGTCAATTTTGATAAAATGCGCTTTGTTGTATGTGATCACCGAAAACCATCAAATCTTCAAGTGCCATCAAGGGATCGTGTACATCACTCGATCATTTTTTGGATAACGACGCGCCCTTTAGCCCGAAGCCTCAATATCACCGTACACATTCTGTCCGGCAATTGCATTTGTGAACCCAAACATATTCCCTACGCGGTGGTCTTCAAAGTCTTCTACCGGCGATGTTACTCAGCTGTTTCTGGTTTTCCAGTGGCGCGATACCGCGCGGCAAGAATGAGTGGCCATTTCTGTCAAGTGAGACCGCATATCTTCTTCAAGTAAAATCGCTCAACCATCCCTTTTCCTTCCGCAAAAGAAAGGGATGTTTCAACAAAAGATTCGGTTTACCATCTTCATTTCTGTGTATAAGTTTCTTGGATTTAACGTTGCCTTATTGGCGGTTATAGCATATTTCTCCTGCAAATTCTTCACGAGACCAAATAGTTCACCATGTTGGTTTCCTCCATTGGTTTAAACCCACGGTTTCAATTAGGTGCCCTTACAAACATTTTCTCCATACCACAAACAATATTTAGTGTTTTCTGGTTTGGGGCAAGTGTAGTGGTTTCTTTTGACTTGAGCCACTTGATGCCATTTATCCTGCTTCCATTCTTAACAACATTCTTCTATTAGGTTGTCGCTGTTTTCAGATTTGACTTAATTCCAACTTTATTAAACCCGCACCACAACAAATTCCCACCGTCTCTTGCGATGGTGACCGGTCTAAACCAGCCTGTAACTTCTGCACCCGCTTTCTCCTTACTCAACAATCGTCTCCAGCCAATTCAGCTAACATGGGATTTTCATTGCTTCAGTAAAGTGCCTTCTTGATTAAAGGATGGCAATCGCATTCGAGTGTGAGGTCAATCGGATGCATCGCAATCGCCAATGCCTTTCGCTGTTTCAAGCCCCACAGGAATTGACGCCGGCCCGGCACCGCCAACGATATCTTGGCCCGAACTCTAATTCCCAGCAAACTCCTGTTTTTGGATTCACAGCACAAGCTTCACCGTATACCATGCTCTTCTCTCTTTGCTTTTCCCACCACCGGAAAAATGGTGTTTGTCACCGTATTTTCTGTTGCATTAATTATGGCGCAATGATTTCAGCACCTTCACGGTTTTCCGTTCATTAACGCCAAACAGCCACCGCGCCACTGCAGACTTACCGCCATATTCATCCGCCTTTCTGTCCGTTAAATCGGCTTCGATTTACCGCATAAAGGTATAGAAGCGGTGTTTGGTTGCTGACAATTCGCCCTGCTGCGCCTCGCACCATGTGCTGCTCATCCATTGACTTGAACTCAATCGCTCCCCGCCCGGCGCACGCGTTGAAACACGCTATCTGATTCACGCCTGGCAATCCTGTTAAAGATGGGTTAATTTTGAGAGGGTTTTAAAACTCTTTAATGACCGCACTGTGTTCTTTAAGTATATACTTTCAGATATCTAAAAGCAACCTTATAAAACAATTTTTGGATATATTCAAATATCTGTCATTAAATTCAATTTAATATTTACGTATATTTCATCTGTATTCTTCGTTGACTAGCTGCACTGGAAAAAATTTGTTCATTTAACTTTAAAAGCGTAACAAAACAAAATGATTCACCTTTTAGTATTCTTGATATAATCTTCAATATATTTTTATTAATAAAGCTCGTATCCAGAAAGTAGCTTTGCTCTTTGAGATTATCAATAGTTCATCATCTATACTCATCTCCGCAAAAACTAAAAAAAGCCGTACGCCAATAAATCACTATCTATTGAACGAATTCTGTGATGAGCTCTTGACTATACCAACCTCGTGAGGTCTATCATCTTGAATTCTGCTCATCATTTCTAATAATTGAAGCAACATCTATACCCCTTCTAAGTCTGGGTTATTCAATAATTCTTCTTGTATTGCAAGACAACTTACCATCAGATATTTTTTAACACAAAATTTATCATCATGGGATTATAGTAATATTTTGTGTGCGATCACGATAATGAATCTGGCGGTCTTTTACCTGGAGGGTTGCTTTTCAGCTGTGGATCTTGCTTTTGAACCATTTTCTTTCAAACTGTTGAACTAAAACTGTTTTGTACCATTGGCTCCTGCTGTTGCATTGTTATCATCCTTTACTACGGCATCAACTTTTTCTGGCGGATAAGCAGCGGATCATAATAACGTTCATCTTTACCTTTGTGGCGTTTTCCTGCCTGTATTATCTTTAAAGACATATAAACTCTTCACTTCGGTGTGGTTTTACAGGTATTAACTGCATCTGCGCCGGTAGCTATTCAACAGTTGATATGCACCACCCACCAACATCAAAATTTTATCGCTGATAAAATAAGTAGCGTTGATCCTTGTCGGGTTATATGCGCCTTCCTCGGCCTTGATGATGACACCTTTCACCGTCTGCCGGTGATTATTTTCGAGCAATAACGCCAGCCCGGCTTTTCGAATTTGTGCATCTACCCGTGGGCATTTTTGGATTTCTCCTTTTGTGGTGATGCCTCAGAACTCGGTGCCAGCTCACCTTGATTTACCTGGTGAAATGGATAATTTGTTTATATGGTTTGATGTTTGCCTTGTTCATCAATCGCTACATATGCTGTAAAGTCATGCAGGTTGTGCGCTTGTACGCAGCGATGGGTCATTTGTCCTGTCAGTTCGTTTTTCACTATATTACTTATCCTAATTTTAATAAACTCTGTCGACTTATAACGCTCGTTTTTCGCGCCATGTCTGCCACGGAAAGAACAGTTAACGCTTGCTCTACAGATGCCCGGCCGTTTCCAAAAGTCGGCGATGCAATATCGGACGCTGTTACTGGATACACTTCAACACACAACCGCTACTGCTGTTTTCTCCCTATAAAAAGTTACTGCTGCTTTTTGATTTGCACAGCCAAGCCCGCACCGCGGCAAGCCATTTTACCGTCTTACGGTAATTAACCGGTCTCTAACCGGCCTTGAAAGCCTTCTGCCCTTTCGCCCACTCAGCAATCCATCTTATCAATTCTATTCGCATAAGTTGTTTCATTCTTCAAAATGCCTTGCCAGATGAGTCTTAATCGCATTCGGATGAAATATGCACCACCGGTATCTAACTGGGCCTCACTGATGGCTGCGTCCCACAGGAATTGACATAGCGGCACCATCGCGGTAATATCTGCCTTTGCACTTTCGCTTTCCTTCAACCTGTTTTTGGTTCACCTTTAGCTTCTCGCTTCCTTACCACTCCATCTCTTTCTGCCGGTGGTGCGCGTATTTTTGCTGATTTTCCGTTCATTAAAGCACCGACATTACTTGAGCGCATACCAATTGCATCTAACGCTGGCTTCCATTTACCATAAAAGTATAAGAGAGCAATTTGGTTGCAATAATTCCCTGCTGCCTTGTCTGCTGTAATAACACTCTTCCTCCATTGACAGCCTCAATCGCTCCCATACGGCATGTGCAAATTCATTGATTACTTTATGTGCATTATCACCAATCAGTTCACCGTTGGCGATAAGGTTGCGGCTTGGTTGTGGCTGAAACACCTTACCTGAAAAGTACACTGGTAAGAACTGGCAACATTGTCATAACCGGCATTCCTCCGCCACCCCACCCTACTTCTCGCTTGTAACGAATATTCAAAATCAACTCTTCTGCCGTTATTGGCCTGGCTGTCGCGCACACTCGTTCAGTAATTTTCTGCTTCATTTAATTTGTTTGTTGTGCTAAAATCTGTCGATTTGCATACCTGTGCGCTGTAAAATCTGTTGTTGCTCTTGAATTGCGCTTTTACTCTTCGTCTGCTGCAACTTGATTGTTGCTGAGCAGGTCTGTATTGATGCTAACTCTTTGCTGTCTGATGGTCGAGCTTTCTCTTTATTCAGATAATGTCCTTCGTCAATGTCTCTGGTAACTGAACTGTCACTGATACTCTCAATATCCGGCAAGCTTCAGGAGCTTTACTTTACCACTGCGTTGTTGTCTATTTTGTGCTATTTTCACTGTTTGGTTTAACCGCGCTGCCGTTTCGTTATCATCCGACATAACGACTCTTAGCTTCCACTAACCTTGCATCATACTGCTAACGATTCATTTGAACCATCTTCAAAGGTCTAACGTTGACTGTTGCTGTTGAGTTGGTGCTGGCAATCAACGCCCCGCACACTTGAACACCTCAGCGTGACATGATACCCCGTCTTCACCAAAAATTAAACTGTTCACTTTGGTTTGCGGTGGTTGTACTGGGCGTGCACGCCTTCGCTCCAGTTACAAACAAATTCATGGAACGCCTCGCGATTTGGTTTCGGCGCTTCGTCTTCGCTTTTCAATGACTTTGCCGCCATTGGCGTTATGACGCCGCTGATTTGACTCCCCAACAGTTATGACATCCTGTTTGACATTGCGATCACAGTTTGTGCGTCTGGTGGCTCGCTTGGTAGTTTTTCTTTCGCATCTGCTTGCCACTGTACTGTACATTACTCGTGATACCGTGACATTGGAAAGAATGAACAAGCTTACGCGGTCGGATGTGTGAAGTATAGATTTGCTAACATAAATATCGTAGAAATAAAAAATTTTCGTTCTTGGTTTTAAAACTCTTTGAAAATTGACCTGCACTATCAAACCATCTGCGCATTTACAAGTACCTGTCTCATTTCTTCCGTTGTGTCTGAGGTAGTTTCTGGGGCAATCGTGACTGTGCCGGGGCAAAACTCTTTGTTGATGGCGACCTCCTGGTGTCTGCGCTAATAACAGTGGTTTTAATATTGGAACATCGTTTATATCTGCTCAAAACACATCTTTGGTTAGTATTTTCTTTTTCGTGGTAATTAACCTATCAAGTTCAATGTTTTCATTTTCTTTATCTTCATCCTGCCAGCCATTAAATGGGTATTTATAAACTCTTTAGAACACTCTTTCCTTCGAGAGCCGTCATAATAGCTTCTCTTTATCTCAAATAATATGTATAGATCCTGTTGTTAGTGTTTGAATATGATGCGTCATCTTTATTTCATTAATGGGATTACCTCTTTAATATTATCGCTTTTCCTTTGGTGTGGTCAGCGTGTCCATTTTCCCGGTAGCGCGCGTTTCCTAACGTGCTATCGATACATTTGAAATCTTCGCCTTTTCTTGAATGACTTCTAGGTTTTTTCTATTTTTGGTTCGAATATAAACACATCAGGCACCTTTATCTGGGGGAACGCCGTATCATTAAAGTGCAGTCGGTGCGGTTTTCACCTTCTCTCTCCAAACTGTTCCCATCTTGGGTATCAAACAGCATGGTATCTTTGGTCGAACCCGCTTCTTTGGGCGCTTTGAGTTTCCGAAGCTGTGGTATATTCTCAGAAAAAACATACCTCAAACTTCCTCATATCTTTTGATAGCTAAGAATTCTCGCCTTACTACGGTCATCGCAAGCCAGCCTGCCACTACTGAGGACCACAGCTAACAAGAGAGAATTTGGGTTTATAGAAAGCAAATCTTAAAATATATCCTGCATCTATTTCTGTATGTGAAGAACTTATCCTTTTATCAGTAAATTAACAATTCTGGATAGATTTCATCAAAATTATCGACCTCAAGTATTCTCATTAATCCATTGGCAAGGTGAAAGCCATCCTCTTTTGCTTCTTTATATAACTTTTTCAAACATTAATAGGTTCATTGATGATCATCAACTCTATATCATCAATGTTGAAACACAATACGCCACTCAATCTCTCTAAAATTTCTTAATAAGCTGTTGCTTTCAATCATTGTCTCAGATATGTTTTTAGCTTCAAAATATCCAATCAATGTGCAGATGAAATCAAGTGAAGTTAGTCCACCTAATGATATATTTTGCCATTCAATTTAACTTTTGTCACTTCTATAATAATCTTTTTCGTATCGGATCTCATAACATACATTAGGGTCGGCTTTCCATTCTGTTTTTGTCAGGTGACTGGTTTTACTTTCTCCCAGGGCCTGAACAACATTTTTATTCTTATATTTTGACCTCTCTCAATTCACAAAATCATCGGATGACTGACCAATTGTTCGCTGTACGCTCTTCCAGGTTGAGTTGTGTTTACTTTTGTTGAGCTATCTAAAAACAATCATTAACAAACCCATCAGGTCCGGGAATTCGCTCCTTTGGTAAAGTAAGTGTGGTCAGTCTCTCAGCTGTCAGTTATGCACTTCTCAGCCTTGATAGATAGTGACACCGCACTGCTCCGCCGGTAATTGACACTACGACAACAACTTTATATTGACTTTCAATTTTGTGCATCTACCACATTGAGCATTTTGGTTTCTCCTTTGTGATGCCTCAGAACTCGTTGCCAGCTCTGTGATTTACTGGTGGAATGGACGTTTGTTTGAAACAATAGCAGTTTGATGTTTGCTTGTTGTCAATCGCTACCACACTGCCTGTAAAAATCGCTACGGGTTGTTGCAGTCTAACGCTTGTACGCTTCGATAGGTCATTTGTCCTGTCAGCTCGTTTTTCACCCATCAAACCTTGTCTCGACTTTAATGAACTATCTGACATATTACTGCTCTGTTTTACTTCCATGTCACCACCAGGCGGGTTAACACAACTTCCCCTCTACAAGTGCGACCGTTTCCAGTGTTTGATGTCGGACGCCTGACGCTGGATACACTACTTTCTAACCACCTGCTGTTTTTTTCTCGCTACTTAAAGTACTACTGTTTTTGTGGAATTTTATAACTTGTGGTATCCGCACCACCGACGTATTCCCCACCGTCTCTTGCGGTAATTATTCGGTCTAAAGCCAACCTTGGCCCGCCGCAGTAACTTAGCCAGCTTAAATGACGAGAGCGTGGGGGTGATGGTAACACCTCACGGACCATAATCCTGTTCGGTGACGGTTTGATAATTTTCAAACGCGAAATCGATAAAGTAGGACATAATCATATAAAATTAGGTGTTGTCCCAGATTTTGATTACTGATCACTTTCAACATTAAATTCTACAGAATACTTTTATTAATTATAGGTGTAGACTTGTTCAGGCTTTCATTGGCTGTGGGTTTGTAACTTTCAAAATGGTTCTACAAATATCATTGTTACTAGTAATGAACATTGCCTTTTATGACATAACTCACAAATATCCATCCTAGGATATGTCAATCATAGATAAAGGATGGCCATGCTGGTTCGATGGTGGATGCTCCTTAACGAGCAACGCGCTGTCAACCGCCTCGGCATTTTGCCGTGGCGCATGCAAATCATCCTGCCATATCACGGGCGATATCTATGCCCTTATTAGTGGGTCGTGTAACTCTTGTCAGAGGATGGTTTTGTTGACTCCGTCTAGCCAAGAACTTTATGCAACCATTCAATGCTTTCTGCAGGGTTGCTACGTGTTCTTTGTGGCTGGCTCTGACAATTAATATCATCCTTTCGCGACGGGTTGCAGACATTTTAACCTAATTTATTGGTTACATTTATAATCATTAAGTGTTTTGACTCCAATTGCTCTGCTTTCTGAGATAATCGTCTGGCAGCGGCATGGCTCTATCATCAGTTGATTCGCGATTGCTCACGTGATAATCTTATCTCGGTAGTCACCATTGGTGAAACCTCGTATTGTTCAAAAGATTTTCTTCATGGTGTCCGAACGAAAGATAGGGCGGTTATAGCGTCTGATCTGAGTTTGTCTTGTCGATAGATAACGTCCTGTTTGCTCATCGATTCGTTGGAATAGTCTAGTAAAATGCAGGATCTGTTCCTGCGTTATGATTCACTGTTTCCAAAACAATTTAGTCTGATCACAGCAATTTTCTTTTCCATCGCGTTTTCAGCTGTATAGCATGATATCCATCAATATCTTTTACCGTTTAGCTCCAGTCCGGGTAAAGCATGCAACAATCGTATGCACACCCCCACCAACCTCAAATTTGCTCGCTTTGATAAAGTAAGTGTGGATCGGTCTCAACTGTCAGGTTATATGCCTTAACCTCAGCTTTGTAGTATACGCTTTACCGTCTGCCAGTGATTGACCTTTCTGACAGTAACACTCGCCGGCTTTCCAGATTTGTGTGCATCTACCCATTGGGCATTTGGATTTCTCCGTTGGCGTGATGCTCAGAACTCGGTACTAACTCACCTTGATTTGCCACCTGGGTGAGATGTTAATTTGTGTTGAAAGCAATGGTTTTGATGTTTGCTGTTCATCAATCGCTACACCATACCGTGAAAATCGCCTAGTTGTTGTGAGCCGCCTTGTACACGCTGACCGGTCATTTTGTCGTGTCTGATCGTTCGTTTCATAAACCTGTCACCAACTTTCAATCGACTCTCTCGGCTTGTAACCTTGCTCGTTTTCACTTCCATGTCGCCACGGAAAAGAACAAGTTAGCGCTTTTACTCTAGGGTGCGACCGTTTCAAAGTGTTTGATGCAATATCGGACGCTGTACTGGATGCCTGCCGCTCGCAACCGCTACTGCTGTTTTCTCCTTTCATAAAGTTACTGCACTGCTTTGTGGAGATTTTATAACTGTGTAGCGCGCGCACACCGGCTTAGGCATTCCCACCGTGTCTTGCGGCAATTGACCGTGTCTCCTAAAGCCGGCCTGCGAGCCCGCTTCTGCTCGAAATGCTTTGTAGCCAATAGATGACGAGCGTGGGAAGCATGAAGATTTAGCACCTCACGGATACCATGTGCTCTGTTCGCGACAGGCTGATAATTTTCAAAGCAGTGATTGAAACGGACATACTCTGCTGCCTGCGCAGTGGGTAAGTGTCCGGGTTTTGGTGCGGTATGGCAGTCAGTCAGAGATTACTCAAAATCTCTTTGAAGATTGACTGCGCTATGTCGAATATTTATTTGCCATATGAAAGCGTGAATTATTCAGCTGCAAGATGAGTAATGAATCGTTTTGACACAAAAGCTTTGTCACACTCTGATGCGGGCTCATCGTCGCCTGCTGTACTGCCATTTTATCTAAAGAAGACTCAGTGAATCTTAAAAGCCTCTTTAGGAGATAACTCTATCTTCGCCCATATATAACCGGATATGAGACAATAGCAGAGACCTTTCCCGCATCCATTGTTTCAAATATAATAAAATCAATAACCTGATCTATATAGTTCTCACCCTTGTCTCCGAATAAAAACTCTAAAATGTCTCGAGACCATAATAATTCACTTTCTGATACCTTCTGGCAAATAAACGTATCAGCTGCTAATTGTTTTATGTAGCTTATGATTTCCGGCTTGAAAGCTTTATCATATTTCCCTCACCTTCTGTAAGTGCGGTCAATTTTTGAGAGGGTTAAAACTCGATTAACCGCACTATATCTAATTCAAACTGTATGCACAGCTTAAGTATCAAACGGTGCCTGGTATCTTTGGTCCTTAACAACAGCATTCTTTTGAGCGTGTTTTCGAAGTCGCCAGCGATTAATGATTCTCAGACCACCTCAAAACTATCATCCCTTTGAGCAGATTTAAAATTCTATCGCCTTATTACGAGTCATCGCCAAGAAATGCCTTCATACCGCTGGCATATCTTTCATGCGGATGTAATGCTTGTTTAATTTTGGATTAACTGAAAACAATGATCTCCTGCACGTATATTTATAAGCCATAGAGTGATTCACAAAAACTCAATATGTCTTCGTTTATCAGCTCCAATGACGTGTAGTAGCTGAAATGAGATGTTTATTGTCTTCATAGAAATCTTGTCGGTCAGTATGTGGGATTTGGTGCTCCCATTTCTTTAGCCTTATTATAAACATTTTCTATGTGCAGAAAGCTCTAAATCAGAAAACTCTCAGGATGAAGCCTATCATCATGCCTAGTCGCAGTGTAGTAGGAAAAAGTCATTCATAAGTCTTTAAAAGGACTCTATAATTTTGAGATGACAATTGTACTGTGTGTGTGCGATTGCCTTAGTGAGATCTCTTACCCGTAGCGCAACCAACCTGGGCACCTGCTACTAAAAGCTTCAATAAGAGCTACATTTTGTCAAAAGATATAACGCATCTTGTTAATCGGTTAATAATCCATCACTTTTACCTATTGTAATCTTTCTTCTTAGCTTCTGGAGACATTCCGCTCTAATCCAACTCCACTCACCTCATGATCGGTGCTGCGTCTCACTGCGCACTTTGGCACTATCAAACGCCATTTAATTTCAGATTTTACTATTTTCATTCTTCAGCTTTCATTTTGTTTATGTTTCAGTTGGTCGCTATATGCGTCAGGAGAGCACGCTTATCTGAGGCATACGTATCTGTTAAAAAGTGGAGTCCATGTTTGAGAGCGTAAAACTCTTTCATTGACCACGCACTATCAATTCCAGCTGTGCGTCATCTGCGTGTCAAACAGCGCTGGTATCTTTGGTCGAGAACTTATCATTCTTTGGGCATGGTTTTCGAGGCTGCAAGTGATTCATATCCTCGGACCACCTCAGACTTATCATCTTTTGAGCGATTTGAGTCTATAGCCTTACTACGGTCATGCTTGAAATAGCCACAGCCATGCCAACCATCAGCATGCGGATATATGTGCTAATTCAGCTCTGGAAATACTGTAAAGCGAGGCACGTCTCGAGGCATCATCCTCAACATAACTGGCTTACTTTAAGGAATAGTCAAATGCTCTCTGGTTAAACGCGATAAATACGATCATGCCATGAGCAAAGTAAATCGCGAGTACTCCGGCCAAATGCTCGTCAATATCGTTTGTTGGTTTTTGTAAGATTATGCTTCTTGGCCTTCAAAACATCAATATCTTTGCTTAGAATAGTACTTTTAGCATAGCAAGTCACATGATAGTAAAAGTATCTTATTCTATAAAATAACTATATACGCTAGTCTCAGTGCATGACTTTGTGTGCTGTAACTCATCATTCTGCTACCATCTATATGGTTCCAAACTAACGTCCAATTTTTACTTCGATGAGAATCCTAAAATTAGCTACACTTAATTCAATTGTGTTGTTAGCTTTAATAATCTTTTCCATTACTAGTAATCCCAATTGTTGAATTTTTGAATTTTGTGGGTTCTTTATTCTATACCAACTCCATTCACGTTTTATCTGAGATACGATGTCGTACTCTTGAGACCATATTTCATTTGGCATATTTATTTACAGATTGTGTCCTTCTGCGTATCTTTCTTTGCAGAAAATCGTCTGGATGTGTTGTTGGTGATTCTTGCTATATCTGCGCACTGTTGACCTTTGTTTTAGCATATCAGAAACAATCATTATACGCACACCCATCAAGGAATCGAGAATTCGCTCGCTGGTGACGTGACATGGTGATCAATTCGCTGTCAGGATTCCACGCTACTTCTCTCCAGCCTTGATGATGACACACCTTTCACCGTTGCCAGTGATTGTCTGCTGACAACAGCCGCCATGCTTTCGGAGATTTGTGCATCTACCACTGAGCGTTTTGGACTGCTCCGTTGTAATGATGCCCTACGCGACTCGGTGCTGGCTCACCTTGATGATTTACCTGGGCGAAATGGATGAATTTTGTTTTGAAACAATAGTTTGATGTTTGCCTTGTTCTGTCAATCACTACACATATACTATGTAAAGTCTTATGGGTTGTTGTAGTGCGCTTGTACACGCATGAATGCAAGGTGTTTGTCTGTCGTTCGTTTTCATAAACACGTCGCAATTTTAATGAACTCTATCGGCTTATAACGCGCTCTGTTTTGCTTCCATGCCGCCACGGAAGAACAGTTAACGCTCTCTCCTGGGTGCGGCCGTTTCCAAAAGGTGTTTGATGCTGTGTCGGACGCTGTGCTGGATACGCACTTCCTTTCACAACCGCTACTGCTGTTTTTCTCGCTGTCATCGAAAGTCACTCTGCGCTGGCCTTAAAATCCTTTGGTTATTTTTCCAACTGAGCCTCCAGCAGCAATTCAGTAGATTTACACAGTGTCAATTCTGTCTACGGTTTCCTTCGATGGCCAATCTCTCAGCAAATGCTTTGTTGCATTTTGCTTCAGTCTATTCTCAGCATCATCAGTCGTAGAAAACTTATTAGTCTGCAGTTGCTCCGGGATAAATGTCGAGAATGCGTTCGCACAGGACCACCCATGTATACCAAGAGGAACGATTTTCATGCAAGCAGTGCATAACCAACTTTATTGATTCGGTCTTTCGTACGGCCATTCTGGCGAAAGAGGTTTGAACGACAAGCACTAACTGGTGCAACATCCCCTATCGATATCTGTTTGTCAAGTCGCGTCTGCTGCTGATCTTCTATCAGGTGTGTGTTCCTTTAGCTTTCTTCGCTTCTAGATCAGCCTTTCTTTGGAGACTCACTGACCGATAATAATTATTCTCCACCATTATGTGTGTCACCGTTGTTCCTATCGATGATTCACTCAATATTTTAACCGCTTGCACCTTGACCAGCTGCCAGCTAAACCTGCCTGCCACACCGCAAGCGCTTTCGCCATTTCACTTTCGCGTACGTTCTGTTTCGGTGAGATCTTTTAGCTTCTTGTTATAGAGATGCTAAACTGTTCGCACTCTAATTCCACCTGCTGCGGTCGAGTGCGGTTGATCTCCGCCCGGTAGCTCCGCTACCGCGCCCATAAAATATGCCGTTGGGATATTTAATGCCGGATAATCACTCTGTCGCTGCTTGATTAGTGGTTCACGCCGACGGCGCAGGCCGCTGCTGTCGCGATGCTTTGTGCGCCTCCACTTATGCTCGCGACCTGCCGTGAGTAATAGCATCAACCGCACGCTTGTTGCTGCGCGTTCCCAATTTTCGGCTTTGGACTTCAGCACTTGCCGGGTCTAAGCTGTAGCTGTCTCGCGGGAATTGCCTTGTTGTTTGGCTTTTCTGCGCGGATTTTAAACGTCTCACCTCTTGCTCCAGCTTCTGCTTGTTTGTGGGGTGTAGGCCTCACAGCGATTTCTGAGCCTGTGCGCTGTGCAATCTGCATTTGCCCATGGGTTAGCCTTACATCTGGTCTGTGCAACGATGGATTGGCGCGGGCAGGTCTGTGGCCGATGCCCTGCTCTTTTGCTGCAGCGGTGACGGTTGGATGAGTATCTTGTTCAAAAGTCATCGATCCTTCAGTCAATGTATCGCTTCTGGTAACCAGACTGTCACCTGTCGCTCGCTGCGTTGGCAAGCCGAACGCGCCTCCGCCACTACGTTGACTGTCTGGTTTGGTACTATTTTCTGCTGTTTGTAACCGCGCTGCCGGGCTTTCGTTATCACCCATTTTCGCGCTTTGTCTCTTTTAGCTTCCACTAATACTTGCGCTCGCTGCGCAACTGCTGTGATTCGTGAATGGTCTGTAGAGGTCCGTAGCTTGTTTTGCTGGCTACTGCTGTTGTTGGGTGTGCTGGCAATCGCGCGCGCGCACAACTGAACGCGCTATCAGCGTGCACGATACCGTCTTCAGCAAAAATTCCGGCTTGTTCATTCACTTGTGGTACGTGAGTTGTACGGCCGCCTTTGAGGCGTGCCGCCAACCACTCACTCTCGTGTGCAAAGCAAAGTCTTCTAAACCGCACTCCGCTTGATTTGGTTTTAAAAGCGTTCTTCGTGCTATGTAAAGCTTTCCAATGTTAAGCTTGCCACGGGTAGCGTTAACGCGTATCACCTTTGACGCTCCCCCAGCAGGTTGGTATCCCTTGGCTGTTTCAAAGGTCACGGTTTGTGCATCCGTGAAAAGCTCGCTTGGTAGTTGCTGCCATCTTCGCCAGTGCTTTCCGCCCCCTCGTATGCGCAAACACCCACCACCGGTTTGAGCACCTACTGTTGACGGTCATCCCAACGCCTTCAGCACCGACGCGTTTGACTGCGCCTTTAGGGTAGTGCTATGGCTTTCACCGGCTTTGATATTTAACTCACTGCCAGTAAGTGTAATTTGCTATCTTTAATTCTCTTGCCTTCTTCATCTCGGGACGTGAGATCGGTATGCGTTAGTGGTGTCCTAATTGGCGTCCTTTGCATTCGCTACCAACTGCCGCTTCTCGTGCAATAAGATTCTGCTTTGGCATTAGTGCGGCTACCTTGGCTGATATCACTCCGACTCTCTTGGCACGACATTGTATTGCGCACCGCTGCACAGTTCAACACAAGTAGTGGCGTGTTAGATTTCCGGGTGCTTTTGTCGCCATCTTGCAGTGGAGTTATATAGTCCTAACCACATGCCTTCTACATTCATTCGCTGCTTTCAAGCGGTGGAGATGCTTTGTCATACCGCCCCTTCAATCGTAAAGCATTCAGTCGTCGTGATTGGCGATTTTACACGACTCAGTCGACTATTACACCGTCACTCTCACTATAGCTATTCTAACTTGTGATTAATGCGTGATGATAGTGACCGTATTTTGACGTCGATATCGGCCTTCTCTTTGGCTACTTCACTTGCTGTTTGCGGTAGTCTTCCACCTTGCACATCAACCAGTGCAATGGCCAGACTGCAAGGGTGACTACCTTGATCGGTACCTGCTCACCATCACTGTCTGATTCATTCAGGTGCGGTTATAACGCAGCGTTCGGTATCTGGTATGCCGCCTCTCTACACACTATGCCCTTTGCGCATCTGAGTGCGCTATCCGTTGTTTCCTGCTGTCAGTGACTTTCACATCGCCATGTAGCTTTTCGGGATATTTTGTCGTGGGAGCATGTCTGTTCACCTGAAAGTAATATCACCGTTTTGCAGCGTGTGGTGCTCTTACCGCAATAGCGAGAATCTCAGGCCCTGACCTCTACGGCGAAGAGCTGGTATCCCCATTTCTGTCGTCTGTGCCCCTGCCACATGTTCGCTAAACCATCTACAGCTGCCTCGTTGTCTGATACGAAGCATGAGCTTGCGATTACTCCATGTGCTACGCCACGCAAAATCGACGACTGTTTTGCGATAAATTGTTGCATCGCCTTCTGCGCTCTGCTGCACCGCGCGCGAGCGTCGCCTCTCATCGCGTGGATACTCCACATGCCATAACTTCAAGTGAAGTTCGTTTGCGCCTACTGTTTTGATTGTATCTGCGTGATTCACTACGATTGTGCCGTTAGCATCGCGAGTTCGCGCTGCCATAGATTCTATGGAATCGAAAGCTTCCATCAGATGCATAGCGCTTACCACACAATACTATTTGGCGCTTTGCCTTGGAAGCTTCTTTCTGACGATGAGTTTTCTCTTGTCTCGTTAACTGGATGCTACACAAAGCCCTCCAAAACATGCGATTTTGTTCCTGGTGACCTCACTGTCGTACTGTTTCACATTCGCATTCAAATGAACATTTTCCCTGAAATCGACATATCTCGACCAGAAGCTAAGCGTGGAAGCATCTATATCTACGTCTGTTGAGGCATAAATAGATAAGTGCCGCTTTTGCGACTAATTCGCTACGTTACACTTTCGTTGTAACGGGCCATTATTGTTTAGCTTGTCTCGTTGGTAACCAATTCGCATGCGCTTACCTTTTCCTGAAAGCGTCGCAGTCGGAACTGCCAAATGAATAAGAATGTTGAACTGCGCTCTTATCAAGGCTTGCTGTCACTCTGACTTGATTGCCCTGCAAATGAATATTCTGCTGCCTAGATGTCGAATCGGCTCACAGGCACATTTGATGTTTGAGAAAGTATCATCATTTTGCCTTACGCCTTTACGTGGCTTCGTCATAATCATGATGATGATCGCGCTCTTTCGTCTCTTTTGGTTAATAAAGCCTTTGCGTTTTTGCTTATTACGGGTGTCTAGATGTTTCAATGTGCGCTTCTTCACTGTGAAACGTCATCGCTGTCAACATGCCACCCTTGCCATCTTCGCTACTAACCTTAGCCCGGCAAGTGTCGTCTTCTCTGTCGAGCTAAACGTACACCGTCTTTACCCTCAATACCTTGAACCTACTGCTTCATGTGCTCGATCTAAGTGATATGTGGTTATCACTAAAGTCGCCAGTGTTCTTCCTGCTTTGCTTCTCAGTGGTCGCTATAAGCTTACCTTTGGCATTCACATCAGCCTTGCCTGTCGATTTCGTTTGCCGCTCGGTGTATTATCGCCGCCACTTTTAGTAGTTGATTCACCGCCTCTACACTGTCTGCGTCACCTCGCTTTGACGATCGACAAACTTAGTGCCATGTCGGTGCGTCCTGAGTGGCTGATGTTTCTGTGTGTGGTTGCGCACCAGCTCTGCGGATGTTTCCACCGTATAAAGTACACTATCGTCGCCACAGTCTGCCGCAATCGTCACCACTATTTTTGCTTAGCATTGAGGTTGACTTTATTAACAAAAACCAGACCTTTGTTCTCTAAATCTGACCGTACATAAATTTACTAGGTTTTGCGGCCAAGAACTGTCGCTCGGCTGGTCATATCCTTCACTGTACACGTGCAATACTATCAAAATCACTGCAAAACCGGTTGGGTAGATATTTTGCTACGATTAATGGTATGTAGTAAATTTTTGGCACGTTAGTCATTGAGTTTTACCACTTGGCGAAGGTAGTTCTTGATTACCATCCACCTAAATCCGGTGGTCCAGCCTCTGCCACCATTTGTTCCTTTGAAGTGCGTAACCCAGCACCCGGCAGCTAGAATTAGGTGTGGCGGCATAACGTATGCCATTGTTCCATCAAACCTTTGCTGTGCTCAAAACGCATATGAACGTGCCATTATCCATCAAAGATTGGCGACGACCGAGTTAACGCGGATTGTTGTTTCATTCACTAAACGCAGCTTCCGCACGTATGCAAACACGTTTCCAGCGCCTTATGTGTATGCGGGATCGCCAGCGTGAGCATTGAACATATAATCCGAACTCAACCATTTTGCTTATTCGCAAAAACGTGAGTCGCGACTGCAATCACATAACCTGGTGCGTAGAATTCCGGCCTCATAGCAGGAGTTTGTCTGGCGATTTGTGCAGACGTAACACCATCCCCCACATCACACATTCCTTCGCTACCATGTGGTAAATTCGGGGACACGTGCTCTTTCTCCAGCAGCCACTAAATCCTTCACTTTCTAGTGTGTAATGGCTGCCGTGCCTCACTTTTGGTGAGTGTCGTAATGATCGACTATCCTACGTGGCAATATATTGCTTTGCGCTCTGCAGCTCTGCCGAAAAACGACAGTTACACGGCCTGCATCGTTACAATAGTGCGACCTTTCAACTCTTTCTGATTTAATTGCCCATCACGCAATTTGGATCACCTCCCACGACAATCACCGCTACTGCATCTTGGTTGTCCACATGTGCGTCGTCGAAATCCATCACCACCCTGCAAAAATCTTACCTTCCTGGTGATACGGTTTAAGTACCACGGTTTCATTCACTGCGGGTATAATCATATTGATGCCGGTTATTACTCGTCACCGTCGGTGAAAAATATGATAAAGATTTTTACTTTTGTTCAAACCACCACGGCTACTCTTATCATCTTGTTTTACTTTATAAACGGCGGTCTTTACCATAAATAGTCGAATCATTTCCAATTCGATACTCAAAAACTGGCGTGACGAGGTATCCACATTTTTCTGTTTCAAGGAAAAAGTGTTTTATTTCTCTACGTCCCGGTGATGAGGTAATCGCTTTTGGCTTTTCGCACTATCGTAAAAGATTTAACGCTTCAATCACACCGTTGTGGTTATGAACATACGCTGATTTACCTGTAGCCTGGTTGTTTTTCATCCAATGCTTTACCCGCATAAATCTTACCCATACTTAAAAGGTACTTTCATTGCGGTTTAAACTTTATCACCCACATCAAACGCTCACGTGCAGCAATCGCCGGTTATCCCTTCCTCGAGGTTGTTAAATTCTCCCCTGTAAAAGCCACATGGTCACCATAAATACGACCAGTACCCTAAGTTGTTGATGGTTACTGCTTTTGCGACGAGTCAATCCATCAATTAAACCGCGGTTAGTCGAAAAGTATTTGTGATAATCCGTGTTTCATTACCGCTAATTTTCAGCATCTTAGTGTTATCACATTAGCTGCTTTAACGTCGTTATGCTTACCAACACGTATTGGCTGTGTGTTTTAAATCCCTTCGGTTTAAAAATCTAAATTACCACCAACTGGGCGTTATTTAGGGTTAAACCATCTTGTAATGACACGTCAATCCCCTTTGGTTTTGATGTCACTTCATTTGCCAACGTCTTCGCTTTAACAATTGATTTTACCCGCGCAATCTCACCTTGTTTTGTTATCAATAGTTTGCGAAACCATCTAGTTGGGTATGCTCATCGCGAGATACCCCCCTTGTTGGTTAAGAAGATTTTCAGCTGTAATAGCCACTTGGCACCACGGATACCTTGTTCCGTTTTGCTACCAGCTTTTCGTCCCTGTTATCCATGTTTCTCGGCTTTAATGGTCGCTTTCTCTGTTGCAACAATTAAAAGACCTTTATCCATTGCTTGCGGTTATCAACGATTGTGTTGCGTGCTGACACACCTGCGATCACTGTTTTAGCATTGTTTGGCTGAGTGCTGAGCAACGGTGCAGTTCTCAATATTCTTTTCGCATAGTTGGGCATTTCGCTACCATGCAATAAAGCCTTCATTTACAATCTTACGCTTGGCTGTCGATTTTCACGCCTCAGCAGATGCACCCAATATGCCCTACATTGCGTACACCAGGGCCTTGGCCGTTATCCACTAAATGGTTTTTCGCGCATCCCATCACCTAATTGGCTCGTCCCTCTGCTGTAGCTTTGGTTTTTGCCTTGAGTATCAGAGGTGCGGTCGGTTTTATCGGTATTTTATCACCCCACTACGCAACCGAATCATTGGTACGGTCAGCGTTGTTTTACCTGTAGTGCTTTAATGCCTCTCGACCAAAAGCACACCGTGATTTCCGCTTTATCAGCGATAATATCGGTGTAATCAGATTGACTATGTCCATCCCTTTTGCTGACAGTCCTTACCGCCTTTTACGCGATAGCCTTTTAATTGACCATTCTCAACTTCTGCTTTGCCGGTGGTGAGTGTTGTACGCCCAGCATTAATCGCACCACAGCCATCACATTGGATACCACCCAGGTTTGTAATTACCACATCTGCTTTTTACCTGCGACTTCACATAACCTTTTAAACAGCTTGGATTAGCTGAATTTACCTCGTAGAATGACTTTCGCTTCACCGCCGAGCAAGATTCAGGTTTCTTGCACCCAACCCGCCATTTGCGTTTGTGCTAACTGACGTTGTTTAACACAGCGCCTTTCAGTTACATCAAATTGCGAAACTATTGGTTACGTGATACCAGCGCGGTGTTTGAATGTCCGCCTTTGACAGTAAGCCGTGCCGGTTTGAAGAACTGTAGGGTTGTTGATTACCAGTGCTGATTTATCACGGCACGATAGCTCATATCTTCTGCCGCGGAGCAGAAGGCGCTAAAAGACAGAAGCTGATGCTAACATTAAGCTAAAATGAATAGGATTAAGTACGTGCGGTTGAAAATAGCCCTGTTTTTCTTGTTCCGGACTCCATTTCACTTTGTGCTACCTTGAGTTTTGCCAGCTCAGATACCACAACAAGCTGATTTAATACGACTAAAAATACTTTGTAATGACGTTTATTCATTTTCTAATTTCCTTCAAGTTTTAAATTCTGTTTGGTTTTAATCAATTTATTCATCTAAAAGCGTGAGCGTGGTAAAACAGGAGCTCACATTAAATCCGGTTGTCATGACTGGTTCTAAATCCTTCCGGCTTTTTAATCGAGGGTACCCACAAAATAATCGTAGTATTATGCCCCATAGCTTGCCACGAGTGCATTGCGCATTAAACTATCGCAATTTGAGCTCTTCTTGGCTAGAACACTTGCCTCCGGTCAATCCCTAGTAAAACTCGCTGCCCTTATTCGCAATATTCCAACTAATTCATTTCGCCACAACAACCTTTTTCACGGAAAGTGATAGCTCGCCATCAAATCCTCGTACGGTGCTAACGCCCCAATACTAAATTTATCTTGTTGTGTTAAGGTGTGCCATTCCATTGTCCGCAACTGGTGTTAAAGCGGAAGGCTGATTGCCGATAGTGAAAGGATAGGTAAATCAACAACTGCGGTAAAAATCTGCATGCAGGTACTTCACTAAACTCTTCTTCCGAACTGGTGGTTATTCCACCGTACCTCGATTTATAGTTCGCAAACAGTTTTGTTTCTGTGTATTGGGTATGATTCAGTACTTCGCCAGCGGTACGACGACGTTGCACTTCGTTCGGTGTCGTTGATATGGTTATGCGATTTTTGCGTCCATAACGTGGCATTCACATAGGTTTTATGAAGACTTTCCACGGATAATAAGCGACTTAAATTCGCTTTCATTTGTCTTTCACCTGAATAGGTGTAGGAACTCAAAAGCGCGCCCGCCCGTTTGGTGATAAGAATATTTGCGAACCGGAAAGAGTTGAGAATAGTTCTTCCAGGAATAGAATAATGAGAGACTAATGTGCGCCATAATCTCCTTCCGCATCATCGCTGATCACGTTTAAAGCTACATTGTACCACTGATATAGAACATATCGTTGAAAGTGTTAGCACGTTGTCCCAGAAAACGTGGCTAGACCTTGCAAGCGACCAGTAGACTTACTGCCTGAGTCATCTAAGCCTAAGGTTAAATGGAAGGTAGCTTTGCTTATAAGTAATCACCATCTGTTTCACCGACTGCATCCGTTGGCACAGCTCCATATTCGCATCGGCACTCGTGTTTTCACGTTTTTAAGTTTTCTAAACCTTGTTCAATATGCGAATATTTAGTATATCCCCCTGCGCCATTGGCATGGCAAACCATAAGGTACCACGGGTGGCAAACAGGGATTGCACTTTGGTCTTGGTAATTGAATGCGACCCGCTACCTGGAATCACGGTGAGTACAAGCATACCTGAACGCAAATCCTGTGCGCTACCACCACGCGCGTGGTGACTAACAAAATCAATTAAACGATTTTTGAATACGACGAAGTAATACGTTAATCCCTCTGAGCCAATCACAAGCGAGCAGCGCAAAATCACGCTCAGCATAAAGCTGACTTTAATGCCCAGAGGGTGGCGGTTGGATTAATTGAAGACGCTGATGAATTTTCTTCTTCAACGATAATCAGTCGCACCAATTGATTGATAGGAAAACATTGTGCTTCATTTTTGTGGAAAAGCCAAGTGAGGCTTCTTTTCACCTTCAAGCATGCATTCGCGGATTGCGTTTGCTGCGCTAAAAATAGCCGCATCTTGTTCCGCTTGTTGTTTTTGTTGCTGGGCATTGATTTGTTTTCTACATTTGCATTTGGTGAGCTAGGTGCTGCCAAAGTCAAAGACGAAATAAATAATAAACTAGAAAGAAAAGAGCGTGATAAGTTCTTCATTATGCTGCAGAGATTAAGTTATTGATAAATTTTTCGATATGATATCAAAATTTGTTTTTAGATTCTATAAACTAATATTCTCAAGTACAAAAGTGCAGTTAGTTTTTAAGGGTTTTAAAAACTCTTTTGAAAATTAACCACACTTTATGGCACTAGATATCTAGAAATTGTATGCTACAAAATATCAACTCCAGGGTAACAAAAACACTACTGAGACAATTCATTTATCTTTCATCATTTGTCCTAAATAAAAACATAAATAATAGAAAGATAAATACTATGATCAAACACTTTAAAACATAGTAACTTTGCTAAAGTTAAAATTAAACTTTGATAATACATATAAATACGTATACTAATAAAAACATCGTCATTTAAATATCTTAAAAAGATCTGTCTTATTCATTTTCTAAACTCCTGTTCACTTAATCCTCGATAATTTATCTCTTTTTAGCAAAATCTAGCATATAGGCTATTAATTCTATATATCTGTTATCAGGATGTATTTTCTAGAAATCTTTCTGAAAGCTTTTTCTGTATATTGTAGATTTTTCCTGTTCTGTTACAATAGCTATACAATCAGGATCATTAAATCCATCTTGAAAATAAATTCTTTCAAAATGCTCTCTTGGATCAGGGCTATTCATATCAGGATGATACCAATAACAACCATCTTGTGCATAGCCATCACCTTATCCACTAGCACTAAATAAACCGCATATAAAGAAAAACGGCATATAGGACAAAAATAGTTGTTAAAAATTAAATTTGATAACCCTTACCAGCTATTTAAAAATCGTATAAACAAGATCTTATGCTTTCTCGTTAAACCACTATGAGAGCGTAATTTGTCTTTAATCTCCTTAAATAAACCTTCTCTATCCCTGTTGTAGTTTTTCAATATTTAATTCTGGATATTTCTCATAAGTAAAATATATTCAGTAATATCGCTTTATACTTGCCATCGCACTTCTTACACTTCTATGTTTATAAGGATATTTTCCTTTCTCATTTTGGCATCTCTGAACGTTCATTTAAAAATGCATAATGTTTTTCTTCCATTCATATATTTTTAAATAGATTCGATTTCTTAGCTCTCGTTTTAACGTTTTTATAATACTTTTTAATTCTCTTCCAGCATGTGATTGATGTTTTTCTTAACGCTATCATTACAATCGCAACAAGATGGGAATTGACATTTAAGTAGGCGTATGAAAAAGATCTTTTAATGATTCGCTACGCTCATCACAGGTAATAGATTGAATTACATGGCCTTTTTCTCTTAGACGATTAGTGCTTTCTTGTAATAGATATCTTTTCTGTTTTAACAATTTGATGATAAACCACTTTGTTGAAAGACTATCAATAAAGACTATTACACCAAAAATCTCGATGATGTGGTATCAGTGATGAGATTTAAATATTTGTTTTAGGCGGGTTTAATGTGCTTTTTAGCGGCTTTTTCTAAATATCGTAGAATAGTTCGTGGAGAACAATTATATTTAATGGATAATTGTTGCTGTGTTTGTTTCCCAATGGAATAATCTAGCAAATTTGGTCAGGATTTGAATTTGAGATTTAAACGTAAATGTTTTTATTACAATAGAACATTTATAGCGTTGAAGATTATTTTTGTCTGCCATGTTTCTGAATAGAAGAGTGTAAGCAAAAGGACAGTCTTTTATTCGTATTTCAAAAAGTGTGCTAAAAGCCTTGTAATATAGGGCTTTAAGCACATTCCAACTATTTTGTCTACTATGCCAGTGTTTTACTCTACTGTTACAGATTTCGCTAAGTTACGCGGCTGATCCCACATCTGTGCCTTTAATGAGCGCCACATGATGAAAAGTGAGTTGTAATGGTACTGCGTGAAAATTGGGGCAGTAACTTCATCTACTTTCGGGAACACTAGGGTTTGCTAGCCTAATCCAGCATCATGGTCAGCAAGATAAATAATTGACCGCCACGCGCTTTCACTTCTTCAATGTTAGATTTCACTTTTCAAGTAAATCATTTTCGAGGCGCTACCACAATGACTGGCATTTCGCTGTCGATCAATGCTAATGGTCCATGTTTAAGTTCGCCAGCAGCTACGCTTCTGCGTGAATATAAAGAGATCTCTTTTAATTTTTAATGCAGATTCCATCGCAATTGGATAGAACTCGCCACGACCTAAGAATAAGCTGTGGTGTTTGTGCTGCAAAGTCTTCGAGATGGTTTTTCAATCTCTTTTTCTCATGGTTAATGCCATTTCAATTTGTGCGGAGTAAGCGTTGTAATGCGTGAACAATATCCGCTTCTTGCGCTTCACTCATATTGCCTTTTAAACGACCTAATGCCGCGGTTAAAAGTAATAAACAAGTTAACTGTGTTGTGAAAGCTTTCGTTGATGCAACACCGACTTCTACACCAGCTTTTGTCATGAATGCGAAATCTGATTCACGAACAAGTGATGATGTTGCCACGTTACAAATAGTCATTGCTGCCATAAAGCCAGCTTCTTTTGCTAAACAATGCAGCTAGTGTATCTGCCGTTTCGCCTGATTGTGAAATAGTCACTAATAAACTATTTGGACGAGTCACAAATTTACGATAACGGAATTCTGAGGCAATTTCGACATCACAAGCAACACCCGCTAAAGATTCTAACCAGTAGCGAGCCACCATACCTGCATTATATGAAGTACCACATGCTACGTTGAATATGTTGTACTTTCGATAAAATTTCTGCTGCATTCGTGCAATTGAATCTAAACTAACTTTACCATCTTGATGCGACCATCTAAGGTATTTCATAATTGCAACTGGCTGTTCAAAAATCTCTTTTTGCATATAGTGACGATATTGACCTTTATCTGCCGCATCCTGCTCAAAGTTACCTTCGTGAATTTCACGCTCAACTTTGTTGCCTTCACTATCATAAATATCAACTGTGGTACGGGTAATTTTCGCAACATCACCTTCTTCTAAATAAAGCAAATTTTGCAGGTTACGCTTAATAGCGCAAGTGGGTCCGAAGCCAAGAAGTTTTCACCAATACCACTAACCAATCACTAATGTGGTGAACCTGAACGCCACGATTAAATGTTCTGGTTCTTCTATTTAATACTACACTGTGCCGTAAGCGCCGGCGTAATTGTTTTACTGTTTTTCTTACTGCTTCTAATAAGCTATTTGAAGTGCGAATTCCATTCCACTAAATGTCAATAACTTCGGTATCTGTTTTGTGATTGGAATACAACCACGTGCTTGTAATTCACTACGCAATTCTTCGTAATTTTCAATAATGCCGTATGCACCACGCAATTTTGCTGAGCAGTGTGGTGTGCATTAATTTCTGATGGTTCACCATGTGTTTGCCCAGCAGTGTGCGCAATCCCGTACCACCTAATAACGAGCTTAGCTTCAAGCGCTTCATCTAACGCTTTTACTTTACCTACACGGCGTAGATTTTGCATCTGTTTATCTGCACCTAATGCAGCACACCTGCTGAGTCATAACCGCGGTATTCTAAACGATGTAAACCATCTACTAAAAATTGCTGCTACATCACGTTGTGCTACCGCTCAAACAATTCCACACATAATTTTTATTCTAATGTTGTTTGTTAATTTAAATTTTGTTTGCAAACTCGTTTCTTTTTAATCTGCAATAATCACAGTCACGCCATTTTTCTCAATAGCACTTTCGTTTCGAAAACTATGTTGCTTATCCGTGATGACTTTGTCAATTTTTGTCCAATCGAGTTCCACATTTGGCATTTTACGGCCAATGAGACTCAATTAACACAATCACTTCTCGACTAACTTCCGCCATCACCTGACTTAAAGCCAACTAATTCATTAAAAAGTTGTTGTACTCGCTCTAAATCAAGACCGTCTGCACCAATAAACGGTTGGTCAAAATCATAAGCTCGCAAAGTATTTTTCAGCGACTTTACCTGAAAAGATTCAGAAGCGCATCCCAGGTTCCGCCCGTCGTCAATACGGTAGGCTCACACTCTAATGTCGTGAGCTCTGAAGCTAAAGAAAGCGAATTGGTCTTAATAACTAATCCGCTCTGATTTAAACTCTTAACTAAAGCCCCTGTTGTACGACCACTATCAATAATGATTCGATTATGATCACTGATGCAATCACGCGCAGCTTCTAGCAATAACAATTACGTTGAGAAAGCTGTTCATTGCTTTCTTCGTCCATCAATTCAGAAAGGAATTTTGATCGCCCCGCCATAACGACGCAATAAAAACCCGCTTTCTTCCAAGGCGGTTAAATCTTTTCGAGTGGTGACGAGAGTTTCAAACAAGATGGCAGGTTGCTCAACCCCGACTTCTCCTGATCTTGCACCATTGTTGCAATCATTTGACGGCGCTGTTGAGTATTTCTTTTCGACATACGCATCTTTCGATTAAGTTTCGATTCAAAACTTTGCAAATTATAGCTAAATTTGGACCGCTTGCAAAGATTTGTTATGCGATCAAGCCGTAATGACGGCTTTTAAAAATTACGATTGTTGTTACTTGGCTGCCAATCACACCGCCTAATGCTGCACCAGCAAGCGTGGCGGTTGTTGAACCACCAATCACGTTACCAGCACACCACCGACAGCTGCACCGATAGCGGTATTTTTGTGAGCGGCTCATCCCGCTACAAGCAGCTAAAGTAGTGGCTAAAAGCGATTACACCAAATACTTTTAACATTGATTTCCTGCTTTTTCTCCTCAAAGAAAGTAAAGCTTTTATAAAGAATCATTTGAACAAGATTTACTTCTAAAGACCCAAACTGTACATGAAATAGTTTCTTGAATTCTTTTGATTGCCTGTAAACAAAAAGCGCACTATGATTATAGTGCGCTTAATTCAACAATTATTCTTTGTTTTTTAACTGTCAATTTTTGGCAGCTGCCTTTTAAGGGCGTTTCTTTTATCTGCAGTTTTCTTTTGTTGAAGCTGTTTTTGCTGTGCTTTTTCTTCCTAACAGGTTTCTTTTTCTTCCACAACATCAATCTGCGTTTGTAACGTTAATGTAACACCTGCTTTGTTCAGCCCATTGTTGTACGCGTTTAAGTAATTCGCGTCCCATCGGGCGAGGATCACCTGTAAATAGTTTTTGCAATCCGTTATTTTTAATAATATGACGACGAAGTGCTAAACGCTCATCATGGTTTTCAGCCAAACGAATCGCGCATTCAACATACTCATCTGCCGTATTCGCAATCAACCATTCTGGCAAGCCAAGACGTTTAAATAAACCTTCATCAACATGTTCGTGCACCTCTGCACCTGTTTTACAGACGCCAACCAAACCTAGCGTAACCATATCAATAATGCCATTGGTATTACCAAATGGGAATGGATTAACCATCATATCGCAATTGCTTAATACACTTAAATATTGAGCATATGGTAGGTGTCGGATGTGCAGTCAGCATCTTCCCTAGATATGATTTAATAAAACGCTCAACATACGGATGCGTTAAACCATGTGATTGTCCTAATGCAAAATGGAAATGCACTTTTACGTTAGCACGATCACGGATTGCAGCAATGCCGTCAAAGATAATGGATTTACTTCATTGTTGTTGAAGCAATACCAATATTGACGACTTCCGGGTTTTTCCGTAATTTATAATCTACTTTTTCAGGGGCTTCTGATGATGGTACATAAGGAAGTGCATCTTTCGGTAAACGAATCAATTTTTCGCTAAAGCACTCTTCCGAGGCAACATAATCATCTTCTGACAATGACATATTCAATGAAATCAAGTGAGTCGTCGCTGGGTGACCTAATGCAATCACTTGTACTGGCGCTAAACGAGTATTGCTTGCAAGATCGTTAATAAATCCATCCCAATACTTGGCATATAGAATACTGCTGCTTGATGTTCTTCACAGATTTGTCGAATAAACTCTAAACGCTCAAACATATTCTCGCCATCAACTAATCTAAAATCATCAAAGACATCACGGCCAGCTTGGTCAACCGCATGATTGCCTAAACCAATAATATGAAAATGTTCACGCGTAATCATTGAGAGTTGAGTGTGTGCGGTAAATAGAATGTGAAGAATGGAAAATGCTCTACATAAGACCACCATAACCGACACCATTTACATAACCATATGTTAATTTCACGATCTTTAAAGCCACCAGCAATCAAATGACGACGCATTACCGTATTTAATGCTTTTTTCACCCAATGTTTATTGCTCGCCACATCATAACTACAATGCATATACACATCATGGCTAATCGCGCTTGGTAAATTATTGAGATTTTCAAACGTCGCGAGTTTTTCTGGAACCACTGTAATAACGTACCGCGCTTACTAAAGGCTTGCTGGTAGCAATAAAGCGTGGAGACTGTAATGCAAAAGCAGAGAACCTGTCACTTCTGGATTAAGTTGCCATAATGCTTCTAAATTCACATTGATATTAGATTCCGGTAAATAAAGTACACAGAATTTAATAATCGCATCTTGTGTATTGTAAACGAAAATCCGCTAAATTATATGGGTTCTCATTCTGGTTTAACGTTACCAGAATATGATCTGCATTAATCATGGGGAAGAACGCAAAAATCATGGATAACCAACGCTGAAGCGTGAAAGATTTCGCACCTGACTCAGATAAAAAGATAAAGCAGGGTCTTTCATAACTCGGTAATAGCATTTGCCATACGCGTTGCAAAATAAATATGCTTTTCCTTATTGAGCTCATCTACGTTTTAATTGCTCGGAAATCACATTCAATATCATGAATCCCCCAAAATTTGAGTCAATTTTGCGCAAGATATCTAATAACTCAACACAAGCAGCCTCATAGTTTTCTCACTAACTGCTTTTTCAAACGTCATTACACTTTGGCACTTTTTGTGATGCCTTACCAAATTTTAAAGGTTTCGCTGATTGTTTCTGTTCTGACATTGTCTATCCCTTTTTCTTAAATAAAAACTAACAAGTTCCCCAAAGATCATATTCATCTGCTTGGTGAATTTTCACTGAAATGACATCTCCAACCTTAACAGCTATCTCTGAGATTATCAGCATAAACTACACCATCAATTTCTGGAGCATCCGCCATTGAGCGGCCAATAATCCCTTCTTCATCGATTTCATCGACAATTACCGCTAAAGTTTTACCGATTTTTGCTGTAATCGTGCACTAGAAATTTCTTGTTGAAGTTGCATAAAGCGATGGAAACGTTCCTCTTTTATCTCTTCTGGCACCTGGTCTGCCATCTCAGTTGCAGGCGCACCTTCTACCGGACTAAATTTGAAACACCCTACACGATCTAACTGCGCTTCTTTTAGAAATCCAATAACATTTGGAAATCTTCTGTTTCTCCCGGAAGCCTACGGATAAAAAGTTGAACGTAATGTTAATTCAGGGCAAATCTCACGCCATTTTAATGCGCTCTAAAACTCTCTCTACCGAGCCTGGGCGTTTCATTGCTTTAGATTTTTGGACTTGCGTGCTGAAGCGGAATATCCAAATAGGGCAAGATGATGCCTTGCGCCATCAATGGAATTAAATCATCAACGTGCGGATAAGGATAAACATAATGTAAACGAATCCAAATGCCTAAAGTACCTAATTTTTCGCATAGCGTCATTAAATCATTTTAATCGGCATTCCATTCCAGAACACTGTTTTACTGCCTGATTCTTTACGTTTTTAAGTCCATTGAATAGGCAGAAGTATCTTGTGAAACCACTAAAAAGCTCTTTAACACCTGCATCAACTAAACGTTTGGCTTCATCAAGTACTTGTGCGATAGAACGGCTTTCTAAATCACCACGCATTGATGGAATAATACAGAAGGTACAACGGTGATCACAGCCTTCTGAAATTTTCAAATAAGCGTAATGTTTTGGTGTTAATTTTACGCCTTGTTTCGGCACCAAATTCACATAGGGATTGTATTCTGCAGCAGGGACATGTTATGCACATGCGCCATCACGGCCTCATAACTATGTGGGCCAGTAATTTTCAATGACTTTTGGGTGCACTTCACGAATTTGATTTTCTTTTGCGCCTGAACAACCGGTTACGATTACTTTTGCCGTTAGCATCTAACGCCTCACCAATGGTTTCTAATGATTCTTGCTACTGCGCTATCAATAAAACCACAAGTATTCACAATAACTCAAATCAGCATCCTCATAACGGGATGATGTTATGCCCACGTCTGCACGTAGCTCGGTTAAAACACGTTCAGGAATCAACTAGGGTTTTTCGGGCAACCCTGAGACTAATAAAACCAATATTTGGCGAAGCTGTCGCAAAATATCTCGGAAATCACTTAAATGAAAAACGCCTCAGAAACTGAGGCTAAAATAATGCCGAATTTTACAGAATTCGGCATCAATATCGATAACAAGCGGTTAATTTCATTTAAGATTTGTAAATTTATCTGAATCAACCCAATTTATTTAACATACTCAACACAACTTCTGAAGATTGCTTCGCAGCTAACGGTAAAAACTCATCAAATGAGAGATGCGAAGTTTTTATCCGCCACATCAGAAACTGCTCGTACCACCACAAACGGCACATTAAAAGCGATGACAAACTTGGGCGTTGCCGCCGCTTCCATTTCTACTGCCACAATAGCGGGGAAGTTTGCGCGAATTTTTGAAATCGCTCACGACCGTTAACGAATAAATCTCCACTCGCAATCAAGCCAGATTCTGCATGAAAGCCTAATTTTTCTGCTTCTTGCTGCGCTAACATCACTAATTGTTCATTGGGAATAAATGCCGCTGGATTGGCTGGAAGCTGACCAATTTCATAACAAATGCAGTTACATCTACATCATGATGGCGAACTTCGGTTGAAATAACCGAAATCACCCACATTTAAATTTTGTGGCTAATCGCCAGCAGACCCGGTGCTAATGACGACATCGGGTTTCAGTCATTCTAATAATAATGTTGTCCCAATCGCCGCAGCAACCTTCCCAATACCGTGTAATAATGCGACATCTTTGTTGTAATTTGTACCTATCGCAAAATCTTACAGCTAGCAATTTCTGTCACTTTAGGTTCCATCATCAGTTGGCTTAAAAGAAATTTCAACTTCTTGTGCCATTGCCAATAATTCCAATTTTCATTATTTTATCCTCTTTTTGTTATTGTTCTCTAATAATGTGGCGGAAGTGTTTCTTCTGTCGTGAAGCAACGTACTTGCAGCCAGTTTCCTTTAAAGCTTTCAGCGAAGATAGACGTAACTGCACCTGCAGTTTGTCTAATGCCTGGAATTGTTGGTCAACCTAAAGCTTAGTTTAATTCTCAATAGTTTTGTTCTTGAAAGGCGATTTTCATCTCTAATTCAGCAATTTGCTTAATAATTCTTGCATTTTTCATAAAAGGTTGTCTTAAGCGAAAAGACACTTTACCCTATATCGAGAGATGCTAACAGTATTTTTATAGAAACCCTATGTTAAAAACCAAACAAACTTTGACTGCTCTACTTTTAGGGTACATTATTAAGTAGCGGCGCAATGGCGGCAGAAAAAGCTGACAAACAATTTATTGATGATTCATCTTACGCTGTGAGGCGTGATGATGGGTAAAAATATTGAAGGTGTGATGGAATCACAAAAGACGTTTTCACCACAACAAGACAAAAATTTTAGATGGCGTAAAAGACACGCTGAAAAACCGGTAAATTAACCGATGAAGATTTACAAAAACAATTAAAATCGCTGAGATACTTACCTTTCAGCTCAAGAAGAAAAGATTTTTAGCTGATAAAAAGCACCGTGGAAGCGGGTGATAAATTCCGCGCAGATTATGCCAAAAAGATGGCGTGAAGAAAACTGCTAACGGTGTGCTTTATAAAAATCGAAAGCAGGCGAAGGCGGTTCTCAACTTTAAGTGATACCGTAAAAGTACACTATAAAAAGGTACCTCAGCAGATGGTTCTGTTTTTGATAGTTCATACGATCGTGGTCAACCTATTGAGTTTAAAGTTAGATAACCTCATTCCAGCATGGAAAGAAGCGATTCAATGTTGAAAAAGGCGGAAAAATGCAAATCGTTGTGCCACCTGAACAAGGTTATGGTAGCCGCGCAGCTGGTAAAATTCACCAAACTCAACCTTAGTGTTCGATATCGAATTATTAGATTTCCATAGCGACTAGTAATGATCAAACCAGACTAACAAGCGGTCGATTTTTGCAAAGTTTTTGCAAATTCCGACCGCTTGCTATCAATATGACAAAAATTTATTGCTTTTTAGTGAAGAAGATCACGCCATCCTTGCCTCTTACTTTCCGATTGCAGACGGGATTGCCGCACTGCTTGGTGAGCGTGTGAAGTTGTTTTGCACTCTTTAGAGTTTTTAGAAAATTCACCAATTTATGTGGTAAATGGGCAAAACAGTGACCCGAAAAATCGGCTCGCCCTAACTGATCATGCACTACATTCACTGCATCATATGCGTACCGATAGCGTAAGCCAACCCTATTTTATTCGCACCGCAAACGGCGAACCGCTGATGAAATCCGTGACCATCGCAATTCGTAACAGCAAACAACCCGTGATTGGTTTTTATGCCTGATATGAATTTGAATGTGCCGGCAGCCCCAATTTCTTAGCGCATTTGTACGCAAGTATTCATGAAGCGAAAACTAACACAAGTTTTGGTGGCTCGAGTAGACGAATTGGTCGCGCAAACCATTGAAAATAGTATTATTGAGTGATGAACGATCGCCGTATCGCTAACCATAACAAAACCGTCAAATTGTGGTGTCACTATTTGAAAAAGGCATTTTCGATATAAAAGAAACGATCAATCAAGTGGCTGAACGGTTAAACATTTCGCGCCATACGGTTTATCTCTACATTCGACAAATCAAGCAAGGGAAGAGTGATGGATTATGTTTTAGCCATAAAATCACCTATTAACAGCCAAGCTGCAACCTTGCATTTCAGATGGCTGAGAGCCTTGTTCAGCCAAGGGGCATCAAATTCGGCAGGGTGTTCTTTTTCAAGAAGGCGTAAGCCACGGCAATGCTGGTTCTCCCGCCAGTGATGAAATTAACTTGGTTGAACATTGGCAAAATTGGCAAAATCACACTGCTTGTCTTTTGCATCTTTGTGTGCAGCAGCCCAACGTCGGGGCGTAGTCGATGACAAGCGCGAATAAAACTGCTAATCTTGCCGAAGGTTTTGTGCTTGCGGGTTTGGGTGAATTTTCCCAAGCGGTATTAACCGCTGAAGACTACTGACTTTTTAATATGAAATATCAACTTGCATTTTTATTTACTCAACCTCCATTTTGGTACAGCAACCAGCCGTGAAGGCTTAGATGCACTAGCACGCCAGTGCATTTTTGTGATGAAGACGATATCCTTATTCTTTTTAGATGACGGTGTATTTAATTTTGTTAGAAGGAGCCACTCCAGCAGACATCTTGCAGAAAAACCATCTTGCCACATTCAAACTGCTCGAACTTTATGAATTAAATGAATGCTATATCGCCAAGAATCCGTCAAAGAACGCGGGCTGAAAGCTCAACATTTTTCATCAAACATGCAAAACTTCAACCACGCGCTGAATTGATTGAAAAACTTAAAAAGTGCCGCAAAAGTGCTGACTTTCTAGAGGGATAAACCATGCTTTATACTTTTTCCAAGGCCAGTACGATCTGAGCTTGACTAACGCAAACGCTCGCGCAATTTGATGAAAAATGATATTGCATTATTATGGCAAGATGGGGTATTACAAGCGGTCAAAAATGCTGAATGTTTTGCAAATGTCCACTTATGTTTTTAAGCGAAGATCTCCAAGCACGGGGATTAACAGATATGAACACATTCCCTAAAAATTGAAATCCATGAAGTGGTAAAAACTTACGGAGCACTATTTCCGCAAATAGCGCTTTAATCCTCATTACATAAATTGTTAATTTTATACGAAACTTTTTCTAAATCATGATGTCACCTTATTTCATAAGGTAAGTTAATCAGCATTTGTAACGTTTCTATAGACAACAGCTGTTGTTGACGTTTTGACATTTCATACTATTTAGAAGGTTTCTATGAAAGCATTAAACAAACTAAGCATGATCGTGATCCTCTTCTGTTTTTAGCCGGATGTGGGGATTCCGATAGCAAAGCAGAAAATGCAACGGCAACGGAAAGCCAAACACCTACAGCACAAGTTCAACAAGTTGAGAGTTGAAAAAGCAGCTTCAGCCCTTTCTGAAAAACATGAAGCCTTATTAAAAGCTATTCCTCAGCCTGAACCTAAATTAGAAGAACCTATCGCAATTTCAGACCAAAAATCTGCTACTGGCGCAAAAAGACCTACTGAATGATTTCTTTGATAAAGAGCGCTCTGGCGAACTTAAAAAGTCTCTAACAAATTACAATCTTTTTGCTCGTCAACGTATTTCTGTAGATGATGAAGCTAAAAAAAGCAGAAATTCTTTGCGGCGAGTTAAACAAGCTAAAGAACTTTTTGATAAATATGAGCAAGACATTGCTGCGCTTAACATTCAAGACCCAGAAGTTAAGAGCTTAATCGAGCAACATATTATCAATACTAAGTTAGTTAACAGTTTAATGATTGTTATTGGAGAAAATAGTGAGTTTCTAAATAATTTAGGAAAAGATAAAAGCTGATAATGCGTTCGTCAAAGAATACAATGAAAGAAATCTTGCGTTGCAAAAGAATTTCCGCGCAACACAAAAAGTTTTTCTAGATGCGTACAACAAACTCAACCAAAAATACTCACAATAAGCGACGTAAAGCTTGATTATCGTGATGCTCCTTTCTTTTCGATAGCTGTTCTAAAAAGATCGGAAAAGATATCGCTATTGAGGCTTCTAGTGAGTTTAATCATGTCCTTTTATTCTCCGTTTGGCACTATTACAAAAACGGAGAATAAAACAACTTTCTAACATGACCTCACCTGTTGATAGTAAAAACGCAAACAACATCAGCCAATGAATATATAGCTTAAAATTAACAATCATAGTAAGGAACAATGATGAACACCTTAAAAACTAGGAACAGTTGCACTTGCCTCTGTTTTTGACCGCTTGTGGCGATAAAGAAAACAATGCAAGTAATAAAACAACTGCATCTGCATCTTCAACTTCATCCATATCAAAAATATGATGAAATTCTAAATGCACTTCCGAAGTTGACCAAGCACTAGCGGCACCGATTGCTATCTCAGATATCCCAAACAGCCACTAACGAATTAGATAAAGCCTTTTTCGATTTTTGAAAGTCCAGAAGCTACTAAAATTGAAAGACTAGGTTGAAAATTAATAATTTAGGTAACAAACCACCATTACGAAAAAGCCAAGTAAAAGAAGTGGAAACCAAAAATGTTGGAAGTTTCCGCTAAATTAGCGACGACAACAGATAAATACAAACAACTGATTACTTCATAAAACTTTTCAAGACCCAGAAATCAAAAGCGATTATGGATCGTACAGTTACAGTTTATGACACGCTTTATAAAATGATGAAAGTTATTGCAGAAAATCAAGAAACTATTCTAAATAGCAAATCAACAGATTTTTGATAAAGAACTAAATTAAGAATTGAGCGTATCTCCAGAAAAATATCGGGGCAGGAAATAAAGCCATTGAAGATGCGATTACTAAAATTGCCAATAAATACGCTGTAAACTAATTTCTTTAAATTCAACTCAAAAGAAAAAGGAAGCTTACCATGAACAAATTTAATCCTGAACTACCTTGTCCTCATTGCAATGCACCAGTTAAAGGTACGCTCATTAAAGGACTTGCAGGTGTTAAACAATGTCCATCTTGTCAGAAAAATTAAATATCACAAACCGGCTTTAGGTGCTGTATTTAAAGACATTTGGAAACCGCTTGCTATTTTCATGGTTTTATTTTGCTTATTAACTGTTGTTCTTTTTATGTTTGGCGTAAATATGTCAGAACATACGCCATTTTTGGTCCAATCCTTGGTGTTATTTTTGCCTATTTTGTGATTGTACCGGTACAGGTTAAACACTCTTACTTTGAAAAAGACGAGTAATTCAAATATTCGGCAATCTCATCGCATCGGTCAGATTGCCGAATATTTTTCAACTTATTCAACTAAAGATATTTATGAAACGCCCTATTTCTGTCACTATCGCAAGTATTATTTATATTATTCTGACCGCGCTAAGCTGCGTGACCTTTATAGGTTTTGCAATCTACACGCCTGATGAATTTCTGAGTAATTTATCGGAAGCTTATCCATTTTTACCGCCATTGCTTTCTATTACCCTGTCAGTCATCCTTGTTGCATTACCTATTTTCATTGCCACTGGTGTACTCTCTGGTACAAAATCTCACGCTGGTTAGCTGTTTTATGCAGCAGCTTCTATTGGTTCAATGCTTTTTATATCGAATACTATGAGCAATCCAAAATTATTTTTCCAATGGGTTCTACAAAGCCGTATTATTACTCTTACTTTTTAATCCTCCAGCCAATCGTTATTTTGCAGCCCAAGACTCAAAGGAATAATTTAGCTCACAATCAGTAAGCATAAACTCTTCCGCTCACAAAAAGTATTATGTAACAAAAAGCCTGAGTATCAATGACTCAGGCTTTTTACTGTGTTGCTAGTATAATCTCGCTATTTAACTAAGCCACCGCCAGCTTGCAGATCCGCATGGTAAGAAGAACGAACAAATGGACCACAAGCCGCGTGTTCAAAGCCCATTTTCTCAGCGGCTTCACGGAACATGTCGAACTCTTCAGGTGGAACATAACGTTCTACTCTTAAGTGGTGACGACTTGGTTGTAAATATTGCCCGATAGTAAGCATTGTTACACCATGATCACGTAAAATCTTGCATTACTTCTAATATTTCTTCATTGGTTTCCCCTAAACCGACCATTAAGCCTGATTTAGTTGGAATACCTGAAATTCTTCTTTGAAGATTTTAAGCAGTTCTAACGACCACTTATAATCTGCACCAGGACGAACTTCACGATATAAACGTGGTACATTTTCTAAGTTATGGTTAAACACATCAGGTGGATTTTTCTTTTAAGATTGCCACTGCTTGTTCTACACGCCCACGGAAATCTGGCACTAAGATTTCTACTTTACAATTTGGGTTAAGCTTTTTAATTTCTCTAACGGTTTGCAGAAAAATGTGCCGCACCACGATCGGGTAAATCATCACAGTCAACTGATGATTACCACATATTTAAGTTTCATATCTTGTACCGTTTCAGCCACTTTACGCGGTTCATCTGGATCAAGTGGTAACGGTTTACCATGTGCTACATCACAGAATGGACAACGACGGGTACAAATCGCGCCCATAATCATGAATGTTGCAGTACCGTGATGAAAACATTCATGCAAGTTCGGACAAGATGCCTCTTCACAGACAGAATGTAATCCATGACGACGCATACCATTTTTAATGCTATCAATTTTGGCAGAATTTGATGGAAGTTTGATTTTCATCAGCTTGGTTTTGAAGCAACTCTTGATCAGGGTCGATGTTGCGCACCCTGAATAACGGAGGTTTTTGCGGCATCGATATTTCACGCCCTTTTCCATTTTAAACGGCGCCATTTTTGCTGTGGTCATTAAATTCTTTATCCTACTCTTCGATTTTGTTAATAAATTGTTGGTTATTATAGCCTAAGCTCGCACAAAAGTGAGCAACCAATTTAGGGGAGACATCATCGCAAGTTAGATCACTTTGCCCAATCAGCTCACTTAGTTGGCACATTTCTAGCCCTGCATAGCCGCATGGATTGATTTGATGAAATGGCGATAAATCCATGTTGATATTCAACGCTAATCCATGGAAAGAACAGCCTTTACGGGATGCGGAGCCCTAATGAACAAATTTTCCGTCCATCAACATAAACGCCTGGTGCATCAGCTTTTGGATAACCTTCAACCCCATAATCCGCCAAAGTTTTCACAACGGATTGTTCTAACGCAGTCACTAAATCCCGAACAGAAATCTCTTTCCCTTGTGCTTTTAAACGTTTGATATCCAATAGAACATACATCATGCTGCCCTTCACCATGATAAGTAATTTGCCCACCACGATCGCTTTGTACGACAGGGAATATTACTGCGCATAAGTAAATGCTCAGGCTTCCAGCTGAACCTTGGGTAAATACGGCAGGGATGTTGTACTAACCAGATTTCATCAGGCGTATTTTTCATCACGTTCATCAGTAAAGCTTTGCATTTTATGCCAAATTTCTTCGTAGGGTTGCGTCCCCAACTGGCGGATAATGAGTTTTGTGTTCATAGGGATAGATATGTTTGGAAGTGAAAATTGTATCTTACTGAAGATAATTTAAACTAAAAGGACGTGTGCAACACGTCCTTCGACTACGCGAATAAATGGGTTGTTTATAACACCATTCTCACGCCTTCAATTTTGGCTAATTCTTCATATAAGGTTTCAATTTGCTCAATATTTTCTGCCAAAATGTCGATAGAAACTGAATTATATGTAGCTTTTTGAACTGCGTTGTTCACGAGGTAGATAATCACCTTTTTACATGAACTTGAGCTACAGAGACAATATCTTCAACTAATCCTCACGATGAACGCCCATTACTTTAAACGTAAAATCACACGGGAACTCTAATAAATCTCTTAATTTTTGTTGTGGTAAAATCTTGTAGGTTAATATTTTTGCATTATTTCTCTCTCCTTCGCTTGATTGTATAAAGCGGTCGAATTTGCAATGCAAATCAGACCCGCTTCATGCACCTATATAAAGGGCAAAATTTAATTTAACAAGGTTTAGTCAAATAAGCCTTTGATGGTTAATGCAATCCAGTCCCACGCTTTACCGAAAAATGCCAGCCTCTTCAACATTATCTAACACTTGTAAGTCGTTGCTAGCAATATCTTTACCATCTAATTGATAAATTACCTTACCAACCGTTTGTCCTTTAGTTAATGGCGCCTCAAGATTTCCACCTGTTAACTCATAACGCGCTTTTAATTCACCCGCTTTACCTTTAGGCACTGTAACAAAACTGTCGTTAACTGAACCTAGTTTCACTTTGTTTGCATCACCGTAATAGACGGTTTCTTCTTTAACCAGCTGACCTGCGGCTAAAGATTTTACTGTTTCAAAGTTTGCAAAGCCCCATTGTAATAGTTTTTACTTTCTACTTCACGGCCTTTGAAGTTGGCACGCCCATCACAACCGAAATTAAGCGCGTGTTAGAATTGGTTGCAGAAGCCACTAAATTATAACCTGCGTTGTTAGTGTGGCCGGTTTTCATGCCATCTACGTTGATAGTTTTATCCCACAATAAACCGTTACGGTTCGGCTGTGGTTTCTTAATGTTATATTTAAACTCTTTTTCTGCGTAAATTTTATATTCTTCTGGTTGGTCGCGAATAACATGCACACCAATAATCGCCATATCACGCGCTGAAGAGTATTGGTTTGGGTCATCTAAACCATGAACCGTCGTGAAATAAGTATTTTTTAAGCCAAATTGTTGTGCAAATTTATTCATTTGTTCAATAAAGGCTTGTTGTGAGCCTGAGGTATGTTCCGCTAACGCAACCGCTGCATCGTTACCTGAAACAATAATCAAACCTTTCATTAAATCAGATACGGAAACTTGGGTGTTTAAATCTAAAAAAACATCAATGAAGAACCTGGGAATTTTTGTGCCCAAGAATTTTCTGTCACGGTAACCATATCGCTATTTTTGATTTTACCGGTTTTGAGTGCATCACCCACAACATAGCTAGTCATCATTTTTAGTTAATGACGCCGGATATTGGCGTTGATCTGGATTTAAACTTGCTAACACTGCACCAGAGTTGTAATCCATCAAAAATATGGGTTTGTGCATTTAATTGTGGCGCCACAATACCATAATCTGTATTGGTATCTGCTAACGTAAACGGGGAAAAATACTAACGCGCAAAAGGCTAGTGACTTCATTAATGTTTTCATTTCACATTCATCCAATGATTTAATTAAAATTCTTGATAAGACAAACTAATCGAGGGAGCTTGCCGAATCTTCGACAACCCTTTTTATTCAGTGCGTATCAACAAAAGAAAATTAACTGTCTTCAGTTCTCTTTTGTTTTTATTCAATACTGCTAATTTTACTTTAGCTGTACCAGTATGATGCATGCCTAATTGGCGAGCCGCCGTTTTTGATAAATCAATCACTCGAGCATGAGAATAAGGTCCGCGATCATTTGCGCGTACCACAACAGTTTACCATTACGCATATTCGTCACTTCGACCAAAGTGCCAAAAGGCAATGTTTTATGTGCGGCTGTCATTGCAGCGTTACTGAAACGTTCACCATTTGCAGTGCGATGCCCGTTGAGTTCATCTGCGTAATAACTTGCCGTACCTGATTGAAAATGCTGAGCTAGCCATTTGCTTATGTTTATTTTTACAGATGTTTTCTTTTTACTTTTTGCAAAAAGTTTTTGAAGATTTGACCGCTTGTGCTCTTTTTAGAAGCATCTAGCTTCTTCACAATTGGCGCTTTTGCGTGTTTGGATTTTGCTGCAACAGAATTCAATGATCCGAATGTTAAGTCAGCTAACAACAGGGTTACCATTTTACTTAATCGCATAAGTGTTCCTCATTTAGATATCGTACTGTGTAACGATGTGTATGCCCATTTAGAAACTAAATGGTTGGCTGTTTATCTTTTGATAGACAACTGCTCTTGTATGTGCTTTTTGATACCGCAAAAAAGCAAAAGTTCAGGACTTGCGCCCTATTTATTATAAGGGTTGTTGCTATTGGCTCGTTTGCGATGTACATAAGCCGACATCACTAGACCAAAAGCCGCCATTAACGTCACATAAGACGTTCCCCCATAGCTAAACAGCGGTAAGGGTACACCAACTACGGGTAAAATACCACTAACCATTCAATGTTTACAAAAACATAGACATAACAATGCGGTTCCGCCTGAAAGCAAGCGCCCGAAGGCATTATCAGACTTGGAACCAATCAATAAACCACGTCCGATAATGAACAAATAAATTGCTAATAAAATCAGCATACCAATCAGACCGTGCTCTTCACTTAATACCGCAAAGATAAAATCGGTATGAGGTTCAGGTAAAAATTCAAGTTGAGATTGCGTGCCCGCCATCCAGCCTTTGCCATACATACCACCTGAACCAATCGCAATTTTAGATTGAATAATATGGTAACCCGCGCCTAAAGGGTCTTTCTCTGGGTCAAGCAAGGTCATAACGCGCGTTTTTGATAATCGTGCATCAAAAAGAACCACATTATCGGAATAAAGCCAGCTAAAAAGACCACGCCTGCAGAGATCAACTTCCAACTAAGCCCGCCTAAAAATAGCACAAACAACCCTGCTGCACAGACAAGGATTGATGTTCCTAAATCTGGTTGAGCCGCTACTAACAATGTAGGAAAAACAATAATGCCTAATGCAATAATGGTGTCTTTAAAGCTTGGTGGTAACGAACGATTTCCTAAGTAAGTCGCCACCATCAATGGCACAGAAAGTTTCGCGATTTCAGAAGGCTGAAAGCGAATAAACTGAGATTGAGCCAGCGTTGTGCCCCTTTACTAATTTCGCCCATCACATCCACTAAAATAAAGCATCACAATACACACTAGGTATAAATAAGGCGCAACTTTCTGATAAAACCGTGGGGGAATCATAGCCATAAAGAACATTAAGCCTAGCCCTAATGTCACTTGCACAATACGGTTGGTGAACATCTTTTCACTGCCACCACTTGCACTATATGCACGATCAAGCCGTCACCGGTCACAGTCAGCAAGCCGATAAGCAGCCAAACATCTAGCGAAAACACCTTCCAAAATAATTTTCTGATACCTTTACTCATGTGGCTGAGCCTCTTCTACAAGCGGTTGATTTTTTTCATTTTGTTGCAAATGTTGCTCTGGCAAAGCTTCTACCGACATTTTTAATGTTTTTGTAATGCAAAATCCATCACCCTTTTCGCAACTGGGGCTGCATTTTGCACCACCACCCCTGCATTTTCGAGAATCACGGCAACCGCCACGCCCGGCTCTTCAAAGGGGCATAACTGATAAACCAGGCATGGTCTTGCAACTCTTTTTTAATGGCATTTTTATTATATTTGCCACCTTTTAAGTTAAATACCTGCGCTGTACCACTCTTACCAGCGGCACGATAAAACGAACCTGCTGCTTTTTTACCGGTACCATTACCCGCATTGATTACGTTATACATACCTAATTTTGCCGCATTCCAGTAACGCTCAGGAACGCCTTTAATATCTTCATATAACAGCGGATCACGATAAGGCTCCGTTTTGTTACTGCTGATTACTTCCATCATTAAATGTGGCGTGTTCACGCGCCCATTGTTAATCAACACAGACAATGCTTTAGTTAACTGTAAAGGTGTCGCAATCCAATAGCCTTGACCGATACCGACTGGAATGGTGTCGCCTTGCACCCAGGCGCGCTTATATTTTTTAAATTTCCACTCTTTATTCGGATAAACCCCAGCAGACTCTTCATAAATATCAATGCCTGTTTTCTGTCCAAAAACCAAATTTGGTCATCCATTTCCGACATTTTATCAATCCCTGTATCGTAAGCGAGGCTGGTAGAAATAAGTATCTGAAGATTCCACAATTGCTTTATTGAGATTGGTTGAACCATGCCCGCCACGTTTCCAGTCACGATAACGTTGTGTTGTACCAGGTAAAATCCAAAAACCAGGATCAAAAATGGTTGTATTCGTTGTAATTTTACCTTCAGCATAAGCCCATTACCGCATAAAACGGTTTTACGGTAGATGCAGGAGGATAAGTACCTTGAGTGGCTCGGCTATAAAGCGGGTGAGCAGGGTCGTCTAATAAACGCTTATAATCCTTGCCTGATACGCCACCTACAAACAGATTGTTATCATAGCTTGGGTTGGTTACCATCGCTGAGACACTGCTATCGCGAGGGTCTAACATCTACAACAGAACCTTTTTGAGGCCCTAATAGCTCTTGAATAAATTGTTGCAATTCCACATCAATCGTTAAGCGAATAGAACTGCCGGCAACCCCTGGCTGATCGCGTAATTTACGAATCACCTTGCCACGGTTGTTAATTTCAACCTCTTCAAAGCCCGTTTCACCATGCAATTGATCTTCATAATATTTTTCGATACCCAATTTTTCCAATATCATGAGAACCTGCGTAATTACCGAATTTACCTTCCTCTTCAAGCTTTTTCTTATCTTTATCGTTAATTTTCGCAACATAGCCTAAAAATATGCGTTAGTGTCTCACTACGTATGGATAATTGCGCTTTGTGGTACGCTTGAACATCTAAACTTGGAAAAACGATACTGATTTACCGCAAACGTCGCCATTTTGCTCTTCGGATGATTGCCTTTAAGCAAAAATCGGTGTATAGCGCAAGTACGCTTTTCTCTTTTCGATAAGCTTCAATTTCTTCATCAGTCAACCCCACCACTGTTTTTAATTCTTGCAAGGTTTCTTCAAGATTTTCTGTTTTTTCTGGGACAATATAAAGACCAAAATAGGTAATATTTTCTGCCAGCACCTTACCATTACGGTCGTAAATTAACCCCCGTGTTGGAGGAACGGGTGGTAATTTAATGCGGTTTGCCATTTGAACGCGTCTGATAGTCTTCAAAGTGTACCACCTGTAAATTATAAGCGTTGGCAATCAAAATACAGGTAAGCACTAGCACACCGAAAAAAGCGATAACAGCACGGCGCGCATACAGATTACTCTCTGCTTGCGCGTTTCGTACCGATTCTCTCGGTTTTGTTGAGGTAAATTTTCCTAGTTTCCCAAACATAATGCTCTCAAATTTGCAAAATGGTATTTAATATTGACCGCTTGTAGGTTAAATATATAAGTAAAAAGTAAAAACCAAACACTTTATTCACGGTGATATGGATGATTCGTTGAAAGCGACCAAGCACGATATAAGCTTTCAGCCACCACAGCGAACTAAAAGGGTGAGGTAATGTCAATGCTGAAATTGACCAACTCTGTTCAGCTGCTGCTTTACATTCTGGCGAAGCCCTTCTGGCCCACCAATTAACAAACAGACATCTCGTCCATCATTTTTCCAACCTTCTAGCTGTTGTGCTAATTGCGCCGTTGTCCAAGGCTTGCCAGGAATATCTAGCGTAACGATTTTGCCTTTACCAGCAGCAGCAGCATCGCTTTACCCTCTAGCTCTAAAAATGCGCTTTATATCTGCATTTTTACCGCGCTTACCGCTGGAATTTCAACCAACTCAAAGGGCATATCTTTCGGAAAACGGCGTTGATACTCTTCGAAACCTGTTTTCACCCAATCAGGCATTTTAGTCCCAACGGCAATCAGCTGAATTTTCATTCATTACGCCCAAAGTTTTTCTAATTGATACATCTGGCGAGCATCGGCTTGCAAGATATGTACAATCGCCTGACCGAGTCGACCACAATCAATCAGCAACCGCTTTTTCCTTCATCACCAAACACTTCAAATCAGCTTGTTTTTTGCTTCTGTCGCTAAACGTTCTGCTGTTGAAAGCCACATAGCGCACTGAAGTTCCTGTTGCAATAATCATGGCATCTGTAATGCTTGATTTACCACGAACATCAATGGCAAGAATATCTTGCGCTTTTAAATCATCTAAAGTTTTCGTTAAAAATTCGACTAAGTTTTGTTCCATTATCAATTCCGATTATGTCTATTTAGCATGTTTTTGGGAAAAGCACTTGCTCCTGTATTATCCCAAAACCATGTTAAAGAACACCTTTAACAAAAAGGCGATAAAGTGGGAAATTCTACCATAATTTCAAGGAGATAAAAATAAGCGGTCGAATTTTTGCAAAAACTTTTACATAATTCGACCGCTTGTTCCTAATAACGAAAATGCTTAACAATCAGGGTATTTAAATAACATATCTTCCTCACGGGTTCCGCGCCCTATGTTATGAATCACTAACGGCACACCTTCGGCATTGGTTTTTATCCGATAAAATGCCAATATGCGGCAACGCTTTGGGTGGAAGACGCCAAGTGACAATATCGCCCGCTTTAAAACTTGCTTTATCTGTCAATGAAAGCGTTTTTCCATGTCGTTGGAAGAAGGTTTCAAGATTAGGTACTCTGCGATGATCAATATTACGATCTGTACTTTTCAGTCCCCAGATTTTTGGATATTTTGCCCAAGCTTGTTTCATATCTTGGTGAACTAGCTGTTGTAAATCTTTATTTTGCCCACGATAAGCTCGAATCACAACATCTGTACAAACACCAGTTTGCGGTGGTACATCCCCATTGGATAATCAATTTGCCCGATAATTTGGATCATAACCTAAGGTTACGTCAATTTGCTGGCGCGCATCGCACTGATTAACTCGCAAACTCAGTCGCGCTTGCTCGGTTTATCAGGAATGCCACTACAATGAAATTTTTCATCACGATTTCAATATAAGTTGATACAAAAGCTTCAAGCGCTTGGCGCGGAGTCAGCTCATCTGGTTCTATTTCAGCTAGTGCCTTTTCAAGTGGACTTTCTTCAGGCAATTTGACTTCTGCAAGCGGTGAAATTCCTGCTGAGTTTTGCGAAATCGGTTCTGCAAATAATAAATCTGCCTGAGGGCCTATCATTAACATTACGCGTTTGCGCTGAAAGTTCTTCAAATGCGCTAAACGCTGTTTTGCCATCGTAATGACAGGTTTAGGCACGCCTGCAAGTGCTGCGACCGCTAATCCATAACTTTTACTCGCGGCCCCTTCTTGTACGCTATGCATGAAGACAATCGTATCGTTATGCTCACGCGCATCAAATGCACATTTGCCACTCCTTTTTAATTGGCTTGGAAGGCTTGTTAATTCAAAATAATGCGTGGCAAATAACGTTAATGACTGAGTTTTCTTCGCTAACCATTCTGCACACGCCCAGGCTAATGAAAGCCCATCATACGTTGAAGTGCCACGGCCAATTTCATCAATCAACACTAAACTTTGCGCAGTTGCCTGATGCAGAATATTCGCCATTTTCGGTCATTTCCACCATAAGGTCGAACGGCCAGAAGCTAAATCATCACTCTGCCAATTCGGGTAAAAATCCGATCTAACATGCCAATTTCAGCTGATTCAGCCGGCACAAAACTACCGATATAAGCCATTAAGCAAATCAATGCAATTTGGCGCATATACGTACTTTTCCCGCCCATATTCGGCCCTGTGACTATCAGAAGATGGCGTTGCGCATTCAAATACACAGGGTTAGCAATAAAAGGATCAGAAATCATCTGCTCGACTACAGGATGGCGACCGCCCTAATTTGCACACCCGTTGAGGGTTAAACGTTGGGCGCACATAATTCAAGGTTTGTGCGCGTTCAGCTAAATTTGTCAGTACATCCAACTCAGCTAACACCATTGCCGCCAGCTGTAATTCGGCTAAATGCGGCATAATGACATCAAACAGTGCATCATAAAGTTGTTTTTCTAGTGCTAATGAAGCCCTTTTGCACTCAGAACTTTATCTTCATACGTTTTTAGCTCAGGAATAATATAACGTTCAGCATTTTTTAGCGTTTGGCGACGAACATAGTGAATCGGTGCTTTATGCGCTTGTCCTTGGCTAATCTGAATGTAATAACCATGTACAGCATTGAAACCAATTTTTAGCGTATCAATCCCGGTAGACTCCGTTCACGAATTTCTGATTGTTCTAAATATTGGGTTGCTCCGGCTGAAAGCTGGCGCCATTCATCTAGTTCGGCATGATAACCTTCAGCGATCACACCACCATCGCGAATCAGTTGAGGCGGGTTATCAATAATTGCTCGCTCAAGCAACGATTGCAACTCACTAAAATCGGCTAACGGTGCCATCATTTGTGCTAAACAAAGCAGTCTGATTTTGGGCATAATTTACCAAAATTGGAATTTGCGCCAATGCCGTACGCAAACGCGTTAAATCACGCGGTCGAGCAGAACGTAATGCTACTCGAGCTAAAATTCGCTCCATATCCCCAACCTGTTGTAAGCAAGGTTGCAACGACTCAATAAGCCCACTTTCTTGCAATGTTGCAATAACATCTTGACGTTTTTGTAGTTTATTTAAGTCACGAATAGGTTGATGAATCCAACGTTTCAGTAAACGACTGCCCATTGGCGTCACGCATTTGTCTAACACTGCTGCCAAAGTAGCTTCTGTTCCACCGGCTAGATTTTGGGTCAGTTCTAGATTTCGACGAGTTGCAGCATCTAATAAAACTGTTTCACTATTTTGCTGTAACTGGATACTTTGCACGTGAGGCAACGCGGTTCGTTGCGTTTCTTGAGCATAATGCAATACACAACCTGCTGCACATAATCCGACTTCAGCTTTGCTCAACCCCAAATCGTCTCAAACTTTGCGTACCAAATTGTCGGTTAAGCAAGGTTTTCGCCGTGACTAATTCAAACTCCCCAAACGGGCCGACGGCGCAGCCCTTTATAATTATTGAGAATTTGTGCGTGTGCAAAATCTTCTGGATAAAAAAATTTCAGCCGGCATTAAACGCTGTAATTCTGCGCTGACTCTTCTTTACTCGGCAATTCAGTCATTTAAAAACGCCCAGAAGTCATATCTAAAGTCGCCAGTGCAAATACGCCTTTTTGCTCATAAATGGCTGCAACGAGGTTATCCTGACGCTCTGGCAGCAAGGCTTCATCACTTACTGTTCCTGGTGTCGCAATCCGAACGACTTTACGCTCAACTGGGCCTTTTTGCAGCCGCTGGATCGCCAATTTGCTCACAAATTGCCACGCTTTCGCCCTAGTGCGACTAATTTTTGCTAAATAACCTTCCACCGCATGATAGGAACACCCGCCATCGGAATAGGCTCACCAGCAGATGCTCCACGCTTAGTTAACGAAATGTCTAATAATACGGCTGCTCTTTTTCGCATCGTCATAAAACAATTCATAAAAATCGCCCATTCGGTAGAATAATAAAATATCCGGATGTTGCGCTTTTAATTGTAAATATTGCTGCATCATTGGCGTATGATTAGAAAGGTCTGCTTGGCTCATAATTTGTGGAATGTGGTCATAAAAGGAAAATGCATTTTAACAAATTCTGTGGGTAAATGCAGTTTAGATAAAAAGTAGGTTTCATATTCCATTCACTTTCAGATAACAGCGAACCATTTTTCAATGATTCGCTTTTTCTTATTCAACCTTGATTATTTTTAATAAATCACGGATTTCAGTTAATAATTTTTTTCTTCAGCTGTTGGCTCTGGCGCTGCTTCTGGCGCTGGTGCTTTTTTCAGTGAGTTAATGATTTTTACCATACCGAATACAGCAATTGCGATAATTAAGAAATCAAATACGTTTTTGGATAAATGCACCGTATTTTAACATTACTGCTTCAGCGCCTTCTTTTGCAGGCGCAATTTCAAAAAGCTAAATCTTTAAAATCAACACCGCCGATGATCCAGCCAATTGGTGGCATAATAACATCGCTTACTAATGAAGAAACAATTTTACCGAATGCACCACCGATGATCACACCGACAGCCATATCAACTACGTTACCTTTTACCGCAAACTCACGGAATTCTTTTTAAAAGACTCATGTTTTTATCCTTATTAAATAATTTAAAAATTCCCCCACAAGCCGAGTGCGCGAATTATACGTGAGTTGTTAACTTTTTGTAGCGACTTTAATTTAATTTACTCAATCTTTGCGCAAAGCGCTCGACTTGCGCCAGTCGGTATATTCATATTCCCGAGAGACATCCGTTTCGCCTTTAGTTAATTTCATGATAAAACGAATCATGGTGCGGTCGAGACCAACTATAACGAGGATAAAAATAGCGCGCCGGCAATCACTTCCACATGTGTTGGTCGCCAAAAATTTTTGCAAAAATTTACGAATGAGTATTCGATTCTGGAGTTTGGCGATTGGGTTTACGCGCCGTCAAATTTACCCATAAAAAGCGGTCGTTTTTGATTCAATATTGCAAAATGCTGAGCAATGAATTGATAAACCAGTGGATTAAAATGTCCATAACGAACAGAAGCACCAATCACAATTTGATCAAATGCGGCAAGTTGCTCATCCGTCATATTCGCATGTTCTCGCAATGAACGAAGCTCGGTTTCATGCGTAATATGCTCTGCTAAATACTCTGCGATCAACTTCGTTTGTCCATCTGTTGTAAAATATAAAATTAAAGTTTTTCATTGGTTAATCTTTCCAAAATACAGGGCTTAAAATCACTAACAGGGTAAATACTTCAAACGTCCGCACACCATGGCTAATACTAATACCCATTTGGCGGAATCGAGACTTAAGCAAAAGCCACCGCTCACATTACCTAATGCGGTGCCTAAGTTATTTAAAGCAAGCCAACACCGCATTAAACGCATCAAAAATACTCATTCCGCAGGCAATGGCTGCAAACCAACAAAGTACAAAGACAAAGAAATAAGCTGCAAAGAATGCCCAAATTCCTTCTTCAATGCGATCAGAGAAAATATGTTTTACCCAGCTTTATCGGTTTAACTGAATTGGGGTGAACGAATCGAGTGAATTTCACGGTTGGCTTGTAAATACAGTAATAACACACGAATTACTTTTTAAACCACCGCCTGTTGAGCCTGCGCAGCCACCAATAAAAAGAAGCTAACACTAATAAGAGTGGTAAAAAGAAGGCCATGCACTGAAATCACTTGTTGAAAAAGCCAGCAGTGGTTGAAATTGAAACAGACTCAAACATTGCTTGTTCTACTGTAAGCGAAAAACCACCGTAGTGGTTATACAACATCAACACTGCAGCACATACGACAAACAGTGTCACCTGAATAAACACAAATGAGCGGAATTCATAATCTTGCCAATAAAGTTGCCCGATAATTTCCACTTTTTGTTCAATTTTTGCGATCACTAACCGGCTAAACAAGGCATAGTGCAAGCCGAAGTTAATGGACGAAATCAGCAAAAACAAACTGCAATATAGTTAATCGCCGAACTTTCAAAATAGCCAATACTCGCATCGTGGGTGAAAAATCCGCCAATCGAAATGGTCAGAAACTAGAAATGGCATCAAAAGGGCTCGTACCGGCAAGCCAAAAATGCCACAGCACATAGAACGTCAGTAAAAATAGATTTGCCAAAGCATTTTGGCGGTTTCAGCAATTCTCCGGGCGCATTTTTCATCTTTAAGCGGCCCTGGCATTTCAGCTCGGTGAGTTTACCCAAAGCCGATCATTGGTAGAATTGCAGATGGCTAAAACGATGATCCCCATTCCGCCTAACCATTGTAAAAATTGGCGGTAAAACAGAATAGTTTCGGCAATTCATCTAAGCCGGTAATGACTGTTCCGCCTGTCGTTGTTAAGCCAGAGAACGATTCAAATACAGATTCAGAAAAATTGAGATCAGGATGTTCAAGTAAAATGAAAAGGTACCGCCCTAAGCCACCTAATACAATCCAGAACAAAACGACAATTAAAAAGCCTTCGCGGGCACGAAGTTCTTTATGATGCGCTCGACAGCTCCACCATAAAAAGGCACCCACTAAAAATTCAACAAAAGGCGCGTAAAAATTCTTGGCCTCCGCCATCGCCATAAATTAATCGCCACTAATGCTGGCAATAACACTGGTCACTGAAAGCTCATGACCAACACGCCAACGATACGGACAATTGTAAAAACTGCACAATAACCTCATTTTTATTTGATAGCGGCATTATAAAGCAACAAGCGGTAAAAATTTTCAATCTTACCGCTTGTTTAGTGAATTCGCTTTGAGTTGTTCTCCGGTTGCTTAAATAACTGCTCAATCGTATCGGCTCGATGCCCTAGCACTCGCACAATCAGCCCGCCCTCATGCAATTGGGAAACACCAGCTAGTACAGTTTTATCCTCTGCCAGTTGTGTTTGAAGGCGCTGAACACACTGTTTAATCTCTTGAGTATTTTGTGTGAGATTCAGATAAATCAAAGAACCTTGGTGACTAAAATTTTCCATTTGGCTTAATGCTGTCAGTGGAATATTAGCGGGGTGCCACTGAATACAATCACGTACAAGCGGTCGAAATTTGCCATCATTTGCAAAAAGCTGAACATTTTAAATGAGAAGAAAACGCGCGAAAAGCAAAGCGCTCGTTATTTGCCACGCGGCCAATCGCCACAATCTCGCCATAAATTAACACACATTTGCCTCTAACTGCACCTCAGTTGTCTGCTTAAATGCAGCATCACGATGCAAGACAAGTGGATGGGGCAAATAGAATAAGCGGCTCCCTTCGGCTAATTCAATCAGAGTTTGTTGTTCTGCAAATTCGCCTTCATTCATCGCTTGCACACGCGTGAATGCCTGCGTTCCCAGAGAAAGTGAGGTATTTTTCGCCAGTGTAAGACGAATATCTAATTTATCGCTCCCAACAAGCCGGGCGAAGAAGACATTTGCATCGCGTTTAAGCCGTTTTTGCCACGCATCTTGATAAAGCCGGCACCGCCATCACTTTAAAAGGCGGGGTAGCAAAATACTCATCTAACTGAGTTTTACCATTAGTTGAACATTTAGTAGAAAGGGTTAGCGTGCTATTCATGAAAATTTTCGCCTTGTTATTTAAAAAGAGTTGTTGATAACGATAGCCCTGTTCGGTTGGAATAAACTCAAACAGATGCGTTAGCCCTTTAGGCGCATCTTCAGCTTGGTGTGACACAAACAACAACTGCGTTTGGCTCTTGCTAATTAACTGTTCGATAAATTGTTTTTACAATAGTGCGATTAGCGCCATCAAACCATGTAAGTTCGTCCAAAATTAAAAATAGGCGGATGTTTTTACCATGAGCTCGTGCAATGGTAACAGGCGTTGCTGCCCCCAAGATAACGATCTAAACAGCTTATCCGCCATATTCGAAAAGCCCTAAAGCACGCAAGCCATTCCAAAGCTTTTAAGCGCACGCTACTAGGCAGTTGTTGATACACCCCAATAGAATCAAAAAAGCCAGAAGCCACTACGGCTAACGCTGAACAATTTACGCGATAATCCATATGTAATTGGCTGCTTACATACCCTAGATTTTGCTTAATCTCCCAAATGGTTTCGCCACTGCCGCGTTTTCGTCCAAACAAATAAACCTCATTTGAAAAACCTTGTGGATGATCGCCGGTAATCAACGACAACAATGTCGACTTGCCGCCCCATTTTCGCCTTTAATCCACCAATGTTGATGCGGTTTTTACTGTCCAATTTAAGTTATCTAAAAATCACTTTATCGCCATATTTAACCGTCCATTACGCAATTCAAACGGATTACCATCAAGCACAATCGGTGGAGTAATGCTTTCTGGAAGTGTGGCGTAAGCCTGAGATTCTGCAAATTGTCGCTGAAAATAGACCGCTTGTTGCTCCACCCATGCTTTTTCGCCTTGCAGGGAAAGCGAAAGCTGATCTAATAAAGCAATATGTGAAACTGCCTCAGGCAAATCTGAAAGACGATTGGTAATCAAGACAGTGTAGTATCTGCTGCAAGTTCGTTTAACAATGTTTTCCAAGCTGCTACTGACTGCACATCAAGCCCTTCAAAGGGTTCATCTAAAATCAGTAAGTCTGGCTGGCTGACTAACATTTGACAAAACAACGCCTTACGGCTTTCGCCCGTTGAAAGTTGCATAAACGGACGTTCTAATAATGCTTCAATTTGCAAATTGAGGCATATTTCTTACATAACTCGACGTATCGCCACCATTTGGGATAATTTGCCGTGCGGTTAAACCAAAAATCGTCTGGCGAAACACTATCGTTATTCCGATCTTGGAAAATTTTGGCAAGAATACGTTGCTGTTGCTCAAAGTGAAAACAAAGCGATACGTTGGAAGTTGGTTCTACACTTCCTTCAGATACAGAGTAAGCTCGCCACTTAATGCCAAACCTAACGCACTTTTACCTGAACCATTTTCACCAATTACCGCCCAAAACTGTTTGGGTTCAATAATTAGCGATTCAATCGTGAGTTTTTGTGATTGCTTCAAGGCAAACTTTGCTTGCGCAATAGCTAATGTCATCAGATTTCCTTTCCATTAAACCAGAGTTTCGCCGACTTTAAACCAGTCTGCGCGCCCATTAAGAAAATCTTGAACGCTCATCGGTTTCTTACCTGATGGTTGTAACTGAGTAATATTTAACACACCTTCAGCCGTTGCAATTTCAATCCCATTTTTACTCACATTAAGCACCGTTTCCCGCTGTTTTTCTTGATGAGGTAACACTTATTAGCGGTAAAATTTTCACCCGCTCTTCAACCCCATTCACATTAACGATTAAATAAGCAATCGGCGCGGGATTAAAGCACGAATATTACGCTCAAGTTGTGCTGCCGAAAGCGTCCAGTCTAATTTAGCTTCTTCTTTGGTTAGTTTTTCCGCATAATTTGCTAAAGATTCATCTTGTTTTTCTGGTTTTGAATTGTTGGGTAGCTAAGCCATTTTAAAACCTCAAGCAATGCAGGTGGCGCTAATTCAGCCAATTTGGCATAAAGCAGAAGCAGATGTTTCAGTAGGAAGAATTGGTGTCGTTACTTTATGAAGCATATCGCCAGTATCTAACCCCATCCATCTGCATAATCGTCACGCCGGTTTGTTGATCGCCTGCCCAAAAGTGCGTTGAATTGGCGCTGCACCTCGCCAACGAGGTAAAATCGAGCCATGCACATTTAAACAACCATATTTCGGTGCTTCTAATACAGCTTGTGGCAAAAATCAAACCATAAGCCACCACTACCATCACATCGGCATTTAAGGCTCAGCTCTGCTTGCATCTTCTTTACGTAAAGATTTCGGTTGATAAACTGGAATTTGGTGTTTTTCAGCCAGTTGTTTAACTGGGCTGAGCTTTATAATTTTTGCCTCGACCAGCTGGCTTATCAGGTTGAGTGTAAACCGCAATGTACGCGATGTTCTGAGTCTAATAAAGCTTGTAAATGTTGTGCCGCAAAATCTGGTGTGCCGGCAAAAATAATATTGAGTGTTGACATAATGGTTCCGTTTTCAAAGCAAGAATAACCAAAATTTTTAGCTGATTAGGGTAAAAAGACCATGTTTGGCGCAACAAGCGGTCGGATTTTGCTATTTTTGCTAAAATCACATAACGATAACTGAATAATGCTAACGCCCTATGGAATACTTTGTCCCGAATCGGACGTACTGAAGAAGAGATCAGCCGCTTTCTGACTTATTTACGTCATACGGAAAATATGACGCAAGCCAAAAGCTTTTGGCAAGAAATGAGGCGCTTCACCCTCATGCTCGACATTGGTGTTGGGCAGCTGTTGCAGGGCACCCAACCGATTCGCAACAATATGGGTTTTCTGACGATGGCGAGCCAGCAGGCACCGCAGGTAAACCCATGCTCAATTATTTACTGGGTTCAGGTTTAGGAGAAATTACCGCGGTCGTCGTGCGTTATTATGGCGGGATTTTACTAGGCACAGGCGGACTCGTTAAGGCTTACGGTGGCGGGGTGCAACAAGCGCTTAGCAGTTAAAAAACAAAGAAAAGTATTACGTTCAACTTAGCCGAGATGTGAGTACGAACAATTTAATGGTCTCACATCTATTAAGCCCGCTTTGATGTTGAGATGATAGACCAGCAATTTACTGACCAAAGTAAAACTCACCTTAGCGCTTCATCCAGCAGAGATTGAAACCATCCTGGCGCAACTCACTCAACGTTTTTCAGGGAGTTTACAACTTGAAAAAAAGAGGTAATACAAAATATTACTAAAAAGTAGCACTTTTATAAATGATAAAAACGCCAAAAAGTAGTTAACTTTCTGGCGTTTTTATTATCTTTTCAATACCACTAAATGGCGTTCACCAACTAATTCAAGGTACCTGTAGTGGAATCACTTTTCTACACAAACGGCACGAGTAATCGCACTGGCTTCAGTCTCATCGTAAACACCTGGTGCATAAAATCGCCCCGTATCATTTGGTAAGTGATAACACCAATTAACCATGTCTTCAAAGAGACGCAAAGGCACGGCTTAACACCCCATCAAATTGCGCTGCTTGATATTCCTCAACACGACTCTGCACGGGCGTGACGTACTAATCCTAACTCGCGTAGCCTCATGTTTTTGATGAACGTAATCCGTTTACCCAAGCTATCTAACAGTACAAACTGTTTTTCCGGGTTAATAATCGCTAATGGAATGCGCAGGCCCCAGGACCAGTCCCCACATCAATAAAAGATTGACCTGCTGATGTCACTAACCGCAAACTATCCTAGATGTAACCAACATCTCTTGCGGATCACGAACCGATGTTAAGATTATACTGCCTTCCATTTATCTAAAAGGCGAACGAAATCCAGCAGCTGTTGCTGTGTTTTTCTGATTAATTGCAAAATTTGCGATTTAGCAAGCGGTCTAATTTTGCTTTCATTTTACCACCTTAAAGTTCGCCGCGTTTCAGCATCCTTGTTTTTCAGACGACCAATAAAAATGGAAAATCGCAGCCGGTGTAATCCCTGAAATTCGAGCTAGCCTGTCCGATGGAAACCGGGCGATGTTGCATAAGTTTCAGCGAACTTCGTTGGATAAGCTATCGACTTTTGTCATAATCAAACTCAGCAGGAATCAGGGTATTTTCATGGCGTTTATGGCGCTCAATTTCATTTAATTGATGTTCAATATAGCCTTGATATTTAATCATGATTTCAACTTGTTCAGCAGCCTGTTTATCGGCTAAGGCTGGCGCAAATGGCTCAATTTGAGTCAGTTTTTCATAAGACATCTCAGGACGACGAATTAAATCTTCGCCACTCGCTTCACGCGCCAGTGGACTATTTAACATGGCATTCAACTCGGTTGATTTGCCATCTGCAAATGTGCCCAGGTTTGTTGTAAACGTGTACGCTCTTTCTCCAATATTTTTCCATTTTTCATTGAAACGACGCCAACGCGCTTCATCAATTGGTCAAATTGATGAGCAATCGGTGTTAAACGAATATCTGCATTATCTTCGCGTAATAACAAACGGTATTCCGCACGAGAGGTAAAGACGCTGATGGGTTCTTTCGTTCCTAACGTGCAAGGTGCATCGACCAATACACCGGTATAGCCTGATCACGGCTTGGGAACCACGGTTCTTTTTGCTTGAACATAAAGCTGCGTTTAATGCCAGCCAATAAACCTTGTGCAGCTGCTTCCTCATATCCTGTTGTGCCGTTAATTTGGCCTGCAAAAGAATAATCCTGCAATCCCCTTTGGTTTCCAGCGTCGGTTTTTAAATCTCGAGGGTCAAAATAGTCATATTCAATCGCATAGCCTGGCTTGATAATGCGTGCATTTTCTAAACCTTTTCATTGAGTGGACGATGCCCATTTGAACATCAAACGGCAAACTGGTTGAAATACCGTTTGGATACACTTCAATCGTTGAAAGCCCTTCAGGTTCCAGATAGATCTGATGTCCATTACGATCACCAAAACGCATGACTTTATCTTCGATCGATGGACAATAACGCGGACCGATCCCTCGATAATTCCAGTATACATCGGGCTACGATCTAAATTCGCGCGAATAATGTCATGGGTTTGGGTATTTGTGTGCGTGATATAGCAAGGAATTTGGCGTGGGTGGTCTTCCACTTTTCCCATAAATGACATCACTGGCAGCTCTGCATCACCATGTTGTTGAGCAGAATAGAAAAATCAATTGTGCGCGCATCTAAGCGGGTGGCGTTCCTGTTTTTGAGCGATCAGCACGTAAAATTCGAGATCGTAATCTTTCTGCTAAGTACGAGTCGCAGCGGATCGCCTGCGCGTCCACCAGTATAATTATCTAACCCGATATGAATTTTTCCTGCTAAGAAAGTGCCTGCCGTTAAAATGACGGTTTTCGCTTTAAAAATTAAGCCCATTTTGGTTACCGCACCACAAGCGCGGTGATTTTCAACTAAAATATCAACGACTTCTTGCTGGAAAATATCTAAATTAGGTTGGTTTTCTAATGTAGTGCGAACCGCTTGACGATAAAGTACACGATCGGCTTGAGCGCGAGTTGCCCGAACCGCAGGCCCTTTTGAGGCTGTTTAATGTTCGAAAGTGGATCCCGCCATCGGTCGCTTTCGCCATTACACCACCCATTGCATCGATCTCTTTAACTAGGTGTCCTCTACCGATCCCGCCAATTGCCGGATTACAAGACATTTGGCCGAGCGTATCAACATTATGTGTTAATAATAGCGTTTTTAATCCCATACGCGCTGGCGCTAATGCAGCTTCCGTACCGGCATGGCGCCACCGACAACAATGACGTCATATTGTTCTTGATAAATCATATAGCCTTCTTTTTCTTCAATCTAATAGAGGCGCATTTTACGCTTAAAATGATGCAATCTGGAAAAAGGCATTTTTATAGAGTTAAGATCTGAATTTTTGAGATCGCGCTATAAATAGAATAGATCTGTTAAAGATCTTTATTATGATACATTATTAGCGAGATCATGCGGATAACCTTAAAATATAAAATAAGATCAATAGTTTAATTACGAAATAAAGTTGAGTTCAGGTTGATTATCTTATCGGAATAGGTTGTGGATAAAATAGTAAGTTATCCACAGCCAAAAATCTGTGGAAAGTTATTGGGAGAAAAATACTCAGCTTTTTCTGGAAACTTTTTCACAAAGTTATCCATAGGGTCTGTCACGCTTTTTATTGTGTGCTGATTTTTATTCCATTAAGTAAAATTTGAGAGAAAGAATATGATTAAATCAATGTGTCCTTGCTAATCTGGTCAACGTTATTCAGATTGCTGCGCTCCTTATCATCAGCACACTGCTGCACAAGCAGAAAGTGCAGATGTTAATGCGTTCACGCTATAGTGCTTATACGTTGTGTCATATCGGCTATATTGTGGAAACGACGGTTCCGGCCCAACAGGCGTTGTTGAATCAACACGCGATGCAAAATTGGGCAGAAGAAACAAATTGGCAAGGGCTTGAAATTCTACGTCACCAGCCATTCATCACGCCCAAACATAGTTTGGTACATTTCAAAAGCATTTTTTCAAACGAAATGGGCGTTGAAGCACATGAAGAACACTCTCTTTTTGTGTTGAGTGAAAATCGCTGGTGCTTTGTTGATCCGACTGTGCCATTACCAGACCAAAAACAGCCATGTATTTGTGGTTCAGGGAAAAAATTTAAACATTGTTGTGGCGCTTGGTTAGTGCGTTAACGGAAGAACCAAACATTTCATTTAAAGATATAACCTTTAGTTATTTGCACGAGCGCGAGTTCCCTTCTACATTAGCAACCAATTTTGACAGGGTTTCATAAAAAGGATAGTATTTATGTTCAAGAAAAATTTCAGCATTAACTTTAGTCGCAGCAACGTTAGCCACCTCTTCATTGGCGATGGCAAAAGGAAAGCAATTGAGAGAATCAATCAAAAAGGCGTCATTACAGTTGGCACCGAAGGCACTTATGCGCCATTCACTTATCATGATGAAAGCGGTAAATTAACTGGCTATGATGTTGAAGTAACACGTGCAGTCGCAGAAAAATTAGGCGTTAAAGTCGAATTTAAAAGAAAACCAACTGGGATTCAATGTTGGCGGGCTAAAAGCTGAACGTTTTGACTTAGTAGCAAATCAAGTGGCATTAACCGCCAGAGCGCCAAGCTGCTTTTGATAAATCGAAAGCTTATAACTGGTGTCAGGCGCTGTGCGCAGCACCTAAAGAATCAAAAATTACTGCACCAGAACAGGTAAAAGGTTTAAGAGCGGCGCAATCTCTAACTTCAAACTATGGTGAATTAGCGAAGAAATATGAAGCGGTACTTGTGCCGGTTGATGGTCTAGCACAAAGTATTAAAAGTGATTGAAACCAAACGCGCTGATGTCACTTTTAATGATTCATTAGCTGTATTGGATTATTTAGAAAAAAATCCAAAAGCAGATTTAGCGATTGTGGCAATCATCTGACAAAGTTGGACGGGTTTAGTGGCAAACAAAGGTAACCAAGAAGCTGGCGAAAATTGATGCAACAATTGTTGAATTGCAAAAAGATGGAACGTTGAGAAAAATTAGGCGAGCAATTTTTCGGTCAAGATGTTAGCGTAAAAATAGTTTTTGCTCGTTAAGCTTCATTGACAAGCGGTTGAGTTTGCAGAATGTTTTGCAAATTTAACCGCTTGTTTTCGATTTTGTTATTCAAAATCCACTTCACTTTAAAAATTAGTGATTTTTAATTTTTAAAGAGTAGATATTTTAGTTAAAATTCGCGCCACGTTAGGGTGACTTGGAGAATCATTGTGAAACACTTAAATTATCCTTATTTTTAACCACACTTTGTGCAACATTTTCCGCTCAAGCCCACAATGTTTGGTTTGAACCAACCGCAAATCAACAGTATGTGCTGAAATTCGGACATGAAACCCCAGAATTTTACCCTGAAGCGAAAGTCAAGCGCGTTCGTTATATTGATGAAAAAGGGATGGTTCACGATACGCAGTTTGCTTTCAAACTAAGAAGGTAATAAAGGCAGAAGCAGTTGTTGGTGATAAAGGTGCAGTCATTTATTATGCGCTTTTCAATAATGGTGTCTGGTCAAAATTACCGAGTGGTAAATACGTTGAGAAAACCAAGCGTGAAGTCCCTGAAGCTGAACTTTCTATCAACCCAATTAAACTGGGTAAATCGATTGTGAAATGGGATAATGCAACCAAGTATCTGCAATATGGCCTATGTAATTAGTGCCACAAAGCAAACCAGAAACAGGTAAGCCGTTAGAGATTTTTAGTATTGAAAAATGGCAAACCAGTTGAAGGAATTAAAAGTGGGTTTAGGCGAAGATAAACCGTTTGAACTATCTAATGCGCAAGGCATCGCTAAATTTACACTAACTAAAGGTTTTAATAAAGTGTGGGCGGAGTTTGAAGAAGGTTACAGATAATCCGGATTATACCGATCGTTCATATGAATATATGTTGACCTTTGATGATGAATTAAAGCGCATTTTTGGATGGAATTTTCTCCCAAAATCTTGCAACAAACCGGTCATTTTTGAGGCTTGTTTTTACCAATTCGGCGATGGCACATAGTCTGCATTTGTTGCAGACTATGATGGTAATCTCATTTCTGGTAAAAGCCTATTATTCTGATCAAACACCCGCTGCTGAAACCTATGTTGAAGCGATAAAAACGGAAACTGCTCCGACCGTTTTGTGGCAAAACAGATGCTTCAGGGCATTTTAGCTTGCCCTGAGATCAAACCAGCTTTTACGGTTGTAGTGGAAGGGATGGAAGGGCATCGTGTTGAGGCGGTCGTGCAAGCTAAAGCAGTTGCCACAAATACCTCTGCTTCAGTGAGTGCAGCGGAAATCACCTTGTTACGAGAAGAAATTGACCAGCTTAAAAATAAAATCTATTGGCGAGATGTGTTAGGAAGCATTGAGTTACTATTCTCGGTTTCTTCGGCTTTTGGGCGCTGTTACAAACGAGGCCGCGACTAATGCACTTATCTGAAGCGTATTGCATAGCGGTACCTTGTTAGTGGTGCTGTTGGAGCGGTGCTAGGTTTAGCGATTGGCTTGAAAAAAATGACTGGTGATAAGCTTGCGCTTACCGCGTTGTTTTCAGCTGCATTTTTTGGTGCGAGCACCATTCATATTCCAGTTGGAATTGGCAGTGTCCATCTCATCTTAAATGGCATTGCTGGCTTATTTCTAGGCTGGCGAGTATTTCCTGCCTTTCTGATAGCATTAACTTTGCAAACGTAATGTTTTTCATTTGGCGGCTTTGGCGGTGATGGGCGTCAATCTGTGTATTATGGCACTACCTGCGGTGGTGGTCAGACTCTGTGTATTCCCGTGGCTAAAAGCAAATTTTTGTCGCCAGCGGCTCATCGTGAGTGGCATTTTATCTGGGGTAATTGGTGTTGGTGGTGCCGCACTACTGGCCTCATGCGCATTAGCCTTTGATGGCAGCAATCAATATCACGACTTAATTAGTTTATTGCTAGTTTCTCATTTACCTGTATTCGTTGTTGATAGTTTAATTGGTGTTGGTGTATTGCTCACACTAGCTAAAATGTTACCTTCCGCTTTTTGAGAATGCCGAATGAAACGCTGTTTTTCCCCTCGTTATCGGCTAATTGTATGCCCTTTTTATTTAGCATTTGCGATTAGCGCCATTCAATCGGTAAATTTCCTGTTAATTTTGACCGCTTGTGTGGCTGTTTTGGTGGTGTTTTTGCATAGTCATCAGCCAAAACATTTACTGAAACGTTGGCTTAAACTCAACCTATTCAGTTTGCTGATTTGGCTCACATTAGCTGGAAAATTGAACCGCACGGGATTGTGCTTTAATCCGCTAGGTATCACTCAAGCAATGCTGATTAGCCTGAGAATGAACCTAATTGTGCTTTCAATTTGGTTGTTGCTTCATCACATTACTGACACGCTTTTAGTACAAGCCATTGCCAAACTGCCTTTGCCGAAAAAATTGATTCATCTGTTTGTTTTGAGCATTCGTTACATCAGTTTATTAGGCGAATTGAATGACAAAATGGAGATGGCTATGAAAGCCCGTGGCTTCCAACCTCAGTGCAACCGTTTTACGTTAAAGGTGTATGCGCATCGCGTGGCATTGTTGTTAATTCATGCAATGGTCAAAGCGGAAAAAGCAGAACAAGCGATGAAGGCGAGAGGGTTTAATATTTAATATGATTTTTACAAACCGAAAAATTTAACTATTGTTCACGCAATCAACAAGCGGTCATTTTCTGACTTAAATTTTACGTTAAACTATGCCGAAAAAAGTGGTCTTGCAAAGGCGAAATCGGGAGCAGTAAATCTTCTTTCTTATTAGCATTACTGGGCTTTGTGCCGTTAGCTCAGGTAGCCTTTATTGGTTTGGGCAAAAATGCGAAAAAGAGGCTGATTTTGTGCCAATTCGCGGTCATCAAGTGAGGATTTGCTTTCAAAAATGCAGAAGATCAGCTTTTTCGGCCTAGCGTGCTAGAGGATGTGGCGTTTGGCTGTTTAAATCAAGGAAAAAGCGAGCAAGAAGCCTTTTGATATTGCCCTGATGCAACTTGAAAAATTAGGCATCACGCATCTTAAAGAGCGCCCAGTTAATTTGCTTTCTGGGGAGAAAAACTTTACCGCATTAGCGGGCGTGCTAGCTATGCAACCGCAAGTGTTGTTATTAGATGAGCCAACTAATGGGCTAGATGCAAAAATAAAGCAAAATTAACCGCTTTATTAAAGGACTTACCACAGCCCATGATTATTGCTACGCACGATCTCGCATTTAGCGAAAATTTAGCCGATAGAATCGTGCGTTTCTAACCTATTCCCATGGTGTTGGAGCTTATCCTCAGCCATAGATAAATCACGCCGAAAGGCGTAAAATTTGAAAAAACAATCACATAAAGAAGGTTTATATGCATTTAACATCAAGAGAACAAGAGAAATTGATGCTCTTTTTAGCCGGCGAGCTAGCCACAAAACGCAAAGCGCGTGGCGTAAAATTAAACTATCCTGAGGCAATCGCGTACATTGCAAGTCATTTGCAAGAAGCAGCGAGAGATGGTATGAGTGTGGCGGAGGTGATGCAATATGGCGCAACCCTGCTCACCGTTGAAGATGTAATGGAAGGCGTCGCTGAGATGGTACACGAAGTACAAATTGAAGCAACTTTCCCAGATGGCACGAAGCTTGTTACCGTGCACAATCCGATTAGATAAAGAAAAATTTCCCCTCTTTAGCAAAGAGGAAGGGAGACGAGCAGAAGAAATTCGACTTTGTGCGTAAAGTTATAACGCAAAAAATCTCCCCCAGCCCCTCTTTTTCAAAGATGGGGGCTTTCATAAAAATTTTAAAATAGAAGGATTTAAATAAAATGATCCCAGGTGAATACCAATTAGCTGAAGGCGATATTATTGCCAATGTTGGCAGAAAAACCGTCACAATCGAAGTAACCAATTCAGGCGACCGCCCAATCCAAGTCGGTTCCCATTACCATTTCTTTGAAACCAATAATGCCCTTAAATTTGACCGCACTTTAGCGCGCGGAATGCGCTTAAATGTTCCATCTGGCAACGCAGTACGTTTTGAACCAGGTGAAGTAAAATCGGTAGAATTAGTCGCTTTTGGTGGCTCGCAAACCATTTACGGCTCCATAATCAAATTGATGGCAAATTATAAGGTAGGCAAAATGGCATTAACAATTTCAAGAGCTCAATATGTAGCAACTTATGGCCCAACCGTTGGCGATAAAGTCCGTTTAGGCGATACCAATTTATGGGCAACTATCGAACAAGATTTATTAACCAAAGGTGATGAGTGTAAATTTGGTGGCGGTAAAAGTGTGCGCGACGGTATGGCGCAAAGCGGTGACGGCAACTCGCGACAATCCAAATGTATTGATTTTTGTGATTACCAACGTGATGATCATTGATGCTAAATTAGGCATTATCAAAGCTGATATTGGTATTCGCGATGGTCGTATTGTCGGCATCGGACAAGCGGGCAACCCTGACACCATGGATAACGTCACGCCGAAATATGATTATCGGTAAGCACAGAAGTGCATAACGGTGCACATTTAATTGCGACTGCAGGCGGTATCGATACCACATTCACTTTATTTGCCCTCAACAAGCACAGCATGCGATTGAAAGTGGGGTTACTACGTTAATTGGTGGCGGAACAGGCCCTGCTGATGGTACACACGCGACCACTTGTACGCCAGGCGCTTGGTATATGGAGCGCATGTTTCAAGCGGCAGAAGCTTTTACCAGTCAATGGTGGGTTTTTCGGCAAAGGAAACTGTTCAACCTTAGATCGCTACGCGAACAAATTGAAGCGGGCGCATTAGGTTTAAAAATCCACGAAGACTGGGGCGCAACGCCAGCAGTAATTGATTCGGCATTAAAAGTAGCTGATGAAATGGATATTCAAGTAGCAATTCATACCGACACGCTAAATGAAAGTGGCTTCTTAGAAGATACCATGAAAGCGATTAATGGACGTGTGATTCACACCTTCCATACTGAAGGAGCGGGCGGCGGCCATGCGCCAGATATCATTAAAGCGGCGATGTATCCAAACGTATTGCCAGCTTCAACCAACCCGACTCGCCCGTTTACCAAAAAACACCATTGATGAACACTTAGATATGTTGATGGTTTGCCATCACTTAGATAAACGTGTACCAGAAGACGTGGCATTTGCCGATAGTCGTATCCGTCCTGAAACCATTGCTGCAGAAGATATTTTGCATGATATGGGTGTTTTCTCGATTATGAGTTCAGACTCTCAAGCGATGGGACGTATTGGCGAAGTCGTTATTCGTACATGCGCAAACCGCAGATAAGATGAAAATGCAACGTGGTGAGCTAGGCAACGAAGGAAACGATAACTTCCGCATTAAACGCTACATCGCGAAATACACCATCAACCCAGCAATTGCACATGGTATTGCGGATCATATTGGCTCATTAGAAGTGGGCAAAATTGCAGATATCGTGTTATGGAAACCGATGTTCTTTGGGGTAAAACCTGAAGTGGTAATTAAAAAAGGCTTTATTAGTTACGCGAAAATGGGCGATCCAAATGCCTCTATTCCAACACCGCAACCTGTATTCTACCGTCCAATGTACGGAGCTCAAGGTTTAGCGACAGCACAAACCGCGGTATTTTTTGTTTCGCAAGCCGCTGAAAAAGCCGATATTCGTGCTAAATTCGGTTTACACAAAGAAACCATTGCCGTGAAAGGCTGCCGCAACGTAGGTAAAAAAGATCTCGTTCATAACAACGCAACACCTGAAATTACGGTGGATCCAGAACGCTATGAAGTGCGTGTAGATGGTGAGTTAATTACCTGCGAACCCGTGGATACGGTGCCATTAGGACAACGATATTTTATGTTCTAAGCAGAAAAGAGCGGTCAAATTTTAAGGAGAATTTACAATGAAACTTTGGTACTCCACCACCAGCCCGTATGTACGTAAAGTGCTGGTAACGTTGAAATATCAACAACTCTTAGACAAAACAGAACTGATTAAAATTGGTTCATCATTTGATGCAAGCTCTCCGCATAATCAGGCAAATCCTCTGGGTAGAGTGCCCGCGTTAGAACGTAATTGTGGTAATTGGCTTTATGGCAGTTTGCTCATTTGCGAATACCTCGACCAAAAAGGCAAGGTAGAACCTAAACTCATTCCAGAAAGCGGCAAACCACGCTGGGCAGCGTTAGCGTTGCATAATTTAGCCGATGGCATTATGGAAAATACCGTGCCGATGATGGCTGAAAAATGCTTCGCCCTGAAAGTGAATGGTGGACAGCTCGCCATCAACAACTAGTTGAGCGTAATCGTCAAAGTTTTGCAAGACTTGAGCAAGATTTAAAACAATTTGGCACGGAATTAAATATTGGTACGTTAACGGCAGTTGCAGTCATTGATTGGTTCTTATTTAGAGCAGAAAAAATTGGATTAGATCTTGCAAAAGAATTTCCAAATTTAACCGCTTGGGCAGCAGAGATAAATGAAAAATATGAGGGTTTTAAGCGAGACAAAGCCAACTTTGTAACCATTTTTGTGGCGTCACGAAATTGGTCTAAATAACCTAATTTCTCTGTTTTTCTTCTGCCAATCTTCCCTCCCCTCTTTGCTAAAGAGGGGAAAAACGAGCGAGATTTTTACATCATTGTTCTACTTTGATATGGCAAATATAAAATTAGTCAGGTGACAGCAAATTTATAAAGAAAGTCCCCTCTTTAGCAAAGAGGGAGATGGATGAGCGAAATTTTCTATCATTTTCTACTTTGATATGGCAAATGTAAATTAGTCAGATGACAGCAAATTTATAAAGAAAATTCCCTCTTTAGCAAAGAAGGAGGAAAGAACGAGCGAGATTTTACATCATTGTTCTACTTTGATATCGCAAATATAAATTAGTCAGATGACAGCAAATTCATAAAGAAAGTCCCTCTTTAGCAAAGAGGGAGAGATGGATGAGCGAAATTTTTCTATCATTTTCTACTTTGATATGGCAAAATATAAATTAGCTAGATGATAGCAAACTCATGAAGAAAAATCCCTCTTTAGCAAAGGGGAGGGAGATTTGGCAGCCTCAATTAGCGAAGAAAAATAAGTTATACAAAAAAATGAAAATCATTAACCCCATTCTGCCCATTATGGATACCATTTTAGGTGACTTAACTAGCCTTCAAGCTGAAGGCAAAATTACCACCCAAACCATTGAACGCGTGGCATTGCAATGGTATGAGAGTGAGCGCAATATTCTGCGTAAAACCACAAATACGGGGCGTGAAGTGGCATTTCGCCTACTCAAAGAGGGCAACGTTTAAAACACGATGATGTGGTATTTATCAGCGATGAATTAGTGATTGCGATTGAAATTTTTACCGAGTGAAGTAGTGTGCTATCGCCGAAAACCTTGCCAGAAATGGCGAGAGCTTGTTATGAGATCGGTAATAAACATTCGCCACTCTTTTTAGATGGTGATGAAGTGACATTACCTTACGATAAGCCGATGTTCGAGTGGTTACAAGCGGCGGGATTTCATCCGCAAAAAGCTGAACGCCGTTTAAGCCAAGCGTTAAGAGCAAATTCTGCACAAGGGCACGGTCATTCGCATAGTCATTCGCACGATCATCACGGCTATCACCATCATGGAGACGGCAATTGGCACCAACATTAAACTGAAGCCTGGCAGATTTAGGCGCCTTGTTGCACCTGGTTGACCCCACTTTGCCTATTGGGGGCTTTAACCATTCAAATGGTTTAGAAACCTTTGTTCAACAAGGTGTTGTTGCCTCAAAACAAAGCCTAGAAGAATATGTGCAAACCCAGCTTTTGCAAAACTGGGTGTATAGCGATGGTGCTTATCTTTCGCTCGCATTTGAAGCCATGGCTGCCAATGATTTTTGAGCGCTTGTGTGAATTAGACCATTCGTTATCTGCAACCAAAATTGCGCGGGAAAAGCCGCGAAGGCAGTTTTAAACTTGGCGTGCGCTTATTAAAAATTCTTATTCGCTATGAACAACACCCAATGCTGAGCCAATTTCAGCAAGCGATTCAGAATAAAACCGTGCAAGGCTATTTCCCGATTGTGTTTGCTATGGTGGCGCAAGCGATGGGGCTCAGCAAAGCAGATACTCTTTATGCATTCTACTACAATGCAGCAGTTGGTACCATTACCAATGGCGTAAAACTCATTCCGCTCAGCCAAATGGATGGGCAAGATATTCTGTTTGATTTGCGTAGTGCGCTCTTGCAAGCTGTCGAATTAAGCCTTGAGCCAAATCTTGATTGGCTAGGTGCAGCAACTCTCGCAAATGACATCCGCTCCATGCAGCACGAAGTGCTCTATACGCGGCTTTATATGTCGTAAGAGCGGTTTTTTTATTGAATTTTACATATCGCATAGGTGATACGAATGGCCTCTACGATATCAACACAAAAGGAACATTATGCGTAACTACATTAAAATCGGCGTGGCAGGCCCTGCTGGCGCGGGCAAAACGGCGTTAATCGAAAAACTGACTCGCGAAATTGCAAGCCGTTATAGCGTGGCGGTCATTACTAACGATATTTATACCCAAGAAGATGCGGAATTTTTAACGAAAAATAGCCTACTTCCGCCAGAGAGAATTATGGGCGTGGAAACAGGCGGTTGCCCTCATACAGCAATTCGTGAAGATGCGTCAATGAACTTAGAAGCAGTCGATGAAATGGTTGCTCGTTTTTCCCGATGTAGAAATCGTCTTTATTGAATCTGGTGGTGATAACTTATCTGCCACCTTTAGTCCGGATGGCGGATGTGACTATTTTTCGTGATTGACGTCGCACAAGGAGAGAAAATCCCGCGTAAAGGTGGACCAGGTATTACCCGTTCTGACTTATTGGTGATTAATAAAAACCGACCTAGCGCCATTCGTTGGTGCTGATTTAAGCGATCATGGAACGTGATGCACGCCGTATGCGTAACGGTCAGCCGTTTATCTTTACCAACTTAATGAAGAAAGAAAATTTAGACGGTGTGATTGGCTGGATTGAAAAATACGCATTATTGAAAAATATGGAAGAACCAAAAGGCGTTAATTCGCTAGATAGAAAAAGGAGAGGTTAACCTCTCCTTTAATTTTTTATAAACCTGCTTGCGCTTCGAGTTGCTCAACTAGCGCTTCATCTAAATGTAAGGCTTCTGCAAGATTTGCCAAGAAGATAATCTCTTTGCGACTTAATTCTTTGCACACAACGCGAGCGGCTAAATAAACTTGCGCTGCGATTGCTGGATTATTTTCCACTTTTCGCCCTCCCAATTTGTGCCGCACTTAATGGATTGGCCATGGCTTGATTTAGCCATTGTTGTACTTCTGCATCTTCGCCTGCTTCTTGAAGAATGGCTTGCTGTTCTTCTTCCGTAATTTCACCATCAGCGGCTGCAGCAGAAATCATAGCTTGCAACATAATATTTGCCTGATCGGTCAGCTGAAATGCACTTTCATTTAACGCCTCTTGTGCAGGCTGATTCTGTGCTTGGTATTTTTTATAAGCTTGGTAAGCAAGGCTGCCTAATGCTGCCAGTGATCCTAATTTAGCTAAACCTGCACCGCCTTTTTGCCTAAAAACATAGAAAGCAAACCCAAGTGCCGCCGCGCCACCACCGACTTTTGGTGATTTTTATCTTGCGTGCTGTTGCCGTTTTTAGTGTCGTTGAAGGTTTCCTTTTTGCTACGTTAAGCACCTGATTTAAAATGTTGTTAAAGTCCATATCAGTTTCCTTTTTATCGAGGGATGGTAAACATGAGTAGCTAAAATGGGGATGAAGTTCTCTGTTCAAAAGACAAGCGGTCTAAATTTGCAAAACTTTTACAAAATCAGACCGCTTGTTTATAGGGTTATGCTCGAATTTGTTGCAAGAAGCGTTTAGTCCGCTCGTGTTGAGGATGATTAAAGAGCTGGTCTCGCGAACCTTGCTCCACAATCACGCCACCATCCATCACAATCACAATATCCGCGACATCTAATGCGAATTTAATTTCGTGTGTTACCACCACCATAGTCCAACCATCATTGGCAAGTGCTTTCATGGTATTGAGCACATCTTGCACTAATTCAGGGTCAAGTGCGGAAGTGGGCTCATCAAAAAAGCATTAAAGCAGGTTGAATCGCCAATGCACGCGCAATCCCCTACACGCTGTTGTTGCCCACCAGAAAGCTGAAATGGGTATAGATTCACTTTATCAGATAACCCAACCTTTGCTAATAAAGCTAAAAGCTCAGATTTTTGCTTTGAGCTGTGTTTTTCCCTTTGAACAAAAACAGGTCCTTCCATCACATTTTCGAGCGCAGTTTTATGCGGAAATAGATTATAGTTTTGAATACCATGCCTGATTTACGGCGCAAGGCAAGAATCTCTTTTTGTTTGGTTTTTGCCAAAATCAATCGTTAATGGCGCGCCATCTTCAAATGTGATTGTGCCTTGCTCAGGCATTTCTAACGCATTTAAACAGCGCAAAAAGGTGGTTTTCCCTGAGCTGGAAGGCCCTAAAATGACCACCACTTGCCCTTTTTCAATGTTTAAATCAATCCCTTTTAAAATGGTAGCTTTTCACCAAAGGTTTTGTGAATATTGTTATTTTAATCATCTTAGTTCGCACAAATCGGTTAAAAGCGATGTTCTAGTTTCGCTTGAATTAAAAAGAGTACCCAGCAGAAGCACCAATAAATTAGCCCTGCTTCAATATAAACAGGTAAAAAGTCATAAGACATATTGGCCATTTGTTTGAGCAACACGGAACATTTCGGTAACGGTAACCACAGAGGCAAGAGAGGTGTCTTTAAATAAACCAATAAACGTGTTACTTAATGGCGGCACGGCAACGCGAAATGCTTGTGGCGCAATAATGCGGCGGAAGGTTTGCATATAGGTCATGCCGATGGTAAAACCTGCTTCCCATTGTCCTTTTGGCACGGAGGAAATGGCCGCACGCACTGTTTCTGAACCATAAGCCCCAATATTCAGTGAGAAGCCGATAATCGCCGCTGGAATTGGGTCGATGAAAACACCAATAGCTGGAAAGGCCATAGAACACCACAGAAATTTGTACCAACATTGTGTGCCACGAATGATAGAAATATAGCCTTTCACAAATGCAAGCAATAGGCGATGAACAATACCGTTAGACGGTGAAATGCGGATGAGCGCAACCACTACGGCAATAATCATCCCAATAATAAAAGAAGCAATCGCAAGGGGAATGGAAACTAGCACGGCAGCTTCAACCATTGGCCAAAAAGCATCAATCACGAGTTTAGCACGTGCAGCATCCATAAATGGAAGGCTCATTAAGAGTTGTTCTAACACAAAAATATCCTTTAAATTTTTGCCGATTGTAAGTAAAAATGACCGCTTGTATATGTCTCAGACGTCTAAAAGGCTAAAAAACGGTAGAAATAAAACGCTAAACTTTGTTGCAAAGCTTAGCCGTTTGGTTCATCGGATTGAATAAAGTTATTTGGATTTTGCTAACTGAATGAATTTATTTTTATTTAATCATCATCGTGATGATGTGGTTTTATGTTTATGGTGTTTTGACTTATGTGGTTTGTGGTGGCGACCATCAAAATCATCATATTCATAACGCGCAGGGCGGAAGCCTTCGTAATGATGGCGATGTTCTCTTTCACGCTCAGCACGACGTCTTTTTCTTCTTTATGCGCATTCCATTGGCTACCTACTACACCACCGAGTGCCGCGCCAGCCATAGTTGAGGTGACATCATTGCCCACCACTGCGCCCGCGACCCCACCTAATACGCCCACCGCGTATCATCGTTGCGAACGTGTTAATGCTTGTGCATTAGCCCCCATAAATAAGCTTAATACAATGCCTTTTACGATCCATTTTTCATAGTGACCTCACATAAAAGGTGATTAACGATTCCACTGGCTACCGACTCAGCCACCAACTGCTGCACCGACCACAGTAGAGGTGGTGTTGCTCTCAATTAGTCCGCCGGCTACGCCACCAAGTACGGCACCTGTTGCGGTATCTCGCTGATGAACCTCTCAGCCCTACAAGCTGTCACTGATGAAGCAACAACCACTAAAACTAACATTTTGCTCACTAAATTTTTCAGTAGAGTCTCTCCGAGTAGTTAAAAATAAACGTCTCAAATGACGCGTTAAAACTGGGCGTATTTTTTCGATTTAAAATAACCGTCAACACTTTCGCCCAAAACTGAAACAAAACTCACCCAAATGTAACAGTATGAGAATTTGAACTTTGTGATAAAAGAGCCTCACCGAGGCGTTGTTTATCTTGATGCGAAAGAAACCCTTTGAAGAAATACTATTACTGAAATTTCAAAATTAGCGGGGGTGAGTCGAATTTCGTTTTATCGTAATTTTGACTCTAAAGAGGATCTGTTAGTGAAATATCTCTTTGAAAAGTCAATGGATGCGTTTTCAAAAATATCAGGCTCAAAGCACGCAAGAAAAATTGATTGCAATGTTTAAATCTATTGATCATCTACATGAAGTGGTTGATTTACTTTATCAGCAAAATCTTTCTCACCTCTTTTATATTATTTACGCACAGTCACTGGTGCCCTAGCCAGAACAACCAAATACTCAAGCTTATGCAAAATCGATGACCGCGGGGATCTCGCTTTGGTGCACTCGATGAATGGATTCGACGAGGTCGTCAAGAATCTGCTGAAGAAATGGTCGCTATTTTACAAACAGTCTTAGGTCAATTTTTAGAAAAGTAATGTTTGAAAGCGTAATAAAAATGCCCATTTTGGAGAAATTTTTCAGTTTTTTAACTAGTTTGGCTGAAAATTAACGAATTTTTAACAATTTGTTAAAATTATGCCCAGAATTGCGTATTGGTTGAATACTCGTAAGGTTCCGATATAATTTAGGGTTGATTTTTATTGATTTACAGAGCGAGTTTCGCCTATTTTTAAAATGAGAAATTAAGCGATGTCTGCTGTAATCAATCGTGCAAAACAACGGTACCTAAAAGCCTGTAAAATTCAATTAGTATTGATTGGATTGATGATTGTCATTACGCAGTTTTTGGCAACCCCAAGCGATATTTCTGTGTTAAGTGGTTCTTTAGTATATTTATTGCCCACTATTTTTTGTTTATTGGGTTTCTTTTAGAAAATTAGTCAAACAAGCATGACCGCTTTTTATCAAGGCGAAGGAATTAAGTGGTTTTATCGTTGTGTCAGGGCTTGTTGTTAGTTTTCTGGGAATCCCAAATTTTCAAGCAATTCCTTTTTGCCGGATATTTTTATAACGCTTTTATTGAATAACCCTCATTCCGATGTGGTTGTCCAAACAATTTTAAATTTACCTCATCAAGGACTTATTATGGCTGGAAATACTGCTGAATATATTGGTCACCACCTTACGTTTGCAACCACAGGTGATGGCTTTTTGGAACGATGCATTTAGATACGTTATTCTTCTCGATCGTATCAGCACTCATTTTCTTATATGTATTCCGTAAAGTGGCAAAAATGCGACAACGGGCGTACCGGGTAAGTACTAATGCTGTTGAAATCGTTGTAGGCTGCTGATGGTTTTAGTCAAAGATAACCTTCACGCATCACCATATCCGTCATAAAGTGGCTGCATTAGCATTAACCATTTTCTGTTGGGTTTTGTGATGAATGCCATCGACTTAGTTCCTGTTGATTTTTCTTCCTCAATTCGCTGGATTATTCGGTGTCCACTATTTACGTGCTGTACCAACTGCAGATATTAGTGCAACACTCGGTATGTCAATCTGTGTATTCGGCTTAATCCTTTTTCTACACAGTGAAATCAAAAAGGCTTTAGTGGTTTAGTAAAAAGATATACGCTCCACCTTTTTAATCACTGGGCATTTATTCCTGTCAACTTCATTCTTGAAAGCGTAACATTATTAGCAAAACCGATTTCATTGGCATTCCGTCTATTCGGTAATAGTATGCGGGTGAGTTAATCTTCATCTTAATTGCAGTAATGTATAGGCGAGACAATTTTTGCATTACAAGCATTGGGTATTCCATTGCATTTAGTTTGGGCAGTTTTCCATATTTTAGTTATTACGCTCCAAGCCTTTATCTTTATGATGCTAACGATTGTTTACTTGAGTATCGCTTATAACAAAGCGGATCATTAAACGAACCCATAAGCGGTGGAATTTTAGTGAAATTTTGCAAAAATTAGACCGCTTGTATTTTTCTTTAACTTTAAAGCAAAACCAGTCGAGAGGCTAATTCCTCAATCTTTAATGGAGAACATTATGGAATCAGTAATCACAGCAACATTATTGGTGCATCAATTTTATTAGCTTTCGCAGCACTTTGGTACTGCAATTGGCTTTGCACTTTTAGGTGGTAAATTTTTAGAGTCTTCTGCTCGTCAACCTGAATTAGCAAGCAGCTTACAAACTAAAATGTTCATCGTTGCTGGTCTTTTAGATGCTATCGCAATGATCGCTGTTGGTATTGCATTATTATTCATCTTCGCAAACCCATTCATCGGTTTATTAGGCTAATCCCTATAAATAATAGGCGTTACCTTCGGGTAATTTAACTAACTTTTATAGGAGGCGTTGTGAACTTAAATGCAACACTAATTGGCCAACTTATTGCGTTCGTCCTTTTTGTGGCGTTCTGTATGAAATATGTATGGCCACCGCTTATTAAAGCGATTGAAGACGTCAAGCAAATATAGCTAACGCTTTAGCATCAGCGGAAAAAGCGAAACAAGAGCAAGCAGACTCAAAAAGCTGAAGCGGATAAAAATCCTCAAGCTAAAGAAGAAGCTCAAAAAATTATTGATTTAGCAACGAAAAGACGTAATGAAATTTTAGAATCTGTGCAAGCAGAGGCTGAGGTGGAACGTCAGCGTATTATTGAACAAGGTCGTGCGGAAGTTGAAAGCGAACGTAAACGTGTTCAGAAGAGCTTCGTCAAAAAGTAGCAGCATTAGCCGTGGCTGGTGCAGAGAAAAAGTGTGGTCGTTCTATTGATGAAGCGGCAAACAATGACATTATTGATAAAGCTGGTTGCAGAACTATAATAAGGTGGGGCAGATGTCGAATATAGTACAGTAGCTCGCCCCCTACGCTAAAGCAGCGTTTGATTTTGCTTTAGAACAAGGTCAGTTGGATAAATGGCAAGCGATGCTTACCTTTTCAGCCGCAGTAGCGGAAAATGAGCAGGTGGCAGATTATCTCTCATCTTCGCTTGCAAGCGGTCAAATTGCAGAGTTTTTTTGCAATGTCTGCGGTGACCAGCTAGATCAATATGGGCAAAATTTTTATTCGTGTGATGGCTGAAAAATAAACGCCTTGCAATCCTTCCATCCGTACTCGCGCAATTTAGCGAACTTCGTGCAGAGCATGAAGCGGTAAAAGAAGTGTTAGTGGTTTCAGCTAGCGAATTAAGTCAAGCACAAGAAAAGAAAATCGCTCAAGCGATGGAAAAACGCTTAGGTAAAAAGTGCGTTTAAATAGCCAAATTGACCCATCTGTTATTGCAGGGTAATCATTCAGTATGATGATGTCGTCATTGACGGTAGTAGCTGGGCAATTAAACGCTTAAATCAAGCGTTGAGCTTGTAAGAGGAATAAAAAATGCAACTAAATTCAACTGAAATTAGTGAATTGATAAAAACGCATTGCCCAGTTTAATGTGGCAAGCGAAGCACAAAAGCACAGGGACAATTGTTTCTGTAAGCGATGGTATTATTCGTGTTCACGGTCTTGCAGATGTAATGCAAGGTGAGATGATCGAATTACCAGGCAACCGTTATGCAATCGCATTAAACTTAGAACGTGATTCTGTTGGTGCGGTAGTGATGGGCCCCTTATGCTGATTTAGCAGAAGGCATGACAGTAAATCTACCGGTCGTATTTTAGAAGTACCAGTGGGTCGTGGTTTATTAGGCCTGTGGTAAACACTTTAGGTCAGCCAATTGATGGTAAAGGTGAAGTGGAACACGATGGCTTCTCTCCAGTAGAAGTAATTGCACCAGGTGTTATCGACCGTCAATCAGTAGATCAACCTGTTCAAACCGGTTATAAAGCAGTGGACTCAATGGTACCAATTGGTCGTGGTCAACGTGAGTTAATCATCGGTGACCGTCAAAACCGGTAAAACAGCATTAGCAATCGATGCGATCATTGCGCAAAAAGATTCTGGTGTAAAATGTATCTACGTTGCGATTGGTCAAAAAGCTTCAACTATTGCGAACGTTGTGCGTAAATTAGAAGAACACGGTGCATTAGCAAATACTATCGTTGTAGTGGCATCTGCATCTGAATCTGCGGCATTACAATACCTTGCACCATACTCTGGTTGTGCAATGGGTGAGTACTTCCGTGACCGTGGTGAAGATGCGTTAATTGTTTATGATGATTTATCTAAACAAGCAGTTGCTTACCGTCAAATTTCATTATTATTACGTCGTCCACCAGGTCGTGAAGCATTCCCAGGGGATGTATTCTACCCTACACTCGTTTACTAGAGCGTGCAGCACGCGTAAATGCAGATTATGTAGAACGTTTCACTAATGGCGCAGTAAAAGGTCAAACAGGTTCTTTAACGGCATTACCAATTATTGAAACTCAAGCGGGTGACGTTTCAGCATTCGTACCGACAAACGTAATTTCGATTACCGATGGTCAGATTTTCTTAGAATCTAACTTATTTAACTCAGGTATTCGTCCTGCGGTAAACCCAGGTATCTCTGTTTCTCGTGTAGGTTCTGCGGCACAAACCAAAGTAATTAAAAATTATCAGGCGGTATCCGTACTGCATTAGCGCAATATCGTGAATTAGCAGCGTTTGCACAGTTTGCATCAGATTTAGATGATGCAACCTCGTAAACAACTTTCTCACGGTCAAAAAGTAACAGAATTGTTGAAACGAAAAACAATTTGCGCCAATGCCAGTAAGTGAACAAGCGCTTGTTTTTATTTGCTGCTGAATTTGGCCACAGATGATGTAGATGTTGAGCGTATTGGCTCATTTGAATCTGCATTATTGGCTTACGCTAATAGCAACCATGCTGATTTTTATGAAGGATTTAGCAAAAATCTGGCGATTATAACGATTCAATCAAGGATCAATTAAAAAAGCTATCGTTGAGAACTCAAAAAGAACGGTGCATGGTAATCACTAACTAGCGGAGAAAGATTATGGCAGGTGCGAAAGAGATAAGAACCAAAATTGCGAGTGTTCGTAATACGCAAAAAAATTACGAAAAGCAATGGAAATGGTTGCAACCTCTAAAATGCGTAAAACGTAAGAGCGTATGTCGGCTTCTCGCCCGTATTCGGAAACTATCCGTAAGGCATGATCAGCCATATTGCAAAAGGCAGCATTGGTTATAAGCACCCGTTTTTAACTGAACGTGAGATTAGTAGGTTACTTAATCGCATCCACAGACCGCGGCTTATGTGGCGGTCTTAACATCAATTTATTCAAAGCAACATTGAATGAATTTAAAACATGGAAAGATAAAAACGTTAGTGCAGAGCTTGGCTTAGTAGGTTCAAAAGCGGTAAGTTTTTACCAAAGTCTTGGTTTAAATGTGCGTTCTCAAGTTATTGGTTTAGGCGATAATCCTGAAATGGAACGTATTGTGGGTATCGTAAATGAAATGATTGATGTCACCGCAATGAAGAAGTGGATGCAGTGTTTGTGGCGTATAACCGTTTTTGAAAACACAATGTCACAAAAACCGGTTATCGCACAATTACTTCCGTTACCAAAATTAGCAGATGACGAATTAGAGACTAAAGGTTCATGGGATTATATTTATGAACCAAATCCACAAGTATTGTTGGATAGTTTATTAGTTCGTTACTTGGAAACTCAGGTGTATCAAGCGATTGTAGATAACCTTGCTTCTGAACAAGCCGCTCGAATGGTAGCAATGAAAGCCGCAACAGACAACGCGGGTACTTTAATTGATGAATTACAATTAGTGTACAACAAAGCTCGCCAAGCAAGCATTACAAATGAATTAAATGAAATTGTCGCCGGTGCGGCAGCAATTTAGAGAAAAGAGGAACGGTAATGGCAACAGGAAAAATTGCTACAGATCATCAGTGCGGTGATTGACGTTGAATTCTCACAAGATGCAGCACCAAAAAGTATATGATGCGTTAAAAGTAGAATCAGGTTTAACGCTTGAAGTCCAACAACAATTAGGTGGTGGACTTGTTCGTTGTATCGCACTCGGTACATCAGACGGTTTAAAACGTGGCTTAAAAGTTGAAAATACTCACAACCCAATTCAAGTACCAGTGGGTACTAAACATTGGGTCGTATTATGAACGTGTTAGGTGAGCCAATCGATGAAAAAGGTCCTATCGGCGAAGAAGAACGCTGGGATATTCATCGTGCAGCACCAAGCTACGAAGAACAATCAAACAGTACAGAATTACTTGAAACCGGTATCAAAGTTATCGACTTAATTTGTCCATTTGCAAAAGGTGGTAAAGTGCTGGTTTATTCGGTGGTGCGGGTGTAGGTAAAAACCGTTAACATGATGGAATTAATCCGTAACATCGCGATCGAGCACTCAGGTTACTCCAGTGTTTGCGGGTGTTGGTGAGCGTACCCGAAGGTAATGACTTCTATCATGAAATGACAGACTCTAACGTATTAGATAAAGTATCGTTGAGTGATGGTCAGATGAATGAACCACCAGGTAACCGTTTACGTGTAGCATTAACTGGCTTAACCATGGCTGAAAAATTCCGTGATGAAGGTCGTGATGTATTATTTCGTAGATAATATCTATCGTTATACCCTTGCTGGTACTGAAGTATCTGCATTATTGGGTCGTATGCCATCTGCGGTAGGTTACCAACCAACATTGGCAGAAGAAATGGGTGTGTTACAAGAACGTATCACCTCAACCAAAAACGGGTTCTATCACCTCTGTACAAGCGGTGTATGTACCAGCCGATGACTTAACAGACCCATCGCCAGCGACAACCTTTGCGCACTTAGACTCAACAGTCGTATTAAGTCGTAACATCGCATCACTTGGTATTTACCCAGCGGTTGACCCATTAGACTCAACTTCACGTCAATTAGATCCATTAGTGGTGGGTGAAGAACACTATAACGTAGCACGTGAGTGTACAAGGTACATTACAACGTTATAAAGAGTTAAAAGATATCATCGCAATTCTTGGTATGGACGAGTTATCTGAAGAAGATAAATTAGTGGTAGCACGTGCACGTAAAATTGAACGTTTCTTATCACAACCGTTCTTCGTTGCTGAAGTATTCAACGGTACACCAGGTAAATATGTATCATTAAAAGACACAATCCGTGGCTTTAAAGGTATTTTAGAAGGCGAATTTGACCATATTCCAGAACAAGCGTTCTATATGGCAGGCTCAATTGACGAAGTTGTGGAAAAGAGCAAGTAAGATGTACTGTTCCCAACTTCATAGGAACGCAAGGAGAACAAATGGCATCTCAATTTGAACTTAACGTAGTCAGTGCAGAGCATTTTCTCAGGGCAAGTTGTTAGCGTACGGTAACTGGGATTGATGGTGAGTTAGGTGTGTATGCAGGTCATACCCCATTATTAACCGCAATCAAACCAGGTATGGTGAAATACACCTTATCCGATGGCAATGAAGCATTTATTTATGTTTCAGGTGGCTTTCTTAGAAGTACAGCCAACAGTGGTTACCGTACTAGCAGATGTGGCGATTCGAGGCGAAGAACTTGATCAACAACGCATCTTAGCAGCTAAACGTAAAGCAGAAGAAAGCTTAAGCAAGGCCAACGATGTTGACCTTTCTGCAAAACTTTCTCGCGAAATCGCAAAACTGCGTGTTTACGATATTGTTAGCTCACAGCTTTTCGAGAAGAAGATAAAAATAATAAACCCCAACCGAAAGGTTGGGTTTTTATTTGTAGGATGTGAACGAAGTTCACACACGCAAGCGGTGGGATTTTTAAAAGGATTTACTAAAAAGTGCGCGGATTATGCCAACCTCACACACATTACCAACAAATCTTATTTATTTTTAAGAGTTCATTCATTTCTGCTAATAGCTTAATCTCTTTCTTTTTGGCTTTCTATTATTTCTTCTTTATGAGAAATAATGAGCAATAAACGTTGAATTTCTGATTTTAAATCTGTATCGCCAAAAGCGATACAAGAATAATGATTGTTATTTGCTGAATTAGTTAAGTTAATCTTTTCCATCTTCTCCGTAAGCTAATAACTCAACAATATCAATGCCAAAAATTTCTGAAATTTGCTCTAATCTATCCAAGTTTGAACGTGTATCGCCACGTTCAATTTTTGCATATCCATTAGTTGACATACTTAATTTTTGTTGCCATTTCTTCTTGTGTCCATTGACGACTTTCTCTTAACTGACGGATCTTTTCATTCGTTTTCATCATTCACCACTTTTTAGGTTGGTACATAAAAATTTTGGGCAGGTAACCTTCACATTTTTGTTGATTGTGACATTTTTGATTCAATTTTACAATTCAAATAAAGAATCAGACGGTTTTAGGAGAAAAACATGGCATTTTTTGATTTTTCAAGTAGTTTCAAGAAATTTCGTGAAGAAGAGGGATTTGTGAATAAAGCATTTCATGGTACAGCAGCTTTGGCTAAAGGTATTGGAAATATTGGGATTTTAATAACTATTGAGTCAGCTAAAAATCTTAAATAATCCTAATGCAACTGATGAGCAAAAAGCTAAAAGCTAGAGAAATGTTGAATAAATACGATCAATAGGATTCAGTATGACTAATTATCGAATTACGTTATTCAAAAACTAAAGGAGACTATCAATCCAAAAATCTTGGTCAACATCCTTGCTCATAGTGTGAGTGAAGCAAGACAAAAAGCAAAAGCAATGTATCCCATGGGGAGCGTGATTGCAGTGAGTGAAAAGTTAATTTTAATATGGAGTAAAATTATGCAAGAATTTAATATTTTTATACTTATGCGAAAGCTGATGGTACAAGCAGAACACAAACAACTCAAAAAGTAAGAGCTGAATCGGAAAAAGCTGCAAAAATTATTCAAAAAATCATGAGTCTAAAGGGCAAATTGTTGTTCAGTGGAGATGATTTTTATTTCTTAATTTTAAGGTAACCGCTAGTTTGATTTTGCTATGCGGTTTTTATTGTTTAATTATTTTTTAATAAATGATAATCATTCACGTTAAATTTGTGTTACACTGCTATCAGTATATTTCATTATTTTTATTGATAAGAGGTCAAAATGATTATCTCATCCGCAAATGACTATCGCGAAGCTGCGCGTCGTCGCGTTCCTCCATTTATGTTCCACTATGCTGATGGTGGCTCTTATTCCGAACAAACACCAGCTCGTAATGTCAGTGATTTAGCCAATATCGCGTTAAGACAACGCGTATTAAAAGATATGTCTGAGCTTGATACTGAAATTGAGCTATTTGGTGAAAAGCTTTTCTATGCCGGTAACGCTTGCACCAGTAGGGGCTTGCGGTATGTATGCGCGCCGTGGTGAGGTTCAAGCTGCACAGGCGGCAGAAAATAAAGGCGTACCCATTTACACTTTCAACAGTTTCTATTTGCCCGATTGAAGAAGTTGCACCAGCAATTAGCGTCCATTATGGTTCCAGCTTTTATGTGTTGAAAGATCGTGGTTTTATGAAAAATGCGCTTGAACGTGCGAAAGCTGCAGGCTGTTCAACCTTAGTGTTCACGGTGGATATGCCAACCCCTGGTGCGCGTTATCGTGATATGCACTCTGGCATGAGTGGTCCTTACAAAGAAATTCGCCGTGTATTACAAGGCATTACGCATCCTTATTGGGCATACGATGTTGGCATTAAAAGGTAAACCGCATACGTTAGGCAATGTTTCTATTTATACTGGAAAACAAATTGGTTTAGATGATTACATCGGCTGGCTAACAGAAAACTTTGATCCATCTATTTCGTGGAAAGATTTAGAGTGGATTCGTGAGTTTTGGGATGGTCCAATGGTAATTAAAGGAATTCTTGATCCTGAAGATGCAAAAAGATGCAGTACGTTTTTGGTGCGGATGGTATTGTGGTTTCAAACCACGGCGGTCGCCAGTTAGATGGTGTACTTTCTAGCGCAAGAGCCCTTCCTGCTATTGCAGATGCAGTGAAAGGAGACATTAAAATTATTGCAGATAGTGGCATTCGTAACGGCTTAGATGTGGTACTGTATGATTGCTTTTAGGCGCAGATTGCACAATGATTGGGCGTTCTTTCGTTTATGCATTAGGTGCAGCAGGTCGTCAAGGTGTTGAAAATATGTTGGATATTTTCAAAAAAGAAATGCGTAGCCATGACACTTACGAGCAATCGCACCATTGCAGATATTAAGCCAGATGCGTTAGTGGGATTTAAGTAAATTATAATTTGCAAAACTTGAGAAAAAAATAGACCGCTTTGTCGATGCGAATTTATACTTACTGTCGTAATTTTTCAACAAGCGGTATAAAATTGCAAAAAGACTTGCAAGGATTTGAGATTTCTATAATGCACTCGACACAACGACGCGCTGTTGTGAATCTTCAGAAAAAGCAGTGCGTCGTTTATTTTTGTTCTTTAACAACATATCAGACAATCTGTGTGGGCACTTGTTGATTGACTTAATTTAAAAATATTTTTTAATTTTGAAGTCTTAATAGGTGCTAACTAGAAATTCATTATACTTTTTAAGCAGTGACATTTATGTCAGCTGGATTGAGCGATTGAACTTGAATTGAAGAGTTTGATCATGGCTCAGATTGAACGCTGGCGGCAGGCTTACACATGCAAGTCGAACGGTAACAGGAAGAAAGCTTGCTTTCTTTTGCTGACGAGTGGCGGACGGGTGGTAATGCTTGGGAATCTGGCTATGGAGGGGATAACTACGGGAAACTGTAGCTACTACCGCGTAATATCGAGAGATTAAAGGTGGGACCGCAAGGCCACCTGCCAGAGATGAGCCCAAGTGGGATTAGGTAGTGGTGGTGGTAAAGGCTCACCAGCCGACGATCTCTAGCTGGTCTGAGAGGATGACCAGCCACACTGGAACTGAGACACGGTCCAGACTCACACGGAGGCAGCAGTGGGGAATATTGCACAATGGGGGAACCCTGATGCAGCCATGCCGCGTGAATGAAGAAGGCCTTCGGGTTGTAAAGTTCTTTCGGTAGCGAGGAAGGCATTTAGTTTAATAGACTAGGTGATTGACGTTAACTACAGAAGAAGCACCGGCTAACTCCGTGCCAGCAGCCGCGGTAATACGGGGGTGCGAGCGTTAATCGGAATAACTGGGCGTAAAGGGCACGCAGGCGGTGACTTAAGTGAGATGTGAAAGCCCCGGGCTTAACTCTGGGAATTGCATTTCATACTGGGTCGCTAGAGTACTTTAGGAGGGGTAGAATTCCACGTAGCGGTGAAATGCGTAGAGATGTGGAGGAATACCGAAGGCGAAGGCAGCCTTGGGAATGTACTGACGCTCATGTGCGAAAGCGTGGGAGCAAACAGGATTAGATACCTGGTAGTCCACGCTGTAAACGATGTCGATTTGGGGGTTGGGCTTTAAGCTTGGCGCCCGTAGCTAACGTGATAAATCGACCGCCTGGGGAGTACGGCCGCAAGGTTAAAACTCAAAATGAATTGACGGGGCCCGCACAAGCGGTGGAGCATGTGGTTTAATTCGATGCAACGCGAAGAACCTTACCTACTCTTGACATCCAGAGAACTTTCCAGAGATGGATTGGTGCTTTCGGGAACTCTGAGACAGGTGCTGCATGGCTGTCGTCAGCTCGTGTTAGTGAAATGTTGGGTTAAGTCCCGCAACGAGCGCAACCCTTATCCTTTGTTGCCAGCGATTGGGTCGGGAACTCAAAGGAGACTGCCGGTGATAAACCGGAGGAAGGTGGGATGACGTCAAGTCATCATGGCCCTTACGAGTAGGGCTCACACGTGCTACAATGGCGTATGCGAGGGAAGCAATCCTGCGAGGGGAGCAAATCTCGCAAAGTACGTCTAAGTCCGGATTGAGTCTGCAACTCGACTCCATGAAGTCGGAATCGCTAGTAATCGCAAAATCAGAATGTTGCGGTGAATACGTTCCCGGGCCTTGTACACACCGCCCGTCACACCATGGGAGTGGGTTGTACCAGAAGTAGATAGCTAACCTTCGGGAGGGCGTTTACCACGGTATGATTCATGACTGGGGTGAAGTCGTAACAAGGTAACCGTAGGGGAACCTGCGGTTGGATCTACCTCCTTACCAAAATTGAGCGACTGCAAGTGTTCACACAGATTGTTTGATAGTGTGGTTGATAGTATGTAAACACTTGATAAATAAGTGTGAAATTGCTAGAATATTCGACCTTAAATGGCAGTGGAAAGCATCTTTAAATGTTGTCCCCATCGTCTAGAGGCCTAGGACATCGCCCTTTCACGGCGGTAACCGGGTTCGAATCCCGTGGGGACGCCATTTAAAGATGATTTTTATTGTCTTAATGTTCTTTAAAAATTAGAAACAAGCTGAAAAACTGAGAGATTTTACTCAAGTCAGTAAAACTGATAAGAGAAAGTCTGAGTAATAAAAATCTTAGCTGAACAAAAGCAGCTAAGTGTTTAGTTTAAAAACTTATCTCAATGCTTTCTAAAAATGAAAACATTTGAGGTTGTATGATTAAGTGACTAAGCGTACACGGTGGATGCCTTGGCAATCAGAGGCGATGAAGGACGTGCTAATCTGCGATAAGCTTGGATGAGTCGATAAGAGGCGTTTAATCCAAGATTTCGAATGGGAAACCCAGTAGATGAAGAATCTACTATCCCTTACTCAATACATAGGTAAGTGAGGCAAACCGGGAGAACTGGAAAGCATCTAAGTACCCTCGAGGAAAAAGAAATCAACCGAGATTCTGCTGAGTAGCGGCGAGCGAAAGCGGAAGAGCCTGTTAGTGATAGCAGTTTTGTTAGGAGAATGCTGGGAAGCACAATCACAGAGGGTGATAATCCCATGCGAAAAACATTATTGTGGTACTAAACTAACGACAAGCAGGGCGGGACACGAGAAATCCTGTCTGAATATGGGACCATCCTCCAGGCTAAATACTCTGATTGACCGATAGTGAACCAGTACTGTAAGGAAAGGCGAAAAAGAACCCCTGAGAGGAGTGAAATAGAACCTGAAACCGTGTACGGCTACAAGCAGTGGGAGCTCTCGGGGTGACTGCGTACCTTTTGATATAATGGGTCAGCGACTTATATTTTGTGAAGGTTAACTGAATAAAGGGAGCCGTAGGGAAACCGAGTCTTAACTGGGCGTCTAGTTGCAAAGGTATAGACCTGAAACCCGGTGATTCAGCCATGGGCAGGTTGAAGATTGGGTAACACTAATTGAGGACCGAACCGACTAATGTTGAAAATTAGCGGATGACTTTGTGGCTGGGGTGAAAGGCCAATCAAACCGGGAGATAGCTGGTTCTCCCGAAATCTATTTAGGTAGAGCCTTGAGCGGACACCTCGGGGTAGAGCACTGTTTCGGCTAGGGGTCCATCCCGGATTACCAACCCGATGCAAACTGCGAATACCGAAGAGTGATACTCAGGAGACACAGGTGGGTGCTAACGTCCATCGTGAAGAGGGAAACAACCCAGACCGCCAGCTAAGGTCCAGTACTAGTTAAGTGGGAAACGAAGTGGGAAGGCTTTAGACAGCTAGGGATGTTGGCTTTAGAAGCAGCCATCATTTAAAGAAAGCGTACAGCTCACTAGTCGAGTCAGCCTGCGCGGAAGATGTAACGGGGCTAAAACTAGTCATCGAAGCTGCGGCATCAGTAGCAATACTGTTGGGTAGGGGAGCGTTCTGTAGGCGGATGAAGGTGAATCGAGAGGTTTGCTGGACGTATCAGAAGTGCGAATGCTGACGCATAAGTAACGATAAAACGAGTGAAAAACTCGTTCGCCGGAAGACCAAGGGTTCCTGTCCAACGTTAATCGGGGCAGGGTGAGTCGGCCCTCAAGGCGAGGCTGAAAAGCGTAGTCGATGGAAACGGGTTAATATTCCCTGTACTTGGTATAATTGCGATGTGGGACGGAGAAGCGTTAGGTTATCAACCTGTTGGATGGTTGTTTAAGCCGGTAGGTGGAGCATTTAGACATCCGGATGCTCATAACACGAGAAGTGATGACGAGGTGCTACGGCACTGAAGTAACTGATACCACGCTTCCAGGAAAAGCCACTAAGCTTCAGATTATGCTAAACCGTACTATAAACCGACACAGGTGGTCAGGTAGAGAATACTCAGGCGCTTGAGAGAACTCGGGTGAAGGAACCAGGGCAAAATAGCACCGTAACTTCGGGAGAAGGTGCGCCGGCGTAGATTGTACAGGGTTTACCCCTGAAGGTTGAACCGGTCGAAGATACCAGCTGGCTGCAACTGTTTATTAAAAACACAGCACTCTGCAAACACGAAAGTGGACGTATAGGGGTGTGATGCCTGCCCGGTGCTGGAAGGTTAATTGATGGTGTTATCGAAAGAGAAGCCCTGATCGAAGCCCCAGTAAACGGCGGCCGTAACTATAACGGTCCTAAGGTAGCGAAATTTCTGTCGGGTAAGTTCCGACCTGCACAGAATGGCATAATGATGGCCAGGCTGTTCCACCTCGAGACTCAGTGAAATTGAAATCGCCGTGAAGATGCGGTGTACCGCGGCTAGACGGAAAGACCCGCGAACCTTTACTATAGCTTGACACTGAACATTGAATTTTGATGTGTAGGATAGGTGGGAGCCTTTGAAGCAGTCACGCCAGTGATTGTGAGGCGTCCCTGAAATACCACCCTTTAACGTTTGATGTTCTAACGAAGATGGAAACACGCCTCGGACAGTGTCTGGTGGGTAGTTTGATCTGGGGACGGTCTCTCCCAAAGAGTAACGGAGGAGCACGAAGGTTTGCATAATCACGGTCGGACATCGTGAGGTTAGTGCAATGGTATAAGCAAGCTTTAACTGCGAGACAGACAAGTCGAGCAGGTACGAAAAAGTAGTCATAGTGATCCGGTGGTTCTGAATGGAAGCGCCATCGCTCAACGGATAAAGGTACCCGGGGGATAACAGGCTGATACCGCCCAAGAGTTCATATCGACGGCGGTGTTTGGCACCCTGATGTCGGCTCATCACATCCCTGGGGCTGAAGTAGGGTCCCAAGGGTATGGCTGTTCGCCATTTAAAGTGGTACGCGAGCTGGGTTTAGAACGTCGTGAGACAGTTCGGTCCCCATTCGCCGTGGGCGTTGGAGGATTGAAAGGGGCTGCTCTGGTACGAGAGGACCGGAGTGGACGCATCCCTGGTGTTCCAGTTGACTCGCCAGAAGCATTGCTGGGTAGCTACATGCGGAAGAGATAAGTGCTGAAAGCATCTAAGCACGAAACTTGCCTTGAGATGAGTTCTCCCAGTCCATAAGACTGTAAGGGTTGTTGGAGACTACGACGTGAGATAGGGTCTGGTGTGTAAGCGGTGTGAGCCGTCTGAGCTAACAGATACTAATTGCCCGAGAGCTTTAACTATACAAACGCTCAAGTGTTTTGGGCAGGAAATGAAAGGTTTTGAGGCTTGTTTTTGGTTTTGAGAAGAAGAATAGATAAGATAATGTAGATGAATCATGACCGGATATTCCGGCGACCATAGTGCAGTAGTTCTACCTGACTCCATACCGAACTCAGAAGTAAAAATGCTGTAATGCCGATGGTAGTGTGGGCTTCCCCATGTGAGAGTAGGGCATCGCCGGATTGATAGAGAGGACCCCGTTACGGAATGTGACGGGGTTTTTGTTTTTAGGGCGTTTTTAGGGTTATTTAATTCTACCATGAGAGGCTCATTATTACATCCTACTAGAAGGTGAAAAAGCAATCTTTTGCAAAATGTTTTAAAAATCTTACCGCTTGCTATTGAGTAGTGAAAGAATTCGCACAATACAGTGGAATTACACATATACTGTGCGTAAAGATGCTCTACCTGAATTTTTCACTGACGTAAATCAAATGTGCACGATGCGTTATTGAATAAATCAGGTGCAACTGGGTGTATTCACCGACTTCCCAGACACTGGCGTTGAGTTTTTGACAAAAATAATACGTAAGTAAAAGTAATAAAAAGAGCGGTCAAAATTTGTTGTGATTTTTTGACCGCTCTTTTCATTTAAAAATTAGTTAATAATATAAATCAATCCGACAATTTATAACCATATTCTAGTATAAAAACAATTACTATAAAACTTTTTGTCTCTCCTTAAGATATCTGGACTAAAGAATTTATATAAATTATGTAGGCATATAGGACAAAAATAGTTGGTCTTTTTATACTTTTATGCCTTTATAGGACGAAAAATAGTTGGTAAGAATTAAATTTGATAATCCTTTACCAGCTTTTTATTTAAAAATCCTGTATAAACAAGATCTTATGCTTTCTCGTTAAACCACTGTGAGGGCGTAATTTGTCTTTAAGTTCCTTAAATAAACCTTTCTATCCTATTTGTAGTTTTTCAATATTTAATTCTGGATATTTCTCATAAGTAAAAATATATTCGTAATATCGCTTTATACTTGCCATCGCACTTCTTACACTTCTATGTTTATAAGGATATTTCCCTCTCATTTGGCATCTTCGAACGTTCATTTAAAAATGCATGATGTTTTTCTTCCATTCTATATTTTTAATAGAATTCGTTTTAGTACTCGTTTTTAACGTTTTAATAATACTTTTTAATTCTCTCCCAGCATGTGATTGATGTCTTAATGCTCGCATTACAATCGCAACAAGATGGAATTGACACATTTGAGTAGGCATATTAAAAGATCTTTTAGCAATCCCCTACGCCCATCGCAGGTAATAGATTGAATTACATAGCCTTTTTCTCTTAGACGATTGAGTGCTTTCTTGTAATAGATATCTTTTTCTGTTTTAACAATTTGATGATAAACCACTTTTTGTTGAAAGGCTATCAATAAAGACCATTATACCAAAACTCGGTGAAAAATGTGGTATCAATGATGAGATTTAAATATTTGTTTTTAGGCGGGTTTAATGTGCTTTTTAGCGGCTTTTTCTAAATATCGTCGAATAGTTCGTGAGAACAATCATATTTAATGGATAATTGTTGCATGTGTTTGTTTTTCCAACGGAATAATCCAGCCAAATTTGGTCAGGATTTAATTTCGATTTAAACGTAAATGTTTTTATTACAATGGGAACATTTATAGCGTTGAAGATTATTTTGTCGTCCATGTTTCTGAATAGAAGAGTGTAAGCAAAAGGACTGTTTTTGTTCATATTTCAAAAGTGTGCTTAAAGCCTTTGTACTATAAGGTTTTAAGCACATTTTTACTAACTATTTTGTCCTATATGCCATTATGTAGCTAGTGAATAAATTTCAGAAAAGTTTATATTCTAGAAAGCCCTAATGTAGATGTATTGCACATTCTTAGTAATGGTTTTTCTATTTCTATCAGCTAAAATAGAATCTTTTAAAGTCGCAAATCCTAACGCCATCAGAGCATCTAATGGAAGCGAAATTTTAAAGTTTAATCTAGGAACTTACTAACTAGACTCATAAAAATGACCTTTATATCGTGTGTTGGTATGCAACTTATGCTATTAATATCTTCTTCTATACTAGGATACTCATTCTTAACCTCATTAAATCTAACATCTATTCTCTTATGATTAATATCACCATTCTTCTGAGTAAATTCATCGCAAAGATTTCCCTAATATTCCAATTCATATTCATTCTTTTGCACGACTATATCCAATTTAATTAGTTTTTGAAACCCATTTGTCATAGCATCTAACCAATCGTTCACAACTTCAACATTCGATGTTTCATCACTCTAGATAAATTAGAAAAATAGTAAGTATATTTTTATCGAGAGAACAAACAATTTTCTATAGAGTGTCCAAATGTATATAGTACATTTTTATGCTCTACTTTCTGCCCCTTATAAATTAAATAATCAGAGTCTCTTGCAATTATAATGGATTTATTTAGCTCTCCACTAACTAGCTTTTTATTTTATCATCTAAAACCACACACCTCGAACATCATCTTCATATCTGAAGCTGAAACTTTTTCTCTTTAGCTAAATAAACAGAAGATTTTTCCAAAAACTCATCATCTTTATCTTCTACAAATACAACATAATCTGTTTCAGTAAATTGAGATAAAGTATTTACTGCATCCATTGAATAAATTAAATCATCTGTCATAATAACTCTCTTTTATTTCACTCATTTTTAATCTTTGACTTATATTTCCTGCAATTTCAGGGGAATGTGTAGCACAATAACCTGAGCATTAGGATTTAAAGAGAGAACTGATGATATAATTTTCCCTTGCCATTCTATATGTAGTGATATTTCTGGCTCATCTACTAAAAATATGCAATTAGATTCTCTTTGTAAGAGGGCCTCAATTAGAAGTATCAGTAATTGTTTTTCTCCTGATGATAATTTAAATAATGAAGCTTCCTTACCTGGAGATAGTAAAAACCAACTCACCTTTTTAAATTCAAAAATTCTTATTAGTAAATGACTTAATTATATTTATAAATTTGTTGTTGTTATTAAAAATACCCTCATTTTTCCTTCTCTGCATTACTAGATAATTCAATTATTCTATCTGTGACTTTTTGCCTCCAATATGGGAGAGACGGGAATTCAAAAATCATTGAAAATTAACTTGAAGTTCATATTCTTTTTAATTTTTCAATTTTGATTAATCTCTTTAAAGACAATCTCAATATGTCTATCTATTTTTAGAAACATCATCATCATAAAACCCAAATCGCTTATAAGCATTTTTAATTTTAATTTTTCTTTTTCTTTTATCTAGACCTTTTATTGTTTTTGATTTTTATGGTTTTTCTCCTCATTCGTATATAGTAAAGAGAGCAGAACATCTCTTTGTAAATCCTCTGATATAGAGCTTTGTGTTAATTCTAATTGATATTTACCTAGCTCAATTAGCAACTCATTAAGATAAAAATCAGTTGGCGATAGCATTCCTTTTCTATAAAGATTTTCCCTTTCCCGCTCCTTTCATATTCATAATTTTTCTATTTCTATAAACGGACAATGAGAAAAGCTTGATATATTTGTTTATATTATCCTTAAGTTGTTCATATCTATCAAAATATCTTCGTCTAACATAAGAAGGAGCATCTCCATTGGGATATTCACATCATATTCGATCTTATCTATAACATAAGTGACATTAAATCTAAAAATCATCTTCATTTTTATAACCTTAATCTCTTTTTCTTCCTCATTACTCACTAAAGATAAAGTCACTCATTAAATTCATTATCTCTCAACTCATCAAAATCTAGAGATAATACTGCATGTAGTATATTCATGAACGTTGTTTTACCCTGTTCCATTCTTACCAATAATAATATTAATATCATTATTAAATTCACTACTACATACATATTCCCCCAAAAACCTTTTTATGGATATATATTTAATCTTAAATTCAGACATTTAACCCCCTAACAAACCGACTTTAAAAATATATGGATTATATTTTTATAAAAATATTAAACTCATGTATCAATAATTATTTTTAACGCTTAAACCATCACCCTATAAGGTCAATTTTACTCAAGGATTACTTTTCAGTCTATTTTTTAATATAATAATCTTTTACTAAAGATAGCAATATAAATATTTTAAGTATTATATTGTCGAAATAATTAGTATATAAATAATTTAGTAAAAAGGCTTGCCATTTATCTCAACAAGCTTTTAAAATCTAGCTATTACGCAAATTGCTTTTTATTCTCTAAATAGCGTTTTGCACATTCAGCTGCAGCAACTAAGCCGCCTGCCATCATAATAATATCTTTAATCACGAGTCGGCCAGCACCTGAGAGATATGGGAAGCCATAATTAGGCGTTGGGAAGTCCCTCCCTAGATTAGGGCACCCAGGTTTCTGGCGTAAATATCAGGAACGACAGCGTGACTATCGACGATACCAAAGGTGAGTAAGCCTCCAAATAGCCCGAGTGTTGGTGACCAAATACCTGCTAATACTAAAATACCAATCGTCACAATGATTGCGCCAATAATATAAGAAGCCGTATAGGTGCCGTTGGCTTTATGCCATTCGATATTTTTTGCGACCATTTTGCCTTCAGGGTTTTTATATAAGGTATATTCTTTCACTAAAACACCCTTATCATTTGTCACTTCATTTGCACCGTTTTTGTAAAGGAAGCTTAAGAAAGGACTATTTGACACAAAGTGTGCGATACCATCTGCCTCATATTGGCAAACTTTTAAACCTCCAATCCAAACCATCACAACACAAATGGCAATTCGGATAAAGTTAATAAATTGACGTTGCAATGGCGCAACAATATTAGCTAGCAATGTAACTAATGCACTCATGTAGAACTCCTCATATAGTTCAATGGATATTACGGGCATAATGCCCAAGAAATTTTTATATAAACATTAACAATATTACTCGCTAATATTGTTGGCATTTTATTACTAAAATTTATGCAGTAAAAAGAGATACCAATTTCTTAGTATCTCTTATTTTTGGATTAATTTACTGTGAGCTATCTCACATTATTTGAAATTCACTCTCGCATTTCTAAAAATTCGCATCCATGCACCATCTTCAGACCAATCTTCTGGATACCACGAGTTGCTCACGGCACGGAATACACGCTCTGGGTGTGGCATCATCGCAGCAATACGACCATCGACGTTAGAAATGGCGGTAATCCCTAATGCCGATCCATTCGGGTTAGCCGGATAGGTTTCAGTTACATTCAAATGGCTGTCGATATATTGTGCCACAATCAAGTTTTGGGATTGAAGTGCGGTCAAGTTTTCTGGTGTTTTGAATTCTACGCACCCCTCACCATGAGCAACCGCGATCGGCATATGTGAACCTGCCATGCCTTTAAACCACAATGAGTTGGTGTCGTTGATTTTCACCATCGCAGCACGGGCTTCAAAACGTTCTGATTTATTACGCACGAAACGTGGCCAGTTTTCTACACCTGGGATAATTTCTGCAAGGGTGGAGATAAGTTGACAGCCGTTACATACACCTAATGAAAGGGTGTTTTCATTGGCGAAGAATTGGCTGAATTGATCGCGTAATTGTGGATTAAACAAAATGGATTTCGCCCAGCCACCACTTGCACCTAATACGTCACCGTAAGAGAAGCCACCACAGGCCACCATCGCATTGAAGTCGTTTAAGTTGTAACGACCTGCCATTAAATCGCTCATGTGAACATCAATCGCCGCAAAGCCTGCACGGTCAAACGCTGCCGCCATTTCAACGTGGCTGTTTACGCCTTGTTCACGCAATACGGCTACTTTTTGGTTTCACGCCTTTGCTGATGTAAGGCGCAGCAATATCTTCATTCACATCATAGGTTAAGTGAGCAGATAAACCTTTGTTATCTGTTGCTTTTTCGCTTCAAATTCTTGGTCGGCACATTCAGGGTTATCGCGTAAGCGTTGCATTTGGTGAGTGAGTTCTGCCCAAATACCGCGTAATTCAGAGCGTTTTTCACTTAATAGTTTTTTGCTGCCACGCGTGATTTCAAAACGATCTTCTAAGCTTACAGAACCGAGTTCATAAGTTAAGCCAAGCAAGTCATGGGCTTTTAATACCTCACGCACGGCGCTTAATTCGTTTTTCAGAGACTTGAATCACTGCGCCCAATTCTTCATTGAATAACACGGCTAAATCATTGTCGCCCTAATGCAGAAATATCCACATCGACACCACAGTTACCAGCAAATGCCATTTCTGCAAGTGTGGTAATTAAACCACCATCGGAACGGTCGTGGTAAGCCAATAATTTACGCTCTGCTACTAATGCTTGCATTGCATCAAAGAAGTTTTTCAGTTTGGCTACGTTCACCACATCGGCTGGTTTGTCACCTAATTGTTTATACACTTGCGCAAGTGCGGTCGCGCCTAAGCGATTTTTTCTTTCGCCTAAATCAATCAACAATAAACGGCTTGCGCCTTTTTTCTGTGCGTAATTGAGGGGTCACTGTTTTGCGGACATCTTCCACGCGCGCAAAAGATGAAATCACTAAAGAAAGCGGTGCAGTAACGGATTTTTTCTCACCGTTTTCTTCCCAAGTGGTTTTCATAGACATGGAGTCTTTACCTACTGGAATAGTAATGCCTAATGCCGGGCAAAGTTCTTCGCCCACCGCTTTCACCGCTTCATATAAGCCGGCATCTTCACCACCGTGTCCTGCTGCAGACATCCAGTTTGCAGAAAGTTTAATACGTTTAATATCGCCAATGTTGGTGCCCGCAATATTGGTGATAGATTCAGCCACCGCTAAACGTGCAGAAGCACCCAAAGTCTAATAACGCTACTGGCGCACGTTCGCCCATCGCCATGGCTTCGCCGTGATAGCTGTCTAATGATGCAGTTGTAACAGCCACATCTGATACCGGAATTTGCCACGGGCCGACCATTTGATCTCGCGCCACCATACCGGTTACTGAACGGTCGCCAATGGTAATTAAGAAGGTTTTTTCAGCCACCACCGGTAAGCGTAATACGCGATGGAAAGCTTCTTTTAATTGAATATTTTCTGTTGCAAGCGGTCGATTTTCGACAGTTTTTGACGAAACCTCTCGTGTCATTTTTCGGCGTTTTGCCTAATAACACATTCATTGGCAAATCAATTGGGTTATTGTCGAAATGACTATCGTGTAAGGTTAAATGTTTCTCTTCCGTTGCCTCACCAATGACCGCAAACGGCGCACGCTCACGCTCACAAAGTGCGGTAAATAATTCGAGTTTTTCTGGCGCAACGGCTAAGACATAACGTTCTTGTGATTCGTTACACCAAATTTCTAATGGTGACATGCCTTTTTCATCGCAAAAGAATTGAGCGTAAATCAAATTTACCGCCACGTTCGCCATCGTGTACCAATTCAGGCATCGCATTAGATAAACCACCCGCACCCACGTCATGAATAAAGAGAATTGGGTTTTCATCGCCCTAATTGCCAACAGCGGTCAATCACTTCTTGGCAGCGACGTTCCATTTCTGGGTTTTCACGTTGAACAGAGGCAAAATCTAAATTTTCTTTGGATTTCCCGCTGTCCATAGAAGACGCTGCACCACCGCCTAAACCGATGTTCATGGCTGGGCCGCCTAATACGATCAATTTCCCGCACCAACGGGGATTTCACCTTTTTGAACGTGTTCGCCACGAATATTACCGATACCGCCCGCTAACATGATCGGTTTTGTGATAACCTCGCACTTCTTCACCATTGAAGCTGTTGACTTTCTCTTCATAGGTACGGAAATAACCCAATAAAGGCAGGGCGACCAAATTCGTTTGTTAAATGCTGCGCCACCTAATGGACCTTCAATCATAATATCAAGCGCAGAGGCAATACGGTTTGGTTTTAGAAAGCGGATTTTTCCCAAGGTTGTTCAAAGTTTGGAATGATAAGGTTTGATACAGAGAAACCAGTTAAACCTGCTTTTGGTTTTTGCACCACGACCGTTGCACCTCATCACGAATCTCACCGCCCGAACCTGTTGCCGCTCCTGGGAATGGCGAAATCGCGGTTGGGTGGTTGTGGGTTTCCACTTTCATCAAAATGTGAGTGTCTTCATTGTGATAACGGTAAATGCCGTCTTGATCCGGGAAGAAACGTCCGCTTTTGGAACCTTCCATCACCGCCGCATTGTCTTTATATGCGGAAAGCTACAAAATCAGGGGTTTTCTCAAAGGTATTTTTAATCATTTTAAACAGGGATTTGTCCTGTTTTTTACCGTCAATAATCCAATCTGCATTAAAGATTTTATGGCGACAGTGCTCAGAGTTGGCTTGCGCGAACATATAAAGTTCAATATCGTGCGGATTGCGCCCTAATTGGGTGAAGTTTTCCACCAAATAATCAATTTCATCTTCTGCCAGTGCTAAGCCTAATTCTACGTTGGCTGTGGCAAGGCTTCACGTCCACCTTTTAAAATATCTACGGTTTTAAAACGGTTTCGGATCTTGATGTCGGAATAAGATCTCTGCATCTTCAGGACGACGCACCACGGTTTCCATCATTCGGTCGTGTAAAAGTGCGGTCAATTTTTCAGTTGTTTTTTCATCAAGCGGTTGGCTTAACTCAAAAATAATACGCCAAACCTCGCTCAATGCGTTCCACTTCACTTAAACCACAGTTATGCGCAATATCGGTTTGCTTTAGAAGACCAAGAAGAAATCGTGCCAACGCGTGGAATCACGATAAAAGTTTCGCCTTTAGCATCCTGTTCTGCCAAGGTTGGGCCGTAATGTAACAATGCTTTTAACTTAGCTTCTTGCTCGCTAACAAGCGGTCGATTTAATTCCACAAAATGCAAATATTCCGCATAAACCGATTTTACCGGTAATTGATTTTGTTGGAATTTTTGCATTAAGCCTTGGATACGGAATTCAGAAAGGGCGGGTGAGCCACGAAAAGTTTGAAACATACGGGTACCTTTTGAGTTGTGTTTGAGATGATAGTCTTGGCTATTATAATGGATAACGCAAACGTTTGCATTGAGAAATTCTTGCTTAATTACGCTGTAAATGTTGCTGGCTTGTGATAAAGGTTAATGAGTTGTTGTCAGTTAATGTAAAGATTGTCTTTTTATGCAAATTCAAGTTTGATAAAGGTATAAAACCTCCGTAGAATTGAAATTGAAAACGGTTTGTAACGCTGTTTCAAAAATACTTCAATTGATAAAAGAGGATGTAATTATGGCATTATTCACAGAAGCATCTAAACGTCGCTATGGTCTAGCGGTATTTGTTGGTATTGTGGCAGGGATTATCTCTGCATTCGTAAAATGGGGCGCAGAACACCCATTCCCACCACGTAGCCCACTCGATTTATTCACCGCGGCATGTAAAGACCCATCACAAGCATTAGAAGTTTGTTCGCGCGCATTCTTAAACCCGCCGCACGTTTTCTTACGTGATTATCTAGGTATCGATCCAACTGAAGCAGCATTCACTTTTGCTGATCATGCATTTAACTGGATTGGTGTAACGCACATGATTTTCTCATTAGTTTTCGCAATCGGTTATTGCATCGTGGCTGAAATCTTCCCGAAAATTAAATTCTGGCAAGGTATCGGCGCGGGTATCATCGCAAACATCTGCGTACACTACATTACTTTCCCAGCACTTGGTTTAACACCACCAGTCGCAGAATGGCCATTATATGAGCACATTTCTGAATTAGTCGGTCATATTTTCTGGTTCTGGACAATTGAGGTTATTCGTCGCGATTTACGTAACCGCATTACTGGAGAACCTGATCCTGAAGAAGCAACACGTTATCCAAATGCTTAAGAGTTAAAATGGCAGTTAGGGGATGAGTTAATCATCCCCTTTTTATTTGATTTCGTAGCTGCTAATAATGTTCTACTTGTTCCGTTTGCTGGATACGGGAGATGACAGGTTGAGCGGCATCACTCATGAAATAATCATAAGTGCTAGCTGGCACCATTTTTGCACTTGAGTAAAATCGCCTGTTTTAATGCATTGGCGCACTTTGGAGGCGCTAATGATTTGGTTACTGCTACTTTTGGCGGGGAATGACTACGCATTCAATGCCATGTTCAGGTAGTTTTTGCTGCATGATTTGGTTATAGAGATGAGTCACTCGGCTAAAAGGTTCTTCGCCTACATAACGGCGTTGAATACTAAGCGTTTTTGCGATTTGGCTGAAAATTTCTAGATCAAGCAAGGCATTGCTTTCAATCACGGCATTTTCATTTTCTTGGAAATAACTTGGAAAAAGTTGCGCTGCTAATAATGTAATCGCCACTGTCATGGCAAATCACGTTTGCTAAATGTGAAACACCTTGTTGTACGAGCATTTTTCGGACTGAAAATGGGACAAGGCTTTTGATCTTCACTAACAATAAAAAGATGCACCCAATCATTTTCTAGAGAGGCTTGTTCAACTAAAAATTGGTGGCCAAGGGTGAATGGGTTGGCGTTCATTACAATGGCTGCAATGCGCTGGTTAGGTTGCGTTTTTGGGCTGCAAGCGGTGAGATTTTGCAAATAATCTGCAAAACCTGACCGCTTGTTTTCCATAAAGACAATTTGATTTGGAATACGGGTGATTTCATGAAAACTTAGGCTTTTCAAAAATTTTGCCGTATCGCATTTGGTATAAAGAAAAATATGCGGATTGCCACGCGCGAACTGTTCGTCAATCAGATGTGTGACGACAATGTTCATTAGCCCTTCACCTTGATGTTGTTGGGAGACAGCTAAACAGCGCAAGCTATTGGCAAAACAGCTACCGGTTGCCACAATCTCGCCTTCTTCATCATAAACTGCACAGGTGTAGTCTAGATTCGGATCGCGTTTTAGCCCCTCGGCTTCGAGGAGCTTATCTACGGCAAGGTAACCTTTTTGTCGTTATCAAGCAATTTGCCAATCGCGTAATCCGTCATATTTTGCCTTGTTTTACTCTAAACCAACTAATTTCCAGCGGTTATGAGACACGCCTTCAATTTTTGCCTCACGTTAGTGATGTAGTCGATCATCATGTTTTGGATAGTACCTTTTTCACGGCCCATTGCCACTTTTAGATTCCTCAAAGTACAGGAATTTGTTGACCTTCCCAAATACCACCTTTTTTGGTTAATTGACCGAAGCGGTAGAGTTCATACCTAGTTTGATTTTCATATCGTCAGTCACAGGTGTGCCATCTGCTAATTTCAGATCAACAATTTTTTTCGCCGCTTGGTTTACGTAAATCAATTTGATATTGCACGCCACCGAAAATATCGAAGGTAACATATTTAGATTTTTTTACGTTCTGCGTTATAGCGATATTCAGTATCACCTGGTTGAATGGTATCAGCAAATCAGCTGACCAGTTCATGTACTCTTTAAGTTGTTTACCAGTCACTTCATATACGGTCACATCACCACCCTGCATAGCGGTAGTTAAAGATGATATCTTTTTCTTGATATCGCCTTTATCCATACGCGCTTTTTCGTGGTCGAATGAGAAAGAAACAACATCGGCATTGCTGTAGTAGCGCTCAACATCGGTAATGAATGAAGATAAACCCGTATCTTGTGAGAACGCAATTGAAAACACCGTGTTTTTCTCTTGCGGCACCATATCAATAGCTGTTTCACCGATTTTTACGTTGTTTAGACGGCGTAATTCTTCATGGTATGGTTTTGTAGATTTCAACGATTTGTGCATCCGCTTCGTAATCTTTTTACAGGCACAGTTTTTGCTTGTTTAGAAACTAATTTTACTTTTGCCGTCTTTATCCACATCAAAGTTTAAATCTACTTCAGAAACCACAGTACCGTAGCGGTGTGGCTCGGTGATTACAGTTTCTTTAATGGTTTCAGAAGACACATTTTTGTGCATGTGGCCTGCAATAATCTACATCAATACCATCGACATTGTTAATTAAGTCTGCCACGCCAGTATCTGGAATGTTATTTTCATTTTCGATACCCATGTGAGCTAATACAACGATCGCATTTACACCTTTTTCTTTTAATGCTTTGATTTGCGCTTTAGTTTCTTCAGTTGGTGAGCTGAATTTCATGTCTTTTAAGTTGCCGGTATCTTCTTCAAATTTTGCCGACATTGGCGTACTTAAACCGATAATCCCTAATTTCACGCCATCTTTTTCAATAATGGTGGTTGGCTCAACATAGCGTTTACCACTGTCTTTGTAGTAGGAGTTCGCGGTTAAGATTTTTGCTTTAATGTCTTTTAAAATTTCATCTAATGCGGTCATGCCGAAGTTGAATTCGTGGTTACCTAAAATGAAAATGTCATAGCCCATAGCATTTAGTACTTTCGGCACAGGGTTGTCTTTGTAGTATTTTTCAGTTTTAGCAAATACTTCAACTTGGTTATCTTAAATCGCATCACCGATATCAACCAAGATAAGATCAGGATGAGCTTTACGAGCTTCTTTCACGTAAGTTGCAATTTGCGCATAAGAGCCAGATTTGTCTTCCACGTCTGCACCATAAGACTATGGTACGATACGACCGTGAACATCTGATGTCCCTAAAAATTTAAAATTCACCTCTTTGGCAACTGCCACAGAGACTGCTGAAAGGGTAAATAAAGTTGCTAATAATTTTTTTCATTCAAAGTTCCTTATTAGAATCTAGAAAAACCGAAAAGTTCGGTTGTACTAGTTTAGCTGAAGGCGACCTAATAACCAATATCTCATATGGGAAAGCGGTCGAATTTTGCGAGAATTTTACTGATTTAAGGCTGTGCAAGGCATCATAGTTGGCTGAAAGAGAAGCGAGTTATTTTTAAATTTAAATATGGAGTAATTATGACCCAAGTTTTCATTACACACGGTTATACCGCAAACGGAATAAACATTGGTTCCCTTGGTTAGAGGCAGAGCTGGCTAAGTTAGGCATTCCTTGTAAGCGGTTAAATATGCCAGATAGCGAACACCCAACACCAGAAGCGTGGCTAGCACATCATCAGCAAGAAATTGTTCTTACGCCTGAAACAATTCTTATCGGGCATAGTTTGAGCTGTATTGCGAGCTTAAATTTTCTAGCAACAGCGCAGAAGCCGATTAAGGCATTGATTTTTAGTTTCGGGCTTTGGTGAAAATTACCACATTTGCCAGAATTAGATGCGTTTGCAAATTTTTTCCAAAATCTGACCGCTTGCGTGCCAAGTCAGTGCCACGTTATTGCAGCGAGAAATGATAGCATTGTGCCTGCGGAATTTAGCCAGCGTTTAGCAGAAAAACTTACAAGAAAGTTATTTGTAGCCTGCTCACAGGCGGCCATTTTTAGATAGAGAAGGGTAACTACACTGCCTGGAAGTATTAGATTTAATTCGAAAAATTGAACAAATTTAATAAGTGTGAAAGGGATCACATTTTCTTTTGAAAATAAAGATATAGTAATAAGAATGTTAAGAAAACGTTATCGTAAGGTGCATATGAAGTAGTCATGTAATTTATTGAGAGCGATTCTTAATACATAAAGTCAATTTTGAGGTGAGATCAGAAAACACCTCTTTTTATGTAATAAATGGAGCGCGAAAGCTCATTTTAGTGGCAGAATAGAACTAATTTCTTAAACGTGAAGTTCAATTTTTGGAGTGAATATGCAAAGTGTTAATTTTGATGTAGCAATTATCGGCGCCGGTGGTGGCGGTTTTTACGATGCTACGATTGCAGCAGCAGCGAAGCAAAATCGAACCTTTAAAATTGCGTTAATTTCAAAAAGTTTACCCAATGCGTAGCCATACAGTGGCGGCAGAAGGGGGCTCAGCAGCGAGTCATTAAAGACACCGACTCTTTTGATAACCACTTTAACGATACTGTTGGCGGTGGCGACTGGTTATGTGAACAAGATGTCGTAGAATATTTCGTTGAGCATTCCCCAGTGGAAATGACCCAATTGGAGCGTTGGGGTTTCTGGAGTCGTAAAGAAGATGGTGATGTTAACGTTCGCCGTTTCGGTGGGATGAAAATTGAGCGTACTTGGTTCTGCAGCAGATAAAACAGGCTTCCACATCTACATACACATTTTCCAAACTTCAATTAAATATCCTAATATTGTCCGTTTTGACGAGCATTTCGTACTTGATATTCTGACTGACAACGGCGAAGCACGCGGTTGTGTTGCAATGAATATGATGGAAGGGACATTAGTTCAAATCAATGCAAATGCAGTTGTTATTGCAACCGGTGGTGGTTGCCGTACTTATCGTTTCAATACTAATGGCGGCATCGTAACAGGTGATGGTTTATCTATGGCATATCGTCATGGTGTTGCATTACGTGATATGGAATTCGTTCAATATCACCCAACAGGCTTACCAAATACAGGTATTTTGATGACCGAAGGTTGTCGTGGTGAAGGTGGTATCTTAGTCAATAAAGATGGCTATCGTTACTTACAAGATTATGGTCTAGGGTCCTGAAACCCCAGTAGGCAAAACCAGAAAATAAATATATGGAATTAGGCCCACGTGATAAAGTTTCGCAAGCATTCTGGCAAGAGTGGCGTAAAGGCAACACATTAAAAACCGCTAAAGGTGTGGATGTGGTGCACTTAGATTTACGTCATTTAGGGAGAAAAACACTTAACCGAGCGTTTACCGTTTATTTGTGAGTTAGCGCGTGCATATGAAGGGTTGACCCAGTGCATCAGCCGATTCCGGTTCGTCCAGTTGTTCACTACACCATGGGCGGTATCGATGTGGACATTAATGCAGAAACCTCAATTAAAGGTTTATTTGCAGTAGGTGAGTGTGCATCTTCTGGTTTACACGGTGCAAACCGTTTAGGTTCTAACTCATTAGCAGAGCTTTGTCGTGTTCGGTAAAGTGGCTGGTGAAAATGCTGCTCGTCGTGCTTCAGAAGCAAAACCAGCAAACCAAAGCACACCTTGATGCGCAAGCACAAGATATCGTGGCGCGTTTACATGCATTAGCTAACCAAGAAGGTAATGAATCTTTGGTCACAAATTCGTAATGAAATGGGTGACTCAATGGAAGAAGGTTGCGGTATTTATCGTACATAAGAAAGTATGGAAGCAACCGTCAACAAAATTGAAGAGCTTAAAGAACGTTATAAACGTGTGAGCGTGAAAGATAAATCAAGCGTATTTAATACTGATTTACTCTATAAAATTGAATTAGGTTTCATCTTAGATGTAGCGCAATCTATTGCATGTTCTGCTGTTGAACGTAAAGAATCTGGTGCAGCACCAACGTTTAGATGCGACAGAGCGTGATGATGTGAATTATTTAAAACACTCATTAGCTTTCTATAATGCGGAAGGTAAACCAACAATTAAATATAGCGATGTAAAAATCACGAAATCACAAATCGGCAAAACGTGTTTACGGTGCAGAAGCTGAAGCACAAGAAAAAGCGAAAAAAGCGGCTCAGGCTGCGAAATAATGGAGGGTAACAAAATGGCAAAATGCAAATACAATGACCGTCGAAGTGTTACGCCACAACCCTGAAGTGGATAGCGAACCGCATTTAGACAAATACCAAGTCCCTTATGATAGCCAAACTTCATTATTAGATGCACTCGGTTATATTAAAGATGAGTTACAACCTGAGCTTTCTTATCGCTGGTCTTGCCGTATGGCAATTTGTGGTTCATGTGGGATGATGGTAAATGGCAAACCAAAACTAGCTTGTAAAACGTTCTTACGTGATTACAGCGGACATATGCGTATTGAGCCACTACAAAACTTCCCAATCGAGCGCGACTTAGTTGTGGATTTAAGCCACTTCTTAGACAGCCTTGAAGCGATTAAACCTTACATCATTGATAATAAAGCACCAGCGCTTTCAGGAAATCCTGCACCGGATGCGGAATTGAAGAAAAGCCGTACCAAACAAACCCCTGCACAGCTTGAGAAATATCGTCAATTCTCAATGTGTATCAACTGTGGTTTATGTTACGCCGCTTGTCCGCAATTTGGTTTAAATCCTGAATTTTTAGGCCCTGCAGTATTAACACTTGCTCATCGTTATAACTTAGATAACCGTGATAATGGCCGTGCAGAGCGTATGAAACTGTTAAGCAGTAAAAACGAGTGTTTGAGCTGTACTTTCGTGGGTTATTGTTCAGAAGTGTGTCCGAAACATGTAGGGTCGGCATCTGCAATTAACCAAGGTAAATTGAAAGTGCAAAAGATTATGTAATTTCAATGATCAAACCAAAAGGCTAGGGGGAAATATGACAGCAACAACAAAACGCAAAGCCTATGTGCGTGAAATGAAAGCGAATTGGTGGCAAAAACTACCATTTTACAAAATGTATATGGTGCGTGAAGCAACCTCAATTCCAACGGTTTGGTTTAGCTTAGTCTTATTTTTATGGTGTGATTACTTTAGGCAGAGGCACTTTTGCAACAGATTTTGTCAGCTTCGTGCAAAATCCAATTGTGATTGTCTTCAATCTCATTTCATTAGCAGCCATTCTTTATCATGCTGCAACCTTGTTTGAAATGACACCACAAGCAATGCCAATTATGGTTAAAGGACAATTTTTACCAATTAACTTAGTGAAAAAAGTGTTCTGGGGCATTACTGGGGTAATTAGCCTTGTTGTCTTAGTATTAGCTTATATTTAAGGGGAGATATGAGTAATAAAGTATTTGATACCAAACGTTCTAACGAGCCACCTGTTTGGTTATTATTCAGTGCTGGCGGCATGGTTAGCGCTATTTTTCCCAATCTTGATTTTAGTATTAGGCATTTTACTTCCGCTTGGTTTAGTTACACCAGACAATATCATTGCTTTTTGCATATACAGGTATTGGTAAATTAGCGATTTTAGTGTTCACTATTTTTCTCCCAATGTGGGCAGGTATGCACCGTATCCACCACGGATTACACGACTTAAAAGTGCATTTTCCAGCTGGGTAACTTAGTATTCTACGGATTATCTGCTATTTTCACCTTAGCAATTATTTGTTTAACGTTAAGTTTGTAATCTACAACGGTCTCAAAAACATAAAGCCTTGCAAATTTTTGTTTGCAGGCTTTTTGCTTTTTGATTGAATCAATTTGATTGAATTTGACTTCTTGATACAGAAAAGGAAACACCATGAAAAATTGATTATTGTGGTATTGCTTTGCAGGGTTTGGTTTAACCGCTTGCGGCGTAAAGGCCCGCTTTTATTTTCCTGAAAAACAGCAGAACAACCTACACAAACAGTATAAAATTTATTATTACAAGCGGTCGAATTTCGTCAAAAGTTTTGCAAAATTTGGACCGCTTTTCACAAACACAACGGAAATCCAATGAATCATTTTGAATATAAAAACCAACAGCTTTTTGCCGAAGAGGTGGCCATTGCAGACATTATTAAAGCGCATGGTACTCCTGCTTACATTTATTCCCGTGCTACGCTAGAACGCCATTGGCATGCCTTTGATAACGCATTTGGCGATCACCCGCATTTAATTTGCTTTGCCGTAAAATCTAATTCTAATATTGCGTTACTCAATGTCATGGCAAAAGCTTTGGTTCGGGCTTGATATTGTTTCGCAGGTGAATTAGAGCGCGTGTTAGCAGCGGGTGGCGATGACTTCTAAAGTGGTAGTTCTCGGGTGGCAAACAAAATCACAGCGAAATTGCACGTGCTTTAGAAGTTGGTGTCGTTGTTTTAATGTGGAATCAATTCCGGAGTTGCATCGCATCAATGAAGTGGCGGGAAAAATGGGTAAAGTTGCACCAATTTCTCTGCGTGTGAATCCAGATGTGGATGCAAAAACGCACCCATATATTTCTACTGGCTTAAAAGAAAAATAAATTCGGTGTTAGCGTGCAACAAGCGCGAGAGGGTGTATCGTTTAGCAAAAAGCTACCAAATGTGAAAAATTACTGGTATGCGATTGTCATATCGGCTCACACTAACCGAGCTTCAACCGTTTTTAGATGCGACCGATCGCTTTGAATTGTTTTTAATGGAGCAACTCAAAGAAGATGGGATTGAATTGCACCACTTGGATTTAGGGCGGTGGTTTAGGTGTGCCATATCATGAGTGAGCAGCCTCGCATCCTACCGAATATGCGAAGGCGTTGGAAAAACTTAGAGCTTATCCAAATTTAGAAATTATTCTTGAACCAGGGCGTGCGATTAGTGCGAATGCAGGGATTTTGGTTACGAAAGTGGAATATCTGAAATCAAACGAAGAGCGTAATTTGCGATTGTAGATACTGGAATGAACGATATGATTCGTCCAGCCTTATATGAAGCTTATATGGAAATTACTGAGGTCGATCAATCACTTAATCGCGAAGCTTCCGTTTATGATGTTGTTGGGCCGATCTGTGAAACCTCTGACTTCTTAGGAAAAGCGAGAACCTTATCTGTCGCAGAAGGCGATTACATAGCAATGTGCTCCGCTGGGGCTTATGGAGCTGCGATGTCATCAACCTATATTCTCGCCCACAAGCGGTCGAAATTTTAGTAGATGGTGCAAAAAGCACATTTAATTAAGGCAAGAGCGGATTTTGCGGATTTATGGCGCTTAGAGCGATTATTACCGCAAGACTAATCAGAATAGAATAGAAAGGCGTGATCAAATATCACGCCTTTTTATTGTAATGAAGCTGATGTCTGAATAAATACGGGAACCAGAAGTTCCTGTTTTAGGGTTATCTTGAAGATTATTGTTTCTCAACTTGGTTGAATTCAAGTTCAACTGGCGTTGCACGACCGAAGATAGATACAGACACTTTAACGCGGCCTTTTTCGTAATCCACTTCTTCCACTGTACCTGTAAAGTCAGCGAATGGACCTTCAGTAACACGTACATTTTTCACCAGGATGATATTCATTACGGTGACGTGGTTTTTCAGCTGTTTCTTGAACACGGTTAAGGATTAAGTCAGCTTCTTTTTGAAATTGGCGCCGGTCATCTGCAGTTCCACCGATAAAGCCCATTACACGAGGTACACTGCGCACAAGTTGCCAAGTGTAGTCGTTCATTTCCATTTCAACTAATACATAACCTGGGAAGAATTTACGTTCAGTTTTTACGGCGTTTACCACCTACGTTTTCAACGATTTCTTCGGTTGGCACTAATACTTCACCGAAAGAATCTTCCATTTTGTGAAGTTTGATATATTCACGTAAAGTCACTGCTACACGGTTTTCAAAACCAGAAAAGGCTTGTAATACATACCAACGTTTTTTTGCCGGTTCGCTAGAAGTTGTTGTTTCTAATTCGCTCATTTTAATGCCTTATTATAAGTTGGTTAAAAATGCGACCAATCGAACGATGATAGAGTCGATACCCCATAACACTAAAGAAACCACTACACACATCGCAATTACGATTAAGGTTGTTTGGGTCGCTTCTGGACGGGTTGGCCAAATAATTTTACGTAATTCGGTACGAGACTCTTTAATAAAGTGAATGGTTTTTTGACCTTGATTGGTAAGCGCAGCGGCTGCTACAGCGCCTGCACCTAATGCTACTAACGCCAATACACGTACAACTAATGAAAGTTGTGTGGCAAAAGTAAAGTATTGCCTACTGCTGCAACGATAATTAACGCTACTGCGATAATCCAAAGCAAGGTATTTGTGCCTTTTGCTCCCCTTTATCTTGAACTTGTTCAGGGCTTTTTAATTTCTGTCGCCATATAAAAACCTAAAATGATGTAAGAGAAAATATCTAATTTTTAAAAGCGTATGATTCTATCATTTCATGACCGATTTAGCACGATCTTTCTATTCGATTTCACACTAATTAAAGGCTGAATCTGTATTATACCGATTCAGCCTCAGTTTAATTACACCGTGTTTTATTTTTTACGGGTATGTAAGCGTTTTTTCTCTAATTGGCGGTAAATCCACCATTGCTGTACTAGGGTAATACAGTTAGAGGTTAACCAGTAAAGCACTAAGCCTGCAGGGAAGAACAGGAAGAATGCAGTAAAGATAACCGGCATAAACATCATCACTTTTTGTTGCATTTGGATCAGCAACAGGGGTTGGTGACATTTTTTGTAATAAGAACATTGAGCCGCCCATCAACAATGGGAAAATGAAGTATGGGTCTTGGGCTGATAAGTCATGAATCCAACCGAAGAATGGTGCATGACGTAATTCTACAGCTTCCATGAATGTCCAATATAACGCGATGAAAATTGGCATTTTGAATTAGAATCGGTAAACAACCACCCATTGGGTTTACTTTCTCTTCTTTATACAATTTCATCATCTCTTGGCTCATACGTTGACGATCATCACCAAAACGCTCACGCATTTCTTGGATTTTCGGCTGCAACATACGCATTTTTGCCATTGAGGTGTATTGTGCTTTAGTAAGTGGATAAAGCAAACTTTTTACCACGATGGTCACTAAAATAATCGCGATACCCCCAGTTAGACACAACTTTTGAATCGTCGTTAATAACCAGAATAATGGTTTCGCAATGAACCATGCCCAACCGTAATCGACGGTTAAATCAAGGTGTTCTGCAACTTCAGCCATTTCGTGCTGGTTTTTCGGGCCAGTCCATAAAGCGGTTTGAATAGTCGCTTCATTGTTTGGCGCAATTGTGGTAATTGCACCACGGTAACCGATATTCGCAAAGCGTTTATCTTCAGAGATACGTGTAAACAAGGTCATATCTTGGTTTTGTGGTGGTACCCACGCAGAAGCAAAAATAGTGTTGTAATAATGCAACCCAACCGGTTTTACTTTCAATAGATAAACCTGATTTTTCCATATCTTTGGAAACTATATTTTTGTAGTTGGTTTCCGAAGATGAGTAAGCCGCCAGTATAGGTTGGCATAGCTGTTGCCAGAGTTTTCTACGATAGTATGTTTTAACCGTCCGTAAGGCTGAACTTCAATCGTTTCCGCGCTGTTGTTTTTCACGTTGAAATCAACGCCTACGTTATAGCTGCCACGTTTTAAAGTGAAGGTTTTGGTATAAACCACACCATCTTTCTCAACGGTTAATGGCACACGAATTTCATTTTGACCATCAGCCAATTTAAAGCTATCTGCGCTTGCTTGATATTGCGCACGACCCTGCATTGGTATCGATCCCTGTTTTTACCCACTAAAACCACTTTTGTGCGATATAAGTAAGGTTGCTGTTATCTTGTAACAACTCAAATGGGGTGTTTTGATTGTAATTCAGCGTTAAGTTTTAATAAGTCAGAATCAACGACATCACCGCCTAGCGTGTCAACGGTTAAACGTAAAACATCGCTTTCGATGGTAATAGTTTTTCCTTTGCTCACCATATCTGAGGTGGTGGAGTCAGAAGAACTAGACGCCGGCACATCGCCTGATGATTGTTGCGCTTGGACTTGTGCTTGCTTCTGGGCTTGGATTTCAGGGTTGAATTCCTGCTGCCAGGTCGTAAATAATAGAAACGACACCAAGAACAGTCCCATGACCAATAAACTACGATTTGAATTCATGTGAATTTCTCTTAAGTAAAGGAATGGATAAAAGAATAGCATTCTATAATAGGTTGTTCATATCTCCAACCGCCTTTTTAAACAGCGGTCAGATTTTCAAAGAATTTTGCAAAAAATTCACAAAATCTTACCGCTTGTCTAACACTTTTACCGATAAACGGGAAATAGCACAAAGGTTGCCTTGTTCATCTTTGGTTTCAATTTGCCAAACTTGCACTTCTCGTCCAACTTTTAATGGAAAGGCGCGAGCAATCGCTTTTTCACCTTCTTTAATGGATTTTAAGTGGCTAATGTTTAATTCCATTCCAACGGCAATTTGATTCGGTTCACAAAGCAATAATGCACCTGCATTGGCAACGGTTTCTGCTAAGGCGGCAGAAACACCACCATGTAATACCCCAAATGGTTGTTTGGTGCGAGTGTCAACGGTTAATTCAGCGGTAATGTCTGAGGCGCCGATTTCTGTAAAAATAATTCCTAAATGTGCGACGGCAGTGCCTTCACATAGAGATGTTAATTGTTCTGGGGTGGCGGTTTGTTTCCAAATAGGCGTCATTTTTTCCTCTTTAAAATTGAATAATAATCATAAAACGCCCCGCAAGATTGCGGGGTGTTGAAATCGTTAGCTGATAATTTCTAGCAATGCTTGAACTGGATGTTTAATGCCCTGATGCGTCATACGTTTGACTTGTGAGCGGCAAGAGTAGCCAGTCGCTAGGCAGCGATTCAGTGGTTTATCTGCCATTTTAACTTGCCAAGATTGCGCATAAATTGCCTTAGACATTTCAATATGCGCAGTTTCATGCCCAAATGTGCCTGCCATGCCACAACAGCCAACATTTTGGTTAATGAGCGTTTCCCCAAAATAGGCAAAAATTTGCTGCCAATCTTGTGTAGCACTTGGTAATCTCGGTCGATTCGGTACAATGCGCAAATAAATGCCAAGGCAAGCGGTCAGATTCTACGGCTTTTTACTGACGTTGAGCGTTTCATTTTGAATGATGGATTTTAGCCATTCATGGGCTAATTGCACATGGAAATTTCCCCGCTCTGCTTTGAGAATATCACGATATTCATCGCGATAGAGCAAGGTTAATGCTGGGTCAATTGCCACCATTGGCAGACCTAGTTTTGCGACTCGATTTAAGAATTCCCGCTTGGTTTTTGGCTGTTTTGGCAAATTGACTTAAAAAGCCTTTTAATGTGTTGCGCTTTTGCCACTTGGATTAAAATGGCAAGACGATTGGGCGGAAACCGATTTTCTCACAAACTTCACAAAAATCTGCCACCACTTTAGCATCATAAAAAGTTGTGAAGGGATCTTGTACAATCAGTACGGTTTTGCAATTTTCTGCAGAAAATTGACCGCTTGCAGCACGTTGTTCCAACGCTTCTAACGTTTCACCCTTGATAGCCACATTGCCACCAATTGCTGGCGTAAATTCGGGACAGATAATGCTGGCAGCAAGTCAGTGCCAATCAGTTTATTGGCAGCGGCTTCGCAAGTTGCGTTGTGCTAAAAAGTTAAAAAGCGCGGAGCTTTCGCCATGATAGGCGCAATAAATTCTAAATTTGATACCACATAGTCTTTTTATTGGACGGAAATAGCGCTGATGGTAAAGCTGATTAAATTGGCTGCGGAATGTTGGTACATCAATTTTAATCGGGCATTGGCTTGCGCATGCTTTACATGCCAAGCAAGTATCCATTGCAGCTTTTATTTCATGTGAAAAATCGTATTCTTGATTTTTCTTCAATGAATGGCGGATCTTGGCAACAAAATCGGTCTGTTTCACCTGATTTTTGCTGGAGTCAAAAATTAACGTTTGTGGATCAACGCCTTGCTCGGCTAATAAGCGCAGCCATTCTCGAATCATTGCTGCACGCCCTTTAGGAGAAAAAAGACGATTTCCTGAAACTTTCATAGAAGGGCACATTGTGCTATGCACATCAAAGTTAAAACATAAGCCGTTTCCGTTACAACTCATTGCGCCTTTAAACTCATCGCGCACCTCAATTGGAATCGTGCGGTCGTAATCTGCGCGCATGGTCGAATCAATTGGATACAGGGTTTCAGCTGAATCTAGCGGCGTACAGATTTTGCCCGGATTTAAGCGGTTGTTTGGGTCGAAAAGGGTTTTGATTTGGCGAAGTTCTCGCCAAAGCTGTTCGCCAAAGAAGCGCTCACCATAGTAAGAACGCATTCCTTTGCCGTGTTCCCCAAATTAAAACCACCATATTTGGCAGTCAGTCTCGACGACCCTGATCTGAAATCATTTTGAAGGTTTTTACTTGTGCTTTATCGCATAAATCCAGCGCAGGGCGAACGTGTAAAACCCCAGCATCAACGTGCCCAAACATTCCGTAGGCTAATTGATGACTGTCTAATAATGCACGGAATTCGCTAATGTAATCGGCTAAATGTTCAGGTGGCACGCAAGTGTCTTCAACAAAAGGAATGGGTTTCGCCCAACCTTTAGTCATTGCCTAATAATCCCACTGCTTTTTACGCATCGCGTAAATTTTTCTCAATCGAAGCTAAATCATCACAGTATTGGTAACCAATAATGCCTGCTTCATTTCGAGCAATTTTGTCATCAAGCGAACGACATAATTCGGCAACTTGTGCTTCAATTTGAGCAGCATCGTGTCCTGCATATTCGACGATATTGATGCCTAGAATCGGGTTTTGCCTTTCGCTCTTTTAATAAGTCTGAAACGGAGTGCCAAATAATGTCTTGTTTAGCCAGATTAAGCACTTTGGAATCGACGGTTTCTACAGATAACGCTTTTGCTTCTAGCATAAAAGGTGCCGCGCGTAATGCAGCATCAAAAGAGTTATATTTAATATTGATTAACGTGCGATATTTTTGGAATAGGTAATAAATTTAATTTGGCTTCACAAATAAATGCAAGCGAACCTTCAGACCCTGTCAAAATACGGGTTAAATTAAATTGATTCTCATCTTCATTAAATACATTTTTAAATCATAGCCCGTTAAAAAAACGATTTAATTGTGGCAAAGAAGAGAGGACTAATGGGCGTAATGTTTTACAGCGAGAAAATATCGTTTCATGTAATTTTCGCCCGTACTCGGAAAGATTTAATTGGGTTAAATTTGCAGAAAAATTGTTCAGAATTGACCGCTTGCGTTTCTAATACCTCTCCGTTAATTAACACAGATTTAAGTCCCTAAAACGTGGTCGGAGGTTTTGCCATATTGTAATGAGCCTTGTCCTGAAGCATCAGTGTTAATCATTCCGCCTAATGTAGCGCGATTGCTAGTGGATAGTTCAGGAGAAAAGAAAAGACCGTATGGTTTGAGATATTGATTTAATTGATCTTTTACGACACCAGCTTGAACACGAACCCAACGTTCTTCAACATTAAGCTTCCAAAATTTGATCTATATGGCGTGAAAGATCAACGATGATATTTTTGTTCAATGATTGCCCGTTAGTGCCTCGTTCCACCCCTCTGGCGTGAACGTTAACCCACTAAACTCTGGTTTTTGCGCTAATTTCGTTAAAATTACAACATCAGCGATTGATTTAGGGAAAAGTAAGGCTTGCGGTAATTGCTGATAAACACTGTTATCTGTTGCTAAAGAGAGTCTATCTGAATAGCTAGAGGCGATATCGCCACTGAAATTTTTGTGTGCGCAGGCTTTCTAAATAAGCGCTAACTATGGATCTAAAGATGGTGTTTATGAGAGTCTAGGTATCATTATATTTATTCCAAATAATAAATTTTGCTAAATATTAACAAGAAAAAGCGCAGATTGAAAACGAAAGTAAATAAAAGGTTGACTTTTTGTCAAACTTGTCATTTTGAGCTTAAAATTTAGTTAAAAGACATTTATTTCAGATTTGTTTAGTAAATAACATTGATTTTATGTGACTGAGTACCCATAATAGGAATATTCTTGCTCATACTTTCATTATATGGAGAGTACAAGAATGTGATAGATGGTATAACTGCCATTTATTTTTAGTGGCAGAATCTGTCATATAGGTCTCTTTTATTCTCTAGTGAGATGGGAGCTTTCAAATATTATCAATCTATGAAATATAGAGGATCATCCAAATGACATTAGTTGCATTAGCAGTATTAGCTTCAGCAGCAGTAACTGCAGCACCGCAAGAAAATACTTTCTACGCGGGTGCTAAAGCTGGTTGGGCATCACTTTCATGATGGCATCAAACAATTAGATGCAAAAGATGGCGGTAAATACGGCATCAATAAAAATTTGTAACTTACGGTGTATTTGGTGGTTACCAAATCTTAAACCAAAATAACTTTGGTTTAGCTACAGAAGTAGGTTATGACTATTTTGGTCGTGTTCGTGGTCACCAAAATACTAAAGCTGGTGGTGAGAAACAAACTTTCAAACATTCAGCACATGGCACAACTATTTCTTTAAAACCAAGCTATGAAGTATTACCTAACTTAGATGTTTACGGTAAAGTAGGTATCGCATTAGTAAACAACTCGTTACAAACAGTGAATGTGGTAACCAAAGCGCCAACAAAAACTCACCGTTTCCAAAGTTCTTTAATTTTAGGTGCGGGTGTTGAATATGCAATTCTTCCTGAATTATCAGCACGTGTTGAATATCAATGGTTAAATAATGGCAAAAGCGCCAAGCTACTTTAAAACCGCATGGGTGCAACAGACTACCGTCCTGATATCAGCTCAGTATCTGCTGGTTTAACATACCGCTTTGGTCAAGGTGCTGCACCAGCACCAGCAGCTGCGCCACAAGTTGAAACTAAAAACTTCGCATTTAGCTCAGATGTATTATTTGCATTTGGTAAAGCAAACTTAAAAACCGGCTGCAGCACAAGCATTAGATGCAATGCAATCTGAAATCAATGCAGCAGGTTTAAATAATGCAGCAATTCAAGTGAATGGTTATACTGACCGTATTGGTAAAGAAGCAGCAAACTTAAAACTTTCACAACGTCGTGCAGAAACAGTAGCTAACTACATTGTTTCTAAAGGTGCACCAGCTGCAAACGTAACTGCAGTAGGTTACGGTGAAGCGAACCCAGTAACTGGCAACACTTGTGATGCAGTTAAAGGTCGTAAAGCGTTAATCGCATGTTTAGCACCAGACCGTCGTGTTGAAGTTCAAGTACACGGTACTAAAGAAGTAACTATGTAATAGTTAGTTCTTAACGGACTTAGTTAATAAGAAAAACCCGCATTCTTGCGGGTTTTTCTTTATAATGGAGTTCTATCAGCTGGTTTGAGGATTTATATCAATAAAACGCTCGAATTTTTAATCAAATCAATAAAAATTGTTTGATTTTTCGTTTTTGTTTGATAGAATGTAACTGTAATAAGGGCTTTTACATATTTCATGTTGAGGAATTGAAAAAGGTAATATTCGGCTCATTATGAGCAGTTTTTAGATGACGAAATTGAAATAGAGGATCATCAAAAATGAAAAATCATTAGTTGCATTAGCAGTATTAGCAGCTTCAGCAGCAGCAACAGCAGCTCCACAAGAAAATACTTTTCTACGTTGGTGCTAAAGCAGGTTGGGCGGCATTCCACCACGGCATTAAACAAATCGACGACAAACACGCGACCGATGCTCGTTATAATGCTAACACTAGCAAATTCGGTATCAACCGCAACTCTGTAACTTACGGTGTGTTCGGTGGTTACCAAATCTTTAAACCAAAACAATTTTGGTTTAGCAACCGAATTAGGGTTATGACTACTACGGTCGTGTTCGTGGTAACGACAGAGTTAACAATAGCGATGTTCGTGCTTACAAACACTCTGCACACGGTCTAAAACTTAAGCTTAAAACCAAGCTATGCAGTATTACCTGACTTAGATGTTTACGGTAAAGTAGGTGTTGCATTAGTTCGTAACGACTATAAATTCTACGATGTAACTGGTGCAGGTAATCACTCTAAATACCACAACTTAAAACCATCTTTAACTTTAGGTGGTGGTGTTGAGTATGCAATTCTTCCAGAATTAGCATTCCGTGTTGAATACCAATACTTAAACAAAGCGGGTAACTACTCTAAAGCAGTTCGTAAAGCTGGCGGTCAAGATTTCACTAAATACAGTCCAGATATCCACTCAGTATCTGCTGGTTTAACATACCGCTTTGGTCAAGGTGCTGCTCCAGCACCAGTAGCTGAGCCACAAATCGAAACCAAAAACTTCGCATTTAGCTCAGATGTATTATTCGCGTTTGGTAAAGCAAACTTAAAACCAGCTGCAGCACAAGCATTAGATGCAATGCAATCTGAAATCAACGCTTCAGGTTTAGGTAATGCAGCAATCCAAGTTAATGGTTACACTGACCGTATCGGTAAAGAAGAATTTAACTTAAAACTTTCACAACGTCGTGCAGAAACAGTAGCTAACTACATCGTTTCTAAAGGTGCACCAGCTGCAAACGTAACTGCAGTAGGTTACGGTAAAGCGAACCCAGTAACTGGCAACACTTGTGATGCAGTTAAAGGTCGTAAAGCGTTAATCGCATGTTTAGCACCAGACCGTCGTGTTGAAGTTCAAGTACAAGGTACTAAACAAGTAACTATGTAATAGTTAGTTGTTAAAGAACTTAGCTAAATAAGAAAAACCCGCAGTAATGCGGGTTTTTTTATGCTCTTTTAACCTGAACGCGTTATTATAGAGCTCTCCAATGTCGTTTATTTAATCATTAAGGAGATGCTTATGTTTATCACAAGCTCAGCCATTAAAAATGGTGTATTTGAAGATAAGTATGGAAAAAGAGGGAATCAATTTAGCCCAAATGGTATGCCAACCTATTCTATTCCATTTGAGATTCATCAAGCGCCAGAAAATACACAATCTTTTGTTGTAGTACTAGAAGATAAAGATGCAATCACAGCCAGTGGTTTTGTTTGGATTCATTGGTTAATTGCTGATCTTAAACGAACAAAGATTGAAGAAAATGAAAGCCAAACTGCAAACTCGATTATGCGTGCAAGGAGCAAATTCTTGAGCGAGTAAATTAGGCAATTTGATATTCAAGAAGCCTCATTTTATGGAGGAATGGCGCTGCCAAATTGTTTACATCGATATGAACTGATTGTTTATGCGCTAGATACAGAGCTTAATTTATCGTCTGGCTTCCGTTTTAATGATCTCCATTTTGCTATGCAAGGCCACATTTTGGCTCAAGCTAGCATTATGGGAACTTATGATGTTTAGGTAAGCTAATTAAAAGGCATACACTTAAAGTGTATGCCTAACGTATTTCATATTTCTTTATTATAGGATATTTTTTAAACTGTTCTAATGTAGCTTTTGGCCAAACGCTAGATTGTACTTCACCGATGTGTTGTTTACGAAGTAAGAACATCGCTAGACGAGATTGGCCGATACCACCACCAATAGATAGAGGTAATTTACCGGCAAGTAAATCTTTATGCCAATCCATTTCTAAACGAGATTCATCGCCAGTTAATGAAACTTGTAAGCGTAATGCTTTTTCATCCACACGAATCCCCATTGAAGAGAGCTCAAATGCAGTGCCTAACTGTTCGTTCCAAACTAAGATATCGCCATTTAAGCCTTTGTAGCCGCTTTCAGATTCAGTTGTCCAGTCATCATAATCTGGAGCACGACTATCATGTGGTTTACTATCAGATAATTTGCCACCGATACCAATCAGAAATACGGCACCAAATTCTTTACAGATTGCATTTTCACGCGCTTTGCTGCTTAAATCCGGATAGCGTTTGACTAAATCTTCACTGTGAACAAAGGTAATTTGTTTTGGTAAGATGGATGGAATATCAAAACGTGCTTCTACTGCTAATTCAGTTAAACGAATCGCTTTATAGATTTCATTTACAGTTTCTTTTAAATATTCAAAGTTACGACGACCAGTCGGAATCACTTTTTCCCAGTCCCATTGGTCAACATAAACTGAGTGGGTTGCATCAAGAGAATCTTCATCTGGGCGTAATGCTTTCATGTGCACGAATAAACCTTCGCCTTCTTGGAAGCCAAAGCGCGTATGGGGTATGGCGTTTCCATTTCGCCAAAGAATGAACCACTTCATAGTCGCATCCGGAATACATTTCCACGTGGACTTGTACTGCTTTTTCAATTCCTGAAAGGTTGTCTTGCATGCCGTTGCCGACTTCTGCCAAAATTGGGCCTCTGAACTTCAATAATGCCAAGTTTATCAATTAAATATTGGGTAAAAAGTGTTTTTACAAAGCTAATTTCGTTTTGTTGTAAGATAAAATGATTTTTCATTGTTGCTTTCCTGATAATTTATTGTCCATTAAAATGGTATGCATGTAATTTAACGGATTTCTTAAAAACCTCAGTAGAAATTCAATAAAACTCTTTTAGTGTATATAATATCTATAATTTATATTTTTAGATTTTATTTAAGTTTTGCAAAAGTGGAGGAAAAATTTGACTGCTTCAACTTATAAGCCTGTGCTCGATGCGTTAGATCAGCATATTTTACGTTCGCTAATTCAAGATGCTAAAACACCATATGCAGAAATCGCACGACATTATGGGGTGAGTGCTGGAACTATTCATGCGTGTGGAGAAAAATGCGCCAATCTGGCGTGATTGAAGGAACGAAAAATTAAGATTAACGAGCGCTAGCTATGACGTTTGCTGTTTTATTGGTATTATTTTGAAATCAGCCAAAGATTATGAACAAGTAATTGCGAAGCTTAACGCATTCCCTGAGGTGGTGGAAGCCTTTTACACCACGGGGAATTATTCGATTTTTATCAAAGTGATGACGCATACCATTGAAAGAGCTGCATCAAGTATTAGCGGGTAAGATTCTAGCATTGATGAAATTAATCGACGGAAACCCCTGATTTCTATGCAGAACTGATTTTGCGTGATATTCAGCCTTAACAAGCGGTTTATTTTGATGAAAGATTTGCAAATGTTAATTTTTGGTTATTGATAATTGTATTTTTGATTTGCATCTGCTATTGATTCTATCGAATGATATATGCTTTTCAGAGAGAGAGTAGAGTGATGCCATATCAGAAGATGAGAGCTGATAAAACATCAATTCATAACAATAGAGGAAACAAAATATGTCAAAAACAATTATCGGCTTAGATAAAGCACTAATCATCAGAATTAGCAGCAAAATTAAATGAATTAGTAGCTACTTACCAAGTTTTTATACCAATGTACGTGGTTATCACTGGAATATTAAAGGCGTGAATTTCTTTGAATTACATGCAAAATTTGAAGAAATTTATACTGATTTGGTTGAGAAAGTTGATGAAATTGCAGAGCGTATTTTAACTTTAGGCTATACACCGAATAATGCTTATAGCCAATACTTAAAAGTTTCGCGCATTCAAGAAGACATCGCTGTCAGCACTGCGCAAGAGTGCTTAACTGGCATCTTTAAAAAGGTCTTAACAGTGTTACTTGAGCAACAACGTGAAATCTTAAATTTTTGGTGAGCGAAGAAGAAGGTACTGCATCTCAAATGAGCGATTATATTAAAGAGCAAGAAAAATTAGTTTGGATGTTCCAAGCTGCTTGCCAAACTTGCCACGCTTAATCGAAATCAATCCCGCCCCGTGCGGGGTTTTTGTTAGATAAAAATATGATCTTCATCACACTTTACAGTTTCGTAGCTTGCGAAGTGTGATGTAACCTTTATAGTTCCATGCCATAAGTCAGGGGTGCCGAAAGGCTGAGATAATACCCGTGAACCTGATTCAGTTAGTACTGACGTAGGAAACTTACACCTTCTTTTCAACCGTGCCTGCTTTCCTTTCAGTATCATTTATTTGGAGGAAAAGCATGTCATTTCATTATTTAGAACAAATCCGTCAAACCAATCCACTCATTCATTGTATTACCAATTATGTTGCTGCGAATTTTACCGCCAATGGATTATTAGCGATTGGTGCTTCTCCGTTGATGTCAGCCAATGTGGCTGAAGTTGCAGAGATTCAGCAATTTGCAAAAGGGTTATTGCTTAACATCGGCACACCAAATGGGCCAGAAAACATTGAAGCGATGATTCTTGCAGGCAAAGCGGCAAATAAAGCAGGGATTCCTGTTGTGTTAGACCCCGTGGGAAGTGGCGCAACAAGCTATCGCCGTCAAGTGGTAGAAAAATTGCTATCAGAAGTTAAGTTTGCGTTGATACGTGGAAATGCTGGCGAAATTGCGCCTTTAGCGCAAATTCAGTGGAGATCAAAAGGCGTTGATGCAGGTGCTGGCGAGGCTGACTTAGCTGAAGTAGCGAAACAAGTAGCACAACAATATCGCACTGTATTGTGGCTATTAGTGGTGAAACTGATTTTGTCAGCGATGGTCAACGGGTTGCGAAAGTCCAAAATGGTACACCGCTATTTCCTAAAATTACGGGTTCTGGCTGTTTACTGGGTGCAGTCTGTGGTGCTTTTTAGTGTTGCACCAGCATCTGCTTATTTTTGATGCTGTAGTGGAAGCAACAACGGTATATGCTGTTGCGGGAGAATTCGCTGCCCGAACTTTAAATAGTACACAAACAGGGACTTTTGCGGTGAAATTTTTAGATCAGTTAGCTGAAATCAACATGACTTTTGGCTGAACAACAAGGGAGAGTCATTTATGCGTAATTATCCTCAAGCTTTAACTATTGCGGGTTCAGATAGTGGTGGCGGTGCTGGGATTCAGGCGGATTTAAAAACCTTTCAAATGCGAAAAGTGTTTGGCACTAGCGTCATTACTGCTGTGACGGCACAAAACAGTACTGGTGTGTTTGATATTCATGCAATTCCCCTTTCAACGATTGAAAGTCAGCTTAAGGCAGTCGCAAGCGATTTTGATATTCGCGCCTTTAAAATTGGCATGTTAGGCACCGCTGAAACAATAGAATGCGTAGCCGCATTCTTACAAGCTCGTCCATTTGGACAGTTAGTGCTAGATCCTGTGATGATTGCCAAGGGGGGGCAACCATTGTTAGCCAATAGCGCAGTTGCTGCACTTAAGCAGCATTTGTTGCCATTAGCCGATGTGATTACCCCAAACCTGCCAGAAGCTTATGCGCTCACAGGTGGAGATTGTCGATTGCAAAAGTGCGGAAAAATCTGCCCGCTTGTTACAAAGCGCAAGGGTGAAAAATGTGGTGATTAAAGGCGGACATTTACAAGATTCGCATAGTGAAATTTGTTTCGATTATGTGTTTAGCGAGTCAGGCGATTTCACTTTACAAAGCCCGCGTTTTGATACTCCGCATACTCATGGCACAGGCTGTACTTTTTCGGCTTGTATCACGGCAGAATTGGCGAAAGGTCACTCATTAGATACCGCAATTCGCACGGCGAAAGCTTATATTACGGCAGCCATTAGCCATCCATTAAATATTGGGCACGGTCATGGGCCGACTAACCATTGGGCATATCAAGATGAATAAAATGAAAACTATTTTGCCAGTCTATTTTATCGCTGGCACGCAAGATATACGTCATTTAAGCGGCGACCCTGCACAGAATTTATTGTCTGTGCTGAAGCAGGCTTTGGAAGCAGGAATTACTTGTTTTCAATTTCGCGATAAAGGCGAACATTCGTTGGCTAATCAACCTATTGCGCAAAAAGCGCTCGCGCAGCAATGTCAGGCATTATGCCGTGCTTTTTAATGTACCGTTTGTGATAAATGACGATGTAGCATTAGCACTTGAATTAGCCGCAGATGGTGTTCATGTAGGGCAAGGCGATATGCCGATAGAAACAGTGCTTGCTCGCACGCAAGGAAAAATGTTTGTAGGGCTTTCAACGCATTCATTAGTGCAAGCGCAACTGGCGCAAGCTAATCCTACATTGACTATATCGGGTGGGCCCAATTTTTCCAACACAATCGAAGAAAGACCAAGATCCCGCTGTTGGGCTTGATTTTGTCGCCTATTTACGCCAAGCGGGGATAACGAAACCGATAGTCGCAATTGGGGGAGTGAATGCAGAGTCTGCTCCGCGTTTATTAGGCGATGGCGCAGATGGTGTTGCTGTCATTTCAGCTATTGCGCGAGCAAGCGATATTGCTGCAGTCGTTAAGTCATTGAAAGGCTAACGAGGCAATTTTAGATACAGAAAAGGGGCGGAAATCCGCCCCTGATTGTTTGACAAGCGGTCAATTACAATAAAATATTTGCAAATAATAGACCGAACGCTAAACAGAATGCCATGCTTAATAAGCCTGGTAACATAAAGCTGTGGTTGAAAATGTATTTACCGATTCTGGTTGTACCGGTGGTATCAAAGTCGATAGATGCAATAATCGGACCATAGTTTGGAACGAAGAAGTAACCATTTACTGCCACAAACACCCCTGATTAAAAACATGCTGGAATACCTAATGAAATACCAAGTAGAATAAGGTTGCTACAGTCGCGCCTTGGCTGTTAACTAATACAGAAAGCACGAATAATGCAAAAAGCAAACGCCCATGGTGCAGTATGAACTAAACCTTCCACTAAGCCTTTTACTTCAGTCATGTGCTTGCATTAACGTATCACCTAACCATGCGATACCGAAGATAGCGATTACTGCACGCATCCCTGCATGGAATACAGAACCTTTAGTGATAGCAGTACCATCTGGTTTGCAAGTCATAATAATCAATGCACCGATTGATAACATGATGATTTCAATAGTATGAGCCATACCCATTGGTTTGCCATCAAATACTGGGCGAAGAGAAGGCATTGCACCCATGATTACTACTAATAACGCACCAAATAAGAAGAGTGAAACAGAAACTTTTGCAGTTTTGCTGATTTCGATTTCTTTATTGCTGGTTTGAGAAGCAAAAATATCTGCGTATTTTTGGATCGCTTTAAACGACGTAAATATTCTGGGTCATCTTTTAATTCTTTCCCCATTTTATTCACAAAAATACATGCAAGGAAAATCCCTAATAATGTAGATGGGATAGTTACCATCAATACATCACCTAAGTGAATACCTTGTGGTTCAAGGAAAGCGACAACTGCTACAACCGCTGCTGCAATAGGACTTGCTACAATCGCAAATTGTGATGCGATTACTGCCATAGAAAGTGGACGTTCTGGACGAATACCATTGTGACGGCTCACTTCAGCGATTACTGGTAATACAGAATAAGCTACGTGACCTGTACCGGCTAATACGGTGAAAGTCCAAGTTACAAGCGGTGCAATAAAAGGTAATATATTTCGGATTACGGCGTAAAATGTTGGTTGCGAGTTTGATCATATAATCTAAACCGCCAGCAGCTTGCATCGCTGCAGCTGCAGAAACTACCGCCATAATCATAAACATTACATCAATCGGTAAACCTGCTGGTTTAAGTCCGAACCCGAAGGAGAGAATAGCTAGCTCTAAACCGCCAAAGACCCCTAAACCGATACCACCTGCACGTGCACCGACTAAGATACACAACAGGACGATCGCAAATTGCAAGAGAAACATTCCTGACATTATTTGATTACTCCATTGTAAATTAAAAGAAAAGACCTCATACTTGTTGATCATATCAACATTAAAATAAATAAATCTAATCATCAGGATTAGATTTAATAAAAAGTCAAAAATAAGCGAAAAATATGCAATTTTTCTAAAAATGCACGGGCTTGGCAATGATTTCATGGTTATTGACGGCGTTACCCAAAGCGTATTTTTGACCGATGAGCTGATTCGCAAATTAGCCGATCGCCATCGCGGAGTGGGGTTTGACCAGCTGTTATTAGTTGAAGCACCTTACGACCCTGATTTAGATTTCCACTACCGTATTTTAACTCTGACGGCAGTGAGGTTTCTCAATGTGGCAATGGCGCACGTTGTTTTGCTCGCTTTGTCAGCCTCAAAGGATTAACAGATAAGCAAGATATTAAGGTCAGCACCGCAAATGGCAAAATGGTGTTGAGCTTGCAAGAAGACGGACAGGTGCGCGTGAACATGGGTAAACTGATTTGGGAACCGGCAAAAGTTCCATTTATTGCCAACAAGTTTGAGAAAAACTACTTATTGCGTACTGAATTGCAAACCGCGATTTGTGGCGTCGTATCGATGGGAAATCCGCATGCCGTGTTGCAAGTTGAAAAATGTGCAAACAGCCCCAGTCAATGAGCTTGGTCCATTATTAGAAAATCATGAACGTTTTCCAGAGCGGGCGAATATTGGCTTTATGCAAGTAGTGAATCGCCATCATATAAAAACTACGCGTTTTTGAACGTGGTGCGGGTGAAACACAAGCCTGCGGTAGTGGTGCGTGTGCGGCTGCCGCGGTCGGCATTATGCAAGGGGCATTAGATAGCCCGGTACGCGTAGATTTGCCTGGCGGTACGCTTATGATTGAATGGCAAGGTGAAGGAGTCCGCTTTATATGACAGGCGATGCGGAAACATGTTTACGATGGCTTTTTAAAACTCTAATTTATCGGTGACAAGCGGTCTCATTTTTGTCAAATTTTGCAAAAATCAGACCGCTTGTATTATTTAGAAAAAGGTGAGATTAAATTATAAAAATATGGTGCTCAAATTTTCGTAAAACCTTGACGAAAATATGAGAATTTACTATAATACACAACCATTTTTGCAATAGATTGTTGGCTGACGAAAATCGTCAGCCTTTTGTGCTTTATAAAAATCGGCTGATTTTGTCATTTTAATCGCTGATATTTGCAAAATCCTCATCCGATTTAACCGCTTGCAGTAGTGATTTTTGACTGCAAGAGAGGAAGTCGGAAAATGACACTTCGTACCCCTTTTTAATGCCACTTCCAGCTGAGTCTTCTCATTTGGATTGTGAATCTCAACCATAACAAAAATCAGAGGCTATCTAACAATGGCATACTCCTATTCCGAGAAAAAGCGTATCCGTAAGAGCTTTGGCAAACGTCCTCAGGTTCTGAACGTACCTTATCTATTAACTCTCCAACTTGATTCTTATGAAAAATTCATTCAGCAAGATCCAGAAGGACTACAAGGTTTAGAAGCGGTATTCCGTTCTGTATTCCCGATTGTAGGCAACAACGGTGCAACAGAATTACAATACGTTTCTTACGAACTTGGCGAGCCAGTATTTGATGTGCGTGAATGTCAAATTCGTGGTACAACCTACGCCGCACCATTACGCGTAAAATTACGTTTAGTGACTTTTGACCGTGAAGCCGCAGCGGGCACGGTAAAAAGACATTAAAGAACAAAACGTGATATGGGCGAAATCCATTGATGACTGACAACGGTACTTTCGTTATCAACGGTACTGAGCGTGTTATCGTTTCACAATTACACCGTAGTCCGGTGTGTTCTTCGATTCTGACAAAGGTAAAAACCCACTCTTCAGGTAGAAGTGCGCTTTATAACGCACGCATCATTCCTTACCGTGGTTCTTGGTTAGATTTCGAATTCGATCCGAAAGATAACTTATATGCGCGTATCGACCGTCGTCGTAAGTTACCTTCAACCATTATCCTTCGTGCATTAGGTTATACCACTGAAGAAATCCTTTCGATGTTCTTCGAGAAAGTGAAATTTGAAATTACTGATGATAATAAACTTCAAAATGGAACTTGTGCCTGAGCGTTTACGTGGTGAAACCGCGTTATTCGACATTGAAGCAGATGGTAAAGTTTATGTAGAAAAAGGTCGCCGTATTACGGCTAAACACACTCGTGATTTGCGCAAAAGCGGGCGTAACCAAAATTGACGTACCGGTTGAATACATCGTTGGCAAAGTGTCTGCTAAAGATTACGTTAATTTAGAAGATGGCGAAATTGTTTGCGCAGCAAATATGGAAATCTCTTTAGAGATGCTCGCAAACCTTGCGCAAGCTGGTTACAAAGAAATCGAAGTGTTATTCACGAACGATTTAGATCACGGCCCATATATTTCTGAAACATTACGCGTTGACCCAACTTATGACCGCTTATCAGCATTAGTGGAAATCTACCGCATGATGCGTCCAGGCGAGCCACCAACAAAAGAAGCGGCAGAAGCGTTATTCGACAATATGTTCTTCTCAGCAGATCGTTATGATTTATCTGCAGTAGGACGTATGAAATTCAACCGTTCTTTAAACATTCCTGAAGGCGAAGGTACCGGTGTATTAAGCAATGAAGACATCATCCGTGTGATGAAAAAACTCATTGAAATCCGTAACGGTCGTGGCGAAGTCGATGATATCGACCACTTAGGTAACCGTCGTATTCGTTCAGTAGGTGAAATGGCTGAAAACCAATTCCGTATTGGTTTAGTGCGTGTAGAACGTGCTGTACGTGAGCGTTTATCTTTAGGCGACTTAGATGGCGTAACCCCACAAGATTTAATCAATGCGAAACCAATTTCAGCAGCAGTGAAAGAGTTCTTTGGCTCATCACAACTTTCGCAATTTATGGATCAAAACAACCCGCTTTCAGAGGTTACCCATAAACGTCGTATTTCAGCATTAGGCCCAGGTGGTTTAACGCGTGAACGTGCAGGCTTTTGAGGTTCGAGACGTTCACCCAACTCACTATGGTCGTTTTATGTCCGATTGAAACCCCAGAGGGTCCAAACATCGGTTTGATCAACTCACTTTCTGTATATGCGCGTACCAATAACTATGGTTTCTTAGAAACGCCATTCCGTAAAGTAGTAGATGGTCAAGTAACAGAAGATATCGAATACTTATCTGCAATCGAAGAAGGTAACTATGTTATCGCGCAGGCGAACTCAAACTTAGATGAGAACTTCCGCTTTACCGATACTTATGTGACTTGTCGTGAGCAAGGTGAATCAGGTTTATACAAACCAGAAGAAGTTCACTATATGGATATCTCAACCCAACAAGTGGTTTCTGTGGCAGCAGCGCTTATCCCATTCTTAGAGCACGACGATGCGAACCGTGCGTTAATGGGTGCGAACATGCAACGTCAAGCTGTTCCAACATTACGTGCGGACAAACCATTAGTTGGTACTGGTATGGAAAACCAATCGCACTTGACTCAGGTGTAGCGGTTGTTGCTAAACGTGGTGGTACAGTTCAATACGTTGATGCTTCACGTATCGTGGTGAAAGTTAACGAAGATGAAACCATCCCAGGCGAAGCAGGTATCGATATTTATAACTTAATTAAATATACCCTGCTCAAACCAAAAATACTTTTGTATCAACCAAATTCCTTGTGTGAATTTAGGGTGAGCCAGTAGCGCGTGGTGAAATCTTAGCGGATGGTCCTTCAACAGACTTAGGTGAGTTAGCATTAGGTCAAAACATTCGTGTGGCGTTTATGCCTTGGAATGGTTATAACTTCGAAGACTCAATGTTAGTGTCTGAGCGTGTAGTTCAAGAAGACCGCTTTTACCACCATCCACATCCAAGAGTTATCTTGTGTGGCGCGTGATACCAAATTAGGTTCAGAAGAAATCACCGCAGATATTCCAAACGTGGGTGAATCTGCATTAAGCAAATTAGATGAATCAGGTATCGTTTACGTTGGTGCAGAAGTTAAAGGTGGCGACATCTTTAGTTGGTAAAGCTAACACCGAAAAGGTGAAACCCAATTAACCCCAGAAGAGAAACTTTTACGTGCAATCTTCGGTGAAAAAGCATCTGATGTAAAAGACTCTTCATTACGTGTACCAAATGGCACATCAGGTACAGTTATCGATGTTCAAGTCTTCACTCGTGATGGCGTACAAAAAGATAAACGTGCGTTAGAAATCGAAGAAAATGCAACTTCGTGAAGCGAAGAAAGACTTTAACTGAAGAGTTAGAAATTTTAGAAGCTGGTTTATTTACCCGTGTACGTAGCCTCTTAGTAGAAGGTGGCGTGTCAGAAGCGGAATTAGATAAAGTTAACCGTGAAAAATGGTTAGAACAAACGCTCGAAGATGAAGCAAAACAAAACCAACTTGAACAACTTGCAGAACAACACGAAGAGTTACGTAAAGAATTTGAGCGCAAACTTGAAATCAAACGTAACAAGATTATCCAAGGCGACGATTTAGCGCCGGGCGTGTTGAAAGTCGTAAAAGTTTACCTTGCGGTGAAACGTCAAATTCAGCCAGGGGATAAAATGGCGGGTCGTCACGGTAACAAAGGGGTTATCTCAAAAATTAACCCAGTTGAAGATATGCCGTATGACGAAAACGGTCAACCAGTTGAGATCGTATTGAACCCACTGGGCGTTCCATCTCGTATGAACATCGGTCAGATTTTAGAAACCCACTTAGGCTTAGCAGCGAAAGGTATCGGTGACCAAATCAATGCGATGATCAAACAGCAACAATCAGTGGCGAAATTACGTGAATATATCCAAAAAGCGTACGATTTAGGTCACGGTTCACAAAGTGTTGATTTAAGCACGTTCACTGATGAAGAAGTGATGCGCTTAGCAGAAAACCTCCGTAAAGGTTTACCGCTTGCAACACCAGTATTTGATGGTGCACATGAAAGCGAAATCAAAGGCTTATTAGAGTTAGGTGGCTTACCAACTTCAGGTCAAATTACCTTATTTGACGGTCGTACCGGTGAGAAATTCGAGCGTCCAGTAACAGTAGGTTACATGTATATGCTCAAATTGAACCACTTAGTTGATGACAAAATGCATGCTCGTTCAACAGGTTCTTATAGTCTTGTTACTCAGCAACCGCTTGGTGGTAAAGCACAATTCGGTGGTCAGCGTTTCGGTGAGATGGAGGTTTGGGCATTAGAAGCATATGGATGCTGCTTACACACTTCAAGAAATGTTAACTGTGAAATCGGATGACGTGAACGGTCGTACGAAGATGTATAAAAACATCGTAGATGGTACGCACTACATGGAACCAGGTATTCCAGAATCGTTCAACGTAATCACCAAAGAAATTCGTGCATTAGCGATTGATATGGAGTTAGATGAGGCGTAATTAGAGATTAACGGAGAAAGAAAAGCTCCCCTCTTTAGCAAAAGAGGGCTCGGGGAGACGGATAGCATATGTTAAATTCCCAATGTACTCCGTTTTGATCTACTGCCAAATCTCCCCTGACCCCTCTTTACTAAAGAGGGGAATGGAACAAGCGGTCAAACTTGCAAAATTTTTACAAATCGAACCGCTTGCAATCGAAAAAATTTTATAAGGTGGGCGAAGCCTGCCAAGCAAAACAACCTCAAACTAGGGGCAAAAAGTGAAAGACTTAGTTAAGTTTTTAAAAGCACAATCTAAATCAAACGATGATTTTGATGTAATTAAAATTGGTTTAGCCTCACCAGATAAGATCCGTTCTTGGTCTTTCGGTGAGTAAAAACCAGAAACCATCAACTACCGTACCTTCAAACCTGAGCGCGATGGTCTTTTCTGCGCGCGTATTTTCGGGCCGGTAAAAAGACTACGAATGTTTATGTGGTAAATATAAACGCTTAAAACACCGTGGCGTAATTTGTGAAAATGTGGTGTTGAAGTTACTCAAACTAAAGTTCGTCGTGATCGTATGGGTCATATCGAATTAGCTTGCCCAGTTGCGCATATTTGGTTCTTAAAATCATTACCGTCCCGTATCGGTTTGATTTTAGATATGCCATTGCGTGATATTGAACGTGACTTTATTTCGAAAGCTATGTAGTGACCCGGAACCAGGCACGACCGATCTTGAAAAAGGCCGTTATTAACTGAAGAACAGTTCATGGACGCAGAAGAGCGTTGGGGTGATGAATTGAAGCGAAAATGGTGCAGAAGGTATCCAAGCATTATTACGCGACATGGATTTAGAACACCAATGCGAAGTGATGCGCGAAGAGTTACAAAAGAAACTAACTCTGAAACTAAACGTAAAAATCACGAAACGCTTAAAATTATTAGAAGCTTTTCCAACAATCTAGCAACAAACCAGAGTGGATGGTAATGACTGTATTACCAGTGCTTCCACCAGATTTACGTCCATTAGTGCCACTTGATGGTGGTCGCTTTGCAACTTCAGACTTAAACGATTTATACCGTCGTGATCAACCGTAATAACCGTTTAAAACGCTTATTAGATTTAGTCGCGCCAGATATCATCGTACGTAACGAAAAACGTATGCTACAAGAGTCTGTAGATGCATTATTAGATAACGGTCGTCGTGGTCGTGCAATTACCGGTTCTAACAAAACGTCCATTAAAAATCTTTGGCAGATATGATCAAAGGTAAACAAGGTCGTTTCCGTCAAAACTTATTAGGTAAACGTGTTGACTATTCAGGCCGTCCGGTAATTACTGTAGGTCCATACTACGTCTTCACCAATGTGGTTTACCGAAAAAAATGGCATTGGAATTATTCCGTCCATTTATTTCGTTCAAAATTAGAATCTCGTGGCATTGCATCAACAATTAAAGCTGCGAAGAAAATGGTTGAGCGCGAAGAGCCAATGTATGGGATATCCTTGCTGAAGTTATCCGCGAACACCCAATTTTATTAAACCGTGCGCCAACGCTTCACCGTTTAGGTATTCAAGCGTTTGAACCGATTCTTATCGAAGGTAAAGCAATCCAGTTACACCCACTTGTTTGTGCGGCGTTCAACGCGGACTTCGATGGTGACCAAATGGCGGTTCACGTTCCATTAACACTTGAAGCACAGTTAGAAGCACGTGCGTTAATGATGTCAACTAACAACGTACTTTCTCCAGCGAGTGGTGACCCGATCATCGTTCCATCTCAAGACGTTGTATTAGGTTTGTACCACATGACGCGTGAGAAAGTGAATGCGAAAGGCGAAGGCATGTACTTCAGACCCACGCGAAGCTGAAAAAGCTTACCGCACTGGTCAAGCAGAATTACACGCACGTGTTAAAGTTCGTGTGACTGAATATGAGAAAAATGAAGCAGGTGAATTTGAGCCAAAAACTTCATTAGTGGATACCACGGTAGGTCGTGCCATTTTATGGATGATCGCACCAAAAGGTATGCCATATAAACTTTTCAACCAAACATTAGGTAAAAAGCGATCTCAAAATTGATCAACGAATGTTACCGTCGTTTAGGCTTAAAAGAGTCTGTATTATTAGCTGACCATGTTATGTACACTGGTTTTTGCATACGCGGTACGTTCTGGTGCATCTGTTGGTATCAACGATATGGTGATTCCGGCACAAAAAGAAGAAATTATTCGCGCAGCAGAAGCAGAAGTTGCAGAGATCCAAGAGCAATTTGAACTCAGGTCTTGTGACGGCAGGTGAGCGTTATAACAAAGTAATCGATATTTGGGCTGCAGCAAAACGAACGCGTTGGCAAAAAGCGATGATGAAAAACCTCACGGAAGAAGTGGTTAACCGTGAAGGTAACTTAGAAAACAAGCCTCTTTCAACAGCATCTTTATGATGGCGGACTCAGGTGCGCGTGGTTCTGCGGCACAGATTCGTCAGTTAGCAGGTATGCGTGGTTTGATGGCACGTCCAGATGGTTCGATCATCGAAACCCCAATCACGGCGAACTTCCGTGAAAGGCTTGAACGTTCTTCAGTACTTTTATTTCAACCCACGGTGCGCGTAAAGGTCTTGCCGATACTGCATTAAAAACAGCGAACTCAGGTTACTTAACTCGTCGTTTAGTTGACGTGGCATAAAGACTTAGTCATCATTGCTGATGACTGTGGTACATCTGAAGGTATCGTAATGACACCTCACATTGAAGGTGGCGACGAGAAAGTGCCATTACGCGAACTTGTATTAGGTCGTAGCAGCAGAAAGATGTATTAAAACCGGGTACAAATGAAGTGTTAATCGCACGTAACACATTGATTGATGAAAATTATGTGACGTGATCGATGAAAACTCTGTAGATAGTATCAAAGTACGTTCTGTTGTAACTTGTGATACTGACTTTGGTGTAGCGAAATGTTGCGGTCGTGACCTTGCACGCGGTCACTTAATCAACCAAGGTGAAGCAGTAGGGTTATCGCGGCACAATCAATCGGTGAGCCGGGCACTAGTTAACCATGCGTACGTTCCACATCGGTGGTGCAGCACCTGCAGCTGCGAAAAGAATCTAGCGTACAAGTGAAAAACAACGGTACGATTAAGTTAAGCAATGCGAAATTCGTTACAAACAAAGACGGTAAGTTGGTATTAACTTCACGTAATACTGAATTAACTGTTATCGATACTTTCGGTCGTACTAAAGAAAACTATAAAGTGCCTTACGGTGCAGTGTTATCGAAAAATGATGGCGCAGAAGTAACCGTTGGTGAAATCGTTGCAAACCGATCCGCATACCATGCCGGTTATCTCAGAGGTGGCGGGTCGCATCCAATTTAGCGACATCGTAGATGGTTTTAACCGTTACTCGTCAAACAGATGAATTAACAGGTTTATCATCAATCGTTGTTCAAGATGTGGGTGAACGTGCAACTGCAGGTAAAGACTTACGTCCAGCATTACGCTTAGTGGATAGCAACGGTAATGACATCTTAATTCCAGGTACCGATGTTCCAGCGCAATACTTCTTACCAGGTAAAGCGATTGTGACTTTAGATGATGGTGTTGAGATTGGTGTGGGTGAAGCGTTAGCGCGTATTCCACAAGAGTCTGTAGGTACCAAAGATATTACCGGTGGTCTTCCACGCGTTGCAGACTTATTCGAAGCACGTAAACCGAAAGAGCCAGCAATCTTGGCGGAAATCTCAGGTATCGTTTCATTCGGTACAGAAACCAAAAGGTAAACGCCGCTTAGTGATTACTCCAGCAGAAGGTGAAGCATACGAAGAAATGATTCCAAAGTGGCGCTGGCTCAACGTATTTGAAGGCGAAATGGTACAACGTGGTGATGTGATCTCAGATGGTGCAGAAACACCACATGATATCTTACGTTTACGTGGCGTACACGCAGTAACCGACTACATCGTTAACGAAGTTCAAGAAGTTTACCGCTTACAAGGGGTAAAAATTAACGATAAACATATCGAAGTTATCGTTCGCCAAATGTTACGTAAAGCTGTTATCACTAACGCTTACGATAGCGAATTCCTCGAAGGGGAACAAGTTGAAGTAGCACGCGTGAAAATTGCAAACCGCAAACGTGCAGAAGAAGGCAAACCATTGGTAGAATTTGAACGTGAATTGCTTGGTATTACCAAAGCATCACTTGCAACTGAGTCATTCATCTCAGCAGCATCGTTCCAAGAAACTACACGAGTGTTAACTGAAGCAGCTGTGGCAGGTAAACAAGACGAATTACGTGGCTTGAAAGAGAACGTTATCGTAGGTCGTTTAATCCCAGCCGGTACTGGTTTTGCATACCACAAAGCACGTGCAGAAAAACGTGCCGCGGCAGCAGCAGGACAAGCGGTTGATTTTGCAGAAACTTTTGCAAACCCAACCAACAGCTTTGCTACTGATGCTGACATCGAAGCTGAATTTGAATTCGTGGCTGATGATGCAACCCAAAGCCTTGCTGCGTTATTAAATGCAGAAATGGAATCGGAAGAGAAGTGATAAGGTGGCTAAAAGCCCACTGTTAAGAGATAGAGCTCTCAGAGCTGGAAAGTTTTGAGGGCTTTTAATTAGATTAATTTAACTTAATTATTGTATGCTAGGCTGATGTCGATAAATATATAACTCTAATTTTTCCTTTTATACGGCATTCTGTATTGAATTTATATATTGTTCACCCCTCAAAATATAGGATATATTTTTGTTGATTCATATCCTCTAAAATTATTTCATTAACAGAGAAGTAATTCTTACCATCTTTTAAAAACTAACGTATATTGATCTAACAGCTCTATTTTTTCTTGACTTTATTTGTAAGGAACAGGACATTTTTCCTTGGTTAGGAGTATTTTCATATATAACTTGAATCACTTTTTAATAAGCTTTGTTTCTTGTTTTCTGTATTTGAATAAAATCACCTTTCTTAATATATATTTGATTAATAAAATATAGTTTTATTTCTTTAATTAGTCGTACAAAGAAAGAAACTAGTATTTTAGCATTTGTTCTTTATTTTAAAAATATTGATGATTTACCTGTATGAGCATATTCATTTCTTTGAGTCAACGATCGTGATATGGCATTAATTATGTCATGAGGTTTATTTTTCTTGTGTATACAGATATCATCAACAGTAAAAAGCTATGCCAGAATTTCTTATTTTTCTATACAATAATGTATCTTATTATTATTCAATAATAATGTACTAAACAAATCAATATTGAATCCTACATTAGCCAGTAATGTTTCAGCAGATGAAAAGTTTAGATTATTTGTGCTTATTATTATTTTACTTTAAAACCAAATGGCCATCATTATTAATATCTATTTTTCTAGCCCTTTTATAGCATTTCATTAAATAAATAATTTATTGTTGACTTAGTAAATAATACCTTTCTATATTCTTCGTATATATGTATATGCTTTTTCTTAAAAATTGCTCCCAGTTTGAATATATATCAATTATAAATATTTTATTGATAATTTCTCTGTACTTTACTTCTTCCCAGAAATCCCCCTGATTTTTATAAGGTTAAAGATTAATTCTATTTTTCACGGAGTTCTTTTTATATTATCTGTATGTTCTCTCGCAATATTTTCTATTTTAACCATTTTTAGCTCTCTCGAATAACTCTAGTATTAGTTCAATTCTTGTTCTTACATTACTTAATGATGTGTATTTTCCATTGAACTTATTTTGGTTATTTTCTATAATTTCTCTTTTTGCTTTATTAAGATTATTAAGCGAAATATTACCGTTCTCACTGTTCTCTATATGAAGCGGCAGATGCTATCATAATAGCATCATATAACATTTTTTCTGGCTTTTTCTTTAAGTTATAGAATGCTTTCTCACCAAATGTTGCTTTAACAAAATCAATTGTTCTCTCAAATAGATCTTTAATGTGGCTATATCTGAACTTGTAAATCTAGATGATATAGACATATATTTATCAAGAACCTCTTTAGTACTTAATGATAAGTGTGAGCATGTGCACTTTTATAGGAAAAACCTTAGAATCATTTCTTGATTCTAACATTCTTTTTATCATTTTTCCGACATTGGATATAAAAAGCAGAAAATCAGAATTATTACATAGTTCTTTTATCAAATGATTAAATTCGCTTTCAGAATATAATGCACTTTATTTCTTGGGCTTCAAGAGTCTCTCCTCCAGTATTCAGTCTCTCAAAATAAACTGTTTAAGCTCTAATTCTCTATTGAATTATTAGTAGAGTCTTTTTAATAAGATGATAGCAGATAAGAATCTTCTATCTAAGCGATCTTTAAATTCTTCTGGCAATTCACTGTATATCATCCCATTAAGTTCTTCAAAGATTTCCATTCCAGTTAGTCTAAAATTGATCCTTATAAAGGATAACAATGTACTAATTCTCTGTCTTCCATCAACGACTTCATAGTTTGCATACTTTACTCATATAGAAATACTGGAGGAACGGGGGATATTCATCATAAAACTTTCAATTAGTTTTGATTTTTCTTTCTTCCTTCCATACTTCTTTTCTCTGATAGTTAGGATCTCAGAATATATTTTTAAGCTTTTTCAAAAATATCATTTATACTCGCTAGAGGATATCTAGCTATTCAGTAACAATTTTATTATCAAATTCTCTATAATTTTGTTTTGAACTGTTTAAATCTAGAGAAAGAACATTATTATAATCAAACATAAATAATCCTATTTTATTAACATTGATTTTTGCTTAAATACTAATATACCTTAAAGGAAATTATTTAAAAAGTTTTATTAGTTAGGGTATCAGTCAATCCTCCCAAATCAACCCGTCAATTCTCTGAAATTCCTTCCATTATGTGTTACTAACACCGCATTTATAGCCAAAGCATGGCAAGCAATCTATAAATCATTACTACCAATTGGTGCACCTTGTAGCTTTAAGTTATTTGCCCATTTTCCATAATATCCACAAATTCATTTATTGATAAACAACGGAAATTCGTTGTGTTATTTGGTTGATTTTCTCTAGTGCTTTTTCAGTATTCGCACTACTATTCGCACCTTTAAGTAACTCGGCATAAGTCACAAAACTCATCACAAGTTAATCTTGAGGCATTAGTTGAGCCACTTTTTCTGCAACTGAAAGCGGTCTATTTTTCATTAAATAAACTCAAAAATATTGGTATCAAGCATATAAATCATAATGAATCACGTTCCTGTGGCGGTGCAACATCTCGATTTTCTAACGCTTCAATAAAATTTTCATCAAATCCTTCAAATCAGCTCAGAAATTTCATATCTGCTTTTAGGTTTAAAAGGTCGCAAAATAATACACTATTTTCCCATGTAGAATTTCTACAGTATCCACATCGAAACGAAAAAGCGACAGGAATTCTGACCGTGGCTGTTGCCACTTTGAAAAACTTTGTCATCATAGCATATACTCTGCATATATTTGTTTCTATCAGTATACTACAGATAGCGTGATTTTATAAAAACAATCAATATTATAATTCTTGAAATTCAAAATACAGGAGGCCTCTATGACCATCTCAACTAATTTCTCCCATCTCCCAAATATGCCTATCACCTCCGCAGTTCTAACCCAACTTGCAGCTCAACACTACCACGCATATTTATCTGCTGAACAGGTCAAAACACTTTGTGAACAATTCCAACTTTCTCAAATTGACTTTGCCTTTAGCTTGTTTGCCCGTTGCAGCCTGTTATTCCAAAGCGCCAATTTCTGAATTTTATGTAGGGGCGATTGCTATTGGTGAGTCTGGAAATTTTTATTTTGGCGCGAATCAAGAATTTGAAAGCGTCTCTATTGGGCAAACTGTTCATGCTGAACAATCTGCACTGATGCATGCTTGGCAGATGGGCGAAAAACGTATTACAGATGTGGTAGTCAATTACACACCATGCGGGCATTGTCGCCAGTTTATGAATGAGCTAAATTCAGCGCCGACATTGCGAATTCATTTGCCGCATAGTCAAAATAATGCACTCCATAGCTATTTACCTGATGCATTTGGCCCTCGTAATTTGAATATTACCGATTGTTTATTTGATGGGCCAACGCCAACAACACAACCTGCTAATTTGACGGAAGCAGCGATTGAGGCGGCTCGCTCAAGTTATGCGCCTTATAGTCATTTACAAAGTGCTGTTGCGTTACAAGCCGGGGAGCGTATTATTACAGGACGTTATGCGGAAAAATGCGGCGTTTAACCCAAGTATGTTACCTTTGCGAAAATGCGCTGAATTTCACCGTTTGCGAGAGAAACTGCGCCGATCTCGCGTGTTGTGTTGGCAGAAAATCAGTCAAAATTAAGCACGAAAAGAGTACTTTTGCATTGGTGAAAGCAGAATTGGGCTTAGAAGCGGAATACATTACTTTTTAATTCTTTTACAAGAAATTAACGAAATCAGACCGCTTTGCATTGTAAGCAAGTCTGAATTTCTGTATAATTCTATCCTTTTGGTAAATGAATTCGCAAATTTCTGGAGAAGAACATGGCTCGTGTGACTGTTCAAGAAGCCGCTGAAGTAATCGGCAAACCGTTTTGACTTAATTTTAATTGCAGCGCGTCGCGCAAGACAACTTCAACTTCGTTCGTGAGCCGTTGGTTGATGAAGAAATGATAAACCAACGGTCAGTTGCGTTACGTGAGATCGAACAACGCTTAATTAACCGTGAGATTATGGATCAAATCGAAAAATAACGATGCGATTCAACAAGATATTGCAGAAAAAGAAGCGATTTCTTTCCTAGCGGATGTCTCAAGCGAACGCTGAGTAAATTATATTTCATCAAAAATATTGATAATGGACAATAAATAGTCTTGCAAGCGGTCGGAATTTCCGTCAAATTTGCGACATTGATTGTCCATTTTTATCTTATAAGAAGTAAGAAGGTGTCCCGTGTATCTTTTTCGAACCTTTAGAACGCATTATTCAAGGCTATTTGCCGGCAGAAAAATTGAATTAGTCAGACGTGCTTTTGTCATTGCGCGTGATGCACACGAAGGGCAAACTCGTTCAAGTGGTGAGCCATATATTACTCATCCTGTGGCGGTAGCATGCATTATTGCAGAAATGAAGCTTGACCATGAGGCGGTAATGGCAGCACTTTTGCATGATGTGATTGAAGATACACCTTTACACCGAAGAACAGTTGGCGAACGAATTTGGTTCAAGCGTGGCGGATATTGTGCAAGGCGTGTCTAAATTAGATAAGCTAAAATTCCGAACGCGCCAAGAAGCACAGGTAGAAAACTTCCGTAAGATGATTTTGGCGATGACCAAAGATATTCGTGTGGTGCTGATTAAGCTCGCAGACCGCACGCATAATATGCGCACATTAGGTTCATTACGCCCAGATAAACGCCGCCGTATTGCTAAAGAGACTCTGGAAATTTATAGTCCATTAGCGCATCGTTTAGGTATTGAACATATTAAAAACGAGTTAGAAAACCTCTGTTTGCAGGCAATTTATCCGCATCGTTATAACATCTTAAAAACGGGGATTGAGATGGCGCGTAGTTCGCGTCAAGATTTGATTGCGAAAATCACCCATGAAATTGAGAACCGTCTTGCAGAAGTGGGCATTCCTGCACGAGTGTATGGACGTGAAAAACACCTCTATGCGCTTTATCAAAAAAATGCTACGTAAAGAACAGCATTTCCACTCGATTTTAGATATTTATGCTTTCCGTATTGTGGTGGATACCGTCGATAATTGCTACCGTGTGCTTGGACAAATGCATGCATTGTATAAACCACGTCCTTACCAAGTAAAGATTATATTGCAGTGCCGAAAACTAACGGATATCAGTCTTTGCAGACTTCAATGATCGGACACAAAGGTGTGCCGATTGAAGTGCATATTCGTACCGAAGAGATGGATCAAATGGCTGAACTGGGTGTGGCAGCATTCTGGCAATATTCGGAAGATAAATCGCACTCAACTAGTGTGCAACAACGTGCGCAACGCTGGTTACAAAGTATTGTTGAATTACAACAAAGTGCGGGTAATACCGAAGAATTTATCGAGTGTGAAATCTGATTTATTCTCAAACGATATTTATGTCTTCACACCAAAAGGTCGAATCGTTGAATTGCCAGCACGTGCAACAGCGTTAGATTTTGCCTATGCGGTACATTCAGATATTGGCGATTGTTGTGTTGGGGCGATTGTTGATCATGCACCTTATCCAATTTCTCAACCGTTACAATCAGGACAAACCGTAGAGATTTTAACCGAGCCAGGGAAACATCCATCCGTCTGGTTGAAATTTGTGGTAATAGTAAAGCAAAAGCGAAAAATCCGTACACTTAAACATAATGGTGAATGGTTGGACGACGAACAAGCGGTCGAAAAACCAGAATTTATTGAAACGAATATTGTATTGGAAATTAAAGATCAGCCGGGGGTATTGGCAAAGTCTTACTAACACTATTGCGGCTTCAAACAGCAACATTGGTGAAGTGGTTAGCCGCCCAATGGAAAAACGGAAATTATAAAGTAAGCCTCCGTATTGCTGTGACTGACAACGCATTTATAGTGGTTATTCAAAAATTCAGCAAAAATTAAGCGGTGTAGTAAAAGTCTCAAAAGCTTAATTAAAATTGGATTAAATAGATATGGCAAGTGGAAACACTTGCCATTTTGTTTTTTTAATTTCGAATTATTCTGCTTTTTCGACCCACGCTGAATAATAAAAATCATTATGAGGCTTAATATAAAGCCAGTACCGGCACCAGCGCCAATCCATTTAATATAATCAAACGGGACAGCCTCAATTTTAGGCATTTGTACAAAACGGAATGCGACTAACTGATTATCAAGCGGAGAAACAGATTGCATCATTTTCAATTTGTTTTCCCATGAAGCGTCAATTTTAGATTCAGCTGCAGCTTTAACTTGTTGGAAAAAGTACTTTCCATTTCGCCACTAAATCTTGGTTGAGCTTCTCTTTGGTTTTCGTGTTAATAAAACGAATGTAATCCCCAATTAAACTTTCAGCTTGTAGTGCACTAAGTGAGCTAACACTAAGCGTGTCATTGGTAAAAGAAATAGATTTTTCGACCGCTTGTACTAATGTAGCAACCGGTTTATTTTCTAATGCAGCTTGTTGTTTGATTGGTTCATATTGCGTTAAAAATTCCTGACGAAGTTGAGCGTCATTTACCATTTTTGAATTCAGCATAACTTTGCGCGCCAGTTTGAGCCTCAATTTTACTTAAATCGGCGGCATTTTCTGCACGCTGACTAAACTATAAGTCGATGATAAAGAAAGATAATTACCAAGTTCAGCAGTTTTTGGGGCTTCAAATTTAGTCACAGCTTGCCATTGTGTAGGCAAAACAAGGCTTGCACCGTATCCCACACCAGCACCTACTGCGGTAAGTAATAAAATGGCAAAAATTGACGAAACATAATTTAATTCTCCTGAATGTGTCTTGCGCGTTTCATACGGCGTACAAAACGAGTAATTTTTCCAAGCGCGAACGATAGAGTAAGCATAAAGGAAGAAAAAGTAAAATGAAACCTAATACCATCATCGATTGGCTCCAGTAATAAATTTCACCCATAACACCAATGGTTGCACAAATGGCGGCCCAGAAAACAATCACGGCAAGCGCTTGGCGTGAAGTCAATCCGCGCGCATCAATAGGTGATGTAGGGTGCAAGCGGTCTGGTCTGAATGGGCTTTTACCTTTTTAAGACGGCGGAAAATCACCGCAACCATATCAATTAGAGGCACAGCAATGAGCCAGAGTCCAGTGATTGGGCTAATCGCATGGCCTTGACCTTGGGTGCTTAATAGCAACATCCAAATAATAGTAAAGCCGATTAAAGTACTTCGAGTCTCCCATAAACACTTTCCATTTTTGCACCGAAAAACGCTGAGGTTAAACATTGCATAAGGAATGAGTGTGAGGATAATTGCTAAACACCAGTAAGCGATAGCATGTTCTTGGTTTATCCACATCAGTGCACCGATGCCAGCAAAGCTCACGCTAGATAGACCAGCTAATAAACCATCAATACCATCGACCATATTAAAGGCGTTAATTACGCCAATAGTGATGAATACCGTAAAAATTAGGCTGAAAAAGCCAAGTTTAATGCTAAAAGGTGCGATAATTTGCCCAAGGCTTTCGAGTTCCAGACCACTATAAATCCATAGCGCCTGCAAGTATGGCTGGATACCTGCACGTAGTGCGGGGCTGATGTCAAAACGGTCGTCAAGTACACCGATAATCAGCAAAATGGTCAGAAAGCAGGTAAAAGTCCAGGTAGCGGAAGCGTATCGGCTTGGAATGCATAAAAGAGTGAGTACCAGAAACAGTGCAATGCCGCCAATGAGAGGAATAAAAACCTTGATGGCGTTTACGAAAGTTTGGTTTGTCAATCAATCCAACTTTTTCGGCAACAGGACGCATAAAAATTAAAGTCGCATAAAGAAACGACGACTACCGCTAAAAAGTGAGCCACATATTCCGTTTTTCTCATCAATGATTATTATGAAAATAGGGCGCCAGCATAGCATAAAGGGCAAAATTTAAAAATTCTTTTAGGCAAATTATAGGCTTTTACGTAAAATAGCGGTTAAATTTTAAGATTATTTTGCAAAGGAAAATTATGTCAAAAATCAGCACAACTATTTGAAAAAGCACAAAAGTCATTCCTGGTGGGGTAAATTCACCTGTGCGTGCATTTAAAGGCGTCGGTGGCACACCTGTTTTTTTATTGAAAACAGAAGAGTGCTTATATTACCGATAGCGATGGTAAAAATATATCGATTATGTTGGTTCATAGGGCCCAATGGTGTTAGGGCATAACCATCCGGCAATTATTGATGCCGTCCTAAAAAGCTGTGCCAAATGGCTTAAGTTTTGGGGCACCAACAGAAAGCGAAATTACCTTAGCAGAATTGGTCTGCAAATTAGTGCCATCTATTGAATTAGTTCGTATGGTTAGTTCAGGCACTGAAGCCACAATGTCAGCCATTCGCTTGCTCGCGGTTATACTGGACGCGATAAAATCATTAAATTTGAAGGTTGTTACCACGGGCATTCAGATTCTTTGTTAGTAAAAAGCAGGTTCTGGTGCTTTAACATTAGGTCAACCAAGTGGTCCGGGTGTGCCAGCAGATTTTTGCGAAACATACTTTAACTTGTACCTATAACGATTTAGACTCAGTTAAACAGGCATTTGAACAATATCCGAATGACATTGCTTGTTTAATTATTGAACCTGTAGCGGGCAATATGAACTGTATTCCACCAAAAAGCAGGATTTTTACAAGGCGTGCGTGAGTTATGTGATCAATATGGTGCTGTTTTATTATTGATGAAGTGATGACTGGTTTCCGCGTGGCATTAGGTGGCGCACAATCTTATTATGGCGTGAAACCAGATTTAACTACGTTAGGCAAAATTATCGGTGGCGGTATGCCAGTAGGGGCTTTCGGCGGTAAAAAAGAAATTATGGAATTTATCGCGCCAACGGGGCCGGTTTATCAAGCGGGTACACTTTCAGGTAACCCTATTGCAATGGCAGCGGGTTTGGCATGTTTAACGGAATTATCAAAAGCGGGCAATGAAGAAAAATTGGCTGCTCAAACTAAAACCTTAGCTGAAGGATTAAAAGCTTTAGCAGATAAACATAGTGACCATTTACTGTGCAATATGTTGGCGGAATGTTCAGCTTGTTCTTTACGGAACAACAAGAAATCACGGATTTCAATCTGTGATGAAATGTGATGCTGCAAAAATTTAACCGTTTCTTCCACTTAATGTTAGAGCAAGGTGTTTAGTTTAGCACCATCAGCTTTTTGAAGCAGGCTTTATGTCGCTTGCGCATACGGATGCAGAACATTCAAGCGACTTTAGCGGCGGCGGATCGTGCTTTTGCACAATTGAAATAACGACAAGCGGTTCAATTTTTGTAGAAGTTTTTGCAAAAATAAGATCGTGATGTAAACCGAAAATCTCCATTGAATTTTAATTTAATGGAGATTTTATTTTCTAAAAGTTGTCGAATATGGCAGTTTACTTCAAGTTTTCTCCAAAAATTGCTTAGTTTTTGTTACAATTCTTCCCATTTCCGATTTTAAATAGATTGACAGAAATATGACGAATATCAGTACTTTTAACCGAACTTAGGGCGCGTGTCATTTTAAACGCATTGTTACGCTATGGCGTCAAACACATCTGTATCGCACCGGGTTCTCGCTCAACACCTTTGACTTTAGAAGCAGTATTGCTTCAACAGCAACATCAAGTGACTTGCCATACGCATTTTGATGAGCGTGGGCTTGGCTTTTTTGCGTTAGGGATGGCAAAAGCGAGCAATGCACCGGTCGTGGTCATTACGACTTCTGGCACAGCAGTGGCGAATTTATATCCGGCAGTCATTGAAGCAAGTCTTACCCAACATAAACTGATTGTGATTTCTGCTGATCGTCCACAAGAGTTAATCGGTTGTGGCGTAAATCAAGCAATTGAACAACCTGGGATTTTTGCAAATTACCCTGTTGCGACTTTAAACTTACCAGCAAGCCCAGATTATGCACCAAATTGGTTAGTTGGAGCTGTGGAACAAGCTTGTGTCACGCAAAACCAACAAGGTGGTGTTGTGCATATTAACGCGCCTTTTGCAGAGCCACTTTATGAGGCGGATGAATCAGCCATTGGAACCAATCCGTGGTTAAGACCGATTATTAGCTGGTTAAGCAATCCGGAAGCAAAAATGATTGATAGTCAAAAAAATTCAAAGCGAAGTTTCTATGCATGCTAACTGGGACTACTGGCGCACTAAGCGTGGTGTGATTATTGTCGGTAAATTGCCAGTTGAGCAAGGACTTGGTAGTAAAAACTGGGCGGAAACTCTCGGTTGGTGTATGTTGACCGATGTTCAATCTTCGGTAGATGCGAGTTTGCCATATGCTGACATTTGGCTTTCAAACAAAATTGTGTTTGATAAATTACAACAAGCGGATATCGTCATCCAATTTGGTACGCAAATTGTCAGTAAACGCGTGAACCAGTTCTTAGAAGCATTTAAAAGGCGAATTCTGGCAAGTCGATGAGCATCCAAACTATCTCAATCCATATTCGCATCAGCAAACCCGTTTTATTTCAAAAGCGCATCATTTCTTGCGTGTTCATCCACCGCTTCGTCAGAAACCGTGGTTGTTTGAACCGTTAGCGTTATCTCAGTTCTGCGGTAAGTTTATTGAAAGTCAAATTGGTGGCGCATTAAATGAAGCTTCACTCGCGCATCACATTCAAGATGTGTTAGCCGTAAATGGCAATTTATTCTTAGGTAATAGCTTATTTGTGCGTTTTGGTTGATGCTTTATGTAAATTACCAGAAGGCTATCCAGTTTATACCAATCGTGGCGCAAGCGCGTTGATGGGCTGATTGCAACCATGGCTGGCGTGGCGGTTGCGAGTGAACGTCCGACTGTGGGCGTGGTGAGGCGATATTTTCTGCCTTACATGATCTAAATTCGTTAGCGCTACTGAGCCAAGTGCAACATCCTAGCATTCTGTTTATTGTGAATAACAGTGGTGGGGCAATTTTTCGATATGTTGCCAGTTTCACCAGCAGTTAAAGACCCTTATTATCGCTTATCGCATAATTTAGAATTTGCGCAAGTTGCGGCAATGTTTGGGCTTGAATATATCCGTCCATTTACTTGGGCAGATTTGAAAGTCAAACTGAAACAGGCTTACGGACGTAAAGGGGTAACTGTCGTTGAAATTAAAGTGAATGAGAATGACGGCAGCAACTTGTATAAATCGCTGTTAAAACAAATTTCACAGGCGGAACTTGCCTAATGCTTGCCTATCAATGGCATGCAGAAACTGGGCAACCTATGGTATTTTTACATGGGTTGCTTGGTTCTCAACAAGATTGGCAAGCGGTGCTCACGATTTTGCAAAACTTTCCGCAAATCCGACCGCTTACTATCGATCTTCCCTTGCATGGCAAGAGTGTGCGAACACCTTGTCATAGCTTCGAACAAAGCTCGGGCATTATTGCACCAAACCCTTTCTCAATTGATTCAGAGCCGTTTATCTTGGTGGGGTATTCGCTGGGTGGACGATTGGCGTTGGATTATTACGTAATCAGCCAAATCCTTATTTACAGCAGAGTTTTTAGAAGGCGCGAATATTGGGCTAAAAACGGACGCTGAACGAAATGCGCGTCAGCAAAACGATGCTGCTTGGGCACAACGTTTTTTGCAATGAACCCATGCCAGAGGTATTGGAAGCGTGGTATCAACAGCCTGTGTTTTCACATTTAAGCGCAGACAAGCGGTCAGATTTGATTGAAAAACGGCAAAATAATTGCGGTAAGGCGATTGCACAGATGTTAGAGGCAACGAGTTTGGCTAAACAGCCTGATTTTTCCTTCAATTACCACGGTCAAACATACTAATTAGTATTGGCGGTATGATAAAAAAATTTCGGCAGATGGCAGAACAGCATAGCTTGCCGATGCATTTAATTTCAACGCGGGGCATAATGCGCACGAAAAGCCCGAAAGCATTTGTCGAAGTGCTTTGCCAAAGCGCTTCAAAAATAAAGCGTAATTAGCTTTGTGTTAGCATTTGCAGTGAGCCAGATACCTAAAATCGTTAATAACACGCCACCCAAAGATGAAGGCCAAGTGTGAACGCGGCTTCGCCATATTTTCCAATCAATAATTTTTCGCTTAATTCGGCAGAAAAAAACTTGAAAAAGTGGTAAAACTGCCAAGAAAACCAGTAATAAACAACAATTTTTGATTATCGCCCAGTGATAATCCCATCGCTATTCAATTAAGAAACAACCTAGCCAATTTGCAATGAGCGTCCCGAATGCCACGCTAGAAAATAGTGGATTGAGGACGAGGTCCAATTCCCCAACGTAGCAATGCGCCCATCACGGCACCTAGTGAAATTAACAAGATATTCATTTTACACCAAAAATAAGATGGGAATTAAATTCATCACACCCATAGTCGCAATGGCCAGTAATAAACGTGAAGCACCAAAAATAAAACCACAGTTGGTGCCGTTATCAAATTTTACCAACAGATTCGCAATCGCGGTAAGCGCATAAACCTCAATGATAGTAAATACTACTAGGTAAGCATAAGCGGTATAAACGGATAAGAATTGCAGGGTAGAAACCATGGCACAATCATGCCTAATGCTAATAGCGGTGCGACCCAAACCACTTGTGATCAGGTTAAGTTGATTCGGCGAGAGAATTCGCTTTGCAATAATACGGTTAATAAGCCATTAACGAACAATGCAATTGAGGGAGTGTTCTAGCATACCAATTTCTGGTCAAATAAAAAAATGGAAAAAGCACGAAAAACGAAGTCGCAATCGAAAGCGGAATGAACAGCATTAAATGTACTTGTAAAAATTCTTTGGTAATGATTTCTCGAATTTGTGCAAAGCGAAATTTAACCAGTGTTTGAACGGTTTGGATTTGATAAAACGGCTTAATCATCAGTAAAAAAAGAATCAGCTCAATGCTAAAGCATAGCCAAATTAGCCAATCGATATGTTCAGTACGAATAAAAGGAATCACAAGCAATGGAGCAAACATGGAAGACATTGAGGTAACTTTTAAGTATTTGCCTTGCAAGCGAGTTTTCTGAGCATATTCTTCTCCAGCAAGTGCAAGTAAACAGGCTTTAGCATTAGTGCCAAATAGGCAACTTCCTAGCCCAAAACAAGTGGTTGCAAGCAAGAGTATTAGGTAGTGGTTTGCGCTTAAGAAGAAAATGTAGCAACACATCAAGTAAACAGCCTAATAACATCATTTTCGCTTCAAACCATAGCGGTCACCTAAAATGCCAGCCAGAATGGCTAACGCTTGGTTACAGAAAAAGAGCAATGAGAGTGAAAAAGGCAATTTCACTATTGCTTAAACCTTTGCCTTTTTAAATAAACAAAAAAGACGGTTTGCATTGAAAAAGGCCAATGTTGAGAAAAAGCGGCGTATGAGTAATAAATTTTGCAGTGGCATAAATAAGATAAATTTCCGAAAATAAGCACTGATCTTACCGCTTTTCGTTATAATTGGGCAATTTTTAGTTTGAGAGAATCATGTGAAAATCGGATTTTTATCTTGGCATGATGTCAGGGACAAGCCTTGATGGTGTGGATTTAGCCCTCATGGATTTTGCAACATTCCCACCAAAATTGACCGCTTGTGAAATGGTCGCCATGCCAGTAGCGTTGAGACAAGTGTTAACACTGTTATTAAAAGGGAAACATCGTTACAAAACTTAGGGGAAATCGATCATCAGTTAGGCAAACTTTACGCCGATTGTGTCAATCAGTTTCTGGCTAAAAATAGCTTGAAACCCGAGCAAATTCAGGCGATTAGCTGCCATGGGCAAACGGTATGGCATGCACCAACAGGGGAAAATCCGTTTACCATGCAAATTGGAGATATGCATTATTTAGCAGCGAAAACGAATATTACAGTCGTAGGGGATTTTCGCCGAAAAGATATGGCAATGGGAGGACAAGGCGCTCCGTTGGTTCCAGCTTTCCATGAGGGTATTTTTGCCGATAAAAATAGGCTCACAGTAGTTTTAAACATTGGTGGAATTTCAAACATTTCAGTATTAGCACCAAATCAACCAACCATTGGTTATGATGTGGGCGTCGGAAATGCGCTATTAGATGCTTGGATTGAGCAACATCAAGGTAAACGTTATGATAAAAATGGAGCTTGGGCGAGTAGTGGTAAAGTATTGGAACCATTATTAGCGGCATTGCTAGATGAACCTTTTTTCCAACAAACTCCACCGAAAAGCACGGGGCGTGAATTGTTTAATTTGAAGTGGCTAATGGAAAAAATTGCAAAAGTTTTTCCAAATTCGACCACTTGTTTGCCACAAGATATTCAAAGAACGTTAGTCGAATTTACTGTGCAAGGTATTGCTCACCACCTAAAATTGCTAATAGTGAAAAGTCTAACCTTTTACTTATTTGTGGTGGCGGGGTTCATAACCCATTGATTTTAAATAGATTGTCAGAAATATTGCCTGATTGGACGGTTGCATCGACTTCAGAATACGGACTCGATGCAGACTATGTCGAAGCAGCCGCTTTTGCATGGTTAGCTTATCGTCGAATGCATAATTTGCGAGTAATTTGCCTTCTGTGACTGGTGCAAGTCGAGCTGTCAGTCTGGGGGCTGTTTATCCTAAAAATGAATAATGAGAAAAATATGAATAAGAACGCATTATTACAACAACTAAATCAACTAATTACTGAACAGCGTAATCCGAACTCTATGCAATTAGATTCACTTTCAGCACAAGAATTAGTAGCTTTAATTAACCGTGAAAGATCAACAGGTTGCTTTAGCTGTGGAAAAGTGTTTACCACAAATTGCCTCAGCGGTTGAAAAGATTGTTGCGGCTTTTTGAACGTGGTGGACGATTAGTTTATATGGGGGCAGGAACAAGTGGGCGATTAGGGGTGCTAGATGCTTCTGAATGCCCTCCAACTTATGGCGTGAAACCAGAAATGGTCGTTGGTCTGATTGCGGGCGGCGATTATGCATTACGCCACCCAATTGAAGGTGCAGAAGATAATGTGCAGCAAGGACAAGCTGATCTTGAGGAGATTGATTTTTCTGCTCGAGATGTGTTGGTGGGAATCGCGGCTGAGTGGTCGTACGCCTTATGTGCTAGGGGGCATTGAATTATGCAGAAACAATTAGAGTGCAACCACAGTTTCCATTGCAAGTAATCCAAATAGTAAAATGGCAGAAGTTGCTGATATTGCGATTGAAACCGTAGTGGGGCCAGAAGTATTAACAGGCTCAAGCCGAATGAAATCGGGCACAGCACAAAAGTTAGTATTAAATATGTTAACCACGGCCTCGATGGTGTTAATTGGCAAATGCTACCAAAAATTTAATGGTGGATGTTCAAGCAAGTAACGAAAAACTTAAAGCGCGGGCGCTGAAAAATTGTGATGGAAGCGACAGAATGTGATAACGAGACTGCAGCTAATATACTCGCTAAAGCAAACGGAAAAAGTAAAATTAGCCATTTTGATGCAATTAAGCGGATTAGATGCGTTAGAAGCGCAAAGTCTGTTAGATAAATCAAACGGTAAATTACGCCAAGCGTTAGTTAAATAAGAAAAAAATGGAAGGAAACCTTCCATTTTCTCTATTCATTACTACACTCGGAAATCGCGTTTACGAATCCCTAATGCGAATAAGGCACCAAAATAACAAATGGCAGCTAATACAATCAACCATGCTAACCAATAAACTTTTGTGAAGGTTTGCCATACTATGCCAGCCTTCTAGTGCTGGAAGAAATAAGACACTGCTGCACCCATTAAGCTAGCAGCAATCGCCACTTTTAAGGTAAAAGAAACCTGTTTTGCTTGAAAGCTGATAAATGCCTTGTTTATGTAACTGACGATATAATAATGAAGCATTAATGGCTGCTGATAATGCAGAGGCCATTGCTAATCCTAAATAACCAAAAGGAATAGCTAACAAGCCAAAACACATGTTACTAGCGGTTGCAATGAGTCCAATTTTTACAGGTGTCTTGGTATTCTGATTAGCGTAAAAACCATTAGCTAAAATGCTAATTAACATATAGCTATTAAGCCCTAAACACATAATCCATAATGCATGTGAAGTTGAAACAACATCAGCAAGGGTAAATTTTCCTCGCATAAAAAAATGGTCATAATCATTGGTTGTGCTAAAACAGCAATACCAACCATCGCTGGAATGCCAAGTAATAGCACCATGCGAATACCCCAATCTAACGTATTTTTGAAAATCTTCACGGCGTTGTGTTTCTGCTAAATCTTTTTGTTTTGCGATTTTAGAGAGTGTTGGTAACACGACGGTAGATATAGCAATACCGAAAATTCCAAGCGGGAATTCAATTAAGCGGTCAGAATAATAAAGCCATGTAATTGAACCTGTAATAAGAAAACTAGCAATGACTTGATTCAGTAATAGATTGATTTGTGTGACAGAAACACCAAATAATGCGGGGAGCATTAAGGTTCTGACTTTTTCACGCCTTCATCATTCCATGCCCATTTAGGTTTTACCAGTAAACCGGCTTTTTCATAAATGGAATTTGGAATAAAAAAATTGTAGCAAACCACCCTAAGAAAATCCCCCAAGCAAGTGCCACATCTGGACGTTCAAAATAGTGAGCACCAAATAGAGCCATCCCGATCATCGCGACATTAAGTAAAAACTGGGAGAATGCCATGACTCCAAATTTACCAATAGTATTTAGTACCGCACCAGAAAGCGCCACGAAAGTAATAAACCAAAGATAGGGGAAGGTAATTTTTAATAGTAGAGAGGCTTGCGTAAATTTTTCAGCATCCACGCCATCATTTAGCCAATCAATAAACCAACCAGTACCAAAAAGCGCAGCAACGACAGGAGAGGCAACCATCGCAACCAAAGTCACAAAGCGTGACAATCATTCCTAATGAACCAGAAACCTTAGCGACAAATTCGCGCGTTTTATCTAAGTCATTTTTCAGCATTGTATTCAGCTAACACGGGAACAAAAAGCTTTAGAAAACGCACCTTCAGCAAAGAGGCGTCGTAGAAAGTTAGGAATACGGTTGGCAAATAAAAAGACATCAGAAACTGCACCAGCACCGAGCACTCCAGCGACAATCATATCACGGACTAATCCCAAAATACGGGACACTAGCGTTAATGCACTAACTAACACGCCTGATTTTAATAATTTTTGCTCATAGAATTCTCTGTATAAGAAAAGAAGCTTCTTTGGGTTTTTCACTTTTGGTTTTTCGTAGCTATTAAATCTTGGGGTATCCTCTTTATATTAAAGGAAATAATGGCTAATTGAGATAAAAGGGATATTACACGATCACAAAATAGATCCGAAATTTTTATCAGTTTTTATAGGGAAAATCAGAAAAAACTGATAAAATCTCGCCTATCGTTTTCTGGCAAAGAAAAACGGTGTTATTTTTCAAACACGTGTCTCGTTGAAAATGAATTAAAAACTATCGATAACAACATAAACCAATGTTTATGTTTTAATTATTTAACACAGATATTTTAGGAGTTTGACCTTGGCTAATATCAAGTCAGCAAAAACGTGCGGTTCAATCTGAAAAACGCCGCCAACATAACGCAAGCCAACGCTCAATGATGCGCACTTACATCAAAAAAAGTATACGCAGCAGTAGCAACTGGTATCAAAGCAGCTTCAGAAGCAGCTTTCGTTGAAATGCAAAAAGTTGTAGACCGCATGGCGTCTAAAGGTTTAATCCACGCTAACAAAGCTGCTAACCACAAAGCAAAATTAGCAGCGCAAATCAAAAATTAGCATAATTGATTTTTGCAAATTAAAAGAAAACCGACCGCTTGGTCGGTTTTCTTCATCGTACATAGAAAAATTTTTTGCTTGAAAAGCGGTCAAATTTTCTATACAATTTATAAATTATTACGCACAGGGAAACTTGTGCGTATTTTTGTGTAACACATCGTGCTTTTTATCATCGAGAGCAAGTCAAGCTTGCGTTATCACCCTACTAGAGGAAACTTAAAAATGGCAAAAAGTCCAAGCATACGTTAAGTTGCAAGTTGCAGCTGGTATGGCTAACCCATCACCACCAGTTGGTCCTGCATTAGGTCAACAAGGTGTGAACATCATGGAATTCTGTAAAGCATTCAACGCTCGTACTGAAAGCTTAGAAAAGGTTTACCAATTCCAGTTGTTATCACTGTATATGCAGACCGTTCATTTACTTTCGTAACTAAAACTCCACCAGCGGCAGTATTATTGAAAAAGCTGCAGGGTATCAAATCTGGTTCAGGTAAACCGAACAAAAGATAAAAGTGGGTAAAGTAACTTTTGAATCAAATCCGTCAAATCGCTGAAACTAAAGCAGCAGACATGACTGGTGCGACTATCGAAACTAAAAATGAAATCAATTGCTGGTACTGCTCGCTCAATGGGCTTAGTGGTGGAGGAATAATACGATGGCTAAATTGACTAAAAATGAAAGCAATCAAAGCTGGCGTAGATTCTACTAAAGCATATGAAATCAACGAAGCAATCGCAGTATTAAAACAATTCGCGACAGCTAAATTCGTTGAAAGCGTTGATGTTGCAGTAAACTTAGGTATTGACCCTCGTAAATCAGACCAAAACGTTCGTGGTGCAACCGTATTACCACACGGTACAGGTCGTACAGCTCGCGTAGCAGTATTCACTCAAGGTGCAAACGCAGAAGCAGCGAAAGCAGCAGGCGCAGACTTAGTGGGTATGGAAGACTTAGCTGAAGCAGTGAAAAAAGGCGAAATGAACTTTGACGTTGTTATCGCATCTCCAGATGCAATGCGCGTTGTTGGTCAATTAGGGTCAAGTATTAGGTCCACGTGGTTTAATGCCAAACCCGAAAGTTGGTACTGTAACGCCAAACGTTGCTGAAGCAGTTAAAAATGCAAAATCTGGTCAGATTCGTTACCGCAATGATAAAAACGGTATCATCCATACCACTATCGGTAAAGCGGATTTCTCACCTGAGCAATTAAAAGAAAACCTCCAAGCATTGTTAGTAGCTTTAACTAAAGCTAAACCAACAACAGCAAAAGGTATTTTCATTAAGAAAGTAAGCATCTCTACTACTATGGGTGCTGGTGTTGCAGTTGATCAAGCATCACTATAATTTCTAAATAAAAAGTGAAAAAGACCGTACGTTTAGGCGATACGGTCTTTTTATTGCAGAAAAAATGCAATAATCGTTGCTTTTAAAGCGACTCACTGATAAAATTATAAGACTGCCTGCATTGGGTAGGCAGGTTCGTCCCGAAAGGGTGTTTTTTTATTTAACGGAGCACTAATATGATCCAAGAACAGACTATGCTGGATGTTGCTGATAACTCAGGGGCTCGTAGCGTAATGTGTATCAAGGTTCTGGGTGGATCGCACCGTCGTTACGCTGCAATTGGCGACATTATCAAAGTAACCGTAAAAGAAGCAATTCCACGCGGTAAAGTAAAAAAAGGTGATGTGTTAAAAGCAGTTGTTGTGCGCACCAAGAAGGGTGTTCGTCGCCCAGATGGCTCAGTTATTCGTTTCGATGGCAATGCTTGTGTAATTTTAAACAATAACACTGAGCAACCAATCGGTACTCGTATTTTTGGACCTGTGACTCGTGAACTTCGTTCTGAGAAATTCATGAAGATCATTTCATTAGCTCCAGAAGTACTGTGAGGGAATGTAATGGCTGCTAAAATCCGTCAAAATGATGAAGTAATTGTTCTTGCTGGTAAAGACAAAAGGAGCAAACGTGGTAAGGTAACTCAAGTGTTACCAAACGGTAAAGTTATCGTTGAAGGTGTTAAAATTATCACTAAACACGAAAAACCAGTTCCTGCTTTAGGCAAAAGCTGGTGGCTTAGTGAAAAAGAAGCTGCGATTGATGCATCAAACGTTGCAATTTTTAACCTAAAACAAATAAAAGCTGACCGTGTGGGTTTTTAGATTCGAAGACGGCAAAAAGTGCGTTTCTTCAAATCTAATAATGAAATTATTTTAATTAACTGGAGTAATGCGATGGCGAAACTGCATGATTACTACAGAGATACAGTAGTTAATGAATTAAAAGCTAAATTCAACTACTCATCTGTCATGCAAGTCCCACGAATCGAAAAGATTACCCTGAATATGGGTGTGGGTGAAGCATTGACCGACAAAAAACTTTTAGATAACGCAGTAGCGGATCTAACAGCAATCAGCGGTCAGAAACCTTTAATTACTAAAGCTCGTAAATCAGTTGCTGGCTTTAAAATCCGTCAGGGATATCCAATCGGATGCAAAGTGACCCTACGTGGCGAACGTATGTGGGAATTCTTTGAAAGATTGATTACTATCGCTGTTCCACGTATCCGTGACTTCCGTGGTTTAAGTGCGAAGTCATTCGATGGTCGTGGTAATTACAGTATGGGTGTTCGTGAACAAATCATTTTCCCTGAAATCGACTACGATAAAGTAGATCGTGTACGTGGTTTAGATATTACTATTACCACAACAGCGAAAAATGACGAAGAAGGCCAAGCTTTATTAGCGACTTTCAATTTCCCATTCCGTAAATAAGGTAGGTTATCGTGGCAAAACAATCAATGATTGACGTGATGTAAAACGTGCGAAATTAGCTGATAAATTCTACGCAAAAACGTGAAGAATTAAAGAAAAATTATCTCATCTGAATCTGCTTCAGATGAAGAGCGTTGAGCAGCAGTGTTGAAGTTGCAAACACTTCACGTGATTCAAGCCCAATCCGTCAGCGTAATCGTTGCCGCCAAACTGGTCGTCCACACGGTGTACTTCGTAAGTTTGGTTTAAGCCGTATTAAGGTTCGCGAAGCTGCAATGCGCGGCGAAATTCCAGGCCTTAAGAAAGCAAGCTGGTAATAACCTCTTTTAATTTGGAATCATGGGAGTAAATACATGAGCATGCAAGATCCAATCGCAGATATGCTGACCCGTATTCGTAACGGTCAAGCTGCGAATAAAGTTGCAATCAGTATGCCTTCATCTAAGTTAAAAGTTGCTATTGCAAGCGTTTTAGCTGAAGAAGGTTATGTTGAGAGCTTCAAAGTTGTTGAAGGTTCAAAACCTGAGTTGGAAATCACTTTAAAATATTTCCAAAATAAACCAGTAGTAGAAAGTATCCAACGCGTAAGCCGTCCAGGTCTTCGTATTTACAAACGTAAAGACGAATTACCAAAAGTTATGGGTGGTTTAGGTATCGCAGTTGTTTCTACATCTAAAGGTGTTATGACCGACCGTGCTGCACGTCAAGCAGGTCTCGGCGGTGAAATCATCTGTTACGTAGCATAATAGAGAGGTAGGAAAAATGTCTCGTGTTGCAAAAGCACCTGTTAATGTTCCTGCCGGTGTTCAAGTACATTGAACGGTCAGCTATTAACAGTTAAAGGTAAAAACGGCGAGTTATCTCGCGAAATTCATAATGCAGTTGAAGTAAAATACGAAGCTGATACATTAACTTTTGCACCTCGTGAAGGTGTTGTAAACGCAGATGCTCAAGCAGGTACTGCGCGTGCATTAGTTAATGCAATGGTTATCGGTGTTACTGAAGGCTTTACGAAGAAATTGCAATTAGTTGGTGTTGGTTACCGTGCACAAATGAAAGGCAACGTAGTTGCTCAACTAGGTTTCTCCACCGGTAGAACATACGTTGCCAGCTGGTGTAACTGGTGAATGTCCATCACAAACTGGAGATTATTCTCAAAAGTGCAGACAAACAGTTAATCGGTCAAGTTGCAGCTGATATTCGTGCATATCGCCGTCCAGAGCCTTATAAAGGCAAAGGTGTACGTTATTCTGATGAAGTTGTACGTACTAAAGAAGCGAAGAAAAAGTAAAGTAAGGTAACACTATGGATAAGAAAGTAGCTCGTATCCGTCGTGCAACCCGTGCACGTCATTTAATGAGAGAGCAAGGTGCTACACGTTTAGTTGTGCATCGCACGCGTCACATCTATGCGCAAGTAATTGCACCTAATGGCTCAGAAGTACTAGCAGCAGCTTCAACTGTTGAAAAAGTAATTAAAGAGCAAGTTAAATATACCGGTAATAAAGACGCCGCTGCAGTAGTTGGTAAATTAGTTGCAGAACGTGCTTTAGCTAAAGGTGTACAAGCGGTTGCATTTGATCGTTCAGGTTTCAAATACCACGGTCGTGTGCAAGCATTAGCAGACGCTGCTCGTGAAGCTGGTCTACAGTTCTAATAGAGGAATTTGAGATGTCAAACATCGAAAAACAAGCTGGTGAACTGCAAGAGAAGCTAATCGCGGTTAACCGTGTATCAAAAACCGTTAAAGGTGGTCGTATCATGAGTTTCACTGCTTTAACAGTAGTGGGCGATGGTAACGGTCGTGTAGGTTTTGGTTACGGTAAAGCACGTGAAGTTCCGGCAGCGATCCAAAAAGCGATGGAAAAAGCTCGTCGCAATATGATCAATGTGGCTTTAAACGAAGGTACATTACAACACCCTGTTAAAGGTTCACATACAGGTTCACGCGTATTTATGCAACCAGCAAGCGAAGGTACAGGTATCATCGCAGGTGGTGCAATGCGTGCTGTGTTAGAAGTTGCAGGCGTTCGTAACGTTCTTTCTAAAGCATATGGTTCAACCAACCCAATTAATGTTGTTCGTGCAACAATTGATGCGCTTGAGACATGAAATCACCTGAAATGGTTGCTGCAAAACGTGGCAAAACAGTTGAAGAAATTTTTGGGAGTATTGAATATGGCAAAAATTAAAGTAACTCAAACTCGTAGCTCTATCGCTCGTTTACCGAAACATAAAGCAACGTTAAAAGGCTTAGGTCTTCGTCATATTCGTCACACCGTAGAACTTGAAGATACACCAGCAGTACGTGGTATGATCAATCAAGTATCTTATATGGTTAAAGTGGAGGAGTAATAGAATGCGTTTAAATACTCTTTCTCCGGCTGAAGGTGCTAAGCACAGTGCTAAACGTTTAGGGTCGTGGTATCGGTTCTGGTTTAGGTAAAACTGGTGGTCGTGGTCGTAAGAGTCAAAAATCTCGTACAGGCGGTGTTCGTCGTGGTTTCGAGGTGGTCAAATCGCTTTATACCGTCGTTTACCAAAATTTGGTTTTACTTCATTAAAATCATTCCGTGTTGCAGAAATTCGTTTAAGCGACTTAGCAAAAGTAGATGGCGATGTAGTCACATTAGAAGCATTAAAAGCAGCGAACATTATTACTAAAGATATTTTATCTGCAAAAGTTATTCTTCAGGTAAAAGTAGAAAAAGCAGTTAAAGTTCAAAGGGCTTAGGGTGTAACTAAAGGAGCTAAAGCTGCTATCGAAGCTGCTGGTGGTTCTATCGAGGAATAATAGATGGCAAAGCAACCAGGGTACCAAGGTAGTACACAAAAAGGGACTGGCGAGCTTAAATCAAGATTGTTATTTGTTTTAGGTGCGTTAATCGTTTTCCGTATCGGTTCTTTTATACCTGTTCCTGGCATTGATGCTTCTGTTTTATCCGAGCTAATTAAGCAACAACAAGGCACCATCATTGATATGTTTAATATGTTCTCTGGTGGTGCATTAAGCCGAGCGTCTATTTTTGCGTTAGGTATTATGCCTTATATTTCGGCATCAATTATTATTCAATTATTGACTGCCATTCACCCTCCTTTAGCTGAATTAAAAAAAGAAGGCGAAGCAGGGCGTCGTAAAATTAGCAAATATACGCGTTATGGCACATTGTTATGCGTTTATTCAGTCTATTGGTGTTTCCATAGCGCTTCCTAATATGCAATCTGGGTTAGTAGTTAACCCAAATATGTTATTCTATATCACTTCTGTTATTAGCCTTGTAACTGGAACAATGTTCTTAATGTGGCTTGGCGAGCAAATTACAGAACGTGGTATTGGTAACGGCATTTCCCTCATTATTTTTGCTGGTATCGTTGCCGGATTTACAGCTTCAACGATCGGGCAAACAATTGAAACGAGCAGAGCAGGTGATCTTTCACCTATCGTGTTATTACTCATAGCTGTAATTGCATTCGCAGTAACATATTTTGTTGTGTTCGTAGAACGCGGACAAAGAAGAATCGTAGTAAACTATGCAAGTCGCCAACAAGGTAGAATGATGGCACCTGCAAGATCATCTCATTTACCATTAAAAGTAAATATGGCAGGGGTTATCCCAGCAATTTTTGCATCAAGTGTTATTTTGTTCCCTGCAAGTATTACGCAGTGGTTTGGACAAAGTAGCGAAGGCTTTGAGTGGTTATTTGATTTGTCTCAGTTACTACAACCAGGACAACCACTTTACATTGTATTATTTACAATGGCAGTGATTTTCTTTGCATTCTTCTATACTGGTATGCAGTATAATCCTCGTGAAACGGCGGATAATTTGAAGAAATCAGGTGCGTTTGTACCAGGTTATCGACCAGGCGAACAAACATCTCGTTATATTGATAAAGTAATGACGCGTTTAACCTTAATTGGTGCGCTATATATTGCTTTTGTTTGTTTGGTTCCTTATATCGCTATATCATTATGGAAAGTACCATTCCAACTAGGGGGTACTTCACTGTTAATCGTAGTGGTAGTTATTATGGATTTCATCGCACAGGTTCAAAGTCATATGATGTCATTACAATATGATTCTGTGTTGAAGAAAGCCAATTTAAAAGGCTTAGGGCAATAGACCCTTAGATCAGAAAGGATAAGCAATGAAAGTTCGTGCTTCAGTAAAAAGAATGTGTCGTAACTGTAAAGTTGTGAAACGTGAAGGTGTTGTTCGTGTGATTTGTAACGACCCTAAACATAAACAACGTCAAGGTTAATAGCATATTTCTTGCAAAGAACCCGCTGAGCAGGTATACTGCTCAGCTCATTCGTCCTGATATACTGTTTGAGTATCCTGAAACGGGCTTTTCAAGATCAGTATATCAATAAACTTAAATAATAGGAGTGCATAGTGGCCCGTATTGCAGGCATTAACATTCCTGATCAAAAACACACTGTAATCGCATTAACTGCAATTTACGGTATCGGTAAAACTCGTGCAAAAGCTATCTGTGCTGCAACGGGTATTGCTGAAGATGTAAAGATCGAAATTGTCTGAAAGCAGATTGAAAAACTGCGTGAAGAAGTTGGTAAATTTACTGTCGAAGGTGATTTACGTCGTGAAGTAACTTTAAGCATCAAACGTCTTTTAGACCTTGGTTGCTACCGTGGTTTACGTCATCGTCGTAGTTTACCAGTACGTGGTCAACGTACTAAGACTAATGCGCGTACCCGTAAAGGTCCACGCAAACCGATCAAAAAATAGTCGGAGTAGATAAATAATGGCTAAAACACCAGTTCGCGCACGTAAGCGCGTTAAAAAACAGATTGCAGATGGCGTAGCTCATATCCACGCATCTTTCAATAACACAATCGTTACCATCACTGACCGTCAGGCAACGCTCTAGCTTAGGGCAACTGCTGGTGGTTCAGGTTTCCGTGGTTCTCGTAAATCAACTCCATTTGCTGCTCAAGTTGCTGCAGAGCGTTGTGCAGAAATGGTTAAAGAATTTGGTTTAAAGAATTTGGAAGTTATGGTTAAAGGTCCGGGTCCGGGTCGTGAATCAACAATTCGTGCATTAAATGCAGCGGGTTTCCGTATCACGAACATTACTGATGTGACTCCGATTCCTCATAACGGTTGTCGTCCACCGAAAAAACGTCGCGTTTAATTGACGTTAGAATAATTGGAGAAAAGAAAAATGGCAAGATATTTGGGTCCTAAGCTCAAGCTAAGCCGTCGTGAAGGTACTGATTTATTTTTAAAATCAGGCGTTCGTGCGATTGAATCAAAATGTAGAAATCGTCTTGATGTAGCCCCTGGTCAACATGGTGCTCGCAAGCCGCGTTTATCTGACTACGGTAGTCAGTTACGTGAAAAACAAAAAGTTCGCCGTATCTATGGTATCTTAGAACGTCAATTCCGTAATTACTATAAAAAGCTAACCGCTTAAAAGGTAATACAGGTGAGAACTTATTAGTATTATTAGAAGGTCGTTTAGATAACGTTGTTTACCGTATGGGTTTTGCAGCAACTCGTGCTGAAGCACGTCAGCTTGTTAGCCACAAATCTATCGTTGTAAACGGTCGTGTAGTAAATATTCCTTCATTCCAAGTTTCTGTTGATGATGTAGTTGCTGTTCGTGAAAAATCTAAAAACAAGCACGTATTAAAAGCATCGTTAGAATTAGCAACTCAACGTGAAAAACCAACTTGGTTAGAAGTTGATGCAACTAAAATGGAAGGTGTATTTAAACGTACTCCTGAACGCTCTGACTTATCAGCAGACATCAATGAACATCTGATCGTTGAGCTTTACTCTAAATAATAGTTAATTGTTAAAATTATATATATTTAGTAGTAATAAGCTTAAAAACAAAGAGAGGATAAAATGCAGGGTTCTGTGACAGAATTTTTTTAAAGCCGCACTTAGTGAATATTGAACAAATTAGTTCAACTCACGCAAAAGTGACTCTAGAGCCGTTAGAACGAGGGTTTTGGACATACGTTGAGGTAACACTTCGACGCATTTTTACTTTCGTCAATGCTGAGTTTGTGCCGTTACTGAGGTTGAGATTGATGGTGTATTGCATGAATACAGCAGCAAAGAAGGCGTACAAGAAGATATTCTTGAAGTATTACTAAACCTAAAAGGTCTAGCGGTAAAAGTGCAAGATAAAGATGATATTATCTTGACACTAAATAAATCTGGAATTGGCCCTGTGACTGCAGGCGACATTACACATGATGGTGGTGTTGAGATTGTTAATCCTAACCATGTTATCTGTCATTTAACGAGATAAAAATGCTACAATCAGTATGCGTATTCGCGTACAACGTGGCCGTGGTTATGTTCCAGCATCAGCCCGTGTACATACTCAAGATGATGATCGTCCAATTGGGCGTCTACTTGTAGATGCTCGTTTTAGCCCAGTAGATCGTATTGCTTACAATGTAGAAGCTGCACGTGTTGAACAGCGTACGGACTTAGATAAGCTCATCATTGAGATGGAAACTAATGGCACAATCGATCCAGAAGAAGCCATTCGTCGTGCTGCAACCATTTTAGCAGAGCAATTAGACGCATTTGTTGATTTACGTGATGTTCGTCGGCGGAGTGAAAGAAGAAAAACCGGAATTTGATCCGATTCTTCTTCGCCCTGTAGATGATCTTGAATTAACAGTTCGTTCTGCTAACTGTTTGAAAGCAGAGACAATTCACTATATCGGTGATTTGGTACAACGTACAGAAGTTGAGTTATTAAAAACTCCTAACCTTGGTAAGAAATCACTTACTGAGATTAAGGATGTATTGGCTTCTCGTGGTTTATCACTCGGTATGCGCCTTGAGAATTGGCCACCAGCAAGCATTGCTGAAGACTAATTACAGGTAATAGATTTTTCTAAGAAGGATATAGGTATGCGCCATCGTGAGAGTGGACGTCAATTAAACCGTAACAGCAGCCATCGCCAAGCGATGTTCCGTAATATAGTAAGTTCTTTTGAGTTGAACATGAAATCATTAAAACAACTTTGCCTAAAGCTAAAGGAGTTACGTCGTGTGGTTGAACCATTAATTACTTTAGCAAAAGAAGATAGCGTTGCAAACCGCCGCTTAGCTTTTGCTCGTACTCGCAACGTAGAAACCGTTGCTAAATTATTCAATGAATTAGGTCCACGTTTTGCACAACGTGCGGGTGGTTACACTCGTATTTTAAAATGTGGTTTCCGCGCAGGCGATAACGCGCCAATGGCTTACATTGAGCTTGTTGATCGTCCTGAAGTTGCAGAAGCAGCAGAATAATTCTTTATAAAGCCCGGCATTGTTCGGGCTTTATCTTTTCTATTATCCCCCTCCGTTTTTCCATTTAGGTCAAACTTTTTATAATTAATGATTCAAATCTCCCTCTTTTTCCGTTAGTCTATGGTGAACTATTCGTTAAATTATAGGGGAATAATTATGAATGCACTTTTTAGCAAAGCTCAAGATTGGTTGAACCAAGATCCTGATCAAGAAACTCGAGCAGAGTTAGAACAATTGCTTTCACAAGCAAAATCAGGAAATGCTGAGGCTCAGGCAGAATTAACAAGTCGTTTTGATGGACGTTTACAATTTGGTACAGCAGGTTTACGTGGTCGTTTACAAAGCAGGGTTCTATGGGAATGAATCGCGTATTAGTTGCTCAAGCAGCTGGTGGTTTAGCTGCGTACCTAAAAGACTATGATAAAACCCCTTCAATCGTAATTGGATATGACGGCCGTAAAAATTCAGATGTAGTTGCTCGTGATACAGCCGAAATCATGGCTGGTGCGGGCATTAAAGCATATTTATTACCACGTAAATTACCAACACCTGTTTTAGCTTATGCAATTCAATACTTTGATACAACAGCAGGTGTCATGGTAACTGCGAGCCCAACCCACCAGAAGATAATGGTTATAAAGTTTATTTAGGTAAAGTAAATGGTGGTGGTCAGATTGTTTCACCAGCAGATAAAGAGATTGCAGTACTGATTGATAAAGTTGCAGCAGGTAATATTGCTGATTTACCACGTAGCCAAGATTTCACTATCTTAAATGATGAAATTGTTGATGCATATATTGCTAAAACAGCAAGTCTTGCAAAAGAGCCTCAAGCAGACATTAACTATGTATATACAGCAATGCATGGTGTAGGTTATGAAGTGTTAAGTAAAAACCCTTGCGAAAAGCAGGTTTACCACAACCGCATGTTGTTGCAGAGCAAGTTTGGCCAGATGGTACATTTCCAACCGTAAACTTCCCTAACCCGGAAGAGAAAGGCGCATTAGACTTAGCAATTAAAGTAGCTAAAGAAAATAATGCGGAATTCATTGTGCAAATGATCCAGATGCAGACCGTTTTAGCCGTAGCTGTTCCAGATGCACAAGAGACTGGAAACCTCTTCACGGTAATGTGATTGGCTGTTACTTAGGTTGGTATTTAGCAAAACAATATCATGCACAAGGCAAAAAAGGCGTGTTAGCATGTTCATTAGTTTCTTCGCCAGCATTAGCGGAAATTGCGAAGAAATATGGTTTTGACTCAGAAGAAACTTTAACTGGCTTTTAAATATATCGGTAAAGTAAACGGTTTTATTATTCGGTTTCGAAGAAGCATTAGGGTTACTTAGTGAGACCCAGATAAAGTACGCGATAAAGACGGTATTTCAGCAGCAATCGTATTCTTAGATTTAGTACGTAGCCTCAAAAAAGAAGGTAAAACACTTGCAGACTATGCAGCAGACTTTACAAAAGAGTTTGGTGCTTATGTAAGCGGTCAAATTTCTATCCGTGTTAGCGATTTATCTGAAATTGGTAAATTGATGAGCGCATTACGTAATAATCCGCCAGCAGAAGTGGGTGGTTTCAAAAGTGGCTACATTCTTAGATCATACTAAAACTGACCGTCAAAGCGATATTTTAGTATTCGTGTTAGAAAATGGCAGCCGTTTAATCGCTCGTCCATCAGGTACAGAACCGAAAATTAAGTTCTACTTAGATGCGCGTGGTACTGATCCGAAAAATGCAGATGAAGTATTAGCACAATTCGATGAAAGCGTACGCATTCTTCTTCGTCAAGAACAATATGGTAAACAAGATTGCTAATTGCAAAATAAAGTGAAAAAACACCGCTTGTAAAAAGCGGTGTTTTTTATATTAAACTCTCTTGCTTTCTAAAATTTTCCCTAAATTCGTTTCCAACCAATCGACCAAGTCAAACATCTTATTAGATGCTTCTGCTCCAAATTCTGTTAATGTGTAATCCACTTGCGGTGGCACGGTATTATAGGGATTTACGAATTAACATGCCATCAGCCTCCAATTCCTGCAGGGTTTTAGTCAACATACGTTCGCTCACGCCATCAATGGCTCGGCGAAGTTCACTAACAACTGGTGCCCGAATGTAAACTTACTAATACCAATGCACCCCAACGACTGGTTAAATGTTGCAAAAATTTGGCGAGAAGGGCAAGCCGAAGCCAGAACATTCCCACGATTTAAATTTTTCCATTTTTAATTCCTTAAAAATCAACAAGTTAAAAATTATTTTTAAAAATCTCAAAACTTACGTTTATGTAAGTACTTCTCAAAAAGTAAGTATTGAAATATAATACGCACATCAAGCGAACAATCAAATGTTCAAACATCATTTCAACTTAACGAGAAGGAAAAACATCATGACAACTAAAACTATCGCAAATTACTGGTGCAACAGGTCAATTTGGCGCAATCGCATTGAGACTTATTAAAAAGCAAAACACGCAAACGTCATCGCGCTCGTACGCTCTCCAGAAAAAATTTTTAGGTGTAGAAGCTCGCAAATTTGATTATTCAAAAACAGAAGGACAAGTAGAAGCATTACAAGGCGTAGATACATTAATTTCTAGTATCAAGTAATGAAATCGGTCAGCGTTTTTGTACAGCATAACAACGTAATTGAATCAGCGAAAAAGCCGGCGTGAAACATATTATCTACACTAGCTTACTCGGTGCAACCAACGACAACACAGTGAAATCTCTTGCCGGTGAACACGTTGAAACTGAAGCTGCACTAAAAACCTCAGACATTACTTACACTATTTTACGCAATGGTTGGTACACCGAAAACTACACAGCTTCAATTCCGGCAGCATTAGCAAACAATGCTTTCTACGGCTCAGCAAAAAACGGCAAAATTTCGTCTGTACTCCGTGCAGAACTTGCTGAAGCAGCGGTAAACGTTGCATTAAGTGAAGGTCATGAAAAACCAAACTTACGAGCTTGCTGGATCAACCAGCTGGACATTAGCCGACCTTGCCGCAGAAATCAGTAAACAAACAGGGTAAAAGATATCCCCTTATGCGGATATTCCTGCAGCGAGATTATGCCGCAGCACTTGTACAAGCAGGATTAGATAAAGGCTTTGCAGGCCTAATTGCACAATGGGATGTAGATGCGTCAAACGGTGCATTATTCTCAGAAGACAAAACCCTTGAGAAATTGCTTGGCCGTCCAACAGCAGGATTGGATGTAGCAGTGAAACAGAGCTTTATCCCACTAATGACATTTGACTAAAACAAGGTGTGGTTATTATCGCACCTTTTTAAAATGGTGTTTGTTAAAGAGATTGATTTGCGATTACACAAAAAGCTATTTCAGGGAGAAGCATCTAGCGCATCTGCGCGATATCGTCCTTTTTCCTTGCATTTTTGCAAAAAAGCGGTAAAATTCTACCGCTTATTTTCTATATAAATAGAGATAAGTTTCGTACCCTCACCTCGAACGAGGGTTTTATTTTTACTATCAACAATTTAGAGGAAGGTTATGGTAACCATTCGTTTAACTCGTGGCGAGCTAAAAAAACGCCCATTCTATCAAATCGTGGTAGCGGACAGCCGTTCACCTCGTGACGGTCGTTTCATCGAGCGTATCGGTTTCTTCAACCCATTAGCAGCAGGTCAAGCTGAACGTTTACGTTTAGACGTGGCTAAAGTTGATGCTTGGGTTGCTAAAAGATAGCTTCACTTTCAGATCGTGTAGAATCTTTAGTAAAAAGAAGCTCGCAAAAGCAGCAATAAGCGGTTAAATTTTTTAAAAATTTTTGCAAAAGGTGACGAATATGAGCGAACAAAAAATTGAAGTTGTCGGAAAATTAGGGTCAACCTATGGTATCCGTGGCTGGTTACGTCTCTATTCTTCCACCGAAGAAGCAGAAAGCATTTTCGATTATCAGCCATGGTTCTTAAAAATTAAAGGTCAATGGCAACCTATTGAGCTAGAAAGCTGGCGTTATCACAGCAATGATTTGATTGTGAAATTAAAGGCACAGATGACCGTGAAGCCGCACAATTATTAACTAACGCTGAAATTGGCGTAGATTTAAAGTGTGTTCCAGAACTGGAAGAAGGCGATTATTACTGGCACGATTTAATCGGCTGTTCAGTAGTAAACCTTGATGGCTACACTATGGGCGTGGTAACTGAGTTAATGGAAACAGGTTCAAATGATGTGCTAGTGGTTAAAGCAAATAGCAAAGATGCTTTCGGCAAACAAGAACGATTAATTCCGTTCTTATACGAACAAGTAGTTAAAAGAGTGAATCTCACCACCAAAACAATTACGGTGGACTGGGACGCTGGTTTCTAACCTCAGGTATGCGGTGTGAGCTTTCGCTTTTAAGAGCAAGAACGTTGGGGGACAAATAATGTGGATTGGTATTATTTCACTGTTTCCCGAAATGTTTAAAGCAATCACTGATTTTGGGGTAACAGGTAGAGCAGTTAAACAAAATCTTCTGCAGATTCAATGTTGGAATCCGCGTGATTTTACAAAAGATAAACATAGAACCGTGGATGATCGCCCTATATGGTGGAGGCCCGGGAATGTTGATGATGGTGCAGCCGCTTCGTGATGCAATTCATGCAGCAAAAAAGGCAGCACAAGCAGAAGAGGGCGCAGAGGTTAAAGTAATTTACCTTTCGCCACAAGGTCGCAAACTCGATCAACAAGGTGTACAAACGCTAGCTTCAAATCAAAAACTGATTTTAATCTGTGGCAGATATGAAGGTGTTGATGAGCGATTGATTCAATCGGAAGTTGATGAAGAGTGGTCAATTGGCGATTATGTTTTAACAGGGGGCGGGATTACCTGCAATGACATTAATTGATGCTGTTGCAAGATTCGTACCGGGTGTATTAGGTAAACAAGCTTCCGCTTTGGAAGATTCGTTTGCTGAGGGTTTACTAGATTGCCCACATTATACTCGCCCTGAAGTGTTAGATGGCATACCTGTGCCTGAAGTGCTGATGTCTGGACATCATGAAGAAATCAAAATGGCGATTATCGCAATCTTTGGAAAGAACTTGGTTAAGACGCCCTGAGCTATTGGATAGCCTAGCTCTGACTGACGAACAACGAAGTTGTTGCGAAAAATTAAGCAACAACACAAAATCAGTTAATTCTAGGATTTAGAAGGTTTATAAAATGAGTAGCATCATCAAACAACTTGAAACAGAACAGTTAAAAACAAAACGTACCTAGCTTCCGTCCAGGTGACACTTTAGAAGTTAAGGTATGGGTAGTAGAAGGTAGTAAAAACGTTTGCAAGCGTTCGAAGGCGTGGTTATTGCAATTCGTAACCGTGGCTTGCACTCAGCATTCACTCTACGTAAAGTATCAAACGGCGTAGGCGTTGAACGTGTATTCCAAACTCACTCACCGGTAATCGACAGCATCTCTGTTAAACGTAAAGGTGCAGTACGTAAAGCTAAACTTTACTACTTACGTGAGCGTTCAGGTAAATCTGCACGTATCAAAGAGCGTCTTGGCGCATAATCAAGATTGCTTTAATGCAAAAAATCAAAAGCCTTGGGGAAACCCAAGGCTTTGTTTTTATATGGTTATAGAAACTTTATGCTTTTGAGAAAAGTATTTCTCCCACTTAAAGTTAAAGTAGTGTGTTTAATTGCAAGCGGTCTAATTTGTAAAAAAATTTGCAAATTAGACCGCTTTCTCTTCGACCGCTTCTCAAATTCAGCTATAATTGATCGAATTTTTTTACACTGATGAAAGGATTTTTCATGCAAAATCAAAAGATGATGTACTTTATGCTCCAGTTCAATGGGTTGATCACAGCGAAGGTTATACTGATATTCTTTACCATAAATCAGTTGACGGTATTGCAAAAATTACGATTAACCGTCCGGAAGTGCGTAATGCCTTCCGTCCACAAACAGTAAAAGAGATGATTCAAGCTTTTTCAGATGCACGTTTTGATGAAAAAGTGGGTGTAATCGTATTAACTGGTCAGGGCGAACATGCGTTCTGTTCTGGCGGTGACCAAAAAGTGCGTGGTGACTACGGCGGTTATAAAGATGATAGCGGCGTACATTATTTAAACGTGTTGGATTTCCAACGTGATATTCGTACTTGTCCAAAACCAGTTGTTGCGATGGTTGCAGGCTATGCAATCGGTGGCGGTCATGTGTTACATATGATTGCAGACTTAACGATTGCGGCAGAAAATGCTGTGTTGGTCAAACTGGCCCGAAAGTTGGTTCATTTGATGGCGGTTGGGGTGCAAGTTATATGGCTCGCATTGTTGGTCAGAAAAAAGCGCGTGAGATTTGGTTCTTATGCCGTCAATATAATGCACAAGAAGCATTAGAAATGGGCTTAGTTAACACCGTTGTGCCTTATGCGGATTTAGAAAAAGAAACTGTGCGTTGGTGCCGTGAAATGTTGCGTAACAGCCCGATTGCATTACGTTGCTTAAAAGCAGCATTAAATGCAGACTATGATGGCCAATCTGGTTTACAAGAATTAGCGGGTAATGCGACCATGTTGTTCTATATGACAGAAGAAGGTCAAAAGAAGGTCGTAACGCATTTAATGAAAAACGTGCGCCAGACTTCAGCAAATTCAAACGCAATCCATAATAAACTTCCTTAATGACAAGCGGTTGGATTTTGCGAATCTTTTGCAAAATTCGACCGCTTACTTTTAAATAAGATTGTACTCTATGCCTAATACTGAACGCCCCGAACAAGACGAACAACTTGAACAGCCTGTTAAGCAAACTAAGCGTGCTTATTTATTAAATACGGCAGTGAAGCTAATGATCGTTGTGGTGGCATTTATCACGTTTTATGCGATCTATTTGGATGGAAAAATCCGTGCCAAAATGGATGGTAAAACTTGGGAATTGCCAGCGGAAGTTTATGCTCGTATTGAGAGCATTAGTATTGATGATAATTTGACGCTTGAACAAGTCAAAACCGCTTTGTTAGATAACGGTTATCGCCAAGTTTCTCAAATTGCAACGCCAGGGATTTCAAAAATTGAAGATGATACTCTCGTGATGTTGCGTCGTGCTTTTTGCGTTCCCAGAAACGCCTGAAGCGCAGCAGGTACTTCGTTTGCGTTTTACTCAAGATAAGCTGTCACATATTGAAGATTTGGTGCAAGGTAAGTTGGTTGAAAGCTTCCGTCTTGATCAAAACTAATTGCAATGTTGCATTCAGATAGCGATGAAGAGCGCCAAGCGCTTCGTTTGCAACAATATCCTTATTTTTCTGATTCAAGCTTTGTTATTAACGGAAGATAAACGTTTTTTATCAGCACGATGGGATTAGCCCGATGGGGATTGCACGTGCGTTAATGGCAAACTATCAAAGCAGGTCGAACCGTACAAGGTGCAAGTACGCTGACTCAACAGTTGGTGAAAAATATCTTTTTAAGTAGTGAAAAATCGTTAAGCCGTAAGGTCAATGAAGCCTTAATGTCACTGATTTTAGATTATCGCTACGATAAAAACCGTATTCTAGAAACTTATCTCAATGAAATTTATTTAGGGCAAAAATGGTAGCTATCAAGTGCATGGCTTTGCGCTAGCGAGTCAGTTCTATTTTGGGCGTCCAATTCAGGAAATCACGCCTTCACAAATGGCACTATTGGTCGGAATGGTAAAAGGTCCTTCATTGTATAATCCATGGCGTAGTCCTCAAGCTGCGATGGATCGTCGTAATGTGGTATTAAAATTATTGGAAGAAAATGGCGCGATTACATCAGACGAATATCAATTCTTAGTCAAACAGCCATTAGGGGTAAAAGAAAAAGGCTCGATTTACCGTCAACAACCCGCATTTATGCAGGTGTTAAGCCAAGATTTAAAAAATGAATTAGGTGAAAATAAAGTTGCCCAGTTATCTGGTGCGAAGATTTTTACTACGCTTGATCGTAAACAGCAGCGTTCAGCAGAACAAGCCGTGATTAACGGATTGGAAGAGTTAGAAGCTACGGATAAACGGATTAGAGATCTACAATCTGCGATTGTGGTCGCTGAATACAAGACAGGTAAGGTGCGTGCAGTAGTGGGCGACCGCTTAACACAGTTGCAGGTTTTTAACCGTGCGTTGCAATCACGCCGTCAGATTGGCTCTTTGGTAAAACCGTCGATTTATGCCATTGCGCTCTCTGACCCGAAAAATTTCCGTCTAAACACACCGATCAACAATAAACCCATTACTATCCAAGTGAAAGGTTCGGCACCTGTGGACACCGAAAAAACTATGATAAACGCTTTAGTGGCTCGGTAATGTTAATGGACGCGCTTGTTCGTTCTTTGAATATCCCAACGGTAAATATTGGGATGAAGGTTGGACTGAAAAAGTGATCGCCAAAACAAAAAGAGATGGGATGGGATAATGTAGATATTCCAACATATCCTTCTATGTTACTTGGGCTTACTCAATTTCACCTTATGATGTAACAAAATCTTATCAGGTGTTAGCAAATTCTGGCTTAAAAACACCGCTGACAACGATTGAGTCGATTACTGCTTTTGATGGTTCACAGATTTATCAGCGTGATATTGAAGAAGTGAGTGAACAAGTTTTACCACCAGAAGCTGCGATTCAAACGCTTTATGCTATGCAACAAGTGGTTGAACGCGGTACAGCACGTAGTCTTCAAAATGAGTTTGCGCACTTGAAATTGGCGGGAAAAACCGGGACAACCAATAACGCACGTGATACATGGTTCGTTGGTGTTGATGGTGAAAATGTGACGACCGTTTGGCTAGGTAAAGATAACAACAGTGACACCTACTTAACAGGTTCAAGTGGTGCATTATATGTATATAAAGCTTATTTACATCGTGCGTCACCAACAGTATTCCGCTTGCCAAAATCAGCCAATCTGCAATGGGTGAGGGATTAACGGCTGGCACAATTAACTGTGACTTAAATCGCCAAATTCAAGTAGTGGCGAGACCAAGAGCAACGTTATTGCACCCAGTGCAGGTAACGTCGTGAAAAGTAAACCAAGTGTATTAAATGCCATCTCATTAGGAAAATCTAAAACAGAAAACACCACAGCCGATGTTTCTGAAGATCAACAAGCGATTCCGAATGAAGAAATTGCCCCAACTGAATAATTGGAAAATAAATTAGGCTAATCAGATGATTAGCCTAATTTTTATGTGATTAACAGTTTGCAAATTTTTTTCCCAAAATTTGACCGCTTGCAATTTTAAGATACCACGCTCACACCTTGTGAAGCGGTGCAAACATAGAAAGATGGCGTTAAACCTGTTTGTTTTTGGTAGTTATCTTCAATGATTTTACGCGGCTTCTACTTTATCGTGTGGGGCTAGAGCAACGATACAACCGCCGAAACCGCCGCCAGTCATCCGTGCGCCGCCATTTTTCCCGATCACTAATTGCGCCAATTCTACCAGGTAGTCAATTTGTGGCACGGTAATTTCAAAATCATCACGCATAGAATCGCATGATTGCCCCATCAATTCCCCTAAACGGCTGAGATCGTTATGTTTCAGTGCTTCAACTGCATCAAGAACACGTTGATTTTTCGGTAACAACATGTCTAGCGCGTTTAGCGACAACAGGGTCTAACGCGGTTAATTCAGCTTCTTTGGCTTTAAATTCGTTGACTGAAACATCACGTAATGCTTTGACGCCAAAGAAATTGCGCAGCTTGCTCGCATTGTTGGCGGCAGTGTTGTATTCGCCAGTCACTAAATCATGGGGACGTTAGAGTTCACAATAATTACAGAAACATCTTGCGGAACTGGAGTTGGCAGGGTTTCCAAGCTACGGCAGTCAATCATCAAAAAGATGATCTTTTGACCTAATGCGGAAATGAGTTGATCCATATTACCACAGTTTGCACCAACAAATTGGTTTTCAGCTTGTTGCCCAATGAGTGCAATATCAGTATGTGTGAGCGGTAATTGTCCAAGTTGTTGGCAGAATTTACCTACAGATACTTCCAATGCTGCAGAAGAGCTTAAACCTGAAGAAAGCGGCACGTTACCAGAAATGACAATATTCGCACCTTTGTTTTGAAATCTGGGCAACGTGGCTGAATAAATTCACCACTCCACGGACATAGTTTGCCCATTTATGTGTGCTTTGAGTAATGGGTTCAGCTAAAAGAAAAACTCATCTTTTGCATTTTAAGTCGGCAGCATAGACTTTTCCAAGTTGCGTCTTCTCTCGGTGTGCCGGTAACCGCTGTACCAAAGTTAATCGCACAAGGCATATGAAACCATCATTATAATCAGTGTGTTCACCGATAATATTCACGCGTCCTGGTGCATAAACTGTTAACTTAGGAGCTTGATGGTAAAGTTCTTGGTATTTTTGCTGCGCTTGTTGAATTGGGGTCATATTACTTATCCTTTTAAATTATCTTTCTTTGTAATGCACTTCACTTAATGCACGTAAGCGGTCGGCTGCTTGTTCTGCAGTTAGGTCGCGTTGACTTTCCCCTAACATTTCATAACCCACCATAAATTTGCGCACCGTTGCAGAGCGTAATAGTGGCGGATAGAAATGTGCATGAAGTTGCCAATGTTCGTTATCTTCTCCATTAAACGGTGCGGCATGGAAGCCCATGGAATAAGGGAAAGACGTTTCAAATAAATTATCGTATTTGGTTGTGAGTTTTTTCAAAATCACAGCTAAATCTGCCGATTGTTCTGTGCTTAATTCAGTTAAGCGTTTTACATGTGCTTTCGGTAGCAGTAAGGTTTCAAATGGCCATACCGCTGATGAGGTACGACAGCCAGCCAGTGTTCGGTTTCTACGACAATGCGTTCTTTTAATTCGAGTTCACGTTTGGCGTAATCAACCAATAATACAGATCCATGTTTTTCAAAATATTGGCGTTGAGCTTTATCTTCACGAGCGACTTCATTAGGTAAAAAACTATTTGCCCAAATTTGTCCATGTGGATGTGGATTTGAACAACCCATTGCAGCACCTTTATTCTCAAAAATTTGTACCCATGGATATTTCTGACCGAGTTCTTCTAATTGGCTTTGCCATACGCGGATAACCGCTTCAATTTCTGCCACACTTAATTGTGGCAAGGTTTTACTGTGATCTGGAGAGAAACAAATTACGCGACTTTCTCCTCTAGCTTGCGCACTTTTGAATAGTGGATCATCACTTTCAGCGGGTGCTGGCGTATCAGTCAGTAAAGCGGAGAAGTCGTTTTGGAATACATAAGGTTGTTGATAATTCGGATTCTTCTCACCGGTAATACGGGCATTACCTGGACAAAGATAGCAGTGCGGATCATAACTTGGTTTTTGTTCCTCACTCACTTTCTCTTGTTGCCCTTGCCAAGGTCGTTTTGCACAGTGTGGTGAAACTAACACCCATTGGTCAATTAACGGGTTATAGCGGCGATGTGGATGATCTGTGGGTTCAAAAACAGCGGTATTCATACTCTATTCCTCACATTGTAATCGGTTACATTTCTAGCCGAACAAGATACGGGAAAATTATTAGAAAAACTGTGATATAGCTCACAAAAATGAAATGTAAGCGGTTAATTTTTGGGATTTTTTTGCAAAATGATCTATGATTAAACGATATTATTTTCTGCGGAGAAATCATCATGACGACAATTAGAGATGTAGCTGAATTAGCTCAAGTTTCTGTTGCTACGGTTTCGAGAGTATTAAACCATCACTCAGCAGTCAGCAATAAAGCTCGTGTGGCTGTTGAATCTGCGATGGCGGAACTTAATTATCAGCCAAACGCGAATGCCCAAGCACTAGCAGTGCAATCGACAGATACCATTGGTGTAGTGGTTACCGATGTAACGGATCCGTTTTTTGCTATTTTGGTTAAAGCGGTAGATCATGTTGCAGAAGAATATAATAAGACGATTTTAATCGGTATTGGGTATCACCACGCAGATAAAGAGCGAAAAGCAATTGATACGTTATTACGTAAACGGTGTGGGAGTATGGTGGTTCATTCCAAAGCTTTATCTGATGATGAATTGCGACAATATTTAAGTCAGCATGAAGGCATGGTGATTATCAATAGGGTAATTAAAGGTTTTGAACACCGTTGTGTGAGTTTAGATAATCGTCAAGGGACATATCTTGCGACGAAAATGCTGATTCAACATGGACATCAGCATATCGCTTATATTGGTTCTAATCATAAAATTTTAGATGAATTTGAGCGAGAAAGCGGTTAGTTACAAGCCTTAAAAGCACATAATTTACCAGTATTAGACCAATCGATAGTACATCATACGCCAGACTTTGAAGGCGGCGAAAAAGCGATGATTGATTTATTAAGTTATAACAAGAATCTTACTGCAATCAGTAACTATAACGATTCAATGGCGGCAGGCGCCATTTCAGTGTTACATGAAAATAATATCGCTGTACCAAGTCAGTGTTCGATTATTGGTTTTGATGATATGCCGATTGCTCGTTACTTGATTCCGAAATTAACTACTATTCGGTATCCTATTGATTTAATGGCAAATTATGCTGCTAAGCTAGCACTGAGTTTAGCGCATAAAGAGATTAAACCACCACCATTTATTCAGTTTAATCCCACTTTAGTTCGGCGTTTTTCAGTAGAAACACACCGGTAAAATGTGATCTAGTTCACAAAAATTTGATTTTTCTTCGTATTTTTGTAAACGTTTTCATATTTGTGATATGGATCACATTTTAAAAGTAGGTTGTTCAGTATCATAGCGCGCAAAAGGTACAACCTCTTTTACTTACCTCAGTATTCCAAACAGGAGCGCTATTATGAAAAAAACAGCTATTTTAAGTGCAGTTGCATTAGCAGTTGGTTTTTGCAACTGCAGCACTAGCAACAGATACCCGTATCGGTGTAACCATTTACAAATATGATGACAACTTTATGTCTTTAATGCGTAAAGAAATCAATAAAGAAGCAAAAGCGTTAAATGATGTTGAGTTGCTCATGAATGACTCTCAAAATGCGCAATCTATTCCAAAACGACCAAGTAGATGTATTGCTTTCTAAAAGGTGTAAAAGCATTAGCAATTAACTTAGTTGACCCAGCTACGGCACCAACCATTATTGGTAAAAAGCAAAACCAGATAACATTCCTGTTATATTCTTTAATAAAAGACCCAGGTGCAAAAAGCCATTGGTTCTTATGACATAGCTTATTACGTAGTACTGACCCGAAAAGAATCAGGCATTATCCAAGGTGATTTAATCGCAAAAACAATGGAAAAGCAAACCCAGCTTTAGACTTAAATAAAGACGGTAAAATCCAATATGTATTATTAAAAGGCGAACCGGGTCACCCTGATGCAGAAGCTCGTACTAAATATGTTGTAGAGCAATTAAACGCAAAAGGCATTCAAACCGAACAACTCTTTATTGATACTGGTATGTGGGATGCTGCAATGGCAAAAGACAAAAGTTGATGCATGGTTATCTAGCTCTAAAGCTAATGAGATTGAAGTGATTATCTCTAATAACGATGGTATGGCAATGGGTGCATTAGAAGCAGCACGCGCACATGGTAAACAGTTACCGATTTTTCGGTGTGGATGCTTTACCTGAAGTGTTACAGTTAATCAAAAAGGTGAAATTGCAGGTACTGTATTAAATGATGGCGTTAACCAAAGGTAAAGCTGTAGTTAACTAGCTAACAACCTCTCATGGAAAAACCTGCCACGGAAGGTACCAAATGGGAATTAAAAGATCATGTTGTACGCATCCCTTATGTGAGGCGTTGACAAAGACAATCTTTTCTGAATTCTTAAAATAATTAAATAATATTTATCGTATTGAAAGGGAAAGCGATTTCCCCTTTTTTGACGAGGTTGGATATGACAGCACAAAATTCTAGTCAACCGAGCGAAGTCTTACTGACCATGACGAATGTCTGTAAGTCCTTTCCTGGGGTAAAAGCCTTGAATCACGCAGATCTTACTGTCCGCTCGCACTCTGTGCATGCGTTGATGGGGGAAAAATGGCGCAGGCAAATCGACTTTGCTCAAATGCTTATTCGGTATTTATGCTAAAGATGAAGGCGAAATTCTTTTTAGGTAAACCTGTTAATTTTAAAAACCTCTAAAGAAGCGCTTGAAAATGGGATTTCCATGGTGCACAAGAATTAAACTTGGTTCGCCAACGTAGTGTAATGGATAACCTTTGAGCTTGGCCGTTACCCACTAAAAGGCCCATTCGTTGATCATGCAAAAATGTATCGCGATACTAAAGCGATTTTTGATGAGTTGGATATTGATATTGATCAAGAGAAAAAGTAGCAAAACTTTTCGGTTTCTGAAATGCAGATGATCGAGATTGCTAAAGCCTTCTCTTACAATGCTAAAATCGTGATTATGGATGAACCGACTTCTTCCCTTTCTGAAAAAAAGTAGAACATCTCTTTAAAATTATTCAAAAATTAAAGATCGTGGTTGTGGCATTATCTATATTTCACACAAAATGGATGAGATTCTCAAAATTTGTGATGAAATCACTATTCTTCGTGATGGTAAGTGGATTAACACCGTTCCAGTGAAAAGAAACCACCATGGGAAAAATTGTTTCTATGATGGTAGGTCGTGAATTAACTCAACGTTTCCCAGAAAAAAACTAACGTACCAAAAGAAGTTATCCTAAAAAGTAGAACATTTAACCGCGGCAAATCAGCCTTCAATTAATGATGTTTCTTTCGAATTACGTAAAGGTGAGATTCTTGGTATTGCAGGGTTTAGTAGGGGCAAAAACGAACCGATATTGTTGAAGCAATTTTCGGTGCGTGAGCTAAAAACGGTAAAAAGTCTTCTTACATGATAAAGAAGTTCATAACCATTCTGCATTTGATGCTATCAATAATGGTTTTGCTTTAGTGACTGAAGAACGCCGTTCAACAGGGATTTATGCGAATCTCAGTATCGAATTTAACTCGTTGATTTCAAATATGAAATCTTATCTCACGCCATGGAAATTGCTTAGCAATAAAAAAATGCGTAGCGATACTCAATGGGTAATCGATTCGATGAATGTAAAAACGCCATCGCATAAAAACCTCAATTGGTTCATTATCAGGTGGTAACCAACAAAAAGTAATCATTGGACGTTGGTTACTTACTCAACCTGAAATTTTGATGCTTGATGAACCAACTCGCGGTATTGATATCGGTGCAAAATTTGAAATTTACCAACTTATTCAAGAGTTAGCGAAAAAAGATAAAGGCATCATTATGATTTCATCTGAAATGCCAGAGTTATTAGGGGTTACCGACCGCATTTTAGTAATGAGTAACAGTAAAGTGGCTGGTATTGTTGAAACGAGCAAAACCTCACAGAAGAAATTTTGCAGCTCTGCCGCAAAAATATTTATAGAAATAAAGGATTCACTATGAGTGCTTTCGATAAATCTTTTCGATTTTCTAAAACAAAATGCTATTTATTTTTGTATTGTTAATCTTACTTTTTGTCATTATTGCGCAAGATCCTTCTTTCTTGAACTTAATGAACTTCAGTAACATTCTTACTCAATCATCTGTGCGCTTAATTATCGCTCTTGGTGTAGCAGGCTTAATTGTAACACAAGGTACTGACTTATCTGCTGGTCGTCAGGTGGGTTTAGCTGCGGTAGTTGCAGCAACTATGTTACAAAGCGGTGGATAATGTGAACCGTGTTTTTCCCTGAAATGGGGCAAGTTCCAATTCAGTTGTGATTCTAGCTGTTTGTGCTATTGGTGCTTTAATTGGTTTGTTTAATGGCTTAGTAGTTGCTTACCTTAACGTAACCCCATTTATTGCAACCATGGGGACTATGATTATCGTTTACGGTGCAAACTCACTTTATTACGATAGCGTTGGTGGTTCTCCAATTGCTGGCTTTAGCCAAGAGTTCTCTGATTTTGCACAAGGCTTCTTCCGTTTTGGTAGTTTCAAACTTTCTTACATCACCATTTATGCAGCTATCGCAACCTTATTCATGTGGGTGCTTTGGACTAAAACTCGCTTTGGTAAAAATGTGTTCGCTATCGGTGGTAACCCAGAAGCAGCAAAAGTTTCTGGTGTAAACGTAGCGAAAAACTTAGCGTTAGTTTACATGCTTTCTGGCGCATTCTATGCTTTTGCGGGTATGTTAGAAGCAGGTCGTATCAGTAGTGCAACTAACAACCTTGGCTTTATGTATGAAATGGATGCTATCGCAGCTTGCGTAGTTAGCGGTGTATCTTTCGCAGGTGGGGTAGGCTCAATCATGGTGTTGTAACAGGTGTGTTAATCTTTACGGTAATTAACTATGGCTTAAGTTACATCGGGGTAAATCCTTACTGGCAATACATCATTAAAGGTAGCATCATTATCCTTGCGGTAGCGATTGACTCTTTAAAATATGCGAAGAAAAATAACGCTTAAATGCGTAAATATTAGCGAAGACGGAAGTGGAATATCACTTCCGTTTTTATTTTGTAAATTCTCTACAAAAAACGACCGCTTACACTTTGGAAAAATATTGCTAAATTCATATACTTCACCTAATTTCACTAGATTTTTCTCTTATCATTAGGTCTATTATATTAAAACTTCTTCGCATCATTGCGATAATTATTTGTGCTATTTTTATTTGTTTAGCTGGCGTGGTTTATGCGATTGTTCGCTTACGCAATCCAAACTGTGTAGGAGATGTCGCTAGAATGTTTAGTTCTATGCGCCACCTACTTGGTATCAATTTGATTCGCCGAACGAAAGCCCCTAGACACGCCTGCGATTTATATTGCTAATCACCAAAGAAACAATTGTGATATGGTGACTATTTCATCAATGGTACCACCTAATACAGTGACTATTGGTAAGCGTAGCCTCATTTGGATTCCTTTCTTCGGTTTAGTTTATTGGGTAACGGGTAATATTCTTATCAACCGAGAAAAACGCACCAGTGCGATTGGAACCATGACTAAAGTAGGTGAAATTATCAAGGAGCGTCAAGTGTCGATTTGGATGTTTCCGGAGGGCACACGTAGCCGTGGGCGTGGTTTATTACCATTTAAGACAGGGGCTTTCCATACCGCGATTGCAGCGGGAGTACCAATCGTACCGATTGTTTGTTCAACGTTGCATAATAAAATAGATTTAAATCGCTTAAAATAATGGAACAGTGATTTGTGAAACGCTTGAGCCGATTGATACCAGTGGCTATAGCCGTGAAAATATCAAAGAATTGATTGAAAAATGTCATGCTATTATGCAAGCGAAAATAGAAGCGTTAGATAAAGAAGTTGCTGAGTTGGAGAGCAAAGCCTAATGGATGCTTCATTTACACGAAGAGAGCTATTACAACGTGCGACATTGGCGGGCGCAATGCTTTCACTGCCGCAATCACTTTTTGCTGGCGAACGAAAAACTTATATATTCACCGCTTATTGACGTAGGAAGAGGACGTCCGGTCCCTTAGATTTGTACATACAGCACAAGCGCAATTTGAGCAAGGAAAACTTGTAGAAGTGTGGGGTGCTAATGGACAGTATTTAGCACCAACAGTGCGGGTTCGCGCTCAAGATTTCGTTAAACTCACTTATGTGAATAATTTGACCCAAGCTATTTCAATGAATATTCAAGGTTTATTAGCGCCAACGAAATGGTTGGTTCTATGCATCGAACTTTGGAGCCCTAAAGTAGTTGGTCACCCATTGTGACCATCAATCAACCTGCCTGCACCTGTTGGTATCACGCGGATACCATGTTTAATAGTAGTTTGCCACTTTATCGTGGGCTTGCTGGTCTGTGGATTATTGAAGATAAAGCGAGCAAAGAAGCAAAATTGCCGAATCAATATGGTGTCAATGATATTCCGCTAATTTTGCAAGATCATCAATTTAATAAGCAAGGCGTGCAAGTGCTAGATATGAATCAAAGCACAATTTCTTTTTGGTAAAACCTTATTAGTAAATGGTCGCCCAGCAACTTATTTCAACGCAAATCGAGGTTGGATTCGTTTGCGTATTCTCAACGCTTCTCTTTCTCGCCCTTATGAATTACGTTTAGATAACGGCCAACCGCTTCATCAAATCGCTACGGGCATGGGGATGTTTGCAGAACCTATTGATCGCTCAATGATTCGTCTTGCTCCAAGTGAACGAGTAGAAGTGTTAGTTGACCTAAGTCAGGGAGAAACAGTTTCACTATTAGTGGCGAAACTCGAGGCATGCTAGATCGGGCTCGCCGATTATTCAGTAATGATAAAGGCTCGATGATAATGTTATTTTTAGAACTTAGGCCAGAAGGTGCGGCGGCTGTTGTTAATGAAAAACTGCAATTGCCACCATTCGAGATTAAGCTGAATTTGAAATGAAAAGTGCCAAAGAGCGCCATTTTCAATTTCGTCCATTAGATAGACTTATTAACCAAAAGCAATTTGATCCGAAAACGCATTGATGTAGAGGCAAAAAGGCACCGTTGAACGTTGGTATCTCACTAGTACAGAAGCTATTGGATTTACCTTACAAGGTGCTAAATTTTTGGTAGAAACGTAACCACCAAAAATTAGCAGTAAAAAGAATATGCTTGGGAAGATACTCTGTGGCTAGAACCTAATCGAAACGACTATTTTTAGTTAAATTTGAATATACGGCTGGCGCAGAATTGCCATTCAGTTTCGGCGTGGCTGATTTTTATGTTGCGTGACCGTGGCGCAATGGGACAAATGACGGTAAGCGAATAATTATGTTCCAACAGACGGTCGGATCTGTATAGAAATTTGCAAAAATCAGGAAAAAAATGACCGCTTTTTCCCACAACTTGTTCTCTATCAGGTAAAAATACCTCACAATTTTCTCTGGAAAACAGAAGGACTAATCATGAGCCAAGAATATTTAGATTTTGAGACTGCCGATTGCTGAATTAGAGGCAAAGAAATTGAATCGTTACGTGCGGTGGCAGAGCAAGATGACAAAAATCAATTTAGATGATGAAATCGCTCGCTTACAAAAAGAAAAGCGAAGAACTAACAAAAACCTTTGCAAGTTTAGATGCATGGCAAACCTCAAAAAAATGGCGCGCCATCCAAATCGTCCTTATACATTAGATTACATTGAACACATTTTTACAGAGTTTGATGAACTTGCTGGTGATCGCGCTTTTGCAGATGACAAAGCGATTGTTGGTGGCATTGCGCGTTTAGATGATCGCCCAGTGATGGTAATTGGCCATCAAAAAGGTAGAACAACTAAAGAAAAAGTAAAAAACGTAATTTTGGAATGCCAGCACCTGAAAGGTTATCGTAAAGCATTGCGTTTAATGGAAATGGCAGAACGCTTTAACTACCAATTATTACATTTATTGATACGCCAGAGAGCTTATCCTGGCATTGGTGCTGAAGAGCGCGGTCAGGCAGAAGCGATTGCGCGTAATTTGCGTGAAATGTCACAATTAAAGGTTCCTGTGATTTGTACCGTGATTGGTGAAGGTGGCTCTGGTGGCGCGTTAGCGATCGGCGTAGGTGATAAAGTGAATATGTTGCAATATTCTACTTATTCAGTTATTTCGCCTGAAGGTTGCGCTTCTATTTTATGGAAAAAGTGCAGAAAAAGCTTCAACAGCGGCAGAAGTTATGGGATTAACCGCGCAACAGCTTAAAAGAGTTAAATCTTATTGATAGCATCATCGCAGAGCCGTTAGGTGGTGCACATCGTGATTATATATCAATGGCGGAAAACCTTAAAACGCAAATTCTCGCCGATTTAGCTGAGTTAGATACGCTTGATCAAGAAGCGCTACTTGCTCGTCGTTATGAACGCTTAATGAGCTATGGATATTGCTAATATAGAATAAACAATGCGAAGTCCCTTAATGAATATTAAGGCTTTTTATATCCTATATGCCGAAATAAAAAACCGACCAAGCGGTCGGTTTTTGTTTGCTTTTTGCAAATAGTAGTACATTTCAAATTCTACTGGGTGTGGAGTCATATTTAAACGTTCCACTTCTTTACGGCGAATACCGATGTATGCATCGATAAATTCTTTAGTGAATACGCCACCTTGTGTTAAGAACTCAAAGTCTACCGCTAATGCATCTAACGCTTCACTTAATGAACTTGCTACCGCTGGAATATCTTTTAATTCTTCTGGTGGTAAGTCATATAAGTTCTTATCCATAGCATCACCTGGATGGATTTTATTAATTACACCATCAAGACCTGCCATTAATAGTGCAGCAAAGCATAAATATGGGTTGGCAAGTGGATCCGGGAAGCGAGCTTCTACACGTGTTGCTTTCGGGCTAGTTACCGCAGGAATACGGATTGATGCTGAACGGTTACTTGCTGAGTAAGCTAATAAAACCGGTGCTTCAAAACCAGGCACTAAACGTTTATATGAGTTAGTTGATGGGTTAGTAAATGCGTTCAATGCTTTCGCATGTTTGATAATACCACCGATGTAGTAAAGCGCAGTTTCAGAAAGGCCTGCATATTTATCACCCATAAAGACGTTCTTACCATCTTTACTTAATGACATATTACAGTGCATACCCTGAGCCGTTATCGCCTGCAAATGGTTTTGGCATAAAAGCAAGCCGTTTTCCCGTGTCTCAAAGTGCAACGTTTTTGTACTATATTTATAAATTTGAGTTTCGTCTGCTTTTAACGTTAGGGCTGTTAAAACGGGTTGCAATTTCGTTTTGTCCTGCTGTTGCTACTTCATGATGATGTGCTTCAATAACAAGGCCCATTTCTTCCATAATCAAGCACATTTCAGAACGAATGTCGTGTGCGGTATCAATTGGGGCAACTGCGCAGTATCCGCCTTTTTTCAATGGACGGTAAGCGTTATTCCCGTTTTCGTATTTGCGGTTGGTATTCCACATCGCTTCAATATCATCAATATGATAAGAAACATTTTGTGGATCAGTTGAAAAACGAACGTCATCAAATAAGAAGAATTCTGGTTCTGGGCCAAACAACACGCTATCTGCGATACCAGTTGATTTTAAGAAGTTTTCTGCACGGATCGCAATTGAACGAGGATCGCGGTCATAGCTTTGCATGGTGTTTGGATCGTAGATACTGCAGCGTAGAGAAAGGGTAGGAATTTGTGCGAAAGGGTCAACAACAGCGGTTTCTGCGATTGGCATTAATAACATATCTGCTTTATTGATGGCTTTCCAACCTTCAACGGATGAACCGTCAAACATTTTACCTTCTTCAAAAAGGTCCTCAAGGTCATCTGCAACAAGGCTGACAGGAAGTGATACACCGTGTTCTTTGCCTTTAATGTCAGTAAATCTTAATAAGACGAATTTAATATCATTTTCACGAATTAGCTTCGCCACGTTTGCAATTGCGGTTGCATTTGACATGTATGTTAGTCCTCTATGGGTTATTTTTAAATAAAAATCGCAAATATCATAGCATTTTTGGCCAGAAATTTGTGATTTTTTCTTACAAATTTGTTACAATCAAAGTCCATATTATAAGGATAAGACATGAAAAAGCATTCTGTTCGCATCTTTATGCTCAATGCATGCAGTAGTGGAAATAGCGATCCACGAATAGGAAAAAGCGGAATTAACTAAACTCAAACGTTGGGAAGCCCAAACGAATATTGATGCCAATATTGAAATAGAATTGAACCGACGTAACCCACAAACTGATGAAAGTTTCATGCAAATCGTCAATGAAAACCGTAAAGCGGAGGTAGAAAAAGAAAAACAGCAAATTAGAGCACTAGCTAGAACATCGTGAAGTGAGAAAAATCGCACAATTATATGAAGAAATGCTAACAATCACACCAGAGTTATATCAGGCGACTTTAACAAGTGATAAAAAAACGTGTTGTTATGCTACAAGCGAAAAATAGAAGCAGCTAACCAGCAATCTGTTAAGTTAGAAAAAGCAAATATTTCAATAAATTTGTAAAAGCTCTAATAAAAATGACCGCTTCCATGGTGTAAAAACAGCAAATTATGTAAATAATCGCCTTTTTGATGAAAAATAAAGACTTTTAGCAAGAAAAGTGAAATTTTTGACTAGACAAGCATAATTGAAATCTATAATATACGCCTTCGTTTGCGACGCACTGATTAAAACAACGCGTTCGTAGCTCAGTTGGATAGAGCGTTGGCCTCCGGAGCCAAAGGTCGAAAGTTCAAATCTTGTCGAGCGCGCCAGAAGCAATGCGATATCAACTCTTTGGTGGCTATAGCTCAGTTGGTAGAGCCCTGGATTGTGATTCCAGTTGTCGTGGGTTCGAATCCCATTAGCCACCCCATTTAAAAATCTCGAAGAGAGAATCAGACGGCGAGTAGCGCAGCTTGGTAGCGCAACTGGTTTGGGACCAGTGGGTCGTAGGTTCAAATCCTATCTCGCCGACCACTTTTATTTTTGTTCTTTAACAACATATCAGACAATCTGTGTGGGCACTTTGTTGATTGACTTGATTTAAAAATATTTTTTAATTTTGAAGTCTTAATAGGTGCTAACTAGAAATTCATTATACTTTTTAAGTAGTGACATTTTATGTCAGCAGTATGAGCGATTGAACTTGAATTGAAGAGTTTGATCATGGCTCAGATTGAACGCTGGCGGCAAAGCTTAACACATGCAAGTCGAACGGTAACAGGAAGAAAAGCTTGCTTTCTTTGCTGACGAGTGGCGGACGGGTGAGTAATGCTTGGGAATCTGGCTTATGGAGGGGATAACTACGGAAACTGTAGCTAATACCGCGTAATATCGAGAGATTAAAGGGTGGGACCACAAGGCCACCTGCCATGAGATGAGCCCAAGTGGGATTAGGTAGTTGGTGAGGTGAGCTCACCAAGCCGACGATCTCTAGCTGGTCTGAGAGGATGACCAGCCACACTGGAACTGAGACACGGTCCAGACTCCTACGGGAGGCAGCAGTGGGGAATATTGCACAATGGGGAACCCTGATGCAGCCATGCCGCGTGAATGAAGAAGGCCTTCAGGTTGTAAAAGTTCTTTCGGTAGCGAGGAAGGCATTTAGTTTAATAGACTAGATGATTGACGTTAACTACAGAAGAAGCACGGCTAACTCCGTGCCAGCAGCCGCGGTAATACAGAGGGTGCGAGCGTTAATCGGAATAACTGAGCGTAAAGGGCACGCAGGCGGTGACTTAAGTGAGATGTGAAAGCCCGGGCTTAACCTGGGAATTGCATTTCATACTGGGTCGCTAGAGTACTTTTAGGGAGGTAGAATTCACGTGTAGCGGTGAAATGCGTAGAGATGTGGAGGAATACCGAAGGCGAAGGCAGCCCCTTGGGAATGTACTGACGCTCATGTGCGAAAGCGTGGGGAGCAAACAGGATTAGATACCCTGGTAGTCCACGCTGTAAACGATGTCGATTTGGGGGTTGGGCTTTAAGCTTGGCGCCCGTAGCTAACGTGATAAATCGACCGCCTGGGGAGTACGGCCGCAAGGTTAAAACTCAAATGAATTGACGGGGGCCCGCACAAGCGGTGGAGCATGTGGTTTAATTCGATGCAACGCGAAGAACCTTACCTACTCTTGACATCCAGAGAACTTTCCAGAGATGGATTGGTGCCTTCGGGAACTCTGAGACAGGTGCTGCATGGCTGTCGTCAGCTCGTGTTGTGAAATGTTGGGTTAAGTCCCGCAACGAGCGCAACCCTTATCCTTTGTTGCCAGCGATTAGGTCGGGAACTCAAAGGAGACTGCCGGTGATAAACCGGAGGAAGGTGGGGATGACGTCAAGTCATCATGGCCCTTACGAGTAGGGCTACACACGTGCTACAATGGCGTATACAGAGGGAAGCAATCCTGCAAGGGGGAGCAAATCTCACAAAGTACGTCTAAGTCCGGATTGGAGTCTGCAACTCGACTCCATGAAGTCGGAATCGCTAGTAATCGCAAATCAGAATGTTGCGGTGAATACGTTCCCGGGCCTTGTACACACCGCCCGTCACACCATGGGAGTGGGTTGTACCAGAAGTAGATAGCTTAACCTTCGGGGGGGCGTTTACCACGGTATGATTCATGACTGGGGTGAAGTCGTAACAAAGGTAACCAGTGGGGAACCTGCGGTTGGATCACCTCTTACCAAAATTGAGCGACTGCAAGTGTTCCACAGATTGTTTGATAGACGTTAACAAAGAAAAACTGAAATCCTTTTTGGGTCTGTAGCTCAGGGTGGTTAGAGCGCACCCCTGATAAAGGGTGAGGTCGGTGGTTCAAGTCCACTCAGACCCACCACTCAAACTAACCTTGGTTAGTTGGCAAATGAGTGAAGCTAAAAGGAAAGTAATGAAGTTGGGGATATAGCTCAGCTGGAGAGCGCCTGCCTTGCACGCAGGAGGTCAGCGGTTCGATCCCGCTTATCTCACTCAATCATCATACTAAGGATACAAGCGGTAAAATTTTAATAAAGATTTACCAGTCTTGTGTGTTTAGTAATGATGATCGTCGAAAGACATTATCTTTGTTCTTTAAAAATTAGAAACAAGCTGAAAAACTGAGAGATTTTACTCAAGTCAGTAAAACTGATAAGAGAAAGTCTGAGTAATAAAAATCTTAGCTGAACAAAAAGCAGCTAAGTGTTTGGTTAAAAACTTATCTCAATGCTTTCTAAATCGAAAAATATTTGAGGTTGTATAGTTAAGTGACTAAGCGTACACGGTGGATGCCTTGGCAATCAGAGGCGATGAAGGACGTGCTAATCTGCGATAAGCTTGGATGAGTCGATAAGAGGCGTTTAATCCAAGATTTCCGAATGGGGAAACCCAGTAGATGAAGAATCTACTATCACTTACTCAATACATAGGTAAGTGAAGCAAACCGGGAGAACTGAAACATCTAAGTACCCCGAGGAAAAGAAATCAACCGAGATTCTGTGAGTAGCGGCGAGCGAAAGCGGAAGAGCCTGTTAGTGATAGCAGTTTTGTTAGGAGAATGTGCTGGGAAGCACAATCACAGAGGGTGATAATCCCGTATCCGAAAAACATTATTGTGGTACTAAACTAACGACAAGTAGGGCGGGACACGAGAAATCCTGTCTGAATATGGGGACCATCCTCCAAGGCTAAATACTCCTGATTGACCGATAGTGAACCAGTACTGTGAAGGAAAGGCGAAAAGAACCCCTGTGAGGGGAGTGAAATAGAACCTGAAACCGTGTACGTACAAGCAGTGGGAGCCCTTCGGGGTGACTGCGTACCTTTTGTATAATGGGTCAGCGACTTATATTTTGTAGCAAGGTTAACTGAATAAGGGAGCCGTAGGGAAACCGAGTCTTAACTGGGCGTCTAGTTGCAAGGTATAGACCCGAAACCCGGTGATCTAGCCATGGGCAGGTTGAAGATTGGGTAACACTAATTGGAGGACCGAACCGACTAATGTTGAAAAAAATTAGCGGATGACTTGTGGCTGGGGGTGAAAGGCCAATCAAACCGGGAGATAGCTGGTTCTCCCCGAAATCTATTTAGGTAGAGCCTTGAGCGGACACCTTCGGGGGTGAGAGCACTGTTTCAGCTAGGGGTCCATCCCGGATTACCAACCCGATGCAAACTGCGAATACCGAAGAGTGATACTCAGGAGACACACGGTGGGTGCTAACGTCCATCGTGAAGAGGGAAACAACCCAGACCGCCAGCTAAGGTCCCAAAGTACTAGTTAAGTGGGAAACGAAGTGGGAAGGCTTGACAGCTAGGATGTTGGCTTTAGAAGCAGCCATCATTTAAAAGAAAGCGTAATAGCTCACTAGTCAGAGTCGGCCTGCGCGGAAGATGTAACGGGGCTAAAACTAGTCACCGAAGCTGCGGCATCAGTAGCAATACTGTTGGGTAGGGGAGCGTTCTGTAGGCGGATGAAGGTGAATCGAGAGGTTTGCTGGACGTATCAGAAGTGCGAATGCTGACATAAGTAACGATAAAACGAGTGAAAAAAACTCGTTCGCCGGAAGACCAAGGGTTCCTGTCCAACGTTAATCGGGGGCAGGGGTGAGTCGGCCCCTAAGGCGAGGCTGAAAAGCGTAGTCGATGGGAAACGGGTTAATATTCCCGTACTTGGTATAATTGCGATGTGGGGACGGAGAAGGTTAGGTTATCAACCTGTTGGATGGTTGTTTAAGCCGGTAGGTGGAGCATTTAGGCAAATCCGGATGCTCATAACACCGAGAAGTGATGACGAGGTGCTACGGCACTGAAGTAACTGATACCACGCTTCCAGGAAAAGCCACTAAGCTTCAGATTATACTAAACCGTACTATAAACCGACACAGGTGGTCAGGTAGAGAATACTCAGGCGCTTGAGAGAACTCGGGTGAAGGAACTAGGCAAAATAGCACCGTAACTTCGGGAGAAGGTGCGCCGGCGTAGATTGTAAGGGTTTACCCCTGAAGGTTGAACCGGTCGAAGATACCAGCTGGCTGCAACTGTTTATTAAAAACACAGCACTCTGCAAACACGAAAGTGGACGTATAGGGTGTGATGCCTGCCCGGTGCTGGAAGGTTAATTGATGGTGTTATCGAAAGAGAAGCTCCTGATCGAAGCCCCAGTAAACGGCGGCCGTAACTATAACGGTCCTAAGGTAGCGAAATTCCTTGTCGGGTAAGTTCCGACCTGCACGAATGGCATAATGATGGCCAGGCTGTCTCCACCCGAGACTCAGTGAAATTGAAATCGCCGTGAAGATGCGGTGTACCCGCGGCTGAGACGGAAAGACCCCGTGAACCTTTACTATAGCTTGACACTGAACATTGAATTTTTGATGTGTAGGATAGGTGGGAGCCTTTGAAGCAGTCACGCCAGTGATTGTGGAGGCGTCCTTGAAATACCACCCTTTAACGTTTGATGTTCTAACGAAGAGTGGAAACACGCTCTCGGACAGTGTCTGGTGGGTAGTTTGACTGGGGCGGTCTCCTCCCAAAGAGTAACGGAGGAGCACGAGGTTTGCTAATCACGGTCGGACATCGTGAGGTTAGTGCAATGGTATAAGCAAGCTTAACTGCAGAGACAGACAAGTCGAGCAGGTACGAAAAAGTAGTCATAGTGATCCGGTGGTTCTGAATGGAAGGGCCATCGCTCAACGGATAAAAAGGTACTCCGGGGATAACAGGCTGATACCGCCCAAGAGTTCATATCGACGGCGGTGTTTGGCACCTCGATGTCGGCTCATCACATCCTGGGGCTGAAGTAGGTCCCCAGGGTATGGCTGTTCGCCATTTAAAGTGGTACGCGAGCTGGGTTTAGAAACGTCGTGAGACAGTTCGGTCCCCTATCTCGCCGTGGGCGTTGGAGAATTGAAAGGGCTGCTCCTGGTACGAGAGGACCGGAGTGGACGCATCCCTGGTGTTCCAGTTGTTTCGCCAGAAGCATTGCTGGGTAGCTACATGCGGAAGAGATAAGTGCTGAAAGCATCTAAGCACGAAACTTGCCTTGAGATGAGTTCTCCCAGTCTATAAGACTGTAAGGGTTGTTGGAGACTACGACGTAGAATGGGTCTGGTGTGTAAGCGGTGTGAGCCGTTGAGCTAACAGATACTAATTGCCCGAGAGGCTTAACTATACAACGCTCAAGTGTTTTTGGGCAGGAATGAAAGGTTTTGAGGCTTGTTTTTGGTTTTGAGAAGAAGAATAGATAAGATAATGTAGATGAATCATGACCGGATATTCCGGCGACCATAGTGCAGTAGTTCTACCTGACTCCATACCGAACTCAGAAGTAAAATGCTGTAATGCCGATGGTAGTGTGGGGCTTCCCCATGTGAGAGTAGGGCATCGCCGGGTTTTATTTCCTTAGTTTTCTTAAATAGAGAGAATTAAGGAAATAAAGAATTTGATTGATAACCATAGTGCAGTAGTTCTACCTGACTCCATACCGAACTCAGAAGTAAAATGCTGTAACGCCGATGGTAGTGTGGGGCCTCCCCATGTGAGAGTAGGGCATTATCAATCTACTAAATTTGCGGAGCAGTAGTTCAGCTGGTTAGAATACCTGCCTGTCACGCAGGGGGTCGCGGGTTCGAGTCCCGTCCGTTCCGACACTTAATTGTAAGCGAGTCAATTACTCGCTTTATCTTTAGGGGCGTAGTTCAATTGGTAGAGCACCGGTCTCCAAAACCGGGTGTTGGGAGTTCGAGCCTCTCCGCCCCTGCCATTATTTTAGAATGCCGATTAGTTTTGCTAATCGGCTTTTTGTTTATTTGGCAATAGTTAAAATACGGTAAGGCTTAAAGATGAAAACATTAGATCCCATTATGGAACAATTTTTAGATTCTCTTTGGCAAGAACATGGCTTATCTGATAATACTGTGGCTTCTTATCGTTTAGACTTAACGCTATTTTTCGGACTGGCTAACACCGCCAGAAACATTCCTTTCTATTGACCATTCTGGTTTACAATCTTTTTTTAGCTTGGCGTTTAACGCAAGGTTACAAATCTAGCAGTTCAGCAAGAATGCTGAGCTGTTTGCGTAAATTCTTTCGTTTTCTTTATACGGAACATTATAGAAGACGATCCTGCAAGCACATTAACTTCGCCTAAAAAGGCTGTTCATCTTCCGAAATCGATTAGTGAAGCACAGGTGATGGCTTTACTTGAAAGTCCAAAACACGCGATCCAGTAGAACTTCGCGATAAAGCGATGCTTGAATTACTTTATGCGACAGGTTTGCGAGTGACAGAGCTAGTTTCACTAACCTTAGATAATATTAGTTTACGCCAAGGTGTTGTTCGAGTGATTGGTAAGGGAGATAAAGAGCGTCTTGTGCCAATGGGTGAAGATGCCGTTTATTGATTCAAACTTTTTGAACATGCCAGAGCTACATTATTAGCTAATCAGCCTTCAGATGTTGTTTTCCCGAGTCGTAGGGGTCAGCAAATGACTCGCCAAACCTTTTGGCACCGTATTAAACATTATGCAGTGTTAGCTGGAATTGATACAGAAAAACTCTCTCCCATGTATTACGACACGCTTTTTGCTACGCATTTGGTCAATCATGGGGCAGATTTACGTGTTGTTCAAATGCTATTGGGGCATAGTGATCTCTCAACCACGCAAATCTATACTCACGTGGCGAAAGCACGTTTGAAATCGCTCCATCAACAATTTCATCCGAGAGGTTAACTCAATACACAAACGAGTTGTGCTTGCCAAAAAATTAATGGTGTGCGACTTCTTTCCCAAACAGGAATCTGCTGTGCTTGCCAAATTTTTTTCATTTGCTCACGGTGTGGTTTGGCATATTGCGCCACCTGGCCACTATGGTGCAGTTTTACGGTTAATTCCTCATTTGCAAGCGCTGATGGTAAGGCATAATGCTTTATATCAGTGCCTGTTTCTAATCTGAGTTCAGCTTGTTTCCGCACTAAAATGCCAATATTATCAGGCAATTCAATCGTTTGGTTCGCCAAAAGTGTGGCATGAAAATGTCCAGTTGGCTCAAATGTACGTGTAAGAAAAAGTTGCTGTTGATAACGACGGAGCCATTTATCACCAAGTTGGATCTCTGGTTGCTTGTCTGATTTGCTCATGATCATTTGTTTGATGATCTGCAATAACTGCGCTTGACTAGGCATCATTTGCTGTTGCTGGCTTAGCCAGAGGCGCAAAAAGTGCTTGCTGTTTTTGAAAGAAAATGTCCAAAAATCTGCAATATTTAACGCATGATTCGTTGGGTTGATATATTGTGTTAGCGTTTCTGCCAGTAACTCATCCAATAATTGTTGCTGCTGATTCAAATGTTCTGTCGCCCGATAAACCATTTCATCAAAATGCGGCCAACGTTCATTTAACGTGGTAACACTGCATTTCGCAAAAAAATTGCGATCATAAATTTCTGATTGATTACTCTCATCTTCGACCCATTCAAGTTGATGCTGTACAGCGTATGCTTGAATCATGTCTTCTTGATAGCGAGAAGCGGTCTAAAAAAGTGGCATATTTTGCCAAAAGCTTACCACTGGCATTGCCGCTAAACCTTTTGCTCCACTCCCTCGTTTTAAGGCAAGAAAGAAGGTTTCTACCCTGATCGCCCTGATGATGTGCCGTTACCACTGTTTCATTGGCTTGTCGCACTGCTTGAATAGCCTGATAGCGCGCATGTCGCGCCGCATCTTCAATACCTTTTGAACCTTGTACTGAGACTTTTTGCAAAATAAACGGAATATTTAACCGCTTGCATAGCTGTTCGCAAAAATCAGCCCAGCTATCTGCATTCGGACTTAATCCGTGATGGACATGAATGGCGCGTAAGTTTAAAGGGAGTTGACTTAATAGATGCAGTAGTACGACCGAATCAATTCCGCCACTTAATGCCACTAAAAATGAGTGCAGTTAGGTTGGTATTGAGCTAATTGTTGATGGAGATGTTGAAGTAGCGCAGGCATCGTTTTCCTTATGGTTTATTTGTCGCTTCGCTATGATGGATAGGCAAGAAACAAGCGGTCAGATTTTGCAAAAATTTTGCGAAATTCGACCGCTTGCAACGTTATTTACCAATACAGAATGAACTGAAAAATGTTCCCGAGCAAATCGTCAGAGGTAAATTGTCCGGTAATTTCACCTAATGCGTTTTTGCACCATTCTTAACTCTTCGGCTAATAATTCGCCGGCGAAAAATTGGGTAAGTTGAACATGCCCGCGGGCTAAATGCTCAGCCGCTTCTTCTAACGCTTGGAGATGGCGACGACGCGCTAAGAATCCGCCTTCGGTTGAACTTTGGTAGCCCATTGATTTTTTTCAAATGCTCACGCAATAAATCAACCCCAACTTTTGTTTGCGCGGATAAACGAATGAGCGTGAAATTCTCCAGCTGTTCTAAGCCTTCTGGTTCGCCAGATAAATCCACCTTATTGCGAATAACCGTAACAGGCATATTAGGTGGTAATTTGGCTAAAAATTCTGCCCATTCCGCTTTGAAGTCATCAACTTTTGTTCTGTACTATCAATCATCAATAATACTTGGTCGGCTTGCGCGATTTCTTCCCAAGCGCGCGCAATACCGATGCGTTCAACTTCATCGCTAGCTTCACGTAGTCCTGCGGTATCAATAATATGCAGAGGCATGCCATCGATATGAATATGTTCACGCAATACATCGCGAGTAGTGCCGGCAATATCTGTGACAATCGCCGCTTCGCGTCCTGCTAATGCGTTCAGCAAGCTAGACTTCCCCGCATTTGGGCGACCTGCAATCACCACTTTCATGCCTTCACGTAAAATAGCACCTTGTTTAGCTTCTTGGCGTACGCCGTTAAGTTGCTGAATAATATCGTTTAAATGGCCTTCAATTTTGCCATCAGCAAGAAAATCAATTTCTTCATCAGGGAAATCAATGGCAGCTTCCACATAGGTGCGTAGATAAATAACACTATCAACTAACTGATTGATTTTATTTGAGAATTCGCCTTGTAGGGATTTTAATGCGGAACGTGCAGCTTGTTCACTGGTAGCATCAATTAAATCCGCAATGGCTTCTGCTTGGGCTAAATCGAGTTTGTCATTTAAAAAGGCTTGCTCTGAAAAATTCACCGGCACGCGCAATTGCACGCCTTCTACTTCTAAAATGCGTTTAAGCAGAATATCTAAAATAACCTGACCGCCGTGGCCTTGTAGCTCAAGGACATCTTCGCCAGTAAAAGAGTTTGGTGCTTTAAAAAAGAGTGCAATGCCTTGGTCGAGCGTTTCGCCGTTACTGTCTTTAAATGGCAAGTAATTTGCCATTCTCGGCGTTAAGGTTCTGCCTAGCACCGCTTCTGCGACCTTGCTGGCAAGTGGGCGGAAACCCGTAAAATGCCTACACCACCACGACCAATTGGTGTGGCTTGGGCAACAATGGTATCTTTCATTTGGAATCCTTTGCTGACAAGCGGTCAGTTTTTGCAACAAATTTTGCAAATTCGACCGCTTGGAATATAAGTTAAAAAGGCATTATAGCAGCATTTCGCTTTTTGCTTCATTGCCATAAAAAGCCTAAAATAGCGCTATTCTTTTCCCTTTAGACAGGATCTTAATTTATGAAATTATATGGTTTAATTGGCGCTTGTTCTTTTGTGCCGCATGTAGCGTTAGAATGGGTTAAAGCGCATAGTCATGAAAATTATGAGTTTGAGGCAGTTAGCCGTGAATTTATTAAATCACCAGAATTTTTGGCGTTAAACCCTCGCGGTGCAGTGCCATTATTAGTAGATGGCGATTTAGTGTTATCACAAAACCAAGCAATTTTGCATTATTTAGATGAACGCTTCCCTGAAGCAAAATTATTTGGTAGCAAAACCATGCGTGATAAAGCCAAAGCTTCGCGTTGGTTAGCGTTTTTTAATAGCGATGTACATAAATCGTTTGTGCCGTTATTCCGTTTACCAAGTTATGCGGAAGGCAATGAAGCATTAACCAAAACCATTCGCCAACAAGCCGCTGAACAAGTTTTAGAACAATTAGCTGTAGCGAATGCGCATCTTGAAAGTCATATTTTCTTTGGCGAAGCGATTTCTGTCGCAGATGTTTATCTCTACATTATGCTAAATTGGTGCCGCCGATTAGGGTTAGACTTCAGCCATTTAACACAGCTTTCACCATTTATGCAGCGAGTTGAGGCAGACAGCGGTGTAAATGCGGTACGTTTAGCCGAAGGCTTAAAATAAGCTAGACAGACAAGCGGTGAGATTTTGCGGAAGATTTGCTAAACGCTCACCGTTTTTATTTCAAGAGAAAATTCATGTTAAAACAAGTTTCTGAAAGTTTGCTTGCACCAAGCGGACTTGAACTCTCTCATTTGACGCAAGTATTAGACCAATTTTCGGCACGTCAAATTGATTATGCTGATCTTTATTTCCAATTAAGCCAAGATGAAAGTTGGGCGTTAGAAGATTCCATTATTAAAGAAGGTGGCTTTTATATTGACCGTGGCTTTGGTGTGCGAGCCGTTTCGGGTGAGAAAACTGGCTTTGCTTATGCAGATCAAATTGGATTAGAGCAGTTAATGCAATGTGCCACTGCGGCGCGTTCCATTACAGCAGAAAGCGGAAAATTATTGGTAAATATTCAAAGAAACGACCGCTTGCAAGCGCTATGCTTCAATCAATCCGCTAGAAACATTAAGTCGTGAACAGAAAGTCGAATTATTGCATTTAGTGGATCGTACTGCGCGCAAAGAAGACCCGCGTGTGGTGCAAGTTAATGCTAGCATTTCGGCGGTGTATGAAGAGATGCTCGTAGCAGCAACAGATGGTACTTTGGCTGCAGATATTCGCCCGCTGGTTAGATTATCTGTTTCAGTATTAGTGAAGAAAAATGGCAAACGTGAACGTGGCTCAGCTGGGGCGGGTGGTCGCTATGGTTTAACGTGGTTTTTTAGAGCCACAGGTCGTCAATGGGAAATGGTCGGCTACAACCGCGCTGAATTCTTAGCCAAAGAAGCGGTAAGAATGGCGTTAGTCAATTTAGGCGCAATGCCTGCACCTGCAGGTACAATGCCGATTGTATTAGGTGCTGGCTGGCCGGGTATTTTATTACACGAAGCGGTTGGACACGGTTTGAAGGCGATTTCAACCGTAAAGAATCTTCACTGTTTACTGGTAAAATTGGTGAGCAAGTAACTTCACCGCTTTGTACGATTGTCGATGATGGCACAATTGAGAATGTGCGTGGTTCAATGACGGTAGATGATGAAGGTGTGCCTTCACAGCGCAATGTGTTAATTGAAAAATGGGATTCTGAAAGGCTATTTTGCAAGATAAACTCAATGCGCGTTTAATGGGCGTGGCACCAACAGGCAATGGCAGACGAGAATCTTATGCGCATTTACCTATGCCAAGAATGACCAATACTTATCTGACTGAAGGCCGCATGATGAGTTTGAGGCAATGATTGAATCTGTTGATTATGGTGTTATGCGCCACATTTCAGTGGCGGGCAAGTCGATATTACTTCAGGTAAGTTTGTCTTCTCTACCGCAGAAGCTTATTTGATTGAGAAAGGTAAAATTACCAAGCCTGTGACAGGCGCAACATTGATTGGCAGTGGCATTGATGCAATGCAGCAAGTTTCAATGGTGGGTAAAAAAATGCAACTTGACCCAGGTATTGGCACCTGTGGTAAAGAAGGGCAAAGTGTACCGGTCGGTGTGGGGCAGCCAACGGTAAAACTAGATAAAATTACCGTTGGTGGCCGAGGTTAGCTTAATTATAAAATCAGCCCGAAAAGAGCTGATTTTATATTTCTACCAAGCAAACTCTTCATCATTGAAATTACCTTGAGATGTTTCTTCTGTACATAAAATGCTAGTCAGCAGCTGCCCTTTATGTTTTACATCGACGCCACTTTCAGTGGTGTGATCAATAGAATCCAAATTCACATAAACTTGGTAAATATATTCGCCTTTTTGGAATGACATTGTTGACCAACGTCCCCTGCCAGTACCAGTCCATCTTTCTGAGCGCCCAAGTAGTTCAGATTTTTTATTACGCAAAGTTAATTCATTCTTAGATGCCGATCCAAATTTATATTCATAAATATCATCATTTAGCTTGTTCACTTCAATGTATTTTATTATTTGTGGTTTTACACGAGAAAATAATTTCAGCTTGTACTGATTGGGATAATCCGATTGCACCTAAAAATAGTGCAGTTAATGCTAATTTCTTCATAATTATGCTCCAGGCATGTATAAACTTTGTCCATTATTATAATACTGTGTAATAGATTAAACAGTATAAGGCAAAAGAAACTTCCCGTTTTTTGTTGAAAAACGCTAAAATACCCCATTATGACAAAATAAGGATAACAAGATGGCGTGGGTACAAATTCGTTTAAATAGCACAGATAAACAAGCTGAGCAGATCAGTGATTTTTTTAGAAGAGATTGGGGCAGTTTCGGTAACCTTTATGGATAGCCAAGATACGCCGATTTTTGAACCGCTTCCAGGTGAAACGCGTTTGTGGGGAAATACAGATGTAGTTGGTTTATTTGATGCGGAAACAGACATGAAAGCAATTGTTGAAGCATTGATTATTAGCCGTTTAGTTGACCGTGATTTTGCACATAAGATTGAACAAATCGAAGATAAAGATTGGGAACGTGAATGGATGGATAATTTCACCCAATGCAGTTTGGTGAACGTTTATGGATTTGCCCAAGCTGGCGTGAAGTTCCAGACCCAAATGCAGTCAATGTGATGTTAGACCCAGGTTTGGCGTTTGGAACAGAGCACACCCAACGACGGCACTTTGTTTACAATGGTTAGATGGGCTTGATTTAGTGGGCAAAACTGTGATCGATTTTGGTTGTGGTTCTGGTATTTTAGCGATTGCTGCGTTAAAAACTCGGTGCAAAAACGTGCGATTGGCATCGACATTGATCCCCAAGCAATTTTAGCTTCAACGAATAATGCGCAAGCAAATGGGGTGGTGGATCGCCTTGAATTGTTCTTAGCTAAAGATCAGCCGAAAGATTTAGTTGCTGATGTGGTAGTGGCAAATATTTTGGCGGGGCCGTTAAAAGAGTTAGCACCGAATATCATTACGCTCAGTGAAACCACAAGGCGATTTAGGCTTATCAGGGATTTTAGCGACACAAGCCACTTCTGTGTGTGAAGCTTATGCTGAAGATTTCAATCTTGATCCTGTGGTGGAAAAAGAAGAGTGGTGCCGAATTACTGGTGTGAAAAAGCTAAATACTTATAATAGAAAGGAAGTTTGGATGGATTCAATGACCAAACTTCCTTTTTATATTTAGAACAATTCAACTACATTGATTTCAATATCTTTCGCTAAAAAGTTCGCCAAAAGCTTCAACTGCTTGGGTGAAATGTGGCTGCTTGGTATGTAGATCTAAATCGGCATCGCTTTCCCAGCGTTCGATAAAGGTGTAAGTGTTGACTTTACCGGCTACTTTACCGCAGTCATAGCTACACAGCCTTTATCTTGGCGGGATGCGTTCACTAAATTTTTTGCGACAGTTTCAAACTCAGCTAATTTCTCTGCTTTCACTTCACAAATTGCATAAACTCCGATCATGATATTCTCCTATTTGATTTGCTTATTCGGAGAAAAAGCATAAATAAAAATGCAGAATTTTGCAAGCGGTTGAATTCTTACGATTTTTGCAAAAGTGAATACTTGAATGAGGAAAAAGAAGAGAGTAGCATTTCCGCATTATTTTCTTTCTATATAAAGTATGAAACCGACGATTCTTCTATACGATTCGGGCATGGGCGGGCTGACTGTTTATGATGAAGTGCGCAAGGCACTGCCGAATGCGCACTATTTATATTGCTTTGATAATGCTTGTTTTCCTTATTCAGAAAAATCAGAATCGGTATTAAATCATCGAGCGTTAAGCATTAGTGCAAAAATTGCGGAAAAATACCCGCTTGATCTCGTGGTTGTTGCACGCAATACGGCAAGCACCGTGGTATTACCGGCATTGCGCCAGCGTTTTCTTTTCCTATTGTAGAGACAGTACCGGCAATTAAGCCAGCAGCAGAAATTTCAGAGACTAAGACAATAGGATTACTTGCGACGAAAGGCACCATCGTTCGACAATATGTATTGGATCTTATTGATAAATACGCGAAAAAAATTGTGAGTGGAAAAATAGGTACGACGGATCTAGTAGAAATAGTCGAAGAAAAACAACAAACAGGGATCGTTGATGTCGCAAGATTAAAAGGCTGTAGTAGAGCCTTGGATCGATAATAAAGATTTTAGATACGGTAATTTTTAGGGTGTACGCATTTTCCATTAGTAAAAACAGAACTACAAGAATTATTGCCTCAAGTGAAGTTTTTGTTGATTCTGGCTGCGCGATTGCTAAAAAGAGTAAAAATTTATTATCTGAACAGATTATTTGTTCGGAATCGGATAAAAACCACAAGCAAATCTCGCTTTTTGTACTGCAAAAACAGACAACCTTCTCGCTAGAGAAAAAAGTCATGCAAAAATGGGGTTTTGCAAGCTTAATGGAATTGAACTGTAGTGATAGAAAAACGCCAATTTGTGATAAAATTTGCGACATTTAGATTATAAATAAAACAAGCGGTAAAATTAAAAATTTTTGCAAAAAGACTTGCAAGGATTTGGATTTTTCTCTATAATGCACTCCCACACAACGACGCGCTGTTGTGAATCTTCAGAAAAAAGCAGTGCGTCGTTTATTTTTGTTCTTTAACAACATATCAGACAATCTGTGTGGGCACTTGTTGATTGACTTAATTTAAAAATATTTTTTTAATTTTGAAGTCTTAATAGGTGCTAACTAGAAATTCATTATACTTTTTAAGTAGTGACATTTTTATGTCAGCAGTATTGAGCGATTGAACTTGAGATTGAAGAGTTTGATCATGGCTCAGATTGAACGCTGGCGGCAGGCTTAACACATGCAAGTCGAACGGTAACAGGAAGAAAGCTTGCTTTCTTTGCTGACGAGTGGCGGACGGGTGAGTAATGCTTGGGAATCTGGCTTATGGAGGGGATAACTACGGGAAACTGTAGCTACTACCGCGTAATATCGAGAGATTAAAGGGTGGGACCGCAAGGCCACCTGCCATGAGATGAGCCCAAGTGGGATTAGGTAGTTGGTGAGGTAAAAGGCTCACAGCCGACGATCTCTAGCTGGTCTGAGAGGATGACCAGCCACACTGGAACTGAGACACGGTCCAGACTCCTACAGGAGGCAGCAGTGGGAATATTGCACATGGGGGGAACCCTGATGCAGCCATGCCGCGTGAATGAAGAAGGCCTTCGGGTTGTAAAAGTTCTTTTCGGTAGCGAGGAAGGCATTTAGTTTAATAGACTAGGTGATTGACGTTAACTACAGAAGAAGCACCGGCTAACTCCGTGCCAGCAGCCGCGGTAATACGGGGGTGCGAGCGTTAATCGGAATAACTGGGCGTAAAGGGCACGCAGGCGGTGACTTAAGTGAGATGTAAAGCCCCGGGCTTAACTCTGGGAATTGCATTTCATACTGGGTCGCTAGAGTACTTTTAGGGAGGTGAGAATTCCACGTGTAGCGGTGAAATGCGTAGAGATGTGGAGGAATACCGAAGGCGAAGGCAGCCCCTTGGGAATGTACTGACGCTCATGTGCGAAAGCGTGGGGAGCAAACAGGATTAGATACCCTGGTAGTCCACGCTGTAAACGATGTCGATTTGGGGTTGGGCTTTAAGCTTGGCGCCCGTAGCTAACGTGATAAATCGACCGCCTGGGGAGTACGGCCGCAAAGGTTAAAAACTCAAATGAATTGACGGGGCCCGCACAAGCGGTGGAGCATGTGGTTTAATTCGATGCAACGCGAAGAACCTTACCTACTCTTGACATCCAGAGAACTTTCCAGAGATGGATTGAGTGCCTTTCGGGAACTCTGAGACAGGTGCTGCATGGCTGTCGTCAGCTCGTGTTGTGAAATGTTGGGTTAAGTCCCGCAACGAGCGCAACCCTTATCCTGTTGCCAGCGATTAGGTCCGGGAACTCAAAGGAGACTGCCGGTGATAAACCGGAGGAAGGTGGGGATGACGTCAAGTCATCATGGCCGCTACGAGTAGGGCTACACACGTGCTACAATGGCGTATACAGAGGGAAGCAATCCTGCAAGGGGGAGCAAATCTCACAAAGTACGTCTAAGTCCGGATTGGAGTCTGCAACTCGACTCCATGAAGTCGGAATCGCTAGTAATCGCAAATCAGAATGTTGCGGTGAATACGTTCCAGGCCTTGACACACCGCCCGTCACACCATGGGAGTGGGTTGTACCAGAAGTAGATAGCTTAACCTTCGGGAGGGCGTTTACCACGGTATGATTCATGACTGGGGTGAAGTCGTAACAAGGTAACCGTAGGGGAACCTGCGGTTGGATCACCTCCTTACCAAAATTGAGCGACTGCAAGTGTTCACACAGATTGTTTGATAGACGTTAACAAAGAAAACTGAAATCCTTTTGGGTCTGTAGCTCAGGTGGTTAGAGCGCACCCCTGATAAGGGTGAGGTCGGTGGTTCAAGTCCACTCAGACCCACCACTCAAGCTAACCTTGGTTAGTTGGCAAATGAGTGAAGCTAAAAGGAAAGTAATGAAGTTGGGGATATAGCTCAGCTGGGAGAGCGCCTGCCTTGCACGCAGGAGGTCAGCGGTTCGATCCCGCTTATCTCCACCAATCATCATTACTAAGGATACAAGCGGTAAAATTTTAATAAAGATTTACCAGTCTTGTGTGTTTAGTAATGATGATCGTCGAAAGACATTATCTTTATTCTTTAAAAAATTAGAAACAAGCTGAAAAACTGAGAGATTTTTACTCAAGTCAGTAAAACTGATAAGAGAAAGTCTGAGTAATAAAAAAATCTTAGCTGAACAAAAGCAGCTAAGTGTTTAGTTTAAAAACTTATCTCAATGCTTTCTAAATCGAAAATATTTGAGGTTGTATAGTTAAGTGACTAAGCGTACACGGTGGATGCCTTGGCAATCAGAGGCGATGAAGGACGTGCTAATCTGCGATAAGCTTGGATGAGTCGATAAGAGGCGTTTAATCCAAGATTTCCGAATGGGGAAACCCAGTAGATGAAGAATCTACTATCACTTACTCAATACATAGGTAAGTGAGGCAAACCGGGAGAACTGAAACATCTAAGTACCCCGAGGAAAAGAAATCAACCGAGATTCTGTGAGTAGCGGCGAGCGAAAGCGGAAGAGCCTGTTAGTGATAGCAGTTTTGTTAGGAGAATGTGCTGGGAAGCACAATCACAGAGGGTGATAATCCCGTATCCGAAAACATTATTGTGGTACTAAACTAACGACAAGTAGGGCGGGACACGAGAAATCCTGTCTGAATATGGGGGGACCATCCTCCAAGGCTAAATACTCCTGATTGACCGATAGTGAACCAGTACTGTGAAGGAAAGGCGAAAAGAACCCCTGTGAGGGGAGTGAAATAGAACCTGAAACCGTGTACATGTACAAGCAGTGGAGCCCTTCGGGTGACTGCGTACCTTTTGTATAATGGGTCAGCGACTTATATTTTTGTAGCAAGGTTAACTGAATAAGGGAGCCGTAGGAAACCGAGTCTTAACTGGGCGTCTAGTTGCAAAGGTATAGACCCGAAACCCGGTGATCTCAGCCATGGGCAGGTTGAAGATTGGGTAACACTAATTGAGGACCGAACCGACTAATGTTGAAAAATTAGCGGATGACTTGTGGCTGAGGTGAAAGGCCAATCAAAACCGGGAGATAGCTGGTTCTCCCCGAAATCTATTTAGGTAGAGCCTTGAGCGGACACCTTCGGGGGTAGAGCACTGTTTTCGCTAGGGGTCCATCCCGGATTACCAACCCGATGCAAACTGCGAATACCGAAGAGTGATACTCAGGAGACACACGGTGGGTGCTAACGTCCATCGTGAAGAGGGAAACAACGCAGACCGCCAGCTAAGGTCCCAAAGTACTAGTTAAGTGGGAAACGAAGTGGGAAGGCTTTAGACAGCTAGGATGTTGGCTTAGAAGCAGCCATCATTTAAAGAAAGCGTAATAGCTCACTAGTCGAGTCGGCCTGCGCGGGAAGATGTAACAGGGGCTAAAACTAGTCACCGAAGCTGCGGCATCAGTAGCAATACTGTTGGGTAGGGGAGCGTTCTGTAGGCGGATGAAGGTGAATCGAGAGGTTTGCTGGACGTATCAGAAGTGCGAATGCTGACATAAGTAACGATAAAACGAGTGAAAAACTCGTTCGCCGGAAGACCAAGGGTTCCCTGTCCAACGTTAATCGGGGGCAGGGTGAGTCGGCCCCTAAGGCGAGGCTGAAAAGCGTAGTCGATGGGAAACGGGTTAATATTCCCCGTACTTGGTATAATTGCGATTGGGGACGGAGAAGGTTAGGTTATCAACCTGTTGGATGGTTGTTTAAGCCGGTAGGTGGAGCATTTAGGCAAATCCGGATGCTCATAACACCGAGAAGTGATGACGAGGTGCTACGGCACTGAAGTAACTGATACCACGCTTCCAGGAAAAGCCACTAAGCTTCAGATTATACTAAACCGTACTATAAACCGACACAGGTGGTCAGGTAGAGAATACTCAGGCGCTTGAGAGAACTCGGGTGAAGGAACTAGGGCAAAAATAGCACCGTAACTTCGGGAGAAGGTGCGCGACGTAGATTGTAAGGGTTTACCCTGAAGGTTGAACCGGTCGAAGATACCAGCTGGCTGCAACTGTTTATTAAAAACACAGCACTCTGCAAACACGAAAGTGGACGTATAGGGTGTGATGCCTGCCCGGTGCTGGAAGGTTAATTGATGGTGTTATCGAAAGAGAAGCTCCTGATCGAAGCCCCAGTAAACGGCGGCCGTAACTATAACGGTCCTAAGGTAGCGAAATTCCTTGTCGGGTAAGTTCCGACCTGCACGAATGGCATAATGATGGCCAGGCTGTCTCCACCCGAGACTCAGTGAAATTGAAATCGCCGTGAAGATGCGGTGTACCCGCGGCTAGACGGAAAGACCCCGTGAACCTTTACTATAGCTTGACACTGAACATTGAATTTTGATGTGTAGGATAGGTGGGAGCCTTTGAAGCAGTCACGCCAGTGATTGTGGAGGCGTCCTTGAAATACCACCCTTTAACGTTTGATGTTCTAACGAAGAGTGGAAACACGCTCTCGGACAGTGTCTGGTGGGTAGTTTGACTGAGGGCGGTCTCTCCCAAAAGAGTAACGGAGGAGCACGAAGGTTTGCTAATCACGGTCGGACATCGTGAGGTTAGTGCAATGGTATAAGCAAGCTTAACTGCGAGACAGACAAGTCGAGCAGGTACGAAAGTAGGTCATAGTGATCCGGTGGTTCTGAATGGAAGGGCCATCGCTCAACGGATAAAAGGTACTCCGGGGATAACAGGCTGATACCGCCCCAAGAGTTCATATCGACGGCGGTGTTTGGCACCTCGATGTCGGCTCATCACATCCTGGGGCTGAAGTAGGTCCCAAAGGGTATGGCTGTTCGCCATTTGAAAGTGGTACGCGAGCTGGGTTTAGAACGTCGTGAGACAGTTCGGTCCCCTGTCTGCCGTGGGCGTTGGAGAATTGAAAGGGCTGCTCCTAGTACGAGAGGACCGGAGTGGACGCATCCCTGGTGTTCCAGTTGTTTTCGCCAGAAGCATTGCTGGGTAGCTACATGCGGAAGAGATAAGTGCTGAAAGCATCTAAGCACGAAACTTGCCTTGAGATGAGTTCTCCCAGTCTATAAGACTGTAAGGGTTGTTGGAGACTACGACGTAGATAGGTCTGGTGTGTAAGCGGTGTGAGCCGTTGAGCTAACAGATACTAATTGCCCGAGAGGCTTAACTATACAACGCTCAAGTGTTTTTGGGCAGGAATGAAAGGTTTTGAGGCTTGTTTTTGGTTTTGAGAAGAAGAATAGATAAGATAATGTAGATGAATCATGACCGGATATTCCGGCGACCATAGTGCAGTAGTTCTACCTGACTCCATACCGAACTCAGAAGTAAAATGCTGTAATGCCGATGGTAGTGTGGGGCTTCCCCATGTGAGAGTAGGGCATCGCCGGATTGAATAGAGAGGACCCCGTTACGGAATGTGACGGGGTTTTTGCTTTTTGAAAGATTTTAAATCGTATTCACCATGATGATATAAACCCTTCTTTTTAATCCTCACATTCCTTTTATTATTTGCTTTTTAATAGGCTACCTTTTCATTACTCTAGCATTATAGTATTCATTTATATGAAATAATATGTTTCAATTAACTACTTTATTGAAAAATAATATAGAGTAAAATAAACCTCGTATTTGAGAAACAAATATTCTATTTTTATTTTAGAGGAACTTATGAATTCAACTTTTTGAAAAACTTATCCCCTGTTGTACTTTTACTTGCTCGTATCGTTATTGGTTATATGTTTTACTCACGGTACTGCAAAAATTCTTTTGAATATCCAATGTCAATGACTGGTGGAAATGGTGCAGTTACTGATCCAATGATGATTGTTGGTGGTATTTTTAGAAATTGCAGGGTGGATTATTATTAGCATTAGGCTTATTTACTCGTCCAATTTCATTCTTATTAGCAGGTCAAATGGCTTATGCTTATTTCTTTATGCATATGAGCGCAGGAACGATTTTTAATCCGTTAGCAAACAAAGGCGAATTAGCCATTATGTATTGCATGGCATTTTTAATTTTCATGGCGATTGGCCCAGGTAAATTATCTTTAGATGCTAAACGTAGTGCTTAATACCCAATAAACATGAGATGAGAATAAAAGGCGAACTAATTTAAATAGTTCGCTTTTTTGTTTGAAAAGAATTTTTATTTTTATTGAGGAACGCAGGGAGTTTTTGACAATTTGGGCAGAAATAACTATTTCTTTGCCCAATAACTTTTGCCTGAATTAACTCTCCACAAACATGGCAAGGTTCTCTTTTTCGCCCATAAACTTGGAGAACTTGTGCAAAGTAACCAGGTTTGCCATTAGGTTGAATAAAGTCTTTTAGAGTCGTTCCACCTGTTGAATAGCTTTTTCTAATACTGACTTAATTACGGTGACTAACCGCTCTGCATTGTTTTCGTGTCAGGTTTTTGTGTAATCAGCTCTGGATGAATTTCTGCCATAAATAGCGATTCACACGCATAGATATTACCTACACCAACCACGATATCATTATTCATAATAAAGTTTTTGAGCAGCGACATTTTTCCTCGACTCTTCTTAAAGAGATAATCGGCATTAAATGCTTCAGAAAGCGGTTCAGGCCCGAGTTTCTGAATAAGTTCATGTTCTGATGCATCTTCAGCCCAAAGCCAACAGCCAAATTTGCGTGGGTCGTTATAGCGCAATACCACACCTGATTCGGTAATTAAATCAACGTGGTCATGTTTATTGAGCGATTTTCATCTTCTAAGTGAAGAATGCTTAATGAACCCGACATCCCTAAATGTATCAATATATCTCCCTGATTCGTATGAAGAATCAGATATTTCACTTACGTCTAGAAAGGCGTTGAATAATAGCGCCAGACATTTCTGTTAAGACATGAGGAATGGTCCAGCGGAGTTTAGGCACGCGCAAAACAATAGCTTTAATGGTTTGTCCAACTAAGTAAGGTTCGACACCGCGTAGGCTAGTTTCTACTTCGGGTAATTCAGGCATGAAGATTCCTATAAAATAAACAAGCGGTCAAATTTACAAAGTTTTTGCAAAGTTGACCGCTTGTTGGATTAACGTTTTTGATTAAATGATGAATGATATAACCTGTTACTAAACCAATTATTGCAAACGGCATCCATTCCATGGAATAAGATTTAAATGGCAGTTGATCAGTAAAGCCAGTACCAATCACCGATAAAATTGAGATGATGGTCACTAGCCCTACCGCAAGGCGTTGTCCTAATAGCGGAATGTGGTGTAATGCGTTGATTCCTAGCATTAAGATTACTGTCATTGCAATTGGGTAAAGAATCAGTAACACAGGAATTGAGCGTAATTACTTCTTTTAACCCTAAGTTGGCAATTAACATACTTAATAAGCAGAAAATAATCACATAGGTACGATAGCTGATTTTCGGGAACACTTCATTAAAGTATTCACTGACTGATGCACATAAACCAACGGCGGTGGTTAAACAAGCTAGTGAAACAATAATACCTAGCACCATTCGGCCATATTCACCGAATGCCTGAATGGTAATAGTGTTTAGAATATAAGTACCAAGATCTTGTTTATTGGCTTCTAACGTTGCAAGGGTTTCTTGGCTAATTTCAATATGGTTACCAATCCAACCTAATGAGAAATAAATCACGCCCTAAAAAGCGCTCGCGGCAATAACGCCTGCTACTACAGTTTGTTTAATCAATGCAGAAGGGCTGACACCTTTCGCTTTAATCGCATTTAATACGATAACAGAGAAGGCGAGTGATGCTAGTGCATCCATGGTGAAAATATCCGTCGATGACACCTTTAAATAACCAAGAGTTTTCGCTTACTGCAGGGTGAATGGTTTCTGTATTCAGTAAGAAAAAGCACGGATAACTAGACCAATAATACTAATAATTAACACAGGCGTTAAAAATTGCGCCGATACGGTCAACCATTTTGAAGGGTTGAGACTCAACCAGAGGGTTAAGGAAAAAAATAGATAAGCGTGAAAATAAATAGTGAGATGGTGCTTGGTTCTTTAAGAAACGGTAAAATCGCTATTTCATAAGCCGTTGCCCCTGTCACGAGGGCCAGCAAAAAAATGGCCCGATTGAAAGGTAAATTGCCGCTAAGAAAATCAGTGAGAACCAAGGGTGAATTCGGTTTAATGCCGATTTATAGCCACCTTCATAGCAGGCGCTTACAATAATGCCTCATAGCGGCAAGCCAACACCGGTTGTAATAAAACCGAGGATAGCCGGTAAGAAATGCCCTCCACTTTCTAGCCCAAGTTTAGCGGAAAAATTAGGTTACCTGCGCCAAAAAGATGGCAAATAGCATAAAAGCCAACAACAAAATTATTTTTAGTCATAAAACACACACAAATATAAAAAAGAAAAATAATAAAAGTAAAATGCCGAATCTTGCTTTTACCTGAGCTGGCATAATAGCAAAATTGGCAGAAATTAAACCGCTTGTAGGCGATTAGTTCATATATACCCACCATTAACGTGTAAGGTCTCGCCATTGATATAACGTGCATCATCTGAAGCTAAGAATGCAACGGCTTTTGCGATGTCTTGCGCTGAACCTAATTCCTGCTGGAATTTTGGCTAAGAATCGCTTGTTTTGATCTTCGGTTAACTCATCGGTCATATCTGTTGCGATAAAGCCTGGTGCTACTACGTTAACTGTAATCCCGCGTGAAGCCACTTCTTTTGCTAATGATTTTGAAAAACCAATTAAGCCCGCTTTTCGCTGCGCAGTAGTTTGTTTGACCAGGGTTACCCATAGAACCTACCACAGAACCGATGGTGATAATACGTCCGCCTTTTTTCATCATCGGACGTAATACTGCTTTTTGATAAACGGTAAACTGAAGTGAGGTTAGTTTGGATAATATCGAACCAATCCTGATCTTTCATACGCATTAACAAGCCATCGCGTGTAATGCCAGCATTGTTCACTAAAAATATCAATATCACCAAATTCAGCTTTCACTTGAGCTAAAAAGCGCTTCAATAGATTCAGGTTCTGTCACGTTTAACACAAATCCTTTACCTTTATCGCCCTAAATAAGCTGAAATAGCTGAGCACCTTTTTCAGAGGTTGCTGTACCGATAACGGTTGCACCTTTTGCGACTAATTCTTCTGCGATGGCTTTACCGATACCACGGGTTGCGCCAGTTACTAATGCGATTTTACCTTGCATTTTTTGTTCCTTTTGTTTTTTAGCGCGTAATAAATCCCGTTTTTGCGAAGTTGATTACACACTACTGAATTAAAAATTACGCTAACACCGCTTCCAATGATGCAACATCATTGACTGCTTTTTGCTGAAAGCTCTTTGACAATACGGCTGGTTAAACCGGTTAATACTTTGCCTGGGCCGATTTCATATAATGTGGTTACGCCATCTTGTGCCATTTTTTCAACCGTTTCTGTCCAACGTACAGGGCTATAAAGCTGACGAACTAAGGCATCACGGATTTTATCTGCGTCTGTTTCTACGCTAACATCTACGTTATTGATAACTGGTACAAGCGGTGCATTTAATTGAATATTTTGCAATGCTTCAGCTAATTTTTCCGCAGCAGGTTTCATCAATGCACAGTGAGATGGCACGCTAACAGCTAATGGTAACGCACGTTTTGCCCCAGCTTCTTTACAAAGCTCGCCTGCGCGAGTTGCTGCGGTTTTAGTTCCCTGCAATAACAACTTGACCTGGTGAGTTAAAATTCACGGCAGAAACAATTTCGCCCGTTTCTTTTGCGGCTTGTTCACAAGCATTGATAATCGCATCGTTTTCTAAACCGATAATCGCAAACATTGCGCCAGTGCCAGCAGGTACTGCTTGTTGCATTGCATTACCACGTAATTCCACTAATTTTACGGCATCTTGGAAATCTAACACGCCAGCGCACACTAAGGCAGAGTATTCGCCTAAACTGTGACCAGCCATGACTGATGGTTTAAGTTCAGGGAATTTTTCTTGCCATACGCGGAAAATCGCCACAGAAGCGGTTAATAACGCAGGTTGTGTGCGTTGAGTTTGTCCTAAGTCTTCTGCGCTACTGTTTTTGCACTAAATCCCATAAATCATAACCAAGCACTATCGCTTGCTTGTTTGAAGGTGGCTTCACGATCGGATATTGAGGGGCAAGGTCAGCTAACATCCCAACTGCTTGAGAGCCTTGACCTGGGAATACCATTGCGAAATTAGACATTGTTGTTCCTCTTGTAGAAATGGAAGCGGTAGGATTTTGCAAAAAATTTGCGAAATTCAACCGCTTGAAAATAGTGATAGTGTATCAGTTCTGTTGCTTTTTGGCTCATCGGAGCTCAAGTTTGAACCGATTAGCGTTTGCTCGCTTTATAAAGTTTCATCGCCTCAGGAATCAGACGTTCTAGATTTTCCTGACGATCTTCGTTTGAAGGGTGAGTAGAGAAAATGCCGCCGCTGCCGCCAGATTCTTTACTCATTTTCACCCACACGTTTGGTGCTGCTGAAGGGTTATAGCCAGATTCAGCCATTAACATTAAGCCGATTTCATCTGCTTCGGTTTCTTGTGAACGGGAGAATGGTTTGTTTGCGATCAGATCTGTCCCTGTGCTAATAAACCACCGGTGTCTGCGCCTAATGCAGCAGAAGCTGCCGCATCTGCGATTGCACCAAAGATACCCGTTGTCATTTCAAAGTTATGCGCTGATTTGCTGTGTTCTTTTAATGCGTGTGCCATTTCATGACCCATTACGGTTGCAATTTCGTCATCTGTCATTTTTAAACGATCAACTAAGCCTGTGTAAAAGCCCATTTTTCCGCCTGCCATTGCCCAAGCATTTAGCTCGTTGGTGCGGAAAACTGTAATTTCCCATTGGAAAGGTACGCCAGTAGCATTGGCTTTTTCTGCATAAGGTTTCATGCGATTGAATACCGTGTGAATACGTCTCGCTGTTGAAGATGAAGTATCAATTGCACGCGCATTTTGTTGTTTCATTTGTGCATAGCCAGCATAAGCTTTAGCATTCATTTCTTGAGTACTAACACAAGCAGCGAGGGCTGCTGCTAAAAAAAGCAGATAAACATAATTTTTAATTAAAGTCATAATATTCCCGTAAGGTTAAAAATGGCTATAGAGAAAAATGCCAGTGACCTCTGGCATTTTTGCGTTAAAAGATTATTTTTTGCACGCTCAAATGAGTCTAAGATTTTCTTTACGAGCTTCGTTAACATCGCCCCAACCTTCAACTTTCACCCATTTGCCCTGCTTCTAAAAGCTTTGTAGCTTTCGAAGAAGTGTTGATTTGCGCTTTTAATAAAGCAGGTAAAGTCGCCTACATCTTGAATGTGATCGTATTCTTTTGCTTAATTTAGTGTGCGGAACTGCAACAACTTTCGCATCGCCACCCTGCTTCGTCAGTCATTTTTAATACGCCAACTGGACGACAACGAATAACTGAACCCGGTTGTAATGGGTATGGAGTTGGAACTAATACGTCCACTGGGTCGCCATCTGAAGAAAGTGTGTTGTTCACATAACCGTAGTTTGCTGGATAGAACATTGCAGTTGCCATAAAACGGTCAACAAATAATGCGCCGCTTTCTTTATCAACTTCGTATTTGATTGGATCTGAATTTGCTGGAATTTCGATCACAACATAAATATCGTCTGGTAATTCTTTACCAGCTGGTACGTTTTCTAAGCCCATTTTAGTTTCCTTCTGTTGTAGAGGTAAAAACAATGCGATTATAGCTTATCTTCAGCGAAATTTGTATAAGTATCACGAAAATGAATAAACCCAGCGGCTTTTCAATTTAAACAATTTTTCATCGCACACGATAAAATGTGCCATGAAAGTAAATACAGATGGCATTTTATTAGGCGCAATAGTGGATGTAGAAGGCGTTAATGTAGCCTTAGATCTTGGTACAGGAACAGGCTTAGTGGCGTTAATGTTAGCGCAACGAACAAGCTCAAATTGTCAAATTCATGCGCTAGAGATCGAGACCAAATGCTTATCAACAAGCAAAAGAAAATATCCAAAGATCCCCATGGGCTGATCGTATTGCGTTACGTCAATGTGATGTGCTAGAAGCAGATTTTTGCTCAAAAATTTGATCTCATTGTTGCAAATCCGCCCTATTTTATTGATTCCTTACGTAGCCCTGATAATGCACGAGATCTTGCCAGAAGTGCAGTTCAAACGCATTTTGCTTGGTTAATGCAAGCACAAAAATGGCTGAATGAGGAGGGAAAAATAACATTTATTTTTGCCAAATGATGCCGCTGAAAAATTACTCGAACAAAGCCAAACAAGCGGTCTTTTTGCCAAGAAATTTGCAAAATTATTACTAAAAGAGGCAAGCACCAAAACGCTGGATAATCACATTCACGAAGCATTTAAAAACGAGATTTGAACGCGACTTAACGGTTTATGATGAAAATAATTGCTATACGGATGAATTTATTCAACTAACACAAGCATTTTATTTGAAGATGTAAAAAGTAAAAAAATCTAGAAATAAAAATAGCACCAACAGATTGGTTGGTGCTATTGAAAAATAAAGTTATTTTTAATTAACCGATTCTGCCACCGAAAGCATAGCTATAGAGAGGAAGCCAGATTGGTGCAGTAATAATCATTAGCGTATCTTTAACCCCTGTCTTTGACAGCCTCTTTTGTATTCTCCCATTTTTCCGAACGTTTTTTTCTTTATCTGTTTTTAAACGGTAATTATATACATACGATCTTATTGCCATAGGAAGAGATGGATTTTTCATAATATCATCTCGGTTACTCAGTTTTACGATTTTTCCCATTGAGTCTATCTTCTTTGGCATCTATTTCAAATACGAGTTGAGTTGGGCGTTCTTTTCCTTTTGCAGTCAGCAGGTGCTGGATAGAAGAAAATCATTTTGTATTGCATCTTCCATCGTTGTAATAGTTAGTCCAGCGTGTTTTTAGTCCCTGAATACTTTGGCGCAACGTTTTCACATGCTTAACTGGCATCTTCAATCTATATCCTAACTGAACATTATTATGGCTACGATCAGCATAAATACTGATGCTAAGGTCGTAATTTTTGTCTTCCTTTTAACATCGGCGTGATGTATTCGGGTTGTAACAACGGTCGAAGATATTCTATTTCAGCCCCTGAAAACTCGTAATCTTCGTTATCGCCAATTAAATAAACTTTGTTATCCGGCGTTTTGATAATATCTCGAATATACACGATATCATCACTGATATTTCGCAGTTCTGAAGATTCTGAAATGTATGTTATTTCTTCAGGGGAAGATGAAGTTTTGTTACTAGAACAAGCTGCTAATGCTAATAAACAAAGCAAAGAGATAATTTTTATAGGGGTTCCTTACAAGCGGTCAGATTTTTGGAATGAGTTTACTTTAATCCAAAATTGTTTTGCTATTTGTTTTTAAGATATGTTTTATCCAATGTTAGAAATTAAAAAGTGAGGGAGAGAATGATTCACTAAACTTATATGCTTGTGTGTTGTGCTTAGAAAGTAAATAAAGTTCGGTGAGTTTTTGAAGTGTTTTTAGTGAACTCAGGTATATGCTGAGAAACATACGCCAACAGAGATGTGCAAATAAGAAAGATAGCGCCAGCGTCCACGCTGGTGCTGTTTAATAATACATTGCGAATTTTTACCCATAAGCCGTTGGCAGAATTAATATTCAAAATTCTTTGGATTTTTGACCGCACTTTTAGTTGATAGGCACAAGCGAGGACGCTTGCGCCATCAAAGGGGAAGTTAAAATTATCCATTGAAATTGAAAGTCTTTTAATTAAAGTGATAGTTTTAATTTGTGGCGGAGACCCAAGTGGTGTTGACAGTCTTTGGGTTCCAAGTTAAGGTTTCGAATAGCAGAGGTCAGGGATTCGCGCATTATCGAGAGGGATTATTTAGTTGAAAATAGAGCATTCATTATACGGAGGATAAAATGCTTAAAAACTTAAATTACAGGCAGGGACATATCCTAGCTCAGATGAAAAACTTAGAAATAGAACTTAGCCCTGTAACTGTTTTTATTGGACCAAACAACAGTGGGAAATCTCAGGCTTTTAATTGAAATAGAAGGATGGATAACTAAGAAAAACAGAATTATTAAATGTAATTAGCAACTTAGAGTTTGAAAGTTTAACCCGTGAGCAAGTTTATGAAAAATGTTAGATAGAATAAAAAAATTGCTCCTTCAAAGGGTTTTTATTCCTATAATAACGATCATTTATGGATTGGAAATGTATGGTAATAAACAACAGATTTATTTGCCTAATTTAATCAATACTGCGCTATCTCCAAGTAAGGAGAACTTCAAAAATTCACAGTTAGCGGAAGTTTTATCTTATTTTTACAACAAGGCTTGATGGATATAATAGATTATATTTAGTTAATTCACAAAATGCGGGTGATTTGCAAGGCGATCCTATAGACAGTTTTTCTAAATTATTTAAGGATCAGATATTAATGTCTAAAGTTAGAGATGTTATTTATGGTGCTTTTTAGAAAGTATTTAGTAATTGATCCTACTAATTTAGGGAATCTTAGATTGAGATTGTCTGAAGAAGAGCCTAAAGATGGTCTAGATAAAAAGTCTTACTGAGGAGGCAATCGCTTTCCATAAGAATGCAATTTTAGTGGAGGATGCTAGTGATGGTGTTAAAAGCATTTATAGGAATTATAATAGCTTTAATTGCCGGAGAGTCTGATTTCATATTAGTTGATGAACCAGAGGCATTCTTACATCCAACACTTTCCTATAAATTAGGTAAAGAGATTACATCAATACTGAATAATAATAAAAGACTATTTGTTGCAACACATAGTGCTGATTTCTTGATGGGCTGTGTACAAAGTAATGTTGGTATCAATATCGTGAGACTTACTTATGGGACTCAAGGGGCAACAGCGAGAATTTTAACTCAAGATAAGTTGAAACCTTTGATGCAAAATCCACTATTACGTTCAATAGGTGTTTTTAATGCGCTCTTCTATAATGCTGTTGTAGTTACTGAAGCCGATGCAGATAGAGCTTTTTATCAAGAAATTAATGAACGTTTATTAAAGGAAAAAGGATCCAAGGGGGATTGAAGGATGTTTGTTTCTAAATGCTCAAAAATAAACAGACTGTTTGGGATATTGTTAAGCCATTAAGAGATTTAGGTATTCCTACGGTTGGGATTGTTGATATTGATGTTATTAAAGAAGGGGGCGTTAATTGGAATAAAGTTTTAGATGGTATATATATTCCTGAGCGAAATAAAAGTTCCTTCAGAACAAATAGGAAAATCTAGTAAACGCATTTGATGGAAAAAGATTTTTAAACGTAATGGTGGAATTAATTTATTAACAGAAGAAGATCAAGAATTCTGTTCAAATTTCTTTGATAATTTAATGGAATATGGGAGTTTTGTTGTTCCAATAGGAGAAGTTGAGAATTGGTTAAGTGATCTTGATATTGATAGAAGTAAAAACGGTTGGCTAAGAAATATTTTTTTGAAAAGATGGGAGATGATCCTAGTTCTGATCACTATATTAGACCAAATCATAATGATGTTTGGGATTTTATAGGAAAAATATCACAATGGATTAATAATCCAAACAGAAAGAGATTCCAAAAATAGTTTTTATCAATACATATGAAAGACCACCTAATTTTAGGTGGTCTTCTTACTTTAATAAGGCATATTTACTTCATCGCCACACCCAACCATTTCATCATCTCTCTCTCATCCCAACCTTTACGTTTGGCATAATCTTGAGCTTGGTCTTCATCGATTCGACCTAAAGTGAAATAATTACTTGCAGGGTGGGTGAAGTACCAACCGCAGACAGAAGCTGCTGGCCACATGGCGTAGCTTTCGGTGAGTTTCATGCCGATGCGTTGTTCTACTTCTAATAAATCCCAAATTAGGGCTTTTTCCGTATGTTCTGGGCAGCTTGGATAACCCGGTGCAGGGCGGATGCCAACATAATTTTCATTGATTAACCCTTGGTTGTCAAATTCCTCTTGCGTGTAGCCCCAAATGCGGGTGCGAAGCTCAAAGTGCAGGTATTCTGCCATGGCTTCCGCTAAGCGATCGCCCACGGCTTGTAGTAAGATAGCGTTGTAGTCATCGCCTGCCGCTTTATAGCCTTCCACTAATTCCATTTCTTCAATTCCCGCGCAGACGGCGAACATGCCGAACCAGTCTTTTTTACCACTTTCGCGATCAGCAATAAAGTCGCTTAAGGAAAAGTTAAACGGACTTTTGCTGTTTTTGCCTCGTTCCGTTTGTTGGCGTAAGCCGATAGCGGTACCAATTTGTTGTGTGCGTTCTTCATCAGCGAAAAGCACCACATCATCGCCCACACGTTCCGCAGGGAAGATGCCTAAAAATACCGCTTGGGTTGAGTTTGTGATTTTGTTCTAATTCATCTAAGACCACTTGTGCATCGTTCCACACTTTGCGTGCTTCTTCGCCGCCTTCCGGATAATCAAAGGCATCAGGATAGCCGCCCATCAAGCCCCAAATGCGGAAGAATGGCGACCAGTCGATAAATTTACGTAATGTGGCAATCGGTACATTTTTAAATTCCACAATGCCAGTTTGGTTTGGTGTTGGCGGCACGTAATCTGCCCATTCGCCGCTAAAGCCGTCAAAACGGTTAGCGCGCGCTTCTTCAATGCTCAGTTGCTTACGCAGTGGTTTACGGTTAGAGAAAGATTGCTGAATTTTCTCGTAATCTTTCTTGAATTGTTCCCACAATGCTGCACGGCTTTCAGGGTTCATCAAGGTCGCGCACACCGTTACTGCACGGGAGGCGTTAGAAGTATAAAATACGCCGTGTTCTTTATATTTTTGGATAAAGTTTAATGGCTGTGTGCTCTTTAGATGTAGTTGCACCTCCAATCATCACAGGCAGGTTTAAGCCTAAAGCGAGTCATTTCACCCTAAGAAGTATTCCATCTCATCTAAAGAAGGGGTAATTAAACCACTTAACGCGATGATATCCGCTTTTTCATCAATAGCGGTTTGAATGATTTTGTCCGCAGGCACCATGACGCCTAAGTCAATCACTTCAAAGTTATTACATTGCATCACTACGCTCACGATATTTTTACCGATGTCGTGCACGTCGCCTTTTACAGTCGCAATCACCACTTTACCGTTGCTTGAACCTTTTTGTTTGGTGGCATTGATAAACGGCTCTAAATACGCCACAGATTGTTTCATCACGCGCGCAGATTTCACCACTTGCGGAGGAACATTTTACCGTCACCGAATAAATCGTCGACTACGTCCATGCCCGCCATCAACGGACCTTCAATCACATCTAATGGACTTGGCAATGTTTGGCGAGCTCTTCCGTATCTTCCACAATGAGTGGTAATCCCTTTCACCAGCGCGTGCTTTAAACGTTCTTCCACTGGCCAAGTGCGCCATTCTGCGACAGAATCGACCGCACTTTCATCGTTGCCTTGATTACGATATTTTTCTGCAATATCGAGTAATTTTTCAGTCGCATCAGGGCTGCGGTTTAATACTGCATCTTCCACAATTTCACGTAATTCAGGATCGAGATCGTCATAAATTGCCAGTTGTCCCGCATTTACAATCCCCATATCCATGCCTTGCTTAATGGCGTGATAGAGGAAGACGGCATGAATCGCTTCACGCATCACGTTGTTACCACGGAATGAGAAAGATACATTCGACACCCGCCCGAGATTTTCGCATGCGGTAGCGCGCGTTTAATACGACCTGTGGCATTGATGAAATCCACACCGTAGTTGTTGTGCTCTTCAATCCCCGTACCGATCGCAAAAATATTCGGATCGAAAATAATATCTTCTGGTGGGAAGCCGACTTGATTCACCAAAATGTCATAAGCACGGCTACAAATTTCAACTTTGCGATCTTCGGTGTCAGCTTGCCCAACTTCATCAAACGCCATCACTACCACAGCTGCACCGTATTTACGCACCAGTTTAGCGTGTTCGATAAAGATTTCTTCGCCTTCTTTTAATCGAGATTGAGTTCACAATCGGCTTTACCTTGTACCGACTGCAAACCTGCCTCAATCACTTCCCATTTAGACGAGTCGATCATCACAGGCACTTTTGCCGCATCTGGCTCGGTCGCCATAATATTGAGGAAACGGGTCATGCACTTTTTGCCGTCTAATAAGGCTTCGTCCATATTGACGTCAATCACTTGCGCACCGTTTTTCCCGCGGTCGATAGCAATTTCAATGGCTTCGGCAAATTTGTCTTCTTTAATTAAACGTTTGAATTTCGCCGAACCTGTCACGTTATTACGTTCACCCACGTTTACAAACAGGCTTTCATCATCAATATTGAGTGGTTCTAAGCCAGATAAACGCATTGCGGTTTTAATTTCAGGTAGTTTGCGTGGCGCAATCCCTTGCATGGCATCCGCAAAGGCTTTGATATGCTCTGGCGTTGTACCACAACAACCGCCGACAATGTTCACAAAGCCACTTTCAGCCCATTCTTTAAGGTGTGCCGCCATCTCTTCTGCACCCAAATCATAGCCACCAAAGGCATTTGGCAAGCCTGCATTTGGGTGAACGGACACATAGGTTTCGCTGATTTTAGACAGTTGTTCAACATACTGGCGAAGTTCTTTCGGGCCTAGCGCACAGTTTAAGCCGAAAGTCAGCGGTTTAGCGTGGCGAAGCGAGTTATAGAACGCTTCAGTAGTTTGCCCTGAAAGCGTACGGCCTGAAGCATCGGTAATGGTGCCGGAAATCGTAATTGGCAATTCCCACCTAATTCTTCAAATACCGTTTCAATGGCGAAAATGGCGGCTTTTGCGTTTAACGTATCGAAAATAGTTTCGATCATGATTAAATCAGCACCACCTTCAATTAAGCCTTTGGTCGCTTCAGCATAGGCATCCACTAATTCCATAAACGTCACATTACGGAAACCGGGGTCGTTTACATCAGGGAAATCGAGGCGGTGCGGTTAGTTGGCCCCAACACACCTGCGACAAAGCGAGGTTTTCTGGTGTGCTGTATTTATCTGCGGCTACGCGCGCTGGTTTTGCACCCTGCAAAATTCAACTCAAAAAGCGACCGCTTGTAGATCATAATCCGCTTGTGCAATGGTGGTAGAACTGAAAGTATTGGTTTCAATAATATCGGCGCCTGCGGCTAAATATTTCTCATGAATCGCAGAAATTAACAGCGGTTGGGTTAAGGTGAGCAAGTCATTATTGCCACGTAAATCAACCGCACTTTCTTTTAAAACGCTCGCCTCTAAAAATCAGCCTCGGTGAGTTTGTATTTTGGATCATCGTCCCCATTGCACCATCTAAAATGAGGATGCGTTCAGCGAGGGATTTTTTCAGTAATTCGGTTTGATTATGTGACATAGTTTGCTCTTTTAGAAAAATCAATCAATATTGGGAAGAATGATAGGTATAAGCACAGGGAGTGTCAATATTCCATAAAAAGGCTAACGTATAAAATCTATATCGTTAGCCTTTTTCAAGAGTTTTAAATTATGGAGAATAAACACATCGTCTTACTCCAGTCGATGAATGCTTATTTTTCCATGCTAGTGGCGATTCAAATATCTTTCTTAATTCAAAAACTGAATCTGTGTAATTGCAGTTTTTAGTGGTGTGCTGTAAATAATCCAATCTGTGATTTGCTCAGATGGCATGAAATAAATTTCATCCATTTGCATTTTCAGGGATTTCAAATGGCGTATTTGCGAGTTTTGCTTTGAATGCTTTTTATCTTCAATGCTTAGCACTTCAAACCACATATGTTCTGTTGCCCCTGTTTGTTCAGAAGTGCAAGCAAATTTAATAATATAGTGCCATTTATCGACTTCAGGCGGATTAGCTTGAAAACATTGCTGATAAAGTGCAAATTTTTCTTGGGCTAATGCAGACATTCTGATAGTTTCACTATTTGGCAATGCGCGAACAATATGCGTCTCATCATCTAATGTATCGCCATAATCATTCAATGCACAAAACTTGATCGTTGATATTGGCAAACAGTACGATAGAAGGCGCATCGTGCATTTCATCATCACGATCACGGATATCGCCATTAAAAGCAGCACTTTTTACGGAATAACCCTTTTTCTTCACTAATAAATCGGAAGTAATGGCTTGTTGCCAAGGCATGAAACTTACCCAAATTTCTTCTTGTTCAGATCGCGCTAAACAGCATTTTTCTTCTAACCAGAGTTCAGGGTTATCAATTAACTGTAAAGCTAACGTTTGAATGAGATACTGACAAATATAAATATTATTTTGTTTAACTTGCAGAATTTCTAACTCTGGTAAACCGTATTTCAGTAAACCATGCGTGTAAATCAGTAGCCTTCTTCTGGGGTTTCAGGGCTAACGGCATGAATAATATAGTTCACTTCAGGATTTGGTGGTGTATAAGAAATCGCCATTTCAGCCAACCATGTTCCCCCAAAAAAGACAGACGAAATCTCATCAACAACAGCATAACATTCGCCAGCTACGGCATCTAATACAGCAAGTTGAATCATGGTGTCTTGTTGTGGTGCATTTAAATCTAAATAAGCTAGGCATTCAACAATTTGAGGGCTTTGTTGCATTTCCATTCGCTCATCTTCTAATAAATAACGTTGGCGGTATTCTGCTGATTCATAAGACCAGGCATCAGGGTGAAGGTTATGTTTAAATTCAATACGAAATAAATAACTCATCTCATCGCCTGCTAACGCAACCTTAAATGATTGATCTTCATTTTGTGTGACTTGTAGGATTTGCTCAACATCATCTCGTAGCAAGACTTTTTGTAAACGGTTTTCGATTAATTCACAAGTGGGATATTCGACATATTGTTTTACTGCTGCCGAATAAACACTAGGGAGTTGGAATTCCTGATCTTTTTAACTGTTGATAATCGGGATATTCTTGTAAAAATTGAGAAGAGAGCATAGTGATTCCTTTTGTTTAATCTATTTTAAAAATCAATCAATCTTAGGAAGCATGATAGGTACCAGTATAAAGCGTGTCAAACATTCAATAAAAGGCTAACGGATAAAATTTATATCGTTAGCCTTTTTGATGTTTTTAGATTATTGGCAATAAACGCGAGCAGTACGAGGCGTATAAAATACCTAGCGTTACAAGGCCCTAATAAAAACGTTTGGTGCAGTTAACTCACTTTCAACTTTTTGCGATTTTTGCTTGCCACCACAAACTTCAACGGCATTAACCGTTTTTCTTGGCCGATACCAAATAAGAAGAAGCTTTGGCTGTCTTCATAGGGTTAATTTACCTGCTGGGCTTTTTACATAGGCAGTTTGGGTTGAACAAGCAGAAAGTAATAATGTTGTACCCAGCTAATAGTGTTGCTAAAAATTTTTCATCATATTATTCCTTATTTGCAATAGATTCTCATATCACGTGGTGAATAGATGCCATAAGAGATAGCACCCAAGAAACCATTTAAGAAGGTTTGCTGAGTTTGTACTTTTTGCGACACTACCGTTAGGCAGACTTCTTTAGTATCTTTTTCAGATTGCTTTGACCAATTCCCCAACAAAGAAATGTTGCATTTTGTCATAGCTTTGCGGTTTGCGAAGCTGCTTGATTAGACACAATATAAGTTTGTGTGGAACAGCTAGCTAATCCTGCAAGTAATACTGCTGCACTTGCGGCTACTACGAGTTTTTCATAAGACCTCATTTATTTTAGGTGGAAATTTCACTTCAATTACAGCGGTAACGCTCAGTTTTGTCAAGCAAGACTGGCGGTTTAATGTCATTTTTGAGAACTACTCACACTTTTTATCAATCTTTCCGTGAATTCTTGCTAAAACCTCGCTAGAATAGGGCTAATTGCAACACAAGACCAAGAAGGAACGCCTTATGATCATTCCATTCTGTTTACCTGAAAACATTTCGCCTCATGACTTTTTGCAAAATTATTGGCAAAAACGACCGCTTCTTATTCGCCAAGGCTTACCGCAAATTATCGGTTTGTTTGAGCCAGAAGATATTTTTAGATTTGGCACAAGAAGAGGACGTAACTGCTCGTTTAATTCAATGCGAAGACGGACAATGGTCGGTTAAACGCAGCCCGCTTGAAGTGGAGGATTTGCAAAACTTACCTGCGCAATGGTCAGTCATGGTGCAAAACCCTTGAACAATGGTCAACAGAATTAGGTGAACTCTTGGCAAGCATTTGGCTTTATCCCTCAATGGCAGCGTGATGACATTATGGTGTCTTGCTCGCCCTAAAGGTGGCACGGTTGGTAAACACTACGATGAATACGATGTATTTTTAGTGCAAGGTTATGGAGAACGTCGCTGGCAAGTGGGTAAATGGTGCGACCCTTCACCGAATTCCAACCAAATCAACCTATCCGTATTTTTGATGATATGGGCGATTTAGTGGTGGATGAAATCATGCAGCCGGGCGATGTACTCTATATTCCTTCTCGTATGGCGCATTACGGGGTATCAGAAAGCGATTCTTTAACTTTCTCATTTGGGTTACGTTTCCCGAATGCGGCAGATTTATTAGAGAAATTAACTGAGAATTTAGCCCAACAACAAGAAAGTGCTGGGATGTCTGAATTCCATATTCCATTCCGTCTTTCACCAAATGTGCAGCCGAATGCACAGCTTGACCCGAAAAATGGTCGCGACCTTAAAACGTCAATTGATTAACTTGTTGCAAGAATCAGACCAATTTGATTCACTCTTTGAACAAGCTGTTGCCAAAGCAGTAAGTAGCCGTCGTTACGAACAGCTGCAAGAGGAAGAAGAGTATTACCCAGATGAAGTGCAAGAAGTATTAGAATCTGGCGGTTGGGTGCAACAAGATGCCAATGTAAAAATGCTTTTTATACTGAGAACCCGAAACGTGTTTATGTGAATGGTGAGTGGATTGATGAGCTGAACGAAGCTGAAATGAACTTGCTGATCCGCATTGCGAACGGTGATTCAGTTTCGTGGAATAAATTGGCCTCTAAAGCAAAAAGACCAAGAAGAGTTAGAGTTACTTCTAGATACCCTTTGTGATTGGTTAGATCAAGGTTGGTTAGTGCTAGAAGAATCTGAATAAATTATTATTTCGAATAAATACGCATATATTTTGAGAACTTAAAACTAAGGAAATTCAATGTCAAAAATCAATGTAGTTTTAGCTACAGATGCAAATTATCTTCGGTATGTTGAAGTTACGCTAAAATCATCTGCTAGCACATAATCAGAATTTATCTGTTTTTTATTATGTATACTGGTGATGTTAGCCCTGAATGGGGGATAGATTAAAGCCTTATTTTTGAAAAAGAAATAGCACATTAAAAATTAGTTTATTTTTGATGAAAAATCATTTGGCATCGTTCAATCCTAGTACTTATATTTCCACAACGACTTATTTGCGTTTTTATATTCCATCGCTGTTTCAATATAGTGAAAGCCCTTATTGGATTTATTTAGATTGCTGATATTGTTATTAATGGAGATGTCACGCGCCCATTTTATCTGTATAATTTTGAAAAATTATGCTCTTGGTGCAGTTTCTGATCCTATGTTAATTCACTAGGTCATTCTTATGTCAATCAAGATTATTTTTAATGCTGGTGTACTTTTATTTAAATAAAAATAAATTACAATCAGGCAATTATGCTTCATTTACTTCTGATTTACTTAGTTTGGCTAATGAATTGAAAGATAAGATTTTATTTGGAGATCAGGATTTATTAAACTTTTATTTTAAAGATAATTGCTTTCGTTATCCCAAGAGTATAATTTCAATTAGCCAATATGAAATTATACAATAAAGAACAAAAAGTAAATCCTGCTATTATTCATTTTTACAGGTGCAGCTAAGCCACTAGGGCCTGTATATATAGATTATGAATGTGTAAAAAGGTTGTTCCATTATTTAGAATATATGACTCAGCCTCTTGGGATGATATTGTTAACCTTCCAATAGGAACGATCACACTAAAAATCTCCGACTAGATGTTTAACAAGCGGTTAGATTTTTAGGAAGAATTTGCAAAAATTCTTTAAGAATCTGACCGCTTTTTGTTTTCAAAAATAGCGCCATTTTGAATCGAAATTTACGAAATAGGAAAAAACAATGCGTACAAGTCAGTATTTATTTTTCAACGCTTAAAGAGACCCCGAATGATGCACAAGTGGTAAGCCACCAGCTAATGTTGCGTGCAGGGATGATCCGCCCAATGGCATCAGGCTATATAACTGGTTGCCAACGGGGATTAAAGTGTTGAAAAAGTGGAAAATATTATCCGTGAAGAGATGAACAAAGGTGGTGCGATTGAAGTGTTAATGCCAGTTGTACAACCGGCTGAACTTTGGCAAGAATCTGGCCGCTGGGGAGCAATATGGTCCAGAATTATTACGCTTTGTTGATCGTGGCAACCGTGATTTCGTATTAGGCCCAACTCACGAAGAAGTGATTACTGATTTAGTGCGCCGTGAAGTGTCTTCATATAAACAATTACCGCTGAATTTATACCAAATCCAAACTAAATTCCGTGATGAAGTTCGCCCCTCGTTTTTGGGGTAATGCGTTCTCGCGAATTTATTATGAAAGATGCGTATTCTTTCCACACTACCCAAGAAAGTTTGCAAGAAACTTACGATGTGATGTATCAAGTTTATAGCAATATTTTCAACCGTTTAGGATTAGATTTCCGTGCGGTACAAGCGGATACGGGTTCAATCGGGGGTTCAGCTTCACACGAGTTCCAAGTGTTAGCTTCAAGCGGTGAAGATGATGTGGTGTTCTCAACAGAATCTGATTTTGCAGCAAACATTGAGTTAGCTGAAGCTGTGGCAGTAGGTGAGCGTCAAGCGCCAACAGCGGCAATGGAGTTGAGTCGATACGCCAAACGCAAAAAAACGATTGCAGAATTAGTCGAACAATTCAATTTACCAATTGAAAAAAACGGTTAAAAACCCTTATTGTGAAAGGCGCTGATGAAAATCAACCGCTTGTTGCTTTAGTGATTCGTGGCGACCATGAATTAAACGAAATTAAAGCACAAAAACACCCATTAGTTGCTGATCCATTTGAGTTTGCAGACGAAGCTGAAATCAAAGCAAAAATTGGCGCCAGTGTTGGTTCATTAGGGGTGGTTAATCTTCCCATTCCTGCGATTATTGATCGTAGCGTGGCATTGATGTCAGATTTCAGCTGTGGTGCAAACGTGGATGGCAAACATTACTTCAACGTAAACTGGGAACGTGATGTGGCAATGCCAGAAACTTTCGACTTACGTAATGTAGTTGAAGGCGACCCAAGCCCAGATGGCAAAGGTGTATTACAAATCAAACGCGGTATTGAAGTTGGTCATATTTTCCAATTAGGAAAAATATTCTGAAGCAATGAAAGCGACTGTACAAGGTGAAGATGGTAAACCGCTTGTTATGACGATGGGTTGTTATGGTATTGGTGTTACCCGTGTTGTGGCTTCTGCAATTGAGCAACATCACGATGAGCGCGGTATTATTTGGCCATCAGATGAAATTGCACCATTTACAGTGGCGATTGTGCCGATGAATATGCACAAATCTGAAAAAGTTCAAGCTTTTGCAGAAGAACTGTATAAAACCTGAAAAGCACAAGGTGTGGATGTGATTTTCGATGATCGTAAAGAGCGTCCGGGTGTGATGTTTGCTGATATGGAACTTATTGGCGTACCACAGATGGTAGTAATTGGTGAGAAAAACCTTGATAACGGCGAGATTGAATATAAAAACCGCCGTACAGGTGAAAAACAGATGATTGCAAAAGAAGCTTTTATTAGTGTTTTTAAAAGAAAATGTGAAAGCTTAAGTTAATCAAGAATAGCCCGCAGATGTCTGCGGGTTATTTTTAATTGACAGCAAACGTTTGCCTAGAATTCGCCCACTTGTGCGACAAGCGGTAGAATTTTCTTTCTATTTTGCAGTAAAAATGTACAATAAGCCCGTTCTGATGTAGCCCTACATCAAACTGTTTCCAACCTAGCCAACCTCTTTTGGGCAATTAGGGTAAAAACAAAAAGCTGAAACGCTTTTTAATAAGTAGCGAGTCAAATGCCCCATGGCGTCTGTTTTTAGAAACAGAAAGTTTAGGCTTCCCGCAAGGCACCCGACTTATTTTTTTCACCTCTTTTAGAAGGTTTTAATCAATGACAATTACCACTCCTGTAAAAGCAATTCTTGCTTCCAATAAACACTTTTTAGATCGCCAAGATGCAATGGAATCAAACGTTCGTAGCTATCCGCGTAAATTACCTTTTGCTTATGAAAAAGCAGAAGGCTGCTGGGTTACTGACGTTGAAGGCAACAAATACCTTGATTTCTTAGCTGGCGCAGGCACCCTAGCATTAGGGCATAACCACCCTGTGTTAATGCAGGCGATTCGTGATGTGTTAGATAGCGGTTTTGCCTTTACACACACTGGATTTAACGACCCCATTAAAAAGATGCATTCACTGAAGAATTATTGTCGTTCTTCCCGAAAGATGAATACATTTTACAATTCACTGGCCCATCAGGCGCAGATGCAAATGAAGCAGCAATTAAATTAGCGAAAACTTATACAGGCCGCGGTAACGTAATTGCGTTCTCTGGCGGTTTCCATGGTATGACCTCATGGCGCATTATCACTAACGGGTAACTTAGGTGCGAAAAATGCTGTGCAAAACTTAATGCCAGGCGTGCAATTCTTACCTTACCCGCATGAATACCGTTGTCCATTTGGCATTGGTGGTGAAGCTGGTGCAAAAGCCGTTGAACATTACTTTGAACACTTTATTGAAGATGTTGAAAGCGGTGTAGTAAAACCAGCTGCGGTAATTTTAGAAGCGATTCAAGGCGAAGGTGGTGTTGTGCCAGCGCCAATTAGCTTCTTACAAAAAGTCCGTGAAGTAACCAAAAACATGGCATTTTAATGATCGTAGATGAAGTGCAAGCGGGCTTCTGCCGTTCAGGGAAAAATGTTTGCGTTTGAACATGCGGGCATTCAACCTGATATCGTTGTGATGTCAAAAGCGGTGGGCGGTAGCTTGCCATTAGCCGTGCTTGCAATCAAAAAAGAATTTGATGCTTGGCAACCAGCAGGCCATACCGGTACTTTCCGTGGTAACCAATTAGCGATGGCAACAGGTTATGCTTCACTAAAAATCATGCGTAATGAAAACTTAGCGCAAAATGCTAAAGAACGTGGCGAGTACTTAACCAACGCATTACGCGAATTAAGCAAAGAATACCCATGTATCGGTAACGTACGTGGTAAAGGCTTAATGATGGGGATTGATATTGTTGATGAACGTCAAGCCAAAGATGCAACAGGCGCATACCCACAAGATGGCGAACTTGCGGTCGCTATCCAAAAAGCCTGCTTTAATAATAAATTATTGTTAGAGCGCGGCGGACGTGGCGGTAACGTTGTGCGTGTACTTTGTGCGGTAAACATCAATCAAGCAGAATGTGAAGAGTTTATTAAACGCTTTTAAACAATCTGTTGTAGATGCATTAAAAAGCCGTACGTGGTTAATCAAGAGTGGTCCAGATTTTTGCAAATGTTTTGCGAAATTTGACCGCTTGTATTCCCCCTCTTTGTCAAAGAGGGGAATTTTTTAGGAAAGAATGGCTATGTCAGACCTTAAACAACATAAACAATCCCTTTTTTGTCGCGATGAGCAGTCGATTAAAAGACTATGAAAATGCGATGAATAAAGCCGTGCAAGCGGTCTCAAATTGGTTAAAAACGACAAAATGTACACGGGTGGCTCAATCAAACAAATGCGTGCTTTGATTGATGGATTCAAACCAAGCCAAGCTGGCGTAGGCGTAGAAAATGCGCTGGATCACCTCGTTCAAATTTTCTTAAATCCAAGTTTAAAAGTACATCATCCCCATTCATTAGCGCATTTACATTGCCCAACGATGGTCACTAGCCAAATTGCAGAAGTATTAATCAATGCTACTAACCAATCTATGGACTCTTGGGATCAAAGCCCAGCAGGTTCAATTATGGAAGAGCATTTGATTGATTGGTTACGCCAAAAAGTGGGATATGGGCAAGGCACTTCTGGGTGTTTACCTCGGGCGGTACGCAGTCTAACTTAATGGGCGTGTTATTAGCGCGTGATTGGGCGATTGCGAATCACTGGAAAAATGAAGATGGTTCAGAATGGTTCTGTGCAACGTGATGGTATCCCAGTTGATGCCATGAAGAAAGTTAAAGTCATTTGTTCAGAAAAATGCGCATTTTTCTGTGCAAAAATATGGGCTAATGATGGGAATGGGTTTCCAATCTGTGGTTACTGTGCCATCGAATGCTAATGCACAAATGGATGTCAACGAGCTTGAACAAACTTTGGCGCAATTAAAAAGCAGAAGGTAAAGTTGTGGCTTGTATTGTGGCAACAGCTGGTACCACCGATGCAGGTGCGATTGATGATCTAAAAGCGATTCGCAAAACTGATTGATAAATACCAAGCATGGTTACACGTTGATGCTGCTAGGGGCGGTGCATTATTGCTTTCTAAAGAATTCCGTCATTTCTTAGATGGGATTGAGCTAACGGATTCGATTACACTTGATTTTCATAAGCACTTCTTCCAAACCATTTCTTGTGGGGCATTTTTGCTTAAAGATCAAGCGAACTATCGCTTTATCGACTACAAAAGCAGATTACCTTAATTCAGAATATGATGAAGAGCACGGCGTCCAAACTTGGTGGCAAAAATCTCTACAAACAACACGTCGTTTTGATGCCTTAAAATTATGGTTTTACCGTGGAAGCATTAGGCGAAGAACTCTACGCTTCAATGATTGATCATGGTGTTAAATTGACCAAAAAAGTAGAAGGTTATATCAATGAAGCCGAAGAGTTAGAAATGCTCGTGCCAACGCAGTTCGCATCAGTGCTATTCCGTGTAGTGCCAAAAAGGCTATCCAGCAGAATTTTTAGATGCCTTAAACCAAAAATGTGGCAGATGAACTCTTTGCCCGTGGCGAAGCGAATATTGGCGTTACTAAGGTTGGCGATAAACAATCGCTGAAAATGACGATATAAGCCCGATTGCTACGCTGAAAACGTAAAAGCATTGTTGGCTCAAGTCTTAGCTGAAGCAAACCGCATTAGAGATGCAATTGCAAACGGCACCTATGTACCACCGATTGACTAATTGGTAAATTAGCCTCTAAAAATAACCGCTTGTATGAGAGAATTTATACAAGCGGTTAATTTATTCTTGTAGAAATCTGAATTGCTATGCCATTTACACTTGCACATCCTGCAATTATTTTGCCCCTTTCTCGCCGACATTTTTATTTTCCAGCATTAGTATTGGGCTCAATGTCGCCTGATTTTGTTACTATTTATCAGGAAAGCCGGCAGATGGCGGGCATACGATTTTCATAGCGAGTGGCTGAATTTACCGCTGCTTCTATGCTTTTATGCGATCTATGTTGCGGTGATTAAAAAGGTGCCACTTTGGGCTAATTTGCCTCAACGTTGGTCGCACCGTTTGCCCTGATTCACCTCGTCGTCCCCTGTGGTTATGGCTACTGATTTTTCTCTTTTTCCGCTTGGGTAGGGTATGTTGTCGCACATTTTCTTAGATAACTTCACGCATGGATCAGGCACTTTCGTTCGTGCGTTGCCATTTTACAACAAAATTTTATATTCAATGTATAGAGCGGGTGTCAGTATGGCGGAACTGTTTTCTAGGATTGGTTTGTATTGCGTGGTATTTGCGGATGACGGCGAAACGTTATCCTCATCCTAACACGCGTACAATTCATAGCCAATTTTTAGTTACTAACTTTCGTGTTATCTGGTGTCTCTTTTGTTGGCTGGAATATGATAGATTTTATTCCATTAAAACAACATGGAATTTGGATTGTCACGTGCTGTAGATTGCTTTTGTTATTGCGTTGTTTATTGTGAGTCTTCCTCATAAATTTCGAATAACAAAGCGGTCAAATTGAAAGATTTTTGTAAAATTGATGAGAATCGACCGCTTGCTGCATTAAATCTTTCGCATATTCGTTAGCGCGGTTTGCTTTAATAGAGCGTTAATTTTTCTTTTGGCAATTTCAAGTAAAAATACGAGGCATATTATGGCAGAAAGTTTTTAGTGTTACCCGTCGTTATTTTGATGATAAAAACTATCCACGCGGTTTCTCTCGCCACGGCAGATTTTACTATCCGTGAAGCTACAAACTTTAGAGCAATTCGGTCCAAGCGTGTTTAGCATTAGAATTAGGCGAGCGTAAGCCGGTAACTCAAGAAGAGCGCTTTGTTGCTGTGATGAAAAGGTGATGAAATTGCCCAAAAAGCGTTATTGAGAAATCTTGGTTAAAATATCGTTCTTTAACGATCAAAAACCAAACGTGTTATACCCTTTCAGGCAACGCAGGCAGCGATGCCGGCGATGATTTCAGCGCGACAGAATAGTCCTAATCCTACCCCTCTGCTATCAGAGGGCATTTTTCATTTCCTGTTGTGACATTACCTGATTGAGCAATACCCCGAACTACTTGCAGTAGAAAAATCTGACCGCTTTATAGCGCCATTTAATCCACCAGCTTTAGATGTCTTTTGAATCTGCGCCAAATCATTTTCGTCATGCGCGCAGAGTTTCGCCTTTGGCATGATAAAATGCGGCTGGCGAGGATGAGTTGTATCACATTATGTTTGATCAAGCGACCAAACAGCGCTATCGTGTGGATGAGTTTCCGAGTGCGAGTGTCCTGATCAATCAAATGATGAAGGCGTTATTAGCTGAAATTCAAGGTAATGAAGTGCTCACCGTAAGCTATTTCAGGTGGACTACCTCAGCACATTAAGTGGCGAGTGCGGTTTCTTTGCTTTTATCATAAAAGCTTGATGAACAATGGGAAAGTGAGGCAAAAGCGCTTAAAACGCGACTGACGAAGCAAGGATTTAATGTTCAAATTATTGGGCGCGCAACCAAGCAGAAAATTGCTTTAGATTGTGATTATGTAGAAGAAGTGCTTAAGGTGGATGGTAAATCGTTGATTTATCGTCAGGTTGAAAAATAGCTTCACCCAACCTAATGCACAGATGAACATTAAAAATGCTTGAATGGGCAAGAGAGTGTACCCGAAATAGTGAAGGCGATTTGTTAGAGCTTTACTGCTGGTAACGGGAATTTTCTCCATTGCATTAGCTGAAAATTTCCGAAAAAGTATTATGAGCGACCAATTTCTAAATCTTCTGTGAATTCTGCACAATATAACATTGTGCAAAATGGTGAGAGTTTATAGATTATTCGAATGTCGGCTGAGAATTCACTCAAGCAATGAATGGTGTGCGCGAATTTAACCGCTTAAAAGGCATTGATTTAAAAGCGTATGAATGTAACACCATTTTTGTTGACCCACCAAGAGCTGGGTTGAGATCAAGCAACGTTAGATATGGTGCAAAGGTTATGAGCGCATTTTATATATTCTGCAATCCCTGAAACATTAGCGGAAAACTTAAACCAGCTTGCCAAACACATCAGGTTGAGAGAGGCATTATTTGATCAGTTCCTTATACCCATCATATTGAAGAGTGGCGTTTGGTTAATCAGAAAATAGCTTTTTGTTTAATATAAATACAATCAAAAAGTATTTTTATGAATTCTATTTGACAGCGCAGCTTTTCTCAGTATGATTGCGCCTGTTTTTCAACGGAGGAATGGTCGAGTGGTTGAGGCACCGGTCTTGAAAACCGGCGAGGGTTTACGCCCTCCGTGAGTTCGAATCTCACTTCCTCCGCCATCAAAATTTTAACTTGTTGATTTTTCAGCAAGTTTTCTCTTTAGAAAGTACAATTTAGAATATGTTTTCAACACGGAGGAATGGTCGAGTGGTTGAAGGCACCGGTCTTGAAAAACCGGCGAGGGTTTACGCCCTCCGTGAGTTCGAATCTTCCTTCCGCCATTATTTAAGCGCTTGCTACAAGCGGTTTTTTATCTCAACATTTACAAATGTATAATAAAAGCGGAAAAGAATAGTTCTTTTCCGCTTGTAGAGTCTGAGTTAATCAGCCAGTAAAATCTAACCGCTTGTATCTTAAAACTAGAAATGAATTACTTTCGCTTTTTAAACGGTTCGTTATTGATACGAATTTGCTCATCACCACTCATAGCTTGAAGGGGGACGGTCCCACAGCTGGTGGCGTTGGTGTCGTTTCCGCTTTTTGCAGTGTTACTGGTGTTGCTGGTGCTGTTGGCGTTGTTGATTGAGCCGGTGGCATTGGCAACATGGCGCAGTATCCTGTAGTAATTTCTTCATCTAAAATGTCACTTTCGCTACAGACGTTTGGTATTGGTGGCAATTTAATTTTAATTGCTTGGCGGTTTAGTTGTACATTTTTCTTTTTGTAAACTTTATTCTCAAGCGTTTTGGTTGCTTGTGCTGCGCTTGGCCAATTTCACTAAAGTGCCGTATTCTTTACGTAATTCATTACACCAACTTTTGCAAATTTGCTTTTGGTGTGGTTAAATTTACGTAGTTTGCCGCCGCATATTGTTGTGAAGATGGGCTTTGGCTTAGATTTGATAATTTTGTTCACCAATGACTTGTAATAATGGGTGATTATAAACAGCCATTTGGTAGAGAAACAGTTAGCAGCAACGATGCGATTGCTCTCTTTAGGGAACAAGCATTGTTGCGCTTTATTTTCCTCGATGACCCATGGCTAATTCATCAGATATTTTATATTTTGTAGTTGGTTTGGGTTGATTTGCGGTATGATTAGCCCTCGTGTATGTTTCACTAGAACAGGCACTGAGTAAGCATATCATTCCGCAAGTAAGCTAATTTTATTCATATATTTCCTCATTTTGTAGATCGAATCAATTATAGCAAGAAATCCGACTAGAAGTGATGGGTAAATATAATTTTAATTAAAAAGGGACATAATATGACGATTATTGTTTATGGCATTAAAAGTGTGACACGGTAAAAAGCACTTAATGGCTTTCAGCGCATCATCGTTGAGCATCGTTTGCATGACTATCGTGTAGATGGATTAGATGTAAATTGGTTAAACTCAAGCGGAAAAGGCTTTTGGTTGGGAAGCATTAGTCAATAAGCGCTCAACGACTTGGAGAAACCCTCGATCAAGCAGTTAAGGATAATCAGATCGCGCTAGCTGCATTAAAAGTGATAGCTGAACAACCGACGCTGATTAAGCGCCCAAATTATTTACAAGATGAGCTTGCCCTGATTGGATTTGATGAAAGCGTATGGTGTAGCTTTTCCTAATGCTTTAAATAAGGAATCAACAGAAGATGAAATCACAAATTATTGAGCTTGCTCAAGCGTTAATTCGCAGAGAATCAATTAGCCCTCAAGATGCGGGTTGTCAACAAGTGATTGCGAATAGGCTAGCAGCACAACGATTTCAAATTGAATGGATGCCGTTTTGGTGAAACAGTAAATTTATGGGCTACTCACGGTTGCGATGCTGAACCTGTGTGGTTTTTGCTGGGCATACTGATGTTGTGCCAGTTGGTGATTTACAAGCTTGGGCAATATCCACCCATTCTCTGCGGAATGTGGATGGCATGCTCTATGGGCGTGGTGCTGCAGAGTGAAAGGTTCACTGGCAGCTTTGGTGATTGCCGCTAGAGAATTTTTGAAGCACCATCCTAATCATCGTGGCAAAATTGCACTGCTGATTACCTCTGATGAAGAGGCTGCAGCTAAAGATGGAACAGTTAAAGTGGTTGAAGTCTTAATGGTACGTCAAGAGATTGTGAACTATGCCGTAGTAGGAGAGCCTTTCAGTAGCCAGTATTGGGGATGTGATTAAAAATGGACGCCGTGGTTCAATCACGGGTAACCTTTATATAGAAGGGATTCAAGGCCATGTTGCTTACCCGCATTTAGCAGAAAATCCAGTGCATACAGCCTTAGGTTTCTTAACCGAATTAACTACGTATCAATGGGATCAGGGAAATGAATTTTTCCCAGCAACAAGCTTGCAAATTGCGAATATTCAAGCAGGAACTGGCAGTAATGTGATTCGGGTGAACTTTATGTTCAATTCAACTTACGCTACTGCACAGAAGTTACTGATGAAATCATTAAAAACCACAGTTGCAAAAATGCTAGAAAAGCATGGTTTTGAAATATCGAATCAGTTGGAATTTATCGGGTAAGCCATTTCTTGCAGGTCACGGAAAGTTAGTTCAAGCTGCTAAGCAAGCGGTCGAAAATGTAACGCAAATCACACCGAAATTAGATACTAGTGGTGGGACGTCTGATGGTCGTTTTATTGCTCTGATGGGCGCAGAAGTCGTGGAATTCGGGCCCATTAAATCGCACTATTCATAAAAGTCAATGAATGTGTCAGTGTTGAAGATTTGGCAAAATGTGGTGAAGTTTATTATCAAATTTTAACCAATTTACTCGAAGCACAGGAAAGTATATGGATAATTTGACGGCCTTATTAACAGGCAAAAGTCGAGCACATTTGGTGGCTTTACCCAATCCATTATCAGATAAACATTACTTACAAGCTGAAGTGGTGGAAGCATTTCTGGCTTTACAAGCAGCAGCAAAACAAGCAGGGTTTAATTTGCAACCCGCTTCTACGTATCGAGACTTTGAGCGTCAACTGTCAATTTGGAATGCGAAGTTTGAAGGACAACGCAAGGTGCATGATGATGCTGGTAATCCAATACATGTGAACAAATTGGATGAATGGCAGAAAATTCAAGCGATTTTACGTTGGTCTGCGGTGCCGGGAATGAGTCGTCATCATTGGGGAACTGAAATTGATATTTTTGACCCAGATCTTCTCCCTGAAGGCAAAACTTTGCAGCTTGAGCCTTGGGAATATCAAGAAGAGGGATATTTTGCACCGTTAGCTGAATGGTTACATCAACATGCCGCTGAGTTTGGTTTCTATTTTCCATTTGATGGCATTCACAATACCCAGGTTGGCTTTTGAGCCTTTAGCATATCAGTTACCAATCAATTTCAGCGCAATATGAAAAACAATTTAATGCAGAAATGTTGCAAATCGTTTGGCAAAATGAACCGCTTGCGGGTAGAGATTGTTTACTAGCACATTTAGATGAGTGGTTTGTATGATTCAGCTAATTAATGAGTCCGCACAAAAAGAAATTTCAAGCAATTTTGTGATAAGTGGCAACTTACACATCAACCAGAGAGTCCGCTTGCTTTAGTATTAACAGATAAACGTTTAGAACTCCGTAAGCTAGACGAATCTAAATTAAGGCGATTGCCGTGGATTTTGGTCGAAGGGGTAATGGCTCATCGCCGTAAGCTTTCGGTGGCGGACGAGGAGGCGGTTGCCAAAGCAGTGGGAATTAAAGGAATGATTTCCCAACGGTTGTTGATGCAACCGCAGGTCTTGGGCGTGATGCTTTTGTATTAGCCGCAATTGGGATGTAAAGTACGTTTGGTTGACGCCATCCAGTCGTTGCAGCATTATTAGAAGATGGTTTAACTCGTGCGTATGCTGATGCAGAAATTGGCAAGTTCGTGCAGAAAGGATGCAGTTAGTGGCGGTTTCGCATATTGCACAACTGGATTTATGAGAAAGAACAGGCTGACGTGGTTTATTTAGATCCGATGTATCCGCATAAACAAAAAAAGCGCATTAGTGAAAAAGAGATGCGTGTTTTTCAACATTTAGTTGGAGCGGATTTAGACGCGAGATAGTTTATTTTTGCCCGCAAAAGCTTTAGCACGAAAACGAGTGGTTGTGAAACGCCCGGATTATGCGCCGTTTATAGCAGATATGAAGCCAGATTTTCGCATGCACCACCAAAAATCATCGTTTCGATATTTATCTTTCTCATCAATCGGAAATTAAATTAAACTTTTATTCACAAAAAGTTTACAATAATTTTGATACAACTGTTTTTAAACGATAGGCAGCGGTTGTTTTCAGTAAAATTTACAAATTTCATTCTATATAAAATTGATAAGGTAACCATTGTGCCTCAACGTGACTATATGGCTCGCTCTAAAAAGAAAAAGGGCGCATGAACAAATCAACATTATTTTTCGCTCATCATTGTTTTATTGATGGCGGCAGGGCTAGGTTTATAGCTATTAAAGAAAAATGCGCCAGCCCTGTGATTCCAAACAATGTGCAAAGTTCAGGTGCCAACGCAAAAATCCAGCAATTTGCCGAGCCGACCAGAAGAAGTGTCAGCTATATTCGTGATTTGAATCTCGAGAAGTGATAACCGATAGTAGCAAAAATCACAAGAAAAATTAGCTCAACTAACTCAAAGAACAAATTCAACAGTTTGAAGAAAAGCGTAAGCAAGAAGAAGCATCCCGCTTAAATGCAGAAAAAGCGCAGCAAGTGGAAACTAGCGCAACAAATACTGAAACGCAAACTGCTCAAAGTACCGCAAATACTACGACTACAGCTCAGCCGACTACCTCTGCAACGCCAGCGCCAAGCGTTGAACAAATTGCTGCCTAGAAAGCTCAGAGCAAAAAGCTGCAGAAGAAAAGCGTAAGCAGGCAGAGCTTAAAAAACAGCAAGAATGTAGGAAAAAGCAGAACAAGCTAAACAGGCTGAAGCAGCTAAAGCGGCGGAACAAGCAAAAAGTAAAACAGCAAAAGCTGAAACGCCAAAAGAAAACCACAGCTAAAACAGCAGAAAAACCAGCTGCTACTGCAGGGCGTTTTGATTACAATGCTGAGCATTTAAAAATAAACAGGGCAAGCAGAGAATATGCAGCTGTTTAGCAATGTCAGGTTTTAATGCACGTATGGTGAGCGGCGGAGAATGGAATCGTGTCTTTGTCGGCCCAGTTGGTGATCGTGCAGCTGCAGCCAATGCGCAATCTAACGCTCGTAGCGTAGCTGAATGTTTGATTGTAACGATGTAATAAAACATAAAAACCGCCTGTGGCGGTTTTTGTTTACAGAGAGAATCAAAGTAGGATTATTCTGGATCCACTAATTTAGGATTGTCACCGTATTGGTTGCTTTGATAGTTGACCTTCAAGGCACATAAAGATAATTAAAACGATGCTAACAAATGGAACAAGACCAAGTAATAACCACCACGCGCTACGACCTGTGCATGTAAAGCGACGCACGGTTACCGCTAAGCTTGGTAAAGAGTTTAGCTAAAGCGTAAATGATAGTCACAATACCTGTGCCACCTAACACGCCATCAATTACCATGGCAATGCAAGCGGCGATGATATTGAAAAAGTGTGAACATCCAATATTCTTTTTCTTCTTGCGCGACAGAGAAAGTTGTATATTTCTTAAGAACGGCTAAATACCAATTCATAATAAAACCTCATGATAGTAGTAGAGTCAAAGAGTCAGTATTCTAAGGATTGTATGAAAGGATACAATCCACAAATTTGCTCCTTTAGGGAACAAATGTTATCTTTGCTCTACAGTTTGTGGTGTTTGATATGAAAATCAATGAGAAAAATTAAACAGCTTCGTGAAGTCGCCAATGGACCCAGAAGAAATGGCGCAGAAGCTGAATATGACAACAAAGGGCTATGCCAAAAAAGAGGCAGGCGAAACACTGTCTAATTTGCCTCGACTTGAGCAAATTGCGGAAAATTTTTGGCATGCATATTTGACAATTATTATCTTATGGCGAAGAAGGAAACCTTTATGCAGGCAACGCAGATCAAGAAACGGAAACGCTTAGGCTGATTCTTTTGCATAAAGAGGAATTGCTCGCACATAAAAACGAAATTATTGAAAATCAAAAACGCGAATTATTGTTACTGCGTGAAATGATCGAGACATTAAAAAAACAATGAAACTTTGGCAAACAAAATCTGTACTGACTTGGCTGCTTTCGCCCCTTTCCATGCTTTTTTGGCTGATTAGCCAAACACGCCGATGGTTATATCAGAAAAATATTTTGAAATCTTACCGTGCTCCTGTACCTGTATTGGTTGTGGGAATATTTCCGTCGGGGAAATGGTAAAACGCCGGTGGTTGTTTGGTTAGTAGAACAACTGCAAGCAAAAGGCATAAAAGTTGGCGTTATTTCTCGTAGCTATGGCGGTAAAACCAAACAGTTTCCGCAGTTAGTCACAAATTCAAGTTCTGCTGAAATGGTGGGTGATGAGCCTGTGCTCATTGTACAGCGAACAGGCGTGCCATTAGCAATATCACCAAACCGTCGCCAAAGTATTGAGCTATTGCTCAGTCAGTTTTCGCTGGATTTGATTATTGCAGATGATGGTTTGCAACATTATGCGCTCGCGCGTGATATTGAATGGGTTGTTGTTGATGGTGTACGCCGTTTTGGTAACGGTTTTTTACTGCCAGCAGGTGGACTACGTGAGCTACCGAGTAGACTCAAACAGGTGCAAGCAGTCATTTGCAACGGTGGGCAGCCGCAAACTGGCGAACATTTCACGACATTAGAACCCGAATGGGCAGTCAATCTTGTGACCACACGAACGCCGTTTATTAACCGATTTACTAAAAACGCCTTGCGTTGCGATTGCAGGGATTGGTCACCCACCACGCTTTTTGAAATGTTAAAAGGCTGAGCATTCGATTGCGTAATGAAGTGGGTTTTGCGGATCATCAACCTTTTTGAAGTTGAACATTACAGGCATTAGCTGAAATTGACACAACATATTGATGACAGAAAAAGATGCTGAGATGCCAAGCCTTTTGCACAATCTAATTGGTGGTATGTGCTGGTTTCTGCAAAATTTTCTGAAAAATCGAACGCTTGTTTGCTTCAACCCTATCTTGGAAAAAGTAGCAAAATTGGGTGAAAAGCACTAAAATGTGCCGTTTTTGTTTTGTCGGTAAAAATTTTATGCAAACCAGTCCTTTACTTGAAAATTTGATGGAAGCCTTGCGGCATTGCCGAGTGGGTCCAAAATCGGCTCAGCGAATGGCATTTCATCTGCTACAACGCAATCGCGCAGGGGCGTGAACCTTGCTACAGCGTTGCATGAAGCTATGACCCATATTGGGCAGTGCCAAAGTTGCCGTACCTTCACCCGAAGAGGAATGTAACATCTGCAAGAATCCGCGTCGTCAAAATGAGCGGACAGCTTTGTGTTGTGGAAATGCAGAAGATATTCAAGCGATTGAGCAAACCGGTCAATTTTCAGGGCGTTATTTTGTGTTGATGGGGCATTTGTCGCCAATTGATGGTATTGGACCACGCGAAATCAGGTTAGATTTATTACAACAGCGCTTGAGCATGAATCTTTCCATGAAGTGATTTTGGCGACGAATCCAACCATTGAAGGTGATGCAACCGCCAATTACATTGCAGAAATGTGTCATCAATATAATGTGAAAACCAGTCGTATTGCGCACGTGGTGCCTGTTGGTGGTTCATTAGAAATGGTAGATGGGACGACCCTTTCTCATGCATTTACGGGTAGACGAGATTGCACTTTAGTTCTTAATAAAATCTGATACAATCACTGGCTATTTTTATATAATCCTTAGAGGTAACAATGGAAACGATTGAAAAATCAAAAACAAATTAGCGAGAACCCAATTTTACTTTACATGAAAAGGTTCTCAAAATTCCCTTCATGTGGTTTCTCTGCGCGTGCAGTAGAAGCAGTGATTAGCTGCTAGTACCATTTGGTTATGTAGATATTTTAACTAACCCTGATATTCGTGCAGAATTACCAAAATTGCAAACTGGCCAACTTTCCACAATTATGGGTAGAAGGCGAATTAGTGGGTGGTTGTGACATTGTTTTTGAAAATGGCACAAAAAGGCGAATTACAAAGCTTATTAAAAGAGTCGCTGAGCGTCATCCGGCTTAATTTGTCTCCCTCAAAACAAGCAGTTATTTTTATGCAGAGTTTGCAAAAATTCAGTATAATTTGACCGCTTGTTTTTTATGACCAGAAATATGAATTTAACCCTTTATTTATTGCCTTTTCGTTATTGGCGCACAGCGCCGACCGTTTCAGGCGTTTGGTAACTAATCTCGCCAGCCCTTGGCATTACGCTGAGTGTGATGGCGCTTGTGATTGTGCTTTCTGTGATGAACGGTTTGAAAATATGCAAAAGCGCAATCTTCTTTCCCTATTACCGCATGCCATTATTGCCCCGCAAGAAGGGCATTTTACCTGAATGAAAAATTAACCCTGCCAGATTTTGTGCAAAAAGCACGGCGATTAACCGCGCAGATGTCATTATTCAAAGCCAAAAATGGTATTCAAGCAGGGCAGCTAGTGGTGTGATGAAAGCGGAAGACGATCACTACTAGATGAACAAGCAGTTGCTGAGCGCTTGCCCGCAGGTGAATTTAAGGTGCTTATCGGTAGCCAATTAGCGCATAAACTAAATTTAAGTGTAGGTGAGAAAATTCGTTTGATGATTACCGAGAATAGCCAATATACGCCAATGAGGAAGAATTCCAGTTCAGCGTTTATTTGAAATTTCGGGTATCTATCCAAGTCAAAGCAGTGCCAGCGAATATACGCTATTTGCGAATTTGACGGATGTAGGGCGTCTTCTTCGTATTGCGCCTGAAGAAGTACAAGGCGTGCGCTTATTCTTGCAAGACCCATTCCAAGTAACAGAACTTGCACAAACTTTTGATGAAGCACATTACCAAATTAGCGACTGGCGTGAACAAAAAGGTGAGTTTTTCCAAGCTGTCCGGATGGAAAAAATATGATGGGGTTATTGATTAGCCTAATTATTATTGTCGCAATTTCTAATATTGTGACTTCATTAAGTCTGATGGTAGTGGATAAACAAGGCGAGATCGCCATCTTACAAACTCAAGGGCTTAAGAAAAGATCAGTTATGGCTATTTTTGTTTTCCAAGGTGCTATTGTGGGTGTCATTGGCGCATTTATTGGTGGCGGGCTAGGCGTGTTAATTAGCCACTACTTAGACCAAATTGTTGCACTCTTTTAATCCAATGCTGCTTTTACCGACAGAAATTTCGAGTACACAAATTGCAGTAATTATTACAAGCTCGATTGGATTATCGCTGCTTTGCACCCTTTACCCAGCCTACCGCGCAGCAAAAATTGAACCTGCGCAGGCGTTGAGATATGAGTAAGAGTTTATGCGTATAGAAGAAGTAGCAAAAATACTTTTAATGTTTCTTCTGCAACAATCCGAAATTGGATAAAAACGGGTGAGTTATTATTAGATTCAGCGGGGTATGTAAAGCAAAGCATCAATTTTGGCATTGCAATTAAATATTTCGATAAAAACTTTCGGCAAGAGCTAATAAGTCCAAAAAGATAGCCATAATCACCAACAGCTAGAAGAAAAATTTATCAAAGCATTGCAAACAGATGATGTTCATCAACTAGGTAATTTTTATGAAGAACAATTATCTGACTCTTATCGAAATAAAGAGGGATATACTATACGCCAATCGCGATTGTTGAAGACTTATTATCAGCTCAAAATATGAGAATAAGACTTTTTGAGATCCTTGTTGTGGCTCTGGTAATTTTATTATGCGAGCAATCGAACTTGGGTTTAAACCAGAAAATATTTATGGTATAGATATTGATCCTCTTGCTGTTGAAATTACTAAAGAGCGAATTAAAAAGAAACAGGATATATTACTAATAATATTATCTGCGATGACTTTCTTGAATTATGTAAAAATAATTCTTTAGAATACTATGATTATATTTATACAAATCCTCCATGGGGGAAAAAAAGATAAATAAATCACAGAAAATAGAATATCAGAAATATTTAATGCTGGTATAAGTCATGATACCTCATCATTATTCTTCTTTGCTTGTTTGAATAGGTTAAATTCAGAGGGGAAATTAGGTCTACTTTTACCGGAAGCATTTTTTAATATTGCCTCATTTGAATCTGCTAGGGAGAGCTTTTTACATATCAGATTGATACATTAAAAGGACTATGGTAAAAGGCTTTCAAAGGGTTGCAAACAGGTGCTGTTGCCTTAGAGTTAACTAAAACCGAGATGAGTTCAAATAGAGATATTGTTTGTGTTTATCAAAATCAGACCTTTTAAGAAGCGCAGCATCTTTTTATAAACAATCCTAAAAAGATTTTAAATGTGAACTGTAACAGAGAAGAATCTGAGGTTATCACTTATTTATATAGTCAGTTACATGAAACGTTAGAAGGTAAAAGCAAGTTGGGGACTAGGTATTGTTACAGGGAATAATGAAAAATATATTAAATCTAATCCTCAAAAAGGATTTATTCCTGTTTATAAAAGGCTCAGACATTACCCTAAAAGGATTAAAAGAACCTTCCCATTTTATTTCGGATGATTTTTCGTTATATCAGCAAGTAGCCCCACAATATTTATTTAAGGCAAAAGAGAAATTGATTTATAAGTTTATTTCTTCAAATTTATGCTTTTTATGATGATAAACAGCGTTATCCATTAAATAGTGCCAATATGTTAATAGTAAATGAAGAATTTCGGTATCAATGAAAGTATTAGCAGAGCTGTTTAATAGCGAGTTAATGAATTGGTTATTTAAGAAATTATTTAATACACATAAAGTATTAAGAGGTGATCTGGAAAAAAATGCCGATTTTTTTACTCAATTTTTAACAGAAGATACTTTTAATGAAGCTGAATATTTAGAAAATATTAATATAGAGAAAATAGAAAATGGAACTTTCAGAATTAGAAAGTAGAATTATTGAATCATTCTCAGGTGATGAAAAAGATCTTTGTAAGGTTCTGCATGAGATTGAACAAGATCATGCAGTTTATCCTTTTAATGAATATGAACATTTAATTGTTTCCTTAATTAGTCAGAATAATTTGACTTATCAACAATACTTGGATATCAGAGCGGAATATATCAGCGCAAACCCTAATCTCTGGATTTTTGAGATATCGGCGCCCCGTGGATTTGGTGAGAAATTTGCACAAACCTATATAAAAGGAAAAAGCAATAATTTACTGCCTCCGTCTAAAAATTTGACCCCTGAGTTTAGTGGTGAATATGACTTATGGCTAGATGGGATTAGAATTGAAGTGAAAGCTTCTAGAGCAGTAGATGCTAATAGTAATGAACCATTGTACATTAAAGCATTATCTAGCCAAACAGATAAGTCTTTTAATGAATTTCCAGCAATTAAAAACCACAGTATTGTGATGTTTTTATTTGGTTAGCCGTATTTAGAGATGAAATTATTTTATGGATAATGAATTCTGATGAAGTTGCTTCTCATGAATTATTTTCTAAAGGACAACATCGAGGAAACCATGGAAATGAAGGTCAATTACATATAAAAGAAGATAATATTCATTTATTTGAAAAAAATATAAATTTATCGGTAACGATATTGAAAAAAGCAATTAGAGATGCTGTATCAAGAAAAAAAGGCTAAACCATGACAACATTATTTGCGCTGTGAAAAATATCAGCAAGTTTTATGAAGAAGGCGAACAGCAAGTTCAAGTATTAAAAATGTTTCTTTTTCGATGGAAAAAAAGGCGAGCTAGTGGCAATCGTTGGGAGTTCTGGTTCCGGGTAAAAAGTACCTTATTACATAGTTTGGGCGGCTTAGACCAACCGAGTGCTAGCGAAGTTTTGGATTGCGGATCAATCGTTACAAGAAATTGAGTGCCAATCAGTTAGCCGATTTGCGTAACCGCTATTTAGGGTTCGTTTATCAATTCCATCATTTGATGGCAGATTTTACCGCGCTGGAAAATGTCGCGATGCCGATGTTAATCGGGCGTCAGAACAAAAAGCGAAGCGGCAGATCGTGCTGAGAAAATGCTGCAAGCGGTCGGATTATCATCGAATTACGCATCGTCCATCGGCTCTTTCAGGTGGTGAGCGCCAACGGGTTGCAATTGCGCGTGCCTGGTTAATAACCCATCGCTTGTATTGGCGGATGAACCTGCAGGGAACTTGGATCAGAAAACCACAGAAAGTATTTTCGATTTAATCAAACAGCTAAATCATGAGCAAAAACATTGCCTTCTTATTAGTGACACGATTTAAATCTCGCGCAAAAACTCTCTCGTCGTTTTGTCATGCGTGATGGCATTTTAACTGAGGAAGCCTAATGAATACCCCATTTTTATTAGCTGGCGGTATCAGCGAGGCAAGCAGAAAAACCGCCTTGTTTCACTGATTTCCCTTTTTTCAAGCGTAGGGATTGCGCTTGGGGTTGCAGTGTTGATTATTGGTTTAAGTGCGATGAATGGTTTTGAGCGTGAGCTTAATCAGCGCGTACTTTCTGTTGTGCCACACGCAGAACTCTATTCTTACAATGGAAATGAAAATGTGCCAATTCAGGCGGGGGAGCGTTTAGAGAAATTAGTTAGCGAGAATCCGAATGTGAGCGCTGTTTCGCCATTTGTGAGTTTTACTGGGCTGATTGAAAACGGTAGCCAGCTTAAAAATTGCACAAGTGCGTGGAGTTGACCCGAAAAAGCAAGACCAAGTGAGCCAATTAAGTCATTATATTCCAGCGGAACAATGGCAAGCGTTTCACCAAGAAGGGGCTTATTTTAGGTGCGGGCATTGCTAAAGATTTATCGGTTGAAGCAGGCGATGAAGTTGCTTTATTACTTCTGCAACCGACTGAAGATGGTAAATTAGCCCAGCTGTTACGTTTTGGTTTGCCAGTAACGGGTATTTTTGAAATTAGAAGGGCAGCTGAATCACAGTTATGCGTTATTGCCATTAACCAAAAGCACAAGAGCTGTTGGAATATAGTCCTCAAGAAATTTCAGGGGTTGAGCTCTCTTTAAAAAGCGCCGTTTGCGGTTAATCAACTGGCGCTCCTGAGTTCAAATACTTTTGAGCAAACCACTTTATCTCAATACTTGGATAGACAAATTTGGCTATATGTATAACGACATTCAGCTGATTCGTGCGGTGATGTATATTGCAATGGTATTAGTGATTGGCGTGGCTTGTTTTTAATATTATTTCACTTTAATTATGGCGGTAAAAAAGACAAAGCAAAGGCGACATTGCGATTATGCGTACGCTGGGTGCTAATCAATCGTTTTTATTAAGCAGATTTTTCCTTTGGTATGGCCTGATTTCAGGTATGAAAAGGTGCAGTAATTGAGCTTAATTTTAGGGCGTATTGCTGGCACTAAATTTAACCGCAATTATCAAATCTTTAGAACAATTCTTCGGGGTTAAATTGCTTTCAGATGGTATCTACTTGTATTGATTTCCTCCCGACGAATTACATTGGCAAGATATTGTTTATGTATTACTTGCCACTCTTGTGCTAAGTTTGTGTGCGAGCCTCTATCCAGCCTCGCGTGCTGCAAAACTTTCTCCTGCGCAGGTCTTAAGCGGACATTGATTTTAAGCCATTCGAAAAGAATGGCTTTTTCTTTATGGGATTTGCAAAAATTTCAACGACCGCTTGCGATATAATGGATAAAATACAATAGATGGGTTTCATCATGGATTTTTCTTTACTCTTAGACGGGCTGAACGATAAGCAACGTGAAGCAGTTGCTGCCGATTGGTAATTATTTAGTACTTGCAGGGGCAGGCTCTGGCAAAACAGCGTGCTTACTCACCGTATTGCATGGTTAATTGGCGTGGAGAATGTGCCAGAATCGAACATTTTAGCCGTGACTTTTTACCAATAAAGCGGCAGCGGAAATACGTCATCGAATTGAATATACGTTAGCACAAACTGCAGAAGATCAGATGAGTAGCGGGCGTCTATTTGGAATGTGGGTAGGGACTTTCCATAGCATTGCAAACCGTTTGTTGCGTGCGCATGTATTTGGATGCCAACTTGCCACAAGATTTCCAAATCATGGATACGGAAGATCAGCAACGCCTGATTAAACGCTTACTCAAGCTACATAATATTGATGAGAAAAATTTTCCACCGAAGCATGTCGCGTGGTATATCAATACGCAAAAGGATAAAAGGCAAGCGTGCCAAAGATATTGATCACCACAACGATCCGAATGAGAAAATTGGTTGAAATTTATCGTTTTGTACCAAGAGGCTTGTGATCGAGCGAGCTTGTTGGATTTCGCGGAATTATTGATTCAGCGCTTATGAATTGCTAAAACACAATAAATTGATTTTTGCAACGCTATCAGCAACGTTTCCAACATATTTTGATTGATGAGTTTCAAGATACCAACAACATTCAGTATGACCTGATTCATTTGTTGGCGGGGCAAACCGGTAAAGTGATGATTGTGGGCGATGATGACCAATCTATCTATGGTTGGCGTGGTGCGCAAGTTGAAAAATATTCAGCGTTTTTTTAAACGATTACCAACAGGCAGAGACTATTCGTCTTGAGCAAAAATTATCGTTCCACAGGGCATATTCTTTCCGCTGCCAATGAGTTAATCGCCAATAATGATAACCGCTTGGGGAAAAATCTTTGGACGGAAAGTGGTGATGAGTGATCCCGTGGAAATTTATTGCGCGTTTAATGAATTGGACGAAGCGCGTTTTGTGGCTGCAGAATTAAACGAGTGGAAAGAAGATGAGGGTCAATTATCTGAATGTGCAGTACTTTATCGGACAACAGTCAATCACGTGTGATTGAAGAAGCGCTAATTCAAGCAAACATTCCTTACCGCATTTACGGCGGGATGCGCTTTTTGAACGCCAAGAGATTAAAGATGCATTAGCCTATTTGCGCTTGATTGGTAACCGTTTTGATGATGCCGCTTTCGAGCGTGTTGTTAACACCCGCCACGTGGTATTGGTGAGCGCACGTTAGAAACCATTCGTCAGCTGGTGCGTGATCGTCAAATTACGCTATGGCAAGCAATTCAAGTCGCGGTAAATGAGGAATTGTTATCAGGCAGAGCGGCGAATGCGTTGTTGCGCTTTTGTAGATTTAATTAACGCGCTCGATCAAGAAACCGAACAGATGAATTTATCTGAACAGACTGATTTTGTAATCAAAAATCGGGCTTGTATGAGATGTATCAGCAAGAAAAAGGTGAAAAGGGCGAAGTCCGCATTGAAAAACTGGAAGAGTTAGTGACGGCTACAAAAGCAATTTACTAAACCGGATGAAGCAGAAGATCTTTCTGATTTAACCGCTTTTTTTAACGCATGCTTCGTTGGAAGCCGGCGAATCGCAAGCTTCTCCGAACCAAGACTATGTGGAACTGATGACGCTACATTCAGCAAAAAGGTTTGGAATTTCCGCGCGTGTTCATGGTGGGGGTTGAAGAAGGTATTTTTCCAAGTGGCATGAGTTTTTGATGAAGGGCGATTGCAGAAGAACGCCGTCTTGCTTATGTAGGTATTACGCGAGCCAAACGCAAATTAACCATTAGCTATGCGGAATTACGCCGTTTATATGGCAAAGAAGAGCGCCATGTGGCGTCTCGTTTTATTGAAGAGCTCCCAGAAGCGCATATTCGTGAAATTCGCTTACGTGGTAACATTAACCGTGCTGCGAGTTTTGTACAAAATAACACATTTGCAAAACAGGTTACAAAAACGACCGCTTCCATTCTCAATGATAGCAGCTGGAAGATGGGACAAAAAGTGATGCACCGAAATTCGGGCAAGGCACCATTGTTAACGTTGAAGGGAGTGGTGAGGCAACGCGCCTGCAGATTGCTTTCCAAGGCAATGGCATTAAATGGCTGATTGCAAAAATGGCGCCATTAGAAAAGTTGTCGTGATAAGCTAATAAAACGGGAAAGCCCCAAATCAATTTGATTTGGGGCTTTTTGATGCTCAATGTTTAACTTAGCGAAGAAATGCGGGAATGTTTTTTCTCGTAAGCAGCAATCGCATCTTCATGTTGAAGGGTTAAGCCGATGTTATCTAAGCCGTTTAATAGGCAGTGGCGGCGGAATTCATCTAATTCAAAATGATATACTTTTTCGCCAACGGTCACTGTCATGGCTTCTAAATCGACATGAATTTGCTTGCCTTCATTTGCCCACCCATTGGAAAATCTCTTCCACTTCCTCTTCAGCTAAAACGAATTGGCAACATATAGTTGTTTAGGCTGTTATTGTAGAAAAATATCTGCAAAACTTGGGGCAATCATCACTTTAAAACCGTAGTCAGCTAATGCCCATGGTGCGTGTTCGCGTGAAGAACCACAGCCTAAATTTTTACGCGCTAATAAAATAGTTGCGCCCTGATATTGTGGAAAATTGAGCACAAAATCTGGGTTTGGTTGAGTTTCTGCCGCATCTAAATAGCGCCATTCGTGAAATAAATGTTTACCAAAACCCACGCGAGTAATTGCTTGTAAGAATTGCTTTGGAATGATTGCATCCGTATCCACGTTTGCTGCATCAAGTGGAACCACTAAGCCTGAATGTTGTTTAATACCCTGCCATTTTTCTTATCCTTTCTTATCTGAGGGTTAGTTGAGTTTCACATCACGAATATCAACAAATTTACCAAATACTGCCGCGGCGGCTGCCATTGCTGGGCTAACTAAGTGAGTGCGACCATTACGACCTTGGCGGCCTTCAAAGTTACGGTTAGAGGTTGAGCACAACGCTCCCATTCACCTAAACGGTCATCATTCATCCCTAGCACATTGAGCAGCCTGGGTTACGCCATTCTGCACCGGCTTCAATAAAAATTTTTATCTAACCCTTCTTTTTCGGCCTGTTCTTTAACTAAACCTGAGCCCGGAACGACTAACACGTTTGACATTATCCGCTTTCTTACGGCCTTTCATGACCGCTGCGGCTGCGCGTAAGTCTTCAATTCGGGAGTTGGTGCAAGAGCCGATAAAGACTTGATCAACGGGAACATTTTTGAAATCGGTATCTGCTTCTAAACCGATATAAGCTAATGCTTTTTCTGCCGAAGCTTTTGTTACTGGATCAGCCATTTCTGCTGGGTTTGGAACGCGTTCATCAATTCCAATAACTTGCCCTGGGTTTGTCCCCCAAGTCACTTGTGGTGCAATGTCTTTCCTTCTAGCACAACAATGCTGTCAAAGTGAGCATCGTCATCTGATTTTAAGGTTTTCCAATAAGCGACAGCATCGTCCCAATCCTGACCAGTTGGCGCGTGCGGACGACCTTTTAAGTATGCAAAAGTCGTTTCATCTGGCGCAATTAAGCCTGCTTTTGCACCGAATTCAATCGCCATATTACATACCGTCATGCGGCCTTCCATCGAAAGATCACGAATAGCTTCACCACAGAATTCCACAACATGGCCTGTACCACCCGCCATTGTGGTTTTACCGATAATGGCTAATACAATATCTTTTGCAGTGATGCCGGGCGCAACTTTACCGCGTACTTCCACTTTCATATTTTTTGCGCGGGCTTGTTTTAAAGTTTGGGTGGCAAGAACGTGTTCTACTTCAGAAGTTCCGATACCAAAGGCTAACGCGCCGAAGGCTCCGTGTGTGGCGGTGTGAGAGTCCCCACAGACAATGGTCATCCCAGGTAGGGTTAAGCTTGTTCTGGCCCCATAACATGGACGATCCCTTGCTGTTTGGTTTGCATATCAAATAACGAAATCCCCGTTGCTTCGCAGTTTTTGGCTAATTCCAGTACTTGAATTTTGGCTTAGCCTTCTAGTTGATTGACATCGCGCACTTGGGTGAAATGCTGTGGTCCATCGTGCCGAAAGTTTTTGCTGACTTGACGAACTTGGCGGCAGCTACACGTAAGCCGTCGAATGCTTGTGGGCTGGTCACTTCATGAATTAAGTGGCGGTTAATATAAAGAATAGGTGCTTTTCGCCTTCGGCTTCATACACGACATGTGCATCGAAAAGTTTATCGTAGAGTGTTTTTGCCATAATAATCCCACTTCTAAATCAATTGAATTTTAAACAGAACAAGCGAGTGGAATATGCAAAAAGTGCAAAAATCACCGCTTGTGTGAATGCCATTCACTATAACGGCTTAAAAAAACGAAAGTAAAATGCAAATTTGTCACTTTTTCGACTTTTTATGCTATGCGATCAGCAAATAATGACTCCGTTTTAAGATTGCTTAGAATAATATTCTAAATATTATCTTTTTCTTGGCGGGTTGTTTGAGGTTTTTAGACTTTTTAGCGGAATGAACCGTTAGCATTTTAGTATAATTGATTAAAACTCAGACTAAGAATGAGGAGAGGCAGTATGCAAACAAAAACAGTTTTTGTTTTTGGAGAAGTACAAGGCGTGGATTTCGCTTTTTACTTTGCAAGAGGCAGGCAAAATTGGGCTAAAGTGGCACGGTAGAAATCGGATTGATGGCGGCGTAGAAGTGATTGCACAAGGCAGCGATGTGCAATTAGAGACGATGGCTGCAGCTTAAAACATGGGCCAAAAACGGCAGAGGTAGAGCGGGTGGTTGAGTTAGATTACCCAACCACCACGATTTTTTGAGAATTTTTCGATTATTCGTTAATCCGCTTGCACGAATGCTAAAGCTTGCTCAACCACTTTCACGCCTGCACCGGGTTTGGTTGCATTTTTCACTTAAATGGCGACGCCATTGGCGAGCGCCTTGCATTGTTGGAAAGCCCTAGCATATGGCGCACGATATGGTTAAGGTAAACGCCTTGTGAGAGTTGTTGTTCAATGTAAAGGAACATCTTCTCCACGGCTTCTTTGGCAGATGATAGCGGTCGATTTTCACCAAAAAGATTTGCGAATCAATCTCACCCAGTAGCGAAGGGTTCTGGTAGGCTTCGCGCCCAACCATCACGCCATCAACAAATTGTAGGGTGGGTTTTGATTTCATCGATAGTTTTAATGCCACCGTTAATCGAAATATTTAAATGCGGAAAAATCACGCTTAAGCTGATAAACCCGCTCATAATTCAGCGGTGGAATTTCGCGATTTTCTTTCGGGCTGAGACCTGAAAGCCATGCTTTACGCGCATGTACGATAAAATCTTGTGAATAAGGCTGCACTTTTTCGATGAAATCGCATAAAAAAATTCATAACTATCTAAATCATCAATGCCGATGCGATGTTTCACCGTCACGGGAATATCTACCGCATCGCGCATTGCTTCTACAATCTGCAACCAAATCAGCTTTACCCATCAAGCAAGCACCAAACATGCCGTTTTGTACGCGATCTGAGGGCAGCCAACATAAGGTTAATTTCCGCATAACCCCGTTCTTCACTTACTTTGCACAATGCGCTAATTGTGTCGGATCACTTCCGCCTAATTGCAATGCAGCTGGATTTTTCAGCGGGATCAAATGCAAGTAAATCATATTTTTGCGTGAATGATTGCCGGTGCTGTAATCATCTCTGATAAAGCAGCGTGTGTTGCGTAAATTGACGATGAAAATAGCGACAGTGGCGGGTTGTCCAATCAAGCATTGGCGCAACGGAAAAACGTCCGCGGTAGTAGGTTTGGTGCATAGTTTTCTTTAATCTTTGGTGGAATATGAAATTTCCTCTCCTTTGATGGGAGAGGAAATAGCAAGATGAACAGCGTTAAAATTCAGGATACAGAGTGTGGTTAAACATCATCAGCATGATGAATGAGCACAAATCGTTCCCAAAGTTCTTCGGTCGTTTCTTGATGCGCCGGATCCGGGAATAATACAGTTGCTAATTGGGCAAAACTTTCTGGCAAGTCGGGTTATCGTAATGGCCTACACATTCTGTACACAAAACAGGATCGATAACATAGATTTCTTCCCCGACAGAAATTGCCCTCATTTGGGCATTCAGGTAGCGCATGTCTGAATTGGTACATTTGGAGTAATGAGTAACGCCATGACCTGATGAATTCTCTTGGTTGCAAAAGTCGGCGATATTAGCCTTTTTGCTGTTCTAAGTAAAGCACTGTTGCCGCAACACGTGAATGTACGTTGAGCTTACGAAGTAAGTTGCGGATATGCACTTTTACTGTTTCTTCCGAAATAAAAAGTTGGGCGGCAATTTGTTTGTTCGACATACCGGTGGCAATCCACTGTAATACATCGCGCTCACGATCGGTAAGCGTATGCAATGGATCGCTTTCTGGTTGGCGATTTAGGATATGTTGACGTACGTTGTCGCTTAATACCATTTCACCTTTCAGTGCACGCTGAATGTTTTCGACTAACTCAGCTGTATCGCTGTCTTTTAATAAATAACCATCTACTCCAGCATCCATCAATGCAAAAATATCAGATTGCGCATCAGAAACCGTTAACACTACAATGCGAGCATCTATGCCTTTCGCGCGTAAAGCACGCAAAGTATCTAAGCCAGAAATACCTTTCATATTTAAGTCTAGAATAATTAAATCGGGCTCGGTTGCTAAAGCTAGTGCAACGCCCTCGGTGCCGTTGCTTGCTTCACCGACCACTTCAATATTATCTTCTAAAGATAAAATTTGGCGCATGCCTTGGCGCATCAATGGATGATCGTCAATTAAAATAATTTTGTATGTCATTGCTACACTCCTCAAAAACGGTTATTTTCCGTGCTATTGTGCCTAAATCAAGTTACCTAATTGAGGTAATTTGTCTATTTTTGATCTTCCTATCTTGCTTGTCTAGCGCATTTGCAAAACTTTCCAAGAAAATCACCGCCCGATCCGCTATAATAAGGCTAACTTTTTTTCTGAAAAATTGACCATGACAACAACCACTTATTTCGCCACAGCGGCGCGCGGTTTTGAGGAAATGCTTAAAACCGAATTAGAACAAATTTGCCAAGCGCAATGCCAAGTTGCACAAGGCGGTGTGCATTTCACCACCACACAAGAAGGCATGTATAAAGCGTTATTACATAGCCGTCTCGCTTCTCGAATTCTATTACCACTGATTACGACAAAAATTTTCAGCGAGTTAGATTTATATGCCTCGATAGTTGGTTATGCTTGGGAAACGGTATTCGACCCGCGCGATACTTTTTATGTCGATTTCAACGGGACGAACCGTGAAATTCGTAACACACAATTTGGTGCCATGCGTGTGAAAGATGGGGTTGTGGATCACTTTGAGCGTAAAGGTTTTGCGCGTCCTACAGTGGATAAAATCCAGCCAGATATTCGCTTGCATGTTTACCTCAATCGCGATGATTTAATTGTTTCATTGGATTTAAGTGGCGAAGCGCTACATATGCGCGGCTATCGTGAAGAAACAGGTAAAGCGCCATTGCGTGAAACATTAGCAGCCGCCATTATTTTACGTTCTGGTTGGCAGCCAGATACGCCATTAGTCGATCCAATGTGTGGTTCAGGCACATTATTGATTGAAGCCGCGCAAATGCGAGGCAAAAGTGCCCCACAGCTTCATGCGTAAATATTGGGGCTTTAATGCCTGGAAAGGCCATCAACAAGCCATTTGGAAAAACGGTGTTAGATGAAGCCTATTTGCATGAAGAAATTCGACCGCTATTTTGTAGCTTAGACCTTGATCATCGCGTGTTAGCAAAAAGCAAAACAAAATGCGAATAACGCAGGAGTCGGGCATTTAATTCACTGGCAACAGAGCGATATTGCCGCTTTGAAAAATCCGTGTGAAACAGAAGTCAGCACTGTGTGTGTAACCGCCTTATGAGAACGTTTAGGCTACACGCTGCGCTTGCACTACTCTGTGTTTGGTCAACGCTAAAAACGTGAGTTTGCTGGCTGGAATAGTGTCGATTTTCAGTGGTGAGCCAGAATTGTAGTGTTTACGTTTGCGTGCGCATCCGCCAATTTAAAGCGAAAAATGGCCCGCTGGAATGTTTGCAGAAAAACTATCAATTAAGTGAACGAAAAGCAGAGGGCAAACGAAAACTGACATTTGAACAAAAATGCACAAGTTGCGCCTGATTTTGCCAATCGCTTAGCGAAAAACATTAAGAAAATTGAAAAATGGGCAAAACAGCAAGGCATTGATGCTTACCGTTTATATGATGCAGATTTGCCAGAATATAACTTGGCAGTTGATAGATATGCAGATCATATCGTTGTACAAGAATATGCTGCGCCGAAAAATATTGATGAACAAAAAGCCCGTCAGCGCTTGTTGGATGCTGTTTCTGCAACGCTATATATGTGACGGGGGTTGAAACTAATAAATTAGTGTTGAAAGTTCGTCAAAAACAAAAAGGCACCAATCAATATGAAAAATTGGCGAACAAAGGCGATTATTTCTATGTGAATGAGTACAGCGCAGAAAGTATGGGTGAATTTGACTGATTACCTCGACACTGGATTGTTTCTTGATCACCGTCTAACCCGCAAAATGGTTGGCGAGATGGCAAAAGGTAAAACCTTCTTAAATCTGTTTGCTTATACCGGATCGGCTACCGTCCATGCGGCTTTAAATAGTGCAAAAGCAACTACAACAGTGGATATGTCAAATACTTATTTGAATTGGGCAGAGCAAATTTAGAGCTTAACAATTTATTAGGTAAAAACCACCCGCTTGTTCCAAGCAGATTGCTTTCACAATGGCTTGCGGAATGTCGTGAGCGCTTCGAATTGATTTTCGTTGACCCACCAACTTTTTCTAACTCAAAACGTATGGATGAAAGCTGGGATGTACAGCGTGATCACGATAAGCTGCGACCCAGCTAAACGTATTTTAACAAACGATGGTACCATTGTGTTTTCCAACAATAAGCGCGGTTTTAAAATGGATTTCGATGCGTTAGCGGAGCTTGGCTTAACAGCGGAAAATATTTCGAAGAAAACACTACCGTTAGATTTCGAGCGCAATCCGCACATTCACAACTGTTGGATTATTCGTACCAAATTTCAGCTAATTGCAAGGCGATAAGGAGTTTTATGCAAAAATATGTTAGACATTGCCAAACAGGCTAAAGCAGCAAGTGTGGTGTTGGCACAATTAGGTAACGTGCAGAAAAATCAGGCATTATTGACAATTGCTGAACAACTTGAAGCGCGCCAAGCAGAAATCTTGGCGGCGAATGCAAAAGATATTGAATTTGCCCAGTCACGAGGTTTCCTGCGATTATTGACCGTTTGTTGCTAACAGAAAGCCGTTTACAAGGCATTGCGAGATGATGTGCGTAATGTGGCGAAATTGGCTGATCCGAGTCGGGCAAGTGATGGATGGCGGATTATTAAATTCAGGCTTAAAAATTCAGCGCGAGCGTGTGCCATTAGGCGTGGTGCTAACGATTTATGAAGCGCGCCCAAATGTGACGATTGATGTTGCTTCGCTCTGTTTAAAAACGGGGAATGCGGCTATTTTGCGCGGTGGTAAAGAAACGAAATTTACAAATGCAGTGCTAGTTGAGTTGTGCAACAAGCATTAGAACAAAGCGGATTGCCAAAATTTGCAGTACAGGCGGTGACCGATCCTGATCGCGCTTTATTGCTCGAATTGCTCAAACTTGACCGTTATATTGATATGCTGATTCCACGCGGTGGTGCGGGATTGCATCAGTTCTGCAAAGAAAATTCAACCATTCCGGTTATTGTAGGCGGTATTGGTGTTTGTCACACTTTTGTGGAGAAGAGCGCAGATCAAGCGCGGGCGCTGGAAGTGATTGCGAATGCTAAAACGCAACGTCCAAGCGCTTGTAATACGTTAGAAACGTTGTTGAGTTGATCGTGCTGTTGCTGCAGAATTCTTGCCAAAATTAGCTGAAAAATGGCAGGATTAGGCGTAACGCTGCATACAGATGAAGTGCAAAAAGCAGATAAAATTGCACCGCTTGATCAAGAAAAATTACGTCAAGAGTGGCTCTCTTTAGATTTAAGTGTCGTTGTGGTAGAGGGTTTAGAAGGGGCTGTGGCACATATTCGTGAATATGGCTCGCAACACTCAGAAGCGATTTTAACGGCAGACTATAAGCTCGCGCGTCAGTTTGTTGCACAAGTTGATGCCGCTGCAGTTTATATTAACGCCAGTACGCGATTTACAGATGGCGGAGAATTTGGATTAGGCGCGGAAGTTGCAGTAAGTACGCAAAAACTTCATGCGCGAGGCCCGATGGGACTTGAAGCACTGACCACTTATAAATGGGTGTGTGAAGGGGATTATTTAAGCCGCGCTTAACGATTTCTCCGGATTAGTTATAGCGAAAAAATGAACAATCGGGTAGAATATCCCTCGATTTTTTAGCGTGAGCCAGCCTCTACGCTTTTATTTTCTAACTTATTGATAAATCTATTATTTTTGATTATGGCGAAATTACATATTACGACTTGGGGCTGCCAAATGAATGAGTATGACTCATCTAAAATAGCGAGATCTTTTATTAGCACACACGGTTTAGAATTAACTGAAAAATCCAGAAGAGGCAGACGTTTTTATTATTAAATACCTGCTCAATTCGTGAAAAAGCGCAAGAAAGTGTTTTTCTCAATTAGGTCGCTGGAAAAACTGGAAAAAGACAAGCCTGAATTGATTATCGGCGTGGGTGGTTGTGTTGCATCGCAAGAGGTGAGCATATCCGTGATCGTGCGCCTTTTGTTGATATTGTTTTCGGCCCACAAACGTTGCATCGCTTACCTGAAATGATTAACAAAATCCGTGGTGGCGATCGTGCTATCGTAGATATTTCTTTCCCAGAAATTGAAAAATTTGACCGCTTACCTGAGCCAAAAGCAGAAGGCCCAACCGCATTCGTGTCTATCATGGAAGGTTGTAACAAATACTGTTCATTCTGCGTGGTGCCTTATACGCGTGGTGAGGAAGTTTCTCGTCCCGTAGATGATGTATTATTTGAAATTGCGCAATTGGCTGAACAAGGCGTGCGTGAAGTTAACATTGGGTCAAAAACGTAAATGCTTATCGTGGCGATACTTTCGATGGCCAAATTTGCAGCTTTGCAGAGTTTAGTACGCTTAGTGGCAGCTATTGATGGCATCGACCGTGTACGTTATACCACAAGCCACCCAATTGAGTTTACCGATGATATTGTGGAAGTGTACCGCGATACACCAGAGTTAGTGAGTTTCTTACCCTTACCAATTCAAAGTGGTTCAGATCGTGTGTTAACCATGATGAAACGTAACCACACTGCATTAGAATATAAAGCGATTATTCGTAAATTGCGTGAAGTAGCCCTGAACATTCAAATCAGTTCAGACTTTATTGTTGGCTTCCCGGGTGAAACTGCCGAAGACTTTGAGCAAACAATGAAAGTAATTGAACAAGTAAATTTTTGATATGAGTTTCAGCTTTATCTATTCTGCGCGTCCAGGTACGCCAGCCTCTGATTTACCAGATGATGTGTCGGAAGAAGAGAAAAAAGAACGTTTAGCACGTTTACAACAACGTATTAACTTCCAAGCCATGCAATTTAGTCGCGCGATGCTTGGCACAGAACAACGTATTTTTGGTTGAAGGCCCGTCGAAGAAAGACATCATGGAATTAACTGGTCGTACAGAAAACAACCGCGTAGTGAACTTCGTGGGAACGCCAGATATGATCGGTAAATTCGTGGATGTGAAAATCACAGATGTTTACACCAACTCATTACGTGGCGAGGTCATTCGCACTGAAGATGAAATGGGGTTACGTGTGGTTGAGTCCGCAGCAAGTGTGATTGCGCGTACGCGTAAAGAAGATGAACTTGGTGTTGGTCAATATGTGGTTAACCGTTAATTTGCAAAAATCTAAAAACGCCCGCTTGGTGAAACAACAAGCGGGCATTTTTATGGTTATTTTGCTAATTATTCTTTGGTAAGCGTTTAATCGAAAGGATTAAAACCGCCCCAAATAATCACTAGCGCAATGCTCATCATAATAATTGCAGAACTACTCATGATTATTCCTCCACTTTAAATTCAGCTTCATTTTTCCAAGGCAGTAGCGAAAGGATAAATGCAACAACTAATAATAATCCTGCCATACCCAGCCGAAGATGTTAACGAACCAGCTTGGATAGCCTTCATAGCCTTCATTGAAGATTTTAATAGCTTCACTAAATACCATGAACGCTAATACGCCTGTCGTAATAATTACACATAAACGCCATAGAGTTCCCACTTTAAGTGAGGATGTTTTGTTAATATGGTGACCTAAAGTGCTGAGTTTGCCTTTTGCCACGATAGCTACTAATGAAGCAAAGGCTACGGCAACAATACCGAAGTAGTTAACGAATTTATCCATGACATCCAACATTGGTAAAACCAGTGGTAGTCCCAAATAACACGGTTGAAATTAACATCATTGGTAAAGCCAACAGTAAGGTTGCTGCAACACGGCTTAATTTTTAATTTGTCTTGGATTGCAGCAATGATTACTTCAATCACTGAGATGAAAAGAAGTTAATGCAGCAAAGGTTAATGAACCGAAGAATAATACCCCTAAGGCAGAGCCTAATGGCGCTTCGTTAATAATAGTTGGGAAAGCGATGAAAGCTAACCCGATACCACCTTTTGCCACTTCACTTACTTCTTGACCTGACGCTGTTGCCATAAAGCCAAGTGCAGCAAATACGCCAATACCTGCAAGAACTTCAAAGCTTGAGTTCGCAAAACCAACCACTAAGCCTGTGCCAGTTGAGATCTGAATCTTTTCAAGTAAGATGAGTAAGTAATCATAATCCCGAAACAGATAGAGAGCGAGAAGAAGATCTGCCCGTAAGCAGCAATCACACGCTAGGCTCGGCTAATTTTTCCCAGTTTGGTGTAAATAATGCATCTAAAGCCTTTTGCTGCACCTGGTAAAGTAAGGGAATAAACAACAAGAACTAAGAACATTACCACTAATACTGGCATTAAGATGCTTGAGCTTTTCGCAATCCCTTTTTCTACGCCTAGTGCTAATACCACAAGTGAGATTAGCCAAACTGCAGTGTCATGCCCTAATAACCATGCTAACAAATTCAAAGCTAATACCGTTAGCAATATCGCATAGCTAAGGAATTCGCCAATGAAGAAATCTGCTGGTTTATCGCCCCAAGTTTTTGCGAAAGAGTAAGTGTAAATAGCGGCCCAGCCAAGCACGACGGCATAGTAAACGCCCGATAATGACGTTCACCACAACGCACCGACCGAAGGTTTCAAAGTGTTTGTTTAAGCGGCGGAAAGAGAGTGGTGCGCCCCACGATGGCGGTGCCCGATAGCAAAAAGTCTAAGAAGAGTAATGGAATCCCAGCGGTTAATAATGCCACGATATAAGGAATGATGAATGCACCACCACCGTTTTTCGTAAGTAGCATACGGGAAACGCCAAATATTTCCCAAAGCCGACGGCAGAACCGATTGCGGCCATGATAAACGCTTGACGACCAGAGAAAGTCGCGCGTTTTTGTTGAGTGAGTTGACTGAGACACGGAAAGTTTCCTCTAAAAATAGAATGTTTGTTTTAAATCAAAATTTCTGCGAATAATTCGTGAGTGGAGGCAGAATATGATGAATATTTAGGGATGTAAAGGGTGTAAAGTGTTGCAAAGGGTGGTAAATTTGGTTTTTCTAGTGATTTAAACTAATAATAGTGGTTAATTTAGTGATATTTGCTATATTTGGTAAGGAAAATTAGTTTTTGTACTTGTCGGATTAGAGAAAAACAGCAGAAAGAATTATTTTTTATACGATGAAAAACGGTCAGTTTGCAAAATATTTGCAAAAATCTGACCGCTTGTAATAGGCTGAAGCTGGCTCGTTCTCAGTTTGAAGTGGTTCAACTCGAGCCTGTTTTACCATATTATCTGCCACTTCCATAATGGTTACTTTCAGATTATACAGCTCGAGTGCGTATCTTCTTCAGGATTTTTCTAAATGTTCTAGGATTAAGCCGTTAAAGGTGCGGGCTTCATCCACTGGCAGTTGCCAATCAAACAATTTGTTTAAATCACGCAAGTTAGCGGAGCCTTCAATAATCACTGTGCCATCTGATTGTGGTTTCACTTCTTCCGCCAGGGTTGGTGCGGTTGAGTGGTAAAATTCACCGACAATCTCTTCTAAAAATGTCTTCCAGTGTGACTAACCCTTTAATGTCACCGTATTCATCGACCACTAAACCAATACGCTCTTTATTCGTTTTTAAAGTTCATGAGCTGGGTTGTTAATGGTGTGCCTTCTGGAATGAAATAGGCTTCATCAACAGCACGAATTAACATCTCTTTGGTGTTCGTTACGCTCAAGCATCAGGCGGAATGCTTCAGCACGGAGCATACCGAGTACGTTTTTGTCCATATTGCCTTTATAAATTACGACGCGTGCGTGTCAGCGCCCGTCGGTTGGCGCATAATTGCTTTCCAATCGTCTTCGATATCAATGCCACCAATATCGTTGCGTGGCACCATAATGTCATCCACGATGTCACTTTTTCCATATCTAAAATGAAAGCAACATGTCTTGGTGTTTCGGTTGGAATGAATTTACCGGCTTCAAGCACCACACCTTTAAGCTCTTCTGCACTTAATCCTTGCGATTCGTTTTGCGAATATGCAACAATTTCATTAAGCCGTTAATGATCAGGTTCATTAAGAACACTAATGGCAGTGCGATTTTTTCAGTGGCGTGAGGACATAACTCACGACAAATGCCACGCGTTCAGGGAAAATTGCTGCGATGGTTTTTGGTAGAGATCTCGGAAAACCAACATCACAAAAAGTTAATGCCCCAGTGGCAATCGCCACTATATCGCCAGCTAATCGCATACCAATCATGGTTGCAATCGCAGAAGCTGCGATATTGACTAAGTTATTACAAATTAAGATGAGGCTTAATAAAACATCGGTTTTTCGAGGAGTTTTTCTGCTAGTCTCGCCCCTTTATGCCCTTGCTCAGCAAGGTGTTTCATTTTGTAGCGGTTTAGAGACATTAGCCCAGTTTCAGAGCCAGAAAAGAATGCAGAGAGCAAAAGAAGAATAGTAGAGTAATAAAGAGACTACTCAGGGGATACTGTCCAAAATAAAAATCTATGATAAGTAAATCTTCAAGCGGTCGATTTTAGTTCTGTTTTGCAATAAACAGAAAAATTCGACCGCTTACCTAATCAATTACTTGATTAAATGGCTACCAAAATAGCCAACTGTGAGTAATATCATACCTGAAATCGAGTAAATAAGCACCCGATTTCCACGCCAGCCGCCATTTCCACTGCCCTAATATTAAAACACTATACATTATCCAAGCAACAAAAGAAGACGGCTTTATGCACTTGTTCTGGCGCAAAGAAATTATGTAAGTAAATAATACCGCTAATGAGCGTCACGGTTAATAAGCGTGCTGCAACCGTTAGCGTAAAAAGTGGCGCTCAACTGTCATCAATGGTGGAAGCATTTGGCAGAAAAATAAATTTTTGCTTTTTCAGTTTTTATCTAACCATTTGATCTGTAATGCATATAAAAGTGCGAGAGAGAGCGCATAAGAGAATAGCGCAATCCCTAAGTGGAAAACCAAACCTGAATTCTGAGCTAAATTCCGAATGAAATTGCCCGTTGTAAATAAAGGTTAACACAATGCTACAAATAGCAAAAGGTATAAACCACCATCAGTGGAAACAGATGGTTTTAAACGGGGGAAAGAGCTAAGGGTTGCAAATGCACTCAGGAAAAACTCATCAACGCATTGGCATTCGCTAAAGAATAATTTTGGCTGCCCCCTTCTAAAATAAAGTTTGTGGTAAGGCTAGCAAAATGGCAAACAACTGCAACCAAACCAATGCTAAACACTGCTTTGATATTTGGCTGAGTTTGCTTACTAGTTTGATTTTTCTAGGTTAACTAAAGGTTGGGACTACCCATAATAGTGCGCCGGCATAGCGATTATCGCGAAAATAGCATCATGATTTTTCCGTCAATTAAAGATTATTTTCAATAGGATGCTAAAGTTAGCAGTTTTCTGCGCGTTTGGCTATGCTGAGTGAGCATTTTCCCCAAAAAGTGTTAAAAAATTTACCTTAGGTCAAAATTTGAAAATGAAAGGAAAAATGCAAGCGGTTGTATTTCTTAGTAATTTTGCAAATTCATAAAGAGATACAACCACTTACTGTTTTATGGCGTGGCTTGGATGCTATTTTGATAAGCCATTTGCATTTCATTGACTTGTTTGACAACAAGAAAGAACATAAGGGCAGATAAGAAATCAAAAATGTTGCTAAAAATAGAAAAATTGGTCCAAAAAGCCAGCGCTTTTAAATCTTCAGAATCTGCTTTAAATGATAATCGCATAAGCACTATCATCATATTAGATCCATAATCACCAGTTTTTAACAACATTGGCGATGAAGATAAAGACCAGTCAGACGGCTTTTTGGCTACAAACCGTTTCTCGCATGGTTTTGATACGGTTTAAATAAAGCCATAAAAAGGCACAAAATACCACCATACACAACTGCCATCGCTAAATTTTAAATTTTCAACGCCCCAAAAATCGTAAGCGTTTATGCGAGCGGTGAAGCCAAACTCCTGAAATAATAAAGACACTAATGAGTATAACGAGAAATAGAATGTTAAATACGGTGGTATAGTCATCAAATTGGTCGACATAATCAGGAATAATGCCATTTCAAAAATTATTCAAAATATGAAGTGTGATAAGAGTCATTTATAGTGCTCACAATAATTAGGAACATGTATAGCCCTAATATTGTTTTAAGTAATGAGGAGTTATTTTTGATTGGCTGCATAATTACCTTGTTTATAGAGACATAAAATACTTGAGATTATAGATGGATTTTAAAAGTTTAACAAATTTGAATTATCCATAGAAAGCAAGATGATTTTCATAAAAACGCTGATTTTCCTTTTGACTGACTGACATTCTCTCTGTAATATATCGACCCTATGCAAAGGTAAAACTACCCTCACTATTGACCCATACAAAGACGCACAGCGTCGAATGGATATGAAGGCATCATTCCAATGGCGCTTTTAAACCGCTTGGGTGAATCTGTGAGCAAAGTGCTCAAGCGATGCACGAGTTACTCTCTCGTTATATGTTGATCCACAAAAACTGGTCGTGATTAAAGGCTCGGCAGCAGTTGATGTGGCGCTTGACTATCAACGCTGCGTAACCCATTACGCAAACGCTCGACTGCACATTTTGTTTTCAGTCAGTGTCGAGAGTATGGATCAGGCGGACGACTTGCCCGGAATTTATGAGCCTATCGAAACTAACGAATTTGGCGAAGTAAATTTACTAGATATGGTAGAAGATGAATTTATCATTGAATTGCCATTAGTCCCGATGCATGATGCTGCACACTGAAAGTGTCCACGCAGGAACAGGTTTTGGCGATTGCCTGAAGAACTGGCGAGCCGAACCCGTTCGCTGTGTTAGCTAATTTAAAAAGAACTAACTTAGGAGTATGAGCCAATGGCTGTTCAACAAAATAAAAAATCTCGTTCACGTCGTGATATGCGCCGTTCACACGATGCATTAACCACTGCTGCAGTATCAGTAGATAAAACTTCTGGCGAAACTCATTTCCGCCACCACGTTACTGCTGACGGTTACTACCGTGGTCGTAAAGTAATCAACAAGTAATCCTTTAGGGGTTCACTTGAGCAACTAACGCTGCGTTAGATGTCATGGGCAGGGACTTCGGTCCCCGTGTTACTATCCAGCCGTATCAAAAGCATTGGCTGAAAATCGAGCTTAATTTTCTTTTATTTGGCGATCAGCATATTGCCAATCCCTTTCTTTTAAAAAGCTCCTGAAGCACAACAAAGTCGAATCTTATTTCATCATACTAAAAAACAAATTGAAAATGATGTGCCGTTTCCGCTTGCCATTCGTCAAAGCAAAGATAGCTCTATGCGTCTTGCCATTGAGGCAGTCGTAAATGGTCAAGCACAAGGTTGTGTAAAGTGGTGGGAATACCGGTGCGTTAATGGGACTTGCAAAAATTATTGATAGCACCGCTTTCTAATATTGAACGTTTTGGCGCTGACCTCACTTATTCAACCATGGATGGAAATCTACGGTAATGTTAGATCTTGGGGCAAATGTTGAAGTAACACCGAAACATCTACAGCAATTTGCCGAAATGGGAAACATTTTTGCTCAAACCATGTTAGGGTTGGTTTATCCAAGACTCAATTTGCTTAACATCGGTACGGAAGAGAGTAAGGGTAATCAGGTCTTAAAAGCACACCAATATTTAAAAGAGCGTTATGACCTGAATTATCGAGGGTTTATTGAAAGCGATAAACATGAATCATCAAACTGATGTTATCGTTTGTGATGGATTTAGTGGCAATATTGCGTTAAAAGCGCTTGAAGGGGCGGCTAAAAATATTAGCTTTGCTGAAGAAACCTAGTGAAAGTATGTGGATGTGGCAGATGGTGAAACGTTGTACGCACTGTTTTATCGCTATTATCGCAAATTACAGAAATTAACCCTGATCGTCATAATGGCGCGACTTTACTTGGACTCTCCAAAGTAGTGGTAAAAAGCCATGGTGGCGCGAGCGAAAAATGCCTTTTTCACGCTATCAATTACGCAGTACAACAAATTGAAGCAGATATTCCAGAAAAATTTCTTCTGGATTAACTGGTTACATCATTATTAAAAATTATGTTAGATATTGTTTTATACGAACCTGAAATTTGCACAAAATAGCGGGAATATTATCCGTTTATGTGCTATTGTGGCTTTCGCCTTCATTTTATTGAACCCTTGGATTCACTTGGGATGATAAAAACTCAAGCGTTTCCTGGTTTGGATTATCATGAATTTGTCGATATTCAGAAATACAAAAATTTCGAAGATTTCCTTACGCGCTAAACCGAAACGTCTGTTTGCACTCACCACAAAAGGCGAGGCCAAATCATAGTGAGTACAGTATGGGTTAGGCGATTTCTTGATGTTCAGGCCAGAAAGTCGTGGTATTCCGATGTCAATTTTAGATACTTTGCCGATGTCACAAAAATTCGCGTACCATGTGTAAAGACAGCCGTAGTATGAATTTATCTAACACGGTAGCCGTTGTGGTTTATGAGGCATGGCGCCAATTTGGCTATCAGGTTCCAGTGCCAAGACAGCCTGTTAACTTTAAATAACGGCTGGCAAGCGATCAGATTTTTCTCTTTTTGCACATAGCTTATGAATCAAGAACAACATCATATCGAAGATATTATTGCGATTTTCAATCAATGCTTTGCTGAAAGAATTTAACTACACGCTTAGAAAAAGGCGGAGATTGCAGATCTTGCCTGAATTTTTGGATGAAGATGGCGTAAAAATCAGGAGCGCCCTTATCATGTGATTTTGTTTGCGCACGGTTATTACAGCGCGCATTGCGAAATTTCGCATTGGTTGGTTGCAGGGGCGTGAACGTCGAAAATTAGAAGATTTTGGTTATTGGTATGAGCCTGATGGTGGATCGGCTGAACGCCAACGTGAGTTTGAGCAAGTAGAGTTAAACCACAAGCGATTGAATGGATTCTCGCCACCGACTGCAAATTTCCGTTGTTCGCTTCGCGGTGATAATTTAACCGGCAGCCAGGCGATAATACTGCGTTTAAACAAGCAGTGTATGAACAAGTGAAAACCTATGCAGAAAAAGGGTTACCGAAACGCGCAGAAACTTTACGCCATGCGCTTAGCCAGTTTTATGGCACGCCAGATAAAATTGAGTTAGAGAAATTTGATTTGAGCCGTATTTTAGGTTCGACATAAAAAGGCATCGTGGAGAGCTGATTGATTCCATGAAAGCCAGATCGCAAAGCGGTTTGATTCCCCTTGCGATTTGCAAAAATATTAGAAAATCCTACCGCTTGTTATTTCAGTAGTTCTTCGTTTTTCTTATAGTTCCACTTGCTGCGAGGTTTATCAATAGATTGGAAATACTCGTTGGTAAACGTGCCTTGTGTGCAAGTAATTTTATCTCGGCGAGTATTCACAACTCGATCGCCAATCGCATTGTTCAGCGTATCTGGCCCAGTCATCACAAACACGCCACCCTCAATACGTCGGTTTTCAATATTATTCACAATCAAATCAAGCGTTGCTTTCATAATTGGGTGCCCAGCTTCGCAAGCGAGAAAGAAGTTCGTGTATTTGTCTCGACGTCAATGAGCACTTCTGAATCTTGCTCTTGAATAATTTGTGAGTGGAAAACTAAATGTCCATCAATGTCGATATAAATGCCGCCTTCACGCCAAAGGGTAAAAACGCGCCAAAATCTGCCTGCGCTGCGCCATCGGTTAATTGGCTATAAGCTGCAAAAACATGAGGTTCTGCGTGTGCTTTGATATATTCTTCGCGTGCTTCGGTACTGACGTAACGATAATCGTAACTGAGCGACATCAAACGGTTGAATAAGTAGTTACAATACATTGGCAAAGGTCACTTTATTGGAATAGTTGGTTTGCCAAATGGTGCGGTTAATTTTGTCTTTACGATGTGTGCCTAATTTTGCAGACTAAACTCAGGAATGGTAAAGCGTTTTTGGGAAAAAGTGCATGAAATGGATAGCTTAGCATTTTTCGACAATGTTGCCAAGCAAACGAGATAAGCCATTGCATAGCACAATAATTTTCATATTTTACTGACATAGCGGTTTCTTATTTTTAATCAATTATTTTTCGAGGTTGAGTTATCATAAAATCTAATGCGTAATCATATCCTTTAGCGCCCAAGCCGCAAAATTACGCCTTTAGCAATATCACTTAGATAAGAGTGATGGCGGAAAGGTTCACCGCGCATGGACGTTAGACAAATGTACTTCAACAAATGGAATTGATACGGCAAGCAGGGGCATCGCGCAAAGGCCACGCTGGTATGTGTAAAGGCGCCTGGGTTGATGATAATAAAATCGACATTTTCAAAGGCTTGATGAATGCGGTTAATGAGCGGTTCTTCGCCATTTGCTTGGAAATAGTCTAATGCATAACCTCGTTTGGCAGCTTCGGTTTGTAAGTGTGCTTCAATATCTGCAAGGTTTGAGCGCCATAAATTTGTGGCTCACGTTTGCCCAACATGTTGAGGTTTGGGCCATTTAAAAGAAGAATTTTTCATGGTTTACTACCCTTAATAAGAAAACTGCCCTTGTTATAAAATGATTCGTAGAGGCAAACTTGCCCCTACGATGAAAATCATATAACAAGCGGTCAATTTTCCGCAACGTTTTGCGAATTGCTATCGTCAACTTCATAAGCTAACGGATACATATTCAGTTTTCCATTAGCATACGGTCGCCATCTTCTTCTGGGTTTTCGGTGGTAGCAATTTGTCACCATAGAAAATCGAATTCGCTCCCGCCATAAAACAAAGCGCTTGCGCAGATTCTGGCATATTACTGCGACCTGCAGATAAAAGCGAACATAGCTGTGTGGCATGGTAATACGCGCAACGGCAATAGTACGCACAAATTCTGTCCAATCGAGATCTTCAGCATTTTCAAGCGGCGTGCCTGGCACTTTCACTAACTGGTTAATCGGTACACTTTCGGCTGCGGATCAAGGTTAGCCAAGCTTGCAATCAAAGCCTGCGCGTTCCGCACGCGTTTCATTCATGCCAACAATCCCACCACAACAAATTTTTAAGCCTGCGTGACGCACTTTGCCCTAGCGTATCCATACGATCGTCATGTGAACGGGTATGCACAATTTTATTATAGCGTTCTGGATCTGTATCAAGGTTGTGATTGTAATAATCTAAGCCAGCCTCTTTAAGATCTTCTGCCATGCCATCTTCTAACATGCCGAAAGTGCCACATGTTTCTAGTCCAAGTGATTTAACGGCTTTAATGATGCTTGAAACCGTTTCAATATCTTTCGGTTTTGGCCCACGCCATGCAGCCCCCATACAGAAACGGCTTGCACCACGTGCTTTGGCAATTTGTGCTTTTTCAACAATGTAATCCCACATTTAACATGGTTTGCTTTTCAACGCCTGTATCGTAACGGGCAGATTGCGGGCAATATTCACAATCTTCAGCGCAACCGCCGGTTTTTAATGGAAAGCAAGGTTGAAAGTTGAATCGCATTCGGATCAAAAATTTTCTCGATGAATACTTGCCGCACGGAAAACTAAATCCATAAAAAGGAAGATCGAAAAGTTCTTCAACTTGGCATTTTCGCCAATATTGTGCGGTTGGATGAGGGGTAAGTTCGTTTTTGGCTTTAAGATGTAGAGAATAGGTTGTCATAGAAACCTCCAAGGTGCTGTATCCTTTTCTGTATTTATTTTTAGAAGAGTGAGGGCGTGTTCAACACGCCCTTACATCTGAGATGTGACACCGATTAAAAATTATTCTTCAATTGTGCGAAGTAATTCGTTGATACCCACTTTACCTAAAGTTTTTGCATCAACTTTTTTTCACGATAACCGCACAGTAAAGACTATATTTGCCACATTTTGATGAAGACTGCCAGAAACCACCACTGAACCTGCTGGTACGCGACCGTAGTGGTTTCGCCTGTTTCGCGATCGTAAATACGAGTAGATTGACCGATAAATCGCCCATTGAGATTACGCAGCCATCTTCAACAATACGCCTTCAACCACTTCTGAACGTGCACCGATAAAGCAGTTGTCGCCAATGATGGTTGGGTTTGCTTGTAGTGGCTCTAATACGCCACCAATGCCCACACCACCAGATAGGTGTACGTTTTTACCAATTTGTGCACATGAACCTACGGTTGCCCAAGTATCCACCATGGTGCCTTCACCAACGTATGCACCGATGTTCACATAAGATGGCATTAACACGCAGTTTTTAGAAATATATGCCCTTTACGCACAGTTGCAGAAGGCACTACACGGAAACCTTTCTGTGCAAAACGTTCTTCAGTATAGTCAGCAAATTTTAATGCCACTTTGTCATAATATTTAGTTTCGGCACCATCAATGATTTGGTTATCATTAATACGGAATGAAAGTAATACCGCTTTTTCAACCATTGGTGAGTTACCCATTCGCCATCAATTTTTTCTGCAACACGGTAAGTTCCGTTATCTAATCCTTCAATAACTTGCTCAATTGCTGAACGTGTTTCAGCATCTACAGTTTTAGGGGTGATATCCGCACGGCGCTCAAATGCCGCTTCAATAATTGCTTGTAAAGACATTGTTGTGTTCCTTAAACATATCAAATGAAAAGTAAAATTCGGCTCACTTTTTTAACATAGAAAGGCGCGCTTTTCCACAGAGAAAAACGACAAGCGGTCGAATTTGCAAAATCTTTTACCAATTCGACCGCTTGTAAAAAAATCATTAGCGTACTTCTGCGGTGTAGTTAATTTTCTTTACCGCTTCAATTAGTTGTGCATCTGTAACATTCGGTGCTGCCACAACTTTCACTGGCGGGCTTTCATATCTGCTGGTTGATTCAACCCCTTCTATTGCTCGTAGCTCTTTATTTACTAAATACACGCAAAGTTGGCAGTGCATCTCTTTAATATAGAGTAGCACCTCTCGATTTTCTGTTTGCTGCGTAGCAGGTGTTTGTGCTTGATTTGCATAAAGTGATGGAGAAAATAGCAGTGCTGCTAATAACACGCTGAGCATTTTTTTCATGAGAGTATCCAAGGTAGAATGTAGGGTAAGTTAAGAAAAATAGAATCACAACTAATGCATACGCCATAGAAAATCATCAATGTGCGACGAGAAAAATAGCGCATGCAAATGATTTTTCTTAGAAAAAGAACAGTTGCCAAAAGCCATAGCCAAAAGCGCCGATTGAGAGAATCAGCAATGGCAGTTGCAAATAATCGTATTCACTTAAACTCATCAGCCACGGCGAAGAAACACCAAAAAGCAAATAAATAAGCGGGGCAATGCAACAAAGCGTAGAGCCGACTGCGGCACTTACCGCAGTCAGCAACATTGCAATGAGTCGATTATTTGATTTGGGTTGAGATGAATTCATAACCGAATGCTTTTGCATCATAAGAGTTAAGAGGATCGCCACCATTTCCGCATACGGATAACCAAAGTTATTGATCGGGGTTAACGCTGGTTGCGGATAAAGATCGAAATTGCGCGCATGGTTATAACCCATCCAGTTTGCTTCCCAGTTACCGAAAAAGATAATCTGCAACAGCTTGTGTTTCTTTATCATTCACCGCTTTTTTTCTCGGTTAAGCGCATTTGGCGACATCGGCTGAATCAACAGGCACCCAACCAAAACCGGCTAAGTAAAACTCTGCACGGCAGTGTTGTCCACCATTAACATTCGCCACGCCATCTTTCGCGCTACCAAATGCGGTTTTTGAGTATGGCTCAAGTTTTTCGCAGCACCTAAACGAATGCCAAAGACTTCTCGTGCAGGAATATCTGCTGCACGGGCAAAGCAACAAAGACAGAGTTGATATCGGTACATTTGCCTTTTTAACACGCCGCTAGTGAGCATTTTCAACATCACCCTCGCCGCAACCTAACACAGAATTATCACGCTCCATGTTTTCCACAATCCATTGATGAATCAACTGTGCTTTTTAAGCGGATTGGTTTCACTGCCTACGATTTTATCGGCGAATTGTTTCACCACGCCGTCCGTTTTAATGTGAGTAGTTGGTTTTAGATATTCTTGAACATCCCACTGAATAAATGATTTTCTGGCACTTGGTAATCTTTTAATGCCCCTTTCGCCATTGGTTCGCGATCTTTGGTTTCAATGGTTAATTTCACTTTGAGCAAACGCTTATCTGCATTCTTATCCCAGTTAGCATAAGGGTTTTGGCACTCATATTGATTATTTTCAGTCACATAGGCTTTTACATAATTACCTTCAAATTCGACCGCTTGTACCGTTTGGTAATCATTGCTAAATGGCAATGGTACCCAAAGGTTGGTTTCACTGTTTTGAACCTTGTGGTGGGACTAAATCATAAGATTGTACGAATTCGTAAGTATGAGCGTCAGTATTAGTATTCGAAGGGTTTGTGCTGAAACAGCAGCGGATGCAAGTAAGCTTGCGAGAAGTAATTTTTCATAATGTGATTCCAATAAACAAAACTGTTATATTTCTCTATGTAACACATAGATTGTTGCTAACATAACAGAAAATTCTTCTCACGCAAGCGGTTGCTTTTTGAAAATATTTTGCAAAATTTGGAGTTTTATTGACTTTTTATGCAAAAAGAGATGGAGAAAAATATTTACTTCTAATTATGATTGGTGTGGGTATTTTTATCACATTCAATTTTAGGAGAACCTTATGAAAAACATTATTTCTCGTATGCCTTGCATGTACTTATACCTTCAATCTCGTACGCAAAATGATGACAGTGCAGCTAAAAATTAACCTTGTTAAACAAGTGTATCAAGAAAGCACGTAATCCAGAGCGTTTATCTTCAGATATCCTGAAAAATATGCCGATCCTTCATTTAAAAAGCACTAAATGTAGCAGACCGTGCAGAAGAAGGCTGTTTGATGCCGATCCTGTTGGAATAGCCAAGACCCTGACTATCAAGAAAAAAAGTGCGCGTTTCTGTATTATCTAACGGCAAAAGTAAGAGCGTTACTGTCTGGCCGTCATGTTGATTATTCAGTAAGTTGTTCTAGTGGCGCTTGCAAAATTTCTGATGTCGGTGGCTGGAAGAAAGTATTATTACAATGTAGATAATTGGTTTATCTATTCGAATTTCATCTATATTCATCTATATAAGGGAATAAAAATGACCATGATTATCTTTTTCTGCTTTAGTGGCATTAAGTTGCATTGGCACAGCAAATGCTGCGGTTAACTGTAAAAGTAATTGAGGAACGTGCAGATCGGGATGGTGCTCAATATCATCCAAGATTAGGCAAAAAGTAATTAAATCTGGCAGATTATATTTTCATACTGCTCCTCATCCGGATTGTAAAGATCCTAACGTATTTTATTATTAAAAATGATCACGTTACTACTTATACAAATTACAATGGTTACGATTATATTATGTATATGTCTAAATCAGGAGAGCCTTTTTCTGGGTGGGTTAAATCAAAATGCATTAAAAACATCAGGAACAATGGGTCCATCTAATTAAAATTGCGCATTTATAAAATATTGCTTAAGTGTCATTTATAGAATTTATAAATGACACTTTTGTTTTTACTGATACGATGAGTTCACGAACTGCCACCAACTTGACTAAAATCAATATGCATTAACGCAAAGGCGGGTTAGAATCAATGAGGCCAAATACCACAAAAGAGGAAAACTTATGAAATCGTTTCTTAATCTCTGGTTTATTTGTCGCATTAAGCGCAACTACCTTTGCCCAAACCCATCAGGCGCATTGGTCTTATAACGGAAAGGAAAGTCCTGAACATTGGGGAGACTTACTGACCGATTATCAAACCTGTAAATTGGGTAAAATTCAATCGCCAGTTGATCTGGAATCTGATAATGGCATGAAAGTGGTGAGTAAACCACTTAATATGAATTATTTCCCTACAGCTTTCCAAGCAGAAAATAACAGGGCATACATTACAAGTGAATGTTGCGCAAGAAAATGCGCTTTCATTACACTGAATGATAAACCGTTTTATTTAAAACAATTTCACTTCCATACCCCAAGTGAACATACCTTTAAACGTAAACATTATCCTTTAGAGATTCATTTTGTACATCAAAGCGAAGATAAAGCTTTAGCGGTGATGGCAGTGATGGTTCAAGAAGGTCAAGCAAACCCTACGTTAGCGCAAGTGGTTGAAAAAATTGGCTGTTGGGCAGAAAGAAAAATTAGCACAACCGCTTGATGCAAGCGCTATTGCCAAAAAGAGATGATTCGTTTCAGATTAAACGGCTCGCTCACAACCCCACCTTGTAGTGAGAACGTCTCTTGGATGATCTTCCAATCTCCGATTCAAGCAAGCGCTGAACAGATTGCAGCTATAGAGGGCAATCGAAGGCAAAAATAACCGCCCAACTCAACCGTTAAATGAGCGTGTGGTAGAAATTGAGCAGTAACTTTTGAGTTTGCGTGGAGAAAATTCTCCACGCTTTTTCTGCAAAACGATCGTTAAATTCGACCGCTTGTTCACTCAAAAACGTAAATAGGGCGTACTTAGTACGCCCTATTTTTATACTACAATATGATTGATCAAGAGGATGCTTGATTATTGTGTTCGTAATCGAATTGCAAAGCATTCGTGAATCGAGCTGGCTTGAGGCAATCATCGTTAAAAAGACCGCAGCGCCAAAGAAGAATGCGGCATCACCTACCGAGAAGCTGAGGATTTGCCCACGTTCTAACAATGACATCATTAGCGCTAATACAAACAAATCGGAGCATCGACCAACGCCCAACAAATGCACGTAATGAAGCAGTTTCATTTGTAGATGAATCGGTGCTTCCATTTGTAATGAATCGCTAATAATAAATAAAAAGAACGGCAACTTTGCTAAATGGCACTGCGATACTTGCAATAAAAACGATTGCTGCAACTGAATAACTACCGAGGCTAATAAAAGTTAGCACACCAGAAAACAGCGTATCAGCAGATACCGCACCAGCCAGTCCAGTGGCGAAATCGGCAAGCATTTGCAGGAATCTATCTGATTACCCCTGCAATAAGTGCCGCCCACACGCGTTGTGAGCTTTATATTATCGGGAACAGAAAGATTGCTTTCACAGCGCGGGCAACGTCGTCTGCCTTTCTAAGTCAACAATATTTTCATCAAAGGTATATTCAGTTGGGCAAAGCATTGGATGCCCAACGTGATCTGATGGCAATGGGCGATATTCTGGATAAAATACGCCCAACCAGTTTTTCGGGTTAATCTTAATGAATAATAACGTGGTAAGAATAGTCACAATCACGAAAAGCACTGATTGCATGCTAAAGCTCAGGCTGGCGTAGTCTTTGATCTTGAACGCTGCCACCCCAAGTGCAACCAAATAGACATCTAACATTACCCATTCTTGAATTTTCGTCAGAAAAATCAGCGTATAACGCGGACGCTGATGAATAATTCGCTGAACGCTGATAGTCAGTACTAAAATAACAAAGGCTATAGGCATGATAATGGAGCAAAACAGCACCATAAACGCCGTGTGAGGACAACCCTCGGTAGCCATTTTTCCAAGCGCCACCCCAAACAGTTGCGTGGATTGGCATGCCTAGCAAGTCAATGCTCATGAGCGGATAAGTAAAAGCAAACGGCATTAAAATAAGAATTGCCAAAGCAATAATCGCACAACGGCGCAAATTCCAAGTGTTATCTTTATCTAACACATCGTGGCAATTGAGGGCAGAGTGCAATATGTCCGTGTAGTTGGTGCGGAACCTTTACCAGTTCATCGCACTCTTGCACTTTTCAAGAGATTAATCGGTTTATCTTCATGTTAATTTCTGCTTCTTTGTGAAGCGGTCATTTTTATCGGAAAGGTTTGCAAGGGCAAAAACAATTACATGAATCTGATAAGTAAATTAGGAATAAGAGCTATTTTTAATTGCAAAATTTGCAATATAAAATCCTGATAACTTCAATTTACGCAACTAAACGATGCGCTATACTGCACCACATCAATTCAATCCGATTTTTAAAAAGGAACACAATTATGGCAAACAACTACTTTAATACTTTAAATTTACGCGAAAAATTAGACCAATTGGGTCGTTGTCGTTTTATGGATCGCAGCGAATTTGCTGACGGTTGCAACTACTAAAAAGGCAAAAATCGTTATCGTAGGCTGTGGTGCACAAGGTTTAAACCAAGGTTTAAATATGCGTGACTCTGGCTTAGACATTTCTTATGCATTACGCCCAGAAGCGATTGCGGAAAAACGATGCTTCATTCAACGTGCAACCGAAAAACGGTTTTAAAGTGGGTACTTATCAAGAGTTAATTCCAACTGCAGACTTAGTCATTAACAACACCAGACAAACAACACTCTAAAGTCGTAGCTGATGTAATGCCGTTAATGAAGAAAGATTCTGCATTCGGTTACTCACATGGTTTCAACATTGTTGAAGTAGGGTGAGCAAATCCGTGAAGATATTACTGTAGTCATGACTGCACCCAAATGTCCAGGTACTGAAGTGCGTGAAGAATACAAACGTGGTTTCGGTGTACCAACATTAATCGCGGTTCACCCAGCAAATGACCCACGTGGTGAAGGTATGGCAATTGCGAAAGCATGGGCGGCAGCAACTGGTGGTGACCGTGCGGGCGTATTAGAATCTTCATTCGTTGCAGAAGTAAAATCTGACTTAATGGGTGAACAAACCATTCTTTGCGGTATGTTACAAGCAGGTTCAATCGTATGTTACGACAAACTTGTTGCTGATGGTAAAGATCCAGCATACGCGAGCAAACTTATCCAATACGGTTGGGAAACCGTACTGAAGCATTAAAACAAGGCGGTATCACATTAATGATGGATCGCTTATCAAATAGCGCAAAATTACGTGCATTTGAACTTGCGGAACAAATTAAAGAAAGCCTTGGCTTCGTATATTACAAACACATGGATGACATCATCAGCGGCCACTTCTCAGCAACCATGATGGCTGACTGGGCAAACGGTGATAAAGACTTATTAGCATGGCGTGAAGCAACTGGCAAAACTGCCTTTGAAAATGCACCAAAAGCAGACGGCATCAAAATTTCTGAACAAGAATACTTTGATAACGGTGTGTTAATGGTAGCAATGGTGAAAGCAGGTGTAGAATTAGCCTTTGATGCGATGGTGGCAAGCGGTATTTATGAAGAATCAGCTTACTATGAATCACTTCACGAATTACCATTAATCGCTAACACTATCGCGCGTAAACGTTTATATGAAATGAACGTAGTAATTTCTGATACTGCAGAATACGGTAACTACTTATTCTCTAACGTAGCGACCCCTATTCTTGCTAAAGAAATCATCCCAACCTTACAAAAAGGTGACTTAGGTGAAGCAACTCCAACAGTTGCTATCGATAACATTACCTTACGTGATGTAAACGATGCAATCCGTAACCACCCGGTTGAATTAATTGGTCAAGAGTTACGTGGCTATATGACAGATATGAAACGTATCGCAGTTGCAGGCTAATTACATAAAGATAAGATTGCCCATCACAATTGTGATGGGCTTTTTCGATTGGGAGAAAAAATGAATCCATGGGTTTTATTGGGCTTTGCTATCGTGATTGAAGTCATTGGCAGTAACTGTATCAAAGCCAGCGAAGGTTTTTCAAAACCACTGCCAACCGTTGTGTCGTTGATTGCTTTTGCTGTCTCATTATATTTACTTATTATTACAAAATCATTACAGCTAGGCATTGTTTATGCGGTATGGTCAGGCGTAGGCATTGTGTTAACCGCTGTTGTGGCTTATTTTGTCTTCGGACAAAAACCAGATGTTGCAGGGTTTATTGGCATGGGATTGATTATTCTCGGCGTTTTTAGTCATCAATCTATTTTCTGAGTGGAGCATCACATTAAAGACCAAAAAGGAAAAATAAATTGCAATTATTTTTCTATTTTTGTGAAATTCAGACTTGCTCTTTGATGTGTTTTTGCGTAGAATTCAAGCCCTATTTTTATGAATTTAAATCGTGCTTACGCGAGATAGCAAAATAGCACACATAGCGGAGTAAATATGTACGCAGTTTTCCAAAGTGGCGGCAAACAACACCGAGTAAGTGAAGGTCAAGTTGTTCGTTTAGAAAAGCTTGAAGTAGCAACTGGTGAAAAAGTTGAATTTGACTCAGTGTTAATGGTCGTTAACGGTGAAGATGTTAAAAATCGGTACCCCAGTTGTAGCGGGTTCTAAAGTAGTGGCTGAAGTTGTTGCACACGGTCGTGGCGAAAAATTAAAATCGTTAAATTCCGTCGTCGTAAACACAGCCGTAAACAACAAGGTCATCGTCAGTGGTTCTAGAAGTGAAAATCACTGGGATTCAAGCATAATTTCAGAGGAGATCAAGTAGATGGCAACTAAAAAAGCTGGTGGTTCAACTCGTAACGGTCGTGATTCTGAAGCTAAACGCCTTGGTGTTAAACGTTTCGGTGGCGAGTCTGTTTTAGCAGGTAGCATCATTGTTCGTCAACGTGGTACTAAATTCCACGCAGGTTCAAATGTAGGTATGGGTAAAGATCACACTTTATTTGCAACCGCAGACGGTAAAGTTAAATTTGAAGTGAAAGGCGAGAAAAAAATCGCAAATATGTAAGCATCGTTGCTGAATAATAACGAGTTTACTTCATTTCAAAATGAAAATTAAAAAGCCTCGCAATTTTGCGAGGCTTTTCTGTATTTAAACATAACATAATTATGAAAAACAACCGTTGGTAGGTTTTCTCTTACGCTCAGTGCTATTTTAATGTGGGAACCTTACCCATTGCTTTTACAGCCCGTGCTTAAAGAACTGAACGCACAAACTATTGTTTGGTATCGTTTTGTTGCAGCCGCTGTTGGCGTATGTTGTCCTGTTAGCCTTTGCAAAAATTACCAAAATTGACCGCTTTTAGCCTGAATTATCGTTATTTAGTGCTTATCGGGATCATTGGATTATCTGGTAATTTCTTTCTTTTTAATGTTGCGCTACGCTATATTCCGCCAATGGCCAGCCAAGTCTTAAGTCCAATATCTTCTTTTTATGATGATGCTCTGCGGGGTATTTATTTTTTAAAAGAAAGCATTAAATCTCACCAAAAATAGGCTTTGTTCTGGTACTGACGGGGCTTGGGTTTTTCTTCCATAACCGATTTGCTGATTTTGCGGCAATGAATAATTATGCTTTCGGTATCTTTTGTGGCTTTTGTGCAAGCCTTGTGTGGATTAGTTACAGGTTAGCACAAAAATCATGTTGCAGAAATTTAATTCCTACAAATTTTATTGGTGATTTATATTGGTTGCAGTATTGTTTTTACCTTTTGCAGATATTTCACAAAGTGAGAAATTAAGCCCATTTGCATTGATTTGTTTGATTTATTGTTGTTTAAATACGATTGTGCATACGGTAGCTATGCTGAGGCTTTAAACCGTTGGGATGTTTCTAAAGTTGGTTTGCTCATGCCACTTATTCCGATTTTTTTACCTTAGGCTTTTTCCGAATTGGCTTACTTATGGAAACCCGCATATTTCCATGAACCAGATTTACCTTTTTAAGTATTATTGGGGCATTTTATTGTTGTTTTTCGGGGCATTATTTGCCTCAGCTGGGCATAAAATTAAACGTTGGTGCTAGCGTGATAAGATAAAAATCGACACCCAAAGGTGTCGATTTTTCAATTTATGGTTATCAGTTTTGCAAAAGATTCACAAAATCTGACCGCTTGTCATTATGCTTTCGCTTGTTCTGCGGCTTTAACGATCACTGCAAATGCCGGTGCTTTTTAATGATGCACCGCCCACTAATGCCCCATCAATATCTGGTTGGGTAAATAATTCAGCTGCGTTAGCATCGTTCACAGAACCACCGTATTGAATAATCACTTGGTCTGCTACTGCTTGTGATTTTGCTGCGATATGACCACGAATAAATGCGTGAACGGCTTGCGCTTGTGCTGGAGTTGCAGATTTACCTGTACCGATTGCCCAAATTGGCTCATAGGCAATGACTGCGCCATTGAACGCTTCAACGCCTAATGCGTTAATGACCGCATCGATTTGACGTGCGCAAACCGCTTCAGTTTGACCTGCTTCGTTTTCTGCTTCAGATTCGCCGATACATAATACTGGCACTAAACCTGCTTTTTTAATTACTTCGAATTTTTTCGCAATAAACTCATCGCTTTCTTTGTGGTAAGTGCGGCGCTCAGAATGGCCGATAATGATATATTTCGCGCCAAACTCTTTTAACATTTCAATTGAAATATCACCTGTAAATGCACCTTGTACATTTACATCACGTTTTAGTGCGCAAGTTGTACCACGCCTTTACCGCTGCAGCTGCAACCACAGCCTTGTAAAGCAACTTCAGCTTGCGCTAAGTACATAACAGGTGGGGCAATTGCAACATCACAGCCGGTAACGCCGTGTAATTCAGCTTTTTAATGCACTGATAAGCTCTGCATTGAATGCTTTGCTGCCGTTTAATTTCCAGTTACCCATTACAAGTGGACGACGTGCCATTTTGATTTCTCCTATAAAGTTAAAATAAACGTGCAAACTATACCAAATTTTAGGGAGAATTTGCTTATTTTATCCATTTTTGTGATCTCAATCACAAGGACTAGCGTATAATCTAGCCCTTTTTCTACTCTTTTAAAAAAATATCTTAAATGAAATTAAATTATTTATTGGGCAAACCACAACAAGTTGGCCGCCTTAAGGCTTATTGTGAAGATTTTATTGTGCGTGAAGAATTAGGGCTATCCATTAGCTGGAGAAGGTGAATTTGTTGTTGTACACATTCGAAAAACCGATGCAAACACATTATTTGTCGGTGAAAAATTAGCAAAATTTGCGGGCATTAGCGATCGTGATATGAGTTATGCAGGATTAAAAGATCGCCATGCGGTGACCGAGCAATGGTTCTGTTTACACCTTGCAGGTAAAGAAACGCCTGATTTCAGTCAATTTGTTTGTGAAGGCGTAGAAGTGCTTGCGGTGACTCGTCACAATCGAAAAATCCGTGTTGGTGCATTAGCGGGTAACCATTTTGAGATTTTTCTTGCGTGATGTGAAAAGAAAGTGAAGACCTCCATACAGTTTAACCCAATTACAAGCGGTTGGATTTCCAAACTATTTACCGAACAGCGTTTTGGACGAGATGGACATAATTTAACGCAGGCACACCGCTGGGCAGCAGGTGAAATTCAAGTTAAAAGATCGCAAAAGCGCAGCTTCTATCTTTCTGCGGCACGTAGCGAAGTGTTTAATTTAGTGGTTTCCGATCGAATTGCCAGTGGCAAAAATAGGTCAGTTGAAGCCTATGACTATTTACAACTGGATGGCACGAATAGCTTTTTAATGTTTCTCCTGAAGAAGTTGAAAACTGCCAAGCACGTTTATTACAAGGTGATGTTCACCTGACTGCCCCGTTAATTGGCGAGCGTTCGCTCGATTGCCAAGCGAATCCGGCAGAAAAAGCAATAATCGAAAAACAACAAGCCCTAATCGGTTTAATGAAAAACGCACGAATGAACGAAGCACGTCGAGCGATGCTTTGCCAGCCTAAAGAACTGAGTTGGGTATTTGAAGAAGGCTTACGACTACGATTCTTTTTAGAAAGTGGTAGCTATGCTACCGCATTAGTGCGTGAATTGATTCAATTGGATGAAGAGGCATAAATAATGAACATTTTAATTAGTAACGATGATGGTTTCCATGCTGAAGGCATCAAACTTTGGCACGCGTTTTACGCCAAGCGGGGCATAGAGTCACACTTGTTGCCCCTGATCGCAACCGAACCGCAGCATCAAGCTGTTTAACCTTAACTGAACCATTACGAGTACATGCTTTTGATGAGTTCAATTATGCGGTGATTGCTGGTACGCCTGCGGATTGTGTCCATTTAGCATTAAATGGTTTGTTTCTGAATGATTTTGATATTGTGATTTCGGGTATCAACCATGGGGCTAACTTAGGGGATGATGTGGTTTATTCAGGCACAGTGGCGGCAGCTTTAGAAGGGCGCTATTTACCTTTACCAAGTATTGCAGTCTCTTTAGTTGGTAGAAAGGGAGGATAAATACCACGGCATTCTTTTTGGAAAAAATCATTTTGAAACAGCAGCACGCGTGGTAGTGGATTTACTTCCTAAGCTGAAAGAAGGCATGGTGACTCAGCGGGAAATTCTTAATATCAATGTCCCAGATTTACCTTATGAACAGCTTAAAGGGGTAAAAATCACCCACTTAGGCAAGCGCTCACCAGCAGCTGAAATTGTGAAAACCAATGACCCTCGCGGTGGTTGTGTTTATTGGTTGAGCGCGAACGGTGTCGCGATTGATGAAAGAGAAGGAACAGACTTTGCTGCAATCAACCAAGATTGTGTGTCAATTACCCCACTTCAAGCAGATATGACTGCTTATAAAACGCTTGAATCACTCCAATCGCTTTGCGCTAAATAATAAAATAGAGATCTGCATCTAAAGTTAGATAAATTGGCTAACTGATTAAGCTGCAGATTTTTATCTCAGTAATGGTCATCGGGATGATACCCGTTTGAGCAGATGTTAAGCCGGTTTTTAAGTAGTGGAGTTGTTGGCAGATACGCGCAGTAACAGCTTCAGCTTCAGCAATATGTTCTGGGGTAATGCCTTCAGGTAGCTTGTTAAATAAGAGAGCATCAAGCAGGCGTTCTGCGTGCATGCCATCTCTGCAGTAATGTTGCACGCCCGGTGAGTCAAAAAGCAGTTGCGACTAATGCGGACCGCGTTGTGGCAATGCCAAGTGCGCCATCTTCCCCACCAAAGGTGCGAAATAATTCATCTTGTGGAAAGCCACCGCAAGCAAGGAAAAATGCACGACGAAAAACAACATTACCCCCACAGGTCATTCGCATACTTTGCCATACTCGGGTGAAGTTTGGATGTTCATGATAACGAGCAGGGAGGTCAATCGGATTAAGTGCTAGGCGTACCAAACTGACATCATCTCTTGCTTGAAAAATGGCTTGAGCAACTTGCAAAGCGTTTGGTTCGTAAGCATCGTCAGCATCTAAAAAGGCGACAAATTCTGCTTGGCTTTTTATAATGCCCCCAATTGCGCGCTTTAGCACGCCCCCGTTTTTAGGTAAAGATTCAACTTTAATTTGCTTTGGAAATGCCTGCGCCAGTTGTTCTGCAACAACAAGCGTATGGTCGGTTGAGGCATCATCAATGAGCCAAAGTGTACCAAGTTCAGGTTGAGCAAGCACGCTTTCGGCTGCACGCATTAATGTTTTTCTGCATTAAAGCAGGGGATAATGACATCAATCATACAAATCTCGCGCCTTGTTCGTCCACTGCTAAGATTGAGGCATAATCTGTTTTCCAATCACCCAGCACAATTCTAGTAAATTTCGGTTCAAAATGTACCGCTTGTCGGTGTGTGTGCCGTGAATCAACTGCGTCGCATCAAATTTTTCGATAATTTGCGCCGTAAATTGTGGGTTCACGTCCATAATTTGTGCACTTTTTCCTTGCTTATCTTGTTGGCTTTTCTGGCGGATTTTTCCGTGCAATATGCAATCTAAGTGCAAGGGGAAACATAAAAAGAGGCGTTGGCGCCATTTTTGATGTACTTTTCGACGAAATTGTTGGTATTTCACATCATCGATGCACAGCGTATCGCCATGGCAAATTAAAGTTTTTGCCATACAAATCTAACGTTGCATAATCAGGGAGTAATTGCATGCCACAGGCAGTTGCAAAACGCTTGCCGATTAGAAAATCCCGATTTCCGCAAATGAAATAGCAAGGCACGCCTGTTTGAGTTAGGCTAGAAATAGCTTGCTTAACTTGGCGGATAAGGGCTGAATCTTCATCATCGCCAATCCAAAAATCAAAAAGGTCACCCTAAAATATAAACAGCCTCTGCAAGCAGGTGCTTTTTGTTGCATAAATTGCAAAAATGCGCAGTAATTTCAGGTTAGGGATTCGTTTAAGTGTAGAATCGGCGATAAAGTAAATCATAAGAATAAGCGCAGATGAAAAATCGTATGCGGATATTTTAGCAAACAATAGTGCTAAATGCTTGATGAAAAGGGAGCCTGGTGCTCCCTTGAATTATTTGACCAGCTCGTATTTTTCGAGCGTACTATCTTTCGTTTTGGTAATTTGGGCGTATTTCGGTTTTTTGATAATTTCAATAAAACGGTAAAACGCTTCAATTTCTGCTAATGTTGATGCTGGTTAGGCTTTTTGCTGAATCCGTTTTGTTGCTGACGGGTCGCTCAATATAGCAGGCAATAGATACTTTTCGTAATTCACGTTAGCCGTAATTTTCACGTATTGGTGTTCAATGCCTAATTGATAGAAATGTGATTGTGCGTATAGCACTAAATGCGATTCAAGCTGTTTATTTACAGTATCGAAAAACGCGCCGTTGAAGACATAATCAGGATAATCAATATCAAAAGATTATCGCAGCTGACGTAAAAATAAATAATCTGTCGTTCAAGAAAGTAGCAGTAAAGAATCAATAGAGCTAAAGAATATCACTGCAGGTATAAAGATGTAGCCAATCCATTGGGTTCATAAAATCTTGTTAAAATATAGATGGTACTAATTTCAGGCTGGTTGAGTGGAAAGTTGCCAGCCAGCTGCGCGATATTGTTTGTAGCGTTCGCGCGCAAGTGCTTTTGTTCTTCTTCTGTCGGGACAAAATCAATAACTTGGGTAAAGCTTTGTGCAAAATTTGGGATGTGATGTTGTAGAAATCAGCACATCGCAGGCTTGCGCATGACGTTTATCAGCCCCAAGTGATTTCAATTGGCGTGGGATATTGTGTGACTTCGCCAGAAAGATTATGGGGACAAAATGCATTTGGATCACGTCAAAAGTAATTCATCCACTTCAAAGGCTTGTTGTTTCCGTTTCACACGCAATTAACACGCGTTTGCCTAATCGCCATGCATTAGCGGCTAATTCGCAAGCAAGATTGAGCTCGCTATTAGGCTGATTCAGCAAAGTAAAAATTGCACTTGTTTCACAACGAGGTCCTTTAATCATTCAATGTAAAAATTGCTAAATATTCTATCTGAAATCTAGCGATGAAAATAGAACTGGTCGGATTTTGCAAAAACTTTACAAAAATCCGACCGCTTGTTCGTAAAGCTCCCAATCCCACCCTTTTTCAATTTCAATCAATACATGGTAGTACAGTGTAGCAATACAATTTACACAATAAGCATTACAGAGCGACACGATAAATAAAGCTGAGATTGCTCTTCATCTCAATGTATAAATTTGCTATCCATAAGCGAGGTCGTATTCGCCTTGAAATTGAAACACCAAATTGATTAAATTTCAGCTATCCAGTTGGCTTGCTGAATTTGCGTATCAAGCTGGCGCAGTGATTTAGCTAATTCATCAATTTGCTTGCGAAGCGCTTGAATATCCACAGCTGCAAGCATTTTGATTTCGCTATGGCTATAGCGATCCATAGTTGGCATGGCTGCATTAGCAAAGTCAAGTAAGGCTGCATGTTCAGTTTTAAGACGATCACGTTGAGCCAGTGCTTCAACCATATTCATGCCATTTCAAGCGTTACCTGATGATTAGCCACGTTAATTTTTGATGACCCAATCGGCAAGAGCCAAGCTTTGTTTGATGATATTCAATCAGTAATCAGTGCGGGCGATTCAGCAGGCGATTCGCCTTCTTGATATTGCGCATTTTGGATTAAACGCTGTTTTAATTGTGCTAAACGGCGTTGTAAAATCCGCACGTTCAATGAGTGCTTCTGCGAGTTTCATTTGTATTCTCCTCATCACAGACTTTTACAATACTCTAACATAAGGATGACATATTTTCGATAAAATGGTGGTAAAATTAACTCCCTTTCAGCATGAGGATGCAAAAATGGGCTTATTTGATTTTGTTTCAAACATTGGTAACAAATTATTTAACAAGGAAGAAGAAGCTTTCTTCTGCGGTCACTGCGCATTTAAATGCCGATAATCCAGGCGTTGAAAATGTAGAAGTGAAAGTTGAAAATGGTATTGCAAGTATCACTGGTGTAGCAGCAACAGCGGCAGCAGTTGAGAAAGCGGTATTGATGACAGGTAACATTGCTGGTATTGCAAGCGTAAATATTGACAATTTACAAATTGCGAACGGCGAGTCACTGGTGGTGATGATGAGTTTTTATGTGATCGAGAAAGGGGATACTCTTTGGAAGATCGCCGAAAAAAAGCGTACGGCAATGGCGCAAAATATACGGCAATTGTTGATGCGAACAAAGAAGTGATCAAAGATGCGGATAAGATCTTCCCAGGTCAAAAATCCGTATTCCAAAAGGATTATAATCAATCATATAGAAGCAGGGGCGTGTTGAAGACATGCTCCGTTTTTTTATGGTTTTTGAGGCAAAAGGCTTGCCAGATCTTCTTTTGATGAGTACAATGGCTGTCTATTTTTGTATCTATAATATATCTCATTGAGGTTTAAGAATGTCAATTTCTATCGAAACTTTAGAAGGCTTACAACGCCGCGTTACTATCACTGTGCCAGCAGACAAAATCGAAGCAGCATATAAAGAGCAATTAAAAGGCTATGCAAAAATGCACGCGTAGATGGTTTCCGTAAAGGTAAAGTGCCACACTCAATCATCGAACAACGTTTCGGTTTAGCAGCACGTCAAGACGTGTTATCTGATGAAATGCAACGTGCATTCTTCGAAGGCGTAATGGCAGAAAAATTGCCCTTGCAGGCCGTCCGACATTCACACCAAACAACTATCAACCAGGTCAAGATTTCTCTTTCTGCAACTTTTTGAAGTATTCCCAGAAGTAGAATTAAAAAAGGCTTAGAAAACATTGAAGTTGAAAAACCAGTTGTTGAAATCACAGAAGCAGATTTAGACAAAATGGTTGATGTATTACGCAAACAACAAGCAACTTGGGCAGAATCTCAAGAGCCAGCGAAAGCAGAAGATCGCGTTGTTATCGACTTCGTAGGTTCTGTAGATGGTGAAGAGTTTGAAGGCGGTAAAGCAACTGATTTCGTACTTGCAATGGGTCAAGGCCGAATGATCCCTGGTTTCGAAGAAGGTATCGTTGGTCACAAAGCGGGTGAACAATTTGATATTGATGTGACTTTCCCAGTAGACTATCACTCAGAAAACTTAAAAGGTAAAGCAGCGAAATTCGCAATTACCTTGAAAAAGTAGAAAACATTGTATTACCTGAATTAACTGAAGAATTCGTGAAAAAAATTTGGTAACGCAAAATCAGTTGAAGATTTACGTGCAGAAATTAAGAAAAACATGCAACGTGAATTGAAAAATGCAGTGACTGCACGTGTGAAAAACCAAGTTATCAATGGTTTAATTGCACAAAATGATATTGAAGTACCAGCGGCAGCAATCGCGGAAGAAGTGGATGTATTACGTCAACAAGCGGTTCAACGTTTTTGGTGGTAAACCAGAAATGGCAGCACAATTACCAGCTGAATTATTTGAAGCAGATGCAAAACGCCGTGTTCAAGTAGGTTTATTACTTTCAAATGTAATCAGCCAAAACGAATTAAAAGTAGATGAAGCACGCGTTGAAGCAATGATCGCAGATATCGCATCAGCATACGAACAACCAGCTGAAGTGGTAGAATACTATGCGAAAAACCGTCAATTAACTGAAAACATCCGCAACGTGGTGTTAGAAGAGCAAGCTGTTGATGCTGTACTTGCAAAAAGCGAAAGTAACAGACAAAGCACTTTCTTTTGATGAGTTAATGCAATCTCAAGTTCAAGCTTAATCTTTTCATAAATTGCCTTCATATTGAGGGCAAATGACACACAAGCGGTGGATTTTCGCAAAAGTTTTGCAAAATCCGACCGCTTGAATTTCACAGAGAGAGGAACAATGGACTTAACATTTACTCAGCAAATACAACAATTTGTTAGCCATCATCCTGTGATGGTTATGGCGTGGGTAGGTATCTTCTGCGCAGTTTTTGATGAATTTCTATAAAGGTGCAACCAGTAAATATCGCGTAATTAACAACGCGATTGCGACCCAATTGGTTAATAATTCTGATGGTGTTGTAGTGGATTTGCGTTCAGATGATGAATTCAAAGCAGGACATTTAGTCGGTAGCATACATTTGTTACCAAGCGAAATTAAAGCGAATAATGTTCATCAAATCGACAAATACAAAGATCGTCCAGTTATTTTTATTAGATGCCAATGGCTTTAGCGCGACCAAAAGTGCTGAGCTATTAACCAAACAAGGTTTCAACCAAGTTTATGTATTAAAAGAAGGGATGGTTGGCTGGAAAGCAGAAAACTTACCGACTGTGAAAAAGAAATAAGGACACATTATGGCTGAAGAGAATAAAGTAGCAGAAAATACCGAACAAACTCCGGTAGAATTCCAAATTCAACGTATTTATATCAAAGATGTTTCATTCGAGGCGCCAAACCTTCCAACGATTTTTCCATCAAGAATGGAAACCGCAGTTAGGCTTTTGAGTTAGATACTGAAACTGTTCAAGTAGATGAAGATCTTTATGAAGTTGCATTACATGACGGTGAGCACAACTTTAGAAGATAGCGGTGATACTGCATTTATTTGTGAAGTGAAACAAGCAGGTGTGTTCACTATTAAAGGATTAGAAAGGTATTCAATTACAACACGCATTAGCGTCATGATGCCCGACAATCTTATTCCCTTATGCACGTGAATTGATTTCAAACTTAGTGAATCGTGGCACTTTCCCAGCATTAAACTTATCGCCGGTAAACTTTGATGCACTTTTCGTGAGATTATTTAGAGCGCCAGCGGCGGCTGAACAAAAGCGACGAAACAGCGGTAAACTAATTTCTTATCGATAAAAAGGGTATGCGTAATTTGCGCATACCCTTTTTTTCTTTATGCTGGCAGTCATAAGGTTTTTGATACAATGCCAACCATTCCCGCCTTTTGAGCGGCGCTTTTATTCTCGGTAAGCGGTCATTTTTTATGATTTTTGCCAAGCTTTTTAAGGAGAATCTATGACTTCAACCTATTCTGCACCAGTCACGGTATTGGGGGCTGGTTCTTATGGTACAGCCTTTAGCGATTGCCCTTTCCTCAATGGCCACCAAACCCTGTTATGGGGCATCTGCCTGCAAACGATGGCAGTATTAGCCCGTGAGCGTACCAACCAAGCATTCTTGCCTGGCATTCCTTTTCCTGATGCTTTAACGATTGAATCTGATTTAGCGCAAGCTTTAGCTAAATCTCGCGATATTTTGGTCGTCGTACCAAGCCATGTATTTGCTGAAGTGTTGAATAATATTAAGCCATTGATTCGCCCTGATCACCGTATTATGTGGGCAACCAAAGGGCTAGAGCGCGACACAGGGCGTTTATTACAAACCGTAGCAGAAGAAATTCTTGGAAAAAGAACACGCCTAGCGGTGCTTTCTGGCCCAACATTTGCAAAAAGAATTAGCGGCGGGTATGCCAACAGCCATTGCATTGGCTTTCTAATGATCCGGTTTTTGCTGATGAAATGCAGCAACGTATTCACTGCTCAAAAGCATTCCGCGTTTATATTAACCATGATATGACGGGTGTGCAGCTTGGTGGGGCGATTAAAAACGTTATCGCGATTGGCGCTGGGATTTCTGATGGAATGGGCTTTGGTGCGAATGCTAGAACGGCATTGATTACTCGAGGATTAGCAGAAATTAGCCGTTTAGGGGCTTCATTAGAGGGCTGATCCAAAAACCTTTATGGGAATGGCGGGGCTAGGTGATTTAGTGTTGACTTGTACCGATAACCAATCACGTAACCGTCGTTTCGGTTTAGCTTTAGGGCAAGGGCAATCTGCAGAACAAGCGATGGCGGAAATCGGGCAGGTTGTGGAGGTTTCTATAACACCAAAGAAGCTTACTTGTTAGCGCAAGCGCAAGGCGTAAAATGCCGATTGTTGGAGCAAATCTACCAAATGCTGTTTGAAGGCAAAAATGCGCATGATGTCGTAGAAATCTCTGCTAGGCCGTGAGCGGAAAGGCGAATAAGCGGTCGGATTTTGTGAATTTTTGCAAAAGAAATGAGATGACACAAACAGAATTGAGATCAAATTTGGCAAAGCTATTCGGCAAGAAGCGCATCAGTTGGTAGAAAGTGAACCGATGTTAGCGAGTTTCTTCCACGCCACCATTTTAAAACATAGCCATCTAGGGGGCTCGTTAAGCTATATTCTAGCGAATAAACTGGCAAATCCAATTATGCCTGCCATTGCGCTGAAAGAGATTATCGAAGAAGCTACCAGCCAATCCGAGCATTATTATGAGTGCAGCGTGCGATATTGATGCGGTTAGAACGCGAGATCCAGCGGTAGATAAATGGACAACGCCATTACTTTATCTTAAAGGATTCCACGCTTTGCAAAGCTATCGGGTGACTCATTATCTCTGGCAACAAGGTCGCTAAGCATTGGCAGTTTATCTGCAAAATGAAATCTCGGTTGCTTTTTGATGTAGATATTCATCCGGCTGCCCGGGTGGGTTGCGGGATTATGTTTGACCATGCAACAGGTATTGTGGTGGGTGAAACGGCGGTGATTGAAAATGATGTGTCGATTCTACAAGGCGTTACGCTAGGCGGAACGGGCAAGAGAACACGGTGATCGTCACCCGAAAATCCGAGAGGGCGTGATGATTGGCGCAGGTGCCAAAATTTTGGGTAACATTGAAATTGGTCAATATGCCAAAATTGGTGCAAATTCTGTAGTGTTGCAGCCTGTGCCTGATCATGCCACTGCAGGCAGGCGTGCCAGCGCGTATTATTAGTCAGTCTGCTGAGCAAAAACCAGCCTTTGAGATGAATCAATACTTTGAAGATATTCAAGGCATGGATGGCGAGGGATTTAACTCTCTCAAAATGAATGAGCTTTACAAGCGGTCAAATCTTGGTAAAAGTTTTACTAAAATTAGACCGCTTGTATATTTAAGAGGCTTTTATGCAAGAAGAATTTTCACCTCAACCTTCATTAGAAAAACAACGTAACCTCATGTATCTTTTGTACGGTTTTATTTGGGTTAGGCATGATTTTCGGCGGATTGCCTACGTTAATTGGCGTCATTCTTGCTTATATTAGACGTGATGAATTGATTCATACCTATTATCACGATCACATTAGCTATTTAATTCGGACCTTTTGGGGCGTAGTCATTGGGATGTTGATTGGCGGACTACTTACCTTTATTTTCATTGGTGTGCTTATTATTTGGGCGGCAGGAATTTGGTATATTTTCCGCGTGGTTTATGGCTTTATTAAGTTGATGGATAACCAAAGTGTAACGCCGACAGGATGGTTAAAATAAGATAAAAAAATGCGCACTAGCTAAGTGCGCATTTTGTATAGGATTAGCTTTCTTGTGAAGGCTCTTCGGTAGAATTCTTCTCGTGGTTTATAGAATCTGGCACAGATAACGCCCACTTCAGACAGCAAGCACATTGGAATAGCAAAGCAAAGTTTGAGACGTCTGGTGGGGTGAGTATCATACCGATGACAAATGCCGCGACCACAATATAAAGGGCGTTTTGCTTTAAGATCATCAGGTGTTGTTATGCCTGCCCAACAGAGTAAGATAATTGCCACAGGAACTTCAAAACAGATACCAAAAAGCGATAAAGATAGTTAGAACAAAATCTAAATAGCTACTAATATCTGTTGCCATTTGTACGCCTTCCGGTGTGGTGCTCGTTAAGAAACTGAACACTAATGGGAAAACGACATAATAGGCAAAAAGCCACACCAGCATAAAAGAGCAAAGTACTGGAAACCAATAGTGGGTAAATCAATCGTTTTTCATGCTTTGTATAAGGCTGGTGCAACGAAAGCCCAAACTTGATACAAAATAAAAGGCACGGAAAGAAAGATTGCCACAACACCCGTTAATTTAATGGGTGTAAAAAATGGCGTTGCCACGCTGGTGGCAATCATCGTTGCCCCTTTTGGCAGATTATCGGTTAGTGGCGCAGCAAGTAGGTATAATATCATTTGCCCAAAATACCAGCCACAAAAACGACTAATACGAAAAGTGAAAAATTCTTAATAGTCGGTTTCGCAGTTCCACCAAATACGCAATCAACGGTTGGGATTGATCAGCTTGCATGCGTTTTATCCTCCGATTTGGCGCTTCAAAAATCATCTGGTGAGTAGTGGCTGAAAGCCGCGCGGCTAACTTTTCTTCATCTAATTCTGCCATTTCGGCAATATTAGCTGCAGAAGTCGTGTTTTCTTCTTGCACTTGTGCGGTTTCCACTTCATTGTTTTCTGCATTCTCTGCAACAAGCGGTGGAGTTTCTTCGCTATTTGCAAATGCTCGCTTTCTTCTTGCGCTGATTTTGGCCTGAATTTCTACAGCTTGTTCATCTGTCAGCTTGCGAATTTCACCTTCAGTTTGATTCAGTGAAAGACTGCATTTGCTGAGCAGATTGTTTGAGATCTTCAACCGTTTTACTTAATTCTGGCGAAAGTGCACTCAGATTTAAGGCTTCTGCTTTTTATGCTTTCTTGTAACTCTTTTAATTTGAGCTCTTGGGCAAGTTCATTTTGCACGTTCGCCGCTAGCCCTCGAATGGTTCTAATCCATCCCATGACTGTTTTTATCGCTACCGGTAAACGTTGAGGCCCTAATACGACTAAGCCTCACAACGAATACCAAAAAGTAGTCGTGAAAGCTGATATCAAACACGGACTATGCCTGCTCTTTTCTTTTGCTTTTTGTTCTGCACTTTCAGCAGCTTTTGATTCTACTTTTCTCAAAGCTAGCATCTTGTGGTTTTCTTCAGACATTGCTTTTTAAAGCCTTTTACTGATTCTGCCCTAAATCTGAACCTAATGAGCGCAGTTTTTCGTTCCGAATAGTAATACAACGATAGCAATAATAATCAGAAGTTGTGGCATGCTAATACCTATAGTGAATTCCTCTTAATTTAAATTAGAAAAATAATTGCGTTTCGATTATACGCTGAATTGTTTGAAATAAAAAGCAACGAAAAACATACATTGTGGAGTTTAGCGCTCAGTTAGCTAGATTTAGCAAAAATTCTTTGAAAATAGACCGCTTGATTGCCTTTTTCTTTGACTCATTTGCTGAACCTCTGTAGTATTTGCGCCGTTATTTTTACTTGAGGATTATACATTTTGGACAGCCATAGTCGATACTTTTGCATTTTAACCCGCCTTGTCCGCCTCAAGATGCCGACTTGGTCGGTACCGCTCGCCCTAGTATTTTTCCTTTTTGTTCATTTTGTTCATCACCTCCTAACTCTATGGAGAAATGAAATGATTCGCGCTTTTGCTTTCAGAACACGCCCATCTCATTAGTATTGATGATACCTCTCGCGATCAGCTTAATGATGCGATCTGGATTGATTTAATCGACCCTAGTGATGATGAACGTAGCGTATTAAAACTCGGACTAGACCAAACCCTTGCTGAAGAACATGAATTAGAAGACTTAGAAGCTTCTGCACGTTTTTGAAGATGAAGACGGTTTACATCTACACTCATTTTTTTATTGCCTTGATGATGATGGTTATGCGGATATTGCAACCGTCGCATTTACCATTCGTGATGGGCGTTTATTTACCTTGCGTGAACGTGATTTACCTGCATTTCGTCTTTATCGAATGCGTTCACGTCGTATGAAATTGATTGATAGCAATGCTTATGAGTTGTTGTTAGATCTGTTTGAAACCAAAATCGAGCAGCTTGCTGATGTAATTGAAACCGTTTACTCAGACTTAGAAAATTTAAGTCATGTGATTTTGAATGGTAAACAGCAAGGCGATAGCCTTAACGAAGCGCTTTCTGATTTAACTGAATTAGAAGATGTCAGTTCTAAAAGTACGCCTCTGTTTGATGGATACTCAACGTGCACTAAGTTTTCTTATTACGCAAAACTCGTTTGCCAAATAATCAGCTAGACAAGCACGAGATATCATGCGAGATATTGAATCTTTGCAACCACATAATGAATCACTATTCAAAAAGTGAATTTCTTGATGCAAGCGGCGATGGGTTTTCATCAATATTGAACAGAACCGTATTATGAAATTCTTCTCTGTGGTCTCAGTGATGTTCCTACCAGCAACTTTGGTGGCATCGACCCTATGGAATGAACTTTGAGTTTATGCCAGAGCTACATTTCCAATATGGTTACCCAATGGCAATTGGGTTAATGATTCTCGCGGCAGCGACACCTTATGTTTACTTTAAACGAAAAGGGTGGCTTTAGACAAAATAAAATCTGCCCCTTAATCCGTTGGAAGTTTAGTCCAACTTTTGGGGGCAGATTACTTTTCATGACTAACTTCATCAGCTAATCAAAAAACTTTGGAAACAGGCTACGCTTTTTGAGTTACTTCAAAAATGCCGCATGATAGGCAATATGCTCACCAATAAAACTGGCGATGAAGTAATAGCTATGATCGTAGCCTTTATGGAAGCGCACATCGACCGGTTGGTTTGCCGCACGGCAGGTTTCGATAAAATCTTCGGTACGCAATTGTGTTGGCAAAAACTCATCTTCCAAGCCCTGATCAATGCGCATACCTTGCACTTTATAGCCTTGTTGAATGAGCGAGCTGGCATCATATTGCTGCCATTTTTCACGATCTTTCCCTAAATAGGCAGAAAAGGCTTTTTCTCCCCAAGGCACGATGCTTGGCGACAAAATGGGCGAAAAAGGCAGAGACACTTTGATAGCGTTCTCGATTTCGCAATGCCAATACCAATGCGCCGTGTCCGCCCATTGAATGCCCCATAATGGAACGTTTACCGTTGGTACGGAAATTTGCTTCAATCAGACAGGGCAACTCGTTCAAAATATAATCATACATTTGATAATTCGTCGCCCAAGGCTGCTCGGTCGCATTCAGATAGAAGCCCGCACCTTGCCCTAAATCGTAAGCAGCATCGTTCGGCACTTGCTCTCCGCGAGGGCTGGTATCGGGGCGACCACAATCACCTGATGTTCTGCCGCATAACGCTGAAAGCCTGATTTGGTAATGAAATTTTGTTCCGTACACGTTAAGCCGGAAAGCCAATAAATCACACCAAGCGGTCGATTTTCCGGATTATTTGGCAAATAGACGGCAAATTTCATTTCGCATTGCAGCGTTTGGGCATGGTGTCCCAAAACTTGTTGCGAACCGTCAAAAATTTGATGTTGTTCAATCAGTTTCATCGCATACCTTAGTAATGAATAACAGCGCGGATCGATTTACCTTCGTGCATTAACTCAAAGGCTTCGTTGATTTGATCGAGTGTCATTGTGTGAGTCACAAACGGTTCTAACTGGATGTCACCTTTCATTGAATCTTCCACCATTTTTCGGCAGTTCAGAACGCCCTTTCACACCACCAAATGCCGTGCCTTTTCAAACACGACCCGGTTACCAACTGGGAACGGACGCGTTGAAATTTCTTGTCCTGCACCCGCTACGCCGATGATAATGGATTGTCCCCAACCACGGTGTGCACTTTCTAATGCCTGGCGCATTACATTTACGTTGCCGATACATTCGAAAGTATGGTCAATGCCCCATTTATTGATGTCTAACAAAACATCTTTAATCGGTTTATCGTAATCGTTCGGGTTTAAACAATTAGTTGCACCAAACTGTTTTGCCAATTCGAATTTTGCAGGATTGGTATCAATGGCGATAATGCGACCGGCTTTGGCTTGACGCGCTGCACCACAGCTAAACCAATCGCGCCCTAAGCCAAACACGGCAACAGAGTCGCCTTCTTGCACTTTTTGCCGTATTATGTACCGCACCAATACCTGTGGTAACGCCGCAGCCGAGTAAACATACATGTTCGTGGTTGGCTTCTGGGTTGATTTTCGCCAGTGAAACTTCGGCAACAACTGAATATTCACTGAAAGTCGAACAGCCCATATAGTGATAGATCGGCTGACCTTGATAAGAAAAACGCGTCGTGCCGTCCGGCATTAAGCCTTTACCTTGTGTATCACGCACTGCAAGTACGCATAAGTTGGTTTTACCTGAACGACAAAACTCACATTCGCCACATTCTGCGGTGTAAAGCGGAATAACGTGATCACCTGGTTTTACGCTTAATACGCCTTCCCCCACAGCAACAACCACACCCGCACCTTCGTGCCCAAGCACCACTGGGAATACGCCTTCAGGATCGCTTCCTGATAACGTAAATGCATCAGTATGACACACGCCAGTGTGAGTGTTACGAATTAACACCTCGCCTTTGCGCGGCATTTCTACATCGATTTCCACAATTTGTAAAGAGGTTGATTTGGGGCAAAATGCCACCGCTGCACGAGATTTGATCGTTGAGTTGATTTGTTTAATTTCCATTGTTTCTCCTCTTAATTCATTGACAAAGTTGTCTTGCCTAAGCAAGATAACAACAGTTTACACTTTAGAGCTCACTCTAAGGCAAGCGTTTTTGCAACTTTTTATTTGGAAGGAAGGGAAATGACTTACACCACTGCTAAAGCTGCCGAAAAATCGGTATCTCCGCCCATACTTTACGTTTTTACGACAAAGAAGGCTTATTGCCTAACGTTGGGCGCGATGAACACGGTAATCGCCGTTTTACTGATAACGACTTGCAATGGTTGAGTTTATTACAATGCTTTGAAAAATACAGGAATGAGCCTAAAAGACATCAAACGCTTCGCTGAATGCACCACCATTGGCGACGATACCATTGACGAACGCCTAGCATTATTTGAAAGCCAAACAGAAAATGTGAAGTGCCAAATTGCTGAATTAAAACGCTATTTAAACTTACTGGAATACAAGTTAGCATTTTATCAAAAAGCCAAAAGCATTAGGCTCGGTGCAAGCTGTGAATTTGCCACAGATTCCTGAAATGACCTAAAAAGTAAAAGAGTGGGCAAATCACGGTATTACAAGGAATTTTTGAAAGAGGCTTTGCAAAAGCTAACTAAAAATAGACCGCTTTTTAAGCCTCTTGCAGTTATCACACCAAACAGCTTCGTTGTAGAAGCGATGTTCATTTTTAGGTGTAGATTGTATTATTCCTCAAGTTAGTGAAGTGAATTTTTGTTTTAGATTTGCGTTCTAAACCTTGAATTTCATTTTTTTAATATCATGGCAGAAGGGTCTTCTGGACACTGATCGATGAAATAGCTTAAATCTTCATAAGCGGCTTTGATAACAATCCATGCTGGCAAGCACCATGCCACGGTCTCGAATTTCATATGGATCTTCAGGCGAGAAGATCAATCGATATTCAATTAAGCGTAACGCTGCTTCAAATTTCTGTTCTTTGGTAGCGCCATTTTAAATAGCATTTCCATCTCTCAAGCAACTCTGCAGGCTCAGCTCGGCGCAAGTTATCAGGTGTGACCGTTACCCCAAAAATGCGCTTCTGCCATCAGCCATTTTCTAATTCTTCAACACTGACGTAATCGCCTTGCCATGGATTGATAAAGCGGGTTTTCTCGTCTGCCATCAGCGTGCGTTAATTCAGCACGAAGAATCAGTTGCGTTGGAAAATTTACCGCAAAAATCGGTAAATCCAGTGAAGCAGCAAGGTAAAGCACAATCGCAGCCATGGAAATAGGCATTCCTTTTCGCTCACTTAATACTTTATGCAGCAAAAATGCAATTGCTGTTGAAATAACCTTCCGGTTCACAATGAAAGCCTAAAGTGTGATAGACAAACTCAATGAGCTGCTCAACACGCGTTTGGCAATCTTCTGCGGTCACAGCTAATTTTGCTTTGCGTACCAATGGTGACATTTTGGCAATAATTTGTTTATCAGAAATTTCATCATCCACTAAAGCGGAAAGACGGCGCATTTCTTTGAAACAGATATTTTTTTGAGTTTCAGTTTGGCTGATTTGTCCTTCATTTGAGGAGATTTCTTTTTAAAAGTTGTTCAATGATATCCATTATTTTGCCTGTTCTGCTTTTGGTAATTCGGTCTTGCCCACCGTAATCTTGCATAGATTGAATTTCAACCCAGCCATTTTCACGAAATAAAGATTGTACCGCATTTGCTTGTTGCCAGCCATGTTCTAGAAAGAGTGCGCCTTTCGTATTTTAAATATGCAGGGGCATGGCAAATAATATGGGCTAAATCACTTAATCCTTGGTTATCTGCCACCAATGCAGTTAATGGCTCAAAACGAACATCGCCTTCGTTGAGATGGCGGTCTTCTGCATCAATGTAGGGTGGATTACTCACAATAAGGTCAAAGCTACGATTTTCAAGGACGCTAAACCAATTGCTTTGTAAAAATGCGACATGTGCAAACCTAAATTAGCTTGGTTTTTCTTGTGCAAGTGCCACAGCTTCTGCTTTAAAATCAACGCCGATGATATGTGCTTTTTCGCCTAGTTCGTGGGCTAATGCAAGCGCAATCGCACCAGTGCCAGTGCCTAAATCTAAAATTTTACCAAATGTAGCTTGCGTTTTAACCGCTTGTTAGCCCAATTTAGCGCCTGTTCAACCAAAACATTCGGTATCAGGGCGAGGAATCAGCGTATGCGGTGAGGTTTTTAAAGTAAGAGACCAAAATTCTTTCTCACCTAAGATATATGCCATTGGCTCACCTTGCACACGACGCGCTAATAATGTGGCAAGTTGTGCGTTTTCAGATTCCGTTAATTCAGCTTTTCGCCAAAAGGCAAAAATGGCAATTTCGATCGTTTTGTGACCGCTTGTAATAGCAAATTTGCATCGGTTTTAGGATTAGAGATAAGGATCGGTGGCTTTATTAGGCGCTAAAGTGTTTTATCGCAAAAGGCTAACCAGTCGGTGTAGTTCATAAATAATTATTGATCTAAAGTTTTTCATCAAGTTTCTTTTGAGTTATACATTTTCCATGACGAGAGTAGTGAGAAGCAATTTTTGCTTAAATTTAAACTCGTTTGGGTAAATTCTGAAATGGTGACTTCTGTTGGTTCGAGCTCTTCAGGTTTGTAAGGTTGCCCTTTATAATTTGAATACATTTTTTTAGCGATGTCTCCGAGTTCCGCTTTTTGATCCATTATGTTGATTAAGTCTGACATACTGTTCTTATTTTCTAAGAAATGCACAAAATAAAGGAGTTTATTGCCAACAATTTTTCCAGCTTCCTTGTTCATGAAAATGAAGCTTTAACGCTATCGTCTTTTTGGGTAGAAAGAGGCAGTATTCATATATTCGTTATTATTTGTCGCTGGGTTCACAGTTTTATCATAAAAACTCTAATGTTTCAAGAATACGAATATTTGTGCCTGAAATCTCTGATTGGCAAACCCACATCTGGTTCATTAAATCCTTTTCTTTTATGTTTATTTTATTGGGGTTTGTACAACCCTAATAAAAGAAATAATGTTGCAAGGAAAAGAGATATTTTTTCATATTTTGCGTTATGTAAGATTTAAAGAAAAAGCACAGCCAAGGCTGTGCTTCTCACTACATAGAGATTAGTTTGCCATTGGACGTGAGCATTGGCCAGTACGCTCAGTGTTTCCAACAGTTTGACTAATAGTAAAACGATGTTGGGAGAAGTTGCTCACTTTTCAGCATAATTGGTTTTTGGTTAGCTTTGAACATTTGTGCTTTTTCGCTTGAAAAAGTATTCTTTTTCCATTGCTTGTCGTCTTTTGTCGCTGTTGATGTTGTTTAACGTAGCATCAGTATGCGCACGTTTTACTGAACTTTTCTTAAACACATACGCGAGCGTATTGTTAGCAAATGACCAAGTACCATCACGGGTTACTTCAAATTGGAATGCAGGGTTTTTCTTTGGCATTGCAAATCAAACCAACGTATTTTTGCAACACCATCTTCGCCTGGATTAACTTGGTTTGAGCTTCAACTTTGCCACCATCCATTTCACAGTTCCATCTACCAACAAAATGTTTTGCGGTTAATGTATCTACTGAAGTTTGTGGTTTGTGAAGTTGTGCTAGTCCCTGATTGCGTAAAAAGGTGACAGCCACTGAGTAAAGAAATACTTGCAACTAATAATAGTTTTTTCATAACAGTTCCTAATAAAGTAAATAAAAAGGGTAGCCCTTTAATTATGGATTTTCAGATAAAGCAGCTAATTGATCTGCTTGGTATTCGGTAATACTGGCTGAATAAGTTCATCAATTTTACCGTTCATTACTTCATCTAAACGATAAACCGTTAAGTTGATTCGGTGATCAGTAACACGACCTGTGGATGAGTTGTATGTTCGGATCTTATCTGAACGGTCTCCCGGAACCTAATAAATTACGGCGTGTATCTGCTTGTTCTGCCGCTTGACGTTCTTGTTCAACTTGTACAATACGAGAAGCTAATACGGCTAACGCTTTTGCGCTTATTTTTATGTTGTGAACGCTCGTCTTGGCATTCAACGACAATCCCTGTTGGAATATGCGTAATACGTACCGCTGGGTCAGTGGTATTAACGTGCTGACCACCTGCCAGATGAACGGTAAGTATCAATACGTAAATCTGCAGGGTTGATTTCAGGCATTTCAGACTCTGGCAGTTCTGGCATAACAGCAACAGTACACGCAGAGTGTGAATACGGCCTTGTGATTCAGTTTTTGGTACGCGTTGAACACGATGACCACCTGATTCAAATTTCAGCTGACCATAAACACCTTCACCTGAAATTTTTACGATAATTTCTTTATATCCACCTTGCTCGCTTTCGTTGGCAGACATTTCTTCAATTCGCCAGCGTTTGCTTTCACAATAACGGCTATACATACGATATAAATCGCCAGCGAAAATTCCAGCTTCATCACCACCTGTACCGGCACGAATTTCTAAGAATGCGTTATATTCGTCGTTTGGATCTTTCGGTAGCAATAAAATTTGTAAGTGTTGTTCTAAATTTTCGATCTCAGCTTTGTTTTCGGCAATTTCTTCTGCTGCCATATCTTTCATATCCGGATCGTCTAAAAGCAGTTGAGCCTCTTCAATATCGTTGTTGAGTTTTTTCCAACGATTGAAAGTGCTAACCACTTCTTCAAGTTGAGAATATTCTTTCGAATAGGCAGAATTTGTCTTGATCACTAATTGCTGAGGCATCTACCTAATAAGGCAGAAGCTCTTCGTGACGCTCACTTAACTGTCTAATTTACTGATAATAGAGTCTTTCATTCTTGATATATGTTAATAAAGGAGAACTAAAATTTGCGCATATTGAACGGTGAAATTTGATGAAATTGCATGAAAGTCACATGCGCATTTAAACGATGAGATCCGCCCGCAAAATTTAAATGCAAGCGGTCGTGTGAAAAATTTTGCAAGATCTCCACAAGATTTTCGGTATGTATACCCTGATCTTTTCACAACAAATTTTTGGAGACAAAACGTGTCTTCTCTTTGGGCTGATTGTTTACATCATTTACAAACCAAAGTCTCGCAACAGACTAATATGGCTTCGCCCGTACAGGCGAGTTTTGCCAATGGAGGCTCACCTTTATGCGCACAGCAATTTTGTTGAGAACTGGGTAAAAGACAAATTTCTTGCTGAAAATTATCGATCTCGCTCGTTTTTATCAAAAATGAAGGGTTAAAAGGTATCGATCGAAAGTTGGGATTAAACCAGTCGAATCAAGTCGATCTGTTCAAACTGAATCCATCGTGCAAAAGCCAGAAAGTGGATTACGCACAGGCATTGATACCAACCAAAACTTTGATAATTTCGTTCAAGGACGATCTAACCAACTGGCAAAAGCGATTGCACAACAAGTAGTGAGTGATTTAGGACAGACACATTGCAATCCTTTCTCGCTGTATGCCGGTACCGGTTTAGGAAAAACCCATTTATTACATGCTATCGGTAATGCGTTGTTACAGCGCTCACCAAATCTGCGCGTGCTGTATATTCACTCCGAACGTTTTTATCGTGATATTCTACAAAAGCGATCAACACTAGCAGTGTGGAAGCGGATAAACTCAAAAATTCTATCGTTCGCTTGATGTGTTGATGATTGATGATATTCAATTCTTGGCAGATAAACCGAAAGTACAAGAAGAATTTTTACATCTGTTTAATGCGCTATTAGAGCAGAAAAACGAATCGTGCTGACTTCGAATATTTTCCCGAAAATATAGAAGGCATTGATCCAGTCATTAAATCTCGTTTGAGTTGGGATCAGTTCTACGATTGAACCACCAGAATTAGAAAACGCGTGTCGCTATTTTACGTAAAAAGCGAAGACCGTGGCGCGGAATTTCTGATGATGCTACTTATATGATGGCGCAAAAACTCCTGTACTAACGTGCGTGAGTTAGAAGGCGCACTGAATAAATTGATTGCATGGCAGAAATGGAAACAACAACCGATTACCGTAGATGCGGTGCGTGAAACCTACGCGATCTCTTTGCTTCATACGATCATTTTAATTACGATTGAAAATATTCAGCGTGTTGTGGCGAAGTATTACAATATCAAGTTAGCGGAAATTAAATCTAAACTTCGCACTCGCTCAGTGGCTCGCCCACGTCAGATGGCAATGGCTTTGGCTAAAGAGCTAACGAACCATAGCTTACCTGAAATTGGCCGAGAATTTGGTGGACGCGATCACACCACCGTGATGCATGCATGTAAAGCAATTAACAAGCTGCGTGAAAGTGAAAGCAGCATACAAGAAGATTATACTAATTTAACCAGAAAACTTTCTTCCTGAGACAAACAGCAGGCGACATTATGCAATTTACGATTACCGAGAACAGTTACTCAAACCATTACAACAGGTCTGTGGCGTATTAAGCAATCGCCCAACGCTGCCTGTGATTGGCAATATCTTGCTTGAAATCCAAGGTAACCAGTTATCAATGACAGGAACGGATTTTAGAAGTTGAGCTCACGACGCTTGCAACGCTAGAACAAGCGGTCGAATGTGAGGAAAATTTACCATTCCTGCGATTCTTAGATATTTGCCGAAGCTTACCAGAAGATAGCATGATTTCGGTACAGTTTGAGGAAGATAGAAAGCTTAGTGCGTGCGGCAAAAAAGTAAGTTTAATTTGAGCGACTTTTGCCAGCAAGTGATTATCCGAATTTAATGGATTGGAAGCGAAGTGGATTTCACCATTGATCAATCCACTATTGCACGTTTAATTGATGCGACCCAATTTTCTATGGCAAACCAAGATGCACGTTATTTCTTAAACGGGATGAAATTTGAAACCGAAGGAATTTATACGCACAGTTGCAACAGATGGACACCGTTTGGCGGTTTGTACGATGGCATTAAGTCAAGAGTTGACAACCCATTCCGTTATTGTGCCACGCAAAGCGGTTCTTGAACTTTCTCGTTTGGTTTCAGGCAATCAAGAGCCTGTACGTTTAGAAATTGGTTCAAGCAATATTCGTGTTTTCAATGAATGGCATTGTCTTTACCTCAAAACTAATTGATGGTCGCTTCCTGATTATCGCCGAGTATTGCCTCGCAATGCAGATCGAATTTTTAGAAGCAGAAACCGAAGTGTTAAAACGTGCTTTAATGCGTGCGGCTATTCTTTCTAACGAAAAATTCCGTGGTGTGCGTTTAGCGCTTAAAGATAATGTGCTTAAAAATTACCGCAAATAACCCAGAACAGGAAGAAGAGAAGAAATTATTGATGTGCACTACCAAAGCCCAGAAATGGAAGTTGGCTTTAATGTAAGCTACTTATTGGATGTAGCTTAACACGTTAAAATGTGAACGTGTACGTTTTAATTTAGTCGATGCTAGCTCTAGCTGCTTAATTGAAGATTGCGATAATAGCACGGCAGAATATGTTATTATGCCGATGCGGTTGTAATGTAAATTTTTCTCCCTCCACAATTGGAGGAGATTCAATAAAAACTTCTTTTTATACACTTCTATGCCATTATCTCGCCTGATTATTCAAAAATTTTCGCAATCTACAATCTGTCGATCTAGAACCTAGTCAAGTTTTTAACTTTATTGTCGGTGCAAACGGCAGTGGAAAAACGAGTCTATTAGAAGCCATTTTTTTATTTAGGGCATGGACGTTCATTTTAAAAAGCCATGTAAGTCAGCGAGTAATTCATCACGAAGCAGATGATTTCGTTTTTGCATGGGCGCTTGGAAGAAGCACAGCATAGCTGGTCTGTCGGGATTCACGTTCTGGCGATACAACACTAAAAATTAACGGAGAAGATGGCAATAAAATTGCCGATTTAGCACATTTATTACCCATGCAAGTGATCACGCCTGAAGGGTTAACTTTGCTCAATGGCGGGCCAAGTTTTCGCCGTGCTTTTTCTTGATTGGGGACTGTTTCATCAACATACTGAATTCTATGCCCACTGGGCAAACCTTAAACGTTTACTCAAACAGCGTAATGCAGCATTACACCAAGTTCACCATTATCATGCGCTGAAAGCTTGGGATATTGAATTAGTAAAATGTGCTGAAATTGTAAGCGCTATGCGTGCTGAATATACGGAAGCCTGCGTCCTGAAATTGAAAAACCGTGCAATTCTTTTTACCGGAATTAAGTGTGAATGTGAGTTTTCATCAAGGTTGGGAGAAGAGCGCAGATTATGCAGAGATTTTAGCGCAAGGTTTTGAACGAGATAAATCGGTAGGGTTATACCATGGTTGGGCCGCAAAAGGCGGATTTTCGTTTTAGAACCAGTGGTTTGCCGGTTGAAGATGTGCTTTCTCGTGGGCAATTAAAATTGTTGATGTGTGCTTTAAGACTAGCTCAAGGAGAACATTTAGTGGCGAACAAATCTCGTCAGTGTTTGTTTCTTATTGATGACTTTGCCTCCGAGCTTGATCCAACTAAGCGTGCGCTATTAGCACAGCGTTTGCGTGAAAGCCAAGCGCAAGTTTTTGTGACTGCAATTACGCATGAGCAACAACCAAATGCAATGGCTGATTCAACCAGACGATAAGCATTTCGAAGTTGAAAAATGGGCAGATTCGCCCGCTATAAATTACAATTCATTGAGGTTTCATCATGAAAAACTTGCCACCGCCAATTGTTTTTGTCATTGCTTTAGGCTTGATGAGTCTCTTTCCTCATTTGCAAAAGTGTTGCGTTTTTTCGACCGCTTGCAGTGGCGTTAGGCATACTTGCCATCCTTATTGGAAGCTTAAGTTTATGGGCTTTTTATCAAGTCAAAACGACGATTGACCCTCGCCGATTAGAAGCGACTTCTGCTCTTGTTCAACATGGTATTTTTCGCTTTAGCCAGCAACCCAATGTATTTTAAGCCTTGCTATTTTGTTGATTGCTTTTTGTTTTTATGGCGAGGAATCTTTGAGGCATTATCGGTATTGCCATTGTTTATTAGCTATATTCAAATTTTCCAGATTTTGCCTGAAGAGCGAATGCTTACTGAAAAATTTGGGCGGGATTATCAAGATTATTGCGCGCGTGTACGTCGTTGGATTTAGTTATTCTTTAAATCAGCAACGCAAACGTTCAACTAAGCAAATCTTTATCTATATCAAATTCTGCGAAGAAAGGCGGTGTTTTAGCATACAGGGGTATGCTACACTCAATTTAGTCATTTTAATAATCCGAAAGAGGTAATTTATGGACTTTTCTCTTATGAACCTAGGGGAAGGCGCACAATTTGCGATTCAGCTCGTCATTGTGTTGATCTGTTTTATTCTATGGCGCGAAAAAGGCGGTATTGCACTGGGTATGCTAGGTGGTATCGGCTTAATCGTATTGGTATTCGGCTTTGGTATTGAACCAGGTAAGCCAGCAATTGATGTCATGCTAACGATTTTTGGCGGTAGTAGTAACATCAGCAACATTGCAAAGCCAGTGGCGGTTTAGATGTCATGTTGCAGAGTGGCTGAAAATACTGCGTAAAAATCCAAAATATGAAAGTATTTTTGCCATTAGTCACTTGTTCTCTTACCATTTTTGTGGAACAGGGGCATGTGGTTTTACACCATGTTACCGATTATCTATGACATCGCGATTAAAAATGATATTCGCCCTGAGCGCCCAATGGCAGCAAGTTCAATTGCCTCTCAAATGGGGATTATCAGCTTCACCGGTGTCTGTTGCGGTGGTAACTTTAACGACATTCTTAGTGAATGCGAAAAACCCACTTGCTGGTTTCGACGGTTATTTAGATTTATTAAAAAGTGACTGTACCATCAACCCCTTTTTCGGGAGTATTAGCTATCGGGATTTTCAGCTGGTTTAGAGGTAAGGCTTAGACAAAGATGCAGACTTCCAAGCGAAAAATTAAAGATCCAGAATTCCCGTAAATATGTTTATGGTGATAGCACTTCATTATTAGACAAAAATTACCACAATCTAGCTGGACTGCAATGTGGATTTTTCTTCGGTACGATTTTACTGGTTGCTTTATTAGGTTATTTCAAAGAGCTTCGTCCATCATTCGAGAAAAATACGCCAGCACAAGTGGTTGAAGTTGTGGTGAGATAACAAAGCCGTGAAAAAGCTTCAATGTTAAAAGATGGCGAATTTTTAGCGCAAAACTACAAAATGGCGTAGTAGCTTTCAGATGTAAAAAGAAAGTAAAGCTAAAGCAAAAAAACAGCTTATGACAACGTTCAAATTGTAGATGCCAAAGGTAATGTGACCCAAAGTTTACAAGCAGAAAATGGCCAAGTAGTGCTGACAGCAAATGGTCAATCTGAAACGATTGCGAATGCGACCATCGCATTAAAAGATAGCATCAAGAAAAGCGCGCCTTTAGGCATGGTACACGTGATTCAAATTTTTATGTTACTTGCTGGTGCTTTAATTGTGATTTTCACTAAAACAGATGCAGGTAAAATCAGTAAAAACGAAATTTTCCGTTCTGGTATGATTGCTTTAGTGGCGGTATTCAGGATTTCTTGGATGGCGGAAACCATGTTCGCTGTACATACCCCGATGATGAAAAGCGCATTAGGTGATATTGTAAAAGCGCATCCATGGACTTATGCGGTAATGTTGTTACTTATCTCTAAATTCGTAAACTCACAAGCAGCGGCATTAGTGGCATTCGTTCCACTTGCATTAAATATCGGTGTAGAACCAGGTGTGATTTTAGCCTTCGCAAGTGCTTGTTACGGTTACTACATCTTACCAACTTACCCAAGTGACTTAGCGGCAATTCAATTCGACCGTTCAGGTACAACTCGCATTGGTAAATTCGTGATTAACCATAGCTTTTATTTTACCGGGCTTAATCGGCGTATTTACTGCCTGCTGTTCGACTACCTCTTCGCAGGGCTTTACGGCTATATCTAATAACATTTTTGAAACCCTTTTGCAAACAGGGTAAAATGTCAGTCAAATAAAAACGCCATCAGTTTTTGATGGCGTTTTTCAAATCTTCACTAAAATCCGACCGCTTGCAGGGCAGCAGCCCTCAACAAAGGACTCCTTATGACCAATAAAATCGTTAAAGTCGGCAATATTGATGTTGCTAACGACAAACCTTTCACCCTATTTGGTGGAATGAACGTATTGAAAGCCGTGATATGGCAATGCGTGTGTGTGAACATTATGTTGAAGTAACGAAAACAAACTCAACGTGCCGTATGTATTCAAAGCCTCTTTTGATAAAGCAAACCGCTCATCTATTCATTCATACCGTGGTCCAGGTATGGAAGAAGGTTTAAAAATCTTCCAAGAATTAAAATCAACTTTTGGTGTGAGCATTATTACAGACGTGCATGAAATCTATCAATGCCAACCTGTTGCGGAAGTAGTTGATGTGATTCAGCTTCCTGCTCGCCTGCTCAAACCGACTTAGTCGAAGCCATGGCGCGTACAGGTGCAGTGATTAACGTGAAAAACCTCAATTTTTAAGCCCAGGGCAAATGGGAAATATCGTGAAAAATTGCGGAATGTGGTAACGATAAAGTGATTCTTTGTGACCGCGGCACCAACTTTGGCTACGATAACTTAGTGGTGGACATGTTAGGGTTTAGCGTGATGAAAAACGTTTCAAACGGCTGCCCAGTGATTTTTGATGTAACACACTCTCTACAATGTCATGACCCATTTGGTGCTGCATCAAGTGGACGCCGTGCGCAAGTCACTGAGCTTGCTCGCGCAGGGAATGGCGAGTAGGTTTACGCAGGGCTTATTCTTAGAAGCGCATCCAGATCCAAACAATGCGAAATGTGACGGCCCTTCAGCGTTACCATTAGCGAAACTTGAAGCTTTTGTTTCACAAATGAAAGCCATTGATGATTTAGTAAAAATTATTCCCAGAAATTAGACACAGCGAACTAATCTACAAGCGGTCATTTTGTAAAATTTTTGCGAAAAGTGACCGCTTGTTTTCGATCTCAGCGATAAGGAATTTTCCATGAATATCGTATTTCTGAGACAGCACCAGCACTCCTGCCAGCCACCGTATTCCCAGTTTTCATTTCGCATCAATTAACCAGTATGCACATACTGCAGCTGAACAGGTCTTAGAACGCGCGAAAGATGCTGACATTATTATTACCAGCAAAGTGATTTTTAAATCGCGAAATTTTAAGCCAATTACGCAAGCTTAAGTTGATTGCCCGTTACCGCAACCGGCACGAATAATATTGATTTGATGGCCGCGAAAGCGTTAGGTATTACCGTTAAAAATGTCACGGGTTATTCTTCGGTGACTGTGCCGGAACATGTGATCGGAATGATTTATGCACTGAAACATCGTTTAATTGACTATCATGCGACCAACTTCTGACGGAGCGATGGGCAGCACCGGACAGTTCTGTTATGTTGATTATCCGATTAGCGATGTGCGGGGTTCAACACTCGGCATTATCGGGCGAGGTTGTATCGGGAATGAAGTCGCAAGACTGGCACAAGCGGTCGGAATGCGCGTACTTTTGCAGAACATCAACAGCGACAACCATTCGTGAAGGCTATACTGCGTTTGATGAGGTATTAGAGCAAGCAGATGTCATTTCACTCATTGCTTTACGCCACAAACCGAGCAGCTTATCAACGCCAAAACGCTAGCTTTGATGAAGCCGAATGCTTGTTTAATTAACACGGGGCGCGGAGGTTTAATTAATGAGGCAGATTTACTACAAGCACTACAAAGTGGCAAATTAGCTGGCGCGGCGTTAGATGTGCTTGTTGAAAGACCACCAGCAGAGTGATGATGTGCTGGCTTGCCGCAAAAACGCAACCGAACTTGTTGATTACACCCATGTGGCGTGGGCAGTGATTCAGCCTTAACCACTTGGTTAATAAAAGTAGCACAAAATATTGAAGAATTTGTTTTAACGGGAAAATAAATCACATTTTCTCTACATTTATACATTTTTCGCTTAAAATCGAGATACTATTTTTAAATAACCGCATATAACAAAGGACACAACAATGGCTTTAAAAGATTTAGATTGGGCAAATTTAGGTTTCTCTTATATTAAAACGGACTACCGTTTTATTGCGCACTGGAAAGATGGCAAATGGGATGAGGGTAAATTAACCACAGACAGCACCTTACACATTCACGAAGGTTCAACGGCATTACATTATAGCCAACAATGTTTTGAAGGTTAAAAGCTTACCGTTGTAGAGATGGCTCAATTAACTTCTTCCGTCTAGAAAACGCAGCGCGTGCGCAACGCACAGCAGACCGCTTGTTAATGCCACAAAGTGCCAACCGAGATTAGTTGTTCGCGCCTGTAAAGAAAGTGGTAAAGCGAACCCAAGATTGGTTGAGCCCATATGGTTCAGGCGCAACCTTATATTTACGCCCATTCTTAATCGGCGTGGTGAAAATATTGGTGTAAAAAGCTGCACCAGAATTTATTTTCTCTGTATTCTGCTGCCCAGTTGGTGCTTATTTCAAAAGGTGGTTTAGCACCATCTAAACTATTACCACAGATTACGACCGCGCAGCTCAATGGTACAGGCGGCGTGAGAGTGGGCGGTAACTATCCAGCAAGTTTGCTTCCGCATGAATTAGCCGCAGCGCAAGGCACGGAAAGCCGTAAATTCGCGGATGCGATTTATCTTGATCCGAAAACACACACGAAAATTGAAGAAGTGGGCGCAGCAAATTTCTTTGGGATTACCAAAGACAACAAATTTATTACTCCAGCTTCTGAATCGATTTGCTGAGTATCACCAAATATTCTACTCTACATTGCGAAAAACCGCTTAGGAATGGAAACAGTAGAGGGTGATGTGTACATTGATCAGCTTGACCAATTTGCAGAAGCAGGCGCATGTGGTACAGCGGCTGTTATTACACCAGTAGGTGGCATTCAGCACAAAGGCAACTTCCATGTGTTCTATTCTGAAACTGAAGTAGGGCCGGTAACACGCAAACTGTATAACGAATTAACGGGTATTCAGTTTGGTGATGTTGAAAGCGCCATGAAGGTTGGATTGTTAAAGTAGAATAATCTGTCAATCGCACATGGCGGTGGGATTTCGCAAGAAATTTGCAAAATGTCACCGCTTGTTTGCATTTTCAAACAGGGAAATGAGATGAAAAAAATGGCAGTATGCCTGATGAGTGCGACGCTGGTAGGGTGTGGCAGCACGGCAAAACATGAAGATATTGTAGGGCAGTGGGTGTGTAAAACGGACTATCCGCCTGAGTGCACAAATTTTAGAATCACGTTCGCTATGCAGCAGATGGAAAAGCTCACGATTGAAGGGTTAATTCTAGCGCCATTAGCGCAGCCTATTTTTGCTTATCAAACAGAATATCAAAGGGCGTTGGACGTTAGATAAAACGCAGTTACGTTATCAAATTGAAAAACAAAATCTTCGTCATGCATCATCCAGATATTGAAGCCGAGTTGAAAACTAATGCCCAAGTGCAAAAATCGAAACGCAGATTTATCAGACTTATCAGCATAGCCAGCGTAATTTTTCAGGGCTAGAAATCAAAGCGTTTGATGGCAAAACGATGGTCATTGAACAACAAGTTGGGAAAAGTCGTTTTGTTAGCGGCTGTATGAGAAAAGAGGAAGAAAAATGATTCAACGTATTGATGTCAGCTCACGTTTTTCAAAGTGGCGGTATTTAATGGTGTCGCTTATTTAGCTGGTCAAGTGCCAACTGACGCAAGCCAAGATGCTTATACACAAACTCAGCAAGTATTAGGCGAGATTGATCGCTTTTTAGCTAAAGCGAATTCAGATAAAAGCCGCATTTTAATGGCGACGGTTTATTTAGCGAATATGGGAATTATGCCGAAATGAATCGCGCGTGGGACGAATGGGTTGCCCCCAATCAAAGCTCCGCCAAAAGCGCAATAGAAGCCCGTTTGGCGGATCCGGGTGGAAAGTGGAAATTGTCGTAACTGCGGCGGTAAACGGCTAACGTAGAGCCATTTGAAAGAGAATTAACTCAGCTTAGCAGCTAAAAACTAATGCCATTTTTAACAAACATCCTTCTGCAAGCGGTAAGATTTCATGCGTGATTTGACAAGGTTCGCTTTCCACTGATTTTTGCTTTTTGCGTGAAAAATTCGACCGCTTGCAATGCTTCTTCTTCCTGGAATAGACGATCTCAAGAGCCAATTGGCGGTCTTGATTATCCAACATAGACTCACCTTTAACTTACATATTGTGAGCTTCTGCCGCTTTTTGTTGCATGGTTTTATGCATGGGGTTTCTCGATTAAAGGCTAAGTGCGTCTTATTATAAGCCTAAGCTGAATTCTTTGGCAGCCAGTGGAGCTACAGCGCTAATATTTTTATTTAGCATACAATCTTATGTCTTTTCATCTTCAATCACACCCTACCGCTAATTAGTCAGCAAGAAGGAAAATTTCAGGATCATCAAACGCTCGGAAATGTTATCGGGCATGCCGATAGTTTGATTAGTGCGCAAACCGCGCAAGACACTTTAACAGATGTGACCGTCGTGGTGACGCCAGATTCCCCAGACCGCGAATCGATTGAAAAAGCTCTCAAGCAATTTAGCACCTTGCCTGTTTTCTGTTTTGCGGACTGGGAAACCTTACCTTACGATAACTTTTCTCCGCATCAGGATATTATCTCGCGCGCCTTGCCGCACTATTTCAGTTACAACAAGGCAATAAAGCAGATTTTTCTTGCTGCGATTAACACCTGTGTTACAAAAATTGTGTCCGCCAGATTATCTTGCCAATAATGTGTTGATTAAAAAGGCGATCGTTTTTCGATTGGTTTCACTCGAAAACCAATTAGCCAAAGCGGGCTATCGCGCGTTGAACAAGTGTTGGAATATGGCGAATATGCCGTGCGTGACGCGCTGTTGGATCTCTTCCCAATGGGGGCAGAATCGCCATTTCGTCTTGATTTTTTGATGATGAAATTGATTCTATTCCGCACCTTCAATACGAGACAGTCAGCGTACCATTGCAGAAATTGATGAGATTAACACTGCCGGCACACGGGTTTCAACCGATGCTGCAGGGGATTGAACATTTTCGAACTAAATTCCGCGAACAATTTGGCAGAAATCCGTCGTCGAGCCTGAACATATTTATCAACAGGGTTAGATAAAGGTATTTTGAGATGCGGGTATTGAATATGGCAGCCTCTCTTTTTTGAAGAGATGGTGAGTCTATTTGATTATCTGCCACAAAAATACATTGTTTATTACTTTGATGGTCTTCAAGAAAAAGCAGAACAGTTTTATCAAGATGCGAGCCGTCGCTATGAAAGTCGCCGTGTCGATCGATGCGTCCATTACTTGCACCAGAAAAGTTATGGTTTAAGGTTGAAGAGATTAACCGTCGGCAAAGGATTCGCACGTTTAAGTTTAACGGCTGAAAAGAGTGCGTAAATCGGCCGCTAAAGCAACCTCAATGTAGCGAAATTGCCGCAGTTGCGCTCAACCACAGCAGTAAAAACACCCTTTGCAGATTTTGAAGCCTTTCGTGCTAAATTTATTGGTCGTATTGTTTTCTCGGTGGAAAGTGAGGGCGACGTGAAACCTTATTGGTTTACTTTCGCGCTTTGGCTTTTGAAACCGAAAGCAAATTCCAAACTTACAAGCGGCTGATTTAGCTTTAAAAGCTTATTGGTTTCTAGAATCAAGGCTTTATTATTGAAAATGCAAGCGGTCAGAATTTAGCGAGTCATTTGCGAAACAGATTTTTGAGGCGAGCGTGTACAGCAAAGACGTGAATCTGATAAGCGCAAAACGGTGAATCCAGATACTTTGATTCGCAATCTTGCCGAGCTAAAAATCGGGCAAGCGGTGGTGCATTTAGAACATGGCGTTGGGCGTTATGCTGGAGCTAACGGTGTTAGATGCAGGTGGTGTCAAAGCAGAATATTTGGTGCTCAATTATGCTAACGAAAGCAAAATTGTATGTGCCTGTTGCCAGTTTGCATCTGATTTCGCGCTACATTGGCGGGGCGGATGAAAGTGCGCCATTACATAAATTAGGCAGTGAAGCTTGGGCGAAACACGCCAAAAAGCAGCAGAGAAAATCCGTGATGTGGCATGAATTGTTAGATGTGTATGCAAAACGTGAATCGCAAAAAGGCTTCCAATTCCAGTATGATCGAGAGGTTTCATGCAATTTGCGGGCACTTTCCCATTTGAAGAGACCTTCGATCAAAAAACGGCAATCAATGCTGTGATTAGTGATATGTGCTTGCCAAAAGCGATGGATCGATTGGTCTGTGGCGATGTTGGGTTTGGTAAAACTGAAGTGGCAATGCGGGCGACTTTCTTGGCGGTTGAGAATCATAAACAGGTTGCAGTACTGGTGCCGACGACATTGTTGGCACAACAGCATTATGAAAACTTCAAAGATCGCTTTGCAAATTATCCGATCAACGTGGAAGTGCTTTCTCGTTTCAAAACCGCGAAAGAGCAGAAAGCGATTTTAGAAAAGGTGGCAGATGGCAAAATTGATATTCTAGTTGGCACGCATAAATTGTTACAAGATGATGTGCGGTTTAAGGATCTTGGCTTATTGGTCATCGATGAAGAGCATCGATTTGGTGTTCGTCAAAAAGAGAAGATCAAACAGTTACGTGCGAATATTGATATTCTGACCCTAACGGCGACCCCGATTCCACGCACACTAAATATGGCGCTCAATGGTATGCGTGATCTCTCGATTAGTGCTAGCCCACCAGCGCGCCGATTAACGATTAAAATCTTTGTGCGAGAACAAGATGATACGGTTATTCGCGAAGCGATTCTGCGTGAAATCTTGCGTGGTGGACAGGTTTATTATCTGCATAATGATGTCGCCACGATTGAAAAACTGTGCGGAAAAATGTAACGCTCGTTCCAGAAGCCCGTATTGTAATTGGTCATGGACAAATGCGCGAACGGGATTTAGAACGAGTGATGAGTGATTCACCATCAACGTTTTTAATTTGCTTGTTGTTCCACCATCATTGAAACAGGGATTGATGTACCAACAGCAAATACCATTATTGACTGAGCGTGCGGATAAGTTTGGTTTAGCGCAGCTACACACAATTAAGAAGGTCGAGTCGAGCGTTACACCATCAAGCTTGTGCTTATTTACTCACGTCGCATCCAAAAACGTTAACGAAAGATGCAAACAACGGCAAAGCGATTAGCTCGATTGATAATTTAGGCGCGTTTCGTATTAGCGACGCATGATTTAGAAATTCGTGGTGCAGGCGAGTATTAGGGTGCAGAACAGCGGGCAGATTGAATCTATCGGTTTTCACTCTACATGGATTTACTGGAAAATGCGGTACCAGGCATTACAAGCGGGTGAAGAGCCGAGTTTAGATGAGTACACAATCTCAGGTGGAAATTGGATGCGAATTCCAGCCCTCTTGCCAGATAACTATGTACCTGATGTGAATATGCGACTTTCGTTCTATAAGCGTATTGCTTCAGCAGAAAATGATGAAGCTTTAAAATCCTTGAAAGTTGAGCTGATTGACCGCTTTGGTTTGTTGCCTGAAGCGACGAAATTTATTCAAGTGACGCAACTTCGCCATATTGCGAAAGGGTTGGAGCTTGAGAGAAAGTGGAGGCGGGAATTCATGGCAGTTATTTAGAATTCTTACCAACGGCAGAACCCGATCCGATGAAATTGCGAAACTGATTCAGTCTGATAAATCGGTATATAAATTTGATGGGCCACTGAAATTCAAATTTAGTCTCCCATTAGAAGGGGAAAAACAGCTTAGCGTTTTGTGGTGATTTATTGGTAAATCTTCAATAAGAAAGACCGCAGCCTAAGCGGTCTTTTTATCGATGGTTGTAATTTTTGGCGAACAATTTCAAACGAAACAAACACCCGTGGCTACTGACACGTTAAGAGAAGAAACTGACCCCGCCATTGGAATGCTAATCAGTTGATCGCAATGTTCACGCGTTAAGCGGCACGCATACCATCACCTTCTGCGCCCATCACTCATGCAATTGCTCCCGTTAATTTAGCTTCTAAATGCCAGCATCAGCTTCGCCTGCAGTACCCACAATCCAAATATTGTGATTTTCTTGTAGCTCACGCATGGTGCGAGCAAGATTCGTTACGCGAATTAGAGGTACAGTTTCTGCTGCGCCACAAGCTACTTTTCTGGCCGTTGAGGTCAGTTGTGCTGATTTGTCTTTTGGCACAATTACAGCATCAACGCCAGCTGCATCTGCCGTTCGCAAACAAGCTCCGAGGTTATGCGGGTCGGTCACACCATCTAAAATGAGTAAAAATGGCGCAGTTTGTTGGCTAAAAATCGCATCTAAATCATGTTCGTTGAGCTCTTTTTGTGGCACCACACGCGCAATAATGCCTTGATGTACTTCCCCTTGCGCTTTGTTATCTAAAGTTTGACGGTTGACTTGTTGAACTGCCACGCCTAAAGCGTTTTAATTCGCCTAATAATGGATTAAGGCGTTTGTCTTCGCGGCCTTTTAGCACCAATACTTCAATTAAGCGTTCTGGTGCATTATCTAAAAAAGCTTTTACGGCGTGAATGCCGTAGATTTGTTCACTCATAGTGATTCCTTGATATGGATTTCAGGTATGGTAAGAAGGCGTAGGGCGTGTTATACACGCCCTGCTTTCTAGTATGTTTGTTGTTCTTATAACAACATTTTCACGACTTTATCGAGCTTCACTCGGCCAAAATTTTTCAGTAATTTGCGCACCGCTTCTGGGTAGTCTTTGAGCTGTTCTAAGTCGCTATAATGGGTTAACACTTTGGTATGTTGACGAATATGGCTTAACTCAGTTTGTGCTTTTTCACTTAATTCTGCTTTAGGATCATGAATCAATACCGCATTTTCCGCATCTAGCGCCCAAGCTCGTGGGTTGAGATTGTTACCGGTAAGTAAGATATAGCAGTTATCGATCAAACGCCTTTTAGATGGTAGCTGTTTCTTCATCTTTCCAAAGGCGAATCGTCAGTTGTTTGTTTTGAATAAAATGGTCAAAAACGTTAGCAAAACGCGCGTAAGTTTTTCTCATAGAGATAAGCAGCGCTGATGCCATCGTGAATTTTTCTTCTGGTTTAGTATAGAAGTCGTTTGCAGTTTTGTCGCCCCGATAATTTCTACTGATTTTACGCCTTCTAACAACCATTTAATACGCTGTTGGAGCGAGCGCGGGAAGTTAAAATAAGGTGCAATCGTGAGTTTTCTTGCACTTGGTAAAAGTGCTTCAATCACTTTATTCAGTTGATTACGTTTTGCGTAAACCGATAATCGGTGAAAGACTTAAATTGTCATCTTTGTGCTTTGCCAACAAACTGATATTGCTGTTGGCTTAAATATTTGCGAAACGCTTTTGGTTGCGGGCGAAGTTCAAAGGTTTTCGGGCGATCGACATCATCAAGCGGCAAACTGCAGGTTGGCTAATAATATGTTTTTCTAGCAATTCAACCATACTGTCGAGTTAAGGTTGCATTTTCAATCACATGGTAACGGTCGTAGCGATAACGCTCAAACTGTTGCAAATAAACGTTATTGATACTTGCACCGCTATAAACTAGCGTGTTGTCAAAGATAAAAACCTTTGAGATGTAACACGCCAAAAACTTCACGTTTGTTAATCGGCACGCCCCAAAACTCAATTGCTTGTTCAAGGTGATATTGCGCTTTTTGTTCTGCATACCAATCCGCATTAGAGCTTGCAGCCCTTCACGCAATTCGTCCACGTTGCGCACGGTGCCAATCGACTAAATTTTAATTTCAAAAGAGGGGTTGGCTTGTCTGGCTTGATAGAGGGCTGCTAAGATTTCTTGCCCTGCTTCATCTTTTTCAAAAATATAAAGCGGTCAAATAAATGCACGATTTTTGCAGAATGGATAAGCTGTAAAATGCGCGTTTTGAACGCACGGCTATCTGCAAGAAATTCGACTTTTTCCGCTTGTTGCGGAATAAACATCAAAGTATTCAGTTGCTTTTAGCATATTGAGGTTTATTTAAAATCAGCATTTTACGGTTTCCTTGTATCATATACTCGAACGTTACTTCAACATCATTTCTTCGTTAATCAATGCACTGCCAAATTTCCCCTCCTCTCGAGGCTCAGAGAGATTTATCTTACGAAATAATGAAAGATCTCTATTCCTCATCAAAAATTCCCCTCTTTGAGCCTCAAGGGTTGGGGAGATTTGGCAGAAGAAAAACGAAGAAATTAGTTTAATAAAATATAGAAATGTATTCCCACATTTTATTTGTTTACATAAAATAGCGAACTTCGCCATTGCCTGCTACGTTTTCAACACAACGTCCACACTGAAGGTGTTCTGCATTTGCACCGATATCAGTTGCATAGTGCCAGCAACGAGGGCATTTTTCGCCTTCTGACGTTCAACTTTGACGGCTAAGCCTGCAGTTCACGCTTCTGCAACATCTGCTTCGCTAAGTGGTTTGATGACCGCTTGTGAAGTGATAGAGTACAAAAGCGTAATTCGTTGCAAGCTGTGCTAGTAGTGGTTGAATTTCTTCATTCGCATACACGTCACTTTTTGCTTCTAAGCCTGAACCAATGACTTTGTCTTTACGTGCTTGCTCTAATACACGGTTAACTTCTGCACGGACAGCAATGAGTTTTTGCCAGTAGTTTGTCGTCTAATTTTTCATTTTCACCAAGTGAGAATAAACCTTCATAGAATTCTTCAGTGAAGACAAACTCTGCTCGACTTTCTACTGTGGTAAGCTAACCCCCAAACTTCATCTGCCGTGAATGAAAGATTGGTGCAATCCAACGCACGAGTGCTTCAGCAATGTGCCACAATGCAGTTTGGCAGCTACGGCGAGCAAGGCTATCTGCTTTGGTGGTGTATTGACGGTCTTTAATAATATCTAAGTAGAACGATCCCATTTCAATTGAGCAGAAACGCATTAAACGTTGTACTACGGTATGGAATTGATAGTTATCGTAGGCTTCTTTGATATCATTTTGTGCTTCTAATGCACAGCTTACTGCCCAGCGATCAAGCGCGACCATTTCTTCTGGTTTTACTAAGTCGCGTTTAGGATCAAAGCCGTTTAAGTTTGCTAATAAGAAGCGAGCCGTGTTACGAATACGACGGTAAGATTCACCTGCGCTGTTCAAAATATTGTGTGAAACGGTAATTTCACCCGTGTAGTCAGTTGAGGCTACCCATAAACGTAAAATATCTGCGCCGTTTTTATTCCAAACTTCGCTTGGCACAATCACATTACCTAATGATTTAGACATTTTTCTGCCTTTTTCATCAACGGTAAAGCCGTGAGTTAATACTTGTTTGTAAGGCGCTTTTACCATCTCGTTGCGGTTGAAAGCATCGGTGATGACATAAACCAGCCACGATGTTGGTCTGAACCTTCTAAATACATATCTGCGCTATGCCATTAAACTCTGGACGACTCACCACAGAAGCGTAAGTTGATCCTGAATCAAACCATACGTCCAAAGTATCAGGCACTTTGCGATAAAGTTTTGCATCTGCTCGCCGAGTACTTCAACCGGATCTAAATCCCACCAAGCTTGAATACCTTTTTCTTCTACACGTTTTGGCAACATTTTCTCGATTCTAATGTGCGTGGATGTAATTCTTCGGTATCGTTATGCACAAACATCGTCATTGGCACACCCTTTAAGTACGTTGGCGTGAGATACACCAGTCTGGGCGATTTGCTACATGTTTTCAATACGCGCTTCACCCCAGCTTGGAATCCAACGAACAGATTTAATTTCACCCTAAGGCTTGTTGGCGTAAACTTGCGTTTCCATCCCGATAAACCATTGTGGGGTTGCACGGAAAAATAATCGGGGTTTGTGACGCCAACAGTGTGGATAGCTATGTTTAATGCGTTCTAATTTGAACAATGCGCCTACTTCTTTGAGTTTGTCTAACACTAATTCATTCGATTCAAACACGCCTTTGCCCGCAAAGAATGGTACATCAGATTTGAATTTGCCGTCGTTGCCAACTAAGCCTGCCATTTCGATACCGTTTTTGCGTGAAACGATATAGTCGTCTTGACCGTGGTCTGGTGCGGTGTGAACTAAACCTGTACCACCGTCAGTGGTAACGTGGTCACCTAAAAATAAATGGCACGCTAAAATCACAGAATGGGTGTTGGAAGCGAAGTAAATTTAACTCGCTGCCTTTGGTTTCGCCCAATACTTCAACCTGTTCAATCTCTCCCGCTTTAGCAACAGCCTCAACTAATTCTTTGGCTAAAATCAAGCGTTCTTCGCCCATTTGGACTAATTGATAATCAAAATTTTCGTTTAATGAAATCGCACGGTTAGATGGCAATGTCCAAGGTGTGGTTGTCCCAAATTAACGCAGAAATTTGACCGCTTCCTTTGCCTTCCGCACTCGAATTTTTGCTCTATTTTTCGTGCATTGACCGCTGGGAAACGTACGTAGATAGATGGAGAAACTTTATCTTCATATTCCACTTCAGCTTTCTGCTAATGAAGAGCCACAATCTAAAACACCAATGAACCGGTTTTGAACCTTTGTATAAATGACCGTTAGCATAACTTTTACCCAGCGTGCGGATAATATGCTTCAGTTTCAAAGTTCATGGTTAAGCATGGATTATCCCAGTCACCTAGAATTCCCCATACGAATAAAGTCTGCTTTTTGTCCTTCTACTTGTTCTTTTTGCGTATTCGCGGCAAGCTTTGGCGGAATTCAGCTGCTGAGATTTTTCTCATTTGGTTTGCCCACAAACCTTCTACTTTTAGCTCAATTGGTAAACCGTGGCGGTCAACCCGGAACATAAGGGTGTATCGAAACCTCAAAGCGGTTTTCGATTTCATAATAATATCTTTTTAAAATTTTATTAACGGCGTGACCTAAGTGAATATTACCGTTTGCATACGGAGGACCATCGTGAAGAATAAAAGATTTTTACCGTTTGAGGCTTCACGTACTTTTTGGTATAGGTTTTTTCATACCAGTTTTTAAGCATATCAGGCTCACGTTTTGCGAGAGATCTACGCATTGGAAAAACCTGTTTCAGGCAGGTTAAAGTATTTTTGTAATCAGTCATTTTGTTGTTTTCCAGTTAATAAAATTTATGCTTGCCACTTTTTCTTTGTATTGCCATAGAAAAGCAAACCAAAAGAGGCTGATCGATACCCAATTTAAGATGATGCTAAATTGTTTATCAGGAATTTTTATGCCATTTCTTTTTGCTTATTTTCAAAATTTGACCGCTTGTTCGTAGTCTTTTTAATCTGCGCTTTCAACTCTTCAAAGAAGGAAATTTAATTTCATTTCCGAATTTTTATGTAAAAAGCTCACTCAATTGCCTCTCCATAAATAGCTTGATTAAAATCGAAAATATGAACTTCAAGCAATGGTTTACTGCCGTTTTATCGTTGGGCGGTTACCGACGTTAGCAACCCATTAAATTTTGCCAGATTTGGTTTCCACTTGCACTGCATAAAACCCCTTGAATGGGGTTACCAGCGGTTAAGCATAATATTCGCAGTTGAAAACCAATCGTTCTGCCAAGTTTATTGCCATGTGCAACACGTCCTGCAATCGAATAAGGTTTACCAAGCAGTTTTTCTGCTAATGTTAAATTATCGGCTTGTAGCGCTTCACGAATAAGTGAGCTACTAATGCGTTCTGCTTCTAGGCTATGTGTATGGCTTTCTTCTACCGCAAAACGATATTTTAAACCGGCATTGCGTAAGGTTTCATAATTGCCGGCGCGTTTAGCACCAAAGCGGAAATCATCGCCTACGCTTAAATAGCGCACTTTCAGTTGTTTAACCAATAGGGTCGGTAATGAATTCTTCCGCGCTGAGCTTGGCAAATTTTTCACGAAACGGACGCAAAGCACAAAATCCTACTCTGCTTCGCCTAAATATTTGAGTTTATCGCGTAGTCGCATCAATCTTGCTGGTGGTTGATTTGCGAAAAATCGTCAGAATTTTTGTGCAAACTCACGCGGTTTGCGGTTCAAAAATCATCACCACGGAAGGCAAATTTAACGCAACTTTTTATCAATAAGGCGAGCTAAAACATTTTTGATGTCCAAGATGGACACCATCAAAATTACCAATTGATAATACGCAACCTTTTCAAGTTCTGCTCTGTGCGCTAAATTGTGGAATCCTCGAATGAGTTGCATGGCGAGATATTTATCCGTCAAATAATATGAAAATGTTGCTGATTGATAGCTTAAGCGGTCGAATTTGGCGAGATTTTTGCAAATCTTGCATGAAATCTGACCGCTTGTTTGATTATGTTATAGATAAAGCATTGAAGAAATTAAATGGAGATAAAAAGTTATTCAAATGCTACATTTTAGGCTATGATAAGCAAAAATATTCTAACGGGAGTATCCCTATGGCAGATTTTGCATACCTCCAATCTAAACGTAAACAGTTAAACCTCAAAGTAAACGATGTTTTGTGAACAAGCAGGCGTGACACGCGCTTAGTTTTCAATCAATTAGTCAGCGGTAAAATTAAAAATCCAAGTGCCCAATAAATTGAAGGCTTTTTGCACCGTGTGTTGAACATCGTTGAAAACGATCATCAACGTGTGGGCGTCATTTTTGGGAAGTTTTACCCAGTGCATACTGGCCATATCAATCATGATTTACGAAGCGTTCAGTAAAGTCGATTTATTGCATGTGGTGGTTTATGTACCGACACTGAGCGTGATTTGAAGCTATTCCAAGAAAGTAAAATGAAGCGTATGCCGACAAATCAAGATAGATTACGTTGGATGCAGCAGATTTTTAAATATCAGCAAAAGCAAATTTTTATTCACCACTTAAATGAAGAGGCATTCCAAGTTATCCAAACGGTTGGGAAGCTTGGGCTGAGCGGGTTAAGCGTTGTTTGAACAGAAAAATATTCACCCAACAATGGTATTTAGTAGTGAGTGCAAGATAAAGCGCCCTTTATGAAAAATATTTGATTTGGAAGTGGTTTTAGTGGATCCAGCGCGTGAGCGTTTTAATGTTTCTGCACAAAAATTCGAAATAATCCATTCCAATATTGGCGTTTTTATTCCAAAAAGAGGTGCGCCGTTTTTTGTCAAAACCATTGCCATTTTTGAGGCGGCGAGAGTAGCGGTAAATCGGTGCTGGTAGTGAGGCAAATTGGCGAATGTGTTTTAATACCACTTCTGCTTGGGAATATGGGCGTGAGTTTGTGTTTGAACAGCTTGGTGGCGATGAGCAGGCAATGCAATATTCGACTATCCGCAAATGGCATTAGGACATCAACGTTATGTTGATTATGCGATGAAACACACGCATAAAGTTGCATTTATTGATACCGATTACATTACTACACAAGCTTTTTGTATTCGAGTATGAAGGCGAGCACACCCATTCTTGGATTCAATGATTAGAGAGTATCCGTTTGATGTGACCATTTTGCTATCAAATAATACCAAATGGGTGGATGATGGGCTGCGTAGTTTAGGCTCACAAAAAACAGCGTCAACGTTTTCAAGCTTTATTGAAAAAATTATTAGAAAAACACCATATTGCCTTATGTTGAAATTGAATCCTAGAGTTATTTGAGATCGTTATAGCCAAACAAAAGAAGTGGTAGAAGCGATTTTAAATGATGAGCCGATTCCACTTCAGTTTAAGCAGTCACAATACGGATGGTCAGTCATGATTCTTTTTGCTGGCGACCCACATGGAAGCTATGCGCATCTTTATCCGATTTTTAGCATCACAAAAAATGTGGCTTTGGTGATCTTGGGTGATTTACAGCTCACTAGCCCTGCGGAGTTAGACCGATTAGCCAATTATGCTGATGTTTGGTTTATTCACGGCAATCATGATAGCAAAAACGGTTGCAGCGTTTGACTCGCTTTTGGGGAAGTGATTGGAAAGCAACGTAATTTGCATGGCAAGGTGCAAGAGATTCAAGGGGTAAGAATAGCGAGGCCTTGGTGGTGTGATTTCGCGGACATATTTGGATGCCACCGAATCGCCCAATGTTTTTCGATCCGATTCATTATTGCCAATATATGCCGCAAGAGAAAATCTGGCGTGGCGGCTTACCGCTTCGACATCGAACCTCGATTTTTCCTTCGGATGTTGAAGCCTTAGAAAATGAGAAAGCAGATGATTCTGATTAGCCATGAAGCCCCAAAACCGCATCCACAAGGGTTTGCGGTATTGAATCAACTGGCTAAAAAAATGGGGGCAAGTAAGATTTTCCACGGGCATCACCATGATAATTTTGATTACCAAACGCTTAATCGTAATAAGCATTGCGAAATTTTCAATATTGGTTTTAGAAGTTTAGCAGATATTGAGGGGCAGTATTTAATTAAAGGGGTGGATGATCGCCACCTAAAATAATTGAACCGTTTAGGGTTGGTTGCAAGCGTGAAAAGCTGACTTTTAACAAAAATTTGATAAAGTTCACCAAATTTTAAAATAGCCCTTTTTAGTTAGATAAATCATAGGTAGAATAACGCGTTTTTGTTGCTGAATGTAGGGAATAGAGTATGCACAATCCACAAATTTTAATTGTTGAAGACGAAGCAGTTACACGTAGCAGCTCAAGAACATCTTTGAGGCAGAAGGTTATGATGTATTTGAAGCGAGTGATGGGAGCTGCGATGAATGCTATTTTTAGCCAAGCAGCAAATTGATTTAGTGATTATGGACATTAACTACCCGGTAAAACGGTTTGATGCTAGCACGTGAATTACGTGAAAATACCAAAGTGGCTTTAATGTTTTTTAACTGGGCGTGATAACGAAGTTGATAAAATTTTAGGGTTAGAAATTGGAGCAGATGATTGCATTACAAAAACCGTTTTAACCCGCGTGAATTAACCATTCGTGCCCGCAATTTATTACAACGTACCATGCTAGAAGAGCAAGCGCTCAATAAAGAAGGAATCAAGTTGAGCAATATCGCTTTAATGGTTGGACGTTAGATGTGAATAGCCGTAGTTTAATCAGTCCTGAAAGGCGAAGAGAATAAATTACCGCGCAGTGAATTCCGTGCGTTACAACATTTCTGGTGAAAAATCCGGGTAAAATTCAAACCCGTGAAACGCTTTTATTAAAAATGACAGGCCGTGAGCTTCGTTCGCACGATCGTACGGTTGATGTTACTATTCGCCGTATTCGTAAGCATTTTGAGGATCATCCGAGACACCAGAAATTATTGTGACTATTCATGGCGAAGGTTATCGTTTTTGTGGTGAACTTGAATAAGACTCTTGAGTTATCTTTATAAAGCAGTTTCTGCTTATCATTTATCTTGTTTTATTTAGTGAGGATAACATATGAAACATATCACAGCTTTAATCGTCGCAGGTGCATTTTTCAGCATCTGCAATGGCAGCGCCTGTAGGTGAGACTTTTTACTGGCGTAGGTGTAGGTGTAGATTTAACTAGCGCAAAAATACAAAGTTGATGGCATCAAAGGTAAACAATCAACGGGTCCTGCATTAGTTGTAGATTACGGTATGGATTACGGTAATAACCTTGTAGGTGTTGTTCAAGGTAAAGCAAAAATTAGGTAGCACCAAAGTATTTAGTGATGTAAAAACAAAAATAAATACACAGTGGCTTACCAACAAGGCTATCGTGTTGGTGCAGATTTATTGCCTTATGTGAAAGTAGATGCAACCTCAAGCAAAGTTGGCGATGAAACTTTCCGTGGTTACGGCTATGGCGCTGGTGCGAAATATGCAGTTTCAAGCAATGTAGAAGTCGGTGCAGAGTACACTCGTAATAACTTAAAACGTAGTGGCACCAAATTAAGAGGCAATGACTTCACTGCAAACGTAGGGTTATCGTTTCTAATATAGTTAAAGACAACAAGCGGTGGGATTTTGCAGAGGTTTTGCAAAAATCCCATTTTTATAAAAATCAGCTTTTTGCCTATTAGATCGGCAAATGTTGTAAAAATGCAGAAATTTGTGAGAAAAGCGTTTGACTTCTCGCTGAAATCCAGTATTATGCACACCCACAGACACAGTGTGTGGTGAGATGGCCGAGCAGGCTGAAGGCGCTCCCCTGCTAAGGGAGTATAGAGTTAAAAAGCTCTATCGAGGGTTCGAATCCCTCTCTCACCGCCATTTATTCTATCACGCACCCGTAGCTCAGCTGGATAGAGTACTCGGCTACGAACCGAGCGGTCAGAGGTTCGAATCCTCTCAGGTGCGCCATTTTAAACTTTACTCTATTCAGTTTAAAATGGTTGTAGATAAAATAAATAACACAATTCAATATACGCACCTGTAGCTCAGCTGGATAGAGTACTCGGCTCACGAACCGAGCGGTCAGAGGTTCGAATCCTCTCGGGTGCGCCATTCAAGCTTTAAATTCTCTTCTTTAATCTGATTAAATCCTTTATAATCATTTTCATTTTTCATTATTCTTTTTATTTTATGCTGAATTTTGCATACCAAGAACACTATAAATCTTACTATTTTGATAGCCCGAAATCTTAATCTTCAATTTCCGCGTCTTTTCTTCCCCGCAATCTTGTGATGTTTGCATTATTGGTGCTGGCTTTCAAGGACTTTCCACGGCATTAGAACTCGCCGAACGAGGCAAAAAGGTGATTGTGTTAGAGGGCGCTCGTGTTGGCTTTTGGCGCTTCTGGCCGTTCTGGCGGTCAGGCAATCAACGGTTTTGAAGAAGGCATTGATGAATATATTGAACAGGTTGGCTTTGAGAAAGCAAAAACTTTTGGGAAATGTCGCTTGAAGCGATTGATATCATTGACGAGCGTGTATATGGTGATTCAATGTGATTGGAAGAAGGGCTATGCAACTTTAGGCGCTAATTCACGTCGAATGGATGACTTAATTGCAATGGAGAAGGCCAGTCGAGAAACTTTTGGTTATCAAAATATGCAATTATGGGATAAATCCCAGTTGCAGCAACATGTTGGTAGCGATATTTATGTTGGTGGTTTATTTGATAGCAACTCAGGACACCTTCATCCGTTAAATTATTGCCTTGGGCTTGCCAGCATGCGAGCAATGAGGTGTAGCCATTTTTGAACATTCACCGGTTACCGATATTCAAATAAAGAGCGATACGCAAGGGTCGTTTTTGCAGAAGGTTTTGCAGTTTCTTGTGAAAACGTGGTATTAGCCACGAATGCTTATATTGATGTCTTTCAAAACGAATCACTTTTTGGTATTGAGAAGAAAAATTTTACCAGTAGAAAGTTTTATTATTGCGACTGAACCACTTTCTCAAGCAATGGCAGATAGCTTAATCAATAATGGCATGTCGGTATGTGATAACAATATTTTCTTAGATTATTACCAGCTTATCTGCAGATAATCGCTTATTATTCGGCTCAGATTCGAGGTACGAATGTGGATATGATTGCAAAAATGCGTTCAGAGATGTTAGCCGTGTTCCCACAGCTAGAAACCGCAAAAATTGATTATGGTTGGGCTGGGCCGATTGATATGACGCTCAATGCCACGCCACATTTTGGTCGAGTAAAAACCGAACGTCTATTTTGCGCAAGGTTTTTCTGGGCATGGTGTTGCTTTTAACAGGGCTTGCTGGGCGAATTATTGCTGAGGCGATTGAAGGCAATGATGAGCGTTTGGCTATTTTTGAAGGTTTTAAAAAGTACCGAGTATTCCTGGCGGTAAGTTAGGTAAAAATTGGCGCTGAAAAATAGGCATGCTTTACTACCGATTCTTAGACAAATATAGATAAGAGGCTGATTTGAAGGCTTATTGATTCGATTTTTATTGGATTTGCTTTGCTACTTTGGGCATGGGATATGGTTTATCCATGGCAAAAAGTCATGCTAGCCGAAGAGAATCGTCATACTCAAGTGCAACAACGTAAAAATATTGAGGGTGGGGCTAATTAACCACCCGCTTTCTTATTTTGTTGGCGCAGAAGGTAAGGCAGGAATTGATTATGAGCTAGCCAAGGCGTTTGCTGAATATCTTAATGTGAATTTAGAAATTAAAGCGTTTGATAATAGCGAACAAATCTTCAAGGCTTTAAAAGAAAATGAAATTGATATTGCCGCAGCAGGATTGTTGTATCAAGATCGATTAAGTGAGCAATTTCAGATTGGTGCAAGCTATTATTCAACCTCATGGCAGGTGGTTTACCGTAAAGATACCCCTCGCCCTTATCGCTTAGCTGACCTTAAGCAAGAGCTTGTTATTCCTAAAGGTTCGGCAGTTCTACCCATTCTACAACGACTTAAATTAGAAAACCCAAATCTTAACTGGCGAATTGCCGAAGAAGCAGAACAAGAAGAGCTTTTGATCCAAGTTGCAGAAGGGAAAATTCCTTATACAGTGGCAACTTCCGTAGATATTTCTGCAGCGCAGCATATTAGCCGAAAAGTGCAGTTGGTTTTGATTTAACCGATGAAGCGCCAGTATTATGGTATTTGCCGAAAAGTACTTACAGTGAATTACAAGCGGCTGTGCTTGAATTTATGGGCGAAGCAAATGATACAGGGTTAATTGCTCGAATTGAGGAAAAATATTTTAGCTATCTCAATAAGTTTGACTATGTTGATGCTCAGAGTTATCTCCAAGCCATTCGAGAGGTATTGCCGAAATACCAACCGATTTTTGAAAAAAATATAAAGGAGACCTGGAATGGCAAATGCTGGCTGCCATTGCTTATCAAGAATCACATTTGGGGATCCGAATGCGACCTCTCCAACAGGTGTTCGTGGGATTATGATGCTAACGAAGATACCGCAGAAAGAATGCGAGTAACAGATAGAATGCATCCAGAACAGAGTATCCGAGGTGGATCGGAATATTTGCACCTTTTGATTAGTCAAATTCCCGAAACTATCAGCTCAAGAAGATCGAATTTGGTATGCCTTGGCAGCGTACAATATGGGCTTAGGCCATTTATTAGATGTACGTCGTTTAACCCGTCAGCTTAGCGGAGATCCGGATAATTGGTTAGATGTAAAGAAAAACTTACCATTATTGGCTGAAAAACGGCATTATACTGGACTGAAATATGGCTATGCGCGTGGTTTTGAAGCGTTGCAGTATGTTGAAAAATATTCGTCGATATTACAACAGTATTGTGAATCATCAGCGTGTAGAAGAACAAAAATCAAGAAAAACAAATAGGAGTTGAAGATGAAACGCAAATTGCGCCTGAAACCCAAAAACGTTAACTTGCAATAAATTCCGCCGAATTCAACGCATTTGGAAACATAAACGCCAAATTGCTGAACGAAGAGGAATTGCCTTTATAGTATTCAATGAAGAATAATAAATAAGCGCTTATTTGGGAAATTTTTATGAAAAATATGACCGCTTGTATGGCATAAATTTGGAATTTTATCTGTCCTATTTAGGGCAAATTGGTTGAAAAATAACTGCTACGATGAGTGGTAAATTCAGCAAACTTTCGCCAATTTTAGAAGATTTTATTCGCAAAATTGCCGAAAATCAGGTAACCTACGCACATCTTTTCCGCCGTCTATATTTGATGGACGGCATCCATTTCTTAATACACTTGACGGAATTTCATTATGGATATTCGCAAAATCAAAAAATTAATCGAATTAGTTGAAGAATCAGGCATCACTGAGTTAGAAGTGTCTGAAGAAGAAGGTACAGTACGTATTAGTCGTGCAGCACCAGTGGTGGCAGCACCTGCAGTACAATATGCTGCTGCGCAACACCTGTTGCGGCTCCAGCGGCTGCACCAGCCGCAGCGCCAAGTGCACCAGCAAATAATGAAGTAAGCGGTCATGCAGTACTTTCTCCAATGGTTGGTACTTTCTATCGTAGTCAAGCCCGGATGCTAAACCATTTATCGAAGTAGGTCAGTCAGTAAAAGTAGGTGATGCACTTTGTATTGTTGAAGCAATGAAAAATGATGAACCGTATCGAATCAGATAAAGCCGGTGTAGTAAAAGCTATCTTAGTAAATGATGGCGAAGCTGTTGAATTCGATCAAAAATTAGTAATTATTGAATAAGGTAGCATGGGCAGTTGGTGAACTTATTGAGCCAAAGCCCGTGTGGTAAGCAGTGAAATTTGAAGAAAAATTTTACCGCTTGATTCTTTTAAATGAGCAGACTGTACCTGCCCGATGAGGACACGCAATGTTAGAAAAAGTTGTCATTGCTAACCGTGGCGAGTGCCCCTACGCATTTTGCGCGCTTGTAAAGAATTAGGTATTAAAACGGTTTGCTGTTCATTCAACCGCTGACCGTGAATTAAAAACACGTCTTATTAGCTGATGAAACCGTTTTGTATCGGGCCAGCACCTTCTGTAAAAAGTTATTTAAACATTCCTGCTATCATTGCTGCAGCTGAAGTAACCGGCGCAGATGCGATTCACCCAGGTTATGGTTTTATCTGAAAATGCCGATTTTTGCAGAGCAAGTAGAAAAATCAGGCTTTACTTTTTATTGGACCAACTGCGGATGTGATTCGTTTAATGGGCGATAAAGTGTCAGCTATCAATGCGATGAAAAAGCAGGCGTGCCATGTGTACCAGGTTCTGATGGCCCAGTAGGCAACGATATGGCAAAAATAAAGAGATCGCTAAGCGCATCGGCTATCTGTTATCATCAAAGCTTCAGGTGGTGGCGGTGGTCGTGGTATGCGTGTAGTTTACCAAGAAAAAGACTTGGAAGAATCTATTGCGATGACCAAAAGCAGAAGCGAAAGCGGCATTTAATAATGATATGGTTTATATGGAGAAATATTTAGAAAATCCTCGCCATATCGAAGTGCAAGTTTTTAGCAGATACTCACGGTAATGCGATTTATTTAGCAGAACGTGACTGCTCAATGCAACGACGCCATCAAAAAGTGGTGGAAGAAGCACCGGCACCAGGTATCACCCCTGGATTGCGTAAATTCATCGGTGAACGTTGTGCGAATGCATGTCGTGAGATTGGCTATCGTGGCGCAGGTACTTTTGAATTCTTATTTGAAAAATGGCGAATTCTATTTCATTGAAATGAATACCCGTTTACAAGTAGAGCATCCGGTTACTGAAATGATTACCGGCATCGATTTAGTTAAAGAGCAATTACGCGTTGCAGCTGGCTTACCGCTTTCTATTACTCAAGAGGATGTTAAAGTGAAAGGCACGCAATGGAATGCCGTATCAATGCAGAAGATCCAAATACCTTCTTACCATCACCAGGCAAAATTACGCTTTTACATGTACCAGGCGGTTTAGGTGTACGTTGGGATTCCACATTTATGCGGGTTATTCTGTACCACCACACTATGATTCAATGATTGGTAAATTGATTACGTTTGCTGAAGATCGTGATATTGCTATTCGTCGTATGGAACACGCATTATCAGAGACTATCATTGAAGGCATTAAAACCAATATTCCATTACATGAACAAATCATGGCTGATGAAAACTTCCGCAAAGGTGGCACGAATATCCACTATCTTGAGAAGAAACTTGGTTTAAAATAATTTGGTAAAGCGGTATAAAAATTACCGCTTGTCATGAAAAAGTGGGTTAGCATTTAAAACGTTAACCCACTTTATTTTCTATCTTTTTGACTTATTTAATTACACCACATGCCATGCGTGGACCGCCACCGCCAAGTGCAGCTGGGTGATCTGGTGGTTGTCACCACCAACGTGAATCATAATAGAGTGATTTTGCACTTCAGTTAATTTTTTTAATACGTGGTGCTAAAACTGGTTGAGTTGCGCTACCATCATGTAATACGGTTAATGCTGGTAAGTCGCCTAAGTGAGCGTCATCAGACCATGGGAAGCCATGACCTTTAGCGTTATTTGGGTTCCAGTGTCCGCCCTGCCGCTAATACCTGCAGTCAGTTTACCGTCTTTTTCTTTTGGCTCACAGCTTGGGTTTTTCATGAATATGGAAACCGTGTAAGCCTAGTGCTAAGCCATTTAAATTCGGGTGAAAACTAAGCCGTAAGGTGATTCGGTAATTTCAACAGTACCTACGTCTTTGTTGCCATGCTCAACATCTAATTGTTGTACTTTCACAACTAATTTCTCAGGCGCTTGTTCTGCACTAGCAGAAACTGCTGCGAACAAACCTAAGCTAGCTAAAATCGCGACTGCACTTTTTCATTTTCATTGTAATACTCCATTTATGGTTGATGAAATGATGTCTTCAATTCTACCTATTATTAGGGTATTTTTGTACAAAAATTTACAAATCGGCAAAAACTATGGTTCCAAGCATTGCATTTTATGTCGAAATAGGTATTTATGCACTCACCCCTTAAAAACATTATTAATTATTCAGGGAGCAACACAATGCAAAATGTCGGTTTCGTCGGTTGGCGTGGAATGGTCGGTTCAGTATTGATGGATCGTATGGTTCAAGAGAATGATTTCGCCAATATTAACCCAGTTTTTCACTACTTCGCAAGCGGGGCAAAAAGCCCCCAGTTTTTGCAGGTAAAGACGCGGGCGATCTTAAAAATGCTTTCGATATTGACGAATTAAAAATTAGACATTATCGTCACTTACCAAGGTGGCGATTATACAAAATGAAGTTTATCCAAAAACTTCGTGAAACCGGCTGGAATGGCTGTTGGATTGATGCAGCCTCAGCACTTCGTATGCAAAAAGATGCGATTATCGTCTAGATCCAGTAAACCAACATGTTATTTCAGAAGGCTTAAAAACGGTATTAAAACCTTCGTCGGTGGTAACTGTACACGTTAGCTTAATGTTAATGGCAATTGGTGGTTTATTCGAAAAAGATTTAGTTGAGTGGATTTCTGTGGCAACTTACCAAGCTGCTTCAGGTGCGGGCGCTAAAAATATGCGTGAATTACTTTCGCAAATGGGTCAATTAGAAGCCAGCGTGAAAGCAGAATTAGCAGATCAGCCTCTTCTATTTTAGATATTGAACGCAAAGTGACCGCAACTATGCGTGATGACAGCTTCCCAACAGCAAACTTTGGTGCAGCATTAGGGTGGCAGCCTCATTCCTTGGATTGACAAATTATTACCAGAAACTGGACAAACCAAAGAAGAGTGGAAAGGTTATGCAGAAACCAACAAAATTTTTAGGTTTAAGTGATAATCAATTCAGTAGATGGTTTATGCGTACGCATTGGTGCATTACGTTGCCATAGCCAGCGTTTACCATTAAACTGAAAAAGATGTTCCATTAGAGGAAATTGAGCAGATCATCGCTGCACACAATGAGTGGGTAAAAGTGATTCCTAACGATAAAGAAACTACTTTACGTGAATTAACACCTGCTAAAGTAACAGGGACATTAAGCGTGCCGGTTGGCCGTTTACGGAAAGTAGTGATGGGCCCAGAATACTAGCCGCATTTACTGTAGGCGACCAATTATTATGGGGGCTGCTGAGCCTGTTCGTCGTATTTTAGTGCAATTGACTAAATAATTTTTAATACTTCTTATATAAAATCAAGCGGTTAAATTTTCTTGATGTTTTGCAAAAACTATGGAATTTAACTGTTTTTGATCTGCACCCGAAAACCTGGACACCTGATTTGAGGTGCAGATTATGTCCTACTCTTATCAATTTCGTTTGAAAATTATCAAACTCGTCACCGAACAGGATTATGGTATCCGTGAAGTGGCTAAACTTCATAAAATTTCCCACGCTCTCATCATTTATTGGCTAAAAAGCATTTTCGGGAAAGAGGCTTGATGGCGTAAAATCGCCTTATACAAACCTTCAAACCCCGAAAAATAGTGAAGTCAAAGATGAAAAAGAAAGACATTGAAATTCCAGAAACTACAGACTTTTCACCTAAAGCGTTTAAAAAGCTGCAGCGAGAGCTCGCCTTGGCTTGAGCGGAGATCGCTTACCTAAAGGAGTTGGAGGCGCTCGACCGTCAAAAAAACAACGACAGAAAAAGAAAAATCATTGAAAGATTGAAGCCAGACCCCGCGTTAAATGATTTACTTCATGTGGCTAAAAATGCCTCGCTCAAGCTTTTTACTATAAAGAGATTAAGCGAAATTATCACGAGGTAAAAGAGGCTATCTTATCGCTGTATAAAAAGAACAGAAAACGAGATGGTTATCGCCCCATGACGTTTAAATTACGCCAAATGGGTTTTAATTTGAATCATAAAACGGTGTTAAAGCTAAACCCGCACAACATAACTGCAATAAAAAGCGAGATAAATTATTTCTCTCGCTTTTTCACGATATGATAATGATGTTACATTTTTAAAAATTTATAAACTAAATTATCCTCATATTTTCCTGAATAGCTCGCTGATCCATTCACTACAATTCTTTTCGCTCCGTCAAATGACTGCCAATTATCTACTTTATCTTTCTGCATATACTCAATAAATCGAATAAATTCAGATTTTTGTTGAACTGAAGAAAATATAAGGTGGTCTTGTAATATTGACTAATCGTAAGAAGTCTATTAAATCGAAATAAGTAGCTTGTTTATAGCTTTCTTGTTTGGTGCAAAGATAAGGTGGATCTAATACAAACAATGCTTTGCGATTGCCGAAAAATTTCGGTAGTAGAGTGTGGAATGATTCACGAATAATTTCAATATCGTCCAAATAGCAATCTGCCTTGGGGTAATCGGACTGACGGATACAATTCCAAAAATCATTCTGGAATAACTCATCGGTTGTAGCTACTTGCTGACCGCTAAATAATAACCAGCTTGCTAAACAATTCAAATCTTTGTAGCCGTCAAACTCTTGAATAATTTTGACACATTTTGCCTTTACTTCCTTTGGCATTCGCTTGTTTTTAGGTATAGCACTACCGACTGCGGTAAAAAGTTGTGAACGTAAGGTATTGATGTCACCTATATGGGCTAACCTTTCGGAGTAACCATCAAAATCATTGTAGATGACACGAGCTTTTGGCTTAATTGCTTTGGCTACATGACTCAATAATCCTGAACCACCGAAGGCGTCAATAATTATCCAGCCCTCTCCATCATCTTTGATGTGTTCATTAAGAATATTCTGAAAATGTTTCAAAAACATTCTTTTTGCCCGATAAACGGTAGCGGGGCTTGTTTTAAAAGTTTTTTGTTTGCCATAGTTTTTCCTTCTATGGCGTTCTGATACTCAAGGTATTCCGACACTCAAATAAAGTTATTTAGTAAAGTTAATTACTTTGCAGCGTGGGCATTTGATTTCTAAATAAACAACTGTACCCACTTTCGCCAATAATTTGTTACAAAATGTGCAACGGATTGTTTTAATTGACTGCATATATTCTCCATAATTAAAAGATTTGTTACAATCCGCCCGCCTTGCGCAAGGTAGGCGGCGTATGGCTATATGTCGAGGCGTGTTCTGCGTAGCTGGTAATAACGCGCATTGCCGTGCCGTTATTATCGCCGTCTTTTCTTTTTAAACTTTGTGCGAGGTAAACCCTCCTTTTATAAACTCAGCTAGTTTATTCGGGCTTAACGCCTTTTTCGGACGCCCTAAAATTGCCTCATAACACCACTCACTACAATAATATCATCTGTCATATTGCATCCCTTTATAGAAGATAAGATGCAATAAAAAGCACAATTACGTACCTCTGTAATATTAGCCATACCTGTTAGCCGAATAGATTGTGCAGATTTTATCCAAAAAGCAATGACACCATGCAGAAGTATCAACAGTATTAAAAGTTCCTGCGCAGTCAGCCCAAGAATTCATCGTTGCTGGCACGGGTAAAGTTAAATCAACGGCAATAGCCCCACCTTACTTGGTTTAATCTCAAGCTGCCCACTAAAGTTACTACATTACCTGTTTGTGAGAATCTCGCTCTTAATAATTTCGTTGTTTCAACATTATTTGCTGGTGTTGCATTTTAATGTCACTGACTTAGCATTGTTCAGTGTCTTGACTTGCCAAGTACCAGCGATACGCTCTCGAACAACTCCTGTTACGGAATCAGTAAATATTGAACCATCTTTTTGCTGGTGAGCTATAATTCCCCAAAACCACTTCGAACGAATATTAAATAATACCGGTGAGCCTAGTATTGGTGGAGCACCGTCCGTTGACATCGGGTCTGAATAGCTGAAGTCGAAATAACAATCTTCTGGTGTATAGTAAGATTCGATTCGAATAGCTGCGACACCACCTTTAACTCTTGCTCCTGTCATGTTAATTTCGCCAATCTGCCCAGCAACACCACTACCTTTAGTAAAAATAGATTGCTGCACTATTTGCATCTTGCACAACAGCATAGCTTCCGCCATGAATAACAACATTCTTAATGACACCGTCCCAACCAATATGGTCAGAGTAAGTTGCTGCTACAAATCTAATTGCGTGTTGTCTTGCTTTTATCTGATAAATTATTACTTAAGAATATATTTGTTACAGACTCAAAGGAATATGCATGCCAACTTGAGTAAGTATAGTGATTAGCAACAACCGAGCAGTTTGTGATATGTATGTGTCAACATTTGAGATTAAAAACCCTGCGAAATTCCCTTGCCCTTTTGCACTAGTATTGACATCTTCAACGTGACAATTGTCAAAATAAATATTCTTATGGCCTTGTCCTCTAACAGAGGTTGCTCCGAGCACTTTAAAACCACAACCGCCAGTGGCTGGTTATTTTTAGCATTACCCGTTTTGCCTGCACGACAGTTAGTAAACCATACGTCTTGGATACTTAGTTGACCGCCCTAAACGATAGGCATGCTCTCCAGACTCTCTCACATTCCAGCCAATAAAATGTAGGCTATGCGAGCTACCTGAACTAAGGGTGCTTTCAATGAGCAAACCATTATTTCCAGCTCCGCCAGAAAGAATGTACTGATGTACCCTGTACATTCGCTTGTTCAAAATAACTCTGGCTTACATCTCTTAAATAAACACCAGTTACATATTGTTCAATCGTAATATTGGAAATTACAGCCTGTTGTACATTAAAAATTGGCATTGCTGACTTGAAGTTTTTGAATCTTGCTTTCTCTAATGCAAATATTCGTTAATTGACTACCATCTATACTCTGAATGAAAAACCCCATATTGAGACGGTCTGTCTGCCTGACAAGAAAAGCGAACCGATTGCAATATTGTTACCACATAATTTCATTCCGCTGACATCGCTACCACCAACCAAGAATAAATTTAAAGCATCAATCTTAGTATTCTCTTGTATAGTCAAAACACGTCCTGATGTTGCACTAGTATTTCTAAAAATAGCATTATTCGTTTTTAATCGGGAGCCAGAAGGAATAATTAGACTATCAATGATGTATTCCCCTTGCTCAAATTCAATTTGTTGCTGTGCTTGTGCAGCAACATTGAGAGCTTGCTGAATTAGGTCTGTTTGATTATCAGATGATAAACGAACGCCAAAATCAGCAAAAGATAAGCTATCAGCAATCCGCTTCCAACGTTTACCTGCCCCAGTAACAATCACCGTGCCACCATTATCCGCACTCGCATTGTCCGAACGGTCAGCCATAAAATAACCGCCGCCTTTGGTGCTGCCAGCGTGGTAGCCTTTGACGAAAATGGTTTGTTTATCTGTTGTCGGTTCAATCGTGCGTAATTCCGCAATACTTTCGCATTGTTGTAATTCGAGTTGCTGCTTGAGCCATTCCGTTCGATCTGCCAACTCCATCGGGGCTGGTTACTAATGCCACCTTTACCGCCGACAACAGGGTCGGTGCGTTCAATTTGATAAATTTTGTCGTGCCATACGGCGTTTTTGTCAAAATGTCCCATATTCTTTCCTATGCAGCACCGTGTCCCCAAGTGCCATCGTAAGTGATTGTGTCGTTATATAAATGTGCGTGTGCGGTGTAATCTAAGCCTTCAATTTCACTGCGTGCTGGGGCAAAGGCTTGGATATATTTTTCGTGCGGTGTGCCCTTCAGCTAAGGTCATCACACCGTTGAGTAAAATGCGGTAATATGCCCACTCATTTTCTCGGTCAGCTTTAATCGTAAGATTTTCTTCGATTTCAATTGCCCCTAATCCCTAACTTGGCACAAATTTGCTTTACCGCCCAGGGCGTGCCTTTGTATTTGTGTAATTCAACTGCGGAGCTAATTAAGGTACGTTTTGACTTAATATCATTAGCTAACAAATAGCCGTCATAACCTGTCACACTCCATTTTTCTGCCACCAGTTCGATATTTTTTTCATCGAGCAAATCAATCAGCGAGGTCACGATCTGCGACTTATCAAAGGGTATCAAGTCGGTTGGCCAAATCGGCAAGCGTAGTAAATTTCACATCTTGGCGGATAATGTCCGCATAAATCAGCTTAGCCATGAGATTCTCCCACCACGTTTAAGGTAATGCTTTCACACACCGCCCATTCGTTTTCCAACACTTCAGTCAAATGCGGTTCAACAATTTCTACGTTATACACGCCTGAAACTTTCAAGGTTGCTGCAATAGTTAGTGGCACAATATCCACGCCTAGAGTAAATGGCTCTTTCGCTAATAAATCTTGAACAGCTTTCAATGCTCGGCTTTTTAGTTTCTGTGGCATTTGCTGAACTATAAAGCTCAAGATTTGCCACAATGTTGTAGCTTATTTTTTGCGCCGGTGAGACAATTACAGTGTCATTGAGCGGTCGGCGTTTATCACCACTTAAATAGGCTTTGATTTTGTCAATTAAGAGCGGTTGAGGTACGCCACGTTTGGTTAACACTGTCATTTCTACTGTGCCGGCTTTGGGGCGTTGTACGGCAACATCATTGATAAATGGCGTCACGCTACGTGTGTGGTAGTTATAGGCTTCAAATGTGCCACAGACCGTAAACGCTTCGGGCGCAAGTAAAATACGCTGCGGTAATCTTCATCACTTTCTTCTGCCACCCCACCGTCAGTTACATCAATGTTGCTGACCGTGAGTGTGCCTTGATAAGCTATCTGGCTTTCAAGCGTTTTCACCCTGCCCAGCCTCCCATCCATTACCTGCTTCACCAGTGAGATTTGCCACTGACACCACATCAACAAAGCTGGCGAATTTTGATATCACCGTTTCCGTTTTGGTTGAGAAGTAAAAGCGTTTCTGTGGCGCGCACCATCGTGCCAGCAGGAATGACGATTTCATCGTGTTCGGTTTCTTCCACCCGAAAACGTAAGGTGGTTTCAGCCGGTTGCGCGGCAAAGGCGAATACAGCCCATTTGCTCACCGCATAAATCAAGGCTTGCCCTGTAGCGGTTTGTGGGAAGGTTTGTGAAAAAGCCTCGTTAATCCCTTTTGCGCATCAATAATTCACGGTAGGCATATAAGTTAATAATTAGCCGTTCAATATGAGCAGGTTGCAAGGTTTTGCCTGTACGTTCTTCATATTGGGCAATGCAGTCAGCAAGGATTTTTGCCACATCTTCTTCAACAATTTGAATTTCTTCACGGTTTGCAATCATAGTTGATACTCCGTTGCATAAATTTGACGTGCAACATCTTCAGCCACGCACCATTTCACCGTAAAGTGAAATTCAGGGCTTCACCGGTAATAATGACTTCTTGCACCACGACACGCTTTTTCCCATTTATCAATGGCGGTAAAAACTTCGCGCACGATATTCGGAATCGCAATATCTTCAGGTTGGTCGATATAATCGAAGTGGTCTGAGCCAAAAATCAGGACGAAGCACGTCGCTGCCTTTTCGGGTGGACAGGATGTTGAGAATACACTGATGTAAATCATCTTCGCCTTGAATGGTAGCGACATCAGTGGGGGCTAATTGCCAGTGGGTGTGTTGAATAGCAGTTTTCATAGCCGTGAGTGTAACGGCTATGAATGGAGAGGGATTTTAAACTAATTTAAAGATTACTGGGGTTTTACCAGAAGTGTCTCGACCACCTTGGACACCACTATGAACATGAGAACCAAGTGAAACAGAACCTTGTTTAACACTTGGCGCAGACACCCTCTTTGCCAGAGGTGATTTTTGCCACTAGCATGTAATTTGCCATTGATGGTGGTGTCGCCATTGATTTCGGTTTCGGCATTCACCACCGCCTTGCCTGCAGTAACCGTTACCGTACCTGAAGTTTTTACCACGACATCACCCGTTTTTACGGTTGTGGGCAATTTCAGTCCCATTACTGAATTTATGTAACCACATTTCACTATTTTGTAACAGGCACTGGGTCTTGTGCATTGTAAATTGCCCCTAAAATACAACCGCTTTCACCGCGTGCATCGAGCAAAATTGCTACTAATTCGCCCACGTCAGGTAAACAGTAGAACTGATTGCCACCCTGCATTCGGAACAAGATACGCTAGCCACGCAGTTTCAAAGTCTTCAAGGGCAGGAATGGTTGCTTTGATACGGTGTGTTTTTGGATCAACTTAGCTGACAATACCTTCCTGATAAGTCGCTTCGAAATTATGCGTGGGATGTGGTTTTCTCATCTTTTGGTAATTCCTCGTTAAATTCAATCATTTTTGATTTCAAGGTCGGTGGTGTAGTCTTGCCGTTTGTCCACCGTGTGGCGTGCTTGCTTGATTAAGTACTTACCGCTAAACATACCGACATTCGTCAGCCAAATCGTATTACCTGCTACCAGTTTTGGGTTGCCAATCACGGTAATGTTGCCCGCTTGTTGGTCATCATTTTCCCCAAGCGCGGCATCGGCTCGGGCGTTCATTTGTGCTGGCTTTCACCACGGGTCACTATTTTTTTAAGGTATCTGCACTGCTGGCTGCCGCTTGTTTTTCGTGGGGCGTTTTGCCTTGTGCTTTTTAGTGGATTTTAATGCCTTCTTCTCGTGCTGATTAAAGCCTGAAACCTCCACTTTTGAAACCGTGTCTTTAATACGGTCACGCAGGCGTAAACTTTTCACCTCACTATAATCAATCACTGCAACGGGTTGGCGTGCTTCAAGGCTTGCCATAGTGGTGAAAACCAGCGTTTGATTGACAATTTTAAAGCTGTGGTGGTATTCGTGCGCCAGCCGAGTTAAAAATTCCACGTCCGTTCTTGGTATTGGGTAGCACGCTGAATCGGAATATCTGCTACCGTGCCTGTTACCTTGAGTTTCAACCGCTTTGCTACGGTTTTCACGATATTTGCCAGCGTGGTGTTTTCATAAGATTTCGGCTTAAGTGTTCGGTTGGCTTTGGTAACACCTGTGCTTAAGGCTTTAAGCGCAACGGCAGAACCACTATTAGAGCGACCATTGCCATTCGATTTCGTCTAACTCAAAACTACCTAAATTCACTAACGGCTCTCCTTTGTAACCTAGTTGCAAACTTAATTTATCGCCTTGAGTGGGAAACCAACTGCCGACCCATTTGCGTTCAATATCTTCAAAATCCACTTGTAATTCATCGGACTGGTCAGATAAATAATCGGTGTAAGTTAAGCGCAGTAAATTTGGTTTTCACATATTGAGTGATTTGCTTGGCTTCATACAGCAATTCAAAATCAGGGATTGCACTTGCATTAGTTGTTCCTTGCAACCACGGCGGTAAATCGCTATGGTCAGTCGTTTTTTACTTCAAGCACCGGCACTTTTTAAGGTTTCGCCCATCGGTAACACTTCGCAAAAAGGGATATGCGGATTGGCATCGATTAAGCGATTGATTTCGTTCACCGTACCGTAATAGTGATAGGCAAGGTTATCCCAACGTTCGCCTTGTTTGACCGTGTGCAAAATAATGGCGTTACTCATTGTTTTCCTCCCCACTGTCGGCGCGAATGGCGATCCAAGCGGTCATTTTTGCCGAGTTTTTGCAAGGGATTCGGAAACTAAATCGGCTGATTCAATCGCTTTTACCCCTAAATCAAACCATGCACCTAATTCATTGCCTTCGATGCCTGATTTAAATAGGCTATAAGCCGTGTTTAAATGCTCTGAAAAGGGTGGTTAAATCTTGCATAAATCCCGCAGCACCTCGCACTCCCTCGGTTAAACTTGCAAAGCATTGCCCAAAAGCCGACCATTTCCGCTAAGCCCCCAAAAAGAACCGCCTAACGTATTCACAATGCCTGAAATTTCAGACAGTGCAGCCAGAGGGTTATCTTTTAAATGCTTCACACTTTCGACCGCACTTTTGACATCGGCCACCACTTGCTTAACCTGACGTGCCACAGCAATGCCTTTGCTCATTAGTTGATTGGTTTGACTAACAAAATTGCTTAAGCCCTTTGGTACAATGGAGGCAAGTGGCGAATTACCGGCTAACGATAATGCCGCACCTAAAATCCCTGCTTGTGGATTGCCCACAAATTCCCGTAAAGTTAAGCTAACATCACGGGCAAGCGCATTACCTTTCCCATCAGTGAACAATACCGTGCTGGTAACGTCTGTAATGACAAAATGCCCTTTGAATTTAGAGAAACCAAAGACCAATGCCAAAGCCTCTTGGCTTTCTTGCGCTGTGAGTAAGGCTTGATAGCGACTTTCTACGGGCGCAAGTTGATGATGTAGTTGTAACTGTAATGTGACATCCGTTAATGCCATGCCCATGGCTTGCAATTTCGGTTTGCCCGAAAGCACCTCGTGTTCAGCAAATACCGCAGAACGGCTTTCGTCAAAAACCCGTTGGGGCAGAGAGTAAATCAAAGGCAATATTGCCTAGTAGCGCATAATTTGCCATTAGTAAGCCCTCCGTTGTCGTTGGTCTAACACGCGATTGAGTAATTGCTCAAACTCATACGCCCCCATTTTTAATGCGCTTTTGTAACTGGTCAGTCACACTTTGTGACGCATTACCGGTTACGGTAATTTGAGGGCTAAAATGCACCACAATGCCACCTTGATTGATTTCACTATTGGTAACAGCGTTTCTATTTAGAGGTTGATAGTTAGCAAGTAAGCTACCTTTGGCCGCGCCATCAAAACTCACTGCATCAGATAAGTTATCACTGGCTTTTTGAGCTAACGGCTGAGCTTTATCCATCCCAATTGCCAAGCCTTCCACCACGTTTACCCCTGTAGCCCTTAAAGACACGGCTTGGAGAGTGGATGCCAAGTTTTTTCTGCAAACCAACCTTTAATGCCGTCGCCTAAATCGGAGACAATCTTTTTCGCTCCTTCCCAAGCGTTTTTAATCCCATTGACTAAACCGTCAATCATATTCTTTCCGAAGTCGGTAAACTTGCTTGGCACATCAATCCCGAACCAAGAAAGCACGGTAGAGAAAACTTGCTGGAATAAGCCAAGTGGCGACCAATTGAGAATGGTGGCAGTAATGTTGCCGATGCCTGAATCGAAAAAGTTGGTTATATTTGCCCATACTTCCGAGCAATAATTACTAATACCGTTTCCAAGCTGATGAAAAATACCTGACACTGCCGCCCATTTTTCACTAAACCACGCAGAAATCGGCTCCCAGTATTGGTAAATAAGGAATGCCCCCAATGCAATACCACCAATAATTAGCCCGATAGGGTTAGTCATTGTGGCAATTTTTAGGGCATTCATCGCCATTGTGACAGTCTGAATGGCAAATGAACCAACTTGTAAAACACCACGCAATGCAACGAACCCAGCGACTAAACCCAGTACAAATTTTACGGCTTGCTTGTGTTGAGAAATAAATGGTGTGAACCATTCCACGGCTTCTTGTAAGGATTTTTGCAAAACTTTTAATATCATCAGCAAAAACAGAACCTACATTACCGACCGCACTTTCCCATGCACCGCCCTAAACTTTCGAGGGCTGAACCAAGAGTTTTCGTTTTTTTGGGCAACACGTTCTTCGAGGCTGGCTTGGTCTTTCATTTTCTGCAAGAAATCTTGTAATCCTTTTGTGCCTTGCTGACCTAATAAGGTGGCAACACGCTTACCTTCAGTAGCAAACATTGCATCTGCCACATCCTCAGCGGCTTGATCACCAAATTTTTTTGCGTATAATTTCTAATTTCTCAAGCTCCTTGACCATTCCGTCAATACCTTTGAAATTGCCTTTTTTTATCCCAGAAGTCAAACTTTACGCCACTTTTTTTCAAGAATATCTCTTGCTTCCGCTTTCATTCCTTTTTTTGGCTTCGGCAATCATTTGCGGACCTTTACTCATTCGATCAAGCATTGTGGAAAAGTTTGTACCGAATGAGGTACCCTCTAAACCTTGTTGAGCTGCTAAGCCCTCAATAGCATAAATTTTTGTGAGTTTTTCTCGTCCTGTTAATTTCATCGAACGGACTTTAGATGCGTAATAGGCCATTGCCCCGTACATATCATCTTTTTTTCATGCCTGCAGCGAACATGGCTCGTTGCATATCATCCCGCTGATGCCCTCGAGCTCGGCTTCAGATAAACCGTGTGATTCCATCATCTTGGAAAAGAACTCACCACCTTGCTCCTGATCCATTTCAAGCAATACGTTGAGTTTTGCCGATGTTTTTTAAGCCACCGTTAATTAAGGTGTCATCTGATACCCCTTGCATTTTCATCGCTTTGGCAAGTTTGTAGAAATCTTCGCGCGTTCCTGGTAAATCCGTGCCAAGTTGGTCGGCAATTTTGCCTATTTCATTGAATTTGCCGAATGTGCCATCAGCTTTCATCATTGAAATTTTTCAGGTTATTTGCCGCTTCTTCTTGCTGCATATAGGTTTTCATTACACAACACCCACAGCAGCAGAGGCAAGCGTGCCAAAGACTTTACCTTTTAACTCATCACGTTTATTTTTGGCGTTTTCATAACCTGAAAACCGCCCCTTGTAGCTTTTTTGTTGAGCCTTTAAAGAGCGGTTTAATTCTTTGCTAAATTCACGTTGCTGGCGACTAACTTGACTAATGGCTTTGCCGAGTTTGTCATATTCGGTTTTCATCAAGGCAAGCCCGACACCGCCTTTAGAACTGGCGCGGCTCATTTCGGCATAAAGAGCTGCTTGCTTACTTCGAAGTCCGTTGAGTTCAGTCGAAAATTGAGAATGTATCTTTTGATTTTTTTGGCAACAGCTTGCCCAAGTTTATCTAAGGCACCATTGACACCAGCAAATGAACTTTTAAAACTGCCAGCTAAGATGCCCAATAACTAAACCGATTGCTAAATTATTTGCCATTGTTTTTAGTCCTTGCGTAAAATTGGGAGAGATAAAAGGGAGGATGTTATGCTTACCAAATTAAAATACCCGTTTTATGAATTGGAAAGGCTTTAACGCCTATACAGAAAGAACTGAATACACCGCTAAAATACTATTAGCGGTGGGGTTAGTGGTTGGAGTATCATTTATTGGATAGATGCTATGCAATCAATCGAAAGTGCAGGAAAAGGCTTAGGGTGTTGCACTAATTTATGCATTACTTCTTGCCGTTTTTACTTGGATTGGCGTTTATCTATCTTGGGCAGGAGCCGTTATTTTATCTTTATTAAGTGAGCCTTTTTATTTGGCTTTACCGCAAAATCTGCCCATAGCCAGCTTTTAACCTGTCGATTCATCTGTTCAATCCATTTCGGAATATCCACAAAATCCATCTCCATTAGCTCGCTTGGTGAAAAACCAAACCACCAAGCGAGATCTGCAAAAACCTCATCAAGCTCGCTTAGTCTTCGGACTTTCCCTCCGTAACCAAATCAGTAATCAATTTGCCAAGAGCTTGAAGGTCGGCTTGGTCAAATTCATCAATATCTTCAGGAATTAAATTTGATAAACGGGTCAAGAAAAAAACTTCGTGATTTTATAGCCGTCTTTTTCAGCATTAAAAATCTTGTGATTCATAAGCCGCTTGGTCTGAACCTTTTAAACGGCAAAGAGTGACTTCGGTAATAGTGCTACCGTCAGGTGTCGCAACAGGGTATTTGAGGTATAGGTTTTGTATGAACGTAAATTATTCATTAAAGCGGTTGCAGCGTTAGCCATAAAAAAACTCCTTTGTGAGATTGTTTAACTTTCACAAAGGAGTTTACTAAACTGGGCTAAAGGTCGTTTAAACTGCTTTAAAGAAATTACTGCCCGATATTTTTTACGGTAGGTTTCTAAAAACATCTTGACCAGCTACACGCCACTTATTCGTGAACGCATCAAAAATACAGCACTTCTTTGCCATCAATAGATTGTTTAATCATCGTGGCTTGATAAGTCATTGAGTATTCTGCCGCTTCCTTCGGCTTATATTCGCCGAGTGGGGTTTTGCTGAAGTTGCAGTTTAACATCATCACCAATGGCACCTCAGTTGCACGTCCTGCAGCGTTATACACGCTCACATCGGCACGCACTTGTAATTGAGCGGTGCGGTAAGGATTGTTAGCAATGGCGGCAACCTCAGGGTAAAAACCGTCCCACACAATTTCCCCTTCAAGGGCATTCACGCCACTTGGTAGTTTTAATGTGCCTACCAAACCTAAATTTTTATGCTCGGTCATTTCCACTTCAAATTCGGGCAACTTGATGGATTTTGCTTTGCCTAAAAACTGTTGCCGTTGATGTACACATTGGCATTATCAATTTTGTTAATTGCGACACCGCTCATTATTGACCTCCACGGCTAGTTAAATTCACGAGATATTTACGCGTTACCACACTCTTATTGCGGATACGTTCCGCAGGGATTTTCGGCGTAAAGTCATATTGTAATGGTACTAATCCTTGGCTAAAGGCATCTAACAAGTCCGCATCAGGGTCAAGAGATACGCTATAACCCACAATGGATTTGAGTGTTCCCATATGGGTTTCAATCGTACCGAGTAAGCTATCTAGTAAAGCCTCATCAATTGGACGATCTACGTATTGTAATTCTGCCTGAGCAATGCCTTCGTCAATTAAATCTGCTGTGCGTTGTACCACTTCAAACTGGCTGATATGCGTGCTGGTTGGGTAAGCCGCTAAGCGGTTGCCCCATAAGCGATAGCCTGTACCGTAGCTGTTAAATACGGTAGTAATACCACGGGAGTTAAGTTGGTTGGTTTCACTTTGTACGTCGTTCACACGCGCCGTCAGTTTAACTTCTACGCCTTGTACACCTTTAAGCTCACGGTTTGAGGTAGAGTACCAATAGCCGTGATCCACATCCACTTTCATACGCAAGCCTGCGGCGTGTGTGGCAAGACTTTCCAACGTGCCACGCTCGCCGACAACATATGGGTAAAACAGATGTACGCGGTCAGAACTGGTATAAAAGTTGATTGTGCCGTTGCTACCTCGCCCTGCAATTGCTTGAGATAAGGTTGTGCCTTTAGGTGCATTGATATAAGCAATCGCATTGAGCTTATCAGCAAGGGTGGCAAGCGATGTCATTACGCCTGCTTGTTGGTCAAATTGAGGGCAAATCACAATTTTTGCATCAGCCCCAAATTCGATAAAGCCCATTTTGAGCAGCTCGAAGCCTGTGCGCTTACCTGTGGCTGAATCAATACCGCCTCGCACATCACTCTCTGTTACTTTAGTTGGATCAGCATAAACATAGGTTGCTTTAAGTTCTGTTTGTGCGCGCATAAAGGTGACTTCACCGGTTAATAAATTAACGGTGTAATCTTTACCGGCACTTAATACAGTTGCACCTGATTTAATGGTTAACTCAATTAAACCTGCTTTCTGAGTTTGTGCAATAAGCGTGTCAGCATTTTGTGTTAATACTTCATCTGTTACCGTAGTGCGATGTTTTTTAGGGTCTAACACGTTAATTACATATACTGTACCTGCTTCATATCGCTTAATAATATCTAGAGCATCACAAATGGTATAACCTTTATCTACTAGATTACCGAATTGCGCAAAATGTTTTGAGGTTTGGCACAGGGTAATTTCATTGGTCGCGCCAATCGGTGCTGTGCCAACCAAACCAATAATCGCCCCGTCAATTTGACGGATAGCGACTGTACCACCGTTAATACGTTCGGTTTCCGAACCGTGATGGAAGGCTACTGCCATATTATTCTCCTTTGGTTTTCAACCGTGTATCTAACGGTTGCGTGGTTGAGCGTTTAATTAAATGTGTAAATTTCGGTGCAGATATAACCGCTTGTCGGTCTTCCACCTACCACGTTTCAGTTTGAATAATTAGTTGGTATTGCCAAAGCCCGTTGTCTTCACCGGCAAATTCTTCACTAATAAGATGACAAAGGCGTGCAGTTTGTCGGTTTAAAGCCGACTACTGCGAGGCGTAACTGGTCAAGCATTTCCAACGCACCGGTGTCATCGTGCTGATTGCGAGCAATCACAGTTAGAGCAACCAGCACTTTCCGGCGTTGTTGGATAATGTCGGTACTATCAAGGCTTTCAATTTTGACCCCTGCATACTGCACCAGCACTGCACCAAAAGGGTCGAGCAGGTTGTAGTGTTCAAGGTCATCGGGGAACAACTCGATGCTAAAACGTTCGGTCTTAGCTTCGATGTGCTCTCTGATGCTTTTGCAAAATCGGTAAAGTGGCACTCATAGATGCGCTCCTTAATAGCCCGACAAATCCAATTTCTGCGGCGCACGGGCTTTAAACTTCAAGGCGGACGGCAAACTGTCGTCTGCTGCTTCGCCCACTTCGAGCAAGCCCAAATGCAATTTACCATCGGCAATGCGTTCCAAATCTTTCAACGCTTGCGCGTGGGCATCTTTTACATTGGGCGGAAAGCCCTGCCGTCTGGACGACGTGAATAGAGCCAGTAGCGAGCCAGTTGCAAGCAGATATTGCGAACTAAAGTCGCGCAGTTTAACGGCAACAGATAACGGGCGCGTAAATAGCCGTCCACCGTTTCAGTGGCGTATTCGCACGCTTTGGCGATTACAGCTGATTGACTTCTGTCGCTCTGCTGTTATCCGTTGAAAGTTGTCTTAACGTGATTTCGTCCATCACGTCCGTTAAATCTTGTGCTTGAATGTACATTATTCTTTGCCTTCGTCTTTATTGTTTTTATTCGCTTTTTCTGCTTCTTTACGGGCTTTTTCTTCAGCGGCTAAACGTGCTTTTTCTTCCGCTTCAAGACGAGCTTTTTCACTTCAGCTTCTGCTTGTTTGCGTTTTTCATCGTCTTCATCTAACTTCACATAAAGCGAGATGCGTTCAGCTTCTTCGTCGGTCAGTTCTAGCTTGTCACCTTGCTCATAGCGTTGGTTGTTGTGGTAAGTGCCATTGCGCTGATGACGATGTAGAGTTGGGTTTTGTTCATTGGTTTTTCTCCTGTGATGCCGTGGGTGATTCACCCACGGTTACACTAATTCAACCTCGTTGGGGTTGGAGGGTTAGATACAGCCTTTAATTAAATAGCCTGCTGATGAACCGAGCAAATGTGGTCTGTAAATATCAGTAGTGCGCACTAATTCAATTTTTCCACCGCTTTCCACATAGGTATCAACGAATAGCCCAGCTTTACGACGTAGGGGTATAACCAAAATGATGGCTTGTAGAATATTGTGTTTCTGACCATCACCTTTTTCAGGCACATAAGCCAACACAATCGCACCCGACCAGATGTCTTTTAATGCACCTTGATCTTCATACACTGCTTCACCAATTTTCACGGTCTTCACGTCAATCAATTCGGCAAATAATTCAGGGGTAACAATCGCTTTTTGTGAGTATTTGATTTTTCAATCACTGCAGGGGTGCGATTTGATGACCGCCCACACATTGCCAGAAATAACACAAACATTAACGGCGTGACCTATAGAGCGTTTCACGGCTGTTTTGCCTGCTTCAATCACAGAAAACGGGTCTGAATTTTTATAATCAGAGAATTGCGATGTTCCATAACACAATTTTTATTTGTGCTGTCATGCGCTCGCATCGTTAAGAAACAAGATCTGCAATTTCTTTTTCACGTCCTAACGCAATAATGTCTTGCGTAGTTGTCTGAGCATATTGTTTCAATGGAAAACTTGCTTCAGGATCTTCAAGATAGTCGATTGGGTATTCGATATCGTGCTCTTCTAAGTTCACATCAATCGAACCAAAATCATCAGGCGTTAAGCGGTTTGAAGCGGTGCGTAATGCACGAGCAGTGGTTGTCAAACGGAATGCTAGACGACCAAATTTAGGGGATTTTTCCGCCCATTTTGGTCATTTCAACGATAGGCAGTGAGTGCTTCGCCCACTAATTCGTTATTGTCATAACCTTGGCCAATTCAGTTAAAACAGGGTCTTGAATACGAAGTTTGGCAAGACGTTCTTGAGATGCTGTTGTCATACAGGTTCCTTCTTATTGATAAATGGCATTAAATGCGGCTTTGTAGCTCACATTGTGTTCTTTGGCGTAAGCACGGATTTTTTGGTCAGCTTCGATGCTAGCTGGTTTGTGCCTTCTGCATATTCCACAGTACCATCTTGCGGTTCTGCAGCTTTATCTTTGGTTGCGACCTCAGAAAAATTCACCACTTGCGGTTGCGCATCTAAAAAGGCTTTGAGTTTGCTGTGTAGGCTTTCGCCTTCGCCAAACTCGACCACGCTTCTTATGTACGGTAATGGAGCGTAATTCAACAAATCGACCGCTTGCTGTTTGGCAATCGGGGCGAGGTTGCCTGCTTTCACTAAACCTTCGGCAAAGTCGGCATTTTCGGCTTTGGCTTGGTTGAGTTCGCTTTCTGCTTTTTCGCTTTCAATTTTTCATTTTCTGCCTTGAGGCTGTTCAATTTCTTCAGGTGTCATTTCAAGTTCTCCTTCGGTTGATTGAGCTGGGTCTGAAGTTGGGGTATTCGGTTCATTAAAATTCGGCACAGGAAAACCTGTCTCATCTTGTTGATACCGTTTCAAATCATTTCGGATAGATTCTTCCACCACGCTATTGACTAAATAATCAGGCAACGCTTTGTCTGCTTCGTCCTGTCCGTGTTTACCAATGAACCATTCACGCAAACGTCGCCATAAACCTGCTTCTGCCCAGTCGGAAAAATCCACTACGCCTTGTTCGTTCTCGGCAAATTCAGGATTACGCAAACCTTTCACGGCTGGCGGCATTGCCCCTAAGAAACCCACGTGGCGTAAATACAAGCTGCCAGGGCAAGGATTGTTTGGACTGTCGGCAAGATAGAACGAAGACGACACTTTCTTAAATCGCCCTTTTTCCACCATTTCGGCAAATTCTGGATCGACTTGGTCGAACTCGGCTTTGAGTACATCGCCGTCCAACTCAAGGCGTTTTACCCAGCCATAGGCAGGCGCATTGTGTTTCGGGTGTCCAATGCTGCAGGGGATTCGTGAAAGTTTACGTTGTAGGCATTGACGGCTTGTTGCAAATCATCGGTGGTAATTTCCACTTCTACGCCATTTGCGTCAGGTCGTTTGCCTGCTTTAAAAAATTTCAATCAGGGTCATTCGGTTCTCCTTGTGTTGGCAAACATCATAGAAAAACGACCGCTTGTTACTTTTAAACTGGTTTAAGGAATGAAAATGACAAATAGAAAGTGAAAAAGGGAGTGAATGGGGCGTTTTTGCGTGTTTATCGGTGTTTATAAACACGCTCAAAGGTGATTTAGGCGATAATTTATCGAATGGGATTTAAAACGCCAAAATAGGCGTTTTGAGACTATTTTTGAAAATTGGACGATATTACAGATTTTGGTCGATTTGGCGTTGCAAAAGTGCGGTGGCTTTTTCGCAGTAATTTTTGCTCGTCTTGCTGACTTACACCTAGCCACGGGCGTTTCAGATCGTCACTTTTTGCCTCTGCCAGCCTTGCCACCGAATTGGTGCAAGCGGGCATAGTTTAACGTCTGACCCAAACTCCACATTTTTGTCGTTGTGGTTGTAGGCGGTTCTGTCCGACAAATAACCGTCCCTGCCGTAAGATTTTTGGTGGACTTGCCTTTCTTCTGTTTGCGTGCCAGCGTTTTGGCAGACAGTGGTTGCCAGCCATTACCTTGCGGATCAACTTCCTGCTTAAAAGCGTTCTGCGTGGATTTTTCTTCAGGTTTCGCCTAGCACGCCATAGAGTTTACGAGGCTGTTTGAGTTGACTTGCAATACGGTGGAGTTTTTCCACCGCTTGCGTGTCGTTAAGGCTGATTTTGATCATTGGATTATTCCGCTCTAAAAATGCAAGCGTGGTAATGTTGCCACGCTTTGTTAGAAATTTTATGTCAAAGTACGAAGACAACCTTTTTAAGAAATATCTTCGTTGCTCAAGTAGCAACCTTGGCAAAAAGCAATCAAAGCTGAAAAACTTGCTCAAGGAACAAGGACCACCAGTGATTGCTATCGAAGCTATCATTGAAATTAAACGGAATCGTGAGAAGATTTTATCTCTTCTTGATGAGATAGAAGCTCATTACTAATTTCAAAACGTTGGTAATCTTGCACATAAGCTTGAAGCCAATGTAAGACAGAAATAATTTCGTTGATTGTTAAGCCTTGGAATTGTGGTAGTAATTCTAGGGGCTTTTTCTTCTTCAAGTTCAGTCATTTTTATTCTCCTATTGATTAAAGAAAATAAGTTGGGCGTATAGTATTTCTAACGGTGGGGGTTTCCTACTGGAAAGGTTGCGGTTCCGCCCGTATTATCCTGTTCGAATCAGGGCAAACCACCGTTAGTCTAAAACGCCCCATAAAAACTCATACGCATTTTTAAATTTCCCCATTCTTTTGTCGGTTCAATTAAACTTGCCGTTCTTACTAAATTGATTTTTTGTGTCAGTTTTTCTTGCTTAACTCTGTCTTTTGATTTTGACTTCATAATCCATTTTGATTGCCACTTTGCCTTGCTCAGTTTCATAAATAAAAAGCAAGGTTGGCAATTTCTGGTCGGTTTCAGCAAAATGGCAGTCGGATTTCTTAACATCTCTAGCAGCTGCTCCCAAAAACTCAATCGGCAGGTTAATGCCTTTGGCTTGTTTGGTATCACGCAAGGCGTGCAATACATCTTCATCACGCACTGCAATCACGGCAGATTGCGGAGCTTTTTCAAGTACGGTCAATTTATCAATCACTTTGGCTGGGATTATGCCCACGTTTTTCATTTGTCCACGTGCCATTTTTTCGGTGGCAACGGTATCGACCATCGACTTCATCGCGCCGTTTATCATCACCGCTCAGGGGATTTTTGTAACACGTTTTTCAATCAGCAGGCTGGCGAGTTTCGGTTCGGCATTGACGAACTTATTGAACAACAACTGATCCACGTCTGCATTTCGCCCTGCGGTCAATCGCTCAAAATTATGTGGTTTGAAGCCCACATCATAGCCTTTCGGGACTTTTACCATTCTTGGGTTGCCTGACCTTGTACCGACCAGTTTTTCCTGCCATTCGATTTCAGGCGATGGGCTGACGGTTTTGCCCATTTCTTTCAAGTCGTCTTCATCGTGAGCTGTTACCGTACAATGGCAACCATACGCCCTTGATTGGGTAGTAATAACGCCAAAATGGATCGCTTGCCGGCAAAATCGTGCCATCTAGGGTCAATATGCTCTTGACGTGGGTGGGCGTTGTCGTGATGATATTCCCAATAAGGCATCACATCAGCAAGGTCTAAATGCTGCTGCAACCGTCCGCGATTGTAAGCTGCATAAACGTTGGTGTCGTAAATAATACGGGTTCGCCAATTTCTGCCGCCTTTGTAATCCCAGCCTGTGCGAGGCGACAATCTCATCAAACCGCTTGCGAAAAGCCTTCCAGTGTTTCGCCGTTGTTGATGGCTTCGTCCACCGCTTCGCGAAAATGCGAGCAGGACTTCATTGCGGTTTGCCCCTGCGACCATAAAAAGTAATCGTGTTCATCGCCTAGCACGTCCAAATAGCTGTTGGTGGGTAGGTTGAGTTTTTCTCGAAGTACCGCACCTGTTGTTCAAAGGCAATTTATTCGTATTTACGCTCATCTTCTACGGATTGTCGCCCTGCAAACTGTGCCGCAGTTGACCCCCCAAGCTAGACAGTTCGCCATATTCGGCATAGCTGAGTTCTGGAATTAGGCTATCAAGTTGGTTGAGAAAAATCTTCCAAACTTTCAGCTTGTCCCTAATCGGTCGCGAATATCGTGTAGCTAAGTTTCAACAACGGCTTCGCCTTCCACTTCAACTGTTCGCCGATGGTTTCAATCACGCTTTTGAGGATTGGTTCGGCAAAGTCAGCCGTTTTTGCAGATTTATCCGCTTTTTCGACCGCTTGCATAATGATGTCGCCGTCTTCAAAACCATAAGTGCGGTGGATATATTGCTCGGTAAAGCCTACTCCCATTTCAGTTAAGAGCTTATCGCGTTCGGCTTGTAGTTTGTCGATGTTTTCTTGTTCAAACAGTTCAAAGGTTGGCAAAGGTGTCCACGCTGAAATTCAGCTCACAAATCCAGATTAGCAACTGATTGAACACACCTTCCACAAGGCTGGCGTCGTCGTTGCGAATGTCACGTGTGACTTCTAGCCCTGCGGTGGCAGAGGCTCTGTTAGCTTCCGCTTCAGTGGTTTGGTTTTGACCAAGCAAAGCAATAGCGATTTCCGATTTGCAATATTTGATAAAATTATCAAAGGCTTCGGACGAGCCGCTCTTATCCGAACCTTCCACTAAGCCGATGGAGCTGTCGTCAGGAATCGCGGCAACCGCTGTGCCGAGCATTGCTTCCATACTATCGAGCAAGTCTTCCACTTCGTGAACTTGGGCTTGGCGTGGGTGTTTGCCAACTAACCAAGGCGAGCCATATTTTTCGGTAAATTCCAACCAATACTTAAAGCCTGCTTTCTTAAAAGTCGCCGCCCAAAAAGCAGAGCGAGAGATCGCCCAAGCCATACGGGTTGATGTAGGTCGCATTTTTGGGTTGCCAGCAACATTCGATAAGGTGGCAGTTCTTCGCCGTTGATGTTCTCTTTGGTACGAAGTTTAAGTTGGTTTTCCTCATCGAAGACGAACCACTCTTGCGGTTTGCCGACAATGGCAACAGGCAACAACAAGCCGTCTTTGCTTTCCCACATCACTTCCAACGCCTGATAACCAAACAACGTGGCATCTAAAATTTGGCTAATGATGTGCGACATCGGCAAGCGGTCGAAAAAGTGTGGTTAAAATCTCGTCCTTTTTCATTGCCTGTGGGCGTAATTCGCCATTCCAGCCCTTTTATTGCCGCTTTGCGACGGCGAACACAGCCCCCAACGTGGCTGTCGGATAAAATTTCACGATAGGCGGAAATATCCTTACCCATTTTTCTTTTAGCACAGGATCAGGGGTTCGGCAGGTGGTGCATAAACGCCCAATAGTCAATGGCGTTGGCACGGCTGGCGATGACGCGGATTAAATCTTGTTTTTCGGAGTCATTGGCTTTCCTTATTTCTTATAATCCACAAAGAGGGCAAAGTAGTACAAATACCCACCAGAATGGTTTGTCATAAAAAAATGAGTGTTGTTGCTGCAATAATGAGTGTGGTAAATGCGATCATTGTTAATATCCTGCGGTTAAACTCTTGCTTTTACGCGGTCGGCGGCTGTGAGCCATTACAGGCTGCATCACGGCATCCGTTGCTGCGGTTAATGCCAAAAAGCACGCCCAAGTGCGGTCGGCGTGACCGTTGCTGTCGCTTTCGGCGGTAAAACGTGGTGTGCCGTTTGTCCCTATGATTTTTTTGAGTTTGTGTAAATCTTCTCGCAAATAGCTATTGCCTTGCGGTATGCGAATTTTGCGATCTTCAAAGGCGGTTTTGCCGATGGTTGCCATTTTGAGCTTGGTGGAAAGATTAAACAGCGTACCCGCAATGCGTTTGCCGTGTTCAGCTTGAGCATCTTCTACCATTTTTCGCCCATACCTGTTTGGTCGAGATTGCCCTGCCACCACGTGATACTGCTTCATAATGCGGTTAAGTTCGGCAAGTTGTTCACGCAATGGCACACGTTTGAGTTCTACGATTTCACGCGTCCAATACACATCGCCGACCAACTCCAACACCCAAATCACGGTTAAGTCGTTACGTGCGGCAATATCCATCCCCACAAAAACACGAACCACCTTGATAAAGCTCAGGCTTGCCAGCATCAATGTGTTCAACGCTGTCAATCAAATCAAAAGAGAGCCAGCTGGATGCTTCATCTAGCCATTTGAGTTCAAATTCCTGCGCCCACGCATCTTCATCATTTAAGCCCTTGCGGAGCTGTTCCGATGTTACGCGGTAAACCGTCTGCCACCGCTTGATAAATATCGGTTTGGTGGCGAGACCATTCGGTGTTTCCCAAGTCAGTCATCAATTCGTAGAACTTATTGCCTTTGCCGTTTGGGGTTGAAACCACGCGCAATTTCCAGCCAGCGGAAATCACAGGGAACAATGCTTTCCAGATTTCGCGGCTGTCAGCGTGGAAGGCGAACTCGTCTAAAAACACATTCGCCGAAAAACCCCGTGCGGTATCAGGGTTAGCAGGCAACGCGGTGATTTTTTGAGCCATTGGGAAAATCACTTCTAAAGGCATTGATAGTGGTGTCTTCTGAATGGCACTTCCATAATTTCACAGGCAATGCCCATCGCATTTAAGTGAACTTTCACACCCTCGTTCATTGCTTCTTTCGCTTGGCGTTCCCACGACTTAAGATCACCCAGCGAGTTTTCTCGCCTTTGGCTTCATGAGCCAAACAATCCAGCTACGATTTCAAGTGTGGTAGTAAAGGTTTTACCTGTTTGTCGGGCAAACATTGCCACTTTTGAAACGGCTGTCATCTTGTAGCCAGCGTTTTTGGTAATCGTAGAGAACGGTGTTATTGATTGATGCCATAGACTTCCAAAATACTTTGTCGCACACGCTCAAGGGTTGGCAGGTCTGTGCCGTCTTTATCGGCGGTGCGCGCGAGTTCATCAAGTTTTGCCTGCACTTTGGCTTTGTGGTCGGCTTGATATTCTTTGAGCTTCACACTCGCCGTGGTCATTGATGCGATATTTTTGCCGATCATACCCAGTGCTTTTAAGCGGTCTTTCACGCTAGGCTTTCCACATTGCGGGCTTCAATCAGCAAATTCATTAAATCCGTCTGCACCAGTCGCATTAGGGCGTCCGATTGGCTGTCGCCTTCATCGTCCACTTGCTCGGTAATCAGTTTTGCCACTTCTGCCGCGTCTTTAATCGCTTTCAGACGGCTTTCAATTTGCTTGCCATAACGATGAATTGCCGACTTGCTAATTTGATAGCCTTTTTCACGCAGTAGGTTTTCCAGTTCCACATAGCCGGAAAAACCGTTCTCGGTTAAGGCACGTTCCAGCCAGCGGCGGACATCTTCGGGCAATTTTTCGATACTTGAACGGGGAGCCATACCAGTTTCCCCTTATGCCCAATACTTTTCAGGGCGTGCAATCCCTGCTTGGCAGTCTATTGTGTATTCCACAATATCCACACCCAAGCAGTTAATATCAGCAAACCACACGCCGTGCGGTTGTTTGGTCAGCTCAACCAATTTTCGGTCGGAAAGGTATTCCAACTGCTGGCGGATTTCGTGTGGCGTGACATTTGGGTAAATGCCTGCCATCACATCACGCAAAAATTGTTCGCTGGTGGTGTATGGCATCGCTTTGTGTAAAGTATTGAGCAAGTGCCAACGCATACCTTCTCGGCGGGCTTTTTCCATCATTTTGCACTCTCCATTTTGTATAAATCACTTAAGGTTTTGTGTAGGGGCATCCATTTTGGCTTCCAGCACCGTTTGCCCGCGAATGTAGTCATCTCGCAACACATAAACGAGCGGCAAAGACGACTGCATTTGATTGAATTGCTTTTTCCAATTCTTCCACTTTGTCATTGACTTTTGAGCTGGTTTTGGTGGCGCTCACTCAAACTGTTTTGGAACTGCGATACTAAAAATCTTGGCAAAGCCAAAACAGCAACAAGAAACGACAACAACAACCCGACCAAGTGCCAAAATTCCACGTTAATGGTCATTGCTTGTCTCCTTGCAAATCTCCCGATAGGTCGCGTTATGCACCGCAATTTGGCGTAGGGTTTCGGTGGTGTCTTGGCGACTGGCTTTGATTATGCCAAAGCCCGAACAGCTGGGGTTAATCACGGAGATCGCCTTGTTGTTGCAGGCGGTTAATGACATCATCACGGCGAGAGCCACGAGTGTTTTTCTTCATTTTTCTTTTCTCACTTCAAAATGTTTGACTTGGGTTTGAACTACTGCTTTTTCCTGTTGCAGTTGCTCGTTTTTGCTTTAGACAAGCGGTCGATTTCTTGTCGAGATTTGCGGATTTTTATAGGTGGCCATCATTGCCCCTACTAGACCTACTACAGCAAAACCTAAAATCAGATAAAAAATCATTCTTCACGCCCCCGATTATTTAACGCATTGGCAAAGCCTTTCGTGGCTGCACCGCCAGCACAGAAAATAGCAAACGTAGTGAATAATTCGCCCACATAGGCACGGTCTAACCAGACGGCATAAACCAAAATTCCCGCCATTAGTACCGCCCCGAAAAATTGGATAAAGGCGGTGGTGGAAAGACGACCATCGTTATTAGTAATCAATTCTTTGAGCGCCATTAGTAACTCCAGCGTAAGTAGAACCATTCGGCAACCGTGCGACCTTTATTGATTGCGCGGCTAATTTTTAGCGTTATTGCTTAGTTTTTCATTTTGTTCTCCGTATTCTTCAAATCTCCCCCAGCCCCTCTTTTTCTAAAGAGGGGGCTATTTTCCGTTTTTACTGTTCCCTCTTTGTAAAGAGGGGTTAGAAGATTTATTTAAATAAATGCTCAACATTCACGACTTCTTCGCTATCTAGCCAACTCCACACATCAAAGCACGGGCAGTCTTTAATCCATTCATTAGGCGTGATTGTTCCATCGCCATTTAAATCTGGGCTTAAATCGCGATGTCCACAAATCTGAGCGCTAGGATATTTCGCCTCAAGCTCACGCAGTAAACGGTGCAGGGCTTTCCATTGGGCTTCCGTATATTCGCCGTGATTGCGTTTATCTTTGGTAATACCGCCGACCAAGCAGATGCCAAGGCTGTTTAAGTTATGCCCTTTGACGTGTGCGCCTGTTTCGCCCTCTTTGCGACCAGTTTCGACAGTGCCGTCGGTGTCAATCACAAAATGGTAGCCAATATGTTGTAAGTGCGGATTGAATTGTTTGTAATCGCCAGCCAAGCGTTGAAAACCGCGTGCTTTGTGCCAGTCGTTAATACGCTCTGCAGCGGTTTGGGTAGCGGTACGAAGTTGCTTGCCGTTTTGAGTGGCTGAGCAATGGATCACGATTTTGGTGATGGGTGAGGTGTGCATAAAAAAACTCCAGTTATCAAGGATTGGTTGATAACTGGAGTGTAGGTGAAAGCTGTTTAAAACGATTTTAAACAGGTTTAAAGATTATTTTGTATGTAACACATCAAGGATAATTTTTTTACGCTCAATCTTATCGCCTTTTTCACGATAAACCAAAGTAACGGTTGCCTTTACCGCTTCCTGTTTTGCCAATATACTCAGATCTACGGTTAGTGGAATTTCAATCGGCAGACGTTGCGTAAATGCACCTTCTATATACCCTAACCAGCCAGTATATTTATCACGATCCAATGAACGAATTTGTAGCGTGATATTTTCAAATGTTGTTGTTTTATCTTCTGAAACTTCAGGCTCTTGATAGGCTGGTACGTGAGCAATCACCTCCGCTGGAATTTCAAGTAGTTTTTCTGTGCTTCCTTGTCCAAAAGTTACAGCACCGTTACTTGTTGCAGATTTTGCCATTTGCACAAATTTTTTTGGGCGTTTTTGCCAATTTAGCTTTATCATCAACACTGTCTTCAATCGCTTTTTTTAAAGGCTTCTTCACTGATATTGAGCGTGCCAGCCCCATTGGTGATAATCGTGCCATAATTATTGATAATGACACGCTCACCTTCGGCGGTTGATTTTTTTCTTAAACGATAAATGCCATAGCTTAATAAGCCTGTTAGCACCACCGCCCCCAATGTTGTTACCATAGAATGTTCAATAGCCCAAGTTCGAGTTTGCTCAATAAACAAATCTAAATTTGCCTGATCTTTGAAAAGCAATTTTAAAATAATATCTTCTTTAAGACTACCTTTCTCAATATCATCAATCAATAAATCCACAGAAATAATTTCTGTATTGGTTAATACACCGAAAGCACGTGATGATTGTTTAGCAATTTGCTCTAAGGCTTGCAAATGTTTAACTAACTCAGGCACAGTAATTGGCAGGTCGGTTTCCAGTTTGATATGTTCTTTTAATGAAAAGCTATAAATAATTTGTTGTTCTACCATATCTATTTCCTAAGTCCTTATTTCTTTTTTCTTCCCACCACAAATACTTTCACAAGGTACGCCGTCGTTGTCGCGGTCTCAGGCTGTTGCGACCGCATTGGGTGAGATAGAAACGGGCTTCTTCGCAGCTATCCATCTCTTTACAGGTGCGTTTGCCTTCGCATTGGAATTGTTCTTTAGTAAATACGGCAGCCGCCACGCCTAATAGGGCGAAAGCGGCGTATTTTAGGGATTTTTTCATCGTACTACTCCAAAATTTTAGCCTTTTGAATTGCTAATTCATCGTCTGTTAAAATACCAGCTTCTTTAAGTTTTTGTAGGCGTTCTAACTGGGCGATCTTATCTTCCATTGATAATTCTTGATGGGGTGTTGTCGGTGTGCTAGTTGATTGACTTGGTTTGCCTTTGTTCTCAATTTTGCGCGTACGGTTTCAGCGAAAATACGAACTAAGTCTTTAGTTGCATCTTTCAATTCTGATTTATTACCTGATGCAAAAATAGTGATTTTTCCAAATATCAAGCCAGTTTCATATTGAATTGATGTAATTTTATCATAAGGGAAGTCTTCCACTTTAAGCCCGAAAATTAACCCTTTATCAGCAAAGATCAGGCGTTTATTGGTTGCAAATAGAGCCCCAATTTTTGGAATTATAATTACCAGTAATCATTCCTTCGACTACTTCATCTTCCCACAAAATATTGGGAAGTTCTTTGATTTCTTTCCTTCCGAAAAGGCTTTCAATACCACTAACGTGAGATAGTTGTGCTTTAATTTGTTCTAATGTTGGCATAATTTGATTTCCTTATGGTTAGAACTAAAAATTTTTACGCTACTTTACGAGCCGTAAGTGCCGCCGTCGCCACTAAAGCACTTGCGGTTTTCTCAATAACTTCTTTGCCTTGCTCATTACTTTCGCGGTAGTCGTCAAGCAAAAGCACTTTCACTAGCCGTTAAATTGCTAGATGGAATAGTTCCAATAAACATATCTCCCACGCCAGCAACCAGCCAGTTTGCATTTACGTTGTACTTCGTAATCAACTTAAGCAGCAAGTCTTCCGGCATTTTTTGCTTTTCTCTCATTACGTCCGTGATCCTTGTTTGGGATATTTTCCAATTCTTCTGCAAATTCTTTTACGCTAGAAAAAGCCCCAAAGCCTTAATTAGTTGCTTAAATTTCTCGTTAGTGTTCATTATTTAACCTTTTAAATTGGAATAATCCCAAAAATAGAAAATAAAACTTGATTTGCTGGGATTATTCCATAATAATGGAATTATTCCAATTTGATTAAATCTTTAATCATTATAGCGTAACAAAGGAGCATAAAACCAATGCAACAAACAGTGAAAACGCCGAGCGAAGTCAAGGCAATGTTTTCGGGCAAAAGGCGAAACTTTTTGCTCAGTGGGCAAAGAGATAACGGGTATGACCCGACCCACGTTTCTCGGGTGCTGAATGGCACGATTAAAAGCGAGCTACGGCAAATCTCACGAAATCGCCGTGAAACTCGGCTTAAAAAGCGGCGGCTTAATCACGCAACCTGCTCTTTAACAATTTGGAAAAACAGCGAAAAATTGACCGCTCTTAATTAAACAAACAATAGGAGAACAAGATGAAACTGTTAAACAGACTAATGAGTTACCTACTCAGAAAACAAGGTTACAAAAGTAATTGACCCAATTACCCAAATTGATTTATCCACGCCAGCGTTTATGCGTGATCCGAATGCGGTAGCACGGTTGAAAGAGAAAGGATTTTTACAATGAAAGAAAAATTAACGGCACGCAGCGTGCGTTGCGGATTTTAAAAGCCCTAAAAGGGACGAACGATGGACGGCTTAAGCAATAAGGTTTGTGTGAAGCGATTGATGAAACACCGGTGAATATCACCCGCGCTACGGCGATTTTTGAAAGCGAAGGCTTTTTGCGCAAATTGCCCACCGGCAACTGGACGCTCAGTTTTGCCCTGCTCAATTTGGCGGTGTGCTATGAGCAGGATATGCAGGCAGTGAATGAACGGTTTAATGAAATGCGCCACCGTGTGGCAACAGGCGGTTTTTAGGAGTAAGCGATGACAGATTTAAGATTAAGTGAACAACAAGATGCGGTGGCATTGGCAACAAAGGCAATGACACAAGATTTGGGCGAAGCATACGAAGCAATGGGAATGATTAAGGCATTCAGCTTTATCGGAAAAATTGCGACGGTCGCACATTTAAAAACAATAGCAGAAATCAAAGAAACCAAGAAATACAAGGGTTTGAACTATATCGACAAAGACGGACAACCTGCGACGGTCGCAAATTTTGAAGATTTTTGTACCGCTTGCGGTTTCAGTCCGAGAAAGGTTTATGAAGATCTACAAAACCTTAACTATTTCGGTGAAGAATTTATGGAAACCAGCCAACGCCTCGGCTTAGGCTACCGCGAAATGCGAAAAACTTCGCCAACTGCCCGAAGAAGCACGAGCGGAAATTGTGGACGCGGATTATTCAGACACCACCGATAAGGAAGAGTTGATTGAGAAAATCGAAGATTTAACCGCCCAACACGCGAAGGAGAAAGAAGCCTTGCAAGCCCAACTCAAACGCAAGTCGGACGATTATGAAGCGCAGGCGAAAGTGCTTGCCACCAAAAACGAGCGGATTAACCACTTAGATTTGGAGCTGGCAAAGAAAAACCAAGGCGATTGAAACCCAAACGCCTGAACAACGCGGTGGCGTATTACGCGAAAGAAAGCCGCTGCGATTTCTTACAAAGCAGAAGCGGTGCTACGCGGACAAGTTTTCCAAAGCCTTTGAAGCCTTAACCGCTCATACGGAAGCCACAGGCATTGACCATAAAGCAGTTTATGAGTGGGGTGCTTGCCGAGTATCAGTTGATTTTATCAGAGCTCAAAGAACGCTTTGGGTTGGAGGATACGCCAAGCGGCGAAGCCTTACCTGAATGGGCGAAGAAGATTATCAGCCTGACGGCAAGTTAGATGAAAGTGTAACGAGCATTTTGGACGAGATTGAGCTTGATGCTCGCATTCAAGATGCGGAAGTGGTGGGTTAAGGAAATGCAATGGCAATACTACCGAGCGTTCTCGCCCAATATGCCGAGCGTGTGGAGAAAGCAGGCTTTGGCGAGAAGGAAAAAATTATTGAAGAAGGCTGTGCATTCACCGGTTTAAGCCGAGCCACCTTTCTTCGGCAAATTAAGCCCTACCGCCCAGCGAGTGGTCGCAAAGTACGGTCAGACAAGGGAAACATCAAATGGATGCGAACGAGCTGAAATTGATTAGTGCGGCGTGGTTACACCTACGGCGGAAAACAGGCAAAAACCATGGCAACGTTGGAGCGGATTTTGGACATATTGCGCGCCAATGACAAAGTGAAAGCGGAGTTTGTGGACGAAAAACAGGCGAAGTTCGCCCTTATTCGGCAAGTTCGGTGGAGCGTGCATTACGCAATGCCAATTTGCACCCTGACCAGCTATTACGCCCTGCCCCGTGGTGCAACTGCAAAGCCGACACCCGAACCACGTTTGGCAAATCGACCCGTCTTTTGTGTGATGTATTACCTGAAAAGAAACCGGCAAAAGGCAATGGGTTGTGCGTAATGGAAGCTGAGCAATTCTACAAAAACAAGCCAGTGAATGTGGCGAAAGTCGAACCAGCAACGAGTGTGGCGATATGTCATTACCGACCACGCGAGTGGCGTGATTTATGTGGAATATGTGTATGGAGGCGAAACGGCGGAGAACATTTCTGAAACCTTTATTAACGCCATTCAGAAGAAAGAGAACCCTGCCGAGCCATTTTTCGGTGTGCCGAAAAGTTTTGATGTTCGACCGTGGTTCTGCCAATACGTCGCAAATGTTTACGCACTTGCTGAACCAGTTAGACGTAAAAAATTGAAGTGCCGAAAGCCCATAACGCCCGAGCCAAAGGGCAAGTGGAAAAAAGCAATGATATTGTGGAACGCCAATTTGAAAGCGGTTTGCGGTTTATGAATGTGAGTGGCTTGGCAGAGTTAAATCAGCTTGCTCACCAGTGGATGCGGTATTTCAACAGCAAAGCCATTCATAGCCGACACGGTATGACACGTTACGGTGCGTGGCGAAAAATCCACGCCAATGATTTGTTATATCCGCCCAGCCGTGAGATTTGCCAAGAGCTGATGATTACCGCACTCACCGAGCGATTGGTGACCGATAAGTTGGAAATCAGCTTTGAAAATCGCCGATATGATGTGCGTGATGTACCTGATGTGAAAATTGGCGAGAAAATCATGGTGGGCAAAAATCCGTACCGCCCTGAATGTGTGCAAGTGCAGTGCTTTGAGCAGATTTTTGCCGATGACGGCACGATGAGCTTAAAACCTTACTGGGTGGTGCTGGAGCCGATTGAAGTGAATGAACTAGGCTTCCGTGTGGATGCGGCAATCATCGGCGAAGAATACAAAGCCCACCGCAAAACGGCGTTTGAAACCAATAAGGAAGAAGCTGAGCAACTGGCTTATGGTGTAGAAACTGAAGATGAGTTAAAACGTGCGAAAAAGCCAACGCACCGTTGTTCAACGGCGAAATCAACCCTTACAAACACATCGAAGAGAGTAAGCTAACGTGGTTCTTACCGAACAAAAGGACAAGAACACGAACTGACCACCAACGCACGCCGTGTTGAGCAAAAACCGATGTCGGCGGTGGAATTTGCCAAAAACGGTAAAAAGCACGCTGGGGCGAGTTGTGGACGGGCGAGATGCTATCAATGGATTACCGGCAAATATCCGCAAGGTGTGCCGCAGGTGGAAGCTGAACGGTTGCTGGGCTTGAGCTTTGATGAATTCAAGGCGGGTTTATGGCGCCAGAGCCGACAACATCACATTTGAAATTGTTGGCTGCCTGGCCAAAAATCTCCTAACCCCTCTTTACAAAAGAGGGGACTTATTGAAGGAGCATTTTATGCTGAAACTAAAACAGGTGCTGATTGATAAGGGCGTGAGCTTAAGGCAGTTAGCACAGATGATGAATGTGTCGCCTGCGACCATTTCTCAGTTGATAAACCATAATCAACGAGTGCGGGAGTGGGCGACATTTGAAAAAGAGTTTAATGGCGTCTTTGCAAAGATTGGGATAAACCAACCGCTTGCAACGCTATTGAGACAGGAAGCGACAGGGGAAAGTTTGGCGACCGAGCCTGCCGCTTCCACCCTTAAAACCAAACGAGAAATTAAGGACGAGATTATGTTACTCGCAAAACAGGCTGTTCCAGCCACTAAGAAACATTTTTTATTACCGATTGACCTTTTTCCGTTGATATTCGCTCGGCTGACGAAGTTTTCGCCACTAGCGACATTCGTTATGTGCGGGAGTCACTTTATCAAACCGCCAAGCACGGTGGTTTTATGGCGGTGGTGGGCGAAAGTGGTGCAGGTAAATCAACCTTGCGCCGTGATTTGATTGACCGCATTCGTGCCGAAAACGCCCCGATTGCAGTGATTGAGCCTTACATCATCGCAATGGAAGACAACGACATCAAAGGCAAAACGCTCCAAAAGCAGCCCCATATTGCTGAAGCGATTATTTCTACCCTTGCACCGCTACAAAATGTGAAGCGTTCGCCTGAAGCACGGTTCCGCCAGTTGCATCAAGTGTTGAAAGAGAGCTGTAAATCGGGCTATTCCAACGTGCTAATCATCGAAGAAGCGCACTCATTGCCAATTCCTACGCTTAAACACTTGAAACGCTTTTTTGAGTTGGAAGATGGCTTTAAAAAGCTGATTTCGATTGTGTTGATTGGTCAGCCTGAGCTGAAGCTGAAACTTTCGAACGCAACACAGAAGTGCGTGAGGTAGTGCAACGCTGTGAGGTGGTTGAACTTGCCCCACTTGATGCAGAGTTGGAAAACTATGTGGCGTTCCGCTTAGCAAAAGTGGGCAAAAAACTCAGCGATATTTTTGAAGAAGATGCATTCCTTGCGGTGCGACAACGCTTAACGGCGGTGGGCCGAAATAAAACCACCACCAGTTTGTTATATCCACTCGCAGTAAACAATTTGCTCACAGCAGCGATGAATTTAGCGGAAAGTTTAGGCGTGCCAAAAGTGAACGGCGATGTGGTAATGCAGGTTTAGGGGGCGATATGAGAAAAAAACAACCTTAATTTTTAACCGCATTTTTGTTGGCTGGCTGCGGTGAAAATACGAATTATCGTGAGCTGTGCGTGGATGGTGTAGTGTATTTGCAAAGCTACAACGGCAGCCCTAACCCCCAAAGATTAACGCGGATTTTTATCCTTACACTTGCACGAAAGGAGTAACGAACAATGGCTAAACGAGCAACACGAGTAAAAAGCGAAGTATTAGAAATCACTTTACAAACCCAAGATGAAGTGGCGCTGGCAATTAAGCAAATCGGCGATTTAGAGCGTGAGCAGGTGCGACTTTCCACCCAGCAAGCGGATGAGAAAGCAGCGGTTGATGAAAAATACACAGCACAACTGACTACATTGAAAGAGCAAGTGAAGCCGTTACAAAAAGGCGGTACAGGCATATTGTGAAAGTCGTCGTTTAGAGCTCACTAACGGCGGCAAACAGAAGACAGCTTACTTTACCACCGGCGAAGTACAATGGCGTACCAAACCGCCTGCAGTGGTCGCCAAAAGGCATTGACGGGATTTTTGGAGAGCTTACGCAATTCGGGATTGTTCCGCTTTTATTCGCACGAAAGAAGAGCTCAATAAGGAAGCGATGCTTGCCGAGCCTGATATTGCACGCTCTATTTCGGGCGTAACTATTCGAGAGGTGTGGAAGAGTTTGTCATTAAGCCGAATGATGAAGAGGTGCGAAAAATGAGCCGAAAACCAAAAAGTAGATCGAGATGTACTCGAAGAAGCCTATCGCAAAGCAGCCGAAACTGCAGCAGCAATGGAACGTTCGGGCAATTATGCCCGAGCTGGTGAGTGTGGGGAGAAGCAGCAAAACAAGCGGTAACACTCAAACAACGTGAGTGGTGCAACACACGCAAAACCCTATTGCAAAACGTGGCAAGGTAAACGGGAGAAAAGACAATGATTTCCACACTAGACGCCTTAAAAATGCAACTTCGCCAAGCGATTATTCAGCTTGAGCAAGCTGAAAAATCACTGAGACAAAGGACAAACAGAGTACGTAAAAAGTATATGTCCATAATGCGAAAGTGATTATGATGAAAATGTGGGTAATGGTATGAGTGAAATTTATCAAACCACGCTGACGATTTCGGCTGTGCCTGAAGGTGATAAAGTCAATTTTAACGTTACAGATGAAAATGATAGCAAATCGCCTGCATTTGTTGGTGAGCATTTGACTTGCATTATGCTTATGTTAGCAAGGCTTTCAACCCGAGCTTATGACACACTCATCAATGAATTTCCTGAGTTAGAAAAATAATTTCAAGGCTCAAATTTCACTAACTTTTTAGAGATGATACTGAGAAATCTTTGGAAGTTGAAGGTGAAAAGCAAATTAGCCATCTTCTTCGGCAGAGCTATTAAATCTTATCTTGCTCAAGATCCTGATTTTTCTCGAATTTATGAATAGCTAAACCAAACCGCCTTCGGGCGGTTTTCTTGATATTAGGAGAACTGAAAATGAAAGTGAAATGTAGTGCGTGCGGAGCGTTGCATTCGTTGGATGCTTTTAATTGCCAATCAAGCGGCGAGCAAGGCACTAAATGCCGCATTGATGGTGAGTGGTGAACTAGGGTGAGGCGTTGATTCGCTATTTGGGGCTGTTCCGCCTGCCAAAAGTTCGCTCACGTTCGACCGTGTGGCAACCTTGCTGGGCGAACTCACACCGATGATACAGGCTCAGACCATCAAGCGTGATGGGCGTGAGTTTCCTGCACCGCCTGAGGCGTGGATTTATGCCATTAACCAAATGATGGCGAACCGTGTCAATTTTACCCTGCCGATGAAGTCACACGGTTATTTGTTGAAATTATTGCGGGCTACAAGCCTATCGGCACAGCGGTGGCTGTGCAAAATCCCGAGCAAAATCGCCCGCTTGCAAGCAATAAAATGAACGCAATTAAAGGAGCGTTGGAATGGGGCAAAACAATCAATGGCTAAAAGCCAGTACTGGCGCAAGGTGTAGCAATGTTGTTGCTGTTACGTCTGAAAAATTCACCGACGGAAGAGGTAATTCAGCCTACGTTGGAAGCGTGGTATCAGGTAATTACTTATAAAAAGTCGTGGGATATGGAACTGGATAAGGTGCGGTTTGAGACGGCGTTTATGACACTTGGGCAGACTTGTGATTGGTTTCTACGCCAAAACAGCTTCTGGAAGCCTTACCACGGCGTGAATATCCTGAGCTTCCGCCACCACCGCCGAAAAGTGTAGAAGAAATGGCACAGGAAAAAGGCACAAATGGAAAGTAATTTACAACGATTGAAAGCAATTTTAAGGGGTAAACGATGAGAAAACGATTATTGCAGCTGGTGCATATTGGGAAAAGTCAGTTAGGAATGGACGATGAGACTTATCGAAGTCTATTATCTCAGCAATTCTACCAAAAATTCTGCGAAAAATATAAGCTATTCAGAGCTGGTAAAATTGGTCAAAAATACTGCAACAAAAAGGTGCAAAAATTCGCTTGCCGCGTGATACACCGCAACTTTCAGCCGTTCAGCGGAAATTGTGGGCGGTTTGGAAGCGACAGCCGATGAAAGCACGTCTGCAGCGTTAAATGCGTTTGTGGTTCGCTATTATGCCGAGATTGCGGACTGGCGAGAACTCAATAGCGAGCAAACAGCGGCTATTATTGAGCAGTTAAAACAGTGGAAAAACGAGTAGGTAAATAATGATTGATGCCAAATTTGATAATAATGACTTTCAAACCAAAAGCCCCGATTTATTGGCAGATTTGGCGAAATATACTGATAATGGCGGTGCGTGAATGTTACCCTGAAATGGACGCGAAACTGCAGAAAATATTGGTATGATTGTGGCGTTGAAAACAGGTTATAACTGGGGCGGTTTTGAATGTGTATGTGCCGAAATCAATGTCGCTTTTTCGCCTGTGAGCGTGAAAAGCAAATTTTCAACGAGTTCACCGGCAATAATCACGCCTACCTTGCCAGAAAGTATGGTTTATCTTTGCAATGGATCTACAAAATCGTCAAACGCGTGCAGAAAGAAGAGATTGCGAAAAAGGCAGTTTGATATGTTCGCTCAATCTAAAAAAACAAAACCCAGTGACCGTAAAAAGTCGCTGGGTTTTCTTTTTTCTATGTGTAACTCTGTTTCATTCCACCTTTCTCATTTCTTCCCACTTCATCCAAATTTTTCCCATTTATGTTGGATTATGTGAGAGGTTATGTTAGGTGGGTTTATAAAAGCTGATGAACGAGTTAGGTATTTATTCCATTTTACGCAAGAAAAGACATGGAAAACGTGGAAAAACATCGCATATTGCCCCGAATTTACTGAATCGTGATTTTTACAGCAACGGCGCTCAATCAAAAATGGGTAACGGATGTAACGGAATTTCATGTTGGGCAAGAAAAGCTTTATTTTTCACCGTTGATGGACTTGGCTAACCGAGAAATTATTGCCTATCACTTTGCGACACGCCCGAAGTTTTCATTGGTGAAAAAGATGTTAGAACAAGGGCTTAGTCGAATTAAACCGACAGAATGCCCGATTATTCATAGCAACCAAGGTGTATTGTATGGCTCGGCGGAATGGGTAAAAGATGTTGGAGGGTAAAGTGGTGCAAAGTATGAGTCGCCGAGAAATTGCTATGATAATGCGGTGATTGAAAATTTTTTTGTGATACTAAAATCAGAGTGTTTTTACTCACAGAGTTATCATTCAATCGCTGAATTACAGTCTGAAATTGAAGAATATTTAGTATATTACAACCAAAAACGAATTAAACTTGGTTTAAAAGGTTGAGCCCAGTGCAATACCGAGCTCAATATTTAAGTTAACTAACCTGTCCAACTTTTTGGGGGCAGATCAAAGTGCAGTTAGAAATAACCGCATTTTTTTATGAAAAACTCATATGTTTAATATTTTTAATTTATGGCAATAATGGTAATCCCAATTCTTTCAAAAAAATGCATTATGTTTTTCCGTAGCCTCTTTAATTTTTAAATCCAAATCCATCAAAATGCTATGATTAGCAACTAAATCAATTTCTTCCTCAGTAGGCGTATTGTTGACATAGCGGGCAATATTCAGATTGTAGCCGTTATCTTCAATTTCCTGCATAGATACACGGCGAGAGTAGCCCTGTTCTTCTTTACGGTATTGGTAGCAGTCTACAATTTTTCTCAATATGTTCGCCTGTCAGGCGGTTTTTGGCGTTGCCTTTTTCAAAAATAATCGGCGGCATTGATAAACAAAACATCGTCTTCTTTTTACATTTTTTTCAACACCAAAATGCAGACTGGAATACCTGTTGAATAAAAATAAATTGGCAGGCAGTCCGATAACAGCATCAATATTGCCGTCTTTGAGTAGTTTTGTGCGATTTTTCTTCCGCGCCTCCACGGAACAACACACCGTGCGGCAGAATGATAGCCATCGTACCGCTATCGCTTAAAAATGGAAAACCGTGCAGCAAAAAGGCGAAATCTGCTGCCGATTTAGAGCAAGCCCATAGTTTTTGAAGCGGAAATCGTTTGCCAAATCCTCTTTCGGCTCCCAGCGGTAGCTGAACGGCGGATTGGCAACAACGGCATCGAATTCCAGCTTCTTCGCAGGATTCATTTCATTGAGAATATCCCAATCGTTGAGCAGAGAATCGCCGTGATGAATGGTAAATTCTGTATCCTTTACACCGTGCAGCAGCATATTCATCCGCGCTAGGGTTGTAGGGTGGTAATGTTCTTTTTCCTGTCCGTAGATTTTGCCGATATGCCCGTCTTCTTCCGCCATCTGATGACGCATTCAGTAATAAAGATCCCGAACCGCAGGCAAAGTCCAGCACATTGTCCAGCTTTTTTCTTTTTGCCGCTGGCTGGGTTTTGGCTGTCGAGCGTAACAATCCGCGATAAAATCGTAGAAACCTGTTGAGGGTATAAAACTCTCCGGCCTTCTTGCCAGAGCCGGATGCGAACTGGGCAATCAGATATTCATAAGCATCACCCAAAGCATCGCTATTGGTAGAAAAACTCATTGATGCCTTCAGCGATTTTTCTTGATGACCTCGCTTAATCGCTTATTTCGTTCTTCGTAATTTTTGCCAAGCTTTTTCCGAATTTAAATTAATTTCGGAAAATAAGCCGCTAAACGTACTTTCAAAAAGACTCGTTTTCAATATATTTAAAAGCCATCTTGCAAAGTATTTAATAATTTACTGCTTTGAATTCGTGCAAGCTCAGCAATACTGCCCCAAAGAAACTTGGGCTTAATCACATAATGTACTTTACGGCGCATCTGTTTTTCAAAATCAGCGACGAAGTCAGCATTTTCTTCATACCACACGGCAAGCGGTGTGCGCTTGTCTTCATCGCTCAATTGCGGATAATCTCGGCCCAATTCCTTTTTGTGCAGCAAGCTCGTAATTGTCGGACAGATAACGTAAAAACAGAAATGACAGCATATAGTCGCGGAAATCGTCGGCATTCATCGCCCCGCGCAGTTGGTCGGCGATTGCCCATAGTGTTTTGCCGAGTTGGTTTAATTGTTCTTGGGTCATAATTGACTCTCTTTAAATAAATTGGGTAATAAATCTTGGTGGAACGGATATGTGTCCAATAATTTTCTCAAAACCATTACAAAGTTTTTCTTTATTTTTCAGGCAGCATCTCTTTTGGCTCAAAAAAACAGAATAACCGCCATGATTGAGTACTGGAATCAGACGTTCATAAAATTCAGCATCTTCTAGTTCTATACATTTTTAAAAGCCCTGCCAACCCATGAAAAATTTGCTGTTTTCTCCATAATATTGCGTAGAATATTGAAGTGATAAGGATACAGCGGTTCATCATTATCCAACGTATCTTTCAGCATTTTCAGCATGGCCACATGATACAAAACTAGCAGTATCCCCTTCTAGTTTAATGAAATAGTATTTATCAGAAGTATTTTTTTGGATAGTAAATATCTCGGTGCTCGTTGTAATTCATTGCACAATACGTTAAAGAATAACCCGTGATGAGTAGAGATAATAAACTGAATAGGATCTTGAAGCCTGCCGTCTTTGTTATAGGATTTAAGCAATGTTGCTAAATTATGAGCAACAGAAACGGCATAATTATCATCTAACGAAGAAATCGGATCATCAATATAGACATATTTCACCCATTCATAAGGCGAACCTTCTTCTTTGTCCAAGCTAAGTTGCATGATGGCAAGAAAGAAACACCAAATGAAAAGATGCTCTTCTCCTCTAGATACTTTAATATTTTCATCCGGATTGTCAGGCAGGAAAAAAGAAACCTCCCATCTTTCAATTTCTTCTTTATCAGCCTCTTTTTATGTTTTTCTTTAGTTATCCGAAAATCAAAATCTACATATTTTTTTGTAATAACGGACGAATACGGTTATCTAGTTCTAACGCCCAAATGCCCGCAAAAAAACTTAGATGAATCATTCAATACCAATACTCGGTCAGTATCATTGTCCAAATCGTTGTCCCAAAAGAACAAATCTTCGGTAAAGGCATTAAAATACAACGTATCACGGATATTGTCTTGTTTCCCCAAATTTTTAAAATGCCATTGATAAGCGTGTTTTCCCTGTGCCATTATGAGCAAAAATCAAGTGGCATTTGCTGTTTTGTTTTCTTAGTCGTCCCGCCAAGTCATTTAAATCAACTAGGTCTTTGAACGGATCTTCGTTTTGCTGTTTGTTTTTGTTTGCCATTGCGTTTTATTGGTTCTCAATTGGTTGAACCGACCATTTTCGTGATGCCGCGAAAATAGTCGCTGTTTCATATTGTATTTTAGGGAACAATTGCTGCATCAGTCCCTTCTTATGATCTTTCAGACGGTCTATCTGTTCGTTTTCTTCGTTAATCAGCTTGTCTAGTGATGACAGGCAATCGGCGATGGCTTCTTGTTCTTTGGGGAGAAGGAAGGCAGTGCTTATATTTTTCAAAAAAAGTCTTGAACTGAAACATTTAGCAAACCATGATTTCTTGCTCCTTCCTGAGCTATTTTGGCTGATTTCAGTGTTTTTGTAATCCAGTTTCAAAAATAGTGTTCGAAAAAAATGAACCATATTCTGAGTAAAGTTCTTGAAGTCTAAAGCAAATATAAAGCGTAGAAACAACACCTTTATCGTATAATTTTAGTGGCTTAACTGCTCCCCAAGGATAGCCATTGAATAACTTTTGTTATATGCAAAATCGCCTTTTATGCAATAAGTAATATCCTGTAATATTTTTTTGCAGCAACAGATTTATTAAAAAGTCCAGTTGACTAATTAATCCGTATTGTGCAGAAATAGTTAATACGTTTTGATTATTCTCTTTATTTTTTGAAGTTATTCTTTTGAATACATTACCTAATTTGACAACCCTCCAACCTTTACAATCTTTTAAATTGCGGGAATCTAAGTTTCGGATAAACTATTGCTTGCTTGCTTGCTTGCTTGCTTGCTTGCTTTGCTTGCTTGCTTGCTTGCTTGCTTGCAGATCATTGTGACTTGGGAATAACTGCTGCATCAAGCCTTTTTTTATGCTGTTTTTAAGGCGGCGAGTTTTTGTTCTTGTAATTCAATTAATTCGTCGATGGAAGACAGGGCAATCGGCGATTTTTTTGTTGCTCTTCTATATCAGGGAAGGGAAGAATTATTGATTTTATTATTTCCCTGAAAGATTTCCTTGACCTCCTTGAATATAGGTATTAACAATTTTTTCTTGATTATGGGATAATATTTGATAGAGGAAGATGTTGTTGCTTTGATGTTGAAGACACAATATTGCTTGGTTAATGGCGCCGTTAATTTTGGATAGTGCGACATTTCCACTATTTGCTCCATATAATGCAACTAAAACATCTCCTCTGTTTACCATTTTTGGCAGATGAGTTATTCAATCCTTCTTCTGTTAAAAAGTAATTCTGTTTTTCTCAAGTGCAATTTCAGCAGAACGAATAAATGGAATATTCCCACCATAAAAAAATGCTTATTGGCGGTATTGGGGGTTCCTCCACTAAAAAGATCTGCAAGTTTTTTGAAATACTACTTGGTTTCCATCCCAACGTCGTCTGAAACTCCGGAAACCGCAGTTTTGGAATAACACGTTCTTGTTTATCGTCTTGTTTGTCTATGTTTGTTGTATTCATTGTCTGTACTCTTTAATTTTTGCTTAGAAAATATTCAAATAACGGGTCATGACATACATCCTTCCACGTTTATTGCCTGTGATTTCCTGCAAAATGCCCAACTTTTCAAATTCTTTTAACAGTGAATTGGCAGTTGATGACGATACGCCCAAGTTGTTTTCTACGTTTTTGTGCGGTCTGTATCGGTTGTGTATAAAGCAGTTTCAACAGGCTATTTGCGGTTTCTGCCCGCTTGCTCAAACTCATAACAACGGCGTGCATTTCTTGTTGCAACGCCAGAATTTGACGGAAAACCTGACAGCCTTTTTTTGCCGTTTCTTCTACACCATTTAAAAAGAATAAAATCCAATGTTTCAAATCATTCCGTAGGCGTACTGCCATAAGTGCATCGTAATAGCTGGCTCGATTGCGCTCAAAAATCTGATATATAGAAAGATGGTTTTTCCAATACGCCATGGCCAATTAAATACAAAGGGGATCAGTAGACGCCCAACGCGTCCATTGCCATCTAAAAATGGATGAATGGTTTCAAATTGGTAGTGGCTGATGGCGATACGGATAAGATGCGGCACAAATATGTCTTCATTGTGCCAAAACAGCTCCAAATCACTCATTAATTCAGGTACGTTTTCATAATCCGGGGGATAAATGCGGCGTCCATTAAACTTGAACCGCCAATCCAGTTTTTGGCTGCTGCGAAATTCACCGGGCAGTTTTTTTCTTGCCCCTTGATCCGCTGATTAAAGTATGGTGTGTTTGTTTAAGCAGGCGGTTGGACAGCGGTAGTGTTTTTAGCCCGTCAACCGCTTGGTTCATGGCTTTGATGTAATGTTGTACTTCACGCCAATCATCGCGTTTTTCAGGTTGAATTTGATCTTCGGGCATTAATGCTTCGTCAAGCTGAGTTTGCGTGCCTTCAATTTTGCTGGATGTTTGTGCTTCTTTGGCGATATGCATTTGAATAAATAAGTCAATATCAGGCACAATCAGCGAAAAAGCATTCAGTTCGTCCAAGGCTTTTGGTTGCCTGCTCCAGCATAAAAGTTGATTTTGGGATCTTCCCACGACCACGACTTGTTGATGAGCGTCGGCTCAAAACTGTTGTATTGGTAGCGTTTTTTCCCAGTTGCTTGCTTTGAAGGTTTCGATTTTTGTATTGCTGACATAAATTTACCTTGATTTTGTGTTTTCCTTAAAATAACACACTTCCTTATTTCGAAATCACACTTTTTACTCATACGCCTTCAATCCCGAGATCTCTTTGCCTTTTGCCAAACCTTTCAGCAAAGGAACAAGGTCTTCCATCAGGGCGAGCTCTTTCAGACGGCGTTCTTTCCAGCTTAAATCCAGCGGCTCAAGTAGGTCGGTCAGTTTTTCACCGTCGAAAAATCATTCTATCCATAATTTCGTTGACGAATGCGGACAGGGGTTGCGCTCGAGATGCCGTGTTTTTCGAAAGCGCAGTCAGTTTTTATCTGTTTTTTTCTTGGCGGAATGCCTGATAGCCTGCTTTAACATCTTGCTCGCTTTAGAGCTTCGCCTGCTTTCAGACTGTCGATATAGGCGATGATGTCGTCTTTTTCGTCCATCAGGTCGCTGCTGGAGGCAATCAGTTCGACCAATTGCTTACGGCTCATCTGCTGTTTCTTTGGCTTGGATGTGTTTTCAGCAATCAAGCGCATAATGTAGTCGTAATCAATGATGGCGGATGAAAAGAGGACGAATTCAAAAATCCAGTTGTTCGATTTCTTGAGGTAAAACAGTGTCTTTCTTACCAGTTTTTCTTTATAGCGTTGCGCCATATCCAGATATACGCCTTTGAAAGCACGCTGGGTATCGGTGGGTAGAATGGCTTCTATTTCTTGCTTTTTGTTCTTCGCTTAAATCGGTGTATTGCCCAAGCTGGGTTTTGTAACGTTGTACTTCTTTAAATAGGTTAAGAAAGCCTGCGCGGGCGTTGTCGCCTTTAAGGTTATAAACCTCGGATGGTTCGCATGCTACGCCTTGCGATGACATGAAGTCTTCAAGTTGAGTCATGGTGTTTTGCAGTTTGGTCATGACGATTTCTGCGGGATCGACTATCCAGATTTCTTTTGGCGCGCTCTGCATCCTGCCCTGAAAAAGCGTTTGATGGCTTCATCTACCTGCGCCTCTTGTCCTCGAAAATCGAGGATATTGCCGTAGGGCTTGCTGGAGTTCAAAACGCGGTTAGTACGGGAAAAGGCTTGGATTAAGCCGTGGTACTTGAGATTTTTATCGACATAGAGCGTATTCAGATATTTTGCTGTCGAATCCGGTCAACAGCATATCGACGACGATGGTGATGTCGATTTTGTTTTTATGCGCATAGTCTTTGTCGGGATATTGGTGGTCTTTGATGCGTTTTTGAATATCCTGATAGTACACATCGAATTCACCAATGCTGTGGTTGGTACGGTATTGGCGGTTGTAGTCTTCAATAATAGCTTTTAAGGCTGCTTTTTTGCCTTCTGGGTCAGTTTGATTATCGAATTTTTCCTGTTGTAAATCTTCCTGCATTTGAACGATGTCGGATTGGTTTTTTGTGGTCATCTTTCTGCATTGCCTGTGCAGGCGGCGAGAAAACGCAGGCGATGTTCAACGGCTCAAATTCGGGATTGTCTGCTTGCAGCTTAGCTTGGGCGGACTTGAATAATTCGTAATATTCGATGGCATCGTTAATGGACGCGGTAGCAAAAAATAGCGTTGAAGCGGCGCTCGCCGCCCGTTGCTGCATCGTGTTTGCTTAAAATGGAATCGACAATTGCCTGTTTGGTGGCGGGATGGGCGGCGGAAACGGGTTTATCGCCTTCGGCTTTGTAATAATCGATATGGAATTTTAAGACGTTGCCGTCATCAATAGCATTAGTGATGGTATAGGCGTGCAACTGCTGTTCAAAAGATGTCTAAGGTCGTCTGAAGTGTAGCATCCGTGCCATCAATACGTTTGTAACTGGCATTTTCTTCAAAAATCGGTGTGCCAGTAAAGCCAAACAGCTGAGCTTTCGGGAAGAAATTTTTAATCGCCCGATGGTTGTCGCCGAATTGGCTTTATGACATTCGTCAAAGATAAACACCATTCGTTTGTCTTTGAGTGTACTTAATTGGTCGTGGTATTTGCTGTTTTCTTTAAGCGCCAAAACCGAGTTTCTGAATAGTAGTTACGATGACCTTGTCAGCGTAATCGTCGGACAGCAGACGGTTTACCAAAAGTTTGGGTATTGGTGTTTTCTTCAACGCAGCCTTCTTGAAACGGTTGAATTCCTCACGGGTTTGGCGATCAAGGTCTTTTCTATCTACAACAAACAGACATTTATCGATATCAGGATTGCCTTTTGAGCAGAGTTGAGGCTTTGAAGGAGGTCAGAGTCTTACCGGAACCGGTAGTGTGCCAGATATAACCATTACCGCGACTTTGATGAATGCAATCGACAATCGCTTTGACGGCGTAAATTTGGTAAGGACGCATCATTAACAGTTTTTTTGCTCACTGGCAACCAACACCATATAACGACTGATCATTCTGCCCAAAGTGCATTTTTTTCTAAAAATTTATCGGCAAAGTCGTAGAGATGGTTGATTTTTGTTGTTGGCTTCGTCGGCATAATGGTAAACGGGCAGAAAGCACTCGTCTGCAGCGAAGCTAAAGTGTTTGTTTGAGTTATTAGCAAAATAATAGGTACTGCTTTCGTTACTGACAATAAAAAAAGCTGCATAAAGCATAAAAGACTGTTACCGTAGCCGTTTCCCGTATCGTTTTTTTGTAGTCGATAATCTGCTCAATGGCTTTTATCGGCGGAATTTGCAGGGTTTTTAGCTCGATTTGTACCAACGGAAGCCCATTAACTAGCAAAAATCACATCGTAACGATGATGGCTGTTTTCAGTATTGATACGCAGTTGACTAATGACTTCGTAGTCGTTTTTACACCAGTCTTTTTATATTAACTAGAGTATAGTGGAGCGGAGTCTCATCTTCGCGGATGAAAGTATTAGTTTCGCGTAGGAGTTTCGCGGCAGAAAACACATCAGGCTTGATAATTTCCAGTTTTAAGCGTTCAAATTCGTTATCGGTTAAACGGACGCGGTTCAACTGCTCGAATTTTTTTGACGGAAATTTTCTTCGAGCGATTTCCGGTCATGAATATCGGGACGGTGGGTATATTTTAAATCAATGAGTTTTTGGATAAATTTTTGTTCAATATTTGATTCTTTTTAGATGCATAACAAAAATAAGCAATAAGCTAAATAAATTATGTACAAGTGTATAACAAAAACGGTCAATATTCATTAAATATTGACCGCTCTTTTGATCTGCACCCCAAAATCTGGACATCTAATTTGAGGTGCAGATTATGTCCCATCTTATCAATTTCGTTTGAAAATTATCAAACTCGTCACTGAACAGGATTATGGTATCCGTGAGGTGGCTAAACTTCATAAAATTTCCCACGCTCTCATCATTTATTGGCTAAAAGCATTTTCGGGGAAAGAGGGCTTGATGGCGTAAAATCGCCTTATACAAACCTTCAAACCCCGAAAAATAGTGAAGTCAAAGATGAAAAAGAAAGACATTGAAAATTCCAGAAACTACAGACTTTTTCACCTAAAGCGTTTAAAAAAGCTGCAGCGAGAGCTCGCCTTGGCTCGAGCGGAGATCGCTTACCTAAAGGAGTTGGAGGCGCTCGACCGTCAAAAACAACGACAGAAAAAAAGAAAAAAATCATTGAAAGATTGAAGCCAGACCCCGCGTTAAATGATTTACTTCATGTGGCTAAAATGCCTCGCTCAAGCTTTTTACTATAAAGAGATTAAGCGAAATTATCACGAGGTAAAAAGAGGCTATCTTATCGCTGTATAAAAAGAACAGAAAACGAGATGGTTATCGCCCCATGACGTTTAAATTACGCCAAATGGGTTTTAATTTGAATCATAAAACGGTGTTAAAGCTGATGAATGAGTTAGGTATTCATTCCATTTTACGCAAGAAAAGACATGGAAGACGTGGAAGACGTGGAAAAACATCGCATATTGCCCGAATTTACTGAATCGTGATTTTACAGCAGCGGCACTCAATCAAAAATGGGTAACGGATGTAACGGAATTTCATGTTGGGCAAGAAAAGCTTTATTTTTCACCGTTGATGGATTTGGCTAACCGAGAAATTATTGCCTATCACTTTGCGACACGCCCGAAGTTTTCATTGGTAAAAAAGATGTTAGAACAAGGGCTTAGTCGGCTTAAACCGACAGAATGCCCGATTATTCATAGCGACCAAGGTGTATTGTATGGCACGGCAGAATGGGTGAAAATGTTGGAGGGTAAAGCGGTGCAAAGTATGAGCCGCAGAGGAAATTGCTACGATAATGCGGTGATTGAAAGTTTTTTTGCAATATTAAAAATCAGAGTGCTTTTTACTCACGGACTTATCATTCAATCGCTGAATTACAGTCTGAAATTGAAGAATATTTAGTGTATTACAACCAAAAACGAATTAAACTTGGTTTTCAAAAGGATTGAGCCCAGTGCAATACCGAGCTCAATATTTAAGTTAACTAACCTGTCCAACTTTTGGGGCAGATCATCAAGCGGTTAAATTTTTCTTGATGTTTTGCAAAAACTATAGAAATTTAACCGCTTTTTGATCTGCACCCCAAAATCTGGACACCAATCTTCGATGTTATTTAACCTATTCTTTTAAATTGTCTATTATTTTGTCAGAGCTGCTAAGCTCGTGCTAATGTCCAAACTTGAATTTCTTTTACCCCTTGCTTTTTGCAGCACACGTGCGATGGCATTGATAGTTGAGCCAGTTGTCACGACATCATCAACTAAAAGCAACGCGTTCATAATGTTTCTTCGGCGCATAATGAAAGGCATGTTGTAAGTTATGTCTGCGCGCTTTAGCGGTAAGTTCTCGCTGTGGCTGGGTTGCGCGAATGCGACTAATCGCAGTTTCTTCTAATGGCAGATTTAACCAAGTAGCTAACGGCCGAGCAAGTAGCGTTGCTTGATTATATCCACGCCACCAATGACGTTGCCAATATAGTGGCACAGGCATAATGACTTCCGGTAATTGTAAACCATGTGTGCGTTTTGCCTCTTTCAATGAAAGCAGCAATAATCGGGCGAGCGGTTTATCTAGCCAGTATTGTTGCTGAAATTTAAAACGATGAATCCAATCTGAAAGCGGCTTTTGATACATCGCAATGCGAACCAGCCTTTGCCATTTGGGCTCCTGTTTTAAACACTCTCCACATTGCATAGAAAACTCTAATAATGGCATTCCACAATGGCCACAATAAGGTTTTTCTCCAGTAACCGTACACAACGATTACAAAAATCCATGATGAGATAATGCTAAACGTTTTTACATTCGAAACAGCGAAAATCTGCCTGATTCATCTTTTCTCCTTTTCGGCAGAATTTAGCATACCCGCCAAATAAATTTTTGCGACGGCCTTCGAAATGCGAGTACAATCTTGGTAAATTTTTACCAAAATCTCACCGCTTGTAAGAAGGTACTCTCATGAAAATCACACCAGATTCTATTAAAGTCGTATTCTTTGATATTGATTACACACTATATATTAAAAACGAAGCTCGTATTCCCACTTCAATTATTGAAGAGTGTTACCTCGCTTGAAAGCAAAAGGGATCATTCCAGCTATTGCAACGGGTCGAAATGTGGGTGGTTTTTCCTAAAAGCTTTATTGCCATATCTGAATGAAGAGGGTTTCCAATTATTAGTAACCATTAACGGGCAGGATAATCTTTATCACGATCAGCAGATTAGCGCGTATGGCTTAAGCACGGAGCGCATTACGCAAGCGGGTTGAAAAATTACAACGATTAGGCATTAAATATGCGTTCGTTAGCCGTGAAGCAATAGCGGTTTCTGCCGATGATGAGATTGTTAAAGAAGCGACCACCCCGATTACTGCAGATTACCTTATCGATCCAGATTTCTATTTGAAGAATAACGTTGTACAAATGTTAGCTTATTATAGTGAAGAGCAACGTGAAGCGGTAGAAGCAGCAGGGGTGTTAGGTGACGATCTTAAAGCAGTACGTTGGCATGAAAATGCAGTAGATATTTTTCCTAAACAAAACTCCAAAGCACGTGGAATTGAAGATGCATTAGCTTATTTAGGGCTTGAGCCTGAACAAGCAATGGCATTTGGGGATGGGTTTAATGATTTAGAAATGTTTGAAACGGTTGGTTTTTTTCCGTTGCGATGGGAAATGGAGAAGAAGAACTGAAAAGCGATTGCTGATTTTGTCACCAAAGATATCCGTGAAGATGGCATTTTGTATGCATTGGAAACGTTAGGGGTAATTTGATTTTTAATGCGCTTATTTATACTGATAAATACTAAGAAAAATTTAGTATATATAAGAAGTTAGCGTAAAATAGAATGATAGAAAAGAAAGGATTTGAAGTTGGTCCCCCTGCCGGACTTGAACCAGCGACCAAGCGATTATGAGTCGCCTGCTCTAACCGCTGAGCTAAGGGGGAAAGGTGGCGGAATTATAGAGAAATTCCGCTCTGAAGTCTATAACTGCGCCTTTGGTCGTTGCAAAAATTAACCGTTTTTCACGTGGCGGCAACAGAGAAAGCAGATCGACGGCAATTTTTCAGATTATCTGTTTTTGTACGCGTTCTACTTCCGCTAATAACGCAATGCCTTCTGATAGGCTCCATTGTGTTGGCATTGGTGCGTAATGTGCAAAAATGCATCAAAATCGACCGCTTGTTGGCTAAATAAAACCAATAAAAGCTGCTGGAAATTCTGCTGGCGTAAGCAGCTTGGTACTGCTGAGATAGCTAAGCAGGTCTCTAAATGCAGTTGTTTTTTTCTTGAATCTGAAAAGCCGATTGCTGACAGTGCTTGTTGGTGTTGTTGCCATTGCAATGCTTGTGTTTCATTTAACCGAATAGAAAGAGGAATAAGCAAGGCTTGGCTTTCCTTTTTGCTAGTTGAGCTTGCCATTTTGTTAGAACGAGATCCGCAAGCGGTATTAAATAAAAGCCTCATTTTCTTTGAGTAATAAAGCTTGATTCCCTACAACGGCAAGCACTTGTGTTTGTGCGTGGTGTGCAGAATAAACATTTACTACAGGCGCTTCCTCTTCCACAGAAGACGTAGGTTCAGCTTGGGCGATAATCGTTGGCGCTTGATGCACGGTTTCTAATGGCGGTGTAACAATAGGGGCTGAGTGTTCGTTTTTTTCGGTTTCACCGGTATTCACTAATGCTTCATACCAACGTTGGGCAGATTGGCTTGAACCGCCAGATTTTTGCAAAAACGTGGCGCAAATTTCACCGCTTGTGAAGGTGCTGACGTTGGTTCATTTTGTGAAAAGCCTGCAAAAACATTCGCCCCTGCGCTTAATCGGTTGGTGTCTGCTGCATAGCTGGGTAATGGTTCGTTAACCGCATTGGTTAGCGGTAAATCTTGTTGAGTTTCTAGCCCTTGTAGTACGCCTTGTAAAATAAAGTCGTGTACAAGCCGTGCCTGATGAAAACGGACTTCATGCTTAGCTGGGTGCACATTCACATCAACTTGCTGTGGGTTAATATCTAAAAACAGCACAAAAGCTGGATATTCCCCCGCAGACAAACATTCCCCATAAGCTTTGGCGGATAGCGTGGTTGATGGTTTTATCACGCATCATGCGTCCATTAACGTAGCTATAACAAAGATCGTTTTGTGCGCTCGTAAATTGCGGTGAACCAATCCAACCATGCAAATGCAAATCCCCATGCTGCCAGTCAATATGGTTGGCATGCGCAATAAACTCATCTCCACAAATCGCTGCAACACGGCGTTGCTGTTGTTCGACAGAATTATCTTGCACTTTGCGATATTGACGTACTACTTTGCCATTATGAGTCAGGGTAAAACTCACATTCGGTTTTTGCCAGCGCAATACGGCGCACCACTTCATCAATATGCCCAAATTCAGTTTTATCGGTGCGTAAAAATTTACGGCGTGCGGGCGTATTGAAAAAGAGATTCGCCACTTCCGTTGTGGTACCAACAGGGTGTGAGGCAGGGCGGATTTCAACTGCCATTTCACGCCCTTCAGCATAAGCCAGCCAAGCTTCTGCTTGCCCTTCAGGGCGAGAAGTCAGTGTTAAGCGAGAAACGGAACTGATACTCGCCAGCGCTTCGCCACGAAAACCAAGACTTAAAAATCATCTCTAAATCTTCTAAGCTCGCAATTTTACTGGTGGCATGACGGGCGAGTGCAAGCGCTAAATCTTGTTTGGCAATTCCACAGCCATTGTCTCGAATACGAATCAGCTGAGCGCCCCTTTTTCAATATCAATTTGAATTTGGTTAGCGCCAGCATCCAGACTGTTTTCCACCAACTCTTTTTACGACAGAAGCGGGGCGTTCCACCACCTCGCCTGCAGCGATTTGGTTAGCCAGTTGTGGTGGGAGAATTTGAATTAAATGTGATTCGCTCATAATCAAGAAAATAGGTCAAAATTGACGATATTTTTAGCAAATTTGCACCAATTATAAAATGGCGCAGCAAGCGGTCAGTTTTTGTGGCATAATTTGCAAATTCATATAGACAGAATGGAAGTAAATAATGAGCGTACAAATTGGTATTGATTTAGGCACAACGAATAGTTTAATTGCTCAATTTATTGATGGCGAAACTCGTCTTATTCCTAATAAACTCGGACATGAATTAACCCCTTCTGTGGTTAGCGTAACAGAAGATGGCTCGATTTTTAGTTGGGCTTGCCGCTCGTGAAAGATTAGCGACGGCACCACAGATGACAGCTTCTGCATTTAAGCGCTTTATGGGCAGCGATAAAAATTTTTCCGACTTGGCAAACAACAATTCCGCGCCGAAGAGCTTTCTGCATTAGTGCTCAAAAGTTTAAAAGAAGATGCCGAACATTTCTTGGGTGAGCCAGTTGAAGAAGTAGTCATTACTGTACCTGCGTATTTTAATGCGATTCAGCGCCAAGCGACGAAAAATGCGGCAGAAATGGCAGGGTTAAAAAGTCAGTCGTTTGCTAAATGAACCCACTGCGGCAGGGCTTGCTTACAACTTGCAAGATAAGCCAGACGATACTAATTTCTTAATTTTCGATTTAGGGTGGCGGAACCTTTGATATTTCAATCTTAGATTATTTTTGATGGCGTGGTCCAAGTTTCTGCCAGTGCAGGCGATAACCAACTTGGTGGGGAAGATTTTGTGCAAGCCTTGCAACGCTGTTTCTTAACCAAGTGCACGAGTTTAAATGAGGCGCAAAGAAAACGGATTCAAACATCAAGCGAATCTTGGCAGGTGTTTGAGCATGCGAAACGCCAGTTAAGCAAAGAAAAAGTGTCAGAATTACTTTTAACCTTAGATGAACAAGTTCATGAAGCGATTATTTCTGAAGAAGATTTTTCGTCAAGCTGCACAGCCGTTAATTACGCGTTTACGCCAGCCTATTGAGCGAGCACTGCGCGATGCCAAACTGAACCCGTCCAGTATTGATGGCATTATTTTAGTCGGCGGGGCAACCCGTATGCCGATTATCCGAAAAGCAATTGCTCAATGGTTCCAACGCTTACCGCTTTCTGCAATCAATCCTGACGAAGCGATTGCACGAGGAGCTGCCGCACAAGCTGCACTGATTGCACGCAATCAAAAATTTAGAAGAAGTGGTGCTGACCGATGTCATGCCATTTTTCATTAGGTACGACTATTGGTGTAGATATGCCAAATGGTCAACGCATCAATGACCGTTTCAGCCCGATTATTGAACGAAATATGCCGGTGCCGATTTCACGCGAGCAGCATTATGTTACGGCAAAAGATAATCAAACTGAACTTCAGTTTGATATTCGTCAGGGAGAATCTGCGATTAGCAGTGAGAATATTTTTGCTTGGCGAAATGTTTGTCACGGTGCCACCTCGCCCAAGAGGCGAAGTCGGCGTCACGGTTCGTTTTAGTTATGACATCAATGGATTGCTTGAGGTGGATTTAACCAATGATGAGTTAGATATTCAGATTAACCAAGTTTTTCCAACATAACAGCCACAACTTGAGTGCAGCAGAAGTTCAGGGCTTCACGCGAGAAATTAGCTAAACTGAAAAATTCACCCACGCGAACAACAAGAAAACCGTTATTTGCTCGAAAAAAGCCAAACGCTTATATGAAAACTATTTAGGCGAAGAGAGCGGTAATTAGTGAATTTTTAGCTTATTTTGAAGCTGAATTAGAATCGCAAGATGAAGGCAGAATCCACCGTGCGAGAAAGAAAATGCAAGAATGTTTAGCACGTTATGATGAAGGCTGGTTAATCTAAGAGGTAAACATGGCAAGTTGTTGGCAAAATTTTTAGAGATTAAATCAACGGGCGATGAAAAAGCGATTCGCCGTGCTTATGCAAAAACTCAAAGTGACCCGACCGGATGAAGATCCAGCGGGCTATCAAGCACTACGAGCTGCTTTTTGATGAGGCGTTAGTTCAGGCGGCTTATCAGCGAGAATATGAAGAACGGGCAGCCGCAAATCGTGCTGATTCTCTACGGAAGAGGAAGCTGATTTAGCTAATTAAGCACTGAATCTGCTGATGAAAGCCCATTACAAGCGGGTGAATTTGAGCCATGTTTTGCAAATGAGACAGAAAAATTCGACCGCTTATGAGCCTTGCCCGATTGAATTTAACTTAGCGGATAGTGCGCATGCAGAACCGACATCAAACTCAGCGCCTGAAGAAATTTCATACATTTACCAAGATAGCACATTGCATGATGAAGTAGAGGCTGAAGAACCATTAGAAGCGCCATCGCTTGATTTAGTCGATATGTTATTGATGGAAATTGATGAGGTTTTTGAAACGGAAGGTGAAATTGGCATTTTTAAAAAATTGGGCAAATTGGCAGCCTCGTATTGAATCCCTGCCTTTTGATGAAAGTCCTATTTTTCGCGTGCGTTATTACAACGTTTTTTGCTTATCCGGTCGAGAATAATTATTTAATTCAGCTTTGGACAAATTATTTCCAATGGCATAAAGATTATGTCATAGCAGAACAATTAACTCCAGAAGGCATTCATTTATTACAAGCAAAAAGTAGAACGTGCTGAACAAGAAGTTGGTTGGGCACCGATACCGGATTATTTAAAATCAATTCCTACTAATTTAATTAAAACAGCACCAGAAAAAGCTGCGGAGTCATTTTATTACGGCATTTTTGGCAAGAGCAGCCAATAAATGTAGTGTGATTTTAAGCGTGATTTATGCTTTTTTTCACATGGATTTATATTGCCTATGAGAGATCGTTAATTCCGCATTGGAAAAATTGAGCAACGACACCCAAAAGTAAATCGCATTTTTCTGCTGCGAAAATATTAAGATATTTTTGGCGAGGGCTTTTTATTTTTGGCGTAGCTTCCATTATTTTTAGCCAGAGATTTAATGAAAATATTGGTGTGCCATTTGTCATTATTCTATTTTGTTTTGCAATATTTTTATTTTGTTTCTGGATTTATTTTAGGGTTATCTAAATTTGAGGTTTTGAGAAAGTTTTTTATATACCGGTAATGAACATAATGAATTCTTTAGAATGATTGCTTTCCCAGTAGTCAGTTGGTTATTTGCTTCACAGGTTAGTGAACAAACAAATAATTATTTTTATACTAGGTTCGTTATTACTAGGTGTATTGCTGGTTTGTTTAAGTTTGATTCCTGCTTATATTGAGTATAAAGACTCTCGTTATTTTTGGGGATTGGTTTTATCTACTTTAGCAATGGCATTTTTCCAATACCAGAAGGCTATCTTGTCCTTATTATCATTTATTGGATAAATTTAAATGTATATATGACAATCTTTAAACCGCGGATTTATATTTATATTAAATCTATTTTAATTTATCCATTTGTAAAACTGCCGAGCGATACTGAATTATTGCTTTATCCTTTTATGGTCGTTTTTGCACTGGTGTTATGGTTTGTTTTCTTGCCAAGTTTAGCAGGAGAACATATTTTTAAAGTTAAAAACAGTCAGCGGATTACTTGAATTAGGATTTTTAAGTTTTATTATTGCATGGTATGGCTTGGAAAATATTGAGAATGGGCTTTACTATTTTTTTATCCGATAAGTTTGACTATTTATTTAATTCATGTCGGCATAATGAGGTTTATTTCTCACCAATTAGCAAAAATGCAGACTAAATAAAAAGGTTTCTTAAAAAGATGACTGAAAGTTGAGATCGAAAAAGCGGTCAGCTTTTTAAAAGCAATTTGCAAATTTGCTTAAGAATCTGACCGCTTTTTATATAAATAATAAATTTTGGTTTTTATTTTGTATTGAATTAAGCGTCATCTAACGCATAAGGTAATTCACAAATTTTTCAATAACGTATCGTTAAAAGCGGAATAATGTATCAGCTTCAATCTCTTTATTCAGCACAATTTGCACCCAAAAGTTGTTGCTGATAATGTACTGCGGCTAATACGGTACCGCTCGCACGCCAGTTTTCCCCTAATTGCATTTCTAGCGCTTGACCGGCTTCTGGGCATTCAGCTTGTTCACTGTTGCCGACTAAAATAAACATGGCACGCTTGTTCGCCCCACGATATTTCGCTCGCGCAACGGTTTCTTGCCCAATGTAGCAACCTTTGGTAAAAGAGATCGCATTTTCGACCGCTTGTAAGTTGGCAGCTTGTGGAATGAGCTCAAATTGGTTGGCTTTAGCGAGAATTGGCAAACCGTCTTGAATATCTGCTAAATCCCAAAGTGCACTTTCGCCATGTGTGGTAAGTGTTTCTCCCCAGACAATCGCACGTTTCTGTGCGCAAGAGAGCACTAAAGCGGTCGCATTTTCACTCAGATTAGCTAAAGCCGTTGCATTTGCTACACCAAATAATGGGGTATCTAATTCAGTAAATGTGACTTTGGAGAACACAGCATATTTTTAACTGCACTAATGCTTCGGGCAGTAATTCGCAACGAATAATGGCAAAAACTGCTCGGCTGTGCAGCGATATAAAACGAAATAGCGCACTCATTTTTGCCTTTTCGGATCGCAATGGCTGGTTAACGAGTGTTCGCCAATGGCAAGTTTTGTTACATCTGTCGTGAGCTGTCCTTGTAGATATTTTTCAGCATCTGCACCTGCGATTTCAATAAGACGATATTGGTTTAGTGAGACGCAAAAATCGGGTTGGAGTTTAGTAATTTGTTGGCATTCACATTTTCATAAAACACTCTTTTATTGTGAAAAATTTTTAAAATCATACACGCTAAAAATGGAAGAAAAGTGGAAAAATGACCGCTTGCAAGAATTCTTTTTGAGGCAAGCGCTATTTAGATGCAGAATCACGCTAATTTTTATCGCGTATTTTTGGAAAAACGATGAGTGCAACATTATCTTTAGAACAAATTCAAACGCTTGCAGCAGAAGAAATGCAGGCGGTTAATGCAGAAATTTTGGCGCAGCTAAATTCTGATGTGCCGCTGATTAACCAACTGGGTTTTTATATTATCAGTGGGGGGGGCAAACGTATTCGCCCGTTAATTGCAGTCTTAGCTGCAAAAGCGCTGGGTTATACAGGAAAAACACGTTACCACAGCAGCCTTTATTGAGTTTGTTCATACTGCAACGTTAGTGCATGACGATGTTGTCGATGAGTCTGATATGCGCCGTGGGCGGGAAACCGCTAATGCGGCTTTCGGTAATGCGGCGAGCGTATTAGTGGGCGATTATATTTATACGCGTTCATTCCAGATGATGACTTCAGTCGATTCATTGAAGAGTGCTTAAAGTGATGTCAGCAGCAACTAATGCACTAGCAGAAGGCGAAGTGCAGCAGTTGATGAATGTGAACGATCCGAACACGACCGAAGAAAATTACATGAAGGTTATCTACAACAAAACAGCGCGTCTGTTTGAAGCGGCAACCCAATGTGTGGCAATCGTGGCAGAGCAGAGCGAAGAAGTTGAAGCGGCATTAAAAGCTTACGGTTGTTATTTAGGCACAGCGTTCCAATTAGTTGATGATATTTTAGATTATTCCGCGAATGCGCAAACCATGGGTAAAAATGTCGGCGATGATTTTGTGGAAGGCAAACCAACCTTACCATTGTTGCATGCTATGCAACATGGCACAGCTGAACAAGCAGAGATGATTCGCCATGCGATTGAAAACGGTGGCGATATTGCCAAGATTGATGATGTGCTTGCGATTATGGCAGAGCATAAGTCGCTTGATTTTGTTATGGCAAAAGCAAAAGCTGAAGCGCAAAAAGCGGTAGATGCACTTTCTGTATTACCTGAAAGTGAATATAAACAAGCATTGATTTCTTTAGCGTATTTGTCGGTAGATCGCGCTTATTAAATTTATCAAGAACAGAATAATGACTAATCAACACCAACCTCTTGAACATCAAGAGAAACTCAAACAGAAAAAGCTAACGCGTAAAGGCAAAGATCCCAATGCGCCTTTTGTGCGTGAAAAATTAAGTCTGCCGGGTGGGCACAATAAATTATTGCTGCATTCTTGCTGTGCGCCTTGCTCTGGCGAAGTCATGGAAGCGATTTTTGGCTTCCGGCATTGAATTTACGATTTACTTCTATAATCCGAATATTCATCCGCTAAAAAGTACATGATTCGAAAAGAAGAGAATATTCGTTTTGCAGAAAAACATGGCATTCCGTTTATTGATGTGGATGACGACTACGAAAACGATCGTAAAACATGGTTTAAAAAAGCAGAAGGCATGGAATGGGAACCAGAGCGTGGCATTCGTTGCACAATGTGCTTTGATATGCGCTTTGAAAAAGCCGCACAATATGCGCATGAACATGGTTTCCCCGTATTTACCAGCTGTTTAGGAATTTCTCGTTGAAGGATATGAACCAAATCAATGATTGTAGCCACCGCGCAGCAGCACCATACGATGATGTGGTTTATTGGGATTACAACTGGCGAAAAGGTGGCGGTTCACAACGTATGATTGAAATCAGTAAGCGTGAGCGTTTCTATCAACAAGAATATTGTGGCTGTGTGTATTCGTTGCGTGATTCCAATAAATGGCGCTTAGAAACAGGTCGTCAGCGTATTGAAATCGGTAAACTTTATTATTCACCAGATTAGAAAAACAGGGAGTTGCACTCCCGTTTTTATTGTTTCACATAATTTTTCCAAATTCCGCAATTTGCTCAATGTTGTTAATATCAAGCAGGTTTTTTCCCGCTCAAGCGGATAATCAGTTGCAGTGGCGATTGTCCATTCATCCAGTTCTGGCAAAGGTTTTTCAATTGCCTTGCGGTGGAGTTGCACTTCGCCATCGCTTCATGCTAAAGCCTTCCACCAACACTAAATCAACATGCTCAAATTTTGCAATAAATTGTTGAAAATCGACCGCTTGCTCGGCAGGCGTTTCACACATCAGTGCCCAACGTTGATCGCAAACAACCATAGTTGGATTAGCGCCGGCTTCGCGTAAAGCGGTAGCTATCTTTTCCTGGTTTTGTCGGTTTCAATATTGTGATGAGAGTGTTTAATTAGCCCCACTTTTAGCCCGCAAGCGATCAATTTTGGTAATAATTTTTCTAATAGCGTGGTTTTTCCTGTGCCGCTATACCCCGTAATGCCTAAAATTTTGGGCGCTGATTTTGGTTGGGCTGCAAGGTCAAGATCGTCTAGCGTGTTAAAATTTTTGAAAGGCTTTCAGGTTGCTCAGAAAAATCTACTGCAACACTACGCTGTGTTTGGAAAAATAAAATAAGCGCCGTTCCCCGAATTTAAATAGGCTTTGTAGCGCTGGCGCAACATCACGATGCAATAACGCAAAAGTCGGTGCGGGCGATCGCCATCATGTGCATAGGCGATCTGTGCGTTGTTAATACGTAATGCGGTGGAAAGCTTATGTAGTAGATTTTCTGGTAAATAAGGGCTATCGCACGGCACAAATAATAGATAGTCTGCTGGAATTTTTGCAAAAGCACTTAACATTCCGCTTAATGCACCTTGAAATCGGGCAGTTCATCTTGAAAGCGAGGATAGGTTGGGAAAAAGGCGCTGATATTCGCTTTCTGAGCGGTTGATATTAAGCCAAATATCATTAATTTGTGGCGATAGGCGAGAAAAGAATATGCGAAATAAGCGGTTTGCCATGCAAAAGTTGTAACCCTTTTTCGACTCCGTGCATGCGACGAGCTTTGCCGCCAGCTAAAATCACAGCGCTGATGTGATGCATCATTGTCTCCTCTGCTTAAAAACATAAGCGATTGTTTTGCAAAAATAGAGCTAAAAGTATATGATCCGCCCTGATTTTCAACAAGAATTTTTAAGGATTTTTCATGAAATGCAAACGTTTAGAAGAGTTGCTGGAATTATTAGGTGAACATTGGCGTAAACAGCCAGATTTACATTTAATTGATATTTTGCAACAGCTTTCAGAAGAAGTCGGCGAGCCGAATAATTATCCAGCGTTGCGCGATGAAGTGTTAATTTATCAATTAAAAATGCGCAATTCAGATAAACACGAGCCGATTCGGGCATTAAAAAGATTACGAAGACGATTTTAAAAAGCGCAATTTTTACGTGCGGGGAATTTTTTAAAAAGATTAACAGACTCTAATGGAAGTCTATTTTATTTTTGATGCTAGTCTGAAGAACGCCTATAAAAAAATAAAAACTGATCTGACCCCAAAAAGTTATACTGTTATTTAAAGGACTGCTTTTGATATTGTATCGGACTCAGTCCTTTTAATTTTAATTAGTTCGTTCTTCATTATAGTACCGTACATAATCATTGATAGCCTTTTCAAGTTCATCAATGCTAGTAAACGATTTTCCGTGAAAACACTCCATTTTACTTTGCCTTTATTGCTCGTGGCAAGCACAATTTTTTGCTTCATGATTCTGTCCCTCATATCAAAGATTGTCTTATTTTAGCCTTCACCAAAAATTTTCGAAATAATATTGACCTTAACCTTAGGTTAAGGTTTATGATTTACGCTCATTCAGTTATAACATAGGAGCAAAACATGAAAAAACTTATGACTTTTATCACACTTAGTGCTGCTGCAGTTTCAATTTGTGCCCAAGCTAATGAACAACCGCATCAAGCACACATGAATATGCCAATGTCGACAGATTCTGCAATGCAACAAGAATTAATGCAAGGTATGAGTCAAATGCATCAAGACATGATGGCAGCTGCGCAATATAAAGATCCTGATGTTGCTTTTTGCAGCAGGTATGTTGCCACACCATATTGGCGCAGTAAAAAAATGGCGGAAGTTGAATTAAAATACGGAAAAGATCCCTGAGATGCGTAAAGCTTGCTGAGAATATTAACGCACAACAAGCGGAAATTGAACAAATGCAAAAATGGCTTAAAGTGCACAATAAAAATAAGGGGCTGTACTAGATAACGACTAAAAATCCCATTTAGGTTAGAATAAACCAATGAGAAAAAGTCAGCTAAGTCAGCATAAATAAAATAAACTCATTGAACTGTTTTGTCGCAGGGTGTCACAGCAAGAACAGTCAGTGAATTGGTTAATGTAAACAAAAATACAGCCGCTTATTACTTTCATCAATTACGCTTACTCATCTATCAAACAAGCCCACATTTGAAATGTTTGAGGGCGAGATTGAAGCCGATGAAAGCTATTTTGGCGGTACTCGAAAAAGGCAAACGTGGTCGCGGTGTCGTGGGAAAAGTCGCGGTATTCGGGCTTCTCAAACGAAATGGCAAGGTTTATACTGTCGTTGTCCCTAATGCGCAATCAGCGACATTATTGTCAATTATCCGAGAGAAAGTTAAGCCTGATAGCACAGTGTCACGGATACCTTTCGTAGTTATGATGTGCTTGATGTCAGTGAATTTAGCCATTTTTCGCATCAATCACAGCACGCATTTTGCTGAAAATCACTAACCACATAAACGGAATTGAGAATTTTTGGAATCAAGGCAAAAACGCCATTTACGCAAGTTTAATGGCATTCCCAAAGAGCATTTTTGAGCTATATTTAAAGGAATGTGAATGGTGTTTTTAACAACAGTGAAATAAAATCTCAAATTTCCATTTTAAAACAATTAGTTAAGGGAGTTTGGTCTAGTTATCTAGTACAGCCCCTTTATTTTTAAGGATCAACAATGAAAATGATGTTAAAAACCACTTTGTTGCACTTTCTGCTTTATTTGCATTCAGTGCGAATAGTCTTGCAGCTGAACCTGTTGAAGGCAAAAGAGTATAAAAGTAGTTAACCAAGCGCCAAGTAGCCAAAAAGAAGTGGTTGAGCTGTTCTCTTTCTATTGCCCACACTGCTATGCTTTTGAGTTGCAATATAAAATTCCAAGCCAAATTAAAGAGAAATTACCGGCAGATGTGAAATTTATTCAATACCACGTGGATTTTTTAGGTCGCCAATCTGAAAACTTAACCCGTGCATGGGCGTTTGCGATGGCAAAAGGCGTGGAAGATAACGTAAAAACAGCATTATTTGAAGGTGCACAAAAGATGCATTTAAATCTATGGATGACATCAAAGCAGTCTTCTTAGCAAATGGTGTGAGCGAAGCGGATTTTCGACAGTGGTATCAATAGCTTTGCTGTTAATGGCTTAGTTAGCAAACAAAACACAATATGCAGAGCGTTTTAAAAGTGCGTGGTGTACCTGCATTCTTTATCAATGATAAATATGAAATTAATCTAGAAGGATTTAGCGATTCAACTTCTACTGGTGCATTTATTCAGCGTTATGTTGATGCCGTGACCTTCTTAACTAATAAATAATTGAAATCGTAATTTATGTTTAGCCCCTTAATGATGTCATTAGAGGGCTAATTTTCAAGCGGTCGGATTTTTCTTAAGATTTGCAAATTCTTTTTCTATATCCGCCCACTTATCCTGCTATTTTTTAAGTAGAATCACAAAATCATAGATTCCTAATTGCATGATTAAACCTGGGGCTATGATCTCTTTAAATAAAAATAAGAGGAGTTTATTATGGTGAATTACGGTATTGTTGGTGTGGGCTATTTTGGCGCTGAGCTTGCCCGCTTTATGAATGAAGAGCCAGATGCGCATGTTTCTATGGTCTTTGATCCGGAAAATGGCCAAGCCATTGCTGAAGAATTACAATGTGATTGTGCGCAATCTTTGGAAGAATTAGTCAGCTCTCCGAAAGTGGATTGTGTCATTGTTGCAACACCCTAATTATTTGCATAAAGAGCCAGTGCTTTTAGCAAAAAAATAAAAACATGTTTTCTGTGAAAAACCTATTGCGCTGAGCTACCAAGACTGCGATGAAATGGTTCGCGCTTGTGATGAAAATGGCGTGATTTTTATGGCAGGGCATGTGATGAATTTCTTTAACGGTGTACGCCATGCTAAAGCACTGATTAACGATGGCGTAATTGGGCGAGTGCTTTATTGTCATGCAGCTCGAACAGGATGGGAAGAGGTTCAACCAAGCATTTCATGGAAGAAAATTAGAGAAAAATCTGGCGGGCATTTATACCATCATATTCATGAGTTAGATTGCGTGCAGTTCTTAATGGGGATGCCAAAAACGGTCACGATGACGGCGGCGAATGTTGCTCACCAAAGTAAAGAATTTGGTGATGAAGACGATATGCTCTTTGTTACGATGGAATATGAGGATAACCGATTCGCGTTATTAGAATGGGGATCTGCATTCCGTTGGGGCGAGCATTATGTGTTAATTCAAGGTGAGAAAGGCGCGATTAAATTGGATATGTACAACACCAAAGGTACGTTGCGCGTAGATGGCAAAGAAAGTTATTTCTTTGTGCATGAAAATCAAGAAGAAGATGACGATCGCACGCGTATTTATCACAGTAAAGTGATGGATGGCGCAATCAATATGGTAAACCAGGAAATCGCACAATGTGGCTGAATTCGATTATGAAGAAAGAAATGAAATATCTAAATGATATTTTTACATGGAATGAAACCAGATGCTGAATTTTGCCCCATTATTGACGGGTGAAGCAGCACGCGCTGCCATTGCAACAGCAGATGCTTGTACCCGCTCTCGTTATGAAAAACCGAAAAGTGGAACTCGCAGAGATTTTTACAAGCGAAATGAACGAATAAAAACCCGATACTACGTATCGGGCTTTTATCAAGATTCAGTATTTGAATTCGTAACGACGAATTGTTTTTAAATCTTCATCTTGTTGGTGATTTTCATCAGCTACAACAACACGCGCACCTACTGTTGCGTGAGCATCGTATTCGCGAGTTGGTTTCATTTTTCGCCATTATCTTTTTGCACAGTCAATTCAACTTTGTTGTCGCCTAAGTCTTTGCTGTCTCAAGATAGTTGCGTTGCCTTTATCTGCATAGAAATCCGCAGTACAAGCACTTAAAACGATTGCTGAGAATACAGCTGCTAAAGAGAGTTTTTCATCATGCATCCTTACACATAACATAATTTAAAATGAATTTTAATCTGCAAAGCGATTAAAGTAGAGAAACGTTAAGATCCGCGTTTGAACCGACAATTCTTACTCGTTTACCAGCAACAAAACCGTCTTCTTTCTTCTGAACGACTACGATTTCTTTACCGTCATCTTTGCGAATCACCATCTCTAAAGATGATACTTGATTCGCTTTTTCTTCGATTGTGCTACCAGCCATTGCACCTGCAATTGCGCCCACAGCGCTTTGCAATCGCACGACCGGTACCACCACCAACTGTAGAACCAGCGATACCACCTAACACACCACCGCCAACGCTTCCAATGACGCCTGGGCTTTCTGCTTGGATTTTTACATCACGTACAGAAACGATGGTGCCGTAGCTAATAGAACGAGCTTCTTTTGCTTGTTGGCCTGAATAAACACTACCGCTATAAATGTCAGTTTGTGCACAACCTGCCATTACTAAGCTTGATAAAAGCGCTGTTGCTAATCCTAATTTTTTCATAATGTACTCCAATAAAAGATTATGCTAGAAATGTGTCTCTGAAGAAATCACACTTTTTATATCATAAGGGTGGAGCTTCAGACAGACGATTATAGCATAAAGTTTCTCTTTCATACTAATCGCAACCGTAGGATTTGGCAAGATTTCGCCTGTAACTTCGGGTTGACTAATCTTTACATTCAATGACGGATGATTGTCTAGTTGATAGGTGGTCATCATCCTGCTATCCAAGCCTCAACAGGTTCTTTTTCTAAAAATGGCACCACAACTTCAGAATGTTCCCCAACCTTCAACAGGATAAATTTTACTTTTTAGGAAAAGGCAGCTCGACAATTTTTACAAATTGTCCGCAAAATTTAACCGCTTGTTGTAGCTCAAATAGTCCTATTGGGCGGCCATTTACCTCGCTTTCTTTTTAAAAAGTGTGGCATTTCTAATAACAAATCTCGCCACTCTAGCGCTGTTTCAACGGTGTTCATTCTCACGGCAAGATGATCAATTTGAAATTGTGATAAATCTAATCCAATGGTTTGGGTTATTTGCAAGATTTTCTGTTCGAATTGAGATAAATCGCCAAAACAAGCGGTCATTTTCTCGAAAAATTTGCATTTTGAGGTATAATTTTGTCCATTTTTGAATGTAAAATTGAATAGGTTAAAAAGTGAATATACAACAAATTTTATCAGATAAAATCAAGCAAGCAATGATTGCAGCAGGTGCCGATGAAAATGCAGAAGCTTTAGTTCGTCAATCCGGTAAGCCTGAATTTGGAGATTATCAAGCAAATGGTGCAATGGGCGCAGCTAAAAAAATTAGGCATCAACCCACGTGAGTTTGCGCAGAAAAATCTTAGATAACTTAAATTTAGATGGGATTGCCGAAAAATTAGAAATTGCAGGTCCAGGCTTTATCAACATTTTCTTATCGAAAGATTGGTTAGCTAATGGCGCAAACAGCGCATTACAAGCGGTCAATTTTGGGATTAAAACTGCAAATCCGCAAACTATCGTGGTGGATTATTCTTCTCCAAATGTGGCAAAAGAGATGCACGTTGGCACTTGCGTTCAACCATTATTGGTGATGCGGTGGTGCGTACTTTAGAGTTCTTAGGCAATAACGTGATTCGTGCTAACCACGTTGGTGACTGGGGTACGCAGTTTGGTATGCTAATTGCTTACCTTGAAAAAGATGGAAAATGAAAATGCCTCACAGCTTGAATTAAGTGATTTGGAAGCATTCTACCGTGCAGCCAAAGCGCATTACGATGAAGATGCAGCTTTTTGCTGAAAAAGCGCGTGGTTATGTGGTGAAACTCCAAAGTGGTGATGAATATTGTCGTACCATGTGGAAAAAGTTAGTGGATATCACGATGCACCATAACCAAGAAAACTACGACCGCGTAAATGTAACCTTAACTGAAAAAGATGTGATGGGTGAAAGCCTTTACAATCAATGTTGCCGGAAATTGTGGCTGATTTAAAAGCAAAAGGATTGGCCGTGAAGATGATGGCGCTTTAGTAGTTTTCCTTTCTGAGTTCAAAAATAAAGATGGCGATCCAATGGGCGTTATCGTGCAGAAAAAGATGGCGGTTTCTTATATACGACTACTGATGTGGCTGCAGCAAAATATCGTTATGAAACTTTAAAAGCAGATCGTGCTTTAGTATTTTCAGATAGCCGTCAAGCACAACACATGCAACAAGCTTGGTTAATTACCCGCAAAGCTGGTTATGTGCCTGATTCATTCAGCCTTGAACATCCGTTCTTTGGCATGATGTTAGGCAAAGATGGTAAACCATTTAAAACACGTTCAGGTGATACCGTAAAACTAAAAGATTTGCTAGACGAAGCGATTGAACGTGCAGATGCGTTAATTTTCACAACGCAGCACTAACTTAACGGAAGAAGAAAGCGGCAGTAGTTGAAGCGGTTGCAATCGGGTCAGTGAAATATGCAGATTTGTCGAAAAACCGTACCACAGACTATGTGTTTGACTGGGATAATATGTTGAGCTTTGAGGGCAATACCGCACCATATATGCAATATGCTTACACACGTATTCGTTCTGTATTTGCAAAAAGCGGGGATTGATCCAAGTGCTTTAAGTGGTGAGATTATCTTAACAGAAGAGAAAGAACGTGCATTAGCCATCAAATTATTACAATTTGAAGAAGCATTAAATAGCGTCGCAAAAGAAGGTATGCCACATATACTTTGCCAATATTTATATGAGTTAGCGGTGCATTCTCAAGTTTCTATGAAGCTTGCCCAATGCTTAATGCAGAAGAAAAAGTGAAAAACAGCCGTTTACGTTTAAGTGATTTAACAGCAAGAACGCTCAAACAAGGTTTTAGAATCTACTGGGAATTAAAACCGTAGAAAAAATGTAACAAAAAGTTCCCCTCTTTTCTAAAGAGGGGTAAGGGAGATTTCAGCGATCTCAATTTGCAAAAAATAGGTCAAAAAAGACCGCTTATCAAATCTCCCCCAGCCCCTCTTTTCTAAAGAGGGAGCTAAAAATAAGGAACAAAAATGAAATTTATTGATGAAGCCCTGATTCGTGTTGAAGCAGGTGATGGCGGCAATGGCTGTGTAAGCTTCCGCCGTGAAAAATATATCGAGGGGGCCCAGATGGTGGCGATGGTGGTGACGGTGGCGATGTTTATTTGATCGCAGATGAGAACCTAAACACGCTGATCGACTACCGTTTTGAAAAGCGCTATGCAGCAGGGCGTGGTGAGAATGGGCGTAGTGCAGGTTGTACTGGGCATCGTGGTAATGATATTACTTTACGCGTGCCAGTAGGAACTCGTGCAATTGATAACGACACCCAAGAGGTCATTGGTGATTTAACCAAGCATGGTATGAAAATGTTGGTGGCAAAAGGGGGATACCATGGTTTAGGTAATACCCGTTTTAAATCTTCCATAAACCGTGCACCGCGCCAAAAACAAATGGCACACCCGGTGAAAAACGTGATTTATTACTTGAGTTAATGCTTTTGGCGGATGTCGGGATGCTAGGTTTACCGAATGCAGGGAAATCTACTTTTATTCGTAGCGTTTCTGCGGCTAAACCAAAAGTGGCAGATTATCCATTTACTACATTGGTGCCAAGTTTAGGTGTGGCGCGTGAGGCGCTGATCGCAGCTTTTGTGGTGGCGGATATTCCGGGGTTAATTGAAGGGGCAGCAGAAGGTGCAGGTTTGAGGGATTCGTTTCCTTAAACACTTAGAGCGTTGCCGTGTGTTAATTCACTTGGTTGATATTATGCCAATTGATGAAAGTGACCCAGCACTAACATTAGCGTGATTGAGTCTGAGCTTTATCAATATAGCGACTTTCTGAAAAAGCCGACTTGGTTGGTTTTCAATAAAATTGATACCATCGGCGAAGAAGAGGCCTAGCTCGTGCAAAAGAGTTGCAGAGCAAATTGGTTGGGAAGGCGACTACTATCTGATTTCTGCGGCTACAGGGCAAAATGTACAACAGCTCACCCGTGATATTATGGACTTTATCGAAGCTAACCCACGTGAAGTGGAAGAAGAAAATAAAAGAAGCTGATGAAGTTAAATTTAAATGGGATGATTATCATCAAGAAGCGATGCAAAATCAATTGAAGAAGATGATTGGGATGATTTCGATGATGATTGGTCGGAAAGAAGACGAAGAAGGCGTTGAGTTTGTTTATACTCGATAATTGCAAATCGTAAAGAATAAGACCGCTTGTTGTAAGAGACAAGCGGTCTTTTTATATAATATAATCACTCTGGATCATTATATGAAAATTGACAAAAACACTATTCACCACTTTTTAGGCGCAGCTATTTTTGCTTTTCCTTCAGTTACTTGGGCAAAGCTATTTGACGATCAATTTGAACGAGGTATTGATGCGGCAGGAAGAGAGATCATCAAGCGGCATTCCAATTTTGGAAACCTTTAGCCGAACAAGGAGATGCTAATGCGCAATTACTTTTAGGAGGAATGCATGAGAAAGGAAAAGGCGTAAAACAAGATGACATTGAGGCAGTAAAATGGTATCGACGCGCAGCAGAGCAAGAAAGCGAGGTTGCTCAATTGTGTTTGGGTATGATGTATTTTAACGGACGTGGTGTAAAGCAAGATTATTCTGAAGCCGCAAAATGGTACCGAAAAGCTGCAGAGCAAGAAAATTCCATTGCTCAATTGAATTTAGCTTTGCTATATGTAGATGGGCAAGGTGTCAAACAGGATTATTTGGAAGCAGAGAAATGGTTTAAAAAAGCAGCTGAACAGGGAGAGGTTGATGCGCAATTGAATTTGGCGACTATGTATTATAAGGGAGATAGAGTGAAACAAGATTATCTTGAAGCCGCAAAATGGTATGAAAGAGCGGCATATCAGCGAAATCCTACTACACAAGTTAATTTGGGGCTGATGTATATGAATGGAGAGGGGTAAAAGCAAGATTATTCTGAAGCGCTAAGGTGGCTTTACAGAAGCGGCAGAGCAGAGTAATGCAAATGCGCAATCAATTTAGGTATGATGTATGAAAATGGGTTAGGGTGTTCCTCAAGATAAGCTTTAGCCAAAAGCATGGTTTACTAAAGCCTGTACTAATCATCATCAAAAAGCCTGCGAAGCGATTACAATTAAATAAGAAAATTGTAAAAGATTGCGTGAAAAAGACCGCTTGTATTTTTAGTCATAAAAATCTGCACCTTAATCAGTTAGAGGTTTAGCCCAACTTTTTGGGCAGATCATAATCAAATATATCAGTGAAATAAAAATCTTTTAAGACATGGATCATTGTATGAAATTAACAAAAACATTATTTACCACTTTTTAGGGGCTTCTATTTTTGCTTTTCCTTTGGCTACATGGGCAAAATACGGTAGAGGAGCAATTTCAACAAGGTTTGGCTGCTGCTGAAAAAGGAGATCATCAAACCGCTTTCCAGTTTTGGAAACCTTTAGCAGAGCAAAGGATATGCCAGCGCCCAGTTTAATTTGGGTGTGATGTATGATCATGGGCAAGGTGTAAAACAGGATTATCTTGAGGCGGCAAAATGGTACCGAAAAGCCGCAGAGCAAGGCCATAGAGATGCCCAGTTTTATCTAGGTGTGATGTATTCAAGGGGAGAGGTGTAAAACAGGATTATCTTGAGGAGATAAAATGGTACCGAAAAAGCCGCAGAGCGAGGCATAGCGATGCTCAATTTAATTTTGGGTGTGATGTATTCAAAGGGAGAGGGTGTAAAACAGGATTATCTTGAGGCAGCAAAATGGTACCGAAAAAGCAGCAGAACAAGGATATGCAAGAGCCCAGTTTAATTTGGGTGTGATGTATGATAGTGGACGAGGGATAAAACAAGATTATCTCGAGGCGGAAAAATGGTATCAAAAAGCTGCAGAGCAAGGATATGCAAGTGCCAAGTTTAATTTGGGGGTGCTATATTATGATGGACGAGGTGTCAAACAGGATTATCTTGAGGCAGAAAAAGTGGTATCGAAAAGCAGCAGAGCAAGGACACAGAGATGCCCAGTTTAATTTGGGTGTGATGTATTCAAAGGAGATGATATAAAAACAGGATTATTTTGAGGCCGCAAAATGGTTCCTAAAAAGCAACAGAGCAAAGGAAATGCAAGTGCCCAGCTTAATTTAGGTGTGATGTATGCAAATGGATATGGTGTTCCTCAGGATAAAAATTTAGCCAAAGAGTGGATTCTTAAAGCTTGCGAGAATCATCATCAAAAAGCCTGCGAAGCTATTACAATTAAATGAGCAAATTGTAAAAATTGCGTGAAAAAGACCGCTTGTATTTTTTTCGACAAAGCGGTCTTTTTCATCTTTAAAATACTAATAACAAATATTTTTAGGCTTAAATAAAAACGGTTCAAACCAAGTAGTTTTGAACCGTTTGTTCTAAGATATTTACATCTTTGTTATCAGCAGGTTTTCGTTTGCTTTTTAACATATCCGCAGGAATAAAAGCTTTGTTGTACTTTTTCCATGTGTGGAAGGTTATGCGCAATACCTTTGTGACAATCAATACAGGTTTTGTTTTGTTCCTGTGCAAGTGCGTGCATTTGTTGTGCCACAGTTTTTTGTTGAGTAAAGTCCATATCATTGAAGTTATGGCAGTTACGGCACTCTTGCGAGTTATTCGCTTTCATACGCGCCCATTCGCGTTCTGCCATTCTAAACGATGTTTTTCAAATTTCTCTTTAGTATCTACTTTACCTGTAAAGTGAGCATAAACTTCAGTCGATGCCTGCATTTTACGAATCATTTTGGTACGAATTCGTGTGGAACGTGGCAGTCTGAACAAATTGCTTTTACACCTGAACGGTTGCTAAAGTGGATTGAGGCTTGGTACTCAGGTACAACATCGTTAGTATGACAGTCTGAACAGAATTGCTCAGTATTAGTTGTCGCCATTCCTACATTAAATAGGTTGGTTCCAACGATAGTCCCAATGATAGTTAATAAAATAACCCCACCAATTGCCATTTTGCTCGGAGAGCGTAACCAACGGCAAACTTTTTGAATGCTTGATTTAATCATGGTTTTGCTCCTTATTTACCTTGCGTTTGACGAATTGTATCAATTTATTTTTGAATAATTGGGTTCACATCTGCTTGTTGAACGTGGCATTGTAAGCAAGAAATAACGACGAGGTGAGGTACCATCAGTTTTTTTGTCCATCACGAGTTAAGAAATGGCTCTCTGGAACACGTGGTGCACCCGTTGTTGGTGCAACATCCGGAGAGTGGCAACCTAAACATTGGTTCACATTTTTAGTCACTTGTAAACCACGAATACTGTGTGGAACTAGTGGGGGTTGGTTAGGAAAGTCACAGGAATATTACCGACATCTTTATAAGGATTCGTAAATGCTGGTGCAACACTTTCCGCTGTTTTTATCAATACTGTTCGCAACTTGCGGTGCATCGGCAAATGCCAATCCACTGCATAAAAGCTAGCACTGAAAAATAAATGATTTTTCATGAAATCCACTCATTAAATAATTAAATATTTTTAATTTTTAATCTGTTTCTCAAAACGAGAACCAAAGGTAAATACATTTTCAGCGCAGACGTCAATACAACGCCCACAGGTAATGCAATCTTTCGCTAGTACAATTTGGCTATCTTCCGGGCCACCATGCAATGGAATACGCAACACTTGCGGTTCAGGGCATACGTTATAGCAGTCCATACAGCGGTCACAGCGATTACGGTCGACCACATTAATTTTAACTGGGCTTTGGCACCAATAACGCCATACATTGCACCAATTGGGCAAAGATGAGCACACCAGCCGTGTTCGGCAACAAGCAAGTCAAATAAGAAGATAACAGCAACCAACCAGAGTGTTGCCTAGGCCATAGACAAAAAACACGTCCAAGTGCTGCAACAGGGTTTATCCACTCCCATAAGAGAGTGCCAGTCATTACACTACCGACTAAAATCACCGCTAAAATCACATAGCGAAGTTGGCGTGAAATTTTTTTAATGATTGTCTAATACCTAATTTTCTACGTAACCAAGCTGCAGCATCCGTTGCCCATATTCATTGGACAAACCCAACTACAGAAGGCTTTACTTGCAACGACTGCGTAGAATATCGCAATAATTAAGGCACCAATAATCGTTGAGATTTCTGGTAAGTAACCTGTTGCTAAACTTTCTGCGGTAATCAATGGATCCGTTAATGGCACGACATCCAAAAAGCATACTGGCGCTGTAATTGCCTTTTTAGAATCCAAACTTGCCAAATCAGGGCCACTTAAGAACATTAAAAATAATACTTAATTGACTGATTCGACGTAGAATTAAAAAGCGATAAGCATGCCACCAACCGAGTTTTTTGGCGAGCTTCTAAGCCTGCATCTTTTGAGCTTATTCAGGGGTATATTTTTCAGCCATTATTCGCCCTTAATGTTTAAGTCCAGATTTGGGAATTGCTCTGCTTCCGGAACTGTTGTTGGATTTGGTACATAATCCATTGTTGCACGATTCGGTGTTGCCACTTTTTGGTTCGGTTGAACCTGCATTGGTTGATAAACCGGCTCATGTAAGCCTTCCGGCATACGGGCATCCATTGCTGGACGTAAGCCATCCGGATGTTGTTCCTCAATTAAGGACTTTCCGGCATTTTTGTTTTTTCTTTCCAACCTAAGCGGTAGTGACGACCGAGTAAGCCTTTGGCGATATCCATCGGTAAGACTTTAATTGCCGCTTCTTCTAATACGCAAGCTTGTTCGCATTTACCGCATCCGGTGCAAGCATCGGAGTGAACAGTTGGAATAAGCTTCGCATGAATACCTGTACGATCATTATGAATACGTTCAAGTGTAATCGCTTTATCTACTAATGGACAAACGCGGTAACACACATCACAACGCAACCCTTGCCAGTTAAGGCAAGTTTCATGAGTCTAGCATACGGCTAATCCCATTCTTGCATCATTGATATCTTTGAGTTCTTCACTTAATGCGCCACTTGGACAAGCGTTCATACAAAGGAATATCGGGACACATTTCGCAAAGGTTTATCCCGCGCGATAAAATAAGGTGTGCCTGCTTCCATTGGAGAAATTAGCGAGGCTAGATACAACATATCATATGGACACGCTTGGACACACTGTCCGCAGCGGGTACAAGCTGCTAAGAAATCCTTTTCTGGTAAAGCACCAGGTGGACGTAAAGCAATCCCCTCTTTGGCTTTAGCTTGTTGTTGCTGTGGGCCAAGAATTACACCAGCTCCACATACTCCGACGGCTGTTCTTGTCACATTTTTAAAAACTGACGACGGTTAGGATCAAGTTTCATCTGCGTTTCCTTCTATAAGCGGTCTAGTTTTTGTCAAAACTTTTGCAAAATTTGACCGCTTTTGTTTCAAATTCTCTCTTTGTTTAAAGAGAGGAGTGACTAGAAACGAAAGGGAAAATTTACGCTTTCACCACTTTAACCGCACATTTTTTGAAGTCGGTTTCGCCAGAGATTGGGTCGGTTGCATCCAATGTTAATTTGTTAGCAAGCTGACCTGCATCAAAGAAGGTGGTGTAAATTAAGCCTTGAGGACATTTGTTACGACCACGGGTATCTAAGTAAGAAATCATTTCACCACGACGAGTGATTAATTTCACTTTATCCCCATGACGTAAGCCATATTTTTTCGCATCAGCTGGGTGCATCCAAACTAAGTTGTTCGGGAACGCACGGTGTAATTCAGGTACACGACGCGTCATGGTACCGGTATGCCAGTGTTCAAGAACACGACCAGTACATAACCATAATGGATATTCCTCATCTGGTGATTCTGCTGGTGCTTCATAAGGTACACCTAGAATAATCGCTTTTTTATCTGGATAGCCGTAGAATGCAACATCTTCGCCTGCTTTAACATACGGGTCAAAGCCTTCACGGTAACGCCATAAGGTTTCTTTACCGTCAACAACTGGCCAGCGTAAGCCACGTACTTGGTGGTAAGTATCGAATGGTGCTAAGTCATGACCATGACCACGACCAAAAGTCAGCGTATTCTTCGAATAAACCTTTTTGTAAGTAGTAACCAAAGTGATCAGCTTCATCATTGATGTATCCCGGAACATCGGTTGGTACTTTAAATTTGTTTACTTCACCATTTTCGTAAAGCACTTCATATAAAGTTTTGCCACGATATTCAGGCATTTGAGCTAATAATTCTTCACCCCATACTTCATCAGTTTTGAAGTATTTAGCAAATTCAACAATTTGCCATAAGTCCGAACGAGACTCACCTGGGCCTTTCACTTGTTGACGCCATAATTGGGTACGACGTTCTGCGTTACCATAGCCCCCTTCTTTTTCTACCCACATACAAGTTGGAAGAATTAAGTCAGCGGCAACCGCAGAAACTGATGGGTAAGGGTCTGAAACAACGATGAAGTTTTCAGGGTTACGCCAGCCAGGGAACACTTCTTCATTAATGTTTGGGCCACCTTGCATGTTGTTGGTGGACATTTGCCATAAGAAATTCAGTTTACCGTCTTTTAAAGCACGGCTTTGTTGTACCGCTGGGTATCCAGGCACCGTTGGAATCGTACCTTTTGGTAATTTCCATTTTTTCTCAGCGATTTCAACATGTTTAGGGTTGGTTACCACCATGTCCGCTGGTAAACGGTGAACGAAAGTACCCACTTCACGTGCAGTACCACAAGCTGAAGGTTGACCAGTTAATGAGAATGGACCACAACCTGGTTTAGAAATTTTACCGGTTAATAAGTGTACGTTATAGATCATGTGGTTAACCCTACACCACGAGTGTGTTGGTTAAAAGCCCATTGTCCAGTAAGATACTAAGTTCTGTTCTGGATCGGCGTACATTTTCGCGAGGGTTTCAAGCTGATCTTTTGGTACACCGAAATACGGTGTGCTTCATCTAATGTATAAGGTGCAACGATTTTTCTTGAGATTCTTCAAAGTCAGAATCGTGCATTTTACCTGCAGTTTTACGGTTTTTCGCTGCAACTTCAAGTGGGTGTTCTGGACGTAAACCATAACCGATATCAGTTTCACCACGTTTGAATTTAGTGTGTTTATTAACAATCCCAGTTTACTTTATCGTTTTTGGATAATGTAGTTTGCAATATAGATTAAGGATTGCCCAAAGGTCTGAATGTGGATTAAACACGATAGGTACATCAGCTAGTTCAAACGAACGGTGTTCGAATATTGACATAACCACTACTTTTCACATTATCAGAAGAAAAGACGACGGTCAGAAATACGAGACCATAAAATAGGGGTGCATTTCTGCCATGTTTGAACCCCAAAAGCACAAATGCATCAGTTTTTCGATGTCGTTATAGCAGCCCATGGGTTCATCCATACCGAATGTACGCATAAACGCAACTGCTGCAGATGCCATACAGTGACGAGCATTCGGGTCGATAGTATTGGAACGGAAACCAGCTTTTCCAAAGTTTTACTTTTGCATAGCCTTCATAGATGGTGGTTTGACCGGAGAGAACATCCCTACAGCATTTGGTTCTTTTTCTTCAGGATATCTTTGATTTTTTCCGCCATGATAGTGAAAGCTTGATCCCCAAGAAACCGGTGTAAAAGTCACCCTCTTTATGGAATTTACCATCTTTCATACGTAATAACGGGTTTGTACACGGTCTGCACCGTACATAATTTTAGAAAGGAAGTAACCTTTGATACAGTTTAAACCGCGGTTTACCTCTGCATCTGGGTCACCTTGGGTGGCAACAACACGACCGTCTTTGGTACCTACCAATACGCTACATCCTGTACCACAGAAACGACATGGGGCTTTATCCCATTTAATGCCCATATCTTCTGCTGCATGAACCTCTTTAACAGGGATAGTCATGCCAGCCGCCGCAGCTGCTGCAAGCGCAGCATTGGCTTTCATAAAATCTCTACGATTAAGTTCCATAGTTTTTCCCACACAGTTGTTAAATTTTAATAGTGCTTGTTAATTTCATTCAAAAGACACAAGCGGTCAATTTTGCAATCAATCTTATTATAGTGCCTAAGTGTTTAAAATTCACTCACACTACGATTTATTTTTCATCTAAATAATTTGAAATTAAAGACACGACAATTACGCCTGGAATATCTTTCAATCTCATCCATCAAATCAGCTAAAAGCTAACTGACGATTACTTTCAGGGTAACCACTAATTTGCCTTCATCTGCTTTTTCGCCATGAATTTCAGCCGATGGAATGGCTAAAATAACTGCTTTGACTTGGCTGAGTTTTTCTGGTCTAGCTTGTACGACAATGCTACAAACATACCAGTTTTCGTTTTTCGTTAAAATTGACTCATTGTTATTGGCTTCAAAATTAATAATTCTAATCGCTTTAGTTGGGCAGATGTTTAAACATGCCCCGCAACCATTACAAGCGGTTAAATCCAGTTGTAGGGTTGCAATCCGCCTAATGTCGGTCGAAAAACGAATAGCCCGTTCAGGGCAGTAATCTCCACAAGAACGACATTCAATCCCGCTGTTTCAGTAAGCATTGATCTAAGATTTCAATTTTATGTAACCAAGCTGGTTCATCGAGCGAGAGAAAAACGTCTTCAGGACAAACCTTAACGCATTCGGTACAAAAGGTACACTCTCCACGAGTAAAAATCGATTTCAGGGTAGCCCCAACACCTTGCTTGATAATCTTGGTCTCACAAAACCTCAACACAACGTCCGCAAGCGGTACATTTCTCAAGAAAATTTGCTAAATTTGCCCAAGGGTGGACGAATAACTTGGTGACCTTGTAAAGTTACTTGTTCGCTTTTTAGCGTGTTAAGAAATTGTCCACGTAAAAAACCGCGACGAGAAAAGCGACGGACCAGTGTTTTCAGACAAAGTTTCGCCTCTTTCAACAACAAGTAAAAATGGTATGGAATTATCTCTGTTTTTGTTGTTTGTAATCACTCAAACGGGGTGTTGTAACAATATTTGCACTTTAATTGATAGGGTATCAAGGTATTGTGGCAAAATGATGATAGACTCTTACTCTTTTTTAATATAGGCGTAACAAATATTTAACATCATTATAATAAGGCAATAACATGAACCATTTGATTATTTATGCACATCCTAATGCGCAGAGTTTTTAACCATGCGATTTTAGAAAGCATTATCGCAGCAAGTAAAGGGCATGAAGTTCATGTGCGTAACTTATTTGAACTTAATTTTAACCCAATTACAGATTGGCAAGAAGCATTGGAGACTTTCAGTGGAAAGTTAGCAGCAGATGTGGCTATTGAACAAAGTTTTTGGAAACAAAGCTGATCTCATTACGTTGATTTATCCCCTTTGGTGGATGGGTTTTCCAGCGATTTTAAAAGGCTATTTAGACCGCGTTTTTAACGTATGGATTTGCCTATGAAAATGGAGAAAATGAAACGATAGGTCTGCTTAAAGGAAAGAGAATTCAGCAATTTGTGACTATGGGTAATAGCAATCAAAAATATGCCGAAAAAGGCTTTTTACAATCGCTTGATCACACGTTAGGTAATGGACTATTTAATTTTTGCGGTATGGAAGTGGATATGCACTTTTAGGTGCTGTAGGCTTAAAAACAACAGATTATGAAGCATTGTTGAATCAAGTGAAAAAGCTTGTCTGACAAACTTAAAAGTAGTTGCAAAAGATTGATTAAATTTGACCGCTTGCCGGTATGAAAAATAACCCAATGTTGGGGCTATTTTTATTAGATATTTTAAAAAGATAAGCACGTAATTGTGCGAAGTCGTTATCCATTTCATCAGATAACAGTGGCAATTTATTGTGTTTATCTAATGCTTCGAGCAGCGGTAAATCTAACGCTAAAAATGCGTTCCACCGATTCTTTGAATTTTTGCCGGATGTGCTGTGCAAAAGGAAAATACCTGTTTCACCTGTTTTGAAGTTGATCTTTTTAACGCTTGGTAAGCAATCGCACCATGTGGTTCGCATAAATAATTTTCAGCATACATTGCTTTTAAGGGTTGCTTCGAGTTTCTGCATCGCTGAGCGCATCTGAACCTAACTCGCTTAATACCCAACCGTTGCGTTTAAATAATTCTTCTACGCGTGGCCAGTTATTTGGACGGCTTACATCCATCGCATTTGAAAGCGTAGCAACAGTCGCATTTGGTGACCATTCGCCTGATTTTAAATAACGTGGTACGGTGTCATTGGCGTTGGTTGAAGCGATAAAACGTTTAATTGGTAAGCCTAATGTTTTTCGCAATTAACCCTGCAGTTAAGTTACCGAAGTTGCCGCTGGAACAGACACAACAACCTCTGAACGTTTTTCTTTTGGTAGCTAGTGCAAAAAGCCTCGAAGTAGTAGCAGATTTGCGCTAATAAACGGCTGATATTGATAGAGTTGGCTGAGTTCAAACCAATCGCTTGACGTAATTGGGCATCATCGAAAGCTTGTTTCACTAATGCTTGGCACGCATCAAAGTCACCATTGATTGCCACGGTGCGAATGTTACCGCCTAATGTGCAGAACAATTTTTCTTGAAAGCGGGCTGATTTTACCTTTCGGATATAAAATCACGACATTGATATTTTCTAAACCATAGAAGGCATGCGCAACTGCTGCGCCGGTATCGCCAGAAGTTGCGGTTAAAATGGTAATTTTGCCATCGCCACGTACAGCACTTAACGCTTGTGCCATAAAACGACACCGAAATCTTTTAAATGCTAATGTTGGGCCGTGGAATAATTCTAATGCATAAATACTATCAGAGACTTGCGCAAGTGGTGCTGGGAACGTAAACGCATTTTTACCATGCTATTTAAAGTTGCTTCTGAATTTCTTCACCGATAATTGCAGAAAGAATTTTCTGGCTGCGTTCAACTAATGGTAAACAAGTAGTTCATCAATGTTATTTAATTTAGGTAAAACTTCAGGAAAAGAATAAGCCTTGATCTTTTCCTAAACCTTGACGCACGGCTTTGGGCGAAGTTTACTTGGTCTTCAGGATGTTTGATGTTGTATAAGTTCATGAAAATGGAATCCTTTATCTTAGAGTAAAATCTGCTTGATTGTAGCTATTCCCTTTAATTAGTCAATGCAACATCTGCAAATAAGCGGTATGATTTGCTTAAAATTTTGCAAAAGGAGGCTATATGCAAACGACAATTCGGGTCATTCCAAATCAAAAACAAATCGCGCTTGTGGCTCACGACCACTGTAAACAAAACTTTTATTGAGTTGGGTACACCAGATGCGCTTTCTCAACATCAGCTTTATGCAACAGGGTACAACAGGGCATTTGCTTGCACGCGAAACAGGCTTAGCCATTACGCCATTATTAAGCGGTCCAATGGGGGGAGACCAACAGCTTGGTGGGTTAATTGCCGAAAAGAAAATTGATGTTCTCATTTTCTTTTGGGATCCGATGAATGCGGCACCGCACGATCCGGATGTAAAAGCGTTAATGAAAATTGCAGCAGTCTGGAATATTCCGTTGCAATTACGCCAAATGCAACAGATTGCTTATTGGCTTCATCGCTTTTTGAACAGCCAATTGAGTGGAAATTCCAGATTACGAAGGTTGTTAGCTTCACGCTTATAATTTGTTAAATAAATGTGAAATTTAATTACTTTTGTGATCTGCTTCACGGTATTTCTGAAAGAAAGTCATTAAACTAGAGGCATTTTTAAACGAGATTGAGGCGTGAATATGCAAAACATTCAATACAAAAAATAGAGTTGGGTCGGTTTTAGGGACAAAATGGGCTCTGATGGTGAGCCATTTGCTCCATGCGAGGTTTTGCGGTAGAAGTGTATAACCGCAGCCCTGAAAAGGCACTAGCGGTAGTTGAAAAAGATGCGCTATTAGCGCTGAACGTGAAAATAGTTGCGCAAAAATAACGATGTGCTTTTCTGATGGTCTCTGATTGTCCAGCGATTGAGTTTATTAACCCCGGCATGTACTTGCTGCGTTAAAAAGGCAAAGTGGTTGTGAATACGTCTACCGTTTCGCCAACGCAAAAATCAATTGATTGAGCTCAGCTAAAAATCACACGAGTACATTTTATTGAAGCGCCAGTTTCTGGCTCAAGTAAAGAGTTGCGAAGCGGTAGTGTTAGTACTCGGTGCAGGGTGATAAAGCTATTTTTGATCAACATGCGACTTTTAACGCATTTAGTAGCAAAGTTTATCATTATGGAGAAGTGGGCAAAGCGGGCGGCGTGAAATTAGCTGTGAATGCGTTATTGGGTATCTTTAATGAAGCCTATGCAGAAGCGCTTGTTTTGCTGAGCAATTTTGGTATCAATCAGGCGGATATTATTGACACCATTGCTAATGGTGCTATGAATTCACCAATGTTCCAAAAGCAAGAATTGCGATGTATGAGGTGGAGAATTTCCGCCAGTCTTTATGCTAAAACATATCACTAAGGACTTAAACTTGGCTGTGGATGAGTTAGAAAAGCTAACAAACGTTCGCCACTGATTGAAAAAGCTGCGAAAACCTTTGGTGAAGCGAACCAAACCGCGTTAAGTCAGCAAGATTTAGCGAGGCATCTATGCCCTTATAAAAGCGATCATTTGCTAGGAGACAAATAAAACAAAAAGCGTTGCCGTTTACACGACAACGCTTTTTATATTATTTGCAAATTCTGCTTTTAAATTAGACCGCTTGCGCAGTAGATTTTGTTACCACTTTTTGATAAGATATAGTGATGCAGCCGAACCTAGCGTACCAAGTAAAATCCCTAAGCGAGATATTGGTGGTAATGCATGGTTGGCATTTTCTCCACCGAAGGCGAGACCTGCGATAAACATCGACATAGTAAAACCGATACCGCATAGGACGGAGATAGCAAAAATATGTTTAAAGTTAACGCCTTCCGGTAATTTTGCAATGCGGAATAACACGAAACATAACTAAATAGGAATACGCCAATCGGTTTACCCAGTAATAAACCTAACGCAACGCCTAATGGCAATGGTGAGGTAAGGTCACTGAAAACTCATGCCTTCTAATGAAACGCCTGCATTCGAGAATGCGAATAATGGCAGAATTAAGAAGGTACACCATGGTGCAAGAATATGTTCAAGGTGGTAAAGCGGAGTTTCACCATTTTTCCCTTTTAATGGGATTGCAAAACCGATAATGACCCCAGCTAATGTTGCGTGTACACCTGATTTCAACATCGACACCCAAAGAATTGAACCGACGATGGCATGAGTTAAAATAAGCCAATCGCTTTAAAGCGGTTCATCACAAACAGCCGCAATAATCGCTGAAAAGCTTGCGATGGTAAGGGCTGGAAACACTCATTTTCATGCGAGAAAGAAAATCGCAATCACTACGATAGCCCCTAGGTCATCAATAATCGCTAAAGGCAAGTAAGAACATTTTTAATGCGGGTGGCACTTGTTTGTAATAGCGCAACAATACCCACAGCAAATGCAATGTCAGTTGCCATTGGAATTGCTCAACCATCTTTAAATTCTGGATGCTGATGGTTAATAAATAGATAAACCAAGGCCGGTACAATCATCCGCCGATAGCCGCTAACGCGCTGGGAAAAATGGATTTTTGCACAGCTAGAAAGTGAGCCTTCAAACATTTCTCGTTTTATTCGACCCAACTAAAATGAAAAAAACACCGCCATTGAGGCCATCGTTAATCCACATTAAAATAGGCTTATCAATCCCAAAATCACCAAATTTAATCGTGAAGTGGGTTTGTAGAGAAAGTAAAATGGTTCTCTGCAAGTGGTGGTTGCTACTAACATTGCAGAGAATGGCAGCGACTAATGGCAGAATTCCCCCAGCAGATTCTAACTGCACAAAATGTTTAATTTGCCTTTGTAATTTATTCATTGTTTGTTGCATTTTTACTCCTTATTTATAATCCCTATGCTTATAACATTTCTGCTTTAAAAATAAAAAAGCATTTTGCGATTCAATTTTTGGTAAACTAATGTGAAAGTCAAATGGTAAAAAGAGAAGAACAATGGCAAATGAGTGGCTTTATTGGGCAATAGCATCTGCATGCAGCTTTAACTGCAATTTTGCTAAGGTTGGTTTTAAATGGAATAGATTCAGATTTCGCTACCTTTTATTCGTACTTTTAGTCATTATTGCAGCATTGGCTTTATTTTTAACTTATACACAAATAGCAGCCACTGGCTCTGCTAAATGGTAAAACTAGCTATTTTTAATTTTTATCTGGTTTAGCAACGGGGTTATCTTGGCTGGCCTATTTTAAAGCGTTGCAGATGAAATGCCTCACAAGTTGCCCCGATTGATAAATTTAGTCTGGGTTTTTAGTGACGATTTTTGCCGTGATGAGGTGAAAGACCGAGGCGGGCAAGATTGGGTTGGCATTGGTTTAGTTGCTGCTGGCGTACTGACATTGGCGTTTAAGCGATGATTGATGTGTTTCGCGCATTGTGATGCGCCTTTGCCGAAAGATTTTCACTTTAACTTACCGCCTTCCGAAGATGCATTACCTCGTTTTATGGCGGCGTTGGAAAAAGTCGCCGAATGGCACATTTCTTATTAACAGAGCTAGGCAAGCGACAAGGTATTGAGGCGGTTAATTTCACGCAAATTCAGCGAGAAGCTAACGGTCGCCCATATATCATGCTTGATGGGGTTGATTTTAATATTAGCCATTCGGGCGAGTGGGTGGCGGTGATGCTGTCTAAAATCTACAAACCAAAGGCGATAGTTGGAATTGATATTGAACATCCGCAAAGAGGTTCCGCCGATTTGAGGCGCTATTACGCCATTATGCGGATGAAGCAGAATAGCTTGACATTATTAAGAGCCTGCAAAGCATCCATTACCAGATTTAGCTTCGCGTTTTTATTTAAGTTGGTGTTTGCAGGAGGCGATTTTGAAAACCAAGGTGTTGGCATTATGGCTCTTAATGAGTGCGTCATTTGCCTGAAAGTCAGCAACTGTTTTCTAGTCAGTGCCCAAAAAGGGTGTTTATATTTTATCATCAATTGCCGTTCTTTTTAAGCTTATTTTTGGCAAAAGCTTTCCCAGTAGCAAAAACATGAAAACCTAATTTATGGCAGTGGACGAGCGATTGGCAAAAATCGATCAAATTCAACCCGCTTGTTTATCAAGTTAATCCGTTTTAGGAACAAATCAAATGAGTCAAATTCTGCAATTTTCACTCAAGATTTAACGATTTTTAAAAAGAAGAAACCGTTTATAAAGGTCATTTTGAGCTGATTCACTTTAAACACAAGTTATTTAATGGTGGAGTAAGTGGCGAAGTTGTCCGTGAGTTATTGGTAAAAGGCCGGCAGCAGCTCTGATTGCATATGATCTGTATTAGATAATGTGGTATTGATAGAAACAAGTACGCATTGGCGCATATGTTCCAGATTCGAGATCGTTCGCCATGGTTACTTGAATTAGTAGCGAGGCATGATTGATAAAGGTGCAGAATCACCGGAAGAAGTCGCCATTCGAAGCGCAAGAAGAAGCAGGGCTGACGGTTTCAAATGTTGAACATGCTTTGAGTGTTTGGGATAGCGGGTGGTCAATTAGAACGTTTGCACCTTTTCTTGGGTTTAGTTGATAGCAGCCAAGTAGGCGGTATTTGCAGTTTATTAGAGAGGAAAATGAAGATATTTTGGTTCATGTTGGAGCCGTGAGCAGAGCTTATCAATGGGTCGTCGAAGGCAAAATTGATAACGTGATTGCGGTGATTGGTTTACCAATGGCTTGAATTGAACTACCAAAAATATCGTAATAATAAATAGGTATAAAATCCTTTAATTTTTCCATCTTTCCAAGAAAAATGTGGCACAGTTCGCATTTTCAAACATTGCTTACTGATTTTGCCTGTCAAAACGCGTAAAGTAGATGCGTTTTTTGGGAGATGGAATGCAACAGGTTTATGAATTGAAAAAGAGAGCAACGGAAATTCAGTTGTCCAATTAACCGACATGCATTTATTTTCCGATCCTCAAGCAAAATTATTAGGGTTAACACACAAGCCAGTTTTTCAAGCAGTGCTAGATGAGGGTAATGGCTGAACCTCAGCCACATTTTGATGCGGTATTAGCCACGGAGATTTGATTCAGGATTCTCAAGTTGAGGCTATGATTATTTTGCCCAAATAGTACAGCCTTTAGCATCTCCCGTTTTTGGCTAGAGGTAATCATGATGAACAGCCCTCAAATGCATATAAAATTGGCACCATACCCATATATTTGTGCTGAAAAACAAATTTTAGCAGGTAAACATTGGCAAATTTTATTATTAAATAGTCAAGTAAGTGGTTGCCCAAGTGGCTGTCTTTCCAAAGAACAGTTGATTTGGCTAGAGGCTAAACTAGCTGAGTATCCTGAAAGATTTTTGTTTAATTGCATTGCATCATAATCTTCTTCCTACGCATTGTGCATGGTTAGATCAGCATTGCCTGCAAAACAGGGAACATTTAGCTGAAGTTTTGGCTCCTTTCAAACAAATTAAAGCCATTTTACATGGGCATATTCATCAAACCGTAGATAGCGATTGGCATGGTATTCGAGTATTAGCCACACCTTCGACCTGTATTCCAATTTAAACCAAACTGTGATGAATTTACCTTAGATTTACTTGCGCCTGGTTGGCGGGAGTTAGTATTAAAGGCTGATGGACAGATAGAAACGGTCGTCAAGCGGTTAAAAACGCAAACTTTTTGCAAATCTTGAGGCTAAAAAGGTTACTAGTCGATTTTCATTCATTTTTGGCAGATAGAGCTAGGTGTTACCCTAGCTCTTTTGGATCTATAATGAATAAAAATTTTCCGATGACAGTTTCTACCATCGTAATGTCTGACAGAGTGTTTTTAGAAAGTTCAAAAATTTTTAAATAAAAATGATCAGAAAAATAAGTTTTTCTAAAAAAATGTTGAAAAATATAGGCTGTTTCTGGTGATTTTTGTTATCCATCTACTTTGTAAAAACACCCAATAAATTTGACCGCTTGCAGGTACAAAGAAAATAAAGAATCAGATTATACAGAACTAAAATTGGATCCAGTATAATCTTAACTTTTCGAATATATCATGTAAGTAGTAAAAAGAATGAATTTATTTGGGACGATTTACGATAAAATCATTACGTGGTCAGCTATAAATATGCTGCGTATTGGCTGGGTTTGTCAGCTTTATTGAGGCAATTTTCTTTCCTATTCCGCCTGATGTGATGTTAATTCCAATGGCGATGAGTAAACCCCATCATGCAACCAAATATACTGTTATGCGGCAGTTTGCTTCCGTTGATTGAGTGGCGTAATCGGCTATGGCATTGGTTATTTTGCCTTTGATTGGGTAAAGATCTTGATTAGTAGCTGGGGCATGCAAGCCCATTTTGAACAGGCGATGGAATGGTTTTCAAGACGTGGGGCGTATGGATTGTTTTTAGCGGGTTTTTCCCCAATTCCATATAAAGTATTTATGATTTGTGCAGGCGTGATGCAGATGGCATTTTCCCATTTGTAATTACTGCCGCAATTTCTCATTCGCTCGCTTCTTTCTTGTGGCAAAATTGTCTGCTTGCGGGCGGAGAAAAAAATATGCGGATAAAATTCGTCACTCAATTGAATTGATTGGCTGGGAACGGTTTGCCGTTGCCGTGGTCGCTTCCATTATCTATCAATTATTAAAAATAAAGGATACCTTATGAAAAAATCATCTTTTTTACTGCCGCTAGTTGCGGCTTTTGCATTGGTAGGCTGTACCAGCAATAATGCTTCTGAAGCTGACTCTGGTGCAGTAGTCGAGAATGCGGTAGGTTCAACCAATATGAATAATGGTGGCTGGCAATCTGGCGATATTACGCCAACAGCAATACCTTCTTCAATGAGTCAACCAGTCAGCACACCAACTTATGGTGCAAGCGCGCCAGTTACAACAACGCGTGCGCCAAGTACTGCACCAGTTGCAGCACCAACCAGCTATGGTGCTAATCACCGAAACATGAGGAATTGCCAAGTGGTTCGTAATGCAGATGGTACGCCTGTCTATGCACAAATGACGAAAGGTTGCTATACAGATAGTACTCACACTGTCGGTGTACAAGATACGCTATATTTAATTTCTTTCTTATCTGGTTCTTCAGCTAACAAAAGTGCGCAATTAAATGGGATTAGCGCTTCTCAAACTCAAAAGTTGGTCAATCTTTGCACGTGTGCGTTAATGGGGCTAAATGAAAAACATCATTAAAGCTTAGCTGTTGTGGCAATCGCGTTAGCGCTTGCCGAGCAAACTTGAAAACAAGCTGATCAAATAGATTAAGCGAGCTTAATGCAGCCAGTTGATGGTTCTGGTGCACGAAGCAGGTAGTTATGGTTGGGATGAGAATTCAGCCTGCATCAATGCCTTCATCAATGAAATAGTAGGGTTCAGAATGCAAAAAGATTTATTTTGTACCGCTTGTTGCCCAGTATTTTTTAACGGCATGTTCAGCAAACTCACCAGCACCGGTTGAAAATGCTAAAGATAGTAATGTCTTAAGCCCAAGTTTACCAACCCCTGTAGAGGGAACAGGTGGTACTACTTATGGTTGGCAATCAGATATTCAACCGAGTGAGTACGCCAGTCACGCCTGTTACCCTGACAGTAACACAACCTAATGTTGTGAACCCTGTGATTACAGAACAACCCGCGCAACCGACCGACAACTAAAAACGGTAAAAAGCGTACGAAAACTATGCAGAAAAAGGTTGACCAAAATTTTTGATATTCCGCGATGCAAATAATGCGCAGTATATAGCCAAATCAAAAAGGCTTCACGACGGTTCAACTTATACCGTTCGTAAAGGCGATACCATGTTCTTAATCGCTTATATTATTGGTAAGGACGTAAAAGAATTAGCGGCACTTAACGGCATGAGCGAACCTTATCAATTAAGCGTTGGACAAAAATTAAAAACGGGTAAATCAGGCACTGAAACTATCACGGTTGAAGAAACTGTCACTGTACCAGTTAAACCACAAGTAACTTATCAACAAGGCGCAAATGGTACCATTTATTCTTCAGAGGGTGACATTACAGGCCCTGTGAAAGCAAGCGCAGGTTCAGCGGATACAGTGCCGGTTGCAAATGGCGGTATTCGGTGCTTCTGTGGGGAATCCTGCACAAGTTCAAACCGTAAAAGTACCTCATGGTGCGGCAGCGAATACAGGTATTGTGGCAACGGCAGGTACTGCTACATCAGGCAGCACATATAGTAAGCCGGCACCGAATGCACCAGCATCGTCTTTTGCATGGCAATGGCCAACTGCAGGTCGTGTGGTACAAGGTTTCTCTGCATCAGAAGGTGGTAATAAAGGTATTGATATTGCCGGTAATAAAGGCCAGAGGTTAAAGCTGCTGCAAATGGTAGAGTTGTTTACGCTGGTAATGCAGTAGAAGGCTATGGTAACAATTATCATTAAACATAGCGATGACTTCTTAAGTGCTTATGCTCACAACGATAGTATTAGTGTAGATGAGCAAGAGACTGTAAAAGCCGGACAAACCATCGGTAAAATGGGTGCACAGGAACTAACACCAACAAAACTTCACTTTGAGATTCGTTACAAAGGGAAGTCAGTTGACCAACGCGCTACTTACGCAAAACGTTAGAGTACTAACCGCAGTTAACTGACAAAGCGGTTGTTTTGAAAAGGAATTTGCAAATGGCAACATTTAACCGTTGGTGGTTGGGTGAGGGTGAGGTGATGTTTATATCACTACCATGATGAAGAATGGGGCAAACCTCAGTTTGATTCGCTTAAATTATTTGAAAAATATGTTTTAGAAGGTCAGCAAGCGGAGCTTTCTTGGATTACCGTATTGAAAAACGCGAAAGCCTATCGTGCCGCATTTTTCAATTTGATCTCAAACAGAAATTGCGCAAATGACAGAGATTGATATTGATTTGTTGATGGCAAATGCTGGGCTAATTCGTCATCGAAAAAGCGAAGCCATTGTAAAAATGCTAGAAGCTTATTTAGCTATGCGAGAGAGGGTGAAGATTTTAGCCAATTTGTTTGGTCATTTGTCGGTGGTAAGCCCTGAGATCAACAATGTACGAGATCTTTCATGCGTACCTGCTAAAACAGAAACTTCAAAGCACTTTCTAAGGCATTGAAAAAGCAGGGATTTGTCTTTGTTGGTGAAACGACGTGTTATGCGTTTATGCAATCAATAGAGCTTGGTGAATGATCATATTAATGACTGTTTGCCAAAAATGCAGGCAAGAATTAAACGATGCTATTTTTCTATATCTTTGCTTTTTGAGAAGGAATCAAATTATTTTTCAGTGGCAATCGGTTTGCTTAAATTTTTCGCCCTTTTTCTCTAAAGAAAAATCGCTTTGTAATCTCTTCATAAAAAATATTACTTTTGAGGGAGAAAATATGAATAGTGTTCCATTTAGTATTGAATTGTTGGGTTATATTGCGACTTTTTAGTGGCAGTATCGTTTTTATGTAAATCAATGACTCGTTTACGCGCTATCAATGCACTAGGTGCAACATTGTTTGTGATTTATTCATTGATTATTACAGCTTATCCTGTGGCATTGCTTAATGCCTTCTTAGTTTGCGTGAATCTTTTCCAACTTTGGCTTTTTAAAACAAAAAGGGCAGAGTGGTTTGGTAAAAACAGTCTTAAAAGATTGACCGCTTGCAAAATCGGCGTAAAAACTGTTGAAAGTTTTACGCCGATTTATCTATGATGTTTGATTTTGTGGAATATCGCTCAAACGTCTGCTTCAATCAGATGCCCTAATTTTTCCCATGCGGAAATCCGCTCGGATAGCTTCTCGCTGCTCGGGTTCCTTAGCCATTTTGGCTTGAATGCTGGCAGGAAATTCACTCAGCACTGAGGTGGTTTCCTCTCCATTTTAGACGGAAAAATACTTGGGATCCTCAGCCATGACAACTTGTTGCTGCGCTTCGCTATCGTAATGTTTGCGTTCTTTTTCTCTTTACGCGAGACACTAACTGACATGAATATTAGGATTAAGTTTTGCCATGCGTTGAAATGAGGCTACCACTTCTACACAATCTGGGCAGAAAGGTTCTGCCATCACAAGATAGTTGCTGGGTGATGAAATCCTTTAATCGCGGCTTCCGTTTCAGCACTAAGTTGTACGCCAACATACACATCTAACTGATTTTTACGATCTTCTTCGCTATTAAATTCTAAATATTCATAAAAATGCTGCAGCCATATTGTTCTCCCTATTGGGCTAGTAATGACTTTAATCACTTTTGTCACACACTAACATTGCGGGCAACTTCTGCTGCGGCATCTGCTTGTTGGGCATCAAGTTTGCCCAGTAAGAACACTTCGCCATTTCAGTAATGACTTTTACTTCAGTGGTTTTTCACTTCTGGATTAACCAATAATTTAGACTTAATTACGCTAGTGATATAACTATCAGCAGAAATCTGGCTGACATTGATTTTTCACAACTGGATTTCGTTATAAACATCATTTACACCGATACACACTGCTGCAAGATTTTTAGCGCTTTCGATAGTTGAGTGATTTGGCGCTTGACCAATTAACAAGATTTTTACCGTTATAAGCCACGACGTTGATACGTGCTTCTTCTTTGAGTTGCCCGTCTTTGTTAAGGGTATAGCAACACGTTCTTCTAAAAATTTCATCGTCAATTTGTGTACCAGCTGAACGAGGATCTGTTGCAACTTTGGTCACTAACAGCTGCACTAGTGACAACAGCTGTAGCAAACAGCCTCGTAAGCTAGAAGGATACACCAGTTAAAATAAGGGTTGAGAGTCGTTTTTAACATAGAACGTCATACTCCTGTGTATTTTTGGGAAAAAGTAAGCTATCAATCAGCTCACCGAGCAAATTGATGCAAAATTGGTGGCTTTCTAAAGTTCTTGCCTCATTATGTGAAAGGAATGATGATCTCTAAATCGTGATCATCAAGTAGGCCTTTAGTATGATCGTTTCGGCTACTGCTAAATGCCAAAATATTCATGACCAATATTTTTGCTGCATGGCTCGCATTTAAAGACCGCTTGTTCATTGCCTGAAGGCGAGAAAAGTAATGAAAAAGATCGCCTTCTTTACCAATGGCTTGCAGCTGTTTGCTATAAAGATGTGAGGTTCATTTCTTCAACCATGACGCCAGCAAAGCACGCCGATCAAAAATGTAATAATTGCGCGGCAAAGCTTGGTCGAGCCAGTTGATAACGATGCAGAAGATAGCTTACTAATAGTTGTGCATTGATATAAGAGCACTTATGTCCGCAAACAATAATTTTGTTATCACTAAAGTGAGGCATTGCTGCAATGCGTTGCGCGCACTCATTCAAAATTGGTGGCATTTCATTTGCCATTTGAATTTGAGTTTGGATACTTTCGTTAAACTGCGCTTGAATTTTTTTCTAACTATATCAGCCTGCTCAACAAATAAATAATTAGCCAAAAATTAGGAATCCAAAGCGGTGGTTGGTTGCCTTCAAAGGCGACAACATCAAAACGGCAGTTAGCGGTTTCTAGGCTTTGTTGATGGTGTTTCATTAGCCATAAATTTGCAGCTTGTTGCCATTTCTGTTGTTTACGGTAGTCAATGCTTTCTACGGCAGAACCGAATTTGGCACTTTTACGTTGGCGAACTTCGACAAAGACGAACGTTTCTTGCGCTTGCATGACTAAATCTAATTCGCCACATTTAAAGGTTGCATTGGCTTCAATAAATTTCAGCCCTTGCGATTCTAAATATTGACGGGCTTGTTGCTCATAGATTGAGCCTTGTGCCCGTCGATTGGTTTGATTAACGAGCTTGTTCCACAGCGCCATTGTGATATTGCATCCGTGACAGTGAGCGTTCAATTTGGCAGTTTCTGCCTGCACTTAAGTTCCCTGTTAAACCAGAAACTTGATAGCCTGGAATTTTGCTCACTTCATTAAATTTATTTGCAAGTAACCAAGCATCTGCTCCCATAGCATATAAGCGCATTCTTTGGAAATCGCTCGCTGTGAGTGTGGCAGCTTTTTGATATTCATCTGAACTTGGATCTCTGCTAATAATGGGATTTCGCTGAATTTACACCTTCCATTGCTGTGTAATAGTCTGCGCCATTAGTTGGGGCATTACTACGTGATGAAGTGTAAATCGCAAAAACGCCTTTCAGTGGCGTAGAATCTACACCTTGTTTAATTTCATACACTTGCTCTGCGGTACCAAGTAAATACAGACCGCCTTGGCTTGCATTTGTGCTTTGGATACCTGCAGTTGCATCTTCGCTGCTGTTGTAGTAACGCACATCAGCATCGCTACCGGTTAATTGGCGCCAGCGAGTAGTAAAGGCATCGGCAGCTCTTTGACCGAAATCATCTTGTGGTGCAGAAATATACGCATTACGTTGTCCGTCTTGGAACATTTTTCTCTGCTGCTGCTTTTGCTTCAGCTTCAGGCGATAGAGCATAGTAGCAAACTTGCGACAGTGCTTTAGCATTTGGTGTCGCATTTAACGCTAATACATTTACCCCATTGATTGCAGGGCTTGCTAATAGGCTATCGATACGGTCTTTTAATAATGGACCAACAATTAAATTTGCACCGTTTTTGTTTTTGCTTGCTCAACCAAGGTAGCTGGATCGGCTGAATCGGTATCTAACGCTGAATATGAATTGGGTTATCGCCTTTGGCTTCATCAAAACCACTTTTAATGATTTGACCTAAGGCTTGAGCCTCTCCGCTTAATGGCAATAAAAGTGCAATATCATTAAGCTGAGTTTGTTGATAGCTATTCACGCTTTGTAACTCAGAAGGCAGTAAATTCGTCGCACTGTGTGTTGGATATTGAGCACGCCAGTTATTCATGGCTTGCTGCATTTGTGCAGGGATTGTTAACGTTTTGGTTATAAGCAGTATGAGTGCAATCCAACCCGCAAATTCAATTTCGCCAGCTTTAATGCTCGCCTGTTCAATTGTTGCACGGTTACCTTTTCTTAAGGTTGACCAAATCGTATCGTTATTTTTCCTGACGCGCTTTTATTATCAGTTAAATAGTTATTCATCATTGAACGAGCGCGTACGATTTCAACTGGATCACGTTGGTTTTTCGGCAATGTTAGCTTGCGTTTGATAAAAACAGTAGCATTTGAACTTGGCTTAATTGTGCAAGCGGTAGATTTCTTAATAAAGTTTGCGCTTGCTCATTGTTGCCACGCGCAGCATATAGTGCGCAGAAACTAAAGCATATTCCGTTTTTGCACTTCATGTAGTGCCTCCATCAATTTAGGCGCATTTGTTAATTCATCAAAAGTGTTTTTGCGCTTCTTCTGCTTTATTTTTCTTCAATCAATTTACGCACAGCTAAAAGATGATAAGTGATTTTATCTTCTTCATCTTTTACGCTATCAGCTTTGTTAATATAAAATTCAGAACTTGCATACGCTTCATTTTTAATCGATTGCGTAACTAAATTTTCTGAAGCGCAAGCAGAAATAAGTAGGGCAAGTGCAGTTGGCATAAAGACAGTTTTCATTTTCTGTTTTAAAATAGTTGCTATATAACTCCAAGATTAGTGTCATTGAGCAATGTGCTCAGAATAATGTCAAATCTTACTTATCAAACGATGTAAAATCAAATGAAAAAAACGAACAAAAAGAGCATATTGTATATTGTTGCCACGCCCATTTGGAAACTTAGGCGATATTACTCAGCGCGCATTAGAAACTTTCGAAACAGTCGATTTAGGTGCGGCTGAAGACACTCGTCATAGTGGGCTATTATTAAGTCATTACGGCATTAAAAAGCCTTTCTTCGCTTTACACGATCATAATGAGCAGCAAAAGCCACTGTTTTGGTTGAAAAGCTCCAACAAGGTATGAATATTGCTCTGATTTCAGATGCTGGTACACCACTAATTAGTGACCCTGGTTTTCATTTAGTTCGTCATTGCCGTCAAGCGGGTATTCAGGTTGTGCCGATTCCTGGCGCTTGCGCAGCAATTACTGCATTATGCGCTTCTGGTATTGCATCAGACCGTTTCTGCTTTGAAGGGTTCTTGCCAGCAAAATCAAAATCTCGTTGTGATAAGCTGGAAGCTTTAGCCGAAGAGCCTCGCACCTTAATTTTTTATGAATCTACCCACCGAATTTTAGAGACGCTTGCAGATATGCAAACAATCTTTGGAGAAGAACGCTATATTGTGATGGCACGAGCTGACCAAAACTTGGGAAACGATTCATGGCGATAGATTAGGTGGGTTAATCTTATGGTTAAAGAGGATAGTAACCGCATCAAGGGAAATTGTGTTAGTGGTGGAAGGAAAGCCGGAAACTGAGAGCGCAGAATTTTCTTCACAAGCGGTCAAATTATTGGCCTTACTTTGCAAAGAGCTGCCATTGAAAAAGCATCCGCTATTGTTGCAGAAACTTTTTGGTTACAAGAAAAATGCACTTTATCAATATGGGCTGGAAAATCTAGGCGAAATAGCTTTTTGCTTTGTCTTTTGGTATGAAAAAGAATCCCTCTTTGGCTGAGAGGGAGGGATGATTAGGTAAACTTAGCGAGAAGTGCTAAGCCCATTGTGCAAATTCTAAATATTCCTTAATTGGGGATATTGTTTTAAAGCCATTTTGCCATTGGATTTCATCGACTTCGATTGTCAGCAGCCTATCTCCAAATTCATTAAAACGTTCTTGCTTAATACAATGATGTTGGTAAAACTGGCGTAAATTTGACCGCTTGTTGGCGGCAATAAAAATCTGTTTAGTGACTAATGTATTACGAAGACGCTCACATCAACATGGTGAAAGTAAATCTACCAAGCCCTGATTAGTCACTGAGATAAACCGCGATTGGTTTTCCATTTTCATCGCGCTCAATAAAAGGCGAAACCGCAGGGAGTGCATCAATTTTGTTATAGACTTGCAAATGGGGACTTCATTCGCGCCAATTTCATCAAGTACTTGATTCACTGCACTAATATTTTTCTAGCTTACGGGCATCTGCGGCATCAATAACGTGAAGGAGTAGCGTGGCTTCACACGTTTCTTGCAATGTGGATTTAAAGGCAGAAACTAAATCATGTGGCAGATTACGAATAAAGCCAACTGTATCTGCAAAAATCGTGGTACCAACTTCAGGCAGTTGTAAACGGCGTAAGGTCGGATCGAGTGTTGCAAACAGTTGATCGAGCGCATAAACATCTGCTTGTGAGGGTGTTAAATAGGTGGATTTTCCCGCATTTGTATAGCCCACCAATGAAACGGTTGGGATATCTGCTTTTGGCGAGTCTTACGGTTTTGATGACGCTGCTGGTTAACCTTCTCTAAACGGCGCTGAAGTTGCTGAATGCGAACTTTGATTAAACGACGGTCGGTTTCTAATTGTGTTTCCCCAGGCCGCGTAAACCTACAGCCCCCTTTTGTTGGTCTTGCTCACCTAAACGGCGGACTAATCGGGTTGAGAGGTGCTTTAACTGCGCCAATTCAACGCAATTTCCTTCATAGCTTCTTGCTCGTTGTGCAAAAATATCCAAAATAAGCCCTAGTGCGATCAACCACGCGACAGCCGCATAATGCAGATAAGTTACGGGTTTGCGAAGGGCTGAGTTCGTGATTCACTAAGACTAAATTGGCGAATAACGCTTCAACCGCTTGTTGAATTTCTTCGGCTTTCCTGTGCCAACAAAATACTTGAGCATGTGGCGTATTGCGGCTTGTCGTAAGCGTGGCCAAGACTTCAACACCAGCGGAATGCGCAAAGTGTGAAATTCAGTTAGGTTTTTCGATATCTTTTTCAGGCGAGAAAAAAAGGTGCACTAAAATGGCGCGGTCTTTTTCTTCAAGTTGTGTTGGGTGTGTTTTTCACTGTTTTTCAGGAAACAGAAAACCAAGCGATGAATTTTCGTCCTCGCTTGGTAACGTTGTTTGAGTTGAGATTGAAGAAATAATCAAATTATTCCGTAACAGGTTTTTCTTGCGCTAAATCAACGTGTTGATACTGGGTTTTGTGTGTGGCCGTTATTATTGTGAGAAACCGCACGTGCCGGAACTACTCGTTGAGATTGCGTGTTTATAAACCATTTGGCTTACCGTATTTTTAATAAAATTACGAATTGGTCGAATGACTCAATTTGACCTTGTAATTTAATGCCATTTACTAAGTAAATAGAAACAGGAATGCGCTCACGGCAGTGCTCATTTAAATATGGGTCTTGTAAAGATTGACCTTTTGCCATTAGATTTTCCTTTTTTTATAATTGTAGACAACCTAACTAACAGTTAGGCATAGAAATCTTATCATACTTTAGATAGTAACAAGTCGGATCAGTGGAAAGTTAACGTAAACTTTTCTCTATTTTGTCAATCATTGTCAATTTTTGCTTGTTCTGGGTTTAAGCTATCAAGCCAGGTGATTTTCATCTTTCCAACTGCGCAGCCAAGTAATTTGGCGTTTTGCTAATTGGCGGGTGGCGCAGATGCCTTTATAAATAGCTTCATCTAAAGAAATGTCACCTTGTAAATATTCCCACTGGCGGTAGCCAACACAGCGGATAGAAGGTAAGTCAATATGCAAATCTTCACGTAAAAATAACCGCTTGACTTCTTCTTCAAAACCCAAATCCATCATTTTTGAAAGCGTAGCGCAATCCGCTCATGCAAGATGGCACGATCTTGTGGGGCGATGGCAAAGTGCAGCAGGCGGTGAGCAAAAGCTTCCCCTTTTTCCGCGGTCAGCTCGGTCATGGTTTTACCAGTAATATAAAAACACTTCCAACGCGCGGTTAATTCGTTGGCTGTCGTTAGGGTTGATTCTGGCTCCAGCCACAGGATCGATTGATAACAGTTCTTGATGCATACCCGCCCATCCTATTTTAGCGGCTTTTTCTTCAATTTCTGCGCGAATGGTTGGGTCGGCAGAAGGAAGTGGCGAAAGCCCTTCAAGCAATGCTTTGTAATAAAGCATTGTACCGCCAACCAATAAAGGAATACGACCGCTAGCACTGATTTCCGCCATTTCTTTTAAAGCATCTTCACGGAAATTCATCGCCGAATAACTTTCTTTCGGATCAAGAATATCAATTAAACGATGTGGCGCTAAGGCTAATTCTGCCGGAGTTGGCTTTGCGGTACCGATATCCATGCCTTTATAGATCAAAGCGGAATCCACGCTAATTACTTCAACTGGCAGTTGTTGGCGCAAAGCAATCGCTAAATCGGTTTTTCCCAGAAGCAGTTGGGCCCATTAAGAACAGGGCTAAAGGTTGTTGGGTCATTATTCCTCTAAATTGGGTAAACAAGCGGTCGTATTTTACGAAGAAAATGCAAAAAGCCCAAACCGCGTTTGAGCTTTCTTTTTAAGTGGCGAAATTATTCAAGGTTTTGAATTTGTTCACGCATTTGCTCAATCAATACTTTTAATTCTACGGCAGAGTTAGTCACATCTGCATTGATAGATTTTGAGGCAAGCGTGTTGGATTCACGGTTGAGTTCTTGCATCATGAAAATCTAATTTACGGCCAATGGCGCCACCTTTTTTTCAAGATTGATGTGGTTTCTTTCACATGTAGTTGTAAGCGATCAAGTTCCTCAGCAACATCAAGGCGTTGAGCAGTCAACACCATTTCTTGTTCAAGACGTTGTGGGTCAAGCTGTAAATTTAACTCATCAAAACGTTGTTGGAGGCGATCTTTTTGCCATTGCAAAATGCTTGGCATTTGGGCTTGTACTCGGGTGGCGATTTCGCTGATGGTATCTAAACGTTGCTGAATCAAGGTTTGAAGATTTGCCCCTCACGTCCACGCATTGCAAAGAAATTCAGCCAAAAATTTGCTCGAAGCCGGCTAATAAATCTTCTGCGATTTGGTCGAGATCTTGGTTTTGGCTATCAACCACACCAGGGTATCTTAATACATCAACTAGATTGATTTCTCCTGCTCCCGCAATGGTTTGTAAACTTTTTAGCGCACTAACAACTTTTTCTGCATAAGCATGATTAAGGTGCCAGTTCATTGCTTTCATTATTAGTCAGTTCAATACGCAAGCTACATTCCACTTTTTCCACGTGTAAGCGCTGCTCTTAAGCGCTCGCGTAATCCCATTTCAAATGGCGAAACGCTTCAGGTAAACGGAAATAGGTTTCTAAAAACGTTGGTTAACGGAACGAATTTCCCAAACCGCATTGCCCCAATCAGTTCAAGATGCGCAAAGGCAGTCATACTATAAATCATGATAATTCCTTACATTCAGCAAAAAGCCGCTAATAAAATTCGCACCATTGTACTGTTTATTTGTTAGAATGGGCAAAATTTTATTTAGAAGGAATAGAAGAATGCGCCCAAATAATCGTGAAGCTCAACAAGTTCGCGAGTGACAATCACGCGCCACTACACCCGTTATGCGGAAGGTTCGGTTTTAGTTGAGTTTGGTGAAACAAAAGTGTTGTGTAATGCTACTGTTGAAGAAACGGTACCGCGTTTCTTAAAAAGGGCAGCAGCAAGGCTGGGTGACGGCTGAATACGGTATGTTACCACGCTCAACGCATAGCCGAATGGCGCGTGAAGCTAGCCAAAGGTAAACAAGGCGGGCGCACGATGGAAATTCAACGTTTGATCGCGCGTTCTTTACGTGCAGTAGTAGATTTAAAAAGCATTGGGTGAGCGGACTGTTACCGTTGATTGTGATGTTATTCGCCGACGGCGGCACACGTACCGCATCTATTACTGGCGCTTGCATTGCATTACATGATGCATTAAGTAAATTAGTGGCAGATGGACATTAAAAACCAATCCAATGAAAGGATTAGTTGCCGCGATTTCTGTTGGTATCGTCGATGGCGAAGCCGTGTGTGATTTGGAATATGTTGAAGATTCTAATGCAGAAACAGATATGAATGTGGTGATGGTTGATGATGGCAGATTAGTCGAAGTACAAGGTACGGCAGAAGGCGAACCATTCTCTCATATGGAATTATTACAACTTATTGATTTAGCGCACCGCGGTTGCGAACAGTTATTCGAGTGCAGCGCCAAGCGTTAGCTGCTAAAAACTGAATAATAATTTTGTAAAAAAATGAGAGAATTAGACCGCTTGCGCCCTGGCTTTTGCTAGGGCGCAAATTTTCATTTATGACGACTATTTATTTGAACCTCCGGATGCAGACCAATTCCCTGATGGCGTTCTTGCAATTTTTGCAATCACATCCGCCCATGCCTGTCCTTGATGGTGCAACAATACGGTTGAGTGATAGACCAAATCCGCCGCTTCGCTGAGGGTTTCCGGTTTATCTTGCGAAACGCAGCTAGCGCCGTTTCTACCGCTCTTCCCCCACTTTTTTGGGCGATTTTTCTTAATGCCTTTGCTGTGCAGTGTTGCGGTGTAAAGCTGGCTGGATCGGCGTTTTTCTTTCTGCTAAATGCTGCTCCAGTTGGGCGAACCATGTCCAATGGCTGGTGGCTTGTTGGGTAAATTGATAAAGCAGCTGTCTTCTCCGGTATGGCAGGTTGCGCCGATAGGGTTGGCTAAAATTAACAAGGTGTCATTGTCGCAGTCCAAGCTCATATCCACGACATTTAAAAATGCTCTGAGGTTTCACCCTTTGTCCATAGGCGTTGCTTGGTACGGGAATAGAAGGTCACTTTGCCTTCATTGATAGTTTTAGCTAAGGCTTCGTCATTCATATATCCCAACATCAACACCTGACCGGTTTGGGCATGTTGGACAATGACAGGCAGTAAGCCATCGACTTTTTGCCAGTTGATAAGGCTAGTATTAAGCATCATTTTCCTTACTCTCTGATTTCAATATTGTGTTGATGCAAATAGCGTTTGAGTTCTCCAATCTGAATAATCTGCTTGTGGAACACGCTTGCGGCTAATGCGCCGTCTACATTGGCTTCGATAAAGGCATCGCGAAAATGCACCATTTCTCCGGCGCCGCCTGAAGCAATCAGCGGCACACGGCATACTTGGCGCACTATTTTAAGCTGGGCGAGATCATAGCCTTGGCGTACGCCATCTTGGTTCATCATAGTGAGCACGATTTCACCTGCACCACGGCTTTGTATTTCTTGCACCCAATCAAGTAACTGCCAATGGGTTTGGCGGGTACGGCTTTCATCACCGGTATATTGGTTAACCCAATATTTACCGGTTGATTGTTCAAACCAGCTATCGATGCCGACCACTACCGCCTGCACGCCAAAGCGTTCGGAAAGTTGGTTAATCAAATCGGGATTAGCCAGCGCAGGAGAGTTGATCAGATTTTTATCCGCGCCAAAAGCAAATAACTGCTCGGCATCGGCGACAGATTTAATCCCGCCGGCTACGCAGAAAAGGGATGTCGATTACTTGTGCTGCGCGTTGCACCCAGCTTTTTATCTACGGTGCGACCATCCGATGAAGCGGTAATATCATAAAATACCAGTTCATCGGCACCTTCGGCAGCATAGCGTTGTGCCAATGGAACAATATCACCAATAATTTCGTGATTGCGGAATTGCACGCCATAACGACTTGCCCATCACGTACGTCCAAACAAGGAATTATCCGTTTTGCCAACATTTGATTGCCTCCGTTACATCTCGCTCTGAGAGAACACTGCCACCCGCCTGAATTTTATAAATTGTCGTGTTAATAATTTTTCCAATCAACGCCTTTTTGACGTTTTGTAGAGACAAATATCTCTAAAAACTACCCGTGTGGTATCCCATTAAGCCATATTGGAGCGTAGAAGCCATATTGGAGACGTAATAAAGCACTATAGTGCCCTCAAAGCAGTGCTGTTGCGTTTTTGATAAATTCTTCAATCGCATCTTGATTTAATTCCTCCAATTCATATTCTTCGCTAAAGTGCAATGTTTGCTGTGTTTCAAGTGAGGTTCGGATAATCGGTTTCTCATCGGGTGGCAATATACGACCATCAATAAGGTATATGTTTAATTAGGTAAGCTTCATCTCGATCCGACCAAGTGGGATCTTGCCGTTTTGTCGCCTGTAGAATTTCGTCGTCAAGCATAAATTTCTGTGATGAATCCATAGTAATTCTTTCATCCAATAAAGCTATTTGTTCCTTATTCAGTTTTTAGGATTAATAATTAAATAGATTGTTGAATCGGTTGATATGGAATCATTAATGTTTTTCTGATCGTTGTGTCATAAAAATAAACATAAAGTAATATGATCGGATAGCGTAAACGGAAGCTCATTAAATCCGGTATCTCGCTTAAATTCATAATTTGCTAATTTACCGATAAAATAAACACTGTCATCATTCAAAATAATACGTGAAATAACATCTTCAGTATCTTTATATTTTGTCACTTTATGGTATAAATCATCTAAAGTAAAAATGGCATAAATGGTACTAATAGCGAACAATAATAAATAAAGTTTAAATATAAATTTCATGCATCTCATTGTCTTTCCTTATTTTTATTTATAATGACCAACATTCGATCGCCTCCGCTACATTAAATTTTGCCTTCCAACAAGGCTCGCCCAACAATAACACCTGCCACGCCGGTATTTTTTTAAGCGCCGCAATATCCGGTAGAGCTACCAATGCCGCCCGATGATTGGAATTGAATATCGGGATATTGCGCGAGATTTCACGATATAAATCGACGTTTGAACCTGCCAAGGTGCCATCACGCGAAATGTCGGTGCATAACACATGGCGTAATCCGACACTTTGATAGTCTTCAATTACTTCTTCCAACAACACGCCGCTAGCTTCTTGCCAGCCGCTGATTGCCACAAATTTTTGACCGCTTGCATTGATGTTGATGTCTCAATGCCAATACGAATTTTCTCCGCACCATATTGAGCAATCCATTGTTTTTACGGTGGCGCGTTCTTTAATCGCTGTTGAACCGATCACCACGCGGTTTGCTCCTGCCATCAATAAATCGGCAACATCTTGTTCGCGACGAATCCCGCCACCAACTTGCACCGGGCAAGGCGTTTGCGGCAATGATTTGGCGAATTAATGCGGTTTGGCGGGCATGTGGATTTTTGCTCGGTTAAATCCACCAAGTGTAATTGCTGTGCCCCTTTGGCGAACGTAATCGGCAAATTGCGCAATAGGATCATCGCAATAAGTGGTTTGTTTGGCGTAGTCGCCTTGGTGTAGCCGCACAACTGACCATCAATTTCAAGTCAAGGGCGGGAATGATTTGTGATGTTTGCATAGGTTTTCCTGTGTAATGTAATCAGTTCTTCTCTTTAGCAAAGAGGGGTTAGGGAGATTTAGCAGAAGTCATTTTTCAACCTTGTGAGAGATGAGACATCGTAATCCGTCTCCCCTGCCCCTCTTTTCTAAGAGGGGGATCGTGCGTTATTTTAGAACTGTAGTCTATTTCACCCTTTCTCCACAAAAATTTCTCACCAATAACGCGCTGTTTTTACCCGAGCGTTCTGGGTGGAACTGCACGCCGTAGAAATTTTTATTGGCGATGGCGGCAGAGAAGTCCACGCCGTAATAGCTTGTCGCAATGGTGTTTTCGTTGGGTTGTACCGCGTAGCTGTGTACGAAGTAAAAATGGCTGTCTTGTTCAATGCCGGTAAACAGCGGATGGTCTGGTGTGTAATGCACCTTGTTCCAACCCATGTGCGGCAACGGCAAGCCACTGTCAGGGATGAGATCCGTCTGCCCGTTCATTAAACCGAGCGTCGCCACATTGCCTTCGGTAGAAAATTCGGTCATCAGCTGCATACCTAAACAAATGCCAAGCATTGGCTGGGTAGCGTTGCGGATGCAATCAGTAGCTTGCGCTCCTGCAAATTCCGCATCGCCGCCATCGCCGTGCCCACACCGGGCAACAACAATTTATCGGCAGACTCGATTTTATGAATATCCCGCGTAATTTCGGCGCGATAACCCAAGCGATCAAAGGCGAATTTGACGGAAGAGAGGTTCGCGCAGCCGGTGTCGATGATGGTGATTTGGGGCATATCATTTATACCAAGATTCTGCAAAACGATTTCTTTGTAGTTCTGAAAAATCAATAAGAGTTCCTAAGAAAGATTTTTCATCTATAGAAAGATCATCAAAACCACATAATTCTCTACTAAAGGCTTTCATTTCTAAATTACATCCTAACGTATAGAGAATCTTTTTATTTATAACATGTTCTACAATCATTTCTGCATTAATACTTTTATAATCCTGATTTATATCATTAAGCATAGTTTGTGATAATGCCCTTCCATTAGGTAAATACTTTTCAATAAGCGCTGAGGCAATTCTGATTTTTTTCTAACCCATTAGAAAACATCCTCATTTCCATATCGAATAATATTAGCAAAGGGTTGTTTTTTGTTCATCTAAACCTCTAAGAGATACTTTAGATAAACAGAAATCAATTGATATTAAAACAATAGATGCTGAAAAATATGCTAATCTTATATAGATATTAGCAGCATCACTATTCGTGGCTTTCTATACATTTACTCACTAAATAAGAAAAAGTATTTAAAAGCTCTATTGATTGATCCTACTCCAAATTTCTCAATAAGTGCTGATTTCAGTTCCTTATATATTATAGATAATTTCTTATTGTGTTTTGCCTTATCAATCTTATTAATAAATGATGTAAATTCCTCTTCTTTTAACCTATCTGGAAAGAATATCTTATTACTTTTTATTTAGTCTGTTAAGATCATTACCGTCTAAAAACGACATTCCTAAATCTCTCCCAATATACTCTAACCAAACTTCTTTGTCCGTAGTGGCAATATACGCTCCATCAACATTTAATAGTTCACTTATTCCTTTTGTCCAAAAAGATTCTATCTATAGCTTTAGGCTTACTCTTAAATTTTGCGTCTAAAATCTGAACTCGACGTGATAATCCCGTTGGCTTGTCATATGGCCAAATATCAATATCACTTAAATCAAAACCTTGTCTAATAATAGGAATACTTCTAACTACATACATTCCGGATCTTAGAAAATAAGCTCTAAGCAACTCCTCAAATTCAATTCCTTTTTCTAAATTTCTATTCATTTTAGATCTCCTTCAAACCTCGTAATGCAGTTAATATATCATTTGTATGTTGCTTACTCGGTTTCGATTGTTTTTCTACGAGTTCTTTCTCTCTCAAATTCTGGACCGTGATATAGGTTCATTGATGCAATAGGTATCATTAATTCCGCACTATTTTGGCCTATGTTTCCTTTAGATAAAACATTTAACGCAAGTTGCCCGACTTCTTTTTCAATAATTTCATATAGAACATATTATTTTGATGATGTGTTAATTTTATAACTCGTTGCTGCTCAATACTCTATAATCATTACCTATTGCCGTAGCTGGGCCAATTGTTCTCCCATTTATCAATGCGGTTAATAATTTTTCAAATTATTAATTCTTCCTTGTGAAGAAGATCTCTGCTGCATCCCATATGTTAATGCTGTAACTAATGCTTTTTGCCATATCGAAAACATCATCAACTAAAGGATCAACAAATTTATGAAATGCTCCAGGCAAAGTAACAAATGCATGCTCACCATATTCATTTGATATTGTATTGACTTCTATGACACCAGATGCTTTTTATCTTTTCTAATAGTTCAAGTCCTAAAATTTTTCACATATACTTACATTTATACAACCATATTCATTTTATTTTTACCTATAACTTCATTTAATTTACTTTGTTCATTTTTGAGATAAGGAATCTAATACAGCTTTTGATTTTTATAGAGTCTCTTTTAAATAGGTTTCCATTAAATAACAATGTATTTTTCTCTACTATCTCCTTCTTGATCTATAAAACCTATTTCCGAAGATCTCTTGAGAATTCAGATATCTCACCTGAGCTCATTTTAAAACTATCACTTATATATTCAGATGCTTCTTTGAATAATAAAGGAGATTTGGAGACAATCTCCCCAACTCTATCATCAGCTAACTCATTCTTATTTGGACTAAGATAATCAAAAATATCAGAGGCATTAGAAAGAACGTTTTGAGTATTAATACCTAAAAATATGTACCTCAGATAATGATGATGAGGTATCTATTAATCTTTTTATTTTTTTAATAAGTCTATAAAAATAAGAAAGTTCTGTTTTAGGGTTTAAATTTATAGATCTAGCAACTGCTTCAATCTCATGTAATGTATTTTGAATCTGTTGAACTTAGTCTCATTAGAAATTCAGCAGCTTTACACTGATGCATCTAATGTTGAAATTCCGAAGGTGCCGATATATCAGTAATAATTTTACGAGAATGGTGAACTATCCAAGCACCTTTTGTTGCTTTTTGCATATTTACTCCAATATAAATAGCCTAATTTGAAGGCATTACCATAATATGATTATAAAAACTTTTAATACACGAAAAAAATTTTAGGTCTACAAGTATCATCACATTTATAGTGACGATTAGTCAATTTCAGAGAATTTCTGGACAGGGATAAACTCTGTTTCTACGGCTTTATTATAAAACCCCTTTCGAACTCGGCAACTCCTCCCCCTCAATTCTAATCGCCTGTCTCAACGTCCGTCCAAACACCTTAAACAAACTCTCAATTTTGTGGTGGTCGTTGTCGCCGATGGCTTTTAAGTGTAGCGTGGCGAGTAGCGAGAACGCAAGGATTGGAAGAAGTGTTCGGTGAGTTCGGTGCTGAAATCGCCGACTTTATCGCGTTTGAATTTAGCGTTGAATTTGATCCAAGGTCTGCCGGATAAATCTAAGGCACATTCGGCGCGGCATTCATCCATCGGGAGCACAAAGCCGAAGCGGGCGATACCGCGTTTGTCGCCAAGGGCTTGTTTCAATGCTTGACCGAGGGCGAGGCAGTATCTTCCACGGTGTGATGTTCATCGATCCACAAATCGCCGTTGCATTGTAGGTTCATGCGGAATCCGCCATGGTGGCGATTTGATCAAACATATGGTCGAAAGAAACCAACGCCGGTTTTGATATCGTTAACCCCAGTTTCATCTAGCCATGCTTGCACTTTAATATCGGTTTCTTTGGTTTTACGTACTACTTCGGCAAAACGTGGAGGCGATTGCCGATGTTGCTTACCGCTTCGCCCAATAATTTTTCAGCAATCAATTCCCAAGGCATTTGTTGCGGATGGTGATTGAATAGCGCGAATGCCTACAATTTTCGGCCAATTGCACATCGGTTGCCCGATCGCCAATGACAAAAAGAATGCGCTGGATCGAATAATTTCTTCAATATATTTTTTAAGCAGCTTGGTTTGCGGTTTGCGGCATTGGCAATGATCTTCCGGTTTGTGCGGGCAAATCAGCACATCATCAAACTCAATCCCCTGTGATTTGAATAACGCCATCATCGCATTATGTGGCTTTTCAAAATCTGCTTGTGGGAAAGAGTCCGTTCCCAAAGCCATCTTGGTTTGAGACCATCACAAAACGGTATTTTTCTTTCAGTTTTCAGCATTGCCGGAATGACGTTCGGCTCGAATTTAAGTTTTTCAAGGCTATCAATTTGAAAATCGGTTTTCGGCTCATCAATCAAGGTACCATCGCGATCAATGAAAAGAATAGGTTGCATGGGCTGTTCTCCTATCTATTTGCTATATTTGGACGCCCTCGCCAATGGCGGGAGCCATGTATTAGTTGATTTGTTTGATAGCTTCAATCACTCGTTCACATTCTTCTTTTGTGCCAACGGTGATACGAATGCAGCCTTGTAAATTTAACGCTTTATTTTGGTCGCGCAGAATAATTCCCAAATCCCACAAGGCTTTTAAACACTTTTTCGCCATCTTGGCATTTAAATAGCAACAATTGGCTTCACTTGGGAAGACTTGTTCTACTTGCGCTAATGTAGCCAGCTTGTCGGCAAGCCATTGACGATTGTCCAGAGTGGTTTGCACGCGTTCCTTAACCACGGTCAGATTCGCATCAGCAAGCGCTTGGGCGGCAATATCCGCGCTTGGAACCGGAATAGGATAAGGCGCAATCACTTTGCTCAGAATTTGAATCAATTCCGCATTAGCCAAGACAAAACCACAACGTAATCCGGCCAAGGCAAAGGCCTTGGAAAGGGTGCGGATGATGGCTAAATTCGGGTAGTTTTGCAGTTCGTTGGCGAAGGTCGCTTCAGGACAAAACTCAATATAGGCCTCATCAACCACCACAATCGCCTTGCCGGCGGTCATTTGCAATAATTTGATTAAATCAGACCGCTTGAGCAGATTGCCGGTCGGATTGTTCGGGCCACAAACAAATACCGCTTTCACGCCATCTAATTGCGCTTCAATGGCTTCAAATTGAGCTGAAAATCGACATCGAGAGGCACGATTTTTGCAGGTAACATTGGCAGTTTCGGCACTAACTGCATACATGCCGTAGGTGGGTGGGCAGAATAAAATGGCATCTTGTGCGGGTTCACAAAAGGCGCGAATAATCAGCTCAATGCCTTCATCGCCACCACGGGTGACTAAAATGTTCTCGGCCTTGACTCCAGCATAGGCGGCATAGCCTTCAACCACCGCTTGTGGCTGAGGTTCTGGATAGCGGTTTAAGTCTTTACCGGAAAGTTGAAAATTCGGTGAAAGCGATGATTCGTTTGCATTGAGCCAAATCGTACCGTTGCCGCCCAGTTTACGGGCGGATTGGTAAGGGGTTAATGCTTGGACGTTGGGGCGGGAAAGCTGTGTTGTGTTCATATGTTGTCCTTTTACGTTTTTTATTTAACCCTAATAAAATCAATTGGTTAGGTGTTATTTTACAAAAACTCGGAAATCTGAGGGGGCGTTTGATTTAACTTACTGCGCATTTAGTTTTGCCAAACGAATGCTGACAGCTTGTTTGTGGGCATCTAATTGCTCAGCTTCCGCCATCGCTTCCACGGTTTTTTGCCAGATTTTTAAAACCTTCAGGGCTCAGTTCTTGGACGGTCATCCGTTTGCTGAAACCGCTAAACCAAGACTGGAGTAGGTTTTGGTATAGCCATAGGTCGGCAACACGTGAGTTGGTACCGCTGGCGTAATCGCCCATGCTTTCCGGGCTGTACGCCCCTAAGAAGATCGAACCAGCATTGTCTAATTCCGGCAAGAGTGCGCGGGCGTTTTGGGTTTGTACGATTAAGTGTTCCGGTGCGTATTCGTTGCTGATTGCTACGGCTTGCGCCAAGCTTTCGGCAATAAAAATACGGCTGTGGCTAAGGGCTTTGCTGGCGGTTTCAGCACGTGGTAAACGCGCCAGTTGGCGGGCATAGCCTGTTCGGTTTGTGCGGCTAATTGCGCATTGGTGGTGACTAAAATCACTTGGCTGTCAGCGCCATGTTCGGCTTGGGAAAGCAGATCACTGGCGACAAATTCGGGATCTGCCGTTTCATCAGCAATAACTAATACTTCCGATGGCCCAGCTGGCATATCGATGGCAGTACCACTTTGTACCACTTGGCGTTTGGCCTCAGTAACAAAGGCATTACCCGGGCCAAAAATTTTATCGACCTTAGCCACCGTGTCGGTGCCTTGTCCATAGCAAAAATGGCTTGTGCACCGCCCACCGCATAAATGGTTTCCACGCCACATAGTTGTGCGGTGTAAAGAATTTCATCGGCAATTGCTGGTGGGAACACAGCACAATTTTTTTACAGCCGGCAATTTTTGCTGGAATCGCTAACATCAAAACAGTCGAGAATAATGGTGCTGAACCGCCCGGAATGTATAGTCCCACGCGGAAATCGGACGGGTAACGACTTGGCAGCGTACGCCGGCTTGGGTTTCGATGTCGATTTCTTGGTTTTGTTGTGCCTTGTGGAAGGCTTCAATTAGCTTTTGCCTGTTGAATCGCTTGCGCGAGCGCTGGGGAAATTCGAGCGCTAGCTGCGGCGATTTCCTCAGGAGAGACAACAAGGCTTGTCAGTTTTACTTTGTCGAATTTTTCGCACAATTCAAACAACGCGTTATCGCCGTTTTTGCGTAACATTTTCACGAATCGCATCTACCGCCTGTTTAATGCTTTTCACCAACTTTTTGTGCCGGACGGGCAAGCGCTTGCGTTTTTTTCTTCTTGAGTTAAGTTATTCCAGATTAAAGTTTGCATTGCCTATTTCCTCTTATTTAATTTTCTTTTCCCGTAAATGGAAGCAAGATTGGGTTATTCCATCATCTTCTCTATTGGTAATACCAAAATCGAACTGGCTCCGATGGCTTTTAATTGCTCCATGGTTTCCCAGAACAGATTTTTCTTGGCTGACAACGTGCATCGCGACTTTCGTACTATCACTGGCTAATGGCAAAAATGGTTGGATTTTTCAACCCCAGGGAGTAGCGCTGTAATTTGTGTCAGTTTATCCTTTGGTGCGTGTAGCATAATGTATTTGGATTCAGAGGCTTGTTGCACACCTTGAATGCGGGTTAGTAAGCGGTCAACCAGTGCTTGTTTTTCGGCATCAAGCGGTTCGGCACGTTGAATTAAGCAGGCTTTAGAGCGGTAAATTACTTCGACTTCTTTTAAACCGTTCGCTTCTAGGGTCGCACCAGAAGAGACTAAATCGCAAATTGCCGTGGCAAGTCCAGCACTTGGAGCAACTTCTACTGAGCCATTTAGTAAACAGTTTTTAAAAAGGAACACCTTGTTGTGCATATAGCGGCGTAAAAGGTGTGGATAGGAAGTAGCAATACGTTGATTAGCAAGGGTTTGCACGCCGTTGTAAGTTTTGTCACGGTCAATAGCGAGAGAAAGGCGACAGCCTCCGAAGTCTAATTGGCGTAGTTTTTTGTAGGCGATGGTTTCGCCAGCTGCCAAGCGACCGAGCTCTTCCTCTTCTAAGACATTTTCGCCGATGATACCTAAATCTACGACACCGTCAAAAATCAAACCTGGGATATCGTCATCACGTACACGCAGGATTTCAATCGGTAGGTTTTCTGAATAGGCGATGAGTCGTTGTTCACTCCAATTGATTTTTACCCCGCATTGTTTGAGTAGGGCTGCGCAATCTTGGCTTAAACGGCCTTTTTTCTGTAAGGCGATTTTGAGTCGGTTTTGTGTTTGCATATTAGTTATTCCTTATCATTTTTCTAAAAGAAAACCCCTCGAAAGTTGCCTTCCGAGGGGTGCATTTTATGTAAACTGCTATTGTTGTTTATTTATGCGTGCTCAGAAGATTTTTAATATCTTCCGTCCACACCAAATGCCCGAAAAGATATCAGGTTAAATGGTGATGATACGCACGATAAAATTTCATAATAAGATTCCTTAAAAATTGGATTGATTTGAGTCTATTACAAATATTTTGATAGCGCTAAGTTGCTATAAATTTGATTTTTCTCAAAATGCATCACGATTTTTATCGTCACGATGCATTTTTCAATCTCTTTTTGGCTTAATGGCTTTTCTTCCGTTTTTAACCACTAGTTTGCCACTCATGGCAAGATCAAGTTTTTCTTTATCTAAAGCGTTTTTCCCCAACGAGCGACAACAATCGTCGCACAAGCGTTACCGATGATATTAGTTAACGCACGACATTCAGACATAAAACGGTCGATACCTAAAATGAGCGCCATCCCTTCAACAGGCAAACTAGGTACAACAGATAACGTTGCAGCAAGTGTAATAAAGCCTGCCCCCGTTACGCCAGCTGCACCTTTTTGAACTTAACATGGCTACTAATAATAGGGTGATTTGCTGACCAAGCGTTAAATCTGTATTGGTTGCCTGGGCGATGAAAAAGGGCTGCCATAGTCATGTAAATGTTGGTGCCATCTAAGTTAAATGAATAACCGGTTGGAACAACTAAGCCTACAACAGATTTTTTTCACAGCCGGCTGCTTGCATTTTTGCATTAAGTTTGGTAGGGCGGCTTCTGAAGAGGAAGTGCCTAAGACTAACCATAGTTCATCTTTAATATAGCGAATCATCTTCACAATTGAGAAGCCATTGTAGCGTGCTACGGCGCCTAAAATGATTAAGATAAATAATAATGAAGTGATGTAGAAAGTTAAAATCAACATCATTAAGTTGCTAATAGAGCTTAATCCATATTTACCAATGGTAAAGAGCCATTGCACCTAATGCGCCAAGCGGAGCTACTTTCATCAGAATAGAGACAACTTTAAACATTGGTGCAGCAGCAACTGCAATAAATCGGTAATCGGCTTGCCACGTTCGCCCACAGAAGCAAGAGCAACCCCTGAATAAGACCGAAACAAATAATACTTGGAGAATATTACCTTCAGTTAATGGGCTTAATATGGTGGTTGGAATAATGTTCATAAAAAGCCAATTAATGAGCTATCTTTAGCTTTTTGAAACATATTCACTCACTTTTTCAGATTTTTAGCGTAGCAGGGTCAATATTTAAGCCTGCACCGGGTTCGATAATATTCGCCACCACTAAGCCAATAATAAGCGCAAGTGTGGAGAAGGTAATGAAAATAAAAGCATCGCTTTACCAGCTACACGACCGACTGATTTCATGTCATTCATGCGGCAATCCCTGTTACTACGGTTAAGAAAAATAACTGGGGCAATAATCATCTTCACTAATTTAATGAAGGCTTCACCTAGTGGTTTTTAGGCTTGCACCAAAATCAGGATAGCCAAGTAAAATACCAATGATAATAGCTAAAATAACTTGTACATAAAGGCTTTGATAAAACTTCTGTTTTTGGGAGGAGATGGCGGTGTGTTGGCATCAATTGTCAGCATTGTCAGACCTCTTAAATCGTAGAATAAACAAGAAAATTGAATGACTCCTAGAGTCGAATCGGTTTGATAATAACGTAATTTTTATTAAGAAAAACTTTTTCTTAATAAAAATTATCTATAGATTAGTTTTTCTTATGATTTAAAGAAAGGTACAAGCGGTGGAATTTTGCAAAATTTTTACGAAATTCCACCGCTTGTAAAGAGCGTGACCTACCAATCTTTTTCAATTCAAGATTCCAAGGTAGGTTGTAGGGCTGTTATCATAATTTTGATAAGCTGATACGTTTTGCGTCGTAGTTCGCTACTTTTTCTGACCATTGTTCATACCCTTTGAAATAGCCTTCAAAGAATTCGTCCCAAGAGTGGTAAAGTGGTTGTACTTTTTAGCGAGTTCTAGCGACATATTCAATGCTTGTTCGCGAGTAAGGTATTCAGCAAGATAGCCTGAAGAAAAGTAAATTAAATGCACGGCTGTAATCCCATGCAGCTGTTTCTTTAGGACTATTCGTTTCAGCAAGGGTAATGATGGTTTCAACAAGTTGTTCTTTATTGGTGATATCCCACCACTCTTTAAGCATATCACGATAAGCTTGTTTGATTTCTGCAGAAGGTTTTTCACCACCGTAGATTTCAACATCACCTTGGTTAGTCGCAGTTAAAATCGCATGGGTAGCGTTAAACCAGCGGACGGTATCTGATTTTTTTCTTGAGAGCAAGCTGCAATAAAGAAAAGCCAAAAATCAGGCTAAATACCATTGGAATGAATTTTGAAAGTTTCATAAAAGCTCCTTATTTTTACGTATAAAAATGCAGCACAACATGGTTGTGCTGCATTAGCTGATTATTTTGCAATACGTTTATATTTAATACGATGTGGCTGCGTTGCGGCTTCACCCTAAGGTTTTCTTTTTCCACTCTTCGTAGTCTGAGAAGTTACCTTCGTAGAAAGTGACTTTACCTTCATCACCGTAATCTAAAATATGAGTCGCAATACGGTCTAAGAACCAACGGTCATGGGAAATCACCATTGCACAACCAGGGAATTCTAGGATCGCATTTTCTAACGCACGTAAGGTTTCAACATCTAAGTCATTGGTCGGTTCGTCCAATAACAGTACGTTACCACCACGTTGTAGAAGTTTTGCTAAGTGTAAACGACCACGTTCACCACCTGATAATTCGCCCACACGTTTTTGTTGATCTACGCCTTTGAAGTTGAAGCGTCCAACATACGCACGGCTTGGAATTTCAAAGTTACCAATAGTGAGAACATCTTGTCCATTAGATACTTCTTCCCAAACAGTTTTCTTGTCATCCATTGAGTCACGGAATTGATCCACAGAAGCAAGCACAACGGTTTCACCCATCGTAATTGAGCCGCTATCTGGTTGTTCTTGACCTGAAAGCATCCGGAATAGGGTAGATTTACCCGCACCGTTCGCTCCGATAATACCCACGATAGCCCCTTTTGGAATACTGAATGATAAATCGTCGATTAAAGTGCGATCACCGTAAGATTTAGTGAGATGTTCTACCTCAATCACTTTATCACCTAAACGTGGACCAGGTGGAATAAAGAGTTCGTTGGTCTCATTACGTTTTTGATATTCGCCAGAGTTCAACTCATCAAAGCGAGCCATACGTGCTTTGCTTTTCGCTTGGCGGCCTTTCGGATTTTGACGAACCCATTCTAATTCTTTCGCAATTGATTTTTGACGTGCGTTTTCAGTTGCTTGTTCTTGCTCTAAACGTTTCTCTTTTTGCTCTAACCAAGAAGAGTAGTTACCTTCCCAAGGAATACCTTCACCACGGTCAAGCTCTAAGATCCAACCTGCTACATTATCTAAGAAGTAACGGTCGTGGGTAATCGCCACAACAGTACCTTCGTAGTCATGTAAGAAGCGTTCTAACCATGCTACAGATTCTGCATCTAAGTGGTTGGTTGGCTCGTCTAATAAGAGCATGTCTGGTTTTTCGAGTAATAAGCGACAAAGTGCGACACGACGACGTTCTCCCCTGATAAATGCTCAATTTTTGCATCCCAATCTGGCAAGCGTAATGCATCTGCGGCACGTTCTAATTGGTTATCTAAATTATGCCCATCATGTGCTTGAATAATCGCTTCAAGATTTGCTTGCTCTGCGGCTAGTTTATCGAAATCTGCATCAGGATCCGCATAAAGCGCATAAACTTCATCTAAACGGGTCAGTGCATGTTTTTCACTTCAGAAACAGCTTCTTCACCGCTTCACGCACAGTTTGTTGCGGATCAAGTTTTCGGTTCTTGTGGAAGGTAACCAATTTTGATACCTGGTTGTGGACGCGCTTCACCTTCGAACTCTTTATCCACGCCCGCCATAATGCGTAAAAGGGTTGATTTACCCGCACCATTTAAGCCGAGCACCCCGATTTTAGCTCCTGGGAAGAAGCTTAAAGAAATATCTTTTCAAAATATGACGCTTCGGCGGCACGACTTTGCCGACTCGGTGCATCGTATATACAAATTGCGTTGACATTGGTTATTCCTCATCGAAAAATCGCCCTATTCTACTGGAAAATAGGGCGAAAAATATAGGCTACAAGCGGTCTGAATTTGCAAAAGTTTTGCGGAATCTGACCGCTTGTCAGCCAAATTACTTAAAAAGAGGTAATCAAGCTCACAAGAATGCTCTTTTGCTGATCGTTAAGATCTTTTATTAAACGGATTAAAACTTCATCTAATGCGGAGTAATTCTGCTCCTCTTCACCGCCATATCTTAACCAATTTGGTTCTACATTTAACCATTTCGAGAGTGTTTCTATCTTGTCAAATGAGGGAATCGCTAAACCATTTAACCATTTATAAACTGCCCTGAGGTGTGACGGCATCTGTTGGGTGTAATAACCCAAATTTAATAGCAATTTGGCTTGTTGTAAGGCCTTTAGGATATTCAGCCTTAATTGCGGTTGCCAGCCTTTCGCTAAATTTATCTTTTTCGTTTTTTTATCTTCATAGATAAAAATTATCGAAAAATTTTTAAAAGATAGAATTGAACTAATTTGGTTTTTATTTTTAAACTGTTTTTAGTTTTAATGTTAGGCCTAAAAAGGTAGCTATGCCCATCGATTTTAATTCTAAAAAACAAATCTGTAAATACCACATCTAACAAGCCTCAAATTCAGTTTGAGATCACTGAGCCTCGCTATACATTGGATGATCTTATTTTGTCTGAGAAAACGTATAGTGAACTCAATAAAAGCAATTGGATTACGACAATTTCAACACGAAGTATTTAATGATTGGGGCTTTTTCGTATACGCATAAATTTGATAGCAAAATGATCATTAATCTTTTATGGCGCACCTGGTACAGGCAAAACTATGGCGGCTCACGCTATTGCTACATCATTAGGTAAAAAGTTAATTCTGGTTAATTATGGTGATATTGAATCAAAATATGTTGGAGAAACACCGAAAAAAATATCCAAGCCGCTTTCAATTTTGCTAAAGAAAATGATGCCATTCTTTTCTTTTGATGAAGCTGATGCTATTTTTGAGTCGCCGTGTCACCAATATGACTAGTGCGACAGATACAAGCGTAAACCAAACGCGTTCAGTAATGTTAAATTTGCTTAATGATTATAATGATATTGTGTTATTTGCCACTAACTTCATTACAAATTATGACCCCTGCATTTATGCGAAGAATTTTAATTCATATTGAATTTTTCTTTTACCTGATGAAGAAGTGCAAAAAGTTATTTATGCACTATATTCCTTCTCAACTACCAAATGATATTGATATTAATCTGGTTGCTCAAAAGTCGGAGAATTTAAGCGGTTCAGATATTTCTAATGCTATTTTATTATCTGCTTTTTCGGCTAAAAGCAGATGGATGGTAACCAATCAAGATATACTTTCAAAAATTGAATCAATTAAAAAGAGTAAACTTGCTAATCTTGGAATTATGAATGTAGGTTCTAAAAATTATTTCAGAACAATACATTAAAGATAATTATGGAGTAAAAATATGATTACATTTATTGTTGGCGCAACATTAATTTTTGGCATTGTTTTATTTATAGCTTTTTGGAAAGAAATTAAAGCATTTTTGGAAAAAGCTTTAAACTCTTTATGGAAAAAGCTATTCCTTCAGCATATGCTGGATTAATTACTTATCTCGAAAAAGGTAGTGTAGTAAGTGGTATATATATTGCGGTTCAAAAAAATTCCTTGAAAAAGGAGCCTGATGGAAACTGGAAAGAAACTATATAGAGCGAGAAATTTCTGCTGAAGAATTACCTGAAAATATCAGAAAATGGAATGTGCTTATGTGGGTGAAGAAGTAGACATTACTTCGAAATGAAAGAAGCACTGAGTTTGGAGTTGAAGTAATGGGATTAAAAAGAGCATTTCTGTTTAGATAAAGAAGGGGTGGATAAAAACTTCAATTTATTTTAAATGAATTAGATTCTGTTAATGAATTATATAAATTTTTCATTGGAAGATTTATGTAGATTATATTCTTATGGAATTGATGAAAAGATAGAGTCATATCAAAAAGATAACAATGCTGAGTATATTGGAGGAGAATTTATAATAAAGTTAAACCTAGATGATAAATTTTATTTAATTACTGAGCTTTACTTTAAAAGCTAGAGAGGAACTATTTTAAAGAATGTTTTTAGAACTGATTTTTAGCATTGATAAATTAAATGATGAAGGTAAAGAGAACTTATTAACTCAAAAGAGTTAAAGTTTGATATTAATTTTTAGAGGTCTGGCTAATGGAGATTATTAAATTAATAAGCGTAAAAATTGAAAGGTATTCTGCTATATTTGATTTTAGTAGATATTATTGTACTAAAAGATTTAAGGTTTGTTGTTATGGACTTTCCTTATGATCTTTTTGCGTGTTAATTATATTAATGAGCTTTTAATTATGTTATTAGTTGGCGCATTTATTACGTGCGTTTGGTTTGTGTTTATATATTTTATTCTAACTTATAAGAAAAGAAATAGTCTATTATATAATATAATTATATTTTTTTCAGTCTGAAAAATCAAGTTTCTGATGAAAAGACAGTCTTTAGTTATCTTATGAAGTGCAATGAAAAATGTAACTAATGATAAGGTTTTTAGAACTATTAGATTTGTTAAATGATAGGGGGAAAAATTAGGAAAGAGGGAAATATGTATTTTTCAAATTTTTTTCAGGGCCTTTTTAAGAATAAGATAATAAATTCATCTAAATCATCAAGAGAAAAGATATGAACTTATCAAAGATATTGACGAATATAATTGACGCAGTCGATGTTCTAAAAATGGAATTAAAAAAACCAAATGATGAACCCTATAACATTATCAATTAAAGGCTTTAGACGTTTATCATTTGGTATGAAATTTATTGTAATTTTAGGTATTTTTTTCTGCTTTTTATTGTCAGTTCTATATTTTTGGTTATGGTTTATTTATTTCCATGTTTTCTAATGATGCTATTAATTTTCTCTTCTTAAACTTAAATTGAGGTTAAAATGAGTGAAAATATAAAAATCCACAGAATGGATTAGTTGAGAAATTCTATAAATTATCTAATGGTTTAAAATCTTTAGTTATTGCAGGTATTTTACTGTTTGTAATAGTTAATATATATATGTTTTATAAGTCAATTGTTTCACATTCATCTGAGCAAACTAATGTTACAACATCTTTTAGTTGGTAATTATATTAAAAAGTCAAAAAGATATTGTAAGTTATAAATATTTCTATACTAATGCTGCAATGTTTGAAAATAAAAAGAATATTTATGGAATTAATCTTCCTTTAACATCTAAGAAATTTATTATTTCTTATGATGGAAAAGGTCACTAGGTGTGGATCTTTCAAATGTTTCAACAGAAATAAAGGGAAATAAAAATTCTTATTTCTAATATAGGAAATGCGAAAAATTCTTTCTAATGAATTTGATGAGAAGTCAATGAAAATTTTTGATGAGTCTACTTCTTTTATTTTTCTAGTTGGAATATAAAAAGATTATCAAAAGTTCTTTTTCAGATCAGCGTATTGAAGTGAAAAAGAAAATTATGGAAAGTGATCTTCTAAAAGAGGCCAGATCTTCCGCGGAAGAAACAATTAAACAGCTTTTTAATGCTTAATCCACAAATTGCATCTCAGTATCAAGTTGAGTTTAAAGAATAAAGATTAAAAAAATAGGCAGTCGTAGATTGCCTATTTTTCTAATCTTATAAAAGAACAAGCGGTCTGAATTTTGCAAAAAGTTTTGCGGAATTTAACCGCTTGTGGCAGGAACTATGCTAATTTCTTCGCTAGCATTGTGGCAAAATTTAAGTTGGATACGGTTGCCGTTTTCATCAGTTTTGTGCAAGTGACCTAAATCTTCGTTATATTTCACTAACTCCCAGCCCTCGTAGTATTTCGCTAATTCGCCTTCTGCAAAGGTAAATGAGAATGGCATTGGACAAGGGTATTCTGGCGTGCTCATGGCACAAACGATTAAGTTATAACCACCTACTTTCGTATTTTTCTGCATATTTTCAATGATAGCTGGAATACGTTCGCGGTTTAAGAACATCATCACTACGGTTGAAAGCACAAAATCGTACTCACCGTTTTGGCTGCCGATAGTCGCATCGTTGATGTCGTAAATACCAGTTTCGATATTTTTAACCCTTCTTTCTCAATCATATAACGAAGGAATTCAATGCTTTCTTCATTGTAATCTACTGCAGTAACATCAAAGCCGACTAAGTTTAGATAAAGTGAGTTACGACCGCGACCACAACCAAGGTCTAATGCTTTGCCACCTTGGATATAATTCATAGCGTTAAGCACTTCAGAGTGTGTCGTAGTCAGATTATATTTTTCATATAATAATCCTTCGGTTCACAATAAAATGCTAATTGGCATTCAAGATCATCGGTTAATGCTTCAACTCTATGCCAAAGTTGTGGCTCAACAAATGGCGCTTGATTTTTCGGGGTGAAAATCGCCGTTTCAACCACATCGCCTTCTTCGGTTAAAACGTAAAATTTTAATTCACCTTTTAAGATGGTTAATTTTGCCCAAGTGCCTTCTTTAGTGTTGTGTTTTTTCTTGAAACATTTGTGGCAAGGTTTCTTTTTGTCCAAACCGGCATCTGTTTATAGCAAATGAGTTGTTCCATTTTTAATCCTTATTTTAACGAATAAATTGTGTGAATTTTAACACGCTTACTTTTTGAGGCAATAAAAACTCCGACTTTAAAAAGTCGGATTTAATAGCTTTTAAGGAATTATTCTTTCCACACGACATGATATTCGCGATTTTTCTGGTTCGTGAGAAATCAGGAATTTGGCAAAAACATCATCCATTTCATCCTTATCATTCACTAAACCGACCCAAACTTCCGCAAAAAGCTTCAGGATCAATCATGTGCCGATTTCTTCATCCCAATTCTCAGCGGTTTCAACCATTTCTACAGCACCACGTTCTTCAAATTGAAGATTAAATAGCAAGATATCCGCAGGATCTAAATTTTCGCCCTGCCATTTTCTAGAAAAATATCGTATGCGAGATCAATCGCTTCATCAGGGGTTAATTTTTGTCATCTTTTTTCTCACTTAGGTTTGAATCAGGCGGCTGGTTACCATACCTGCCGATTTTTTTCTTTAATAATTTGCCAACCTTCCGGTAAAACGAGAGGAGCATGTGTTTTTCCGTTTCTACATAAAGTAGCGCATGTTCTGCTAACCAACCATTTTCGGTTAATAAGGTTAAGATTTTTGGCACGAAGCCTTGGTGAAAGGGAGGGTCGATAAATACCACATCAAATGCATTTTCACTGTTTTTTTGTGCAAGATACTGACAGGTATCACTATTTACGACACTACCTTTTTCAGTTTTTAATGCGCTTAAATTCTGCTTAAGCTGCTTGGCGGCTGGGGTAAATTTTTCTAAAAAAACGACCGCTTGTGCTTGGCGTGAAAGGGCTTCTAAAACCGAGTGAGCCACTGCCAGCAAAGCAATCCAGACAACGACTGCCCGCAATATCATTCATAAGCCAGTTAAAGAGCGTTTCTTTTACGCGATCGGTGGTTGGTCGCAGGCCTTCTGCATTTAATACAGGGAGTTTCCGACCTCGCCAAAGTCCTGCAATAATCCTCACCTCTCCCGTTGGACGAGAATTTGGCGATGCCTCCCGCCCATTTCGATTTTTTTTCATACTCATAAAAAGGATTTTTTGCTAAACTACTGCAGTTTATTCTATTTTAAATATAAGTTGGGCGCAAAATGTTGCCCTAAGAGAATTAAATTATGTCTGAAAAGAAAAAAAGGCTTTTGGTCTTGGTTAGGCTTCGGTAAAAAGAAACAAAAATGAAGAAACTCCAGTAGAAACCGCTGAAACAGAAGCAGTTGCTTCGGTTGAAGAAGACATATTCAGCCTACTGAAGGAGAAAATAGTGAGCAAGTAACTGCTCAACAAGAAGAAAATTCAGCAACATCTTCTGTTGAAACGCGTATTGAAGAAACATTAGCCTCTATCAAAGAATTCGTGGAAGAAAAAAACGGAAGAAGTAGAAACATTCTTCGAAGAAGTTGGCGAAAAAAATTGAGCAGTCGTTTGAAGAAGAAAAAAGAAGAGTCTGTTCAAATTCGTGAAGTAGAACCAGAAGTTGCCGCAACAGCTGAAAATGAATTATCTCAAGCGGTTGAAAATCGACAAGATTTTTGCAAATTTAGCAGTAGAAGCTGAGGAAAAAGACAGATAATCTACCAGAGCCAGAGCCAGAGCCAGAGCCAGAGCCAGAGCCAGAGCCAGAGCCAGAGCCAGAGCCAGAGCCAGAGCCAGAGCCAGAGCCAGAGCCAGAGCCAGAGCCAGAGCCAGAGCCAGAGCCAGAGCCAGAGCCAGAGCCAGAGCCAGAGCCAGAGCCAGAGCCAGAAAGTGCATCATTCCATCAAATTCTTGAAGCAAAAATTGAAGCTGTTGCTAGATGCTGAGTTAGATGAGGCAGTTAGCGATAAATCAGCTGCTGAAGAAAACTTTGAAGAGCTTGACGAATTAGTTGAGTTAGAAGAAGAAAAATTAGACGCTGAAGTTGAGCAAGTGTCTGCTCAGTCAACAGAAAACTATCAAGAAAAAAACCAAGCGAAGGTGGTTTTTTTCAGCCGTTTATTAAAAAGGGTTAGTTAAAACTAAAACAAAGCATTGGTTCAGGGTTCTTGAGTTTCTTCCGTGGTAAAAATTGATGATGATTTGTTTGAAGAGTTAGAAGAACAATTGTTAGTAGCAGACTTAGGGATGCCAACTACCACCAAAATCATCAATAATTTGACACAACATGCGAGCAAAAAAACAGCTAAAAAGATGCAGATTTGCTTTATCAGCAATTAAAAAGTCGAATTAGCGGATGTATTAAAACCAGTTAGCCAGCCATTAGAAATTGATAGCAGTAAAAAGCCATATGTGATTTTAATGGTGGGCGTAAATGGTGAGTAAAACGACGACTATCGGTAAATTAGCACGTAAATTCCAACAAGAAGGTAAAATCGGTCATGTTAGCGGCAGGCGATACATTCCGTGCGGCGGCTGTTGAACAATTACAAGTTTGGGGAGAACGTAATCATATTCCTGTGGTCGCACAATCTACAGGTTCTGATTCAGCTTCAGTAATTTTCGATGCTATGCAATCTGCGCATGCCAAAGGAATTGATATTTTGATTGCGGATACGGCAGGTCGCTTACAAAATAAAAATCACCTAATGGATGAATTGAAAAATCGTGCGAGTGATGAAAAAATATGATGAAAGCGCACCGCATGAAATTATGCTGACCTTAGATGCTGGTACGGGGCAAAATGCCATCAGCCAAGCTAAACTCTTTAATGAAGCTGTGGGTTTAACCGGTATTGCGCTCACTAAATTAGACGGTACAGCGAAAGGTGGCGTGATTTTTGCCATTGCAGATCAGTTTAACTTACCAATTCGTTACATTGGCGTGGGTGAAAAAATTGAAGATTTGCGTCCATTTAATGCTGAAGAGTTTATTGAAGCGTTATTTGAACATGAAGCCTAGTGCTTTTTTAGCTTCAAGCAGTTTGCAAAAGAATTGGATAAATGTGACCGCTTGTCGCTTATTTTAATTTGTCGTGAAACGGGAAATACAATGATTAAATTTCAAAATGTGAGTAAAGCCTATAAAGGGGAAAACAGGCCCCTGCAAGGCATTGATTTTTCATCTGCCGGCAGGCGGATGACTGTATTTAACAGGGCACTCTGGTGCAGGGAAAAAGTACCTTATTAAAAATTGATTATGGGTATTGAACGAGCAAATGGTGGTCAAATTATTTTTTTAACGGCCATGATATTACCCGTTTAAATCCTGTGGAATTACCGTTTTTACGTCGTCAAATTGGCATGGTGCATCAAGATTATCGCTTATTACCAGACCAAACTATTTTTAGATAATGTTGCCTTACCGCTTATTATTCAGGGGATGAGCCCTCAGGTCGTAGAGAGAAGCACGCTTAGCGCTAGAACGTGTTGGGCTAGGGGAATAAAACGAATTTCTTGCCAGTGCATCTTTCTGGTGGCGAACAACAGCGTGTCGATATTGCCCGTGCGATTATTCATCGCCCCTGTCTTATTGTTAGCAGATGAGCCAACAGGAAACTTAGATGAAAAACTTTCATTTGAGATCTTCCGTTTATTTGAAGAATTTAATAATGCAGGTACTACGGTGATTGTTGCTACGCACGATACGAATATTATTACTAAACGTCCGAAGCCATGTTTAGTGCTAGAGCAAGGTCATATTAAGGGGTAAATCATGGCACGTTTGACTTTAAAATTAGGCACCCAAACAGGCTATATTCTGCGTTCAGTTTGGCAAGATTTAAAGAAGCATAAATTCGGTACTTTTTTAACGGTATTAGTGATTTCAGTTTCGCTCATGATTCCAATGGTGAGTTATCTGTTATGGAAAAATGCGAATCATGCTGCAACGGAATTTTACCCAGAGCCAGAATTAACGGTTTATTTACATAAAAACCTTTCTGAAAATGATGTGAATGCGGTGGTTGAGCGAATTCGCCATTTTGATGCCGATAAAATTGAATCGCTAAATTATATTTCTCGTCAACAAAGCTTAGAGGAGTTTCGGACTTGGTCTGGCTTTGGAGAGGCGTTGGATATTATTGATGAGAATCCTCTTCCTGCGGTAGTAACCTTAAAACCAAAAAAAGCCTTTAGCAGTAATGATGATATGTTAGCGTTACGCAATGGTTTGCAAGCAATTAAAGGTGCAAGAGGTTCGCTTAGATAATGGCTGGTTAGATAAATTAGGTTCATTAACTTGGTTGATTGCGCGGGTTGCAATGACTTGTACTATTTTGATGCTGATTTCAGTCTTTTTAGTGATTGGTAATGCAGTAAGAACCGATGTTGCAAACAGTCGTGCTGCCATTGAAGTTCAACAATTATTAGGTGCTACCGACCATTTTATTGCCCGCCCGTTTTTTGTATAAAGGCATGATTTATGGTTGTTTAGGCAGCTTATTAGCGGCAATTTTTAGTAGTGTGGTAATTAACTATTTTACGAGCGTCGTAAAATATGTTGCAGATATTTTTAGTGTGGACTTCACTTTAAATGGTTTAGGCTTTAGTGAATTCTTCTTCTTTACCGTAGCTTGTATTTTTGTTGGTTGGCTTTCAGCGAAGATTGCAACGAATCGACATATTTACCGTATTGGTTCACGTTAATCTATTCAAAAAGTGCCACAGGTTGGCGCTTTTTTTATTGTGTATTTTTGAGGCAAAAAGTGAGTGATGAACAGATAGTCCGTCAAGTGGTACTGGATACCGAAACCACAGGGATGAATATGATGGGGCAGCCACAAATCGGGCATAACATAATTGAGATTGGTGCCGTTGAAGTGATTAATCGTCGCCTTACTGGGCGCACTTTTCACGTGTATATCAAGCCACCACGTGAGGTAGATGAAGAAGCCATTCGGGTTCATGGTATTACCAATGAATTTCTGCAAGATAAACCGGTTTTTGCCGAAATTGCAGATGATTTCTTGGCTTTTTATTAAAGGTGCTGAGCTAATTATTCATAATGCGCCCTTTGACGTAGCGTTTATGGATCAGGAATTCTCTTACCTTAAAATCCTCCGCCGAAAAACAGCTGAAATGTGCACGGTAACCGACAGTTTACAGCTGGCGCGTAAGATGTACCCAGGCAAGCGAAATAACTTAGATGCACTGTGTGATCGTCTAGGCATTGATAACAGTAAGCGGGTCTTGCACGGGGCGTTACTGGATGCGGAAATTCTGGCTGATGTGTTCTTAATGATGACTGGTGGGCAAATTGCTTTGTTAGTTGATGAAGAAAATACAACAGCTCAAATTGGCGAAGAAGTTGTGAAAGTGAGTTATGATCTCAGTAATGCGGTTGTGTTAAATGCTTCAGACGAAGAACTGAACGCCCATGAAACTTTTTGTAGCCTTGATTGATCAAAAAGGAACTGTATTTGGTTGCATCAAGCTGCGGAGAATGTGCACTAAAAAATCACTTTTTGTGTTCAAATTAAGCAAAAAAGATTGAATTTAACAAAAAGCGTTTGACGAAAGAAGGTGAAATCCGTATTATGCACGCACCAGTTGCGGAGTGGTAGTTCAGCTGGTTAGAATACCTGCCTGTCACGCAGGGGGTCGCGGGTTCGAGTCCCGTCCATTCCGCCAATCTTATTATCGTGTGGAGCAGTAGTTCAGCTGGTTAGAATACCTGCCTGTCACGCAGGGGTCGCGGGTTCGAGTCCCGTCCGTTCCGCCACTTATTTCATATTATCCTCCTTGGTTAATGGGAAAAGGCCTCTGATTGATTCAGAGGCCTTTTTCTATCTAGGAATTTTGTTTTGCCGTTTGTTGAATTAAGCGTTGAAGTTCAGCAATACCATTTAAGCGCGTGCTAGTAAGATGGTTAGAGATTTTTAGCTCATCAAATAAAGCGGGTAAATTAATGTTAGGGAATTGCCTCGGTTGGTGTTTCTAATAGCAAGGTGCGAATAACCATGAGCAAGCCTTGCATCAATCTGGCATCGCTATAAGCTAAAACGGTTCTCGGCGTGATTGTCCAGCTAAACCATAAACGACTTTCACAGCCTTCAATTTCAGCTAAGTTAGCTAATTCTGCTTCACTGGGTTTCGGCAGTAATCGACTTAATTGAATTAACAAGCGGTATCTTTCTTCCCAAGATTTGCAAAGCGCAAATTTTTTTCTTTAATTTCAGTAAATTGCATACGATATCCTATTAAATGGTAAAGATTGTAACAATCTGACCGCTTGTTGTTAAGGATTTACTGAAAGTTTGCTAAAATGCGCCTGTTTAATCGAATTTAGTCTCAAAAGGAATATCACATGGCATTGATCCCAATGGTGGTAGAACAAACCTCGAAAAGGGAGCGTTCTACGACATTTATTCTCGCCTTTTTAAAAGAGCGAATCATCTTTTTAAACGGTCAGGTAGAAGACCAAATGGCGAACTTAATTGTCGCACAATTACTTTTTAGAAGCAGAAGATCCAGAAAAAGATATTTATTTATACATTAACAGCCCAGGCGGCGTGGTAACTGCAGGTTTAGCAATTTATGACACCATGAATTTCATCAAACCCTGATGTAGCAACGCTTTGCACCGGTCAGAGCTTTGTTCAATGGGCGCATTTTTACTTTCTGGTGGCGCAAAAGGTAAACGTTTTTGCACTGCCAAATGCGCGCGTGATGATTCATCAACCTTTAGGTGGCGCAAGAGGTCAAGCAACCGACATTGAAATTCACGCTCGTGAAATTTTTGAAATTAAAAGAGATGCTTACCCGTAAAATGGCAGAGCATAGTGGTCAGCCGTTTGAGAAAAGTTGCTGCAGATACTGAGCGCGATAACTTTATGTCAGCGACAGAAGCGATGGAATATGGCTTGATTGATAAAGTATTAACCTCTCGTGGGAGGCGGCATAATGGCATTTGAAAAAGAACCACATTGTAGTTTTTGTGGTAAAAACGTTCTGAAGTTGATCAATTGATCGAAGGCACAGAAGGCTTTATTTGTAACGATTGTATCGACGAATCTTACGCACTGATTAACGGTCAAGAAGAACCGTTAATTGATGAAGTACAAGATGAGAAAAAGTTCTTCGATAACGTTCCAACGCCGCATGAAATGACGGCGCATTTAAACGATTATGTTATCGGGCAAGAGTATGCGAAAAAGTGCTTTCTGTCGCGGTTTATAATCATTATAAGCGCTTAAAATCAGCATTTAGCAACCATGAAGCAACAAATGGCGTTGAGTTAGGTAAAAGTAATATCTTGTTAATTGGCCCAACGGGTAGTGGTAAAACTTTATTGGCTGAAACTTTAGCGCGCCGCTTAAATGTACCATTTGCTGTGGCAGATGCGACAACATTGACCCAAGCCGGTTATGTGGGTGAAGACGTAGAAAACGTCATCCAAAAAAATTATTGATGAAATGCGATTTTGATGCAGAACAAGCTGAGCGCGGCATTGTATTTATTGATGAAATCGACAAAATCACACGTAAATCAGAAAGCGCTTCAATCACCCGCGATGTTTTCAGGTGAAGGTGTTCAACAAGCGCTTTTAAAATTGCTTGAAGGCACGGTAGCGAACATTAACCCACAAGGTTCTCGCAAACATCCAAAAGGCGAAACGATTCCAGTAGATACTTCAAAAATTCTCTTTATTTGTGGTGGTGCTTTTGCTGGATTAGATAAAATTGTTGAAAAACGCACGAATAAACAAGGCGGGATCGGTTTTGCGGCAGATTTGAAAAATGATAAAGATCGCCAAGATTTAACCGAGCTTTTCAAACAAGTTGAGCCAGAAGATTTAGTGCATTTTGGTTTAATTCCAGAGCTTATCGGCCGTTTACCTGTTGTTACGCCGTTACAAGAATTAGATGAAGCCGCATTGATTAAAATTCTGACTGAGCCGAAAAATGCGATTATTAAACAATATCAAGCATTATTCGAAATGGAAAACGTGCAACTTGAATTTAGTGAGGCTGCACTTATTGCAATTGCTAAAAAGCGATTGCGCGTAAAACAGGTGCACGGGGTTTACGTTCCATCGTAGAAGGTTTGTTACTCGATACGATGTACGATCTGCCAACATTAAATGCGAAAAAAGTGATGGTGGATGAAGGTTGTGTAACCAATGGCGATAAACCAGTTATTGAGTAATTGACTTCAATAAACGCATAAAAAAGGACTGATTTTGAGTTTTTTCAAAGTCAGTCCTTTTATTTTGTATTAAGTAAACTTGGTTAACGATAATGCCCTTTAAATGTATGCCAAGCAACTAAACTAAAGAAACCTGCAAACATAAGTTCAATATAGCCATAGCCTGCGAAGAAACAGAATAGCCACATAGATTGACCTGCAAGGGCATCTAGTTTTTCTGGAAAATTAAGCAACCAATAAAGCCAAGCAATGAAATAGAGCAACTTAGTAATCGCAAATATGCTTGTGAGTAAGGGGCTTGATTAAATCGAGGTGCTCGCCAAAAAGTAAACCGCTCCCCAAAGCAAAATTAGAACCTGTCCCATCCATGAGAATACGATAGGATCGGTTTCTGTCAGTACATTGCTAGTAAAGAATTGGTTTAAGCCTAAAATGGTGACCCAATTATATAAGCCGGCTAACCAAAAGCCTTTTTAGCGGTAGAGCGGTAAACTTGACACATTATTTAAATAAATTCCCTAGCATGCCTTTTTGCAGCTTGTGCAATTAAATCGTTAGTATTGAAATTTTTAAGTCTGGTAGTTTTACCATCTGGCGTGATCATATCGACTAATTTTTGGTAAGTATTGTGCCAAAATGTCGCTAGCATCTTTTTCATCTACGCCTACTTCTTGCGCTGCTACAGCCATATTTTCTTGGCCAACAACTTCAGTCACTTGATTAGCAGTAATAGGTTGATTTGGTTCATCTGCGCTGATCCAAGATTTTTAATACGCCTTCTAAACCACTTTGTTGGAAACGAGCGATAATGCCTTCAATGCCACCTTGCGATTGCAATAAAGCTTTGATGAGGTTGATAGCCGTAGATTGACTATTGTTGCCATTGTTTAAAATAGAAGAAGCAACAGAGCCTAAGATATTTCCTAACATCAAATTCTCCAATGCGGCATCCCGCTGAAATAAAAATTGAGCGCATAGTGTAATGCGCCCATTGTAACAAAAACGTCTAGTTTGCAAAAGATTTTGTAAAAATGACCGCTTGTTATGCGCTTAGAATCGCACGGACTCTTTTCTAAATCTTCAGCGGTATCCACACCCACTTTAGGAACTTCTTTGGCTAATTCAAGGTGAATTTTTCGCCATACCACAATGCGCGCAGTTGCTCTAATGATTCTAGCTGCTCTAGCGTTGTCGGTCGCCAAACAACATATTGTTTTACAAAACCTGCGCGGTAGGCATAAATGCCAATATGGCGAAGGTAGTTTTGACTCGCAACAAAAGCATCGTCACAATCCGCAAAAATGATCACGTGCAAATGGAATGGGCGCACGCGAGAAATAAAGCGCAAAAACCATGTTGATCTGTTAGGTTTTTACTGCATTCGGATTAAAGAGTTCTTCTTTAGTGTTCAGTTTTACCGCAAGCGTTGCCATATTCACTTGATGCTTATCTAAGTTTTTCAGCTACTTGCGCCACAATGACTGGTGGAATCAATGGCTCATCGCCTTGTACATTTACAATAATTTCATTATCGGCAATCGTCATTTTTTTCGATCACTTCTGCTAAGCGCTCAGTACCAGAATTGTGGGCGGTAGATGTCATGCAGACTTCAGCACCAAAAGCGTGGGCGACCGCTTCAATTTCAGGATGATCTGTGGCGATAATCACACGGTTAGCACCTGCTTGCTGGGCTTTTTTTCCCAAACATGCTGAATCATCGGTTTGCCTGCAATATCAAGCAAAGGCTTACGAGGTAAGCGGCTCGAAGCATAGCGGGCAGGAATAATAACAGTAAAACTCATATTAAGCCTCTTGTGCATCTAAGAAACGTTCAGCATCTAATGCTGCCATACAGCCTGTTCCAGCAGAGGTGATGGCTTGGCGGTAGTTATGATCCATCACATCACCAGCCGCAAATACGCCTTCGACAGAAGTTGCGGTTGCATTGCCTTCTAGGCCTGATTTTACTTTAATGTAACCATTATCTAATTCAAGTTGACCTTCAAAAAATAGCTGTATTTGGGGCATGTCCGATAGCAACAAAGAGCCATCCGCTTTGATTTCTTCTTTTTCTCCATTAACGGTGGAGATAACACGTACACCCGTAACACCTGCATTATCGCCTAATACTTCTTCAACAGTTCGGTTGGTATGCAATACGATTTTGCCTTCTTCTACACGTTTTTGTAGGCGACCTAACAAAATTTTTCTCTGCACGGAAGCTATCACGACGATGTACTAAATGCACTTCGCTTGCAATGTTCGCTAAGTATAAAGCTTCTTCAACAGCCGTGTTTCCGCCGCCTACCACGACAACAGGTTTATTACGATAGAAAAAGCCATCACAAGTTGCGCAAGCTGAAACGCCTCTGCCTTTGAAAGCTTCTTCTGATGGCAGACCTAAATATTTAGCAGATGCACCAGTGGCAATAATTAGTGCATCGCAAGTGAAGGTATTCATATCGCCAGTAAGCGTAAATGGGCGTTTAGAGAGATCAACTTTGTTGATATGGTCGAACACAATTTCAGTATTAAATTTTTCGGCATGTTTAAGCATTTTATCCATTAAGCCTCGTGCCCGGTAGTGTGTTCGTATTCGCCTGGCCAGTTCTCGATTTCATCTGTGGTAGTTAATTGCCCGCCTTGTTGCATACCGGTGACTAATACAGGGTTTAAATTAGCACGCGCGGCATAGACTGCTGCGGTATAACCTGCTGGGCCTGAGCCTAAAATCAATAATTTGGCATGTTTGATTGTCATTGTGTTGTCCTTGTTTGTAAAATTCGTTAAAAATTTGACCGCTTGTAGTTAATAAAGCAAAGAATAAAGCTGTCTTCTAAATTTCGGTACGATAGCATCGCTGCCTAATGCTGAAAGAATAGCTAAAAATTGGCTTTTTACCTCACCATTGCCTGCATTTAAATCACCTTTTAACCATTCAAATAAGAGCGTTAAGGCCTCTTCATTTTTGCTGACTTGATGCAGTTGGTTTGCTAAACGTATCGCAATTTCTGGTGTTTTTTTAGTGGCGTAATCGGCTTGTAATTGTTGTAATTCAGGCGACTCAGCGGCTTGTTCTAACAATTCAATTTGTGCTTGAAGCCCTTGCCAGCGAGAATCTCGGTCTTGAATCGGAATTTGGGTTAATACGGCTTTGGCTTCTTCCGTTTTCTTCATCACAATAAATGTTTCCGCATAGAGCAAGGCAAAGTCACTATTTTTTTTCTCGCTCAGCTCCCACGCTGATTTTAATAATGGAAGTGCTTGCTCATAACGTTCATCTTGCAATAATTCTAAGGCACGATTGAATTTGAGTTCTTCTTCTTTCGGTAAAATGTTGGCTAAACGTACGCGTAGCTCTTGCTCACTGAGTTTACCTTGCGCCATATCAATGGGTTGACCGTTTGAAAAAGTAGAGTGTTGGTAAGGTTTGCACACGAAAATTGCATCGCAAGTTCACGCTGTTCATCACAATTGACGGTTGCCAATAGAAATTGTTTGGGGTACTCATCGACTAAGCGTCTGAGCATCGCATCAGTTTCAATAGAGGCAACATCTTGTAAAGAGGTAAAGCTAAATACAACAGGAATCTGCTGGGTGGCTTGCCACACTTCGCTAAAAATTTGCTTCGGTAACGTTAACAATATAATCCATTCTCTATACCTTTATAAATATGTGCAAAATAGGGTTAAGGATATGCGGTTTCAATAGGTAATTCTGCTCGCATCCACCCATCAAATCCACCGGCAAGGCTATAAACTTGTTCGAAAACCTTGCTCAACTAAAAATTGTGCGGTATTACGACTAGAATTCCCATGATAGCAACTGACAATAATGGGGTCTTCGTAATCGACCTCATCTAAAAATTGCCCATAACTTTGATTGGTTAAATGAAAAGCCCCTTGTGGGTGGCTATAAGTAAAACGAATATTATCACGAATATCGACTAGCACCGCATTTTCTTCGGTTTGTAACAATTCCCAAGCTTGTTGCGGGCTAATTTCAGTAAAAGGTTTCCATCATTATTCTCGCTGAAAAAAGCGTAATATATCACTAAATCTAAAAAGAGAATCTCTATTATTTCAAGTTGAAATTTTTAATGCACTCAGTATAATTACGAACAATTTTTCAAATGCGTTATCGCATTTTTTCTTTATTTTCCGTAGAGGACGTTATGGAGCAACTATTTCAATTCTTACAAGCATACATTGACTACATTATTTTTGAGGCTTATTAGGCTTAATGAGCATTATTTTAGTCTGGAAAAATTGTTGAACGAATTTTTATTTTATAGCAACTTAAAAGTGGCTGAATATGAGACTCAAGAAGAACTAGAAATTGATCTCACGCGTAACTTAACCACAATTTCAACGATTGGGGCAAATGCGCCTTATATCGGCTTATTAGGAACAGTTATCGGGATTTTTATTAACTTTCTATGAGTTAGGTCATGCTGGTGGAGAGATTGATGCAGCATCTATCATGGTTCACCTTTCTTTAGCGCTAAAAAGCAACGGCAGCAGGTATTTTAGTCGCTATTCCCGCAATGATGTTTTATAGCGGTTTTAACCGTAAAGTAGATGAAAATAAACTCAGATGGCAAGCATTACACGCTCGTAAAGACGCTTAACAAGCGGTCGAATTTTTCAAGAAATTAACGAGGTGTTCAATGAAAAAATTTGATGAAATCAACATTATTCCTTTTATCGATATTATGTTGGTGTTGCTTGCGATTGTGTTGGTAACAGCCTCATTTATCTCGCAAGGTAAGATTCAAGTGAATGTGCCAAAAGCTACCACAACGCAAAATGTGAAAGCGGATGATTTGGCAAAACTCATCACGATTACGGCCGATAATCAGTTCTACTTTAACGATAAGCCAACAGACAAAGAACAATTAACTAATGAGATTCGTACTTGGGATAAAAGCCCAGCGCGTTACCTTAAAAAGTTGATGGTGCGGTTAGCTTTTGAGAAATTTGTTGAGTTAACGGATTTATTGTCTGCTAATGACATTAAAAATGTTGGCATTATTACACGTAAAGATAATGGCAAATAGCAAATAGGATGAGAGAATGGATAAAACAAATTCTCAGATTGGTTTAGCAACCTCCATCATCCCTACATGCGATGGCGGTCGCTTTATTTTGGTTTTGAGTTTGCGTTTAACTGACACGAAACCAGTTGTTGAAGAAGACGTTTCCAGTATTTCGATGGAAATGATGGCTGCTCTTGCTGAACAACCTGAGGTGGCAGTGACAACAGAACCTACACCAGAGGAAAAAGCACCAGAGAAAGCTCCAGAGCCGGAAGAGGTCATTGAAGAGCCAAAACCAGAACCGGTTGAAGAGGCTATTCCTGAACCAAAAGTTGTGCCGAAACCACCAGAAAAAAACCGAAAGAAAAAAACCAAAACCAAAAGAAAAACCACCAGAAAAACCGAAAGAGAAACCGAAACCGCCTGAAAAGCCGAAAGAAAAACCAAAAAGTAGAAAAACCAGTTAAAAGCAATAGAAACCGGCCCAGAAGTAAAACAAAGGGATTGTCGCTAAAGGCTGCACCAAATGTAGTACAAGGGAAAGAAGTCAAAGAGGGAATTACTAATGGTAATCCACTTGGCAAAAGGGAATATTGGTAGTGCAAATGGCTCACCAAATGGCAATGCGGCAAGTGGCAATGGTAGTGGCAGCGGTAATAAAGCTGGAGGCGCATCAAGTAGTGATATAAATGCGTACCGAGCAACTTTACAGCGTGCGATTCAGCGCCGAGCAAATAATACCTATCCAAAACGTGAAAAAATGATGCGTAAGATGGGAACGGCAACCGTAAGCTTTAATTTATCGCCAAGCGGTCAAATTAGTGGCGTGCGAGTGCTAAATAGCTCAGGCAATGAAAGTTTAGACGGTGCTGCAGTTAAAGCCGTAGAAAGTACCAGTGTAGAAGCACCACCAGCGGGCTTCCCATCACAGGTTACTGTGCCAGTAAAATTCTCAGTTGAGTAACGTACAAGCGGGTCAATTTTGCAAAAAAATTGCAAAATCCTACCGCTTGCCTAATCAAAGACGGTTCAGTAAAATGAGCCGTCTTTTTAATTTTTATGAGGAACATCAGATGTTTGGAAAAGGTGGTTTAGGCAACCCTAATGAAACAAGCGCAACAAATGCAAGAGCGTATGCAAAAATGCAAGAAGAGATTGCGCAACTGGAAGTCATTGGCGAATCAGGTGCAGGCTTAGTAAAAGTAACGATCAATGGTGCACACAACTGTCGCCGTATTGAAATCGATCCATCACTGATGGAAGATGATAAAGAGATGGTTGAAGACTTAGTTGCTGCAGCATTCAATGATGCAGTACGCCGTGCAGAAGAATTACAGAAAGAAAAAAATGGCAAGCGTTACTGCTGGTATGCCATTACCACCAGGAATGAAATTCCCATTCTAATTAGTCATGACAAATAAGCCTTGAAGTTCGCTTCAGGGCTTTTTATTAATTATAAAGACTTTGCTGAATTTCAGAAAAGAAAAAGCCTCGAATCAATGATTCAAGGCTTCTGTTTTATTTGGTGGAGATAATCGGGATCGAACCGACGACCTCTTGAATGCCATTCAAGCGCTCTCCCAACTGAGCTATATCCCCGTGACGTCTATCATAAATAGCATCAGAAAAGGTGTCAAGCCGAAATCTTTATTTAGGCTTGGGCTTGAATGTAGTCGATGGCTTTTTGAACACGAGCAAGTGTACGTTTACGGCCAACAAGCTGAGCAGTAATATCCATTGATGGAGATTGACCAGAACCTGTTACCGCTAAGCGGAATGGCATACCCTACTTTACCCATACCGATTTCTAATTCTGCTGCTGTTGCATTCATTGCATCATGAATTGCTTCAACATTCCAATCCGTTAAAGCGGTCAATTTTTTTCCAATAATTTTTGTAAGTGGTGCAACTGCTTCAGGTTTGAAGTTTTTCGCTGCAGCTTTTTCATCATAGGTCTCAAACTCTTGGTAGAAATAACGGCTTGATGCGGCTAATTCTTTTTAAAGTTTTGGCACGTTCACTTAATACTGGAATAATAGCTTCTAATGCTGGGCCATTTTTTGTATCAATCCCTTGTGCATCCATATGCCATTGCAGATATTTTGCAACATGTTCTGCGGGTAAACTACGCATGTAATGTTGGTTTAACCATTGCAATTTTTCAGTGTTAAATGCACTAGCAGATTTGCTGACCGAATGAATATCGAATAATTCGATCATTTCTTCACGACTGAAGATCTCTTGGTCTCCATGCCCCCAACCTAAACGGACTAGGTAGTTAATGAGGGCTTCTGGTAAATAACCATCATCACGGTATTGCATTACGCTTACTGCACCGTGGCGTTTAGAAAGTTTTTGACCATCATCACCGTTAATCATCGAAACGTGAGCATAAGTTGGAATTGGTGCCCCTAATGCTTTTTAAAAATGTTGATTTGACGCGGGTATTGTTGATGTGGTCTTCACCGCGTACAACATGTGTAATGCCCATATCCCAGTCATCAACCACGACGCAGAAAATTGTAAGTTGGTGAGCCATCAGTACGACGAATGATTAAATCATCTAATTCGCTATTGTTTATTTCAATACGTCCGCGCACGGCATCTTCAAATACCACAGAGCCTTCAGTTGGGTTTTTAAAACGTACCACGTGTGGTTCATCTGCAGAATGTGTGTGATCATTTAAGCAGTGGCGATCGTATTTTTGCTTTTTCTTTATTGGCTTCTTGTTCGCTACGTAAAGCTTCAAGGCGTTCTTTTTGAGCAATAGCAACGATATGCCGTGCCTTCTTCAATCATTTGATCGATTACTTGGTTATAACGATCAAAAACGTTTTTGTTTGGAAATAAAGGGCCATGTTCCCATTCAAGATTTAGCCATTCCATGCCTTCTAAAATTGCTGCAGTTGCTTCAGGCGTTGAACGTTCTAAATCGGTATCTTCGATACGTAATACGAATTCACCGTTAAAATGTTTAGCGTATAACCAAGAATAAAGCGCTGTTCTCGCGCCACCTACGTGAAGGTAACCTGTTGGGCTAGGCGCAAAACGAGTACGCACTTTAACATTTGGATCTAAAGGAAAGAGGGTTTCAATGTTCATATTATTTATTGCCTGTTTTGTAATAATTTAGTTAAACAGCGCTATTTTTACTCTTTTTTTCAAGCGGTTTTTGGCGAATAAAATGATAAAAAAAGCGGAGTTTGGTTGAAAAACAACAAATGCGTTGAATTTGAAAAAAAGCGTTTGACGAGCAAGGAAAAATCTCTATAATGCCTCCTCACGACATGGGCGATTAGCTCAGTTGGGAGAGCACCTCCCTTACAAGGAGGGGGTCACTGGTTCGAGACCGGTATCGCCCACCACTTTTTTTCCAAAGTGTTCATGTCTGACAATCTAATTTGAAAATGGGCGATTAGCTCAGTTGGGAGAGCACCTCCCTTACAAGGAGGGGTCACTGGTTCGAGACCGGTATCGCCCACCACTTTTTCCAAAGTGTTCCATTTTCAATCCCTTTGATTAAGTCTCAAGTGGGCGATTAGCTCAGTTGGGAGAGCACCTCCCTTACAAGGAGGGGGTCACTGGTTCGAGACCGGTATCGCCCACCACTTAAGACTTATTCATAAACTTCGAATTATAGCCACTTGCTATATCAGAAGGGCGATTAGCTCAGTTGGGAGAGCACCTCCCTTACAAGGAGGGGGTCACTGGTTCGAGACCGGTATCGCCCACCACTTATTTCTATTTTTCTCCTATTTAAATTTAGCTTATCATTATTTCTTATTTAAGGAGAAAATTGATGTTAACTGCTAAAAAGCTGTGAATTATTTGATATTCCATTTTTCCAATTTGCACAATTAAAAATATTGCCCTGAAGAAATTCCTCGTATTAAAGCCGATTACAAGCATAATTGGGAAATTTGGAAAAAGCTTCATTTAGACGTTTTCTCGTATGTTAGAAATCCATTTGCCCCACCACATATTGAAAAAAATGGTGCAATGGATGGCAAGTGCGAAACACATTTCTTTGCTTATTATAAGTATGAGTTTAATCGAGATTCTGCAGCAATTCTGTCTGTTTTATTAAATCGTCGTCGCTTACAAGTTTCACTTGATTGGCATTGCTATCGTGCAGATCGTTCTCAAAATTAAATTGCCTCAATATAACCAATGGTTATCGGCTTTGAATCGTAAACAATATCAGGATTTTTGATATTTGGCATGGCCAAGAGAGTGAATATGCAGATTTCAAAGCGTGAAATCATTCGGACAAAATGAATTTTTGCTAAATAATGAAGAAGATTTTTACTGTATTGGCAAAATATAGAGAAATCTTCATTAGCTGATATTGATGCGCCAGAGTTTATTTATCAAACTATTCGCCAATTATTACCGCTTTATGAGGCTTGTCATCGTTAAAATGAATCGAATTCCAACAAAGTGAATCAAAAAAATAGTCAATTAACTTAAAAAGCAATTTTTTTGTTTGACGAGTTCTGAAAAATCCTTATAATGCGCTCTCGTTGATTAAGCAAAATCAATAATGTGTTGCCCAGTGGCGGAATCGGTAGACGCAAAGGGATTTAAAATCCCTCGCCTTTCGGGGCGTGCCAGTTCAAGTCTGGCCTCGAGGCACCATTTAAATTACCAAATATGCGGGAATAGCTCAGTTGGTAGAGCACGACCTTGCCAAGGTCGGGGTCGCGAGTTCGAGCCTCGTTTCCCGCTCCATTTTAAAAAGATAGCACCATGAGGTGCTTTTATATCTAAAATTTCCTAACCAATATTTCAAAGAATGATAAAAATAGGCTAACCATTCATGATTAGCCTGCTGTTAGTATTTAGTGAGTAAATTCAATGCTTCTTGGTATTTTTTTCTACCGTTTTTCTTAATGACTTCGTCTGGAATTTTAGGCGCTGGTGCTTGTTTATTCCAACCGCTTTGTTCTAGCCAATCACGAATAAACTGTTTATCGAATGAAGGTGGTGTGGTACCTTCTTGATAAAGTATTCACAGACCAAAAACGGCTAGAATCTGGCGTTAATACTTCATCCATTAAGGTTAATATCCCATTTTCATCTAAACCGAACTCAAATTTTGTATCACAAATAATGATACCTTTAGTTAGAGCATATTTAGCTGCTTCAGTATAAAGTGCTAATGCAGATTCTTTAACTTTCGCAGCAAGCGCAGCACCAATTTGTTGTTCACATTCAGCATAAGAGATGTTGATATCGTGATCACCCACTTCAGCTTTGCTTGATGGGGTAAAAATGGGCTCAGGTAATTTGCTTGCTTCCACCAATCCTTTCGGTAATTCAAGACCGCAGATGGTGCCAGTTTTTTGATAATCTTTTAAACCAGAACCGGTTAAATAACCTCTTACAATAGATTCAATTTTCACAGGTGTTAAACGTTTTGCAAACTACAGCGCGATGTTCAATCGCTTTTTGCTTCTTCTTCAGGTAACACATCAAAAACAGAATCACCAGTAAAATGATTTGGCATGATATGAGAAAGTTTGTTAAACCAGAAATTAGAAATTTGAGTCAGGATTTCACCTTTATGTGGAATGGGGTCATCTAAAATGACATCAAAAGCGGAAAGTCGATCACTTGCCACCATGAGCATTCTTTTGTCATCAATTTCATATAGGTCACGTACCTTGCCAGAATAAATTTTTAAGCTGATTTGCATAATCAAATTCCTATTTGGTAAAAGATTTTCCAAATTATACCGCTTGTTTATCCTCTTGCGCAAAACGATTGCGTAATTTTTATTGGGCTTGTTCAAATAAAATTTATTACTACTTTAGAAGTAAATAGTGTGACAGGGATCACAAATCGTTAACATTTTTCTATCTTTTTAGAAAAACTCCCTAGAATGCGAGGCTCAATTTTGGAATTTTTTTCATTTATTTTTGAGGTCGTCTATGGCGCTGTTTCTTAGTATTTTTTTCCAATTGTTTTACTAATCTATTTAATGGTAAAACGTAATGCACTTCCATCTTATGTTGCGCTTCCTTGGATTGCAGCAGTAGTGCTTATTATTCATCTTATTTTTCTTCGCAACTGATGTAACAATTATCAGTGCGAAAATTGCCCTCAGCTGTTATTGATGTGTAACCCCAGTAACGGTTATTTTCGGCGCGATTCTCTTTAACCGTTTCTCAGAAGTTTCTGGTGTAACCAACACTTTACGTAAATGGTTAGGTAACATTAACCCGAACCCAGTTGCACAATTGATGATCATCGGTTGGGCGTTTGCGTTCATGATTGAAGGTGCGAGCGGTTTCGGTACACCAGCAGCGATTGCAGCGCCAATCTTAGTTGGTTTAGGTTTTAACCCAATTCGTGTAGCGATTGTTGCGTTAGATTATGAACTCAGTGCCAGTTTCATTCGGTGCAGTAGGTACACCAACATGGTTCGGTTTCGGTCCATTGAACCTTCAGAAGATAAAATCTTAGAGATTGGTTCTATGACAGCAACTATTCACTCGATTGCGGCATTTATCATCCCTGTGATTGCGTTAAGTTTTATCGTAACTTGGAAAGAAAATTCGTCAAAATATTGTTTTCATCTATTTAAGCGTATTAGCTTGTGTAGCACCTTATTTCTTACTTGCTCAAGTAAACTACGAATTCCCATCATTAGTAGGTGGTGCAATTGGTATGTTCTTATCAATCTTCTTAGCAAATAAAGGCATTGGTTTAGCGAAAGTAGAAAATACTTTAGATAACACCGCCGTAACAGGTAAAGAAGTTGCAAAAGCATTATTACCAACAGGTTTATTAATTGTTTTCTTAATCTTAACTCGTGTTAAACAATTACCATTCAAAGCAATGATGAACGATGCAACAGAGTGGTTCGGTGCACAATTAGGTTCATTAGGTCACTTTGAAATTAGTAATGGTTTAATCTTTCAGCTTGAAAAACATCTTCGGAACAGGCATGAATGCAAGCTATAAATTGCTTTTATGTTCCAGCGTTAATTCCGTTTGTAATCACTGTATTAATCCTGCATTCCTGTATTCTCAATGTCTGCAAGCAATGTGAAAGGTATCTTTTCAACTAGCTTCAAACAAGTTCGTAACCCATTCATCGCATTGATTGGTGCGTTAATCATAGTGAACTTAATGTTAGTGGGTGGTGATGAATCAATGGTTAAAATTATCGGTCGTAGCTTTGCGCATGCAACTAGGTGAATACTGGACCGTGTTTGCTTCATGCTGAGGTGCGGTAGGTGCGTTCTTCTCAGGTTCAAATACAGTATCTAACTTAACTTTCGGTAGTGTTCAATTATCAACCGCTGAAATTACGGGTATCTCTGCATCATTAGTACTTGCGTTACAATCAGCAGGTGGTGCAATAGGGTAACATGGTATGTATCAACAATATCGTGGCAGTAAACTCAGTATTAGGTATTGAAAACCAAGAAGGTGCAATCATTAAGAAAACTGTCGTGCCAATGTTTATCTATGGTGTGATTGCTGCAGTGGTTGCTTTAACTGTGATTCCATTATTCTTTAATGTATAATTTGGTAAATTCTCAAGCGGTCTGATTTGGTCAAAGTTTTGCAAAAATGACCGCTTGCAAAGTCATTAAAAAGGAAGCGATAAGCTTCCTTTTGTCATTATAGCTTTTTAAATACGATTATTTCTTATTTTTTTATTTAGACGTGGGATATTCCAATGAACGTAAATTTTTATGTAACCTGTATCGCTGATATTGCAAAAAGCAATGTGGCAAAAACAGTGTTTTACTGCTTGAAAAACTCGGTTGTAATGTAATCTTCCTTGAAAAAAACAAGGTTGTTGTGGACAACCTGCAATTAACAGTGGCTATGCAAAAGAAGCTGTTGCAGGGATGAAATCTTTAGTTGAAACCTTTGAAGTGAATGATTACCCAATCGTGGCGCCAGCAGATTTCTTGTGTTTATGCAATTAAAAACTATCCGGAATACTTTACCCGTTTCGGTGAGCCTGAATGGGCAAAACGTGCTGAAAAAAGTGGCAGCGCGTTTCTGTGATTTAACAGATTTTATTGCTAACAAATTAGGTAAAAACAGATGTGGGTGCGCGCTTAAAAAGGTAAAGCGGTTTATCACCCATCTTGCAGCTTAACCCGTAAATTAGGGGTTGTTGATGAGCCTTTAGCGCTATTAAAAATGTAAAGGTTTAGAGTTAATGCCAATTCACAGCAAAACACTTGCTGTGGTTTCGGTGGGACATTCTCTGTGAAAATGGCTGAAATTTCAGGTGAAATGGTAACAGAAAAAGTGGTTAACATTTCTGAAGTTGATCAGATTATCTTGTGAGGTGCAGACGTAAGCTGCTTGTTAAATATTGCAGGCCGTTTAAGCCGTGAAGGCAAAAAATGTGAAAGTTATGCATATTGCTGAAGTATGTCTGAAGAAGAAGGAGAAGCCTAATGTCGCATTTACAAACCAGTAATTTACCGTTTTAAACAGCGTGTAGAACAACAAGTTAATAACGAAATTATGCGTAAAGCGGTGGTAAAGCACAAGAAACCATCGGCGCAAACCGTCAAAAATGGTTGATGAGTTAGGTAACTGGGAAGAATGGCGTGATCTTTCTAAACAGTTCCGTAACCACGTATTAGCAAACAGATGCTTACCTTTACCAATTAAGTGAAAAAGTCACGCAAAACGGTGGTCATGTTTATTTTGCAGAAACTGCAGAAGAAGCGACCGCTTACATTCGTAAAGTCGCACTTGAGAAAAAGGCGAAAACCATCGTGAAATCTAAATCAATGGTAACCGAAGAAATTGGTATGAACCATGTTTTAGAAGCAGAAGGCATTAAAGTCGTTGAAACTGACTTAGGGTGAATACTTACTCACAAATCGTGAGGCGATAAACCTTCTCACATCGTTGTACCGGCAATTCACAAAGATCGTCATCGTATCCGTAAAAAATTACATGAAGTATTAGGCTATGAAGGGACAGAACAGCCAGAAGAAATGAATGCTTTCGTGCGTAAAACCTTACGTAAAGATTTCTTAGAAGCAGATATTGGTATTTCAGGTTGTAACTTTGCCGTGCCAGAAACTGGTTCAGTTTGTTTAGTGACTAACGAAGGTAACTTACGTTTAGCAACTACTGTGCCAAAAAAGCATATTGCCGTCATGAGAATGGAGCGTTTAGCCCCAACGTTTAAAAAGAAGTAGATGCTTTAATTACAATGCTTTGCCGTAGTGCCGTAGGGTGCGAAATTAACTGCTTATAACAGCTTGGTTAACCGGCCCTCGTTTAGAAGGCGAAGTGGATGGTCCTGAAGATTTCCATTTAGTTATCGTTGATAACGGTCGTTCAAAAATTTTAGAAAGCGAGTTTGAAGAAGTTTTACGTTGTATCCGTTGTGGTGCTTGCTTAAATACTTGCCCAGCGTATCGTCAAATTGGTGGTCATGGTTATGGTTCAATTTATCCGGGCCCAATTGGTGCAGTGATCTCGCCATTATTAGGTGGTTATGATGAGTTTAAAGAGCTACCGTATGCTTGTTCATTATGTAATGCGTGTAACAGCGTATGCCCAGTGAAAAATTCCACTTGCGCAGCTTATCTTAAAACATCGTGAGAAAATGGTGGAAGCAGGCATTACCCCTAAATCAGAGCAACTTGCAATTAAAGGCTTTACCTTTGCAAATGCCCGTCCTTCAGTTTGGAATGCAAGCGTGAAGATCGGTGCGAAATTAGCAGGTAAGTTCATTAAAAACGGTAAAGCACCAATTCATTTCGGTGCATTAGGCGAATGGACAAAAAGCACGTGATTTACCTTCAGTGGAAGGCGAAAGTTTCCGTGAATGGTTCAAAAACCGTAAATAATGGCAAGCAAAAAGGATAAAAACAATGGATCAACAAAACAGAAAAATTTCTTAAATAAACTTTGCCGCAAAAATGGGGCGTGCGTAAATTAGTGCCAGACCAAATGGAAGACAAGTTAACCACCATCAACTACGCGTTTAACGCACTTATCGCAAAATGAACTTTGTAACGAGGTTTATGAGCTTTGCGAAAAGTGTTGTTAGTTGATGTAGTAGAAACAAAAGAAGCTTATGTGGCGCAAGCAGTGTTGAGATGTTTGCGAAAAATACGGTGGCGGTAACATCGTATTAAACAACGATAATCGTTTAAACCAATTAGGTATTACGGATGCAGTAAAAGCGAAATACGATAGCTTCGTTTGGGATTTCAGCCTGAATCGTGAAAACATTGCGAAATCAGCTGAAGCAAACATTGGTATTGTTCATGCAGAATATGGTTTAGCTGAGTCTGGCGGTATTGTGTTATATGCAACTAAAGACAATGGGCGTTCAACCAGCTTATTACCAACAACATCTGTGGTGGTTTGTGCGTAAGAGCAAAAGTACTGCCACGCGTGGCACAACTGCGCAAGTGTTACATGAAAGCACAAGCAGGCGAAAGAATGCCATCTTGTATTAACATTATCTCAGGCCCAAGTGCAACTGCGGATATCGAGTTAATCAAGGTTGTTGGGGTTCATGGTCCAGTGTCTAAAAATTTACGTTGTGATTGACGACCTATAATTTCTCCGATTTAATGCCCAATATTTATTGGGCATTTTTATTTTCAATTTTTAAAAGGACAAACATGGCAGCAGAAATTCTTACCATTAAAATTGGATTGGTTGAATCCGTTACTTTTTGCAGATGGCACCACATTAGAATCGAGCGATTCGTAAAAAGCCAGTTGAACTGGTGCGTATTCATGAATGTAGGTGCTGAAGGGAATGATGTTGGTTTAAAGGCACATCATGGTGGGCCAGATAAAGCATTGTTTTTATGGCAGATCAAACCTTTGAAAAAAACTCACAGCGCTTATTGGTAAAGGATTTCGACTGGCAAGGCACTGCGATTTATGGTGAGAATTTTATCGTTTCAAATTAAATGAAACAAATGTTTTGTGTCGGGGATCGTTATCAAATCGGCGAAGTTATTGTAGAAGTTTCTCAACCACGTAAAACCGTGCGAGCGCTTATCAAAAATAGTGAATGCGAAGCAACCCAAAGCCTTGTTCGGGAAACGGGTTTAAGCGGCTGGTATGTGCGAGTTATTCAAGGGAATTTGCAAAAAGAGATAAAATTGATCGCTTGCAACGGCCTTATCCTGATTTGAATATTCTGCACTTAAATCAACTGTTAGCACAGAAACCTTCAATTAAGATCAAATCTGATTTAGAGCGCCTTTAGCTTGTGAAGTTTTTAGCAGAAGCCTTTAAGCGCTCTCTCGAAAGACTCAGCTTTCGAGAATTTAAGCCGAAGATTGCGGTTTTTCTACCACGGACTCTAATCGCATTGTTTCGTGGTCATTGCTGAGCAACTCAACTTGCGGGTTGCTTGGCTAGCCTATAGTGGAAAGTTGTTGGAATCGCTCAACTTTGCCAATTAAACCTTGGCGACCGACTAAGGAAGTAACGGTTTGATTGTATTGATTGCTAACAGTGATGAGCGTATTTCCAAGTTTACTTAATCGTTCTGCCACTACACAAACTTGATTATAAATTTCCCCCGCTTTTTCACTGATTTCTCGTGCTTCATGATTACCACGTTCAATTCGCCAAAGGTTGGCGACGGTACGTCAAAATCAGCATCAGTGTCGTATAAGAAACTAAAATCACATTACGTTCATAGCCAAAATTAAATAACTGCGGATCATGTTTCATCGCTTCAATATAAGCAGGTTCAATAGGCACAAACATGAGTACAAAATCAGGGCTTGTAACGCCAGGTAAGTTAGCATAATTTTTTTCTTAGAAAGTCCTTCAATATGCGCTCTTAATGATTTGCAGTGCGCTTCTAATGCTTAGTTCATGCTGAGATTATCTTCGGCTCGTACTGCCTCATCATAAGCAAGCAACGAAACTTTGCTATCTAAAATTAACTGCTTGTTATCAGGTAAGTGCAAAACGAAATCGGGGGCTAAACGTCGTCCTTCTTGATCGCGAAAACTTTCTTGTGAAACGTAATGTTCTCCAGCCAATAAACCAGCGGATTGCAGCGCAGATTCTAGCTGTACTTCGCCCCAGTTCCTGCAATTTTGTTATTTTCCTTTTAAAAGCTGTCGCAAGATTTTTGCGCTTCTTCTGACATTGAGGCGCCAATTTTCCAGTACTGCTTTAATTTCTGCAGCTAAGGTTGCTGTGCCTTTTAGGGATTCACTATGCACTTCATTGACGCGTTTTTGAAAGCCTTCAATTTGTTCTCTAAATGGTTTCAGTAAAGCATCTAAGCTAGCTTGGTTTGTTTGATCAAAACGTTGACTTTTTCTTCCAAAAATCTGTTGTGCGAGATGTTGGAATTCAACATTCAGTTGCTGTTTGACTTCCACAAAATTGCGTTGTTGCGCTTCAAAAATTAGCTTGTTTTTCATGAAGCGTAGTGCGAAGCTCAGTCAGCTCATTTTGAACCTGTTGATATTGTGCCGTAAGTTGTGCCTGTTCTTGTGCTTTTTGCGAGAGTTGTTGCAAGCTATGTTGCAGTTGCTCTTCTAGGCCTTCAGCTTTTGCTTGTGATGCGCCAACGCGTTCTTTCAGCGCGTTGATATAGCGCTCAAGCTCGTTTTCGTTATCTTCGGCAAGCACAAGACGTTGTTGCAAGCGGTCTAATTCTGTTAATTTTTCGCTAATTCGTTCCGCATAGGATTCAGCTGCGTACGAAATTGCACGGCTGATTGTTCCGCTTGATGCTTTTCTTGGGTCAGCAAGGCTACGCTTTGTTGTGCTTGAGCTAGCGCTTGTTGGCGTTCAGTTAAGTCCTGTTGTAAATTCTCCATTCCTTGCTGATAGCGGTTTTGCTGAATAAACCAATAAATCGCAAGCCCACCTAAAGCTAATTAGGGAGAGCAACAGCCAGATAGAGCCAAAGCGGATCGAAAGTTAGCGTCATCATATTAGATATTTTTACTTTTATCAGAATAGAGAATAATGCATAGAGCAATAACCATTACCAATATTGAGCAAGCAAATAACAAGGTACTGGTGGCACTTTCGTGATCGACAATGATTAAACGAACCATGGCAGTAATGCCAGTGTAAACAAAAATATCGAAGTGGAAAATGGTAACCACTGCGGAAATATTGTGCAATAAGCCCTAAGAAACCGAAGTAGAGGAAGAAAACTAAAATTTGTTCAGCTAATTGATTAGGCACAATTGGCGCAGGACCTAGTGCCATCATAAATAGTTCGTAACTGATTTTTGCCAAAGCGACAATTAACACCGCTGCTAATCCTAATAAGAACATGATTAAAATCATTTTAAGCACTCTAGGAATAATGTTAGAAAGATGAGTTGAAATATTTTTGTATAGTCATAATTTGATTTTTGAGATTTTTAGAAAAATAAATAAGCCTTCAATGAATACCCCTCTTTGAAAAAGAGGGCATTTTTAATGTTCTCTAGTTTTTAAAAGAATGTTACATCAGGGTAGCGTTCCTGGGCTAAGTTGAGATTCACCATGGTTGGTGCGATATAAGTTAAATTATCGCCGCCATCTAAGGCTAGGTTTTTGTTCATTTTTGCGTTTAAATTCTTCGAATTTTTCCATCATCACATTCAACCCAACGTGCGGTAGCAACATTAACGTTTTCATAAATAGCCTCAACGTTATATTCCGTTTTAAGGCGAGAAACAACCACATCAAACTGTAACACCCCTACCGCGCCTACGATTAAATCGTTATTCATGAGCGGGCGGAATACTGCACAGCCCCTTCTTCTGAAAGCTGAACCAAGCCTTTAAGCAGTTGTTTTTTTGCTTAAGGATCTTTTAAGCGAATTCGGCGGAATAATTCGGGCGCAAAGTTTGGAATGCCCGTAAATTTCAAGATTTCGCCTTGCGTGAAAGTATCGCCAATTTGAATAGTGCCGTGATTGTGCAGGCCGATAATATCGCCTGCATGAGGCTTCTTCTGCATGCGCGATCGCCTGCCATAAAAGTTAGTGCATCCGAGATCACCACATCTTTACCAATACGAACGTGTTTCAGCTTCATGCCTTTTTCATATTTGCCTGACACTACGCGCATAAAGGCAACGCGGTCGCGGTGTTTTGGATCCATATTGGCTTGAATTTTAAATACGAAACCAGAGAATTTTTCTTCGCTGCTTTCAACCGTACGAACATCCGCTTCACGTGCTTGCGGTTTTGGTGCCCATTCGGTTAAACCATCTAAGAAATGATCTACCCCAAAGTTACCTAATGCAGTTCCAAAAAATACTGGAGTTAATTCGCCTTTAATGAACGCCTCATGGTCAAATTCGTTACTTGCACCTTGTACGAGTTCTAATTCATCACGCAGTTGTTGAGCTAAATCGTCGCCTACGGCAGCATCTAATTCAGGACTATTTAAGCCTTTTACAATACGGACTTCTTGAATGGTTGAACCTTGCCCAGATTGGTAAAGGTAGGTTTCATCTTTTGCTAAATGATAGACACCTTTGAATAATTTACCGCAACCGATAGGCCAGGTAATTGGCGCACAACGAATTTTGAGTACACTTTCTACTTCGTCTAATAATTCCATTGGATCATGAATATCACGGTCGAGTTTGTTCATGAACGTTAAAAGTGGTGTATCACGTAAGCGTGTAACTTCCATCAATTTAATTGTACGTTCCTCAACCCCTTTAGCAGAGTCAATCACCATTAAGCAGCTATCTACTGCAGTTAATGTACGGTAAGTATCTTCCGAGAAGTCTTCGTGCCCTGGGAGTATCAAGCAAGTTCACCAAGCAATCGTTGTGAAAATTGCATTACAGAGGTGGTAATCGAAAATCCCACGTTGTTTTCCATTTCCATCCAGTCTGATTTTTGCATGAGCTGCTGAGCCTTTGCCTTTTTACTGAACCAGCCGTTTGAATGGCATTTCCATAAAGTAATACTTTTTCAGTAATGGTCGTTTTACCGGCATCGGGGTGGGAAATAATCGCAAAGGTACGGCGCTTATTCACTTCTTGAGGGTATTGGTTAGTTGACATAAATAATCTTGTGTAAATAAAAAGTCATAAAAATAAAAGGCGACATTATAACACAAGACAAGCGGTCAAATTTAACGAAATTTTTTTGCAAATTGGCGTGTTTCATGTCTCACTTTGTTATAATTGTAAGGTGTTTTCAATGGATACAAGGAACAGCGATGAAAGACTGGTTTATCTATATTCGTCAAAATATATTTAATCATGAAGCCGAGCTAGAAGATCGGAGTTTGTTTGGTTCCAAATCATGAATGTTTTTGTCCCAAATAGTATTTCTATCTATTCTTATTGGGATAATACTCATTACATTCCCTAGTAATCTTTATCTTAATTCTGAACCCTATGCGTATTTTTGTGGTTGGCGTATTGAGTTTGCTCTTTATTTATCAATTATGGATGTTTCTGGTGTATTTAGGGGTGACCACACGTCGTTTACATGATTTAGGATGTTCTGGTTGGTGGCAACTGCCTTTACTTCTGCCTGCTATTATTATCCTTATCCTATTCATACCTATAGTTTTAGAGACAGAGTTCGAAATAGAACAATTAGGGGTTCCTCCCATTCATGCTCATACTTTCAGAGACTACGTTTGAAATAGAACAATTAACAGGACTTCCTGCGATATTGATGGGTGCTTATGGGATTTTTGCATTGGTAATGTTTGGCATACTTTTTTTAAAGATGGACAATTTGGTCCCTAATAAATATGGTGATGCTCCAAAAGAAAAAAATAGAGACAATAAAAAGGAATACTATGAAAAAATGGTTTATATACGCAATTCACAATATATTTAACTACCAAGGTCGTGCTAGACGTGCAGAATTTGTTGATTCCAGTTTATAAATTATTTGTCACAAATGGCAATTATTGTGGGATTAGGATTGCTAGGACTTGGTCTATTGTCTAACGAACAACAATCCGGAGGTGATACAGCTATCTCGTTTCTGGTTGTATGTGGCGGTTTATTATTTATTTACAAGTGTGGATGTTTCTGGTATCACTAAGTATTACTGCACGTCGTTTACATGATTTAGGCTGGTCTGGGTGGTGGCAGTTGGTTATCATTTTGCCGACGATTGGTATTTCCCTTTTTATGATGATGACGCAAATGGAGATGGGGCGTAAAGGAGAGCCTATTTATCTGTCATTGATTGCGCTTTGTGTGATTTTTGCCCGTGTAATATTTGGTATTTTTATTCTTCAAAGAAGGAAAAATTGGCGAAAACCAATATGGTGAAGATCCTAAAGTAAAAGAGAGAGCATTGGTTAATTCTTCTGATGAATATAGCGTGGAGAAAAACAACGAGAATAGTTAACAAGCGGTTGGATTTTTTCTCAAGATTTTTGCAAAAATAAGGCGCATTCTTTTAAGAGAATGCGCCTAACTTTTGTTATAATCCCAAAGTTTTTCAACGTATAAAAAGGAATTGTCATGAATTATTTTCTTTATGCCCTATAGCTTTAATATCAAAGGTGAGAGCTAGACGCGCTGAATTTGGCTGGTTTACTTTAATCTGTATGTTAATCTCGTTTTCGTTGATGCTTATTGGCGGATTCGCTGATGGATTAGGTTTTTCAAATTCAGCTTCTGCACTTGAGATAATCAACTCATTATTTAGCTTACTTATTTTTCCTGCGAGTATTACGATTGCTATACGCCGTTTGCATGATTTAGGAAAATCAGGCTGGTGGTATGTTGCATATACTGTGATTGTTGTGATTTTTATTGCATTTATCTTTTGCCTCACTGATTTCAGCAGCCATCGTTCATCAAATGAATGAAGACGAAAATTATTGAGTTTTTACTTTGCAGGTAATATCTTGATTCCACTCAGATTGTTGCTAATTTTTGTTTATGGTGTGCTTTTATTCTTAATTTTCAAAGATGGACAACGTTTTACCAATGCATATGGTGAAGATCCAAAAGCGCCAATTACGGAAAAAGTTGAACCTGTTTTAAACAATGTTGGCAATGCGCAAGATGGATCTGAACAGTCTAAAAGTGGGCATCAGGAATTCTAATTTTTATTTCTGAGGTCTTTTTATGAAATGGTTTATTTACGCAATTAAAAATATATTTAACTATCAGGGGCGTGCTAGACGTTCTGAGTATGGTTGGTTCCAGTTAGTCAATTATCTGTACAAATGGCATTTATGCTCGTGTTTTGGCTGATTATAGCTGGCGCTGCGGCTGGCAGTATGGCACTTGGTCGAAATGAAGAAACCATGCTAATGGGGGTTAGTATTGTAGCGATAGTAGTTTATGCTTTATTGCTCCTTTACCAAGTCGTGATTTTCTTAGTTTCATTAGGTGTGACAGCCCGCCGTTTACACGATTTAGGTTGGTCTGGTTGGTGGCAGTTAGTTTTATTTGTGTTACCGCTTATTGTTATAGTGATTTTATGATCAATATGCCAACCAATATGCCAGAGTGAGCGTGATCTTGCTCAAGCCATGTTCTTTCCTTTCTTAATGATGGGGATTTATGCGCTTGTTGCATTTGTTGTCATGTGTATCTTATTGTTTAAAGAAGGTCAAATTGGTGCCAACAAATATGGTGAAGATCCAAAAGAAGAAGAGCGTGCATTGCTTCAACATATGCGAGAACAAATGGCAGCGATGCAAGAAAAAAGCACTCACATCTCCGAATTCTGCTGAAAAACACGTTAGAGCAAAATAGCAATTAACAAGCGGTCAAATTTGCGAAAAATTTTTGCAAAAACAAAGGCGCATTCCTTAAATAGGAATGCGCCTCATAAACGAAATGAAAAGAAAATTAAAGCGAATCTCAATTGCCCCAACAAAAATTACGTCCAGGTGCATAAAAACGTTCTAAACCTTTTTCCATCTTTATCGACTGAGTCTGTGGTGCTTATTTTGTTAATACCACTGCAAGGTATCCCAAGTATGATATTTACGATTAAACATATTATAAATACCGGCTCGTAGAGTGATGTTTTTATTCACTTTATAGAAGCCATATAGGTCCGAATAATACAGCTGAACCATTAAGATATGGATAGGCTTTTACTTCTCTAACAAAGTTAGAGAATATTGCACAACTTGTGCATCTTTAGCTTTTTCGCACCTAGATAGCTACCTTTGAAGTTAAGCCCCCAAACATCATTTGGATCTTCATAACCAATGCCTAAAAATCACTTTAATCGGCTGAATAGAAAAGCAAACTTGCTTCTGTACCCGTTAATTTTCCTTTTGCATAACCAAGATTAGCTAAGAATTTCCAACCTAGTGGAATTGCAGAAATGACCTGATCTAAATTAACTTTACTTGTTAATTCCACACCAGAAATACGAGCACGATCAATGTTGACAGCTTGTTGGGCAATTGTTGTGTAATAAGCTTGTTGCCCGTAACTTTGCACTGTACGGATTATAAAATGGGTTCCATATAGGTTGATTCTTGTTCCGTTAAGAAATTTTTATAACGGGTATGATAAAGATTCAACCCAAAAGTACCCTAACTGATGTTCCGCTTGAATATTGATAGATTGATTAAGTGCTTGCTCCGCTTTTTAAGTCTGGGTTTGGAATCCAGTTACCCGCTGGGTGATTAAAAGAGAATACATTTCTGAAGCGGTTGGAATACGAAACCGGTAGAAATGTTATAGCCTACTTTCAAATATCGTTAAGTTGAGCATCTAAGCCTAATGAACCACTAAACTTTGGAAGGTGTTTGAAGCTGGTTTACGGCTACAAGCACGGCAAAACGCTTTCAAATCTTGTGGAACTAACTCATCCCAATCATGGCGAATACCCAGTTGGCTGAGAATATCTCGTTCAAACAACATTATCTTGTAATTGAGCAAAGAATGAACAGGTTCTTACAGGGTGTTGAATAGATTCGCTATCTTTTGCGTTACTACTGCCGTCTGAATTGACGCCTGGGTATTCATGTTCATTACTGTTATCAAAATCTTTTTGTGAAATACCGGTTCTTAGGGTGAATTGATGGCTACCAAAACAGGTTTCCCATGGCATCAGATCCGCACGTAAAGAGGCTCGCATAAAACGACTATTCATGCTGGTATCTTGGATTTTCGATTAAAGATTTTCCTGCATACTCTGTAAAAACTAGCATTGTAACGATAGCCACCTTTGTAGTTTTTAGAACCCACATTCGTTTTTGCCAATCTAAATCTGTTTTTAGATAAGCAACCAACTGCTATTTTTCTGGGAAATACTCATAAGCAACGTTGGCATTATAACGTTTACTAATATCATGAGATTCACATAAAGCCCTGCAAGCTGATAAGATTTTTCATCGACAAAGTTATCTGCTTTTTGAGCATTAAATGAAACACTAAGACGATGTGCTGGCGTAATAAAGTAACCAATTTTAGCTAAATAGCTGTGATTTTTGTGATGTGATGGATCTAGAATTCCTGAGCACTCCTAAAATATCTGCCCCCAGTTCACGACTTTTCATTTCATGACCCGTTACGATAAGAGTAGAGAAGTGTTGCATCAAATTTATCGTCTTTATACGCAGTCCCTACGGTATGCGTCCATTCACGATTTTTGCTAGCATAGCCATTTTTAAACAATACGCCCAATTTTTGCCCTGGCAGGATAATATCGTCTGCACCTAACGTGCGGTAGTTCACGAACCACCCTAATGAACCGCTTCCTGCATTAAAAAGAATCTGCTCCACGCATAATATCAATACCTTGAACTAACTCAGGGATCGATACTTAGACGAGAACTGTTGAAGTTACCATAACGTGCATAAAGTGAGTTTTCTTCTGATTCAGGCAAATTCACGCCATCAATACTGATTCCAACAGCGGTTGCCTTCCACGCCACGCATTTACCAAAACCTTTATTGCGGCGACCATTATCGCTAATACCTACATCGGTTGAATAACGTACTAAGTCGTAATTATCAGCAATGAGCTCTTCTTGAATAGCTTTACGAGTTTTTAATCTGGTTTTGCTTTAACCTCGGTGGCATTTACCGTCACCGTATCTAAGTGGTTTGTTCTTCAGCATAAGCTTGCAGGCAATTTGCCACACAAAGCGCAGCTTAAAGAAAGAGGAATTTGCGAGCCATATTTGTACCTGAAATTCAATTTAATTTAATAAAATTCAGACACAGTTTACAAAAGTTTAATAAAAGCTGACAAGTATATTGCAAATCATTTTATTTAGGTAAATTACTAAAAAGTAGTTCATTTACCTAAACATAAACAATAAGGATTTTCTTATAGAGGAAAATAAAACTTTTCAATTATTGCTCTTTCTTGTGCAATGGCATTAAGTGCTTGTTCTTCTAGCTCTAAAGGCGGTACAGATAATACAGATCAAATTCGCCAAGCAGAAAGTGAATTAAGTCAAAAAATTACTGAAGCAAATAAAAAAGCAGAAGAAGCGGCAAAAAGCTGAAGCAGCAATTAAAACGAGCAAAACTAACAGCCCAGCAAACTGAAGCTGAGCTGCCGAAGAAGCACAAAAAGCAGCAGAAGAACAGCTTAAAACAGTTAGAAAAAATTTGCAAGCTAATGAAAAAGCACATGTTCCATTAAGTGATAAAGTCTTTGGCGGTATTAGCGGTGAAATGACAGATGCTATTTCAGGCGGTACTTTAGTTGGCGAACAAAATATTGCAAATCGTACATTAACTCGTGATATCCGTGATCTGACTATTATTGATGAAAGTGGTAAGTTAGTGGATATCAATATCCTAAGAAGAGCGGATGATATGGATCCATGGACTTATGAAGCATACGATGATCAGTATAATCTTCGCAAAGAAGGCCAAACTATTTTTAAAGTAATAGTAATTTAAGAGTCTAGTGCGTTTTGGTACTTATGTGGATGAGATTAACGGGTAATCAATATTTCTATGCTCAGAGTAAGCCAACAGCAATCGCGCAAATTCCAACAGTTGGCAAAGCAGAATATAAAGGTGGCGCTGTTTATAGAAAGATGGCGAACAGAGATTATAGTGGGATCAGCGAAATGATTGCGACGGCTGATTTTGCAAATAAAGTGATTGATATCAATATCGCACAAAAAGCGAATGCCGTACCTAGTATGAACTTTGGCGGTAAAAATCACTGGTAACAGTTTTGCTGGTGAAGTGAATGGTATTATAAAACCAAGGTGGTTTCTTCGGTGAGAATACAAAAAGAAATGACAGGGTCTATATACCAATGAAGCTGATCAATCTCGTGGTGCATTTGGCGAGGATCAAGCAATAACAAGCGGTCGAGTTTTAAATAAAAATGACGAATCTTACACAGCAAATTGAAGATTACCTTGCTGAGCATCCGCAAGCGATTACGCTTGATATGGCAGCACATTTTGGACTACGAAGGTAAAATTTTACACGCACTGCCCGCACGTTTCGTGCGGGTTTTCCTGCGCATCGTGCAGAAGAAATTTTGACATCTGTTGCCCAATGGGGAGTTTTTACTACCGTGTGAAAAAGGTGGTTCGATTTTTGAAATTAAAGATCGTTTCCTGAGGGATTGTAGGCAGAGTTACTACAATCTTAATATGAAAGGTGATCAAGGTGCATTACACGGGCATTTAAAGTTAGATAACATTGCGCAAATTGCCTTTGTGAGCTTACCGTTTCGTGGCAAAGAGAGTTATAACATTGCTTTTATTGCAGAAAACGGAGAAACCATTTTTAAAATTTATTTAGGTCGGGACGAGCAGCGTCAGCTATTTCCCGAACAAGTTGAACACTTCAACACCTTTCAATAAGGTATTTGAGGGTTAAAAAGTGACAGATCGTCAAGAGGTCTTTACAAAATCGCCTTGGGCCACGAAATTCAAGAACTTAAAGCCCAAGCGAAAACTATTTACAATAGCAACATTAGATGAGCAAAGGCAATCCAAATGTGAGCTATACGCCTTTTATTATTCATAATAGTAGTAAATATGTTGTGTTAATTTCTGAAATCGCGTCATGCTCGCAATTTACAACAAGTACCAAAAGTTTTCACTTATGTTGATTGAAGACAGAAAGCTTAAGCCGTCAAATTTTTGCGCGTAAGCGTTTAACTTTTGATGCGGTGGCACAGGGTTTTAGATAAAAACAGTGAAGAAGGTAAAAGCTTGCTTAGAAGCACTTGCTGCACGTCATGGTGAATTGATTTGGGATTTGGCCAAAATGCAGTTTCAAAATTTTCGGTTTTGAACCAAGCCAAGGCTTATATGTCAAAGGCTTCGGACAAGCATTCCAAGTAAGCCCATCTGATTTAGTTGATTTTGTTCATTTAGACGTTGGACATATCAAAGAAGAAGAGCAAGCATAAAAATTACAACAATAGGAAAAGGGAACGCTCGATTGAAACGTTCCCTTTTTCTAGTATCTAACGATTTTTGTTATAATCCGCCTCTATTTTATCTCTTATTTGCATAAGGAAGCGAAGATGGACTAAAAAGCTTACTCTACATGAAGTTACTGGCAACGTGTAAAAATTGCCTTACATTATCTTTTACCGCAGTTAGCGATTACGCGTGCTGCTGGTTGGTTAGCTGAGCGTCGTTGGGGTTCAGTAACACATTTCATTATTAAAGCCTTTGCTAAACAATATCAAGTTAACGGCTGAGGCAGAAAAATCTTCACCAAAGCGATTATGCTACCTTTAACGAATTTTTCATTCGTCCATTAAAAAGCTGGTGCGCGCCCGATAGAAGCTGCACCTGATTGCTGTGTTTTACCGGCAGATGGACGAGTGAGTGAATCGAGGCAAAATTGATGCTAACCGTTTGATTCAAGCGAGGGCATTTCTTCGCGCTAGAAACCTTGTTAGCTGAAGATACTGAAATGGCAGCAAAATTCCAAGATGGCGACTTTATTACAACTTATTTTATCGCTAAGTGATTATCATCGTGTGCATATGCCATGCGATGCAACTTTACGTAAAAATGGTGTATGTTCCGGGCGAATTATTTTCGGTAAGCCCATTCTTAGCTGAGCATAGTGCTAATTTATTTGCGCGTAATGAGCGTTTAATTTGTGAATTTGAGGACTGAATTTTGGTCCAATGGTGCAGAATTCTAGTCAGAAGCAACAGTTACCGCAAGTATGAGCACAGTTTGGGCGGGGTGGTTAATCCGCCGCGTCCAGATGAAGTGGTTGAATATCACTATAATACTGAAGGCGAAGGTGTTATTCGTTTTGAAAAAGGCGAAGAAATGGGCGCATTCCGATTAGGTTCAACGGTGATTAACCTCTTCCCGAAGGCGCTATTGCGCTAGAGCCTCACTTACAAGCGGGTGAAAAACTCGAATGGGTGAAAAATTGGGACGCTTATTAAAATAACCACTTAACAAGAAATCGCATTTAGTTATTCTAAATGCGATTTTTATCTTTAATTTGCTGCATTGTTGCGACAATCGCTTCGGGGAATTACTGCGCCATGGTTTTCCTGTAATGAGCTGGAAGGTAGCTGGTACACCCTGTTGCTGTAATTCAGTAGCGAGTTGTTCTGCATTCATCCATGCCATTTTTTGTCGCTGTTGAATTTTTTCAAGCTGGGCTGGCGTCATCTCTGGATCTCGCTCTGGGAATTTTTCAAATTCGCCTAGGCTAACCCAAACCGATTTGGGTGGTAAGGATACCCACGGTTTTTCTCTTTTCAAAAACTCACCATGTCCCACCATAATGATGGGCTGGCGATGCTGTAATAATCAAAATAATGTCGGTTGATGAAACAGCACATATAACAAATAAACCACCAAATGAATGCCCAAAGAAATATTCTGGTGTGGTTTTACCATAATGTTCAACAACATAAGGTTTAACTTGATTTGCAAAAAATCGCAAAAAATCGACCGCTTGCCCGCCTTGTTTTAAACGCTTCTCCGTTGCTGGAAATGTGTAATCTCGAGTGCGTTGCTCAATAGCATAAGCTTTATCTGAAACATAGCCCACCCCAATAATTAAGGGTAACGGTAAATTCGGATCAACAGCATTTACGGCTAATGGAAACTGCGCGTTACCATCGAGTACATAAAGTGTGGCATGCGCTGGTTTTTAGGTTCGGCAATAAACAAGCGATATGCTTTATCTTCAAAGTTTGAATCTTGTTGATGAAACTGATAATAAAGCATTCATGGTGGGTTTGATGGTAGGAATTTGAAAATCGGGTGCGGCATGAGTGATTACCGGTGCCATAAGTAATGTTAAACAGAATAAAAAAATACGCATATTATGAGTCTGCAGCGGCGAACCACTGCAGACTTTTCCTTAATTACAATTTAACTTAGAAACTCAAATTCATATTTGCCCAGAAACGACGGCCATCTTCTACTGTCCAGCTACCGCCGTTAGTATCAACGCGGTCACCAATTTCGTTACCGATATTTAGCACAGCTAGGTTAAATGAAAGATGTTTATTCACTTGAATTGTTGAGCCTACATCAGCCGTTGTATAACTAGGGCGGGTGCGGTAAGCATTGCGATTATCGCCATTTCGAGGGTTTGCCCAAATTTGTTTACCTTTATAAGCAACACGTGTGTAAGCAGAGAAGGTTTCGTTTGGTGTCCAAGAAAGTTTCGCGCTAGCACTATGTTTTGGCGTATTGTCTAGTAGTAAGCCTCTTAAACTCACGCCAGAAGCAGAGATATCTTCATCTGATTTACGTTTTGAATGTTGATAGGTATAAGCTAAATCCATCGCCCAACGTTCATTAAATGCAAGATGTGCACTCGTTTCAGCCCCTTTTAATGTTCGCACGACCTACGTTGCTGTATTGGTATAAACGAACATTCGTGGAGCGGATCAATTGTACCTGAGTTGTGGCTTGTAAGTTTATTTTTGAAATCTGTGTTAAATAGCGTGAAGGTGGCATTCAATCATCACGAGTATAAAACCAAGCTTAACTCTTCGTTCACACTTGTTTCAGGTTTAAGATTTGGATTACCGTAAATAACACCAGCGCCACGCTCGGTAGAAGCCACATAACCTTCGCTAATTTCACGAATACTTGGTGCACGGAACGCTTTTTGCTACGCCACCTTTTAGGCTGAAGTTATCATCAAGATGATAAACGAGATAAGCGCGAGGGTTCCAATGTGAACCAAATTTTTGGTGATGATCGAAGCGTGACCCTAATGTGAGTAAGACTTTATCTGAGAAGTTGATTTCATCTTCTAAGAAGAAGGCGTATTGTTTCACTTTATTCGTTGTGTGCTCATAAATTGGGCGGTAAGAAGTTTGTTTTTACCTTTTACTGTTTGTGAACGTGTTGCGACACTTTTCACTGAATCGTCAGCTAATTTGGCATGTTGATATTGACCACCAAATACAAAAGAAATGGTTGGCAACTGGAAGCATGAATTTCGCATCAAATACGGTATTAGTAATTTCTGGTTGACGGCTATCCATCACGCCATTGATGATCGATTCACGTTTGGCTTTTTCTTGATAAACGCTTAATTCAGAGCGTATTACATCCCAATCAGCTTGATGACTCAAAGACCAATGATTTCGTACTGCACGCGTTTTGCTTAGGTTATTATTGACGGTGCTTTGTCCACGTGTAGTCGTTAATGCGATAGATTTTCCTGGGGTTTCATCTTTTTCTAAGAAATGACGACCACCTTCTAAAATAAAGGTTTGTTTTTCTGTTGGGGTAAAGGTCAGTTTTGTATTGATATTACGGTTTTTATTTTTGTTAGATGCGCCAATTAAACTATCTTCCTGACGATAATTTCCGCCACCGTAAACTTGTAAACCAAGGACATTGTTGACAATAGGGCCTGAAAGGAAGAAGTTTCCATGATAGCCATCACCAAACACTTTTCTGTCATGTAGCGTAAAGCCACTAGAAAGAGAGCCTGTCCACTCTTTAGTCGCATTTTTGGTAATGATGTTGACTACACCACCCATTGCATCTGAGCCGTAGAGTGAAGACATTGGGCCACGCACCACTTCAATACGCTCAATTGCATTCACAGGAGGCATAAAACCACCTTCAAAACCGCCATTACCATTTGGACGAGATTCACGGGTATTTTGGCGACGACCATCCACCATGATTAAGGTGTAATCTGCGGGTAAGCCACGAATAGAGACATCGCTTCGGTTGGCATTACTACCACTAATATTCCTCCTGGCACATCTTGTAATGCATCTTCTAAGCGATTAACCGGATGTTGTTTGAGTTGTTGCTGATTTACCACACTAATGCTGGCAGGGGCGTCTTTAAATGCTTGTTCGTTACCGGCTGCCGTTACCACAATTTCATCTAAATGGGCTGTAGTATTTTCTTCAGCAAGAGTTGCCAATGGAAAGATAGAAAGTATTGTTAAGGTTAATTTGGAAAGTTTATATGGGTGACTCATTAGATATCCTTATAATGATTGAGAACTATTTTTATTATAATACGTCAAAAATTTTTCTTAGGAATAGCGAAAGTTCAAGAATTTCAAAAATTGAGTAAATTACTTAGTTTTAGTTAATTTTTATAACTAATTTATCTATTTACTTCAAAAGAATAATTGCTTGAGTGAAAAAAATCTGCTATTTTGGCAAACTAAATCTATTTTTAATTACCAAGGACTTGCAATGAAACTACAACAATTGATTAAAACGCACCAACTTGGACTCCTTTTTTTCAACAAGGAAATTTGGCATCGAAAAGGAGAGTCAACGTATTGATGCCAACGGTAATATCGTGACTACTGCACACCCGCTGTTTTTTGGTAGTCGCACTTATCACCCTTATATCCAAACGGATTTTTGCTGAAAGTCAGTTAGAACTCATTACACCACCGAGATGAAAAACTTTCGGATACTTTGCGTTGGCTTTCAGCCATTCACGAGTCACACTGCGTTCTTTACCTGAATCGGAATATATTTTTCCGCTGAGTATGCCAGCAGGTTTACCACCAGAAGATCAGATTCAAGAGGCACAATTAGAAAATAAATGGGACGTGGAATATCGTGAGCATTTGTCGAAAATTTATGGCAAAATATAAACAGATGGTTAGCGGTATTCACTACAATTTCCAAATTTCTGATGAATTTGTGGAAAAGCTGTTCTCGCTTCAACAGACTTATTCTGATCCGATTGAGTTTCGTAACGCGCTTTTATGAAGTTAGCCAATAACTTCCTACGCTATCAGTGGATTTTAGTGTACTTGCTTGCCGCAACGCCAGAAGTGGAATCGCAATATTTTGGTGAAAAAAATGACCGCTTGCAGCAGGGGCAATTGGTGCGTGGTTTCACTCTGGCCCCTTATGGTTATGTCAATGCACCGCATATCGTGATTAACCACGATAGCCTCAAAGATTACGTTGAATCCCTAGAACATTTTTGTTGCCAGTGGCGATTTGTTGGCTGAAAAAGAGTTTTACTCTAACGTTCGTTTGCGTGGTGCGAAAAAAGCGCGTGAATTGCTAGAAAAAGGCGTGAAATATGCTGAATTTCGCTTATTTGATCTTAATCCATTTGCACCTTATGGCATCACATTAGAAGATGCGCAGTTTATCCATTATTTTCTCTTAACTATGCTTTGGTTAGAGGAAACAGGCGGACAACAAGCGGTTGAACAGGGCAAAAGCATATTTATACCAAGTTGCTTTAGAAGATCCGCGAGCACCAACGGCATTACAAACAGAAGGTGAAGCCATCTTAAAAAAACAACGTTAGAGATGCTTGAGCAAATCCAAGCGGGCAAAGAGATTGAAGCGATCGTAAAAGCAAAATTGGCGCAATTTGCAGATCCAAGTAAAACGATTAACGGACGCTTACGCCAAGCGATTGAAAAAGCAGGAAGTTATAAAGCACTGGGTGCGCAATTAGCACAACAATACAAAGCACAAGCGTTTGAACGTTTTTATGCTCTTTCAGCATTCGATAATATGGAGCTCTCAACTCAAGCATTGTTGTTTGATTTGATTCAAAAAGGGCTAAACGTTGAAATTTTGGATGAGAATGATCAATTCTTGGCAGTGAAATTTGGTGATCATTTTGGAATATGTTAAAAATGGCAATATGACGAGCCACGATCAATATATTTCCCCGCTGATTATGGAAAACAAAGTAGTCACTAAAAAGTACTAGCCAAAGCGGGCTTTAATGTGCCAAAAAGCGTGGAATTTACCTCAGTGGAACAAAGCAGTAGCGCATTATCCGCTGTTTGAAGGTAAGGCGGTTGTGATTAAGCCAAAATCTACCAACTACGGATTAGGGATTACTATTTTTCCAACAAGGTGTAACGAATCGAGATGATTTCCGTCAGGCGATTGAAATTGCTTTCCGAGAAGATAAAAGAAGTTATGGTGGAAGATTATTTAGTCGGTACAGAATATCGCTTCTTTGTATTAGGAGATGAAACGTTAGCAGTGTTGCTCCGTGTGCCAGCAAATGTGATTGGCGATGGTGTAAAAACGGTGCGTGAATTGGTTGATGCGAAAAATGCTGATCCATTGCGTGGCGATGGTTCTCGCTCACCACTTAAGAAAATTGCGTTGGGTGAGATAGAACAATTACAGCTAAAAGAGCAAGGGTTAACACCTGAAAGTGTGCCTGCAAGCGGTCAAATTGTGCAACTGCGAGCCAATTCTAACATTAGTACGGGTGGCGATTCGATTGATATGACCGACCAAATGCATGAAAGCTATAAAGCGCTGGCAGTTGGCATTGCGCATGCAATGGGCGCGAAAGTGTGGCGTAGGTTAATTATTCCAGATCTTAGCCAACCTGCTCGTCCAAGTTTAGATTCATGGGGCGTTATTGAAGCGAACTTCAACCCAATGATGATGATGCACATTTTCCCATATCAGGAAAATCACGTCGTTTAACGCAAAATGTGATTAAGATGTTATTTCCTGAACTACCTTAATCTTTAACGGACAAAGCGGTCAGATTCTGCAAAACTTTTGCAAAATTTGACCGCTTGTTGATCTACACCCAAAAACCTGGACATCTAATTTGAGGTGCAGATTATGTCCTCTCTTATCAATTTCGTTTGAAAATTATCAAACTCGTCACCGAACAGGATTATGGTATCCGTGGGTGGCTAAACTCATAAAATTTCCCACGCTCTCGTCATTTATTGGCTAAAAAGCATTTCAGGGAAAGGGGGCTTGATGGCGTAAAATCGCCTTATACGAACCTTCAAACACCGAAAAATAGTGAAGCCAAAAGATGAAAAAGAAAGATATTGAAATTCCAGAAACTACAGACTTTTCACCTAAAGCGTTTAAAAAGTTACAACGAGCTCGCTAAAAAGAACAGAAAAACGAGATGGTTATCGCCCTCATGACGTTTAAATTACGCCAAATGGGTTTTAATTTGAATCATAAAACGGTGTTAAAGCTGATGAATGAGTTAGGTATTCATTCCATTTTACGCAAGAAAAGACATGGAAAACGTGGAAAAACATCGCATATTGCCCCAGGTGCCTCAATTTACTGAATCGTGATTTTACAGCAACGCACTCAATCAAAAATGGGTAACGGATGTAACGGAATTTCATGTTGGGCAAGAAAAAGCTTTATTTTTCACGGTTGATGGACTTGGCTAACCGAGAAATTATTGCCTATAACTTTTGCAGACACGCCCGAAGTTTTTCATTGGTAAAAGATGTTAGAACAAGGGCTTAGTCGGCTTAAACCGACAGAATGCCCGATTCTTCATAGCGACCAAAGGTGTATTGTATGGCACGACGGAATGGGAGAAAATGTTGGAGGGTAAAGCGGTTCAAAGTATGAGCCGCCGAGGAAATGCTACGATAATGCGGTGATTGAAAGTTTTTGCGATACTGAAATCAAGTGTTTTTACTCACGGAGTTATCATTCAATCGCTGAATTACAGGCTGAAATTGAAGAATATTTAGTGTATTACAACGAAAAACGAATTAAACTTGCTTTCAAAGGATTGAGCCCAGTGCAATACCGAGCTCAATATTTAAGTTAACTAACCTGTCCAACTTTTGGGGGGCAGATCACTTAGACGATTATTTATCTAATTGAACGGGAAGAAATAAGCTCAATGGTCGTTTTTTCTGACAATTTGGCAAACTTCATGCCAAATTGGCCTACTATCAATTTCCGCATTCAAAGAACGCAGTGCAACCCAAAGTGTTAATGAAAAACTGACAATTAAATTCACTAAACCAATCAACAATACAAAACCAATGCATTGTAAAAGCAATGAATAGGTGAATTGTCCGCTCACAGCAATATAGCCTACATTCGCAGATGAAAATGCCACATGACGAATATCTAACGGAAGGTGCGTTAAGTAACCCACTACACCCGTAATCCCAAGCAACATACCAAAACAAAGGTTACCGATAAGCGAGCCATAATTCTCATGTATATAATTAGCAAATTTAACGCGAGATTTCTCAGACATTATTTTTCAATAACGGATGTTGGGTTAAAACGCATGCGCATATTCAAATAATTGCTGCGGTTATCAAAATGGCCGAAATAATCCCAGAGCAGAATAACCATACTCCCGCAATGGCTGCAAACCATAAGGTTCCTGCGAAAGGATCAATGCTATGTAACTGATAAGCGATTTGATCGGCATTCATCAACGGCTCACCTGTTTTATATTGGTAACCAAACGCAATCAATGCCGCTAAGCCCATCGCAATGAGAACATTACCTAGCACCGCAATACTTTGAGAGCGAAATACATCCACCTAATAACTGAGCTAATTTCATATTGACGGTTTTACCTTGAGGCGTTTTCTCGACGGCCTCAGCAAAACAGGCTGCTGTCATGGCTGGCTGTTTCGTCGCTACCGTAAAATGCAACATAAAGATCACCATAAAACCTAAGCCGTAATTTAAGCCTTCGGCAATCCCTTTCCAGACTTTATCATCAATAATGCTACCTAGATAGATTTTAAATAGCGCCATCAGTGCAATTAATACACCACCACCTGCCGCAGAATAAAACATTGCCCAGTACTCTTTTTTATCTCGAGTAATGTAATGCTCGCCGTGGTCTCAACATTCTGCGTAACACTACGAGCAATTAATCTTGAGCTTTGTTTCCATAATCGGGTGATGCTATGTTTTTCTGCTGCAGCGCGAGCAAGAACAGCCGATTAATAACAATATTCGGCGTGGTAAATAGCGATTTGAAACAAAAATCGCCATCAAGGTTTCTAATCGTTCTAAAGTCTGAGAAAGACGCTCCAATAAATAAGCCGTATGTTTAAGAAGAACCGACCACTGCCCCACGTTTTTGCAAACGCTCAACCAATTTTTTACATTGGCTAAACATTACCTGCAAATGACTATCATCAAAAACGGTTGATTGTCGGCGCGCCTGTAACCAATTCACCACTTCATGGTGTAATGCGACAAAAGGGAATCAGCATTCAACAGAGAGGGCTCCATTCGCATCAGCTCAGGATCCATATCTTCAGCCGCAATCCAAATTGAAAGCATCTCTATGGCAAATAGCCCTTCACTTTCAATATGATTTTTTAAACGTTCACGATCTTTTTGTTCTGTATAACGAGTTAAAACGCCAAATAAGCCTCGCCACGTTTTTAAAGGAACGGCATCAATCCAGCGCGCATCATTTTTTTATCGCTAAACAATAAATAAAAATATCACGTAAATCATTAATATCTTTAAAAGAGGGTTAAAAACGCTCATAAATACGCGTTTTCATTTCTTGCCCAAAACCGCCACGCGTAAGAATACCACTACTAATAAACAATGGGTAAAGACGTAAACCACATAACCAACCACATAATAATTTTCGAAACAGAACAGCCCTAATTCTTTATCGTTCTTTAAGATAAACTTAAACAAATGCAAGGTTGGAGAAATTTTTCTGTAGAGGCTACTACGTAATAATTGACACAGCCCTTCCACAAGACCAAAAAGCATCATTTTCCTCGACTTTATTACGCAAAAATTGCGGTAAAGTATCCGGTTTTATCATGCTTTCCTCCTTCAATCGTTTATATTCAAAGGGTAAAATATTATACAGATCTGTTAGGAAAATGAAAAGGAAAAAGTGATCTGCCCCCAAAAAATTTGACCGCTTGTTTTTACTCTTCTTTCTCTTCCCCTTTTCTTTTTCGGCTGTTACAGATTCCAGTGTTAAAGGTTTCAAAGTGTTCATCTAATAAAACGATCCAGTAATGCACACCAGTCTTTAAAACGATATTCTGCGTAAGCCGCTGTGCTGTAGTATTTCTCTTTGCCACTTGGGAAGAAATAATCTTGGCTTGGTAGGCGAGTTTGCCAGCCATCCGTTTTCAGTGGGAGATACACATTTGGCACACAACCACTAAAATCGGTTGGGACGGTATCACTCATTCGACAGATATCTACAATGCCTTGTTCATTGCGCTGAATCAATGCGTAGAATTTTTTCGGAAAATCATCTTGGCGTTCAATGTTATTTAATATTGTATAGTTGAGCACCATGTAATCGCCTTGCAATAATGAACGCGGATCAATCGGTTCAATTTCTAAAATAACCGATTCTCCCTCATTTAGCACTGCGTTATATTGCATCATTTTCATATTTACACTGGTTAATATGCCACCCGTTAACAATAACAGCACAAGGTAAGCAAACTTCACTTTTTCCTGATTTTTATTGCGTTTTGTTCCTCATTGGTTTCTGTTTGTGGTGATTCACGTACCAGTAAATAACAAAATAGACTGACTAAAACCTACTGCAAGGCACATCAGTGCTTTGTAATCAAATGGCAATGGCTCGTAGTAATAGAATCTCCATAGCCAATTATGCATGAGCATTAAGACACAAAAACCTAACAATGCGCGGCTTGGCATAAAATAGGCGATAAAGAGTAAATAGATTGGCCACCAAACTCTGGTAATGAGTAAAACAACCGTCAGCAGTGCCATTGCGAAAATCAATTTTGTTGCTTTAACGCCATCAAAACCTTGCTGATAGACCCGATAGGCTAATGCCATCAGACAACAGATAAAGATGCCCCAATAGAAGATAAAACTTATGGTGAAATCATTCCATTGGCTTGGCATAAAAAATCTAAACAGCATTTTAATGAAATCATCTTGTGAGAGTTCACTTAATTCCATTGAGCTGTAGTACATTAGATGGGTAGTCCAAATTTCGCTTGCGGCAAAATACAGTAATATCCCCCATGCAAGAGCCATAATACGACTTTGTTGGCGTGCTGAATTTAGAGATAACCAAATAAAACTCATGCAAAGTTATTAAAGAGACAGACGGTTATAAAATAAAAATTAAAAAGATAACCACTCTAACTCTAATACTGCCAAGTGATATATTGTTGAGTAAAAAGAAACAATAAAATGCTCGTCGCTAATGAAAGTATGCGTAGCCATTGTGGCAGTGCGAAAATAAAAGAAAAACCCAGTATAAATCACACTGACTAAAAAGCATTGGCCCAGGTACTTCACTCAATACACTCAATTCCATTCCTAAAGTGGCACACATAGCGAAGCTTGCCCTAAGCCTAAGAAACCGCATAAATATACCCTTTATTGAAAAAGTATCTTGTTCCTAACGCAGTAAAAATGAATGCCCCTACCCATAGTGCATAAAAATCCTGAAATACAAACCACATGAACACAAGCACAAGTATCGTAACGAACATCAAAAATAATGCTAGACCCCAAATTAAATGCCCAGTGGTCAGCTAATTCAGGTTGGCTTTTTAAGTAATAATTTTCGCCCATAAACAATCAAAAGCCAAAAACGCAAAATAATGTGCAGAGAATTGCGCTAAGAAGCCCACCAGTAAAAAGTCGCTCGAACTCATGAGTATCCATGTATCCCCCATTCCAATCATACCAATGAAATAGAGTACGGCTAGCAAGATATCTCGGCGAACAAAGTAGTAAATAAAACCGATAGCGTAAACCAGTATAGTGATAGCAAGAGTGTTTTCATCTATACCGAAAATGACAACTCTGCACCAAGAGAGGATTAAAAGCAATGTTGGCAAATCTTGCGGTTGTACGGTGGTGATCGTTAAGCAGATGCCCCCAGCGTTCACAGATAACAATAATTACAAGATTGAGTAAAGCTACTGGTAATTGAGAGACAAAGCGTACAGACCAATCTAGATTATTCGACCAACGTAAAGTCGGAATAAAGTGATATTCTAGGAAAAAGAGTAGAGCCAAATTCAGCGTGCAGATAAACAAAATTGCTGAACCAATATTGGCAAAGTAGAAAAAGCAATGGCAGTTGTACGAGTGACCATAGGGCAAAATAATTCCCAAATGATCAGCGCCGGTTTTGATAGCTTTTGTCCAAATAACGCAAATAGCCCACCAAAACTCACTGCCAATAGCAAGGACGAAAATTGACTCAACCAGTTTTTATTGGCAATGGGATTATTGCGTGAGCGATAAATGCCATATTGGGTAACTAACATTAACAGGACGACGAGTGCCTGTACGCTATATAATTTTTGAAAGATACTCCAGTGTTGCCAGTTTGCCGCCACCCAGCTGATTAGCGCCAGCCCTAACTGACCGACGCCAAAATGCCAAGAAAATGATACTAAGATAGCGTTGCCAACTCATTTTTAAATATCATGCTTTCTCCTTGTCTTTTTTAAAAGACTTTTGCAGAAATTGCCTTAAAAATTAGACCGCTTGCGTTAATAATTTTTGTGCTAATTGTTTTGCACCTTTGAAATCGACCTTGCCTGAGCCTAACAGTGGAATTTCTTCTACTAGCAACACTTCGCTTGGCTGCATAATCGGGACTAAACTAGAGGCTTTAATTCTCGCTTTAATCTCAGCTAAATCTAAGGTTGATTTCACCAATAAGACCACAGATTCGCCTTTTTCTCATCACTAATGCTTGTGGCAGTAAATTGGGTTTCATCGCCGAAGACTTGTAAAAGTGCTTCTTCAACAGCACCAAGGCTAATCATTTCTCCGCCAATTTTAGCAAAGCGAGAATAGCGATCCACAATGGTAATAAAAACCTTGTGCATCAATGTGACCTTTATCGCCGGTTTTGTAATAGCGAACACCATCAATCTCAACAATGACATCAGCGGTTTTCTCAGGATCATTTAAATAGCCTTTCATGACTTGCCCACCACCGATAAGAATTAAGCTCATCTTCACCCGTTGCTAATTCTTCTAAGGTTTCTGGATTCACAATTTTAATAACCGTGCCAGGAAGTGGTAAGCCAACAGAGCCAGTTTTACTAAATGTAAAGCTATTTTAGTGTATCTGGATCCAACATATTCGGCATGTTGACACAAGCAACCGGTGCGGTTTCTGTTGCGCCATAACCTTCGTAAATTTCTAGCCCGAATTTCAGGCGGAAAGCTTCCGCACGTCAGATTTCAATTTTTCAGCGCCTGCAATTACCATACGGACTTGTTGGAACATGAGCGGATCCAACTTTTATTTTTGCTGTATAAGCGGAAGAAAGTTGAGGTACCAAAATAAAATACTAACATGATGACGCGCCGCCATTTTGCCGATAGTTGCACCATCGGTTGGATCTGGGCAACTAACCATTTTAACCCCTTCGCAAAGTGGCATTAACGTGGTGACCGTTAATCCAAAGCTATGGAAAATAGGTAAAGAGTTTAAAATCACATCATTGTGTTTTGAAATTTAATAACTCGCTCACTTGCTTAATGTTGGTTAACAAGTTTTTGTGACTGGGCTCAATCGCCTTTCGGATCCCCTTCACTTCCACTACTAAAGAGAATAGTGGCGGTATCGTTAAGCGTGGTTTTCTGCAAAAATAGCAGAGTTTCATCAACGATGCTGGCATCAATAAGGCGGTAAGTAATGCACTGATTTTTCGTACTGCGAGCGGTCGTTTTTGCTAAATTTTTCTGCAAAAATGGCTTTATCATCTATACTTCTGCAAAATCGAGACCCTTTATCTTTCAGTTTTGTTTAAGAATTTCTCCGAAGTGATAACGGCTAATATTCGCTTTTTGCCAAAGCTTTTGCATACTTTCTGGCTTAACGTGTAGTTTAGGTTAACTGGCACTTTACCCATGACGAATAGTGCCATGTTTACCATTGCCCCTGACAGCAGAACTTGGTATACACTCAATGTGTTTGTCATTTTCAACACGTTTTTTTAGTTTTTCACAAATACCAACACAGTAATAAATTTCAGGTTATTTAGTTCCATGCCTTGTGCATCTGCCACACAGCTTTTTTTAGTAACTGGCTTTTTCGCTTGATCTAACCAGTGATGTTGCAATGGTTTTTTTGGCGGTTAATAAAAGCGTTCCCACGCGCTGAATGAGAGTTCAACGACTTTTTGTTTCATGGTTGCTGCATCGACAGAAGCATCCACAACTGGACCAAATGCGACCAAAATTTCGCGTTTACCTTGGCGTTTGGTCATGCGTTTGTAGAAGTTATCGGCACGAGAGAAGCTTGAGCCCCATAAACCGCGTAAGTAGAACGGCATCACCGCCACATTTTCAAGACCTTTTAAAATGAGTTCAAAGCCTTTTTGGAATTCGTTAATTTGTCCGTTATAGCTGATATGACCTTCAGGGAATAATGCGACAACTTCGCTTTTCTAAACAAGCACGAATGGCTTGAATCGATTCTTTTGCTTGCGCCAGCCCCTAGATTGGAATAACACGGAAGAATTTAAATAACCATTTCAAATACCATTTTGTTATAAATTGGGCGGTACATTACAAAACGGATCGCACGTGGGCTGGCTGCTTGTAAGATCATCCAGTCAATCCAACTAATATGGTTGCCAAGCATTAACACGCCACCTGTTTGTGGAAGGTTACGTGAAAGCCATCAACATGGAAACGGTAGCTGGCTTTAACGATAGGTAGCATTAACAAGCGGGCAAATAAATGAGGTAATTGCAAAATAGCAAAGAAACTACCGATTAAACAAACTAATGCCGTAAAGAAGAATAGTCCGGTGGTAGAAACTTGTAAGCTGACTAACAGCATGCTCAATAGCAAAAAGCCAACCATGAAGATATTTTTGGATAAAGTTATTGCCTGCCATAATGCGACCACTACTTTCTTCTTTGGCTAAGAATTGAGATCGTTGCATTGAGTGGCACAATAAATAGCCCACCAAAAAAGCCGAAACCAAAAGAGCATAATGATAAACCTGTATTCGTGCCAGAAAGGGTTAAGCCTAACAATGAGAAGAAGAGGCCTAATGCACCGATTGGAACAATACCATGTTCAATATGATAATCCGACCATTTCCCTGCAATGTAAGAGCCTAGAATTAAACCTACACCGCTAATCGCTAAAATACCTTGAATCACAAGTGCGTTATCTGAACCAAAATTCGCTTTATAGTGAGCTGGAAATGCTGCTACTACAACTTGAGAAACACCCCAAAACAGAGCTAGCAATAATGCTTAACCAAATGTTACTATCGGCACGTAAAGCATTAACGTTTTCACGTAGATAGCTTAATTTTGCATATTTTTTCGCAGAAAAGACCGCTTGTTGTTCGGTTTCTTGTGGATAAAACGGAATGCGCCAAGCAAATAAAGCTTCTAATGTACTAAGTACAACCAATGCCACCCCAATTAAAGAGACACTTTGCAGCACAACATTTGGGTCTGTTGAAGCCGCGTAGTCTTGCTCAAAATAGAAAAGAGAAGGCAAAAGAGCTGAATAGGATTGCCACAATGGTAAGGGCTTGAATGACTCCATTTGCCATCCCTAATTTTTCTGAGCCAACAATAGATTTGATAATGCTGTATTTTGCTGGAGAGTAAATCGCACTTTTGCGCGGCGAGCACTAATAGTTAATCCAAATGCCCAATAAAATTGGCCACTAAAATAACATAAACAAATCAGTGCGCTAATGACGACGGCGGCCACACTGCTGTAACGAATCACATTAGTGCGTGAAAATTTTTCATTTAAAAAAATGCAGATGGCGAAAAATAAAAAGATAAACGGCAACAAGATCATGGTATTGACCAGTGCAGTTAAAATCGTTTGGTATCGCCTTCAAAACTCTTTAATAAAACGTTTTGAATCGTAATTTTATAGGGCTAAATCGACGCTTGCGTTTAAAAAACATAATCGCAAGGTAAGGCATAAAGCCAGTAATACGAAAAAGCTTTAACATAGAAACCTCGTGGTTTAGGGCGAGAAGCTATTTTTACTTCTTTACGGATACTGAACCACCCTTAAAATCAGCTTAAGGGCGCTTTTAAAATATCACTATTTTTAGATATTTAATTTAAAAAGTGTAAAGCCTAACTCTTTAGTTTTATTTAAAATATTCTATGCTTATGAATTTAATTCATGTTTAATTTGAAAATTATGAGTTTGCATAATATTGTAAAAAGTATGATTATCTCCTCAAGCCGTTTAGCGAAGTGCTAAACCTCTGTATTTTTAGAAAATTATAAAGATCATAGGAGTTATCATCATGGGTGCATTACATACTACTTCCCACATTTTAGGTTTTTCCACGCGTTGGTGCAAAACGTGAATTAAAAATTTGCACAAGAACGTTATTGGCGTAAAAGAATTAGCCGAACAAGATTTATTAGATATTGCTAAAAGTATTACGCGAGAAAAACTGGCAAAACCAAGCAGCAAGTCATGTTGATTTTGTGGCAGTAGGCGATTTTACTTTCTACGATCATATCTTAGATTTACAAGTTGCAACCGGTGCAATTCCTGCTCGTTTTGGATTCGATAGCCAAAAATTTAACACTTGATCAATATTTCCAATTGGCACGCGGTAACAAAGCGCAGTTTGCAATCGAAATGACGAAATGGTTTGATACCAACTATCACTACCTTGTACCAGAATTCCATGCAAATACTGAATTTAAACCAAATCCGACTCATTATGTCAACCAAATTCGTGAAGCAAAAGCATTAGGCTTAACTGTCAAACCAGTTATTGTTGGCCCGTTAACCTTCTTATGGTTAGGGAAAGAGAAAGGGGCAGCTTTCAACCGCTTTGATTTATTAGCGAAATTAGTTCCAGTTTATCAGGCTATTTTAGCTGCGATTGCAGCCGAAGGTGTGAATGGATTCAAATTGATGAGCCAGCACTTGCTTTTAGATTTTACCGGCTGAATGGGTGGCTGCTTATGAAGGCGTTTATGCGCAATTAAGCCAAGTGAATGCTAAAATTTTATTAGCAACTTATTTTTTGGTTCAGTCGCAGAACACGCAGCACTTTTAAAAAGCTTACCAGTTGATGGCTTACATTTAGATTTAGTAAGAGCACCAGAACAATTAAGCGTATTTGAAGATTACACAAAAGTCCTTTCAGCAGGTGTTATTGAAGGTCGTAATATCTGGCGTGCGAATTTAAAACCAAGTTTTAGACGTACTTGAACCGTTAAAAAGCAAAAATTCGGTGAGCGTTTATGGGTTGCTCCAAGCTGTTCATTGCTTCATACCCCATATGATTTAGCAGTTGAAACGCAATTACAAGAGAAAAATCCAGATTTATATCGCTGGTTAGCATTTACTTTACAAAAAGTTGGCGAGTTAAATGTGGTAAAACAAGCTTTAAATCAAGGTCGTGATGCAGTGCGTGCTGAGTTAGATGATAGCCAAGCAGCAGCAGATGCGCATGCAAGCAGCAAAGTGATCCACAAAGCCGAAGTGGCTGAACGTTTAGCGAATTTACCGGCTAATGCAGATCAACGTAAATCACCATTTTCAGAGCGTATTGCACAACAAAATGCGTGGTTAAATTTACCTGTTCTACCAACCACAACAATTGGTTCATTCCCACAAACCTTACAAATTCGTCATGCGCGTGCAGCGTTCAAGAAAAGGTGAGCTTTCACTTGAAGATTACGAAGCAGCAATGAGAAAAGAGATTGAGTATGTGGTTCGTCAACAAGAAGAACTAGATCTTGATGTACTTGTTCACGGTGAAGCTGAACGTAACGACATGGTGGAATATTTTGGTGAATTATTAGATGGTTTTGCTTTCACAAAATTTGGTTGGGTACAAAGCTACGGTTCACGTTGTGTGAAACCACCTGTTATTTTTGGTGACGTTACTCGCCCAACGCCAATGACAGTACGTTGGTCTGAATATGCGCAAAGCTTAACTAACCGCGTAATGAAAGGGATGTTAACTGGCCCTGTGACAATTCTACAATGGTCATTTGTGCGTAACGATATTCCTCGTTCAACTGTGTGTAAACAAATTGCGGTGGCGCTTTCTGATGAAGTATTAGATTTAGAAAAAGCAGGCATCAAAGTGATTCAAATTGATGAACCAGCGATTCGTGAAGGTTTACCAGCTTAAACGTGCAGATTGGGATGCTTATTTACAATGGGCTGGTGAAGCGTTCCGTTTAAAGCTCAATGGGTTGTCAAGACGATACTCAAATTCATACACACATGTGTTATTCTGAATTTAACGATATCTTACCTGCGATTGCAGCACTTGATGCAGACGTGATTACGATTGAAACCTCACGTTCAGATATGGATTTATTAGATGCCTTCGTGAAATTCAATTACCCGAATGACATTGGCCCTGGTGTGAGTGATATCCATAGCCCACGTGTGCCAACGGCAAATGAAATCGAACACTTATTACGTAAAGCGTTAAATGTGATTCCAAAAGAACGTTTATGGGTAAACCCAGACTGTGGTTTAAAAACACGTGGTTGGACAGAAACCGTAGAGCAATTAAAAGTGATGGTAGATGTTACTAAAAAATTACGTGCAGAACTTGCTTAATTTCCACACGTTAGCAGGCCGAAAGGCCTGCTTTTTTATTCTGACAAGCGGTCGGTTTTCGCAAAAAATTTGCAAAATCAGACCGCTTGTTGTTTCTATAGACTCATATTAAAAGATTACTTTAGTTGAATTTTATTCATGTAAAACGTAAAAATATCAACTTGCATAATGCTGGGCAAATGAGACGATCATTTCATTATCAAAATTATTGGAGAAAAAGATGATGAGTTATGCAAGAAATTAATATTTTTGAACCAAAAAGTGTGGCAGATTTGAATGGACAAATTATCGTCTCCTTTGAATTTTTCCCACCTAAAAATGAGAAAATGGAAAAACTCACTATGGGACTCTATTCATCGTCTTAAAACATTACATCCGAAGTTTGTGTCTGTAACTACGGTGCAAACTCTGGTGAGCGTGAGCACGCACTCAGTGGTAAAACGTATTCAGGCGGAAACGGGCATTACAGCAACGCCACATTTAACCGGTATTGATGCAACCCTGATGAATTACGTGAGATTGCGAAAGATTATTGGAATAACGGGATTCGTAGTATTGTAGCCTTACGTGGCGATGAACCAGCAGGTTATGCTAAGCAACCATTTTATGCTTCTGATTTAGTTGCACTTTTAAAAGAAGTGGCGGATTTTGATATTTCAGTTGCGGCTTATCCAGGGAGTGCATCCAGATGCGAAAATCAGCACAAGCAGATTTGCTCAATCTTAAACGTAAAATTGATGCGGGCGCTAACCGTGCGATTACACAGTTTTTCTTTGATGTAGATAGCTATTTACGTTTCCGTGATCGCTGTGCAACGATTGGTATTGAGGCAGAAATTGTGCCGGGGATTTTGCCAGTAAGTAACTTCAAACAATTACAGAAAATGGCAAAAATTACGAATGTAAAAATCCCTGCTTGGATGGGTAAAATGTATGAAGGGTTAGATGACGATCAAACCACCCGTAACTTAGTCGCGGCAAGCATTGCGATGGATATGGTAAAAGTGTTATCAAAAGAAGGCGTAAAAGATTTCCACTTCTACACCTTAAACCGTTCTGAGTTAACTTATGCCATTTGCCATGTATTAGGCATTCGTCCGTAAGTTTGAAATCAATTCAAATAAAAATGTGTGAGTTAAAATAACTCACACATTTTTTTATGCACCTTTCGCTTGTTGTTGATAAGTGTTGAAAGTTTGTAAATTCAACACATAAGGTTTTAAGAGCAATAACATATCAAATAAGTGTTTTAATCGACCATCTTGATCTTCACGGTCAGCTAAAATATTCAAACCGATTTTGACTTCTTGTTGCGCTAGTTTTTCGCTGTTTCTGCATAATCTTTTAATAATTGATATTCATTGCCATCACAACGGCTGATAATAGCAAGAATATCTCGCTCTTTTCAGTATAAATGCCGTTACGTGGGTTAATTAACCCTCATTTCAACTAATTCATGTAATTCAATTTCAGTGATACCAAATTCTTCACATAATTCTGATGCTAGAATTTTTCACTTTCTGCGCCCATAATCGAGATCTAATGAATAAGTCAGACTTTTATATGGATTGTTGATGTCAAAAATCTGGATGCGAAAATAGCGCACGGATTTGTGAAATAGAAGCATTAAAATTGGTTTGTAAATATTTAATAAATTCAATGAGTTGAATATTGCCTTCATCATATAGGTGGAAATTGGGTTTATCTTTGAATGGTTCTGGTAATAACCCTTCTTTAATATAATAAAGAATAGTCGATTTTGGGGTATTTGTCAGTTTGGAAAGATCGTTCATTTTTAACATAAGTTACTCCTTTCTAATAATATTCTCTTAAGTATAGCACAAAAGTAAGAAGTCAAACTATTAACTTTTATTCTTTGAAGCGGTTTATTTCAGAGAATGTTTCTGTAAATACAGAATTTATGGCAAAAATCGAACAATTAGACTTCGATTAATTCAAAAAGTTCATTATGAGTAAACAACCTTCTCTATTTGGAGGAGCTTCGATTATTGCCGGCGTGTGTGTTGGCGCGGGTATGTTAGCATTACCAACTGCAGGTGCAGGGGCTTGGACAATTTGGACAATTTTTGCCATGTTGCTTACCATGATCACCATGACACTTTCTGGTTGGTTATTATTAGACGTTTATAAAAAGCTATCCATTACGTGTTTCATTTAATACGGTAACTAAAAGATTTATTGGGTAGTGTGGTTAATGTGATTAACAACCTTGCCGTTTATTTCGTCGGTGGCATTTTTACTTTATGCTTATACTACAGTGTCAGGTGGTATTTTTAGCGGGCTCACAAAAATTATGTAGATTTTGGTGCTAACAGTGCGACAATTTGGTCTGTCATTATTGTAGGATTATTTTCTTTTTATTGTTTGGCATTCAACTCGATTTGTCGACCGAGTGTCTGTTTTGCTAATTGTTTTCATGGCAATTACCTTTATATTGAGTATTTGGGGATTAGTCACAAACATCAATCTTTCAACGCTTTTTGATACACAAAAATGGCAGAATCAGATTATGCTAAATATACGTTAGCCGTGTTACCAGTTGCGTTAACCTCATTTGGCTACCACCATTCTGTTTCCTCTATGCGTGATTACTACGGGGAAGAGCGCAAAGCAAAAATGGGCAGTGCTGGTGGAACAACGATTGCTTTACTACTTTATCTACTCTGGATTATTAGTATTTTCGGTGTGTTGCCACGTGAGTCAATTTGGCCCGTTAATTGCTAACGATAATGTTGCGACCTTATTAAATGCGGTAAGTGCAGTGGTTGAAACGCCATATATTAGCCAAGCGATCAATGCCTTTACCATTGCGGCAATTCTTTCTTCTTTTGTTGGTGTAGGTTTAGGTACTTTCGATTTCTTATCAGATTTCTTCAAATTTGATAACAGCAAAGTAGGTAGAACAAAAGCGTGGGCAGTAACTTTCTTACCACCATTAGCTTTCTCATTAGTTTCTCCGGAAGGCTTTGGATTGGCTATCGGTTATGCCGGTGCAGTAGCAACCATTTGGACATGTATCATTCCAGCTGCATTAGCTTTCAAAGCGAAAAAAAGTAACATTGCTGCAATTAGCTTAATTCTGATTTTTGGTATTTGTACGGCAGTATTCCATTTTCTTGCAATGCAAGGAAAAATCCCGTTATTTAAAGGCTAATGAATAGAATGTTTTTGCAAATAAGCCGGCTAGCGTTATACTGAAACCGATAAAAACAGTTTTAAACAAGGAGCATATTATGCGTGTTGATACTTCTGCGCTTTGCGATATTTATTTAGATCAAGTCGATGTCGTGGAACCTATTTTTTCCAGCTTCGGTGGCGCGTCTTCTTTCTTTGGTAAAATTACTACCGTTAAATGCTTTGAAAGCAACGGGTTAATTGCACAAGTGTTAGAAGAAGAAGGGGAAGGGCGTATTACTTGTTGATGGCGGTGGTGCAGTACGCCGTGCTTTTAATTGATGCTGAATTAGCGCAACTTGCACTAGATAACGGCTGGGAAGGGATTATTGTTTACGGTGCTGTTCGTCAATTAGATGTATTAGAAACTCTAGATATTGGGATTCATGCACTTGCTCCAATTCCAGTAGGTGCAGAAGAGACAGAAATCGGTGAAGTAGATACACCTGTGAATTTCGGTGGCGTCACATTCTTCCCAGAAGATTATATTTATGCTGATCTGACGGGCATCATTCTTTCTCCTGAATTACTAGATTTAACCGAGTTAGAAGAATAATTCATTATCATTGACAAGCAGGGCTTTTTAGCCCGCTTATTTTACATTTAATTCTTTTAGAACATTCATTTTATGATTCACAATCAAAAATTGATAATTTGATTAAAACACTATATTATTTCACTAAAGTATACTCTTTTTAGTAAGGAAATGTATCATGCGCTCTCATAAGATTAAACTAATTTTGTTTGGCTGCACTTGCAACCTTTTTAACAAGTTGCTCAACAATGTATAACCCATTAGACACTTTATACTGGCATGGTAAAGAAGACTATGAGTTTTTGCTCGAAAAACGTTTACAGATGAATCTTATCAATGCTTTAAAGACAATGAAAAAAGTTATATTCACGCTTATCGACTTGCTCTTTATGATTTACAAACCTATGAAGTTGGCAGAAATTCTAGAACAATCTTTCTGACAACCGAAAAAGTCTATACTGGCGGTCATACATGGACTTATGTATTTACAGATGCAAACCATAAAATCACATCTATTAGAGATGCCACCGGGTTTGGAGACATTGAAAAAGAATTTGGTTGTGGTGAGTATCAAGAAGCAGTAAAAATTGCTACGCCAGAAGAATTAAAAAAACGCAAAATTAAACCTAGATTATGGGCAGCTATTGCTCGCTCTCCAGAAATAAATCAAATGATGTGGGCTTCTGATGCTGCATATAGCACGCTTGAGCAAGCCAAACAAGATGCACTAAAACAGTGTCAAGAGTATGGTGGTAAGGACTGCCAATTAGCGATTGGCATAAGTAATATGTGTTTAGGGCTAGCTAGTGGTAGAGATAGTAGTGGTTTGAGAGATTACTTTGGAAATAGTATTATCCCTGAGCACGCAAAAGCAATGGCAGTTGAGAATTGCCAAGCAAAAAGGAGGTTCATCTTGTGAGACCAAGCCCAACATCGTCGCTTTGTGCCCTACCTTGCGATATGCTTTAAAGATAAAACTTGTAACTTCGATAGCCCTCAGGTCATCATGCCAGGGGTTAAAGGCGGAAAAGCATTTAATGTAGCATTAGATGGTAACGTAATTAAATAGCCTACTTCCAAAATTGATCTGCACTTAAAAATTAGGACACCTAATTTGAAGTGCAGATTATGATTTTATTCTTATCAATCTCGTTTAGAAATGAGTTAAACTGGTCATCAAGTAGGATTGTGGTATTTGTAAGCTAGTTAAATACAAGAATCTGGGATAGATTCCTAACATATCTAACTTTTTATGCTGAGATTAACAAGCGGCCAGATTTCGCAAAATTTTTGCAGAATCTGACCGCTTGTATGTTATTTGGCTAACGTTAGTCTATTGATTATTTTAAACACTGACTAAATTCATCTGCCATGCTTTGTAGGAATTGCGGATAGCATCTGGGCCAAGTTCAATTTTTGCACCGAGTGGGTCAAGTTGTCCGACTTTGGTCTGAGTACCTTTACTTAAGCTTTCAACTACTTTTGGTGTGAATTGTGGTTCTGCAAATAAACAAGCTGCTTTATGTTCTTTAATATCCGCTTTGATTTTACCTAGTGTTTTTGCACCTGGTGCTACAGTTGGATTGATTGTAAATGAACCAAGTGATTTAAGCCCTATAAGGCTTTTCAAAATAACCGTAGGCTTCATGGAATGTATAGAAGCCTTTGCCTTTAACTGGCGCGAGTTGGGTTTTTAAAGTGTGCCACTTTATCCGCCACATTCGTTTTTAAATTTGGCTAAGTTTTTCTTCGATTTTGGCTTTTTATCTGGATATTGCGCTGTTAATTTTTCAGCAATTTGTTCAGCACTTAAAAATGGCAATGTCTGAAAGAAAGCCAAATGTGCCAGTCTCTGCTGTGATCGTGGCTATCATGGTCGTGCGCATGTTCGTGATGATGGTGCTCATCATGTCCGTGTTCATGCTCATGGTCGTGATCGTGATCTTCTTTTGTGCGTTGCATCAACAGAGTGTTTTGATTGCCGGTACTTTGCCTAATGTTAAGACTTTTTGGCTATCTAGGTTGTTTACGCTTTTGGTTAAGAATGATTCCATTCCACCGCCAACCCAAACGACTAAATCGGCTGATTGTAATTTGCTCGCATCGGAAGGTTTTAGGCTGTAATCGTGTGGTGATGCGCTAACAGGAAGTAATACTTCCGTTTTCCAGTTACGCCGTCGGTAATTGCGGCAGCAATAAAACCAAAGTGGTTTAATTGTTGTTAATACATTTGCTTGTGCGCTTGCAGCAGTTAATAGTGCTGCGCTTAATAGTGTTCTTTTTAACATAAATTTATTCCCTTTATTTTTTTATGGATGATTCAAGCGGTCGTATTTTTATCAAAGTTTTACCAATTGACTATAATTTTTTTATGGATATTTAAATAAATAGAAAAAGCACAAAGATGATTTTGTGCTTTTGGAGAGTTAGATAACGTAAATCTGATGAAGGAATTAAATCAAAACCATCTTTTTGGTACGTTGATATTCTTTTGCAATTAAGTTATTCACTTCATACCATGGTAGCGTTAACGTTTTTTCGCCGTCAGCAAATGGCCCAAGCTCATATGGTGCATAAGAGAAAACAATTCCATCGTTGGTAAAGTAGAACTGGTTACTGATATCAAAATCGGCTTTAGCGGTGAAAGGTTCTCGTTTACCGTTTTTCGTCTACTGGGCTTTCAAGTAAATAGGCATCCCATAATAGTGCTTTCGCTTTAGTTTGGTTAGCTTTGGTCATCAGTTTATCTAGAGTGATAATTGATTTCTTATCAACATCAATATTGATGTAAGTAGTCGCAAATAAACCGTGCGCACCACCGCTGAAGCTATAATTGAAAACTGAGAAGCTAACAATATTATCGCGTTGTCCTAAGTAGCGAAGTTCAGCGCTGACTTCCATACCGCTAACTGGCCCATCTCTCACTTCAGCTAGTGAGTCATTAAAATCTTTTTCAAAGGCTTTGAGTAATTGTGCTTTCTCATTACCTGTCACTTTGTCTGGGTCCTGTTTTGCATCTTCAGGCGAGTAATCAAGCCATAGTTTACGAATGACTCAAATTATCTAACCATTTCAAAACCGGTTTTTAGGAATGCTAATAAAATAGTTGACTTGCCCTTCTTCAAAAATAGGTTTGCTCTTTTTGGTTTTTACTTTTTGTGATTTAGAAAAGAGAGGCTCAATTTCAACTTTTAATGCAGGAAAAGCATTTTTTTGTTTTTCTAAATCGGCAAGTTTTTGATCGGTTTCAGCTTTATAAGCGGTGAAATCTTTGCTGAGATTTAGCTAAGTCCTGATTTAATTGCGTGATGGTTTGCTCAGCTTTCTGTAATTTCTCAGTTAGTGCCTGGGTTTCCTTTTTCATTACAGCCAGCTAGTAAAAATAGAGGCTGCAAATAAGGCGAGATAAGATTTTTTTCATAAAAACTCCATGAAATTAGTGCGATTTTTCATTATAAAAGCATAACACGAACTTGTTGAAAATTCATGAAGATTTTTGCTTCGTTTTTCTGCAAATTTGGCGCAAGGTAATTATAAAGAATCGCCTTGCTTTTTCCTTGATTTAAAAGCCATAATGACTCGTTATTTTTCTGCTGGAAATTGTTATAAAATGAGTAAAATTTCGGCAAAAACGACCGCTTGCGCATTAGGGCAAGCCGCTTTTCGCAGTTTATTCGAGACAAGAAGAATCTAACGTAAGACGAAGCTTAACAGGTATTAGCGCAGAGACAATCGGATGATTGCCCAATATGCAATAAACAGGCCGCGCTAAGCTCTCAAACAATAAAAATGAAATAAGAGAAACACAATGAAACGTATGTTAATTAATGCAACTCAAAAAGAAGAGTTGCGTGTTGCCTTAGTTGATGGGCAGCGTTTATTTGATCTGGATATTGAATCGCCAGGTCATGAACAAAAGAAATCAAACATTTATAAAGGGAAAATTACTCGTGTTGAGCCAAGCCTTGAAGCCGCATTTGTGGACTATGGTGCAGAGCGTCACGGTTTTTTACCATTAAAAGAAATTTCTCGCGAATATTTCCCGCAAGGTTATGTATTTAGCGGTCGCCCGAATATCAAAGATATTATCAAAGAAGGGCAAGAAGTCATTGTACAAGTCAATAAGGAAGAGCGTGGTAATAAAGGGGCAGCCTTAACCACTTTCATTTCTTTGGCGGGTAGTTATTTAGTTTTAATGCCGAACAATCCTCGTGCTGGTGGAATTTCTCGCCGTATTGAGGGCGATGAGCGTTTAGAACTGAAAGAGGCATTAGACTGTCTTGATGTGCCAGAAGACGTCGGTTTAATCGTGCGTACTGCTGGTGTGGGTAAATCACCAGAAGAGCTACAGTGGGACTTAAAAGTTTTATTACACCATTGGGAAGCGATTAAAACGGCAGCAGAATCTCGTGCGGCACCGTTTTTAATTCACCAGGAAAGTGATGTAATTGTCCGCGCGATTCGCGATTATTTGCGTCGTGATATTGGTGAAATTCTGATTGATAACAAAAAAGTTTTTGAAAAAGCCAAAAATCACATTCGTTTAGTTCGTCCGGATTTTTATTAACCGCGTGCGTTTATACGAAGGTGAAGTCCCACTTTTTAGCCATTATCAAATTGAATCACAAATTGAATCTGCATTCCAACGTGAAGTACGCTTACCATCTGGCGGTTCAATCGTTATTGATGTTACTGAAGCATTAACTGCAATTGATATTAACTCTTCACGTTCAACGCGTGGCGGAGATATTGAGGAAACCGCATTAAATACTAACCCAGAAGCAGCGGGATGAGTGCGCGTCAGTTACGTTTACGTGACTTAGGTGGCTTAATTGTTATTGACTTTATTGATATGACACCAGTACGCCATCAGCGTGAGGTGGAAAATCGCTTGCGCTGAAGCGACTCGTCAAGACCGTGCGCGTATTCAATTTGCGCGTATTTCTCGCTTTGGTTTATTAGAAATGAGCCGTCAGCGTTTAAGTCCATCATTAAGCGAAGCTTCAAGCCACATTTGTCCACGTTGTCAAGGTACAGGTAAAGTCCGTGATAATGAATCTATCGCGCTTTCTATCTTACGTTTAGTAGAAGAAGAAGCGATTAAAGAAAAATTCAGCGCAAATTCACGCTATTGTGCCAGTGAAGTGGCTTCTTACTTGCTCAATGAGAAACGTAAAGCAATTTCTAACATTGAAAAGTCGTCACGATGTTAACGTGCTAGTGGTTCCAAGCGAAAGTATGGAAACACCACATTTCGCGGTTTATCGTTTACGTGAAAATGAAATTCTACCAACCTTAAGTTACGATTTAGCGAAACACTATGCTGCGCGTGATGAAGATGATGTCTTTACCAGCCATAATCATACGGCAACGGCAGAAGAAGCGTTGGTGAGTCGTAACGAGCCGGTTATTACGGTTGAATCTGTGTTAAATAGCAGTGCGTTGAATATTCAACCAGCGCCAATGCCGGCTGAGGCTGAAAAACCTTCGCTCTTTAATCGTATTGTTGCGAAGTTGAAATCATTATTTGCTTCTGAACCAGAAAAACAGAAGAAAAACCGGCAGCGAAAAAACGCCCAACACGTGAGCGTAGAAATAATCGTCAACGCACTAATCGTCAAGACCGTCGCCAAAATCCTGCGTTATCGCAAGAGGTGAAAGAGGAAGTTAAGGTTGAAAAGCAAAAACAGCCTCGTCGCCAAATTATTGAAGAAACAGCAGGAGGTTCAGAGGTTTCTGAGCAGAAATCTCAACAAGTGGCAGAGCGTCGTCAGCGCCGTGATTTACGTAAAAAGTGCGTGTCGAAAACGATTCGCCTGTAGTAGCAGTTGAGAAAGTTGATGCGCCAGTTGTCACTGAAAAACCAGTTCAAGCAGAGAAATTGCAAAATGATGCGCCAATTCGACCGCTTGTAAGCAATGAGCCAGCAACTGAAGCCGTAGTTGAAAATAACGAAAACGCGGAAAACCGCGAAAGTGGACGTCAACGTCGTTTACCTCGTCATTTACGTGTAGGGTAATCAACGCCGTCAAAATCGTGATAATCGCCAAGTGAAAGCGATGACATTAGCGGCAGCGGTGGTATCACCTGAAGCTGCAAGCGGTAGATTTTGTTACCAATTAACGTGAAGGGACAAAAAGCCCCATCTCAAGAAAAATCTCGCTTCTTGTCTGTAGATGAAATGTTGGACAACAAAATCAAGCACCGCAAGTTGAACAAGCTGAATTAGTTCAGCCTGAAGTTGTAAGAGCGCATCCGAATAAATCGGCAACTTCTACGGTGCCGTTTGGTGCGGTGGTGAGCCAGCATTCGGATCGTGATTTAGTCAAAGAAAAACACGAACGTGCTCATCACGAAGCAGAGCAGCCCACAGTAGAAAGCAAACCGAGTAAAACCGTTGAGCAAGTTGTGCCGTTTGGTGCGGTGGTGAGCCAGCATTCAGATCGCGATTTAGTGAAAGAAAGACATGCTCGTACACAGCGCTATAAAGCACAGCCAACACAGGCACAAGCGGAAGAAAATGCGTCGATTGCGATTGTTGTTCCACTAATCAACTTATCAAAGTGAATATACCTTTAACGGTAAAAATAGGGACATTCTCTCGCGTAGAGGCACACCAAAGCACAAATGACGCGAAAAAGCGCCTGAAGCAATGGAAGGCGCATTTGAGATTACTGAATGGAAACATTCACGCTATTACTTCCATGGTAAAGGATATGGTGGCCACACAAGTGCAGTGAGCCATGTATATACAGCACCGAGAGTTGCAACATTAGATGTATAAGATGAAATGGGCAAGAAATTGCCCATTTTTATTTTGATTGAACTTTTATTTCGTAAGCTAGACTAATTAAACGCAACTTACATATATTATTTAATGGAGTTTTATTATGAAAAATCATTGTTAGCCCTTGTTTTAGGTTCTGCATTAGCGTTAACCGCTTGTGATAACGCACAAAAACGGCAGATAAAACACAAGCTGCAGTTTCTGAAGTAAAAGATGCGGCAGCTCAAAAAGCTACTGATACAAAAAGAGGCTGTAGCTGAGAAAGCGGCTGAGGGTGAAAGATGCTGCAGCAGCAAAAGCAACAGAAGTAAAAGAAGCTGTAACTGAGAAAGCTGCAGAAGTGAAAGAAGCAGCAGAAAGTAAAGCTGCTGAAGTGAAAGATGCAACTGTAGCAAAAGCTGCAGAGGTTCAAGCGGCAGCGGAAACTAAAAGCAGCTGAAGTAAAAGATGCGGCACTAGCGAAAGCGGCAGAACTTCAATCATCGCTAGAAAAGAAAGCGGCTGAAATGACTAATGCGGCAGTAGCCAATGCGACAGAAATGACAGATGCAGCAGTATCAAAAAGCGACTGAAATGACCAATGCTGCAGTAGAGAAAGCGACAGAAGCAAAAAGAAGCTGTAACTGAGAAAGCAGCTGAAGTAAAAAGCTCAGTTGAATCTAAAATAATCTTTTAGAAAAAAATAAAACCTGAATACGTTGGTATTCAGGTTTTTATATTTGAATTTTTGTAAGATTAATGTTGATTTAGCTAATTTAAAAAGCTGAAGCTTCTAAAAAACCAGTAATGCGAGCATTAGTTTGTTCATTCCGTTTTTCATCAAAAAGAGAATTGTTGGTAAACCAAGAATTTGGAAATGTTGCATCAAAGGCACTGTTTTTCAGCTGAATTTTTGGTCATATCCATTTGTAGTACAACCATTTCTGATAATTTTTGCTGTACGGCCGCATCACTGAAAGTATATTTTTTTCAAACTCTTTACAAACAACACCAATCAGCATAGAGATCAAGCATCACTTTTTGCCTTTAGCCGTTGCGAGTTTTTCATTGAGTTCAGCTAAAGAGCTTACTTTCTCAAATGTAACATGTGTTGTCTCGTGCTGTTGTGTTTGTGGTGCTTGCCAAATGAGTTGGCCAACAGGATAAGCTGAAACTGCAAATGCAAAAATAGCCCAATTCTGACCGCTTGTTTGAATAAACCTTGTGCTGGAATCACGCTAATCAGCCAACCTAAGAATACCATTGCTAGCGCTGACCACATGAGTGCTTCATAATGTGCTGGCAGTACGCAGAAAGCAAGAATACCGGTAAAGCTAACATCACAAAACCAAAAGCGGTTTTCACTTTAAGCAGCCAATCGCCAGATTTTGGCAAGATTTTATTACCAAATAGCGTAATCAGAACTAATGGCGTGCCCATACCAAGCGCAAGTAAATAAAGCGCTAATCCACCAGTAAACGAGATCGCCATTTTGTGCCACATAAAGTAGTGCACCAGAAAGCGGCGCTGATGTACAAGGTGAGGCAACTAAGCCTGCAATCATCCCCATTACAAATACACCACCGAATGCACCACCACTTTGTTTTTGGCTAAGGCTATTTAATTTTTGTTGCCAGCTATTAGGTAAGCGAATTTCAAATAAACCGAACATTGAAGCCGCAAGTAAGGTAAATAGCACAGATAACGCAATGAGCACTGCTGGGCTTTGTAGCGCAATTTGGAATGGTAAGCCAATTGCTGCAACTAATAAGCCTAATAAAGTATAAGTGACCGCCATGCCTTGTACGTAGCTAAAGCTTAATAACAATGCGCGTAAACTGTTTGGGCGATCTTTTTGCCCGATAACAATTGCAGAAAGTAGCGGTAACATAGGCAATACGCAGGGGCGTAAAAGCTAAACCGACACCTAATAAGAAGAACCAAAAGACAGCTAATTGATTTTTGGCTAAATTATCTGCCAGTTGATTTTGCTCTGCTTGCGGGGCATTAGTATTTGCAATTTTTTCTACAGAATTGACCGCTTGCATAGGTTGGCTGTTGCCAGATAAAGAAACGCTAATCGTTTCAGGCGGATAGCAAAAGCCGTGCGTACAGCCTGATAACGAATTTCTACTTGGCTTTTTCGTTAGCTTCACTAAATGGCACATTTAATTGCAGCTGGTTGCGGTAAATTTCAACTTCGCCAAAAAATTCATCTTGATAGCTTTCAGCCTGCGGAAAGTGAATTTCACCCAGTTTGACATCTTGCCCGCTAACTTTTACTTCTTTTTGATAAAGATAGTAGCCATCAGCAATTTGCCAATGGAGTTGTAGTTCATTGGCTTGATGTTGATCGTCGTCAGCGCAAACGCTTCTTCACTTTTTAAAAATGTCGGTTTCTTATCAAATAAGCCTGCCAGTGCAAAGCCTGAAAATAGGCAAAGGATAAGGAAGGCAGAGAGTTTTTTAAACATAATTGTTGAGGAAAGGTAAATTCGAAAAGGTTGACAGTATAGGCGAAATTAAAAGAAGAATCATCAACTGATAGCAACGATTGGTAAATCATTATAAAAATCTGACCACTTGCATAAAAATTGCATATTTTTTACTGGACTAAAACATTTTCAAGTAATAAAATAAAAATAACTTGCATATTTATGCATAAAAATTTAATATCCATGCAGTTTTAATAACATAGGAATCAACACTGAATGGCAATTCGTATCAGTGATGTCAATTTCTTTTATGGCAATAGCCAAGCCTTGTTTGATATCAACTCAAACATTGAAAAAGGCGATACTGTTGTATTGCTTGGGCCTTCTGGCGCAGGGGAAAAGTAAATTTTTAATTCGCACTTTAAATTTATTAGAAGTCCCGCAATCTGGTGTGTTAGAAATTGCTCAGCATAAATTCAATTTAAACGGTAAGACGAATGCAAAAGAAGTCGCATTATTACGTCGTGAAGTAGGAATGGTATTCCAGCAATACCATTTATGGAATCACTTAACCGTATTAGAAAACCTCATTGAAGCACCAATGAAAGTATTGGGTTTATCAAAAGTGAAGCAATTGAGCAGGCAAAAGGGCATTTGGCTCGTTTACGTTTAGCAGAATTTGCTGACCGATTCCCGCTCCAACTTTCAGGGTGGTCAGCAGCAACGTGTGGCAATCGCGCGTGCGTTGATGATGCAGCCACAAAGTATTGTTGTTGATGAACCAACTGCGGCGCTTGACCCAGAAATTACCGCGCAAGTGGTTGAGATTATTAAAGAATTGCAACATACCGGAATTACTCAAGTTATCGTGACTCACGAAGTCGGCGTTGCGCGTAAGGTAGCGAATAAAGTGGTCTATATGGAACGTGGTAAAGTAATTGAACAAGGAGGCGCAGATTGTTTTGAGCATCCAAAAACAGCAGCTTTTGCAAAATTATCTTTCACATTCCGAATAAATTATGCATTTACATTAAGGATTATTAACATGAAAAATTACTCACTCTTTCAGCATTAGTTTTTAACAGCATTTTTCTAGCGTGCAAGCTAAAAGAAATCAAATTCGCGATGGAGCCAAGCTATCCACCGTTTGAATTTACCGATCAAAAGGAAATTATCGGCTTTTGATGTGGATATTGCGAATGCAATTTGTAGGAAATTCAAGCGACTTGTAGCTATTCTGGTCAAGCTTTTTGATGGTTTAGTGCAAGCGATCAAACAAAAAAACGTGTTGATGCGGTGATTTCTGCAATGGATATTACCGAAGCGCGTAGCAAACAAGTACTTTTCTCTGATGCGTATTACGATAGTTCAGCCAGCTTTATTGGTGTGAAAGATAAAGTTGATTTAGTGAGTGCAAAAAATGTGGGTGTGCAAAACGGCACAACCTTCCAACAATATGTTGTTGCTGAAGGTAAACAATATGCACCGAAGGCTTTATGCTTCATTACAAGATGCCGTTTTAGATTTAAAAATGGTCGTATTGATTTAATTTTTGGTGATACAGCTGTATTAGCAGATATGTTAAGCAAAGAAGCGGGTTTAGCTTTCGTAGGTGAGAAAGTGACTAATCCAAAATACTTCGGTAACGGCTTAGGTATTGCTGTGAATAAATCCAATGCGGAATTAGTGGCTGAACTTAACAAAGGTTTAGCAAACAATTAAAGCAAACGGCGAATATCAAAAATCTATGATAAATGGATGACAAATAAATAAGATGAATTTTGTTGAGTATTTGCCGCTAATTTATCATGCCACCCCTAATGACTTTAGGGTTGGCAGTAGCATCCCTGATTGTAGGGATGCTGCTTGCAGATATTTTTTTGCGGTATTAGAAGGCAGTAAATGGCGTTGTGTACGTTTGCCGGCATCGGTATTTTTTTCGCTTTTACGTGGCTTACCTGAAATTTTGATGGTGTTTTTAGTGTTCTATGGTTCTTCTAATTTGGTTGAAATGCTAACAGGAATTTGTGAATTCAGCGCCTTTTGGTGCGGGGTATGGGCATTGTCTTTGATTTTTGCATCTTATGCCTCTCAATCGCTCCGTGGTGCGATTCAAGCCATTCAAAAGGACAATGGGAAAGTGCCGCTGCGCTAGGACTGCAAAGCCCATACATTTGTGCAGATTATTTTGCCACAGGTTTGGCGCCATGCTTTTACCAGGGGTTAAGTAATCAATGGTTAGTGTTACTGAAAGATACAGCGTTAATTTCTCTCATTGGTGTGAGTGATTTAATGCGTCAAACTGAATTGATTAACACAAACGAACACCAACCATTTTACGTGGTATGGTTTTTGCTGCGCTGATTTATTTAGCGATTGCTGATTAGCCAGCTATCGTTCGTCGCCCTAGAACTGCGTTTTACCCGCTTTGAAAGAGGAGAAGCTTAATGTTTGAAGAATACTTCTCCGTGATTGCACAAGGCATTCCAACCAGTTTAGGTTTTGACCGCTGTTTCGTTAGTGATTGCCTTTTTAATGGCGATTGGATTTACCTTTGTGTTATCCATGGAAAATCGCTGGTTTAAAGCTATCGTTAATGGTTGTTAACGCTCTTTACGGGGACGCCGCTGTTGGTACAATTTTTCTTAATTTACCATGGGCCGGGTCAGTTCCAATGGTTAGTAGATAGCCCGTTTTGGCATTTGTTCTCCGATGCGTGGTTTTGTGCAGCGCTTGCACTAGCACTCAATAGTGCCGCGTATTCTACCCAACTTTTCCATGGTGCAGTGAAAGCCATTCCAAAGGGCAGTGGGAAACTTGTGCAGCAGTAGGCTTAAGTCGGTTACAAACGCTAAAATTCTAGTGCCTTACGCGCTCCGTCAGTACATTGCCATCCTATAGCAATGAAATTATCTTGGTCTTTAAAGGCACTTCGCTTGCTTCGACCATTACGATTTTAGATATTATGGGGTATGCAAAACAACTAAATGGGACAGAATATAATGCTTTTAGCTATTTTTCGGTTTGGCTGGCGCGATTTATTTGGTGATTACTGGTGTGATGACGCTAGTTTTACGCCAAGTTGAGAAAAAAGTACTCGCATTCGAAAATCCGATGCTAAGCACAAAATAATTAAAAGGTTTGAGCAAATGGTTATGCTCAAACCTTTCTTTATTAGCTTAATGCCATTGTAATTCGCCGTTAACAGCCGTCGCTTTGACTTTAAACTGCTGATCAAAAATTGCAAGATTTGCCACTTTTCCGACCGCTATTGAGCCCAGTTTATCATCTACACCAATCGCTTTAGCTGGGTAAAAGCGTACACATTCTTAAAATTTCATCAAGGCTTAAATCGGTGTGATGAATTAGGTTTTGAATTGATTCAATCATGGTCACAGAAGCACCGCCTAAGGCACCGAATTCATCGTAGCATTTTCCTTCTTTAACGGTCACTTTTTTGCCTACAAAGATAAATTCACTAATATCTGCACCCGCTGCAGCAGTAGCATCAGTAACGACCACTAATTTATCGCCTTTAGCTTTTTTTCGCTAAACGAATATTGCCCCCAGTGTACGTGTAGCCCATCACAAATAATGCCTGTGTAAACTTCACTATCTAACACCGCACCAACAACTCCATTTTCTCGACCAGAGCTAATTGGTGACATTGCATTGTGTAAGTGTGTCGCAAAACTCGCGCCTTCAGCAAAACGTTGTTTAGCTTGTTCATAAGTCGCATTAGAGTGACCGATAGAAACAATAATACCTGCTTGAATAAAGCGTGAAATATATTCAGCTGTTGGATTTTTCAGCAGCAACGGTTAATTTGGTAATCACATCTCCGTTTTGACAGAGAAAATCTAACATTTTCTGGTGAGATTTCACGAATGTATTCGGGACGATGTACCCCTTTTTCGCAACGCTTAAATAAGGGCCTTCTAAGTGTAGTCCTAAAAGCTTGGTTTTGATGTTTGGAAAGGTATTCACGCATTACTGCAACGGCTTGTTTCATGCCTTCATCAGGGGAGGTAATAAAAGTCGGTAGGTAGCTAGTGGTGCTAGATTTTTAAATTGGTCGCTTGCATAATTTCTAAGGTGTTTACGCTAATCTCTTCATTAAACATCACACCACCACAGCCATTAAGTTGCAAGTCGATAAACCCTGCTGAAAGATTCGCGCCGTTTAAGTCAACCGTAGGCATCTCTTTTGCAAAGATCTTTCTCTAAAATGACCGCTTATATAAGACCGTTTTCAATCACGACCGCGTGTTCGTAAAGGACTTTTTCACCGGTATAAATGACAGCGTTGGTTAAAGCATATTTTTCATAGAGAATCCTTTTTATTATCATAAATCACTGGTTATGAATTATAGCAATATTGGAGTAATCATTCATAAATAATCTTAAAAATAAAAGTAAATTTTCTAATAACTGAATTACTGACAATTCCTTGTAGAAAGTGCGCTTTTTCTCTACAATAGCCTATTTTTAGGCGCAAAGAGAGCAAGTGTGTCGCAAATTAAATTGATTGTTGGGTTAGCAAATCCAGGGGGCGAAATATGAGTCGACCCGCCATAATGCTGGCGAATGGTTAATTCAAAAGCTAGCGGATGCTTACCGTGTTCAACTCAGCGAGAATAGCAGATATTTTGGTAAAACCGCCAAAATCAATACACCACAAGGTGAAGTTTGGTTATTAGTACCGACAACCTTTATGAATTTAAGCGGAAAATCTGTCAGAGCATTAGCTAATTTCTTTCGCATTCAACCAGAGGAAATTGTGGTTGCACATGATGAGCTAGATTTACCATGTGGTGTTGCAAAAATTAAACAAGGTGGCGGACACGGTGGTCACAACGGTTTTAAAAAGATATTATTGCAGCATTAGGTAATCGTAATAATTTTTATCGAATCAGAATCGGTGATTGATCACCCAGGTTCAAAAGAATTAGTCGCAGGTTATGTATTAGGTAAAGCGCCAAGTGCAGATCAAGAAAAATGGATGCAGCAGTAAATGAAGCTGCTCAAGCAATGGATATTTGGTTTTAAAGATGGCGTAACTAAAGCAACCAACCAATTAAACGGCTTTTAAAGCCTAATCGTAAACTTTTATTTTAATGAGATAGGAATAAAAATAGGGATTTAAATGTGGAATCGTCGGTTTTACCCAATGTGAGGTAAATCAACACTTTTTAATGCGTTAACGAAAGCGGGTATTGAGGCAGCAAACCTATCCGTTTTGTACGATTGAGACCAAACACTGGTGTAGTGCCAATGCCGAGATCCGCGCTTAGATGCATGTGGCGGAAAATGCAAAAACCAGAACGTGTATTACCAACTACGATGGAGTTTGTGGATATTGCAGGTTTAGTGGCTGGGGCAAGCAAAGGCGAAGGACTAGGAAACAAATTCTTAGCAAATATTCGTGAAACGGATGCAATTGGGCATGTGGTGCGTTGTTTTGAAAATGACGATATCGTTCACGTTTCAGGCAAAATTGATCCCGCAGATGATATTGAAGTCATCAACACCGAATTAGCGCTTGCTGATTTGAGATAGTTGTGAACGTGCAATTCAACGTTTACAGAAACGCGCAAAAAGGTGGCGATAAAGATGCTAAATTTGAGCTTTCTATCATGGAAAAATTCTGCCAACCTTAGAAGCTGGCGGCATGATTCGTTCAGTAGATTTAGACAAAGATGAGCTACATGCAATTAAAGGTTATAACTTCTTAACTTTAAAACCAACCATGTACATTGCAAACGTGAACGAAGATGGTTTTTGAAAAATAATCCATATCTTGATCGTGTACGTGAAATTGCAGCGAAAGAAAATGCAGTTGTTGTACCAGTTTGTGCAGCCATTGAAGCAGAAATTGCTGAGCTAGAAGATGATGAAAAATCAGAATTCTTACAAGACTTAGGGTATTGAAGAGCCGGTTTTAAATCGTGTAATCCGTGCAGGTTATAAATTATTGAACTTACAAACCTACTTTACAGCAGGTGTAAAAGAAGTTCGCGCGTGGACAGTGTCTATTGGTGCAACGGCACCAAAAGCGGCAGCAGTAATTCATACCGATTTTGAGCGTGGCTTTATTCGTGCTGAAGTGATTGCTTATGATGACTTTATTCAATTTAAAAGGCGAAACAGGTGCGAAAGAAGCTGGAAAATGGCGCTTAGAAGGAAAAGATTACATTGTGCAAGATGGCGATGTAATGCACTTCCGTTTTAACGTGTAATTAGGTCTTTGCAAAAAATCGATAAAAATAGCCCGCTTGTAAACACAAGCGGGCTATTTGTTATCCCAGTTTAAATGCTGAAAGAAGAACCGCAACCGCAGGTTGAACTCGCATTTGGATTTTGCACCACAAAGCGGGAACCATCTAATCCTTCGGTATAATCTACTGTTCCACCGATTAAGTATTGTAAGCTCATCGGATCAACCACCAAACCCACATTTTTGGTTTTTCGATAGTGAGATCACCATCGTTGATTTGATCGTCAAAGGTAAAAACCATATTGGAATCCACTGCACCCCCACCAGTAATATACACACGTAAACGGAGGTTGAGGGTTATCTTCCCCTTCAATTAAACTTTTTCACCTTTTTGGCCGCTGCATCAGTAAAGATTAGCGGAACTTGGATGTCGTTCATGTTGTTCCTCAAAACAGAGATAATTAGTATATTATCCTCTAATCTAGGTTGTTGAGCAAGAGCGCAAGTAAGAAGAGTTGACCTAAATCTTTTTGGCAAGAAGATGAAAAATTGATATGATATTCCTCTATTTTATATAAAAAGTGATGTAAATGATGAAGACAATTGTAAGTGGATTTCAGCGTTTTTGGCTTTTTGATGAGCTACTTAAGCAGCTAGTTATTCGCGATGTAAAACTTAAATATAGACGAAGCTATCTGGGTTATTTGTGGAGTATTTTAAATCCACTAATGTTAATGATGGTGTTAGTGGTTGTTTTCTCAAACATATTTCGTTTTGATATTCCAAACTTTCCACTTTATATGATTGCCGGTCAAACAATGTTCAATTTTATGATTGAGGCAACCAATAATGCGGTCTGGTCTATTACCGGAAATGCTTCATTGCTTAAGAAAACCTATGTGCCGAAATATATTTTTACCCTTTCTAAAGTAGGAAGCTCATTAGTTAATCTTGTCTTTTCTTTGGGCGCTTTGAGTGCTAGTGATGGTTTTTACTGGTGCTGAGTTTTCTTGGAACCTTTTTATACTTTCTATTATTATCTTGCAAGTGCTCATTTTTAGCTTGGGTATTAGTTTATTTTTAGCTGCAGCAACAGTCTTTTTCCGAGATATTCAATACCTTTGGGGAGTGTTTACTTCCCATGTGGATGTATCTAACTCCCTTGTTTTATCCAGTAAATATTATTCCAGAAGAATATCGTTGGGCATATAATTTAAACCCAATGTATCGTTATATTGAGCAATTCCGAGATATTGTGTTATACGCTAAAGCACCAGATTTTAATTCCATGCTAGTTGGATTGTGTCGCTTTTGGATTTTTGATTTTAGGTGCTTGGTATTTTTAATAAAAAAACAAGACGAATTTATTTTATATATCTAATGAATACAGAAACTGTTATTAAAGTCACTAATGCTACCGTTCGTTTTAATAAAAGCAACCGAACAATACAATGGCTTAAAAGAGTATGTGATTAAGATGCTAAAGGGCGAACTTATGTTCCAAGAGTTTTTAGCATTAAGAGATGTAAATCTTGAAGTAAAGAAAAGGCGAATCGTGGGGGCTAATTGGTACCAATGGTTCAGGTAAGTCAACGCTTCTAAAACTCATTTGTGGTATTTTTAAAACCCTATAAAGGTACGGTAGAAGTCACGGTAATATTGCACCGTTGATTGAGCTAGGTGCAGGTTTTGATGGCGAACTTACTGCAAGAGAGAATATCTATCTCAATGGTGCTCTACTTGGGCATAAGAAAGCTTTTATGGAGCAGCATTTTGATGAAATTATTGAGTTTGCAGAACTGCAAGATTTTGTGGATGTGCCACTTAAAAACTTTTCATCAGGAATGGCAGCACGGTTAGGCTTTGCAGTGGCAACGATAGTGAAGCCAGAAATCTTAATCGTGGATGAAGTATTGGCTGTAGGTGATGCAGCATTCCAAGAAAAAAATGTAAAGCAACGGATGGAAAAAAATGTTGGCTGGTGGCACAACGCTTTTTATTTGTTTCTCACTCTATCGACCAAGTTAAAGAGCTTTGTCAGAATGTTATTTGGATTGATAAAGGTGTTGTGAAGGCAATAGGTAAAGCGGAAGATGTAATTCCACTATATGACAGATAAATTTTAGTTTTTAGTACAAAATAACAGTATTTAATACAGGTATATTTATGCATACTTTACAAAGAGCAGTATTTCCTAGCTTTTTCATTATGTTCGTAAACGGAGTTATATTTTAGATATAACGAATTTGTAGATTAGATATAAATAATCGTATATTAAAGTTGGCTAAGTTTGGTGTTTTTTTCTACTGATACTTATTTTTAATAGTATTAGCGTTGGTAAGTGGAAGAGACATACTAATGTTGATAGTCTTCAATTTTTCAATTAAATTTAAAAGGTAAAATAAAGATTGTTTGGAATTTAAAAACAATTACATTTTAGTGACCGAGTTTTGAGTGAAGAATATCTTGATAGTGATGAAGTAACAACATTGCATATTCAACTTCCTTTTTGGAAAAGGTATTGAAGATGGGATGCTTTCTTTTGATATTGAAGCTTTCTCTGATGCGGAAGTGATGGATTTTTCTTATTTAACAGAGTGCAATACTCAAAATGTTATAAAATTAGGAATTGTCATTACTCATTTTAATCGTCAGAATTTTGTATTGCCAGCCGTTGAGCGATTAAATAACCAATTATTAAAAAGAACCTGAATTTAATAATAAGGTTGATTTATATATTGTTGATAATAGCCAAAAATTTACCAGAAATTGAAAATGTAACTATCATTCCTAATGAAAAATTTAGGTGGTTCAGGTGGTTTCACTCGAGGTTTAATGCATCTTAAGGAAAGCGGTAGTTATACTCACTGTTTGTTTTATGGATGATGATGCTTCGTGTGAGGTTGAGGGTATTAAGCGTACAATATCTTTCTTAGAGCATGCTTTTAGACCATAAGACTGCATTAGCTGGGGCGATGCTTAGAGAGGCAGAAATGTTCCGTCAATTTGAAAATGGGAGCAAAATTTGATGGCGTCTGTAAAGCGGTTAAACCAAATCTAGATCTAAGAGAGGTTAATTCTTTTATTAATCAATGAACAAGAAGAACATATTGATTATGGTGGTTGGTGGTTCTTTTGCATTTCCATTATCAGAAGTAAAACATTATGCTTTCCCTTATTTTGTGCGTGGAGATGATTCGGGATTTAGCCTAGTTCATGATTTTAAAAATTTTAACATTAAATGGTATTTCTTCATGGCAAGAAAGATTTCTCATTAAAAATGGACCATTACCACATTATTTAGATGCTCGTTATCACATTATGCATTATTTACATAATTTGGTTCGAGGAAATGCAAAAGATGTGATAAAAACAACCGCTAGAATGTGCTTAAAAATCTATTGTCATATCAATATGAAACAACATTGGCTTCTATTTTAGCGATGGAAGATGTAATGAAAGGAAAAGTCTTTTTTGGGAACAGAATGTTAGTATGTCTGAAAGACGACCTGAAATTCAAAAATAATTTCTGCTGAAAAAGTTATAGATATTCCTTATGAGGTTTCGTCCAATGTTATTTGGGAAAACCAGAAGAAGGACGTCTTGCTCGATTATTCCGTTGGGCTACATTAAATGGGCATATTTTACCAAAAAGTATTCTTTAAAAAAAGGTATGGTGTGGCAACCTAAAAAGATTTGGCGGTAATTTAAGAGAAGTTTATCGCTATAATAAGGTGCTTTTATATCCATTGGCCAACTCAAAAGGGATTTATTCTTGAGCATGATAAGAAAAATTCTTTAGTTATTTAATTAGATATACTAAAAGCTGCGTTTAATTTATATAAGAATTATGATTCTCTTAAAAAGAGTATCAATCATCTTATGATGAGTTAACCAGTGCAGAATTTTGGAAAAAACAATTCAAGCAAGATAAATAAAAGGTAAGTATTTATGAAAAAATTTTTATTAGTCGGCGCAGGCTTCTCTAACGCCGTTATCGCTCGCGAATTAGCAGAGAAGGGTTATAAAACGGTTGTTATCGATTCTCGTAGCCATGTGGCAGGTAACTGTCACTCTGAACGTGATGCTGAAACAAATGTAATGGTGCATGTTTATGGTCCACATATTTTTCCATACTGATAATGAGCGAGTATGGAATTATGTGAACAACTTTGGTGAGTTTATGCCATTTGTTAATCGCGTAAAAACGATTAGCCAAGGTGCGGTGTATTCTCTCCCAATTAACTTGCATACGATTAACCAATTCTTTGGCAAAACGTGCTCACCGAAAGAAGCAAAAGCATTAATTGAAGCACAAGCAGACTTGTCTATTACCGATCCGCAAACCTTTGAAGAGCAAGCAATGCGCTTTGTCGGTAAGGATTTGTATAAAGCATTTTTCTATGGTTACACCAAGAAACAATGGGGTGTTGAGCCAAAAGAGTTACCAGCAAGCATTTTAAAACGTTTACCTGTGCGCTTTAACTATGACGATAACTACTTTGCACATAAATTCCAAGGTATGCCGAAAGAGGGATATACACAAATTGTGGAAGCGATTTTAGATCATGAAAATATTGAAGTGCGTTTAAATACGCCATTTGCTGAATCGATGAAGGCAGAATTTGATCATATTTTCTGGTCAGGTCCGCTAGATGCGTACTTCGGATTTGAATTAGGTCGCTTAGGTTATCGTACCTTAGATTTTCGAGGCATTCCGTGATGAAGGCGATTTCAAGGTAATGCGGTAATTAACTACGGTGATGAAGAAGTACCATATACTCGTATTTCAGAACATAAACACTTTTGCACCATGGGAACAACACGAGAAAACAATTTGTTATCGTGAATTTAGCCGTCTATGTGGTGAAAATGATATTCCGTATTACCCGATTCGTTTAGTGAAAGATAAAGCACTTTTACAACAATATGTAGAAAAGGCAAATAAAGAGACACAAGTGACTTTCGTCGGTCGTTTAGAGTACTTATCGTTATTTAGATATGGATGTGACGATTAAAGAGGCCTTAGAAACAGCGGATGTTGTGAAAGAATCGTTAGAAAAAACAGACCGCACTTAAACCTTTTTATGTAAATATGGACTAAAGTATGGCAGGTCTAGAAATAAAAGCCATATACGATTTCGTGTATGGCTTTTGTTTAAATAAAATTGAGTTGATTATGCATGCTGAAAAATCAATTTGTGCAGTGGTTGTAACGTTTAACCGCAAAAGCATTATTATTAAATTGTTTAAATACACTGAAAAGCCCCAAACACATCCTTTAACTCATATTGTGGTGATTGATAATGCCAGTACTGATAGCACTGCTGATTTTTTAGGTGAGCATGGTTGGACAAATAATGATGTATTTACTTTGATCACTTTGCCTGAAAATATGGGCGGTGCTGGTGGATTCCATGAAGGAATCAAGTATGCGTTTGAGCATGGCTTTGATTATATTTGGTTAATGGATGATGATGGTGTGCCTGCGAATGATTGCTAGCGAGTTTATTCCCATTTGCGACAGAAAATAATTATTTGAGGTCCATTAGTGCTGATATTAAACAACCCAATAAATTTTGTTTTTCCGATGCGATTACCTTCAACCTTGAAAAAGATTAGATACGTTAGCTGATCTAAAAGCATTAGAAATCAAAGAAAAAATAGACGGTATTGTTATTCCATTTAACGGTATTCTGCTTTCATCTAAAGTGGTTGAAAAGGTCGGTTTCCCTTTAAAAGAGTATTTTATTTGGGGAGATGATATGGAATATACGGCAAGAATGAAAAAGTATGGGATAGAAATTGCGTCTATCGTGGATGCTTATTTTTATCATCCTAAAGATGAATCATTAGGTACGTCGATGTTTTTAACAAATTACATTTTAACGATACACCATCGAAGTTAAAGCTTTATTGCATGTGTAGAAATGCTATTTCTAATCACAAAAAGTACAGTAGTTGTTACATGTTTTTCGCATTTATATTTAAAACCTTATGGTTTTTGTTCATTGACCAAAGCCAGTTTTTCCAAATTAAGCATTGCTATCAGAGGAATCTTTCATGGCATAATGGGCGACTTCTCCATCACAAAGGATTACTTAAAATAACATGCAGAAACTTACTGTATTGAGTGATTACGCATAAAGACTATGAATTTCCGCATTCAGCATGTTATCGTCCGCTGTTTGTGGAGGAAAAATTGCAAGCAGTCTAAAAATGAGGACTTTTACCAAGATAATTCAGAGTGTAAATATCGCTGAGAAAAACAGTAGTTTTTGTGAGTTAACTGGCCTTTATTGGGCTTGGAAAAACGGTGTGTTTGAAAATAATCAATATATTGGCTTAGTACATTATCGTCGTTATTTCGCGGGTAAAGGATTACATTTGAAGAGAATTGCTTCAGAGTTAGAACTGTTAACTATTTTAGAAAATACGATGTAATTTTACCGCGAAAAACGGAATTATTTTATTGAGTCAATTTACTCTCATTACCAACATGCACATCATATTAAAGATCTTGATCTCACAAGAGCAGTCATTACTGAATTGCAACCTGAATATTTAAAGAGTTTTGATACCGTGATGCAAGGTCGTAAAGCTGCATCTATATAATATGTTTGTGATGTCATCAGAAAAAAAGCATCAGAATACTGCCACTGGCTTTTCTCTATTTTTGTTTGAGTTAGAAAAGCGAGTAGATGTTACATTATGATAATTATCAAAAGAGTCTTTGGGTTTTATTGCAGAACGTTTGTTTAATGTTTGGATATTACATAATCAATTAAATGTGAAGTTTCTTCCTGTAGTAAATTTAGAGGAGAAAATTTATTGAAAAAGCGTTTGGTATGATTAAGCGCAGAATAGTTAAAAATAGAAAGAGACAAAATGCCTAAAAATTGTTAATTACAGGTGGTGCTGGTTTTATCGGTTCTGCAGTAATTCGTTATATTATCGAAAACACACAAGATAGCGTAGTCAATGTTGATAAATTAACCTATGCGGGCAATTTGGATTCTTTTAGAGTCGGTTAAAACAATCACGCGTTATGCGTTTGAGCAAGCAGATATTTGTAATGCAAAAGAATTGTCTCGAGTATTAGAACAATATCAACCTGATGCAATTATGCATTTAGCGGCAGAAAGCCATGTTGATCGCTCTATTGATGGATCAGCGGTATTTATTGAGACAAACATCATAGGCACTTATACGTTGTTAGAGGGCTGCTCGTGTATATTGGGATAATTTAAATGATGAGAGAAAAATGGCATTTCGCTTTCATCATATTTCAACGGACGAGGTTTATGGCGATTTAGCCCTACAAGATGGTTGTTACCGAAACTTCTCCTTATGCCCCAAAGCAGCCCCTATTCGGCTTCTAAGGCATCAAGCGACCATTTAGTGCGAGCATGGGCTCGAACTTATGGTTTACCAATTATTGTTACGAATAGTTCAAATAATTACGGGGCTTTCCAGTTCCCTGAAAAATTAATTCCTTTGATGATCTTAAATGCTTTAGCTGGAAAGCCACTACCAATATATGGTAATGGCCTACAAAGACGAGATTAGCTATTTGTAGATGATCATGCACAAGCGCTGTATAAAGTTGTCACCGAAGGAAACATTGGTGAGACTTACAATATTGGTGGAAAAAAACGAAAAAGCGAATATTGATGTCGTACTTGCAATTTGTCATTTGTTAGAAGAGCTTACACCAAATAAGCCTAAAAATGTGGTGAAATATGAAGATTTAATTTCGTATGTAAAAGATCGGCCAGGCCACGATTTGCGTTATGCGCTTGATATCACAAAAATTGAACATGAATTAGGTTGGAAACCTAAAGAGACATTTGAATCAGGTATTCGTAAAAACAGTAGAATGGTATTTGAATAACAAAAAAATGGTGGAGCCGTGTGTTAGATGGTTCATATCACCGCAGATATTTGAGTGTTAAATAATTTACAAGCGGTGAAATTTTTATCTGTTTTTGCAAAAGTGCGAAAAGCATATAAAATCGTATGCAGAGTTAACAAGGAAATAATATGGTAAAAACTTATCGTTCAGCGCCTTTTATCAATAAGCTTAGTCTTATTGGTACAGACTTTTTCTCTATATTTTCGCGATCTCTGTGGGTTATTGGCTTTCTCCATTAAATGATTTTTCTAGTGATATCTTAGAGATTAAAGGTTCTATTTATCGCGCAGGTTCTTTTTTTACTTGCCATGCTAGCCAGTATTGGCATTTTATGGGTGGTTTATCGACATTACACCTATCGTAAACCTTTTTGGGATGAGTTAAGAGATCTTTTTACGCTTTTTGTTATTTCATTGGCTAATCTGGCATTGCTGGTTTTTGCAAAAGTTCCCGAACCGCTTGAAACCTGGATAAGCGTTTATGGCGTGCTTTTTGTTTGCTTTCCTATTTTCCGTTTGCTGTGTAAAAAAATATTGAGCTTGCAAGGAATGTGGAGATGCCAAGTGCCATTATAGGTACGGGCAGGAATGCTTTTTAGAGCGTATAAAGCGATTCAAACAGAAAATCTCGGTTATCAAGTTACCGCTTTTTGTTGCAAAAACAAGATTGTAGCCTTTTAGCCAAAGATTTGGAGTTTATTACCGAACAACAATTTTTTAAGCAAATAGGAAAATTTGAGAAAATCTTTATTGCATTAGAGCATGATGAGGCGGAGTTGCTGGCTTATTGGGTAAAGAAGCTATCTCGCCTGAATTTCCGGAATGTATCTATCATTCCTTCTTTGCAAGGTATTCCGCTTTATGGGGCAGAGGTTTCTCACTTTTTTAGTTCAGAAACCATAGTTTTGCGTATTCCGAATAATTTGGCCAAGCGTTCAACACGTTTTGTTAAACGGACTTTTGATATTATCGTGTCTAGTTTGCTTTTAGTTTTTCTTTTCTCCGCTTTTTTTAGGAATATGGCTAATCATTAAAAAAGATGGCGGTTCTGCGGTATATAACCAAGTTCGAGTAGGGCGCAATCGTAATGTGTTTAAGTGTTATAAATTTCGTACGATGGTACCTAATTCACAAGAAGTGTTAAGAGCGCTACTAGAAAAAGATAAAGAAGCGCGTAAGCAATGGAAGAAAGAGTTTAAATTAAAAAACGATCCGAGAATTACGCAAATTGGCCATTTCTTGCAAAACCAGTTTGGATGAATTGCCCCAGTTATGGAATGTATTAAAAGGGGATATGAGTCTTGTTGGGCCTAGACCGGTAACCCGCCAAGAACTTAAATATTACGGTGATGATATTATTTATTATCAGATGGTTCCCTGAGGCTTATCTGGTTTATGGCAGGTTAGTGGGCGTAATGATATAGATTATGCCACGCGTGTTTATTTAGATGCTTGGTATGTTAAAAACTGGTCGTTATGGAATGATATGGTGATTTTTAGCCAAAACCGTGAATATTGTGCTAAAGCGTAAAGGCGCTTATTGATACATAATTTGCAAATTTTTCTCAAAATTAACCCGCTTGTTTCATAGCCAATGATGAGAATTTAGCGTATAATTTGACCCCTCAAAATTCCGTAGGGTGGTCTTGGTTCTGCTAGGGAACGAAGTCCACCCTTTTTCTTTCAATTTAGTATATTAAGAATTTCAATGCAAAAATTAGATATTTCAAAATTGCGTAACATCGCAATTATTGCGCACGTTGACCATGGCAAAACAACTTTGGTAGATAAATTATTACAACAATCAGGTACATTAGGGGAAACTCGTGGTGATGCAGATGAGCGTGTAATGGACTCAAATGATATTGAAAAAGAGCGTGGCATTACCATTCTTGCTAAAAATACCGCAATTAACTGGAACGACTATCGTATTAATATCGTAGATACGCCAGGACACGCGGACTTCGGTGGTGAGGTTGAGCGCGTGCTTTCAATGGTGGATTCTGTATTATTAGTTGTTGATGCGTTTGATGGCCCAATGCCTCAAACTCGCTTTTGTAACGCAAAAAGCGTTCGCTCACGGTTTAAAACCAATCGTTGTGATCAATAAAGTTGACCGCCCAGGTGCTCGTCCTGATTGGGTGGTTGACCAAGTATTCGATTTATTCGTTAATTTAGGTGCAACAGACGAACAATTAGATTTCCCAATTATTTATGCATCAGCATTAAATGGTGTAGCTGGTTTAGAGCATGAAGAATTAGCACCAGATATGACGCCATTATTTTGAAGCGATTGTAAAATACGTTGAGCCACCGAAAGTAGAATTAGATGCACCATTCCAAATGCAAATTTCTCAATTAGACTACAATAATTATGTAGGGGTGATTGGGATTGGTCGTATTAAACGTGGTTCAATTAAACCAAACCAAAGTGTCACAATTATTGATGCAGATGGTAATTCGCGCAATGGTAAAGTTGGTCAGGTACTAGGCCATTTAGGGTTAGAACGTTATGAAGCGCAAAGAAAGCTTTTCGCGGGCGATATTATTGCGTTGACTGGTTTAGGTGAGTTAAACATTTCAGATACTATTTGTGATATTAACAATCCAGAAGCTTTACCAGCATTAACTGTTGATGAACCAACAGTAACCATGTTCTTCTGTGTAAATACTTTCACCATTCTGTGGTCAAGAAGGTAAGTTTGTGACTTCTCGCCAAATCCTTGAGCGCTTAAACAAAGAGCTTGTGCACAACGTAGCATTACGTGTGGAAGAAACAGAAAACCCAGATGAATTTCGTGTTTCTGGCCGTGGTGAATTGCACTTATCGGTGTTAATTGAAAATATGCGCCGTGAAGGTTATGAGTTAGCAGTATCTCGTCCGAAAGTAATCTACAAAGAAGAAAAATGGGAAAAAAACAAGAGCCATTTGAACAAGTAACGATTGATATTGAAGAGCAACACCAAGGTGCAGTTATGGAAGCATTAGGTATCCGTAAAGGTGAAGTGAAAGATATGATCCCAGATGGCAAAGGTCGTACACGTTTAGAGTATGTGATTCCAAGCCGTGGTTTAATTGGTTTCCGTAACGAATTTATGACCATGACTTCGGGTACAGGGTTACTTTATTCAAGTTTCAGCCACTATGATGATGTAAAACCAGGCGAAATTGGCCAACGTAAAAACGGTGTATTAATTCTAATGCAACGGTAAAGCGTTAGCTTACGCCTTATTCGGTTTACAAGAGCGTGGTAGTTAATGATCGACCACGGTGTGGATGTATATGAAGGTCAAATTATCGGTATTCATAGCCGCTCAAACGACTTAACCGTTAACTGTTTACAAGGTAAAAAATTAACCAACATGCGTGCTTCAGGTAAAGATGATGCGATTGTATTAACGACTCCTGTGCGTATGTCACCAGAACAAGCGTTAGAGTTTATCGATGATGATGAATGAGTGGAGCAACACCACAATCAGTACGTATTCGTAAACGTTTATTAACGGAAACAGATCGTAAACGTGCGAGCCGTACGACAACAAGTACTAGCACACGTTAATATATCAAACCAAAAGGCGGACGAAAGTCCGCTTTTTTATCGGTGTTTAATGGGGAATCTATGACTACCAATCGTAATTATGCCACACCTATGTTAGTGGTGGGGTGTGTGTTATTTGGTTTAGGGAGCCTTATCGTCAAATTTGTGCCAGTGGGTGGCTATGCAATTGCTTTTTGGCGCTTATTGATCGCATCATTTGTTTTTTATGGCTTAATGAAATGGAAAAAGCAAACTTTTTCCCAAAAATCGAAAAAGCTTTATGGTTTGGTATTTTTTTCTGGCGTTTTTTTAGCGTTTGATTTAGCTTTTGGCATGAAAGTATTTATGCCGTTGGCCCTGGCATTTCTACTTTACTTAATAGCTTGCAGATTTTCTTTCTCGCAACTATTGGCTTTTTCTTTTGCAGAACGCCAAAGTAAAGTTGCAATTATTAAGTCTTCTTTTAGCAGTGGCCGGTGTCGTAATGATTACTGGAGATGAACTCGCAACATAATATGGCGGGCATATATGATGTTATTATTGGCTTATTATCTGCAGCTATGCTCGCAGCTTCAATGGTAATGATTAAGCAAGTTCACCAAACTGAAAAACTGCACTATTTCCACTGATGTTTATCATTAGTTTAAGTGGCGCAGTTGCGTTAATTTTCCCTTCCCTATTCTTGAATGCAGAAAACTTTTATCCAACCTATTGGCAAGATTGGGCACTTATTCTGATTTATGGGGCAATTATGCAGTGTGTGGCATGGGGAATGATTGCCTATGCGATTCCTTATTTGTCGCTTAGTTTAACAGGCTTATTGCTTCTTTCTGAGCCAGTTATTGCTTTAGTCATTGATGCATTCTATTTGAGAAAGCCATTACACTTTGGCAATGGAGTGGAGCAGGCATCACGTTATTAGCTATTTATTTAGGATCGCTAAAAATCAGCATTCATAACGCTATACAAGCGGTTAAAAATTCGAGTGATTTTGCAAAATAGATAAAAAGGCATTAGAATGAGAGGTTAGGGAAACGATCATTTATGGAAAGAGGTTCTCATGAAAAACACAAAAAGTCTTTTAGTCTTACATTATGTAACCTAGCTTTAGCTGCTTGTGGCAGTGGCGGCGGTAGCGGTGGCGGTGATAATCATCCAACACAGCCTGTTCAACAACCAGCAACGCAAACTACGCAACCAGCAACACCAGAAATAAAACCATCTCAACCAGCGGAAGAAAAAGCCGAAAAAAATACCATCACGGGGCATTATTATAATGGCTTCTTTTGGGTTTTGCAAGCAATATCTCAAGCAATGATATCAATGCAATTCAGTGTGTGGGAACCGATATCCAGCTGATTGATCCAGCAATGAAATCGGCTAACGGTTGGCTTTCTGATTCTGTAGATAATCGTTCAAATCGTATTGTGAGTGATTTCTTAAATCATGCTCGTGTAGGGACTAGCAATTAGACAAAGTGACGTAGTTGCCTTTGCACAAGGTAAGGAAACAGTTGCTGAAAATGTGCCAACGGTGGGTAAAGCGCATTATAAAGGTCAACATATTCTGGCAATAGAATATTCTAAAAGAGGCTCAGGAAGAGGCGAAAGCAAAATATGGTTCATTCCGTGGTGACGCATTATTTGATGTTGATTTCGCCAATAAAGAAAATAACAGGTTCTTTAGAACTCCCAACGTTAGAAGGACAGACTGAGACAGCTTATTTACCTATTTCTGCGACGATTAACGGAAATACCTTTTGAAAAAAAGTGGATTTATTGATGACGTTAGTGTGAAAGGTAAATTCTATGGTGAAAATGCAAGCGAAATGGCGGGTGTTTTACCAAAAATGAATAAATTCACTGGTGCGTTTGGTGCTAAAAAGCAGTAATAATGTTATTTAATTAGATTCATTAGAATAAAAGGCTAAGTTTGTATCTTTTATAACTTAGCCTTTTTCATTGAACTTAATTATTCAAGGCATACCTAATTATCACCAAAATGAAAACTAATAAGGATAAATTTTGCATCGAATTTTTAAGGAAAATTTGTGCGGTATTATTTGCAACAAGCTTTGTTAAGCGGTTGTTTGGTGACGTCAGTCGTTAGTGGATGTGGTTGGTACGGCGGTGGATGTAGTTGATACGGTTACGCCAGATATTACGGATTAAACAAGAAAAGCGCTTATTAGCCTAAGCTGATAAGCGCTTTTGTGTGGGAGTGATTTAATAAAGATTATTCAACGCCTTCAAATAAAACAGTGCTTAAATAACGCTCTGAAGCAGATGGAAGAATAGCTACAATCACTTTATCTTTATTTTCAGGGAGTTTTGCAATCCGATCAGCTGCTGCTACCGCTGCACCAGAGGAGATACCCACTAAAATCCTTCTTCTGCCATAACACGGCGGGCAGTTTTAATTGCTTCCTCACTAGAAACACGTTCTACACGGTCGATAAGTGATAAATCTAAGTTTTTCGGAATAAAGCCCTGCACCAATGCCTTGAATTTTTATGTGGGCCTGGTTTCACTTCTTCACCGTTTAATGTTTGTGTAATGACTGGTGATTCAGTTGGTTCAACGGCAACAGAAGTAATTGCCCTACCTTTGTCTTGTTTAATAAAGCGTGAAATGCCTGTAATCGTACCGCCTGTTCCGACACCTGCAACGATAAAATCTACATTGCCATCTGTTGCTGCCCAAATTTCAGGGCCGGTAGTTTGCTGGTGAATCGCTGGGTTTGCAGGGTTTTCAAATTGTTTTAACATAACATAGTGGCTTGGGTCGCTCGCAACAATTTTCTTCGGCTTTTAGCAATTGCCCCTTTCATTCCTTTTTGAGCCTTCAGTTAAAACTAAATTCACACCTAAACCACGTAATAAACGTTTACGCTCGGTACTCATGGTTTCTGGCATCGTTAATGTAATTTTATAGCCACGAGCGGCCGCAACATAAGCAAGTGCTACACCTGTGTTACCACTGGTAGCATCTACAATTTCTTTGCCAGCGGTTAAGATACCGTCTTTTTCTGCTTGCCAAACCATATTGGCACCAATACGGCATTTCACACTAAAACTTGGGTTACGAGATTCAACTTTTACTAATAAGTTGCCGTTTTGACCAAAAATGTTTTAATCGAGACAAGTGGCGTATTTCCGATAGTGTATGAGTTGTCTGCATAAATTGTCATGGCTGAATTCCTTTTATAATTTCAGTAATAAGTGCTGAGAAATATAGCGTGTTTGAGCGAAATTGGTAGTAAAGAAAAATCATTTTATATAATTGAATGGCATAAAAACGGAATGCAAGCGGTCATTTTTGGCTAATTTTTGCAAAAATAAGGCGAGCATTGCTCGCTATATCTCAATGAGAATAAATTATTTCACCGTAATACGGGCAGTTTACGTTTACCAACTTGATAAACAAAAGTCCTTTTTGTGCGGTTTGTTTCACATCTTCTATTTTTCGCCATCAATTTTTACGCCACCTTGTTGTGCAGCGCGAATGGCTTCTGAGGTTGATGGCACTAAACCTGCTTCTTTTTAAAAAGCGATGCTAAGCCCATTTCACCTTCAGAGGTAAATTCTGGCATTTCATCTGGAATAGCACCTTTTTGGAAACGGTTGATAAAATTCCTGTTCTGCTGCATCTGCTGAGGCTTCATCATGGAAACGTGCAATATTTCTTTGGCTAATAAAAAATCTTCACATCGCGCGGGTTTTTACCATTAGCCACATCAGATTTTAATTGTGCAATTTCCGTTAATGGGCGGAATGAAAGTAGGTTGTACCAATCCCACATCAATTCATCTGAAATTGACATGATTTTTACCAAACATTTCGCTCAGGTGCTTCAGTAACCCTCAATGTAGTTACCTAATGATTTAGACATTTTTCTCGCCGTCTAAACCCACTAATAATGGTAAAGTCATTGCGACTTATGGTTTTTGACCGTCAGCTTTTTGTAATTCACGACCAATTAAGAGGTTGAAGGTTTGATCCGTACCGCCTAGTTCTACGTCAGCTTTTAAATGTACTGAGTCATGTCCTTGTAATAATGGGTAGATAAATTCGTGAATCGCAATCGGTTGTTGGTTGGAAAAGCGTTTTTTGAAGTCATCACGCTCTAGCATACGTGCAACTGTATAGTTAGATGCAAGACGGATCATGCCGACGGTGCCTAGCTCACCTAGCCAATCTGAGTTGAATACAATTTTGGTTTTTTGTGGATCAAGAATTTTGAAAATCTGTTCTTTATAAGTTTCAGCATTACGCAGCACATCTTCACGAGAAAAAGGGGCGGACGAGTTGCATTTTTGCCTGATGGATCGCCTACGGTTGCGGTAAAGTCACCGATTAAGAAGATTACTTCGTGTCCAAAGTTTTGGAATTGACGAAGTTTATTTAATACCACGGTATGACCTAAGTGAATATCTGGTGCGGTTGGGTCTGCGCCTAATTTAATACGTAATGGGCGATTTTCTTTAAGTTTCTCAACTAAATCAGCTTCTGAATAAACGTCTTCTACACCTCGTTTCAGTTCTGAGATGATCCGATCGATTGATTGTGTCATTGTGGTATCCTTTTATTTAATATCAAAAATGCGCTTATTATAACGAGCTAAATCTAAATTGACACGGAAAACTCCGTCAAATCAGTACAATTTCTCTCAAATTGAAGAATGTTCGACAATTTTTCTTCGGGCTTTATCTTTTAATATAGATTAAATTGTGCTATCAATATGCCCTTATTTTTACAGGAAAGAAAAAGGACATACAAATTATGAATGGTGCAGCTTTTAATTATTGAAAGCTTAAAAGCACAGGGGTAACGCATTTATTTGGCTACCCAGGCGGAGCAATCATGCCAACCTATGATGCAATTTATGACTCAGGTCTTGACCATCTCCTTGCCGTAATGAACAAGGTGCTGCAATAGCTGCGATTGGTTATGCGCGCTCTACTGGCAAAGTCGGCGTTTGTGTAGCAACATCTGGTCCGGGTGCAACCAATTTAATTACAGGTTTTAGGCGATGCCTTTGCTGATTCTGTACCAATCGTGGCATTTACTGGCCAAGTGGCAGCGCCACTTATCGGTACAGATGCCTTTCCAAGAGCCGATGTTTTAGGTTTATCCCTTGCATGTACCAAACACAGCTACATAGTTCAATCTGTTGAAGAACTCCCTGAAATTATTGCTTTGCTTTCCAAATTGCACAAAGCGGAAGACCAGGTCCAGTGTTAATTGATGTCCCTCGTAACATCCAAGTGAGCGATGTACCCGAACATATCAAACCTATTGTCAAACCTATCGTAAAACCAACCGGACTTTTCAGAATTAAAATTAACTGAAGCAAAAGCATTATTGGCACAAGCGAAAAACCTGTGCTTTATGTAGGTGGTGGTGTAGGTATGGCAAAAGCCACACAAGCGGTCAAAAAAATTCTAAAATCACCAAAATGCCATCCGTTTCAACATTGAAAGGTTTAGACTCAATTGACCCAACCGATCCCGTTTATATGGGGATGATTGGTATGCACGGCACAAAAGCCGCAAATGTTGCCGTACAGGAATGTGATTTATTGTTAGTATGCGGTGCGCGTTTTGATGACCGTGTGACCGGTAAATTAGACAGTTTTGCGCCACATGCAAAAGTAATTCATTGTGATATTGATGCAGCAGAAATCAACAAACTTCGTGTGGCAAATGTTGCCCTTCAAGGTGATTTAATTCAAGCTTTAGAGGCTTTAAGTATCCCGCTTGAGATTGATGATTGGCGAGCACACATTCAAGCATTGAAAGCCAAACTCGATTTCACTTATATCGACAATGCAGGCAACCGACCGATTGACCCTTGGGCATTGCTCAACACGCTTTCTCAGCGTAAACCTCAAAATGCGGTGATTTGTACCGATGTTGGCCAACACCAAATGTGGTCTGCACAGCATATGCGTCATTTCGCACCAGAAAAACTATATTACCTCCGCGGGCTTCGGCACCATGGGTTTTGGTTTGCCTGCGGCGGTAGGTGCGAAAAAAGCACGCCCTCATGATGAAGTGATTTTAGTGACAGGTGATGGTTCATTGATGATGAATATTCAAGAATTAGGTTCAATCAAACGCGGCAAATTACCCGTAAAAATTTTTTGCTGTTAGATAACCAACGTCTTGGTATGGTGCGTCAATGGCAAAGACCTTTTCTGGAACAAACGCCGTTCAGAAACCATTTTAGAAGATAACCCTGATTTCGTGATGTTAGCAAAAAAGCCTTTGATATTCCAGCTGAACGCATTGAGCGTGCTGATGAGGGTGGATGCAGCGCTTAATCGTTTATTAAATAGCGAAACCGCTTATTTACTACAAGTATGCATTCCACCTGATGAATGTGTATGGCCATTAGTCCCACCGGGTGCGTGTAATGCCGATATGTTGGAGGAAAATTTAAGATGAACCAATATACTTTTTGAATTGACTGCTCAACATCGTCCGGAAGTATTAGAACGGATATTACGCGTTATTCGTTTACGTGGCTTTACTGTGACTAATATGGATATGATCTTGGTAGACACCCAAGTGCAGTTAAAAATCACTGTAAAAATCTGACCGCACTTTTTGATTTGTTGGTGAATCAATTGGCTAAACTGCCAGATGTGATTGAATTTAAGTAAAGGAACTTAAAAATGAAAAAGCTCTTATCATTCATAATGTTGTGTTCATTATTTTGTTTGTCAGCATGTAGTGTAGATAAAAAAATACAGAGTCTAATGTGACGTCAAGTAAAGAACAAATTCAGATGTTTATGTTTAGCCAAGATGGCAGACTTTTTTTGTTTTTACTGATAAAGAAAGTTTTGAATTTAAAAGGGCAAGACGTTTCTAATTTATCGACATTCCTTAATAGCCCCCATGCAAAATCAATAGAAAAAGTATCACCTAAACTTTATATATATTTAGATGAAGATAAAAAGCAATGGGCTTCATCATTCTTAAAAGTGCTTGTTAAAAGCAGATAAATTAACGAAAAACAACAGGATGAACTAGTCAGTCAATTTAATTTTTACACAAGCATCTCAAGCAAAAAGACAAAGATTAAACAAGGGATAAAAGAAGATTTTTGGTATTTCATCTCAACTTGATGTTTTTTTATATTAAAAACGTACAAGGCAGATGGTATTATCCAAGAATATAAAAATCATGATGAATTACTAGCAAAATATAAACTGACAAAGCCTATTATGGCGACAGTTTATCGTACGACTTATACCACCAGTAAATCATATAGCCTTTCGGACACTGGTGAAAATATACTTACGGCGCCACTAATAATCTTAACGGCTCCATTGTGGATTCCGGTTGCTATGATAGGTTGTCTGAATGAACGAAGTGGATTCATTGATTTATGTCTATTCCGCTAAATAGCAATAAAGTGCGGTTAAAATCACTGTAAAAATCTGCCGCACTTTTTATTTTTAATCAGTGAGGCTCTTTATCTAAATAATTGCATTTATAAACTTAATTTTTATCGAATAATTTCTTCGTATTATCTTCTGCCAATCTCCCCTACCCCTCTTTGCTAAAGAGTTGAAATGAGATAAAAATTTAATATTAGCGTTAATAATTTAGTATCGCTAAAATGAAAGTGACAAAATTGTTGCCGATTAACTGAAAAGATTTTTCCCCTCTTTAGCAAAGAGGGTAGAGGGAGAGTGGCAGTATTCATTAACGAAGAAATTAAACAACATAACAAACTTTAACAAAAATTTACTTGAGAGATTATTTATGCCAAAACTACGTTCAGCGACCAGTACACAAAGGTCGTAATATGGCGGAGTGCACGTGCCTTATGGCGTGCAACAGGGATGAAAGAAAATGACTTTGGTAAACCGATTATTGCGGTGGTGAACTCATTCACCCAATTTGTACCAGGGCATGTTCATTTTAAAGACATGGGTCAACTAGTCGCAGCTGAAATTGAAAAAGCTGGCGGCGTGGCAAAAGAATTCAATACTATCGCAGTAGATGATGGTATCGCGATGGGCCACGGCGGGATGCTTTATTCCTTACCAAGCCGTGATTTAATCGCAGACAGCGTGGAATATATGGTTAATGCTCACTGTGCTGATGCGATGGTGTGTATTTCCAACTGTGACAAAATCACCCCAGGAATGTTGATGGCGGCAATGCGTTTAAACATTCCAACCATATTCGTTTCAGGTGGTCCGATGGAAGCGGGAAAAACCAAACTTTCCGACCAGCTCATCAAATTAGACCTAATTGATGCCATGATCCAAAGCGCTGATGTGAATGTCAGCGATAAAGATGTTGATGCCATTGAGCGCAGCGCTTGCCCAACCTGTGGTTCTTGCTCAGGGATGTTTACCGCTAACTCAATGAACTGCTTAACCGAAGCCTTAGGTTTATCTTTACCGGGTAATGGCTCGATGTTAGCGACCCATGCTGACCGTAAAGAATTATTCTTAAAAAGCAGGTCGTCAAATTGTTGAGCTTTGCAAACGCTATTATGAACAAGATGATGAAAGCGTATTACCTCGTTCAATTGGCACCTTTGAGGCCTTTGAAAATGCCATGAGTTTAGATATTGCGATGGGTGGTTCAAGTAACACTGTTTTACACTTATTAGCAGCTGCTCAAAGAAGCTGGCGTAGATTTCAAAATGGCAGATATTGACCGCTTATCACGCGTTGTCCCTTGCTTAAGCAAAATCGCGCAAACACCAATAAATACCACATGGAAGATGTGCACCGTGCGGGTGGTATTATGGGCTTATTAGGTGAATTAGATCGCGCCAGTTTAATCCATCGCAATACCAAAACCGTATTAGGAACAACACTAGAAGAACAATTAAATCAATACGATATTATTCGCAATAAAGACAAAGAATTACACAAATTCTTCCGCGCAGGTCCTGCAGGTATTCGCACCACGCAAAGCCTTCTCACAAGATTGCCGTTGGGATAGCGTAGATGATGACCGTGTAAGCGGCTGTATCCGTAACAAAGAAAATGCCATTTTCTCAAGAAGGCGGTCTAGCAGTATTGTTCAGTAACATCGCTAAAGACGGTTTGTATCGTAAAACCGCTGGTGTAGATGAGTCTATCTGGAAATTCACGGGCCGATGCTATCGTATTTGAAAGCCAAGAAGATGCGGTAGCTGGCATTTTGGGTGGTAAAGTTAAAGAAGGCCATGTGGTAGTCATCCGCTACGAAGGTCCAAAAGGCGGTCCTGGCATGCAAGAAATGCTTTATCCAACCAGTTACTTAAAATCGATGGGCTTTAGGGTAAAAATGTGCCTTATTAACAGATGGTCGCTTCTCTGGTGGTACATCTGGTTTATCTATCGGTCACGCCTCTCCTGAAGCAGCTTCTGGCGGTGCGATCGGCTTAGTACATGATGACGATATTATCGAAATCGATATTCCAAATCGCGCGATTAATCTCAAAGTCAGCGATGAAGAATTAGCAAAAACGCCGTACCGAGCAAGATGCCAAAGGCTGGCAACCAGCTAACCGTGAACGTGAAGTGTCTTTTTGCATTAAAAGTATTTGGTCACTTTGCGACATCTGCTGATAAAGGTGCGGTACGTGATAAAAAGTCTATTAAAGTAAAATTTTTCATAAACTAATGAGATGCGTGGATTTAATATCTACGCATCTTTTTAGATAAGAGAAATTTGTTTTTATAAATTTTTAAGGATCTACAATGAAAGGATATGTAATAAATTTAGATAGGCAGCCTGAAAGACTCACTCATTTTTACCAACAACCAGGAAGCGAAATTTTTCAAAAAGTGTCTGCTGTTGATAGAAAAGTATTAGATATTATTGGCAATAAAAAATTCTTTTTGATGTGGCAACATTTAGCCCGAATGATACCTCGTGGCCCAACAATGGGCGAAAGTGCTTTGTACTCTTTCACATTAAATGTTGGCAATTAATTGCTTTAGATGAATCTATTGACGATGATGAATTTTGTTTTAATTGCTGAAGATGATGTTACATTGTTACCGATTGAAAAAATACACCATCAACATTTTTAAGTGTAGTATCAGATATTACTAAAGTTCTTGAAGATACACCTGTTGAATTAGTTAAATTACAGATGTTATCTTATCGTGAGAGTAATTTGTTTACAGGAAGTGGAAATATTTCTTTTAAGTAAATCAATAGCTACAGGTTGGATGCTTCTTATAATAATACAGGTTCCGCTTTTATATTTAATAAGAAAATCACTTACACAAGCCATTATGCAAAAACTAAAAACCAAAAAAACCATATTGGCTAGCTGATTGTTTTTACTAAATTTTGTAATCCTGAGAATATGATGATGAGTTTGCCATTATTGGGTTATGTTCAAGATAATTTTTCCTTCTGATCTAGAAGAAGAAAGAGATGCAAAGACGAGGGATATTCTGAAGGAAGTTAATGCTATCATGTTCAGTTTTACTAAGGTTATTATTTTCTTATGAACGATATTGAAATTCAAAATACACTTGAAAAATTATGTTTCTTTAATAAAAGAACAAAGATTATAAGGGGGCATTAAAACTAGCGAAACACTATGCCTTCTTGATCCCCAGAATCCTGAGTATTCACATAAAAATTGCATATGTTTATCTTCAGCAATTAAAAGTGGGAAGATGCTAATGTCTTTGAATTAGAAACATTAAAGTTAGATGATAGTTATATTCCAGCTTTAGATTTACTCGCTCATGCTTATGGCGGTATAGCAAATTGGAACGTGCAGGTTTTATGGACACCTTTCTTTAACGACTCAAAGATAAGGCGATATCTGCGCCTGAACAAGAAAATAATTCCAGCTTCTTGCCCTAAAGGTGGTAAACGTATTATTTCTTTTTCATTATTTGGGAATAATTCAAAATATGTGGAACCTGCTGTATTAAATACGCAAGTTTCCCCAATTTTATTTCCAGGTTGGATCTGCCGTTTTTTATGTGGATGACTCGGTCTCAGAAACAGCTATTCAAAGACTAAAAATAATGGCGCTGAAGTCGTCAATATTACTGAGCCGTTAGATAAAATGGCCTGGCCCAATGTGGCGTTTTTCTGGCTATCAATGATCCTGAAGCAGAATATGTTATTTTTCGTGATGCGGATTCGGTGATTTCTCATCGAGAAGCAACAGCTGTTGCAGAATGGATAGAAAGTGGTCGAGCGTTCCATACTATGCGTGATTCTGGCTCCCATACGGCGTTGATCCTTGCAGGAATGTGGGGGGCAAAAGCAGGAGCTGTACCAGATATGCAACAGAGAATTCAATGTTTTTATTGATGAGGATACGATTCTAGCCATTTTGCAGATCAAGATTTCCTTGCGGAAGAATTATGGGGATATTCGCCAAGATCTATTAGCGCATGATAGAGTATTTAATTTTTGTAATCCTAAACCTTTTTCAGGCCATTTTGAACCAAGTTATCAAATTGCACATTGTGAGGGGCCTCTGTATTTAATGCAGAAACTTCTTATAAAGATGGAAGCAAGATCAGATGGACGTTATATTCTCAAGTTTCACCTTTAGTGAATCCTGATTATTCATTTATTCGTGTGCCTGAGTTTAAAAGTGTGTAGTTATGAAGATAGGATTAAGAATGGAAGCTTCAATGCTTCAATTCCAAGACGTTATGGTTTGCGTTTTCTCAGGGATTAGCAAGATTGATATTGAACAAATTATAGACTAATTGTAAACATATAGAACAAGTGAAATATCTGATTTCCTTGTTCTATATGTTTTAATGATAAGCTTTAATTAAATTCACAAAAATCTTGCTCGCTTAACACTGTAATGCCTAATTCTTGCGCTTTAGTCAGTTTTGAGCCAGCCTTTTCTCCTGCGATGAGATAATCTGTTTTGCTAGAAACAGAACCAGAAACTTTACAGCCTAAGCTTTGTAATAAGGCTTTTGGCTTCATCACGAGTAAAGTTGAGTCAGTGTGCCTGTTAATACCACGTTTTTATTTTTTAAATGGATTATCTGCAATTTCAACTTGTACCACATCCTGCCAGTGAACCCCTTGCTTGATTAGATCTTCAACAACCTCAACATTATGCGGTTCTTGCCAGAAGCGGAAAATATGATTTGCGACAACTTCACCAACATCTTGCACTTGAGTTAGCGTTTTCAATATTTGCTTCTCGAATGGCTGCCAAAGTACCAAAGTGATTGGCCAAGTTCAGCGCAGTAGCTTCTCCCACTTCACGAATTCCTAGAGCATAAAGAAAGCGTGCGAGGGTAGTACTTTAGATTTTTTTCTATGCTGTTAAAACGTGCATTTGGAGCCGATTTTTCTCCCCATACGTTCTAAGCGCATTAGACTAGTTAAATCAAGCTTGAAGAGATCTGCTGGGGTATGAATAAGCTCTCTCGCCATCAACTGTTCAATTAGTTTTTCGCCTACGCCATCGATGTCCATCGCTTTGCGTGAAACAAAGTGTTTAAAGTGCTTCTTTGCGTTGCAGCGCAGAATAATCCTCCTGTACAGCGCGCAACAGCTTCGCCTTCAACCCGAATAACAGCGGATTCACAGACTGGACAAGCGGTCGGAAAATGAATTTTTGCATTTTCTGGACGGCGTTCTTTCACTACCCCGATAATTTGTGGAATAACATCTCCTGCACGGCGAATAATGACGGTATCACCAATGACCACGCCTAAACGTTCAATTTCATCACCGTTGTGTAATGTAGCATTGCTGACCGTGACTCCTGCAACAAAAAAACAGGCTCTAATTTCGCTACAGGTGTAATAGCACGAGTGCGTCCAACTTGAAATTCCACATCGTTAAGCACTGTCGATTTTCTTCTTGTGCTGGGAATTTATATGCAATTGCCCAGCGTGGTGAACGAGAGATAAAACCAAGTTGTTCTTGCAAAGGCAATATTATTGACTTTCAGCACGGTACCATCAATATCATAGCCTAAATTTGGGCGCTTGCTGGATTTCAGCATAAAAACTTAAGCAACTCTTCTCGTCCTGTTGCTAAACGAATTTCCCCATTTACTGGGATACCAATGCTTTTTAACCATTGAAGACGATCATAATGGGTGAAGGCAGTTCATCATCAGATTCATAAATACCAATACTGTACGCATTGAGCTCTAATGGGCGTTGGCGCGTCACTTTCGGATCTAATTGACGTAAAGAACCAGCTGCGGCATTACGGGGGTTTGCAAGGTTTTTCTCCTTTTTGCAAGAGCACGTTCGTTTAAAAATATTAAAAACCTTTCTGTGGCATGAAAACTTCGCCACGTACTTCTAAGCGTGCAGGAGGATTTTCCAAATTAAGCTTAAGCGGAATGTTGCGAATAGTACGAATATTCGCCGTAATATCTTCGCCAGTAGTGCCATCACCGCGAGTTGCCGCTTGTACTAATGAACCATTCTCATAGAGAATGCTGACGGCTAGGCCATCTAGCTTGGGCTCACAACAGAACGTCATTTTTTCCGGATCTTGCGCAATCAGGTTTTTCAATGCGGCGTAAAAACCATCAAGTTCTTCATCTGAAAAAGCGTTGTCTAGAGAGGCATTGGCAATTCATGCGTAATTTGCGCAAAAGCCTTCTGAGTGGTTTGGCACCAACTCGTTGTGTTGGAGAATCTGGTGTAATCCATTCTGGATGTTGCCATTCGAGATTTTTCAATTCATTCATTAGCCGATCGTATTCGGCATCTGGTACGAGTGGGTTATCTAAAACATGGTAATGATATTCGTATTTGCGTAAGGTTTGGCGAAGGGTTTCTAAGTCGCTAAAATCTACTTTCTTTGAAGCTGTCATAGTTAAAATTCCGATAAAAAAGACCGCTTGCAAGCGGTCTAATTTGAAAACACTTTTGCAAAGATTATTGCACGCATTTCAAGTAAGCATGGCGCGCATTTTTCATCAAAAAGATTTTTGATGTTCGTCTAATACAAAAACCGCCTAATAATTGTGCTAAACCTTCTGCAGCACTAATCATTGATTTCATTTTCGCAATATCAGAAGGCAGATGCATAAACATAACAAGCCCTACAGTCATAAAACGATCGAGTTTATTTAAATCAAAAGTCCCTGGTGCAGTCATATTCGCAACGCTAAACATAATTGGACTGTTAATGTCATCTGCGTGTTGGTGACGATGGAAAAATATTATATTCGCCATATTGGAAACCTGAGTGTTTCTAGGTGTTGTCGATGTGTGACCGAAGATTGTTGCCCTTCAGGCGCAACCACAAAAGGCTGGCAATACCGTTTTTCTGCTACACGATATTCAGACGCTTGTTCAGCAATTGGTTTGCATTTCTGGTGCCGTTTCAGGTTGCGAAGCAGGTGCAATACTTTCTGGCATGGTTTGCTCAAAAGTCGGCTGCATCGTTGTTGCATGCGTAGCGTGATATTGCGTTGGCTGAGGTTGCATTTGCGGTTGCGCCTCAGTTTGGCCAGGAATGTTAATTTTAATGGCACTTACCGCATTTTCTACTTCTTCTTGAGGATAGCTTTCTTGCTGATAGTTTTGTTGTGATAGTATTGATCAGCAGTTGGCGCAGGCTCATTCTGTGCTACCGGCTGGTGCTGATTATTGATATTAAGGCTTGCTGGAATATCACCAATTGGATCTTGTTTGATCGGTTTGCGCTGGCGGGCGTGTTGAAAAAGTATTGGAAAACACACGCGATTTTTCACGGCGTGCCGACCAAACACTAAAAACCAAAGACAAAATTGCAATTAAAATGCCGGCTAAAATAAAGAAAAGAATATGAAGCTCCATAATGTCCTCTTACGAATCTCTACAAAAATTTAATCTTCGTTATTTTGCGACGTACATAACACCATATTTTTCATTCAAAAATTTAGATAATTTAAGGGATCTTTAATGTCTTCGGCTTTTTCTAAAACACAAAAATCAGATTGGAATGGGCTTCCATTATTTTGTGCATAGCTGAAATTATTATGCCAACGCCAGTTTTTGCCGTTTTGTAATTTTTCCCGTTCTAATCAATATGATCTTAATGATTGGGTTAGTTTGGGTATTTTTGCTAACGTTGGCGATTGGTTAAATCTATTGCTACCTTCTTGGTTAGAGTGGTTAAGCGTAGTATTAGTACCACTAATTTTTGTACTGTTATTGATGGGCTTTTATTTTGCATTCACTACCATGGCAAACTTTGTAGCTGCGCCATTTAATGCCCTTTTAGCAGAGAAAGTGGAACTGCAATTAACCGGTGAAAGTTTAGGCGAAATGAGGTTTTCAAGAGGTGCTCAAAGATGTGCATCGTATGCTCAAACGAGAATGGTTAAAAATGCTATATAGTCTTCCTCGTTTAATCGCCATATTTCTTTTAGGCTTTGTGCCATTATTAGGGCAAACCGTTGCACCGATTATTGCTTTTATTTTTAGTGCTTGGATGATCGCTATTCAATATTGCGACTATCCATTTGATAACCCAAAATTGCATTTTTCTCGTATGCTGCAATGCGCTTGCTCAGAATAAATGGATGAATTACAGCTTTGGTACGTTAGTCACGCTATTTACGATGATTCCTTTTCTGAATTTAGTTGTGATGCCCGTTGCCGTTTGTGTTGCAACAGCAATGTGGGTTGCAGAGTATCGAAACTTCTTTTTAAATAATCCAACCGATGAGTTTACTGGTGCAGATTATACTTTCTCAAAAACGAAAAGAAGTGCTGTCGAGTCCTCATGTAAAGGGCGAGAGGTTCGTCAAAGCAGCAACGATATTCGTTCTTAATCTTCAACAAGCGGTGGGATTTTGCGCATTTTTGCAAATTTATTCAGAAATCTGACCGCTTGTTATTTCTCTCTCTTATTCTGACAAAGGTCGTAAACCGAGGTTTACCTGATTGGTTAATCCACGATATTGATAAGTGATGACTGCTCCAATCGGTGGCGGATTTTCTCTTCTTTATCTTTAAAACCTGAACCAATGCGAAAGCGTCCACGCTGGTTTTCACAGCTAATCGCGCCCTGGTTATCTGCATATTTTTCCTTTTCCCTATATGATGTGCAATTACCGTACGTTCTTCATCATGGACAGGTTTTCAATTTAAGAATTTGAGCTGAACGACCATGAATATAGCCCGCTTGCGAGTTACGCTTTTCTAATTCCTTCGCCTTGTTGAGTTAATACAGATTGATAAAACTGTTGCAAGTGTTGCGTATTCTGAATAGGAATTTGCGGAATAATTTGAATATGTGTGGCTGGATTAGCCATTAAGTACTGTTCTAAACTGGCTAGTCGTTCAAATAAATTTCCTTGCGCATTTGGCACATCAAAAACATGTAATTTTTAGTTTATACCATCCTTTAGGCTCAGCCGAGCGGACAATGCTAGAAAATTTCTTCAAATTTTTCCTCGCTCACTAAAAAGCTCGCCATCAATTGCAAAAGGTGGAAAATGTTGGAGAAAATAATCAGGGGGATTGAAAAGGTTCCCTTGACGGCTGATAAGTTGCTTACCATCCCAGTAGGCACGAACACCATCAAGCTTCTCACTCATCACCCAGCCGGAAATATCCTGATTTTTGTATTCTTGTAAAAGCATTAAATCAGGTGCTTTGGCAAGCGTGATAAGCGGTATAAAAAGAAGAGAAAAAAGAAAATGAAACGGCCATTTAAGCATAGTGCCTCCAAATGGAAGCACTATAAAAGAAGTCATCATGAAAATCAGATTACATCGCGAAATTTTTCGAGTGAGATCGCAAAAATCATCAGAAAATTGACCGCTTGTGACTAAACCACTTTTTGAACTAAAGCTGAGATCCCTGCTTCAGAAAACGCTTCTTTTTCTGCCATTTCAACAATTTGGTCGTGGGTATATTTTGTTGCATCATATACAACCACAATACTGGTATCGCCAACTTGTAAGAAATTGGTTTCACCAAATGGGGTATAACGGGTTGTCCCAATACTAATAATTGCATGGGCAGGTTGATGAGATTGCTTAATCAACTCTGCAATATGATTCATCGGACCTTGATCAGGTTGGTGATTCATTTTATCAATAATCAATTCAATAATTTTTGATGAAAATAACTATAACTTGCTGCAGGGGCTATCTTCACCATAAGTATTAATACGCCATTGCGTTTATAAAGCAAACAATATGATAATTATCTAATATGCCACCTTGCTCAAATTTATCTAAAAGCAATCTGTGGCAGAAATTCCTTTAAATTTTTCTCCCCAGTTTTTCTTTTTCACAAATTTTACGTGCATTCGGACGGCGAATAGAGCAGTCATTATAAGCGGCAAAATGGGTTGGTTTAAGTTTCTAACTTGTCCATCTTGATAATGAATTTCACAAATCAGAGCGACTTCGAGGTTCTATTTGCAAATTATCTGCATCTTGAGGGAAGGCGATGGTATCGTGAGATAAAGGATAAAGTAGAAAGAAATTGTTCAGTTGAAGAAAGTGTTTCACTTGGAACATAGAAAAGGGAAGATAGCTTTGGGCTGAATTGCTTCTTCAGTTTTTACTTGTAGAAAGTCAGCAGCTTCGCCTGCTTGTTCTAGATGACCTGCAAAATTGCTGCCACGCCTAATCAATGAAAATTTTTAGGAATCATAAATTACCTCAAGTAGTTTTAAACGATAGCAGCTACTTTAATGGTTATAGTTTAGAAAACAATCCGAAAGCATCATTAAAGGAAAGTGATGAAGAAAAATAGCAAAAATGATAATAATTCAGACTAGGCGTTTAGAAAATCAACAAGCGGTAAAAATCATTGCAAAAAGACTTGCAAGGATTTGAGATTTCTCTACTATACCCCACACAACGACGCGCTGTTGTGAATCTTCAGAAAAAGCAGTGCGTCGTTTATTTTTGTTCTTTAACAACATATCAGACAATCTGTATGGGCACTTGTTGATTGACTTAATTTAAAAATATTTTTAATTTTGAAGTCTTAATAGGTGCTAACTAGAAATTCATTATACTTTTTAAGTAGTGACATTTTTATGTCAGCAGTATTGAGCGATTGAACTTGAATTGAAGAGTTTGATCATGGCTCAGATTGAACGCTGGCGGCAGGCTTAACACATGCAAGTCGAACGGTAACAGGAAGAAAGCTTGCTTTCTTTGCTGACGAGTGGCGGACGGGTGAGTAATGCTTGGGAATCTGGCTTATGGAGGGGATAACTACGAAACTGGCTAATACCGCGTAATATCGAGAGATTAAAGGGTGGGACCGCAAGGCCACCTGCCATGAAGATGAGCCCGAAAGTGGGATTGGGTAGTTGGTGAGGTAAAGGCTCACCAAGCCGACGATCTCTAGCTGGTCTGAGAGGATGACCAGCCACACTGGAACTGAGACACGGTCCAGACTCCTACGGGAGGCAGCAGTGGGGAATATTGCACAATGGGGGGAACCCTGATGCAGCCATGCCGCGTGAATGAAGAAGGCCTTCAGGGTTGTAAAAGTTCTTTCGGTAGCGAGAGGCATTTAGTTTAATAGACTAGGTGATTGACGTTAACTACAGAAGAAGCGCAGCTAACTCCGTGCCAGCAGCCGCGGTATGCAGGGGGTGCGAGCGTTAATCGGAATAACTGGGCGTAAAGGGCACGCAGGCGGTGACTTAAGTGAGATGTGAAAGCCCCGGGCTTAACCTGGGAATTGCATTTCATACTGGGTCGCTAGAGTACTTTAGGGAGGGTAGAAATTCCACGTGTGGCGGTGAAATGCGTAGAGATGTGGAGGAATACCGAGGCGAGCAGCCCTTGAGAATGTGCTGACGCTCATGTGCGAAAGCGTGGGGAGCAAACAGGATTAGATACCCTGGTGGTCCACGCTGTAAACGATGTCGATTTGGGGGTTGGGCTTTAAGCTTGGCGCCCGTAGCTAACGTGATAAATCGACCGCCTGGGGAGTACGGCCGCAAGGTTAAAACTCAAATGAATTGACGGGGCCCGCACAGCAGTGGAGCATGTGGTTTAATTCGATGCAACGCGAAGAACCTTACCTACTCTTGACATCAGAAGAACTTTCCAGAGATGGTTAGGTGCCTTCGGGAACTCTGGAGACGGGTGCTGCATGGCTGTCGTCAGCTCGTGTTGTGAAATGTTGGGTTAAGTCCCGCAACAGGCGCAACCCCTTATCCTTTGTTGCCAGCGATTAGGTCAGGGAACTCAAAGGAGACTGCCGGTGATAAACCGAGGAAGGTGGGGATGACGTCAAGTCATCATGGCCCTCACAGTGAGGGCTACACACGTGCTACAATGGCGTATACAGAGGAAGCAATCCTGCGAGGGGAGCAAATCTCACAAAGTACGTCTAAGTCCGGATTGGAGTCTGCAACTCGACTCCATGAAGTCGGAATCGCTAGTAATCGCAAATCAGAATGTTGCGGTGAATACGTTCCCCGGGCCTTGTACACACCGCCCGTCACACCATGGGAGTGGGTTGTACCAGAAGTAGATAGCTTAACCTTCGGGAGGGCGTTTACCACGGTATGATTCATGACTGGGGTGAAGTCGTAACAAGGTAACCGTAGGGGAACCTGCGGTTGGATCACCTCCTTACCAAAATTGAGCGACTGCAAGTGTTCACACAGATTGTTTGATGGGACGTTAACAAAGCTGAAATCCTTTTGGGTCTGTAGCTCAGGTGGTTGAGCGCACCCTGATAAGGGTGAGGTCGGTGGTTCAAGTCCTCAGACCCATCACTCAAGCTAACCTTGGTTAGTTGGCAAATGAGTGAAGCTAAAAGGAAAGTAATGAAGTTGGGGATATAGCTCAGCTGGGAGAGCGCCTGCCTTGCACGCAGGAGGTCAGCGGTTCGATCCCTTATCTCACCAATCATCATTACTAAGGATACAAGCGGTAAAAATTTTTAATAAAGATTTACCAGTCTTGTGTGTTTAGTAATGATGATCGTCGAAAAGCATTATCTTTTATTCTTTAAAAATTGAAACAAGCTGAAAAACTGAGAGATTTTACTCAAGTCAGTAAAACTGATAAGAGAAAGTCTGAGTAATAAAAATCTTAGCTGAACAAAAAGCAGCTAAGTGTTTGGTTTAAAAACTTATCTCAATGCTTTCTAAATCGAAAATATTTGAGGTTGTATAGTTAAGTGACTAAGCGTACACGGTGGATGCCTTGGCAATCAGAGGCGATGAAGGACGTGCTAATCTGCGATAAGCTTGGATGAGTCGATAAGAGGCGTTTAATCCAAGATTTCCGAATGGGAAACCCAGTAGATGAAGAATCTACTATCACTTACTCAATACATAGGTAAAGTGAAGCAAACCGGGAGAACTGAAACATCTAAGTACCCCGAGGAAAAAGAAATCAACCGAGATTCTGTAGGTGGCAGCGAGCGAAAGCGGAAGAACCTGTTAGTGATAGCAGTTTTGTTGGGAGAATGTGGGAAGCACAATCACAGAGGGTGATAATCCCGTATCCGAAAACATTATTGTGGTACTAAACTAACGACAAGTGAGAGCGGGACACGAAAATCCTGTCTGAATATGGGGACCATCCTCCAAGGCTAAATACTCCTGATTGACCGATAGTGAACCAGTACTGTGAAGGAAAGGCGAAAAGAACCCCTGTGAGGGTGAAATAGAACCTGAAACCGTGTACGTACAAGCAGTGAGAGCCCTTCAGGGGTGACTGCGTACCTTTTGTATAATGGGTCAGCGACTTATATTTTTGTAGCAGGTTAACTGAATAAAGGGAGCCGTGAGAAACCGAGTCTTAACTGGGCGTCTAGTTGCAAGGTATAGACCCGAAACCCGGTGATCTAGCCATGGGCAGGTTGAAGTTGGGTAACACTAATTGGAGGACCGAACCGACTAATGTTGAAAAATTAGCGGATGACTTGGTGGCTGGGGTGAAAGGCCAATCAAACCGGGAGATAGCTGGTTCTCCCCGAAATCTATTTAGGTAGAGCCTTGAGCGGACACCTTCAGGGGTAGAGCACTGTTTCGGCTAGGGGTCCATCCCGGATTACCAACCCGATGCAAACTGCGAATACCGAAGAGTGATACTCAGGAGACACAGTGGGTGCTAACGTCCATCGTGAAGAAACAGCAGACCGCCAGCTAAGGTCCCAAAGTACTAGTTAAGTGGGAAACGAAGTGGGAAGGCTTAGACAGCTAGGATGTTGGCTTAGAAGCAGCCATCATTTAAAAGAAAGCGTAATAGCTCACTAGTCGAGTCGGCCTGCGCGGAAGATGTAACGGGGCTAAAACTAGTCACCGAAGCTGCGGCATCAGTAGCAGTACTGTTGGGTAGGGGAGCGTTCTGTAGGCGGATGAAGGTGAATCGAGAGGTTTGCTGGACGTATCAGAAGTGCGAATGCTGACATAAGTAACGATAAAACGAGTGAAAAACTCGTTCGCCGGAAAGACCAAGGGTTCCTGTCCAGCGTTAATCAGGGGCAGGGTGAGTCAGCCTCAGGCGAGGCTGAAAAGCGTAGTCGATGGGAAACGGGTTAATATTCCCGTACTTGGTATAATTGCGATGTGGGGACGAGAAGGTTAGGGTTATCAACCTGTTGGATGGTTGTTTAAGCCGGTAGGGTGGAGCATTTAGGCAAATCCGGATGCTCATAACACCGAAGTGATGACGAGGTGCTACGGCACTGAGTAACTGATACCACGCTTCCGGGAAAAGCCACTAAGCTTCAGATTATACTAAACCGTACTATAAACCGACACAGGTGGTCAGGTAGAGAATACTCAGGCGCTTGAGAGAACTCGGGTGAAGGAACTAGGGCAAAAATAGCACCGTAACTTCGGGAGAAGGTGCGCCGGCGTAGTTGTAAGGGGTTTACCCCTGAAGGTTGAACCGGTCGAAGATACCAGCTGGCTGCAACTGTTTATTAAAACACAGCACTCTGCAAACACAAAGTGGACGTATAGGGGTGATGCCTGCCCGGTGCTGGAAGGTTAATTGATGGTGTTATCGAAAGAGAAGCTCCTGATCGAAGCCCCAGTAAACGGCGGCCGTAACTATAACGGTCCTAAGGTAGCGAAATTCCTTGTCGGGTAGTTCCGACCTGCACGAATGGCATAATGATGGCCAGGCTGTCTCCACCCGAGACTCAGTGAAATTGAAATCGCCGTGAAGATGCGGTGTACCCGCGGCTAGACGGAAAGACCCCGTGAACCTTTACTGTAGCTTGACACTGAACATTGAATTTTTGATGTGTAGGATAGGTGGGAGCCTTTGAAGCAGTCACGCCAGTGATTGTGGAGGCGTCCTTGAAATACCACCCTTTAACGTTTGATGTTCTAACGAAGAGTGAAACACGCTCTCGGACGGTGTCTGGTGGGTAGTTTGACTGGGGCGGTCTCCTCCCAAAGAGTAACGGAGGAGCACGAAGGTTTGCTAATCACGGTCGGACATCGTGAGGTTAGTGCAATGGTATAAGCAAGCTTAACTGCGAGACAGACAAGTCGAGCAGGTACGAAAAATGAGTCATAGTGATCCGGTGGTTCTGAATGGAAGGGCCATCGCTCAACGGATAAAAAGGTACTCCGGGGATAACAGGCTGATACCGCAAGAGTTCATATCGACGGCGGTGTTTGGCACCTCGATGTCGGCTCATCACATCCTGGGGCTGAAGTAGGTCCCAAGGGTATGGCTGTTCGCCATTTAAAGTGGTACGCGAGCTGGGTTTAGAACGTCGTGAGACAGTTCGGTCCCTATCTCGCCGTGGGCGTTGGAGAATTGAAAGGGGCTGCTCCTAGTACGAGAGGACCGGAGTGGACGCATCCCTGGTGTTCCAGTTGTTTCGCCAGAAGCATTGCTGGGTAGCTACATGCGGAAGAGATAAGTGCTGAAAGCATCTAAGCACGAAACTTGCCTTGAGATGAGTTCTCCAGTCTATAAGACTGTAAGGGTTGTTGGAGACTACGACGTGATGGGTCTGGTGTGTAAGCGGTGTGAGCCGTTGAGCTAACAGATACTAATTGCCCTGAGAGGCTTAACTATACAACGCTCAAGTGTTTTTGGGCAGGAATGAAAGGTTTTGAGGCTTGTTTTTGGTTTTGAGAAGAAGAATAGATAAGATAATGTAGATGAATCATGACCGGATATTCCGGCGACCATAGTGCAGTAGTTCTACCTGACTCCATACCGAACTCAGAAGTAAAATGCTGTAATGCCGATGGTAGTGTGGGGCTTCCCATGTGAGAGTAGGGCATCGCCGGATTGAATAGAGAGGACCCCGTTACGGAATGTGACGGGGTTTTTGCTTTTTAGAAGATATGGTCTTAGGTAGAACGGAGGCTCTCTAATCTCTAGCCTTTTAAGTTAGTAATGAGCTCTGTGAATGGAAAGTAATCTTTGCAAGATGTTTAAAAAATCATACCGCTTGTGAGTGAGATTCTTCCCAATTGTTAATTTTTATTAGCGAAATGCAGCATTTTTACTGTAAACTGTGTTCCCGTCCTGATGGTTATTACCATTCATTTTTATCCATTTCTTTTTATTATTTCTAAGGCAAATAAAATGGCAACGAATTATATTTTTGTAACAGGCGGCGTTGTTTCTTCTTTAGGGTAAAGGGAATTGCAGCAGCGTCTCTTGCATCTATTCTTGAATCACGTGGTTTAAACGTGACTATCATGAAATTAGACCCTTATATCAATGTCGATCCAGGGTACAATGGGTCCAACTCAACACGGTGAGGTGTTTGTCACACAAGACAGGGGCGGAAACTGATTTAGATTTAGGGCACTATGAGCGGTTTATTCGCTCAAAAATGAGTAAATCAATAACTTTACTAGCGGTAAAATCTATTCTGAGGTCTTACGTAAAAGAGCGTCGCGGAGATTATCTTGGCGCAACAGTTCAAGTGATTCCACATATTACCAATGAAATCAAAAGAACGTGTGATTGAAGGTGGTCAAGGTCGTGATGTTGTGATTGTGGAAGTTGGTGGTACAGTTGGTGATATTGAATCTCTTCCATTTTTAGAAGCATTACGTCAATTAGCCGTAGATGTTGGCCGTGAAAAACGTTATTTATGCACTTAACATTAGTGCCTTATATCCCAACAGCAGGTGAAGTAAAACTAGCCAACTCAACATTCGGTTAAAGAGTATTGTCTATTGGTATTCAACCAGATGTTTTAATTTGCCGTTCAGATCGTGCGATTCCTGAAAATGAGAAAAAGAAAAATTGCATTGTTCTGTAATGTGCCAGAACGTGCGGTAATTTCATTAAAAGATGTTGATTCAATTTATCGTATTCCTGAATTATTAAAATCTCAAGGTTTAGATAGCTTTGTTTGCGAGCGTTTCCATTTGAGATTGTCCAGAAGCAGATTTATCTGAGTGGGAACAAGTACTCTATCGCTCAAGCTAACCCAACTGGTGAAGTGACTATTGGTATGGTCGGCAAATATGTTGAATTACCAGATGCTTATAAATCGGTAAATGAAGCACTAAAAACACGCAGGATTAACGAATCGTTTAACTGTAAACATTAAATATATTGATTCACAAGATATTGAGACCAAAGGCGTTGAATTATTAGCAGGATTAGATGCTATTTTTAGTTCCGGGTGGTTTTGGTTATCGTGGTGTAGAAGGTAAGATTCGTACTGCACAATATGCGCGTGAGAACAAAATTCCATATTTAGGTATTTGTTTAGGAATGCAAATTGCGTTAATTGAATATGCACGTAATGTGGCAGGGTTTAACAAGCTAACTCTTCAGAATTTGATAAAGATTGTCCCTAACCCGTCGTTGGTTTAATTACTGAGTGGCAAAAATGCTGAAGGTGAAATGGAAACTCGTTCAGATGCTTCTGATTTAGGTGGCACAATGCGTTTAGGGTGCACAACAATGTCATCTCGTTGAAGGTTCAAAAGCGCGTGAATTATATGGTAAAGAAACGATTGAAGAACGTCACCGCCATCGTTATGAAGTTAATAACGATTATTGCCTACAAATTGAGCGGCAGGCTTAAAAAGTGACAGGCTTATCGGCGAGACCGTAAATTGGTGGAAATTATTGAAGTGCCAGATCATCCATGGTTTGTTGCAGCACAATTCCACCCAGAATTTACTTCAACACCGCGTGATGGTCATCCGTTATTTGCAGGTTTTGTGAAAGCAGCAAAAAGCTTACCAAGACAGTCGTAAGGCATAATTGGATAGCATTATCTTTTTGACAAGCGGTTGGATTTTTGTAAAACTTTTGCAAAAATTCGACCGCTTTCTTTTCAACTGGATTCAGGATTTGGAGACGTTATGCAGATCCGCATATTCAATCCCCCATGGAGTTTTTGGGATTATTTAACGGTCAGTATTTATCGTTCGGGCTTTGTATTGGCAACAGTCATGATGTTACTTTTGCCTTACGCAGCGGAAATTGCACAGCAAAGGGTTTTTAATAGCTGGCGTGATGCTCGCCTCTTCTGTGCATCTTTATCTTAAACCGTATCGCTATGTTTTCCAATTTGCGGTGTGGATTGGGCTGTTATGTCAGATTTTTGGTTTGCCGTTACTTGCCTTTGGCTGCGATGCTGTTTGTCATTGGTGGGTTGAGTTATAAAGAATATTTTTTTGCTTCCGTGTCTTTGGCTTAAATTTTTCAACCCATTCTTATGGCTGGATTATGGATCGCATCTGTTGTTGAAGTCACGATTGTCGTTCAAATTATTTCTATCATTAGTGGGCTATTATTAGCAGTGCTAAGCATTCAAAAATGGCGCATGCCGTTACATTTTGACATTGGTGATAAAACAAAATATCAAATTTAATTAGGAAAAATATGAATCAGAAAACATTATTTGGCAGCTTATTACGTTAATCGGCTTGAGTCGTCCTGTTATTATTTTTTGTTGAGAAGAATGAAAAAGAATTACCCAAGAGAAGCCGATAAAACGGATGAGCAAGCGATTGTTAGTGTGCAAACACAGGCAAATCTGCCACCAGAAACATTGTTAAAATCAGCCGTGTCAGTGGATTATGACACTAATATGGCAAATGATAAATTTGGTCAACATAATGCACCAGTGGATTATTATATGTTGGCGCTTTCATGGTCGCCGGCATTTTGTGAATCCACCCGTGAAGCAAACCAAGGCAATGTGCCGCAACGCTTACAGTATCAATGTGTTGGGGATAATTTTGGTTGGGTCATTCACGGTTTGTAGCCACAAAATAAAAATACAAAACGCATTGAAGATCATCACGCTTTTGCCAAGGGATTTACCACCAGTGCCAAGTCAGATTATTCAACAGTATTTGCCTGAAGCCCCAGGTGCAGCCTTATTACAAGGAGAATGGGAAAAGCATGGTGCTTGTGCTTTTAATGATGCAGAAAGCTATTTTAAAAAGCAGCGCGAGTTATTTTTATAGTTTGAAACTGCCGAATAAAAATATGCCGAAAAAAATGAGCTATTTCGTTGGATGCGTAAAAAATAATCCACAATTAGACCGCTTGTATTTAGGCGCAAGTAAGACAGAGCTTTATATTTGTTACGATAAAAATGGCAGCTAATGGATTGTCCCAAATAATGAATTTTCCTGAGCTGAAAATGCAAGTGTTACGTCAGTTAAAACGTGATCTGGCTAAAAAGCAGAAAATTATTTTAATCGCTCGTTTGATTTGCCAGAAATTAGTTATGCGCTAAAAGGTAAAAAGCGGGCGTAGCTTATTTACAGACCAATCAAATTCGTTTTAACCCTGTGTTATTGCAAGAAAAATGGCGAGCAATTTATTCGCCAGGTTGTGCCGCATGAATTAGCGCATTTGCTGGTTTTTCAGCTTTTTGGACGTGTTCAACCACATGGTAAAGAGTGGAAGATGATGATGGAAACGGTGTTAGGGTGTGGCAGCAGAAAACCTATCACTGTTTTTGATGTTGCGATGTGGAAAAAGCAATTTGCTTACCAATGCGACTGTCAAATACATCAGCTATCTATTCGTCGGCATAATGCCATATTAAAAGGTCAGCGAACTTACCTTTATGAGCAATGCCGCCAGCCATTAAGATTTGTTTCTTAAAGTTTGTCGGAAAGTTAAAGTTAAAACCTACTAGACATTCTTTGTGAAGCCCTTAAAATTTAAAGGCAGTTTTGAGATTTTATTATTTATTTTTCGGAGATTTTTATGGAAAACAATCGTGATTGTAGGCGGTGGCGCTGGCGGTCTGGAGCTTGCGACTTATTTAGAAACAAACTAGGCAAAAGAAAGCGTGCGAAAAGTGCTATTGATTGATCGCAACCCAACGCATTTATGGAAACCTTTATTGCATGAAGTGGCAACCGGTTCATTAGATGATGGTACTGATGCAGTAAGTTATCGTGCGCATGCAGCAAATCATGGCTTCCAATTCCAGCAAGGCACCTTAACTGGCGTTAATCGCGAACAGCGTGAAGTGATTTTAGCCCCGATTGATGGATGAGCAAGGTGAAGAGTTGGTTAAAGAACGCCACATTAGTTATGATAAATTGGTCATTGCAATCGGCAGTAAATCGAATGACTTCGGCACCAAAGGGGTTGCAGAACATTGTATTTTCTTAGATGGTTCTGAACAAGCGAAACAATTCAACAACGTATGTTGGAGTTATTCTTAAAAATTCTCACATAGCCAAGATAAAGATGTAAAATTGCTATCGTAGGTGGTGGTGCAACAGGTATTGAACTTTCTGCAGAGTTATATAATGCGGTAGCACATTTAAATGAATATGGCTTTGGTAAATTAGATCGCGCTAGTTTGAAAGTAACTTTAGTTGAAGCAGGTCCTCGTTTAATTCCCACATTAACAGAAAAAGTGTCTAATTCAGCACTTTCTGAATTGCGTAAAGCCGGGGTTGATGTACGTTTAAATACGATGATCACTGAAGCTGTTGAGGGCGCTTTGATAACTAAAGATGGTGAGAAAGATTGAAGCCGATTTAATGGTTTGGGCAGCAGGAATCAAAAGCACCAGATTTTACTAAAAGAATTTCGGTTTTGAAACCAATCGCTTAAATCAAATTGAAGTTAAAGACACATTACAAACCACAATCGATCCAAATGTTTTCGTGATTGGTGACTGTGCAGCATTGATTCAAGATGGCAAAAGCGATTCCACCACGTACGCAAGCTGCGCATCAAATGGCAACACAATGGTAAAAACATTGTCGCTTTATCAGAAGGGAAGGAAATGAAAGCCATTCAGATTCCGTGATAAAAGGTTCTCTGTTGTCATTCTCTCATTTTGGGGACCGTAGGTAACCTAATGGGGAACTTGATGAAGGGGGATATGTTTATTGAAGGGAAAATTGCGCGACTAGCTTACCTTTCACTTTATCGTATGCATCAAGTGGCATTACATGGTTGGTTTAAAACGGGGTTGATTTTATTAGTCGGTCAAATCAACCGTTTCTTACGATCCATCTATGAAGCTTCACTAAAATTTAATCCGCAGTTATGGCGGATTTTAACACCTTCTTTACAAAATAAGTGATTTTTTGACCGCTTCCCCTCTTTTTTTTCTGTATAAAATCGGATATTGTCGCTTTATCTCGTTAAGAGATGAATATGCAAACCAACCATAACAAATAAAAAAGAGGCAATTATGTCCAAAACTACTAAAAATCCACTCAGAGGGGTGATTATTCTTGCCCTCGATCTCATACTGTTTTTACTTTTGCTCAATACCTTGCCATTTTCAACGCAAGAAAATAGAGGATTGGCATTGTTGATTTTCGTCGGGATACTCTGGCTCACCGAAGCTTTTAATATCACCGTAACCTCCCCTGATGGTGCCAATCTTCGCCATTATGCTCAATGTTCTCTCCACCAAGGCCGCTTTTTGCGCCATTCTCTGAACCGATTATAGTTTATGTTCTTTTGGCGGATTTGTTATTGCTGCTGTGTTAAATATGCAAAAATTGACCTGTGGATTGCCAACCACATTATCCGTTTGGCAAAAGGTCGGCTGAAATTAACCATTATTTATCTCTTCATTGTTACCGCTGGGCTTTCTCTTTTCATCAATATACTGCTGTTGCAGCCCCTCATGTTGCCATTAACACTTGGCATTCTTCATCAATTAGATTTTAACCAACATCGTCGAGTTTATGTTTTTGTTCTGTTAGGCAGTGCGTTTAGTTCCAGTATTGGCGGAATGGGGACATTAGTTGGTTCCGCACCCTAATGCCTTATTAGCTGCTCAAATTAAAGTGAGTTTTTCTGAATGGTTAGCTTATGGGATTCCTGTTGCGGCATTATTGATGGTAGCCATGGTATTCTCTTTATTAGTCGTCTTACGCCCTAATTTTAATGTACCATTTGAAGCAAAAATTGAACATATTCCGCTTAATGCTAAAACGTATCGCAACATTACTCATCTTTATTTTGACTGCATTATGTTTAACTTTCAGTAGTTTAATTGAGCCAGTGTTGCGTCAAGCATTAGCCTTAAAAAGAACCAATAAAAGCTTTGATGCGGTCATTGCCATGATTGCTGTGATTGGGCTATGTATCACCAACACAGCAACTTGGAAAGAGGTACAAGAGCGTACTGAATGGGGCGTGTTAATGCTGTTCGGTGGTGGTTTAACCTTAAGTATTGTGTTAAAAGACACTGGTGCAAGCAAAATTTTGGCAGATGGTATTGTGGCATTTGTTGGCAATAAACATTGGCTGATTATGACCAGTATCATGGCTACTTTTCATTGTATTCTTAACCGAATTTACCTCGAATACAGCCAGTGCTGCGTTGATGTTGCCGATTTTTATTTCTGTAGCAAACTCTTTGGGTTTACCCCCAATTTCGCTAGCAGCAATTATTGCTTGCGGTGCATCAGCTGCCTTTATGTTGCCGATTGCAACACCACCCAATGCGATTGTATTTGCGACAGGTTATATTAAACAAAGTGAAATGGTGAGAGTAGGGCTATTATTGAACTTACTCTGCATTATCATTTTAGGTTCACTATCTTACTTCTTCTGGATTCATTGGTAGGCTTCATTTGAAGTAAATTGTGTAAAAGCAAGCGGTCGATTATGGTAATTTTACAAAAACTCACAAAATTTGATCTAGGGTTAGTCTAATCTACACATGGTATAATCAGAACGTATTAGATTTTTAAATTTGATTAAAAAGAGAACTCACTATGTCAGTTATCAAAATGGCAGACCTTGATTTAGCAGGTAAACGTATTTATTCGTGCAGACCTAAATGTCCCTGTTAAAGATGGCAAAAGTTACTTCAGATGCACGTATCCGTGCAACCATTCCAACCTTAAAATTAGCACTCCAAAAAGGTGCGAAAGTAATGGTAACGTCTCACCCTAGGTCGTCCGACTGAAGGCGTATTTGAAAGTTGATTCATTACAACCAGTAGTGGATTACTTAAACGCCTCTGATTTAGGGGTTCCAGTACGTTTAGTGCGTGACTATTTAGATGGCGTAGAAGTAAAAAGAAGGCGAAATCGTTGTTCTTGAAAACGTGCGTGTAAACAAAGGTGAAAAGAAAAACGAAGAAGAATTATCTAGAAAATACGCAGCACTTTGTGACGTATTTGTAATGGATGCGATTCGGTACAGCACACCGTGCACAAGCTTCAACTCACGGTGTGGCACAATTTGCACCAGTTGCATGTGCGGGCCCATTATTAGCAGCAGAATTAGACGCATTAGGCAAAGCATTAAAAGCACCACAACGTCCAATGTTAGCGATTGTTGGTGGTTCAAAAGTTTCTACCAGATTAACTGTTTTAGACAGCCTTTCAAAAGTAGCTGACCAACTTATCGTTGGTGGCGGTATCGCAAATACTTTCATTGCGGCTGAAGGTCACAATGTGGGTAAATCTTTATATGAAGCAGATTTAATCCCTGAAGCTACAACGCTTATCAAAAGCAACCAATATTCCAGTACCAGTAGATGTGCGCGTGGGTACAGAATTCTCTGAAACTGCACCAGCAGTTGAAAAAGCGGTAAACGAAGTTGCTGAAAAATGAGTCAATCTTTCGACATCGGTGATAAATCAGCAGAAGAATTAGCAGCAATTATCCGAAGTGCAAAAACTATTTTATGGAATGGCCCTGTTGGCGTATTTGAATTCTAACTTCCGCAAAGGTACAGAAATCGTGGCACAAGCGATTGTTGATGCAACTGCAAACGGTGCATTCTCTATCGCAGGTGGCGGTGATACTTTAGCAGCCATCGATATGTTCGGTATTGCAGATAAAATCTCTTATCTCAACCGGTGGTGGCGCATTCTTAGAATTTAGTAGAAGGCAAAAGTATTACCAGCAGTTGAAATTTTAGAACAACGCGCGAAAGGTTAATTTTTAACTCTTACTACTCCCCTCTTTTGTAAAGAGGGGACGGGGGAGATTTAGCACAGAAGTAAAAACGAAGCTCATACGAAAAATTTAGCATCGTTATCAAATCTCCCCTAACCCCTCTTTTTCTAAAGAGGGGATCAAAAATCAAATTTTTAACATTTAGAGAAACAACAAAAATGGGTTTATTAGATATCGTAAAACCAGGTGTGGTAACAGGTGATGATGTTCAAAAAATCTTTGCATATGCAAAAGAACATAACTTTGCCATCCCAGCGGTAAACTGTGTGGGTTCTGACTCTGTCAATGCAGTATTAGAAACAGCTGCGCGTGTTAAAGCACCAGTTATCGTTCAATTCTCAAATGGCGGTGCAGCATTCTATGCAGGTAAAGGCATTAAACCAGCTTCAGGTGCGCGTCCAGATGTTCTAGGTGCGATCGCAGGTGCAAAACACGTTCATGCATTAGCGGCTGAATATGGTGTGCCAGTTATTCTTCATACAGACCATGCAGCGAAAAAATTACTTCCATGGATTGATGGTTTATTAGATGCAGGTGAAAAACACTTTGCTGAAACAGGTCGTCCATTATTCTCATCTCACATGATCGATTTATCTGAAGAGCCAATGGAAGAAAACATGGCAATCTGCCGTGAATACCTTGCTCGTATGGATAAAATGGGTATGACCCTTGAAATTGAGATCGGTATCACTGGTGGTGAAGAAGATGGTGTAGATAACTCAGATGTAGATGAATCTCGCTTATATACTCAACCACAAGACGTATTATACGTTTATGACCAATTAAACCCAGTAAGCCCACGTTTTACGGTTGCAGCAGCATTTGGTAACGTACACGGTGTTTACAAACCTGGTAACGTGAAATTAAAACCATCTATCTTAGGTGCATCACAAGAGTTCGTTTCTAAAGAGCGTAACTTACCGGCAAAATCAATTAACTTCGTATTCCACGGTGGTTCAGGTTCATCTCGTGAAGAAATCCGTGAAGCAATCAGCTACGGTGCAATCAAAAATGAACATCGATACTGATACCCAATGGGCATCATGGAACGGTATCTTAGAGTTCTATAAGGCGAATGAAGCATATCTTCAAGGTCAATTAGGTAACCCAGAAGGCCCTGATTCACCAAACAAAAAATACTACGATCCACGCGTTTGGTTACGTAAAATGGAAGAGTCAATGTCTAAACGTTTAGAGACAATCTTTCGAAGACTTAAACTGCGTAAACGTATTATAATTTGCTAACTTTTTGCAAATTTTTCTTAAAATAAAGACCGCTTGCAAAGGCGTCTTTTTGATTCGTGAATTTTTAACCTTTCTCATTATGGCACTATTAGAAGTTGAGCAGTTAAGTAAGCGGTTTATCGAGCATGTTGGACTTTTCCGTAAACAGGATTTCTATGCGGTAAAGGCGGTTTCTTTTACCCTCAACAAACGCGAAACGTTAGCGGTTATTGGCGATAATGGCGCGGGTAAATCTACGCTAGCAAAAATGCTAATTGGTTTAACCGAACCGACTTCAGGTCGTATTGTATTTCGAGGGCAAGAGCTGCATTATGGCGATTATCACTTTCGAGCCACACGAATTCGTATGGTATTCCAAGATCTGAATGAGGCTTTTGACCCTAACCATAATATCGGTCAGATATTAGACGCTCCACTAAAATTAGCTACTTATTTAGCCGAAGAAGAGCGTAACGTGAAAATTTTCCAAACATTACGCTTGGTTGGTTTATATAAAGAACATGCGCTGATTCCAATTTCAGAAGCTTCTAGTAGTCAAAAACAACGAGTGGCTTTAGCGCGTGCGCTTATTTTAGACCCAGAAATCTTGATTTTTGATGATACATCGAACTCATTAGATTTCTCTGTAAAAACGCAGTTAGTTAACTTAATGTTGCAGCTGCAACGAGCAACTTAGTCTAGCCTTTATTTATGTTGGGCAAAATCTTGGGCTAATTAAACACACGGCCGATAAACTGCTAGTGATGCATGAAGGTGAGGTGAGTGGAGTATGGCGAAACAAAACAGATTTTACTTTCTCCCCAACATTCGATTACAGAGACGTTTAATTGAAAGTTATTTCGGGAAGAAATTGACTGAAGAAGCTTGGGCACCTTAATATAAAAAGAAAATGACAATAAAACAGGAACTAAATGCAACACAACTTTAAACGCGGCATAAAGGAATCTTTGCCAATTATGCTTGGATTTATCCCCTTTGCGATGGTTTTGCAGGCGCACAAGGGCGCAAAAAGGATGCACTATTATGAATTAGGGGCATTAACCGGCTTGAATTTTTGCGGGCGGTTCGAATTCACTGCCATTGGTCTGTGGACTAAATCCAACCAACATTGCATTGATTGTGGCAATGTCGGTGTTGGTCAGTGTCGCCATATTGTATGGGCGCGACGCTCTCTTTATATGAAAAACATTCCCCGCTTAAAAGCGCTAGGCATGTTGTTTTTTATGTGTGATGAAGTTTGGGCAATGTCTTTAGCGGATGCGCAAAAAGCAAAACAAAAACAGATCAATGTCGCCTACTATATGGGGGTTTCTATCAGCCTATATTTAATGTGGCTTATTTTACCACATTAGGTGCTTATTTAGGCCCGATTTTAGGCGATATTGAACAATATGGCTTTGATATGGCGTTTACTGCCATTTTTATGGTGATGTTAAAAGGCATGTGGAAAGGCTTTTCCCCGGCACGTCCTTGGTTTGTCAGTTTAATTATTGCTGGAGCAACCTATCATTTTGGTTGAAGGGCATGGTATGTGCCTGCAGGAGCGTTATCTGGTATTCTTGCTGCTTACTGGTTTGGTAGAAAAGAGGACGTAGCTACTGGATCGCATATTTTTCTTAACCATTTTTTTCTCATGGCCTTTTCAACTTATCTTACGCGCATCGTTGGTTTTAGTATTACGTAATCGTAAGCTTAGCCCAGCGACTGAACGCATTATGGAAGCCATTCCAGGCTGTGTGTTAATTTCTTATTGCCCCGGTTATTCTTTCTGGTAACGCAGCAATACGATTGCGGTTATTATCACTTTTTTTGGCGATGATGCGATTTTTCTCTTCTCCCTACGGTAATTATTTCTATTGCCGCAACAGGTATTTTTAAGAGCACTATTGTAAGCGGTCGAAAAATAAATAGAAATGCAAAAACGGCATAGTAAGATCATTCTTGCTATGCCGTTTTTTATTTCTGATATCTCACTTTCAACCGAGAATATGCAAGCGCTGCTAAGAAAAAGACCGCTTGTATTAAGATGATTGAGCTCCAGTTGAAGCATTAAAGTGATAGCTGAGAATCACACCAAGTAAACTTGCTGTGCAAGCACTTAGCGTTGCAATAAGCGGCATTTTTATCAAAGGATTGAGTGAGCGTTAGCCCAATAATGCCAGGGGCGATAAGCATTGCGACTACCAAAAATAACACCAACAACTTGCATACTGCTGACAATAGTGAGAGCCAGTAAGATAAGTAAACCATAATGCAACCATTTTGGCGAGAGTCCGGCAACACGGGCGTGGCTGGCATCAAAGCAATAAAGTAATAAATCTTTGCGTTTGAGCATGAGAATGCTAAACACAATGGCCGCAATGATAGCGGTTTGTTGTAGCTGTTCATTACTTACACCCAAAATGCTCCCGAGTAGAATATGAGTGAGGTGCTGTTCAGTTTCTATTTTTAGTAAACATCACTAAACCAACAGCAAACATGCCTGAAAAACAATGCCCATTGCGGTGTCTTCTTTGATGCGGCTATTCTCTTTTAAATACCCTACACCTAAAGCGCAGAAAATGCCTGAGAAAAATGCGCCGATGGCCAATGGAATGCCAAGTAGAAATGCTAATACCACCCCCGGTAAAACCGCATGTGAAATGGCATCGCCCATTAAAGACCAACCTTTTAGCACAATATAACAAGAGAGCATTGCGCAGATTATTGCCACAATAAGTGAGGTCATCAGCGCATTTTGCATAAATGGATATTGCAACGGCTCGGTAATCAGATTCAGTAAATCATTCATGTTTGCCAGCCTTTTTCATTCTACGATTAACCAGCCCATATTTCGGGGCAAAAAGAAATGCTATTAAGAAGTAGGTTTGCAAGCAAACAATAACGCCTCCCGTTGCACCATCTAAATAATAGCTTAAATAAACGCCTACAGCAGAAGTGCCAGCGCCAAGTAAGACGGCGATGATTAATAAGCGGTTAAATTTATCCGTTAATAGGTAAGCGGTTGCGCCAGGGGTAATGACCATTGCAATGACTAAAATCGCTCCAACGGTTTTGTAATGCGGCTACCACACAAGCGCTGAGTGGGTAAAAAGCAATACTTTGTAGAAAACGGGGAAAGCCCAACTGTAATCGCTTGAGTTTCATCAAAGAAAATCAGGATTAAATCTTTCCAAAACAAGAGTAATAGCACTAAACAAACGCCAATAATAATCGCAATTTGAGTGATATCTTCATCTGCAATGCCGAGAATATTCCCCAAAATGATATTTTGTACATCGACGGAAGTCGGGTTGAGCGAAATAATCAATAAGCCTAATGCAAAAAAGGTACTAAAAATAAAGCCGATAACGGCATCTTCTTTGATTTTAGAGATAGATTTAATCCAAAGAATGGAAATGGCAGCTAAAATCCCAGAGAAGAAAGCACCTACCGCATAAGGCAAGGAAAAGGCGTAAGCAATCGCTACACCAGGAACGACGGCATGCGATAAAGCATCGCCAATAAGCGACCAGCCTTTAGCATTAGTAAGCGGAAAGAAAGGCACAAATCGCGCCGATAGCGGTGCTAAGAATAATTGCCTTATTCATATATTCATAGCCAAATGGCTCAAGTAAGATCTCCCACATAGTTGCTCCTACTTATCTTCTTTTGCCATATCGGCTTTAGGAAAATGGCATTTTTGCGTGGTTGGCGCAGGGGGATCTTCTTTAGTATTGCCGTAGAACACCGCAGGGGCGCTCGTCATCGGTTAACACGGTCACCGCGCGGCTATCTTCATCATCATGTAAATCTTGCCCGAGTAATTTAATATGGCGAAGTACACCACCAAATACTTTTTCAAGATTATGTTGATTAAAGGTTGTTTCGGTTTTACCAGCTGCAATGACCGTACGATTTATCATCACCACTTGATCACAGAAATCGGGCACAGAACCTAAATTATGCGTTGAAACTAAAATGAGATGACCTTCTGCACGTAAGGCTTGTAATAAATCTACAATAGCGTTTTCAGTTTTGTACATCAACGCCAGTAAAGGGCTCATCTAATAAAATGATACGACTTTGTTGCGCAAGGGCACGGGCGAGGAAAACACGCTTTTTTTGCCCGCCAGAAAGCTCACCAATTTGGCGATCTGCTAGGTGAGTAATATTCACACGCGCCATTGCTTCTTGAACTTTCTGTTTATCAACGGCTTTAGGAATACGCAGAAAATTCATATAGCCATAGCGCCCTCATCATCACCACATCGTAAGCAGAAACGGAAATTGCCAGTCTACTTCTTCTGATTGCGGAACATAAGCGACTAAGTTATTTTTAAGCGCCTGCTGGATTGGTAAATCACATAATCGAACTTCACCTTCTTGTGGTTTTACTAAACCCATCAGGCTCTTAAAAAGGGTTGATTTACCACTCCCGTTTACGCCAACTAAGCCGCAGATTGTGCCGCCCTCTAGTTGGAAAGACATATCATAGATTGCCGTATGGCCATTATTATAGCGCACGGTAATATTATCGACTCGAATCGAGGCAAGCGGGGTGGTAGTCATTATTCAAATCCTTTTACAATAGTAGAAACAGTCGTGTTCAGTAAGTCAATATAGGTTGGTACTGGACCATCTTTAGTTGATAATGAGTCAACATAAAGCACGCCACCATATTTAGCACCACTCTCTTTAGCGACTTGTTGTGCTGGTTTTGGTGAGATGGTACTTTTCACTAAAGACTACCGGAATGTGATTTTTAACTAAATCAATGACTTTACGAACTTGTTGTGGCGTACCTTGTTGTTCAGCGTTAATTGGCCATAAATAACCTTCTTTTAAACCATAGTCTTTAGCAAGATAGCTAAATGCGCCTTCACTAGTTACCAACCAACGTTGCGCTTCTGGAATAGAAGATAATTTTTCTCTCAATGGTTTATCTAGCTGTTTAATTTTTCTGCATAGGCAGTCGCATTTTTCTCATAAACAGCCGCATTTTTGAGGTCGTATTTAATAAATGCATTTTAATGTTTTCAACATAAATTAACGCATTAGATGGCGACATCCACGCATGCGGGTTTGGTGCGCCTTTGTATGGGCCTTCATAAATCGAAAAGCGGTTCAATGCCTGTTGTCACTACAACGGCAGGTTTATTGCTAATATTTTGGAAAAACGCTCAAACCAACGCTCTAAATTTAGTCCGTTCCATAAAATCAAATCTGCAGATTGGGCTTTTACAATATCTTTCGGGGTTGGTTCATATTCATGAATCTCAGCCCCTGGTTTTGTAATTGACTCGACTTCTGCTGCGTCACCGTCGACATTTTTGAGCAATATCTTGAATAACAGTAAAAGTGGTCACAACTGAATTTTGCTTCTGCCCATTGCGTTAGACTTAAGCCTAATAATGCCGCAAGTAAGTAACGATATGATTTCATTTTTGTCTCCTTTTTATATTTATTGAAACCATAATAATAATATTTCTATTTTATAAAGTCAACAGTTGAGAAGCATTCTCATTTTAGATGGGTGTAAATGAGAATGCAAGCGGTAAAATTTCTTCAATTTTTGCAAAAAATCAGTAAAATCCGCCCGCTTATTTTTAGACGTTTTTGAGAAACATGCAATCAGACTACGAGAGAACATTCTCGGGAATATTATTTTTGCCAGTCGTTGGCTACAGTTGCCGATTTATCTTGGGCTTATTGTTGTACAAGGCATTTATGCTTATAAATTCACGAAAATCACTTTATCACTTGTTGGTGAACTTAAATGAAATGGATTCAGACACCATTATGTTGGCGGTGCTGAATTTAATTGATGTTGTGATGATTGCTAATCTTTTGGTGATGGTAATTGTCGGGGGTATGAAACCTTTGTCTCTAAACTGAATGTAGACGATCATCCTGATCAGCCTGAATGGCCCGATCACGTCAATGCGACAATTTTAAAAGTGAAACTTTCGATGGCAATTATTAGTATTTCTTCGATTCATTTACTGCAAACATTTATCAATGCACATAAATTAGCTGAAAAACAATGATGTGGGAAGTGATTATTCATCTTTCCTTTATTATTTCAGCGATTGCGATGGCGCATATTGATCGTTTGCTTAATAGTGCGCACCATTCAAAAAGAATCCAAGCATTAAGCTATTACAACAATTTAAAACTTTTTGAGAAAAAAACGAGTAAAATACCTCGTTTTTGTTTTTTAAAGAAAGCGATAAAATGATGACTAAACATTACGACTATATTGCAATTGGTGGCGGTTCTGGCGGGATTGCCTCAATTAACCGTGCGGCAAGCTATGGCAAAAATGTGCGATTATCGAAGCAAAAACATTTAGGTGGTACTTGCGTGAATGTCGGTTGTGTACCGAAAAAGTGATGTTCTATGGCGCACAAATTGCAGAAGCGATTAACAGTTATGCACCCGCTTATGGTTTTGATGTAGAAGTCAAAAAGTTTGATTACGCGAAATTAGTCGAGAGTCGCCAAGCTTACATTGGTCGTATTCATACTTCTTACAATAATGTGTTAGCGAAAAATAATGTCGATGTTTTAAATGGTTTCGCACGTTTTTAAAAGATGCGAAAACGATTGAAGTGAGCTATGCAGACGGTACAACGGAATTAGTGACTGCGGATCATATCTTAATTGCGACAGGTGGCCGACCAAGTATTCCTGCAGTAAAAGGTGCAGAATACGGGATTGATTCAAATGGTGTATTTGCTTTAAATGAATTACCAAAACGTGTCGCAGTAGTAGGTGCGGGTTATATTGCCGTTGAATTAGCGGGTGTTTTAAATAGCTTAGGTAGTGAAACGCATTTATTTGTGCGCCGACATGCCCCATTGCGTAATCAAGATCCATTGATTGTAGAAACCCTAGTTGAAGTGTTAGCACAAGATGGCATTCAATTACATACCAAAGCGTTGCCTGAAGAAGTGGTGAAAAATGCTGATGGTTCGCTCACCTTAAAATTACAAGATGGTCGTGAAACTACGGTGGATACCCTAATTTGGGCAATTGGTCGTGAACCGGCAACAGATGTGATCAATCTTGACGTAACGGGTGTAAAAACTAATTCACGCGGACAAATTATTGTTGATAAATTCAAAAATACCAATGTCCTGGCATTTATGCCGTGGGTGATATCATTGAAGGTGGGATTGAATTAACACCAGTTGCCGTAGCGGCAGGTCGCCGTTTGTCTGAGCGTTTATTCAATAATAAACCAAATGAGCATTTAGATTATAATCTTGTGCCAACCGTTGTTTTTAGCCATCCACCAATCGGTACAGTCGGTTTAACAGAGCCACAAGCGATTGAACAATATGGCGAAGAAAATGTGAAAGTGTACAAATCTTCTTTCACGGCAATGTACACCGCTGTCACTGAACATCGCTAACCTTGCCGAATGAAATTAGTGTGTGTCGGCAAAAGAAGAGAAAAATTGTTGGCTTACACGGCATTGGTTTCGGTGTCGATGAAATGATTCAAGGTTTTGCTGTGGCAATCAAAATGGGCGCAACTAAAGCAGATTTTTGATAATACGGTTGCAATTCACCCAACAGGTTCAGAAGAGTTTGTGACAATGCGTTAATTGTCACATAACTTTATTGTAATATAATGTAAAAGCGAGGTAAGTTTATTTTCACCTCGCTTTTATCTATAGGTTTACTTTAAGGGTAGGTTATGAAGAGTCTCTTCACCATGATTGGATTTTGCGCATTATTAGCAGGATGTGATGATGCGATCTCTAATCAAGCCGATAACACTAATCAAAATATTACAAAAGACGTTAAACAAAACGCAGAAAAAAACCGCAAATACAGAAATTAAATCAGTACCAAACGAATCAAAACCTGCAGTAGTGTCAGAACAATCCAGTTAAAGTGACACAAGAAGAAAAAAAGAAACCGATAAACAAGCGGTCAAAAAAAGCAGAAGATTTTGCAAAGGTGGCAGATAAAAAGAGGATGTGAAGAAGGAGCCTGAAACATCAGCAACAGGAAAAGCGGTCGTTGAAAAATCTGTAGAAACCAAAGTTGAGGAACTAAAAGTTACGGCACCAAAAGCATTGGAAGCCAAAACTGTCGAACCAAAAACTACCGAATTAAAACGGTAGAAACAAAAAGTAACAGATGAGAAGCCGGTAGAGAAGAAGGTGGTTGAAGCGAAATCACAAGCGCCTTTGGACAAACCGAAAGCGACAGCTGAGAAAAATGGTTTCTGGAAAAACAGAGTCTGCTAAGCTAGCTTCAACCAAAGTAGAAACTGAAAAACTTCACTAGTAAAGAGGAATCTCGCTTGGCAGATAAAGCAAAACCCTGCTAAGAATGCCAAAGCGAGTGCGAAAATGAGAGTAGCAAAACAGCCAAATCATCTTCTAAAAGACTCTGATAAAAGTGAAGATGAATTAGATGAAAAATGCGATGGTGAGTAGTTTCTCAATGGAAGAGTTGCGTTTAGGGGCACAGCGTTCGCCAACAAAAGATGAAATTCAGCATCTTAAGCGACAATGCCGTTATGCTTATATGACCGAGCAAGATGTGATTGAAAAACAATTGCTCTGCGAAGAAAGTGAATATGGCAAGATAAGGTTAAATAGTGCAGCAAGTCTGCACTATGTCTTAAATTTATCCCAAATTTTTCTTCTTGTCCACGCCATAATCGCTGAATGTTTTTCATGGTGACGATATAAAATAAAACAGCAAATCAGCGCAATCGGAAAGGTAAATTCAGGTTGGAACCACCAAACAAATGCAGGCAGAATGAGTGCCACAATGACTGCACTTAATGAAGAATAGCCAGAAATTAAAAAAATACGGCTAACCAAGTGGCAACAGTTAAGCTCCGAGATGGCATATCCAAATGGCAATAAGGCACCAAATGCAGTCGCAACGCCTTTTTCCACCTTTTAAATCTAAAAGAAAATGGGAAAAATATGTCCAAGGCAGGCAGCTAATGCAACAAAACCCTACGGTTGATGGTGGTAGGGCTAAATGTAGTGCAAGTGCTACAGGTAACATTCCTTTAAAATATCGCACATCAGCACCCCTAATGCGGCAGTTTTTTTCCACCAATGCGTAAAACATTGGTCGCACCTGGATTATTTGAGCCATGTTCTCTAGGATCAGGTAAGCCAGCTAATTTGCAAAAAGTAATAGCGCTGGAGAATGAACCGAGCAGGTAGGCAAATAAAATCATCGCATAACCCTGTGAATGTCATATATTTTCCTTCTATGAGAGATGACAAAACTGCGTTATTCTACCCAAACTTTTATCTCAAAAGGAGATCCGATGACAGATAAAGTTTTTATTCACGAACTTACCGTATTTGCCTCAATTGGGGTTTATGACTGGGAACATACGATTAAACAGCGATTGGTATTTAATTTAGAAATGGAATGGGATTTTACCGAAGCAGTTAAAAATGATGATGTAGCACATTGCCTAAAATTATGCTGAGGTTTCACAAACAGTGATTGATTTTGTCGAAAGTCAGCCATTTAAATTGGTGGAAACGCTCGCTCATCGAGTTGCCGATCTCTTACAGCAAAAAAATTCGGTATTAAAAGCCTTACGTTTAGAATTACATAAACCGAAAAGCAGTTGCACAAGCGAGTTCTGTTGGCGTTATTGTAGAAAGACGTGCTGCCTTATGAGAAAAAGTATCTTTAAAAAATGTAGCGAAAATTATGTGAACTGGGTTATTCGGCTCGGGAAGGTTCGCTCGGCGATTTTAGGCATTTTTGTGTTAGGGATATTTGCCATCCTGATTCAATCGATTTTAAATTATGTCTTCTTTGGCACGGTTGTCGCTGGCGATATTTTCCGTTCAATTCTTTTCGGTTTGCTTTCTGCGCCTTTTGTGCTTTATTTTTTCAATGTGATTGTAGAACAACTTGAACGTTCACGATTAAAGTTAGAACGCAGCGTGTACGAATTAAATGTCATGCGCACAAGATGCCTATCTTTCTGCCAAGTTAAAACAAAATAGCGTAGATAAAACCCAGCTGATGGCAACCATTAGCCACGAATTACGCACACCTTTAAATGGCATTATTGGATTAAGTCGAATGTTGTTAGAAGAGGATCTTAGCCAAAAGCAACGCGAATACTTGCAAACCATTAACGTTAGTGCTGTGTCATTAGGATATATTTTTAGCGATATTATCGATTTAGAAAAATTGATAGCCAACGTATTGAGCTATTTCGTCAACCTGTTGAATTCACGCAAATCATTCACGATATTAGCCATTTTGCGCAATTATTGGCGGCTAAGAAATCGATTCAGTTCTCGCTAGATTATCCAGATAATCTCCCTGAATTTATTGAGGTGGATAACGCACGGTTAAGCTCAGTATTGTGGAATTTGATTAGCAACGCAGTCAAATTTACGCCACCAAGCGTCAGATTTCATTAAAAAATTTACCAAACTGATGCACAACACTTTCAATTTGTTGTGAAAGATTCAGGAATTGGTATTCCTCTTGCAGAGCAAGATAAAATCTTCAGATGTTCTATCAAGCTGAAAATTCCAAAAGCGAAAAGCGCAAGGTAGTGGCATAGGCTTAGCAATTTCTAAGCAGATTGCGTTATTGATGAATGGTGATTTACAGGTTGAAAGTGAGCCAAATCAAAGGTGCGACTTTTACGTTTAGTTTTGAGGCAAAACAGGGCAAAGCAAAACAAGCGTTACAAATTAAACCTTACGGCTTGAAAGTGCTGTTGGTTGAAGATGTGGAACTGAATGTGGTAGTGGCACGTTCAATGCTCGAAAAATTTGGATGTGAAATTGAAGTTGCAATGACCGGTGAGCAGGCTCAGCAGAAATTTGAGCAGCATAGTTTTGATCTGATTTTTATTGGATATTCAATTACCCGATACCACAGGCACACAGTTGGCACAACAATGGCGTGAGCAATATGATGAAGGCGAGATTGATTAGTTTACCGCTTCTGGTTGCGCTTACTGCGAATATGATGCAAAACCAAAAGTGAATACCAACAGCAAGGCATGGATGATGTGTTGCGTAAACCGCCTCTTTAGAATGCTTGGCACAATGTTTAGCCTTACATTTTGGCGAAGATTCTCCATCTTCAGATTTGCAAAATGAGGTGGAAATTAGACCGCTTGCAGAAAAAGATATGATTGCTGATGGGCGGCTAAATGGGGCTTTGATTCAAGAACTCTGTTCAGTGTTAGGTGAAGAAGGACTACAAAAGAGCATTGTGCTATTTGAATCACTTGCACCAAGTTATATTCTTCGCTTAAACAAGCATATCAAGATTGGCAAGGCACGCCAGATGCGATTCATCGAAAATTATTGACTGAACAGGCGCATAAATTAAAAGGCGCTTTTGCTTCTATTGGCTTACTGAGGTTGCAACAATTAGCAGAATTAGCGCAAACGGATAATGGTGGCGATTGGGGAAGCAGGAATTGCAGATTGGCTGGCAGAAATTGATCAGCATTGGCAATCTGATTTAGCGTTATTAAAATCGAAATTTGATGAGTTAGCAAAAAGGCTTTTACTTCGTTGGAAGTAAAAGCCTTTGTTATTTAAGAGGTTCGAATATTATCAGGAATCGGATCCGCAATAGGTTGAATATCTTTTTCAGGTTCTTTTGGATCTACGGGTTCCTGTTTTGGAGCGCTTTTCTGGTTCTGCAGATTGTGCAGGCGTATCTTGCAGTTTTGCCTCACTTTTAGCTTCTTCTGGCGCTTTTTTTCAGTGTTATTTAATGTTTTCGGTTGGCTCGGTTTTTTTCTACTTTGGGTTTTTTTCCTGTGTTACCTTGATTGGCGCAGGTGGTGTGATTTTGTCTGTTTTTCTCAAACTTTGCTCAAAAATCGACCGCTTGTTCAGTACTTGCCCCTTCATCCTTTAACTCTTCTTTGCTTGGATCTAATGACGGTAATTGAATTAAACCAAAGTGGCTCTCTTTTTCTGGTCGATTATATTCCGCAATATGGACATCTTGCACATTTGGGCGTTTTTCGTTGTTAAAAGCTTGGCTAATATCTACTTTTAGGGTCGAGCCAAATGCCACAATAGCATCATTAACTTCACCGTAAAACTCTTCTGGAATCACTTGATCGTTCAAGACAAAATAGCCTTTATCCGGTAGCGCAATATAGCTCAGAGAGTCTTCTTCTTTCAGATCGGGTAATGTTTACGCAAGCGCTCAATCGCATTGTCTTTATCTTTTAAAGAAATACCAAGATTTGACCACGCATGGCAATTGAGATAGCAAAATCACGGCCATCTACGGGTTTATCATATTTTTAAAAGTGAGCATCAGCGGACGGCTTTCTGGCGTATATTCGCCGTTTTCAGTAAATAAGCTGATATTGTAAATTTTAAATGGCCCCTCAGGTGTAATCAAGGTCATTGATTTTTCCATTGGGCGAAAAAGTGGGTTGCTCAGCAATGCCAATGATAGGCCCTAAGAGAACTTTATAACGCATTATTTTTTTGCCTCTGTGAGTATTTGGTGCGCATTATAACCGCTAAATTGATAAATAACGGATTCAACTATGCTTTTTGTAAAAATTTTGTGATCTAGTTCAAATTTTTAGAAAGAAAATACAGGTAATTTACCTTAAAAAGCGTAGTATAAATAGTGAAAAAGAACCCATTCATTAAACTATAAGGAGTCCTTTATGTTTCCGGAATTTCGTGACTTAATCTCAAAATTAAAAACTGAAGATGCGCATTTTGCTCGTCTATTTGATAAACATAATGAACTAGATCAAAAAAATTAAAAATTTTGAATCTGGCATTGAAATTGCCACAGGCTCAGAAATTGAAGTACTCAAAAAAAGAGAAACTCGCGATTAAAGATGAGCTTTTATGCAATTTTGAAGAAAAATCAGCTTTAATAAGAAAATAGCTTAATTATTTTTAAAACTAAGCGGTCATATTTGTAAAAAGATTTTGCAAATATGACCGCTTGTTATTTCTAGCCTAAAAGCTCTAGCACCTTGGTTATCAACTTTACAAATATGAATGAAGCCTTTCATTATTTTTGTAGATACTCTTTTTCCAAATAAGCTACTAATTTTGCGCATGCTCTAAATCTGGCGCAATCGCAAACATGGTTGGACCTGAGCCTGAAATTCCAACAGCGAGGGCGCCTAAATCTTTACAGCCTTGGCGAACCGTTGGGAAGTTTGGCAGTAAATTTTCTCGATAAGGTTCCGCAATTAAATCTTTCATCATCACGGAGGCTAAGACATCTTGATGCGTGTGACAGGCATGCACAAAGGAGCCCTAAATAACGCGCTTGTTGAATCATATCTTGACGCGTGTAGTTTTTCGGTAAAATTGCACGTGCTTCAGCCGTTGAAACTTCAATGCCAGGATAAGCGAGCACCCAATACCATTCGTCAAAAACGGCAATGGTTGGCAAATATTGCCTAGCGATTGCGTCATTAACTGTAAGCCGCCCAAATAGCAGGGGGCAACGTTATCGTAGTGAATAGAACCTGAAATTCTGCCTTCCAATTCGCCCATCATTTCTAATAATTCCATTTTAGAAAAAGGTTGATCATGGAATTGGTTAAGCGCCACTAATGCGGCTACGATTGAACAAGCGCTTGAACCCTAAACCAGAACCAATTGGCATATTTTTCTCAAGCGTGAGGCGCAGGTTTTTCACCTGGCCACCACGTAATTTTAAACGCTCGCTAAACAAAACATATGCTTGGTAAACAATGTTTTTGCGGTTCTTTTGGCAGTTTACGTACAGAAATAGCCAACACTTTCAAGTTCAAATGGGCTATCGCACTCTTCAATTTGTACAACATCACCCAATAATGATCCATCAATAGGCGAAATTGCCGCGCCTAAAGAGTCAAACCCAACACTGATATTCGCGCTAGAAGCTGGTGCATAAATCCGTAAAGCCATTAGTTTGCCCCTCCTTGTAAGGTGCGAAGGATATCCGCAAAAATACCGGCTGCAGTTACGCTATTACCAGCACCGTAACCACGTAATAACAATGGAATTGGGTTGTAATATCGCGTTAAGAAGGTTAAGGCGTTTTCACCATCTTTTACTTTATAAAGTGGGTGGTTTTCATCTACGGCTTCAATCGCTACACGGCATTTGTTACCATTGATAGATCCAACATAACGTAATACTTTACCTTCAGCTTTTTGCAGCTTGTACGCGTTTAGCAAATTCGTCATCAATTTCTGGTAATACGTTAAGGAATTCTTCTTTACTCATGCCTTCAGAGAAACCTTTTGGTAATACGCCTTCCACTTCGATATCTTCGAGTTCTAAGGCTAAACCCGTTTCACGCGCAAGGATGAGCAATTTGCGCGCAACGTCTGCGCCTGATAAATCATCTCGTGGGTCTGGTTCAGTAAAGCCTTTCTCTTTTGCTAATAAGGTGGCTTGTGAAAGCGTTAAGCCTTCATCTAATTTACCAAAAATGAAAGAGAGTGAGCCAGATAAGATCCCTTCAAATTTTTCAACGCCATCGCCTGCAGCTAATAGGTTTTGGAGGTTTTTCAATAACAGGCAATCCTGCGCCTACGTTGGTTTCGTATAAGAATTTATGCTGACCTTGACGAGCTGCTTCACGTAATTCTTGATAATAAGCATAGCTGCCAGTATTTGCTTTCTTATTTGGTGTAACCACATGGAAACCTTCTTTTAAGGCACGTGCATAGAGATTTGCTACAGATTGTGCTGAAGTACAATCGACAAATACTGGGTTGATCACATGGTGTAATTTAATAAATGAAAGTAACACATCAAAGTCAGAGGGTTGCGTTGCGTTGGCTAAATCTTGTTGCCAGTTTTCTAAATTTAAGCCGTTTTCATCAAGCAACATCTTATCTGAATTTGCTAATGCGCAAACGCGGATCTCAATGTCCTTCTTTGCGAGGAATTCCTTTTGTTGTTTTACTTGCTCAATAAGTGCTCCACCAACGCCACCTACACCGACAAGAAACATATCAACCACTTTTTTTATTGCTAAATAATGCGCGGTGAGTTGCTTTAACCGCTTCAATGGCTTTGTTTAAAGGCACTACAGCTGAAATTGAACGTTCAGAAGAACCTTGTGCAATCGCAACAATGCTGATGTTTGCTTGAGCAAGCGCAGAGAAGAAACGTGCCGCAATACCTTTTTGCGGTACGCATTCCATCGCCCACTACTGAAACAACAGATAAATCTTTAATAATGTCGATTGGGTCAAGTTGATGTTCTGCTAATTCTTGTGCAAATTCACTGTTTAATGCATTGAGTGCTTTGTCTGCAGATTTTGCAGGCACACAGAAACTGATACTGTATTCAGAAGAAGATTGGGTAATTAAGATAACGGAAATACCCGCTTTTGACATAGTAGAGAATACGCGAGATGCCATGCCCTACCATACCTTGCATACCAGAGCCTGAAACGTTAAACATGGCAACATTGTCAAGGTTGGTGATACCTTTTTACTTTTTAAACCATCTGTTGCGGCATTTCCATCAATTAAGGTGCCTTTGCCTTCTGGATTTCCCGTATTTTTGATTAAGCAAGGAATGTTTAATGGAACAAGTGGCCCAATGGTGCGAGGATGAATCACTTTTGCGCCGAAATAAGAAAGCTCCATTGCTTCTTGATAGCTCATTGATTCTAAGCAGATAGCATCTGGTACTAAACGTGGATCGTAGTATAAACGCCATCTACGTCTGTCCAAATTTCACAGCAATCCGCTTTTAGACAAGCAGCTAAGCAAGCAGCAGAGTAGTCAGAACCGTTACGGCCTAATAATACTAATTCGCCATTTTCATTACCTGCAGTAAAGCCTGCCATTAACACTACATTTTTCTTTGGAATAGAGGCAGCATCAACGCGTTTGGTTGATTCATTGATATCTACAGAAGATTCTAAATAGTTTCCGTGTGCTAATAATTTTTCGACCGGATTGATATTGGTAACATCATAGCCTTTTAGCTTCAAAACCATGCTTGCATCATTGCAATAGAGAGTTTTTCGCCACGGCAGTGAATCGTAGCAGCTACAGCATCTGGTAATGTTTTTACTTTTTGCAGCTTCTGCTGCTACACCTTGAATTTGAGTTAATTCAGCTTCTACTAATGCAAGTAATTCATCGCGTTTTACATTGTTATTTACTTCGTATAAACCGTTGATAATATTATGGAAAAATCTCTGTCGCTTCTTTTTAAGTTTGCTTCAAAGGATTCACCTGCAATCGCTTTATCGACAATTGCAATTAAGTGGTTGGTAATTTTGGCTGGTGCAGACAGTACGCCTGCTGCCCTGATCGTTTAAATGAGCCTTTTCGATAATCTCAGCGGCTTGCATAAAGCGAGCCGGATTGGCAGTGAAGTACCTCCAAATTTAAGTACGCGCATAGTTTCTCCCGTGGAATAAATTTAATATACAAAATTAAGATACAAAAACCCGCGTATCGCGGGTCTTGTGAATTCATTTCTATTAGCAACACTCACCCGCATAACGCATTTTGCGTAATGGTAATCATGGTGCGGGTAATGATGGTCATTAAGTGCTGCATAGGCTATTTACTGTTTTTGAACAATGTTCCGAAGAATGGAGGAAAACGGTTGCTTTTGTCAATGCTTTTTTTCAGCGATTTTTGAAAGGAAATACAAATTAGTAAAAATAATGGTAACTTTTTCTTAATTTAGAATCAAAAACAATGCTTTTTAGTCAATTTTGTTATATTTAAACCAAATTTAATAACTACAAAGGAATTTTTATATGGCTATACATTACCAGAATTAGGGTTATGCTTATGATGCATTAGAACCATTCTTCGATAAAAGAAACAATGGAACCACCGTACTAAACACCACCAGCATACATCAACAATGCAAATGCAGCATTAGAAGCGCATCCTGAATTATTAGCGTTATGCCCAGCTAGATTGATTCAAGATTTAAAACCAAGTGCCAGCTGAAAAAACGTGTGGCTGTACGTAATAACGTAGGTGGGCATGTTAACCACACTTATTCTGGAAAGGTTTAAAAAGTAGGCACAGCTTTACAGGCGCATTAAAAGCGGCTATCGAACGTGATTTCGGTTCAGTTGAAGCTTTCCAAAGCAGAATTTGAAAAAGCAGCAGCAACGCGTTTCGGTTCAGGTTGGGCATGGTTAGTATAGGCCAAGATGGTAAATTATCTGTGGTTTCAACTGCAAACCAAGATTCTCCATTAATGGGTAAAAGAAATCGCGGGTGCTGAAGGTTTCCCAATTATTGGTTTAGATGTGGGAACACGCTTACTATCTTCACTACTAAAACCGTCGTCCAGACTACATTAAAGCATTCTGGAACGTGGTAAACTGGGACGAAGCAGCGCGTCGTTTTGAAGAAAAAACGCACACTAATTAGCAAATAAATTAAAAAAATCCGCTTTGAGTGATAGATCTTAAGCGGATTTTTTAATTTTATGAACAATAGCAAGCGGTCTGATTTTGCAAATTTTTTACCAAATCAAACCGCTTGTAGAATTATTCCACCATAAAGCAGGCAATTTTTCGTGTGTCTGCATAAGGTGTTAGTGCAGGTTGTTCAATTTTACAACGTTCGGTTGCTTTCCAACAACGTGCGGAAAGCACAACCTTTGGCGGCTTAAGTGGGCTTTGGTAGCTCACCAGTAAGCTTTAATGCGCTCGCCTTTTTCAGTTTGATCCAGTTTCGGTGTTGCTGAAAGTAGCGCTTGTGTGTAAGGGTGTTTTGGATTTTCAAAAATCTGATTAACATCGCCTTGTTCCACACAACGGCCTAAATACATCACCATCACTTCATCGGCGATATGTTTGACTACCGAAAGGTCATGCGAAATAAACACATAAGAAAGCCCTAATTCTTCTTGTAAATCCATCATCAAGTTCAATACTTGCGCACGAACAGAGACGTCTAGCGCTGAAACGGGTTCATCAGCCACTACGATATCCGGATTAAGCATTAACCCACGCGCAATTGCAATCCGCTGACGTTGACCGCCAGAAAACATGTGTGGATAGCGGTCGTAGAATTCTGGCTTCAGCCCCACTTTTGCCATCATCGCTAACACTTTTTCTTTGCGTGCTTTGCTAGAAAGAGAAGTGTTGATAATCAGTGGTTCTTCTAAAATTTCGCCCACTTTTTTTACGTGGATTGAGTGAGCTATATGGATTTTTGGAAAACAATCTGAATTTTTTTGACGACGCAAAGTACTTGTTGCCTTGTCATTAACCAAGAAATTCTGTCCATTGTAAAAAGCTCACCTTCGGTTGGATGTTCAATCATGGTTAGCATGCGTCCAAGCGTGGATTTACCACAACCTGATTCGCCAACCACGGCAAGCGTTTTTGCCACGTTCAAGGGTAAATGAAACGCCATCAACCGCTTTGACCATTTTAGGTGCTTTGAACATGCCTTGTTTTACTGGGTAATATTTTTGAGATTGATCGCATCGAGAAGCGGTGCGTTTTTGTTCATTTTTGCAAATTACTCATCACTGTCCTCGCTTAAGCATAACTAGGTTTGCCTTGTTCATTTAATGGGAAATGGCATTTCACCCTGACGGCCTTCCCATTGCTGTAATGATGGCTCACTTTCTCGACATTTATCCGTTGCATACGGGCAACGCGGATTAACAAGCAGCCTTGTGGTCGGTCATATTTTGCCCGGTACCACACCTGGTAATGATTGCAGGCGAGATTTTTCTTCTGCAAACTCCGGCAAGGCTTTTTAATAAGGCTTGAGTGTATGGATGAAGCGAGTACGGAAAATTTCTGCTGCGCGACCTTCTTCTACCACTTGCCCCTGCATACATCACAATAATGCGATGCGCAGCTTCAGCGACTAAGGCTAAATCGTGAGTAATGAGAATAAGCGCCATATTTTTCTTTTGCGCTGTAATTCAAGTAACAAGTCGATAATTTGTGCTTGAATGGTTACATCCAATGCTGTTGTCGGTTCATCCGCAATCAATAGTTTTGGATTACACGCACTGCCATGGCAATCATGACACGTTGGCTCATCCCACCTGAAAGTTGATGTGGGTAAACCTCTAAACGAGATTCTGGATCGGGAATGCCCACCATGGTCAGTAATTCAATTGCACGAGCACGACGGCTAGCCCTACTGCCACCTTGATGCACTTTCAGCGCTTCGGTAATTTGAAAGCCAACAGTATAACTTGGATTGAGGCTAGTCATCGCATCTTGGAAGATCATAGACACATCCGCCCCGATAATTTTTTGCTTCTCTTTTGGCTTTAATGCAAGTAAATCATGCTGATTGAATTCTAACGATTGCGCACTCACGCGGCCAGGGAAATCAATTAACCCCATAATCGCTAGTGAGCTGACGGATTTACCTGAACCAGACTCGCCAACAATGCCTAAGACTTCGCCTTCGTTAACGGTGTAGCTGATTCTATCCACCGCTTTAAATGGTGCTTTCTCATCACCAAAATGGACAGAAAGCTGATTTACAGTTAAAAGTGCCATCTTTCTCTCCTATTGTTTTAGTTTTGGATCAAGCGCATCGCGTAAGCCATCACCCATTAAGTTGAAGGCAAGTACGAGGGATAAAATCGCTAAGCCTGGAATGGTAACTAACCAGTTTGCTGACTGCATAAAACCACGAGATTCTGCCAACATCGTGCCAAGTTCTGGTGTGAGGTGGTTGCGCCCTCAATACCTAAGAAACCCTAAAAAGCGGCAAGTTCTAAAAATAGCGTTAGAAATCCCCATCGTCATTTGGACGATAAGTGGTGCTAAACAGTTAGGTAAGATAACAATAAACATTAAGCGTAATACGCCTGCGCCCGCAACACGGCTGGCGACAACATAATCACGGTTTTTCACTCATTACGGAAGCGCGTGTTAAGCGGACATAGCTTGGAATAGAAACAATTGCAATCGCAATCGCAGCATTCATTAGTGATGGACCAAGAATGGTGACCACCCCTAATGGTTAATAATAGGGCTTGGAATAGCAAGCATAATATCGACAAAGCGCATAATTAAAATATCAATTATGCCACCATAATAGCCCGCTAATACCCCTAAGATTACCCCTAAAACACAAGAGAGTAGAACAATAATCAGTCCGATAAAGACAGATAAACGTGCGCCATAAATAATACGAGAGAGCATATCGCGCCCAATATCGTCAGTGCCAAGTAAGTAGAGGCATTGCCACCTTCTAACCAAGCTGGTGGTAAAAAGGAGTGCAGCACGGTTTTGTTCAATAGGATCATAGGCGCGACCCAGCCAGCAAATATAGCGGCAAAAAGTACAATCGCAATAAAAAGTCAGCCCAATTACCGCCCTCACGATTTTGGCAGAAATAGTGCCAAAAATTCTTGCAAAAGGCGTTTTTCGGCACAGGGGCTGAAAGCGTAGTTGAAGACATAAGTTAATCACTCCGAATTAAGTATGACGAATTCTTGGATTCACCACACCATAAATTAAATCTACGGTTAAGTTCACTAGAATAATAATAGAGGCAATAATGAGCACAGAGCCTTGTAACACAGGATAATCACGTGCGTTAATCGCATCAATAATCCATTTACCAATACCAGGCCATGAGAAAATATTTTCAGTTAATACTGCGCCAGATAACAGTTGCCCTACAATTAAACCCACCACTGTTACTACAGGAATTAAAGCATTGCGTAACGCATGTACAATCACAATGCGAGTAGTGCTTAACCCTTTTGCGCGAGCTGTGCGGATATAATCTTCGCCTAATACTTCAAGCATAGATGAGCGTGTCATTCGAGTGACTACAGCAAGCGGAATTGTTCCTAATACGATAGACGGTAAAATCAATGATTTAATTGCCGCTAAAAATGCACCAGGCTCATCAGATTGCCAAGTGTCTATCAACATAAATCCCGTGTTTGCTTCAATCCAATATTCAGAAGGCAATCGTCCAGATGCTGGTAACCCTAATGGCGTTGAAAAATAAAGGATTAAAATTAAGCCCCACCAGAAAATAGGCATCGAATAGCCTGTAAGAGAAAGACTGGTAACGATGTGTGAAATCCATGAATCTTTTTACCGCGGCGATAACACCTAAAATAATGCCGAAGATTAATGACCAAAGTAGCGCAAAGAATGCTAATTCAACGGTTGCAGGAAAGAGAGTAAAGAACTCTTTTAGGACAGGCTCATTATTACGAAATGAGTTACCTAAATCGCCAGATAATACTCCTTTAATATAATTGAAAATATTGGGTTGGTAATGGTTGATCTAGCCCCTAATTGCGCCATCATTTGCGCATGCATAGCAGGATCAAGCCCACGCTCACCCATTCGGATTTCAATTGGATCCCCAGGAATTAAATGCACTAAAGCAAAAAGTAATTAAAGGTTATCGCAATGAAAGTTGGGATAACCATTAAAATACGTTTAAAAATAAATGAAAACATAATTAAATTAGTAAAAATTTTTGGTTTTTGACCGCTTGTGAAAGCTTCTTTGAGGAAAAACTCTCCCATAGCGGGAGAGAGTGACAAGAAAAATGTTTATTTTTCCTCTAAATCTACAGGGTAGAAAGTCATGTAAGCTAAATGGACTTACGATATAGCCTTTTCACTTCTTTTACGCACAGGAAGTAAGTGGTTGAGTGCGCAATGGTTACCCATGGAGCTTGTTCTTTAAAGAACACTTGCGCTTGTTTATACAACTCGGTACGTTTTGCATGATCATTGCTTTGTACTGCCTCATCAAGCAATTTATCAAAATCTGCATTACAGAAGCGTGCGTAGTTAGCGCCCGCTTTAACTGATGCGCAGCTTAATAAGGTATTTAAGAAGTTATCTGGGTCGCCATTATCGCCGTTCCAGCCCATCATACCAGTGGTGTGCTCACCATTACGTAAGCGTTTGAGGTATTCGCCCCATTCATAGCTAACGATTTTTGCATTCACGCCCACTTTTTCCAGTCTTCTTGAATAAGTTCAGCCATACGACGTGCATTTGGGTTATATGGACGGCTAACCGGCATCGCCCAAATTTCAGTTTCAAAACCGTTCTCAAAACCTGCTTCTTTTAATAACGCTTTTGCTTTTTCAGGATTGTAATCGTAATCCTTCACATCATCGTTATAGCTCCACATTGTTGGTGGAATTGGGTTTTCGCTTTTTCGCCTGAACCTTGATAAACCGATTCAATAATGGCATCTTTGTTGATGGCATAGCTTAATGCTTAGCGAACTTTTTGATTATTAAACGGTGCTTTTTCTGTATTGAAATGTAAGTAACCTACGTTTAAGCCCGGTTTAGTCATTAAGTTGATGTTCGGATCTTTTTCAGTGTTTCAATATCTGATGGATTTGGATAAGGCGCTGCGTGGCATTCACCTTTTTGTAGTTTTTGCTAAACGTACAGAAGCATCTGGCGTAATGCTAAACACTAAACGATCGATTTTTGCTTTTACCTCTCCAGTATTCAGGGAAAGCTTTATAGCGAATGCTAGAATCTTTTTGGTAATCTACAAATTGAATGGGCCAGTACCAATTGGGTCATTATCCACTTTTTCAGGTGTGCCTGCTTTTCATCATTTGATCGGCATATTCTGCAGAAAAAAATAGAAGTGAAATCCATACCAAAGGTTAGCTAAGAATGGTGCATTTGGCACTTTTAAAGCTTATTTTTAACGGTATAGTCATCTAGTTTTTCTATTTTATCAATGATGTTTTGGCATATCCATACCAATAAAGTATTCATAGTTAGCACCAGATACTTTGTGGTAAGGGTGATTTGGATCTAATTGACGATTAAATGAGAACAATACGTCATCGGCATTGAAATCACGGCTTGGTTTAAAATTCTTATTGCTGTGGAATTTTACCCCTTTGCGTAAGTGGAAAACGTAAGTTTTACCATCTTCTGATACGTCCCATTTTTCCGCTAATGCTGGAATAACGTTTGTTGTGTCGCCTTCAAAACCAATTAGTCTATCGTAAATCGCTTGCCCTGTAGCATCTAGGGTTATGCCATCGGTCGCAAATTGCGGATTAAGGAAAGTTGGTGAAGTTTCTGCACAATAAACGAAAGTTTTTGGTGCAGCGAATGCATTTGCAGAGCAAAGTGCAAAGGCTTAATAACGAAAGTTTTTGTTATGTGTTTCATCAGGTTCACTCCTAATTTATGATGGTTTTTATATGATGTTAAAGGAATATACGGCGCTTTTTTACAGACGGCAATCATTTTTCTATAACAAGCGGTCGAATTTTGTAAAAAATTGCGAAAAAGCAACCGCTTGCTTTAGCAAAAATGGCGAAGAACTGGCAATACGCACCAATTCTTATACCATACGGCGACATAATAAAAAGCAAACAGGACTTCCCGTATGAAATTGCAACAGTTACGTTATATTGTTGAAATTGTTAATCAAAACTTAAATATTACTGAAGCGGCTGAGGGCGCTTTATACCTCGCAACCCGGTATTAGTAAGCAAGTAAGATTGCTTGAAAGTGAGTTAGGCATCAATATTTTTGAACGAAACGGTAAAGCATATTAAAGGGCTTACTCCTGCGGGTGAAAAAAATTACGCAAATTGCTCGTGAATTATTGGTGAAAGTTCAAAGTATTCGTGCGGTTGCTGAAGAACAGACTAGGCCGAATCGTGGAGTGTACGTATTGCCACCGAATACGCAAGCTCGTTATGTTTTACCTGCGGTTATTGAAAAATTTAAAGCAAAATATCCAAATGTTAGTTTACATTTGCATCAAGGTTCGCCAACTCAGATTTATGAAGCACTGATGAATGGCACGGTTGATTTGGCGATTACCACAGAAGCGCAATATTTATTTGAAGAGACAATCTTGTTGCCTTGTTACACTTGGAATCGCTCAGTGATTGTTAAGCCGGAACATCCTTTAGCGCAATTTGCGAACCATTCAACAGATTTAACTGTCGAAGAGCTCAGTAAATACGACTTGATTACTTATACCTTTGGTTTTACCGGACAATCGGATTTAGACAAAGCATTTAATCAAGTAGGCATTTTGCCGAATATAGTCTTTACTGCGACTGATGCAGATGTTATTAAAACCTATGTTCGGTTAGGCTTGAGGGTAGGGATTATGGCATCGATGGCGCATACAGAAGCGAGATAGCGATTTAATTGCGATTGATGCAAGCCATTTATTTTCGCCAAGTATGACGCAAATTGCTTTTTAAACGTAGCACTTTCTTACGTAATTATATGTATGATTTTTATTCAATATTTTTTCACCTCATTTAACAAAAATGGAAGTGGAAAAAGCTGAACAGTTAAAAGATCCTCATGCGATTTTAAGACTGTTTGAAAACATGCCTTTAGAGGAAAAATAAATGAAACATTTTCAAAAATTAGTTGTTGCTGGTATTGCTACTTTGGTGCAGTTTCAAGCGCGTTGGCTGATGATTATAATATTAAATATAGCTCAAAACTATTTAATGCCGGCTTATGTGCATTTTACAAATAATGGGCAGCAATATTCGATTGTTTCGAAAAATCAATGTGCCACTTTATAACATTGTATTTAAAGCAAATGGTTTAGAAAAATCAACAATTTCATATGTTGAGCTATCGTGATATTCGTAATGGTAAACTTATGCATTGGCTGAAATTGATTCAAAACAGATTCAATATGGTAAAGCAAAAAGAAACGCTGAAAAAGAGCCGATCAGTATGCCAACTTTCGATTTGTTTACGACCGCATTTCAGTTAAGTTATTACGATAAATTACCGAGTAGTTTTCAAACAACCAATGGGAAAAATTATACCCAACTCCAAATGTGGATTTAAAGAAAACTGAGCGTTCTGTAAAAGATAGTGATGGGAAAAAACGTATCAAGAAATTACTTATAAATTTAAAACCAGTGATAATAAAGATATTACGGTGAAGAAATATCAAGGCGAGAAATTTCGCGCTATATTTCGTAGTAGCTCGAGATAGCGATAATTATGAGTTAACTTACGATAGTTTTGTGAAATAAAAAGAAGAAAGGTAGTCATTTATAAAATTGATCTGCCCCCAAAAGTTAGACTGTTATTTAAAGGACTGTTTTCGATATTGTATCGGACTCAGTCCTTTTTCAATTTTAATTGGATTCGTTCTTCATTATAGTATCGCACATAATCATTGATAACCTTTTTCAAGTTCATCAATGCTAGTAAACGATTTTCCGTGAAAACACCCGTTTTCATTCGCCCAAAAAGCCTTCCATTGCCGCATTATCCAAACAATTTCCTTTTCGAGACATACTTTGAGAAATCCTATTTTTCGCTATGCAAGCGGTTTTGTTTTTATAAATAAGAAAAGTAAATCTAAGTTTTTCTTCACATGTATAAGTGGTCGGAGTTCTTGAATTTCCAAACACACTATCTTGATTAAAGTAATGATAATCATTATTATTTGATTGCTCATATAGGAGTATAATCTAAACATTACACAATGAGGTGAATTATGAAGGAACTTACAAATCAGTGTTTACATCATATTGCTGGTGGTTCAGATGATTATGATGATATGCCTTCAGGATGCTGTGAAGAGTGTTGGAAGGCAGGAATTGGGGAGACCGAAAGAAAATACTTCTACATCTAGAGGATTGAACTTTAATTTCTCGACAGCATTAAGTATTGTTGGAGGAGTATTCGGTACACCTGGGAGAGTCATGAGGCGGAGGATATGGGGTTATTTAGACAACCTTGATTTTTGAAGGAAGAAGTAGATTGATGTTGGAGAAAGCTGCTAAAGACTATAGAAATGAGGGGATTTATCTGATTATGATTAAATTCAAATTATTGATGTCTTTTTATTTACTACGTTAATAGCGATATTCATTTTTATGCTAACTCTTACATTTACCCTCCCTTAGGTGAAACGAGTCATTTATCAAAAATCGATAGTTTTTGATATTGTCTATTGTTGTTGATTTATTATTTAGAAAATATATAAAAGATTATTAAACCTCTTTAAATGAGAGTTTACAATAAGCTCTCATTTTTATTATTTTAACATGTTTAGACAAGAAGCCATAAATGCAAAAAGTGGAAAAAGCACTGTAATCCCTAATTTCCACTATTCCAGGTTGGATAGTATTTACTATTTCCTTATTTCTTATCATTCTTTTATCCTCTTTGTTACCTTTGGTAGCTATACCCGCCGTGAAACAATAATAGGTGAGATTATTACTCAAAAACATCCTGTTATTATTACTACTAATCGATCAGGGTATATCTCTGAAAGTTATATTAAGCCAAATCAAATTATCAAAAAGGAGATATACTATTTAAAATTACTTTTAGACAGAATATCTAAAAAGCGGGATATGAACTTAAATGCTATTCAATCTATTCGAGAGCAGATAAAATCTGTCGATCTTGGAATTCATTTACTTCAATTAAATGAGAGAGAAACTCTAAAAGGTTTAAATCAGCAAATTGAAAATCATAAGAAAATATATAAAGAGAAAAGATTATTTGTATGAACTGGATAAAGCAAGTTAAGAAATATGCAGATCTTATTGTTGTATATGAAAAGCTATTTAAACAAGGAAATTCAACACATGATGAGGGTTAATAATCAACGTTCACGGTATTTTTCTCAAAATCTTTGTGTGACAGTGTAAAAACAGAACTTTTTCAACAAGATTTATCTATCCTTAATTTAGAAAATGAAATAGAAACACAAAAAAACGAATTTTAGAAATCAGATTATTCCTATGAGATGCAGAAAAGTGATTTAGAAATTAGATTGCTAGAATATGAATCTGTATCGGAACTTATAGTGAGTGCACCTATTGATGGCACTATTGATTCTATTAGTGGAACAATTGGACAAGTTGTGAAAGAAGGTGATCCTCTTGCCCAAGTTTTACCCGTAGAAAGTGGAATATATCAATTAGTGATGTGGGTTTCCTAATAGTGCAATTTCTTTTGTGAAACTCAATGATGAAGTCAATATTCGCTATGAGGCTTTTTCCATTTGAAAAATTCAGGCAATTTTAAAGGAAAAATTAAAGTTATTTCAACATTACCAGCTTCATTACAAGAATTAAGTCTATATAAGAATATGCCACTTGAGTTAAATCAAAATATACCTCTTTATAAAAATTTTAATTGAAATTCCAGATCAAAAGATTGTCTATAACAATAAAACACTTCAATTTATGAATGGAATGAAGGCAGAAAGCAACATTATTTTTAGAAAAATCGTAAATTATATGAATGGATGCTATTTCCTGTCTATAATCTAACTAAGAATATGGAATAAATAATGAAAGTGGATTTTAGTTTATTTAGAAAAGTACCTGTAACTTTACAAACAGAAACAGCGGAATGCGATTAGCCTGTTTATCTATGATTTTAGGATATTATAAAGGAGATTCCGATTTATTTACTTTACGTTGTCAGTATGGTGTTTCCTCACGTGGCGTTAATTTACAGAACCTTATTGATATTTCTAAAGCTTTTAGGCTTTATTACCCGTCCTCTTTCCCTTGAACTTGATGAGATAAAAACAGTTAAAGCTACCTTGCATATTACATTGGGAGTTTAATCATTTTGTAGTACTTACTAAAGTTACAGATAAATATTTTATTATTCATGATCCTGCTTTTTGGAAAAAGAAACTTACTAAAGAACAATTTTTCTAATAGTTTTACTGGTGTTGCTTTTAGAACTCTGGACAGAAGTTAAATTCGAGAAAAAGAGTGAAAACAAAATTAGTTTTTATGAAACTTTAAAAACATATTTCAGGTATTAAAGGTGCATTAATTAAGATTTTTCATTATCTGCATTGATTGAATTAATGGATTACTGATGCCAATAGGTACACAATTAGTGATGGATCACGTTATCTTAGCTAAAGATCAATCTTTACTTTTAATAATTTGTATTGGTCTATTTTTCTTCCGTTTTTAATAGTGCTGATAGTATGTTCAGAGCTTTGGATTTCTCTGAAAATGAGTTATTACATTAATTTTCAATGGGCAGCGAGTTTTTCCCATCTTCTGAGGCTTCCTCTTGAGTTCTTTGAAAAGAGGCAAGTGGTGATATTTCCTCCCGATTTAGTTCTCTTTCTACGATCCAAAAACACTTACTTTCAAGTATTGTTTCAACAATCATGGATACGATAATGACTTTTTGTCTAATTGTAATGATGATTCTTTATGGTGGTTGGTTGTTCTGGGTGGCATTAGGGTTTTTCTATATTGTACTTATTATTAAGAATAGTAACTTATTGGACTTATCGGCAAATATCAGAAGAACAAATTATAAAAAGTGCAAAAAGCACAATCTCATTTTATGGAAACACTATATGGAATTGCTACATTAAAAGTCTTTAGGTATTACTCAAAAAAAGAGAAGAGCAATGGATGTCACTCAATGCAGATTCTTTTAATACAGGAATTAAAATCACAAAAATTAGATATGCTATTTGGTGGTATTCATACTTTTATTTCTACTTTAGAGCAAATTTCTATTTTTATGGATTGGTGCGAGTTTAGTAATTGATAACACAATGACACTAGGGATGTTTTGTAGCATTTAGCTCTTATCGTGGTTCATTTTTCTTCGAGGGTTGGTAATTTAATCAATATCTTTTTTAGTTTAAAGATTCTTTTCATTACATAGAGAACGTATTGCAGATATTGCATTAAATGAGGTTGAAGAAGAAAAATCTCTCCATTCAACATTAAAGAATATAAATGGAGGAAATTTTCAATAGAAGATTTATCATATCAATATGATCAGTTTTCTAAGAAAATTTTTAGTTCCTTTAAATTTAGATATCCAATCAGGAGAAAGTGTCGCAATTGTTGCTCCTTCAGGATTTGGCAAGACAACTTTACTAAAACTCATGGCTGGTTTCTTAAAACCTACTTCTGGAAAAAAATTTATTTTAATCAAATGGATATTAATCAGATTGGATTAAATAGCTATCGAAAATATATTGCTTTGCGTTTTACAAGATGATAAAATTTTTCAGGTTCAATTCTAGAAAATATTGTGAGTTTTGAAAGTGAATATGATCTGAATTTGCAATTGAATGTGCAAAAATTGCTAATATTCACGATGAAATTATGGAAATGCCAATGAATTACGAAAACACTTTTTAGGTGAACTTTGGGAATAGTTTATCTGGAGGTCAAAGACAGCGATTATTTATTGCAAGGGCATTATATAAAAAGCCACGAGTTTTATTTATGGATGAAGCTACTAGTCATTTAGATGAAAATAATGAAAAACTAATCAATGAAGCAATTTCTAAATTAAATATGACAAGAATTATTATTGCACATCGGAAATCTACGATTATGAGTGCAGATAGAGTTATTGATTTAGAGAGATTATCCTAAAAAGAATCGCTTGCCGAGAAAAACTGCAAAGCGGTTTTTATAGTAGTATGGCTCTGTACTTTATATATTTCCATCTGGTTTTTAGAATATATGGTTTTAAAAATGTATTTGTTCAGCGTTGAATTGAAGAAATAATATAAATTTAACCTCTTAAGTATTAAGAATAATTCTCAGTGTTGTTCATTTTTGAAGTAGATCACAAAAGCAAAATTTTTATACCTCTAAAGTGCCAGAATGAACAAGCTTTTTACCTATGATTATTTTTTTGGGAGTGCAGATCAAATGACTACCTTTTTTTAATCGTTTTCAGACCTTATTTTTCTAAGGACTCTTCTAGTTAAATTATTTTTTTCTCCAATAACCAAGCCATTCTTTTAAGGGCGACCATACTGCTATCCATTGCGCCAGATTGTGGAATAAAAATAAGTCCAACCAATGTATTCTGGTGGTGTAACGCCGTGCCCGATACTGGCAGGTAAAACTTCAAAGCCTTGTTTTTCAAAGAGCATTTTTGCTCGCTGCATATGCCATTGGTTTGTTACTAAAATAATTTTGTGAATACCTGCTTGCTCTAAAATAGGGCGACTAAAGTTTGCATTTTCTTTGGTGGTTTTTGCTTGGTGTTCTTGCCATGTAGTCGGTACATTAAAAAAGTATTCAAATTCTTTTGCCATCAATGCAGCTTCTGAAGTTCCGTTTGGGCTGCTACAGTAATCAACATGGGTAAACCAGTTTCTTTCTGTAAATAAGCAGCATAGCGCATACGTTCAAGCGCATAAGTACCAACGGTGGTTTTACCATATATTTCTTGGCTGTCTCGTACACCGCCTCCAAGCACGACAATTGCTTGAGCGCTTTGGTATTCTTTTAAGCTGAGGTTGTCATTTTTGACTAAAGAATCACTTAATTTCGTTGCCAAATAAAAGGCGTGCTGGATAAATAAAGCAGTCAATTCCTAAAAAAGCTAATATTCTTGCCGTTTTTATAGTTCAGGCGGTAACATAAAAGTGAGCCAAAGCCAAATAACTGCAAGGTTAAAAGGGAAGTAAGATTGCAGTAATGATTTTTAGTGAGGTAAAATATATTTATCCTTAAAAATTTCGCGCTTTTAAATAGATTTTGTTAAAATATTGCGCTATTTTACTCGGAATTTTAGGTTGAACCTAGCACAAGATTGGCGGTCAGAAATCTGAAATTGACTTGATATTGGATCTGATTACTTATGAATGAAATCTTATTAGCACGTAAAGCAGAATTAAAACAAATTGCCGAATTGATTATCGATAAACAAGATGTTGTATGTTTTGACTATCCGTTGCATTTAAATGTAGGTGACTTGCTTATCTACGCAGGCACCGAACAATTTTTCAAAGATTACGATATTCGTATTCGCTTACGTCGTAGTTTACAAGCCTTTTGATATTGATGAGGCCATACATTACACCGAATACTACTATTTTATGTCATGGTGGGGGCAACTTTGGCGATCTTTACCCAAGTATTCAAAAAATGCGTGAGGATATTGTGCAATATTTCCCTCAAAATCGGATTATTTTTGTTGCGCAAACAGCACATTTTTCAAAATGAAGCAGCGATGTTACGTTCTGCAAAACTTTTTCAGCGCATCAGATTTGCATTTGTTTGCCCGTGATATTAAAACCTTCGATTTAATGAAAGCGCATTTTTCATCAAATGTTGCATTGTCGGCGGATATGGCTCATGAACTCTATGGAACATTAGCACAAAAAGATCGTACAAAATCGAATGGGGAAAAACACTTTATTTCTTGCGTAAAGATATCGAAAAAAGCCATATTGAAGCGCAGAGTACAGCTAAAGCTCTCAAATTTAGAAGACGTTAAAGACTGGGATGATATTTTATTGCCCAAGTGATATGAAATTTGAGCTTTGGTGTAGTCGTTTATCTAAATTAGCAAATCGATTCCATTTTTGGTTGGTTAAAAGATAAAAAGTGTAGATGTGGTATCAGCATGCGATGCAAGTCATTGAGCGTTGTCAGGCTGTTTTCTTAGCTACGATAATGTGGTAACTAGCCGTTTACATGGGCATATTTTTCTCTTGTTTACTAGGGCTTGCCAAATGAGGTTTGCGATAACTCCTACGGATACGGGTTATTACCATCAATGGACGAAAGACATCGACTATGCCAAAATCTACCAACTCTAATGGCAACTTTATTAAACTGATTTTCGTCACCTTATTGAGTATGGGGTTGACGATGATCAGTTCTTTATCTAGCCCATATGCTTTCGGTTGCAGACCGAGGCGGATTTCAACTTTTTGTCACGAGCATTTCTTATGTCGTGACTATCAGCACTGGCGGTGTAGGTTTTGCAATTGCATTAGCTATGCGTAAAAAACAGTATTTACACTGGCGGCGCTTATTTTTTCTCTCTTTTAATTTTTGCCATTTTAGTCGCAAATTTAGCAGTTTGGTTCTTTTGATTTCACGCAGGCGCACTTTTTGTTTGTGCTTAATGTTGTCTTTACTGCGATTTTGACGATGACATTAGAGAAAAGCAAAATTGATCCAGCGATGCGAATTTACCGATTGTTGACGTTGCAACAGCCAGTTCTAATGGTGCTGATTTATGGTTCAGCCTATTACGGATTTGGTGAGCAGTCGTTAGAAACAGGTTTTTACTTATTAAGTACTTTTAGTTGCATACAAGCGGTCGCTTTGTTTGCTCTATCTTGCAAAAATGGATCGTCATTTTCGCAAAGAAAAATCAGGTCAGTGAAATTGATCGTACTTTCTTTTTAAAACTTGGGCAAAACAGAATTTACTGCAAATCTTCGGTGCAACGACCTCAAGCCTTGATAAATTCTTAATTATGGCGTTAATGGGCAATTATGTACTGGGCCTTTATACCGTTTGTATTGCGTTTGACTCTTTAATGACCAAATTCATTAATATGCTGGCGGATTATTACTATTCCGGTTTATTAAATCGTCAGAATCGTCTAAAAGCTGTGTTGGCAGTGGTTGCATTGATGAGCGTGGGAGCCATCATTTGCGTGCCTTGGTTGGCAGAACCCGTTATTCGCTTTTTCTTTAGTGCGAAGTATATAGAAGTTGCGCCGGTGTTAGTCTTGTTTATTCTTAATGCCATTATTGCAGGGCTTTCGTGGGTACTTTCGCAAAATATGTTGTATTAGGTAAAACAAGTTCAATTAGTTTACTCGCCAAATTATTGCGATTGCAGTATTTGTCGGATTATTTTATCTATTTAAAAATGAACAACTTTATGGCGTTGCCTATGCCTTTATTGGTAGCAGTTTTGGTGCGTTTATTGATTTCTATTGTTTACTATTTTAAATATCCGGTGCATATAACACAGACCGAGAAAACGGAACTGTATGAAAAATATTTAATTTCTTAGCAAAAGGATAGTGAGCGTCGAACCCTGTCGCAACCGAATACGGCTGACTTTACCTGTCGATGCGATTAACACAATGCAGCTAGAAGAAGCAGCGTTGAGCGCGCGATTTGATTTTGAGGCATTTCAAGCACGTATGGGCGTGCTGTCACTAAGGGGAAAATTGGCTGCACATTAAGCCATTTGGGTGTGTATCAACTCATTGTAGATGATGAAACTATTGGCGAAGAAGAATATGCTTTAGTATGTGAAGATGACTGTTTATTTTGCACCTAATTTTCAAATTACACTAGATGCTTTGTTAGCTGAAAAACCAAGTGCAGATATGGTGCTAGTTGGTCAATCAAAAATATTGAAATTTGATGCTCTTGAACTTGAAATCAATTATCCCACCACATTTACTTTTTGGCGTAAACCTATTGGGAATACTGCTTATCGTTATGCTTACCCCTATAAAGATTATTTTGCGGGAACGGTTGCCTATTTAATTAAAAATCAGCAGCACGAACCTTTTTAGCCAAAGCCAATAGTGCAAAACCGTTTTGGTTGGCTGATGATTACATTTTATTTGGGCAGCAATTTAATCTAAAAACTTTAGTCGTTCGTCCGCTGATGGCGATTGAGAATCCTAATTTAATCAGTAATTTATCTGATTTAAGAGGTGCCTTGCATCACAATACAGTGAAAAATGGTTGAAGTATCCTTTATTACTTGCGATTAAGAAATCAATAATGAGTGCTTGGATTAGTCTGTTTTATTTATACGATCCTTGGTTTTTCCATGTGCTACGAATGAGCTTAATTATTGGTGGAATTGCCTTGTTATATTTAGGTTATCGTTGGTTCTCAAAACGTCAAATGAGCCTAGTTTACCACTAGATAGTTTATTCGCTTGCGTTGCACTTTTGCGCAGTTTCTTGTATTCCATTGTTTGTTAATGGGACAAAAAGAGCTAGGTGTTTTAAGCATGTATATCAAAGCGCTTATTGCCTTTGGGCTTGGCGTAGTGATTTACAATGCGTTTTATGAACAAAATCAAGGTAAAACTCAGTTAATTCGGGATCTCAAGTTAGGTATTCTATTACAGGCTATAATTGGGATCTTAGCCTTATTAGGTGTACCATTTGTGATTGATTTAGCCATCAATACAAATGCGCCAATGGGAGGCACTTTACCTCGATTTATCGGCTCCGAGCAAGAATATCGCTTATATAACTTAACCTCATCGGCGTTTTTCCATTAAGTGCATTTTATTTAATGTTATTACATTTTTATTAGCTCATCATGCAAAAACAAAGCCGTTAGCAGGAATTAACTTATTTTTATTGCTAGTGATTGGTTTTAATTTCTGGCCGTACTTTCCTTATGTTTTCTGTGCTAAGCATCGTCATCTATTTTTCGTTGGCGTTATCTGCCTGCATTGATTGCTTTTGGCGTGCTTATTGTCGGTTTAGCGTATTTTTATCCACAGAATATTTATGTTGAACATGCTCTAGAACCCATTATTAACTTAATCAGCGGGAGAACGTTTGAGTTCTTCTACAGATACTTTATAATAAACATCTATTTATGCCAACAACAAAACAGTTATTGATGGGAGATGAAAAGCTTATATTATGCCTAAATGGATGGAGCTATATGGCGGTTCAGATTCAGGCTTTATTCGCCAAGCGCTTTATGGCGGAGTTGGTTATATTCTGGCGTGCTTTGTTTTTACTTTCTATTTTGTTAAGCGAATCGCGGATAACTGGTTTAATGGTAGTTGGAAGTTTGTGATTTCAACAATGCTGATTTTAACCATATTAAATGAAAGCAGACACTTATGCTTATCCGGGCGTTATGTTTGTCTTGCTCATGTTCCTCTCATTATTTGGAACAAGTGGTCGAATTAAAACAATTTTTACCAAAAAGGAAAACGGCTAAAAATGTTTAGTATTATCGTGCCTTCATATAATCGTCATACCGAAATTCCAGCGCTGCTTGCTAGTTTGACTAGAGCAGACTCAACAAAATTTTGAGGTAGTGATTGTTGACGATTGTTCCCAAACACCAGTCATAGTGACAGAAAATTACGGTTTTCATGTACAAGTAATTCGTAATGCACAAAATCAAGGTGCAGCGGAGAGCCGTAATATTGGGGCATGCCATGCTCAGCATGAATGGCTACTATTTTTAGATGATGATGATCGTTTCGCACCAGAAAAATGCGCTATGCTGATGGAGAGCATTAAGGCTAATCCTGATATCAATTTTATTTATCATCCAGCCAAGTGTGTGATGGTAAATGAAGGTTTTAGTTACGTGACTAACCCAACAGATCCTACACAGATCAATGTAGATAACATTCTATTAGCGAATAAGATCGGTGGTATGCCAATGGTCGCGATTCAAAAAGCATTCTTTTTGAATTAGGTGGCCTTTCTACCGATTTAAAATCGTTAGAGATTATGACTTTATGCTTAAAGTTGCCAGTTCAGCAAAATTACGAGCATTTAGACTGAATGCGCCGTTAAGCATTTGTGGGTTTCATACTAAGCGTGCAAGCGTTTCAACCAATACTTCTAATACGGAAAAAGCAATTGCGGTGATTCGTGAGAAATTTGTGAAAACGAAACACAAGCGAAAAATTTTGCGATTAACGCTTTATATATGCTGGCTTATCCATGCGCGATGAATCTCTCACGTCAGGCAGCTAGTTATTATTTAAAATGTTTCAATTAAGTCATGGCCCGAAACATCTCACTATTGCTTTATTAACTTTTATTTCGCCAAAATTGGCAATCAATATGAAAAGGTTTTTCTAATGAAATTTTTCAGTATTAATGTCGTTATATATTAAAGAGGATCCTCAATTTCTCCGTGAATGTTTTGATAGTCTTGTGGCACAAACTTATCCTGCAGATGAGATCGTCGTATTATTTGATGGGGCAGTGACACCAGAATTAGAGGCCGTCGTAGAAAAACTATCAAGATAAATTACCAATCAATGCAGTTAAATTTGCGCAAAAATCGAGGCTTAGGCAAAAACGCTCAATGATGGTTTAAATTATTGCCGAAATGAATGGGTGTTTAGAATGGATACTGACGATATTTGTGTGCCAGGCACTTTGAAAAACAAGTTGCGTTTATTGAAGCAAATCCAGATGTGATTATTTTTGGTGGTCAGATCGCAGAATTTGGTCAAAATATTCAGGATATTGTCGCTTATCGTAATGTGCCAACTGATTTTGCAAAATATTCGAAAATTTGCCCGCTTGCGTTGCCCGTTTAACCATATGACAGTCGCATATCAAAATCGAAAGTGATTGAATGTGGCGGTTATCAAGGTTTACAAGAGGATTACACGCTATGGATCAAAATGATCGCAACAGGATTAAAAGTGGCAAACTTACCTGATATGTTGGTTTATGCGCGTGTAGGTAATGGCATGGTTGGGCGTCGCCGTGGTTGGAATCAATTCGCTTATGAATGGACGCTTTATCGTTTAAAAATCGCTGCCATATCCATGATCCAATTTCTGGATTCCCGATCTTTTTAATGCGAGCGATTCCTCGGATTCTGCCGTTAGCACTGCTAAAAAAAGTTTATCAACTGCTACGTAAATAAGGTTAACTTTAGGAAAAATGGGTAGATAAAAAGCGGTTTTTACTACCCATTTTTGTTTTATATTTTTGAGATTCTTTTCATTTTCCTTCTATAGTCTAGTATAACACTAAAGTATTAGACTAATCATAGAAAGAGGTATTCTACCTATTTTTGTTGATTTATTTCAAAAAGTCATTTTCTAGTAGAAAAAGCCCTTGCCGTTTCGTATGCTTACAATCGTAAAAATTTATTGTATCTTATTGATTTTAAAGTAAATAAGAAACATTCTCATCTATTGTTGTTTACATCTTGTGGGGGCATAACGTGAAACGTTTAACCAAAACTTTAGCAATGACAGCCATTGCGATGCTAGGTTGCTTTCAATCAGCGCAAGCTGAGGAAAAAGCAGAATCTTTAACCGATAAAGCGCTAAAACATGAAAAATTAGGCGTAGAAATCGAATCAGCAAACCATAAATTTGCTGAGAAATATCCACTCCAATACAACTCTTGGAAATCAACCTCTGAATCAACAGACCGTGGTAGTGCATTATCTGCAGACCCACGTTATGTAGTTCTATGGGCAGGTTATTCATTTGCTAAAGACTATAACAAACCTCGTGGTCACTACTATGCAGTAACTGACGTACGTGAAATTTTACGTACAGGCGCACCTAAAGATGAAAATGATGGTCCGCAACCAATGGCTTGTTGGACATGTAAAGGCCCAGATGTTCCTCGTTTAATCGAAGAGAAAGGCGAAGATGGCTATTTTAATGCAAAATGGGCTAAATACGGTGCAGAAATCGTAAACACAGTTGGTTGTGGTGACTGTCACGATACTAAATCAAAAGAATTTGAAGAAGGCAAACCAGCATTACGCGTTGCACGTCCTCACGTTTTACGCGCATTAGAAACCGTTGGTTGGAAATTCGAAGACTTAGATAAACATGGTAAACGTGTAGCTGTATGTGCTAACTGTCACGTTGAATACTATTTCAAAGACAAAACACACGTAACTTTCCCGTGGGATAAAGGCGTTGATGTAGCAAGTATTGAAAAATACTACGATGAAATTGAATTTGCTGACTGGACTCACGCATTATCAAAAGCACCAATGTTAAAAACACAACACGCAGACTTTGAAATTTGGTCACAAGGTGTTCACGGTAAAAACGGTGTGACTTGTATCGACTGTCACATGCCGAAAGTGAAAGATAAAGACGGCAAAGTTTATACTGATCACAAAATTGGTAACCCATTCGATCAATTTGATGCAAGCTGCAAAACTTGTCACGAACAAAGCAAAGAAACACTACAAAAACGTGTAGCTGAGCACAAAAACAAGTAAAAAGATGCGATGATCAAATTAGAAGATCAATTAGTTAAAGCGCATTTTGAAGCGAAAGCAGCTTGGGATGCTGGTGCAACTCAAGAAGAAATGCAAGATATATTAAAAGCAATTCGTCACGCTCAATGGCGTTGGGACTACTCTGCAGCAGGTCACGGTAGCCACTGCATGCCCCAGACGTAATGTTACATGTTATTGCAACAGGTATCGATCGTGCGGCAGATGCGCGTGCTAAATTAGGTGTAGTATTAGCGAAACACGGTGTAACAACACCTGTTGCAATTCCTGATATTTCAACTCGTGAAAATGCACAAAAAGCGATTGGTTTAGATATTCCTAAAGAGCAAGCTGCAAAAGATGAATTCTCACGTACCATTGTTCCACAATGGGACAAAAGAAGCGCGTGCAAAAGGTTTATTACCTGCTGAAGAAGCGCCAAAAGAAGTTACTACACCAAAAGCAGAAGCGAAATAATTAGCTTGAGGTGACCAAATGAAAAATTTAATCTCAAAAAGCAGGGCGAGCAATCGCCCTCAAGCGGTCATTTTTGCAAGTTGTTTTGCAATCTCTACCGCGCATGCGAAATGCCACCGCTTCCACAGCAAATGTGGGAAGCAAAATCAGACAGCCAAATTGCTGAAGATGCACGTCGTGATCCGAACAAATATTGTACGCAATGTCACGAAACAGGAAATGCAACAGGTAAACAATTTAGCCACGCAGGGCAAACACTTCCAAAGTGATGCAAAAAGCCCAAATAATGGCCAACAAGTTACTTGTGTAGCTGTCATGGCAATATGTCTGAAAACCACCGTAAAGGGGTTAAAGATGTGATGCGTTTCAATGCAATTGGTAAAAGCCAGCAATCCACAACTTGAACGTACTGTTCATGAACAAAAATCAAGTTTGTGTAGGCTGTCATACAGCGGATAAATTACGCGAAAAATTCTGGGCTCATGATACATGCAAATAAAATCAGCTATGCAAACTGCCATGAATTACACCCGGAAAAAGAACCTATGAAAGGCATTCCTGAAAAACAACGTATCAAACTTTGTACAGATTGCCATACAAAAGTTCAAGCCAAAAAGAAGCTGAATTAAAAGCTCAGGAAGCTAAGGAAAATAAATAATGACTTGCACCCGTAGAGACTTCGTCTCAGGGGCTGGTGCAATCGCTGTCGTAGTAAGCACTGGCTGCTACCTCAGTAACTCTAGCTACTGAGAAAGAAGAGAAAAATTCGTTATGCGATGGTTCATGATGAAACCGCCTGTATCGGTTGTACAGCTTGTATGGATGCGTGTCGCACTACTAACAATGTACCTGAAGGTGTTTCTCGCCCTAGAGATTATTCGTAGCGAACCTTATGGTGAGTTCCCTAACGCAGAATATGAATTCTTCCGTCAATCTTGCCAGCACTGTACGAATGCGCCTTGTGTTTCGGTTTGTCCAACTGCTGCCTCTTTCGTAGATCCTAAAACTGGCATTGTGGATGTTCATTCTGATTTGTGCGTAGGTTGTCAGTACTGTATCGCGGTTTGTCCGTATCGTGTTCGTTTTATCCATCCAGAGAAAAATCTGCAGATAAATGTAACTTCTGCCGTGATACTAATCTGGCTGCAGGTAAACAACCAGCTTGTGTAGAAGCTTGTCCAACCAAAGCGTTAACTTTTGGTGATATGAATGATCCAAATAGTGATGTGGCGAAAAAAGTGCGTGATAACCCAGTTTATCGCACGAAAGTTTCACTTGGTACGCAACCAAATCTATACCATATTCCATTCGGTAAAGGGGAGCATCGATAATGAACGAGCATATTCCATTTCAGACCCCGAATTTAGTTTGGGATAGCACGATTGCGATCTACCTTTTTCTTATTAGGGATTTCATCTGGTGCTGTGCAATTAGCTATTGCTTACCGTAATAGCTTTAAGATTGAAAAGCCTAGCGAAAACTGGATGATTCGCAGTGCGGCAATTTTAGGAACAATCCCGACCCTTATAGGCTTAACCTTGTTGGTTTTCCACTTAACCAGCCTTGGACATTCTGAAGTTAATGTTTAACTACAATGGCACTTCAGTAATGTCTATGGGGGTAATGTTGTTCCAAGCCTATATGGCAGTGCTTGTCGTATGGATTACGATCATGTTTAAAAGATTGGTTAGCTGTGTTAATCAATCGTTGTTTACCGATGTTTAAATTCATCTTACCTTGATTGATTTTGCTGAAAGTAAATTATTAAAACCAATTGAGTTTGTACTCTTTACCTTTGCAGCTGTGCTTGGTGCTTATACTGGTTTCTTACTTTCTGCATTAATTAGTTATCCGATGTTAAATAACCCAGTATTACCTGCGTTATTCTTGGCATCAGGTACTTCATCCGGTATTGCGGCAACTTTCTTAATGATTTTAATTGCAGGGAAATTGTCTGGTGATAGCAAAGAGGTACACTTATCCATAAATTCGAAGTGCCAATTATGGTAACCGAATTAGGTTTATTAGTTAGCTTTCTTTGTAGGTTTACACTTCGGTGGAGCAGATAAACAATTAGCCTTACATAATGCCTTAACTGGAACATGGGGCATGGTATTCTGGGTTGGTGTATTCCTTATCAGGGATTTTAATTCCGTTAATTGCGAATCTCTTCGGCTCACATACCGTTAAATATAGTCCGAAATTCATTATCTTAGTATCGATTTTCGACTTAATTGGGGTATTCTGCTTACGTTTCTTCATCTTGTATGCAGGACAACTCACTATCTCTGCGTAATCCTAAATCTATTTTTTCAAACCTCAAGGTTCTTACCTTGAGGTTTTCTTTGGAAAACAGATGCTATACAAGCGGTCTGTTTTTCTGCAAAAATATTTAAAAATTTAACCGCTTGAGTTAAATAATTATTGAATAATTTTGCATATTTATCAAAATAAGCAGAAATCAACCGCAATGCGGTATCTCATTTAATAAGTTAATAAGGAAGCGCGTATATGGCACTTTGGAGGCGGACGTTTTTACACAAGAAGCAGACCAAAAATTCAAAATTTTTTTAACGATTCTCTACGTTTTGATTACCGTCTAGCATTACAAGATATTGATGGTTCAATTGGTTGGGCTAAAAGCAATTCAATCAGTTGGAATTCTTACTGAAAACGAATATCAAGAATTAGTTGCGGCACTAAAGCATTACGTGCAGAAATTGAACCTAAAATTGAGATTATTTTAAAAAGATGATGCGGAAGATATTCATAGCTGGGTAGAGTCTAAACTCATTGAAAAAGTAGGCGATTTAGGTAAAAATTACACGAGGCCGTAGCCGAAATGACCAAGTTGCGGTAGATATGAAAATGTGGTGTAAGGCTCAAGTGTTTGTTTTACAAGATCGTATTCGCAACTTACAAGAAAAGTTGGTTTTAACTGCAGAGGCAAACCAGAATGCGGTAATGCCTGGTTATACGCATTTACAACGTGCTCAGCCAATTACGTTTTGCGCATTGGTGTATGGCCTATTTTGAAATGTTAGAGCGTGATTATAGTCGTTTAAGCGATGCTTATCAGCGTATGCATACTTGTCCATTAGGATCGGGTGCTTTAGCGGGGACAGCCTATGCTATTGATCGTGATGTGTTAGCGCAAGATTTAGGTTTCCGTATTGGTACACGTAATAGTTTGGATTCAGTGTCAGATCGAGATCACGTTTTAGAATTACTTTCAAGCGCTTCAATCAGCATGGTGCATTTGTCTCGTTTTGCAGAAGATTTAATTTTCTTTAACAGTGGTGAATCTGCATTCTTGGAATTATCTGATCGCGTAACCTCTGGCTCATCTTTTAATGCCGCAGAAGAAAAATCCAGATGCTTGTGAGCTAATTCGTGGTAAGTCTGGTCGAGTATTTGGTGCGTTAACGGGGTTATTAACCACTTTAAAAGGCTTACCGTTAGCGTATAACAAAGATATGCAAGAAGACAAAGAAGGTATCTTTGATGCGATTGAAACTTGGCAGGCATGTTTAGAAATTGGTGCATTGGTGTTAGAAGATATTAGTGTGAATGTTGAGCGTACCAGAGAAGCTGCACAACAAGGTTACTCAAATGCGACTGAGTTGGCGGATTACTTGGTAGCTAAAGGTATTCCATTCCGTGAAGCACACCATATTGTGGGTGAAACAGTCGTCTATGCGATTACACAACGTAAACCTTTAGAAGCACTTTTCCGTTGCAGAATTCCAGCAGTTCCATTCAGTAATTGGAGAAGATGTTTACCCAATTCTTTCATTAGAGTCTTGTTTGGAAAAACGTTGTGCGAAAGGTGGGGTAAATCCTGAACGCGTTAAAGAGGCGATTCTTGCTGCAAAAGCAATGCTTTCAGCGTAAATAATGATGGGATAGATAAAAGGGCAAGCATAAAAGGCTTGCCTTTTGTTTTCAGATAAATTGGAATGTGTTTAAAGAGAGAAATCATTAAGATGTGGATATTGGAACTTGAAACCCGCATCAATGAGTTTTTGTGGAATAATAGGTTGATTATCGAGTAAAAAAGTTGCGCGTTCACCAAAAGCGAGTTTAACCAAACAAGTTGGTACCGTTGCAAATGCTGGTCGATGGCATTGTTTAACAAGCCAATCATTGAGTGTGCATTGGTTACCGGTGTTGGCGCACTAAGATTAAATGCGCCTTGCAAATTTGCATTTTCTAATAAAAATGACCGCTTGTAAGTAATCGCTTAGTGCAATCCATGCCCAGTGTTGTTCTCCAGAACCAATTTTCCCACCAAGTGCTAAACGGTAAATAGGGTACATTTTTTTTAATACGCCTCCTTCCACCGATAGTGGTAAGCCCGTGCGAAGCAAGCAAACTCGTGTTTCTGTACTTTGTGCTTGAAGTGCTGCAGCTTCCCATTGTTGACATAATTGAGCACTAAAAATGTGTTCCAGCAGTGGTAGATTCATCTGCTTTTTTAGAGTTAAAGGCAAATCTCCGTAATAACCTGTTGCAGAGCCAGAGAGAAAGGTGTGAGGCGGTTGCTCACTTTGTTGAATGAGTCGTGTTAATTGAGTAGTAAGCGTAACCCGACTTTCAATGAGGCGTGCTTTCTGTGCATTGCTCAAGGTTTTGTCAAAAATAGGTTCGCCAGCTAGGTTAATTACAGCATCAAAACCATTTAAATTAGGTAATTTTGCAAGTGAATGACAAAAAGAGACCGCTTGCGAAGGTTTTCTCTGTATTTGGCGAGTTAAGATAGTGAGCTGATGCCCCGCATGAATGAGTTTTGTGGTCAGTCTTTGCCCGATAAAGCCTGTCCCACCTGTCATAAAAATATGCATTAGAGTGTCGTTTCAAAAAGCGTTGTAATACGGTTAACCAGTTCAATAATTGGAGTATGCGCAGTTGGTGTAATGAAAATAGTATCATCTCCGGCAATCGTGCCTAAAAATACCTTCGCTTTTACCCACAGAATCGAGTAAGCGAGCAATCAGTTAGTGCGGCACCTGGAGCTAGTTTTAACTACAATCAGCAATTCGTTATGATCAATATCGGTCACTAAGTTTTTAACGGGCTAGAGGTTGCTGGCACGCCTAATTCTGCAGGTAGTTGATAGACCATCTCCATTTTTGTGTGTGCGTGTTCTTACCGCGCAAATTTCGATAGCATTCTAGAAACTTTGGACTGATTGATATTTTCAAACCCATTTCTTGCAAAAGCAGCCTACAATTTCGCTCTGTGAGCCAAATTTTTCTTCCTTGAGTAGGGGTTTTGAATGCTTCTGATAAACTATTCATAAATATTCCAATAAAAGTTCAAAAATATGCACTATTCTTGTAACTATGCATAAAAAGCAATAAAAAGAAATAATATAAACTTCTACCTAAAACGGGGTTGGTCCTAGGCTTTTTAGCTATATTGAGCTCAAAGTACTTTCGCAAATTAGGTTTGCAAAGCAAATAATGGATCTATAAGGAAAATGGATATGAAAAAACATTATATTTTTCCGCTATTAAGCGTAGCTATGATTAGCTGCATGTACCCCCGCCACGGTGTTGAAGTTGCTCAAGCGCCTGAAACGAAAACAGAATTCCGTGCAAAAATCATCAGATAAAATTCCACAAGATGTAACAGCTATCTGCGTGGATGGTTCTATCTAAATCTTCTATTAAACAAAGCTTGCCAGAACGGCGGTGGTGTTGTTAAAGCTTTTGTGCATTATCACGCTGATTAGGTTATTGCTTGTCGGCACGACTATCACAATATCTTGTGTTTTTCAATAATAAACACTGAAGATATTGTTACAATATAGATAGGATAAACATAGATAAATCAAGAACCTGAGTCAAAAACACATTGTCAAGACTTGTTCTTATAAAAAATTTTTCCTAAAATCCCCTCGATTTTCACACTTAACGATAGAGCGATACATAATGAAAAACGTAATATTTTTCGAAAAGCGCTTGAACATCAAAAGCCATACGAGTATCCTGAACTCCTAGAGTTTAAAGATGCGATTCGCCATTCATATTGGTTACATACGAATTTAACTTTACAGGTGATATTCAAGACTATCGAACTACGATTACGGATCATGAACGTCATGTATTAACCCGCGCAATGTTGGCGATTTCTCAAGTAGAAGTAAACGTAAAGCGTTTCTGGGGTGAGCTTTATCGTTACTTCCCAAAACCTGAAAATGGATGATGTGAGGCGGTACTTTTGCAGAATCAGAAGTGCGCCATAAAGATGCTTATTCTTTCTTGTTTGAGAAACTCGGCTTAAAACGATATGTTTGCCGATATTCAAAAATATTGAACCGTTAATGAATCGCATCCGCTATATGGAATCGTTCATGAAAGATAAGGATGCGGGTAAAGGCGAGTTTGTGCTCTCACTAGTGCTATTTTCACTTTTTGTTGAGCATATTTCTTTATTCGGTCAATTCTTAATTATGATGTCGTTTAACAAGTACAAAAACTTGTTTAAAGGTATCTCTAATGCGGTAGAAGCAACCTCAAAAGAAGAAGAAATTCACGGTAAATTCGGTATTGCGTTATATGAGATTTTACGTGATGAACATAACGAGCTATTTACGCCTGAATTTTTCGAAGAGTTGCAAACGCTAGCTAATCAAGCTTTTTGATGCTGAAAAAGGCATTTTAGATTGGATTTTTGAAGAAGGTGATTTAAGTTTTTCTCACCAAAAGAAACGGTGCTAATTACATTAAAAGTCGTTATAACAATTCATTAAGTACATTGGGTTTAGAACCACCTCATGATATCAATCCTGAATTGTTAAAAGAAACAGAGTGGTTTGATATTGAAATTCTGTCAACGAAAGAAACAGATTTCTTTAACAAACGTAGTACAGATTATAGTAAAAAAATGAAACAGATTACCGCAGATGACTTATTCTAATTCTCGTCCTGACTTTGCTTGGCTTAATGAAGATAGCCGTTTATTTTTACAACGTGGATATTTACTGAAGGCACCACCGCGTTTAGATCGTATTCGTTTTTATTGCAGAACATGCTGAGCGTAAACTTGGCATTGAAGGGTATGCAGATAAATTTTACCACTATATGGCGCGTGGCTATTTTTCACTTTCTTCGCCGATTTGGTCTAACTTTGGTTTAGATCGTGGTTTACCAATTTCTTGCTTTGGAAGCTATATTGGCGACTCAATTTATGAAATCATGGAAACTACTGCAGAAGTAGGCATGATGAGTAAAATTGGTGGCGGTACATCAGCCTATTTTTGGTGATATTCGTCCGCGTGGTTCTGCAATCAAAAATAACGGTAAATCAGATGGTTCATTTAACTTCAGCAAAGTTATTTGATACAGTGATTGATGTTATTTCACAAGGAACTTCCCGTAAAGGACAGTTTGCTGGCTATATTGATATTGAACATGGCGATATTGATGAGTGGTTAGATATTCATACTGAAGGTAACCCAATTCAGCTCATGTATTACGGTGTTTTGTGTAGGGCATGATTGGTTAGAATCCATGAAAGCAGGCGATCCATACAAACGCCAACTTTGGGCAAAATTATTACAACGTAAAACTGAAACCGGTATTCCGTATTTATTCTTTAAAAGATAATGCAAATGCTGGTCGTCCAGATGTGTATAAAGATAAAAACATGACTGTACATGCTTCAAACTTATGTACAGAAATCATGTTGCCATCAAGTTCGGAAGAGAGTTTTGTTTGTTGTCTATCTTCGATGAACTTACTTTATTTTGATGAGTGGAAAGATACTGATGCGCCAGAAGTATTAACCTATTTCTTAGATGTTGTTATGTCTGAGTTCATCGAAAAAAGTAAAGATATCCCATTCTTACATAAGGCGAACCGTTTTGCTATGCGTCATCGTGCATTAGGTTTAGGTGTATTGGGATGGCATAGTTATTTACAGGCAAATAATATTGCGTTTGATAGTTTTGAAGCAATGCAGAAAAACAATGAGATTTTTCCGCACATTACAAGAAAAACTTTAAAAGCTTCACAAGAATTAGCGCATCGTTTTGGTGAGCCAGAATTACTAAAAAGGTTACGGACGTCGCAATACAACCTTAATGTCTATTGCGCCGACAAAATCAAGTAGCTTTATTTTGGGTAGTGTTTCACCATCAGTTGAGCCGTTTAAATCAAACTACTATGTAAAAGATTTATCAAAAATCAAGACAGTTTATAAGAATCCATTCTTAGAGAAATTACTTCAAGAAAAAGGATTAGATAGAGAAGAGATCTGAGAATCTATTTTACATAATGATGGTTCTGTTCAACACTTAACACAGTTAAGTGATGAAGAAAAAGAGTGTTTAAAACCTTCTCTGAAATTAGCCAATTAAGCATCATTCAGCAGGCTGCACAACGTCAAAAATATATTGACCAAGGACAGAGTATCAACATTATGGTTCATCCAAATACGCCAGCGCGTGATTTGAACCAGTTGTATTTAACTGCCGAAGAATTGGGCTTGAAATCCATTTATTACCAATACTCAATGAGTGCGGCACAGGTGTTTAACCGTAACTTGTTAAGCTGCTCAAGCTGCGAAAGGTAAATAATGAAAGGATAGTTATTTAATAATAGCTATCTTTTTATTAGTAACGGTTTATTTTTAATAAAGAGCAAAAACGATGCTTAAAAATTATTTACAGTTTCAATCTTATTTTTTTCTTAACGGCTTGTGGCAATGAGGTAACGAATTATCCGAATGCTAAATATAAAATTACCGACAAAAGAGGTAAAAAGTATATTCTCGAACTTAATAATCGTGAACAATGTATTTATCCTCAGTTGGCAGGACTTTCTTATGAGCAAGCAGAAGCACAAAGTGTATAGCAAAGCAATCTGATGCTGAAAAAGAAAACCTGGGATTATATGAGTAATCGTCTATTATCTGAGATTATTGGTGATAATTATGCGTTCTTAGAACAGGATGAAGATTCCATCAATTATTTTTGTTGAAAAACATCACAGACTAAATAACCAAAAAGCGAAAGTCGATCCAAAGGCGTATGTGCGGTCTTTAAAGAAGATTTTGAAAGTTTCTTAGAGGGTGCAAGAGGCTGTGGCTGTTCAAAATAATTTTTAGCAAAATCAACAAGCGGTCAAATTTGCAAAACGTTTTACAAATTTGGCCGCTTGTCTTATGTTTAGGTGTGGGCTTTTAGTAGTAAGAATGTTCACCGTGTTGGTGTTCAGTAACATCTCGAACGCCGACTAATTCATCTGGGAACATAGCAAGAAGTTGTTTCTCAATACCTTCTTTTAGCGTGACATCTACCATTGAACAACCATTGCAGCCACCGCCAAATTGTAAAATGGCTAGCTTCTCATCTGTGACTTCAATCAGTGTCACTTTACCACCATGGCTGGCTAGCTGTGGGTTGATTTGCGTTTGAATGACATAATCTAAGCGCTTTCAATAAAAGGCGCATCGTCAGCGACTTTACGCATTTTAGCGTTTGGTGCTTTTAACGTTAATTGCGATCCCATAGGATCTGTCACATAGTCAATTTCCGCTTCATCTAAAAAGGCAAGCTGACATCATCGACGAAAGCTGAAAAACCGTTGTACGGAAATTCGGTATCGGTTTCTTCAATCGCATTTGGTGGGCAGTATGAAACACCATTCTGCGCTAGTGTACCAGGGTTAACGACAAAAATACGAATATTCGTCCCTTCTTCTTGTTGCTCTAATAAGCGTAAAAATGCGCTTGTGCTTCATCTGAAATGCTAATGTGTGTAAGTTGTTCTTGTTCCATTCTTTAAGTCTCTTGTATTCAATATTTGAGTAAATTTGTGTGTCATTTTACGCTCTAGAAGCAGTTTAATCTAGAAAGAATTTTTGCAAATGCGTGCAGAAATTAGACTGCTTGGTAAAAACACTAATCGGTTAACTCTTTGTGGTTAAAGGTATTTTTTTATTGTTTGATAAATATTAACAAAGTTCATTTTTCAATGGCTATTTTTGCAAATAATGTGGCTTTTAACTAGAATCTCCCCGTTATAGGCTAAAAATAGGACGTTTATTTTGTCTTTCTAAAGTTAGACGGAATCTGATTTGAGACCTTAATGTAACTTTAGGAATAAGTGGGGATTCCTTTGATATTCGTTTAAAGTTGCGACTCAATAAAGCGATTGCGAGATTCGCAGTCAGTGATTAACCAAGCAAAAAGTAGTGCAAAATAATATGATTACAATCAAAAAGGCTTGGATTTACCAATTTCAGGTAAACCAGCACAAGTAATCCATAACGGCAATACCGTGACGGAAGTTGCGATCCTGGTGAAGAATATGTGGGCATGCGTCCTTCAATGAAAGTTCGTGAAGGCGATGTAGTGAAAAAGGTCAGGTTCTTTTTGAAGATAAAAAGAATCCAGGCGTAGTTTTTACGGCTCAGCAAGTGGTACTGTGGTTGCTATTAACCGTGGTAGAAGCGTGTTCTTCAATCCGTTGTGATCAAAATTGAGGGTGATGAGCAAGTTACCTTTTACTCGTTATGAGGCAGCACAATTAGCCTCTTTAACTAACGAGCAAGTAAAACAAAATTTAGTTGAATCTGGTTTATGGACAGCATTACGTACTCGTCCATTTAGCAAAAGTTCCTGCGTTAGATGCAACTCCTTCATCTCTGTTTGTCAATGCGATGGATACAAGCCCATTAGCGGCAGATCCGGCTGTGATTATCAATGAATACAAAGCAGATTTTTGAACATGGTCTAGCCGTATTAACTAAATTGGCAAAAGTAAATTTAGTAAAAGCAGCTGGTGCAAATATTCCTTCTGTATCGAATGTAGAAGTACATGAATTTGCAGGTGTTCATCCAGCAGGTTTAGTGGGAACGCATATTCACTTTATCGATCCAGTTGGCGCAACTAAACAAGTGTGGCATTTAAATTATCAAGATGTTATTGCTATCGGTAAATTATTTACTACTGGTGAGTTATTCACTGACCGCGTAGTTGCATTAGCAGGCCCACAAGTGAAAAATCCACGTTTAGTACGTACACGTTTAGGTGCAAATCTTTCACAATTAACGGCAAATGAATTAAATGCGGGTAATAACCGTGTTATTTCTGGTTCTGTACTTCACGGTGCAAAAAGCCGCTGGTGTTCACGATTATTTAGGTCGTTATGCATTACAAGTATCTGTTATTGCAGAAGATACAGAAAAAGAGTTCTTTGGTTGGATTACTCCTCAGCCAAATAAATTCTCAATCACTCGTACTGTTTTAGGTCATTTTGGTAAGAAATTGTTTAATTTCACTACCGCAGAAAATGGTGGCCACCGTGCAATGGTTCCAATTGGTAACTATGAGCGTGTGATGCCGTTGGATATTCTTCCGACATTATTACTGCGTGATTTAGAAGTAGGCGATACCGATTCGGCACAATTATTAGGTGCATTAGAGTTAGATGAAGAAGATTTAGCACTTTTGTACTTTCGTGTGTCCAGGTAAAGCTGACTACGGTTCATTCTTGCGTCAAGCATTAGACAAGATTGAGAGGAAGGTTAAAAATGGGTTTAAAAAAATCTTTTTGAAAAATGGAACCCGCGTTTTTACCTGGTGGTAAATACAGCAAGCTTTATCCGATCTTTGAATCGATTTATACCTTGCTTTATACACCAGGTACGGCAACGCAAAAAACAACACACGTTCGTGATGCGTTAGATTCAAAACGTATGATGATTACGGTGTTCTTAGCGTTATTTCCTGCGATTTTTCTATGGAATGTATAACGTAGGGTCACCAAGCAATTCCAGCGATTGCTAAATTAGGTAACTAAAATGAATTGATCAGCAAAATGACTGGCATTGCTATTGCGCATGCTTTAGGTTTAGATTTAAGTCTAGATGCAGGCTGGGGCAGTAAAATGGCGCTAGGTGCGATTTTCTTCCTACCAATTTACTTAGTGGTATTTACTGTTTGTACTATTTGGGAATTGTTATTCTCAGTAGTGCGTGGCCACGAAGTGAATGAAGGGATGTTCGTTTCTACCATTCTTTTCGCGTTAATCGTGCCACCAACATTACCATTATGGCAAGCAGCGCTTGGTATTACTTTTGGTATCGTTGTTGCAAAAGAGATCTTTGGTGGTGTAGGCCGTAACTTTATGAACCCAGCGCTTGCAGGTCGTGCATTCTTATTCTTTGCATATCCAGCACAAATTTCGGGTGATTTAGTATGGACTGCAGCAGATGGTTTCTCTGGTGCAACTGCGCTTTCACAATGGTCACAAGGTGGTCAAGCAGCATTACAACACACAGTAAGTGGTCAACCAATTACTTGGATGGATGCATTTATTGGTAACCTTCCTGGTTCAATGGGTGAAGTTTCAACACTTGCATTGTTAATTGGTGGTGCACTGATTTTATTCACTCGCATCGCTTCTTGGCGCATTATGGCTGGCGTAATGATTGGTATGGCGGCAACTGCAACCTTATTTAATATCATTGGTTCAGATACTAACCCAATGTTCTCAATGCCTTGGCATTGGCACTTTGTATTAGGTGGTTTTGCATTAGGTATGATTTTCATGGCAACCGACCCTGTTTCTGCTTCATTTACTAATACTGGTAAATGGTGGTACGGCGCGTTAATCGGTGTTATGGCTGTATTGATTCGTACAGTAAACCCTGCTTACCCAGAAGGTATGATGCTAGCGATTTTATTTGCAAACTTATTTGCACCAATTTTCGACTACATCGTGGTTCAAAGCAAATATCAAACGTCGGAGAGCAAGAACAAATGGCTAAATTTAATAAAAGATAGCGTAGGCGGTACAGTTACCGTCGTTGTGTTGCTAAGTTTAGTATGTTCTATCGTTGTTTCTGGTGCTGCAGTGGCATTAAAAGCAAAACAAGATGAACAAAAATCCCTTGACGTACAACGCAACATTTTTAACTGTTGCTGGTTTAATGAAAGAAGATAATGCTTCTGTTATCAAAAGAAAACATACGGTAAATTCATTGAACCTCGTTTAGTTGATTTACAAACTGGTGATGTTGTTCAAGCATCGGCTGAAGAGATCAATAAATTTGAACCAAAAGATGCGATTAAAGATCCAGCTAAAAGCCAAGTAATTCCGCAAGAAGCAGATAAAGCAGGCATTAAAGTGCGTGCTAACCAAGCACGTATCTATCTTGTTAAAGATGAGCAAGGCAATGTGAACCAAGTAGTGTTACCTATGTATGGTCGTGGTTTATGGTCAACCATGTATGGTTTCGTTTCTGTTGCACCAGATGCGAATACTATCAAAGGGATCACTTACTATGATCAAGGTGAAACAGCCGGTCTAGGTGGTGAAATTGCAAAACCCACGTTGGCAAGCACAGTTCGTTGATAAGAAATTATTTGACGAGCAAGGTAATCAGAAATTTAAAAATCTACAAAGGTATCTCTACAGATAAAGAGCATGGTGTAGATGGTTTATCTGGTGCAACCTTGACTAGTAACGGTGTGCAAAGACTCATTTGATTATTGGTTCAGCCAAAATGGCTTTTGGCCCATTCTTAGCGAAATTTAAAGCAGGAGAAATCAAATAATGGCTGAAGGAAAAAGTAAATTTAAAAAGGTCTTTTATTAGATCAATTGCTAAAAAATAACCCGATTGCATTACAAATCTTAGGTATCTGTTCTGCATTAGCGGTAACCACTCAGTTACAAACGGCTATCGTAATGGCGATTGCGGTAAGTTTAGTAACCGGTTTTTCTAGCATGTTTATTTCAATGATTCGTAACTATATTCCAAATAGTATCCGTATCATTGTGCAATTAGCGATTATTGCTTCTTTAGTAATCGTAGTTGACCAAACCTTAAAAGCGTTTGCTTACGGTTTATCAAAACAGTTGTCAGTATTCGTTGGCCTTATTATTACAAACTGTATCGTAATGGGGCGTGCGGAAGCATTTGCAATGAAATCTCGTCCATTAGAGAGCTTTGTTGATGGTATTGGTAACGGTTTAGGTTATGGGGTAATTTTATTAATTGTTGCCACATTACGTGAACTTATCGGTTCTGGTCGTCTATTAGGTTTCCCTGTATTCCAAACTATCCAAGATGGTGGTTGGTATCAACCAAACGGTTTATTCCTTCTTGCACCAAGTGCGTTCTTCATCATTGGCTTCGTTATTTGGGGCTTAAGAACGTGGAAACCTGAGCAACAGGAGAAATAATCAATGGAACATTATATTAGCTTATTAGTTAAAGCGATCTTCATTGAAAATATGGCACTTTCCTTCTTCTTGGGGATGTGTACATTTCTAGCCGTATCTAAAAAAGTATCAACTGCGTTCGGTTTAGGTATTGCAGTTGTGGTGGTGCTTGGTATTGCTGTACCAGCTAACCAATTTGTTTATGAACACGTTTTTAAAAAGATAGTGCATTAGTTGATGGTGTAAGTCTTGAATTCTTAAGTTTTATTACTTTCATCAGGGATTATCGCAGGTCTTGTTCAATTACTTGAAATGGCTTTTAGATAAATTCTTCCCAGCACTTTATAATGCATTAGGTATCTTCTTACCTCTTATTGCGGTTAACTGTGCGATCTTCGGTGGCGTATCTTTTGCTGTACAACGTGAATACACTTTTTGCTGAATCAGCTGTGTATGGTGTTGGTGCAGGTTTAGGTTGGATGTTGGCAATTGTTGCCCTTGCAGGCTTAACCGAAAAATGAAATATGCTGACGTACCGGCTGGCTTAAAAGGATTAGGGATTACCTTCATCACTGCAGGCTTAATGGCGCTTGGCTCATGTCATTCTCTGGTATTCAGTTATAGGAGACAATAATGAGTGAATTAAATATTCTTTTACTTGGTGTTGTAGCCTTTACTGCAATTGTTTTAGTGTTAGTCGCAATTATTCTTTCGCTAAATCAAAATTAGTGGATTCAGGCGATATTACTATCAGCATCAATGATGACCCAGAAAAATCAATCACTTTACCAGCAGGGTGGTAAACTTTTTAGGCGCGTTAGCGAGTAAAAGGTATCTTCGTTTCATCTGCTTGTGGTGGCGGTGGTTCTTGTGGTCAATGTATTGTTAAAGTGAAAAGTGGTGGTGGTGAAATTTTACCAACCGAACTTTCTCACATTAACAAACGTGAAGCGAAAGAAGGCTATCGTTTAGCATGTCGAAGTTAACGTGAAAAGGCAGTATGGACGTTGAATTACCTGAAGAAATCTTCGGTGTAAAAATGGGAATGTACTGTTATTTCTAACGATAACAAAGCAACTTTCATTAAAGAGTTAAAATTAGCGATCCCTGAAGGTGAGGAAGTACCTTTCCGTGCGGGTGGTTATATCCAAATCGAAGCTGATCCACATGTGGTGAACTATAAAGATTTCGATATTCCAGAAGAATACCACGAGGACTGGGATAAATACGACTTATGGCGTTATGTGTCTAAAGTTGACGAGCATATTATTCGTGCTTACTCAATGGCTTCATACCCAGAAGAGAAAGGTATCATTATGCTTAACGTGCGTATTGCAACACCTCCGCCACGTCAACCTGATGCACCTCCAGGTCAAATGTCTTCATACATTTGGTCATTAAAAGCAGGTGATAAAGTGACTATTTCTGGTCCATTTGGTGAATTCTTCGCGAAAGAAACCGATAATGAAATGGTCTTTATTGGTGGTGGTGCAGGTATAGCGCCAATGCGTTCACATATCTTTGACCAATTAAAACGTTTACACTCTAAACGTAAAATGTCATTCTGGTATGGTGCACGTTCTAAACGTGAAATCTTCTATCAAGAAGACTTTGACCAATTACAAAGCTGAAAATCCAAACTTCGTATGGCATGTGGCACTTTCTGATGCATTGCCAGAAGATAACTGGACAGGTTACACCGGCTTTATTCACAACGTACTTTATGAAAACTACTTGAAAAATCATGAAGCACCAGAAGATTGTGAATACTACATGTGTGGTCCTCCTGTGATGAACGCAGCAGTGATTAAAATGCTGAAAGATTTAGGCGTTGAAGATGAAAACATCTTATTAGATGACTTCGGTGGCTAATCTCTGACCCATAACAAGCGGTTGGATTTGTAAAATGTTTTGCAAATTCCACCGCTTTTTGCCTATGACTTATGTCATAGGTTAAACATAATTCAGTCTCTTTATATTTTTAATGAGCTGAATTATGCTTAACCTAACATTAGAATGAAATACTAGGCATCTCAATTAAGAGGATATAATGAAATTAAAATCGCTTTTTATTTCTTGCAATCGGTTCACTTTTTTGACCGCTTGCGAAAAAGTGCCTGAGCAAATGGCTTTTTTCAGGCAAAACAATGGGAACGACCTATACAGTTAAATATATTGATAATGGTAAAAAGTAAATTTACCTAAGATTGAGGATGTGCAACAGCAAGTTGATGCCGTTTTTAAAGAAGTGAACAATCAAATGTCCACTTATCAAAAGATTCAGAAATCAGTCGTTTTAACCAAAGCCAAAGAAGTCAATGTACCTTTTTACTGTTTCTGCTGATTTTTGCTAAAAGTCACCCAAGAAGCGATTCGTTTTAAATCGAGTTACTGAGGGTGCATTAGATGTTACCGTTGGAAAATTAGTTAACCTCTGGGGGTTTGGGCCCGATAAACGCTTAAATAAAGCCCCAAGTGCTGAACAGATTGCCCAATTTTTCGCCTAGTGTGAGGGATTGATAAATTAAGCGTCAATACGGAAGGTGGATTTAGTCTAACTAAAAAGCCCCTGCACTTTATTTAGATTTATCTTCTATTGCCAAAGGCTTCGGTGTTGATAAAGTGGCAGAACAATTAGAGCAATTTGGTGTAGAAAATTACTTAGTTGAGATTGGTGGAGAATTACGCGGTAAGGGTAAAAATGCATAAGGCAATGATTGGCGCATTGCCATTGAGCAGCCTGCATTAGTGCAAGGTGAAAAGGCTCAAATTGTAGTGCCTCTACATAATTTAGGTATGGCAACTTCTGGTGATTATCGTAACTATTTTGAAGATGAACAAGGTAATCGTCTTTCGCATATCATTGATCCGAAAGCATTACGTCCGGTCAAGCATAATTTAGCCTCAATTACAGTACTTGCGCCAACGTCAATGACTGCAGATGGCTTATCAACAGGCTTATTTGTATTAGGCGAAGATAAAGCTTTTAGAAGTGGCTGAGCGTGAGCATTTAGCTGTCTTTTTGATTATTAAACGAGGTTCGTCATTTGAAACCAAAATGTCGAGCGAATTTGAGAAAATTATTAACCAAAAATAATTGGAGTGAATAATGGAAACTTTATTACTTACATTCGGCTTTTTTTATTGCCGTTGTCTTTGCAATGTCAATTGGCTTTTTAATTAAAGGTAATGCTTTAAAAGGGAGCTGTGGCGGCATTTCTGCCTTAGGTATGAAAAAAATGTGTGACTGTGAAGAGCCATGCGATAACCTCAAATCAAAAATTGCAGATGGCACAGCAGATCCAGAAGAAGTTGCTCGCTTTGCAAAAGAAGAGCCTAAATTTTACGAAGTAAAATAAATTTATCCATGGCAAGCGGTGATATTTGTGTGATGTTTTGCAAATGTTGCCGCTTTATTTCTTTGTGATAGTTTTCTATCAAATCACCAAATATGCTTCGCCTTAACCGAAGTTACGGGAGACTTATGTTAATTTCAAACACTTATAACCAACACTTTCCAATACTTTTCCCTTGAACAACTTGCTGAGAATGCTAAGAAAAAGTCATTATCGGCATGTCTGGTGAGGTTGATTCTTCAGTTTCTGCGTTTATTTTTGCAACAACAAGGCTATCAGGTTGAAGGCTTGTTTATGAAAAAAACTGGGAAGAGGATGATGACACTGATTATTGTACTGCTGCAGCTGATTTAGCTGATGCACAAGCGGTGGCTGATAAACTTGGAATGAAACTGCATAAAATCAACTTTGCCGCAGAGTATTGGGATAATGTTTTCGAACATTTCTTAAATGAATATAAAGCAGGGCGCACGCTAAACCCAGATATTCTTTTGTAACAAAGAAATTAAGTTTAAAGCGTTTTTAGAATACGCCGCAGAAGATTTAGGTGCGGATTATATTGCCACAGGGCACTATGTTCGTCGCGCAGGCAGTGATGATAATGCACAATTGTTGCGTGGGCTAGACGAGAATAAAGATCAAGTTATTTTTTACATGCGATTACTAAAAACAAGTTGGGCAGAGTCTATTTCAGTAGGCGAAATTGAAAAACCGATTGTACGTGCCATTGCTGAAGATTTAGGGGTTAGCGACAGCCAAGAAAAAGATTCCACAGGCATTTGTTTTATTGGGAGCGTAAGTTTAAAGATTTCTTAGCACGTTATTTACCTGCACAGCCAGGGGAGATTCGAACGGTTGATGGCAAGTTAGTTGGGCGTCATGATGGCTTAATGTATCACACGCTTGGGCAACGCAAGGGATTAGGAATTGGTGGCGTAAAAGGCTTGGCGAAGATCCGTTCTATGTGGTGAAAGGACCTCATCAATAATGTGTTAGTAGTTGCTCAGGGGCATGATAATTCTGCGTTGCTTTCAAGCGGGCTATTGCTTCACAATTAAATTGGATTAGTGGTGAACCTCTGCGTGAAGCACTTCGTTGTACAGTGAAAACCCGTTATCGTCAAACGGATATTGCTTGTGAAGTTTTCCCAATAGATGAAAATACGGTAAAAGTGATTTTTGATGAGCCACAAATTGCGGTCACACCAGGACAATCAGCGGTGTTCTATCAAGGTGAAGTATGCCTTGGTGGCGGTGTGATTGAAGAGCAATTAAAGTAAGCGGTCATTTTTCAGGAGAAAAAAATGCAAATTTTAGAATTATTACATCACCGTCGTTCAAGTAAACAATTTGGCGAGATTGCTCAAACCAAGCGCAATTAGAAAATATGATTAAAGCGGCTTTACGAGCCCCTGATCATGGCAGACTTAAGCCCTATCATTTTGTTGTATTGCAAAAATCGGCTATGCCAACATTAAAGAGCTTGCTTAGAGCAGCAGCAGTTGAATTTGATATGGATGAAAAATGCAGCTAAAGCGGATAAACTAGCCAACCAAGCGCCAATGGTGATTGGTGTGATCATAAAATTGATCATGAATCACCGAAAAAATTCCTGCATGGGAGCAAATGCTTACTACTGGCTGTGCCGCTTATGCAATGCAATTAGCAGCAAATGCGCAAGGGTTTTGAAACCGTTTGGATTAGCAAAAATGGGTTGAAGGGACTCAATTACGTGCGCTATTTAATTGCGAAGAAGGCGATAAAGTTGTGGGCTTATTATTAGTAGGTTCACCTAAAGATCCAGAATCTGGTATTTCGTTTGCGCGTCAGCCAGAAGAAATTGATGGTTTCTTTAACGTGATTGAGTAGTGAAGTGATGCCAACTATCTTAATTACTGGCTGTTCATCTGGCATTGGCTATGCAACAGCGCTTTATTTACGGCAGCAAGGTTGGCGAGTGATTGCTAGCTGCCGAAAAACTGAAGATGTTATGCGCTTGCAACAAGAAGGATTTGAATGCATAAAGTTAGATGTGACCGATAGTAGCGAGATTAACGAAGCCTTTGATTATGTTCAAACAAGTGGTCAATTAGATGCAGTGTTTTGCAATGCGGGTTATGGGCAACCTGGTTGCGTGGAAGATGTGCCTCGCGCAGCACTACGAGAGATTTTTGAGACGAATGTGTTCGGAACTTGGGAAGTGATGAATGCTGCTAAAAATCTTTCGAGAAACAAAAATCATGGGCGAATATTGGTAACCAGCAGTATTTTAGGATTTGCAGCAATGCACTATCGAGGGGCATATAATGCGACGAAATTTGCGTTAGAAGGAATGGCCGATACGTTGAGGGCTGAACTTTATGGCTCAAATATTTATATTAGCTTGATTGAACCAGGCCCAATCCAAAGTCAGATTCCGCCCAAATTCTGTGGAAAAACTAAAGCAATATATTGATTTAGATGATTCTTTCCATCAAGACTTTAATCAAAAAAACAGCTACAACGTCTGACAGCAGCGAGTAATGGTAATCCATTTACTTTGCCTGCTTCAGCAATGCAGAGGCGTGTTTTAAAGCCTTAACGGCGAAAAAAACCAAAAAGCTCGTTATCAGGTTACTTTCCCTACTCAATTATTTTGGTGGCTACGGCGGTTGTTACCGACAGCATTATTTGATGCGATTAACCGCAAAGCGGGTGGATAAGTCAAAAAAACAAAAGGCGTTGAAGAGTTCTTCAACGCCTTTGTACATTCAGAGATTAAGATTATTTTACTAAATCTTTTTAATGCTTTACCTGCAACGAATGCTGGTACTTTCGCTGCAGCAATTTTAATTTCTTCGCCAGTGCGAGGTTGCGACCAGTACGTGCGCTACGCTCGTTAACTTTGAAAAGTACCGAAACCGATTAGTTGAACTGCATCGCCTGCTTTTTAAGCTTTCAGAAATCGCTTCTAAAGTTGCTTCTAAAGCTGCTTTTGCATCTTTTTGCTTAATTCTGCTTTCGCTGCGATTGCATCGATTAATTCAGTTTTGTTCATAGTGTTAATCCTCTAAAGAATGTTGTTGCTATAATAATGACAAGGAGCGTCAATCTAGTGTGTAGCTTAATTCAAACTACCGATTTCTCAAATAGCTAAAATGCATATTTGTGTTTATTTTTAGTTTATTGGTTAAAAATTTACACCAATATTACTAATTCCTTCAGTGCGAATCTCATTTTTGAGCTCGAGAATGTGCTGAGTATCACGTTCTTCGCACTCATTGAGCAGGCGATAAATTTGCCATTGCACATCTAATTCGGCTGAATTTCAGCAGAATTTTTCAAAGGCTTGTTCATTTAACTCTTCACCCGTTTGCATTTCCACATAGCTAGCCACCGTACCTAATGAAATTTGGCTAATGCGGATTGCTTGTTCTAAGGTTGCACCTGCAATTAGGGCTGTGTAGTAATTCAGACAGTGCTTCACAGGCTTCTTGTGCTGGTAGTACGCCAAAAACTCATAATCATTCACATCTGGAATAATCGCTTCTAATTTCTCTAATTGATTATCGAAATTGATTTTGGCGCCTTTCAACGGTAAGAGATTCCCAAAACTAGATTTAAGATATTCTGATAGACCTTGCTATTATCAGGTTGTTCCGTGACCTCGCAAAAAGCTGAAAATTCGGCGCCATGCGCTCGCATAAACATGCCATGAAAGTGAGGTGTTGCCAAGGCTCAAAACGTTCCATTCGTTTATGAATTGGATTTCTCATATTTTTCCTCAAACAAGCGGTTCAATTTTTCATAACGTTTTACCAAACCGCTTGAGATCTCTTTCAATTATTTATGGTAAGGCTTTGAGAATTCGTGCACTGAATCAACCAGCACTTTTCAGGCTCTCAGTTGCACATCTAAATGGATACCGTGCCCCAAGGTTGAAGACATGACCTGAACCTTGTCCAAAGTCAGCTAAAAATTTGCTGTACTTCTTGCTCAATGCGCGCAGGGGATGCATAAAGTACACTTGGATCCATGTTGCCTTGTAATGCAACTTTATGGCCAACACGTTGACGTGCATCGTGTAAGTTAACCGTCCAGTCTAAACCAATTGCATCACAACCTGTTTCGGCTACGGCTTCTAACCATAAGCCACCGCCTTTAGTAAAGAGTGTGACAGGCACTTTTCGACCTTCGTTTTCACGAATCAAGCCATCTACAATTTTGTGCATATAGCGTAATGAGAAATCTTGATAATCGCGATGTGCTAATACGCCGCCCCAAGTATCAAAAACCATCACTGCTTGTGCGCCTGCTTTGATTTGCGCATTCAAATATAAGATGACGCTATCGGCAAGTTTATCTAATAATGCATGAAGAAGATGAGGTTCGGTGTACATCATTTTTTTGATTTTAGTAAATGCTTTACTTGAACCACCTTCAACCATGTAGGTAGCTAATGTCCATGGGCTTCCAGAGAAACCAATTAACGGTACTTCACCTTTTAACTCATGGCGAATAGTACGTACAGCATTCATCACATATTGTAATTCGCCTTCTGGATCTGGAATTGAAGGTTATCTACATGTGCTTTTGTTTCAATTGGACGAGCAAATTTCGGGCCTTCACCAGCACCAAAACTTAAGCCCTAATCCCATAGCATCAGGAATGGTTAAAATATCAGAAAAGAGAATTGCCGCATCTAAAGCATAACGGCGTAAGGGTTGAAGGGTAACTTCGCAAGCTAAATCTGCATTACGGCATAATGACATAAAATTGCCAGCTTCTGCTCGAGTGGCTTTATATTCTGGTAAATAGCGACCGAGCTTGGCGCATCATCAAACAGGGGTCATATCTACGGGTTCACGTAATAATGCTTTTAAGATAACGATCATTTTTAATTGTGTCATGAGGTTTCCTTCATAATTTAGCGAAAACAGGAATTTGCAAATGCTTTTTTAAATTTGACCGCTTGCGAAGATGAATTTTTAGCAATTTTTGCGGTCGGTAACGTTAGTGGATATTGGTTGGCTTCTCCGTTGCATTTAATGCAAAATGGCTGTGGAGGAAAAGAGATAATACGCGTAAGTATTCTACAACTTCTTCGCCAGCTTCGAGTAATTCTTCGTTGCTGTCATCTTCATGATAGCCAAGTTTTGAAATTTCTTCTAAGTCATCAATGACTTCACCAACTTCATCGGTTTCTTCATTTTAATTTGGGTTGTGCTAAGCCTAAACCTAAAATAAATTGGCTTGTCCAATCGGCAATGCTTTCAGCTAAAGCTATACCATCGTTTTTCATTTTCTGGCAACCAGAGTGAAAAAGAGCGTATTCGCCTCACGATATGACTGACTTAATGTTTCATAAAAATTGACTGAGCGCTTGAAGAGGAACTTGTGAGAAAGCATGACCATCGTTAGTAAATTGATAAGTCAGTGTTTTTCCAAGATTCATCTTGAATGCCGCCAGCAATTAACCCGCTTAAAAGCCGTGAAACTCAGCGGGATTAAGCTCAATAGCTAATTGTGCAATCAGTTGCTTAAATTCGGTTGGTTGAAGATTTGACATAGTATCGTCTTTTGTTATTCTTAGAAAGAATGGCATAATAACAAAAATTTTATAGATAAGTGAGATTTTACGCCTATGTCGGCAAATTATATTGAAGTCAAATTTTTTTGGACAGGTGCTTCGCTTGCATTGTCCGCCGGAACAACAGCAACATTTATTATCTTCTGCTGAGCGTTTAGAAGAGCGTGTAGCGGTTTTAAAAGAGCAATCAGGTATTATCCAGCTTGAAAAAAGTCTTGGCAATTGTGGCGCTGAACTTAAATTACGAGCTTGAGTTAGAAAAAGCAAAAATGAAAACCACAAAAACGTGTTAGAAGCTTGTATTCACCAGCTTGATAGCTCATTAGGGAAATTGAATAATTTAGGTGTAATTGATACGAATCAATAAACTGCTTAAAAGCTGATCAGTTAATTATTTTTATTTTTATTGCTAGGAAAAAAATAACGAATTTCCGTTATATTAAATCTTGTCGGGGGTGTGCGTAGCTTATTACGTCCCTGAGCCGATAATTTAAAACCTTGAGTTGGACATCTAGTCACCGGTGAGCAAAGCTTACCTTGAGTAAGAAGCCTAAAAGGCGAATACAGTTTGACTCCCTTGAACCTTCTGGTTCAAGGACTACAATAAGTTACGGCACCTCGGACACCATCTGGTTATGAACACTTCATTGGATTCACATCAAAGCCTTACGCCAATCTCTTCGGCGTGAAATGAAAATCAAACGTCAACAACTTTTCCCCTATAGCGCAGCAACAGGCTAGTCAGGCAATTATTGCACCGGCATTAGATTTAATTGCTCGATATCAAGCTGAGCATATCGCCTTTTTATTTGCCATTTAATGGTGAAATCTCACCGCTTGCATTGATGGAAATATTGCATAAACAAGGTAAATCGCTTTTATTTGCCCGTTGTGCATCCATTTAGCTCTGGTAATTTTGTTATTTATAGCTTATGAACCAAACGATGAGTGGATTATACATTCTCTTGGCATGCAAGAGCCTAAGTTAGATGTTCGAAAAGTGTTGCCTTTAAATGAATTAGACATGATTTTTACGCCATTGGTGGCTTGTGATAAACACAATGGGCGTTTGAGGTTATGGCGGCGGGTTTTTATGATCGTACATTAAGTCAATCTTCAGCCATTAGTGTGGGGCTGGCGCATTGTTGTCAACAGGTAGAAAAAAATTGCCGTTAGCAGCTTGGGATGAACCATTAGATCACCTAATTCTCAGTTAAAAACATTGATTTTTACGCCAAAATGGGTAATCTTTTTGCCTTTTTCCTCCATTTTAAGGCTTAAGGGGCGCGCATGTTTGGGTTTGATCCAACCACTACAACATTCCTTATCTATATTGTGGCGATGATCCTGATAGGATTGATTGCTTACCGAGTCACGAATAACCTTTCTGATTACATTTTAGGTGGGCGCCGTTTAGGCAGTTTCGTTACTGCGTTATCGGCTGGTGCATCAGATATGTCGGGTTGGCTATTGATGGGTTTACCTGGTGCTGTTTATGCAGGTGGGCTGATTGAAGCATGGTTAGCAGTTGGCCTAACAATCGGGGCTTATTTAAACTGGAAATTAGTTGCCGGCAGATTGCGTGCTCATACCGAATATAGTGGCGATGCACTAACTTTACCTGAGTATTTTCATAACCGTTTTGGTGATAAAACTAAGCTCATTAAAATCCTTTCTGCGTTTATCTTCTTACTCTTTTTCGCTGTTTATTGTGCTTCTGGCGTCGTTGCGGGTGCGCGTGTCTTTGAAAATCTCTTTGGGGTACCTTATGCCGATGCCATTTGGTATGGCGCGGTTGCTACCATTCTTTATACCTTTATTGGCGGCTTTTTGGCTGTGAGCTGGACGGACACTATCCAAGCATCGCTAATGGTCTTTGCATTATTGCTGACACCACTTTTTGTTGTATTAAGCATTGGTAGTATTGATGAGATCAAATCTACTTTAGCGTTGGCAGAAGCAGCAAGTGGCAAAAATTATAATGATATGTTTAGTGGCACCACAGTTTTAGGCGTATTAAGTCTCATGGCGTGGGGATTAGGTTATTTTGGTCAACCGCATATCGTTGTGCGATTTATGGCAGCAGAAAGTGTGAAATCACTTAAAAATGCGCGCCGAATCAGTATGGCGTGGATGGTTATCTGCTTAGTGGGTGCGATTGGTATTGGCTATTTCGGCATGTTGTATTTTTTCAAATTCCCAGAAAAAGCCAGTGTAGTGAATCAAAACAATGAGCAGATTTTTATTGAACTAGCAAAATTATTATTTGATCCATGGACAGCTGGTGTATTGCTTTCTGCCATTCTTGCTGCGGTAATGAGTACACTTTCCGCACAATTATTGATTTGCTCAAGCGCGATTACCGAAGATTTATACAAAGGCATTTTTAAGACCAAAAAGCAAGCGATCGTGAATTGATTTGGTTAGGTCGAGTGATGGTATTAGCGGTTGCGGGATTAGCCATCTATATTGCGCAAGATCCAAATAGCCAAGTATTTGGTTTAGTGAAAGATGCATGGGCAGGTTTTGGCTCTGCATTTGGCCCAATTGTGTTGCTGTCATTGTTTTGGAAACGGATGAATGGCTTTGGCGCGATTGCTGGTATGCTAACAGGGGCTTTAGTGGTCTATTTTTGGAAAGATATTACGCTTTGGTTGGCATTGCCTGATGTTTATTCAATGATTCCTGGATTCTTCCTTGCTATTTTGGCAATTATTATTGTTTCTCTGATAACACCAATGCCGAATCAACAAGTGTTAGAAACTTTTGATAAAGCCAACAAGGCATTTTTAGCTGAAGAACAAGCATAATTTTCCAATCCCGTTAACAAATTATCAGCAGTTAACGGGATTTTTCTCTTGATATTCTTAAAGAAGCATCGCCAGCCATAGTGTTTTGATCTATAATTAGTTTTCAGTTGTCGAAAGATAACGTTTTCGTTTTTCAATCAACTGGACTTACCTAACATGACTCAACAAACTATTAGCACGCCAAAACAAGCGTTTGTCGGCTTACAAATGTTATTTGTTGCCTTCAGCGCCCTAGTTTTAGTGCCACTTATTACGGGTTTAGACCCAAACACCGCCTTGCTTACCGCAGGTATTGGTACCCTTCTTTTTCAACTCTGCACCGGTCGTCAAGTACCGATTTTCTTAGCCTCCTCTTTTGCTTTTATCGCCCCTGATTCAATATGGCATACAACATTGGGGAATTCCTTCAACAATGGGCGGTTTAGCCTGTGCCGGTTTAGTTTATGTTGTGCTTAGCGCTTTAGTAAAATGGCGCGGTGCACAAATCATGGACAGAATTTTCCCACCTGTAGTAGTAGGGCCGGTTATTATTATTATCGGTTTTAGGACTGGCGCCTGTCGCGGTAGATATGGCTGTTGGTAAAAATATGCAGATTGAGCAAAATCTTGCGATTTTAGTTTCTATGGTAACGTTAGTTACCACGGTTATCGTTGCCGTGTTCGCTAAAGGGTTAATGAAGCTTATTCCGATTATGTTCGGTATTTTAGTTGGTTACTTGCTTTCACTTTTTCTTGGTTTAGTTGATTTTTACTAAAGTTTACGAGGCTAGCTGGTTTGCAATTCCAACTTTAACCACACCGCAATTTAATTTAGAAGCCATTCTTTACTTACTTCAATTGCGATTGCACCAGCCGTAGAGCACGTTGGCGGCATTATGGCGATTAGCTCAGTAACAGGTAAAAATTTCTTACAAAAACCAGGGCTTCACCGAACCTTATTAGGCGATGGCATTGCAACCTCGGCAGCATCTTTTACTTGGTGGTCCACCAAATACGACTTATGCAGAAGTAACGGGTGCTGTGATGCTCACTAAAAACTTTAACCCGAAAATCATGACTTGGGCAGCTTGTTGGGCGATTGCGATCTCATTTTGTGGAAAAGTTGGCGCGTTCTTACAAACGATCCCTGATGTAGTGATGGGCGGTATCATGATGCTCGTATTCGGTTCTATTGCAGCTGTGGGTATGAGTACACTAATTAAAGCCAAAGTGGATATGGGCGAGGCACGTAATCTGGTGATCGTTTCTGTGGTCATGACCTTTGGTATTGGTGGGATGTTCATCAATTTAGGTGAATTCTCACTTAAAGGTATTAGCCTTTGTGCCATCGCAGCAATTATCATGAACTTAATCTTACCAAAAGAAAAAGGGCAGAATAACGCCTAACAATAATAAGTGATGAAGCGCATCTTGTAGATGCGCTTTTTCTAAAAAAATTTTTAAAATCAGACCGCTTGTAATGTGAAGTAGATCACAAAATTTAAATGAAAAAGTTTGTTTTTGTTCTCGATTTTTCACTAGAATTTTTGCAGCATATTAGTCAGGGTGCCATAGGCTGAGATAATACCCGTGAACCTGAAACAGTTAACACTGACGTAGGAAACTAAATGATGAAACCATTTCTTTTATTTTCTCCCCTTTTTGCTTTTCTTGTTATTTTCCCTTTGAACGCTTGATGAGGTTGATATGTTTTGCCTCCAAGTCCAAGGTTTATCTTTGCAATTTGCCGGACAATCGCTGTTTGATAATTTGAACTTTCATGTAAAAAGCAAGGCGAATGGGTTGCACTTTTCAGGCAGCTCAGGCGTTGGGAAATCAACGCTTTTTACGCGCGATTGCGGGGCTTGAGCAATCCGCTGTAAGTGCAGGAAAGATTCATTTTGCCTCTCATCTCAAATTAGCTTGGTTGGCACAGCAGGATTGTCTTTTCCCTTGGCTTTCAGTATTAGATAACGTTCAGCTTGCACAACATTTAAAAGGCACAAAAAATGCTGAAAGTTTAGCTAAAGCTGAAGCATTATTGGCTGCAGTCAATATGCAAGCACATATCCACAAGGCTTGTTATCAACTGTCAGGCGGGCAACGCCAACGTGTAGCATTAGCCAGAACCTTGATGCAAGAGGCAGATTTAATTTTAATGGATGAGCCTTTTTCCGCATTAGATGCACTAACGCGTATGCAGCTACAAGATCTTGCGTGTGAGTTGTTGCATGAGAAAACCGTCATTTTAGTGACGCATGATCCGCAAAGAAGCCATTCGGTTAGCTGATAGCCTCTATATTTTGCAAGGTCACCCCGCGCAAATGCATTTAGTAGGTCAATTAAGTGGCGCGAAACCGCATAACATGGCGCAAGCAACCGCTTGGCAATTACAAGAAGAACTGATTGCTAAATTAATGCAGGAGGCATCATGAAAAAAATTAGCTAGTGGCTTGTTTCTTTTATTGATTGGCTTATGGCAAGCGGTAGTTTCAATATTTACCTTACCAACCTATCTTTTTCCTTCACCGATGGCGGTTTTTTGAGCGTTTATTACAGCACACAGATTTATTGCTCAGCCATGCTAAAGGTTACTCTAATTGAAATCGCATTAGGCTTAATTTGTGGATTTATATTAGGGTTAATTTCTGCTTTATTGCTGACACTTTTCACGCCGCGTTTCTGCCTTTTTTAATGCCATTGCTGGTTATCTCCCAAGCGGTGCCTGTTTTTGCGATTGCCCCACTTTTTGGTGTTGTGGTTGGGATATGGCATGGCTTCTAAAATTGCTATGGCGGTATTGATTATCTATTTCCCCGTTACGGCGGCTTGTTATGACGGTTTACGTAATACGCCTCAATCTTGGTTACAACTGGCGCAAACTTTACAAATTTCGCCACAGGCGATGTTGTTTAAGGTGCGTTTGCCTGCTGCATTGCCCGCATTAGCTTCAGGCCTACGAATTGCAGTTTCTATTGCACCCATTGGGGCAGTAGTTGGCGAATGGGTCGGGTCTTCAGAAGGATTAGGCTATTTAATGTTGCAAGCCAATGCCAGAATGCAAATTGATCTAATGTTTGCCGCACTATTTTTTTATTGTTACTGATTGCGCTTTGCTTATATTTTTCACTGATTACTGGCTGCGCCGATCACTACCTTGGGTTCGTTATATTCATTAAGAGGTTTTATGCTACAACAACTGATTCAGCAAGCGCAGCCTGACTGGCAGCGTTATATTGAGCATGATTTTGTTAAACAGTTAGCCACAGGTTCACTACCAGCTGATTGTTTTCGCCATTATCTAAAACAAGATTATATCTATCTCTTTCATTACAGCAGAGCTTTCGCTTTAGCGATTTTTAAAGCAAAAGATTTTGCGCAAATGGAACCCCTCGTAAAGCATTAGACGCTATTTGCCAAGAGATCCAGCTGCATCTTAATTAGTGCCAAGAATGGGGAATCAGCGAAGAAGAGATCTTTAATACACAAGAAAGTGCAGCCTGTATTGCTTATACACGTTATCTACTTGATTGTGGCGCAAATGGCGGTTTAGCAGAAATTTACGCTGCAATTACCCCTTGTGCTGTCGGTTATGCTGAAGTGGGACGTTATATTGGTGATAACTATCCTAGACTGCCGAATAATCCCTATCAAACGTGGATTGATACTTATGCCAGCGAGGATTTTTCAACAAGTAGCAAAAGAAACAGCTGATTTTTCTTAATCAATGTTGTGCCAATCTTAATGCCGAACAATTACAGAATATCCAAAAAAATTTTTACCACAGCCACTCGCCTAGAAATTGGGTTTTGGCAAATGGGGCTAGATTTATCTGAATAATAAAAGGAGACAAAATGAAAAAACGTTACTTACTCACATTGCTTGCGAGCGCCTTAGCGCTAAATAGCCAAGCGGCAGAAAAGCAAAAAATCTCGTTAATGCTTGACTGGTTCGTCAACGAGATCATGCTGCATTGATTGTGGCACAACAAAAAGGCTTTTTGCGAGATCAGAATTTGGAGGTAGAAATTATTGAGCCAGCTGACCCTTCATTACCCCCTAAATTAGTGGCGGCAGGTAAAGCAGATTTAGCGGTAGATTACCAACCTCAATTACAAATGCAGTTAGATGAAAAACTGCCTTTAGTTCGTATTGCAACGCTTGCGAATTCGCCGTTAAACAGCTTAGTGGTGTTGAAAATAGTGAAATCAAAACGCTGGCGGATTTAAAAGGCAAAAAAATTGGCTATTCGGTTAGTGGCTTTGAAACGGCTTTACTAGAAACCATGCTTAAGTCTGCAGGGGTAAGCCTTAAAGATGTGCAGCTAGTGAATGTGAATTGGTCGCTTTCTCCTTCACTTATCAGCAAACAAGTTGATGCCGTTATTGGTTCATTCCGTAATTTTGAATTGAATCAACTTGCAATTGAAGGGCATCAAGGCAAAGCGTTTTTTTCCCTGAAAAGCATGGCGTGCCAAATTATGATGAGCTCATTATTGTGGCAAATAAAAGATAAGCTGGAAGCGCCGAAATATCGTGATTTTGTGCGGGCTTTAACACAAGCGAGTACTTATTTAAAAGCGCATCCACAAGAAAGCTGGGAGTTGTTTGTCAGTTATAAACCCGCTGAGCTAGATAATGAATTGAATCGTCGCGCATGGAAAGATACGCTGCCTTATCTGACTGAGAAGCCAAGCGCATTTGATTTTGCCACTTATGACAAAATGGCTGAATTCATGCAGCAACAAAGGGTTAATCAAAAACAAGTTTGCGGTCACAGATTATGTTGTTGATTTAGCGCCATAACGGTTATTTTTGGTGAATAAATCGACGTTTTTTTGACAAAGATTGATCTAGTTCTCTCAGTCTTTGGCATAGATGTGGCATAATAGCCCAAATTTTTTTGCGATGATTTTATTATGCTTCCGGAATTGGGCTATTTTTTTCATTAATTTTGGCGGCGGTGGCTGCCGCCTTTCAAGTGGGTTGTTCTCTTTTTAGCGAACTGTTTTAAACGACCGCATTATTTGGCGTTAAATCCGCTATTAACCGGCGTACAGTCGCTGTTTTTCTCTGCTTTCCTTTGCTCTGTTAGCGCACGCTTTTTTTAACGGATGATTTTACCGTTATCTATGTTGCGCAGCATTCTAATAGCCAATTCCCGATTTCTTTAAATTTGCGGCAACGTGGGGTGGGCATGAAGGTTCTATGTTGTTTTGGCTTGCTGCATTAACACTTTGGACAAGCGTATTTTTGCATTTTTGCGGATAAATCTGACCGCTTGTTCTACCATCGTACCTTAGCCATGCTTGCGTTGATTGCTTTGGGCTTTATGCTATTTATTTTGTTAGTTTCAAGTCCATTTGAACGCAGTTTTCCGCCACCACCAGAAGGGCGAGATTTAAACCCAATGTTGCAAGATGTCGGGCTGATTTTTCACCCACCATTGCTTTATTTAGGCTATGTTGGTTTTGCCATTAGTTTTGCTATGGTTGTGGCAAGTTTAGTTTCCGGTTGTTTTGATGCCGCAGTAGCGCGCTGGATTCGTCCGTGGACGATGATTTCTTGGGGCTTTTTAACCGCGGGGATTATTCTTGGTGCTTGGTGGGCATATTATGAGTTAGGCTGGGGCGGCTGGTGGTTCTGGGACCCTGTTGAAAACGCCTCTTTAATGCCTTGGTTATTAGGCACCGCGTTAGTGCACTCATTGATAGTCAGTGAAAAAAACGTGGTGTGTTTAATTACTGGACGATTCTGTTAGCGATTTTTGCTTTTGCATTAAGTTTGCTTGGTACCTTTATTGTTCGCTCTGGGGTTTTAACTTCTGTTCATGCTTTTGCAGTTGATCCTGACCGAGGCATGGCATTGCTTATTCTCTTTTTCAGCTTAAAGCTTTATTGCATTGGCATTATTTGCTTTCCGTGTGAATCTTTGGCAAGGCGAAGTGCGTTTTTACTTTGGTCAAAAAAAAACCGCCTTTTTACTGATTAACGGTTTGTTTGCCGTAGCAGCTTCTGCGGTACTGGTTGGTACCTTCTATCCAATGATTTTTTTACGGCGATGAACTGAGGGATCAATTTCCGTTGGGGCGCCATATTTTAACCACGTATTCACACCGCTTGCGCTGTTGTTAATGGTTGCGATGGGAATTGCAGTCGTATTGCGTTGGAAGAGTGTGCCAACTAAACAGATCTTATGGCGATTCTATTTATTGCCAGTAGCCGTACTGCTTGCCGTAGCACTCACTATGCAAACGTTGACACAAGTTGCTTATACATTACAAATTTTGCCGACGATTTTTATTAGCTTGGCAATTTGGATTATTCTGACTCATCTGCCTTATTTGCGATATATGTGGCAAATTCGACCGCTTGCGATGCGCCTAGCGCATATCGGGTTTGCAATTTGCGTGATTGGGGCAATGATGAACAGTTATTATGGCGATGAAAAAGGGGTAAGATTGAAACCGAATGAGTCTGCCACTTTAGCGGGTTTTAGTTTCACTTACGATGATTATCAAGATGTGATTGGCGCAAACTACACGGCTGAGCGCGCTATTTTTAAGATTGCTAAAGAGAACGAAACGCTTGCACAAGTGACTCCAGAACGTCGCTATTATGATGTACGCACCATGACAATGGCAGAAGTTGGGCTTTATCATCATTTCTTAGATGATATTTATATTGTCATGGGCGATAAATTTGGCAATTTAGAATATGCGTTTAGATTGCATTATAAACCCTTATGTTCGCGCACTTTGGCTTGGTGGCATTGTGATGGTATTTGCCTCTTTATTAGCATTATTTGGCTATCGCCAAGCGAATAGAAAAAGCACATGAACAAAAGTAATAAATGAGAAAAAAATAGAATGAAAAAAAGCCTTTTTTATTTTTTTACCGCTGTTGTTATTGGTGGCGATTGTAGCAATGCTTACAGTGCCGTTAATGAATAAAGATAATCTTTCACCGACGGAAGATTGGCGCGATAAGCCAATTCCTGAGTTTGTAGGGAAAAAAATTTGCTTGATCCAAACGCACGTTTAAATAATAACAGTTTGCCGAAAGAGCCTTATATTCTTAATGTTTGGGCAAGTTGGTGCACTTGGTGTATTAAAGAATTCCCGATTTTGCACAAGCTCAAAGCAGAGGGCGTGCCAATTGTTGGGTTGACTTATAGCGATCAGCCTAATGATGCAAGAGAGGCATTAACGCAATGGGGTAACCCGTTTCATTTAGTGATTGATGATTATGAAAAAGGCTTTAATTCAAACCCTGAAAGTCTCTTCTGCGCCTTCAAGCTATTTGATCGACAAACACGGCGTAGTGCGTTATCAACAAAAGGTTACAACCCTGATTTCGAGCAAGATTTTTCTGCCTCGCTTAAAAGCCTTACGAGAGGAAAAATAATGCGAAAAATTTTGCAAAAAAATGGCTTTAATTTTACCGCTTGTCATGAGTATTGTTGCCCAAGCAGAAATGGTGGATACCTTTGAATTCCATTCCGATGCCGATCGTATTCGTGCGGTGGCGTTAGCAAAAATCGCTTCGTTGTCCGCAATGTCAAAACCAGAACTTAGTGGAATCGAATGCGACGACGGCTTATAAACTTCGCCTTGAGGTTTATCAGATGGTCAATGAAGGGAAGTCTGATCAAGAAATCATTGAAATAATGACTCAACGTTTTGGGCATTTTGTAAATTACAATCCCCCATTTAACCCCGCACACTTGGGCACTGGGGAATTCCGGTTGGGCTAGTGGTGATTTTATTTTCTGCTATTTTTCTGGCAGACCAAACGTCGTAAAAGCGGAGGCAAAATCATCGAAAACGCGTGCTGAAATCAGCCAAGAAACTTATGAGCAAGCATTAAAGTTAGCGCAACACTTACCAAAATGATTTAGCGGCTGAGTTAAAAGAAGAAGCGCAAGCCCGTTTTTGAGTTTGAGCAGCAAGCGGTCGAAAAATCGCAAAAATTTACCAAAAACGCCCGCTTGTTATCGTAGCCATATTGGTATTAGCGTTAGTAGCTGCAGTGGCTGTGGGTATTTATGCGCAAAGTGGACGTTTTTCAAATTGTGCAAAAAGGCGAGCAGCTTCACCAAGCTTTTTGAAGTACAATCTGCGCTAGAAAGTAAAAGAGCAGAAAAACAGTCATTATATTCTCAGCCTACAAGATAGATTACGTGCAAACCCTAACGATGGCGATTTGTGGTATGAGTTAGGGGCAAGCATATGCATTAAATAATGATTTTAATGCAGCCATTATCTGCTTTGACAATGCACAAAAAGTGCTAGGCAAAAGGCGGCCATTTTTAGGCGCAATGGCAACTGCGGATTACTATGAAAATGGTCAAAACTTATCAGAAAATGCCAGAGCGTGGCTTGCTGAATCTTTTAAAATTAGATGCTAAAGAGAGTGCTAGTCTGCTGTTGCTTGCAACCGATGCTTATCGAAATAAAGATTATGCTGGCGCTGTGAGTTATTGGCGCCGTGTTTTAGATAGCGATAATGAAGCGCTGGATAGACGTGCTGTGATTCAAAGTATTGCAGAAGCGCAAGCAAAATTAAAAAGCACAACAGTAATTTTGCAAATCTTAAGAAAAATATGCCCGCTTGTTTAGCGGGCTTTTTACAGAAACCTACCAGAAACGAATAATATATTCTCTTTAAAATGGATTGTATATGTCACGCAATGTGCTTGATAATGTCATTGTTCAATATAGTGTGAAGTTGCACTTTTCATTAAAGGCATGTAAACTTATCGACCAAGCGCAATATGGAAAAGAAAAACGCCAGCAAAAAATTCCATTTTTATTTAGCATTCTCAAATTTACAGTAAGGAAGAGATCACATGCCGAAGATGAAAATTTCTAAATTGATGTTTTATAGCACTGTTTTAACTAGTGTTATGTTGTCTTCTTGCAGTCAACATCCCAAAACCCACTCAACAGTTGAAAAATACAGCGAGTAATTATGCTCAAAATGCGGCAACGTATTGGACTGAACAGCCATTTTGTAGCGGGCGTTACCAAATTAATTACCTGCCAACCGTATAAGTGGGACAAGCTGGCTTAGATATAATAATTGGCAGATAAAAGTACAACCAGACTATTGGAATGGAATGGTAGAATCGGTATCAGAGGTACAGAAGAATGGTTATAACGGAAACGAGAGTTTTTATAGAAAACCGTACACTTATTCCCAATAAAGCGATAGCGATGGTCACACTGAGCTTCTGCTTCATGGGATAGCCCATTATTAACTCAGGTAAAATGGAATGCTTTATAATGTCTATTTCTATTTCAAGCTAGGTAAGAACGATGCCTATTCCATTAGAGCTTTTGTACGCATTATGCCTGTTAACAGCAAAAGCTCCCCAAAACCTGAAACAGCTGGAAAAAGTAAAGTTGACGAAGCTATTAGGCATATACGGAATGATTTTTCGACAAGCTGAGAGATCGTAAAAGATAGTGAAATGCCACAGCAACAGGGTGTCTGTTTAACAGAAGGATTTATTGCTGATAAAGGGAACTGAGCCGTTTTTGGCAGTGCAGGGCATTAAAATCAAAGACTATAAAGACGTTTATGCCGAGCTAACGACGGGGATCTTTGGAGGAAGGTGATAAACTGCTATTAGAACGAGACCTTTTTCGCTAAAGATAGTGCTTTGGATAAACTCTTCTCGTGGGCGAAATACAGCACCATCCGCAAAGGAAAGCGCAACATCAATGGCATGACCGGCAGTGAAAAACTGGTTAAGTGGCAGGAAATCGATATCTATTTATCTGGGAAAAAGATGATGGTAGTGTGAGATTTAAGATGACTTTCGGTACCAATAAGAAAAAAATACCAAGGGTTCGCCACTCAGTGAGAAAGAAGCTTTAACTGCTTGGGATGCAATATTGCCGACATTAAAAACGGCTTTAAATAAGGGATTACTACAATTAAGTTAAAGTAAAAATACAAGCGGTCATCTTTTAAAGAGAAGTTGCAAAAACACCTAAAAATCTGACCGCTCTTTTAAACCAAAAAGCCTTCAAAAACTTAGCGCATTGAGATTTTTATTATTAGTATTAAATTAAATCTAATGTGACTTGCCTTGGAAATAATTATAGAAATCTAATTGAAGAATGGATAAACTGAAATCATCAGCAATTTTTCGAAAAATCTTCAGTTAGAGATGTAAAAGGCCTGTCTCAATTTAGTCACAAATCAACCTTATTTTAAATACTCGCCAAATAGCATGCACAAAGAGGAAAGTTACAATGGCTATTTTTAACAAATTTCAACGTGCCAAGCAAGTTGCAGAAATCTTATTACGTTATGGTTTAGATGAGTTTTTGAACGCAGTAATTTAGAGAGGTGGTTACAGAATCCCTTTCAAATAAGTTAGCCAATGAATCAAGTGGAAGCGTGTCCGTATATGAACGTATCCGTCGAGCGATGGAAGAGCTGGGCACAACTACGTTAAATTAGGGGCAGATGTTAAGTGATCGCCGCGATTTGCTACCAGTTGAAATGATTACTGAACTACAAAAGTTGCAAGATAAAGTAGAAGTTCAGCCCATTGATATTGCAGAGAAATTTCAGCGTGAATTAGGCATAGATATTCATGAACATTTCGAAACGCTTGCTTCAGAGCCTATGGCATCAGCTTCTATCGGTCAAGTATTCAAAGGGCGGTTGAAAAAAACGGACAAGATGTTGCGGTAAAAAAATCAAGCGAAGGCATTGATGAAGTCATTAAAGGCAGATTTACTTATCTTACAAGATCTCGTGAATTTTTCTAGAACAACGCAACGACATTATTTCTAACCTTCAACCTAAAGCGTTATTAAATACCTTCAAAGAATCCATTACAACAGAACTCTCCCTTGAAAGTGAGCGTCGTAGCATTGAGCGTTTTTGCTAATAATTTTAAGCAAGATTCACGTATTTTAGTCCCACAAACCTATTCGAATTTATCAAACAATAACATTCTTTGTATGGATTTTGTGTATGGCTCAAAAAGTAACCAATAAAGCACAGATTGAACAACAAGGTTTACTGGCTAAAGATGTTGCTTTACTTTGGATTAGATCTCTATATGAAACAAGTATTTGAGTTTGGCCTCTTTCATGCTGATCCCCACCCTGGCAACATTCTATTAACGCCTGACGGGCAGATTGCTTTTTATTGACTTGGGGGCAATGGGCAAACTCAGTCCTAAAGAACATAATTACTTGAAATTGTTTGTACTATGCCTCTCAAAAATGTGCGAAAAAAATCATCGAGACCATTAAGCAGCTTGCTGTCAGTTATAATGTGCCGAATGAAAAAAACGCTGAAAATGATCTTTCTGAGATTTTTCATGCTCCTCACTGAAAGCAATTTGGCAGGGTTAGATGTCAGTGAATTGATGAATCGTTTTACCAAAATTATGAGCGAAAATAGCATTATTATGCCTGAGGGCGTTTATTTGCTAGCAAAAGGCTTTGCTCAGATTGAGGATCGGACGTTATCTCTATCCTGAATTAGATATTGCAGCCGTACTTAAACCTTATGTTACACAAATGCTCAAGAAACGATTTTTCACCTAAACGCGTGATTAGTGAAAATTTCGAAAAATTGCTGACAGCTACAACAACTGGCTTTCGCTTCCGGAAGAAATCAAAATTTTTCTTACAAAAATCAGCAATAGGAAATTCGTCTTGAACATGAAATCCACGGATTAGAGCATTTTTCGTAAGACTGTCGAACGAGTGGGCATTATGTTGATTATTGCCGCACTCATTATTGCAGCGTCTATTTTTATCGTTGAACGAAAATCTCCCTCAGCTCAATGGTATCCCAATACCAAGCTTGATTTGCGGTGCGATTGCATTAGTACTGGCGGTCTTTTTATTGATTAAGCGAATAGATAAGAATTAGTGTAATGAGAACAATACAAGCGGTCGAATTTTTAAGATGATTTGCAAAAACACCTAAAAGTTTGACCGCTCTTTGATTATGAAAAAGGCCGTCTGAATTTTCAGACGGCCTTTGATTTCTTGCTTTATTCTCCAAATACTGCCCGATCGAAACGTTCAATATAGGCGACTAAATTTGCTTTGGTTCTTGCATATAGCGCAATTTCAGTGTCGATGGGGGTAAGAATCAGGTTTGCAACAACAGGCACGATGGACACATCAACGGAGGTTAATTCTTCGCCGAAAAAGTAGGATTTTTGTGCCCTAAGTAGTTGCTAATGGCGTCTAAATCTCCTTTTCCGAAGGCGTAAATATCGGATTGCGTGTGTCTTCCGATACCATGTCCGTACATTTCTTTTTCGCGTTTTCCTGTAACACAGCAAAAATCGCTTCGGCTTGTTCGGTCGGCATGCCATCAAACATTGCCTTCATCATAAATGGTTTGCTGAGAGGATCGACGAAACGGTTATATACGACCATCCAATATAAATGTTCTTCTGTCATACGGCGAAAGGCTTCAGCAATCGCTTTTTGTTCAGGCGTTAAATGTTTATCTAAATCAATGCCGTAGGTTTCGGTTAGATAACGCTGAATGAGAGAGCTATCGAGGGATCAACTTCTCGCCATCTTGCAATACCGGAACTTTGCCTTTAGGCATTTTGCTGAGATCGGCAACATATTCTTTTTCGAAATCTAAGCCGGATAAACGCAGCATCGCTTCAGTTTTTCCAAGCAAAAGGTGATGAACTGCAATTTTACCTTCACCGGGTAAAGTAAATAATTTAAGCATTTTGTTCTCCTTTCATTATTTGTTATTCAAATATGGTTCTACTATACTCAAACAGCCAGGAAATTCACGACAAATACCGGATGAGGCGAATTTGGGCATGACTGCCAGCGCAATCAGTCAAAGCCATTCGCAAGCTGGAAAAGATTATTACGATGTCAAATTGCTTAACCGCACCACACGCAGCCTCACGCCGACAGCATCTCGCGCCCATTGGCACAATGGCAAACCTTGATTTGTGCTTCCCCAGACTATTTGCACAAACTTCCCAGCACCCTTTATGCCACCACCGCGCATCGCACCCAATCAGCAAAAAGTACGCATTGTATTGGATTGCTTAATGCGTTGTTTTGGTGAAGAAAAGGGATTGATAAAAAGTGCTGAAAATTGACCGCACTTTTTCTAAAAGGCCGTCTGAAAACACCCTTATTTTTCATTTTGAAAAGTGTAAAAATAAACACGTTTTCATTTGAAAAAGTGTAAATAATGCAATTTATATTGTTAGAAAAATGTATTATGTACTGTATAATTAGCCTACATCCCTTGTTTTAGAGAGGCATTATGCAGCGAAAAATCATACAATCCTTAGAAAAGTGGAAGTACAAAATAAACCGCAAACCGTTGATTATTCAAGGAGCAAGACAGGTAGGGAAAAACCTGGGCGATGAAACACTTTGGCGAGCAATCCTTTGAAAAAGTAGCGTATATCAATTTTGATAATAACCCTCGCATGAAAACGCTATTTTCTTGCGACTATGATATTGATCGCTTAATACTCGGTTTGAAAATTGAAAGCAGTGTCGATATTCAAGCAGAAAACACTCTGATTATTTTTGATGAAGTACAAAGAAGTTCCGCAAGCATTATCATCACTCAAATATTTTTATGAAAATGCACCTCAATTTTTATATTGTCGCGGCAGGCTCATTGCTTGGGGTATCACTACATCATCAAGTCTCTTTTCCTGTCGGCAAAAGTGGACTTTTCTACCACTTTATCCCATGGATTTTCATGAATTTTTAACCGCACTTGGCAAACAAGATTTGGTGAAATTGCTGGAATTAAAAGACTGGTCGCTAATTTTAGTCATGAAAACCACCTATATTGATTTGCTCCGTTTATATTATTTTGTCGGCGGTATGCCTGAAGCGGTAAAAAGTATTTATCGAAACACAAAATGTCGATGAAGTGCGTCAAGTACAACGTAATTTATTGATGGCGTATGAACAAGACTTTTTCCAAACATATTCACGATGGGCAAACCGTGCAAAAAGTGCGGTCAATTTGGGCTTCCATTCCTGAGCAGCTTGCCAAAGAAAATAAAAAAATTTATCTATGCTCAGCTACAAAAAGGGGCGAGAAGCAAAGACTATGAAATTGCTCTGCAATGGCTAAAAAGACAGTGGCTTAGTGCATAGCGTGCCTCGAGTGAAGAAACCACATTTACCACTTTCCGCTTATCAAGATAACGCCTTTAAATTGTATGAGCTTAGATGTCGGGCTACTTGCCGCACAAAGCAATTTGGATGCCAGCGTACTGCTAGAAGGTAGCCGTATTTTCACTGAATTTAAAGGAGCTTTAACCGAACAATATGTCTTGCAACAATTGATTGCCACGCAAAGAAAAACCCTGTTTTTTTATTGGGCAACTGAAAAAGGTACAGCAGAGGTCGATTTTATTCTGCAACGTAAGCAATCCGTTATCGATTGAGGTCAAAGCAGAAGAAAATTTAAAAAGCAAAAAGTTTGAAAGTGTATGTAGAACAATTTCAGCCAGCGCAAGCTATTCGTTTTTCCATGGCGGATTATCGGGAACAAGATTGGTTGGTGAATGTGCCGTTGTATGGGATAGATTTTATTAGTTTATAGTTATAGGAAATAAAATGAAAACATACGAAAATTAGTAGTATTAATAACTTGAATAATCTTATTCAAAAAAATTAGGCGAGCCCAAAAAGGGAACCACTCGTTTTTAGAGGGCAAGCAAACAAAAATGGAACATGAATCCAAGTATCTTTAGAGAGCAATATCTTATTGAGAATGAAGATAAAATTATTAAAGATGTATTAACTAATTGTCCAGATGATTTTTTTACCTACAGATACTTTGTTTTGAGAAGCTGGTGAAATTACAGCATTATGGTTTGTAAAACAAGGCTTCTGGATTTAACCGAGAATGCTTTAGTCGCTTTATATTTTTGCTTGCAATGAGAAGAAACATCATCGAATAAATGGGGAATTAATCATTCTAGACATTCCAAATGATCAAATAAAAATATTTTTGATAGTGATACAGTTGCAATCTTAACCGCTATTAGTGTGCAACAATGAATTTTTGAAATAAAAAGTATTGAAGCTGCTAACGTTCAAAAATTAAAAGAAAGTAATTATATCATAATAATCATGAAAACGTTGTGAATTTTTGATTCTTTCAAAGAAACAATAGTCCAGTTTGACCTTGAAACTATGGATAAAGAGGAATATACAAGTTTGATTATATCTCAATCAATAGAGGAAGGAAAGAAGGATTTAAAAAGAATTCAACGAACAAAAAGAAATAGTGAAATTGATTCATGATGTGAGGGCGGATAAGCCAAGTTTTTCGTCCTGAAATAGAATGTAGTGATCTAGAGAGGGTGCTTTGTGTGAGAGCTAAACTTAATAATACTAGAATATCACGCCAACAAGGTTGCTTTTTATTATATGGACTAGATAAAAATAAATTACAACCTGCAAAAATTCCTGAAGAATGGCAGCAAAAATAGATGAAAAGAAAAATTATTGTAAAAATAAAGCTAAAAATAATGGAAGAACTTAAGTCCTTTGGAATTAGCATTCAAACTTTATTTCTGAATTAGAAAAAAACAAACTATAGAAATAATGGAGCGATATAAATAGTAAAAGTAAGCTAATTTCTGAGTTGCAAAGGCATATTTCTATCTTTCAAAAACTGTAGCCATCAATTTTTATCATTTTAATCTTCATTTAGATGATGTGTTTAAAGTTAACAATTAGGTTACTTACAAATATAAAATGAGACATTCCATGAGTTGCTTTGATAGGAAATTTAGGAGGTGTTAAGGAACAAGCGGTCAAGTTTTGAAGAGCATTTGCAAAAACAGCTGAAAATTTGACCGCTTTTAGAAATGGAAAAGGTAGTTTGAAGTTTAAGTTTCAAAGCCGCCTTTGTTTTTTTATTATTCTAAGAATGATAATAACCGAAATTCTCATTCAAGGAGCAAACCATGCAGCAAGCACAACAAATCTTTGCTTATGCGGCGAATCAATATGCGACGCAGCCGGAATATCTTTGGGCAAAACATCCAGAATATGCGGTTTTGCGTCATGGCAATACTAAAAAGGAAATGGTATGCGCTTATTGGTAAAATCAGTAAAAACTAAACTTGGTTTAAAAGAAGAAGGGGAGACTAATTTTATCAATCTTAAATGTCTGCCCGATATGGTAAGCATCTTACAGCAATCGCCTAATTTCTTACCCGCCTACCATATGAGACAAAACCCATTGGCTGACAATAGTGTTGAATCATGGCGTAGAAACGGAAGAAATCTTCAAGTTGTTGGATTGGAGTTATGATTTGACGAAGTAGCGTTTCACAAATTATTTCTGCTCGTTTGTTATTTACAAACCAAATAAAAATCCTCCTTTCAGTGAAAGAGGATTACTTTTATCTTCTGACTTATATATGTCGTTTTGCGGTTGATGCAAAAGGTAATTTTGTCTGGGCGATAGCTAATGCTACCGTGTTGGAATAATTGCCCATCAGCTAAATAAGTGGTGCTCGTGACATTGACAACCATTTCATACTCACCAAGATCCATGGCATTTTTCTTCTTCATTTGCATAGCGAAACACAATTTTACGTTGTGAGTGACTAATTTTTAGTTTTAATTCGCTTTCTAAATAGTGATAAATAGAGTGTTCTGCAATTTCTCGACTAATAAACGGCACGATGCGGCGATCAAAATGAAAACTTCGTATTCAACCGCTTCGCCATCAATTTCACGCAGACGAGCAATGCGGTAGAAATCGATCTGATCATTGACGTTAAAGATATCCATCAATTCTTCTTCGCCTTGCACAATATATAAGCTAGTTAATGTGGTTTTTACTTGATGGGTTGAGGCACTATTTAATTCGTGACGGTTTTAATTTCAAGAAAGCATTTGTGGTTTAGATAAGTCATGTTCTAAAACAATCAATTTCTGCCTTGCTGCTTTTGAATATAGCCATCAATTTCAAGTAAAGAAAAGTGCTTTACGGATAGTATCTTTAGAGAAACCATAGCTTTGCATGAGTTCATTTTCGCTTGGAAGCTCTTGTAAAGGTGCTAAAATTACCATTGTTAATTTGGCTCTTTATCTCGTTATAGACCTGCTTATACTTGCTCATTTTTATCCTTTTTATTCTCCGCCGTTCCATTAAAATAGCCATAGCATACCATAAAACCCAAAATGTTATATGTGCAAAAATGTGATGCAAGTCACACTTTTTACGAAAATGTTTTAACTTTTACGTATAAGTTGTTGCATAAAAATACATTTGAGGTTAGAATGAGCCAAAATGATAACTTCCTAGAGAAATATTATGCTTACTCGTTCAAGTGGTGTTTTAATGCACATTACCTCGCTACCAAATACATTCAGAATTGGTAGTTTTGGGCAATCGGCTTATGATTTTGTCGATTTTTTGAGTTGAAACTAAAACAAACTTATTGGCAAATTCTTCCACTTACCACTACCAGTTATGGTGATTCTCATATCAATCTTTCTCTGCGATTGCGAGCAATACTCACCTTATTGATTTTTGATTTATTAACCCAAATGGGCTTGTTGAAAGAAGCGGATTATGCATCGGTCAATTTTTGGTGATGATCCAACTAATATTGATTATGAACGCGTCTTCTATGCGCGCCGCCCGATTTTAGAAACCGCCGTGAAAAAAATTTTTTTAGCGAATCGAGCATTCCAAGCAGATTTCCAAAATTTTGAAAACAACCGCTTGTGGTTAGACGATTTTGCTGAGTTTATGGCGATTAAAGAGCATTTTTGGTAATCAAGCATTGCAAAAATGGGATGATAAAAAGTTGTGGCTCGTGATCCAAGTGCATTGGAAAAAAATATCGCAGCATGTTGGCGGAGCAAATTCACTACTTTAAAGTGACGCAATATTTCTTCTTCAAACAATGGACTGAATTAAAAAAATTACGCAAATCAAAAAGGCATTCAGATTATTGGTGATATGCCGATTTACGTAGCTGCAGAATAGCGTAGAGGTTTGGACAAAACCAGAACTCTTCCAATTAGATGAAGAACGCAATCCGCTTTTTGTCGCAGGGGTTCCAGCCGATCAATTCAGTGCAACAGGACAACTTTGGGGCAATCCGCTTTACGCTTGGGAAGAACATAAAAAACAAGGCTACGCTTGGTGGATTCACCGCATTGAAGAAAGCTTCAAAATTTATGATGTACTACGTATCGACCATTTCAAAGGTTTCTCTGATTATTGGCAAGTAGACGGAAAAGCAGAGGTTGCTAAAGATGGTAGCTGGCAGCCAGGCTAGGTTATGAATTATTTAAAAGCTGTTAAAAGAGCAACTAGGCGATTTACCGATTATTGCCGAAGATTTAGGTAATATTGATGACAAAAGCCAGAAAACTACTTGCAGATTGTAATTACCCAGGCATGAAGATTCTGCAATTTGGCTTTGAAGATGTTAGCGGAGAAAGCTTAGATAGCCCGCATTAGTGCATTCCGCATTCCATTGTTTATACCGGTACACATGATAACGATGTGACCAATGGTTGGTATAACAGCCTAACTGAACAACCAGCAATATATCAATGATTATACGCACCGCCGTGAGGATGAATCGATTTGCCAAGCGATGATTCGTCAGCTCTTTGCAACTGTTAGCAATACCGCGATTGCCACAATGCAAGATGTTTTAGATTTGCCAGCAAGTTCAAGAATGAACGTGCCTTCAACAATTGGTGGAAACTGGCAATGGAGAATGCAGCAATCAGATTTAACGCAAGATAAAAAAGACTTTTTAGCAAAAATGACCACGTTATATCAACGTGCGAATCAGGAAAAATAATGATGAAATTTAGTACTTTTGTAAGAAACGAAACCAATAAATCGCTTGAACAATTAAGCGATAAAAAACTTATATTCAATTATTAAAATTACGTAAAAACACTCTCAGCAGATAAACCTAAAAACACGGGTAAACGTAAGGTTTACTATATCTCTGCTGAGTTTTTAATCGGCAAATTGCTTTCTAATAGCGAGTTAACCTGGTGTGTATCAAGATATCAAAACAGAATTAGAAAGTGCGGGTAAATCATTAAGCCATATTGAAGATATTGAACCAGAACCGTCTTTTAGGTAATGGTGGTTTTAGAGCGTTTGGCTTCTTGCTTTATTGATTCAATGTCTACGCTTGGCTTAAATGCAGAAGGGTAGGTTTAAATTATCATTATGGTTTGTTCAAACAAGTCTTTAAAAAGAATGAACAACATGCGGAGCCTAATGATTGGATTGAAGATAATTCTTGGTTAATTCCAACAGATATTAGCTATGAGGTGCCATTTAGAAATTTACGTTAACCTCTAAATTGAATCGCATTGATATTTTTAGGTTATAAGAAAAGACACGAAAAACTATCTCAATTTATTTGATATTCAATCAGTAAATTCTAAATTGATTAAAAATGGAATTGAGTTTGATAAAACTGCGATTGAAGAAAACCTGAGCTTTATTCCTTTACCCAGATGATTCAGATAAAAACGGGAATTGTACGTATTTATCAACAATACTTCATGGTATCAAATGCAGCACAATTATTAATCGAGTGAAGCGATTGAGCGCGGAAGTAATTTACATGATTTAGCTGATTATGCGTATGTACAGATCAACGATACTCACCCTTCAATGGTGATTCCTGAATTGATTCGTTTATTAACGGAAAAACATCAGATTAAATTTGCAGAAGCGGTTGAAATTGTACGTAATATGGTGGGCTATACCAACCATACCATTTTGGCTGAAGCATTAGAAAAATGGCCGCTTGATTATCTAGATGAAGTGGTGCCGCATTTAGTAGTGATCATTAAAAATTAGATGAATTAGTGCGTGCAGAATATCAAGATCCTGCAGTACAAATTATTGATAAACAAAAACGTGTGCATATGGCGCATATGGACATCCATTTTTCAAATTCTGTGAATGGTGTGGCGGCATTACATACGGGAGATTTTTGAAAAATTCAGAGCTTAAAAGCGTTCTATGCGTTATATCCTGAAAAATTCAATAATAAGACAAACGGCATTACCTTCCGCCGTTGGTTAGAGTTTTCTAACCAACCATTAGCCGCTTACATTAAAGAATTGATTGGCGATGAGTATTTGCATGATGCAACGAAATTAGAGAAATTGTTAGCCTTTAAAGATGATAAAAAGGTTCATCAACAATTAGCGAAAATTAAGTTTGAAAACAAATTGGCATTAAAAACCTACCTTAAAGAAAATAAAGGTATTGAGTTAGATGAAAATTCTATCATTGATACGCAGATTAAGCGTTTCCATGAATATAAACGCCAACAGATGAATGCGCTTTATGTGATTCACAAATACTTAGAAATTAAAGCAGGTAAATTACCAAAACGTAAAATTACCGTGATTTTTTTGGCGGAAAAGCTGCACCTGCTTATGTGATTGCACAGGATATTATTCACTTAATTCTTTGTTTATCTGAGTTAATCAATAATGATCCTGAAGTGAACAAGTATTTAAACGTCCATTTAGTGGAAAACTATAATGTGAGCGTGGCGGAAAAACTGATTCCAGCAACCGATATTTCAGAACAAATTTCACTTGCCTCTAAAAGAAGCTTCTGGTACAGGGAATATGAAATTTATGCTGAATAGCAGTAACCTATAGGCACAATGGATGGGGCTAATGTTGAAATTGCAGAATTAGCCGGTGCTGAAAAATATCTATACATTCGGTAAAGATTCAGAAAGCATTATTAAACTTTATGAAACATCAGGTTATGTTTCAAAAGAGTATTATGAAAACGACAAAGATATTAAAAGAGCGGTCGATTTTTATTCTGAATCCTGCAGTAGTGAAAATTAGGCAATAAAACACGTTTAGAACGTCTTTATAATGAATTATTGAATAAAGACTGGTTTATGACGTTAATTGACTTTAATGCTTATGTTGAAGCGAAAGAACAAATCTTAGCCGATTATGAAGATCAAGATAGTTGGAATGAGAAAAGTCGTTCACAATATCGCAAAAGCAGGGCTTCTTCTCATCTGACCGCACTATCGCCCAATATAATGCAGACATTTGGCATTGTGAGAGCTAAGGGAAGCAATGAAACTACTTACCCTGAATGTACACGCTTGGTTAGAAGCTAACCAAGCGGAAAAAGAGATTCTTGCGGAAACTATTGTAGAAAAGGGTTATGACATCATTGCCTTACAAGAGGTTAATCAATTGATGTCTGCTACTGCTATTTCGCCAACGTTAAAGCAAGATAACTATGGTGTCATTCTGTTAAATAAAATCAATCAACGCGTTGCACAGAAATACTCGCTTTTTTGGAGCAATTCGCATATTGGTTACGATAAATATGATGAAGGCATTGCGTTTTTAACGCGTTTGCCCGTTTATGATGTTGATGCGTTTTATTGTAGCCAACATCAACGTCTTGACTCGATTCTCTCGCGTAAAAATCATTGGTTTGACGGTGGAATATCAAGGACAGTTAATTGAATGCTATTCTTGCCACATCAATTTGCCAAATTGTGATGGGGAAAACCAACTTGATAATGTTCGTTATATTGTAGAGCGAAGTCAAAGTGCGAATCTTAAAATTCTGATGGGGGATTTCAATACCGATGCAATAGGCGATCAGCAAGCTTACCAACAAATTAAATCCTTAGGCTTATTCGATACCTTTGAAATGGCAGAGCAGAAGGATAGCGGCATCACTGTGGAGAAAGCGATTGATGGCTGGAAAGGCCATAGTCAAGAAAAGCGGTTAGATTATATTTTTTTAAACCAAGCAAAAAGGGTTTTATCCAGTCAGGTTATTTTTAATGGCAAAAATAAACCGATTGTTTCCGACCATTTTGGCGTAGAAGTAGATCTCATCTTGTAGGAGGATTGATATGAAAAAACTACTCAGTTTTGAGTTTTGGCAAAAATTCGGTAAATGCCTAATGGTTGTGATTGCCGTTATGCCAGCAGCGGGTTTAATGGTGAGTATTGGTAACTCACTGCCTTTGATTAGCGATGCTGAATGGCTAGCACGTGTTGGAAACATTATCGCTCAAATTGGTTGGGGGATTATCGGTAACCTTCATTTATTATTTGCGTTAGCGATTGGTGGTAGCTGGGCAAATGAGCGTGCAGGTGGCGCATTTGCCGCAGGCTTGGCTTTCATTTTAATTAGCTTAATTACCGGTAACTTTTTCGGTGTGAAGCTTGAAATGCTAGCCGATCCAAATGCTCACGTAAGTACCGTATTTGCAGGAGAAATTCCCGTTGCACATTACTTTGTAGAATGTACTTGGACAACCAGCGTTAAATATGGGGGTATTCGTTGGTATTATTGCGGGTTTTGTGGGGCAACAACTTTCAACCGCTACTACAATTTTCCGTAAATTACCTGAAGTACTCACTTTCTTTAATGGTAAACGTTTTGTTCCTTTCGTCGTGATTTATCGTTCCGTATTAGTGGCGATTATCTTATCGTTATTCTGGCCTTTAGTTCAAACCGGTATTAACCACTTTGGTCAATGGATTGCGAACTCACAAAGTTCTGCGCCAATTTTAGCACCATTTATTTACGGTACTTTAGAGCGTCTATTGCTTCCATTTGGTTTACACCATATGTTGACTATTCCAATGAACTACACTTCATTAGGTGGTACTTATGAGTTCTTAACCGGTGCACAACAAGGTAAACAAGTCTTTGGTCAAGACCCACTATGGCTTGCATGGATTTCTGACTTAATTAACCTGAAAGATGCGGGTAATGTAACCCAATATAACGAGCTACTTTCAACAGTAACACCAGCTCGATTCAAAGTAGGGCAAATGATTGGTTCAAGCGGTATCTTAATGGGCTTGACTCTTGCGATGTATATCAACGTAGATGCAGACAAGAAAAAAATCTATAAAGGGATTTTCCTTTCATCAGCACTTGCGGTGTTCTTAACAGGCGTAACCGAGCCAATTGAATATATGTTTATGTTTGTCGCATTACCGCTTTATATTGTTTATGCGTTAGTACAAGGTTGTGCTTTTGCCATGGCAGATATTGTGGACTTACGTGTGCATTCATTCGGTAACATTGAGTTCTTAACACGTACACCAATGGCGATTAAAGCCGGCATCGGTATGGATGTGATCAACTTTATTTGGGTATCTATCCTCTTTGCCGTTGCCATGTTCTTTATCGCGAACTTTATGATTAAGAAATTTAACCTTGCCACAGCAGGCCGTAATGGTAACTATGATGCAAAAGGTTCAGATGAAGCTTCTAGCGATGAACCAAAAGTGGCGAATGCTAGCACGCAAGTTATTCAAATCATCAACTTACTTGGTGGACGTAATAACATTGCAGATGTTGATGCTTGTATGACACGTTTACGTATCACCGTACATAATCCAGAGTTAGTGGGTGATGAAGCAAGCTGGAAACAAGCGGGCGCAATGGGCTTTATTGTGAAAGGTTCTGGTATCCAAGCGATTTATGGGCCAAAAGCAGATGTCTTAAAATCAGATATTCAAGACGTGCTTTCATCTGGTGTTGAAATTCCTAAAATGTAATTTGAACTAGAAAAGCATCAAAAATAAAACGGAAGCCTCTGTAATTCGGCTTCCGTTTTTGTTTATAAAAAGCATTTTTAAGCGAAAAAGAAAAGTGCTTGTTAGTCTTGTTTATTTTTTTCTGCTCTAAAGTTGATTCGTTATCTTGTTTTTCATCACGCTCAGGATCAAATTTAACAACAGGCACACAACCACGGCACGCGCCGCGATTCACGCCAAGTTCTTCACAGAATTGATCGTATTTTTCTAAGGCTTTTTAAACCAACTTTTATTTTCATTGCTCATTATTGTCTCCTTTTTTGTTTATGTAAGCGGTCGGATTTTTTGTGGATTTTTTTGCAAAATGTTGGCAAAATCAGACCGCTTGTTAGCTAGTCGCGAAGTTGTTAAATTGGAACGGTTGACCCTAGTTCCGCGCCTTTAACTAATTGAATTGCTGCTTGTAAGTCATCGCGTGATTTACCTGTTACACCACTTGCTCGCCTTGAATTTGGGTTTGTACTTTTTAATTTGGCATCTTTAATCAGTTTCGTGATTTTCTTGCCATTTCTGTTTCAATCCCTTGCTTGAGCTTAATCTCTTTAGAATAAAGTTTTCCATGGTGTTCAGATTCACTTGGAATATCTAATGAGCTATGCTCAATGCCACGTTTAACGCATGAACCGATTAAAATTTCGATCAGTTGTTCAAGTTGGAAGTCTGATTCGGTAGTGATTTTAATGGTTTCGTTTTTCATTAAGTTCGATGACAGCTTCCACACCACGGAAATCGTAGCGAGTGGTTAATACACGGTTCGCATTTTCTACTGCGTTGCGAACTTCGTGTAGCGTGATTTCAGAAACGATATCAAAAGATGGCATAGGTTCCTCCTTTAAGCATTGAATAAATCGTTTGTATTAAGCAATACGCATAATGCAGTTAAGTCTGCAAAGTTTATCACAAATTTGGCTTGTTCTTGCACTTTTGGTTTGGCGTAGTGCAACGCCGAGTGCGGCATCGTGGATCATCAATAAGTCATTAGCTCCATCGCCAATGGCAACAGTTTGTTGTTCACTGATGGCATATTGCGATTTAAGTTGAGCTAATGTATTGGCTTTATATTGCGCATCGACCACTTTACCCAATACATTTCCTGTTAGTTTGCCGTCAATAATTTCTAGTTGGTTGGCTGCGGCGAAATCAAGCTGATAGCGTTCTTTAAGATAATCCGCAAAATAATCGAATCCGCCTGATGCAATTGCCAACTTCCAGTGATGTTGTTTGAGCACGCGAACCATCTCTTCAAAGCCATCCATAAGCGGTAGATTTTTCTCGCACGATTTGCAAAAATACGCTCTGGCGCATCTTTGAGCGTGCCGACACGTTTGCGCAGGCTTTGCTCAAAATCTAGCTCACCACGCATAGCGCTAGCCGTAATCGCTGAAACTACTTCACCTGTTCCTGCTAATTTGGCAATTTCATCAATACACTCAATTTTAATTGCGGTGGAATCCATATCCATCATTAATAGCCCAGGTTGGCTTAAACGCGCGACAATATCAAGATCGGCAATGTCAGCTTTGATATTCTGCGGCCAGTGCGCGCAAAAGTACGAGCGGGTTGTTCACTACTGAAAAAGGCAAGTTGATAGCCCTAAATAGTCTGTTCGTTTAATGAGTTGAGCATGGCTCTTTTGTGCAAATTGTAGTGCATTGGTCGTCATTAAGTTGGCGAGCGTAAAAGCAAGACGGTGTTTGACATAACGTTCTCTTTTTATAGATAATGATGCCAAATTATCTATTATCAGTTCGGTATTCGCAATTCTTTATGTACCTTTCCCGTGAAAAATTGATAAAAGTACTGTTAGTGCTGTTTATTTTGGGGCTTTGTGTCGCAGTGGTTGGGGTAATCCCTCAATGGCGTGAAACAGTTTAGAATCGGCTCTCAGCTCTCTAGTATGAGCCAAGTATCAAGTTTATCGCATGTGTTGGTTCGTCAGCGAGGCAAATTTGTTTGCATTGATGTTAGCTAAAAATACGAAAAACAGAGGAGCTTAATGCGGCATTAGACAGCTTTGCCCAAGAAGATTTTTATTTTTAGATGCAAATCTCTATTCGCCTTCAGGTCAGCTAATAGCACAAAAGTCAAAATGCCTTGGAGCTGAAACAGAGTTTACTGAATTCTGATACCCAACAAATTGTAGAACCGGTGTTAGTGAAATCTGAATTGGCGGGATTTTTTTACGTGTTACTTTTGATTCGCAATATATTAAAAATACGAATGATAAAATCAGGGGCAATGTTTCGCCAACTTTATGGTGAATTGATTATTCTGGTTTTTAGTCGGCGGGTTATTTGTGAGTGTTGTTTATTATTTGTTCCCAAGACGGAAAAATTGTCATTCATACGCCTGTTCGCCAAACAGTAGAATCAAACCAAGGTCAAGCGCAACGCTTTCATCGTCGCCGTCGGTTGTATAATCGGAAATGATTGTAATTTAGTCGCATCCGAGTATAATATCCTCCGTTTTTTTAAAACTTATTGATAGACTTATAGAGGCATAAATGGCTAAAGAAGATTGCATTGAAATGCAAGGCACAATTTTAGAAACCTTACCTAACACCATGTTTCGTGTGGAATTAGAAAATGGTCATGTGGTAACTGCGCACATTTCAGGAAAAAAATGCGTAAAAACTATATTCGTATTTTTAACTGGCGATAAAAGTGACAGTAGAAATGACCCCATACGATTTAAGTAAAGCACGCATTATTTTTCCGTGCTCGTTAATCCAGAAGGTTTGGTTATCGAAAATGACTAAAACAAGGCGCATTATCTAATGCGCCTTGTTTTTATCTGGCATAGTATAAAAAGAAAAAGGAGAACGAGATGACAATTCAGCAAATTGATTTTTAATGAGCTTTATCAGGCACATTTAAGAGCCTGCAATCACTTTAATTTGCCAGCAACTAAATGGGATAAAAAGCTGCGAAGATGGCTGAAAATTTAGTGGGAAAGCCAAGCCGTTACAATCAAACATTGTTAGAAAAAAATAGCGATTGGTGAGGATGAAACCGTATTGGATATTGGTTGCGGGCCGGGAACTTTTGCGCTGCCACTCGCGCAGCAATGTTGTGCCGTATATGCACTAGATTACAGTGAGGGAATGTTGGCTCAGCTTAGCAAAATTCCAGCAACAGCTAAATTTATTGAATATTACACCGTTGCACTATTCATGGTCAGATGATTGGGCTGAGGTGCCAGCAGTAGATATTGTGTTAGCTTCACGTTCTACTTTAGTTGATGATCTTGATGATATGATTGAGAAACTCTGTGCTAAAAGCGAAAAAAACGTGTTTATCTGACTTCTGTGACGCAACCCCATTTTTAGATGAAGCCATTTTTGAGGCTATCGGGCGAGATGATTGTGGTTTTTCCAACCTATATTTATTTGGTAAATAGACTGTATCAAAAAGGTATTTTTAGCGAATGTGAATTTTATTGAATCAGATTCAGGGCGATTTTTTAGGTGAGAGTTTTGAAGATTTGCTTGCTTCAGTCGAGTTTTCTTTAGGGGGCATTAACGGAAGAAGAGAAAGAGAAATTAGCTACCTTTTATCAAGCCAAAATGGAAAAAGGTGAGCCGATTAAACATGGCCAAAACAAAATGGGCATTGATTTGGTGGGAAAGTAAGCGCTAACAAGCGGTCATATTTTTCAAAATTTTTTGCAAAAAGAGGCAGCTTTAAAGCTGCCCTCTGTTTTCTGTTGCCCAAATTATTTTAACCAAACAAAATAGCCAACTAATGAAAGCGTTATGATACAGACTAAGCTGATTTTATAAGAGCGGAGCATATCCCGTTGGGTCACAATGCCAGTACTAAATGCAATGGCGTTTGGTGGTGTACCAACCGGCATCATAAAGGCACAAGATGCCCCCGAAACCAATAATCAATGCAAAGGCGCGAGGATCAATTTGAGTGATTGCGCAATAGAGATGAAGATTGGCACTAACAATGCTGCACTAGCGGTATTAGAAGTAAATTCCGTTAAAACACAGATAAAAGCAGCAATAATTAAGCAAATAATGTAGTAGTGTTTACCTTCGATCAGTTCTACGATGCCTTCTGCCATAATTTTGCTTGCACCAGTGTGGCTAAGCACATAGCTGAGTGTGAGACCACCACCGAATAAAAAAATAATACACCCCATTCAGTACCTTCTTGTAATTGTTTCCAAGTAGTTACGCGAGTTGCACAAAGTGCTAAGGCTGCAATCATTGCAACAAGGCTATCAAAGCTACCTATTTTTTTCTTTTTAAACCGAGTAAAGGCGAGATGAAATTATTCACTTGGTCACCAAAAACCCAGCACAGGGCAATGACTAAAAAGATGCCTAATGTGGTAATACGTTTTGCGATCAAGCTGGATATTTTCTGCTACATATTCAAAGCTTGAATTAAATTTCAGGGCGGAAGTTGAAATAAAAGTACAGCTAAAGTTGCTGGTAATAATAAGACAACCATTGGTAGGCCATAATAAAGCCATTCTGCAAAGCCAATACCTAATTGAGAGGCAGCAATCGCATTCGGAGGGCTGCCAACTAATGTGCCCATTCCACCTAAACCTGCGCTATATGCAATACCTAAGATGACAAAAGCAAAGGTGTCGTGGTCTTTTTCTTTATCTAGGTTACTTAATAAACCGAGTGAGAGCGGTAACATCATTGCAGCTGTTGCCGTATTACTCATCCACATTGAAAGCACGGCGGTAACAAGAAAGAGATAAAGCACGGCAACAAATAGATTACCTTTGGCAAGCACCATGATTTTATTGGCAATCAGTTTATCAATTTTTTGAATATGCAATGCAGTTGCAAGTGCAAAGCCCCAAAGAAGAGGAAAATGGTGGGATCAGCAAAAAGCAACTAATGCTCGTTTAGAATCAACTAAGCCTAATAAAAATAGACAGTACGGGAATAAAAAGGGCGGTAATAGTAACGTGTAAAAGCTTCTGTGAGCCAAAGTACGGCAACAAAGGCAAGTAGTGCTAAGGCTTTTATTCGGTGCAGGATCGAAAGGTAAAAAGCTAATAATGTGAAAAAAATAAAATCACATCAAAAATAAAAAAATCATCGTATTGCGATAATTTTTTAGCTTGTTGAGTGTTGTCGTGTATTTGCTCAGACATAATCATCCTTAGGTATATTAGAAGATTTTCACTATAACAAAAAAATCACGCAGAGGAAATATCAGATAGTGTAAAGTATGAACAGAAATACATTTTTTGTACAATTTTTATCAAGATTCTTGCTTTAGATCAAATATCCCTTGCTCGATATGATAAGTATCATCAAGCAGGGATGTTCAAGCAGTTAAATTTGCGAAGAATTTTTGCAAATTAGTCTAGCCAGAAGAGATAGCCGATAGTTGCAATTACAAGAATACAGATAATGTTTAGCCAGAAACCTGCTTTAACCATTTCTGTTTGTTTAATTTCACCGGTACCAAATACGATTGCATTCGGTGGTGTTGCAACCGGTAACATAAAGGCACAAGATGCGCCTAAACCGATAATCAATGCTAAACCTAGCGGTGGCATATTAAGCGCTTGGGCAATCGAAATAAAGATTGGCACTAATAATGCAGCACTTGCCGTGTTAGAAGTAAACTCGGTTAAGAAGATGATGAAGGTTGCGACAATTAAGCCAATCACATAGAAGTGGCCACCTTCAATTAAACTGACGATACCATCAGCCATGATTTTTGCTTGCACCAGTTTGTCCAAGTACTTCGCTTAGGTCAAGCCACCACCGAATAGGAATAATACGCCCCATTCAGTGCCTTCTTGTACTTGTTGCCAAGATGCCACTCAGGTAATACAAACAACAGCTGCGGCAGTTAATGCGACGATACTATCGAAGCTACCGATTTTGCCAGAAATACCTAATAATTCAGAAATCCATGGATTAAGTTGAGAGCTGAATACCCAGAATAATGCTGTGAATAAGAAAATAACTAAAGTTAGTACACGTTGGCGGTTAAGCTCAATTTTTTCAAATTGTTGATCAAAGGAGATATTAAATTTCGGTTTAAAGACGACATAAAGTGTGCCTACCATCAATGGCATCAAAAATAAGCATAATAGGTAAACCGTATTTAATCCAATCAGCAAATGTGAGGTGTAATTGAGATGCCACGATGGCATTTGGCGGACTCTACAAGCGTTCCCATTCCACCGATACTTGCGCTATAAGCAATCCCTAATAGTACAAAAACATAGGTGTTATGATGTGCGTCACGATCTAATTTACTTAAAATCCCCATCGCTAAAGGTAGCATCATTGCTGCAGTGGCTGTGTTACTCATCCACATTGAGAGAAATGCAGTTACACCGAATAAATAGAGCACAGCAACAGATAATTTGCCTTTAGAAAGCGCCATAATTTTTGTTGGCAATGAGTCTATCTAATTTTTGAATATGCAATGCAGTAGCGAGTGCAAATCCCCGAAGAAGAGGAAAAATCGTTGGATCAGCAAAGGCAATAAGCGCTTGTTTGGATTTCACTAATCCTAATCCAATTGCCAATAATGGAATTAGAAGGGCAGTTACAGTTACATGTAGTGCTTCAGTTAGCCAAAGTACTGCAACAAAAACCAATAAAGGCAAGCCCTTTATTGGCTTCAGGCGTAAAAGGTAAAACTTTTAATAAGATAAAAAAGAGAACAACATCAGCAATAAAAATGAAGTTATTGCGAAAATTTGAGTTGTTAGTTGGTGCATTAGTTGTCATAAGAGCCTCCCACAAAAATAAGCTCAATGGCAATATACTGCGTAAATCAGGCAATCTAAATAAGAATGTTATAAATTTGTGACAAGATTCACAAAATTTTTAAAAATTCGTGAGATTTATTCAAAAACAAAATAAGAAAAGGCAAGATTATTCATCTTGCCTCTATGATTAACCATTTACATCTGCTTCATTACCACGTTCTTGTAACCATTTTTTCCGATCTTCAGAACGTTTTTTCACTAACATCATATCCATAATTTCAAAGGTTGAAGGTGTTTGCTCATCGCCCTCATCTAATGTCAGTTGAACTAAGCGGCGCGTACTTGGATCCATGGTCGTTTCACGCAGTTGGCTTGGATTCATTTCCCCAATCCTTTAAAAGCGTTGTACGTTTAGTTTGGCTTTTTGCTTGCCAAACGGTGTAAAATAGCTTCTTTTTCTGCTTCATCTAAAGCATAGTGGACTTGGTCTTTACCCACATCAATACGATAAAGTGGTGGCATTGCAACATAAACATGCCCATTTTTTACTAATTGTGGGAAGTGGCGTAAAAAGAGTGCACATAATAAGGTAGCAATATGTAAACCGTCAGAATCGGCATCAGCAAGAATACAAATTTTACCGTAGCGAAGCTCTTCTAAATTATCACTATCAGGGTCAATACCAATTGCAATTGCAATATCATGCACTTCTTGTGAAGCTAGGACTTGATCAGAAGAAACCTCCCAAGTATTTAGAATTTTTACCGCGTAGTGGCAAAATTGCTTGGAATTCTTTATCACGTGCTTGTTTAGCAGAACCACCTGCAGAGTCTCCTTCCACTAAGAAAAGCTCAGTTCGAGTTAAATCTTGTGAAAGACAATCTGCTAATTTACCTGGTAATGCTGGGCCACTTACCAGTTTTTTACGTACCACTTTTTTCGCAGCACGTAAGCGACTTTGCGCCGAGCTAATCGCCATATCGGCTAAAGTTTTACCTACCTGAACATTTTGATTAAGCCATAAGCTAAAGGCATCTTTAATCACGCTATCAACATAGCTTGAAGCTTGGCGCGAAGATAAGCGCTCTTTGGTTTGGCCGGCAAATTGTGGCTCTTGAATTTTTAAAGAAAGCACATAAGCACAGCGATTCCACACATCTTCAGCTGTTAATTTCACCCCTTTCGGGAGTAAATTATGAATATCGCAAAACTCTACCATGGCTTTAAATAAACCATTTCGCAAGCCGTTTACATGGGTGCCACCTTGTGAAGTTGGAATTAAGTTGACATAACTTTCTGCTAATAATTCTCCGCCTTCAGGTAACCAAGTTAACGCCCAACTTACCGCTTCAGTTTCGCCGACAACATCGCCAATAAAGGGTGGGTTAGGGAGTGATTCAGACTCTTTTAACGCTTCAGAAAGGTAGTCAGATAATCCATCTTCGTAGTACCAAGTTTCTTCATTATTGTTGATATGATCGATAAAACGAATCGTCAATTTTGGACATAATACCGCTTTAGCACGTAATAAATGACGCAGACGGCTTACCGAGAAAACGTGGGCTATCAAAGTATTTTTGATTTGGATAAAAACGGACGGTAGTTCCGGTTTGTTTTTCAGGGCAGCTGCCAATAACAGTGAGTTCTTCCACTTTTACGCCATTTTCAAAGGCAATCGCATAGATTTCTCCATGGCGTTTAATTTTGATTTCAACGCGTTGTGAAAGTGCATTTACGACAGAAATCCCCTACGCCATGTAAGCCGCCAGAGAAAGTATAGTTTTTATTTGAGAATTTACCGCCAGCGTGCAGTTTGGTCAAGATCAGCTCCACCCTGAAATTTTTTTCGGTAGAGTGAATATCAACCGGCATGCCTCGTCCGTTATCAATCACTTCTAATGAATTATCGGCATGTAAAATCACATCAATATGAGAGGCATAGCCAGAGGGCTTCGTCCACGCTATTATCAATAACTTCTTGTCCGAGGTGGTTAGGACGGGTGGTATCGGTATACATACCAGGGCGCAGTTGAACAGGCTCAAGATCTTTTTAAAACGGTGATTTCATCCGCACCATATCGTTTGTCAGACATGCAAAATTCTCAATATTAGTCATGGAAATAAGGACAGGATTCTAAAAAAATTTTTAGTATAAATGGCAAGCAATCAGGCGCTTAGCTAGCACAAGCTGGTAGATTCTGCAAAAATTTGCAAAATTCAACCGCTTGTTTTTAATGCTGAATTAGGATTAAATTCATATTGTAAAAGCAAATGCGTTTTTAGGTTTTTCAGACGGATTATCATCAAATATGTTATTTATGCTTTACATTTTTAGCGGGTAAAGCGTAGAATAGCTAAGAATTAACTACATTCTGGAGGAATGAATGAATAAACAAGCACTTTCAGATTTTATCCGTCAAGAGCTGTCTGGTTGGAAACCGTTCGAAGTTTTATTATTGGTTTTTGTGTTGGCGCGCAACTTTTGTTGCTGATACAAACTTCAGCCCCCTTGTTAGATGCGATTTCTGGTATTACCGAGTACTATTTGTGTGGTGTTAGTCAGTAAAGGGAAGATTAGCAACTATTTCTTCGGTTTGATCTTTGCTTATACTTATTTCTATGTAGCTTGGCACCAAAATTATATTGGGGAAATGAATAGCGTACTTTATATTTATTTACCGGCACAATTTATTGGCTATTTCTTATGGAAAGCTAATATGCAAAAAGATAATGCGGGCAGTGAAGAAGTCGTTGCTAAAGCACTGGATTTTTAAAGGTTGGGCAATATTGTTAGTGAGCCTTACAGTATTTACCTTATTATTTATTGAAGCATTAAAAGCAGCAGGCGGAAGCTCAACTTCATTAGATGGAGTTACAACCATCACCACTTGTGCTGCACAATTGTTGATGATTTTGCGTTATCGTGAGCAGTGGTTGTTGTGGATTGTACTGAATGTGCTATCAATTTTATTATGGTGGGAAGAGAATCCTTCGATGAGAGTGATGTATATTGCCTATTTAGTGAATTCTATTTACGGTTTCTATAACTGGACTAAGCTTCAAAAAAACAATTGAAAGCATAAAAATTAAAATAAACAAGCGGCCATTTTTCTTATTGGTTTTGCAAATAGCAAAAAAATGAAGAAAAATGACCGCTTTCGTTTAGGGCATTAGGCTTTTTCGCGGGCAATCGCGCGATAGCCAATATCACGACGATAAAAACGTCCAGTCCATTGAATTTGTTCTGCAAGCGCAAGTGCAGATTGTTGCGCTTCAAAAACCGAATTACCTAATGCAGTTGCACATAACACGCGCCCGCCATTGGTTAATAATTTCCCTGTTTTTCTTCTACACCTGCTAAGAACACTTTTTGATTTGCGTTTGGTGTTTGTGGAATGCCTGAAATTTCATCATACTTACGATAATCGCCCGGATAGCCTTCTGCTGCGAGCACAATGCCTAATGCAGCTTGTTCTACCCAAGTTGATTTAACGCTATCAAGTTTTTCATCGCATGCAGCTAAGCAAAGTTCAACTAAGTCAGATGCTAATCGCATCATAATTGGTTGGGTTTCGGATCACCGAATCGGCAGTTGAATTCAATCACTTTGGGTTGCCCGTTTGGCATAATCATTAAGCCTGCATAAAGGAAACCGGTATAAGGATTGCCTTCTGATGCCATGCCATTCACCGTTGGGTAGATAATTTCATCCATCACGCGTTGATGAATTTCAGCGGTGACTACAGGTGCAGGGGAGTAAGCGCCCATACCGCCAGTATTTAACCCTTTATCGCCTTCGCCTACACGCTTGTGGTCTTGGCTGGTTGCCATAGGTTCAACGTGTTTTCCATCGACCATCACGATAAAGCTGGCTTCTTCACCATCTAAAAATTCCTCAATGACAACACGGCTACCCGCATCGCCAAAGGCATTCCCCTAACAGCATATCTTTAACCGCTTCTTCAGCTTCTGCTAGAGTCATCGCAACGATAACCCCTTTACCTGCCGCTAAACCATCCGCCTTAATCACAATTGGCGCACCTTTTTCTTTTTAAGTAGGCTAAAAAGCTGGCTCAACTTCAGTAAAGTTTTTGATATTCAGCGGTTGGAATTTGGTGGCGAGCAAGGAAATCTTTAGTAAAACGCTTTTTGAACCTTCTAATTGGGCAGCAGCTTGAGTTGGGCCAAAAATTTTTAATCCATTGGCACGGAAAAGCATCAACCACGCCTACAACTAATGGCGCTTCAGGTCCAACAATGGTTAAGCCGATTTGGTTGTCTTTTGCAAATTCAACTAATGCGGGTATGTCAGTAGCGGAAATAGCGACATTTTTCAACCCCGTTTTCTTGTGCCGTTCCTGCATTTCCTGGCGCAACGAAAACTTTTGTCTACAAGAGGAGATTGGCGGACTTTCCACGCTAAAGCATGCTCGACCACCATTGCCAATAATTAAAATATTCATTTGAATTTCCTTGAAATAAGTTTAAGCAAACGATTGCGTAAGTCTACTATATTTCTATAAAACACCTAGCAAAGATTCATTTGTAAATCTTTTTCCAAATTTGACCGCTTATCTGCGATTATGGTTAAAAAAATAACTTGCGAAATGTCGGATAGTCTGTATAATTTGCGCGTTCAGTCACATTTGTTTTTTTAATCCTTGCTTCCACAAGCTGGTGACTGGCTAACGTTGGAGGCTGCTAACCCGTAAGGATAGTCAATGCGTCACTACGAAATCGTTTTTTTATGGTTCATCCGGACCAAAGCGAACAAGTACCAGCAATGATTGAGCGTTACACAGCATCTGTTAAAAGAAGCTGGCGGTCAAGTTCATCGCTTAGAAGATTGGGGTCGTCGTCAATTAGCATACCCAATCAACAAACTTCACAAAGCACACTATGTGTTATTGAATGTAGAAGCACCACAAAGTGTAATCGATGAGTTAGAAACTAACTTCCGTTACAACGATGCCGTTCTTCGTAGCTTAGTTGTTCATACTAAAAACTGCAGTAACTGAAGCTTCACCCTATGGTCAAAGCTAAAGAAAGCAAAGCTGCTGAAGCAGTTGTAGTAGAAGAAGCAGGCGAGTAATTTGCCGATTGAAAATCGTTTAATTCTGAGCGGTACAGTTTGCTCAGTAGTTAAACAAAGCCAAAGCCCGCTAGGTATTCCAAGTTATAAATTTTTGGATTGAACATCGTTCAACTACAAATTGAAGTAAATTTAGAACGTCAAGCGTGGTGTAAAAATCCAAGTGATTTTTAAATGGCAATCAATTTAGTTTAATAACCCAACAAATAAAGCTCGGCAGTAAAGTGAGCGTTAGTGGATTTCTCCATGCTCACAAAGATTATCATGGTTTGAACCAGTTAGTTTTACACGCCGAACATATTGAATTTATAGATCAGGAGAAGCCAAATGGCACGTTATTTCCGTCGTCGTAAGTTCTGCCGTTTCACAGCGGAAAATGTTGTTGAAATCGATTACAAAGATATCGCTACATTAAAGAACTACATTTCTGAAAACGGCAAGATTGTTCCCTAGCCGTATTACTGGTACTCGTGCGAAGTACCAACGCCAATTAGCACTCGCAATCAAACGCGCTCGTTACTTAGCGTTATTACCTTATTCTGATACACACAATCACTAAGAAGAGGTAAGAACAATGCAAGTTATTTTATTAGACAAAGTTGCTCACCTTGGTGGTGTAGGCTCACAAGTTGAAGTAAAAGCAGGTTTTGCACGTAACTACTTAATCCCACAAGGTAAAAGCAGTTATGGCAACTGCAGCGAATATCGCTCACTTCGAAGCTCGTCGTGCAGAATTAGAAAGCAAAAGCGGCTGAAGCATTAGCAAAAGCACAAGCTCGCGCGGCACAATTAAGTGCATTAGCTGCTGTAGCAGTTTCTGCAACTGCAGGTGATGATGGTCGTTTATTCGGTTCAATCTCTGCTAAAGACATCGCTGATGCATTAACTGCAGCAGGTGTTGAAGTAGTGAAAGCTGAAGTACGTTTAGGCGAAGGTCCATTACGTAGTACTGGCGAACACGAAGTTAAAATTCACTTACACCCAGAAGTGAATGCAGTAGTAACAATCAACGTTGTTGCTGAATAATCGAAAAGATTATAAAAGAAAACCCAGCGAAAGCTGGGTTTTTGTTTTTTACAAATTATTCGATTTTTCAACCGCTTGTAGTGGAAAACCGCCGAGATCTTTTAGACGATTCACCATTTGACAGAATAATTCAGTTGTTTTTCCGTATCATAAAAGTGCGGAGTGCGCTTGTTTGCCATCAAAAGCAATATTGGCCATTTGGCAGGGCTTTGACTAATACGGTTTGTCCGTACATAAATCCAGCAAGAGTTGCAGTATCAAACATTGCAAAGGGGTGGAATGGATCACGTTTAGCATTAATACGTTTAATGGCAGCGTGTAAAAACCCTGATCGAATGCAGCATTATGTGCCACAATTACTGCGCGCTGGCAACCTTGTAGCTCATCGCTTTACGAACCATTTTAAACATTTCTGGAATTGCAATGTTCTCCGGAACCGCGCCACGTAATGGATTATCAATGTTGATGCCATTAAATTTAAGTGAATCAGGATTGATATTCGCCCTTCAAATGGCTGAATATGAAAATGACATTGCTGATCTGGCATTAAAATAACCTGCATCATCCATTTTCACGGTAATTGCGGCAAGTTCTAACAGGGCATCAGTTTGGGCATTTAAACCAGCAGTTTCTACATCAATAATCACGGGTAAATAGCCACGAAAACGATTTTTTAGTGAAATTATAATCGGTTGGTTGTTCGGTTTCTGTTGTCATAATAAAAACGCAAGCGGTCGGATTTTTGCAAAAATTGACAAAATCAGACCGCTTGTAAAAAGAGTTAGTTACCTAAAGCTGCTTGAGCTTCTTTATTTGCAATGAATTCGATTTTATAACCGTCTGGATCTTCAGCAAAAGCGATAACCGTTTTACCGCCTAATACTGGGCCTGGTTCACGCGTAATTTTACCACCCTGCCGCACGAATTGCTTCAATAGTGGCATAAATATCATCTACACCTAATGCGATGTGCCGTAAGCTGTGCCTAAGTCGTATTTATCTACGCCCCAGTTATAGGTTAATTCGATAACCGCATTTTTCACTTTCATCACCATAGCCAACAAAAGCCAAAGTATATTTATATTCAGCATTTTCGCTGATACGGAGCAATTTCATTCCTAAAACTTCAGTATAAAACTTAATAGAACGTTCTAGGTCGCCAACACGTAGCATCGTGTGTAAAATTCTCATTTCTCACCTCTTAAGTCGTTAAAAAAACTGTCGTATTATGGCATAATCTTGAGTCAAAATCATTTTTAAATAAGGTTTATTATGTCGCACGAACATGAATCGGAAAACTAGAAATTGCAGTGCATGCGCTGCTGCCAATGCTGGTATGCTTTTTGTTCAAATGTGTCTTAATTATTATTTTGCGCCGCAAAAATATGATTTTATTTCCCCTTATTTGTTGAGCTTTCTAGTTGTCAGTATCGTGATGAGTGTTGTGCTTTGAAAGGGCAAATTTGCCCCGGGCAGCGCGTGACCGATTAACCTTTGTGTTGAAATTTTTAGCTGTATTTGCCTTAGGCAATTTGGCATATAGTTATGGTTTTACGCCTAAGCATATTCCATTGTTATTAGTTGCGGTTGTGGCGGTATTATTACCCATTCTTTACTGGCAAGATGCAGATGAAGATAACCTTTATCAGACAATGATTTATTGTAGTTTTGGCGTTGCCATCGTGGCAATTTTTTGCAATATTTAGCGGTATATTGGTGGGAAATTCCTTCATTGTTAAATGGCTTGCGGGCGAATAATTTTGCGCAACTGCAATTGGGTTTATTGCTTTCTGGTTGGTATTTAATGCTAGCAAATAGCCGCTTAGAAGGTTTCTTTAAACTGTTAATTCAACTAGCTATTTTTAGCTTTTAGTCATGAATTATATTTGGACGGTTTTCGTACTTTACCAACAAGTACAGATTATGCCAGAAACTTCATTTTTACCATTTATTCTCTATTTTGTGGTGCAATTTGCAATTTTAGCAATATTAGCATGGTTATTACTGGGTAAAAAAGAGAAACAGATTAAAAACCCAGTGGGTTGGTCTGCGGCGGCCTTTTTAGCAATGCTTTTACCCGCTAGTATCTATTGGATAATGATAAAGAAAACGTTATTGGTTCTATTAGGCTTGTTGCTATTGCTGATCATTAGTGCAAGCCTTCTATTTTTCAGCACCTATTTTTCTGGTGTTGCAAACCGTTTTTTGCCTGAAAATTGGCAAATTTCTACGCCATCTGGCGGTTTTTCTGCAAATCAAACAGGCATACATTTACCGCAGTTGATTGTTCAGTATCAGCAATGCCCGTTGGTTGCACTTGATAATTTGTCATTTAATCCGCAAGGTTATCAATTAAGTGCCGCAAAAGTGACGTTAGATTATCACTGCTTTAGCCTTTTTCCTGAATCAGAAAAAGGTGAATCTGATTTTTCCTTAAATAAATGGCTTTTATTAGCGCCAGCAACAAAATTAACGGTAGATGAATTAGCTTGGCAAAATTTGCCAGCGGATCTTTTCTCCTCGTTTAAGTCAATTATTGGCAACCCCTGCAAAAATTCAAGCGGTTCATCAAGGTCGCAAATTATCGCTTTCTTTGAAACAACAAGCGGTCGAATTTGAAGGGGATTTTACCAATGGTCGGTTAAGTGGTAATGTGAGTTATCACCCAGTGAAACAGAAAAAGCACAACCTGTTATTTACGACACAACTCAATGAAAACATTCTTTCACTTCCGCAATATTTTTGAAAGTGACTATCACTGGATCTTGCCAGAAAATATTGTCTCTGAAAAAAAGGGCTGCAAGAGGGAGTCTAGGGCTCACTTGGCAGTCAGATAATGATAACAATTTATTGGGTAACTTGACCTTTATTTCAGAAACACAGCCTGAGAATAAATTAGCATTGCCATTTAAATTTGATTTTACTCAGTTAGAAATTTATCAAGGAAGTTTAATTGGGGGTGGCTACCCGATTTTCCATTAATGGCTCAACAACAGCCACGTTGAAGCCGAAAAACATTATGCAAGGCGAAATTTTTTCCGCTAGAAACAGCATTTAGAATGAACCTGTTTTCAGAAGATAAGCATACGCTCAGCCTTGCGACAACAAGTGGAGTCATTGAATCGCCCGATTATTTTATTCTGCCGCTCACTTTATCAGGCTATGTGAAATATCATGGTTTTCGTCTGTTTAGTCAGGCGACCATTGATGCGAATCAGTCTGGCCTCACTTTCTCACCAAAATCTATGTTCCAAATTATTAGCGGGCAAGAGCGTTTACTAACTATTAAGGAATTGACTATTCCGTTAGGTACGGTAGAGATTAACCGCTATGGCGTAAGTGGCCCACTTCAAGCGCATTTGAAAGCTGAATCGCCAGATTTTAGCGACATTGATTTTCCAACTCAAAGGGCAAGCCCGCCATTTTTAAAATGGGGCTTTCAGAGGTTTTCGATGATTTCGATGGCAAGGGAAACAAGAATTTTTGGGGCTGGACATTAGATGGCAGTGCGATGCTCAAAAAGCCTAAATAGCAAGGTCAAATTAGCAGGAAAAGGAATTGGCATAACAATGTTATTCAATTTTTGCAACTAGATGGCGAGATGAATGGCACAAACATTGGGAATGCTGAGCTAGCGCCAAGTCAGCTAAAACCAACTGAGCCAGTGAAATTTTTTTCTATGAAGATTGGACGCTTACCGGTGGCGCAGAACTCAGCTCGCCCGCATTATCTTTTTAACTATGGTGATAAACTGCACAGCCACGTGCCAAAGTGACTTTTAACGGTGAGTTAGAGACACTTCAATTTAAAGGCGAATTCCAAGCTGGAAAAAGTGGGCCCATTGATGCTTAATGCGAAGCGCCAATTGAAAGCAAATGCCAGTGAATTTTTGGGTAACATTCAATGGGCATCGCAGCCGGGCAAGTGTGTTTCAAAGTTTGATTCCGCCTAAAATGAACTGGGTGATTAAATCTGGTACGGTGAAAGGGACACGCAATTTCAGACGCAAGCACAAAAAGGTTTAGTGGCGAGCGAGAGCTTTCCATACTGATGCAGGACTTTCTTTGCCGAGGGAAATAAATGGTATTGAATTTACTTTTTCCGTTCCAACTTTCAGGCGATCATTTAACCTTTGGTCAACGTAAACCAATAGCGGTAAAGATTGCAGAAATCAACGCGGGCGTGCCGATCCAAAATGTGCATGTAAACATTGATGGGCATTATCCTTATAGCCAAAAACAACCGCTTAATTTACGCAAGCTAGAACTTGATTTATTAGATGGCAAATTAAAAAGTGGAACATTTTTGCCTTACCTCAAGTCAAAGTGGCGCTTTTTACAGTTGGAAAATATTCGATTTGAGCGATTGATGGAAGTGGCTAACTATCAGCAAATTGATCTCCGTGGTAAAAGCAAATGCGACTTTGCCATTTTGGTTATCAGGGAGAACCTTGCTATATTTGTGATGGGCGATTGGAGCAAAACAGAGACTTCATATTTGAAAATTTCGGATACATTGATGAAAGCCGTTTCGCAAAGTAGTGGTTATTCAGAACGAATTTTGTTGTACCTACTCAACGATAATAAAGTGACGGATATGGCTGCTAGCATCAATGTGCCAAAAAGTGGTGATATGAAACTGGCCGCCCAGCTTAAGCTGCAGCTGAATCAGCAAGAAAAAGCGAAGGTCAACTTTAATACACACCAAGAAAAATATTTTTGGGTTATGGAGCCTGATGAATGCGGCTTCTAATATTGAACAACAAATAGAAAACCATATTTATCAAAAACTGGATAATAATAAATGAAACTCAACCTTTTATTTGCAATTTGTTTGCTAAATTTAACCGCTTGTACGCTAAAAATTCAGCTGGAAACGCCAGCAGAAGGGATTACGATTAACATGAATGTTGTGGTGGATCATAAAATTGATGTGAAAATGGATAAAAGCATCACAGGCGATTATTTCGACTTCAGAAAATGAAGAAAAAGGTGAAGCTTCAAATCCAGCCCGTTAGTTTGTAGATAAGTTTTTCCTGTTAGAATGATAGATAAAAATTTTTTAGGGGCAGCCCTCAAATGAGGGCATAAACCAAAAAGGGTTTGAAATATACAGGAAGTGAAACGAGTAACTTTCGTTACTCTAGTCTAGTTACCCTAGACCAATATGCAAACACAACATCATACTTAAAATTTCAGGAAAATTTGACGAAAATCAAAAATCACTATCCTATTAAGTACAGGGCGCATTATAGAGATGTCGTACCACTACTACAAATGAATTATTTTTATTTTTCAAGATAAAAATAAAGTAATGAATTTCGCGCGATATTCGCGATTATTTAAAAGAAGAAGATTATGAATAAAAACTGCCGCCGTTAAATGCGTTAAAAGCTTTTTGAATCTGCTGCTCGCCATTTGAATTTTACCAAAGCTGCAGAAGAGCTTTTTGTGACTCAAGCTGCTGTCAGCCATCAAATTAAATTATTGGAAGATTTTTGGGGGCAAAATTATTTTACCGCCGTAATCGTCAGCTAGAACTTACTGAAACAGGTTCGCAATATTTCCAAGAAATTCAACCGCTTTTTATTACAAATTGCGTCTGCCACGGAAAAAGTACGCTTAAAAAAATAGTCGGCAGGTGCTTTCTATTAGCACAACCCCATCTTTTTAGGGATGCACTGGCTGGTGCCACGCTTAAATGATTTCCACAAGCGCTATCCAGAAATTGAAGTGCGTTTAACCACCATGCCACAAGATGAAGGGCTATTTGGAAAAAGATACGGATGTGGCGATTTATTATGGCAATGGTAATTGGCAGAACCTTGAGGCAATTGAATTGGTCAGAGCGCGTATTCTCGTACTTGCTTCTCAGAGTATTTAAAAAGATAACCCGATCAATAAACCGGAAGATCTGGCGGGCAAAAACCTGATCCATGTTTGTTCCCTATACGAAATGGAAGCAAATGATTGATCATTTACAGCTTGATGGCGTGGAAATTGAATCAGGCCCAATGTTCGGTACAACTTCAATGGGAATTCAAGCGGCGAAACACTGTCAAGGTGTGGTGGTAGCAAACCGAATGCTTGCTCAAGCGGAAATTGATGAAGGCACAATGGTAGAGCCATTTACAACCGATGTTTATGATGAAAAAGCCTTTTATGTTGTTTATCCGCCACAAATGGCAAAAAGCGAAAAAGTAGAACATTTTTGTGGCGTGGATCACAGAGGAAATTAAAGGAAGTTATAGATAATGCGATATGATTGGATCTTATTTGATGCAGATGAAACGCTGTATTCGTTCAACTCTTTTCATGGCTTAAAAGCTATGTTAGCCCCTTACGGGATCGATTTTAATCAAGAAGATTATGCGGCATTTCAAGCTATCAATCAGCCACTTTGGGTCGCTTATCAAAATAACGAAATTACTGCTGAAGATATTCAAAAACGCCGTTTTGCAAAGCTATCTGAACAAATTGGCGTTGAGCCTTTAATGCTAAATCAAATGCTCATGTCAGAAATGGCGCTGGTTAGCAAAACCATTAGAAGGCGTTGAAGCTATGCTAGAAGCGTTATACGGCAAAGTTAAAATGGGCATTATCACCAACGGCTTTACAGGGCTACAGCAACGCCGATTAGAAAATACAAAAACCGAAAAGTATTTTGATATTGTCGTGGTATCTGAGCAAATTGGCGTGGCTAAACCTGATCGTCAGGTGTTTGAGTATGCGTTTTCCTAATGGATTGTGAAGATAAAACTCGCATTTTTAATGGTAGGGGATACACTGACTTCTGATGTGCTCGGTGGCGTAATGCTGGCATTGATACCTGTTGGTTCAATCACGCGAATAAACCGAATGATACGACCATTCGTCCAACCTATGAAAATTCATCAAATTGGCGAGTTACTGCCAATTATTTTTGACTAACTTTTCTCAAGCGGTAGTTTTTTTGTAAAAATTTGTAAAATTCGACCGCTTGTTCTTCTATCTCCATTCCAACCGATAAAGCATTTTGAGAAATTACGCTAACTCATTTAGAATAGGCAGATTATTATTGATGAACAGGCAAAAACAATGGCAAAAAGTAATTCAAGCAATTCGTGGTATGAACGATTGCGCACCAACTGAATCTCCCTTATGGCAATGGGTGGAAGGACAAGTTAAACAAGTATTAGCTAGCTACGGTTATTCTGAAGTTCGTATGCCAATCGTGGAAAGCACCCCGCTTTTTGCACGTGCAATTGGAGAAGTAACCGATGTTGTTTCTAAAGAGATGTACACTTTCTGGGATAACGATGAACAATTAACCTTACGTCCTGAAGGTACCGCAGGCTGCGTGCGTGCAGCAATTGAGCATGGCTGGATCTATAATAACGAACAGCGCCTTTGGTATATAGGGCCCATGTTCCGTCATGAACGTCCACAAAAGGGCGTTATCGCCAATTCCATCAAGCTGGTGTAGAAGTATTTGGTATTGCTAATCCAGAAATTGATGCAGAATTGATTATTTTAACGGCGCGCTTATGGAAAGCATTAGGCATTGACCAACATGTTTCTTTACAGCTTAACTCTATTGGTTCATTAGAAGCGCGTGCAAACTATCGTTCTGCGTTAGTGGCATTTTTAGAAAATCATCAAGATTTAATGAGTGATGAAGAAAAAGAGCGTTTAGTGAAAAACCCACTACGTATCTTGGATACGAAAAATCAAGCCTTACAAGAAGTGCTTAATGATGCGCCGAAATTACTCGATTATCTTGATGAAGAAAGCCGTACGCATTTTGCAACGCTTTGTCAGTTATTAGATGATATGGGCATTGCCTATGAAGTGAATCCGAAATTAGTCCGTGGTTTAGATTATTACAATAAAACCGTGTTTGAATGGGTGACTTCAGCCTTAGGTGCACAAGGTACCGTTTGTGGTGGTGGTCGTTATGATGGCTTAGTTGAACAGTTAGGCGGTCATGCTGCCCCCAGGTGTGGGCTTTGCTATGGGCTTAGAGCGTTTAGTTTTATTAGTGCAAGAAGTCAATGCTGCCCTGCCAGTTGCCAATACAGTTGATGTTTATTTGGTTTATTCTGGAGAAGGTGCAACGCTTAATGCATTCCAATTAGCTGAAACTATTCGCAGTGCATTACCACAAGTTCGTGTAATGACACATTGTTCAGGCGGTAAATTCAAAAACAATTTTAAACGTGCAGACAAAGTAGATGCAAAACTGGCGTTAGTCATTGGTGAATCGAAGTGGCAGAAAAACAGTAGTAGTCAAAGATTTACGTTCAAGTGCGTTGAGCAAGTGACTATTAGCCAAGCGGATATTATTGAAACATTAACAAAACATTTTTAAGGTGAATCATGGATACCGAACAATATTTTTAATAAAACTGAAGAACAGCAGTTTGAAGAAGCAAAAAGCTGGTTTAAACAAAATGGTAGTGCAATTTTACTTGCAATGCTTGTGGGGGCGAGTGCAGTATTTGGTTGGAATTTCTGGAAAAACCATAACCAACAAATTTCGCAAGAAAGCTCAGCAGCGTATGACAATGTAATCGAAAGCTATTTGCAAGATCCAGTAAAAATGAACCGCTTGTAGAGAAATTCATTAAAGAAAGTGGGCATAATAGCTATGCAACCTTCGCCCAATTTACAGAAGCACAGCAACTGGTTAATAAAGGTGATTTTGCAAAAAGCTAAAACTGTTTTAGAGCAAGCAGTTAATGCTGAAGATGCAACATTACAAACCGTTGCGCGTTTTCGTTTAGCACAAGTAGATTATCAACTTCAAAATTACGATGCAGCATTGGCAACATTAGGCCAAATTAAAGAAAAAGCATGGACATTGCGTAAAGCGGTGTTAACGGGTGATATTCTCGTGGCAAAGGTGATAATGCTGGCGCGAAAAAGTGCTTATCAGCAAGCTTTTAGCAGATGCACCAGAGCAAGAAAAAGCATTGATTGAATTGCGCTTAAATAATCTATAATCTCATTTATAAATTACTGAAGCCCTATACATTAGTTTATGTATGGGGCTTTTTGATATTTAATTGATTGTATTTTTATTCAGTTTATTTCGTTTTTAGAAAAGTTTGATTTTGTTCACATTTTTCAAATTACTGAATTTTTAATTCATTATCCTAATTTACTTTTATCAGTATTGCTCACTACAATATACACAGCTTTTGGCTACTTACTTTTGGTTAAACTTAAAATATAAATTATAAGGATTTGTACTATGTTGTGGTTCTTTTTATGTATTGCCATCTTGGTACTTGGCTATTTCGTTTATGGGAAGGTTGTTGATTTTCGTCATCAACCCAAAACGTCAAACGCCAGCGTATCAAATGAATGATGGTGTCGACTATATGCCAATGTCGAAAACGAAAATTTGGCTTATTCAATTATTAAATATCGCCGGCACAGGCCCAATTTTTGGTCCTATCCTGGTGCGTTATACGGACCAGTTGCGATGCTGGATCGTAATCGGTTTGTATTTTGCAGGTGCCGTGCATGATTATTTCTGTGGTATGTTAAGTATCCGTCATAATGGTGCAACAATGCCGTATTTAGCGGGTAAATTCTTAGGTCGTCCGGTTAAATTCTTTATCAATGCATTAGCAATCGTATTATTAGTTTTAGTAGGTGTGGTATTTGTATCAAGCCCAGCAAAATTAATGGGTACGATTACAATGGATGTATTAGGGGTAGCTCAAGGTCCATTAGAATTAGGTGATGTAGAAGCGGCTACTCAAACAGTAAAAGATGCAGGTCTTACTGTGTTTGGTATGAGCCAAGCAACGATTGTAACGATCTGGACATTCATTATTTTTGCTTACTACATTTTAGCAACACTTCTCCCGATTGATAAAATTATCGGTCGTATCTATCCAGTCTTTGGCGCATTATTGTTATTCATGTCTGTAGGTATGGTTTATGGCTTACTTTCAGCACATTTCAATCCAAATGACCCAATCGAATTCTTCCGTACTATCGATACCGCAGATTCACAAGGATTAACGTTAGAGAAATTCATGCAAAACTTCCAAGTAAAAGATGGAATGCCTACATGGCCACTTTTATTTGTGACAATTTCTTGTGGTGCGTTATCAGGCTTCCATGCGACTCAAACTCCACTAATGGTTTCGCTGTGCTGAAAATGAAAGTGAAGGTCGTTTCATTTTTCTACGGCGCGATGATTACTGAAGGGGTGATTGCATTAATCTGGTGTATGGTTGGTCTTGCTTTCATGAAAACCCACAAGCGCTTCAATCTGTGCTTGATATAGGTACACCATCGAAAGTGGTATATGATAGTTCATTACACTTCTTAGGCTTTGTTGGTGGTATTTTTGCAGTACTTGGTGTGGCTGTATTACCAATCACTTCAGGCGATACCGCATTCCGTGCTGCACGTTTACAATTAGCGGAAATCTTACGTATTGATCAACGTTCATTAGTAAAACGTTTATATATTGCAGTGCCATTATTTGTTATTGGTTACTTAATTTCATTAGTTAAATTTGATGTATTATGGCGTTACTTTTAACTGGGCAAACCAAATGACTGCAATGGTTATGTTATGGACTGCAGCAGCATACTTATACCGTTACAAAAAAATTCCACTGGGTAGCTTCAATCCCTGCGTGGTTTATCACAACGGTTTGTGCAACTTACTTGTTCTATAACCCAATCGGTTTTTGGCTTAGATTACCAACTTTCTGTATATCTTGGCCTTGGTACAACAGTATTATGTATTGTGTTATTCTTCACCTTGCTTAAAACCATTAGGCGAACGTGATGAATCCGCTTATGAAGTGGCAAACTAATCACAAAATCAATGAAAAGCGAGGCAAGTCCTCGCTTTTATTTTTGTTTTCTATTTTATTAAAAACTTATGCCGTTTTTGATACCCACACTCACCTTGATTATGTTGCAGAAGATCTTGCTTTATCGATTCCACAGCTTGTAGCAAATGCCGAGCAGGCAGGTGTCTTTCGATTACTGATAGTGGCGATTTTTGCAAAAATTTTGAAAAAGTGACCGCTTGCGCCCATCAAATGCCAAACCATTTAGTTTATGGGTTAGGGCTGCATCCCCTTTATATTCAGCAGCATACGCAAGCAGATTTAGCATTACTTGAACAGCGTTTAAATGAACATGATACGCAATGTACAGCGATTGCCGAAATTGGGTTAGATAAAGCGGTTGCAGAGATTAGTACGCCAGCCCTTTGGCAAAAACAATGTGAGTTTCTAGAAGCACAACTGGCATTTGCCAAGCGGTTTAATTTGCCAGTCAATTTGCATTCTCGTAAAACACATGATGCTTTATCGGTTTTTCTAAAAAGCACAATTACCGCAAACAGGCGTGGTACATGGTTTTGCAGGCAGTTACGATCAAGCAAAACGCTTCGTAGATTTAGGTTATAAAATTGGTGTTGGGGAACCATTACTTACCTCCGTGCCAATAAAACACGAGAAGCCATTCGTAAACTGCCATTAGAGAGTCTTTTACTCGAAACGGATTCGCCAGATATGCCCGTATTTGGCTTTCAAGGGCAGGCTAATCTGACCAGAACGTCTTTTAGTGAGTTTTCAAGCATTGTGTGAATTGAGAGAAGAATCACCCAGAGCATATTGCAGAAACAATCTGGCAAAAGTAGTGAAAAACTATTTTGGATAGCATAAAAGCATTTTATCCTTATTTGATTTTCATCAAGCCAATTACCTGATTTTTAGTATGGGTTAGCTTCAGTTTCATATATATACTTTTTGCACATTGAACGCTTTTCTACATTCCATTATGCAAAATAATCCTTTTTAAAGTCAGTTGGTCTGCGAAGGGTAATACCTTATGTTTTAGGCCATTGGGAGATTAGTTATTTAGATTTACCAGTCGTCTTGCCTAGAGCGCGCCGAGATCAAGATATGGGCACGGAGAATATTTATAATTATTTAGATCCAGATGATGAGCTCTATCGAGAAGGGCTAAATGAAGATGATTGGATTGTTGAAAAATATCGAATGGCTTTCAGATATGTTTATTGAGCACAACATTCCTTTAGAAGAAGAGATAATTCGAGCGTTCTACCAAGCTGTCAATAAAGAAGATTGGCGTTGCGGTAGCTGTGGTGGTTGTATTTAGTGAGAAAAGTGAATATAAGAGATTAAAAAGGTGCGTGAGTTTTTCAATTCACGCACCTTTTGATTAATATCCAATAGAATAGGCAGATAATCGCGACAATCGCAATCGCAACGCCTAAATAATTCACTTTATGGATTTTTCTTTAAAAGCAGCAGCCCCAATAAAGGTACCTAAACAGATAACCCCCTAAGTTCATGCCAGTAAAGACTAACGTTGGGTCATCTTTCATCGCTTGGTGTGCTTGAATATAGAATAAAATGTTACAGAAATTCAGCACGCCTAATAAGATTCCCGTTAACATACTTGGCAAGTGCCATTTCGCGCGTGTTAAAAAGAGGTAAGCAAACATAAAAATACCCGCGCCAATAAAGGCAATTAGTAATGTGACGGGAATGCCGAGCCAGATTTCGCAATTTGTTTGAAGAGAATATCAATTACCTAGCCAACCCAAACAAGAGCGAGACTGATGATTGCAATTTTTCCCCCTTTTTCATTCCTTCATGACCTTTCCAAAGTAAACAGCCTAATGCAATAAATGCAAGCACTAAAGCAAATATTTTTATGAGGGTTTGGTGTTTCTCCGAATAGGGTAAAAGGCCGCTAAAATGGGAAGAAAAAGCGAAAGGCGTTGGGCGGCATCAGTACGAATAATGCCAGCGTATTCTAATGATTTTGCTTGCACTAAAAACAATCGGTAAACTTAAGCTTAGAATCACAAAAGATATAAGCTGCGGGATGATGAATCACAATATCCGTGAGCGATTCACCCTTAAAATCTGGCTTAAGTAAGAAATAAGTGAGGGTTGTTGTAATAATATAATTGACTGCAATACTTTGGGCGATGTGAATCCCTTTTCATACGGGCGTATTTAATCAATACCCCCACAGTCACACTGCATAAAAATAGCTAAAAACAAGCTGAAGCATAAGATCTCCTTAAAAATAAATGCTGGCGAATTCTAATCGCAAGCGGTCGAATTTCACAAAAATTTACAAAATTCGACCGCTTGTCAGATCAGTATTAGCGTTTAAATAGTTGTTCTAAAGTTTCTTGTTGTTCGATTAAAATCAAAATGGCGGCATCTGCCTCCCCATTGGCGAGGGGCTTGATGAAGGCAAGTACTTTTTGGATGTTGCACTAACCAACGCGGAATTTGATCTTTTAAAGCCCGTGTGCCAAATCCGTCATTATGCTGGCGCAATAGACTTTTGGCGTTCGCAAGCCAAAATTAGCGCGGCAAGTTCTCGTTTCGCTTTTTTTCTTTAGTTAGCCCATGTAAATCTAAAAAGAGTTCGGGCTGAAAATCACCACGTCGAAGTTGTTTGAGAATATAAGGATCAACGCCTTCGCGTAAGTATTTTACTTTTTCATTTTCTTCTTTTTAATAGTGGTTCATACTCATCAGAAAAAGAAAAATTCTGTATCTTTTTGTTCTTGCTGTTCACGAAATCACTCACTTTTGGCGTGGCAGTGTTTTGGGTACAAAGGTATTTTTGCTCAATTTTTGGTGCCTTGTGCAGCTTCCCTAAACAGGGCGAAATCATCATCATTTTAACATTACTTATCTCCTCAATTTTTCTCATTCTATCATAAAAGCGAAATATGGTATAACAAGCGGATTAAACCTTAATGAATCAAAGGACAAATAATGTATAAATACAACCTTGAGTTGCTTGAAGAAATTCAGGCTTGTGCGGTAGTGGAGGATTTAGCCACCATTCAAGATATGATGCGTTGGGCGTATAGTTATTTTAATGCTTCAGACCTTTACTATGGTCATGGTTATGACAATGCTTGGGATGAGGCGCAACAGTTAGTGTTGGCGGCTGTTTATCTACCTGCGGATGTGCCGGAAGCTATGTATCAATCTTGCTTAACCTTAGTGGAAAAAGAGCGTGTGATTCACTTAATTGAAACTCGTCTTGGTACGCGCCAGCCTGTAGGCTTATTTAACCAATTCAGCTTGGTTCTGTGGCAGTGAATTTTATGTCGATGAACGCACTATTGTGCCACGTTCGCCAATTAGTGAGTTGATTATGCAAAAATTTGCAGGCCTGATTGATCATGAGCCAAAGCGCATTTTAGATATGTGTACCGGCAGCGGTTGTATTGCATTGCTTGTGCGCAACAATTTTTAGAAGCTGAAGTAGATGCGGTGGATCTCTCACTGAGACGCATTAGATGTCGCGCAAATTAACATTGAACGTCATGGATTAGCTGAGCGTGTCTTCCCAATTAGTTCTGATCTCTTTAACGATATTCCGCAAGATAAATATGATTTAATCGTCACCAATCCACCATATGTCGATGAAGAAGATTTAGACGATATGCCGCAAGAGTTTCACTTTGAGCCAGAAATGTCATTAGGATCAGGGCAGATGGCTTAGATATTACTAAACGTATTTTTGGCTCAAGCTGCAGATTATTTTAACCGATAATGGCGTGTTGGTGTGTGAAGTGGGTAACTCAATGGTGCATTTAATCGAACAGTTCCCAACCGTGCCATTTAACTGGATTGAATTTAAAAAAATGGCGGTTTAGGCGTGTTTAGTTTAACGAGGCGCAATTAGTTGAGTACCGTCACTTATTCTAAATTTCAATTAAGCAAGCGGTCTATTTTTCATGGATTTTGCAAAAATTCTATTAAAAATAGACCGCTTGCTTGAGATTAGCTATCAAATCCCACCAAAATTCCGCTATAATTCCGCTAATTTTCCCTATAGGGAACCATTTTTTAAAAGGACAATAAAATATGATGCGTACAAACTATTGTGGCGAATTAAATCGCAGCCACGTTGGACAAAATGTGACTTTAAGTGGCTGGGTGCACCGTGTGCGTAACCTTGGTCGTTTTATCTTTATGCAAATTCGCGACCGTGAAGGCATGTGCAAGTTTTTCTTTGATGAAAAAGATGAAGCTTTATTTAAAGTTGCCTCAGGTTTGCGTGCAGAAGCGTGTGTGCAAATTCAAGGTGAAGTGATTGCGCGTGATGAGTCACAAATCAATAAAGAGATGGCAACAGGGTGAAATTGAAGTGTTAGTAAAAATGTGTTGGTATATAACAACGTGATGTTCTCCCGCTTGACTTCAGCAAAACAATACCGAAGAACAACGCTTAAAAATATCGCTACTTAGATTTACGTCGTCCTGAAATGGCGGAAAAACTTAAAACCCGATGCGAAAATCACTAGCTTTGTACGCCGTTATATGGATAAACACGGTTTCTTAGATATTGAAACTCCAATGTTGACTAAAAAGCAACGCCAGAAGGTGCGCGTGACTACTTAGTGCCAAGCCGTGTACATAAAGGTAAATTCTATGCATTGCCACAATCTCCGCAGCTTTTCAAACAGCTTCTATGATGTCTGGTTTTGACCGTTACTATCAAATTGTAAAATGTTTCCGCGATGAAGATTTACGTGCAGACCGTCAGCCAGAATTTTACCCAAATCGATGTGGAAACTTCATTCTTAACCGCAGAAGAAGTGCGCGCGTTAATGGAAGAGATGATCACGGCTTATGGTTAGACCGCTTTAAATGTGGATCTAGGCAAATTCCCACAAATGACATGGCACGAAGCGATGAATCGTTTTGGTTCTGATAAACCAGATTTACGTAACCCATTAGAATTGGTCGATGTGGCAGACATTTTAAAAGATGTTGAATTTAAAGTATTCCATGAACCTGCTAACTCAGAAGATGGTCGTGTAACCGTTTTACGCGTACCGAATGGTGCAGCTTTAACGCGTAAACAAATTGATGAATATACTCAATTTGCAGGCATCTATGGTGCAAAAAGGGTTGGCATGGGCGAAAATCAATGATGTGAATGCGGGAATGGAAGGCATTCAAAGCCCAGTAGCAAAATTCTTAAACGAAGATGTATTCAAAGCTTTAATTGCGCGCACGCAAGCGCAGACAGGGATATTTTATTCTTCGGTGCAGATAAATGGCAGGTTGTCACTGATTCAATGGGCGCATTACGGCTTAAAAAGTGGGTCGTGATTTAGGTTTAACTGATTTAAGTGCATGGAAACCACTTTGGGTTGTTGATTTCCCAATGTTTGAACGTGATGAAGAGGGCAACCTTTCAGCAATGCACCACCCATTTACTTCACCAAAAGGTTTAACCCCAGAAGAGTTAGCTGCAAACCCAGTTAATGCTGTAGCAAATGCTTACGATATGGTTATCAATGGTTACGAAGTAGGTGGCAGTTCAGTACGTATTTTCGACCCGAAAATGCAGCAAACTGTGTTCAACATTTTAGGCATTAACGAACAAGAGCAACAAGAAAAAAATTCGGTTTCTTACTTGATGCATTAAAATTCGGTACCCCACCGCATGCTGGTTTAGCATTTGGTTTGAACCGTTTAACCATGTTAATTACAGGTACAGAAAAATATCCGTGATGTAATTGCATTCCCGAAAACGACAGCCGCAGCATGTTTAATGACTGAAGCACCAAGCTATGCAAATCCACAAGCATTGGAAGAGTTAGCGATTGCGGTGAAAGCAGCGGAGAAAGCGGAATAACAAGCGGTTAAATTTCTGCAATGATTTTACAAAAATCCAAACTCTGTTTTAGTTGTGATTTATGCTCAAAATTCAGGACGTGTTTTTAATGTTACAACGTCAAGATGATCCTGAATTTTGGCAATCCGTCAGAGCTCTCTTGAACCAAACGAACGTCCGTTTGAAACAGCAATTCAGGAAGTGAGAGAAGAAACGAGGGATTGATATTGCAGCACAAAATTTATCGCTTGTTGATTGTAATGAGTCGGTACTTTTTGAAATTTTTCCGCAATTTCGGTATAAATACGCACCTGATGTGACACATAATCAGGAGCATTGGTTTTTATTGGGTTTGCCGAATGAGCAAACGCCAATTTTAACCGAACATCTGGCTTTTTCAATGGGTATCTGTTGATAAGGCTATTGAAATGACAAAATCGCCAAATAATGCAGCGGCGATAGCAAAATATTTAACAAACAACACCCTCTTTAGAAAAAGAGGGTTGGGGAAGATTTGATATTGATATCAAATTTTCTTATGATCGGAAGGTTATTCTGCCAAATCTCCCCTTCCTCTCTTTACTAAAGAGGGATTTTTCAAACATAGTTAAAAAGAAGGAAACAACAGAATGGCAGGTCATAGTAAGTGGGCTAACATTAAACACCGTAAAGCAGCACAAGATGCGCAACGCGGTAAAAATTTTTACAGAAATTAATTCGTGAATTAGTAACAGCTGCGAAAATTGGTGGTGGCGATGTTGCTTCAAACCCTCGTTTACGTTCAGCAGTAGATAAAGCGTTATCAAACAATATGACGCGTGATACTATTAACCGTGCCATCGAGCGTGGTGTGGGTGGTGGCGATGACACCAATATGGAAACCAAAATCTATGAAGGTTACGGCCCAGGCGGTACTGCAGTCATGGTGGAATGTTTAGGTGATAACGCTAACTGTACGATTTCACAGGTTCGTCCAAGCTTTACTAAATGTGGCGGTAACTTAGGAACAGAAGGTTCTGTGGGTTACTTATTTAGCAAAAAGGCCTAATTTTAATTGCAGAAGCCGATGAAGATGCATTAACAGAAGCAGCAATTGAAGCGGGTGCAGATGATATTCAACCACAAGATGACGGTTCATTTGAAATTTACACCGCTTGGGAAGATTTAGGCGATGTGCGTGATGGTATTGAAAAGGCTGGTTTCAAAATTCAAGAAGCAGAAGTAACAATGATTCCATCAACTTCTGTTGATTTAGATGCGGAAACTGCACCAAAATTATTACGTTTAATCGAGATGCTAGAAGATTGTGATGATGTACAAAACGTCTATCATAACGGTGAGATCAGTGACGAAGTAGCGGCGCTACTTTTAATCAATTGATTTTAAAATCGGAACTTTATTTATTTTAAAGTTTCTAGTGAGTACCCCAAGTCGGGGGCTTATATTAAGAGGATTCAATAATGAAATTCACTAAAGTTTTACCGGCATTTGCTGCCGCTATCGCATTATCTGCTTGTGCAAATGAAGCACCTAAAATGGAAAAAGCACCTGAGCAAGCTGCTGCAATGACTCAAGCTCTACCAACCATTACAGATAAAACTGTCGTTTATTCTTGCAACAAGAAAACTGTAACTGCAGTGTACCAATTCGAAAACCAAGAGCCAACAGGTGCAATGGTTAGCGTAGGTAACAAAGTGATTGCAAAAGACTTTTGCTCGTGATAAATCACAAACCGATTTTACTAGCTTCACCTCAGGCAACTATGTGGAACGTAGATAGCGGTTTAACTTTAGATAAATTTGATTCTGTAGTGCCAGTGAATTTAATTCAAAAAGGCAAAAATAGCGATAAGATCATCGTGAAAAAAACTGCGATGTGAACGCGAAAGCAACAGCAAAAAAAGCGAATTTATAATTTGTTATTTAAAAGCGGCTAGCATTGCTAGCCGTTTATTTTTATTAGGGATTTATGAGTATTATTTTGGGCATAGACCCAGGTTCTCGCGTAACTGGTTATGGTGTGATTCGCCAACAAGGCCGGCATTTAGAATATCTTGGTAGTGGGGCTATTCGCACAGCCGTTGAAGATTTACCCACACGGCTTAAAGCGCATTTATGCGGGTGTGACGGAAATATTACCCAATTTCAACCAGATATGTTTGCGATTGAACAGGGTTTTTATGGCAAAGAATGCTGATTCTGCATTGAAATTAGGGTCAGGCTCGCGGCACAGCGATTGTGGCAGCAGTGAATCAAGATTTGCCTGTGTTTGAATATGCCGCAAGAGCAGTGAAGCAAACTGTGGTAGGAATTGGTTCTGCTGATAAAGTGCAAGTGCAAGAAATGGTTAGCCGAATTTTACAGCTTTCAGCTAAACCTCAAGCAGATGCGGCGGATGCTTTAGCGATTGCCATACATATGCCCACTCTATTCAGCACTCTTTGGTGGTTTCTCGCCAGCATCATGGCGAAGCGAAAAGCGATAAAGAGCAAGTTTTAGCGCTAATGAAAACGAGATATAGTCGAGGGCGTTTCCGCCTGAAAGGTTAAAACGCACCCGAAGGTGCGTTTTTTTATTGATGTTAATAATCAAGGACTAAAGCGAGTAGTTCAACTCCTAGGAAGGCTAGACTAAAACGTTGTTCATCTGCAACGCTCCAAAATTGAAGTTCATTTTCTGCGCTAGCTAATAATTGGCTAAGTTGCAGTTGGGTATTTTCTTCTTCATCTTCACCATTTTTAACCGCAGTAATGACGGTTTCTTCATTAAAATTCAACCAACCATTTTGTTGCCATTGTTGACTTAATTCAGTTGCATCTAGCTGATAAGCAGAGTGTACTGAAACCATTTGCGAAATACCGTAGAAAACGGGTGTTTGCACAGTATGGAAGCGCACCCAAGCAGTCAAATTTGGTAATACTTTTGCAAGTTGTAGATGGAACATACGTGAGAATGGCAATTTTTGTTCATCGCCTTGAACATTTGCCGGCACGACATCGAAAGCGATGCGCTCTGCATTTTCATCAAATGGAATACCGTTTAATAAGCGTGCAGTTTGGCCCGCAAGTTCTTTAACTTTCTCATCTCCAAAATAAGCAGCTGGTAATAGCGAGGTTACGAAAACATCTGCCAAATCTTGTTCAAGAAGTGGTTTTAATGCTAAAGCTAATTGAGAAATTTGTGGGTTAGCTAGTGCAACAATATTACGTTCACGCAAGTTTTCTAGTGCTTCATTGTTCACGCTTGGCACGATAACCGGCACATCACTAATCAGTGCAGTAATGCCGTATAAATCTAAAATAATACAGCCTGCTTGAGTCGCTTTTGCTAAAATTTCTGCTTGTGCCATTGGGGCTGCGAAAAGAACATGAGTAAATTGCGACCAATCTAGATTATCTAATTCAAAATTGTTCGACTGCTTTTTACGCCAAAACGTAAGTTTTGCTCTTCACCGAATGGTTCAAGTTCGATTGCAGAAATTTTATCAATTGATAAAATCCTTTTGTTCTAGGGCTTCAAGTAATTTTTTTCTGCCAGTGTAAAATCTGTGGCAATAGCTAAATGAATATTTGACATAATTTCTCCTTTATTGAATCGGGAAATTATACGCTAAAAAGGAGAAAATGACACCAGCGGTAAATTTACTTAAAACAAAAGTCACTTTTACCCTTCATCCTTATGAGCATGACCCCAATAATACGAATTTTGGGCAAGAAGCGGTCGAAAAGCTTGGTGTAGATGCAAATCAAACCTTTAAAACCTTATTAGTGGCTGAAAATGGCGATCAGAAAAATTAGCTGTGATGGTGGTGCCAGTCTCTTCTTCGCTTAATTTAAAGCGTGCAGCACAAGCGTTGGGTGTTAAGAAAGTCGAAATGGCAGATAAAGAGATTGCGCAGAAAAACAACGGGTTATCTACTCGGCGGCATTAGCCCATTAGGTCAGAAAAACGTTTGCCAACGGTCATTGAAACTTCTGCTCAAGATTTTGAGGTTATTTATGTTTCAGGCGGGAAAAGAGGGCTAGATATTTCGCTTAATCCGCAAGATCTAGCTAGATTGCTAGATGCACAGTTTGCAGAAATCAAAGAATAAATTTATAATTTTCTGTCTTGCATTTCCAACTTTTTATGAGTTGTGATATATTTACTAATTAAGAATTTAGCTTCTCATTCTCAATTAAGAGAATGTGCAAAATTCTCACTGTGTGGAAGATTATGGCAAAACAAGATGCAGATTGTATCACGTTAGATTTGTTCGCCACCGTACCCTAGAGTTGGGCGCCCCTCGTACTAATCCGCTAAGTCGAGAACAGCAAATCCGAATCAACAAACGTAATCAGCTTAAACGGGATAAATCCTGTGGATTGAAGCGTGTGAGTTAAAATTACCACAGATTTGGTTGAGAGGTTAGAAATTGAGGCAGCAGAAGAGGGCTGACACGTGGGCAGCTTATCGAACGTATTTTAAATCATTATATCAATGGTGACATTGAATAGGCATAATAGGAAAAAGATGGCAGTTGTAGGGTTATTCTACGGAAGTGACACTGGTACTACAGAAAATATTTCAAAGATGATTCAAAAAGACTTAGGGTGCAGATCTAGTCGATGTTCGTGATATTGCTAAAAAGTAGTAAAGAAGATATTGAAGCGTACGACTTCTTATTATTTGGTATTCCAACTTGGTATTATGGTGAGTCTCAAGCTGATTGGGATGATTTTATGCCAACCTTTAAAAGAAATTGATTTCAACGGTAAAAATCGTTGGTATTTTCGGGTGTGGCGACCAAGAAGACTATGCGGAATATTTCTGTGATGCAATGGGGACTTTACGCGAAATCGTAGAAGAAAATGGCGCAGTAGTAATCGGCCATTGGCCAACAGCTGGTTATAACTTCGATGCTTCACAAGCATTAATTGATGATGAAACCTTCGTTGGTTTATGTATTGATGAAGATCGTCAACCAGAATTAACGAATGAACGTGTAAAAGCATGGTGTAAGCAACTTCGTGAAGAAATGTGTTTAGATCAACTTGCTTAATCTAATTTAAATAAGACAAAGGTGACAGAGATGTCTGAAGAAAATATCAAATTATTAAAAATGTTGGGTTAAAGGTGACTGAACCTAGACTCACTATTCTTGCCCTAATGCAAGATGTGCGTAGCGAAATGCAGCACTTTGCCGCAGAAGATATTTATCGACTCCTGCTTGAAAAAGGATCTGATATTGGTTTAGCGACCGTTTATCGTGTATTAAATCAGTTTGAAGAGGTAGGCATTTTAGTTCGCCATAGCTTTGATTCTAATAAAAGCAGTGTTTGAGTTAAACATCGATCGCGACCATGATCACATTATCTGTATGGATTGTGGTAAAGTGTTTGAGTTTAAAGATCCAGATATTGAACGCCGTCAACGTGAAATTAGTGAACAACACAGGGATTCAATTAGAAACTAGAAGCCTTTATCTTTATGGCAAATGTAGCGATATCGCACATTGTGACTCTTCAAAAGAGAAAAATAAAGTTGGCTTATTTAGAGTTTAAATAGAAGCGGTAAGATTTCGTAAAAGTTTTGCAAAAATCTTACCGCTTGTGTATTTATTAAAATTTAGAAAATGACAGAGAATACAGAGAATTTAGAAAACGTAGCTAAGGCGAAAATTAGGGCCGCCTCGTCGTATTTCCCCATTTTGGATTTTACCTATTGTTGCTTTTTGTAATTGGCGCATTGCTCAAATATTAAAAGAGCAAGGGACGACAATTCGCATTCGATTCAACGAAGGTGATGGGATTAATGCAGGTAAAACGGCAGTTCGTTACCAAGGCTTACAAATTGGTTTAGTTAAAAAGTCTATTTTGTGGATAACCTAGATAAAGTTGAGGTTGAGGCAGAGATCAATCCCGAAGCAAAATCGGTCTTAAAAGAAGGAACATTGTTTTTGGATAGTCAAGCCGACAGCTTCATTAGCTGGGGTCTCAGGACTAGATACGTTGGTGTCAGGAAATTACATCACGTTACAACCGAATACTGATCCGAATGCAGATTCAAAAACTTCTTTTTATTGCAGAAGAAGAACCACCAATGGTTGTTGCAACTGATGGTGATTTAATTGTGCGTTTGGTTGCTGATGATCTTGGTTCAATGACCACAGGTGCTGCAGTTTACTATCGAAAAATACCAGTTGGAAAAGTGGCAGATTATCGTTTTAATCAGGCGCATAACAAGGTTGAAATTGATCTGTTAATTGAAAAGAAATATACCAATCTTGTGAAAAAGATTCACGCTTTTGGAATATTAGTGGGATGAATATTAAGGCTGGTTTTATCTGGTGTGGATGTTTCGGTAGATAGCTTGGCATCGGTTGTAATTGGTGCTGTTTCTTTTGATTCACCGGATAATTCAGAAAATGCAGAACAAGGGCAGACTTATAATCTTTATCCGAACTTAAAAAGCCGCGCAACGTGGCATAGAAGTGGCGGTAACATTGCCGATAATCACTAATCTTAAAGTAAACGAAACCGCTGTTTTTATAAAACGTACAAGTGGGGATTCTATCAGATTTATCTTTTACACCAGATAATGAAGAAAAATCAGAATCTAGGCATGGAAAAACCATGGTAAGCTTACTGGAACATTGTTAATTGATCCAAATCATGCAGATTTGCTTAAAAGTGGTAGCAAGATTTTGGTTAAAGAACCGAGCTTTAACTTAAATAAAGAGCAAATTAGTAAAATTGGTGAGCTTTTCCGTGGCGCTTACTTTGAAATTCAAGCCGGTAGCGGAGAGCCTGAATTTAGTTTCCATGTAGAAAAAGAAGCCGATTACTTGCTTTTCTTTACCGAATATACTGCCGTTGTATTTAACTGCCCCGCAATCTTATGGAGTAGATGTTGGGCAGGGAATTTATTACAACGATATTCAAATTGGTGAAATTCTTAAACGCCAATTAACCCTAGAAAATATCCATTTTGAAGGGATTATTTACCCCGCTTATCGAAATCTAGTAGGTGCGAATAGTCAGTTTGTGGCGATCTCTAACCTAGATGTGAATGTCGGGTTAGATGGTGTGCGTGTTCAAGCAGGTTCACCAACAGATTGGTTAAAAGGCGGTGTGCGCTTGCTCTCAGCCCAAGCTAAAGGCGAAGTGCAAAGAAGCTATCCGTTATATAAAAACATCGAAAATGCGCAAGCAGGCATTATCTCAAATGATAAGCAGACTACGTTAACGCTTACGCAAGCCAACTGAATGGCATTGATAAAGGCTCAGTAGTGTTGTATCGCGATTATCAAGTTGGGGAAGTGCTTAGCGTGGTGCCTAAAAAGAATCACTTCGAAGTGGCATTGTTTATTGAACCAAGCCAACGTCATTTATTAGGCAGCCAAAGTCGTTTCTGGGTTGAACCTGCGGTTTCTGCCGAGGTTTTCTCTAAAGGCGTGAGTGTTCAAGCAGCACCATTGATGCGTACTTTAAAAAGGTGCAATTGATTTGATAATCAAGGCACTAAAGCCAACAGCAAAACCTTATTTGCGAGCAAGGAAAAGGCGACTGCAAACGGCAGCTATATTACGCTCATTGCTAAAGATGCGGCAAAACTCTCTAAAGGTATGGAGATTAAATATATGGGCTTAACCGTTGGAAGAATAGAGTCGCTAGAATTACAATCTGCAAAAACAGATAAAAAGCGACCGCTTACCTAGAAGGGCAATATGCTAGTTTAGTGGCAAAATCAGGTTCTAGCTTTAAAGTGATTTCGCCAGAAATTACGAGCTCTGGTGTTAAGAATTTAGATGCTGCTTTAGGAAACTATATTCAGGTAGATGTGGGTAATGGCAAAGCGCAAACGCAATTTAATATTGCAGATACTGATACCATTAGCACCACTTATGCGAACGGTTTCCCTGTCATTGTGGAAACGAGCGATGCACGCGGTATTGTAGAAGAAGCGCCAGTCTTGTTTAGAGGCATGCAAGTGGGGATCGTGAAACGCTTGAATTTAAGTGAGTTGGGCGATCGCGTCTTTATTCATTTAACGATTGAGAATAAATACAAGCACTTGATCCGTAACAATACTGAATTCTGGGCAGCTTCAGGTTATACCATGGATATTAGCTTGCAAGGTGTGAGCATGAATTCTGGCACGATGTCGCAATTGCTTAAAGGCGGAATTGAATTCTCTACGCCGTCAGGTCGTATAGTGCAGCCACAAGCGAAAGCGAATCGCCACTTTATTTTACAACGTAAAATCCCGCAAGATGCTGCTTCTTGGGATCAGGGAATTGCAGAATAATTTAGCTTTTATTTAGAAGCTTTATACCCATTTAATTTTTTTAGGAGCAAATTATGCCTTTATTAGATAGTTTTAAAGTTGACCATACGCGCATGAATGCACCTGCAGTGCGTGTGGCAAAACCATGACAACCCCAAAAAGGGATACCATTACAGTATTTTGATTTACGTTTTTGCCGTCCGAATATTGATATTTTACCAGTGCGTGGTATTCATACCATGGAACACTTATTTGCAGGGTTCATGCGTGATCACTTAAATAGTAATAGCGTGGAGATTATTGATATTTCACCAATGGGATGCCGTACTGGTTTTTATATGTCGCTTATCGGTGCGCCAAGCGAACAAGCGGTTGTTGCCGCGTGGACAGCTTCAATGGAAGATGCGCTAAATAAAAGTGCCAGATGTTTCTAAAAATTCCAGAATTGAATGAATATCAATGTGGCTCTTACAAAGAGCACTCTTTGGAAGAAAGCGCATCAAATTGCGCGTGATGTATTAGCAAAAGGCATTGGCGTAAATCGCAACGAAGATTTAGCATTGGATGAGAAGTTGTTAAATCTGTAAATGATAAAAAGGTAATGCTGTATCAATAGCATTACCTTTTACTTAAACATTACTGTCGTGGTGTAAATGTCCAAGTACCTGTGTTAGTCTTAACAATAGCTTCTCTAATTCTTTTGGCATTTATTAGACACAAATACTGTGCTTTGTCCGTAGTTTAGCTTTTAGAGGTCTAGATGCTGCTTGTGCGTTGCCAAAAGCTTGGAGAACGACTCTATCTTCGGAGATAGAGTCGCAGTTACTCTATTTATAATTACATCATATACTTCAACATTGTTATCTAAAGCAGTGACTTCTACTGAACCCTGATAGAGTTTAGAAAAGCGATTGTATTTTTGCCCTATTCTTACTTCGATTTGAGCATTGCTTGCTACTGCTTGTAAGCTCATGATTAGAGCACATATTCCTATAATTTTTCTTTTTCATAAATAACTTCCTTGTACTAGTGTATAGCAATCATTTCTTACTCCAATTCTTTTAATTATTCCTTCATTAATTAACTTTTTCAATTAGTAAATTAATGGTTGCTTCATCAATATACAAGCTTCGCTTAGCCAGTTGTAAAACGATATTTGGCATATCGATCCTTCAGGCGGGTTGCTGTCTTTATTATATTTATTTCGAATGATATCGAAGATAGTTTCTTCGATAGCATTTTTCCCTTAAGTTTTCGACCATAAAAGGCTCCTTATTTTATTTATTAAACTACAAAATAAAATTGTTTTGAATCCATATACTTAATAAAGTTTGGTTCTAAAACAGGTACAAAGTATAACCTGCGCCTAAAAATAGGTTCAATGGGAAACTTAAGATTATCTGTTCATTCAAAAGAACATTGTTGGTTAAGAGAGTATTTGTTAATCGTAGAAATGAGTTAGGCTTGACACAACGTACATTTGGAAACAAATTGGGCGTTGTTCACTCGTTTATCGGAAAAAGTAGAAACTGGGGATCGTAGACTTGATATATTTGAATTTATTGCTTATTGTAGGGGACTTGATTTAGATCCTGTCGAAGTATTGAAAGAAATTGAAGAAAAATTTGGTTGAATTCTCAACTTTTCAACATTGCAAAAACTGTATAATTATCTCAATTTTCGGACGCATTTTATGCGTCCTTCATTTTTAAGGGAGTTTTATGTTTAACAAGATTTTTACTTGGTTTGAAAATCGGATTGAGACGTACCCCGAAGAGGCACAAAAACACCAAAAAGCCGGCGTTGTCCCTTTTATTTTTGAGGCAACGAAAGGCATGCGTTTTATATTATTTTTGCTGACGATTTTAGTCGCAACGGTTGGCATTATTGAAGCGGTGCTGTTTCAATTCATGGGAGATTTAGTCGATTGGGTGAATAAATTTAGCCCAAGTGAACTTTGGGCAGAGAAAAGCGGTGCTATCTTATCAATGTTTTTGATTGCCTGCTTAGGCGTGTTATTTGTTTATGTCTCCAGTTCAATTCGTTTTCAGGCGCTACAAGGTGTATTTCCAATGCGCTTGCGTTGGAATTTCCACCGTTTAATGCTTGGGCAGAGTATGGGCTTTTACCAAGATGAATTTGCCGGACGAGTATCAGCAAAAGTGATGCAAACCGCGCTTGCTGTGCGTGATGTCGTCATGACCTGTGCGGATATGATGATTTATGTCATGGTTTATTTAACCACTTCAAGTGTGATTTTATGGCAACTTGATAGCTGGTTGTTGTTACCCTTTTTGCTCTGGGTGTTGGGATTAGGCTTAACTATCCGTATTTTTGTACCTAAATTAGCGCAAGCTGCGCAAGAACAGTCGGATGCGAGAAGCTTGATGACAGGTCGAATTACGGACGCATACTCTAACATTATGACTGTGAAGCTCTTTTTCTCGCTGGCAATCGTGAATCGAGTTATGCGAAAGAATCCATGCAAGAGTTTATGGTCACGGTCAATAAACAAAATGCGTTTTGGTCACGGTGATTGAAACTTTAACCAATTTTATGAGCATTAGCTTAATTGTTTCAACAGCGGCTATTGGTTTTCGTGGCTATGGGGAGCCTCTCTTGTTAGTGCTGGCGCAATTGCAACTTCAACAGCATTAGCTTTGCGTATTAAAGGACTTTCACAATGGATTATGTGGGAATTTGCGCGCTTGTTTGAAAATTTAGGCACGGTACAAGATGGCATGATTACGCTTTCTAAACCGCATAGTGTGGTAGATAAAGCAGATGCGAAGCCATTGGTGGTAAAGAATGGTGAGATTAAATTTGAGCATGTTGATTTTGCTTATGATCCGAAAAAGCCATTGCTGAAGGATTTCAGTTTAACCATTAAGCCAGGTGAGAAAGTCGGTTTGGTTGGGCGCAGTGGTGCTGGAAAATCAACGCTGACTAATTTATTGCTCCGTTTTTATGATATTCAACAAGGTGAAATCAGCATTGATGGACAAAATGTGGCTGCAATTACTCAAGAGAGTTTACGAGCGCAGATTGGTTTAGTCACTCAAGATACTCTTTTATTGCATCGTTCTGTTCGTGAAAATTTAATGTACGGTAATCCGCAAGCGACAGAAGAAAAAATGTTGAAAGCAGTAGAAAAAGCAGCTGCGGCAGAATTTATCCCGAATTTGCAAGATGCAAAAGGCCGTACCGGGTTTGATGCTCATGTGGGCGAGCGTGGTGTAAAACTGTCTGGTGGTCAACGCCAACGTATTGCGATTGCACGTGTGATGTTAAAAAGATGCGCCGATTTTTATTATTAGATGAAGCAACCAGTGCGCTAGATTCTGAGGTAGAAGCGGCGATTCAAGAAAATCTCACAGAGCTAATGAAGGGTAAAACGGTATTAGCGATTGCTCATCGTCTCTCTACTATCATGGCAATGGATAGATTGATTGTGTTAGATAAAGGGCAGATTGTAGAGCAAGGCACGCATGAAGAGTTGTTAGCTGAGAATGGCGTTTATGCGAAACTTTGGGCGCACCAAAGCGGTGGTTTTTAGCTGAAGATAATTCGCATCCCTGCCTGATTTGCAAAAATTAAGGAAATTTGACCGCTTGTTGGTTTCATTTTAGAAAAAGCCCCGTTAAATTTAACGGGGCTTTCGTTAGTAAAAAGATTATTTATTGGTATTTAGTGGTTTCACTTTCCAGATATTATCCGCATATTCCATGATGGTACGGTCTGAAGAGAAGAAGCCCATATTGATGATATTTTTGAATAGTACTATCAATCCATTTATCACGATTTTTATATTTTTCATCAACTTTCGCTTGCGCATCTACATAACTTCTAAAGTCTGCTAAAGACTGATAGTAGTCATGGTATTGTAGATTCTGCGTTAAGTTGGTGTAACGCATCGGATCTTCAGGAGAGAATAGACCCTGCAACAAGTGCACCAATAACACGGTTAAGTTGCTCATCTTGCTGATAGTATTCCGCTGGATTATAGCCTTTTGACGTAGTACATTTACTTGTTCAACGGTATTACCGAAAATAAAGATATGCTCTTCGCCAACGTTGTCTAAAATCTCAACATTCGCGCCATCTAACGTACCCAGTGTCAATGCACCATTTAAGGCAAATTTCATGTTACTGGTACCAGAAGCTTCCCGTTCCTGCAAGTGAAATTTGCTCTGAAATATCTGCTGCAGGAATAATCAACTGCGCTAGGCTCACGCTATAGTTTTGGAATAAATACCAATTTGAGGCGGCCTTTTTAAGCGTTCATCGTTGTTGATGATATTCGCGACATCATTGATTAAATGAATTGTTTGTTTTCGCTGCATAGTGTAGAAGCCGCTTTACCTGCAAGAATGAATACACGTGGTTGCCACTCTTTTTCTGGATTTTTCTAGCATGGACTGATATCGTGCAATAATGTGAAGTACGTTCAGAATTTGGCGCTTGTATTCGTGAATACGTTTTTACTTGCACATCAAATAATGCGCGTGGATCAAGGTCAATATCCAGCGTTTTCTTCACATAATTTGCTAGCTTCACTTTTGTTTTCAAATTTAATGTCTGCAATCGCACGTTTGAATGCTGATTCTGACGCAAATTGAGAAAGTTGCTTAATTTGGCTTAAATCAGTACGCCATTGATGACCAATATATTGATCAAATAAAGCGGCTAATTTCGGGTTTGCTACGGCTAACCAACGGCGTGGTGTGATACCATTCGTTACATTGGTGAAACGTTCTGGATAGATGCGAGCAAAATCTGCAAAAGTCGAACTTACCATTAAATCAGAGTGAATAGCTGCAACGCCATTGACTTTGTGTGAACCAACCACAGAGAGCCAGCCCATGCGCACTTTACGTTGATAGCCTTCTTCAATGAGCGATACGCGGCTGATGAAATCATTATCGGTTGTGATATAAGTACGAACATATTCTAAGAAATGGTCGTTAATATCGAAGATGATTTGTAAATGACGTGGCAAGATGTTTGCCATCATTTCTACAGGCCAAGTTTCTAAAGCTTCTGACATCAAAGTGTGGCAAGTATAAGAGAAAATGCGGCGGGTCATATCCCAAGCGGTTTCCCATTCAAGCCCTTCTTCATCTACTAAGATACGCATTAACTCTGGAATTGCTAATGTTGGGTGAGTATCGTTTTAAGTGAATGGCTACTTTATTCGCAAGGTCTTCAATCGTTTTATGTGTACGTTTATGGCGACGAATAATATCTTGTAAAGAAGCAGCCACTAAGAAATATTCTTGGCGTAAACGTAATTCACGTCCATTCAAGTAGAGTCATCTGGATAAAGTACGCAGAAAGGTTTTTCTTGCTAGAACGTTCTTCCACAGCGCCTAAGTGATCACCACGGTTGAAATCTGCTAAATCAAATGATTCACCACCATGTGCTGCCCATAAACGAAGGGTTGCCGCAGAATTGTTTTCATAGCCAGGAATCATCTGGTCATAGCTAATGCGGTTACGCAGTCTTGTGGAATCAAATACATTTTTTTGTCTTCGAAGTAGATATGGCCGCCAAAAAGCCACTTTTATATTTTTTTAGATGGGCGCATAAATTCCCAAGGTGCACCTTTTTCTAACCAAGCATCTGGACATTCCACTTGTTGGCCGTTTTCAATTTTTGACGGAACATGCCGTATTCATAGCGAATACCGTAGCCCATACCAGGTAGATTTAGCGTTGCAATAGAATCCATAAAGCAAGCGGCTAATCGGCCAAGACCACCGTTACCTAGACCTGGGTCGACTTCTTTTTCAATAATGGTTTCTAAGTCTACGTCTAATTCTGCAAGTGCGGTTTGTACAGTTTCCTACAAGCCTTCTGCGATCATGGCATTTGAAAGTGAGCGACCGATGAGGAATTCCATAGAAAGGTAATAAACTCGGCGAGTATCTTCTGCACGAGCTTGGCGGGCAGTTGTAATCCAGCCTTCAGTCACGAAATCACGTACGGCAGATAAGGTTGCATTTAACCAGTCACGTTGGCTAGCCTCTTGAGGTGAGCGTCCGATAGAAAAAATAAGTTTGGAAACAATCGCTTTTTTTAATGATTCAGTATCAATTTTTAGGGCGATTGTATAAAAATGGAGAATCAAAATTATCCATTGGCATAGGAAACCTCTGTAATGTTAAGGAAAAATTTAAAAATGGAAGTCCTAATTTTTTAGGACGAAACGGACAAATTTTAGTCTTTTTAGTAAAAACAATAAAAATCATACCGCTTGTTGAGTGAAATTTACCTCATAAGCAGTATGATTTTAGAGCAATAAATTAAAGAGATTGGTAAAGCGCTAAATAATGTTGTGCTGCTGTTTTCCAACTAAAGTCTTGGTGCATTGCGTTACTTCTTACGCTAGACCACAAGCGAGGTTTTTGCCAAAGTGTAAAGGCACGCATAATCGCTTTAGTTAATGCTTCAGAATTAGCTTCTGTAAAACTAAAGCCTGTTGCAGTGCGATCTTTTATCGTGTCAGCCGTCGTATTGACAACAGTATCTGCTAGGCCGCCAGTTGCACGTACTAATGGTAAAGTACCATATTGCAAGCCATAGAGCTGGGTTAAGCCACATGGCTCAAAGCGACTTGGTACTAAAATAACATCACCGCCTGCGACCATTAAATGCGAAAGTGCTTCATCATAGCCAATTTTTACCGCAATATGTTCTGGGTAACTTTCAGCTAATTGGCGAATGCCATGTTCAAGATGCTCTGCGCCAGATCCTAGAATCACTAATTGCCCGCCTTGTCGAACAATTTCACCAGCACTTTCAATTAAGAGATCTACACCTTTTTGTTCAGTTAAACGGGTAACCATGACAAACAGTAGTGCGTCATTATCTTGCGGTAAGTTAAAGTAAGCTTGTAATTCTGCTTTATTCTTTTTCTTACCCGTCATAGATTTGATTTTGTAGTGATGGGTAATATAGTTATCTATGCTAGGATGCCAAATATTTTCATCCACGCCATTTAGAATACCCACTAATTTACCTTCGGCTTGTAAACCGCTTAGTAATCCTTCTAATCCATAAGCAAATTCAGCGGTAGTAATTTCTTTTGGCATAAGTTGGACTAACAGCCGTTACCGCATCAGAATAATAGAGACCGGCTTTTTAAATATGAGATTTGCCCAAATAGCTCTAAGCCGTCAACATGGAACATTTGCTCTGGTAAGCCGATTTCATAGAGATGACGGTGATCAAATTTACCTTGATAGGCTAAGTTATGAATAGTGAAGACTGATTTTGCAGGTCTGCCCTTATAAAATAAGTAGCTGCAGCAAGCCCCTGCATGCCAGTCGTGCGCATGTACAATATCGGCTTTCCACCAGCTATCAAGACCACTAGCAAGCTCAGCACCAACCCAAGCGAGTAGCGCAAAGCGTTTATAGTTATCGCCATAATCATTGTAGTAGGCATCATGATAAGGGTTTCCTTCTCGGGCATAGAGATGTGGCGCATCGATTAAATAGATGCCGATGCCTTGATAGTGCCCATAACGCAAAGTAACATGTCCTGCGAAGTTATCAAATTCTGCAACAACTTCTGTGTCAGGAATCCCTTTTGTCAATGCAGGATATGCAGGTAATAAAATGCGAGTGTCCATCCCAATTAGCTTGTTGAGCAAAAGGTAATGCCCCTAATACATCGGCAAGTCCGCCGGTTTTTAGGAGAGGGTAGAGTTCCGAGCAAACGTGTAATACTTTCATTGCAGTTCCTTATTAAAAGCGGTGGGGCTAAGCCCCACCGTTGTTTATTAGTCTAAATGTTCTTCTGGCGCAGCCACTTCACCTTGGAGTTTTTTCAACATAGCAGGTGTGACTAATACCACTTTGCCTGTTGAACTTACTCTAAAACGGGTGCTATCTAGCGCTTTATCTACCCCGATTTGCATGTTATCTGGAATAATGCAATGACGGTCGATAATACAATCTTTCAAAAATACAGTTTTTACCAATTTGTACTTCTGGTAAAAACAACGCTGTGATCAATAAAAGAGCCTTCTTGGATTTTAATTCTATCAAAGAGGACTGAATTACTGATAGATGCATCCGTAATCACACAGCCACCGCCAATTAGTGAGTTATCTACAGGCTTAATATTGTTATTTTTGTAGAAGAATTTTGACGGATAAGTTTGTACTGGATTACCGCGAATTGGCCAGCTTTGGTCATAAATATCTAATTGCGGATTTTCAGAAACCAAGTCGATATTGGATTGCCAGAAGCTATCGAGCGTACCCACATCACGCCAGTAAATTTCGCCTTCAGTATTACGACCCATGCAAGAGCGGCTAAATGGATGCGCATAAAAGCGTACCTTCCTCTAAACATCTTGGCAGAACATCTTTACCGAAATCGTGTGAGGTATAAGGTTTTTGGACTTCTTTTTCTAGCATTTGATAAAGGTAGTCCGCATCAAAAACATAAATACCCATAGAAGCTAATGAAACATCAGGTTTGCCAACCATGGCTGGTGGATCTTTGGGTTTTTCTACAAAAGGCTTTGACTTTTAAATTTTCATTCACAGCCATCACACCAAATTCATGCGCTTCGCTACGTGGCACTTCAATACAACCTACTGTACATTTTTGCACCGCTGGTGACGTGATCCATGAGCATCACACTGTAATCTTGTTTGTAGATATGGTCGCCGCTAAAATCAAAATATATTTTCGGACGATAGTGATTGCGAATAATCGCCATATTTTGATAAACCGCATCTGCTGTACCACGATACCAAGTGGAATCGTCAATTTGTTGACGTGCTGGTAACATATCTACGAATTCCCCACGCTCTTGTGGTAAGAATGACCAGCCTGTTTGTAAATGGCGTAATAAAGAGTGCGCTGCATATTGGGTAACCACACCAATACGGTTTAATCCAGAGTTGATACAGTTTGATAATGCAAAGTCGATAATGCGGCGGTTACCACCAAAAATAAAGTGCTGGTTTTGCACGTTTATCAGTAAGTTCGTGCAAGCGTGAGCCCCAGCCACCCTGCTAAAGATAAGGACTAAGGTATCCTTGACTAAATCATATTTATTTGGACTTTTTCATAATAAGCTCCTCAAGTTTAAAAATCTTTAACTTGCAACACGCAAAAACGTTTTATCAGACGTTTCAAAAGTGGTGCGATGAACAGGTGATATCGATGCGAGCTCAGCACTACTTCCCAATCAAATTGATTAGGCAATAAAAAGGTTTTGAGGCACGGTTTTGCCGTTAATAAGCAATAAGTAGCGATTATCAAGCAAAATTTGGAAGGCTTTAGTATTAGAGTCTTGCCAATTAGCAATCTCCATAGGCTGCCCATGAATGTTCAGCCACTGCACGTTTCCATCATGCCACCATCGATCAGCCGTGAGACTCGCAATCTGCTTTCTTAAAGCGATGGTCTGTGCAGTAAAATTAAATAGTGATTGATTAAAATTTGACCAATTCAACCAAGTGATTTCGTTATCTTGACAGTAGGCATTATTGTTGCCTTGTTGGCTATGACCAAATTCATCACCTGCAAGCAGCATTGGCGTGCCATTTGCTAGCAATAGCGTCATTAACAAGCTAGCTTGGGTAATAAAACGGTTTTGTTCAATTGTTGATTTATTGGGGTCAGAAGACGGAATTTCATTGCCTTCGAATCCGTGGTTATAGCTGTAATTTTTCATTACGCCCATCGCGGTTTTCTTCGCCATTTGCTTCATTGTGTTTAGTGTTATAACTGACTAAATCACGCAAAAGTGAAACCGTCATGTGCGGTAATAAAAATTAACAGAGGTGTGTGGCAAGCGGTCATTTTTGCGAATAAATCGCTAGAACCGGCAAAACGTTCAGCAAATGCGCCTAACGCGCCACTTTGCCATAACCAGAAGCGATTCATATCATCACGGAAACGATCATTCCATTCCGCAAAATAAGCGGGGAATTGTCCAACTGATAGCCACCATAGCCAATATCCATGGTTCGGCAATTAATTTCACTTTTTGCAAAATTGGATCGTTCGCTAATTTTTCAAATAAGGTAGCTTAGTGCGTGAAAAATCTGGCGTTGCTCTGCCTAAGACTGTGGCAAGATCAAAGCGAAAACCATCTACATGACAATCTTCTACCCAATAACGTAGGCAGTCGATAAACCATTGGCACCCTGCATCGGTAGCAAGGTTCAGCGTATTGCCACAACCGGTTGCATTAAGATATTCACCTTGTGCGTTTTGCCAATAGTAGTGAGCATCATCAATGCCGCGTTGGCTAAAGGTTGGGAAATCTTTTTCTGATTCAGCAGTATGGTTAAATACCACATCCAAAAATCACCTCAATGCCAGCTTGGTGCAACGCTTTAACCATCTGTTTAAATTCTGTTAGCGGGTTATCTGTTGCGGCATATTTTGGCTCTACTGCAAACATCGCAAGCGGGTTATATCCCCAATAGTTTTGCAAATTTTTTGCTTGTAAATGTGGCTCATCAATAAAGAAGTTGATTGGGAGTAACTCCACGGCAGTAATGCCTAAAGCTTTAAAGTAAGCCAAGTTAGTTGGGTGAGCGAGTCCTGCATAGGTGCCACGCAAAACTTCAGGAATATTGGCATTTAGCTTACTAAAGCCTTTAACGTGTAATTCATAGATAATGCTGTTTGCCCATGGGGTATTTGGCGCGCAATCACCCTGTCCAATCGAATTGGGTATCAACGACCACCGCTTTTGGCGCGAGGCTGCGTTATCTCGATGGTCATTTAATAAGAACCAACTTTTTCGCCTCAGGCGTGCTAAATCAGGTTTTCCATTAACGGCTTTAGCGTAAGGGTCGAGCATCAATTTTTGTGGGTTAGCCAATTCTCCATGAATTCGAAAACCATATTCTGTGCCAGTTTCCGCCCCTAACACGGCTAAATGCCAAATGTTATCAGTACACACCATTGGCAAGTGCGTTTCTTTCTGCCCATCAAACAGGCAGAGTTTCAACTGCCGTGCGGCAGATGAAAAGAGTGCAAAATTGGTAAATGATTTACCATTTTTGACCGCTTGTGCTTCATGATATTGGCTAGCGCCTAGCGGGAAAAGGCTTTACCTGGTTTGTAAACTGTAAACATGCTCTTTTAACCCTAAAGATTAATGCCCGTGAGTGAGGGAAATTATCCTGAAATTTTTAAATATACGGTTGCTAATGGCGGAACCGAGACAGAAATCGAGTTTTCACGCCCTGTGGCTATGAATGGCTTTCGCTTTCTACGCAACCAAAGTTGCCTAAGTTTGAGCCTTGTAATACATAGAATCCGTATTTAAAAATCTCTTCATATTTACCTGCGACATTCACACCTATGCGGTAATCGTGGCGTGGAACTGGCGTAAAGTTGCTGATAACAATAATTCTTTTCGCCATTTTGGCTTTTACGTTCAAAAGCAAAAACAGAGTGTTCAGCATCATCAACCACTAACCAATCGAAACCTTCAGGTTGATTATCTAATTCAAACAGTGCAGGGTGCGTTTTTATAAATGCGGTTGAGATCTTTCACCAATTTCAGAACGCCTTTATGCCATTCGCCACCAATATTTTCATCAAGTAAGAACCAGTCGAGACTTTCTTCGTAATTCCATTCTCGACCTTAGCAAATTCATTGCCCATAAATAATAATTTCTTACCTGGATGACCCCCACATAAAAGCCATAATAAGCACGTAGGTTGGCAAAATTTTTGCCATGCATCGCCCTGGCATTTTTGCCTAAAAGTGAACATTTGCCGTGACGACTTCATCGTGAGAAAGTGGTAGCACAAAGTTTTCACTGTATTGATACATCATGCCAAAGGTCATTTTATTGTGATGATATTGGCGATAAACTGGGTCTAATTTCATATAGGAAAGCGTGTCGTTCATCCAACCCATATTCCATTTTGAAATTAAAGCCTAACCCGCCGTTTTCGCTTTGGATGGAGTTACGCCCGCAAATGAGGTTGATTCTTCAGCAACAGAAAGACAACCTGGCATTTCTTCGTGAATTTTCCAGTTAGTATGTTTTAAGAATTCAATCGCTTCTAAATTTTTCTCGTCCACCATATTGATTTGGAATCCATTCGCCTTCAGCACGGCTGTAATCGCGGTGATCATCGAAGCAACAGCATCGACTCGAATACCATCGATGCCAAAGCGTTCTAACCAATAAAGTGCATTACTTGAAAGATAATTACGCACTTCATGACGGCCATAGTTATAAATAAGCGTATGCCAATCTTGGTGGTAGCCTTCTCTTGGATCGGCGTGTTCATATAATGCAGTGCCATCAAAAAGAGACTAAGCCGTGAGTATCGCTTGGGAAATGTCCTGGTACCCAGTCTAAAATAACGTTAATGCCGGCTTCATGTGCGCGGTCAACTAAACGGCGGAAAGCTTGTGGATCGCCAAAACGACTGGTTGGAGAGTACAGGCCAATCGGTTGGTACCCCCAAGAGCCATCAAACGGATATTCAGAAAGTGGTAAAAATTCAATATGGGTAAAGCCCATATCTTTGACATAAGGTATCAGTTCATCAGCAATTTGATCGTAGTCTCAACCAATAGTTATTGGCTAAATTGCGACGCCATGAACCTAAGTGAACTTCATAAATTGAAAATCGGTTGGTTCGCTTGATTTGCTTTTTGCGCGCATCTGTCATTGGCACAAAAGGTGGTAGTGCACTAATTTGTGAAGCGGTATCTGGGCGAAGTTGGTGAGCTAAAATGCATAAGGGTCAGCTTTTCAGGCGTGAATTGCTGTTGCAATCAATCAATTCAAATTTATAAAGTTGACCAAGACTCGCTTTTTGGTAAGAAGAGTTCCGCTACGCCACTATTTGGATGGAAACGCATTGGATGACGGCGACCGTCCCAATAGTTAAAGTCACCTACGACAGAGACTCGTTTTGCATTTGGTGCCCATAAACGGAAATTCACACCGCTCACGCCTTCGCACTCCATAAAATGCGCGCCTAATACTTCGTAGGGGCGTAACAATGACCCTTCTCCAAATAACCATTGGGAGAAATCGTCTAGCATTGGATGGAAGCGATACGGGTCTTCAATAATTTGTAGCTTCATGTCCCCCAAAAGACTTGTAATTGGTAGCAAAGAAATCTAATGTATTGGGTATGATGCCAGCAAAAACCACGTTCATCTAGTAGGCTTTAATTCACATACCAAAGATTGTTTTTCTTTATCGATGATGATTACTTTGTGGGCATCAGGCAATATAGCTCGAATTTCAATACCATGCTCCGTTTCATGCATACCTCAGGACAGAAAAGGGATCAGCGTGCGTGCCATCAAAAATGCATTGATGATAGAAGGGCTACGAGTAGTGTCATAAAAACCTCACTTGATTTGGAAGTGGGCGTTGAATGAAAATCAGAATTCAACGGATTAGAAAATGTGAAATAAATTGCACATTGCTTTAAATGTCTATTTTTGTAGTCAGTTTAAAAACTATCAATTTTTCATCTGTTTTTCATTCTATCTGTAATCAAAAGAAATACAATCGCCATTATTTCAAATCGTGATCTTTGTCAAATAATTTTTCATAAATTTATGAATTGCTTTATAATGATTGCTATTCAGCAGAATAGCAATATAATGAGCCTTTTATATGTAAACTTGGGAGCAAAATGAACGAACAATCTCCTTTAATTGCCTTAGTTGCTGGGGAAGTTTCTGGCGATATTTTAGGGGCAGGGCTTATCAATGCGTTGAAAGTTCACTATCCAGATGCGCGCTTTATCGGTGTGGCGGGAGAGAGAATGCAACAAGCTGGTTGTGAAACGATGTTTGATATGGAAGAGCTTGCGGTAATGGGCTTAGCAGAAGTGGTAAAAACACTTGCCACGTTTACTTAAACGCCGTAAGGAAGTGATTGAAACCATGCTTGCTGCCAAACCTGATATTTTTTTATCGGTATTGATGCACAGATTTTTAACCTAACGGTAGAGCAAAAACTTAAAAGCAAACGGCATAAAAACGATTCATTATGTTAGCCCTTCTGTGTGAGCTTGCGCCAAAGTCGAGTACATAAAATTAAAGCGGCAACTAATATGGTGTTAGCGTTTTTACCGTTTGAAAAAGCCTTTTATGATAAGTTTGAAACGCCTTGTCGTTTTTATCGGTCATACCATGGCAGATAGCATTGCGCTGAAACCGAATCGCCTTGAAGCTTGCCAGCAACTTGGTTTACCTAGTGATAAGCGTTATGTCGCGATGTTAGTTGGTAGCCGCCAAAAGTGAGATTCATTTTCTTGCAGAGCCTTTTTAAAAGCCGCGCAAATTTTTGCAGAACAGTATCCCGATATTACGTTTTTTTAGTGCCAATGGTGAATGAAAAACGCCAAGCTCAGTTTGAAGCAATCAAAGCGGAAATCGCCCCGAATTTAGCGCTCCATATTATTCAGGGCAAGCGCGTCGAAAGCGATGATTGTGGCGGAATGTACTTTATTAGCATCGGGCACCGCTGCATTAGAAGCCATGTTGTGCAAAATCGCCGATGGTAGTGGGTTATAAAATGAAGCCGTTTACTTATTGGTTCGCAAAACGACTAGTCAAAACGGACTATATTTCGCTCCCTAATTTATTGGCGAATGCCCCTTTAGTGCCAGAGTTAATTCAAGAGGCGTGTAATCCTGAAAATTTAGCTGCTCATTTGAGTCAGTATTTGGCGGAGGATGTTGAAAGCCAACAGCAAAATGCGCTCAAACAGCGATTTACGGAATTACACAAACTTATTCAATGTGATGCAGATGCTAGTGCTGCGCAAGCCGTGGTAGATTTGTTATCGCAACCTGATGAAAATAGCTCGCAAGCGGTCTAATTTTCTATATTTTTTACCAAAAGGATAATTATTGATGTGGAAAAGAAGTTTTTACTTAATTATGGTATTTTTTCCTACTTGAGCTACTTACAGTCTTTGGTGTGCTCGCTTTTATTGTGATGCTGATTTTTAGAAGCCAAAAACAGCCTGAAGAAGGTTCTATTTCAGTAGTCAATCTCACTGAAAAATTCACAGAACAACAAAAAGCACTTGAAGCCTGTTTTTAAGTGAAGAAGAGCTAAAACAGCAAGAAAAAGCAGAAAAAGCGGAAAAAGAGAAAGCAAAAGCTGAAAAGAAACGTTTAAAAAGCTGGCGAAGAGAAGCCAGAAGAAGAGCAAAAAGCTCGTTTGTTCTTGTTAAGTTTTGAAGGTGATGTACACGCACATGGTGTGGAATCATTACGTAAAGAAATTAGTGCGATTTTTGTCTATTGCTAAACCGCAAGATGAAGTGTTGTTAAAATTGGAAAGTCCAGGCGGTGTGGTGCATGGTTACGGTTTAGCCGCTTCTCAACTGAAACGCTTACGTGAGCGTGAAATTCCTTTAACAATTGCAGTGGATAAAGTCGCTGCAAGCGGGGGATATAGTGATGGCATGCCTTGCGAATAAAATTGTGGCTGCGCCATTTTGCGGTTATTGGTTCAGTAGGGCGTAGTCGCAGAAGTGCCAAATATTCATCGCTTACTGAAAAACATGACATTGATGTAGATGTGATGATTGCTGGTGAATATAAACGTACGGTAACTTTAATGGGTGAAAAATACCGAAAAAGGGAAGCAAAAATTCCAACAAGAATTAGAGGCAACTCACCAATTGTTTAAAGATTTCGTGAAAACCAATCGTCCGCAATTAGACATTGAGAAAGTAGCAACTGGGGAACATTGGTATGGCCAGCAAGCATTGGATTTACATCTAATTGATGAAATCTCAACCAGTGATGACTTATTGTTAGCTGCGGTTAAAGAGAAAGACGTTATCGAAATCAAATTTAAAGAGAAGAAAAACTGGCGCAACGCATTGGTGCACAAGTGGAGCTATCGCTCGAAAATCTTATCGGTAAGCTATGGAATAAGCGCAGCCATATTATGTAGTTTCTTCATATTTTAGAGAATCACGCAATTGACCGATTGCGTGATTTTTTTATTTTAGTTTAGGAAAATATCTTGATAATGAGATTGACTCTTATTTTGTTTTTTGCATATATTTACGCAACTTTTACAGTTTATTATCATTATCAATACAGGGATTTCCTTATGCAGTTTACTAAAACCAAACTTGCCATTGCCGTATTGGCTACTTTTCTCTTCTTTGCTATGCCTCAGATACTGAACATTTAGATGTTGTTAAGGTTGTGACTGAAAAACACGGGAGCTAAAAAGTAAAACCAATGTGGTGACTTTAAAGAGATCTGAAAAAGAACACGAATGAAGATTTACGTGGCGTGTTAAGTGCAGAACCGGCAATTAACTGGTGGCGGTACTGGCGGAACGTCACAATGGGTGACTATTCGTGGCATGGGTCAAGACCAAATTGATTTTAAAGTGGATAACACTTCAAGTGACACACCGGTTTTCCACCATCAAAGTCGCTTTATGCTCGATCCGAGTTTGATTAAAAAAATTGACGTCCGCAAAGGGGCAGGTTCTGCTAGCGCGGGTATTGGTGCAACGAGTGGTTCTATTGAAGCAACAACCGTTGATGCCAAAGACTTATTACGTGAAGGGCAGGATATCGGTTTTAAATTGAATGCGGGCGTAAGTAGTAACAAAGGCCATTCTCAAGGTGCGAGTGTTTATGGAAAAGCGGGTGGTTTTGATGCGCTTTTAAGTGGTAACTGGGAAACCAATGAAAATTACAAAGGCGGTAAAGGTTATCGCAATTTTGAAGGTTCAGATGTCGTTAAAAACAGCGCACTAGGGCAGCGAGGTTTATTGGCTAAATTAGGATATGACTTTAACGAAAATCAACGTGTAGTGATTAGCCATCGTCAAGAACGCTACCACGGCGAACGTGCTTTTACGTGAAGAGTTTGATTTCTCTCAATCAAGCAGAAAGTAGATGCAAATGGCGCAGTAGTTTCCAATGATTCTAACAATAATCCACGTTATCGAGTAACCACACAAGATACAACCAACCTTGAATGGCGAGGTAAAAACATGGGCTTTATTACGGAAGCAAAAGCCAATGTTTACAGCATTGAAAGTTGCTCGTAAAGAACCTTCAGAAAATAGCAAGACTCGAGTATCGACTCACGGTGCAAACCTTGATTTAGATTCAGCTATTGGCGAAAACCACTGGTTAAAATATGGTGTGAACTATCGTCACCAAGAAGCAAAAACCTAATGCGATCGAAGCTTTTGCGAAAAACCGCAGAACACAAAAAGTAGAAGCAACAGGGGTAACCAATCGCCAAGAAAAAAACGGATACAGGTGTTTACTTAGAAGGCATTTGGGGATTAGGGTTCAGTAACACTAACGACAGGCGCACGCTACGACCACTTTAAATTTAGAGCGAATACTGGCAAAGAAGTTAGCCATGGTAGCTTTAGCCCAAGTGCGGGTTTAATTTGGCAAGCAACGGATGATTTAAGTTTCAACACGAACTTAAACTTTTGCAAGTCGCAGCCCTCGCCTATTTGAAGCAATGCTATCTGGAAACACCAAGCGTGATGTGGCTGATCATTTACGTGCAGAAAAAGCGCGTAATACCGAAATTGGTTTTAACTACGACGTGAATGATAATGTTTCTTTAAACGGTAGCTATTTCTGGCAAAAAGTAAAAAGATGCTCATGCTATTAAAGATAATACGATTATCAATGCTGCATTATTACGTAATAAAGGTTATGAGTTAGGGGCAGCTTATAAACAAGGTGGTTTTTAAATTCCGCTTAGGTGTTGCAGAAAGTAAACCAGAAACCTTCACATTCAATAATGCAAGCTTAGATAATGCCGTATTTGCTGTAGCAACCAGCCGTACATGGACAAGTGAAATTTCTTATCGCTTTGAAAACCCAAGCTTAGAAATTGGCTGGAAAGGTCGCTTTTGTTGAAGGTGAAAATGGTACTCAAGCCGTGGTTCTAGCAGCAATAGTGCAGTGGTTAAACAAGCAGGCTATGGCGTGAATGACTTCTTCGCAAGTTGGGATGCAAATCAAAATTTAACGCTTAACTTTGCGGTTAATAATGCCTTTAATAAAAACTACAAGAGCCATAGCCAACGCGCAGGTGGCAATAGCTAGCAGGGAGCAGGACGCGATTTCCGCTTAGTATGAATTACACTTTCTAACAAGCAGTTAAATTTCCAAAATCTTTTGCAAAGAACAAAAGCAACAGCCAGTCGGTTGTTGCTATGGCAGTATATAACTTCAGCGATTCTTCATAGCTACATAAGTTTGCAAAATTTGCTAAAATTCGACCGCTTGAAACCAGATTTTCCTCTCGTTTGCGCGAGGATTTTTATTTTAAAAAAAGGATAGAAAAATGCGAATGAAATTAACGGCATTACTATTATTAGCCGCTTCTACTCAAGTTTGGGCAGAAAAATCAGCGCCAATTCAAGGAACACTTGAAAACGGCTTGCAGTACACAATTTTTGCCGTTCGCATGATGAGAAGGGCATATTGAAATTCGTTTACGCGTGAATGCAGGAAGTGTGGATGAACAAGATGATCAAAGCTGGCGTTGGCATATATGATCGAGACATTTGAGTTTTTCGTGGTACCAAAGCACATCCAAATGGTTTAATGCCTTATTTGCATGAGCAAAAATGGGTCAAAGACAAAAATTACCATGCATTAACGACAACAGATAGCACAACATATGCTTACGCCGCCAACGACTGCGGGATTGGAGCAAAGTTTTGATGCACTTTTCGCAAATAGTTTTTCACGCTAACTTAACTCAAGAAGATCTCGATAGCGAACGTAAAATTATGTTAGAAGAGTGGCGCAAGGGTTTTGAGGCGTTGGTACAACGATAAATGAACAACGTACAGCAGCGGTTCGTGCTGATTCACGTTATGCTCGTAATCAGTGTGATGGGGACAGAAAAATAGTATTAACACCATGCCAGCCACACAATTACAACAATTTTATCAAAAGCTGGTATGCGCCAAATAATACGCGTTTATTGGTAGTAGGGGATGTTGAGCCAGAAAAAGCAAAAAGCAGACATTCAGAGATATTTTTGGTGCACAGCCGACTAAAACATTACCCGTAAGAGATTATTTAGAACCACGCTTATCTGAACGTTTATTGATTACTAAAATTACAAGATCCTCGTAGTGGTGTGAGCCAAATTGCCTATATATTCCGTTTTGATGAAAGCAAAAGCCATGACAAACTGAAGAAGGGCGTTATGAGCGTTTACTCGATCGCTTTGCGCTTACCGCACTAACACAGCGTTTACGCAATCAATCTAGCCAGCTACCCAAAGGGGTATCAACGTTAGTCGTGCGTAAATCTGACATTGGGCAACAAACTGCAGCGTTAGGTATTTTTTGCAAACGTAGAACCAACCCGCGCATTTGAAAGGTCTATCTCAAATTGAGTGAGGAGATTGCGCGGATAAGCAATATCCCATTACGGCAGAAGAGCTAGAGCGATACAAAAACATTCTTATCACAAATCGAACACGCTAAAAAAACATACCGGCGATCGCGATTTTGCTAAATGGGTAAAAGCGATGGATGAAACGGTTTTGAAAGATAAACCGTTTTTAACGCAGCCAGAATTAGCAACACGTATGGAAGCATTATTGCCAAAAATTACGCCAGAAGCCGTTAATGCCCGTATTCAATCTTGGTTAAGTGCAACCGATCGTTTTGGTCAATTACCAGCCGCCACTTGAAACAAAATTGACACTGACTGAAACGGAAATCAATCAAGCCATTGCTGATGGTCAAACTCACGAAATTGCGGCGCCACAACCTGCAAAAAGACATTTTACCAATGTCGTTAGAAAATGTTGAAGGTAAGGGAAGCATTACTGAGGAGCAAGCTTTTTGATGCAGAGCAAGTGAAAGCATTGGCGACTTTCTAATGGTGATAAAGTTGTTTGGTTAAAAGTCCTTTGGCTAAAGAGGCCACCTTTTTGCTGCAGAAAGCTCGGCAGGCTTTTTAAGGCTGAAGGACTTAATCCGTGGCAAAGTCAGTTAGCTTCGCAATTAGTTGAGAAAAAATGCACCGCTTGATTGGGAGGCTGAACAGCTTGACCAATGGAAAAGTGAACATAAAGTGAATTTTTTCGATTAAGCAAGATGCGAATAAATTACTTTTAAGTGGGAATGTTGAAAATAGCGAATTGCCGAATTTGTTACGCCTATTTTATGCTTACACCCTAGAGACTAAGGTAAAGAAGGTTTGAGACGATGGCAAAAAGGAGTTCTCTCTGCGCTTAAAACACGAGAAGAAAAAGGCTGATGAAACAGCTCAAGTAAAATCTTTAATTGAGCTACGTTACGGTTCGGGTAGTACTGATGATAGCTTGCCAACGAAAGCAGAGCTTGAACAGCTGACTGCAACGGCATTGGATGAGCAGTGGACGAAAATGATGCGTGCCCCAACAACATATTGTTGATGAATAATATGGAGGAAGCACAAGTTAAAGCATTGGTTACTCAATATCTTGCGGATTTCCCAAGAAGTAAGCGGTTAAATTCAACGCAAGGTTTACCAACAGAAGGGAAAGCTAAAAACGGTATTAACTATCAACGGTGCATCAAAAGATGATATTCGTATTTGGAGTTTTACCTCACATCAATGGCAAGCTAAAGATGCAGTACTTGTTTCATTGTTGCGTAATATTGCAACTGAGAAACTAAAAACGGCATTAAAAGAGGAGCAATTAAGCGTATATAGTTTGCGTTTTGAAAGTACGTTGAACCCACAAACAGATCGTATTGAGAGCGAGTTGGCATTTACTGCAAACCTGAAATGACCGAAAAATTGATTGCACGAGCAAAAACGGTATTTGATGAGTTACCAAATCAAATTACAGAAGAAGATGTGCAGCAAGCAAAAAGCCGCGTTTATTAAGGCGGAGAAAGAGCGTCTCAATGCGCCAGAAACTTGGCTTTCACGCTTAATCTTAAGTGAAAATCAGCTGAGTACACCAGCGTATTTAAGTGAAATGAAGCAACTTGCCGATCACATTACACGAGAAAACATGCAAGCGATAGCAAACCAAATTTTTTTCTGGTGAGAATGAGAAAATCTTTATTACCACGCTGAAAAATCTAATTAACCTTTTCATGGGCGAAGTAAAACTTCGCCCATCTTTTCTAAAGCATAATTTATGAGAGACTTTTTAAAAATTTTTATCAACTTTGTCGCCCATATTGGGAAATAAAAACATTGGTTAGCTTGGCTAATTGCACTGAAGTAGTCATCGGTATTGGCTCAACTATAACTTACTTAAATGTACTTATCGCGGATTGGTCAAAAAGGCTTTTATGATTCACTTTCTAATTTAGAAATTGAGAAATCTTATAGCTTATTAGGGATTATTTCCTTTATATTTCCATTTTTCATTGTTATCAATGTTTATCGGGTTTGGTTGCGTAAATTACTGATTATTCGTTGGCGGGAATTTATGACCCACCACTTTTTGAATAAATGGCTTTCTAAAGCAAATTTATTACCGTCTTGCTTACCAAAAAAAGATGGAAAACCCTGATCAGCGTATTGCTGAAGATATTAGCATTTTCATTGAATACACCATTGAGCTTACCCTTTCGCTGATTTTTAACATTATCCAGCTTTGGGCATTTTTATGGTACTTTGGAGACTAGCAAGTTCACCAGAAATCAATCTTTTCGGGCATACTTTTTGTCGTGGATGGTTATTTAGTTTGGGTGGCGGCAATTTATGCTGGATTAGGTACGATTATTACCCATTTGATTGGGCGAAAATTACATACGCTTAACTACCAACAACAGTCTTTGAAGCAAACTTCCGTACGAGTTTAATTTCGCAAGCAAGATAATGCAGAACAAATTGCGCTTTATAAAGGGGAGCAAGCTGAAAAAGTTCGCCTTGCAGATAGCTTTTAAAGAGATTGTCGCAAACTGGCGTTTATTGATGGATAAAGAAAAGCATTTGAGTTTTTTTACCGTAGGTTATGAGCGTTTTGCGTTATTGATGCCAGTGCTATTTTCTATGCCATTACTGGCAGCCAAAGTGATTACCTTTCGTGGCATTATGCAAATTCGCACAGCATTTTCTGTGGTCTTTGACGGATTTAGCTGGTTAGTATTTGCGTATTCTAGTTTGCCGAAATGGTCTGCAGCGATTAAGCGTTTAAGCCAACTTAAACAAGAAATGGATGCACTTGATCAGCTGATTGCTGCCGAAAAAGTACCAACGGATAAATTGTTAGAGACAGAAAATCTCGCGATTTACACGCCTGAAAATCAACGTCTATTGAGCAATCTTTTCTTTAGCGGTAGATGGACAAAAATGGATTTGTCTTAAAGGAAAAGTGGGTTAGGTAAATCGACCCTGTTACGTGTGATTAAGTGGTATTTGGCAGCACTATGACGGACAATTTAAAACGCCAAATCGTCCCAGCTTATTGGTGCCACAGCGCAGCTATTTGAATGAAGGAACATTGGCGGAAGTGTTGAGTTATCCTAATGAAAGTTGTTATAGCCATGTAGAAATGAATTATGCCTTGCGGGCGGTTGGATTAGAACAATGGCAAGATCGCTTAAGTGAACAACATAGCTGGCAACATATTTTCTCTGGGGTGAACAACAACGTATTGCTTTTTGCGCGCGTGTTACTAAATAAGCCAGAAGTCATTTATTTAGATGAAGCAACTAGCAGTTTAGATGGCGTTGCAGCACAATCCATGTTTAATTTAATTAAACAGCAACTGCCAACTGCTTCTGTTATTTTCATTACTCATCAACAAGAGTTGATGCATTTGCCGATGAAGTGATTGATTTAACTGCTTATCAGAGGCTAATAAATAGGGATTGAAAGTTCCATAAAAATCTAAAAACCATAATAAGAAGGGCGTACTTACTAGGTACGCCCTTTGTTTAGAGATTTCAAACCGCTTAGGCTGAGACCTTTGCAAAATTCCCCAAAACCGTACCGATGAGGAAGGCTATATTGAGAAACTGCACATCGCCCCCGCTAATACCCATGAGGTGCAACCACCTGTCGCCTTTTGTTGGAAGGCATTGCCGAAGGTACGACCGTCTATGCCGACAAAAGGCTATGACAGCAAGGAAAAACCAGCAACATCTGAAAGAACATCGGTTGCTGGACGGCATTATGCGCAAAAGCCCACCGCAACCATCCGCTGACGGAAGCGCAAACCAAACGCAACCGATATTTGTCGAAGACCCGTTATGTGGTCGAACAAAAGCTTCGGTACGCTGCACCGTAAATTCCGCTATGCCCGGGCAGCCTATTTCGGACTGGAGTAAAGTGAGTGCACAAAGCCATCTGAAGGCGATGTGTTTGAACCTGTTGAAAGCGGCTAACAGGCTAAGTGCGCCTGTTGCTGCCTAAAAAGCGGTCCGGATGCCTGATTATGGGGGTATCCGGGGAGGATTAAGGGATATTTGGGTAAAAATCAGGAGGTATTGGGGAGGGAAAGCGCCTAAAACCTGTTTTGGGGTTTAGGTTGTTGGGGAAAGGCTTTTTGCAAAAGGTCTCGGATGGATTTGTTTTTGATTTCTATCCGCATCCGCAAGCAATTTTTCGAGGGTATTAAGAATTAAAAACAGATGTCTGCTTGAGAGAGAAGGGCAGGGGCGATATCGACTAGTTTTCGAATTACTGATTATGGGAAATTAAGTTTGAACCAGCACAGCCTTACCCTTGCCGTAGCTCAAAGGAAAACACTTATCAAGGTCAAAGTACCCAATGAATTGGGCTTAATACTGTCTGCGACCTTATTGCTTTGTCCTGATTTAAATCTAATCCACTATATTATGTCTTAAGGTCGTCTGAAAATTTTTGTCTTGCGAGTTGTTTGGCGTTTGGAATGCTGACAGTTTATAAAGAGAAAAGTGCGAGAAAGGTCGTCTGACACAGTTTCCATGGCATTAAGCCTTAAACTTGGGGTTCAGACGACCTTTCTTTTCAACCACTCAATCAACGCCCTGCTGCCTGCGTTTTGTGGCGGTTGGGCGGGTAGTACAGAATCCATCGGCGGATAGATGGCGCAGGCGTGAGTGAAAAATTTCAGCAGTGCTCCCGAGGCGAGTTCGTCGGCGACGGCGTGAGTGCGGCAGCCAGCTCAGCCAAGCCGTCGAGGGCGGCGGTTTTAATGAGGCGGTGCTGTGGATGTGAGGCTGGCAGGCACCCGCACCCAGTGGATTTGCCCGTTTGGGAAAAATTCCCAGTCGTCCAAGCGGTTAAAGGCGTTGAACGCGGGCACGATGCAGCGGTGTCGGGCTAGTTCAGACGGCGTTTCAGGCTGCCTGTGGCGGGCGAGATAGTCGGGCGCGGCAGCGACGCACATCGCCTGTTCTCCCGAAATCGGCACGGCGACCATGTCCTGCGCCACGTCGCTCAAAGGTCTTACACCAAAATCAAAGCCCTGCGCCACGATGTCCGACCAACTGTTGCTGATCAGAATCTCCACGTCCACCTCGGGAAACGCCGCCAAAAACGACCGCACTTTGGGGCAAATCAGGTAATAGGCGGGGTTTTCTGCGGCGTTAATCCGCAGCTAGCCCGACACGTTGCCGCGCAAATCGCCCAACGCCGCCAGCTCCTCCTGAATCCCGCCAAACATCGGCGAAATCTGCTCATCAGCCGCTGCCCCTGCCTCCGTAGGCGACATGGAACGGGTGGTGCGGTTTAACAGCTTGGTGTTTAAGCGGTTTTCTAAGTCGTTCATCCGATGGCTGAGTGCCGACGGCTGCACCCCCAACGCTTGCGCCGCCCGACTGAAATTGCCGAGTTTGACGACTTGGGTGAAGGCGTAGAGATCGTTGAAGTTGCGGTTGGTGGTCGCTAACTGAATACTCTGATTATTCAAAATCTACTCTCTATTAAAAATGCATTTTTCTAATTCTTTATAAACTTCCATATTAGGTGTAATGTGTTTGATAGTTCTATTTTGAAGTTATCTGGATTAATACTAGTCGTAATCTGACATAATTTCTTTATCTCAACAAAGAGCTGTTTTACAGCTTGGTTATAAATATCTGAAATTTTTCATTATATTTATTATCATCTAAACTACGTCCTTTGTTTTTGCAATACGCAGCTAACACCTCTTTGTCAAATAAATAATTCTCCATCTCCCATCTTTTCATTACTCTATGATGATTATTTTGTAGATATTCTCAATCGTTCTTCTTCGTTAATATATTTTCCGAACCAATATTCTATCCTTAAAACCCATATTTCAAATCAGGGAAAACTCTTTCCTAATATCATAAGCGCAATTTCTACTCTTTGATCTAATTCAGTATTACCTCCACTAGATACAAAAATAGTATCAGGATAGCCTTTCCCAAATATGTTATTTAAAACCTGAGCATCCATTCCTTGTTCTTGTGGTCTCTTATTAGCTTTACCTTCGCAATAAATAATTCTTTTAGTGCAATTAGTCCTATTACATCATCTAATGCGGTAGCTAAATATGGCTGCCAGTTTTTCTGATTTGGTTTGATAGCTTCTAAAGTAACCGGTTTACTTGCATATTTTGTTTTATCATCAAATTGAATAACTGAGAAATATCAGCGAAATCACTCTGAATAGCTCTCCTCAAAAACCAATGCTGTGCGTAGCAATCCAAATTTGTCCTTCATCATCAATAAGGGTTATTTATTTCGTAAGTAATTTTCGTTGTATAGCTGTATTAATATGCAATTCAGGTTCATCAATAAGATAAATCATTTCCTTTATATTCTGATTTTCTTGAGATAAAGATCTAAAATAATATCAACAACTTCCTTTTTCTCCTGAGGAAAAGATGATTAAAGGAAAATTTTTAGATCTGAATCTGATTTTTAAAGAATATAGAACCCTCTCCTTTTTCAACATTACCCAAATTAACAATTTCCAAGTCTAAACATCTTTTTATTGAATCATTTAAATTCCCCATAATATATTCTTTTTGCTTCTGATGGCTTTACATTATTTTTCTTCTAAATAATCCCTGTATTGTGCCAATAATAATCTGTAGTTATTTTCTATTCTATCATCTATATGAATAGTAGATATTTCGCCATCTTCATTTTCTTGAATGCGTTTAACAGCTTTTTATTTCTTTTAATATCTAGACTCGTATTATATCTATATGGACTTCTTATTGATATTTCATTATTTTTATGAATTATCTCATTTTCATCCTTATCTAAAAACTTTGATTGAACCCCATCAGTTATCTTTATTTCTCCAAAAATGCTGTGGAATATATCCTTTTAAAACTATAGAGAGCTAGCAGTAATTACTTTTGGAAACAAAAGCATCTAGTACTACTACTTTTACCGCACCCATTTGGTCCGATTAAAAGCTATTATTTTTTAGGCTCTTTTCCTAAATCAATTGTTGAGATCGTGGAATCTTTTAAAATCTTTAATTTGAATTTTTTGAAAACTCGCATTGTTTTTCCTTTAAATTAGTAGTTTTAGTAAAATCACTAAATAGTGAAATCCATTATTTAGGATTCACCCACCAACCAATCCACCACATACCACTTTTACCCCATCCACTTCGCCCACATCCATTCTGTTCGCCGTCAGCACGGTTTTTAGTAATTGTCGGGCAGGTTGACTAAATTGCCGATTTCTCGGTTGCTGTTTTCGGGCAGTTGCATGGCTACCTGAAAATACTGGATTTCCGCCCCTTTTTTCGCTATGAAGTCGATTTCGGTGTTGTCGTAGCTGCCGACATCTACTAGTAGCCACGGCAGCAGTTCGATAAACACAATGTTTTTCAATCGATGCCCGAAGTTGTCGCGGAACGATTTGTTCAGCGTGGCGTTGCCTAGCCTCGTGTCCACGCTGTAATACTGGCTTGGGTGCGCAAGTGGGCTTTGCCGCGCAGGTCGTAGCGGCGGGCTTGGTAGAAGATGAACGCCTGTTCCAGCAGCTCCACATATTTGGCAATGGCGTTGTTGCTTGCGCCCGTACCCTCGTTTTTCAGGGTGTTGGTGATGTTGTTAATGGAAATGCTGCTGCCTGTTTCACTCAGTAAAAGGCGGCGAGGCGACTCAACACGCCGTCGTTGCGCAGATTGGCACGCTCGCTCACGTCTTTGAGCAAAATCGAATTGAAAATGCCGTCCAAAATCGTGCGGCGCACTTCTTCGTCTTCCACCAACGCCGTGGCGGGGAAACCGCCGCGCTGCATATTCGGGAAAAAGTGCGTCCGGCACGCCCTTGAATTGGCGGAATTGGATATATTCTTGAAATGAAAGGGGAAACACGGGAATTTCTACCATTCGCCCCACCAGCAGCGTCGCCAGCTCGCCTGACAGCAGCGAGGATTTGAGCCGACAGATAAATATCCGCATCAAATCCACCCGCAGGCTGTTCACGGCATCTTCCCAGCCTGCAGCCGATTGAATCTCATCAAAAACAGATACATTTTTCTGCCCCCGCCGCGACGCTCCATCACATAGCGGTACAGTGTTTCGGCGGTGCGCAAGGCTTGGTGCTGCATGGATTCAAAGTTCAAAAACACAATCTGTGCCTCTGCCACGCCGCTGGTTTGCAAATAACGGCGGAACATTTCCAGCACAAAAGTCTTGCCGAACGGCGCACGCCGGTGATAACTGATAAATTCGCTGTTTTGGTATTTTTTTCAAGCGGTTAAGATAAATGGGGCGGTCAAATATGGTTTGCAGCTATAATGAAAACTCCTGATTTTGCTAGATTTTTCATTATAATGCAAAAAGTTAAAAGGTTTACAGGCTGATTTTCAGTATAGTGAAAAATAAAAAGGTCGTCTGAAAGCCTGATTGCTGAATTTTCCTCACAACGGCATTGCCATTTCCCCTAATTATCAAACCAACACAAACCCATATAATGCGTTCCATCAATCAATCAACGGCGGGATTTAAAATGAAACGTCTCAAAACCACTTTATTAACCATCATGTTAACTGTAACACTAGGAAACAACACTATGGCAGCAGACTACAAAAACAACCCGTTCACTTTAACTTGCAGAGACCTTTGCAAAATTCCCAAAATCCCCTAAATTTCCACAAAGACATTTAGGGGATTTTTCATAGACACCTCTTCTACGCAAACCGCCCAAGCCACGATTGCCAAAACACATCGACTGTTTTCCACTACTGAAGTTGGATCAGGTGATTGATTGGCAGCCGATCGAACAATACCTGAATCGTCAAGAACCCGTTACCTTCGAGACCACCGCGGCCGTCCCGCCCTATCCACTGCTGTCCATGTTCAAGCCGTCCTGCTCGGACAATGGCACAGCCTCTCGATCGAACTCGAACACAGCCTCATCACCCGCATCGATTTCAGCCTGTTTTTGCAGTTTTGACGAACTGAGCATCCCCGATTACAGAACCTTATGCCCGCTACCGCAACTGGCTGGCGCAAGACGACACCCTGTCCGAATTGCTGGAACTGATTAACCGCCAACTGACCGAAAAACCTAAAAGTGAAAGCATCCGCCGCCGTCATTGACGCCACCATTATTCAGACTGCCGGCAGCAAACAGCGTCGAGGCCATAGAAGTTGATGAAGAAGGACAAAGTCAGCGGCCAAACCACACCGAGTAAAAGAAAACAGCCTCTACAGACTCGGTTATGACTAACCACCCGTACCGAGGAAGGCTATATCGAGAAACTACATTACCCCGCCTAATGCTCATGAGTGCAAACGCCTGTCGCCTTTATTGGAAGGACTGCCCAAAGATACGACCGTTTATGCCGATGAGGTTATGACAGTGAGAAAAACCGACAACATCTGAAAAGAACATCAGTTGCTGGATTGTGTTATGCACAAAGCCCACCGCAAACATCCGTCTGACGGGAAGCGCAAACCAAACGCAACCGGTAGTTGTCGAAGACCCGTTATGTGGTTGAAATCAAAAGCTTCAGTGCCGTTGCACCGTAAATCCCGCCATGCTCGCACTATTTCGGCTCTCTGCTGAAAGTGGGTGCATAGCCATCTGAAGGCGATGTGTTTGAACCTGTTGAAAGCGGCCAACGAGGCTAAAGTGTGTTTGTTGCTGCTAAAGTAAGCAGATACCTGATTATCAGGTATTCAAGAGGGATTAAGGGGGTGTCTGAGAATCAGGGTGGTGGATATTTAGAACAAAGACACGAAAATCTTGTTTAGGCTTTCAGCTGTCTGAAAAGAATTGCAAAGGGTCTCAGGTTGCGTTACAAAGCGGTTAAAATTTCTTTTGAAATTTGCAAATTATCGCACTTTGGCACAAAGCTGACAGTATAGATAGCTGTTTTTGGGGTCATTAAATTTTTCCATGACGATCCGCTTGTTTAGCTTGTTTGCTTAACAGGTAAGTCGAATAAGCTAGCTAACTGATATTGCGTCATTTTGCTTGCCATGTTGCGTGAAAGTTCGCCGAAAATGAGTTATCTTCATGCGGTAAAACTCACTGTACTTTTTGAGTGCATTTTTCCCTCATTTTGACTCATAATCATCTGATGCAACAGATTTACTGCGAAATCAAAATCACCCAATTCATCAACCAATCTGGAATGATAAGCATCTTTTGACAATCCACACTTGCTCTTGAGCAATGTAATCAACATCTTCTTCTGTCATTCCACGCCCTGGCTGACTAATCTTAGGAATTGTTGATAGCCATTTTCGATGTTCAGTTGAATGAGGCGTTGTTCTTCACCTGAGTGGTTTTTAAGCCACTGATGTTTGCATGTTTTGAGGCAGTAATGCTTCGCGAATCCTCAAATTTTTATGCGTTTGTTCAAAGTTAAACATGACGCCATACCAATTGGACCAGTAAGGGTATTAGCATCTGGCGACGATTTTGTCTGAGGTTGCTGCAATCCAATAACCCCCAGAGGCGCCATGCCTCCCATTGATGCTACAACAGGTTTACTCGCTTGCTTGTACTTCATTGACAGCTTGACGAATCAGTTCAGAAGCAACTGCACGCCACCTGGGCTGTTAATGCGTGAATTAGCCCTCTAACATATTTGTCTTCTTTCATCGTTGGAGTGTTTTACAATGGTTTCGCTGCTGGCAGTATCTTCCGTGACTTTCCCCATCGTAATTTCACCTTCTCACGGTAACAACGGCACCTTTTGTTTTCATGGGTTTCTTCGAATCGATCAGGTATTTCAGCTAAGCAATCTTCCAGTTCGATGAGTTGGCTATTTTTCTGGTAGCTTTCATCATCACAAAGGATGAAAGCTTTTAACGCTTCTTCACTCCACTAAAAGAGCTGATTAACTAAAGCCTGTGTTTAGAACGTATTGTGCATCATTGCCAGAAACTTCTTGATAGCGTTTAGCAAAATTGGCAGATCAGGTAACACAGCTTCTTTAGCAATTTTGCGGTTTTCACTAATGGTTTTCCACTCACTTGTGACCACAGCACTCCAACAAAGTGATGCATTTCCTTTCGCTTCTGGCGACACTATGTCAGCGAATCAACGGCTCGACAGCTGATTTTGTAAGTCCCCAGCGGAAAATTTCTGGTTTAGCTTCAATCTTATCAAACAAGGATTTACGAGTAGGTAGAAAGTCTTAAGCCATGAATATCACTGCACCCGCTTGGTTGAGATAGATTTTATCGGCAAAAAGAGTGCTAAGTATTGCGCTTGGGAATAAAGTGCCTAACGCCACAATCGGCTTATTCTCTTTTGCCGGAAATTTTTAAAGCTTATTGCCTAAATAGGTCAGTGCAGGGTAATCTGCATCTTGTAGCTGCCTGATCTAAAAACAATCCCTTCAAAGTGAATCATTTGCTGCTTGTTCAATGGCTAAAAGCAATGTCGAAAGTCGAGATGGCTTTTGTGGCTCTTCTTGATGATTCAGTTCTGAATTAAGCAAACGATAGGGTCACCATATTCTTCGGATTATCTGCCAGCTAGCCGTTTAAGCGTAAGGTAAGAAAGCCCGATTTAATCGGTGGTGTGTGATTACTATTTGTAAAAAGTGAAGTAACAGCAGATCATCACAAAGACTACAAAAATAGACTGAGACACAATTCGAATCATTCGATTGATAGAGCGTTTTAAACATTTTAAATCACAGTGAATCCTCAAAAATAACCAGTTTTTACGCAGCGTTTTTCGGTAAAAGATGATGGCACAACTCAGATTGCCATTAAATAGAAACTATTTGTTGGAGCTGCATTATAGACAAATCCTGCATATACAACGTGAAGGAGAGCCATAACGTACAGCTAGCTAAACCAAAATAGAGACCTTGTAAGCTCGGTATGAGATCACACTGGTTGTCGAAATGTAGCGAATAATTGCGCAATGGTTCAAGGCATAACTACAAGCATGCAAGCAATTGAGAAAACACAATGAGCGGAAGGCTTTCGCTGTTACAGTCGATCCAGCGAATAATGGTGCCACTGCGCTTATAGCGATCAATCGTGCAAGTGGTTGGTGCCAAATATGCGTTTAGGCAATAAAAATAATCCCATTTCTGCAATGACCGCAATGCCCCATAACCAGCTGGTGGTGGTAGAAATACCGATGAGTTGCCAATAAATTGAACCATAGGCGTAATAAGCCGCAGCGACTGGCTTGCACAAGTGATGCACTAATCAGCATTTTGCGGTAGATCGGTTGTTTGAATACAGCCCAATAGCTTGTTGATACAGCTGCTTTTGCGTTACCCTTCAAATCCCACTCGCGGAGAGAGCATTTGTAAACGCCATAAAAGGCTAATAAGGTGGCACCTAATATTGTTAAAATAACCGATTCACCTGAAAAAGCCGGCCAATATAACCTGTTAGTAAAGCACCACCACGAATGCGAGTGAGCCTACATAACAAACGTGCTTTGGCATAGTCCATTCCTTGTTGCTGCTTTGCCAATGCAGAGCGTCGGTAACTGCTCATCGGTTCCTGCACCATTTTACAGATGAAACAAGCCAAATGCAGGGAATAACAGCCAAAAAGCTATCGCAGCAAAACCCCATCAGCACGACCATAGATCAAACTTCCCCAAGCGAGTTTTCGGCCCATCGGAATCAGTTGGTTGGGTTGTTTGATTCGGCTAGAGAAAAATAATCCGCCACCAAACGAAATAGATAACCCAAAAGAGCAATAAGCCGATAATTTCGAGTATCGTAGCCGACTGATTTTAGCCATACAGGCAGAAAGGGTGGTACTACACCGTAAGCACAATAGTAACTGAAAGAAGTTTGCGGCAGACCATTGAAAGGCAGTCGGTTTTATCACAATGATTTTTCCATTTCTTCAGCCCTGCAAAATGGCTGCTTGCATTGCTTGTTTGACTGATGTCAGCCAAATGAGCTTGTTCAAAAACGGCTAACGCTTGTGAGTGGGTACCACCTTTAGATGTGACATTTTCTCTGTAAGGTGAAAGTGGCGTTTGAGGATGATGCTACCACTAATTTAGCCGCCCAAGAGCAGCTTGTTGGACTAATAGACGGCATCTTCGAGCTAATCCTCATTTCTTCTGCGCTTTGTTGCATGGCTTCCATAAAACGGAAGAAATAAGCTGGGCCAGAGCCAGTGAATCGTAATAATTTGGTTAATTTGCGCTTCTTCTTTTGCCCAATAACAGCGCCCAACGGTAGACATCAGCTGTTCAGCAAAGCTGGGCAAGCGGTCGGATTTGTGCCAGGCTGCAACAGCGTTGGTCGCTTCGCCAATTAAGGCAGGGTGTGTTGGCATAGTGCGGATAATCGTTTGAGCACTAGGAAGAAGCGCTGGAGGCGCGCGGTTGAAAATCCTGCTGCAGCAGAATATTACCGTTTTAGCGCTAAAATCAACAGCATCAAACTTCGCACACACTTCTGCCATCGCTGCGGTTTTACTGCAAGAATCACATCAGCGGCTTCAACCGCTTCGTGATTGCTTTTCGGGAGTTGGACACCTAATGCCTGAAGTGAGGCGCGGCGTTCTAGGGTCACTTTATTGCACGCTAAAATCTGATGAGCAGGATAGCCGCTATTAAGCAAAGCCTTGAATAATGGCAGCCATGTTGCCGGTGCCAGCATAAAGGCAATTTGAGGGCGTTAAGGTCATAAAGTTCTCAATCAGAAAAGTGCAAATTGGCACTATGTACAATAAATGCGAATGCTTGTTATAGATTCCGTTTTGCAAAAATCGGCAGAAATTCCCCGAACCGCAATGTTTAGGCTCTTTGTATTTGCGTTAGTGAAGGCAAATCTTCAGACTTTCTCCATTTTAATCAACGAGACGAGCGCGGTTTAAAATGTCTTTGATTTATCTGCTCACCAGCGAATTCCACTCTCGAAAGTGAAAGACTTTGAGCTTGCAGTTGCATAGCCTGCCGATTTCATCCATGTTTGCGTGCGCGATATGGCGGCGAGTCGATCTGGTTGAGCAGGAACCGTTAGTGGTGCGCCTCCTGTTGCATTTTGCTGAGGTAGCGGTACAGTGATTTTATTAGCTGTACATAAAGGTAGCATTACTCCGCGAAATGTGAGGTGAAAGAGGTCGTGAATTACGCATTCAAGAGTTAGAAACCAGCATTACACGCATGTTGAGCGTCCGACACAAGCGGTGAAAGATCCGGTTGTTCGTTGCATTGCAGCCACCACGCTTTTAAGCAGCGTCACTACGGCAGTATTCGGATTTGGTCTAGGTTACGTGGTTTGCGTCGATGCTGCTTTCCGCGTAAGCGAGCAGAAGACTGCGTGTGCGTAAACACTGGTGCAAATCGTCACCACACGGTGGTGCCGAACTTTCATTTTGACCCGCACCGCAGCGTACGTACCGCTGACGTTGCTCAAGATGATGCGCCAAATTGGTTAACTCTTATTAGAGCGTAAAACTCAAACGTCTTTCAGACACCGACAGCATTATTCGTTGCCAAACGCCAAGACGGGCGTGACCAGAAGGATGGCCAACTTACCCGCCTAGCGGGCAAATTTGTAGACTCAAATTAGCGATTGGAGTGATATCACTCTTGTGTCTAAATGAAGATGCTTACGCTGCGTTTGAAATTTGCAGGATCCGTTAAAGGTGAGAAAAATGATGATATGCTTAAAAGAAGATCAGCTCCGGCGGCAGCGATTAGCGGGTTCCTTTGTTGATGACAGCGAGAGCTGACAAGGCACTTTTGCAGAAAACTGATTGGCGACTGTGCGGTATGCGTAAGCCTCAAGGTATTAGAGGGATAAAGCATACGCCTGCAAGAGATGATCTGGGACTCCTCAAAAAGTTAGACTGATTTATTTTAAAGGGTGCTCGATGTTTAGCATCGGACCTGGTCCTTTTTAATTACCAGACCGGATTCGTTCTTCATGATGGTGCGCGCGCAATCGCGGATACGCACAGCACTTTTCAAGTTCATAATGCTGGTAATGATTTTCCCGTGAAAACACTCCGTTTTCATTCGGTCCAAAACTTTCCATTGCTTTTGCATGTTCCAGCAGATTCACCTTTTCGAGAAAACAAAAGTGACAAAGATTTGCATTGATGTTCAGAAACAGAAATTCACGACATGTTGTCTGAAAGAATTCGATTACGCATGATAAACATCTGCACCTTAGCTGTAATCAGTTGAAGTTTGGTCTAACTTTCGTCTGAGATCAAAGAACTCGTGGGGTTTGGCTTGACTGAATCACTTCGTCAGCGTATGCATTTAAGGTCGCACTGAAAAGATTTAGCTGGTGTCCGCATTTGTTTTGTTGAGGGTGGATCATACATTGGAATAGCTTTTGCTGCGCGAGACGCTTGGTCTTGGGTCAGCTTTACTGCTGAGCATAAGGTATAAGAAATATCGTCCAGTTCCACATATTGCTGTCGACTTCGTTATTCCTGTATGCCGATTTGGCCGTTAATGTGAGGTTCGCCGTTGGTTTCCAATACGCCCGCATCGGTAAAGTGTTGAGTAGCCACTACTGTTGATTTCAGCAAGGTGAGTCATTGTTCGATATCTGTCGGATTTACGGTTGCCATCGGTTGATATAGGGCCCGCCAGCTGTTCACTACCTTCGGCGGCAAAACCAAGTTTGGTCATGGTGGCGAATAGCATGGGCATCAGGGTTTCGAAAGCTGCTGGCACCGCTTTACCGCGAGAGTACAGGAAGCCTGCTACAGTGCAGTGTGAAATCGTCATAGAATTTCCATTTTGCATCACGCCGTTACGCCATGCTAATTTTCTGGCTTGCCCGTTGTCGCGTGATTAAAGCTGGTCGTATGCCATTGGTTGAAGTTTTACGACCCAATCACGGAAGCTGTGCGCGGTTGGCAACCTGTTGCAAAATGCGATTTCCCAAGCTGACCTGCTTTTCACTAAAGCGCAAGCCTTCGAAGTTAGTTACGCTGCGTTCTGCTTTTAGGTCTGGATTACCACCACCGCAACGGTTGCACTCACACACACGCACGCCCTCCCAGTAGGAACGCCTTCATGAAATAAGAGGCTAGTTGCGTTGAGCAGATGGTATTCTCACCGCACGAGAATATTGTGCATGTGAATGTCGCTCGTGAATCGACGCCCACTGGTATCATGGCCCAATGCTTAATTTCGACACATCTCGCATCAGATTGCTTTCTGGTCGCAGAGCTTTTGTCATGCTGCTAGTATGGGCGGTCCGGTTTTCACGCGGTGACATGCATGTGCCGCGATTTGAGGCGTTACCACGATTGCCACAAAGGCGATCTCATCTTCAGCGGCAACGGTTACTTTATCATCTCGCTTACCCGCGCGGATTGCCGTTAGTACGCACCACCAAACGATTGAATATGGCATATTCCGCATAAGCTGGGCGTTTATATAATGCAAGTGGTTTGCTGGATTTTGACGTGCGTGAGCGTGAGCTACATAACGCAAGATGTGTGTGGAATTTCGCACGCACCAATAGCGAAGCCTCATCAAATTGGTGTTGATGCCGTGCGCTTTCGTCACGGCAAAGCGTATCTTCTTGGCGATACTGCGTGAGCCTAAGCGGTAGCGATAGTTTTCAGGATTTCACGCATCTTGGTAGTAAATTTGCGTTTTCGCATTTTGCGCATGCGTTCCGACCGCTGTTGTCATCGTGGCCTGATCGAGAAACGATCACGTTTTACGCGGTCAGCGCCATAGCCTTTGTGCACGCCGGTGCCGCTATCAATGTTGGTGCCGGTGCTTAATAACCGGTATGCGTTTTTGTGCGTCGAAGTGTTCGCCCACAAAGCTGCTGATGCGATTTTGATCTCGTTAAGCTGGTAGTGTAATGTTTGCTAGTTAACTGGTTTTGTTGCGTATCGGCTGGTTTGGCCTCGGTGCGGCAACCCCGCTCACAAGGGAGCCTATATCGCTGACTGCTTTCTGAGCACCGTCTCGAATGGTGATGCATCACTATACACCCTGAATAAAAGCTCCTGTTTTCACCGCACACGCCTAATATGTGCCGCCGTAGATGGAGTTATCAACGCCGTTTGGCACCCGTGCTGTGCCGCCCGCGGCGCGTTCCGCATCTGTGAAAGATCAGAAGAAGAAGGTTCAGCGTGCGCAAAATGCTACGCATACCCGATGAGGCTTCATTTGGCGAACCTGCATGTTGCATCAACTTTTCAGCGTAAGCGATGTCTCCACGTAATCGGGTGCGACCACCCTGAACCGTAAGAGATAAAGATGTTTTCGCTTCTTGGGCTTCTGGCGGCGGAATGCCATCAACGGTGGTGGTTGCCGCGGCTGGCTTGTAAACCACGACCATTCGCACGTCTCACCGGCCTGAACGTGAGCCGTTAAGTTGGCTGACGTTAACGTCCATTTGCCCTCAAGCGATAAGTCACATCTTGGCTTTGCTTTAAGGAAAATCGCTTTCGAGGATCAACTGCGTGTTCACTATCATGCCATCACTGGGTTGCACTGCAGTAGAAACGACATCGTCTAATTTTCACCGATTTTTCGAGGCTTCGTTCTTGAGCAAAAGCGGGATACACGCAGCAGGTGAGCTTAGCACAGTTTGGCTGGTTTGGTTTGCGCTACGATTGGTCATATGTTGGTCAAATAAAGTGTCACCACTGACAGTGAAATGGTTCGCGTTATATCTACTAATTGTTGAGAGATGTCCCTACTAAAACTATTTTGTGTGCTACTCGACTGTAACAAGCGGTAAGTACACGCACGTTTGTAACTCACTTCGATTTCACTTTGTTTCCGCTGTTTCACCTAAACCCTTTTGTGATCACACCCAAAAGTTAGAAGTTTGAAGTCCTGGGTCTGATGCCTTATTTCTGGTGATGCGTGCTGCTCTGCGGTTACGCCTTCAAGAATGCGCAATACCTGCCGCTAACGCTGATGCTGCTTGCACCTCGCACCACCATGTCCGGTGCGTTTGTGTATCCTCGGAATACCACCAGAGCTGCTTAATTTCGCCACCAACGGTTCCGTTTCTCATTAAGGCGCAACATGCTCAACTGTTGGCTCCTGCATCTATTAACCAAATGCGGTTGAGGTTTTTACAAAGGCGTAGCGCACTTAATTGTTTTACAGATTTCGTACAGTTTAACATTTCTGCTTCAGAAAAGTGGTAAGTTTCGTAAAATGACTTTAATGGTGCTGGCTTGGCAGCATCAAATACTCTGGCTGAATATCTTCTTGCGCTTTTTCGTACGTTTGTGATTTCACCCAACCAATACTGGACTACCATCACTGGCCTCTGCGCTTCAGCTTTCAGTAAAGCTTGCGCTGTTTCAAAAGCGCTACTACGGTCCGCATTTGCTTTCTGTAAAGGAACCAGCTACGGTGCAAATTCTTAACGAAAGAATCTGCCATAGGCTTGTTTAGCCAATGGAATATGGCAAGGGTTAGCTGGCGAATAAGAAATGATGCTGGCGAGCTGTTTTCGCATAAAGCCAAAATATCGACTTTCTGGTTTATGGCTACTTAATCGGCACAGTGATCGACCTGTTGAGCGAGGTTGTTATGCGTTCGCGAAAATTTCCTTTTAAAAGATGAGTGGTTTGTCCAATGTCTTCAGAGCAAGCGGTCTCCTGCAACAAAGCTTTTGCCAAAAAGACACGCTTGTTTATTCAGCTTTCAAGCGTATCGCTGCTGTTTCAGTGGTGAGAAACGCAGGCATGTTTCTTTTGGCGCGCTACTGAAAGCCGCCGAAAGCGCGGTTTGAATAGCCAATGACGCGTGTTGCCGTAGTCAGGGTTAATGCTTGAACCACATTTTTGCGTACGTGTCTGGGTACAGCTTTACATCAATGTCGTGGCATTCATTACAAATAGTGTAATTTTGACATTTATGCAGAAATGGTTGCAGCCAGTTTTGGCGGCAATATTCATTACAATGAACGGCAGCCTGACTGTGGTAGGTCGTTTGTCTAAATTCATGTAAAGCCGAGCTGCCACTGCTTATCATTCAATCGCCCTTCTTTTCCATGCAGGGAATTTATCACCGAGCGGGCGTTAATTTCTTCATCTTCTACGACATAGAAGTAAGAGTTATAAGATTCTCTTGGCACAAAATAGCCACTTGCTTTTATCCCATTTGCATTTTTACGCCTAAGTTTTCTGCAGGCACAAACTCGGTATTGAATTTCACGCTATATTTTAGATGCAGCTTGGTTTGCTTGGAAAATACCTTCAAACGCTCTTGAACAAAGGCCATATATTCTGGCTAAATTCCAGTAATACCTGCATCAGCAGTTTCTACCATGCCGTTAATGCTGATGGTTAAGAATTGTTTATTCTAGCGAAATGAAACGCATCATAGACTTCAGCATGCCAGCCGCGAGATATTCTTCCATCAATTTACGATAAGCATATTGATACTGGATGAATTTTGCTCACTCTGTGGCTAACCTCGTCCATCTTGTACCCGTAAACGGTTCATGCTGATGGTAATGACATTGATTGAACCAGGCTGCCACACCGCCTGCGCGCTAATGAATAAGAGAAGGTATGATTGGTAATTTCATTGCGTGTAGGCGATGGCATTAGTAATGGAATGGATTATCTGATTGGTAACAAAGAATGTATTACATCAGCGAGTTCTCAGTGCCACTTCATCTGCAAAGGCGCTATCTCTTTGCATTTGCCTTTGTCGTCAGCATAGTCATGGTGGTGACTAAGCAGGAAAGTGAGTAAATCGCTTTTGCGCGTTCTGATTGAAAACCAAGGCATGAAAAGCGTTGTAATTTAGCCGTGCTTTCCCGTTAGGGCGTTTAAAGCCTAGGGAGTCGAAAATTCCCTCAAACATAGTATCAGTAGTATTGATCGTAGAGAGAAGACTCCAGAAATGCCGACTTTTGATAATGCATACCGCGCAGCCGCAGGTTGGTTAATGCCACAAAACCACTTGCTGAAGATGATTTTTCGTATCTCTTTTACGATGTGTTTCTAAACATAATTTTACTGCTCAAAATCTTTACGGGCGAAGATAGTCAAAATAGGTAAGAACATTCAACCGCTGCAACACGCCGCCCGCAAATTGTGAGAGAGCTAACGGCAAACACAAAGTTAATGAAAGATCCGCAAAACGAGGCTACAAATGTTTTGCGCTTGGTGGTGATTCGCCCTCAAGTTTTGCCTTTAACTTCGCGTGCGCGTGAACGCATACACCGTCACCGGAAACGGCACTAAGTGCTTTAAGGCTGGCTCATCATGTGCATAACCATGCGCTCAATTACGAAGGTATTCTTCAGCCAGCTCTGCCCGAGTGTTCACGGATTTTGCCATCGACTTTGGCGCGTGCTGCTGATCGCGGTCACTAAAGAAATCTTTCATCAACTCTTGTCCTCCAGTAGGCACATATGTGACATTGGCATTCGCATCTCAGCTTTTGGAGCCATCAGCTGCATTTTTCGCTTTGAATGTATTCATCAATAAAAAGAGAGCTTTGGTTGCTGCTCTGGGGTGAAGTCTAATCATTATGTCTCCTGGATTTGATAATGTCCAGCGGTGGTTTTAGGTAAACTTTGCAAAATGCCGCCAGACATTTAATCAGCACGTATAAATAAATAATTATGTGCTGTGCGGCGTGGTCATGAGTGTGCGCTGATTGGTGTTTGGGCTGTTAAGCCCGCCAAGTTCAGCTATCCAACGTCCTGTTTGCAAGGTAAGTCTGTTCAGAAATAATGCGCAGATCTCATCTACATGCATTTCTAATCCGGCATAAAGGCGTGCTTTTAAACCGGCTCGCACCTGCTTTTAACCGAGCAGCAATCGCTCAAGATGCCATTTCTCCCACAAACAGTACGCAACTGATGAGATGGCGATATGAGCTGTTCGGCAGGCAAATTTCTGGACAAGATTCTGACCGCTTCTCCACCTTCCAAACTTTTCTGCACGCGGCAAACCTTTACACATCGAGAGAGGACAAACTGCATGATTAAAAATGAGTGAGGTCTCATTTGGCACCTTTCGCATATACAACTTAAGTTGAGCATAAAAACGTAACTGCTGTCATGTTAAAACACAATATGTTGTAAGGCTGTTAATCCATAAATACAAGATATAGTGATTCTAGGCGTGAAGAGCATAGAAAATCGATAAATTTTGGCTTATGGGTTGCACTATATATATTTTTAAAACTGGCGTAGATACGGAATTGTAAAGATGATTTATAGGCTGAAACGAAGAGCCGAAACAACTGCTGTTTGAATTTTATTGTCGCTCGGATTTCTGTCGGTTAGTAGGTGTTCACGATGGCTAGCGATAATAGGCGCTATTTTCTCTTACTCTTTACAAGCGAGATAGGGCGAATCCTAAATAAAACCAGCTTGTGTTGATGGAATTCTTATGGTCGATTTATCTTCACTCATTATTAGCACCGCCTTAATCACAACCTTTGTGTTAGTGAAGTTTCTTTTAGGGCTTTCTGTCTGTTTGTGGCGTTTCCAGCTGAAACTGTGATTGGTAAATGGGCTGCAAACGACTTTTGCTTCAACCGTTGCTTCTCTCTTTCTGCGTACTTCTGGTTGAAACCTTGTGTTAATCGATTAGATGCGCAACTTTCTGTGTGCACGCTGTCTTTATTTTGGTGATTGCGGTCACTGTGTCAAATTAACTGAACATCGATCGCAGCAAAACCAGCCCAACGCTATATCATCGTTTATTAGACGTATTTGCCATTGATTAACCAGCAAACCGCGTGTATTAGGTGTGGCGCTATTAAATGTGAATTCGCACAATAATTTAATTGAGTCAGTACCGTGTACATGGATTTGGTGCAGACATTAGGTCATATTAAGTACTAGTACCATTTTGCAACGTTGCGGAGAGCAAAGCTGGCTGCCGCGTAGATGTAACACTGGAAACCTTTTCAGGGGGCTTTCATTAGTGCCTTTCAGCTACCGCAGCAGGCTTTAATGTCACTCTTGCTCCTTTATGCGGCTTTACTCGGATTGGTGAAAATTCCAATGCCAGATCTTTCCCATTATTATGTATATTTTGCTGGCAATAGCGCTGATCGCACTGGTTTTCGCGACGGCTTTTAGTTTCTTTCAGTAAAAGTTAAAAAGCTGAAGGCCGATCCGATTGTTGAGCAAACTGATGCGCTGCCACAGCGTCACGTGGGCAATGTGGTTATCCTGGCTGCAAACCCTAGTGCGCTGCAGCGCGATTGCAAATGGAGATGTCATCACCAAATGCGGTCTCGTGGACAAACTGACAGTCGTTAAAATTGCAGTATCGCTAGTAGAAGTCCTCAAACGGATGGCGCAGCAGTGCCTGAAGATGGTGCGGCTTACATTGATTAGCTAAATGTGTATTGGTCGTACCAAATGCATTCTGGCAGCTTGCCCAGTGGATGCTCATATTGTAGGCACAAATAAAATGATGCACACCATTGTGGCCGATCTCGGTAACAGGTTGTGAGTTGCGTGGGCACCTGCCCAACGAATTGTATTATTGAAAATGCGACCACAATTAAATTAACTACGCAAAACATGGAATTGGCAGTTCGATATTTGATTATTCCGGTGGTCATCACGACTGAAATTACAGAAAAATTGTTGTAGGCGAGGTAAAGATGAGTAATCCAACTTTAGTCGTGCGAACGCCTGCGCCACAAGGCAGGACCTATCCAGGCGGTGTTCATCCATTAGAAAATAAAAACAATCGAATCAAAACCGATTTCGCCGCTACATTTACCATATTTCTATGCGCCCGTCGCGCAACATTCTGGTTGGCGGGCGATTTGTGCGTGGTAACCGGCGTGATTATGTTTTGTAAAGGGCAACCACTGACAGTTAAGTGTGATATACTCATCGTCGCCGCTGCCTCGCACATGCACCAACGTCCGCACGATTTTAGCTATCGAACCTTATACCAGTTCTCGCTTCTGGCTTACCAGAGATGACGTGCAATTATTGGAAACGGACGGACGAGATGAGTGGATTGATCGTCAACCTATCGGAAGACTTTCTTAAGTCTTAGGCCTCAGAACAAATTGTTGAAAAGTTTATCAACATGGTGTTGCAGGTTTAGGTATGCAGTGTTCCCAACAGGCGCCAAGCCTCAGTTTTGGTGGATAAACGTTGTAAAGCCTTGCGACCATCACCGGCGCCGAGTGTGAGCCTCCTATATTACTTGTGATGATCGTTTAATGCAGGATTATACCGACGAATTACTAGAAGGAATTGTATTCTGCGTTATGTCTTGGCGTCCCTGGAAGCGCTGAAGTAGTCATTGCTATTGAAGATAATAAACCCAATGCTATTCGTAGCGATTGAAAAGGTTGACAAAGGCTAACGATATTCACCCACGCAAGATTCCGACTCACCAATATCCTTCGTAGGCGCTCTGGATCAATTAGTCCAAGTGCTCACTGGATTAGAGATTCCGCAAGGACAGCGAACGATTGAAATGGGCAGGCATTGCCGCGCACAATGCTGGTACAGCATTTGCGGTCATCAAACGTGCGGTCACTGATGATGAGCCACTGATCGAACGGGTAGTCACCTCACTGGCGCGCGAGATAAAACATTGCAACAGCGTAATGTTTTGGGTTGGGCGATTAGCACCCCTGATTTTGCACTTTGTTAGAATTTCCAAGTGGGATTATCGTGCAGAGAGTCTGTTTCCGTGTTCTTAGGCGGTCCAATGACAGGCTTTCATTTGCCCTCGTATTACAGTCACCAGTGACGAAACCAACAAACCTGCTATTGCACCATTGCATCAGTGAGCATGCACCACCAGAGCCTGAGCGCAAACTCTGTGCCCAGTTGCTCTAGCCGTTCAGGATGCTGCTCCAGTTGGTTTATTGCCACAGCAAACTTTATTGGTTTGCACCGAGCAGAAGATCAAGGAGGACTAAGTGAATATGCATTTGAGCGCGTGTATTGAATGTGGTGTTTGTAAAGCTTGCGTCTCGCCCAAGTTATATTCCATTGATTCAATATTTCCGCCAAGAAAAGGCAAAAATTGCGGAAATTGAAGAGAAAGAGCGTGCAGCTGGAAGAAGCTAAAATTGCTTTGCATGCATGAGAAGCGCGATTGCCAAAAGAGAAAAGCAGCCTCGTACCGCACGAATTAACCAAGCCGCGTGAAAAACGTCGTGAAGAAGCGGCCTGCCGCAGGGAAGCAAGATCCGTTGCAGCTGCACTTGCTCGCATTAAAGCGAAGAAAGCTGAACCTGCTATGGCAGAAGCACAAGGCAAAAAGCAAAATGCAGGTGAACCAGATATTGAAGGAACTGATGGCGCAACGCCGAGCAAGACGATTCTTTGCAAAACAAGCCGAGCAAAGCAGCTTTCCAGTTGATAACACTGTAGAGGAGGAGTCTCCGCCAAACCACAGAAGCGCGTAAATCTGCAGTTGAGGCGTCACTGCTCCGTGCACGTGCGAAAAAGCAGCGCAAGCAGGTGAACATGCGGTTGAAAACCGAAGAAATTGGTAAAACCAGCGGAAAGCGCGATCCACGCAAAGCTGCAGTAGCAGCGGCACTTTGGCCCGTGCGCGAGCGAAAAAGCAAGCACGTTGCAGGCGTGATGAACAAGCGGTTGAAAAATCGGAAGAAACTGTCAAAATCCACTGAACTCTGCTGATCCACGCAGCAGTTAGAAGCCGCACTTGCCCGTGCAAGAGCGAAAAAGCTAGCGGCAAGCAGGTGGTGAACGAAGCGGTTGAAAACCAAAGAGATTGCAAACCAGCAGAACCTACTGATCCACGTAAAGCAGCTGCCAGCCGCACTCTGCTCCGCAAGTAAGAGCGAAAAGGCAGAGCAAGCAGGATGGTGAACAAGCGGTCGATCGGAAGAGAGCTGCAAACTCAGCCGAAAGCGTCGATCCACGCAAAGCTGTAGAAGCCGCACTTGCCTCGTGCAAGAGCGCGAAAAAGCCGCACAATTAGGGAGTGAACATGTTGGTCGAAAAGTCGGAAGAGATTGCAAACCCGCGGAAGAAGGCGATCCACGTAAAAGCTGCTGCCAGGAAGCCGCACTTGCTCAGTGCGAGAGCGAAAAGTAGCGCAAGCAGGCGGTGAACAAGCGGGTCGAAAATCGGAAGAGACAGTCAGCAAATCTGCTGAACCTACGGAGTCGCATGTGCGGTAAAGCAGCTGTGGCTGCAGTGGATTGCTCTGAAGCGAAAGTTAAAGAAAGCAGAGAAGCAATTTAATGAGGAATGGAGAGTACAAATGAAGCCATTATTTTTATTGATTGCCGTGTTAGTTTGTCTACTTGATGCAGAACTGTGCGCAACAGATGAGAAACTCGACGATTCATTATCAAAAATGCAAAATGCTGGCTCTATTCTGATTGGCTTTGATGATGAGAGGTGCTTTGGATGCAGTAAACCAACTTTTACGGAAACTTTGGTAATCTAAAAAGTACCAGAGAGCTGGCAATGATTTTTCTAAAGTGCAAGAAGCGGGTGTTCGTAGAAATGTCTCGAGTCGCAGCATGACACCTTTTCTCTGGGATTGGGCAAACCGGTGGCACAATGCATGATTTTGGTTCAATGTAAGGTCATTATCGTCAGCTAAAAGGCAAGACGAAACAAAATTTCAAGAAAGTTCTAATTGGGTGGAAAGCGTGCATCAAAACCTCACTGAATCAACAAACATATTATTGGGTCATGGCTGAAAGTATTGGCGATGGTCGCAATCATATGCTGCCAACCGCTGATCTTTATCAGATTCTAGATCAAGGCTTGCAGCCTGGCGAAGTTAATCAAACGTCAAGTTCACCAATGAGATCTAGCTTTGTATATGATCCTTCAGCGGTAAGTGGAGCAACAGGAGCAAGTGAATTTCTTTTTGATGATGAAGAGTAAAAAGTTGCGTTTTCCCGCACAGTAATTGAGACGCATCCAATTCAGGCACGCCAACGCAGAAATCGGATTCAAGATCGTTTTAACGGCCAGCATTTTGTAAGAGAGAAAAATTAGATGTTTAGTACCGGAAGCTCCCCACACACGTGCAGCATGGGATAAATTTAACAGTCAAGTTTATGCGTGGTGGGTCGTGGGTGGCTATGGTGCCAGCATTTGGCGGCAATGTTATGGTACCGCGTATTGGTACAGGCAGCGATTGCGCTTTCAGTTTAAGAAGCGGCCGTATTAGGAGTTATTGCTGCTAAGTTACGCCACAAACCAGCGACATATCGTACATAGCAGATCTTTCGGAAATACTGACCGCACTCACTTTTGCGCAATGTCATCCCGGCCCTGAGGCGCGCCTTTATTGGGTGGTCGTGGATTGGAATTTTCGTTGTGATTGTGATGGCTGTTATACATTTCACGGTGGTTTAGGGCAGAACTTTGCTTTAATCCAGCAATGGTTGCTTATGCGCTGCTATTAGTTTCATTCCCTGTTCAAATGACTGCTTGATGGTGCCAATTTCTGCCATTATGAGCCACCCACTTTAGTCGATGCCTTACACTTAATTTTCCGTGGCAGTGAGTAGCGATGTGGATTGAGCGCTTATACCACCATTAGTAGAAAGATGTTGATGTACCCAAGCTACGCCTTTAGATAGTGCCGCCAAAACCAGGCTTGAAGCGAAATTAAGTCTGGGTCGAGATCCGGCAATCGCCACTTTCTTTTTGATGGCATGTTCAATGGTTGGGCGCAAGTTGGTGGCAGCCGAATTTAGCCTTTTTATTAGGCGGTTGCTTAATCGATAAACGTACTATTCACTGCAAGCATTTGCTTCTCTATGCTAGCGGCATTTGTGCTGTGTAGTGGGCTGACAGATTTATTTGGTAATGGCTCGCATCTAAATGTGATAGCGCAGCTCTTTAGTGGGAGCGATGATGTTTTGGGGCGTTTCTTTATTGCGACAGATCCCGTTATTACGGGCTTCCAGTCATTACGCCAAAAGGAAAAACCTTATTTTGGTGGCTTAATCTGGCTTTGTTGGTTTATGGCTGTATTCGCTATTATGGCAATTATCCGGATGCGGTTGCTTTTCTCGTCTTGTTGGCAAACATTTGCGTGCCGCTAATGGGACTCATTACACCCAACCCAGTTTTCATAAGGAATGAGAAAACTGAGCGCTTCCAAAACTACTGCTAAATATGCGTTTATCCTCGGCGCGTGATTGCGTACTGGTTTGCACGGTGATTTCTACCGCGGCTTCATTGGCTAACTCAAAAAGTCGAATGGAGAGTGCTGCAGCAGCGCAACAGCGTGAATCGCTTTTGCAGTGCTACCGCAGCTATTTTGATAACGATTTATTAGCAACGTGCAAGCAGTTGCATCTGCCAGATGCAATTGTTATTTAAATAAAATCTCATTTTGCAAAAGCAGAAAATCTTGATCATTACGCGATTCAATCAACGGCGCCAGATGGCTCATTCAGGCAATATTGTATTGTTATCTGAAATTCAACCAGATGGTACTTTATTAGGTGTGCGAGTTTTGCAACATGCTGCAAACGCCAGGCTTGGAGATAAAATCTGAAACGCGGATTTCTAATTGGATTTTATCTTTCACGAATAAGAAATTAGTCTCGAAAATGAAGCGCACTGGGCAGTGAAAAAGATGGTGGGCACTGACCAATTCACTGGTGCATCCATTACTCTCACGTGCAGGTGCAAATATTCGCCAAGAAGCAAAATGGGTTATCACCCAGTTAGCGCAAAAACCCTAGCAATGCTAGGAGCACTTTGGAGGCGTGCCAATAATGAGTGATGTATCTGAAAGAAAAATCAAATCTGTAACTCCAAATTGAGGCAAACACCTCAAGCTCCTTCTGTTTGGTCAACACTCGTTTTTGGGATGGTGTTTGGAAAAATAATAGCATTAGTGCAATTATTAGGACTCTGGGCCCATTGTTGGCGGTTTCTAATAGTGTGTGTAACAAATGCTTTGGGGTTAGGTTTGTAGCAACGATGTTTGTGCTTATTTGCATCGAATACGGCGATTTCATTATTCCGTAAAATTAATCCCAAATGACATCCGGTGAATCCCAATTTATGATGATGGTCATAGCAACAGCGGTAACTGCGCACAGTTGTCACTGAACGCCTTTGCTTATCCAGTTTATCAATCACTAGGATTTTACTCCGCTGATTGTGACGCACCTGTATCGAGTATTAAGGAGCAGGAAGCTTACGCTTCGAAAAACAGTGTGGCACTACGCGGCCTTTGATGGTTTTACCACGCTTAGCTCACCGACGATGCCTGGTATTATTAGCGATCTGTGAGTTATTAAGCAACGGCACTTTTATTGACGTGATTAGATTTTGTTATTAGGAAGTGCAAAATCTGTTGTGTTTAGATGTGCTGTTAACACCTAGATTCAGGGTTTGCTTTTTACGATTTTACCACCCTGGTGCATTTATCTGGTTTAGGTATTAGCGCTAGCAGTTAAAACCCGATTGATATAACCTTAAGCAGCCAGAAGAGAGAATTATGTCACGCATTACTGCTCAAGAAGGTACGAACACCACCCTTAGTCCTTTTTGCTCTGCAAATATTGGGGCGTCGCTTTGGTGTGTCGCTCCTGGTACTGTTTGCATATGTTCCGTTTTCGTACGCGACAAATTAGCCGCTTTGGTTAGGCAAACGTTTATCACTATTTAAAAAGCGCAATAAAACAGTATCATCGTGCATGGTCAATTTACGTTACCGCTTTCCCAATTGATTGAGGTCAGAGAAGAAACTGATTAAAGGATAAGCTTTGTGACAGTCTCATACAAACCATGTTAGGCATCATGAAATTGGTATCGCTTTCAGTCACATTTGGCAACAACGCAGTGAATTTAGTGGTTTAGAGCATGTAACACAAAGCGAAGGCTCGAAAGGGATATGCCTGCTAGTGCTTCATACTTTGGTCATCGATTGATGCATCAGGCACTGCGACATACTCTATAGTGCGCCAGTCGGTTTCGATGGCTAACCTCATCGGTATCGCATTAGCTTCGATTGGTTGTGGAATGTCGTACGAACGCTTTGGCGGTAAAATGCATACGCGCCAAATGGGATTAAGCCTTTTAAAATGATGTTCGTCAAGGCAACATGGGCTATTTTCACCCGATGAGGAGATTTTGGTGAAGCTATTGAGTGTCTATGCTGATGAGGAGACGGAAAAGCCACTGCTCGTACAGGATTGAATAAAATGGCAAAAGCGGCAAAAAGCAGTAGTGATTCCTATGCGTTTGCGACCTCCTATGATAGAGTTGAAAAGGCAAATATGTGATGGAAATTAAGCCGCCTATTCATTTTTGATGGCATCTGAACAGCACCAAATCGCTCGTGCGATGAGATGTGAAGTGGTAGAGCATTTTGCAGAAAAGATCCAAAACAATATAAGCCTGATATTACGTTTACTCAAAACACGCCGAGATGGTGAAGATATTCACGATCGATGCCACGCCCGGCGTATATATATGCGCTTAGTCTTAGCAAACGTATGCTATTGAGTACAACAGCAATCGATGACACATCGCCATCGCAATAGCTGCAATCATAGGATTTAGCAACCCACTCCGTAAATGGACAAAGCACGCCAGTAGCAATCGGATGGCAGTAATAGGTTGTAAAATGAAAAGCAATTCGGGCAGGGCTTTGCTCATATTCGTAAGCGCTGTTGCTGAGAGGCAGGTAGACTCTAGCAACAGGTTAACCCTGGGTTGCATAAGGGAGAGATCTGGCGGTTTCCATTGCAAATATCCGAGCTGGCTGATGCATTCGCACACCAACATGAGCTTGAGCCAATGCTGGGGCATCGTTAATACCATCGCCAATCATTGCTACCTTACGCCGCGTGCGTTTGTAGTTGGCGAATGCGCATCGGCTTTTTGATCCGGCAGTAAAACTTCAGCACTCATACACTCACTTTAAACCTCATCGTGCAGCAAAACTAGTTCAGCACTGAGCTCGACGATCGCCCGTTAACATCAAGCAATGATACTCGCCTGGTTTGGCTACTTGTTGCACAACTCGCTTTTAGCTTTGGGCGAAGTTGATCGGCAAGAGAGAATTCGCCCAATCAACACATCATCTCATTGAGAGATAAAACCAAGGTGGTGTAAAATCTTCGCTATAAGGATTTTCACTTATGCCAATGAAAGCGGCATTGTTTATTTTTATACGTGTTGCCCTTCTCATAATCTCGAAATGCTCTAATCCTTTTCGTGACTTCAACATTTTCCACTCACTTTCGTTGCGCACCGGATTGTTGCGCGAATTTGCACAATCGCTTTAGCAACTGGATGCGAGGCTTGCCGTCTCAAGGCTGTGCGCGAGGTTCACTAATTTTCTCTTTTAGCGCGCAAAACCTTTGATAGCTTCTCAACATTAACCACCCGCATTTCGCCCGGTGGTTACTGTTCCTGTTTCTATCAAACACAAGAGTATCAACTTGCTTGCAGCTTGTAGTGCCTAAGACAGTAAACATCAATATGTGCCAAATTTCCGCTACTTTTAGCAAACGCCCGCAATAGTCGAAAAGTGATTGCTAAACCTAACGGTCACAGGGCAAAGCGACAATGAGTACCGTAGGTAACAGAAAGCGCAAATGCACCTTCTCGCAGTGCTAGCCAAACTATGCTGGGTCATCAGCGCGCATAGACACCACGACAGGCACGAAAATTAAGCCGCGACTCTATCGACAAATTCCCTGCCAAAGGTGGCTTACCACTTTGTGCATGACGAACGTGGCAGCCGAATGACGCGGAGCAAGCGCAGTTTTTGAGCCCACTTTTGAGGGTGCAATATAAAATGGCCGCACTGCTCGCGGGTACCACCGCGCGGGCACGCACTGCGTCGCGCTAACTCCTCAATTGGCAGTGCGTCACCGGTCAACATAGATCGTCATCTACCCAAATTGAACCACTTTCACTGATGCCATCTACTGCGATCCGATCGCCAGTCAGTGCTTGAAACTCTCGCATTTCAGGTTTAATGCCTTTGGCTGTGAATGAAGTTTCTTGCACTATCTTCTTTCAGTAAAATGACCGCTGCTCGCCAAACTGCTAGCACTTTTCTAAGGCAAGCGAAGAGCGCTGTTTCGCTGAGTTCTAGTCATTTTCCTGCGTCAATAAATCCAAGAATCATAACACTGGCTTTCGAGCTGAGCGGTGCATGAGGTTGTGGAAAAGCAGTAAGCTAAACGAATAAAGCCAAGCCACACCAGTGCATTAATGCGACTGTTGTACCATGTTCAGTTGCACATAGGCTCATCCACGCGCCTTTAAAGAAATCTCGCTACAGTTAAAATACATCAAAGCTGTTTGATAAAAGCGGCTAGCCACTGCCATTTGATTATTTTCTATTGGCAGTGCATTCCAATAATAAAGCCTAACAACATTAAACCCGCACTCAACACCAAGGGCATTAAGCTCGGCTTACTTTTTATGTGGAGAGTGCACTGTACTGCTCGTTGTTCATGGCATGGCGATTCTTTCACCTCTCGCATTTCGTGCATGAAAACCTAATCTCGACCGTTTGTACTAAAGATCGCTTGCTGCGCATCAACTCATGTCAAACGCACTCTGATCGGACTAAATTGACTGAAGCAAAATTGACGCCGTTAACCTTGCTGAGGGCTCACTCTAACACACAAGCAGCGCAGTGCATTCCATCAATTAAAAGTTGTTGTTCATTCGTATTTAGCTTTGTCGGAAACAGACATTCTTTTCTCTCTCATATGCGCTCGCTTTCTTAGCTTTATCGAGTCTAGCTGCTTCTAAAAGCCAATCTCCATCAATAGCATCGAATCACACTGTCTGCGCTTTACTTCTCGCCTTCAACAATCGCTTGCTGTGGGGAGAGGTGGACGCCAACTTTTTCTACGCCTGGGTACTTCTCATGCAAAGCTCAACACTTCTTTGGACGCAGTTGCTACAATGCAATCCAGAATACTGTTACAGGTGATTGTCATACTCTTATTCTTGTTTGTTGCTGAGAAAATGATTTGCCGATATGCTAAACCCTGACCTTAGGTTAAAAGTCAAGAGGAGAAAATAAGTGAACATTAGTGAAATAGCTTTTCAAACAAATATCAGGTTTATCTGCTAAGCAAATTCGCGATTATGAAAAAGCAGGTTTGCTGCCAAAAACATTACAGCGCTGTTCTTGGAAGCAGGCTACATCGCATTTATTCTTCTTCAAATGACTTTGGCGCGTTTAAATTTATTTATACGTCAAAGAAAAGTTGATCACTGACTGATTCAAGCCATTGGCTAGCATTGAACGATAATCCGAAACGTACGCCGAGAAGCATGCCAGCTTACAGAGCAAACTATATCGCGCTGAATTAGAATAGAAAATCGCTGATCTGAAAACAAAATGCCAGATCGGCTAGGGTGAGAGTGATTACTGTTGTGGTAATGAAAGCCACGAACGTTCCGAAATTCTTATCAGGCTGGCTATAGTTAACGACTCCATAGTTTTGGGATTGACGTCATTCTGCTGCGATTGGTGACATGCGAAATACCCTTCTCAAGCTTTCCAGCAAGTAGCGCCACTTGAGTTTCTCTCTCACCAAATCCTGCGTCAGACTTTGGTTTTCTTTGACGCTGATACGTGGCAGCGAAATCGTGGAAATCGATATACTGCCCAACCGCTCCGCCCACCGTGCGTAACGCATCGCTTTTGGCTACCTAGCTGATCAGCACTCCATAGCGGTTGCGTAGCGCCGTGCAATCTGGCGCAAAATTTGCCAAACAGCTTGTTGAAAAGGGCCGCCTAGGAGCAAGGAAATCTAATTGGCTTAAAGTCATTGGTTTCTGCATTGAAAACAGCGCTCAAAAATTTCGGTGGTTTTGCGTACCAAATTTCTAAATCTGACCGCTTGTTTCGTCTGGCGGGCATGGTCTATTGATGTCTGCTGTCAGTTGCTCTTCTGCAAATTCGCATTCACTAAGCCTCTGCTCTTTGCTAATAGTAATAACCGCCCAACGGGAGAGGCATAATATTGATAATAAATTGCCGTCATTGGAAATGTTATGAAAAATAAAGTGTAAGAAATTTAACATCGCCTGATAGGATGGATTAGAATTTATAGTTTGAAGTTTAAAAACCATAAAGATGGTAACGAGATTTCGCCATTAGTCACTGCGCTACCTTCAGTAAAGGTATTGTGTGAGCCTCTTATGAGTGCAAAACCAAAAATCGGTAGAAAGATCTGCAAAGCGGTAAGTTGCCCCTACGCTATACCACAAGTTCTGGTCTGTATCTGAATTGAGATAGATGGCGAGGTGTGATGCTTGCAGCTCATCATAAGCAATACCGTGCAGCGTAGCGTTAATGCCTCATTTACATCATAAGACACATCTGTGACGATCACGAGATGCATCATTATAGTTTTCGCTTACTTTCAAATAATGTGTTACCTGCGCTACCGTAAGCATCTGAAACTTTTGAATCCTCTATTCGGTACGTTTATAAACTAAACTGCACCGCTAAAGCGATCAGTCGTGTATGATAGGTCGAAATTCTCCCGTAAGCTGGTAAGTGAAGCGTTACAATTACCTGGGATTTCTTGACCACCACAGCCGTTGTGAGAGTATCAGGCGCTGACGCCTCACACAGAAAGTTGTGGTACTGGCGCATTAAATGCAGTTGGTTAGTTATGAATATTGACTTTTAAATTTCACTATTTACAGCAGAGTGATAAGCGCACCAATGCGGTTGTTTTCGTAATCTCGGGAAAGCGATACCCGCATTCCAAACCTAAACTCCATTCATCACCACTTCAAACGTGAAACTTTCGCATGATCATCGATTTCAGGCGAAAGCGTTTGCAGCACTCACGTCACTGTGCAGCAAGTGCGGTGGTTTGCCGCCACGCAGCTTTCTGAACTTCCTGACTTGCAGCTGCAGCACCCAAACGACTATTTAATAACTTTACCATCTCATACTCTAGATGACGAACGTATTTCTGCAGTATCTGCGAATAAATGGGCATATTTCTTAAACCTGCAATCGCTGTTTGTACCGTAACTCTAAATTCTAGCTACCGCTCAAACTGAAGTTGACTGCACTTAAACGAGTATTGTACCGCCATAAAACACACTGTGCACTGTAATTCAGGAGAAAACGAGTCTTTAGGGTCAGTAGCTTTACGTCTCGCTGCACCCATTGCAAAACGTGATCGCTGATTGGGGTTACACATAGGTTAGAATTTACTGCTTTTTGGAATGATGTTGTTGTGTGAAGCACGTATCAGCAAAGCAAAGTGTGCTTACTGAGATCCACACTCGCCTGAACCAAAACGCCACCTGCAGACATTTCTGCTTGTTTGAATTGTCATTAACGCAGGGTTATTACGCACACAACGAAGCAAGTTATCATGCAACACAGCACTACCTGCATCAGCGGTATTTCCAAACCAGTAGTTGAAACTCTGCTACACTGAAAGCGGCTGCGTAGCGCCTGGCTGGAAACAAAAAGAGAAGAAGCTAGCGTTTTGAAAATTTATTCATGGGGAAATCCCATCCCATGTCATTTTCATTTACAGAAAAACAAAATTAACAATACTTCATGATCTCTACGAAGGCTAGGGATCATGCAAACTTGAAAAACACTTACGCTATGTGGTTCGACCAGCGCCCACGTGAGCTGATGTTTGATTTAGATCACATAAATGAGGTAAAATAACTTCTTCAACAATTCTTCATTCCAATCCATGAAATGTGTGTTTTGAAAATTGTAAATGCAAAATCACCTCATGAGTTTATTTCATAGGCAGTGGCGTAGAATACTTGGGATTTGCTCATACTTCTGGATTTTGCACCATTTCCAAAAACCTCATATCAATTAGTTGATTGGAAGTAGCAATAACCTTTGACCAGAATAGTCTGTTATATCAAAATTTGGCACTTCGTAGGTGTCACCTAAAATAACAACATTATTAGAGGACGATCTTATGAGATTAACGTCAAGAGGGCGCTTTGCGCAGTAACCGCCATTTTAGACATCGCTATTCACGGAAAAAGATGAACCCGTGAGCTCTTGCAGTGATATTGCTGATCGTCAGGCAATTTTCGCTTTCTTATTTAGAACAGCTTTTTGCACAACTGTCGTCGAAGGCATTGTAAAAAGCGTAATGTGGGCCGGGTAGTCTATAAATTGAGAAAAGCCCGGAAAGAAATTAGCGTAGGGCATGGTTATTGCTGCAGTGAACGAAAACGTGGACGTCGGGCAAAAGGTGCAAAGCAGTGGCACTCGCCGAAATGAGATCTGGCCGCCGCTTTGACGCATCACGGCGGGAGCGCCTCGAGCATACTTATTGGTAACTTTTTAGACATAGCAGTTTCCTCTACCGGCAGATTTGGTGGCGGAAAATTCAGATCGGGCGATTGCGAAAATCGCATTGTCGCTGATCACGCTCACCACAACCTTTGCATTCATGACCGCTTGTTGCTAAGCGTGTTAGAGAGTAATAATGTCAGTAAAAATTACCTATTTATTTGGGATTGGCGCATGCAACAACCCCGATGGATGAGCGTGTTGCAGGATACATGATGCAAGAGTATGACCAAAGACGGCATCTTTTGGCAAACCTGGCTTCTCGTTCACACAAATTGAAGTTGGGTGAAGAAGCGGTAGATATTGCATCGTAATCAAACTCGCTGACGTAATTGGTGCAGATGCACGTGAAATCGTCTTCACTCAGGTGCAACAGAGTCAGATAACTCATATATAAAGGCTGCGCACTTTATCAAACGAAAGCAAGTATATCATTACAGTAAAAACCGAGCATAAAGCGGTAGCTAGATATACTTGCCGCCGTTAGGAGCGCGAAGGCTGGACGACTTTACTCAGACCCTGAACAAGATGTGTTATTAGATTTTAGCAAAATTAGAAGCAAGCACCGTCCAGATACCATTTTAGCTTCTGCTATGCACTGTTAATAATAAAAGTGAGATGGGCGTAATCCAAGATATTAAAACTATTGGCGACATGTGCCGTTCTGTAAAATTATTTTCCACGTAGATGCAACGCAATCAGTAGGTAAACAGTCAGCCAACGTCAAGAATTAAAAGTCGATTTAATCGTCTTTCTCGCCACAAATTATACGGACCAAAAGCGTACGGTGGTGCTGGCATGTTTGTCGTAAACCGCGGTGTGCGTTTAGAAGCGACATTATCTGTCATGGTGGTGGTCGCGAGCGGTGGTATGCGTGCTCAGGTACAGCTGCTACCAGTTCACCGTAAATCGTAGGTATGGGCGAAGCATATCGTATCGCGAAAGAAGAGATGACCGAAGAAATGGCGCGCTTAACTGTTACGGGCGACCGTTTACATAAGCAATGGCTTTCAAAGATATTGAAGAAGTGCATGTAAACTGGCCCAATGGAACCAGGTAAAACTGTGTAGGCTTCAAAACTTTAAACATTAGTTTCACCCTTTGTTGAAGGACGAGGCCATTGATGATGGCATTACGTGATATCGCTGTTTCATCAGGTTCTGCTGTACTTCAGCAAGTTCTGAGCCATCTTTAATACGTATTACTGCGCGCGGATTGGTCGCGTACGATGAGTTGAGCTCACAGTTCAATCTGTTTCTCTTTAGGTCGTTGGACAACTGAAGAAGAAATTGACTACACCATCGAACTAGTGAAAAAGCGATTGTGAAAATTACGTGAACCCTTTCACCACTTTGGGAAATGTTCAAAAGAAGGTGTAGATTTACTTCAAAATTGAGTGGAATCACCACTAATAACATTAACCTCCCTTTTAAAAGCGCGGACTGAGGAGACGTTTAAATATATCAATATTACACAAATCTCTAACCCCGCTTTACTAAAGCGGGAATAAAATAGAAGGAAAAATTAACATGGCATAGTGAGAAAGTCATCGATCATTATGAAAAATCCACGTAATGTGGGAACCTTGACAAAGAAGCGGCAGATGGTACAGGTATGGTGGGTGCGCCAGCTTGTGAGTGATATCTACGTTTACAAATTAAAAGTAAACGATGAGGGTATTATTGAAGATGCGCGCTTTTAAAGCATATGGTTGTGGTTCTGCGATTGCATCAAGCCCATTAATTACTGAATGGGTAAAAGGTAAATCATTAGAAGAAGCAGGCGCAATTGCTAGAAAAGGGATATTGCAGAAGAATTAGAATTGCCACCAGTAAAAGTGCACTGTTCAATTTTAGCAGAAGATGGATTAAAGCAGCGATTGCTGACTATGCCAAAGAAAAGCACAACACATAAAAAGAGTGCGGCAAATTGCCGCACTTTTCATTATCATCATTCTTAACGGGAAAATCATCATGAGCATTACATTAACAGAAACAGCTGCGAATCGAGTAAGAACTTTCTAGAAAATCGAGGAAAAGCGCATTGTCCTGCTTAGGTGTTAAAACTTCTGGCTGTTCAGGGTTAGCTACGTACTAGAATTTAGTACTGTATTAAACGAAGATGATCATGTTTTGAACAGCATGGCGTAAAAGCGATTGCTGATGAAAAAGCCTTTTACTTTATCTCGATGGCACGCAATTAGACCCCTTTGTTAAAGTTAGGTTTAATGAAGGTTTTAAATACTCCAACCCGAATGTGAAAAATGAATGCGGTTGTACGAAAGTTTTAGCGTTTAATTCTGCCTTAATCAAGAGAATATGACCAACTTTTTGCACTTTTTGATTTACCTGTTCAATTTAATTTAGATAGCCAAATACTTTCTGAGCGTTATCTAGCTCATAGAAAACATTGCATCCAGATAATTTTGCCCATAGTTCAGCAGCAGAACAGCTAGTTGCTATCCACAAATCGGCAGATGTTAATGCAGCTTAGAGGTGTTAAAAGATCCTATTCTACGTGCTGAAGCAATAATTGAAATTGAAACCGGCATCGCACTTAGAAGAAAAAGTATGCGAGATGGGAATTCTTATGCAACAGATGGAATGGCACGAACAGTTAGAAAGTATTGAACACCGTAAAAGATGAAGAAGCTTAACGCATGAAATCCATTAAAATTGAACAGCGTATTAGCTCAACTTGAAACATTATTAGCTGAAAAATTGCGCAGAAAGCGAATGTATTAACTGATCGTTTGCGCTATTTTCATTACTGATTCAAATTGAAAAAGTGAAGAGAAGTGATTTTTAATGTAAAGCTTGGCGCGGTTGATTTAGAGGAATTTTACCAATGAAAACCTTTTAGAAGAATTATTAGATAAAATCAGCATGGTTGATTTTACGCGATTGGTTTGCAGTGCTAGCAAAAATCATTATGAAAATTTGTGCCGTTACGTTGAAGATGCTTCTGCTGCTTTTAGTTGGTATGCGCAACTTTCAACGCGTTCGCCGTTAGGCGCAATAGTATATGAAACGGCGGTGTTTTTGATTGATCACGGCGGTTGCGTATTCTAGGTCTCAGGAAATGAAAAGTTGCCTCGGGGGTTTATTTGATTGGAATTTTTGTAAAAACCTTTTAAAACAATCAGGAGAGCAGCCAAGTTATTTATTGATTGCAGATGAGGCTTACGGATATTTTGCTATCAATGCGAGCGGTTTAGGGTGATAAAGTTTATCAGGCTTATTATCAAACCAAAACCAAAACATGGGAAGCGTTAAATTGGTTATTCAGAATTTTAGGTTGGTATTAGTAGGGATTTAGCAGATTTTTATCAAGATTTTACGTTGAGAAATTGGCAAGCTGATGTAGCAAAACTGCAAGGGCATCAAACTTTTAATCTAGAAAGTAAAATTGCTATACCTATTGAACGCCACTATCAAGGCGTATTTGCCCCTGAAAATATGGGATATTCAGTAGCTTAATCTATTTTTATGACACAAGATAATTTAAGAGAGAACATTAAATAATGGTATTACTTCAAATTGTTGAACCGGGGCAAACAGCAGCACCTCATCAAGCAAGACTCGCAGTAGGATTGATTGGGGACAACCAATTCATTAGTCGCTACGGTACGTAGTGGACAAAGCGCAAGTATTACTTGGATGAGAAAGAGTCGAGGCTTAGTGCTACTCCGTTGTGCATTATGGCAAAAATGAGAAAAACCTGTGGTGTAGAAGGCTTTGCATTAGGCAGCGTGAAGTTGATCCCAAAATACAACTTCTCATTTCGGCTAAGCTGCTTTAATTGGCTGCCTTAGCTGATGTCACCCAGGCGTACATCCAAATTTACCGTATGAATTTGTTGTCAGTGATAATGGCTTTCGCCACCGATTCAAACACTGCCGGCAAGAAAGCCCGATTGAAGTTTCAGCCGATATTTTGAAGTTATCTCAATGCTTTTGCTGAAAAACGTTTAGCAGGTGAATTGGCTGGTGTAGTTATTACTGTTCCTGCTATTTTGATGATGCACAGCGCCAAAGCACAAAAAGATGCTGCAAGATTAGCAGGGTTAAATGTATTACGTTTATTAAATGAACCGACGGCCGCAGCCATTGCATATGGCTGTAGATAGCGGACAAGAAGGTGTGATTGCTGTATATGATTTAGGTGGCGGTACTTTTTGATATTTCCATTTTTACGTTTAAGTCTGGCGTGTTTTGAAGTATTGGCGACTGGCGGAGATACGGCTTAGGGGAGATGATTTTGATCACCTTTTAGCTGATTGGATTGCAGCGCAAGCCGATTATCAACCTCAAAAATGCAAACGAGCAACGTGAGTTAGTTAACCCTGCAACAAAACTAAAGTTGAAGTTTCGCAAGCGGTCGAAACCGAAGTGAAAATTTGCAAATTGGACAGGCACGGTTGGCCGTTCGCAATTTAATGATTTAATCTGCAAACCGCTTGTAAAACGTTCATTGATACAACTTGTCGCCGAGCTTTTAAAAAGATGCAGGTGTGGGGAAGTGGATGAAGCACGAGAAGTTGTTATGGTTGGTGGTTCTACCTGTGTTCCATTTGTACGTGAGCAAGTAGGTGGAGTTTTTCGGCAAAACACCATTAACCTCCAGTGACCCAGACAAAGTGGTTGCACCTGGCGCAGCAATTCAAGCAGATATTTTGGTGGGAAATAAACCTGATTCAGATATGCTTATTAGATGTTGTGCCGCTTTTTAGGAATTGAAACAATGGGTGGCTTGCTGAGAAAAATTATTCCTCGAAATACCACTATTCCCGTTGCGCGTGCCCAAGAATTTACTTAGCATAGCAAAGATGGGCAGACCGCGATGTCTGTTCACGTTTTACAAGGGCGAGCGTGAATTAGTAGAAGATTGCCGTCTCTCTTGGTCCGTTTTACTTACGTGGTATTCCGCCAATGGTAGCAGGTGCAGCAACCATTCGTGTGACTTATCAAGCAGATGCTGATGGGTTGTTATGTAACCGCAATGAAAAATCAACTAAAGTGCAGGCTTCTGTCAAATTAAACCTTCTTATGGTTTAACGGAAGAGTGAAGTAGCTACGAGATGATTAAATCTTCAATGACCAATGCTAAAGAAGATATGGAAGCTAGACAGCTTGTTGAACAACGTGTTGAAGCCGATCGTGTGATTGATACCGTTATTTCTGCATTACAAGCAGATAGCAGAGGTGTTGAGTGTTGAAGAATTTAAAAGCCATTGAAGCGGAAATTCAAAAATTGATTGAGACCGAAAAAGGTAACGATAGAGCTGCAATTGCACAAGGCATTAAAGATCTTGATATTGCAACTCAAGAATTTTGCAGCCAAAACGAGAATGAATTTATCTATTCAAAAAGCATTATGCGTAAAAGCCGTTGATGAAATTATTTTAAAAGAGGATTTTATGCCAAAAGCAGTCTTCCTCATGAAGAATTTTGTCCTGAAGGGTATGGTTATTGAGGCAGGCGACAACCTATTAGAACTAGCCCATAATGCGGGTGGAAATTCATCATGCTTTGATGGTTCTTGTGCTTTGTACATGATCTTGCCACGTTGTGATTCGTGAGGGTTAGGATTCATTAAATGAAACCACAGATCAAGAAGAAGATATGTTGATAAGGCTTGGGGTTTGAGATGGATAGCCGTTTATCTCGCCAATGTGTGGTAGGCGATGAAGACTTAGTCGTTGAAATTCCAAAAATATAACTTAAACCATGCAAATGAGGCCGCACACTAATGAAATGGACAGATGTTCAACGGATTGCAGAAGAGTTATATGACCGTGATCCAGATTTTAAACCAGTAACGGTGCGTTTACTGATATGCATCGAGTGGATTTGTGAATTAGAAGATTTTGATGATGACCCGAAGGTTCTAATGAGCAAATGTAGAAGCAATCTAATGAAATGATTGAAGAATACGAATAAAAACAGTAATTCATAAGGCATAGCAACATAGCGCTATGCCTTATATGAACATCATGCGTGCAAGCGTTTTTCATGCATTACTGGAGAAAAACGCGGGCGTATTTGATGAACAATATTGGTAATGACTACTGAAATAGTAATATCTTCCCAATCTTGAATACGAGCGATTTGGTAAAATTAGCGTCTAGCAGAGAACAGGATTTTTCTCCATTGATTTCATTGAAGAATTGGTAGAATTTATGACTCTCCCGCTTGTTCAATAACCAATAGATCATTAACAAAAGTATTCTGAAGCTTTTTCACTAAACTCAGTAAATCATCTAATTCAATTCCCCAAGCAATTAAATTTTGGATTTTTAACAAAATGAAGAAGGTTTCAGTCGGGCGTTTGATACATAATATCGAGATTCAATTTCATTGATCGTTCTGAATCTTTATCTACGATATATTGGCATAGGCTGATAAGAAAAATTTACTGTTTTGATCTAGTTGACGAAGACTTGCCATAATTTTCCTCTCTTGGCTGTCGGTTTATACAGGTATTTTTACTGATTATCCCAAACAGCGTCAACTATATTTATGAATACAGTGGTTTTAAAAACAGTTAAAAAGGATCTGGCAGAAAAACGACTCTATTGAGTGCGTTAAAAGAAAACTGATATTATAAGCTTTCTGTGAAAGTACGAGTGATAACATCACGTTGTTGTTCTGGCGTTAATGAGTTAAAACGTACCGCATAACCAGAAACATGAATAGTTAATTGAGGATATTTTTCAGGATGTTTAATCTGCATCTTTCTAAAAGTTTCGCGACGTAATACGTTATCGCTTGGCATGTTGACCACCTTCTACTTTGATTGTTGGTGCAATCGTTAACTGGTACTTGTAAGAAATTTGACCCACTCCGCTGATAGCAACTACTTGATCTTCTTTATAAACATCGCCTTTGCTGCAATGCAACGATGCTTCGTTTTTCGCTTCGTCTAATAACCAGAAAGAATTTAATAAGTTGCTGTTTGCAGATTCAGTGATTTGTACACCTTTAACCATGATAAAAGCTCCATATGTTGAGAAAAATAAACAGATTTATAAAATAATTTGAAAGATTCAAATTTATTTGATGTGCGCTTTATTATACCCCTTTTAGTTTTTAGATTGCGATAAAAATTTAAGCATTTACCATTTTTATGGATTGTTTGGTTAAAAATATCCATTATTGTTTTGTAATAAGAAGGGAAGAATATGAAAACGTGGAAAGAAGCGATTGGTGAAGAAAACAAAAACCCTATTTTCAACATATTTTGTAACAGGTTCAGCAAGCTAAAGCAGCAGGAAAGATAGTTTATCCGCACAATCAGAGATATTTAGTGCCTTTTAGCCTAACTGAATTTGAAGCCGTAAAAGTGGTTATTTTAGGGCAAGATCCTTATCACGGACCAAATCAGCACATGGTTGGCTCAGTAAAACCACCAGATAGCTTTCACCGCCTTCATTAGTGAATACTTTATAAAGAGCTCGCACAAGATATTCCTAATTTCAAATTCTCACCACGGTTATTTGGTGGATTGGGCAAAACAAGGTGTGTTGCTACTCACCGTGTTAACTGTAGAGCAAGGCCAAGCACATCTACATGCAAATTTTGACTGGGAAACTTTTACCGATAAAGTGATTGAACAACTCAACCTGCATCGTGAAAAATTTGGTACTTTTGAAGTCACGCACAGGGCGCAGTTTATTGACCAAAATCGTCACTTTGTATTGAGAGCACCACATCCTTCACCACTTTCAGCGCATCGTGGTTTCTTTTGGCTGTCATCATTTTCACAAGCGAATCATTATCTTGAATCAAAAGGACTTTCACCAATTCAATGGCAACTTCCGTTAAATGTGAGAATTGGTAAATCGCTAAGAAAATGAACTGCTTGAAATTTTTGCTCTGACTTTGTGCTGTTGTACTATTTTAATAGTGCAAAGTCATTGCGATTGAATAAGGGATTATTATGCAAACCGAATCATTATTAGAAAAATTATTTATGCACAATCTCTCACGCAAGCTGAATCACATTTTTCTTTGATCAAGTGATTCAAGGTAAACTTTCTTCTGAACAATTAGCGGGTGCTTTGATTGCATTAAAAAGTTCGTGGTGAAACCATTGAAGAAATTGCCGGAGCAGTTGAGAGCTGCTTTGTGAATGCAACGCCATTTCAACACCAGATTATCCTTTTGCTGATATTGTAGAAGCTACAGGCGGAGATGGACATAATACGACTAACATTTCAACAGCCAGTGCAATTGTTGCCGCAACCTTAGGCTATAAAATTGCTAAACATGGTAGCCGTAGCGTTTGGCTAAAAACAGGTGCGAGCGATGTGCTTTCGGCGCATTAGGCATTGATGTAGGTATTTCTCCAGAACAAGCGCGTAAGGCATTGGATGAAACGAATCTTTGTTTTCTTATTTGCTCCGCATTATCATTCTGGATTTCGCCATGCAGCACCCGTTCGTCAAGCATTAAAAACGCGTACCTTGTTTAATATTTTAGGCCCACTGGGTGAATCCCGCTCACGCAAAAACGTCAAAATGCTAGGTGTCTATTCTCCAGATATTCTGAAAATTTATGCAGAAACGGTAGAAGCCTTAGGGTGCTGAGCCTACCATTGTGGTACATGGCGCAGGATTAGATGAGGTGGCGGTTCATGGTGAAACATTAGTCGCAGAAGTTGAAGCGGGTAATATTCATTATTTTTGAGTGTTACGCCAGCAGATTTTGGTGTTCAAACACATTCGTTAGCAGACTTAAAAGGTGGTGAGCCGGCAGAGAATGCAGAAATGCTGGAAAGCCTTATTTAAAAGGTAATGGAAAACCGCGCATATTGATGCAGTTGCAGTAAACGTAGCAATGTTGATGCGACACATGGCGGAAGAGATCTCAAAGCCAATGCATCTAAAGTAAAAGCGCTACTTGCAAGCGGAAAAGCTAGTGAAACGTTAGAAAAATTAGCAACGTTTAACGCATAAAGAAAAGAAGGCAATCTCACTGATTGCCTTCTTTTTATGTCTATAGCCGTTTGCCGTGTTCAACATGAATATTGCTACTTTGATCGACGGTATTGTCATAATCCGCTTTAAAGCCTTTTAAAATCACTCGAATATGATTTTCTTTGGCATAAATATTAGCAAAATCTTCAATAAGCTCTAATACATCGCAGGCAATGTAAGAGGTTCTTTCGGCATTGATGATTAAAGTTGAATCTGGTTGGATGTTTTTTAACGTTTTCTTAATTGCCGCTTTATTTAAAAAAGAAACTTCTTCAGCTAAATCTAAGCGAATAGTTGTTAGCTTCAGCCAGTTCTTCTCGGCTCACATAGTAAGCTCGTTTCCATGTTGCTGCTGAAGAATAAATAGAATACTGATAATTAAGCCTAGTCCAACGCCTTTTAATAAATCAAATATCACTACCGCTGCAGCTGTGGCAATAAATGGAATAAATTGATAAATGCCTTTATGCCAAAAATGTTTAAAAACAGCTGGTCGGGCTAATTTATAGCCAACTAAAATCAACACAGCAGCCAATGTGGCTAATGGAATTTCATTTAACCATGCCGGAATGGTAAGAACACAAACAAGCAATAATAAACCGCGAATAATGCTTGAAATCTTATGCGTAGCACCAGCATTTGCATTGGCTGAAGAGCGTACAATTACGGCTGTAATAGGTAAGCCACCAATAAGTGAAGAAACCAAATTCCCCACACCTTGTGCACGTAGCTCTTGGTTGGTGTCAGTAATTCTGCGTTTTGAGTCAAGGCGATCGGCGGCTTCAATCGAAAGTAGTGTTTCGATAGAGGCAACGACAGCAATAGTTGCGCCGGTAATCCAAAACTAATTGATGACTAAAACCAGAAAAATCGGGCAAGGTAATAAATGTTTGAAAGTCATTCCAGTTTTTCAATCACGGGAGGCGCACTAGCTGTTCACTTGGAATAGCTAAATAGCTATTAGTGGCAATAAAGATATGGTTAGTAAACACTTACCCATAACCGCAATCAACGCGGAAGGAAGCTTTGTTAATCCGTTTAAGTTTAGTTGAACTATCCCAGCCAATAATAATGAATAGAGAGATAAGCGTAATAATAAGAGAGCCTAAGTGAATATCAATTGAGGCGTGTGATAATTGCGCTTAGGCTACTTTACTGCCAAAAAGCGTAAGGGAGTTGGCTAAAAACTAATTAGAATACCAATACCTGCAAGCATCCCTTCAATAACTGCAACGGGAGTATAGTTAGTAATACTGCCCGCACGCAAAAAGCCAAGTGCAATTTGCATTATGCCTGCAATCATGCCTGCACAAAGGAATAATTCAAAAGAGTGTAATTGGTTAATTGCTGCCAGAAACACTCAACAAGCCCAGCAGCGGGCCTGCAACACTAATATGTGAAGTGCTGAGGGATACCGATAATGATTCCCCCAACAATACCCGAAATAATCCCTGAAAGCGGCGGCGCACCTGAAGCCAACGCAATGCCTAAACAGAGCGGTAATGCGACAAGAAAACAACTAAGCCCGAGGCAAAGTTTTTTGCTTTAACAGTTGGATTTTTGCTGGTATTCATAACATCCTATGGAGGAAAAGGTTAAAGACATTATTCTACGCTTAATTTTTGAATCATGGCCTATATCAGATTTTTGTCAATATAAATTTAACCCAGCTTTGAATTGAATGCAATTTTGTCCATCGGCATTGCAAAAATGCTTATCCTCTTTAAACTTTCGAGTAATAGTTCAATTTTTAAAGAGTTATATTTTTATGACCGAATCTCTTAACACAACCTCGGAACTTTCGCTCGGGCAATAGCAAAACAAGCGCGTGAAGCGCCGGTCTTTTCTGTGGAAGACGTGGCAGAAAAACGAATTGAAAGAAATCGCATATTGAATCGTTAGAAAACGATATTTTTGTACTACAAAATGTAGCGCCAACTTTTGTGCGTGGCTATGTGCGTAACTATGTTCGTTTTTACGTTTGCCTGAAGGCTTTAGTGTCTAGCGTTAATTATGCGAGAGGTCATTTTACCTAAAACGGTAATCAATAACGCAACCGTCTAAAGTGAAACAAAAAATCTCAAACTCAATGGGTAAAATATTTAACCATCGCGATTTTATTGATTGCTTTAGGAATGACATTGGTTTGGTGGTATCAAGACTATCAAAAAGAGCAAGCAAACCGTGATCAATTTGTGATTGCTGCAAACCAAGAAACTCAACAACAAACCAATAATGCAGCGCCAGCGAAAAATGAGATTGCCTTACCCGCGCTACAAACAGAAAACAAAAACAGTAGAAACAGCTGCTCAACCGGCGTAGAGCCTGTAAAAGTTGAAGCACCTGCTGTAGAAGTAGCGAAAACTGAGCAAGCAGTAGAGCCTGTAAAACAGAAACGCCAGTGGTTGAACAACCTGTTGTGACTGCACCAACTGAAACAACAGCGCAAACTGAAAGCGAAAAACAAAAGCATCTCAAGCGGTCGAGATACGCGGAACCTACTGCAAATGCTGAATCTGCAGTAAATGTATTGCAACAAAAATAACGTAACGACAGAACAACCTGTTGCGGAAGAGCAAGCACCACAACAAGCACTTCCCTATTGATGCATTATTACGTATTGAGGGTAACTGGCAAAAGAAAGCTGGATTACAGCAAAAAGGCGCAAGCAGTAAGAAAAAGTTTAGCGGAAAAACTGTATACTTCTGGTGAAGTATTAACTGTAACGAGAATGAACAATACCGCTTAACCATCGGTGCGCCAGCAAATGTTAAGATTTATTATAAAGGTGAAGAAGTTCCGTTAAAGATTGACGGACGTGTTGCACGTATTAAACTTCCATTACAATAGGAATTTCTCATGTCAGCAGTACACCAATCGCCGATTAAACGTCGTCAATCCAAAAAGATTTGGGTTGGAAAAGTTCCCTGTCGGTGGCGATGCACCGATTTCAGTTCAGTCTATGACTAACACCCGCACTACGGATGTGGAAGCAACCGTCGCGCAAATTAAAGCTTTAGAAAAAAAGTTGGTGCAGATATTGTTCGCGTTTCTGTACCAACGATGGATGCCAGCAGAAGCGTTTAAAAGCAATTAAACAACAAGTGGAAGTGCCACTAGTGGCGGATATTCACTTTGACTATCGAATTGCGCTTAAAGTCGCAGAGTATGGCGTGATTGCTACGTATCAATCCAGGTAACATTGGTAACGAAGAGCGTATTCGTTCTGTGGTTGATTGTGCGAAGGATAAAAATATTCCAATTCGTATTGGGGTTAATGCTGGATCATTGGAGCGCGATATTCAAGAAAAATATGGTGAACCAACTCCACAAGCATTATTAGAATCTGCATACGCCACGTAGATATTTTTAGATCGTTTCAACTTCGATCAATTTAAAGTAAGCGTAAAAAGCATCCGATGTATTCCTTTGCGGTAGAGTCTTATCGTTTATTAGCAAAAGCGATTGAGCAGCCATTGCATTTAGGTATTACTGAAGCAGGTGGCGCACGGGCAGGTTCGGTGAAATCAGCTATCGGCTTAGGTTTACCCTTTCAGAAGGGATCGGCGATACTTTACGGTATTTCGCTAGCAGCGGATCCAGTTGAAGAAGTGAAAGTGGGTTTCGATATTTTGAAATCATTACGCATTCGTTCACGCGGTATTAACTTTTATTGCTTGCCCAACTTGTTCGCGTCAAGAAATTGATGTGATTGCAACGGTAAATGCATTAGAGCAACGCCTGAAGATATTTTAACACCAATGGATGTTTTCCATTATTGGCTGTGTGGTAATGGCCCGGGTGAAGCATTAGTTTCGGATCTTGGTGTGATCTGGCTCAAATAAAAATGAGCGGTTTTTATCTTGATGGTGTGCGTCAAAAAGAACGGTTCGATAACGATAAACTCATCGACCAACTTGAAGCGAAAAATTCGAGCAAGAGTTGCAGAACAAGCGCAACGTATTGAAATTACCCCTGATAGGCTAATCGTATCTAGCGGTGGAGTTTGTAAAAACATTTGCACCGCATTTTCTCTTTTATTTCTTGGTTTCTTTCAAAATGACAATTTCCTGTGGATAACAATATGCAAAAATTACTTTTTATTATCAATTCTGCCCCATATGGCAATGAAAGTTTTTCAGTGGTTTACGTTTAGCACTACAAATTCAAGAACAGCACAAAGCAGAAGTTAACATCTTTTTAATGTCGGATGCTGTGGTCGGTGGTCTTATAAACAAGCTGCCATCAGAAGGCTATCACGTACAGCAAATGTTGAAATTTTTAACCTCGCAAGGCGCTACGGTGAAACTTTGTAAAAACTTGTACGAATGCGCGTGGTATAACTGAACCCCTTTAGCTGACGGTGTGGAATTGGGACATTGATTGAATTAGCAGACTGGACAAGTGCAAGCCGATAAGGTATTAAATTTCTAATGCAAGATATTGATGTTATTGTTATTGAAAGCTGGCGCAGCAGGGCTGTTTGTGCTGCGCAATTAGGTCAAGCAGGCAAGCGTGTGCTTGTGTTAGATAATGGCAAGAAAATCGGCCGCAAAATTTTTAATGTCAGGGCGGTGGTTTTTGTAATTTTACGAATTTAGAAGTGACACCACAGCATTATCTTTGCCAGAATCCTCATTTTTGTTAAATCGGCATTGGCACGTTATAACCAGTGGGATTTTATTGCACTCGTTGCACAATATGGCATTAGCTACCATGAAAAAGAATTAGGCAACTGTTTTGTGATGGGGTGCTGAACAAATCGTTAAATTACTAGAAACAGAATGTCAGAAGCAATGTCGAAATTTTAGCTAAAAGCAAGCGGTCATTTCTGTTGAAAAATTTGCAAATGGTTTTGAAATTCAGACCGCTTGTGAGCGTTACCAAACTCCTCGTTTAGTTGTAGCTAGGTGGTGGACTTTCGATGCCGGGGCTTGGCGCGACACCTTTTGGTTATAAATTGGCAGAACAATTTTGGCTTAAATGTTGTGGCGCCACGAGCGAGTCTTGTCCTTTACTTGGAAAGAGAGTGATAAGCCTTTTGTAAGTTTATCTGGAATCTCTTTGCCAGTGAGTGTCAGCAATCAGGGAAAAACTTTTAGCAATCAGATGTTGTTTACCCATCGTGGGCTTTTCTGGCCCCGCTATTTTGCAGATTTCTAACTATTGGCAAATGGGCGAAAGTGTAGAAATTGATCTGTTACCTAATGCAAGATTATCGATATTTTGCAAGAGTTGCGTCAATCTTCACCAAAATTACAGCTCAAACTGCCCTAGCGCGTTATTTGCCTAAAAACTGGTTGAATTATGGTTTGAGCAAAGGTTGGTTAAAAAGAAAATACGCTGGGCTCAACTTTCTAAAGCTGAATTAGCACATTTGGAACAATGGATTCATCATTGGGCATTTTACCAATGGCACAGAAAGGTTATCGCACTGCAGAAGTGACCATGGGCGGCGTGGATACTGCCGAAATTTCTTCTAAAACGATGGAAGCGCAAAAGGTCTGGCGTTTATATTTCATTGGTGAAGTCTTGGATGTAACAGGTTGGCTCGGGGTTATAACTTCCAATGGGCGTGGTCTTCGGCTTTTGCTTGTGCTGCAGTGGTATTTGTCGCGTTTAGGCAAAAATGGTAGCATACCTATATATTTTTGATTGAGAACAGAATTTGAGTAAAAGACGATTAACGTAAAATCAACAGCGCCAGTATTCAATCTAACCACCATAAACGAATCGAGTAAAGAGTTTGAGTGGCGAAGATATGCTTGGTGAAGTGCAAACGGGCATAGTAGTCACGCGCCATGCGAAGCATGCCGATGTTGAAGCGCCCAATGGAGAGATTTGCTGTTGTAATTTACGCCGAAACCCTAAAAATGTGGTAGTCGGCGATGTGGTTTCTTGGCGACAAGGAACCGCGCAACCGCAAGGTATTTCGGTGGTGATTGAAGCGATTTATCCACGCAAGAATGAGTTAACTCGCCTGATTATTATGATGGCATTAAAGTGATGAGCATCGAATATTGATCAGATTATTATTGCTTCTGCCGTGTTGCCAACCTTATCGCTTAACATCATTGACCGTTATTTGGTTATTTGTGAAACGGCAGGGCATTCCCGCGTTGATTGTACTGAATAAAATTGACTTATTAAGCCCAGAAGAGCGTGAAGCGGTAAAAGCGCAACTCGCCATTTATGAAAAATTGCTATGAAACATTATTGCTTTCTGCCGATACGGGCGAAAATATGGTGGCATTAGATCGTTATTTGGCGAAAGCACCTCATTTTTGTGGGGCAATCTGGTGTAGGAAAATCAAGTTTAATCAATCGAGTTATTGCCAGAAGTGCAAGCCTTAACTGGCGCGGTGAGTGATACCTCCGGCCTTGGGCAACATACCACAACTGCTTCTCGCTTATATCATCTTCCTCAGGGAGGAAATTTAATTGACTCACCCGTGAATTCGGAATTTGGTTTGTGGCATTTAGAAGCCGACAGATTACGCAAGGTTATCGTGAATTCCAACAAAGTGCTAGGTAGCTGTAAATTTAGGATTGTAAATACGGCAATGATCCTGGTTGCGCATTACGCGAAGCAGTAGAGCAGGCAAAATTGATCCGATTCGTTTTTGAAAATTACCATCGTTTAATTGAAAGTCGAAACGAAAGTAAAAAGCCAGCGTCATTTCAGAACGGAGATTGCTACATTATGTTGCTATCCAAAAGCAAAACCGATTGCCGGCGGATGAAGTAGGACGTGGTCCGTTAGTGGTGCAGTAGTGACTGCTGCAGTTATTTTAGATCCGCAAAAGCCGATTATGGGGCTGACTGATTCTAAAAGACTTTCAGAGAAAAAGCGTTTGGTATTAGCTGAAGAAATTAAAGAAAAAGCCCTTTGTTGGTCATTAGGGTCGAGCAGAGCCAGAAGAAATCGATTCGCTTAATATTCTATGCAACAATGTTGGCGATGCAGCGTGCTGTGGAAGGCTTGAGCATCACGCCTGATTTTTGTATTGATTGATGGCAACCGCTTACCTAATTTGTCAATGCCGGCACAAGCGGTGGTAAAAGGCGATGCATTAGTACAAGAAATTAGTGCAGCATCAATTTTAGCGAAAGTGACACGCGATTTAGAAATGGCAGAGTTAGATAAACAATTTCCTGAATATGGATTTGCAAAAACATAAAGGTTATCCGACCGCTTTACATTTTGAAAAATTAGCCAATATGAGTGCTACGCCTTTTCATCGCAAGAGTTTTGCGCCAGTGCGCAAAGATGTTTAAATTTAAAAATAAAAAGGACAGTGTTATGACTGAAAACTTATCAAGAAACAATGGTAAAATTATCCGCAAAGAAATTCAGAGATATTGTGTATCAAGATGAATTAGTTACGGCTTTTTCGTGATATTTCGCTAAGCTCAAAAACCCATATTTTGATTATTCCAAATAAATTTATTCCAACTATTAATCATGTCACAGCTGAAGATGAGCAAACACCTGGTCGCTTATTTACAGCAGCAGCGAAAAATTGCACAAGCAGAAGGCATTGCAGAAAACGGCATACCGTTTGATTGTGAATTGTAACCAACATGGCGGGCAAGAAGTATTCCATATTCATATGCATTTAGTTGGCGGTGAGCCACTGGTGCGATGTTAGCGAAAAATAGAGGGTTTATGCGTAACGCATTATTTGTTTTTGCAATCGAGTTCATTTTTGACCGCTTGTGGTAGTAATCCACAAAGTTACTTGCCGGCTAAATCTAAGCCAATAGTAAATATTGAATCACCGATGGAGCAGTTTGTTGAAGTAAATGCGAAAGCGGATACTGACTTTAGAAAATAAAAACAGATTCGCCAATCAGTAGCACGTTAAAATTCTTTTTGGTATGACCAACATGGTGCAACGCAAAAGTCAAGATGCTGCGAATGAAGGGTGGCAACCGTTTTATTTGCCGAGCGAAATCGCTGTTGAAGATTAACCTGATAAAACCTACACCTGAGGTGAAAAATTATCGAATTGTCTCAGAAAAATGTGAGTTTAGAAAAGAAAAAGAGAGAAATTTATTTTTCCTCTCTTTTGTTTAACTAACTAATCTTAGTTTTTCGCTTGTAATAACCATTCAACCGAGTTGTGCCAATAATTTCGTGCCTTTGTACTGTTAAAATGGATTCTGGGTGAGATGGAAGCCACAAATCGGTAAGGTATTATGACGAACCGCCATGATAATGTTTCCATAAGTAGCATTAACTACTAATTCCGCAGGAAGTGCATCTCCCATCAATGAATGATAACGGGCAACGGGCATAGGGATTGTGAATGCCGGCAAACATGGCTTGGTTGTCATGATCAATTTTAGAGACTTTACCATGTAACACGGAGCCAGTATGGACAACCTCTCCTCCCTAATGCCTCAATAATCGCTTTGGTGACCTAAAACAGATACCAATCATTGGTACTTCATGTTTAAGTTGTTTAATAATCTCAATTAAGTTTCCTGCTTCTGCTGGTGTACCAGGACCGGGAGATAGTGCCACAATACACTCTGGGGTATTACGCGCTTTTTCTAAAAAGCGTCTAATGGGTAGTCGTTACGAAATACGGTAACTGGTGGCCAAGGTCGCGAAATTGATCGACTAAGTTATAAGTAAAAAGAGTCAAAATTATCCACAACAAAATATGTGCCATGGGATTTTCCTTATTTGGTATTTAGCTGGGCAATTGCTTTAAGACTGCATGGAGCTTTATGTCGAGTTTCATCGGCTTCAGATGTGGATCTGAATCTAACACTTCACCACAACCCTGCTTGAACGTCAAGCCATGCCATTTTATGTACGAACGCAGAGCGAATTACGATACAGGTATCTAAGTCACCTTTTGAGGTTAAGTAACCGACTGGCGCCCCCATAACTGTGACGTTTTTGCTGCTCAACTTGATAGATAAGTTGCATTGCTTTAATTTTTGGCGCGCCAGTAAGGGTACCCATATTCATGCAAGCTGATAAGCGTGCAGCGCATCTAAGTCGTGGCGCAATGTTCCAACCACGCGTGAAACTAGGGTGCATGATATGTGAGTAGCGGTCAATTTGCATTAAATCCACGACTCGGCGAGTGCCTGCTTCACTAACGCGTGCAACATCATTACGGGCTAAATCCACCAGCATTAAGTGTTCTGCTAGCTCTTTTTGGTCAAGGCGTAATTCTAATTCTAAGCGAGTATCTAATTCTGGATCGATATTCCCTTTGAGCATCAAAACCACGCGGGCGTGAGCCAGCAATAGGATAGATTTCTAATTGTCGGCTTTGAGAAGTGTATTTCAATGCACTTTCTGGTGATGCACCGAATAAGGTAAAGTTTTCCCCTTGCATTAAGAACATATAAGGGCTCGGATTGTTAATTTTTAGCTGACGATATGCGGCTAAAATGTTTGGACAAGGCAAGCTAAAACGGCGTGACGGCACGATTTGGAAAACATCTCCAATGTTTAAATGATGTTTAAGTTGAGTCACAATCGCTTTGAAATCTTCATCTTCAATATTAGTTTGCACTTCGCCCGAAGCAGCTTGTGTTGGAAGGCGTAATTCACAAGGTTGATATTTCGCGAGTGTTTCACTAAAAGCTTTAGCTTCTTGTGTTAATGTGCTTTGTTCCCTTTTCATCAAAACAGAAAGTATGTAAAACAGCTTGTTGTTTTTGGTGATCAACAAAGACTAATTGTTCAGCTAAATAGAAACTATAATCGTGGCAGCGTAAACCATCATCTTTTAATTCAATGCCATCCATTGGGATAAAGTGTGCGACCAAATCATAGCTGAATAAACCACCTAAATAGACAGCATCTTCAGATTGTGCAAAAAGCTGGCTGACTATGCGTAATCCATCAAATACAGTACTCGTTTTTTAATTTGCTATCTTCATCTGAGTGCTGGTTAATGGTTGGAAAGGTTGCTTGCAAGCGGTCATTTCTGAAAATTCTGCAAAATAGGCGCTGGAGAAAGTTGTGAGAGAGCTTGTGCAATCTCTGGTAAGACCGCTTGTCCATTTGCGGTTAATGCTTCAAATGTGACTTGTTGTGCATCACAAAAATGTGAACGGCTGATTTTGCAAAAAATAAGACTTTTTAAGCTGTTTTTTACTTTGAATTTCCGCAGAATCGAGTAACAGCGTATGCGAACGATTGCTGCATAAATGATAAAAACGCAACTGTGGTATCTCGTAATAAAGGAATCACAGTTTGTTGAATTTGCACGGTCACAGTATTTTTCCCTACATTGATTTTTGCACTATTAAACCAGTACACAAAAAGAAGTCAAGCGCTTTTCGATGGAATTTTGCAAAAGCCTAGTAAATCAATAGACAAAAAGCGTATAATAGCTCTCATCTTCGTCAGGAGAACATCATGAGTCAATTTTTTATATTCACCCCGATAATCCGCAAACTCGTTTAATTCATCGAGCTATCGAAATTACAAAAGGGTGGTGTCATTGTTTACCCAACGGATTCTGGTTATGCGTTGGGTAGCACATGGCGAAAAAGAAGCTATGGATCGCATTGTGGCTATTCGTCAGTCACCAGAAAAACCATAATTTACCTTTGAGTGTGTCACGATTTGTCTGAGATTTCATTGTATGCCAATGGTAAGCAATCAGTCTTATCGCTTAATTAAAAACAATACGCCAAATCCATACACGTTTATTCTCACCGGCAACTAAAAGAGCTGCCACGTCGTTTAATGACCAAGCGAAAACGATTGGGATTCGTGTGCCAGATAATGCGATTGCTTTGGCATTATTAGAAGCTTTAGGTGAACCGATTCTTTTTCTTGTTCTTTGATGTTGCCACTACAGAAGTAACAGAATCTGATCCAGATGAGATTCGAGATTATCTCAGAAAAACGGGTGGAATTGATTATTCATGGTGGCTATCAGGTCAACAACCTACCACCGTAGTAGATTTAACAGACGAAACCCCGTGATTATTCGCGAAAGGGCGGTGATTTAACCCATTTAATTAAACATTTTATTGATAGACGCTTGTGAAAGCGACAAAGGAAACCGAATGAAAACATTTCAAGTCTCACGCGCAGACAAAAATTCGCAGATAAAACGAAAAAGCACAGCTATTCGTGATGAAAAGCGCCTAACAACAAAACCATTAGCTAAGAAGTCAGCTAAACCAACTCAACCTGATGCAAATCATGCAGAAAAGAAAAATAGCGTAGAAAAAGCAAAAGTGGTAGGCGAAAAAGCTGCAAAAATCTTTTAGCAAGAGCAGGCCAAGGTTCACGCCGTGAATTAGAAACCATTATCGCAGAAGGCCGAGTGAGTGTGATGGCAAAATTGCAAGCCTCGGGGTGATCGCGTGCAAGTGAGTTCTGCCACGAAAATTCGTGTAGATGGCAATTTAATCAATTTAATTCCAACGCAAAAGAGATTTGCCGTGTACTTATGTACTACAAACCAGAAGGAGCTTGCATCACGTTCTGATCCAGAAGGCCGTGCAAACCGTGTTTGACCGTTTACCTCGTTTAGTAGGTTCTCGTTGGATTGCAGTAGGGCGCTTAGATATTAACACTTCTGGTCTTTTACATGTTTACCACCGATGGTGAATTAGCTAACCGTTTAATGCATCCAAGCCGCGAGTTGAGCGTGAATATTCGCACGAGTCTTTGGCAACGTTGACGAAGCAATGTTGCAACGATTACGTAAAAGGTGTTCAACTGGAAGATGGCCCTGGCAAACTTTAAACAAATTAAAGTGGTTGGTGGCACAGGATTAACCAGTGGTTTGATGTAACTTTAACTGAAGGGCGTAATCGTGAAGTTCGCCGTTTATGCGGAATCTCGGGGTAGAAGTGAGTCCGCTTGATTCTGTATTCGTTACGGTAATATCAAATTAGAAAAAGTTTACCGCGCGGTGGCTGGGAAGAGATGGGGCTTAGGCAGTTAACCATCTGCGTGAATTAGTCGGTTTACTCTGCTGAAACAGAAACAAAAGTGGATGTGACGAAAAACCGTCGTAGAGCGAACATTCGCCAAATTCGCAAGGCAGTAAAACAACATACCAAATATCGCAACAACAAATAAGCGAGCGAAGCATGAAACCAACATTCAAAGAAAAATCTGCTAAATTTCAACAAAGGTAGTGAAAAGACCTCTCGCAATTTTAATGAGCGAAGCTTTAATGAACGCGATCAAAAGGTTCAGATCGCCGTGCTAAGCCACAGGAAAAATTTGCAAAGATTCAACAAAACAGACCGCTTACAGCTATCCTTCAGAAGGCAGAAAAAGCCAGTGGCGAAGGAAAAAGTGAAAATTTTAGTGAAAGGTGGAAACCGTGGCAAGGTGGAGAAAGAGAGAGCGGGCCACTTTCACCACGCGCACCAGAAAAAAATTAAGAAAAACCGTGCTGAAGAAATGAAAGTTTATGGCGAAAATGCTTTGCTTAACTTTATTTTGCAGCAACGTCCACAAGCAATTGTTCGTCTTTGGGCAACGGTTGAAGGTGCCAAAAATTGAGGCGAAGTAACGAGCTATTTAGCTGTAACAAAAAGCTTATCACGTTGTAGATAAAGCAGAAATGGAACGGGCAACAGGCACGGAACACCATGGTGAAATGTGCTTGTTAGTGAAAAAAGCGCCTGCGTTGACTTTAGATGGCTATTTACTAGTGCCACGTAAACAAGATTGTTTGGTTCTGTTAGATTGTGTGAACAATGCGCAAAACGTTGGCGGAATTGTGCGTACTTGTGCATTTTATGGCGTGAAGGGCAATTGTTGAATCGGCTGATTCGTTATATGGACTGCGGCGGCGCGTGTGGCGAGAAGGTGGGTTAGAATTTGTTCGTCCACTTGAAACTAAACATAAAAGAAACTGCTTTTGAACAATTAAGAAAAGCAGGGTATCAAATCGTGCATTTAACGCGTAGCAAACAGGCGAAATCTTTTAGTGAAACAACATTAAATGCAAAAAGTCGTGTTTGTATTAAGTGAAGTGATGAGCCAAGAGTTAAGTGAGCAAGATACCTCTGTTCAACTTCTCATTTGCTAATCCGCTAACAGTGGTTTGAACATCGCAGTGAATGCAGGTGTTACTGAATCAATGGTATCAAACGCATTGCTTATACGTATAAAGAATCTCGCATTTTCATGGGGATTTTTATAGAGAATTTCCTTTGAGAGGTGCTGAAAAACGGCAGATAATTAAAATGTGTAGATTTTAATTTTAGCCTAGCTTTACTTTATCGATAATAATCGGGTATTTTGGCTTTCCCGTTTCGGGATATTGAAGTGTATAAAAATACACGCTAATCTAACCAATTGAGCAGACCAATGGAGTTAACTATGGCTGAACAAATTACCCCTTCAAATGACGTGCTTCTTAAAGCCGTTCACGATACTTTAGTTATTTCAACCACCGATTTACAAGGTGTCATCACTTACGCAAATGATCTTTTCTGCAAATTAACCGGTTACTCCGTGAAGAGTTAATCGGTCAACCACATAACTAGTACGCCATCCAGCTGTACCAAAAGAAGCTTTATAAAGATATGTGGGATACGATTCAAGCAGGCAAAAATTTTGGACTGGTATCGACCTAACGTAGGTAAGGTGGCGTAGTGTATGTTGTTGATAAACCGTTCAGCCAATTTTTGATGCAGAAGGTAAAAATCACTAGCTACATTAGTGTGCGTCGCGTAATTAACGACTTAATGCAAAATTTCGACGCGGTAGAATTATCAAAAGAAATTTTTGACGATTTCTACGACAAATCAGATTTGAGCGTGCCGAATTGGCACGCTTTTATTTTATTGTGCTTATAACGTTAGGAGAAAAATGCGCAACGAGATCAAAAATTTATATTGTTTATGCTTCAGAATCTGCGGCACTGCAGTTTTGGCAAAACAATGAAGCGAATGAAGATTGGTTAGCTGCTATTCGCCGACCTTAGCCACATTAAATGAATTTAATTTAAATCAGCCGAAAGAGAACGATTTATTAAGTTTTAACCAGTTCTGGTGATGGTGAACCCTGCAAATGGGGATGAATTTGTAAATAATTTAGAAAATTTAACCGCTTTACCTTGTTATTATGCAGTATTTGGTTTGGGTGATGTCACTTATGATAAATTCTGTGGATTTAGTAAAACAAGTTGATGAGTTATTGCTAAAAAAACAAGCTAAACCATTTATTGAGCGCGTAGATGCAGATTTAAATTATGCAGAAATTTTTAAACAATGGTTTCCATTATTACAACAAACATTAGCTCAAGTAGTAGATTTACCGAAAACGCATACTCTTTCTGTCAAAGTTTATAATGAGAAAACCGTTTATCAGGCAGAAGTTTTGGAAGTTAAAACATTTAGCTGCATCAGAGCCAGCTGTTTATCATTTACGCTTATCTTTAGCAGATAGTGGTATTTTCTATCAAGCGGGTGATTTAATTTATGTTCAGGTTGAGCAGCCAGATAACGAATTAGCAAATTATGTAGATTGGTTTAATAACGTAAAGCATTTATTAGCGAAAAAGAGCTACGTTTATTAAGTAAAAATGTATTACGTGATTTAAATATTTAGACCATGCAGAATTAAAAATTTACTGAAAATCTCTAATAAAAAGCATTAGAAGCGTATTTATATGGTCGCGATTTATTTGATGTATTAACCGATTTTTGATGCAGAGAAAAAGGTAACGTTAGAGATTTAGTTGAAATTTTACCAAACTTAACTGCGCGTGCTTTATTCGATTAGTTCTTGTGGTAAAACGCATCCGGATTATGTTGATTTATGTGTACGTCATGTTCACTATCAATTAAAATGACAGAACCATCAAGGTACTGTAAGTGATCAGTTAGCTAAAGTTAAAGTAGGCAAAAACTTTCTGTTTTTGTGAAATCTAATCCAACCTTCCACTCTGCCGAAAGTATTAAATGCACCGGTTGTGATGATTGGCTCAGGTGCGGGCATTGCGCCACATATTGCTTTCTTGGAATATTTTGCTAATCAAGATAAGTCGTGCGAGTTATTTGTTCTTTGGTGAACGCTATCAGGCAAAAGATTTCCTTTATCAAGAACAATTAAAAACTATCAGCAAAGGTGGTATGTAACACAGCTTTTCACCGCGTTTTTCACGCGATCGGCGGTCAATTTTTACGTGCAAGATGCAATTAAAGCACAAGGTGAATTGATCTGGCAACGATTGAACAGGGCGCTTATCTATCTTTGTGGTGAGTAAATCGATGAGTAAAGCAGTGGATGAAGCGTTAATTGAAATTGTTGATCGAAATCGGGCACCAGCCTTCGATGTAGATGATTTCAGACAATATTGTCGCAGCATTGATTGCTGAAGGGCGATTATTTAGAGATGTTTATTAAATAGTAAAAAGCTGAAATCATCAAGATTTCAGCTTTTTATTTTAGGATTGTTTATATAAATGAGGAATCAGTTTTCCATTTAAATATTCTCCAATATAAACTTGTTCAACGGTTATTTGATCTAATTCTGTTTTACCCATCTTCATCTCGGTTGAGCAGTTCTAAAATATCCGAATCAATTTGTCCATCAATAATTAGTGGATAACGCAAATCTTCATCGCCATATTGGATAATAGAGATTTTGCCCATTTTGCTCGATAACAGCACGTTTTACTGTGGCGATTTCATAAATTCCAGCTGCACGTAATTTGAACATTAAATCATGTGCTGAAATGCCATTTTTCCATACATTCATCAATTTGAACTTTTCCACTTTAGAATTACCCATACCGGTTTGCCATCAATAATATTTTTCACAAATTGGTTATGGTTTTTAATAAATCTTAGGGTAAAATACTAACAATGTCCATAAAATAAGTACTAAGATAAATTGCAATATACCGATATTATCATTGTAAATGACTGCACCAATAATTCCACCTAATACATAGTTTTGTACTTGATCCATGGCAGAGGTGAAGCATAGTTGCCTACAATTAAATTGGTGAAGAATTAACTGATAATCCCAATAGTTAATTTTGATGGCTAAGAAAGAGTAACTTTCATTATTTGTTCTCCTTATCAATAAGATTGATATTAGAATTAACTCAAATTAATATCTGATAAAGTATGGGCAGTAAAAGTCATTATTAAAATGAACTTCAAAATATTTACCTTTAATCCCAATCAATCATTCCATTAGTTAATTTTTGGTCATTAACTATCAGATCTTCATTTTTAACTGCTGATTATCTCTTACTGAATTTAGGGAATGTGATAATTTGAGAACTATCATTAGCATAGATTTGATTTTGCTCATATTGAGTATATTGAATACCAAGCAATAAAATAATAAGTAATAAAGAAATAATGCTTAAAATCCTCTATTTACTTTCTATACGATGAGTAAATAAAGTGTAGAAGCTAATAATAAGGTACCTAGGGTAACAAAATAGCAATGTATTTTTAGATAATCCTGAAAATACATTTTATTTTCTAAATAAAAAGTAAGTGAGACATATGCCCTCAGCTTATATAATGAGAAAATGCAGGGAATCCCTGCATTTTTATGAATTATTTATGTGATGTTTTGTGACTTAGCTTTTTAGGCTAGCTATGGCTTTTCCTGTTCAGCTTTATGTTCATCATCAATAATGGTTTTACACAGAGATGAATAATATCGTCTGCACCTTTCACGAATATATTCATCATCGCGAATTTGCCCTTTTTGTAACATGCATCGCATCATCAATTCCTTGTACCATGCTTGCTTTATCTAATAATCCCCAGCAGTTGGCATCTAAATGGTTGACGTTACTTTGGAAACCCTCGGCAAATAGGATACCACTATAATAAGCATAAACGTTGTGATCCATTAAACGATTCAAGGTTGTTGCGCGAATTTGTTCAATTGGCATATTGACTTTGCCATGGTACCAGTCGCTTACGCCTTTGGTGAATGAGGCAATGTCAATTAGCAGTCACACGGTCTTTATATGTTTGACCAGTAACGCCATCAGAGACCGCATAAGATTTGTCATCAATTTGATCTTTGCTTAAACGGCTTGGTGTGTTGTTTGAACAAGCGCTTAATAAAACAGCAACACAGAGAAATAGGGGCTTTATGGACTAATTTCATTTTGCTCTCAATTTATCGTAGGGTAAATATCTGATATCTGCTATTATTCTACCCAATAAAAGGCATGTTTGCCTAAACATTTTTATAAGAGAACGTAATGAAACAATATTTATCTTTATGTAAACGCATTGTTGAGCAAGGAAAATGGGTAGAAAATGAACGAACTGGTAAGCGCTGTTTAACGGTTATCAATGCGGACTTAACCTATGATGTTGCTAATGGCAAGTTCCCACTCGTCACAACAAGAAGAAGTTTTTGGAAAGCAGCAATTGCTGAATTATTAGGTTATATCCGCGGCTATGATAATGCTGCGGATTTCCGTGCTTTAGGCACTAAATCTTGGGATGCGAATGCAAAATGAAAATGCAGCATGGTTAGCGAATCCTCATCGTAAAAAGGCACTGATGATATGGGCTGGTTTATGGTGCCGTAGGTCGGAATTTTCCCAAACCTGATGGCGGTTCAGTTGATTTACTTCGTCAAATTGTCGATAATTTGAAAAAAGGTGTAGATAATCGCGGTGAGATTTATACTTTTTATCACCCTGGTGTATTTCATATGAGCTGCTTGCGCCCTGTGCCTATATAGCCACCATTTTTCATTATTAGATGGCGTGCTTTATCTTAACAGCACCCAGCGTTCTGCAGATGTGCCATTAGAGTTAAATTGAATATGATTCAATGCTATACCTTCTGAGCGCTCATGGCTCAAAATTACGGGGCACCAAGCAGGACAAGCGTTTTCATAAAATGTGAATGGCTACATATTTATGAAGATCAACTTGAATTGATGCGAGATAGTACAACTCCAACGTGAACCTTTTAGCGTCACTGAAGTTAATCATCAACCCAGAGATTAAATCGTTAGAAGATTTAGAAACTTGGGTAACGTTAGATGATTTTAAGGTTGAGGGTTATGAATTTTCATCCAAGCATTCAATATCCGTTTTCGGTGTAAATTTTATAAAAATAGGGACAAAATTTCGTCCCTATTTTTATGTTTTACTGAATGAAATATTGAATGCTTCAAAAATGAGCAAGAGTCCGAAGCCAGCAAAAACTACACCAGCTGCATTGTCAATATAGCGACTATATTGGCATAAAATTCTCGAATTGGTTTGAGAAAGAGTAAGGCAACTAAGCAAAAATAGATGAGTGTTGAAATCACAAAGAGTAGTAATAACTCGATTTGTAAGTGCAATTCACTAAAATTACCTAGAAAACCTGAAATAACGCTAGTGAAGTAGGCGCCTGCTTTTGCATTGAAAATGTTGATCATCAACCCTTTTCTAATTTCAGTGAGGCTGTGTAAAGCGGTCTGATTTTCACTGTTTTTTGCAAATGTTGCATTATCTGAAATGCGAGCATACTTATGCCGATGTAAAGTAAATAACTTCCCCCCACAACCATAATCACATATTGCACCACATCGCCCAGATGCTGTTTTAACCACACTAATCCAAAAATAGAAAAAGCTGCCCAGAAGATAATTCGAGTGAAATTCCAATAGCGGCTAAAATGCCTGCACGAATAGAGTGACTGGCAGATTGGCGAACAACATAGAAAAAATCTGGGCCGGGACTTGCTAGCCCAGCCAAATGAATCAATAAAATAGTTTAACATTGTTTAGAAAAGAAATGATGTCCAAAGTGTGGCAAGGGCAAAAATGGCAGCAAAAATATCGTCCACCATAATGCCTAATCCGTTTTTCCAGTTTTTCTATCAAAAGTAACGGATAGGAATGGTTTGAGAATATCGAAAAATCTAAAACTTTATAAAATGCCAATAAATAATAGAAATTATCGTAGGCAGGGAGTAGGCAGAACATTAAAAAGATAGCGACGATCTCTGTCCCCAAACAATCCTCCCATCGTCATGAACATTGAGATCTTGACTTGTTTTTCACAAATATAAATGCCGGCAATAAACTGATAATAGTTAAAACGGCAAAAGAAAAAGACAGTGTAGTGCACAATTGCAATAAAATGGATACTAAAACACCATAGCAAAAGCTTCTAGTTCCTGGTGCAGGCTTTATTAGGCCTGAACCAAAACCAAAAAGCAGAATAGTATTTTTTAAAATTAGGTGCTTGTAAGTTATCCATGAAAATGATCGAAACCACTTTGAGTGGGCAGAAATGATTTTGCCATTTTTTTGTAAAATTAGACCGCTTGTAGCGGGCAAAATCCGTCCAATACAAGTGACTAAAATACCTTGGTTACGTAATAATTGCTGCATATTTTCGCGTTTTTCATCGCTCACAGTAAAACAGAGCTCATAATCTTCCCCACCAGTTAAGGCAAAAGTAGCTTCTGCTTCGGTATAATTTTCACGCAAATGGCGAGAAAGTGGCAGTTGGTCGAGATAAATTTCGGCCCCTACTTGGCTGCGTTCTAAAAGTACGCCCAAGATCGGCAAGTAGTCCATCCAAAATATCAATCGCACAATAAGAAAAAGGGCGTAATGCTAAACCTAATTCAACACGCGGTGTGGGCCGCAAGTGACGCCGGCACAAATAGCGGTCTGATTCTGATGATGTTTTCACCATTTTTATTCAGTAAAATATCAAGTCCTGCAGCACTATCGCCCCATGTGCCAGAAACAAAAATCCAATCTCCAACTCTTTGCCTGATGGCGAAATAGCCTTGTCCAGTTGGCAAAATACCTCAGTGCGTTAAAGTTAAAGATAGCGGCCCTCTTTGGTGTGTGTCCACCAATTAACTGGGCTTGATAGCGATCTAAAATGGCAAACAAACTTTTGGCTGAAATTCTGCCAACCAATGTTCTTCTACTTTAGGTAAAAGTGAGCGCTAATGAAACGTAGCGCATTGCGCCCATCGTTGCTAAATCACTCAAATTTACAGCGACAGTTTTATAGGCTAGATCGGCCGCTGAAATATTGGGAAGAAAGTGAGTACCTTCCACTAAAGTATCAGTTGTGATAGCAAGGCGATGTTGGATGAGATTTCAATGAGCGCGCAATCATCGCCAATTGATAATGGCAAGTCATTTGATTCCTGATGAGGTCGCGTAAAATAGCGTGACGATAAGATCAAATTCACCCATATTTACCCGGTTTGATGGAATAAAAAGGTAAGCAGGCTTACCTTTACTTTGATTATGTTACGACCCAAAAGCCGGTGCTAATTTATCTAAAAATACTGTTGATGTATTTGTGGCTATCATCTGAGCCGAATGCACGAGCAACTCTCAATCGCTTCGTTAATCACGACTTTGTAAGGTGCATCTAATTCAAACTGTAATTCATAAGCGACATTCTAAGTACGCTACAGTTCAATTGGATCAACTTTCGCTTTTCATCGCGGTCTAAATAAGGGCGAATTGACGCATCGATAGCTTCAATGTTTGCAAACTAGTGCCACGAAATAGCTTGCGGAAATAAGGCATATCTGCTTTAGCTTCAATTTCATCTTCACCCGCGAAAGCATCGGTAACAAAAAGCCAGTTCGATTTCTTCTGCGCTATTTTGTGAAATTGACCAAGAATATAGAGCTTGTACGGCACATCTCGCGTGCACGACGACGGGGAGAAATTTTCATAACACCTCAGTTGTTAAATTAAGATAAATAAGGCGCTATCGAGGCGCCTAAAATTATCAAAGATTTTTAACATAATTTCCTATTTTATGTGAGGTTTGATTTGCCAGCGCTGGCTTGGCGGTTGAGTTGGGTACTCTACGGCCATATCGCCAGATTTCACAATATAAGGCGTTACAGATAACTAATTCCCTCGTTAGTGATTTGATCTTTTTGATAACTAAACAAATGCTTAATAAACGGTATTGAACCCAATACTGGCACGCGATCGGCATCTTTTTGTTGCTAGATGCTGGAAAATACCACCTAACACAATGGTTTTCGCCATGTTTGCAAAAACTTGCGTGTTGAGTTCTTGTTTATCAATAGGTGGTGCATTTGTGCCATTACTGCTTGCAATGGCAGATTGTCCCTGGAGTTTTGTGTTACCACTAAATCCAATAAAATTTGGTTATCTTTTTGAAAGATGTGCGTGACTTCCAATCCTAAAACTCGCTTCTTTAAATTCCACATCATGGCTTTCGATTTTCTATCATAAATAGCATAAGAATTTCTGTGCCCTGTTTGATGCTCTGCAAGTTTTTATTAGTCGAAGCAATCTTGGACTAGTAATAATCCACATTATTTTTCTTGTTCTAATGCCAGAAAGTTCTAAATCCAGTACACGTGAGTTTATGCTAGCAATTTGTAGTACAGGCAGACGCGCTACCTGAAAACAGGAAAGTTCACATTGAGATTTTGTGTAGAGGCAATACCATTTTCCTTCAAGTTTTCCTCCAAAACTGTGATGATTGGTATCTCCAGATAATACTCCCAGCGTACGCCGAGTTCTTTTAAATTTTCACTAATCAATCGTCACAATGCGAGCTTCAATCGCAAGTTTGTTCAGTTGGTTGGTCAAGCTGCTGAATAAAGCGCGGTAACATTTTCTAATTGACGCTGGACTGTCTTTAATGATGAGGCTGTGCTCTATCATCAAAATGTAAATATCCTAGCTTCAGAAAGTACATTACGTCCCTTTAGTTAATGATTCAATGACTTCAGAAGCTTTCGCATACTGTAATTTAATTGTTTTTAGTAAGTAATTTGGGTTTGTCTAAAACCGTTTCTGTATGCGTTAGTGCTACAGGGGTTGTTTCACTTGAATGCTCAGTTTGTGTGAAAGATAAAAATCCCTTTGCTCTTGGGTAAGTGATAATTGAGTTAATTTTCGCATACTTTTGAGTATCTGAGAAAAGTTGCTCTTTAGGCGTAGTTGTTATGCAGAGATATCATGGTCAATCACCATGTTTTGTTGAGTTCCTCAGCTAAATAGCTAGAACTCTGCCGTTGGGAGCTTCTTTTAAAAACCAAGGAAATCGGCTCAGCTGCTAAAGGTAAACCGAGTAATAGCGTTAATAAAACCATTTTTCATATTATAACCTTAGTGTCATTTGATGCGGTTTTTCTGCACAATCTTCAGTGAGTCCCCAATGGATATACTTAACTGCTGTGAGATCAATAGAACTTATTTCAATCAATTGTGCTTCTAAATAATCATTTTTATTTAAAACCAGTAATTTATTATCTTTATCTTTAAATAGTGCTTTAAAAATTATGATTAATCTTAACTAATCCACATAACTTTAAATCTTCAAATTCCTCTGTAAGATTGATTCGATTTAAATTTTCTGATAATTCACATTAGGCATTGATTTATTATTCAAGATTTTTATTAGGCTTATTATGTGTAATTTTCGACAACAGAAGATGTCGTTTCAGATTTTGTTTCACCATAAAATGGATCTGCCAAATAGCTGGCTAACATAGTATTAAACTTATTAGATATTTCTTCATTTAGCTTCCTATTCGTTGTATTTCCTGTATTGACTAAGATTAAGGTGGTATGTAATTGCATTGTTTTTCTTCTGGTTGTTTAGTTAATACAATCGTTTGTGGCCGTAGTGTTTCAAATCATTCAACGCTTTGATCACGTTGAAAATAATTTGGGATTTTTGTGTAGCAATTAAGGTTAACTGTTTATTTTCCTCTGTATGCCATTGCAGCTTTCTATCGATGCGTACGGTATTGTTTTTAGTATGTTTTCACTTGTTGGCCTCAGCTGTGTTGATTGCTTTTATTTTCTTGCATATTTTGATGTTGTTTCATCGCTTGATATAGAGTTTGTTTTGCTGATATTCTTTAGCAATGTTTTTATTTCTTCTTGGCTATTTTACTAAATTAGCGTATGTAGCCAGTGCTACAGTAGGTAAAAGCAATATGAAAAATAGTGCGCTATAATTAAACTAAAATGCCGATTTAATATCGATTTAAATAGTGCACTGTTAGGCTTGAGGTAATAGGAAGTTATCCAATAAATCATATTATTCTTCTTCTTTTATATCTTCTGAAACGGTTAGGCTAAATTCGACATTGCTTTCATTAGCATGCAAATAATCTAAGGTGAATTGTTTTCCTTTTGCATGAAGGTAATCTTGTAAGGTATTTAATTCCGCTTGGCTCTGATATTTGCCAATTAACTTCATTTTCTCCTTCTTCAATATAGATTTGCACGTTCTCTAACCCACCATTTTTGAGACGGAATTTGCACAAATAAGAGAAAGGGTATGTTCAATATATTGTTGACTTAATGGGGTAGTGATCATTTCAGTCTGATTTTTTAAATTTTCAATTAGCTGATTTACTTTAGCTAGCTGTTGTTTTTGTTCATTCAGCTGAATATGCCGTTGCTGATATTCACTTAAAGCCAATTGATATTGTTGATAAAAAGAAAAGGCTTCTAATAAACATTATTAGCAATACTGTTGTCATTGTTATCAGTTGTTGTAAAACGTTGTCTCGCCCATTGTTTTTGATGAAAATCAGTTAAATTCAGGCCTTTTTCAAGCAAGATAGGTGTGCTCATCTATTTAACTCCAAAGTGCTGCGCCAAGGGCAGTTAAATAAAGTGGATCGTCATTTATCCCCAATCCCTGAGGGACATCTGAGAAAAATAGGCTCATGCGCTTAAATTGAAACCGTTTTGCCTCGAAAGTGATATTGGTTTTCGGTGATCTAGGATAAAGAAAATGTAAAAGCTCGTTGAGCGCAATGCAGCTCACAATCTAAAATGGTTGACGTATTGAGCATCAACGGTTGAGCAAAATTTTTCCTTAGTGCGTAAAATGACGATGCGCATACTATCGCTTTCGGTAATAGGTTCGATCAGATAATCAAAGTAGATCTCTCAAGCGCAATAGGTAATTCTTGTTTGAGCACTGGATGATTTGTCGATAAATAATGTCTTGATTCGCTTGTTTGGCTAAAAGAGTGATTTTCGCCAGATGTAATGGTGAGGAATGGAAGCGAATAATTGCAAAATTTTTCAAATTTCCCGACCGCTTGTTGCGAAAGTAATCCAGCAGAATAGGGTTTTTCTTGCCAAAGAACTGTAGGCATTTCTGCCTGCAAATGCACTAAACAATAGCGAGAATCGTCTCAGAGAGACCAATTTGTTGCTTTTTATGCTTTTCGAGGTGTTTAGCGTAGAAATAATGACATAAATTTCGACTTATTACGTTTAATTGACAAAATTAGCGTGTTTTTCGTCTATACTACAAAGATATGATGTCAATATATTGGTTATCTTGTCATTTATCAAAAGAGATTTTTCGATGAAGATCGCTATAATATTAGTGCGTCACTTTCATTGGTAGTACTAGGTTGTATTATCGGTGGATTATCTTTATGCAGTATTAGAGATGGCTGCCAGATGTTTCAACGCTGAAAAATGTTGAGCCACAACAGCCAATGCAGATTTTTACCGCTGATGGAAAATTAATCAGCGAAGTGGGTGAAGAGCGCCGCATTCCAGTGAAATTGAAGAAGTACTGCAAAAGCTTATCGATGCGATTATTGCAACGGAAGATTCGCGTTTCTATGAGCATAAAGCGCATCGATCCGAAAGGGATTTTACGCTACGATTTATCGTTCTAGCCAAGGCGATACGCAAGGTGCGAGTACACCACAGCACTAGCAAGAAACTTTCTTCTTAACGCCAGAGCGTAAAATTGAGCGTAAAGTGAAAGAAGCGGTACTTGCATTAGAAATTGAAAAAGGTACTCACAAAACAAGAAATTCTTGAGCTTTTATTTAAATAAAAATTTACTGAGGCTATCGCTCATATGGGGTCGCAGCCGCTGCGAAAACTTATTTTCAATAAATCACTTGATCAGTTAACGCCAGGGTGAGATTGCTAGTATTGCCGGTTTTACCAAAAAGCGCCTTCAACAATGAACCTGATTGTCTCGGTTAAACGTGCAAGCGCGTCGTAATGTTGTGTTAGGACTGAATGTTGAAGTCAACTAAAAGTACGCACAGAAGAGTATGAGGCGGCGAAAAAGAACCAGTGAAAGCAGTTTTATGGCACTGCGTTTGAATTTAGAGCCGATTATGTTACAGAAATGATTCTGTCAAGAGATGGGTAAACGTTATGGCGAAGAAGTCGCTTACAATAAAGGTTTTAAAGTTTATGCGACAGTGCTTTCTGCCGATCAACGTGCAGCACAAGCAGTGTTACGAGATAACCTGATTGCTTTATGACCGTCGTCACGGTTGGCGGTGGCGGAAAAACTTTTGGACTCGGCAACAATGCGTGGGACGAAGAAAAATTATTGAACATTCGGTAAATTGCCAAATTCTGAACCATTTACTGGTGTAAAGTGTTACAGAAGTGAATAAAATAGCTATACGATTATGTTGGCAAATGGTGATAAAGCAGAGTTGGAAGAAAAAACAATGCATCATTTGGCAAATTAATTAAATTAAATGCAGGTGAACAAATTTGCGCGCTAAGGTAAAGACAAGAGTGGAACTTGAGGCCGGTACCTGCGGTAAACTCAGCACTAGTTTCCATTAAATAGTGATAATGGTGCTATTGAAGCAATTGTGGGTGGATTTTAGCTTTGAGCAAAGCCGTTTTTAATCCGTGCAACGCAATCATTGGTTCAAGTAGGCTCCATCTACTAAACCATTTATCATGCAGCCGCAATGAATAGGATTGAGCTTTATCTTCAACTGTAAGTGATGCGCCAATTACTATCAATAAAACCAGGGCAAAAAGCCTGGACTCCTGAAAAATGCGATGGCTGCTATGAAGGCCCGCTTCGTTTACGTGTAGCACTGGCAAATCTAAAAATATGGTGGCCATTCTGCACTCTGCAAATGGCAGGAGTTGCTGTGGCAGACCATCTAGAACGCTTTGGTTTTTAGTAAAGATCAATTTGTTGCAGGTGAGCGCTTGCATTAGGTGCGTGGCGTCTTTCACGCCACTTGAAATGGCGCGAGCTTATGCCGTATTGGATAATGGCGGTTATTTAATTGAACCATATATATTGATCGCATTTTTAGATGCGCAAGGTAATGAGTTATATAAAGCAAATCCAGTGGTAGCTTGCGTAGAATGCGATAATATCAATAGTTGTGTATCCTGAACCGGAATATTTTGATACTGTTCAGATTCACGATGAAAGCCAATTAACAGCAAATTTAGGCGAGAATCAAGTAATTGTGGAAGAGGAAGCCTGTAAGAGGAAGCGACAGATACGGATCCACAAATTGATAGCAAAGGAAAAATGATGCGCCAGAATTGATGAGTGCAGCAGCTGATGGTAATAGTGCCGTCCGTTATGCGCTACGTGATTCGTCCTGAATTAGCATTTTAATGCGTAGCGTATTAACTTCAGCAGTTTATGGTGAGCCAGGACAAAGTTGAACGGTACCAGTCGAGCTTTATCAAAAGAGTTTAAACGTAAAGACATTGGTGGAAAACGGAACAACCAATAACTCGAAAGTCACTTGGTATGCTGGATTTGGTGCTACATTGTCACTACTGTTTATGTTGGATTTGACGATAATAAATTGACCCTAGGCCGAGGTGAAAGCGGTGGCAAAAACCGCAATGCCAGCATGGGCGAAAATATATGAAAACTGTGCTAGCTAATAAACCCAGAACGTAAATTAGCAACGCCGGCGAATATCGTTGAGCAAAAATTGACCCTATTAGTGGTTTTCTTAGGTAGCACATTAACGGAATACTTTTAAAAGGCACCGAACCAACGAAAAAGTTGTAGTAGAGCAAATCATCAAGCGCCGATTCCAGATCCGAAACGGATGCATATTGAACAACTAGGTTTAGCTCTTCGAAAGGAGTGCTCTTTCATCTCCAAGTGTTGGTGAGTTATTCTAATAAAAGTGCGGTTTATTCGCGGATAAGGTTGAAATTAGGTGGTTTCTGGTGATAATCACGCTCTAATTATTTTTGAGCGATTTGTGGTATTTTTATATAATTAGTCGAAACTCCATTTTGAAAAATTTTCGGAAAAACAGACCGCTTGATAGTGAATTGATTTCTGCAAGTGGTCGTTTTTCTTACAAATCGGAATGTTATTTTAAATAAAGAAGAAAGAGAATGGCTGAAAAACGTAATATTTTTTTAATCGGTCCAATGGGCGCGGGAAAAAGCACGATTGGTCGCCAATTAGCTCAAATGCTGGGTATGGATTTTATCGACTCAGATGCTGTGATTGAAGAACGTCTGGCGCAGATATTGATTGGATTTTCGATGTTGAAGGGAAGAAGGTTTTTCGTAAGCGTGAAGCACGCATCATTAACGAATTAACGCAAGGACAAGGTATTGTCCTTTCAACGGCGGTGGTTCAATTTTATCGAAAGAGAACTGTAATGTTTTATCAGCACGTGGTATTGTTATCTATTTAGAAACAACGGTAGATAAACAATTTGGAACGTACTCAGCGTGATAAAAACGTCCATTATTACAAACGGAAAAACCCGCAGCCAAACTTTAGAAAGAGTTAGGAAAATTCGTAATCTCTCTATGAAGAAATTGCTGATATTGTTTTACAAAACCGATGAGCAAAGTGCAAAAAGTGGTGTGCAAGCAATATTATTGATTTAATTGATAATCTACAGTAAAGCAAATCGAATCCAGTTTGAGGAGGCAAGTATGTTGTGAGTAATGTGGAATTAAATACGCGTCGTTACCCTATTACTATTGGGAGCGGATTATTGTGCGATCCTAGTTATTACGCGCCATTAAAAGCGGGTGATAAGGTGATGATCGTTTCAAACCCAACTGTTGCACATCATTACCTCCAAACGGTAGAAAAAACCTTAAAACAATTAGGTTGCCAAGTTGATCATGTGCTTATTCCAGATGGTGAGCAATATAAAACCTGGAATCGATTAAACAATTTTTACAGCATTATTAGAGAAAACCACAACCGTGATACAACCATTATTGCGTTAGGTGGTGGTGATTGGTGATATTGCTGGATTTGCAGCAGCAAGCTATCAACGTGGAATTCGTTTTATTCAAATTCCAACAACCTTATTGGCACAAGTTGATTCTTCTGTGGGTGGAAAAACAGGCGTTAATCACCCGTTAGGCAAAAATATGATTGGCGCCTTTTACCAACCTATTTCTGTCATAATTGATACCGATACGCTACATACCTTAGAAAAACGCCAAGTAAGCGCGGGTTTAGCTGAAGTGATTAAATATGCGATTTTTGATGCAGCATTTTTCCAGTGGTTAGAATCACATATTGATGAACTGGTTAGCTAAAAGCAATCGGCATTAGAGTATTGTATTCAGCGTTGTTGTCAACTTAAGGCAGAGGTTGTTGCACGTGATGAAACTGAAAAAGGTGATCGCGCATTACTTAATTTAGGACATACTTTTGGGCATGCCATTGAAGCGCATATGGGCTACGGTAACTGGTTACATGGTGAAGCCGTTGCGGTAGGTTGCTTAGAAGCTGCGGCGCTTTTCACATATTTTAAGGGACTTAACTGAAGCAGATGTTGCTCGTCTTGAGCGCCTATTTGCTCGGGCTATGTTGCCAACGGTTTCGCCAGATAATATGCAACCGCAAGATTATTTACCTTATATGTGGCGAGATAAAAAGTATCATGGGTGGTCAGCTACGCTTTATTTTTATTAAAGTCGCTTTGGTCAGGCATACATTACTGCACAGCTAGTGAAGCTTCAAGTCATTGCTGCTATAGAACGCTTTAGCCAATCTGATAACTAACGATGAGTAATACCAAGCAACGTGCTTTTTGAAGTGGGCAGGCGGGAAATACTGACTCACTTCAGAGATTCGACAATGTTTGCCCTCAAGTTTAACTTCGGGGGCTTGTTTTGATTGAGCCGTTTGTTGGTGCGGGTTCTGTGTTTCTCAATACAGACTTTGAGCGCTATTTATTAGCAGATATCAATCCGATCTCATCAATTTGTTTAATGTGGTTAAAACGGATGTGAATGAGTATATTCGTCAAACTAAAGCGCCATTTTACATCCAAAGCCAATAGTAAAAACGTTTTATTACCAGCAACGTCAGGCATTTAACCAATCAAAATGATCTGGTTGAACGCTCAGTGTTGTTTCTCTATTTAAACCGTTTTGGGTTTAATGGTTTGTGCTGATATAACCAAAAGCTACAATACAATGTTCCATTTGGACGTTATAAAGTCATTATTTTCCTGAAACAGAGTTACGTTTTTTGCAGAAAAAGCTCAACGGGCAGAGTTTTATTGTGTGGATTTTCATCATGTGTTTGATCGCCTACTGCAAGCATTTGAAAATGGAGAATCGGATTTTGTGGTCTATTGTGATCCACCGTATGCGCCAATTCAGCAAGAAACGAATTTTACCCAGTAGTGGGTGGTGGTTTTACGCTTATTCAGCAAGAGGCATTAGCTGAGCGAGCAAAACAGGCACAAGCGCGTGGTGTGCCGGTACTGATTTCCAATCATGATACGCCATTTACTCACGGCAAATTTATCAAGGGGCAAGATTTAAAAAGTATTAAAGCACAGCGCTCAATTGGGCAAAATGCGACATCACGAGTGAAAGTCGATGAATTACTAGCCCTTTTTGCTAGTGAATTGATTAAGTAAATTGTAGTAAAATCTGACCGCTTGTAGCGGTCTCTTTCGAGTTTTTATGTCAAATCAAACAGAACGTCAGTCTTGGTTCTAACCGGCTGGATGATATTAGTGACAGTTGCAGGGCAACAGTCGGTTTCAGTGCAACTTGGCGCTTCCATATTTGGTTGGTCAGCATGGCGGTGGGGCTTATGTTGCCCTTTTCTGTTTGGCGATGATTGTCATCAGTATCCCCAATGATTTTAGTGGAAAAATGTGATTGGTCGTCGTATGCGTGTGAATGCGATTGATGCATTTGGTGGTCAGGCGAATGGCAAAAATCCATCGAGCTTGGAAAAATTCTAGGCTATATGGGCTTAGTAGGTGCCTTTGGTATTCTTGCCTATTACATGGTATTGGGTACTGGGTGCTCAATTATATTGGAAGTTTATTGACAGGTGCTTTAGATCTTTTCTCAACCCGTCACCGTAGAAAACTACCAAAATTTTTATAAAGAATCTATTCAACATAACTCTTGGGCAATTATTGGCTATACAGGCTTATTTTGTTTTAGTTAACTTCTTTATTTTAGAGAAGGAATTGTGGATGGGATTGAGCGTTCAGTGAAGTATTTAATGCCAATTTGTTTATTTTCCTGATTGTAATGGTAATTCGAAATGTCACCTTACCAGGCGCAATGGAAGGAATTGTTTTTCTACCTAATGCCAGATTTTTTCAAAATTACACCACAGCTCTTTGTGTTTGTATTAGGCAAGTATTCTTTGCGCTGAGTTTAGGTTTTGGGGTGTTAATTACCTTATCAAGCTATCTAGATAAAGGTGAAAACTTGGTTAGAACGGCAACGATTACTGGTATTATGAATACTTTAATTGCGGTGCTTATGGGCTTTTATGATTTTCCCATCTTTATTTAGTTTTTGAGTTGCACCAGATTCTGGCCCAACGCTAGTTTTCCAAAGCTACCGATTGTTTTTCAAATATGTGAGGGCAGGTACTGTTTTTTGCAGTTATTTTCTTGGTTTATTGGTAGTGGCGGCATTAACTACTTCGCTACCATTTATGAAGTAATTACTACCTCATTACAAGAAAAAACAAAAATGAGCCGTAAATGAGGCGATTGCAGTGACACTGGTACAATTTTCTTTATTAGGAACATTCCATCAGTGCTGGAGATAATGAGTGGAAATCTATGACAATCATGGGTAAGAGTATTTTTGATGCCTTTGATTATTTCAGTGGAAATGTATTCTTCGTATTAACTGCATTAGGAACAGCAATTTTTGTGGGCTTTGTATTAAAAGATGAAGCAAAAGAGGAACTTGGTGCTGGGTAAAACCTTTACTAATCTTTGGTTCAACTATGTGAAATATATTGTGCCAATTATTATTTTTAGTGATTTTCTTCTCGTCTATTTAAGCTTTAAATAAGTAAGAACGTTAAGACAAAGCGGTCCGATTTTTGGTAAATTTTACCAAAATCGGACCACTTACTATTTTAATTGCTTTTCAACCGCAGTAAGCATGCCACGTAACAGATTTAATTCATTCGTTTCTAATTCCGCCCTGCTGATACAATCGGCGAAGTTTAGCTATAACTGCCTCATTACGGATAAAAACCGAGAGCAGTATACAGTTTTTCAGTATGCTGATAAAAATGTTCAAGCGCTGCAGCATTGGGAAAAATCTGTTTCTGCAAGCGGTGCATTTTTGCTATGTTTTGTGAATTTTCGACCGCTTGTTCTGCCAAAATATGCCATTCTAATTTCATAACTCGCAAGTTGCACTGCCATTGCTAAATTTAAAGAACCATAATCAGGATTGGTTGGGAAATTCAAATGATAGTGACATTTAAGCAGTTCTTCATTGGTAAGGCCTCATGTTCACGCCCAAAAACAAGAGCAACTTTGCCTAAATTTGCACGCTGAATAATCAATTTTCCGCTTCCTTGGTTCGATGAGACTACTTTGTAGGTGACGTAAGCGAGCACCTTGTGCCATTAACTATCATAACTCAGCAACGGCTTCACCAAAGCTTGTAACAATGTGAGCATTATCTAATACATCTTTTTGCGCCAGCAGCTAAGGCAACAGCTTGTTCATCAATAGCCTTTTGTGGTGCGATCTACAAAGTTGGTGTAACCCCATCGTCTTCATTGCACGAGCAACAGAACCAATATTGGCAGGGAGTGAGGTTTCAATCAGGACAATTTTAATCTGGTCTAATATGTTCATTTTTATTCTATCTAGGGATGGTAATATCTGTTAAATTCCATCAAATTTTTTCGAAATTGGAGAAATTGTCAGCTTTGTCAAATAATCGATTTGATAGGCAGAGAAATTTCTTACAAATTTTTCTGATTTAATGGTAGAAGTGTACACCACTTATTTTGAATTAAAGGCTATTTCGATAGCTCAATATCCACTACTCAGTACAGGAGTCTTTATGCTTATTGGTGTACCAAGAGAGATGCTATATGGTGAAACTCGTGTGCGGCAACGCCAAAACCGTTGAGCAGATCAAAAACTTGGCTTTGATGTTCTGATTGAACAAGATGCAGGGTTTAAAGCGAGTTTTGAAGATAGCGCATTTGCGAACGCCGGCGCCAAAATCGGCTCACAAGAAGAAGTTTGGAATGCAGACATTATTTTTAAAGTGAATGCACCAACTCGAAAAAGAAATTGCATTGATTAAAGAAGGCACAATGTTGGGTTAGCTTTATTTGGCCGGCACAAAACCCAGAATTGATGGAAAATTGCAGCGAAGAAAATCAATGTGCTTGCAATGGATGCTGTTCCACGCATTTCACGTGCGCAAGCTTTAGATGCACTTTTCTTCTATGGCAAATATTTCGGCTATCGTGCAGTGATTGAAGCCGCAAATGCTTTTTGGTAGTTTTCTTTACCGGACAAATCACTGCAGCAGGTAAAAGTGCCACCAGCGAAAGTATTAGTGATTGGTGCGGGTGTTGCAGGTTTAGCTGCAACTGGTGCAAAACAGCTTAGGGCGATTGTTCGTGCATTTGACCTACGTCCTGAAGTAAAAAGAGCAAGTGAAATCAATGGGCGCAGACTTCTTAGAAAATTGATTTTAAGAAGAAGGTACTCAGGTGATGGTTATGCAAAAAGGATGTCGAAGAGTTTAACCGTCGTGCGATGGAACTTTATGCAAGCACAAGCAAAAGAAGTTGACATTATTATTACTACAGCGGCAACGTCCAGGAAAACCAGCCCCACGCCTAATTACTAAAGAGATGGTTGATTCAATGAAACCAGGTTCTGTGATTGTGGACTTAGCTGCGGCAACAGGTGGTAACTGTGAATATACCAAAGCGGGTAAAGTTGTTGTGACAGATAACCAAGTAAAAGTCATTGGTTATACTGACTTCCCAGCACGTTTACTAAACCCAATCTTCACAACTTTACGGTACTAACTTAGTAAACTTATTAAAAACTCTTAGCACCGAATAAAGATGGTGAAATTAACATTAACTTTGATGATGTAGTGTTACGTGGTGTTACTGTTATTCGTGATGGCGAACTAACATGGCCTGCACCACCAATTCAAGTTTCGGCTCAACCTCAACAAAAAGTTGCAGCAGCACCAGTTGAGAAAAAGAAGAGAAGCCAACAGATCCACGTGTGAAATATGGCGCAATGGCGGGTGGCGCAGCACTCTTTATGTGGATTGCTTCAGTTGCTCCTGCGGCATTTTTATCACACTTTACCGTATTCGTATTAGCTTGTGGTAGGTTATTACGTGGTTTGAATGTCAGCCATGCATTGCATACCCGTTAATGGCAGTAACTAATGCAGTTTCAGGTATTATTATTGTTGGGGCAGGTGTTACAAATTGCTCAACCAGGTAGTAGCTTTCTTTATTGATATTCTTGCCTTTTATCGCGATTCTTGTTGCGAGCATCAATATCTGGTGGTTTTAAAGCAACGCAACGTATGCTTGCAATGTTTAGAAAAGGTTAAGGAGAAGCGCATGTCATTTGGATTTGTAACCGCAGCTTATATTGTCGCTGCAATCCTTTTTATTATGAGTTTAGCGGGTCTTTCTAAACATGAGACCGCAAAAGCAGGTTGTTGGTATGGTATCGTCGGGATGGGAATTGCATTGATTGCAACCATTTTCGGGCCAGACTCACATGGTACATTTTGATTTTTAGTTGCAATGGCCATTGGTGGATTCATCGGTGTCCGTAAGCACTTAAGTTGAAATGACTGAGATGCCAGGTTAGTTGCGTACTACATAGCTTTGTAGGTTTAGCAGCGGTATTAGTTGGTTTTAATAGCTATGGTTTTAGCACATGAAGCTGATCCAGTATTACAAAAATATTCACAATGTAGAAGTATTCTTTAGGTATCTTCATTGGTGCGGTAACCCTTCTCAGGCTCATTAGTGGCATTTGGTAAATTAAGCGGTAAAATTCGTTCAGGAAAAGTGTCTTCTTCTGCGCTTTAATCTTCCGCACAAACACAAATTAAACTTAGCTGCGTTAGTGATTTCTGTATTCTTGATGATTTTCTTCTAAATCATCCAGAAAAATATCTTCCAGTATTATTGATGACTGCAATCGCTTTAGCATTTGGTTGGCACTTAGTGGCACCAATTGCGGTGCAGATATGCCGGTTGTTGTATCTATGCTGAACTCTTATTCAGGTTGGGCAGCAGCAGCGGCAGGTTTTATGCTAAGTAATGACTTCACTTATCGTTACTGGGCATTGGCAGGTTCTTCTGGTGCAGCTCTTTCATACATCATGTGTAAAAGCGATGAACCGCCTCATTTATTAGCGTAATTGCTGGTGGCTTTGGTGACAGTGAAAGCAAGCTCAGGTGATGAAGAACAAGGTGAACACCGTGAAACAACAGCTGAAGAAGTTGCGGAAATGCTTAAAAATGCAAGCTCTGTAATCATTACTCCAGGATATGGCATGGCAGTAGCACAAGCGCAATATCCAGTAGCTAGAAATTACTGCAAAACTTCGTGAAAAAGGCGTTAATGTACGTTTTGGTATCCACCCAGCAGCAGGTCGTTTACCTGGCCATATGAACGTATTATTAGCAGAAGCTAAAGTACCTTATGATGTGGTTTTAGAAATGGATGAAATCAATGATGATTTCGAAAATACAGATGTTGTATTGGTTATCGGTGCAAATGATACCGTAAACCCGGCAGCATTAGATGACCCATCAAGCCCAATTGCTGGTATGCCAGTATTAGAAGTATGGAAAGCGCAAAATGTTATCGCATTTAAACGCTCAATGGCAGTAGGTTATGCAGGCGTTCAAAACCCATTGTTCTTTAAAGAAAACACACAAATGTTATTTGGTGATGCAAAAAGAACGTGTTGACGATATTTTAAGAGCATTAAATAGCTAATTGGTTATTGATAATCATAGGGATCGGAAATGAAAAATTTCGGTCCTTTTCTTTTTGCTTAATCTGGAAAAGTAATAAAAACTTGATCAAAGCTGATTTTTACTCAAGATTAGGTAATTTATTTTTGCCTCTTTAGTTTATATAATTACTCAGGTATTTTTACACGCTTGTAAGATCTTTACTTTCGCTCTAGCGAATTTATTCACTTAGGAATTCAAATGCAATATTGAGTTTCTTTTTCTTATTTATTCACCCTCCATTGTCATATAACCTAGGGAGTGATTATGGGACAATACAAAAACTTTGGTGTATGTTAGTCGCCGTGTTAATGAGGGCATTCTCTATTCTTGGCTACTACGGCTTTGAAGTGTATCGCGAAGCACCACCTATTCCGCAGCAATATGTTTCGGAAAGTGGCGAAAAGTGATTACACACGATGATATTTTTACATGGACAAACCGCATGGCAAACTACTGGCGGTATGCAAGTGGGCTCTGTTTTGGGGCATGGCGCATACCAAGCACCAGACTGACCGCAGATTGGCTTTCATCGTGAGCTAACTAACTGGCTAGATATTAGTGCAAATCAGAATTTGGTAAAAACTTTGCGGCTCTTGATGAAGAGCAACAAACTTTATTGAAAGCTCGCCTAACTAAAGAATATCGTGGCAGTAAAGTTGAAAACGGTACCGTTGTGCTTTCAAATACGCGTTTAGCCGCAATGGATAAAACGGCACAATATTACATTTCTTTATATAGCGATGATCCTGCAAACAAAACGACGCGTGAACATTTTGCTGCGAAGGATAACACCTTCCAGATTTACAAGCACGCAAAGACTTAGCGAAATTCTTTTCTGGACAGCTTGGACCGCTTTCGCAGAGCGTCCAAACACAAAACGCAAGTTACACAAATAACTGGCCACATGAACCGTTAATCAATAATGTACCAACACCAGAAAATATGGTTTGGTCTATTGCCAGTGTGTATTCCTCATTGCAGGAATTGGCTGTTGTTTGGATTTGGTCATTCAAAAACGTGAAGATGAAGCTAAGATCCACCTACGCCGAAGTTGACCCACTGACAAAATTACAACTAACGCTCTTCACAACGCATTAGGTAAATATTTATTTACTGTGGCAGCGCTTTTCTTTGTGCAAGTAAAATTTAGAGCACATTGTTGCTCACTATACCGTTGAAGGGCAAGAGTTTTACGGGATTGATATTTCTCAATACTTACCTTATTCATTAGTGCGTGCATGGCATATTCAAGCAGCATTATTCTGATTTGCGATGGCATTCTTAGCTGGTGGTTTATTCCTGGCACCAATCATCAATGGTGGTAAAGATCCGAAATTCCAAAAATTGGGTGTGGATATTTTATTCTGGGCATTAGTGGTATTAGTTGTTGGTTCATTTACCGGTAGCTATTTAGCTAGTGCACATATTCTTCCTGAAGAATGGAGTTTCATGTTTGGCCACCAAGGCTATGAGTTCATTGACTTGGGTCGTTTCTGGCAAGCGGTGAAATTCGCAGGTATCTTGTTCTGGTTAGTTTTAATGCTTCGCGGTACAGTGAACGCATTCAAACAACCGGGTGATAAAAACTTATTGGCATTATTCTTCGCTTCGTCATTGCAATCGGCTTATTCTATGGCCCTGCATTATTCTATGGCGAGCATACTCACATTTCTGTAATGGAATACTGGCGTTGATGGGTAGTTCACCCGGCGGTAGAAGGCTTCTAAGTATTCTCTGTAGCTGCACTTCATTCATCTTTGTAAGTTTAGGTTTAGTTTCACGTCGTACTGCGACTGTGGCAACTATTACTGAAGCAGCGTTATTCTTAATCGGTGGTATTCCAGGTACGTTCCACCACTTATACTTCGCAGGTGCAACCACACCACTGTGCTGTAGGGCATCGTTCTCTGCGCTTGAAGCGGGTACCTTTAGTGTTATTAGGTCATGAAGCTTGGGAACACTGGGCAATGAAACAAAAAGCACCCTTGGATGGAACGCTTTAAAATGGCCTCTTTACTGCTTCGTTGCAGCCTTCCTGGAATATATAGGTGCGGGCGTATTTGGTTTCTTAATCAACCCACCAATTTCGCTCTCATCATATCCAAGGCTTGAACACCACTGCCGTTCACGCTCATGCAGCATTATTCGGGGTATACGGATTCTTAGCATTAGGCTTTGCTTTTTTAATCGCACGTTGCTCACGCCCAGATACGCCGTTTAACGATAAGTTAATGAAATGGGGATTCTGGTTTGATTAAACGGCGGTTTAGTGCTCATGATCGTATCGCTTTATTACCCATCGGTATTATTCATGTTGTGCAAAGGTATCTCTGAAGGCTATGGTATGCTCGTAGTGAAGAATTTGTGCAACAACCATTATTTGATACCTACGTTGCGTGCGTTTGGTTGGTGATGTGGTATTCATCTTCGGTGCGCTAGCCTTCTTCTGGCAAATCTTTACGATGATTTTCTTCAAAGTGAAAAAGCAGCTTAGAAAAAGGTTTCTAACCAATTAGGTTAGAAATAAAATCGCCTTGTTCAAAATGAGCAAGGCGATTCTTTTACGAAAATCTTTAGAGAAAAAGACCGCTTGCTGAATAATTGTCGTTACAAGCGGTTAATTTTTAAGATATTTTTGCAAAAAGGCTGCTGTTCAGCATCGTTTGCTTGTTGGAGAAGCAGGCGACTTTCTTTTAGGAATTGTTCAGAATAGTGACCAAACCATTGGTGTACTTTGATTGAATGCTTCAATAAAACCCGCACGGTTGCCCGTTTTAAAGAAGTCAGCTTTTCTTCAAAAAGTGGTTTTTAACGATTCAATTACAGCGAGGTTTTCTGGTTTATCTAAAATAATATCGGCATAAAGTTCACCATCCTGGGCAAATAGTCGTCCGATCATCGCTAATCCTGAGCGATAAATTGCGAGGAAAGTGCTAAAAGTTGCGACACCCACAGGCTGTTGGAGACAGATGTAAGCCAAATGCAAAGGTAGAAAAGTGACGTAGCGCTTGGATATAAGTCATTGCATGATCGTGCGCTGGGGCATCAATTTTTTCAATTTTAGCGCCCCACATCTGGATTTGATCAACTAACCATTGATAACGTTCAGTAAAACGGCCATCACAACAAGCTACAACTTGTTTTGCCATACTGGTGATATCTGGCCCGAACATTGGATGTAAGCCCACTACAGCACCTTTATGCACGGCTAACATTTTTTCTAATGGTGCACGCTTAATTGAGGTTAAATCGGCAAGTAACATATTTGGCGTAAGATAAGGCTGGAGTTGCTCAATTACGCTTAATGTATGAATAATCGGTACACAGACGATAACGACATCTGCACCGTTAAGAATGTCAGCGGCATTTTCCCAATCTGCTTGATCGAGTGATTCAACCTTATAGCCAGATTGTGTTAAAAACGACCAAATAGCCCACCTAATTTTCCTTTTCCGCCCACTGATGACTATTTTTGAATGTTTGGATTAACCGTTTTAAAAACCATGTTTTGCTTTTCATTCGCATAAGATTCTCGCATGACGCGACGCAAAATATCTTCACCAGATTAGGGGGAACACCTTGCTTTTCAGCTTCAGTTCGACTGAGCTGAATCATTTCTGCTTCACGCATTGGCACATAAAGCGGAATGCCTTGGTAGATTTTTACATGACCAACTTCACTTACTCACGCATGCGTTTTGATAACAAAGTAATTAGTTGTTGATCAATCGTCAATTTGTTCTCGTAAGTGTTAATGGCATAGTTCCTCAAAAATTAAGCAGCGAGTGGTAAGGCACGAAGTTGGCTTTGCAAATCTCGCTTATCACTTCTTCTGATGTTGCCCAATCAATACACGCATCAGTCATTGACACGCCGTATTGCATTTTATCAACGGGTTGTTCAGAAGATTGATCCCGGCATGTAGTGGCTTTCAATCATCAGCCCGATAATTGAACGGTTTGCCTGATAAAATCTGATCGAGCACATTGCGAGCAACCAACGGTTGGCGGCGGTAATCTTTATTAGAATTGCCATGGCTGCAGTCAACCATAATTGCTTCAGGCAGACCCGCTTCCCGTAACGCTTTTTCACAGGCTTCGATGTATGGTTTTTCAAAGTTTGGCGTTTTACCACCACGCAAAATAATGTGCCCGTTCGGATTGCCTCAGATTTGAGCACGGTAACTTGGCCATTTTGGTTAATACCTAAAAAGCTATGGCTTTGTGAAGCGGCTTGAACTGCATGTAAAGCGACGTTCAACTGCGTCAGTACTGTTTTAAAGCCAACAGCCATCGATAAACCTGAAGCTAACTCGCGATGTGGTTGAGATTCAGTGGTTCGAGCACCAATTGCCGCCCAGCTAAAGAGATCCATTAAATATTGCGGCGTCATCGGATCGGGCGCCTCTGCCGCTAAAAAGGAATGCCGATTTTAGCAATCTCTAAACAGAGTTGGCGGCTAATGACGTAGCTCAATATCGAAAGAACCATCAAGATTTGATCGTTAATTAACCTTTCCAGCCAATTGTTGTACGTGGTCAAAAATAAAACGCGCATGACCAAAAAGTCTATCACTCACTTTATCGCTAGTGCTTTTAGTTTACGTGCATATTCAATAGCAGCTTTGGGGTCGGAATTGAACAAGGCCCAATAACAATCAGTTTACGATCATCTCGCCATGAATAATGTCTCGCAATCTCTTTGCGAAAACCGTCAATTTGGTCAGCGTTTAGCAGATAATGGTAATTCTGTTTTTAATTGTTCTGGCGTTAATAAAAAGTGCTTGTCACGAATATTGATGTTATTAGCTGCGAGTTTCATATCCTGTACTCATGTAATAGTTAAGAGTGCAGCTAATTTACTCATTTATTTTTAAAATTGCAATCATTTTTCCTTTACTTTTTCGGCAATCAATGCGAGCCATCAAATTTTCGCCTTGTTTACTTTTTGACTTTAGTTGCCAGGGCGAAGCTGTGCCAGGTTTTCCATAGTAATCAAGAATAGCTTGTTCATAGACCGAAATGACATTCTCTTGGTCTTGATGAGGCGCAGTACGCGCTGGCGCTATGAATAGCATATAAGCCAATAACAGGCGTGCCTGAATGCTGGCAATGTGCAGCACCTGTATCTGGCGATAGCACGAGATCTGCAAATTTTAGCAATGCAGCAAGTTGTTTGAGGCTTGTTTTGCCCAACTAAATTCAGGCAACCTGGCGCTTGCTGAGCAATGGATGAGCAACTCGATTTCATGTTTGGCAGGAGAGCCAACTAAGATAACGTTAATCTGATGAGACAATAACCAATTTGCGATTTCTACAACGTTCCCGGTAGCCAATCTTTTTCTGCTTTGCTAGAGCAAGGTGAAATGACAACATTTTTGTGTTGTGGAAAGATGTTGTTAGGGCAAAATGGATATCTTTCTCAGTAAGAGGAAGTTGCCATTGTGGCGTTAAATCTTTTACGCCAATTGCTTTTTGCAAATTGCATTTGTCCATCTAATACGTGTACGGCATCGGTAATTTCAACTTTTTGATTGGTAAAAAGCCATTGCATTTCACGTGCGCGATCACGGTTAAAGCCAATTTTTTGCTTAGCTTTAATGCCTAAAGAAAGAATCGATGCGCGAAATGCCGTTTGCAAATTTAGTAGAAAAATCAAACCGCTTGTTTTTAAGCATTTTCCATAATGTGCACATTCCTTTGTAGCCAGATATCAAAATGGAATCAAAGTCACATTTGGCAAACCCGCCATGAGTTGCCTTCTAGTTTCACCAATAATCCAAGTGATATGGGCATCAGGATATTGGCGTTGAATAGCCTGTACAACGGCAAGTGTGTGGCAAACATCGCCAATAGCAGAAAGACGGAGAATACAAATCTCAAGCGGTTGTTTTTTCATAAAAATTTGCAATTTTGAATCAGGGTTTTAGATAAGCTTTTGTTCTAACAAAAACCCACGCCGAAACGTAGGGTTGTAAAAAGTAAGATATGAATTATTCTACTTTTTAAGATACGGCAAGTATTAGTACCGTCTTCTTTTAATTCATCACCGTGTGTTAATAATACCAGATCACCACTAACTCAAGTAACCTTTGTTCTTTAACATCGCTAATCTCGCGCCATCAATGGTACGGCTTTTCTTCATCGTAGAATACAGGCGTTACACCGCGGTAAAGCGCACAACGGTTTAATGCACGTTGGTTACGAGAAAGCGCATAAATTGGTAAGCTCAGAGCTGATACGGCTCATTAGTTTTTGAGTTTCACCCTGAGTGTGTTAATGCGATAATTGCAGAAACGCCTTCTAAGTGATTTGCTGTGTACATGGCAGACATTGCCGTTGCTTCATCAATTTCAGTGAATTTACCTTCCATGCGGTGGCGTGAAATGTTGATGCTAGCATAGATTCTGCACCCAAGCATACTTCTGCCATTGATTTCACGGTTTCAATTGGGTAGTCACCGTTTGCCGTTTCACCTGAAAGCATTACCGCATCTGTACCGTCTAATACTGCGTTCGCAACGTCCATCACTTCTGCACGAGTTGGTAATGGTTTTTTGATCATTGATTCCATCATTTGCGTTGCAGTAATAACGACACGGTTTAATTTACGTGAGCGACGGATTAAACGCTTTTTGTACGCCTACCAATGCTGCATCACCAATTTCCACACCCTAAGTCACCACGTGCAACCATGATGACGTCTGCGCCTAAAATGATGTCATCCATCGCTTCTTCGGTTGCAACAGTTTCTGCACGTTCAACTTTTGCTACGATTTTCGCATCTAAACCAGCAGCTTGAGCCAATTCACGCGCAAGTTTAAGTCTGCGCTAGATTGTGGGAATGACACTGCTAAGTAGTCTCGCCAATTCGTGCAGCTAATTTAATGTCTTTATCTTTATCTGTTAATGCTGGTGCAGATAAGCCACCACCTAATTTGTTGATCCCTTTGTTATTAGAAAGTGGACCACCAACAATAACTCGGTATGGACTTTCACACTTCTACAGATAATACTTTTAATTGTACGTTACCATCGTCCAATAACAGAATATCGCCTGGTACTACATCGTTTGGTAAATTTTTATAGTCTAGACCTACTGCGTCTTGGTGGCCTTCACCACGTGGTAAATCTGCATCTAAAGTGAATTTATCCCCAATGTTTAAGAAGATTTTTCCGTCTTTAAAGGTTGAAACACGGATTTTAGGACCTTGTAAGTCACCTAAAGCGCAACGGTTTTACCAAGTTTCGCTGCAATTTCACGCACTTTTATTTGCACGTTCAATATGATCTTCTGGTACACCGTGAGAAAAGTTCATACGCACCATGTTAGCGCCTGCTGCAATAATACGCTCTGAGTTATTGTCGCGGTCTGTTGCTGGCCCTAAGGTAGTAACGATTTTGGTTCTTCTCAGTTTTCAGACATGATTAACCCCGTAGTTTTTGATGGATTTTGAAAATTTTTCTAAGCGTCTTGCGACTTACTCAAACGAAGTGCATTATACGCCTAAATCGTTAGACTTTAAACCTTATACAGGAAATTAACTGATGAATATTTGATTATGCGCCATGGTGAAGCGAGCTTTTCGGCAAGTTCAGACAGTGCGAGAACGCTTACCTCATTTGGCGTCGAAATGGCAAAACAAGGGCAGTGGTTAGGGTAATCGGCTTTAATCGTGGCAAAAATTCAGCTAGATAAAATTTTAGTCAGTCCTTATTTGCGCACCCAACAAACGCTTGAAGCAGTTAAGCTGGGGCTACAAGCGGTCGGATTTTTCGCAATCTTTACCAATTTGGTTGAAACATGGGAAGATTACACCGGATGGTAATCAATCACTTGTATTGGATTATTTAGATTTTCTACGAGATGAAGGCGCAAAAAACGTGTTACTCATTTCGCATTTGCCTTTAGTGTTTGATTTGGTTTGTGCTTTAACGCATGATCAGTCTCAGGTTCATTTCTATCCAGCTGTGATGGCTGAATTATGCTGGCAAGGCAAAATTGCGCGTTTAACTCACGCAGAAATCCCGAGAAATTAGGCTAATTTTCAAAAAAGTTTAAAAAATTGTGAAATTGTCGAAAATTTAGACTTCCAAAATGCTTAAAAAATCGGTATTATGCGCAACCTTAACGCAAGCTGAGCTTGTGTATTGGGAAAGCAAGAAGTAGGGGATGCCTTACTTTTTATTTGGGGCAATGTGAGAGAGTCAGCCAATGCGTATTGGACAATATGAATTTAAAAACCGTATTTTCCTGCGCCAATGGCGGCATTACTGACCAGCCATTTCGCCGTTTGTGTCATCAACAAAGGGGCTGGGTTGACTTTCTAGAAATGATGTCCACAAATCCTGATGTCTGGCATACTGAAAAATCGAAGTTGCGCTTGGCGCATCATCATGAAATCGGATTAAATGCGGTTCAGATTGCAGGTTCTGATCCAACTGAAATGGCAGAAGCAGCTAAGGTAAATGTCGCATACGGCGCTCAAATGATTGATATCAATATGGGCTGTCCGGCAAAAAGGTAAACAAAAAGATGGCAGGCTCTGCCCTATTACGTGAACCTGATTTGGTTGCTCGAATTTTATCGGCAGTTGTAAATGCTGTAGATGTGCCTGTCACACTATACCAGAACAGGTTGGGATCAAGATAATCGAAATTGCTTAGAGATTGCTCAGATGAGCTGAACAGTCGGGGGTCTCTGCATTGACCATTCATGGGCGAACACGAGCGTGTTTATTTGAAGGACAAGCAGAATATGACAGTATTAAAGCAGTCAAACAGGCGGTTTCGATTCCGATAATTGCAAATGGCGATATTACCTCTGCCGAAAAGCGAAATTTGTGCTTGATTATACAGGTGCAGATGCTGTGATGGTTGGGCGAGGAAGTTATAGCGCCTGGATAGTTTAGGAAATCAGCGCATTTTTAGGCGCACGGCACGCTTCCTATTATTTCATTGGAGGAAAAGCCAGCTGATGTTGAAGCATATTGAAGACCTACATCAATTCTATGGAGAAGAGAAAAGGGTATCAATTGCGTGTAACGTTGGTTGGTATATGAGAAGATTGATGCGAATTCAACTTTTAAACGCACTTTCAATGCATTAGAAACAACTTATGAACAACAATGCGTTGGAAAATTTTGCAAAATCTCTTTAATAAAAGTGGATAGAAAAATGATTGAACAACCAGTAAAATAACCCATTAACGGTGACATTATTAAATGCACAAAGGTCAACAGTGGTAAAACCGCTCATGATAACGTAAAAGCCGCATTAAAAACCATTTAGCACAATTAAACGGCGAAGACCCAACAGAATTATACGAATTAGTATTATCTGAAATTGAGCACCCAATGTTAGATATGGTGATGCAATATACTCGCGACAACCAAAACTCGCAGCAGCAAACCATGTTGTATTAACCGTGGTACTTTACGTAAAAATTAAAAAGTACGGTATGGGTTAATCTTAACGATTTAACCGAATGATTGAAGAACCTGTTATCAAAGTTGATACAGGGTTTTTGCTATCTAGGCTTAATATTTGGAAAAGATAGTGAAAAAAAAGACCGCTTGTATTATTGGCAGCAAAGCCTTTAGCCTAGTTGGTGGTTCGTTAATATTAGCCATTAAAGCGGTGCAAGTAGCGGTATCTGATAAATAAAAGTAAAGCCCGATGTAAACAAACACATCGGGCTTTATTTATAACTGATTTCAATTGCTGATAAGCGCGTTCGGCTTTTTGCAAGCGCTTTTTCAGTGCTTTCATCACGGGCAAGAATAACCCCTAAACAGCGATGCCCGTTGACCTCTCCCTACCGAATAAGCGTAAATTGACCCCAGCTTCAGATAATACCTTCTCGAGGTTCGCAAATCGAACATTATCTGATTTACCTTCCACTACAATCGCTTTTGAAGCAGCAGGGCTGATTTGATAAATTTCTGGAATCGGTAAACCTAAAATAGCGCGAGCATGTAAAGCAAATTGTAGAAAGTTCTGAGATGCCATTGTCACCATGCCGGTATCGTGCGGACGAGGAGAACTTCATTGAAGATGATTTCATCGCCACAAACAAAGAGCTCTACACCGAAAATGCGCACGCCCGCCTCAAAAGCAGTGGTAATTTTCTCTGCAGTTTCTGTACGTTTTTGGGCTAATGCTGACATGGCTTGTGGTCAAGATTCGCGATAATCACCGTTTTCTTGACGATGACCAATAGGGCTAAGAAAGAAGTACCCCCAACATGACGTACGAGTTAATTGGGTAATTTCATAATCAAACTTACTGAAACCCGACAACTCGTCCACCGCCAGCTCGGCCACCTTCTTGTGCATATTGCCAGCTTTGTTCAATTTGTGCATCGGATTTGATAATTGATTGCCCATGCCCAGAAGAAGACATGATGGGTTTGACGACATGGGAATACCAATTTCTGCAATAGGCTTGTTGGAAATCAGGAAAGTTGTCAACAAAAACGATAAGGTGAAGTTTTTAATCCCTAATTCTTCAGCGGCTAAACGACGGATGCCTTCTCGGTTCATGGTTAATTGGGTTGCTTTAGCCGTTGGAATTACGTTACTAGCCGGCTTGCTCTGAATTTGACAAGTGTAGCAGTCTGCAATTACCTCCACTTCAGGCACAATATAATCGGGCTTTTGTTCAATCAGTTTTGCTAGTGCTTCGCCATCAGCATTGAAATAGTGTAGGCGCGATGCAACTTGTTGAGCCGGCGCATTTTTCATATCTGTCAACCGCAATCACTTCTACGCCTCAAGCGTTGTAGTTCAATGACGACTTCTTTACCCGATCCACCAGAACCAAAGCATCATCACTGGTTGCGCTTGGACGAAGTGGAGTACCTAATGTAGTCATGCAAAATCCTCTAATATAAAAGCAAAACGTTTGCGTAATTATAGCGGATATTAGAAAATCAAGCGGTGTAATTTTGCAAAGTTTTACAAAAATCACACCGCTTGTTTAATGACTTTTAGCTGCTTTTTCCATTGCACCTTTAATAGTGAGCTGAATCAACGGAAATTAAACTACGTGTAATTCTTCAATTGGCTGAATTTTGGCAACGATGGCTGTTTGCCTTCTTTCCATCAAACTAGCCTTGAGCTTTGAGCGTATTACTAGAGGTTGAGAAGAGCTTTATCAAAGAATTCTGGCGCGTTAATTCCATGTGATACAGATAAGCGTTGCTAGCAATTGTGCGGCTTTCTTTTCAAATTCACCACGTGAAATTTCAGGTTGGCTCATTAACAAGCCTCCGCCGATGTAATAACGTTGTAGCACTTCGCGTACGCCATTGCTAGTGAAGTTGTAATGTACGTAATGCCAGGTGATTGATCTTAAATAGATCGCTTTCGCCTTTAATCACATGCTGACGGGCAAATTCTGCAAGAATCAATTCCATCTGATGACGAACTTCAGAAGGTCTCAAAATGCAAGAAGAGTTCCGCTTTTAAGAACGGATAAACTTGTTGTACGCATTTAATGATTAAATCTTTTGAAACTGCTTCTAAATGTAAGATGATGCTCGCTACTAATGATGGCACAGCAAATAGTGTGCACATTATTGCGGTAATAAGTCATTAGTACTGCGGCTTCTCTTTCAAGGCTAAATCATTTCACCGAAGCTGTCCTGTGTAATCACGCCTGCACGTGGTAGAGCTATACGTGATTAAGCATGGTTTCTGCATCATCATTTGGTATCGTAATATCATCTGAATACGGTACTGCCTTAACTAATTCTAGTACGCTGTTGATTTGTTCTAGCACTGCTCACGACTCTAGTGCACGTTGGCGAGAAGCCACAAAATCGAGCCAATTAAGTTTTGGCATTATAATGCGGCTGCTTTATTGATGTTAACCATCACTGCGTTTGCAACTTTATCTACCGCAGGGTTTAACCACTTTTGGACGAGCTTCGTCAGCTTCTTTGTTTCAATCAGGGAAATGTTGGTTTAAATAGTTATTCAGTTGAATAGGTTCACCGAAATTCACATAACCTTGGCCTAGATTTTTCAGTTTTTAATTACGCGGAGTACTAAACCCGCATTTTCTTTTTCTTTGCTGCGCCACGTAATTCTTTTGCGTAGTATCTACTTCCATACATGTTCATAACCGATATAAACCGGCACAATACTGATTGGACGAGTTAAACCACGCTGAAGGGCTTTGCAAAGGTCATCGACATCGCTGCCAGTTTTGCGCTCGAGTAAACGCCCCAGGACGAGAACGACCGCCTTTCAATAAAGTATTCCACTGAACAGCTACGATAGAATAATTCAGCTAAATCATTCACGAAAATGGTGGAATAAAGACGGTTTCTTTAAATGTTCGGCGAATAAAAAACTGCTCCCCAACTGCGGAAAAGTGGACCCGCAGGAAGAAGTTTAGTTAATACCCGAGCACTATGCGGTGGTACTAAACCTGATGATATAAAATGTAAGAAAGCAGTAAATAGTCCATGTGGCTACGGTGGCAAGGAACATAAACGATTTCATGCCCTTCCAACGCTAATTTGCGCACACGTTCGCCATTTTGTACATTGATGCCTTGATATAGCTTGTTCCAAAGCCAGCTTAAAATGCGATCTGCAATACGTAAACCTTCATGGTTAACTTTAGCATGATCTCTCAAGAATTTTTCGGCTTCTTGTCGTGCTTTTTCAGGTGAGATTTTTTTATTTTCTGCTTCATCTGCAATTGCTTTTTTCAGCGCAGCTGAATCCAGTAATTTGTTAAACATGGCTTGACGATCAGGCAATTTTGGACCCATTGCTGAATAGCGTTGTTTAGCAAAATGGAGGCGAGCTACACGGAAAAGTTTTTGCCAGTTGGCTATCATCTCCGTGTGTCTTAATCATCTCACCCAGCGAGACAGTCTGAGAGAAACGGGTAAATTATCACGTCCATACCAAAGCGTTGCCCAAAATGCGTTGGAATACGTCTAAAAAGCGTAAATTCGCTTTTTCTTTACCTGGCGCGCGTCCCCAAAAGAACAGAAACTGTGCTAATTTCACATCCATTTCTGCATGCTGTTTATGTAAATTTAAATAGTCCTGTACGGTTTTAAGGTTTCTTCTTTACCCTTTTGATTTACGGCGACTTTCATCTAAGAATACAAAGCGGTAAGACTTGCCGCATGTAGCTGATTAGGTTCTAGCGGATCAGGTAACCTAATGCTTTTGCAGTTTTTCTGCAAAACAAGTAAGTTTGGTTTGAGAGGCATAAGGTAGAACATAGAGTAAAGGCTGAGTTAAATCGAGGTTTAACTCACTAATTGATCGGCTGGAACAGACCGAGATTTAATCAATAAAGAAAGCGGAATATTTAAAAGCTGACGGTAAAAATTTAACAGGCTAGACATTATTTTTCCTTTTGTTATTTTTATTTTCTGCCAATTTATAAAAAGGGCAGTTTAGCATAATTTTCAAAAATGCGTTACAAATTTAATTATACCGTATATATGTCAAAAATTCTGATAAAAACCTCAGGAGAAAATAACGTGGCTCGTAAACATCTTACCGCTCGTCAGCAAGAAATTTTTGATTTTGTGAAAAACCATATCAGTACTACCGGCATGCCACCAACACGTGTTGAGATTGCCCGTGAAATCGGTTTTAAATTCTCAAATGCCGCAGAAGAGCATTTAAAAGCACTTGCACGTAAAGGTTATATTGAAATGCTTTTCTGGCACATCGCGTGGGATCTGAATTCTTAGTTAACGATGAAGATGAAGCTGCTAATATGATGATAAACTTTACCGTTAATTGGTAAAAGTGGCATGCAGGCAGCCTGATCTGAAGCTATTGAGCATATTGAATGTCATTATCCTGTAAAATGGTGCGATGTTTAATCCAAGTGCAGACTATTTACTAAAAGTAAATGAAAATTCCATGGAGAATATCGGCATGAGATGGCGATTTATTAGCGTGCATAAGACTAATTATGCTATGGGCAGGTTGTGGTTGCTCGTGTAGAAGATGGGAGTCACAGCAAAACGTTTGAGAAAAGGCGATTTAATCTACTTTGACATCCAGAAAAGTGATGAGCTTGAAGCAATTATTGTTGATCCGCGTGTGAATACATTGAAATTGAAGGCAGTGCCGTTGGTGTTATTCGTAGTAATGCGTGGATGTAATGACTGATTATTCATTTATGGTGCAGTTAGGCCACATATTCTGCTACAGAAGCTGAATTATTGGACACAATGGCTTGCTGGTTTTTACGCCAGGCGATGTTGCTGCTTTTCTCCAAAATGCCAGTGCCACTAGATTTAAAAGCGAAATAAAGGCTGGGTTGGTCAATTAAGTGAAGTAGCATTAGGGGCTAAAGCTGGAAGCAAGCTCTGAGCAGATTTTGCGCATTTAGGCATTGAACTAAAACTATTCCAATAAATGCACAAGGCGAACCGCTTGAAACCACCTTTGTTAGCCTTGCACCATTAGTGCTAATCATGGTGTAACATGGCAAACTTCACATGTAAGACATAAATTGCAGCAGGTGTTATGGATACCGGCCGAAGGCGGCCGCGATATTCCGTTAGCGCAGCGCACATTGGCCAACCAATTTTGTAGGCAGCCGAATCGCGAACAATCCCGTCAATTGCCAACAAGATTGAAGAGTTACGGAGCTATTACTTTTGGGGCGCTTTTCAGAAATTGATGCAAGACATGGCGAAGTGCTGCTGTTGCGTCCAAAGGAAAAGGGCATAGTCAAGTTTTTAACTGATGCTGCAAATCAGCATGGTGAACCTCATTCAAACATTGCCTTTTAGGATTCTATTTACGAGTCTTTTACGCGAGAAATTTTACAGAACTTTTTACGGAAAGACTTTTAATTTTGTCCGCCGATCGTTATGATTACGACCTTCAAGTTGTGCAAAACCAGCCTTTTATTTTTTTATTACAGGTTAAATTGTGTTTGAATGGATAGCCAACCCAGAAGCGTGGATTAGCGCTTTTTACCCCTAACCGCACTAAGATTGGTGTTAGGGATTGATAATGTCATCTTTATCAGTATTTTGGTTTCGTGGTCACATCAAAATCGTCGTCAATCTGCCCGTATTGTTGGCTAATGTTGGCTGGATTATGAGTATTGTTACTTTCTCTGCTTTCATGGATGATGATTTAGTTGACCCACTTTTCTTTCATCGGAGAGGGATTTTCAGGGCGATTTAATTTTGATTATCGGAGGCTTTTTCTCAATTGTAAAAAGTGCATGGAATTAAAAGAATCAGTGAGTGCAGAAGAGCACAACGAATCTCACTGAATCAGCGAAAAAGCGAGCTATTTGATGATCTTAATTCATGCGCATTGATGGATATTATCTTCGCTTTGATTCCGTGATTACCGCGAGCTATGGCGGACAATCTTCCGTGATGATTTTAGCCATTGTAATTGCGGTACTTGCGATGATATAGCAGCAAAACCAATCGGCTTTCTTTTGTTGATCATAATCCAACGATTAAAAACTTAGCGTTAGCCTTCTTAGTTTTAGTTGGAATTGCGCTGTGCAGAAGGATTTAATATTCATTCCAAAAGTGAGCAAATTATGCTGCAATGGGCTTTTCTGTGTATGTTGAGTTGCTTAATATTAGAATGCGTCGCAACCAAGTAAAGCATTTGCAAGAAAATAACACTGCAAACTAATTAGACGCCCTTCAATTTTGGAGGGCTTTTTTCTAGGAAAAAATATGTTATTGATTGATATTCAAGGCAAAGAATTAACCCGAAGAAGTGGATTTTATCTCATCCGCTGTTTCGGGTTTAATAGCCGTACTGATAAAGCCCAAATTCAGCGCTCATTCAAGATATTCGTCAACGTGTGAAAAGCCGTTATTGATTACAATTGACAAGAAGGCGGTCGAGTTCAACGTTTTCGTGAAGGATTTACACAGCTACCAGCAATGCAATCATTTGGCACACTAGCTGAAAATGCGGCAGAAGCACAGGCTATCGCTAAAGAAGCGGGTTGGTTAATGGCGGCTGAAATGTTTGCCTTAGACATTGATTTAAGTTTTGCGCCTGTATTGATTTTAGGTCATCAATGGAAAGCGATTGGCGATCGTGCTTTTTCGCAAATGTCGGAAAATGTTACCGCTAGAAGCTTTTTATTGATGGCTATGTTAGAGATGGGTATAGCAACCACTGGCAAACATTTCCAGGCCATGGGCATGTGCTTTGCGATTCTCACTTAGAAACCCTGTTTGATGATCGCCCAAAATCTGTGATTTTCGAGCAAGATATTCAACCTTTTTAAACACTAATTGCTAAAATAAACCGTCACGATTATGCCGGCACGTGTTATACACACGTGATAGCCAACCGGCTAGCGGTTCTATGATGACAAGAATAATACGAGAACACTAGGGTTTACTGGGTAATTTTTCTGATGATTTAGGGCATGAAAGGCGCGGGTTTTATGGGCGACTTTGTTGCGCGTGGTGAATAAGCCGATTCAGGCAGGCTGTGACTTTACTTTTACTTGCAGGTCGAACCACAAGTGTGCGCAAGTATTAGATGGGTGGAAATATCAGCCGACAAAAAGCGCGCAAACGGAGCGTCACGGAAGCTAATGAAACGTAAAACCATAGATTGGCGTACTTTAGAAAGTTTAAGCCGTTGCCGAGAGTGTGCAAGTGATCAGTTATCGGCATGGCGCTGTAAATGGTTAGATCGGGAGCAGCTGTTCGGCGAAATTAAAACTGCTATCATCATTATAGTTCAGCGATTGCCGTTCATGTCAATGGCCAGAAAAGCCTTTATGCTGAGCAGCTTGCAGCAAAAGTAGCCGATCGAAACTCAAGCGGTTAATTTTGCGGTTGATTTCGCAGAGTACGCAGATTTTACTCGGTATTCTCTCTCTGCATTGCGCAATTCTCGCAATAGCCAAAACGTGGTCAGTGGCAGGCAAGACCGCCCCATCTCTGGTTTACTAAAATGTATAAACTGCGATCCCACTAGTGGCGTAGATTTAACGGATTGCCCACTTTATCCGAATGAATCGTGACACTTCCCCACTCGTAAAAGACTATTGCGTCGGGCAGGGCTTGTGCCATATAACATCAGCCAAGAAAAAGGCGAGCGTGCCATATTTCTGCCACCTAAAGCCGCTATAACCAGTCAGTCATGTTGCGCTTTGTGATCAGAAGTGAGCAAACGACCGCTTGCTGAGCGGGAGTTGCCTAACTTTATTAGCCAAACTACCAAAAATTCTGTAGTGAGTTTAAATATTCAACCACAGCATGGCAGCAGTGTTGGAGGGCGAAACGGAGATTTTCTTAACTGGAAGGACATACGATTGAAGAGCATTTTAATGGTGCGCTACTTTTATCTTTCGCACAAGGCTTCTCTCTCAGACCACAATCCAGCAGGTTGCAGAAAGCTTTTATCAAACCGCACAAGATTGGGTAGCGAATCTACCGATTGGAACATGGGATTCCTTTTCTGCGGCGTAGGCGGTTTTGGGCCGCAGTAGCAAAGAAACTTTACAAGTGCGTAGTCCCACGCTGCATTAACGATTGAGATTTGCGCTTCTGCTATTGCAGTGTGCGCAACAAAATCGGCACAACAATTAGGTTGAAAAGTCCGTTTTGATGCACCAGACTCTGCTCGGTTTGCGTTAAACCAGCCGGCAGTTGCAGATTTAGTGATTGTAAATCCACCGCGACGGTATTGGTAAGCTATTAGCGGAATTTAACGATTGCGTGTCGTTGACTACCTGATTTATTCTAGTTGTAATGCGCAAACGATGGCAGCAAGATTTCGTCCCACCGACCAATTACCACCAGAAAAGTGCAACTTTTCTGATATGTTTGTGTCTACAGTGCACATTATGCGAAGTTCTTGACTTTTCTAGTGAATAGATCAAAACAAGCACAATACTCTCTCAAGCGGCATAAAAATTTGTAATCAAGATTTGCAAACTTCTGCTATATAATTCAACAGTTTACTTAATAGTATAGGAATTTTCTGTCGGATTTGCACGCTAGCGTATTTTTGAGGACAAAGAAATTTTCTTTACTATATACCGTATTCTATTAAATCTCACTAGAGTGATATCAACAATGGCTAAAATTGTTAAAGTAATCGGTCGAAATCATCGACCTCGTGGTAACCCTACCGTTGAAGCTTTTCGAAGTTCACTTAGAAGGTGGCTTTTGTTGGTTTAGCTGTTGCGCCATCATCAGGTGCATCACAACGGGTTCTCGTGAAGCGTTGAATTACGGATGGTGACAAATCTCGTTTGCTTTAGGCAAGGGCGTATTAAAAGCTGCTTCTGCGGTAAACTAACGAAATTGCAAAACGCTATCGCTGGTAAAGATGGTTCTGTACATTGCTGAAATCGACCAAACTCGGCGATCGATCGATGGTACAGAAAACAAATCTAAATTTGCGCGAACGCACTTTAGCAGTGGAGTCTAGCAATCACGAAGCAGAGCAGCAGCCTCAAAGGCTTGCGCCACTTTACGCTTACATTGCAGAACTTAACGGTACACCGGCGTTTACTCTATGCCATTACCACGATGAACATCATCACGGTGGTGAGCATGGTGACAACAACGTTGATATTCAAGAGTTCATGATCCAACCGGTTGGTGCGAAACATTACGCGAAGCATTACGTATCGCACGCGTATTAGCATTCCCACAACCTTGCAAAAGTATTAAAAGGTAAAGGTTTAACACTGCTCGTGGGTGATGAAGGTGGTTTTGCGCCAAACCTCGCATCTCAACGCAGACATGCTTATAGCATGTATTAAAGAAGCAGCTGAAAAAGCAGGTTATGTTTTAGGTAAAGATGCTCACTTGAAGCGATGGATCGCGCATCTTCTGTGAGTTCTCACAACAAAGAAAACCGGTAACTGCGATGTTGGGTGTTGGCGAAGGTAAACTCACTTCTCAAGAGTTCACACACGCCTTGGAAGAATCAATAAAACAATACCCAATTAAATCTATCGAAGATGGTCGCGATGAATCTGACTGAGAAGCTTTCGCATACCAAACTAAAAGTATTAGGGCGATAAAATCCAATTAGTAGGTGATGACTTATTCGTAACTAATACCACCAAAATCTATAAAAGAAGGTATCGAAAGCGTTGCATCGCAACCTCTATCTGCGAATCAAATCCAACCAAATCGGTTCATTAACCGGAAACTTTAGCAGCGATTAAAATGGCTGGAAAGATGGCGGTTACACCGCAGTAATCTCTCACCGTTCAGGTGAAACTGAAGATGCAACGACTGGCAGATTTAGCAGGTACTGCAGCAGGTCAAACTCAAAACCGGTCTCAATGAGCCGTTCAGACCGGTGTAGCAAAATACAACCAGTTAATCCGTGCTGAAGAAGGCAAGCATTAGAGCGCAGGCACGGCAGCACTTCTTTTCAACGGTTTAAAAGAAGGAAGGTCAAGCGTAATTTGCTTTTTGTAACATTGATTAGATAAACTGCAGCAGAAATGTTGCAGCGTTTTGTTCTAAAATTGCACCACGTTTCTATAAATACGAACGCCCGTTTTGTTCACTGGACAACTATCCCATTTTTGATTCAGCTCTAATTCTTTAAATCGCAAGACACCTCAGGAATGCACCTCTGAAAACCAGTTGACTGCGTTTCAAAAGATGGCAATATCAATCTGATGATTTGCGACTACTTTACCTGGCGCCTCGTTCATAACGAGAGTTGCTGCTGCGATAAATTGATGCTCTCCGACAATCTTTCTCGCCGACAACCAAATTTCTTTCCTTTTTGCTGAATGCGTTGCCCAATCACTTTGTCTCGTTGCTGCTGCCATTAGCTGTGCCATTTTTCGTGTTCACTTAAATACTTATTTATTCACATTTTGTCGATTTTATGCTTGAAAAACAGCGCACTAGATAAGTAGAATTAAAATCACTTTACTCATCTATTAACAATAAGTAAGCAAAAACTTGTTTTTACTCATCATAAGGATCTGAAAATGAAAACCACTTTTCTGCAATTTTAGTTGGATTTTTAACCGCTTGTAGTGGTGGTGGCGGTGGTAGTGGAACCGCAACGACACCTGGATAATACTACAGTGGATTGTCAGATAACAGTGCTAAAGGCGAGATGGTAAAACCACGGACTTTGGCGAATTATCTGAAACAAATAGTAACGATTCTTTCGCACGGCATTTGGATCAACGGATGCGAAGACGATGTTAGCAGGCAGCATCAGAACAGCGCAAACCACTTACCAGCGGCACAGCGACTCTATTTAGGTGATGCTTACTGCAAATGGGCAACAACAGCAGCCAAGTAAGGGCGGTAAACCAGATTAAACGGATTGGCGACAAAACGGTAGATGGAAAAGTTGAATTTTCATTGCTTTCAGATGGCCGAGCGCAAGATATTACGCGTTACACTCAAACGCAGTTAAACGGTACGAAATTTAGCGGTCGTGCGAGTACCCTTGTTACAAGAAGGACATATCATGGCGAGCTGACGGCAATGGCGCAGTTAGCGGCTGGTCTGCAACCTTTGAAGGCAATCACAGCTAGTGACAACCTCATTTATGGTATTCGGTATTCACATTTCATTAAGCTGCCTAAAAGGGCAGCTTTTCTTTTAAATCTATCTCTATGCGTAAGCTCTCTCTCTTTCTTCTTTGTTCAACTTCTTTTGTCTTGGCTTCATCGCACGGTCTCAATTACCGTAGTAGAACAACTCAAACAAGTTGATTTATCAAAATAATGTAGAGCAACTCATCCTTTCTTTCTCAATATCAACAACAAAACGCAACGAGGATCCCTCGGTTGCTTTTCGCGTGGAAAGCGAAACTGCATGAGCTTTGCACCTAAGATTATGCCCTGCACCTGTATTTACCGAAAAATGTTGAGCCGAACGCCCAGCGCCTACTTCTATTCGAATGGAACTCCTGCGGTGTATGTCGGTCACCGTCAAGACAGCGTTACGGCGAGATTTCGCAATCGATATGCGTAAAAAGCGTTAAAAATTTGCCCGCTTCGGCTTATCAGCAGCATTGATCGCTATGTACACGCACCTAATTGTGGCGTCACGGTGGTAGATTGATGATGGCGCTATCTTTAAACGGATAACGTGGAAAATGTCTCCTCTGCGACAAGCATTGAAAATACAGGCTTTATTACGGTGACGGTATGTTGCCGCAGCGCTCACGGTTTTTCCCACAATCTGAGTTTTGTAGCCGTGATTTTACTATTGTGGGTTCACCATGTAGGTTTTAGTAATGAAACTAACGGAAAAGCTATTGGGACAAATCTATCAATTTGATGATCTCTTTTAACCGTACTTTCGTGTGGGTATGCCTATAAGACAGAGGCAACATTCAGGCTACAGCCGTTTTGCGAAAAACGTTGGTATGGCGGCGAAGTATCCATTGGTCAATGATCGAAATGAGCTATAGCTATTGGCTTAAAATTGGCAAAATCAGACCGCACTGAATGGCGAAAACGCCGTATCGAGAATCAAGTTGGTATTATTAAAACGCCTCAGTTACCTTGACCTGGTATCGAAACCCTGAACAAATCTTTTATACAGGGATAGCTCAACAAAACCCTGAGCGTCAATATAGTTTCGATATAAAATGTGCGGATTGGCTGTCACAAGAATATGCTTTGATTTCCACAAACTCAATCCATCATTTACCCATCGCCAATTCTAAAAGATCAGCGGTTCTCGGCGGTATTTTACCTTGGGCAAGACGAGGAAAAGATCATATTTACACTCACTTTGCACAAGTGTGGAAACGTGATTGGTCGATTTATGCATTACGCCTCAAACTCAATTTCTGAATGGCGAAACAAAAAGTAATTTAGACACAATGGGTCTCGCTATAAAATGCACAACTTGACTTTGAGTTTGAGGAAAACTTTTAAAATCCAGATTCGTGTTTGTTAGCCGCATAATGAAATATGATAAAATATCGCAAATGTGTACCGCATAAGGAGTCCCAATGCTATATTCAGTCTTAACTGATCAGATTTTATTAGGCGTTAGGCTACCGCACGGCGCGCATCTCTACATTACATGAACACTGGTCGTGATGTTTGAAGATGATGAGAGAAACTGTTATTTTATAATGCACGATTTAGATCAAAAGATAACCCTCATTGTAGAGATAGTCTTTTTGTTTATAACAAAGCTTTCTGATATTGAAGCAGAAAGTCTCAAGAGCCACGCTCGTTTAGAAATTTGCTGGTCGGAAGATGGGTTTCAAGCTTTTTATTGACTACGGTTATCCGCATGCTGTACCTGATTTCCGTCACTTTGTGGGCTATAACGTACTAAACATCCTATCCAGAAAGAATTAGGAAGCATGTGGGTTCGTAGAAATGAAAACTACCCAGAATTAGTCGAAAATGGCTAAGACACTGTCAACAACACTTTAATATTATCTCTTTTAGCTGTTTGTCAGCGCTACTTTGCAGTTTTGTTTTAAATGATGTATTACCGCTGCTAAGTATCGTTACTATACTTTTTATTTTTAGAACAGGATTTTCTTTAAGGAGCATTTAATGAAAACATTAACCGTGTTATATCTTGCTGCGATGTGATGTTAATTAACGGGTTGTAGTCACCTTTAATGACTTTAGATCAACCAGTGGTTTATAGTGGTGTTCAAGAAGAGCGTTTCAAAGTCTACCTTTTCTAAGACAGTTCCAGCAGGAGATGTTGGCGAGGCGTTTTGGCACAATTCCTTTGTATCCATTTATCATCATTGATGTTCCATTAAGTTTCCCTCGTGGGTGACACCTTAATCGTTACCTGTTAAAAGGCATTCAAAATTATCACAAGATTAATTTCAAACACAAAAGCGGTTAGATTTCATGAGTATTTTGCAAAATAGAATAGAAAATTTGACCGCTTGTACTTACTTCAGCTATTTCCTGCCAACACAACCAATCATGACATACCCAATTGCTACGATAATTGCTTCAATAGCATTAAATTTATCACAACCTTTTCTTGGATGTGAAAGTTTATTTAACAGAGCATAACCAAACGCCCTATGTTTAAAACATTATTTAATTCATTGAGTGAAAAAGTGAATGCCTCGAAAAGCTGTTATCTCTTGCGAATCAAGATTTCGAGCAAGGATTTGATTATCAATATGGGCTTTCAACCGTCGCGGATCGCCAAAAGCGAATCAGTATTTTTGAGCAAGCTGCACTTTACAGCGCAATCTGAGGCATCTTCATTAAATTTCTTTGCAATGCTGCGCCAGCGGGATAAAGCTCTTCAATATGCGCAAGAAGCGGTTACTGGAAGGAGTGAAATCACAACATGCGTTTTAGCAAATTGGTGGTTAGCCAAAATGAGGCTAAATATCGCACGCCGAAACAAGAAGCATTAAAAGCCATGACAGAGGCACTCGGAATAAAAGCGATTTGCATTATGTAAATATCTCCTGCACAATGAATATTATTATGGCTCAAAATGGAACGCCTGGTCGATTTAGATAAAGCGATCTATTATTATGAATTGCGTCTCAGCAAGGCAATGCAGTTGCCTAGAAGAATTAGGAAAAATTTATCTTGAAGAGTTGCATGATTTGGATAAGGCTGGAAACGTATGTATCACAAGTAGCTGAGAGAGAATAATGTCGAAGCACTACATTTACTAGGCGATGTCGTTTATACCATGAAAAGAAGATGAGAAAAATATACTTTATTGGGAGAAAAGGCGGCGGAAAATCAGCATATTTCAGCCATACTTTAAACCGGCAAACCATTACGTGGGAAAAGAAGAAGACGACAAAGCGCCGACATGTGAAAAGGTGTTGCTCTTAAATCATGAAGACGCTTTGATTGCGATGGCTGAATTCCCATGAATATGGGCTCGGTATGCCACAAGATGATGAAAAAGCGTTAACTCATTATAAAAAGTCGAATGAGATTTTGAAGGATAAATGGTTAATGGATAAAATTAAATGTTGGACAGCAAAATCAAGCATATAGTTTAAAGCGTGGTTAAATCAACCGTGTTGCTTGTTTAGTAGAAGATTTAAAGCGGTGCGCTGTATTGATTGAACCTGAAAGCATAGAATACTCGAACTTTCTTTGATCTTGGATCATTGCGTTACATTGGCATTGATTAGTATATTCTTCGATCTATAATCATTCATGTACGTTACCAAGAGCAGTAAAGAGGTGATCAACAATATCAACGTGCAGTCGCGATTTGTGTGCAAACCGCCCGTGCTATTATTACAGCATGGCGCGGAAAGCGCTGTTGTAGTGCAAATGGTGCAGCGATTAGGCGCTGCGTTAGCTGGTGCGTGTGGAATGTGCTTTAACGGCAAATGCCGTATTACTGACAACGCTTTCTAAACAGCATCTGGCTGGCCACGTGCGTCAGAATGCTGATAGCGTACAATATGAACAGCTGTCACCGATGTTCAGCGGCCATTGATTGCCGTAGAACATCGTGTGTATGATTTATCAATGGCACAGAAGAAATTGGATAATTTAAATACCACTAAAATAGAGCAACCGCTATTTGGTGGTGTTTGCGATTGGTTTGTCTTGTGCTTCTTCGCCCATCTTTCTGGCGGCGACACGTAATTTGTGCAATCACTTTTATTGCCTGCCGCTGCCAGCTGTTTGTTCGGACAGAGCCATTTTAAACGTCATTATAATCCTTTCATTGTGCTATTGTCGCTTTTGTTGCCTCACTTCGCCTCGGTAAGGAGTTTGAAATATAGTTTAGGCAACGATCCGCATATTGCATTAGCTTCTAGTGTTTTATTACTTGTTCCGGGATTTCCGTTAATTCATTCACTGCAGATATTTTGCGCGCTGCGTCAACATGGGATAGGGCGGTGGGACTATCGCCACAGTTCTTACCTGGTGCTTGTTTAGTATTGTCTTTGCATTAAATCTTTAAATATTGTTTCTTGGTGTAATAGGATGTTTCTTGCTGAATTTACCGATTGATATGCTTTTTGCAGCCATCTCCCGCAGTTCGGATTTGTTTTAGCATTTAACGTCTCGCCCTGAAAGCCTTGTGCGCAGTGCGCTATTTTAGCGGCACTGGGCCATGCTGCCCGAACATTATTACTACACTTTACATTCCTATTGTTTTTGCTACCTGGCAACCCGTGTAATTGGCTTTATTGCGCATTTGTCCCATCGTTATTTAGCCCATCCAAAAGTTTTTACTGTGGCGGCGATGTCCAATGATTCTCTGTGGTGTTCATGCTATAAAGCCGCTGATTGCGATTGTACAAATTCATCACCATGGTTTTTCTGATAAATTATTTGAAAATCAAATGATTAGCCTCTTTTATCAAATACCCAGTTTTATTTTAGGTGCGCCTGTGTTTGGTTTAGCCTCACCAGGATTATTGTTCTATCGACAAAAACCAGTTGTATAGTGAAACTGTTTTTGATAAATGATTGAATGATTTTAGTATATGCAGCTTTAGCATGCCCTTATCTTTTTATTTGATGTTGAAATTGGCTGCTTTTTCTATTGAGTAGTTGATTAAATAACCATATTATTCAAAGATTATGATATTTAACAAAAGTTGTCACAAGATTATTGTCAGCACAAGCGGTTAGATTTCGCGATGGCTTTTGCAAAAGAGAATAGAATTTAACCGCTTGTATTATCTCGAAATACAATCACTTTTCTCGCTAAGAAAAGGTGGATATGGCTTAAATAAATACAAAAGAGAACCTTGCGTACTATTATTAAGTTTATTTCGTTCCGATGATCGTCAATAATGTTGCTGCATTGCAGAAAAAGTTGGAGCAAGGCGATGCAGAAGCTATGTATTTGCTAGAAGAATTTATCATCAAGGTAAGAGGAGTAAAGCGGATTGGCGATAAAGCTAATGACGTTATATCATCGTGCTAATGCGTTAGGTCATCCGTCGTCGCAAGCAATATTGGTGCACTTTACGATGATTTAGGGCGAACCTGAAAATCAGTGGAATGGTTTTGAGCGAGGCATGCTACGTCATGAGATAAACGCGCCCAGTTTACTTAGGCAGATTTTATCTTTTAGGCATTGCGTGCTGAACAAGACACTGCCAAGCCTTTGAAATGCTGGACCTATGGTGTGCAGACAACAGATGGGTATCCAGCTGTTCTTTAGGTCGTTGTATGACGGTGTCTCGATATTCTTTATTCAACCTGATTATCCAAAAAGCCTTAGCGTATTATTTGCTTGCACAGAAGAATGCTAAAGATATTAGTGAGGAATTGTTAGCAACACTATAACAATTCTAGGCACGCTTTTATAACGCGCATGAAGATATTCCGACTGACGTACCAGAAAGCGGAAAATACCTGCTCAAAAGCTGCAGAAATGGGTTTAGCTCACGCTATGCCGAATTTAGGAATTTATACGGTTTCATTAATGAACCTTAAGAAAGCCTTTTAAACGTACGTTATAAAAGCGGCGGACAAAATGACGACTGATGCCCATTATTACGTAGGAATTCGTCATAAAGATGGGAATGAAGGAACAAAACAGTCGTGTTGTGGAATGGCTGTGGGTAGC